>Ga0074198_1000006_pt1 | contig 788420 bp, 767 predicted proteins | sample EPASupsiteSAE323_FD_64527 | JGI IMG/M metagenome (GOLD analysis project Ga0074198, IMG submission 64527) | Bioremediated contaminated groundwater from EPA Superfund site, New Mexico - Sample SAE3-23 | ecosystem: Environmental > Aquatic > Deep subsurface > Groundwater > Contaminated ... | reverse complement strand
AATTCCGAGTCGGGGATATTCCATATCGTGGGCGGGTTCTCCTTCACCAAACCTGAGGCTACTCCGTCGCCGCTGGTGTCGGGAGATTCCTATGATATCAAGTGGGATACCACCGGTACCGCGGTGAGCAACGTGAAACTGGAATTCTTCAACGGCACGGAATGGGAAGCCACGCCGATCGCGGCGAACGCGCCGAGCGCGGCGCAGGGCACGTACACCTGGACCGTTCCGGCGAACACGTCTTCGACAAGCTGTAAGGTGCGTATCACGGCGAGCAGTCCGCTCCAGCCGGCGACGACGAAAGAATCCCCGGCGTTCTGGGTGCACGGCGCGGTGGCGGTGACCGCTCCCGACGGCAGTGCGCGCTGGACGGTGGATGAGACGCAGAACATCGTCTTCACCGTCGCGGGCTACATGCCGAAGGTGAATATTTCCTATTCCAAGAACGGCGGCACCAATTATGCCGTGATCCTCGCCAACCAGGATGCGACAGTCGGCGAGAATACCATTCCCTGGACTATTCCGAACAACCAGAGCATCCTTTCGACGAATCAGGCGAAGATCAAAGTGGCCGACGCGGCGTACGCGACGGTCTACGGCGAATCCGAGAATTTCATGCTCAAGGGCAAACTGACCCTGCTTACGCCGTCCGCCGACGGGATCGTGATGACGTATGCCGGCACGCCGTACAGCATCACCTGGTCGAAGGTGGGGCCGGTCTCCAAAGTGCGCGTGTTCTATTCCACGAACGACGGTTTGACGTATCCGAACGAGATCACCACGTCCGACGGAGTGGATGTCACTCCGGCGACACTGGCGTGGGACGTCCCGAACCAGATCATCGGCAAGCATCTGAAGGTGCGCGTTGAGGACAAGGATAACTCCGCGTGTTTCGCCGAGTCCGCCAACAGTTTTGAGATCATCGGCCAGCTGAACCTGACCGCGCCCAACGGCAGTGAGAAATGGTTCGTCAGCTCGGTTCAGCAGATAAAGTGGATCCCGACCGGCACGTTCAGCCATGTCCGCGTCGAGGCGTCTACCGATGATTTCGCCACGACCATCCTTGATACCACCCAGACCGCCGGTACTTCCGGCGCCGAATCAACCTACAACTGGTCGGTTCCCAACAACGTCAGCGGTACGGTCAAGGTGCGCGTGAGCGATCCCGACCATCATCCCGAGACGGTGAAGGATCAGTCCGAGGGCGCCTTCGCCATCCTCGGTTCCCTGAGCGTGACCGGTCCCGCGGGCGGAGCCGTCTGGTACAAAGGGCAGAGCAAGGACATTACCTGGGACGCCACCGCGACCATCTCCGACGTCAAGATTGAGTACAAGTCTACCCTTGCCGGCGCGTATACCACGATCGTCGCCGATGACGGCGGCCATCATTCCGGTTCCGGCAATACCTATACCTGGGCCTCAGTCGCCGATGTCAACTCCGAGACCTGTTATATCCGGGTCTCCGATGTCAATAACTACGACGATTCCTACAGCGTTTCTTCCGCGTTTTCCATCCGGCCGGTGATCAGCGTCAGTGAACCGGCCGCCGGCGCCAAGATCAAGGTTGGTTCTTCGACCGCCGACGCGGTGAAGTGGAGCCTCAACGGTTCCACCAAGGTCAGCTACGTGGAGGTTACGTACAGCACCAACGGCACGAACGGGCCGTTCGACAAGACTATCGTCGCCAGCGTGGACGCCACGCTCGGCACATGCGATTGGAATATCGTCGACGATACCATGGGCAATAATGTCGTGGTCAGGGTCAAAGACACCGGCAACACGAATACGTTCGGGTATTCCCCGGTGTTCAATATTGTCGGCCAGGTCACGGTGACCCAGCCGAATACCAATGTCAACTGGACTGTCGGCGCTACCGGCAACAATATCACCTGGACGAAAGAAGGGACGATCGGCCCGATCAACATCTATTGCGATTGGGGATCCGGTTTCACCCAGATCGCCACGGGCGTTGATTCGGCGGCAGGTTCCTGGAACTGGAACCCGATACCGGACCATGTCACCAACGGCGCGAAGATCAAGATCACCGACGCCAGCGCTGAGGCCGATTGTTTCGATGAATCCGACGTCGCGTTCCGCATCGCCGCCAACTTCGCCGTCAGCCAGCCGGCCAACGGCCAGGTGCTGGTGGTCAACGGTTCCAAGGATATTGTCTGGACTTGCGGCGGTACCGCGGTTACCCTCGTCAACCTGTATTATTCCACGAACGGCGGTACGGGGTATACGTCCATTCAGGCGGGCGCGGCAAACTCCGGGACATTCCCCTGGACCGTGCCCGACGCCATTTGTACCAGCGGCAAGGTGAAGGTCGCCGATCCTAATAACGCCGCGGCGTTCGCCGAATCCGCCGGTTTATTCAAGATCCAGGGTTCCCTGGCCCTTTCCAGCCCGAATCTGGGCACCGAGTCGTGGAATGTGGGGACGACGTATCCGGTCACCTGGACGAAACAGGGTTCCATCGCGGCCGTGAATATCTATTACGCGCCCAACGGCGTGGATTATGTGAAGGTCAATCCGACCGCGGTTACCGCGTCGGAGCTGACCTGGGACTGGGCTATCGACGAGTCAACGTCGCTGACGGCCGGGTTCGCCGGGCTGGTCAAGATCGTCGATGCCTCCGACGCGACCGTGTATGACGTTTCGAACGGGGCGATCGAGGTCAAAGGCGCCGTTACGCTGGATACGCCGTCGCTTTCCGGCATCACGCTGGCGGTCGGCGATCTTTATACGGTCACCTGGACGAAATACGGCGCGGTCAACAACATCAAACTCTATTATTCGACGAACGGCGGTAGTTCGTATCTTCCCGCCAACTTCATCGCCACCGTTCCGGCCGGAGATCCCGGATACGGCTGGACTGTGCCCGACGCGATCGGGACCAACCTGAAGATCAAGGCTCAGGATTCCGCCAATGCCAACGTCTGGGACGAGTCCAACAGCCCGTTCGCGGTCAAAGGCAAGGTTTCTCTGGCGTATCCCAACGGCGGGGAGTCGTTCGTGGTCGGTGAGAACAGGAATATCCGCTGGACGCCTACCGGCACCTATTCGCAGGTAAAACTGGAATATTCGACCAACGCGTTCGCCGACGAATCGGCGACGTTCAGCATCGCGACAGTGGCGGCCGGCGCCACGGGCGTGGAGCAGTCCTATGGCTGGACCGTGCCGGATAAGATCGGTTCAAGCCTCAAGGTGCGTGTTTCCGACGCTAATAACGCCGCGGTCTCGGATGTCAGCGAAGGCACGTTCACGATCAAAGGGGCCCTGGACCTGACCAGCCCCGCGACCGGCGTGACGTGGTATGTCGGTGAGTCCCGCGCCATTACCTGGACGAGGACCGGTTCCGTTGCCAATGTCAAACTGGAATATTCCACCGACGGCGGTGCCACCTATCCGCAGACTATCGCGGAGACCACCGGCGGCGCCGCGGGGACATTCTCCTGGACGGTGGCCGACGCGATCGACAGCGATATCCGTGTGAGGATCAGCGATGTCGATGACGGGACGGTCAAGGACGAGTCCGGTGATTTTACCATCAAAGGCACGGTGACTCTCGGCGCCCCCAACGGCAACGAGGTGTGGACGGTGGGCGCGTCGCAGGATATCACTTGGACGAAGACCGGGACCATCGGCAACGTCAAGCTTGAATATTCCACAAACGGGTTCTCCGATGAAGCGCAGACTACCACCATCGCCGCGACCATCGATTCCACCGGCGTTCCCGCGGGTTCCTATAAGTATTCCTGGAGCGTGGCCGATGCCATCTCCACGACGGTGAAGGTGAGGATCAGCAGTGTCGCCGACGATACGGTGAAGGACCTTTCCAACAACGTATTCAAGATCCGCGGCGCGTTCACGCTGGAAACGCCCAATGGCGGCGAGAAATGGGCGGTCAACTCACAGCAGAGCGTTACCTGGACCAAATCCGGCAACATGACCAGCGCCAAACTCGACCTTTCCACGAACGGCGGCTCCAGCTATACCATACCCATCGTGGGCGCGACCCCGGCGGGCGGCCTGACGTACCTCTGGACGCTTCCGGACAATATCTCGACCACCTGCAAGGTGAAGATCTCCGACGCGAATGACGCGACCGTCTACGATATCTCCAACGCCGCGTTCACCATCATGGGCGCGTTCGTCGTCTCCCAGCCCAACGGCAGTGACGTCTGGATCGTCAACAACCAGGAGGACATCAACTGGACGACTACCGGCACGGTCGCCAACGTGAAACTCGATTATTCGACCGACGGCGGCGCCACCTATCCGTATCCGATCGTCGAGAGCACCGCGAATAATAATACCTACCGCTGGACCATACCCGATTCCATCTCCAACGAGGTCAGGGTCAGGGTCGCGGACGCTTCCAATGCCGACGCCAGCGATACTTCCAACGCCAACTTCAAGATCAAAGGCGTCCTGACGGTGACCGCTCCCAACGGGAATGAGGTTTGGCCGATCAATTCCGTCCAGGACATTACCTGGAGCCGGATCGGTTCGGTGGCGAACATCAAGATCGAATATTCCACCAACGCGTTCGCCAATGAGTCTCAGACCGCCACCATCATTGTTTCTACCAGCGGCGCGCCGTTGACGTACGGTTGGACGGTGCTGGATACGCCCAGTTCCACCTGCAAGGTGCGCGTCACCGATGTGGCCGACGCCACCGTGTACGATGTTTCCAACGCGGCGTTCCGCATTACCGGTAACCTGGCCATCGTCCTGCCCAACGGCGGGGAGGAGTGGATCGTCAATTCCGTCCATAACATCACCTGGACGAAGTTCGGCGCCATCGCCAGCGTCAAACTGATGTATTCCACGGACGGCGGTTCGACGTATCCCGTCGAGAAGACGATCATCGGCTCCACCTCGGCGGCGAACCAGAGCTATTCCTGGACCCTGCCGGACGATATCAGCTCTCAGTGCAGGATCAAGATCGTCGATATCGGCGACGACTCGGTTACCGACCAGTCCAACGCCAATTTCACCATCAAGGGTTCCATCACCCTCGTCGCCCCCAACGGCGGCGAGACCTGGATCGTCGGCGAGAACCGCGACATCACCTGGACGAGGAACGGCTCGTTCTCCAACGTCAAACTTGAGTATTCCATCGACAATTTCACCACCCCGGTGGTAATTACCGCGTCTACCGGGGCTACGGGCACGCCGGCGGGTTCCTATAAATATACCTGGTCGGTCGCCGATGCCATATCGACGAATGCCCGGGTGCGCGTCTCCGACGCCGCCAATTCCTCGGTGAGCGATGTTTCCGACGCCGCGTTCACCATCAAGGGCGCGCTGAGCCTGAGCAGTCCCGTTACCGCGGTCACCTGGCTGGTGGGCGAGTCGCGCAATATCACCTGGACCAGGACCGGTTCTATCGCCAACGTCAAAATTTCGTATTCGAAGAACGGCGGTGTGAGTTATCCGGACGTGATCGTTACTTCCACCGGCGCGGGAGCCGGGACCTACGGCTGGACGGTCGCCGACGCCATCGGCGGCGACGTGCGGATAAAAGTGGAGGATGCGAGCGACGCCACCGTTTCGGATGAGTCCGACGTCAGCTTCACCATCAAAGGCGTCCTGACGATCACCCAGCCGAATACCGCGGTCGACCTGGTGGTCGACGATCCATACCAGATCAAGTGGAACCGCCAGGGATCGATCTCCACCGTCAAACTTGAATATTCCACCAATGCCTTCGCCGATGAGGCCCAGGTCACGTCGATCACCAATTCTACCGACGCTACCACCGGTACCTATGACTGGACCATTCCCGATGCCATTTCCACCACAGTGAAGGTGCGCGTCACCAATACCGCCGACGATACCGTCAAGGACGTCTCCGATACTTCCTTCCGGATCATCGGTTCGCTCGCGGTGGGCCTGCCCAACGGCGGCGAGAAATGGGAGGTGGGTTCCAGCCACAGTATCACCTGGACGAAGCACGGTTCCATCGAGAACGTGAAACTGGAATTCTCCAAGAACGGCGGGACGAGCTATGACAACTCCATCTCGAACTCGGTCGCGGCCGGAGGCTTAAGCTTTTCCTGGACTATCCCCGACGAGATCGCGCCCCAGGTGAAGGTGCGCGTCTCCGATGCCGATAACGCCAATGTGTTCGATGTCTCCGACGCCAGTTTCGCCATCCTGGGCGGTTTCGAGGTGAAACACCCGAACGGATCGGAAGTCCTTACCGTCGGCGATTCTTATACCATCGACTGGACCACCAACGGTACGGTCTCCAACGTCAATCTCGCGTATTCCATGGACGGCGGGACCGACGGGTATTCGCACGTGATCATCGCCGGAACGCCCAACACCAACTCGTATGACTGGACGGTCGCCGACGCGATCTCGATCACCTGCAAGGTGCGCGTTTCCGACGCCGCCAACGCGGACGCCAAAGACGAGTCCAACAACAACTTCAAGATTCGCGGCGCGGTGCGCGTGACCAGCCCGGATATCGGCACCGAATCCTGGAGCGTCGGGTACGGTTATCCGATCACCTGGACGAGGACCGGCGCGGTGCAGTCGATCAACCTCTATTATTCCGCGGCGGAAAGCCACGACGACTGGATCAAGATCAACGGCGCGGTGGTAGACGCTTCGTTGGGCACCTGGACCTGGAACCTGCCCGCGGATACGAACCTCTCGACGCACGCCTTGATCAGGATCATCGATCCGACCGACGCGCTCGTCACCGATACCGCGAATAACGAGTTCATGGTCAAAGGCGGCCTGCGCGTTACCGCTCCCAGCGCGGCCAATCTTTCTCTCCAGGTGGGCAACAGCTACGATATCACCTGGGAAAGATACGGTAATATCCCGGACGTCCAGGTGCATTATTCCGTTAACGGCGGGAGCGCCGGCAACGGAACGGATTTCGGGACGTATCCCGATACCCAGTTGATCTCCACATTAGCCTCTTCCGAACTGCATTTGATGTGGTCGGTGCCGGACAAGATCGGGACCCAACTGCGCGTGCGTGTCCGCCAGGCGGATAACTTCAATGTCTGGGACGAATCGGACAATATGTTCGAGATCAAGGGGAGACTGCAGATCCTCCAGCCCAACGGCGCCGAGGTCTGGTTTGTCGGCGACACCAATCAGATCCAGTGGCGGCCGTACGGCACCTTCACGTCGCAGGTCAAACTGGAATATTCCACGAATGCCTTCGCCACCGAAGGGGCGACGGTGTTCATCGCTACCGTTCCCGCGGGGGCGAGCGAAGGGACGAGTTCCTATAATTGGACCGTGCCTAACGCCATCGGCACAAACCTCAAAGTGAGGGCCACCGACGCCAACAACGCGACCGTCACCGATGTTTCGGACAGTCCGTTCTACGTGAAAGGGAAACTGCACCTGACTACGCCGAACGGTTCCGAGGTCTGGACTGTCGGCACGTCGCAGGACATCGCCTGGCAGGTCACCGGTTCCATCGCCAGCGTCATGCTGGAATATTCCACCAATAACGGTTCCACGTACCCGAACATGATCGTGGCCGCTACCGATGCCTCCACGGGAAGCCGTCCCTGGACCATCCCGGATGCCATCGGTTCCAACCTGAAGGTAAGGATATCCGACGCTTCGGATGCCACGGTCAACGATATCTCCGACGCCACGTTCACCATCAAGGGCGCCCTGCGGGTTTCCGCGCCTAACGGCGCCGAAGCCTGGAACATCGGTTCCACCCAGCAGGTTACCTGGGTCAGGACCGGTTCCATCCCGCTGGTCAAGGTCGAGTATTCGCTCGACGGCGGCGTCACCTGGCCGGGCACGATCGCCGAGTCCACCGACGCGGCGAGCGGCACCGTCGGCTGGTCGATCCCGGACAGCCCGATCGCCACCGCCAAGGTCCGCGTCAGCCAGACGACGGATTCGTCGGTCTTCGATATTTCCGACGCCAACTTCAAACTTATCGGTTCCCTGAACTTGACCGTGCCCAACGGGGCGGAGGAGTGGGGCATCGCCACGCACCATACTATCGTCTGGACGCGCACCGGTTCCATCGCCGACGTCAAGCTCCAGTATTCCACCAACAGCGGCGCTTCCTATGATTACATCATCACCGCTTCGACCCCGGGCGGCGGCCTTGAATACGACTGGACCATCCCCGACCGGCCGACGACCCACGCGCGGGTGAAGATATCGGATGCCTCGGATGTCTCCGTATTCGATACCTCGGCCGCCGATTTCAAGATCCAGGGCGTTTTCACCATCTCCGCGCCGAACGGCTCGGAAGTCCTGGTGGTAGGCGCGCCCGTGGATATCACCTGGGCCACGGTGGGTTCCGTCAATAACGTCAAACTGCAGTATTCCACCAACGGCGGGACGACATTCGACGCTTCCATCGCCGATACGATCGCCAACAGCGGCACCTATTCCTGGACTGTCCCCGACGCGATATCCGCGCAGGTGCGCGTGCGCGTGGCGGACACGAACGACGATACCGCGTTCGATACGTCGAACGGGAACTTCAAGATCAAAGGCGCCCTGACGCTTACCTCGCCGGTGGGAGGGGAGACCTGGATCGTCGGTTCTTCCCACGATATCACCTGGTTGCGCACCGGCAGTGTGTCGCTCGTTAAACTGGAATATTCCACTACGGGCGGCACCACGTACCTGGGGAATATCGCCACGAACGTGGATGCCTCGCTGTTGATCCATTCCTGGACCGTTCCCGACGCGATCGGCAACCAGCTCAGGGTGAAGATCACGGATACCTCGGATTCGACCGTTACCAGCTGGTCGGCGGGAAATTTCACCATCAAAGGCGCGCTTCTTCTGACGAGCCCCAACGGCGGCGAGCAGTGGGCGGTCGCGACCCCGCACGAGATCACCTGGACCCGCACCGGATCCATCGCCAACGTCAAGCTCGAGTATTCGCGCAACTCCGGCGGCGCTTATCAGGCGACTATCGCCGAGTCTGTGGACGCATCCTCCGGGACCCATACCTGGTCATGTCCGGATGAGATACTTACTACCCTCAGGGTAAGGGTTTCCGATGGTTCCGACGCGACGGTCAATGATTTCTCCAACGCCGATTTCGCCATCAAGGGCGCGCTGTTATTGACCTATCCGAACGGCGGCGAGATCCTTTCCGTGGGACAGAGCAAGAATATCACCTGGGCCCGCACCGGTTCCATCCCGGCGGTGAAGCTCGACTATTCAGTCAACTCCGGCGGCGTATACGACCATGTGATCACGACGTCCACCGACGCCGCGACGCAGTCCTATGGCTGGAGCGTTCCGGATTCCATCGGCAGTGGCTTGAGGGTCAAGGTCACCGATACCGGCAACGCCACGGTTTTCGACGCCTCGAAAGCGGATTTCACCGTCAAAGGCGTGTTGACGCTGGGTTCTCCCGTGGGCGGCGAGGAATGGATCGTCGCGTCCCTGCACACGATCTCCTGGACCCCGACCGGCACTATTCCCGCGGTCGTGATCGAGTATTCAACGGACGGCGGAAACTCCTATCCCTATTCTGTTACCACTTCGACACCGGGCGCGGCCGGTACCTTCGGCTGGACTGTTCCCGATTCCATCGGCGCGAACCTTAAAGTCAAGGTTTCCGATGCCCGCGATTCCAGCGTGTTCGCGGCGTCGGCGGCGACATTCACCGTCAAAGGGGCGATCAGCGTATCTTCGCCCAACGGCGGCGAACAGTGGGGGGTGGGCACGCACCACAACATTGTCTGGACGAAGACCGGGACATTCGCCACGGTCAAGATCGAATATTCGACGAACGGCGGCACGGGCTATTCGTCGATCAGTAACAGCATCGATTCTACCGCGGGTTCCTATGACTGGGTTATCCCCGATACCATTTCCACCCAGTGCCGGGTTAAAGTGACGAATAACTCCGACGGGACTGTCTTTGACGCCTCAGACGTTAATTTCAAGATCGTCGGCGTGCTCGGCCTTTCGTCGCCCGTCGGAGGCGAACGCTGGACCGTTGCCACCAATCATAACATCATCTGGACGAAGACCGGCGCCATCGACAACGTCAAACTTGAGTATTCGACGAACGGCGGGGCGGGGTATACCACGATCATCGGTTCCACGCCCGCCGGCGCGCTGAGCTTCACCTGGAACGTGCCTGACGCGGTCTCCAAGACGTGTAAGGTGCGCGTTTCCGACGCGTCGGATTCGACCGTCAATGCCGCTTCTCCGGCGAACTTCACCATCCAGGCGGGATTCACCGTAACCGCTCCCGCCGGAGGCGAGGTCTGGACCGTCGGCGCCAACCAGAACATTACCTGGAATACCGTCGGTTCCATCAGCACCGTCCGGCTGGATTATTCCACCGACGGCGGCGCTACGTTCCCGGTCAATATCACCGGTTCGACGCTCAATACCGGCGGTTTTGCCTGGACCATTCCGGATACCATCTCCTCGCAGGCCAAGGTGATGATCTCGGACTATAATGACAGCCTGGCGTTCGGCGTTTCTGCCAGCAACTTCAAGATCAGAGGGAACCTCGCGGTCACCTATCCGGTGGGCGGCGAGGCGCTCGTCGTGGGCAATGGCTACAGTGTGACCTGGACGAAGGTGGGTTCCGTCTCAAATATCAATATCGAGTATTCCATCAACGGCGGTTCCACCTATAATCCGATCGCCTCCGGTGTCGACGCGACGCTGGGCACGCGCTCCTGGACTATCCCCGACGCGCTTTCCCCGACCTGCCGGGTCAAGATCACCGATACTTCCGATTCCAGCGTGTATGCCACGTCGGCGGCGAATTTCAAGATCCGGGCGGCGTTCACGCTGGCCTATCCCAACGGCGGCGAGGTTTTGAGCGTCGGCGCGGTGGAGACGATCGCCTGGTCGATGGTCGGTTCCGTGGTCAACGCGAAACTCGACTATTCCACCAACGCCGGTTCCACGTTCCCGTACACTATTGTCGCCTCGACCACGGCCGGTTCTATCGACGCGACCCACGGTTCGTATCCCTGGACCGTGCCGGACGCGATCAGCACTCAGGTCAGGGTCAGGGTCTCCGACGGTTCTGACGCGACGGTGTATGACGATTCCAACGCCAATTTCAAGATCCGTGGCGTGCTTACCATCACCCAGCCCAACAGCGGCACCGAGTTCTGGCAGGTGACCGATAGCCATAACATCATGTGGACGGTCGCCGGTACCGTCGCCAACGTCAAGCTGGAGTATTCGACGAACGGCGGCTCCTCGTACCCGTACCAGATCACCGCTTCGACCGGGGCCTCGACGGGGACCTTTGCCTGGACTATCCCCGATTCGATCACCACGCAGGCGAGGGTGAAGATCACCAACCTCTCGGACCTTACGGTCAGCGATACCTCCGACGCCGATTTCCAGATCCAGGGCAAGATAGTCGTCTCCGCGCCCAACGGCGGCGAGGTCTGGTCGGTGGGTTCTTCCCAGGCCGTTTCCTGGTCGCGGATCGGTTCCGTGCAGAACGTCAAGATCGAGTATTCGCGTGACGGCGGCGCCAATTACGGCAATATGATCGTCGCCACGACGCCCGCGGCGACCGGTTCGTACAACTGGGTCATTCCCGATGATATCACTTCGACCGCGAAGGTGAGGATCTCCGATGTCGGCGAGCCGCTTGTTTTCGACGAGTCGAACAATAATTTCAAGATCCGCGGCAACCTCAACCTTACCGGCCCGGACGGCGGCGAGGTGTTCCTCATCAGCTCGAGCCGCAATATCACCTGGATCCGCTACGGTTCCATCGCCAACGCCAAGATCGATTATTCCACCGACGGCGGGTTGACCTATCCGTACGGCATCGTCGGTTCCGTGCCGGCGGCCGACCAGACCTACAGCTGGACGATCCCGGATAACCCGACGCTCCAGGCGAAGGTGAAGATCTCCGACGCGGGCGACCCGACGGTTGCCGATGTCTCCAACGGCAACTTCATCATCCGCGGCGGTTTCGTGATCGTCTCGCCCAACGGCGGCGAATCCCTGGCCGTCGGCGCTTCGCACAACATCACCTGGACGACGTATGGTTCCTACGCCAACGTCAAGATCTGGTATTCCACCAACGGCGGTTCCACGTATCCGGCGCTGGTCACCGGCAGTACGCCTAACTCAGGGCTGTTCACCTGGACCGTGCCGGACGCGATCTCCACGGGATGCCGGCTCAAGATATCCGATCTTATCGACGCCAACGCCACCGATGAGTCCGACGCCAACTTCGAGATTCACGGCACCCTGACGGTAACGAAGCCCAACGGCGGCGAACAGTGGGGGGTCGGTTCGGCGCAGAATGTCACCTGGACGAGGAACGGTTCCATCGCCACGGTGAAACTTGAGTATTCCACGAACGCGTTCGCCACCGAAGGTCAGACCGCGCTCATCAATAACTCGGTGCCCGGAGCGAACCTTTCTTACTCCTGGACCATACCCGACGCGATCGGGTCAAATCTTAAAGTGCGGATCACCGACGCGAGCAACAGCGCGGTATCCGATGTTTCCGATTCGACGTTCCGGGTCAAAGGCGCGGTCACCGTGACCAGCCCCAACGGCGCCGAGTCATGGATTGTCGCCAGTTCGCACGCGATCACCTGGACGACGCAGGGTTCCGTGGCCAACGTGAAACTCGAGTATTCGGCCAATGCCGGTACCGACTGGACGCTCATCATCGGCGCGCTGGCGAACGCGGGCACGTATGCCTGGACGGTGCCCGACGCGATCTCCAGCCAGTGCCGGGTGCGTGTGTCCGATTCCACCGATTCCGACGCGTATGATATCTCCGACAATAACTTCAAGATCAGGGGCGACCTGACGGTGACCACGCCCAACGGCGGAGAGAAGTGGGCGGTCGGTACCACCCAGATCATCCGCTGGGACAAGGTCGGTTCCATCCCGTTCGTACGCCTCGAGTATTCCAATAACAACGGCACGACGTTCGTACCGATCAGCATCCAGGCGCCCAACGCCGGTTCGTATTCCTGGGTCCTGCCCGATTCCATTACTATCCAGGGGTTGGTGCGCATTTACGATTACAGCGATATGACCGTCAGCGATACTTCTAATGCCGCTTTCAAGATCCAGGGGTCGTTCACCGTGACCAGCCCCAACGGCGGCGAGGCGTGGGTGGTTCCGAGCGAGCATGACATCACCTGGAGCTTCAACGGTTCGGTCCCGTACGTCAATCTGAGCTATTCCAAGAATTCCGGCGCGAGCTGGAACACGATCAGCACCAACGTGGTCAATAACGGCGTCTATACCTGGACCCTGCCCACGGCCTCGGTTTCCACTCAGGCCAGGGTCAAGGTGGAGGATGCCACCGATGCCGATGCCTTCGACGTTTCAAACAGCGATTTCCGCATCCGCTGTCTGTTGACCATCACCAGCCCCAACGGAGCGGAGCAGTGGAGGGTGGGGCGCGCGTATAATATTACCTGGACCGTGGTCGGCGTGATCGCCACCGTGAGGCTGGAATACTCGACGGATAATTTCCTTACCGTCAACCAGCTGATCAACGCGGCGGCCCCGTCGGGCGCGGCGTATTCCTGGACCGTGCCGGACGCGCTCTCCAACTCGGTGAAGATCAGGGTTTCCGATCCCAATGATTACGGCGCGCGCGACGATTCAGACGCGAACTTCCGTATTACCGGGGATACGCGCGTGACTTCGCCCAACGGCGGGGAGAAATGGGAGGTGGATTCGATCCATAACATCTCCTGGACCTCCGCCGGTTCGATCCTGATGGTCACGATCTCGTATTCCACCAACGGCGGCGCGACGTATCCGAATATCATCGCCGCTACCGATAATACCGGTTCCTTCAGCTGGACTGTTCCCGATTCGATCAGCCCGGCGTGCAGGCTCCAGGTCGCCGACCTGTCCGACGCCACGGCGAACGATATCTCGGACGCCAACTTCAAGATCATGGGTAAGTTCGCGGTCACCTCGCCCGTGGGCGGGGAGATCTGGACGGTGACTGAGTCTCACGCGATCACCTGGACCACGGTCGGCACGGTCCCGAACGTCAAGATCGATTATTCGACTGACGGCGGAACGAGCTTCCCCGGCGCGGTGATCGCTTCCACCGCCAACACCGGAAGTTACCTCTGGACTGTCCCGGATGCCATCTCCACGACCGCGCGGGTCCGCGTTTCGAGCGCGATCGATGCCGACGCGTTCGCGGCCTCCGCGGCCAACTTTAAGATCCGCGGCGCGTTCGCGGTGACCTCGCCCAACGGCGGGGAACTCTGGCAGATCAACCAGACGAAGACGGTCACCTGGACCACGACCGGCACTATTGCCACCGTAAAACTGCAGTATTCCACCGATAGCGGCGCGAGCTTCCCGCATACGATCACGAACTCCGTCGCTAACAACGGAAGCTACGCCTGGACGGTTCCCGATACCCGCACTCCGTCGGGACGCGTGAAGGTCGTCAATGCCTCGGATGCCACCGTGTATGACGAGTCGGACGCGGATTTCCGCATCCAGGGCTTCCTGACCCTTACCGCGCCGGTCGGCGGCGAGGCCTGGATCGCCGGTGACGCGCATAACATCGTCTGGACATGGGGCGGCACCCTGCCCGCGGTCAAACTGCTGTATTCCACGGACGGAGGGACGAGTTATCCCTATACGATCGCGGCGGCGGCTCCCAACGGCGGCGGCGCGGGCGGTTCGCATACCTACGCCTGGACCGTTCCCGATACGCTGTCTTTGACCTGCAAGGTGAAGGTCCAGGATCCGGACGACGATACCGTCTACTCCGTTTCCCCGGCCACCTTCAAGATCCGCGGCGAGTTCCATATCACTTCGCCGGTCGGCGGCGAGCGCTGGGTGACCAACGAAGTCCACAATCTTACCTGGACCACCCGCGGTTCCGTGCCCAACGTTAAACTTGAATATTCAAAGGATAATTTCACCACTCCGATCGTGATCACCGTTTCGGCGGCCAACGTCAACAGCTATGCCTGGACCATCCCGGATGACCGGGCGGCGAGCGTGAAGGTACGGGTCTCCGACGTCAACGACGCCACGATCTACGATACCTCGGCGGCGTTCAAGATCGACTATTACAATTTCACCTGGACGATCCGCGACCTCCTGACGAACGAGCAGTTGACCAATCTCTCGGTCAACGAGAAGTTGACCGGTACGACGACGGTCGGCTGGCAGGCGGTAGGGCTGACGTCGCCCGTTCCGCACTCTACGCCGTACGGTTACTGGACCACGCTCTGGTCCGCGGCCGGCTACGGCGACAAGGGACAGAATTTCACCGCCGACAGCGACCAGTCGTTCACGATCTATCTGGAAACTACCGCGGTGCATATCTGGCGCGCGGAGGCGCGGTTCACCTGGGATCCCGACGTCAATAAGCTCAGCGCTACCGCGTGGCTCGAGCGCGACGGTTCCATCGTCACCGGCGTTTCCGGCGTGGATATCCTTATCTACGACGATACCTCAAAACTGATCCATACGATGAACCAGGAAGGCGCGGGCACCGGCGGCTACTTCAACCTGTCCTGGAACGCGGGCGCCAGCGCTTTGCAGACGGGCGTGGTCTACGCCGCGCTGGTCGATCTGCGCAACGCCAGCGGCGCGCATTTCAAGACCCCGACGTCGTTCTCGATCACCGATACGCAGAGGCTGAAGAACACCGAGACGGCGATGAACAACCTGGTTACGGTGACCCTGCCGAGTTTTCAGAACACGATGGGCCAGTTGATCACCGGCACGGGCACTACGTCGGCTGAGCTCATCGCGCAGGGCGGCATGAAGGGCATTATGGAAACGAAGATGGCCGAGCAGAAAGCGGTCATCGTGGACAGCACCAATGAGATGAAGAGCGCGATCGATACCAAACTGACGGCGTTCGAGGAGTCCAGCAACAAGGCCATCGAACGTCTGCAGACCGGCGCCGATACCGCGGTCGCGGCCGGCGAAGAGTTGACGGCGACTTCCAAGAAATACTCCTGGAACGCCCAGGCCGCTCCTGATCCCGCCCTCCAGGGGGATACGGTGACGATCCAGTTGCAGGGCCAGCCGGCGTGCCTGCCGTTGCTTAATATGTACACCTGGGACAATAAGTCGCTGGTCAGTTCCGCGATCATGACCGAGACGAGGCCGGGTTTCTACTCCTACGCGTTCACCGCTGATACGCGGTTCACTCCCGGTAAGGCGTACACCTATATGATCACCGAGCAGACGACCGGCGGCCTTGTCGCCGGTTCGGGCATGGTCGAATCGATGGGTATCACGACCGTCGCCGGCCTTGCCGCCGCCGCTCCCGAGGCGGAACGCGCCGCCAAGAAAGCGCTCGACGCGATCAAGGCGGTCGAGGCGGTGCTCGTCTCCAACGACAATATCAATATCTCGATGACGCTCAAGAACCTCAAGGACTCCGTGGATGAACTGCCGTCGGTGCTGAGCAAGAACGGGCCTGACGCGAAGCTCCTGGCGTCGATGAACGACATCTCGGATAAACTCAAAGGCTTCGTGGGCGAGCAGGGCGTGGATATCGGCACACTGCTCGACGAGAAACTCGGCGGTTCCTCGACGATGAAGGAGATGCGCAACAAGACCGACACCATCCAGTCGGTGGTGGATATGCTCCTGCAGATCCTCGAGGCGAAGATCGGCGGCGTGGACGCGCCGATCATTTCCACCTCTCTGCAGTCCGGTTCGGTGAAATACCGCTACACGGTCATCAACCCGTCGCCGAACAAGACGCAGACCATGAAACTCCAGAGATACCTGCCGCCGGAAGTCAAGCCCAAGGATATCATGGACCTGGGCGGGCTCCAGCTGGAGTACGATTCGGAGAAGTACTGTTACTACGTATATAAGAACGATGTCGTCACGCAACCGGGCCAGACGCAGGTGTTCGAGGTCGAGGTCGAGGATATCTGGGTGATCCCGTCGAGCGAGATCGCCGCGGTCAAGGCCCAGGCGGAAGACTTGCTCAAGAGGTTTGAGAAGACTCCGTTCCTTGCCCAGGCTAAAGAAGTGCTCGATCCGGTCCCGGCGATGCTCGACGAGATCGCGCGCAACCAGGCGGATGACTCGATCAGCCGTGAATTCCATATCGGGAATTACCGTACGGCTACCGACAGCATACGCCTGATGAAAGAGAAAATGGCGGAGCTGGAGAAACTGCTCAAGCCGGAACGGGGGAGCAGGGTCCCCAATATCCTGGAAAACTCGAAATTCAAGGTCAATATGCCCGCCAAGACCACGACCTGGTTGATCATCCTGGTGGTGATCGTTTTCCTGGGACTGCTTGCCGGGATATTCTTCTTTGTCTGGCAGGGGCAGATCAAATCCAGCCAGGAGCTCATCACCGAGGCGAAAAAGAGCGCGTTCCCGGGACAGAAACCGGAAGAACCGAAGAAATAAAAATTAGGGACAGATACTATTTATTACGGTTTCGATGAAACCGTAATAAATAGTATCTGTCCCTAATTTTTCCCACCGTGTTTTTTCGTAGTAATTCCACTCAATAGTGATATAATACAAAAGGACTTCTGTAAGCTATCCCTTTATTACCATGATTGATGCGATAATTTATACGCCGGAAAAGATATTGTTCGAGGGCAAGGCCTCCAGCATCCTGTTTCCGGGGGAACAGGGGATCTTTGAGGTCCTTTCCTACCACAAACCTATGGTGAGCCGGCTGATCGGCGGGCGGATCGTTGTCGACGAGAGTACGTCATTCCCCATCCGTTGCGGCATCGTCGGGATCACCCGGAACAAAGCGACAGTGGTCATAGAAGAATAGGGAGACTATGGACCGGAACCTTGCCCTTTTGCTGATTTTCGCGCTGGCGATCTTTATCCCCTGCTGGGTGTTCATGGCCTGCGGGAAATCGAGTATCTCCGCCCTCGGGCGTAACCCTTCCGCCGCGCCCAAGATCCTCCAGACAATGATCATCGTGATGGTGTTTGCCGAGGCCGCGGCGATAGTGGCGATACTGGTGGCATTCCAGTTGTTTGATTAGCCTTTTTCCATAAAGGAGCGCGCGCAATGCTCATACTCATGCTTTCGATGGTCATCCTCGTCGCGGTGGTTTTTATCGGTTTGGTAGTGTTCATGCAGAAGGTGTTCAGCAAAGAGGTGACCACCGCCACGTCGCACCTGGACAAGCTTACCGAGGAATACGCGAAGAAGGAAGAGGCGATCAAGAAGCAGTACGAGGACGCCAAGCGCCAGAGCCAGGAGATCATCGCCAACGCCCAGAAAGACGGGCAACAGCAGAAAGACGCGATCGTCAAAGAGACTCAGGACGCGAAGAACAAGATCATCGCCGAGGCGCATCATGCCGCCGAAGAAGTGATCAAGCAGGCGGATAACGCGCGCCTGGCGCTCCTGGCGGAGGTGGATGACCGTATCAGCGAGCGGGCGGTGCAGAAGGCCGCGGAATTGCTCGGCGTTGTCCTCCCCGAGAATCTCCGGAGCGAGATACATGAAGGATGGATGAAGAATCTCATCGCCAGCAGTCTTGAGGACCTCGACCGGCTCAAACTTCAGGACGGGGACGCCGCGATAAAGGTCACCAGCGCGTTCGCGCTTACCGACGGCCAGCGCGCGGCGCTCAAAGCGAAGATAAAGGAAAAGATGGGGGTGGAAACCCCGGTTGCCGAGGAGGTCGATCCTCAGCTGATTGCCGGGTTGTTGATCACCGTCGGGAGCGCCTGCCTGGACGGTTCCCTGCGCTTCAAGATACAGGAGGTCGCGCGTGGCAAGCGGTAAAACCGCGAACGCGGGATTCGTCGTCCACGAATTGGGGACGATCGTCACGGTCAGGGAATCGATCGTGAAGGTGAGCGGTATGCCTTCGTGCATCAACGGCCAGCTGGTCGAGTTCGCGTCGGGCGGCCGTGGCATCGTGTTCGGTTTCGACGAGGATGAGGTGCAGGTCCTTGTCCTCGACGCCCGCGAGGCGCTCCATATCGGTGAGAAGGTGATCAGCAAGGGAGAGTTCCTGCGCCTGCCGGTGGGGGAGAAGTTCCTCGGCCGCATCGTCAATTCCCTGTGTGAGCCGGTGGACGGGCTGGGCCCGGTCGAGGCGGACGACATGTTCCCCGTCTTTACCGATGCCCCCGGTGTCATGGACCGCGCGCCCGTGAAAGAGACGCTGGAGACCGGCACGCTCCTTTTGGACGCGGTCATCCCCATCGCCAAAGGGCAGAGACAGCTTCTTATCGGCGACCGTCTCACCGGCAAGACCACGGTGGCGGTGGACGCGATCATCAACCAGAAACTGCGGAATGTCATCTGCATCTACTGCTGTATCGGCAAACCCCATTCCAGCCTGCAGAAGATCCTCAACCTCTTTCACGAGAAAGAGGTGATGCCGTATACCATCGTGGTGAGTTCCGTCGCGTCCTGCTCGATGGGCGAACAGTACCTGTCGCCGTACACTGCGTGCATGCTCGGGGAGTATTTCATGCGCAAAGGCAGGGATGTCCTGCTCATCCACGACGACCTGACGAAGCACGCCTGGGTTTACCGCGAGGTGTCGCTCCTCATGGAACGGGCGCCGGGCCGCGAAGCCTACCCCGGGGATATCTTCTACACCCATTCCCAGCTCATGGAGCGCGCCGGGTATTTCAAGCCGGAGCTGGGAGGGGGGTCGATGACCTTCCTGCCGATCGTCGAGATCCTCCAGGGCGACGTTACCGGGTACATCTCCTCGAACCTTATCTCCATGACCGACGGGCAGATCTATTTCAGCACGTCGCTCTTCAATAAAGGCACCCGTCCGGCCATCGATTTCGGCCTTTCGGTATCCCGTATCGGGAACAAGGCCCAGTGGCCGGCGATGAAAGCGCTCTCCGGCCAGTTGAGGCTCGAGTATATCCAGTACCAGGAACTCCTGCAGATGACCCAGCTGCGCACCACCGGCCTCTCCAAAGAGGCGGAAGACCGGATGAAGCGCGGCCAGGCGATCACCCAGTTGTTGATACAGGACAAGAATCACCCGCTCTCCATGGAAGCGGAGGTCATGTACCTTTTCGCGCTGAGCATGGGGGTGCTCGATACCCTCGCCCCCGAGGACATGCGGAAATTCAAGATCGATTTCGTCAAGCTGGTGGAGCGGGAATTCCCCGACCTCTTCGGCGAGATCCGCAAGACGCTCATCCTTAACGACACCAGCATCGAGATGCTCTATGAGGCGCTGAACCATTATTTCGCGCAGGTCTAATGAAACTTCTTTCGGCGATCAAGAAAGACATGGAGTTCAACCAGAACCTCTATAATCTCGTCGAGGTCCTCAAAGAGATCGCCATCGCCCAGTACCGCATACTGGAAAAGAAGATCAAGGGGTATGAGGGGATATTCGGGGGGTTGAACGAGATATACAATCTCATGCATCTCGGCCATTTCACCCATCCGTTGCTCAGCGGCGAAGGCAAGCAGGCGGCGGTCGTTGCGGTGACGTCGGACGCCGGGCTTCTCGGCGGGCTGAACATGAGCGTCATGAGCATCGCGGTCAAGGAAGCGCTCAAAAGCCGCGCGAAGCTGGTCATCATCGGCGAACGAGGCCAGTTGTACGCCAAAGAAAGCGACCTGCCGTTTACGGTCTTTAAAGGCGTCCGTGACGAGACGCGGATGCAGCAGTCCAACGAACTGCGGGATTACATCCTGCAGGAGAAACTCGCGGGGAGGATCGGGGAGCTCAAGATCGTCTATCCGATCTCGCTGTCGATCGTCTCCCAGCAGGTGAAGGTACTGCAGGTGTTCCCCCTGCTGTCACAGCCGATCCCGTCCGTGGACGAGGTGATGCTGGAATCGTCGGTGGGAGACCTGCTGGAGTACTGGACGCATCTGTATCTCGGGCAGAAATTCTTCCAGATCTTCGGCCAGTCCAGGCTCGCCGAGCTGTCCGCGCGTTTCACCCACCTGGAGAACTCGAAGGGCAAGGTGGATCAGCTTAACAAGGAGCTCAAACTCCAGTATTTCCGCCAGCGTCACGAACTTATCGACCGGAACATGAGGGAGTTGTTCGCGACGCGGCTCGCGTTCAAATAAGGCACGCTATGGAAAACAACGCAAAAACAGCCGGGTTAGTCGTTTCCGTCCAGGGGCCTGTCGTCGACGTGAAGTTCGCGCGCCAGGAGGACATCCCCGCGATCTACGAGAACGTCAATACCCAGACCGTCGACGGCAAGCGTGTGGTGCTGGAGGTGGCCGAGCACCTTCCCGGGAACATTGCCCGGTGCATCGCCATCAACTCGACGTTCAACCTCCAGCGCAGTAGTCCCGCCCATCCATCGGGTCAGACCATCCAGATCCCCGCCGGCGACTCGATCTACGGCCGGATCATCAATGTCTGGGGGGATGCCATCGACCAGAAAGGGGGGATCCCTCCCGGCGAGCGGCTTTCCATCCGCGGGCAGAAGCACGAGCAGAAGGTGTCGAGCAAGGACAAACAGGAGAAGTTCGAGGTGCTCGAGACGGGCATCAAGATCATCGACCTGCTTTTCCCCCTCGTCAAAGGTTCCAAGAACGGGATCCTCGGCGGCGCCGCGCTCGGCAAAAGTATCCTTACCCTGGAGATCATCCATAACATCGTCAAGAAGCATTCCGGCGCCTGCGTTTTCGTCGGCGCCGGCGAGCGCATGCGCGAAGGCAACGAGCTTTACCATGAGCTGGAGCGCAGGGGCATCCTCGATAAGACGGTGCTCATCTTCGGCCAGATGAACGAGCCGCCGGGGGCGCGTTTCGGCGTCGCCTTCAGCGGTGTGACCCTCGCCGAATCGATCCAGCGCAAGAAGCAGGACGTGCTTCTGTTCGTCGACAACATCTTCCGTTTCCTCCAGGCGGGTTCCGAGATCTCCAGCTTGCTCGGCCGCCTGCCGTCAGAGACCGGGTACCAGCCGACGCTTATTTCCGAGGCCAGCGAGTTCCATGAGCGCATCCGTTCCCAGAAAGATACCGGTTCGTCGATCACGTCGGTAGAGGCCGTCTACATCCCCGCCGACGACCTTACGGACCCCGCAGTCGTCACCATCTTCAGCTTTCTTGATTCGCTGATGGTGCTTTCCCGCCAGAGGATCCAGCTCGGCCTTTATCCGGCCATCGACCCGCTTCTTTCATCGAGCGCCAACCTCGATTCCGACATCGTCGGCATGCACCATTACCAGGTGTCGCAGGAGGTCATCCGCGTGCTTCAGCGCTACGAGGAATTGCGCCGTATCGTCATGGTCATCGGTATCGACGAACTTTCCGCGGGCGACCGCATTACCTACGAGCGGGCGCGCAAACTGCAGAACTTCCTTACCCAGCCGTTCTTTGTCGCCGAGGCGTATACCGGCAAGCACGGCGAGTATTGCACGATACAGCAGACGGTCGACGGCTGTGAGAAGATCATTACCGGTCATTACGACCGGCGGCCGGAAGGCGATTTCTACATGATCGGCGTGGCGCCTTAAGCCACGGGGCTTACACCGACGCAATACCGATTAGCGTTGGGTGCCGATTAGCGCCGGGTGTAAAGCAGGATAGGGGGGCACAATGCAAAAAAGCACAAAGCGTATCGGGGAGATCCTGGTGGAACGCGGGTGCATCACCGAGGCGCAGTTGCATGACGCGCTCCTCGAGCAGAAGGCGGGGGACAAATTCCTCGGCACGGTGCTCATCGAAAAAGGGGCGATTACCAGCCGCCTCCTCGCGGAGGCCCTGGCCGCGCAGTTCAATCTTCCGATGATCGACATCAAGGCCCAGCATATCGATTATGAGCTGGCCCGCAAGTTCACCACGTCCCTGGTATTGGATCATAAATGTTTCCCGTTGAGCGAGGATGACCTGAGCGTTACCATCGCCATCGTCAATCCCCTCGACGTCGTGGCGCTGAGCAAACTTGAGGAAGAAGCTGGTTCCCGTTCGGTAACGCTGGTGATGGCCGATGAGGATGAGCTTAAGCCCATCCTCGCGAGCTACCGGCTGTATATCAGCCAGAGCATCCAGCGCCTGCTTAAACGCAAGCCGATCGAGGGTATTGGAGGAAGCGGATCATGAAGAAGACGGATACGGTGCTCCATGCCGCGCTGGTAAAGAGCGGCGTTCTGGACGGGGAACAGCTGGAGGCGGCGGTCAGGGAGGCGCAGAAGAACCAGGAGAGCCTGCATGCCGTCATTCGCCGGAAGGATCTACTGTCCGAATATGAACTACTCCAGATCATTTCCCGGGAGATGGGGATCCCGTTCGTGGAGCTCCGGAACACCGCTCTGGATACCACTGCCGCTACGAAGGTCCCCCAGAAAGTCGCCAGTTATTATAATTTTCTTCCCTTGCGCCTCACCGACCGGGGGTTGACCGCCGCGGTTTCGTATCCGCTGGAGCTCAAGACCATCGACGAGATCCGCGCCCAGGTCGGGATGGAAGTGGAACAGGTATTGATGACGGGGAACGACCTGGCCGATGGGATGAAAGCGAGTTACGCCATGCCGGGCGAGACCCTGGAGAAGATCGCCTCCCAGGTGCACCGGGGGGAACAGTCTCCGTCCCAGCCGCACGAGAAGCTTGAGGATATCGAGCGGCTCGCCGGCGACGCCTCCATCATCAAGCTGGTCAACCAGATCATCCTCGACGCGTTCCACAAACGCGCCACGGACATCCATATCGAGCCTTATCGGCAGGAAGTGAGCATCCGCTACCGCGTCGACGGCATCCTCTACGATTCTCCCGTTCCCACAGAGATAAAATCATTCGTCAACGCGATCATCTCGCGCATCAAGATCATGTCGAACCTCAATATCGTCGAGCGCCGCCTTCCCCAGGACGGCCGGGCGGTGGTCAAAGTGGCGGACCAGGTGCTCGACCTGAGGATCTCGACCATCCCCACGCAGTTCGGCGAATCGGTGGTTATCAGGATACTGCCGACGCAGATGCTCTTCAATATGGAGAAACTGGGGCTGGCGAAGGCCGACGTGAAGCTTTTTGAGGGGTTCATCAAAAAACCCCACGGCATCATTTTCGTCACCGGCCCGACCGGGAGCGGCAAGACCACGACCCTGTACACGTGCCTCAGCTCCATCAATACGAAGGACCGCAAGATCATCACCATCGAGGATCCGATCGAATACGAGATGTCCGGGATCACCCAGATACAGGTCCAGCCGGAGATCGGGCTGGATTTCGCCCGCGGCCTGCGCAGTATCCTTCGCCATGACCCCGACGTGATCATGGTCGGCGAGGTCCGCGACCTTGAGACCGCGGAGATCGCCATCCGCGTGGCCCTGACCGGCCACCTGGTCTTTTCCACCCTGCATACCAACGACGCGGCGAGCGGCATCACCCGCCTCGTGGACATCGGCGTCGAGCCGTACCTGGTGGCGTCGAGCGTGGAGGCGTTTGTCGCCCAGCGGCTTATCCGCGTCATCTGTCCCGATTGCAAATACGAGGATATCGAATTCCCCTCGTCACTGCGGCGTATGATCAGCCGCGACCTCGGCATAGATCCTTCCGCGGTCCGCGTCTTCCGGGGGAAGGGATGCCCGGCGTGCAACCATACCGGATACCGGGGGCGTTCCGCCATCTATGAGATCATCGTGCTTGAGGACGCCATCAAGGAGCTTGTCCTGCAGAAGGCCACCGCGGGCCAGATCCGCAAGGCCGCGGTACAGCGGGGCATGCGCACGCTGGCGCAGAGCGGCTGGCAGAAAGTGATCGCGGGGATGACGACCCCGGAAGAAGTCCTCAGGGTCACGGATGCCGAGGCGCGGCGGGATGAAACAGTCGAAAACTTTTCCGTCGCTACCGAGGTGACCGACGCCAAGGCCGCCACGGACGACGAGCACCGGGTCTTCATGCGCCTGGACAACAATATCGGGATCCGGTACAAGGTGTTCCGCAGTGAGAAAGAAATGGCCGGCAGGGGGATCCATCCCGACGAGATCAGCGTTACCAAGAACATCTCCGCGGGAGGATTGATGTTCGTTTCCACCGAACAGCTGACGGTCGGGCTGATACTCGAGTTATACATCGACCTTCCGTTCTCCCAGGAAACGATAGAGTGCCTGGCCCGGGTGGTCAGGGTGATCGATGTGGGGAACAGGTTCGATGTCGGGGTGTGTTTCCTCGACCTCACCGGGGCCCAGCGTTCCCGGCTCGAGAAATATATCCGTTCCGAGGCCGGTAAGGCCGGGAACTGACAGGAGCGTAATCCATGATATTTTCGTATCGTGCCAAGAGCGGGCCGTCGGAAGTCGCCGAGGGGAGGATCGACGCCGGATCGGAGAAAGAGGCGATCGAGAAACTGAGCCAGCGGGGGCTGATCCCGTTGAAACTTATCCCGCAGGAGGGGGGACAGGGGGCGGCCGCCGAAGGGACGGCGTCATCGGGCGCGATGGCCAGGCCCGGTTCCCGGGCGGTCACGCTGTTTACCCGCCAGTTGGCGAGCCTGCTCAAGGCCGGGGTTCCCATCCTCAAGGCCCTGCGCATCATCGTGGAACAGTCGGATGACCGGGCGCTCAAAGGAATGCTCAAGACCGTGTACAAAGAGATCGAGCAGGGGGCGGTGATGTCGGCGTCGCTTTCCCGGTATCCCGCGAGTTTCTCCCCGTTGTATATCGCGATGGTGCGGGCGGGCGAGGACAGCGGACAGCTTCCCCAGGTATTATTCAAGATCGCCCAGTACCGGATACGCGAAGAGGAGATGCTCTCGCGGTTCCGGGCGGCGATGGCGTACCCGGTGCTGATGGCGGTGGTGGGCGCCGGTACGGTCATCTTCATGCTTACGTTCGTCCTGCCCCGGCTTTCAAAACTGTATTCGGATATGGGCCAGACACTGCCCTTGCCGACCCGGATCGTGATCGGCGTCAGCGGCGCGTTACAGCATTGGGGGCTGTTGATGCTGATAGCGGCCGGCGGGCTGGCCTTCCTGCTGGCGAGGTTCCTGCGCACGCAACAGGGGAAGCTGGCGTGGTCGGGCTTTCTGCTCGCGGTGCCGCTCGTGCGCGGGTTCGTGGTAAAAATGGAGCTCGCGCGTTTCAGCCGGACCATGGAGCTTTTGCTCCGGAGCGGGATCAACATCCTTAGGGCATTGTATATTACCCTCCCGGTGATGGGGAACGAGATATTGAAGGCGGAGGTGACGAAAAGTTACGCGGATCTTGAACAGGGCGGGTCCTTCGGCCAGAGCCTGAGGAATTCCGCGCGCATACCTTTGTTCATGAGCAACCTGCTTATCGTCGGGGAAGAGTCGGGGAAACTGGATGATTCGCTTGCCGAGCTCGCCGAGTGCTATGAGCGCGATACGGATGAGACGCTTAAAGCGATCGGCGGGCTCCTGGAACCCGTGCTGATCCTTTTCATGGGGCTGGCCGTGGGCTTCATCGTCGTGGCCATGCTCCTGCCGGTGTTCGACATGAATGCCATGGTGCGGTAACCGGTGAGAGCGCTCATCGCCGCGTTCATCCTTTTGGTGCCGCTCGCCGCGTCCTCCCGTGCCGAAGAATGGCAGGAGGTCAAAGGCGGCCATTTCATTATCCGCTACCTCGCGTCGACGCCGAAACCCGCGGGCGCGGAGTATTCCGGCGACATCTCCCGTTTCGCCGCGGACGTGCTCGACAGCGCGGAACGGTATTACGACCGCATCGCCCCGGACCTGGGGTATTCACGCACGTCGGAATTCTGGACCTGGGACAAACGGGTCAAACTGTATATCTATCCGGATCACGCGGCGTATGTGGCGTCAAGCGGCCATCCGGTATGGTCCCACGGCATGGCGGATTACGGGAAGAAAGAGATCTCCAGTTACGCCTTCAACAAGAGTTTCCTCACCGCGATCCTCCCGCATGAGCTGGCGCACCTGATCTTCCGGGATTTTGTCGGTTTCAAAGGCGAGGTGCCCCGCTGGCTCGATGAGGGGGTCGCGCAATGGGAGGAGGAGGGCAAACGGCCGGCCATCCGCAAAGCGGTGAAGGCGCTTGCCGCCCGGAATTCGCTCCTTTCACTGGCATCGATGATGAAGCTCAATGTCAACGCGAGCGGCAACGGGGATGAGCTGGTCGCGAAGTTTTACCTGCAGTCGGCGTCGCTTGTCGGCTTCCTGATAGAGCGGCATGGTTCGGATGATTTCGCGCATTTCTGCCGGCAGTTGCGCGACGGCAAAGCGCTGGAAGACGCGCTTTCGTCCGTGTATCCCCTGTATTTCCGCACGCTCGGCGATTTCGAGGCGGCGTGGCGCGCGTATCTTACGGAAAAATAATAACGCATAAGGAGGCGATATGAAAAGTAACACACACGGGTTCACGCTCATCGAACTCATGCTTGTCGTCATCATCATCGGCGCGCTGGTAGCCATGGTCATGCCCCGGCTTTCCGGAAGAGGGGAACAGGCGCGGGTCGCGGCGGCCACCGCGGATATCATGTCGAATATCGCTACCGGCCTGAAACTGTATGAATTGGATAACGGCGAATTTCCCTCGACCGAAGAGGGGCTGAACGCCCTTTTCGTCAAGCCCGCGGGGGCCACCGCCAACTGGAAAGGGCCGTATCTGGAGAAGAAACCCGTCGATCCCTGGGGCCGGGAGTACAAGTATAAATATCCCGGCGAGCACCGGACCGCGGATTACGACCTGTCTTCTCTCGGCAAGGACGGCGCCGAGAGCGAGGATGACGTTAAAAACTGGGAATGATGAAGAAAAAGGCCCGGGGTTTCACTCTGTTGGAAGTGTTGGCCGCCACGGCGGTGCTTTCGGTGGGAACGCTGTACATGTACCAGTCCTACTTCTCCGTCCTGCGCGCGTTCGACTATTGCTCCGGGTATATCGCCTCATCCAATTTCCTGCAGGAGAAGCTCTGGGAGGGCGTGGATTCCGTTCGCCGCGAGGGGGGGCTTGGTTCCCCGGTCTCCGGTGATTTCACCGCCGGCGGCAGACAGTTTGTCTGGAACATGGCGCTGGGCAAGGCCAGCGACCGTGTGTATGAGGTGACCGTGGCGGTGGACTGGAAATCGGGGAAACAGGAAATAGAGCTATCGCGGACAGCCTACGCGTCTTATGAGAATCCGACGGAATAACGGTATTACCCTTATCGAATTGCTTATCGTCTCGGTCATCATTTCCGTGGTCGGCCTGGCGATCTATTCGTCGTTCGCCGGCGGCCTCAAGGTGTGGAAGCGGGTTAATACCGCGATCGAGGGCGAGGACCTGGTGCTGTTCTTCGCGCGCTTCTCTCAGGACCTGCGCGCCACGGTGCCCTTGAAGAGCAACGTGTTCCTCGGGAGCGAGGATACCATGGAGTTCCCGGTGGTCGCCGGGAGCCGGCGGATGGGGCTGGCGTCGTCAGTCGGCAGGGTCGCCTACGTATTCCACCCGGAGGCAGGCACGCTCACGCGTTCCGAACAGGATTATTCCGCGATCTTCGTCGGGACCGGCGATAAAGATCCGCGCGAGGTACTGCGCGGTGTCGCCGAACTGAGGATGTCGTATTACTGTTTTGACCCCGAAGCGGGCGGTTTTGTGTGGCTGGATAAATGGCCGTATCTGCGCCCGCCTCTGGCGGTCCGTATGGAGGTAAGGCGCGCCGGCAAAAGCGAGGAAGACATCGTGCGGCGCAGTTTTTTCATACCCGTGGCGGGGAGTTGATATGAGGAAGCGCGGTTCCATCCTGTTGATCGCGTTATGGTCGCTGTTCCTGCTCGCCAGTTTCGCCGTTATCCTCGGGACCGAGGTGCGCCAGAAACTGGAGATGGTCAGGCGCCTCGGCGAACGGGACAGCCTCGTCGCCGCGTGCGACGCGTCGGTGAGGATCGCCCTGGATATGGTGGCGGAGCAAAAGAACAAAGCGGCGCAGTCGTCGCGGCCGTACGCGGGGGCTTTGCGCGCCGGCAATGCCAAACTCAAGGCGATACCTCTGCGGGATTGCGTCGCTACCGTTTCGTATGAGACGATCGGGCCGGAAGGGGAGCTCCTGACGGTATACGGGCTGATCGACGAGGAAAGCAAGGTCAACATCAACAAGGCCCCCGCGCAGGTCATGGAGCGGCTGTTCCGGCTGGCGGGGCTGGAGGAAGGGCCCGCCCTGGACCTGGCCTATTCGATCGTCGACTGGCGGGACGCGGACAGCTTCCTTTCCGTTCCCGTGGGGAGCGCCGAGGACTCCTATTACCGCGGGCTCAAGTACCCCTATGAGGCGAAAGACGCTGATTTTGAGGTCCTGGATGAACTGCGCCTCGTCAAAGGCGTCGATGAAAATATCTTTAACAAAATCAAAAACTATATTACAATCTATGGTACCGGTCTGGTGAACATCAACACCGCGCAACGGCCGATCCTTATCGCGCTTGGCTTGAGCGGCGATACCGCGGATCTTCTCATTTCCCATCGTAACGGCAAGGACGGCCTGGCGGGTACGGACGATGACGTTGTGTTCATGAGCGTTGGGGCGCTGACCGCGGACCTTTCCGCCGCGCATCATCTGAACGACGCCGAACTCAGCGAGTTGTCCGGCCTTGTCGCCCGGGGCATGATCGGCGTCCAATCGGACTACTTTTCGGTTTCCGTGACCGCGCGGATGCGCCGCGGCAAAGGGAGCCATTACGCGAGCGCCGTCATCAACAGTAGCGGCGGCATACTGTACTGGTCGGAACGATAATGAAAGGTTTCTCACTTATACCGTTGCAATCCCTCACGGGCTTCCATCCCGAGCTGGTCGGCATTGAGCTCGGCGCGTCCGCCGTCAAGATGGTGCGGATGAAGCCGGGGCCGCGGAAAGAAGTGGCGGCGGTGTCCAGCCGGGAGATCAAAGGGCTTGCCGACGACAAGGTGGTTGAGGCGCTCGGCGCCGCGTTCCGGGAGCTCAAATCCCACGAGCCCCGCGTCGCGCTGGTCATCCCGTCCCCGATCCTTATTACCAAGAATATCGAAGTCCCGTCGGTCGACAGCCGCGAGCTCAGAGAGATCGTCAATCTCCAGGCGGCGCGGCATACGCCGTTCTCGCGGGAAGAGATCATCGTCGATTATATCGAGATCGGCACGTTCAAACAGAATTACACCAAGATCCTCCTTTTGATCGTGACCGCCGCCGCGGTGAAGAAACAGATCGCGCTGGCGGAGAAGGCGGGGATCGCGGTCGATAAAGTGCTCCTGTGCCAGGAGGGGATCGGCTTCTTTTGCGCCCGGGCGCTCAAGACCGAAGGGAGCTTCCCGGTCGGCTTTATCCATGTCGACGAGCTTTCGACCGATTTCTCGGTCGTGCTGAGGCAGAAGGTGCTTTTTGTCCGCTCCATCCCCATCGGCAGACAGCAGATCGCCGCGGACACCGAGAAGACGCTTCCCAAGTTCTATGAGGAAATAAAGAAGTCGCTGGAGACCTATCACACTGAGAATATCGAAAAGGACCCCCAGGCGCTTTTTGTCGCCGGAGCGGTCGCGGATATGCCGGACCTGGACCTGGCCCTGGCCGCCCAGACGCGCCTTTCCGTAAAACGCCTTGCCTACTGGAATTCGTTCGCGCTTGATCAGTCCGTGGCGGTTGCCGGGCAGGCCGTTTCATTCCTGGATGTGGCCGCGCCGCTGGCGTCGTTCGCCGAATGCAAGGTCAACCTTCTCCCTGAGGAGATCAGGCTCAAACGCGCCCTGCGGGAGCGGGGGATGGATCTATTCATGGGCGGCATCCTGCTTTTGGCGATGCTTGTCCTGATGCTGTTCATCTCCGTGAGCCGGATATATTTCAAGAGTGAATACCTTAAGGCCCTGGAGACGCGCTATAAAGCGCTGGCGGAGGATACCCGGAAGCTGGAGAAGACGTATCAGCAGAACAGCCTGATCCGCGGCTATCTTTACAGCCGGGGGTATTCCATCAAAGTGCTCAGCGAGCTTCACGAGGTGACGCCGGTGAGCATGGAGCTGGGGGATATCCGCTTCGACCGGGAAGGGAAATTCACCATCAGGGGGACGGCCGATTCCATGGCGACGGTATTCTCGTTCGTCGATGCCCTGGAGAAGGCGAAGTATTTCAAGGATGTGAAGACCAAGTACACCACGAAACGGCAGGATGGCAAGCGTGACGTCACGGATTTCGAAGTCAACGCCCTTCTTTCCAAAACGGCGGCGGAATGATGATGAAACTGCCTCAGCTCGATAAACTGCTGGCGAAGGTCTCCAAGCTCTCGAAACGCGAGAAGCTCGTGCTGTTCGGAAGCATCCTGGCGGTCGCCTGCGCGCTGTCGGACCGGCTCATCGTCGCGTCGCTCTCCCGCAAGATCAAGGAGCAGGACACGCGCATCGCGGCGCGGGAAGCCGAGATCCGCAAGAACTTGAAGATCGTCTCGCAGAAGAAGCGCATCACGGCCCAGCATGATACCTACAAGCCGTACCTTGGGACGATGAGCTCCGAGAACGAGGAATTCACCGTGTTCCTTAAAGAGATGGATACGCTGGCCCGGGACAGCACGATATATGTCGTGGATATGAAACCGACCGGGACGAAAGAGTCGGGGGAGGCGAAGAAATACCTCATCAACCTCAACATCGAGGCCGACATGGCTTCCCTGATACGGTTCATGTATTCCGTGGAGGATTCGAAGAAGCTGATGACCGTGGAGAAGTACCAGATCTCGCCGAAGTCGAAGGATTCCCCGACCGCCAAGTGCAGTATGCTGGTTTCCAAACTGGTCATCCCGCTGTAGGGTTCCCCGGCTTATATAATAGGAAGAAGAGCGAGCGCGCTTTTTTTACTTTTTAAATAGTTGACTTGGTTCTTGAAATAACATATAATGGAAAAAATCCACATGAAGGAGGTGAATAAGTTGCCTTTAGTTACCGAAAAGAAAAAGCAGGTCATTGACGGTTTCAAATCACACGGCCAAGACACCGGTTCGGCGCAGGTCCAGATCGCGCTGTTGACCGAAAGAATAAATCTTCTTACGGATCATTTCAAGCTCCATAAGAAGGATTTCCATTCCCGTCGCGGTCTCCTGATCATGGTTGGCAAACGCCGCCGGCTGTTGACTTACCTCAAGAGTAAGAATTCGGCCAAGTATCAGGAACTTATCAGCAAACTGAACCTGAGGAAATAGCTTCGTCAAAGTCCTCACCAGTAAAAACCAAAAACACTACAACATAAGCGAGTCGGTATGAGTGAGATAAGAGAGACTATCAAATTCGGGAATAACGACCTGGTCTTTGAGACCGGCAGGATGGCCAAACAGGCCAATGGCGCCGTTACCGTTACGTACGGATCGACCGTTGTCCTCGTCACCGCCTGTATGTCCAAGGAAGTAAAAGCGGGGCAGGGGTATTTCCCGCTCATGGTCGAGTATCAGGAGAAGACGTTCGCGGCGGGCAGGATACCGGGCGGTTTCTTCAAACGCGAGGGCAGGCCTTCCGAGAGCGAGATCCTGACGTCCCGGCTTATCGACCGGCCGATCAGACCGCTGTTTCCCAAGGGATTTCTGAACGATGTCCAGGTAGTTGCCCTGGTGCTTTCCGCCGATAACGAGAACGATCCCGATATCCTGGCGGTCACCGCGGCCTCCATGGCGCTCAGCATTTCCGACATCCCGTTTGCCGGGCCTATTGCCTGTTGCCGGGTGGCGAAGAACGCCGCGGGGTTCATCCTTAATCCGACATACGCGGAGCTTGAGGCTTCCGAGATAGATATCGTGATCGCGGCCGGACGCAACGGCGTGGTCATGCTGGAATCGCGGTGCAGGGAGACTTCCGAAGAGGCGTACAACGAGGCGCTGAAGTTCGGGGTGGACAACCTGCAGAAACTGCTCGATTTCCAGGATGATTTCCGCAAAAAGCACGGGAAAGAGAAGATCACCCCGGTGCTCCAGCTGATCGATCCCGCATTGAAGACGAAGGTGCGCGATATAGCGTCCAAGCGGTTCGCCGAGATCTACGGGCGCGCCAGCAAGGAAGAACGGGAAGACGGGGTTGACGCTCTGGCCAAAGAGCTGGAGAAGTCCCTGGTTTCCGATACCTGCTCGGCCGCGGATATCCGCAACGCGCTGGTTGAAGTGGAAGAGGAGCAGGTCCGCAAGATGATCATTGTCGACCGTAAGCGCGTCGACGGCCGCGGTTTCGAGGAGATCCGTCCGATCTCCTGCGGCGTGTCCATCCTTCCCCGTACGCACGGTTCGGCGCTGTTTACCCGCGGGCAGACTCAGAGCCTCGCGGTGACCACGCTGGGCACCGGCGACGACGAACAGCTTGTTGAGGCGCTTGAAGGGGAGAAGTACAAGACCTTCATGCTCCATTACGATTTCCCGCCGTTCTCGGTGGGTGAGACCAAGCCCATGCGCGGCCCCGGCCGGCGTGAGATCGGTCACGGCGCCCTCGCTGAGAAGTCTCTTCAGCCGATGATGCCGACGAAAGAAGAATTCCCCTACACGGTGCGCGTGGTCTCCGAGATCCTGGAATCCAACGGGTCTTCGAGCATGGCCACGGTCTGCGCGTCCAGCCTTTCCCTGATGGATGCCGGCGTGCCGATCAAACAGTTAGTCGCGGGCGCGGCCCTGGGCCTCATCCACGACGGGAATAAGGACATCGTCCTGACCGATATCGCGGGCGTCGAGGATCATTTCGGCGACATGGATTTCAAGGTGGCCGGCACCGTCAACGGTGTCACCGCCGTCCAGCTCGATATCAAGATCACCGGCGTAAGCCTGGAGATGCTCAGAAACGCCCTCGAACAGGCAAAACGGGCGCGTATGTTCATCCTGGAAAAGATGCGCGCGGCGATCTCCGCGCCGAGAGCCGAACTTTCGGCCTTCGCGCCCCGGATCACCAAGATCAAGATCAATACCGAGAAGATCGGCGCGGTCATCGGCCCCGGCGGCAAGAACATCAAGGCCATTATCGCTTCCACCGGCGCTTCTATCGACATTGAGGATGACGGTACTGTCCTCATCGCTTCCAACGATAACGCCAAGTCCCAGGCCGCCATCAACATGATCAAGGCGATCACGGACGATGTGGAAGTCAATAAGGTCTATCCCGCCAAGGTCAAACGCGTGACCAACTTCGGCGCTTTCTGCGAGATTGCTCCTGGGAAAGAGGGCCTGGTACACGTTTCTGAGCTCTCCGACACCTTTGTCAAGGACGTCGCGTCCGTGGTCAAGGTCGGCGATGAGTTCAACGTCAAAGTCATCGGAATCGATGACCTGGGCAGGATCAACCTGAGCAGGAAGAAAGTCGGGGAAGATGATAAAAAGTGAAAGAGCAGAGAATAAACGAATTCAAAGGTATTCTCCTTGCGGCTTTCGCGCTTATCATCTTTCTCAGCCTGGTCTCGTTTGATCCGAACGACCTGGTTTTCAACACATCGCATCCCAACAATCCACCGCATAACATAATCAGGATATTCGGGGCCTATCTCGCATGGGCCCTGAGTTTCCTTTTCGGCTGGGCCAGCTACCTCATCCCCGCGTTCATGGGATGGGTAGCTGTCCGTCTTTTCAGGAACGATCCTCCTACCCTGGGCGTCCCGCGCCTGGGCGGTCTGACCATCCTTCTGCTTTCCGTCGGTTCCCTCATCGGATTGATCACCGGTAACGCGCCGCACGTGGGATTTCCCCGCGCCGGGCTGTTCGGTTTTGTCCTTTCCGGGCTGGTTTCCCGTTATTTCGGGATGGCGGGCGGGTATATCGTTTTCTGCACGCTCATCCTGCTTTCCGCCGCGCTGGTGACGGAAGAGCTGGTGTCCAGCATCCTCGCGAGAGCGGGGGATAATGTCCAGCCGTTCTTCGGTTCTTTCCAGCGTGTAAAATCGATTTTTAATCTGAAGCGGGAGAAGCGGCCGGAGCAACCGGCGCGCAAGATCCGGGTCGGCGGCGAGGAAAAACCGCTGATGAAGCCGGAAAAAGTCCTGGCAAAGGTCAGGTCAGAGGTATCGTCAGTGGAGGAAGAGGCTGATCGTCCCGAGGCCGCGCCAAAGCCGAAGGTGCGCATCAAGGACGACAGCGCCAAAGAGAGCCCCGCGGCGAGCGCCAAGCCGCCCCGGAAAGTCGGCAATTACCAACTGCCGTCGCTTGACCTGTTCGATTCTCCGCCGCCGCTGGAAGCCCGCACCATCAAAGAAGACCTTCAGCACAGCGCCCGCGTCCTCGAGGAGACCCTGGAGGATTTCGGGATCTCCGCGAAGGTCACCGATATTGAACGGGGCCCGATCATTACCCGCTATGAGCTGGAGCCGGCGCCCGGCGTGAAGGTCAACCGCATTGTTTCCCTGAGCGAAGATATCTCCCTGGCGATGAAAGCGCAGTCGGTGCGCATCGTCGCGCCGATCCCCGGCAAGGCCAGGGTCGGCATCGAGGTGCCGAATATGCAGAGCACCATGGTCTATTTAAAGGAGATCCTCGCCTCGAAAGAATTCAACGACGCGAAATCGAAGTTGACCATGGCGCTGGGCAAGGATATCGCCGGCGTGCCGGTAGTGGCTCAGCTTGATACCATGCCGCATCTTTTGATCGCGGGAACGACCGGATCCGGCAAGACGGTCTGCGTCAACTCGCTGATACTTTCTATATTAATGAAGGCGTCTCCCGACGAGCTGAAATTCGTGATGGTCGACCCCAAGATGGTCGAGCTCGCCCCGTATAACGGCCTGCCGCATTTACTTTGTCCGGTCGTTACCGAATCGAAGAAGGCCTCCGCGGCCCTGCACTGGGTGGTGGCGGAGATGGAGCGCCGGTACCGCCTGTTGGCGGAGCTTGGCGCCCGCAATATCATTGCCTACAACCTGAAAGACCCGAAGGAATTCCTTCCGTATATCGTGGTGGTCGTCGACGAGTTCGCCGACCTCATGGTGGTGGCGCGCGATGAGGTGGAGAGCGCCGTGACGCGCCTCGCCCAGCTTTCCCGCGCCGTCGGTATCCATTTGATCCTGGCTACCCAGCGCCCGTCCGTGGACGTTATTACCGGCGTCATCAAAGCGAACCTTCCCGCGCGTATCTCGTTCAAGGTCGCCTCGAAAGTCGATTCCCGGACCGTCCTGGACATGAACGGCGCCGATAAACTTTTAGGCCGGGGCGATCTGCTTTTCCTGAGGCCGGAAGATTCCAAGATCAACCGCGCCCAGGGCGCGCTCGTCAAGGACGCGGAGATCGAGCGGGTCGTGGATTTCATCAAGTCACAGGCCGAGCCGGTCTATGACGAGCAGGTATTGAACGCCCAGCAGAAGGCCGCGACCGGCGGCGGCGGCGAAAAAGACGATATGTATGAGGAAGCGGTGCGGGTGATCATCGAGAGCGGCCAGGCGTCGGTCTCGATCCTCCAGCGGCGCATGCGCCTGGGCTATACCCGGGCCGCCCGCATCATCGACATGATGGAGGCCGACGGGATGGTGGGGCCGTATGAAGGTTCCAAGCCGCGCAAACTCCTCGTCGACCGCGATGAATGGCTCAAGAACCAGGTAATAAAAGGGAAAGAAGGCTGATATGGCTGAGGGGAATTCCATCGGATTGCAGTTGAAAAAACTGCGCCTCGAGAAGGGGTTGAGCCTTGAGGACGTGCACAAAACAACACATATCCATTTGGACGTGCTCAAAGCCATTGAGGACGACAATTACATCAATATCGATCCCGTCTATCTCAAGGGATTTCTCAAGATATACTGCAAATTGCTCGGCGTCGAGCTTCCGGATAACATCGCGGGGGCGAAACATACCCAGGTACAGCTTAAAGTTCCCGAGCCGGTCCGGGAGAAAAAAGATATCGACGCGGGGCCGGATACGTTGCGCAGGTTGGTGCCCATAGCGGTAGGTGCTATTCTTGTTCTGGTAGCCGCGGGGGTGCTTTTTGCCGGCGGCAGGTTTCTGATTTCCAAGATGTCCTCCATGAATAAAGGCCGTCCCCACGCGCAGGTCGTGAAATTGAAAAAAGAGAAGATGGCGCGCAAGACGGAGCAGAAAGTCGTACGGTCAACGGCGCCGGCGAAAGCCGGGCAGTCCATCCCCGCTGACCAGAGCCTGCGGCTGGGCATCCGCGCGCTGGAAGATTGCTGGTTACAGCTTAAATGCGATAACAAAGTTGTTTTCCAGAATGTGCTCAAAAAAGGGCGTTTCGAGAGCTGGGAGGCCGACGACCGCATGGAGCTGACCTTAGGCAGTGCGGGCGGCGTTCAAGTCGAGATAAACGGCAAGATCATTCCGTCGCTGGGCAAGCGCGGCCAGGTATTGAAGGGTGTTACGATCACCCGCAAAGACGGATTACGAGTTAAGTAGACGCTTTACATAACTTCTTTAAATATAGTATTTATGAAACAAATACTTGTAGATAAATCTCTCAGCTGTATTTGTTTCATAAATACGTATATTTAATTGAAGTTATGTAAAGCGTCTACTTACACGCTATGTTAAAAATCGGCATTCTCAGCCTCGGCTGTCCGCGTAACCTCGTCGATTCCGAAGGGATCCTCGGGCGGCTGGCGGGAAAAGGGTATCAGGTCACCGATATCTCCCGGGCTGAGATTGCCATTCTCAACACCTGTGCTTTTGTTAAGGACGCCAAGACCGAAGCGATTGACGCCATCCTGGAGCTGGTCGAGCTCAAGAAGCAGGGGAAGCTTAAGAAAGTCATCGTCTGCGGCTGTCTGGTACAGCGTTACGGCAACGACCTGCGCCGCGAGTTTCCCGAGGTGGATGCGTTCGTGGGTTCGCCGGCCCTGGCGGAAGGCATTGCGCGGTATCCTCTGACGCCGGCAAGCCACGCGTACCTGAAGATTTGCGAAGGCTGTGTCAATAATTGCAGTTTCTGCGCGGTGCCGATCATCAAACTGCGGCTGGAAAGCCTCGGCGAGAAAGATGTGCTGGCGAAGCTCGACGCGCTGGACGCTTCCCGGGTCCCGGAGATAAATATCATCGGGCAGGATCTCACCGGGTACGGGCTGGACCGGGGAACTAAGGCCGGCCTGGAGAAGCTTCTTTCACAGATATTGCGCCGTTCGCGTTTTGCGCCGCGCTGGTTCCGCTTGCTCTATCTGCATCCGGCGCGGGTAACCGACAGCCTCTTGCGGCTGATGGCGAGCGATCCCCGGGTGTGCCGGTATATCGACCTGCCGCTCCAGCATGTCAACGACCGGATCCTCACGCGGATGAACCGGCATACGAGTAAGGACGATATCTCCCGTTTGATCGGGCGCGTCCGTAAAATTTTGCCCGGTGCGGCGATCCGCACCGCGTTCATCGTGGGTTTTCCCGGTGAGACGGACAAGGAATTCCAGGAATTGCTGTCGTTCATAAAAGAGACAGGTTTCGAGCGGTTGGGCGTCTTCACCTATTCGCAGGAAGAAGGGACGCGCGCCGCGGGTTTCAAGGGACAGGTGCCGGACAAGGTCAAACAGGAACGTTTCGACCTGATTATGTCGGCACAGCAGGAGATATCGCGGCGCCATAACGCCGCGCTCATGGGAAACACCCTGGAGGTCCTGATCGACGGGAAAGAGGACGGCCGGTATCTCGGCCGGAGCAGGTTCGACGCCCCCGAGGTGGACGGCAGCGTGTTCGTCACCTCCCGCAGGCCGCTTAAGGCCGGAGAGATCGTCACCGCCAGGGTAACCGACACATTAGAGTACGACCTATGCGCAGAGGTATGCCATGAACATCGCGAATAAACTGACATTGTCACGGATAGGGCTGACCGCCGTTTTCCTTTTCTTCATGTCGTTCCCGTTCGCGGGGCCGATGATGCTCTGGTCGAAGGTGCTGGGCGTCATCGTCTTCGCCGCCGCGGCCATCTCCGATTATTTCGACGGCAAGATCGCCAAGAAACGGAACATGATCACCGATTTCGGAAAACTGATGGACCCGATCGCCGACAAGATCCTGGTGATCTCGGCGTTCGCGGTATTCGTCCAGATGCAGATCGTCGCCGCCTGGATGCTCATCGCGATCCTCTCGCGGGAGTTCATTATCACCTCATTGAGGTTCTTCGCGCTGAACAAAGGGAAGGTGCTTGCCGCCGGCAGGATGGGGAAACACAAAACGCTGGGGCAGATGGTGGTCATTTTCCTGATCCTCGGTTTCATCGTCTTCAAAGAGATCCGGCTGACCTTCTACACCTGGAATCCGGCGTGGGAGAAGTTCTTCAAGAGCAGTATCGATGTGGTGATGCTCTTCATCGTCGGGTTGACCCTGTATTCCGGCATATCCTATCTCTGGGATAACCGGAAAATGATCGCCAATATTTAGCCAGTTTGCTGAAAAAGCCTCATCTGCGTCGTTGCTCCTCCTCGGCGTACTTCTTTTTCAGTACGCCTTCGTCGTCGCATCTCGCATCTGAGGCTTTTTGAGCAAACTGTAAAAACTCGCGGATTCAGTCTATGTCTTTCCTGATCAAACTGGTCTGCACCGTCGGTTTTCTCGGCTACATTCCCGTCGCCCCCGGCACGTGGGGCTCCCTGGCGGGGCTTGCCGTGGCTATTGCCTCCCGGAATGACCCTATAACTCTCGCATTTGCCCTGGCGGTCTCGCTGGCGCTCGGTTTCGCGTTTAGCGGCAGGGCGGAGAAGGTCTTCGGCCGCAAGGACAGCAGTCATATCGTCATCGACGAAGTCGCCGGGATGCTCATCACCCTGTTATTTATCCCCTACGACCTCAAACTCGTGCTCATCGGCTTCCTGATGTTCCGCATCTTCGATACCGTCAAACCCTTTCCCGCGAACAAGCTCCAGGAGCTCAAAGGCTCCACCGGCGTCATGATCGACGACATCATCGCCGGCATCTACGCCAACCTCGTCTTGCAACTCATCCGCCGTTTCATCTAATACGGGGACGTCCCATAAAGGGACAGCCTATTTCAATAAATAAAGTTCGATTTTTGTGAAGAGTTAATCTTTTCTGACCGAGAGCATTAACGGTTTTTGTGAGGGTTATTGGTTTTTATTTAAGAATCCGGCGAGTGGCAGGTAAATTCAAAAAGCAGAGATATTTATTGCGCAAGTTTTTACAGGTGATAAAATTACACTATAATAGAATCAAATTTGTTTATAACTAGATTAGTCACGGTAGAATAGAATCTTAACCCGATCCCTAAGGAGGCCGCGATGGCCGAGTATTCAATTAGAGATATGATTACAAAGGTAAATAGTGGTCAGATTCGAATTCCCGTATTTCAAAGAGGGTTTGTTTGGGAGCCAGATGCTGTTGCTTTCTTAATGGATAGTATTTATAAAGGATATCCCATAGGATCACTATTGTTTTGGAGAACGAAAGAGGTTTTAAAAACCGAGAGACAGTTAGGTCCGTTTGGGCTATTTAAACGTGATCCGGATTATCCAATTGACTATGTTTTGGATGGGCAACAAAGAATTACATCAATTTTTGGAGTTTTTCAAACGGACATTGCTCCAACAGGTGATGATAGCGCTTTTAAAATATATTTTGATTATACTGCAGATCGCGATGCCCAGGAGACACAGTTCCTGGCCTTAAAAGATGAAGAAGTTGATTCTGCAAGACATTTTCCTTTGAAAACTTTATTTGATACTGTTAATTATCGTCGTCAGACTGAAAGATTTGAAGATTCGCTCGCTAAAAAAATAGATCAATTGCAGGAGATTTTTAAAGAATCACGTGTTCCGATTCAGATAATAGAGACCGAAGATAAGCCCAAAGTAGCTATAGTCTTTGAGCGTATTAATCGGAAAGGAATTCCGCTAGATATATTTCAGCTTTTGTCTGCGTGGACTTGGAGCGACGAGTTTGATCTAAAAAGCAAATTTGAAGAGCTAACGGAGGAATTGGAGCCTTTTGGTTTTGAGGGTGTTGGGGAGGATATTGGATTGTTGTTAAGATGCGCCGCGGGTATTCTCAATCAAAATGCTTCCGCCGAAAGTTTAGTAAGTTTGAATGGATCGGTTGTCCGGGATAGATTTCAAGAAATAATTAATGGGATCACGGGTGCGATAGATTTCTTAAGGAATAACCTAGGTATTCAAAAACTAAGTAACTTGCCTTATGATACAACCTTGGTTCCGTTATCGGCTTTTTTTGCTATCCCAGGGAATCAGCAGTTTAAATATAACGGGACGCAAAGAGATAGAATTTTGAAGTGGTTTTGGAGAAGTTGTTTCTCGCGCAGATATAGCGCAGGCGTTTTGAGGAATTTGAATAGAGATATAATTGAAATATTGAAATTAAGGGAACAAGGAGAATCAGTTCTCGAGGAATTTGCAGTTGAAATAAAGAGTGATTTCTTTATTGAGAATAGCTTTAGATTGGATTCCGTTAATACAAAAACTTTTATTTTGTTATTAGCGCAGCAGAATCCGAGGAGTTTTATTACTGGTGCCCCTGTAAATTTGAGTAATGTGTTAAAGGATTATAACAAAAATGAGTTTCATCATTTGTATCCGAGGGCGTTTCTTAAAACTCAGGGGCAGATTACTTATAAGGTTGACTCTCTAGCAAACTTTTGTTTTATGTCGAAAAGCGATAATAATCAGTTGGGCGAAGAGTCTCCTAGTAGATACAAGAATAAAATTAAGAAAATTGATTTGGTTCTGCCTTCTGCGTTATGCCCCCAGAAATCTTTGTTTGGAGATAAATACGATGATTTTATAGTAGAAAGATCTGGAATATTAGGGGGAGAGGTTGCAAAGTTAGTTAAGTAAAACCCTCGTTTTTTAAACAGAATTGAAAAGCAGGGGATTTGTTCGCATGTTTACACGCGAATTTAGTGCTGAGAATTTGTTTGAGAAGTGATTGAAGCGAACGGGGTTCTGTAAAGCGTCTACGGATTTTTTAATAAAGACGGCAAGGCATTAATGGTTAGCAAACATGACCAGGAGAATCTAGTTTTCGGAAATATGGAGGTCTCAAAATGAAAAACTTCGAGATTGAATTCCGTTGGGAGAACTTTCGTTCTTTTATTGATACAAAATGGATTACTATAAAACCTATCACTATTTTTATTGGGCAAAATGGTTCTGGCAAAACATCGCTACTGCAGCCATTCATTTTGTTAGGGCAAACCTTAGAATCCGAGGATAAGTTAGTGCCTTTAATGACAGTGGGAGATTATGTTAATGCGGGAACATTTAGGGACATAGTTCATAATCATATAACAAATCAAGATATAAAATTCTCGATTAGATTTAAAAGCAGGATGTCATCAAGAAGACAAATGAAAGAAATAGGGCAAAATCCGCCTTCCTTTTTGTCGGTGTCGTTTAGTCAAGAGTCCGGATTTTTGCCTAAGCTAAAACGCTATATCGTAAGGGATGAATTTGGTAGATTATTGTTGGCGAGGAGCTTGAAAAAGGCTGGGGGATATACTCTAAAATTTTGTAAGTCGTTTCCCAGAAAGCGATCCAATGAGATACGTTTATATAAAAATATTATGGGACAGACTCCTCGACATTTTGTTTTTGATGACACTCCGATAGTTAGGAAAGAAATAGAAAGTAAAAGCAAGAGAATGCTTAGTCAAGAATTAAAGTTTCCTCCTGCCGCGAGTTTATATCTCCGTGTCACGGCATACATACAGCTAAGACTATTCCGTTTTTTAAGCTCGATGAAATATTTAGGACCATTAAGAGATAGCCCGAAGCGTTTCTACGAGTTTAGAGGAGAGCACCATTCCGAAGTAGGGTGCAGAGGGCAATTTATACACTCAGTGTTGTTTCATCTGAAGCAATTGAAGAATGAAGGAAAATCCCTTGATCATTGGTTAAAATTCTTTGGATTGGCAAAAGAATTGAAATGTAACCCCATAAAACAGCCGGGATTGATTGAGATTTTAGTGAAACCTATGAATAGTAATTTTCAGGTTAATGTATCTGATACGGGATTTGGGCTATCTCAATTGTTGCCCCTCATTGTGCAAGCTGTTACAGCCCAGGAAGAAGATATAATAATTACAGAGCAACCAGAAATACATCTCAATCCAAAGCTGGAAAGTCATTTGGCAGATTTCTTTACTTCAATGATTAAGGAAAAGAAAAACTTTATCATTGAAACGCATAGCGAACATTTTATTTTACGTTTGCGGACATTAATTAAGGCTGGAAAAGTCAGCCCCGAAGATGTGGCAATTTATTTTACCGAAAATACGGAGCATGGGAGTACCGTTGATAAAATCGAAGTTGATAAAAATGGTGAGTTTATAAAGAATAATTGGCCTAAGGGTTTTTTTGAAGAAGCGCTGACAGAATCGCTTAGGTTTATAACATTAAAGAAAAGATAAAATGCCATTGCGCGCAGGAATTAGCGATATTGTCGTGGACACAAATGTTTTTCTGCATGCTAATAACCCTGGAGTGAAGTATTGTCTTACTGCGCAAACATTTCTAAATGAATTGCAGAATTCTGCGCACTTGCTTTGTGTCGATGAAATTCCAGATTTTGATGGACCCAATAATAAAAGCTTTATTGCTCAAGAATACTTAGAAAAGATTAGTTTTGCAACGTCGGCCGGTATAATACTCTATTCGATTATAAAGAAAAATCGTGTAAAACCAATCGGCAAGAATAGAATAACACCACATAAAAGGAGAGTATGCCGTTTGATAAGGGATAAAACTGATAGAATGTTTTTATGTGTTACTTTGGAATCAGATAGTAAGCTTTTTATATCTAACGATTTTGAAGACTTCCAAGCCGGGAAAAGGACTGATATAAAAAGCGAATTTGGAGTTGACGTAAAGACTACTTCTGAAACGTAATTTATCTTTTGTCGTTTTTCTAACGTTATTAGAGACTAAATGGGACGTCCCCGTGGTTGAGATAGGTGGGGCCGTGGGGGGAGAGTTTGCTTTCGTAGAGGGTGATGCGGTCGACGAGGAATGATACGGGGGTTTCCCCGGGTAACGGTTGCTGAAGTTTCTGCGCGAGTTCTTTGCGGTTCTTTCCGGTACGTACCCTGCCCAGGGTGATATGCGCGGCAAAGGGGTGGTCGGCGATCATGCCGAGCGGCACCAGTTTCTTCTCTAGCCGATCTGCCACGGCAGTGGCTTCGTCCTTACCTTCCTGTATACCTATCCAGATGACCCGGGGGCTGTTTGTTGAAGGAAAGGCTCCGAGCGACGCGAGGCTCAGGGCGAACGGTTTCATCCCGGCGCAGGTTTCCCGCATCGCGGTATTTACTTTCCCCAGTATTTGTTCGTTTATCTCCCCCAAAAATTTCAAGGTCAGGTGGATATTCGCCGGTTCCACCCATTTGACGTCCGCGCCGGCCGCTTTCAGTTCGTCCTGTAATTGAGTGAGATATGTTTGGATAGGGGGCGGCAGGGAGATGGCGATGAAACTTCTCATGTGGCTATAGCAGGAAAGAGAACAGCATGTTCAGGGCGGCATCACGGGATTGTTCGCGTACCGCTTCGCGTCCGCCTTTGAACCGGAACCGGCAACAGACGGTCAGTTCCTCGTCCGTTACCGCGATGAATACGGTTCCCACCGGTTTACCGGGGACTGCCCCGGAGGGGCCGGCGATGCCGGTGATGGCGATGCCGAAGTCGGATTTCGCCAGTTTACGAACTGAATCGGCCATTTTCTCGCAGACTGGCGCGGAAACCGCGCCGTGCGTTTTGATCGTCTTTGCCGGGATGCCGAGTATTTTGCTTTTGGCGGCGTTGCTGTAGGTTACGGCGCCCAGGAGGAAGTACGCGGAAGATCCGGGAAGGGAGGTAAGCGCGGCAGAGAGCAGGCCGCCGGTGCAGGATTCAGCCGCCGCGACCGTCCGTCTTTTTTTCAGCAATAAGGCGTGGATTTGTTTTAACCGGTTCTGCATGAAGACATTATAATCGTTTTCCCTGTCCCCGTCAACCCTTGACAAGCGGGGGCTTTTGGTTTATACTTAAAGCCTATAAGTCTTCAGGGCAAGGTGAGATTCCTGACCGGCGGTATAGCCCGCGAGCCGAACGTGTGAATTAACGTGAGGCATGATCCGGAGAAGTTCCGGGGCCGATGGTACAGTCCAGATAGAAGAAGACGTTTCCGGTTTATTCTGCCCGAAGACCTGTCTTTGGGCTTTTTATTTATTAACCGCAAGAGGAGATCCGATGTTCAATACGATCCCGGAGATACTCGAAGACCTGAAGAACGGCAAGATGGTCATTGTCGTGGATGACGAGGACCGCGAGAACGAGGGCGACCTGCTCATGGCCGCTTCTTTCTGCCGTCCCGATGACATCAATTTCATGGCCGGCCAGGCGCGCGGGCTGATCTGCGTTCCGATGGAAGCGGGCGCGTTGGAGCGGCTGGAGCTTAAGCCGATGATGGAGAAGCGCAAGGACCCCTTTTCCACCGCCTGGATGATGTCCGCGGACGCCGCGTCCGGCGTTACTACCGGCATCTCCGCGTTTGACCGCGCGCGTACGGTGAAAGTTTTGATCGATCCCCAGTCGAAGCCGGAGGATTTGTCTGTTCCCGGCCATGTCTTCCCGCTCAAAGCGAGCGCGGGAGGGGTGTTGGTGCGCGCCGGCCATACCGAGGCGGCGTGCGACCTGATGCGCCTGGGGGGAATGTTCCCCGCGGGGGTCATCTGTGAGATCATGAATGAAGACGGTTCGATGGCGCGCCTGCCGCAGTTGAAGGAATTCTCGAAGAAACACGAGCTGAAGATCTGTACCATCGAGGCCTTGATCGAGTTCCGCCGCCGCTCGGAAAAGCTGGTCGAGCGCACGTCCGAGGCGAAACTTCCCACCGAATACGGCGAATTCCGCATTATCCTTTATAAAGACCTGCTTTCCGGCCTCACGCATACCGTCCTGGCGATGGGCGATGAGTGGAAAAGCGGTTCAGTCCTGGTCAGGGTGCATTCGGAATGCCTGACCGGCGACGTGTTCGGTTCCCTGCGCTGTGATTGCGGCCGTCAGTTGCAGAAAGCGATGGCGATGATCGGCAAGGAGAAGCGGGGCGTTGTCCTGTACATGAACCAGGAAGGCCGGGGCATCGGCCTGGAGGCGAAGATCCGCGCGTATGACCTGCAGGACCACGGCATGGATACGGTGGAGGCGAACGAGGCGCTGGGCTTCAAGCCGGACATGCGGGATTACGGGATCGGCGCGCAGATACTCGCCGACCTGGGGTTGAAGGACATCCGCCTCCTGACGAATAACCCGCGCAAGATCGTCGGCCTGGAAGGCTACGGCCTCCGGGTGGTCGAGCGCATGCAGATAGAGGTCGCGCCCAACCCGAACAATATCGGGTATCTCAAGACGAAGAAAGAGAAGATGGGCCACCAGCTTAAATTAAAATAACAAAGGAGAGAGCCATGGTCAAGATCATCGAGGGTAATCTGATAATCAAGAACAAGAGTTTCGGGATCGTCGCGTCCCGTTTCAATGACATGATGACCAAAGAGCTGGTCGCGGGTTGCTGTGACACCCTGACGCGCCACGGCGCGGCGGACGCGGATATCACCGTTGCCTGGGTTCCGGGCGCGTTCGAGCTTCCGGCGGCGGCGCAGAAGATGGCCAAGGCCGGCAAGTATGACGCGGTCATCTGCCTGGGCACCGTGATACGCGGTTCCACGCCGCATTTTGATTACGTCGCGGCTGAGGCGGCGAAGGGGTGCGCGAAGGTCGGGTTGGACAGCGGTATCCCGGTCATCTTCGGGGTCATTACCGCCGACACGATCGAGCAGGCGGTGGAGCGTTCCGGTTCCAAAGACGGCAACAAAGGCAGGGACGCGGCGCTTTCGGCGATCGAGATGATCAACGTGATGGGGCAGATAAAGTAAATACCGGGAGTTTACCCCGCTCGTAAGCATCCCCAAATTCTCTCCGATAATTTGAGGATACTCGCGGGGTTTCGCGTCTAGACAAAAAATTAAGGTGCTCAATGAGAAAACGCTCGCAAGGCCGTGAAATGGCGCTACAGTTGCTCTATCAGCTTGATATCGCGCACGACAGTTTTGAGGAAGCGACGCGCGCGTTCTGGGCGATGGACGCCAACCGCGAATGCGCGGAGGATACCCGGCTTTTTGCCGAGGAACTGGTAAAGGGCGTCCTGTCGAACATGAAAGCGCTCGATGACCTCATTGCCGGCTTCGCCACCAACTGGGAACTTGACCGTATGGCGGTGGTGGACAGGAATATCCTGCGCATCGGCTCCTACGAGCTGATGATGCGCGAGGATATCCCGCCGAAAGTCGCCATCAACGAAGGGGTGGAACTGGCGAAGAAATATTCCGGCGCCCAGGCAAGCAAATTCGTCAACGGCATCCTCGATAAGATCAAGTCCGAGAAGAAGGCCGGATGAAGCGCTGTGACCTGCATGTCCATACCCTGCATTCGGACGGCACCGATACGCCCGAGGCCCTGATCGCCGCGGCGGCGCGCCGGGAGCTGAGCTGTGTCGCGATCACCGACCATGATTCCGTCGAAGGTGTTGAAGCGGCGATCGCGGCGGGCTTACGGCTTGGCGTTGAGGTGATCCCGGGGATCGAGCTTACCGCGGAAGAGGACGGCCTTGAGGTGCACATGCTCGGCTATATGGTCGAGCATCGCGACCCGGAGTTCAACCGGCGGCTCGCGGGCCTGCGCGAGAACCGGGTCGAGCGGATCCACGCGATGGTGGAGAAGCTTAAGGACCAGGGCGTGACCCTGCCTCCGGAGTCGGTTTTCAAGCTCTCCGCCGGCGGCACTGTCGGCAGGCTGCACATGGCCCGGGCGATGGTGAACGAAGGCATTGTCAAAAACATTTACGAAGCGTTCAATAAATATATCGGTGACCGCTGTCCGTCGTACGTGGCGCATTTTAAACTGAGCCCGGCGGAGGCGATCGCATTGGTGCGCGAATTCGGGGGGATCCCGGTGCTCGCGCATCCGTATGTGCTCAGGCGTGACGAGATCATCCCGGTCCTGGCGGAAGCGGGGCTGGGGGGGATCGAGGTCTATTATCCCGAGCACACCCAGTCGATGATAAATTTCTACCGTAACGAGGCTTTGCGCCTGCATTTACTCATGACCGGAGGGTCGGATTACCACGGCGCGGCGAAACCCAATGTTTCGCTGGGCGAGATTGATGTGCCGTATGAGCTGGCGGAAGGACTCAGGGAAGCGAAGATCAGGGGAGGCCGGTAAGGTATGGAAAAGACCCATGAATATTACATGAACCTGGCGATAAAGCTGGCGGTGCGGGCGCGGGGGCAGACCTCGCCTAACCCGGTCGTCGGAGCGGTGATCGTCAAGGACGGCAGGATCGTGGGCCGGGGCTATCACCGCAAGGCGGGCACCGCGCACGCCGAGATCGTCGCGCTCGACCAGGCCAAAGAAAAGGCCCGGGGGGCGACGATGTATGTGACGCTTGAGCCCTGCGCGCATTTTGGCAGGACGCCGCCCTGCGTCAACCGCATCATTTCCAGCGGCATCAGGCAGGTCGTCATCGCCATGCTCGACCCGAACCCGTTGAATAACGGCAAGGGGATTAATATCCTCAAGATGCACAATATCCAGATCGAGACCGGGGTCTGCGCGGAGAAGGCCGGGGAGATCAACGAGGTGTTCAACAAGTACATCACCCGTCATATGCCGTTCGTCACCGTGAAGGTGGCGCAGTCGCTTGACGGCAAGATCGCCACCCGCACCGGCGAGTCGAAATGGATCACTTCGGACCAGTCGCGCAATTACAGCCACCGCATCCGGCAGTATTACGACGGGATCATGATCGGCGTCAATACGGTCAGGCGGGACAGCCCGCGGCTGGAGGCATGGTTCGCCAAGAAACAGCCGGTTAAGATCATTGTCGACAGCAAACTCAGCACGCCGGAGACCTCGACGGTCTTTGAGCGGGGCAAGGTCATTATTGTCACCCTGCCGGTCATGCAGGGGCAGGAGACGGAGAACCGCGCCAAGCTCAACGATAAGGCCGTGATCCTGGAAGTGAAGGAGAAGAAGGGACAGATCAATCTCAAGGATATGTTCAAGAAGCTCGCCCGGATGGAGATCACCAATGTTTTGGTGGAAGGCGGCGGGACGCTGATCGGTTCTCTTTTCGACGAGGGGCTGGTCGACAAAGTGATGTTCTTCATCAGTCCCAAGATCATCGGCGGCACGCAGGCGATCAGTTCCGTGATGGGGGACGGGGTTGCGCGTATTGATAAAGCGATCAAGCTCGATGTTCCCCGTATTCGCCGTTTTGGTGAAGATATTCTCGTTGAATGCCGGGTAAAAAAATAATATGTTTACGGGGATAGTTGAGGAGTTAGGCACGGTGCGCGCGCTCTCCCGACAGGGAAGAGTATCCCTGCTTTCCATCGACGCCGCGAAGGCGTGTGAAGGGACGGCGATCGGGGACAGCATCTGCGTTAACGGGGCTTGCCTGACGGTGGTCAAGGTCAAGGCGGGGAACCTCCAGTTCGAAGTGATGCCGGAGACGCTGGGGCTGACGAATATCGGTGCGCTGTGCCCCGGGGAAAAGGTTAATCTCGAACGCAGTCTCAAACTGGGTGACCGGATATCCGGCCATTTTGTCCTGGGACATGTGGATTGCCAGGGCGTCATCAGAAAAAAGAGTTTTGTCCGCGGCAATCTTTCTTTTGAGATCGGCATTCCGCCCCGGCAGGGGGGATATGTCCTGCCGAAGGGCTCGGTAGCGGTCGACGGCATCAGCCTTACCGTCGCTGACCTGAGGCCGGGGGCGTTCTGCGTGTATGTCATACCCCACACGCTGGACAATACCACGCTCGGTTTTAAGGGGCCTTCCCGCAAGGTAAATCTCGAGTTCGATATGCTGGCGAAAGCGGCACAATCCAGGTAGTTCTTGAAACTTTCGCGGTTTCTGTTATACTAAATGACTGGATTTCAGTTCTCATCATTTTGATCTTCACGGGGCGTGGCTCAGTTTGGCTAGAGCGCAGCGTTCGGGACGCTGAGGTCACAGGTTCAAGTCCTGTCGCCCCGATAAATTATTGCCGCGGGTACCGATCATCCCGCGGCACGTGGTTATGATACAGTGTGTCCACGTTGTGTACAGCGGCAGTGTCCAGGGGGTCGGTTTCCGGTACACTGCGCGGCGACTCGCCCTCGAACTCGGTATCACCGGATGGGTCAAGAATCGCGGTGACGGCGGGGTCGAGGTCATGGCCGAGGGAGAGGACGGTGCCTTGAAAGATTTCCTCGGCCGTATCGGAGAGAGTTTCGCGGGGCATATCCGGGACGCTCAGGTCTCCTGGGAGCCCGCCACGGACAGCTTCCGGTACTTCACCGTCAAATTCTGAATGCGCTACGGAATCTTTTCCGATGTCCATTCCAACATCGCGGCGCTGGATTCGGTCCTTCAAGCCTGTGCCTCCGAGCAGATCGATAAGTTTTTCTGCGTAGGGGATATCGTGGGGTACGGGGCGGAACCGGAAGAATGCCTTGCCAGACTGCGTGAACTTCCGGTCATAGCCATCGCGGGGAATCATGACTGGGCGGTTGCCGGCAGGATCAGTCCCGCGGCCTTTTCTCCCGATGCCCGGGAGGCGGTAAGCTGGACGGCGGACCGCCTGGATCTCGATTCGCTCGGATTCCTCGGGGGCCTGCGCCTGGTCTACTCCGACCACCCACTCACCTTCGTTCACGGAACGCTCAACGATCCCTCCGATTTCTATTATCTCTCGGACTTATCTTCCGCCGCCGGTACTTTCGCGCTTTTACAGACACCGCTTTGTTTTGTCGGCCATACGCATGTGGCTGGGATCTATTCCCAGGACAAGGATGGACGGATCACGGCGGAGCCGGCGGGAAGCGTGGTGCTGGCGGAATCAGCGCGCTATATCGTGAATACCGGGAGTGTGGGACAGCCCCGTGACCGGGACCCGCGCGCGGCGTATTGCGTGTTCGATACCGTCCAGAATAAAGTTGAGATAAAGCGCGTGGCGTATGACGTGGAGTCGGCGCGCCGCGCGATCAGGGAAGCGGGCCTTCCCGGATTTCTCGGCGACCGGCTGTTGCAGGGAAGATAGCGATTGTCCATGGCTGAAAATATCAAAAAACAGATAGAACGGCTCCGGGAAGAGATCAGGAGCCATGACGAGAAGTATTACGCCGAGGCTCAGCCTGTCGTCGCGGATAAGGAATACGACGATCTGCTCGCGCGCCTTAAGGAATTAGAGGACGCCCATCCGCAGTACCGGACGCCGGATTCTCCCACCGTCAAACTGGTCGGGGGGATGAGCAAAGGATTTGTGACCATCGAGCATCGCCAGAAGATGCTTTCGTTGGATAATACCTATTCCGTTGATGAGCTTCGGGAATGGGGGGAACGCGTCGCGCGGGGGTTGGGCGGGGAGAAGGCTGAGTTCGAGGTCGAGCTGAAGATCGACGGCCTCAGCGCCAATCTGATCTATGAACGCGGCAGTCTGGTGTCCGCCGCGACCCGGGGAGACGGCGCGCGGGGCGAGGATGTCACCGCCAATGTCAAACGGATACCGCAAGGCGCTATCCCGCATTCACTGCGCGGGAAAGGTATCCCGGAGTTGATCGAAGTGCGCGGAGAGATCTACATGGAGCGCAAAGAGCTGGAGCTCATCAACCGGGACCGGGAGCGGGAGGGGCTTGCCCTTTTCGCCAATCCCCGCAACGCCGCCGCGGGAACGATCAAGAACCTCGATCCCGAGGTTACCGCCAAAAGGAAATTGAATTTTTTCGCCCATTCGGTCGGCGAATGCAAGGGCGCGCGCCTGTCCACCCAGTCCGGCTATTTCCAGTCGCTGGAGGAGTGGGGCGTGCGGGTCAATCCCGAGACGCGCCTGTGCGCGGCCATGGACGAGGTAATAGATTATTGCAAACGGTGGCAGGGACGGCGTGATGAGCTTCTGTATGAGATCGACGGGGTGGTGGTGAAAGTTAACAGCCTTGCCCAGCAGGAGAAGCTCGGTACTACGCTCAAGAGCCCCCGGTGGGCGGTCGCGTATAAATTCCCCGCCCGGCAGGCGACTACCGTTGTAAAAGAGATCACGTTCAATGTGGGCAGGACCGGGGTGCTGACGCCGGTCGCCAAGCTGGATCCCGTGCCGTGTGGCGGGGTCACGATCAGCAACGTTACGCTCCATAATTTCGACGAGATCCGCAGGCTCGGTATCCGCGAAGGCGATAAAGTGCTCATCGAGCGCGCCGGGGACGTGATTCCCAAAGTAGTCAAAGTCGTGGAAAGCCTGGGGAAAAAGGATGTCGAAGCGCCGGATGCGTGCCCTTCCTGCGGCAGTAAGGTGGTCAGGGAGAAGGAAGTCGATGTCGCGTTGCGGTGCATCAATCCGTCTTGTCCCGCCCAGCTGGAGCGGGGGTTGGAACATTTCGCTTCGCGCGGGGCGATGGATATCGAGGGCATGGGCGAAGAAGTGGTGCGCCAGTTGGCGGGGATGAAACTGGTGGAGGATTTCGCCGGCATCTACGCGCTGACCGATCAGAAATTGGGCCAGCTCGCGCTGTTCAAGGAAAAGAAGATCGCGAACCTGCTGTCAGCGATACAGGCAAGTAAGACGCGTCCGCTTTCACGGCTTATTTTCGCGCTGGGTATCCGCCATGTCGGGGAGAAGGCCGCCCTGGTATTGGCACAAAGATTCCTTTCGATGGAAAAGTTGACCGCCGCTTCCCGGGAAGAGCTGGAGGAGATGGCGGATATCGGCCCGGTGATCGCCGGATCGGTTTTCGGGTATTTTTCCCAGCCGCAGACCCGGCGCCTGATCGATAAGCTCGTTGCCGCGGGGGTGCGCATGGATGAGCCTCCGGCGCGGGCCCGGCAGGGCGCGTTATCGGGCAAGACGGTGGTGGTTACGGGCACAGTGGCGGGGTTTTCCCGCGAAGAGGCTGAGGCGCGGGTGCGGGAATTCGGCGGTACTGCCGCTTCGAGTGTGAGCAAGAAAACGGATTATCTGGTCGCGGGTGAAGGGGCGGGCTCGAAGCTCGCGAAAGCGCGGGAACTCGGCGTGACGGTGATCACTGAAGGACAATTCCGGGAGATGATACGATGAAAAAGACCGCTGTGATAGGGCTCTGTATCGCCGCCTGTTGTATGGCGTCGGGGTGCGAATCGCTGGGGAAGAAATTCGTGCGCAAGTCGAAAGGCCCGGCGCAACCGGTTGAGATGGTGCTGGAGCCCCAGGATTACGGCGGGCGCGCTCCGTCGGAAGAGATGTACGACCAGTATTTCCTCTACTGGAAAAGCTGGCAGGATGAATTCAGCGATGCTTTGTCCGGGACGAGTCGGAAACGCCAGCTCGATACGGCTTCCGAGGCGCTGAAGAATCTTTCGGAGATGCGGAAACTGCTCGTTGAGGGGACGGCAAAGAAGCTCGACGTATATATCGCCGAGCTGGAAACGCTGAAGAATGAGGTCGGGGGCGATATCTATCAGGCCCGGTCCGTATCATACGCCGCGCGGGCGGAAAAGCTCCGGCGGCAGATCATGAGCGACTTTTCGAAAAGCCGGATAAAAGGCCAGCTTCTATGATCATTGAGGCGGTGGCCGTCGGGGAGCTGGGCGTAAATTGTTACGTGGTCGGCGTCCGCCGCGGTTCCCCGTGCGTGATCATCGATCCGGGCGATGACGGGAAAAAGATCGCGCGCGCCATGGAGCGGGCCGGCGTTACCCCGGGGATAGTGGTCAATACGCACGGCCATTACGACCATATCGGCTGTGACGACGATTTCGGGGTAGAGGTCTATGTGCATAGCGCCGATCTGCCGATGCTGGGCGATGCGCGGTTGAACTATTCCGCTTTTATGGGTAATCCCTGCAAGGTGCGCGCCGTCGCGCGCCCGTTGGAGGACGGCCAGGCGCTTGCGTTCGGCGGGATGGAATTTACGGTCATCCATACTCCGGGACATTCTCCCGGCAGTATCTGCCTGTTGCTGAATAAACCGGAGACGGGGATACTGTTTTCCGGCGATACGCTGTTCCGCGGGAGCGTGGGAAGGGCGGATCTTCACGGAGGCGATGAACACGCGCTGATGCGCTCGATACGGGAGAGGCTTTGTGTCCTGCCTCCCGGCACGGTGGTTTATCCGGGCCATGGCCCGGCGACGACGATACGCGCGGAGTTGCGCGACAATCCGTTCCTGGGCGGGTAGGGGCCGCCGCTGATGGAAGAATTCATCACGCCATTCCTTGATTATCTTTCGGTCGAGCGTGGGCTGTCCCGCAATACCATCGAATCATACCGGGATGACCTTAAGCAGTACGCCGCGTTCTCCCTGTCGCGCAAGACCGCGTCGGCCGGAGCGGTGACGAGGAACGAGATCACCGAATTCATGTTCTTTCAGAAAGAGAAGGGCATCGACGCCAATTCGATCTCGCGCCGGCTTTCATGCCTGAGGATGTTTTTCCGTTTCCTCGTGCGGGAGCGGATCATCCGTACCGATCCGACGGACCTGGTCGAGTCTCCGAAGCTGTGGAAGAAGATCCCCGATACGCTTTCGTTCAATGAAGTCGAGGCACTGCTTGCTCAGCCTCCGCTCCGCAAACCGCAGGGGATGCGGGACCGGGCGATCCTGGAAACGCTGTACGCGACCGGCATGCGCGTCTCTGAGGTCGCGGGCCTGCGCAAAGACAACGTGCACCTGGATGTGGGGTTTGTCCGCTGTATCGGCAAAGGCAATAAGGAGCGCATCATCCCGTTGGGGAAAAAGGCCTCCGAGGCGATCGAGCGGTACCTGGCGGCGCGTCCCGGCTTTCTCGGCGGCAAAGAGAGTGACCTGCTTTTTATCAGTCGGCTGGGCCGGGGCTTGTCCCGGCAGTCGATCTGGAAGATGATTAAGCAGTACGCGAAGCAGGCGCGGATAAAGAAGTTGATCAAGCCGCATATCATGCGCCACTCGTTCGCCACGCATCTTCTGGAGCGCGGCGCCGACCTGCGCTCGGTGCAGGAGATGCTGGGCCACGCGAATATCTCGACCACGCAGATCTATACGCATGTGAACAAGGACCGGCTGAAATCGGTCCATAAAATGTTCCATCCGAGGCCGTAATGGAAAAGCACCTGAAGAAATTGCCGGAACCGATCCTTTCCCTGGTTTACCGCGCCCGCGACATCGCGCGCGACCGGGGGGTGGAGGCGTATCTGGTCGGCGGTTTCGTACGCGACCTGCTCCTGGGGCGGGAGAATTTCGACCTGGATATCGCCGTTGAGGGCGACGCCATCGAGTTCGCCCGGTATTTTTCGCGGGGGCTGGAATGCCGGCTGGTCGCTCACCGGCGGTTCGGCACGGCGACGCTTATCCTTCCCGAGCACAAGATAGATTTCGCCATGACCCGGAAGGAAAGCTATCCCGAGGCGGCGGCATTGCCGGTGGTGGCCGCGGGCACGATCGATGAAGACCTTTTTCGCCGTGACTTTACGATCAATACCCTGGCGATCGGCCTGGGTCCCGGGCAGTTCGGCCGGTTGATCGATATCCACGGCGGCAAGGCGGACCTGGAAGCGGGGATCGTCAGGATCCTCCACGACAAGAGTTTTATCGACGACCCCACGCGTATCCTGCGGGCGGTGCGTTTCGAACAGCGTTTTGGTTTTCATCTCGAGCCGCGCACTTTGCGCCTGCTTAAAGCGGCGGTCAGGGCGCGCATGCTTTTCCGGGTAGAGCCCCAGCGCCTGCGCGATGAGCTGGCGCTGATGATGAAAGAACGCTTGCCTCTGCCGGCGATCACGCGATGCGCCGAGCTGGCGGGGTTTAGATTCCTGAGCCCGCGGATACGGTTGACGCGGCGCCTTCTGCGGCTCCTGGGAGCGATAGAGGGCGAGGTGGAATGGTTCCACCGGGATTGTTCCCCCCGGCGCCGTATTGAGGGATGGACGATGTACCTGACGGCGCTTTTTCAGCGGGAAGACCGCGCCAGGGCGGAAGCGGTCTGTTCCCGCTTCGCGTTCGGCAAAGGCGAGCGCAGTCGTATACTCGCGTATACCGGGTCGCGGCGCGCGGTCGAAGAGGCCCTGATCCGTCCGGTTGTCCGGCCGAGCAGGATATTCGATCTGCTGGAGCCTCTGCCGTACGAAGTCATCCTGCTCATCAGGGCGGGGTCCGTTAATGTTAGACTGCGGCAGAGGATCGCGGAATTCTTTTTGGGGTGCCACGGGACGTGCGTGGCGATCTCCGGCCACGACCTGGAGTCGCTCGGCATCGCGCCCGGGCCCCAGTACCAGCGTATTCTCAAGAAAGTTCTGGAAGCAAAACTTAACGGCGCGCTGAACACCAGGGAGGAAGAGCTGGCGTTCGCCGCGCGCGAGAAAGATCTACGCCAACCGCGAAAAAAGAAAGGGATCGGCGATGAGAAAAGATAAGGTACAGGACGCGATACAGAAAGAAGTCAGCAATATAATCAGGAACGATTTGAAGGATCCCCGCCTGGGGTTCGCGACGATCACTGCCGTCGACGTCTCCGAAGACCTGCGCAACGCGAAGATCTATTTCAGCGTGCTCGGGAAGGAAGAGGATTTCAAGAAGACGGCCGACGCGTTCAGGTCGGCGCAGGGGTATATCCGCAAGCTTCTGGCCGCGCGCATTCAACTGAGATTTGTCCCCGAGATCATGTTCAAGGCGGATAAATCCAGCGTCTACAGCGTGCGGATCGAAGAGGTGCTTAACCAGATCAGAAAACTCGACGCGGAGCGCGAGAAACCGTCGACAGACGGGAAGAGCGAGGAAGCATGAACCTTACTAACGCGATACGCCTCATCCGGTCAGGGCGCCGGTTCCTGATCCTCGTCCATACCAATCTCGACGGCGATGCGATCGGCGCGGAGCTGGCGTTTGCCCGCCTTCTGCGGAAATTGGGCAAGACCGCGGTCTGCGTGAACGATGACAAGATCCCGTACGGGTACGGATTCCTGCCGGGGGTCGGCTCGATACGCCGGTACCGGCAGGGCATGAAAACCGCGCCGTTCGACCGCGTGGTCGTCCTGGATTGTTCGGATTTGAAGCGCGCCGGACAGTCAGCCACCCTGGCGTTGCCGGGGGTGCCGGTAGTGAATATCGACCATCATATCAGCAATGCCGGGTTCGGCGCGGCTAATCTTGTCGACCCGGACGCGTCCTGCAGTTGCGAAATGATCTACCGGTTGTTCAAACGGATGCGGGTGGCGGTCGACAGGCAGACCGCCATGCTCCTGTATGTGGGGATACTCACCGACACGGGGTCGTTCAAGTATTCGAACACGCGCCCGTTGACCCACGCGATCGCCGCGGAACTTCTGGCGACGGGGGTCGACGCTTCGTTCGTGTATAAGAAGATATATTCCAGTGTTCCGTACGAGGACATGAAACTGCTCAGCCGTATCCTGCCGACAATGCGGGCGGAGGCGGGAGGGGCGGTCGTCTGGTTCGAGCTTTCCAAAGAGCTCATGCGGGGCACGGGGGCCTGTTCATTCGACCTGTCCGAGAGCATCCTGAATTTCGGGCGCTCGATAAACGGCGTTGAAGTGGTCATTCTTTTTAAGGAGAACCTGGACGGCACGGGCGGCGTGCGCGTGAATTTCCGTTCCCAGGGGCAGGTCGACGTCAACCGCCTTGCCGGCGCGTTCGGCGGCGGCGGCCACAAGACCGCCGCGGGGACGACTATCCACGGCAAAAGCCTGGCCCAGGTCGTGAAGATGGTGCTGGCAAAAGTCAAACCAATGGTGCGTTAGGATCTACACCTCGGAGGTGTAATGGGAATTCCGACGAGGGAGATGCAATTACACCTCCGAGGTGTTTACGTATGGACATAATCCGCGGTATCAGGAACATCAGGAAATATCCCCGCCCGGTTGTGGCGATCGGCGTGTTTGACGGCGTCCACGCCGGACACCGGCGCATCCTCGAGTTCTGCGTCGCCGAGGCCCGGCGGATCCACGGCACCCCGATTGTTCTCACCTTCGATCCGCACCCGCAAAAAGAAGAGAGCATCTATTCGTTCGATCACCGGATGACACTGATTTCCGGGTTGGGCGTGAAGGCCTGCGTGGTGATGCGCTTTACCCGCCGCTTCGCCGGGATGGGCGCGGAAGATTTCATCAGGAAGATCATCCACGGGGCGCTCGGCGCCCGCCATGTCCTCGTCGGCGCCAACTTCCGGTTCGGCGCGAAACTGAGCGGCGGCACCGCGACACTGCGTTCTTTCGCGCGCCCCTGCGGATACGCCCTGACTGTTTTTCCGACGGCGAAATTCGCCGGCAGGACGATCAGCAGTACGCGCATCCGCCGGGCGATCTCCCGCGGCGACCTCGTCAGGGCGCGCGCCATGCTTGCCGGTGAGGTCAGTGTTTTTGGGACGGTGACCGGCGGCCGCGCGGTGGGGAGGATGCTGGGTTTCCCGACGGCGAATATCAATCCCCATCACGAAGTCCTGCCGCCACCGGGCATCTACGCGGTGCGCGCGTCCGTCGAAAAAAAGTGGAAGCCCGCCGTCTGTTACATCGGCACGCGGCCGACATTCGGAACGAAAAGCGCGCCGGTTGTCGAGGTGCATCTGTTCAATTTCTCCGGAGACCTCTACGGGAAACCGATGGAGGTGCGTTTTGTCCGGAAGATCCGTGGAGAGAAAAAATTCCCTTCCCCCGCAATTCTGTCCGCGCACATAAAAAAAGATATTTCGCGCGCGAAAAAAATCCTTTCCTAAAGTTTAAATCCCCACAACAGGTAGCAGTCCTGCTTTAAAACCACCCTAAGGCTTGTAGTGATAAAAAAGTGGTTTTTTTTGCCTTTTTTGGCTTGACAAAAAGCCCGCTCTTATCTATACTTATCATGAAGTGGCGGAAAGTGGAGTAAAGTGGAGAAGCAAAAACCCACATAAAAAACATCTATGTTTTACGGCGAATTCTTTCATTCCGTAGACAGGAAGGGGCGCATCATCCTTCCGTCGAAATTCCGCGAAGCGGCCAAAGGGAATTTCATCGAGAAATTTTTCGTGACCCGGGGCCTCGATAAGTGTTTATTCATGTTCCCGGAAGAGGAGTGGAAGACTCAGGAAGCGAAGTTCAGGGCGATCTCGTTCACCAAGCAGGAATCGCGCGTGTTCAACCGGTTGTTCTTTTCCGGCGCCGCCGAGATGATCCCCGACAAGCAGGGGCGCATATTGCTCCCGCAGTACCTCAAGGATTTCGCCGAACTGAAAAAAGATATCGTGGTGGTGGGCGTCTCCAGCAGGATCGAGATCTGGGGACAGGATATCTGGAAGCAGTTCTACGGCACGTGGCGCCCGTCGTTCGAGGAGATCGCCGAGAAACTCATAGAGCCCCAATAATGGTAGATATCGTGAAAAATACGCATATACCGGTAATGATGGATGAAGTGATGGAACATCTTGCCCCCCGGCCGGGCCAGGTGATCGTTGACGCTACGGCGGGGCTCGCCGGCCACAGCGAGGCGATCATGGCGCGGATAGGGGAGAGCGGCACGCTCGTCGCGATCGATCGTGACGAAACGTCGCTGGCTCAGGCCCGGCAGAGGCTTGAGGGCCTGCCCGGCACGAAGCATTTCATGCACGGGAATTTTTCCGATCTCGACGCTTTCTTAAAAGAGTTGCATATAGAGCAAATTGACGGTATACTTTTTGATTTAGGGGTATCATCGTACCAGTTGTTGGACCCGGAGAGGGGTTTCAGCTTCCAGGAAGAAGGGCCGCTCGATATGCGCCTCGACCGGGAAAGCTATATCTCCGCGTACGACCTGATCAACAACCTCAACGAGGACGAGATATCCCACCTGCTCTGGAGCTTCGGCCAGGAGCGGTGGCATAACAGGATCGCGCACAGGCTGGTGCAGGAACGCGAGCGCCATCCGATAGCGACGACGACGGAGCTCCGCGAGATCGTTCTGCAGTCGATCCCGATGAGGTTCCGCCGCCATCATTACCGGATACATCCGGCGACGCGGACATTCCAGGCGGTGCGTATAGCGGTCAACAGGGAGCTTGAGGTCCTTGAGTCGGCGCTTTCCAAGGCGATCGGGCTCCTGAAACCCGGCGGAAGAATATGCGTAATCTCGTTCCATTCTCTGGAAGACAGGATCGTGAAACTGGCATTCCGCAAGGCGTCGGCGGAGGGCGCGCTCAAGCTTATTACGCGCAAGCCGCTGGTACCCGGGCAGGAAGAGATGGAACGCAATCCTTCAAGCCGCAGCAGCAAGTTCCGGGCGGCGGAAAGGTCGTAGGGGAAGGTATGAGGCTTTCCAGATTCCTTATAGGCGCGCTCATCGTGACGGGATTCTCCCTGGGATACGTATTCCAGCAGACGGAGATATTCCGGCTCGCCTATGACGGGCAGAAACACTCGAAGAAGTTCCAGGCCCTCCTCGACGTCAATTCCAACCTCAGATACAATTTCAAACAGAAGACTTCGCTCGTATGCATCGGGAAGGAAGTCGCCGGGCAGGGCGATTTCGCCATGCCGGAGAATTACTGCCTGGTCAAACTGGACCCTTCGTACACCCTTATCAAAGGTACCAGGCCGGCCAAGCGCGAGACTGTCGTCGCCCGTCTGCTCGGGATCAAGCGTCAGGCCGAAGCGAAGACCCTGAGCCCTTCTTTAACGTTCGGGCTTGGATCCCGGTAAAGCCCGCAATTTTACCATAGCATATTCGTGCATATAGCCAATTACAGCCGCCGTACAAAGGCGGTATTTCTTTTAGCCTTCGTTTTCTTCGCGTCCGCGATCATCCGCCTCCTTTACATCCAGTTCTTCCGCGCCAGCTATCTTGACGAGATCGCCGCCAAACAGCACAACTATTTCCTGGAACTCGAGCCGCGCCGGGGGACCATCTACGACCGCAACCTCAAGCCCCAGGCGGTCAATCTGCCCTGCGATTCTGTGTTTGCCGCTCCCCTGGAGATGAAGGAGGGGGATAAGGAGAAGGCCGTCAGCCAGCTGGCGGCGGTACTTAAGCTCGATGCCGGTTCCCTCAGGAAAAAGCTTTCCAAAAAGAAATCGTTTGTCTGGATCGCGCGCAAGGTCAGCCAGGGACAGGCGGATGACCTGCGCATGCGCAATATTAAAGGAATAGGGTTTGTCAAGGAAAGCAAGCGCTGTTATCCCAACAGCTACCTGGCGAGCCAGATCATCGGATTCGCCGGACTGGATAACGTGGGGCTGGAGGGGCTGGAGTTGTACTACAACCGGCACCTCAAAGGGAGCCCCGGCAGGGCGATGGTGCTCCGGGACGCGCACAGCACCAAGCTGGATATCTACGGGAACACCGAACCGCCGCAGGACGGTTCCGATGTGGTCCTGACCATCGATGAGATGATCCAGTACATCGCCGAGCGCGAACTTGACAAGGCGTTCCGGTCTTCGCGGTCGCGGGGCGGTTCCATCGTCGTCATGGACCCCAAGACCGGGCAGATCCTGGCGATGGCCAGCCGCCCGAGCTTCGACAGCAACATGTACCGGGGAGTGAGCAAGGACCAGATGCGCAATCGTTCCGTGTGCGATATGTTCGAGCCGGGTTCGGTGTTTAAGATCGTCACCGCCGCGGCGGTGTTGGAAGAGGGAAAGCTCAGGGAGCAGGACAGGATATTCTGCGAGAACGGCGAGTGGCATATCGGCAGGCGCACGTTGCACGATCACACCGCGCACGGATCGCTGACGTTCCAGGAAGTCATCGAGAATTCCAGCAATATCGGTACCTGCAAAGCGGCGATGACGCTCGGGCCGGCGACCCTGTATAAATACGTGAAGCTTTTCGGGTTCGGTTCAAAGTCGGGGATCGCGATCCCCGGAGAGGTTTCGGGGATGGTGAGGAACCTGAGCCAGTGGTCGGGGTCATCGATGACGGCGGTTCCGATGGGGCAGGAGGTCGGCGTGACCGCCCTCCAGCTGGCGAGCGCCCTTTCGGCGATCGCCAACGGCGGCACCCTGATGCAGCCGTATATCACGATGGAGATACGCGACCGATCGGGGAAGATAGAGAAGAGTTACGCGCCGGTCCCGGTGCATACGGTCATATCTTCCCAGACCGCCGCGCGCGTGCGCAAGATATTGGTGGGCGTGGTCGAGAACGGTACCGGCAAGCTCGCGAAAAGCAAGGATTTCACCGCGGGCGGCAAGACCGGGACCGCGCAGAAGATCGAGAACGGCACGTATTCGCACAGCAAATTCATGGCGTCGTTCATCGGGTTCGCGCCGGCGGAAGACCCTCAGGTGGTGATCGCGGTCGTGCTTGACGAACCGCGGGGGGGCTATTACGGCGGCGTGATCTCCGCTCCGGTCTTCAAGAACGTCGCGGGCGACGTGCTTAAATACCTCAAAAACAGGCAGGATATACCCGCCGGGGAAAATGAGATTACTTCAGCTTATTAACCATCTGCATAGTTTCCGTTCCGCCCGGGCGATCGGCGATTTTTCCGTCAGGGGGCTGGCCTGTAACTCGAAAGAGGTCCGGCCGGGATCGGTCTTTGTCGCGGTCAAGGGCGCGGCGGCGGACGGCAGGGGATTTATCGGCGAGGCGTTCGCCAACGGCGCCGGTGCGGTCATTACGGGCTACGGCAGTGGGTATCGCGGCGCGCTGAACAGGCGCGCGAGCCTGATCGAAGTGCCCGACGCGCGCAAAGCGCTTTCCCTTTTGGCGGCGGAATATTACGGCCGGCCGGCCGGAAAGATGAGGGTGATCGGCGTCACCGGCACGAACGGCAAGACCACTGTTACGTATCTGATCGAGGCGATCCTGCGCGGCCATCGCGCGGTCCCCGCGGTCATCGGTACGGTCAATTACCGGTACGGGGGAAAGGTGTTTCCCTCGAAGAACACCACGCCGGGGCCTTTGGCATTGCACGCGCTGTTGAAGCGGATGCTCAGGTCCGGGGCGAGCCACACGGTGATGGAAGTGTCCTCGCACGCGCTCGATCAGGAGAGGGCCGGGAACATCGATTTCTCTGCGGCGATATTCACCAATCTTACCCGTGACCATCTCGATTACCACAAGGATTTCGCGCGGTATTTCGCGGCGAAGGCGAAACTTTTTTCCGGCCTGCCGGCTTCTTCGACGGCGATCGTCAATGCCGACGATCCCTACGGCCGCAGACTGCGCGCCCTGACCCGCGCCCGCTTCGTCACCTACGCCATCCGCCGGGACGCCGCTGTCCGGGCGAAAAAGATATCGCTGGGCGTCGGCGGATCGAGCTTTATCCTGGAGGCCGGCGGCGCGCGCGTCCGGATAACCACTCCGCTTATCGGCATCCATAACGTGTATAATATCCTCGCCGCGGCCGCCTGGGCGATTTCCGAAGGGATATCCCTGGATACCATCCGCGGCGCGCTCGCGGATTTTTCCCGCGTTCCGGGAAGGCTGGAGAAGGTCGAGGGGGGCAAAGGTTTTTCCGTTTTCGTCGATTACGCGCATACGGATGACGCGCTCGAGAATGTCCTGACCGCCCTGCGCCAGATCTGCCGCGGCAGGCTGATCGTCGTGTTCGGATGCGGCGGGGACCGGGACAGGACAAAGCGCCCCAAGATGGGCAGGGTTGCCGGACGGCTTGCCGACAGCGTTATCATCACCAATGACAATCCGCGTTCGGAAGACCCGGCGGCGATCATCCGCGCTATCACCGGAGGGATGTCCGGGCGCCGCTACCAGGTGATCCCTGACCGCCGCGAGGCCATCAGGGCCGCGTTCGCGCGGGCGCGCCGGGGCGATTGTGTGTTGATCGCCGGGAAAGGCCATGAAGACTATCAGATCATGGGGAAGATCGTTACTAAATTCGATGACAGGAAAGTGGCGCGCGAATGTTTACGCTCGATGAGATAATCAGGAGTACCGGCGGGAAGCCTGCCGGCGGCATCGCCGCCGGGCGGACGGTTGCCGGCGTTTCCATAGATTCACGGACTATCGTCCGGGGAGAGGCCTTTATCGCCATCCGCGGCGATAATTTCGACGGCCATGAATTCATTCCCGCCGCCGTCCGCAAAGGGGCGGCCTGCGTGATCTTCGAAAAGGGCAGGTTTACGGGCCGGTTGCCCCGCGGGGTAGCCGGGATCGCGGTGGAAGACGGGGTGCGGGCGCTGGAAGGGATCGCGCGTTTCCACCGGGACAGGTTCGCTATTCCGGTGATCGCCGTCACCGGGAGCAACGGCAAGACGACGACGAAGGATATGTGCGCCTGGGCGCTCGGGGGAAGCTTCCGCCTCGTCGGGACTCAGGGGACGCAGAATAATCATATCGGCGTGCCGCTCACGCTCCTGCGGCTGACGCCCCGCGATGAGGCCTGCGTGCTGGAGCTGGGGAGCAATCATCCGGGAGAGATCGCGGAGCGCGCGGCGACGGCCGGGCCGTCCGTCGGCATCATCACGAACATCGGCCCGTCACACCTGGAGTATTTCGGCGGCCTCGCGGGGGTTTTTCGCGAGAAATATTCCCTGGCCCGCGCCCTGCGCGCGCCCGGCGTGCTCATCGTCAACGCGGATGATCCCTATCTCTCGAGGTCTCTCGTTGCAAAAAAGCGGAAACCATTTATAATAAGTATAGGTATACAGCGCCCGTGCGATTACCGCGCGAGCGGCGTTCTGGTCAAAGGGCTGGATACGTGTTTCACGCTCAACGGCCGTTCGTTCCGGCTGGCCACCCCCGGGCGCCACAATGTGTACAACGCGCTCGCCGCGATCGCGTGTTGCCGGTTGATGGGGATGGGGTACGGCGATATCGCCCGGCGCCTGGCTTCGTTCGAGTTTCCCGCCGGGCGGCTGAAGGCCTCGCGCGTCAACGGCGCGCTTTTTATCGACGATTCGTATAATTCCAGCCCGGCGTCTCTGGCGCAGGCACTGGCCGCTGTGAAAGGGCTGGGCAATCGCGGGCGCCGGATACTGGTGATGGGGGATATGCTTGAGTTGGGGGCGCGGGAAGCACAGTTCCACCGCGCCGCGGGAAGGGAAGCGGCCGGCGCGTGCACCGGGCTGGTCGCCGTAGGGAAACTCGCGCGCCTGGCGCGCGACGCGTTCATCAGGGCCGGGGGGCGCGCGGCGGATGCCTACGCCTGCGATACGGCGGAGGAAGCGAAACGGATAGTGTTCGGGATCCTGGCGCCCGGGAAGGGCGACGCGGTCCTCGTCAAAGGGTCGCGGCGCATGAAACTCGACCTGTTGTTAAAATAATATAGAGATAAATGCTTTATTACCTTCTGTACCCGCTCCACGACATTTTCTCGTTTTTCAATATCTTCCGGTACATCACGTTCCGCGCCATCATGGCCGCGCTGACCGCGTTCCTCATCAGCCTCATTGCCGGGCCCTGGGTGATCCGCCGCATCAAAGAGCTTTCCATCGGACAGAACATCCGCGATAAGGCGGAAAGCGAGAAGCTCCATGACCTGCATAAGAAAAAGCAGGGGACGCCGACGATGGGAGGGATACTTATCCTCCTGGCCGTGTTCTCCTCGACGCTCCTCTGGGGCGAGCTGGCCAACCGCAACCTCCAGCTGGTCATGTTCTGTACGCTCTGGCTGGGCGTGACCGGGTTCCTCGACGATTATCTCAAACATATCCGCAAGTGCTCCAAAGGGCTTACCGCCGCGTCGAAGTTCACCAGCCAGATCGTGCTGGGGCTGATCCTCGGCGTCATCCTGTATATCGATCCCCACCATTCCACGATCATCGATGTCCCGTTCCTCAAGGACGTGGCGTTTGATTTCGGCGTTTTCTACATCCTTGCCGTGATCCTGGTGATCACGGGGACGTCCAACGCGGTCAATCTTACCGACGGGCTGGACGGGCTGGCCATCGGCAGTGTGATCATGGTGGCGGTGGCGTTCGCGATCCTCACCTATGTGACCGGCAACGCCCGGTTCAGCGATTACCTGTTCATCCCGTATATCCGGGGAGCGGGGGAGCTGACCGTTTTTTGCGCCACGCTCATCGGCGCGGGGCTGGGATTCCTCTGGTACAACTGTTATCCCGCGCAGGTATTCATGGGGGACGTCGGTTCCCTGGCGCTGGGCGGCGCGCTGGGCGTCACGGCGATCCTCATAAAAAAAGAGCTCCTCCTCGTCATCGTCGGCGGCATCTTCGTCCTTGAGGCGCTCTCGGTGATACTCCAGGTGCTTTCGTTCAAGCTCACGAAAAAACGTATTTTCAGGATCGCCCCTTTGCATCATCATTTCCAGTTCCTCGGCTGGCAGGAGAACAAGGTCATCGTCAGGTTCTGGATCGTGGGGATCATGCTCGCGCTTTTGACTATCGTCACGTTAAAGATCCGCTAACCGGCGGCATAAGGGATTTGATGCGTAATCCGGGATACTTCAAAGGAAAAAAGATCACCATTGTCGGGCTCGCCCGCAGTGGCGTGGCCTGCGCGAATCTCCTGCACCAACTCGGCAGTGAGGTGCGCGTTACGGATAACCGGGATACGCCGGCTACGGCGCGGTTCCGCGGGATGCTTTCCGCGGGGATCATGGCCGAGACCGGGGCCCATTCCGACGCGTTTCTCCTCGGCAGGGATATGATCGTGGTCTCACCCGGCGTCCCGTTCAACGCCCCGCCCCTGGCGCGGGCGCGCGCCGCCGGCATTCCCTGCGTGGGCGAGATCGAGATCGGGTGGATGCTTTCCGCCGCGCCTGTCATCGCCGTCACCGGTTCGAACGGAAAGACCACCGTTACCACGCTTATCGGTAAAGTCATCGAGGCCTCCGGCAGGCGCGCGGTGACCTGCGGCAATATCGGCAATCCTTTTACCGGTGAGATGGAACGGATCGACACGGCTGATTTCGTCTCGCTTGAAGTCAGTTCGTTCCAGCTGGAGACGATCCGCGATTTCCGCCCGTCCATCGCCGTCCTTCTTAATTTCAACCGCAATCATCTTGACCGCCACGCCGACATGGAGGAGTATCTCGCCGCGAAAGAGCGGATATTCCTCAATCAGGGGGCACAGGACCATCTGGTGCTCAACGGCCTCGATCCCCTTGTCAAACAGGCGGGCGCGCGCGCCCGTTCCCGGGTAGTCGCTTTCTCCGAAAAGCCGGGATATAATGCCAACGAGTGCGCGGTGCTGGCTGTCGCTTCCATCCTGGGCATCTCCGAGGAGACCTGCCGGGGCGTGTTCGCCGCTTTTACGGGGCTTGAGCACCGCCGGGAGGCCGTCGCCGATATCGCGGGGGTCAGGTACATCAACGATTCCAAAGCGACGACCGTGGAATCATGCCAGTGGGCATTGCGCAATCTCGACCGTCCCGTGGTGCTTATCTGCGGCGGGAAGGACAAAGGAGTCGATTATTCCCTCGTCGCGCCGTACTGCGCGGGGAAGGTGAAAGAGATCATCGTGATCGGGCAGGCCGCGGGCAAGATCGCCGCGGCGCTTTCTTCCGTCGCGCCCCTGTATACGGCTGATACGCTGGAGAACGCGGTGAAACGCGCGTCCGCGACGGCATCCCCCGGGGATGCCGTTCTGCTTTCGCCGATGTGCGCCAGTTTCGACATGTTCACCGATTATGAGCATCGCGGCAGGGTGTTCCGCCAGGCGGTGCTCGATCTGGCGAAGGGGCCTGCGCGGGGGGCCGGCGTATGACGATGCGCACGATCCGTATCCAGCTGTTCATGATCACGCTCATCCTGGTCTGCATCGGCACGGTAATGATCTTCAGCGCGTCGAGCATTTACGCGTGGGAGCGGTATAAGGACAGCGCGTTCTTCCTCAAGAGGCATCTGAGCTTCCTCCTCGTCGGCGGAGTTGCCGCGTTCCTGGCGATGTGCCTTCCGTACAAACGCCTGCAGGCATGGGCGCGCCCGCTTATTTTTATCTCACTGGGGCTCCTGCTCCTGGTGCTTATCCCCGGGATCGGGAGGGAGGTCTCGGGAGCGCGGCGCTGGTTCCGGTTCGGTTTTTTTAGCTTTCAGCCTTCGGAACTGGCCGCACTGGCAATGATCATCTACACCGCCGATTTCATTTCGCGCAAGGCAAATCTGATAAAGACATTCCGTCACGGCCTGCTTCCGGTCCTCGGCGTGATGGGCATCGTGTCGGTGCTGATCCTGCTCCAGCCGGACCTGGGCACCACGCTTTCCATCTGCGTCGTCGTTTTCATCATGCTTTTTATCGGCGGCCTGCGCATACAGCATCTGGTGGCGCTGGCCATCTGTTCGATCCCTATCCTGTACGTGCTCATCGCCCATGTGGCGTACCGGCGCACCCGTATCCTGGCGTTCCTGAACCCCTGGGCCGATCCCCGCGGGAGCGGTTTCCAGATCATCCAGTCCCAGCTGGCGCTCGGTTCGGGCGGCATCTTCGGTGAGGGGCTGGGGCATTCGCGCCAGAAGCTCTTTTACCTGCCCGCCGCGCACACGGATTTCATCTTTTCGATCATCGGCGAGGAACTGGGCCTCCTGGGCACGCTCGCCGTCGTGGTCCTGCTCCTGCTTTTCATCCGGCTGGCCCTTAAGATCATCAAGAACACCAACGACCGGTTCGGTTATTTCCTCGCCGTGGGGCTGTTGTCGATGATCGTGCTCAAAGCGATGGTGAATATCGGGGTTTCCTGCGGGATGATGCCGACGAAAGGCCTGCCCCTGCCGTTCATCAGTTACGGCGGTTCGTCATTCATGTTCGACCTGATCAGCGTAGGGCTACTGCTGAATGTAGCCAGGCAAGGCGAGTACCCATGAGAATGATCGCGGTCACCGGCGCCAGCGGCGGGCACATCTTTCCGGCGCTCGCGTTCCTCGAGGAGATGGGGGAGAAGCGGCCGGATATCCGCACCCTGCTGGTATTGCCGGACAGCCTGGTGGGCACTTCCGCCGATTTCGGCGGACAGGAAGTGAAATTCATCCCGATCGGCGCTTTGCACGGGGGGGCGCGGGCATTGCCCAGCGCCTGGCGCTTATGCCTCGGCTCCGCGCGCAGTCTGGAACTTTTGCTCGCGTACAAGCCGGATCTCGTCGTCGGTTTCGGGTCGTTGTCATGTGTCCCCCTGATGCTCTCGGCATGGATGTTGCGTATCCCTACCATGCTCCACGAGCAGAATGTCGTTCCCGGAAAAGCCAACCGTTTCCTGGGGCGTTTTGTCGACAAGGTCGCGGTCTCCTATGAGGAATCGAAAGGATTGTTCCCTGTCCCGCGCCGGACGGTTTTCACGGGAAATCCCCTGCGCAAACAGATGCGCAGGATACCGAAGGATGAGGCGCGCGCGTACCTCGGCCTTGGCCCCGGGCGTTTTACGGTGCTGGTGATGGGAGGGAGCCAGGGCGCCCGGAGCATCAACCGGTTATTTCCCGCGGCCGCGGCCGCGCTGGCGCCGGAAAAGGCGCCGCAGGTGATCCATATCAGCGGTACCGCTCAGTTCGCGGAAGTGACCGCGGCCTATGCCGCGGCCGGGATCACCGCCAAGGTGTATCCGTTCCTTACCCGGATGGAATGCGCGTACAGCGCCGCGGACGCGGCGGTTTGCCGGGCGGGAGCGATTACCTGCGCGGAACTCGCGGCCTACGCGCTTCCCGCGCTGGTCATTCCGTATCCGTTCGCGAACGGCCACCAATCCCGCAATGCCGCCGTGCTCGAGCGGGCGGGGTGCTGCCGGATTGTAAAGGACGGGGACCTGGATGCCGCGGAGATCGGCAGTTTCCTAAACTGCTGTCAGGACGGAGGCCAGTTCCTTTCGCGGATGAGATCCGCGTTTCCCGCCGTGGACCGGCGGGACGCGCCGGCCCGCCTGGCGCGCGCCGCGCTGGAGGCCTGCGCATGAAAATGGCGGCGCTGTGGGCGTGCGTGCTCCTGTTCGCCGCGCCGGCATACGCCGGCGAGGAGTTGGGGAATACGGTAAAAGGCACGCATTTTATCGTGCATTACCGCGCGGCGCCGGAGGCGTTCGCCCAAAAGGTCTTGAGCGAGGCGGAGCGGGATTATGAAAAGATCACCGATGACCTGGGGCTCCTGAGGCGTGATTTCTGGCTCTGGGATAACCGCGCCACTATCTATGTCTGCGACGACGCCACACAGTACCAGCAGGCGGCCAAAATGCCCGCCTGGTCGGCGGGCGCGTCGTTGCCCAAAGAGAAAGTAGTGTACGTTTTTCAGGGGAAGGAGAATCTTTTCGAATCCGTGCTTCCCCACGAACTGGGCCATATTATTTTCCGCGAATTCGTCGGTTTCGACAATCCCGCGGTCCCGTTGTGGATGGATGAAGGGGCGGCTTCGTACCAGCAGGGGCGCCTCAATTTCCGTCCGGCCCTTGAGGCGCTCATCCGTAAACGGGGAGGGCTGATCCCGCTGGACGAGCTGGGTTCTCTTAAGCCGCACGAGATGGCGGACCGCGAGGATGTGGAACAGTTTTACGCCGAGGCGGCGTCGGTCATCGATTTCCTCATCCATTCTTTCGGGAAAGAGAATTTCGTTATTTTCTGCAGGTCGCTCAGGGACACGCGCGACCTGAGCAGGGCGTTGTCGTACTCGTACACGATACGGGATATCCGGGAGCTCGACAGGCGATGGCAGGCATACGTGAAATGAATACAGATAAAAAATACCATTTGATCGGCATCGGCGGTATCGGCATGAGCGGTATCGCGCGGCTGATGCGCGCGCGGGGGATCGCGGTGAGCGGTTCCGACGCGAAGCGGTCGGCCGCGACCGACGAGCTGGCGTCGCTGGGATGCGGGATCTGTATCGGCCATGCCGCCGCCAATGTTTCCGGCGCTGACGAGGTGATCTATTCCTCCGCGATCCGCGCCGACAACCCCGAGATGGCCGAGGCGGCGCGCCGGGGCATCCCGGTGCGCAGGCGCGCCGAGGCGCTCGCCCAGCTGATGGAAGATAAAAAAGTGATCACCGTCAGCGGCGCGCACGGGAAGACCACGACATCGTCGCTGGTGTCGCATATGCTCATCACCGCGGGGCTTTCGCCGACCGTGGCGGTCGGCGGTATCTTCAAGAACATCGGGAACAACGTCTATTCGGGAAGCGGCGATTATTTCGTGGCGGAGGCGGATGAGTCGGACGGCACGTTCCTGTGCTATCACCCCACGTATTCCATCATCACCAATATCGACCGCGAACATCTCGATTACTATCATGATTTCAACGCCCTCCTTGACGCCTTCCGCCGTTTCATGGAGCAGACCGAGCCGAAAGGCTGTTTGTTCTGTTGCGGACAGGATCCGCACCTGAGGAAATTGCTTTCTACGTATAAGGGGAGGGCGGTGCTCTACGGGTTCGACGAGGAATTGGAAATGCGCGCCGCTTCCATCAGGATTAAGGAGCTCTCGTCGGAATTCGACTGTTTCCGCAGGGGGGAATTCCTCGCCCGCTTCCGGCTCAATCTCGGCGGCAGTCACAATGTCTCCAACGCGCTCGCGGTGGTCGCGCTGGGGATGGAGATGGGGATCGGGATCGGCACGATCGGCAAGGCGCTGGAGAGTTATCAGGGCGCCGGGCGCAGGCTCGACGTGAAATTACGCACGGCGCGGTGGATCGTGGTGGATGATTACGCGCACCATCCGACCGAGATCCGCGCGACCCTCGGGGCGCTTGCCCAGATGGAGTGCGCGCGCCGGATCATCGTTTTTCAGCCGCACCGTTACACCCGCACGAAGCTCCTGCTGGATGAGTTCGGCGCGTGTTTCGCGCAGGCGGATAAGGTCATTATCACCGATATTTACGCGGCCAGCGAGGCTCCGATCGAAGGGGTAAAGGCTGAACTTATTGTCGAGGCGATACGCCGGAATTCTCCCGGGATGGTGGTGGAATACGTCCCGCGGGATAAACTGGTCGACGCCGTGCTCGCGCAGGTCAAACCGCGCGACCTCGTCGCCACGCTCGGCGCGGGGGATATCACCAGGGTAAGCGATGAAGTTGCCGCACAGCTTTCTAAAAGGGATTAAGCGCGGAACGCCGCTGAGGGATCTGACGACCTTCAGGATCGGCGGGCCGGCGCAGGCGTTTGTGGAACCGGCGGATGCCGGGGAGCTGGCGGGGCTGCTTAAACAGTGCGGCGCCGCGGGCATCCCGGTCAGGGTGATCGGGGCGGGCAGTAATATCCTCGCGTCCGACAAAGGGGTCGCGGGGGTCCTGGTGCGGCTGTCAGCGCCGTTTTTCCGCAGTGCGCGCGCGCGCGGGAACCGGATAGAATGCGGGGCGGGCCTCGCGCTTCCCGCGTTACTGCGGCTGTGCCGCGCGCGAGGGCTGACCGGGGCGGAATTCCTGGCGGGCATCCCCGGGAGTGTCGGCGGGGCGCTGGCGATGAATTGCGGCGTGGCGGTCGGCGGCGCAACGCGGTCCATCGGGGATATCGTTGAACAGGTGACCGTGGCGCGGTATAATGGTGTTTCGCGCGTCATCGACGGCGCGCGCGCGGGATTCGGGTACCGCCGGTCGGGGCTTTCCCGGTATGTCATTGTTTCCGCCGTATTCAAACTCAGGAAATCAACGGGAGCGCTCGTGGGGCGCCGGCTTCGTGAATGGATGGACAAACGGCGCGGACAGGAATACCGGTACCCTTCCGCCGGATGCGTTTTTAAGAATCCCCGCGGACGTTCCGCCGGAGCGCTCATCGACGCGTGCGGGCTGAAAGGGGCGCGGGCGGGGGGAGCGATGATCTCCGGGAAACACGCGAATTTTATCGTTAATACGGGCAGGGCTTCCTGCGCCGATGTGCTGAGCCTGATGCGCCGCGCGCGGAGGGCGGTGAAACGGAAATACGGGATAGCGTTAGAACCGGAAATTAAACTATGGAAGTAGACGCTTTACGTAAATTATTGCTACACATAAAATTACAAAACAAATACAACTATTCGTATTTGTTTCGTAATCTTTTGTGTAGCAATAATTTACGTAAAGCGTCTACTATATGCTATGCGTGATTACGGCAGGATCGGGGTATTGATGGGCGGGCCTTCCTCCGAGAGGGAGATATCGCTCAAGTCCGGCAAAGGGGTCTGCGAGGCGTTGCGCGGGTTGGGGCTTGATGTGACGGCTGTCGACGTGACGACCGCCGACTTGAAAGAGAACGCGGAACTTATCCGTTCCCGCGCCATCAACTGCGCGTTCATCGCCCTGCACGGGTGTTTCGGGGAAGATGGACAGGTTCAGGGACTGCTGGAAGGACTGCGCATCCCGTATACCGGTTCGTCTCCCGCCGCGAGCAGGCGCGCCCTGGATAAGGCGCAGGCGCGGGAGGTATTCCTGCGGGCGGGGCTGAAGGTCCCGGAGTGCGTCGTCGTGGAGAAGGACGGCGCCGCGCCGGACCGGGAGCGCATCGCGAAGCTGGGCATGCCGCTGGTCATCAAACCCGCGACGCAGGGGTCCAGCATCGGGCTCAGCATCATCGATTCGCCTGACGCGTTCGACCGGGCGCTTCAGGACGCGTTCGCCTACGACCGGAAGGTCCTTGTCGAACGGTATGTGAAAGGCAGAGAGCTTACCGTCGGTATCCTCCAGGAAAAACCGCTACCGGTGATCGAGATCGTCCCGAAGAGCCGGTTCTTCGATTTTGAGGCGAAGTACCACAGCGCCGTGACCGAATACATCGTCCCCGCGCGCATATCGCCGGAGGCCGCTGTCCGGGCGCAGGAGACGGCGCTGGCGGCGCACCGGGCGCTGGGCTGTTCAGGATGTTCCCGCACCGATATCATGCTGGATGAGGCCGGCGGGATGTTCGTGCTCGAGGTCAATACGATACCCGGCCTTACAGCGACGAGCCTCCTGCCGAAAGCGGCGAAAAACGTGGGCATCGGATTTCCGGAACTTTGCGTGAGGTTATTGGAATCGGCATATGAGAAAAAACAAGCGTAAATCGTTCGCGGCGCTTCTGCGCGAGAACAAGTGGCAGATCATTAACGGCGCCTGCTTTATCCTGCTGGCGGTGTTCGCGCTCTGGATGGCCGGTTCGTTCAAGCGCGCCGACTGTTTCACCGTGCAGAAAGTGGTCATCCGCGAGAAGGACGGAATTTCCGACGGGGAGAAAAGCTTCGCGTATTTCAAAGGGCGCAACATCTTTTCCATCGACCTGCCCCGTGAATCGGCGCGGATCGCCTTGTCGTACCCGAGTTACCGCAAGATCCGCCTGACCCGGTTCCCCCCGGACTGTATCTTCGTCGATTTCCTCCGGCGCGCGCCGGTTGCCTGCATACACGCGGCGCGCCCCGTGTATGTCGATGACGATTCCGTCCTGTTCTACCTGTGGCAGGATGAGAACCCGCCCGGCCTCCCGGTCATCAACGGGCTGGAACGCCGGATGACGCCGGCGCGGCTGGGCCGGCGCAGTGATCTGCGGGAAGTGGGGCTTTCGCTCGCGGTGATCAACGCCGCGCGCGCCGACAAAACACTGCAGGCCTGCCGTATCCGCATGATCGACGCCAGTTCGCCGGATAATCTCGTTTTCTACATCCTGTTGCCCGGCCAGCAGGCCGCGGCGCCCGTTGTTCCTTCGCGGCCGGCCGATCTTTCGGCCGATGACCCGGGGATCGAGGTGCGGGTGGGCGCGGAAGGGATCCCGCAAAGGATGCAGATCCTTGCCACGGTGCTGACGCAGATGCGCGCCACCGCCCGGAACATAAAATATATTGATTTGAGGTTTAAGGAACCTGTGATAAAATTCAAAAACATGGATAAGTTCGCCCGTTTATAGTAGAGGAGGCTCAGGGTGGCTCGCACATATATCTGTTCCCTCGATGTCGGTTCCAGCAAGATCGCGGCATGCTGCGCGGGGATCAAGGGGAACAGGATCACGGATATCACGTTTGAAACAGGGGATTCCCGGGGGGTCAAGAACGGCTCCATCGTGGATTCCGTCGAGCTGGTCGAGGCGATCGGCAAGGTGATGAAGAGCCTGCGGCAGAAATCCGGCGTCGCGGTCAAGTCAGTCGTCGCCGGCCTGTCCGGCCAGGATATCATCACCAAGCACAGCCGGGGGGTGATCCCGCTCGCGGAACGCGGGAGCAAGGTCATCTCCAGCATGGATGTCGAGAAGGTCATCGCGCAGGCGCGTATCCTCGGGTCAAGCATCGATGAGGAGACGATCCATTGCATCCCGTTCTCGTATACGGTCGACGCCAAGGACGGCATCGCCAATCCGGTGGGGCTCTACGGCCATAAGCTCGAGGTCGACCTGTACCTCATCTGCGCGAAGCTCTCATCCGTGCAGACGCTGGCGCACGCGGTCGGCCAGGCGGGGCTCCAACTCGACGAGATGTATCTTTCGGGGCTTGCCTCGAATGAAGTCGTGTTCGGCAACTCCCTGCGCAAGGGCACCGATATCCTCTGCGATATCGGCAAGGATTTCATTGAGCTCCTGTTCTTTACCGACGGCCAGATCCGCAATATCCTCACCCTGCCGGGAGGGGGGGCGGATTTCACCGCGGTCGTCGCCGATTCCCTGGATATCCCGTCCGCGCTGGCAGAGGAGATCAAGAGATCCCACGGCCTGGTGGGCGATTACAGCCGGGTCAAGGACGACCAGGAAGTCCTCGTCAAGAAAGAATCCGGGTATAAGCCGATCCGCCAGCGCCTGCTCTGCGAGATCCTGACCTCCAAAGCGAAATCGATGGCCGCGGCGTTGAAAGAGAACATCGAGAAAGTAGTGCCCCTGGCGGAGGTGAATAATTTCGTCCTCATGGGGAGGACCATCAAGCAGGAGGGGCTCCTGGAACTGCTGGAACAGGAGCTCGGCATCAGCGTCGAATACGCCCGGGTCCAGGACCCGCGCATCAGCGTCCCCGCTGACAAGGCCCGCGAGCTGTTCGAGGGGCGCAAGAACCTCACCTATATCACATCGCTCGGCCTGGTGCTCCTGTCGCTGTATTCCATGCAGGTCAAGGCATCGTCGCCGCTTTCATCGCATCCTAATCCCGTCCTGCGCCTCATCGGCAAGGCGAAAGAGATCTACCAGGAGTATTTTTAAGCGCATAAGGTATTGACAAAAAGGAAGGCAGTTCTACAATAATACGTAGAGAAAATGGAAAGTGGTCCGGGCCTTAGGGCCTGGAGGAGCAAGAAGATGGTCGGGCCGCCATCCTGCAGAAAACGCAGGATGGTTTTTTTGTTTTAAGGGGGAAGCGTAATGAAACGGATACTTCTATTTGTTTTGCCCATTGTGATCGTTGTCGCCGCGGGATTCACTATATTCGGCGTTTATCAGGTCAGGTACGAAGAAGAGAAACTCCTTGAGGATCTCCAGCGGAAAGCCAGGGCAGTGGCGGAAAGCGCGGAATTTACCGTCCGGCATGTGTTACTCAATAATGACCGTAAAGTGGCGAACCGTCTTGTGGATTCTTTTCAGAGGCGGGAACGCATTCAGGGCTGTGTGATCTACGGAGCGCGCGGTAATGTCGTGGCGGTCACCAGCCGTTTTTCCGAGTGGAAACGTCAGGATAACCCGGCGGTGAAAGAGATGCTGGCGGAGAGTGTTCCCCGGGCGCAGTTGCAGAAATTCAAGAAGTTCAGCGTCTATAGCTATTTGCTTCCCGTGAAGGATGACGAGGGGAATGTCCTCGGCGCTTTTGAGGTTATCTATGATACGTCGTATGTTTTCAGCCTGCTTGCGCAGTTGTGGAAACGCATCAGCATAACGTTGATCATTCTGCTGGTGTCGATCATCGCGATCATGTCGCTTATCCAGTGGCAGATATTTATCCTTCCCGTCAAGCGGCTCACGTCATGGTTCCATGGGTTCCAGAAAGGCGAGATCGACCAGTATCATCCGATCGAGAAAGGCGATTTCGGCAAGCTGGCCAGCGAGGTGGAACAGGTCGCGCTGAGCTTGCGTATTGCCCGGAAGATCGTCAGCGATAAGGCGTGCGAGCGCGTGGAAAAGCAGGAGTTGTGGACGGAGGAGAAATTACGCGATCTGGTTCAGGCGAAACTGGGACAGAACGCCCTGTTCGTGGTATCGAACCGGGAACCGTATCTGCACGTGACGGACGAAAAGACGGGAAATCCCGTGTGTACCCGTCCCGCCAGCGGCGTCGTTACCGCTCTTGACCCGATCCTGCGCGCGTGCGGCGGCACCTGGATCGCGCACGGCAGCGGTAACGCCGACAGGCAGTTCGTCAATTCGAAGAACAAGCTGGGAGTCCCTCCCGGCGACGACCGGTATATCCTGAAACGCGTCTGGTTGTCGAAAGAAGAGGAAGACGGGTATTATTACGGATTCTCGAACGAGGGATTGTGGCCGTTATGCCATCTTACGCATACCCGGCCGGTTTTCCGCGAAGGAGATTGGCACCGATATCAGGAAGTGAACCGGAAGTTCGCCGAGAGCGTGCTGGAAGAACTGCCGGCTTCCAAGCCGTTCGTATTCATTCAGGACTACCATTTCACGCTGTTGGGCAAGTACATCAAAGAAAAACGTCCCGACGCGACGATCGCCCTGTTCTGGCATATCCCCTGGCCCAATCCGGAAGTATTTGCCACGTGTCCGTATCAGAAAGAGATCCTGGAGGGGATGCTGGGGTGCGACCTGATCGGTTTCCACGTGCAGAATGACTGCAACAACTTTCTCGATACCGCCAACCGGTTCCTGGAATCGCGGGTGGATACCGAGAAATTCAGCGTGGTCTATCACGGTAAAGAGACGATGGTGCGGGCATTCCCCATCAGTGTCAGCGATGAAGTTGAGGGAGGGGCGGGGCAGGATGAGCGGATAAACGCGATAAAGAAGGAATTCAGCCTGGACGGCAAGATCATCGCGCTGGGCGTGGACAGGATCGACTATACGAAGGGGATCGCGGAACGGATCATGGCGGTCGACCGGTTCCTGGAGAAGTACCCGCAGTACAGGAATAAGTTCGTTTTTATCCAGCTCGCCGCCCCCAGCCGGACGCACATAAAAAGGTACCACGACCTTATGGCTGAGCTTGATGAGCTGGTGGAAAAGAAGAACTGGCGGTATTCGGAACCGGGGTGGAAGCCGTTCGTGTATCTCAAGAGGCATTTCTCGCCCGAGGAGATACAACCGTATTATCATCTGGCGGATATCTGCATCGTCAGCTCTTTGCATGACGGCATGAACCTGGTCGCCAAAGAGTATGTGGTCTCGAAATCCGACCGGAAGGGTTCGCTTATCCTGAGCCGTTTTACCGGAGCGGCGAGGGAACTCACCGACGCGATCCAGATCAACCCGTATTCGATAGAGGAATTCGCGGAAGCGATACATCAGGCGGTGGAGATGCCGGAAGATGAACGGAGCCTGCGTATGGAAAAGATGCGGCAGATTGTCCGGGGGAATAATATTTACCGTTGGGCGGGGAATATCATCAGCGACCTGACGTCTTTGAAGAGAGGGTAAGATGCGGTATCTGTTCACACCGGGGGCGCTAAGGATCATCCTGCGCGCGAAACGGCTGTTCATCTGCCTCGATTTCGACGGCACGCTCGCGCCGATCAGGCGTTTGCCGGGCGACGCCTGCCTCAGCAAACGGATGCGGGATATCCTGAGGGACCTGTCCGGGAGGCGGGACCGCAGGGTGGCAATAGTGAGCGGGCGCGGGCTGAGAGATATCGAGGGCAAGATATCCGTTCCGTCAGTAATATATGCCGCGGACCACGGTTTTTTCATCAAATCCGGGAGAAAGGTGTTCCGGCCGTTCTCGTCACCGGCCCTGCGCAGGGTGATGAGGGATTTCTACAAAAAGGCGGGTCTCGCGGTGAAGGGCATCCGGGGGGTCGTGCTGGAAAATAAAGGCATTACGCTGTCCGTTCATTACCGTTGTGTCCCGAAAAACCGGGTTCCGGATGTCAAGGCGCTGATCAGCGGATTGGGAGAATTGCCCGGGTTCAAGGATAAACTCGATATCCGCCAGGGGAAGATGTGCCTGGAGGCCAGGCCGAGAGTCCCGTGGGACAAAGGAAGCGCGGTTACGTGGCTCATGCTGAGGGCGATGAAGGAGGACGCGACCCCATTCCTGCCGGTGTATATCGGCGACGACGCGACCGATGAAGACGCGTTCAAGGTGCTGAGGAACGTGGGGATAACAATACGGGTGGGGAACGACCGGTTATCCCGCGCGGAGTATTATGTGAAAAATATTTCCGAAGTCTTCGATTTCCTTAAGATGGCCTCCCGAGGTGGCCGATGACTGCCGCGCCATTCCGCTTCTTTACCCGCTTCAATCTGACGGAGCTTACCGGGTTGAAGGCCGCTGACCTCGATCAACTGCTTCAACTGCTTACCGAAGTCCCCGGCGCGTGTATTTACCACCACACCCATCGTTTCCTTCAACAGCACCAGTATCTTTCGCCGGAGCCGCCGAACGATTTCGCCTACTGGATCACGCAAATATTAGGCGAGCGGGAACTCGGGGAAAGGTTGGCAAGCATCGATATCGTCAGCTTTGTGCGTATTCGTGACCTGCGCAATGAGATCATCAGGACGATCCGGGATTATCTGGAAGAATATCCTAAGGCTCACGCGCGGTTTTCCAGCCCTGGGGAAGAGTTCTATTTTATGAAATCAGTGAGTTTCGTACTGCCTACCGGCTATGCCGCGAAAGATCTCCGCGAATTCAGGGCGATCCTGAGCCGGATAACATTCGATTCGCTGTATTTCCACGTGTTTGAGGCGCGCCTGCGCCTGGAGAACGGTTCTAATGATTTTTCCGTCTGGTTCGAGAGTATGGGCGAAACAAAACTTGCCGGCGCGTTTACGCGGCTTGATCCGTATACGTCCACTATGGAACAGTTGAGAGGAACGATGCTCAAGATACTGGATAACCAGGATTGATATGAACGATATCAAGGAGTATATCCCGTTTGTCGGGAGGGCGGTTATCGACGACCTCGGGCTTTTATCGGACCGGCTTAAAGGCAAGGTGGTGCAGAATATCAATTCCACTTCTGTGGGGGGCGGCGTCGCGGAGATCCTGAACCGCATGATCCCGCTTTTAAAACAGCTCGGTGTGGACGCCCGATGGGATGTGATAAAAGGCGGCGGGGACTTCTTTGAGGTCACGAAAAAATTCCATAACGCGCTCCATGGCACGGCGGCGGGGTTGACTGCCCGGGATTTCGAGATCTTCATGGAAACGAGCAGTCGTAATATCGCGCAGATGGATATCTACGGGGATATTGTTTTTGTGCATGATCCCCAGCCGATAGCCTTGGTCGAGCGGAATTCGGGCAACAAGTGGGTCTGGCGGTGTCATGTGGATGTCTCGGCTCCGGAGAAAGGCGTATGGGATTTCCTGATGCGGTTCATACCGCGTTTCGACGCGGCGGTGTTCTCCGCGCCCGCGTTTTCCCGGCAACTGTCGGTGCGGCAATTCCTGATCGCGCCATCGATCGATCCTTTGAGCGACAAGAACCGGGAGTTGCCGCAGGAAGCGATTACAGCGGTCTTGAGAAAGTACGGGATACCGGAAGATAAGCCCATCGTTACCCAGATCTCCCGGTTCGACCGCCTGAAAGATCCGCAGGGAGTTATCGACGCGTTCCTGATGGTCAAGAAACACATCGATTGCCGTCTTATACTGGCGGGCGGAGGCGCTTCCGACGATCCCGAAGGCATGCAGGTGCTTGAGGAAGTCCGCGAAAAGGCCAGGAAATATGAGGATATTCACGTCCTGCTTCTGCCGCAAAACGATCTGGAGGTGAACGCGTTACAGCGCGCTTCCACCGTTATTGTCCAGAAATCGTTGCGAGAGGGTTTTGGACTGACGGTCTCGGAAGCGCTTTGGAAGGGAAAGCCGGTTGTCGCATCGAACGTCGGGGGGATCCCGTTGCAGATAACGCACAAGTATTCCGGCCTTTTGTGCCATTCCGTGGAGGGGGCGGCATTCGCCATCAAACAGCTGTTGAACAGCCCCGAATACGCCAGGAAATTAGGCGCGAACGGCAGGGAGCATGTGAGGAATAATTTTCTCCTTACCCGGCACTTGAAGGAGTATTTACTCCTGTTTTTATCGCTGTATCATCCGGAAGATATATGTTACTTATAAAAGGAGGCGTAAATGGGGATTAACCTGGCACAGGACTGGCCCGTATATATTCTTTTAGCCGCGGTCGCTTATTTCTTCATCTACGTGATAGTAAACAGTAAACAGCAGGAGAAGCGGAACCAAGAGGACCGGGATAAAGGAAAAGACAAAGCGTAGAAAGATGAGCGGATGATGCCTTTCGCGGGGTTATACGTTGTTTTATTGGCCGCTTTATGTGTTCCTTTCTTCGTCAAGAAAGTCGAAGAGGAGCTGGAGGTTTTTCTTTTTCTCCTTGGATGCTGCGCGGTGACGATCACTTCCCAATGGGATATGCATTTGATCAAGGAGGCGCTGACCGAGCCGGTAAAGATCACGGCGGCCGTTTTCTTCGCGGGACTCATCTTCCGGATATCCCAGGGATCCATTGCCCGCAATGTGAACCGTGTGGCGAATGCCATCGGCATAAAATTCTTCGCTTTTCTGGTGATCGCGGGCCTGGGGATAGTATCAAGCGTCATTACCGCTATTATCGCCGCCCTGGTGCTGGTAGAGATAATCACCGCTCTTACGTTGGACAGGAAGAGCGAGATCCGGCTGGTAATACTCGCCTGTTTCGCTATCGGGATGGGAGCCGCGTTAACCCCGATCGGCGAGCCTCTTTCGACGATCGCGCTGGCTAAACTCAGGGGTGCTCCGTATCACGCGGATTTTTTCTTCTTACTGAGGGTCCTCGGAGTTTATATCGTACCCGGCATCCTTTTATTCGGTTTGACGGGTGCCGTTCTGATGCCGCTGAAACGCAAAGAAGTGCACGGCTTGATGGAAGAACGGAGAGAGGATGTCTGGGGCATCCTTTTGCGGTCAGGTAAGGTCTATCTTTTTGTCGTAGCGCTGGTGCTTCTGGGACAGGGATTCAAACCGGTCATTGATACGTATGTGTCAAAGATACCGTACCAAGGGTTGTATTGGATGAATATGCTTTCGGCGGTGTTGGATAATGCGACCCTTGCCGCCGCGGAGATCGGGCCCGCGATGGAACTCGTGCAGATCAAATCGACTCTTCTTGGGCTGTTGATAGCGGGGGGGATGCTGATACCCGGGAATATCCCTAACATAATCGCGGCGGGAAAACTAAAAATAAAGAGTTCTGAATGGGCTATGACAGGGTTGCCTTTAGGGTTGGCGGTGATGGCGGCGTATTTCTTTTTCTTAACGGTAACCGGACAGTAAGCGGATTATGAGAGTTTTTGAACGCGAGAGGAGACGGTATGTCAGAAGTAGTATCGAAGCATTTGCCGGAAACGATATTAGTTGTAGCGATTATTGTCCTGTGGATCGTCTTTATTTTTAAAAAAGAAAAAAGAGATGGCGAGAAAAGATAAAATCGATAGAGAAAATCGTGTTTTAAAATCCTTGCCGGTTGTGCGATATTCGTTGACCCGCCCCGTATCCCTCGGTATAATAATAGTTTAATTTAATGCATAATGGATACACCTCCGAGGTGTTACTGTACACCTCGGAGGTGTATCAACCCAATGATCGCTGAGAGTATTCAAAGCGTCCGTCAGCGTATTGAAGCCGCCTGCGGCCGCGCCAAACGCGCGGCGGGGACGGTGACGCTTATCGCGGTGACTAAAGGCAGGCCGGCGGCGGATATCCGCGCGGCGGTTGCCGCGGGGGTGTCCGACATCGGCGAAAGCCGTGTCCAGGAAACGGCGCCGAAGTTCCAGGGATTGTCCGCCGCGTTGCCGGGGGTGGCGTGGCATATGATCGGCCACCTCCAGACGAACAAGGCCAAAGAGGCGGTGCGCATCTTCGGCCTCATCCATTCGGTGGACAGCCTGAGGCTGGCGCGGGAGATCGACAAACAGGCCGCACTCGCCGGCAAGGTGCAGGATATCCTCATTGAGGTCAATACCTCGGGCGAGGAGAGTAAGGACGGCATCACGCCCGCCCAACTTATGCCGCTGGTGCGGTCGTGCGGGGAACTGGCGCATATCCGCGCGCGCGGATTGATGACCATCGCGCCGGCGGGGGCTGATCCGGAATCGGCGCGCCCGTATTTTCGCGCCCTGCGTGAATTGCGCGACGGGGCGGGGCTGGAGATCCTCTCGATGGGGATGTCGGACGATTTCGAGATCGCGATAGAGGAAGGCGCGACCATGGTCAGGGTGGGGCGCGTCATTTTCGGGGAGAGAAGCGTATGAAACCAATAATCGGGCTCGCGGGATTCGGGAACATGGGCTCCGCCATTTACGAAAGGGCGAAAGATGCTTTTGATATACTTGTTTATGAAAAAGATACTTCCAAGACTGCGGCGTTACCGCCAGCGGCGGTTGAAAGCGACCTCCGCGCGTTAGTCTCGCGCTGTGCGGCGGTCGTCCTGGCGGTCAAGCCCCAGGATTTTCCTGAGCTTCTGCGCCAGATCGGCGATCCCGGGAAAACGGTGGTCATCTCGATCGCCGCGGGCATTCCGACCGCTTTCATCGAGGCGGCGTTCCCCGGGGCGCATGTCATCCGGGTCATGCCTAATCTGCCCGCAAAAGTGGGCAAAGGGATGAGTTGTATCGCGCGGGGAAAGAAAGTCGCCCAGCCGGACCTGACCCTCGCGGAAGGGATTTTCAAGAAGGTCGGGCAGGTGCTGGTGATCGATGAGTCGCTGATGAACGCGGCTACCGCCATTTCCGGCAGTGGGCCGGGGTTCTTCTTCGACCAGGTCATCGGCAAGAGCGTGCATGAAGCGGAGAATTACGGCAAGCATAATTTCACGCCCCAGCTGATCGAAGCGGCGCGGGCGGTGGGTTTTCATGATAACCGGCAGGCGGTGACGCTGGCGAACGCGACTACCGCGGGAGCGCTGGAACTGCTCCGGCAGACAAAGATCGCCGCGGAAGTACTGCGCGACCAGGTCACCTCGAAAGGCGGCACTACCGAGGCGGGGCTCAAGGCCCTGCATGAAACGGATTCCCTTATTGAAGCGGCGCGGGCGGCGCTGGCACGGGCACAGGAACTGGCGAAATAAAAGGAGATTGGTATGGGCAAAATCGGCATCATCGGCGGCAGTGGTGTGTACAATATCGAGGGCATCAGCCATCTGAAAGAGATTTCCGTCGCCACGCCGTTCGGGAAACCGTCCGATAAGATCATGACCGGCAGGCTGGAGGGCAAAGAAGTCGCGTTCCTCCCGCGCCACGGCAAGGGCCATCGCATCAATCCCAGCGAGATGAATTACCGCGCCAACGTCTACGCGATGAAGAAGATCGGCGTTGACCGCATTATCTCAATGACCGCCTGCGGGAGCCTGAGAGAGGATTTCAAGCCTTTGGATTTCGTCATCCCGGACCAGTTCGTCGACCGGACGAACCAGGCCAGGCCGATGACCTTCTTTGAGAAAGGGGTTGTTGCGCATATCAGTTTCGCCGACCCGGTGTGCAAAGGGCTGGCCGATATCCTGGCGCGTTCCTGCAAGGAACTGGGTTTCACCTGTCATACCCCGGCGACGTACCTGAACATGGAAGGGCCGGCGTTCTCCACGCGCGCCGAATCGAACCTTTACCGGAAATGGGGCATGGACATCATCGGGATGACCAATATGTCCGAGGCGAAACTCTGCCGTGAGGCGGAGATCTGTTACGCGACGCTGGCGGCGATCACCGACTTCGACTGCTGGTATGTGAGCGAGGAGCAGGTCACGCTTGAGATGGTCATCCAGAACCTTTTAAAGAATGTGGACAACGCCAAGAAGATCCTCAAGCTGGCGGTCAAAGCGATGGCGCAGGAACACACGTGTCCCTGCAACAGCGCGTTGAAGGACGCGATCGTCACCGACCGGAAACTGATCCCGGCGAAACTTAAGAAAGACCTGAAACCGATCATGGGCAAATATATCAAATGATGTTATTACTGATGTGCGGGGTGTGGTTTGGTTCTCGCGGACGCTCGGCCGCCCCTGCGAGGCGGCCTTCGCTCGAGTCCTCGCCCTCGCAATCGACATTCCGGCTCGCGGTCCGTGCTGCTCGGGCTGTGGACGCCGCTCGAAACCAATCCACACCCCGCACGTGAACGAAAAGGACTGAATATGGAATATAAAGATACGCTTAATCTCCCGAAGACCGATTTTCCGATGAAGGCCGACCTGCCGCGGCGCGAGCCCGAGCTGATCAAAAAATGGGAGAGCGAGGACATCTACGCGCTCATCCGTAAGCAGAGGGCGGGCAAGCCGAAGTACGTGCTCCATGACGGCCCGCCGTACGCCAACGGCGACATCCATATCGGCCATGCCCTCAACAAGACGCTCAAGGACATCATCATCAAGTTCAAGACGATGCGCGGCTTCGATTCGCCGTACGTCCCCGGATGGGACTGCCACGGCCTTCCCGTCGAGCACGCGCTTTTTAAAGAGCTCAAGATCAGCAAATACCAGATCGGCCAGGTGGAATTCCGCAAAAAAGCGCACGATTACGCGCTGAAATTCGTCGGCCTGCAGAAGGAAGAATTCAAACGGCTGGGCATCTTCGGCGATTGGGAGAAGCCGTATCTGACCCTCGACCCCGTGTACGAGGTGGGGATCGTGCGTTCGTTCGGCGCCCTGGCGAAAAAAGGATATATCTACCGCGGGCTCAAGCCCGTGAACTGGTGTTACCGGTGCGAGACGGCGCTGGCCGAGGCGGAAGTGGAGTACGAGGACCACACCTCGCCGTCGGTCTACGTGAAATTCGCGCTGGAGCCCGGGCAGGGATTTTCCGAGGGGACATCGCTGGTCATCTGGACCACGACGCCCTGGACCCTGATCGCGAATGTGGCGGTCGCGGTGCATCCCGCGTTCGAGTATACGCAGTACAAGACCGAGAAGGGCGACATCATCGTCGCCGAGGTCCGTTCCCAGTCGCTGGAACAGATGGGCTTCACTTCGCCTCAGAAGGTGCGGAGTTTCAAAGGCAAGGAACTGGAGGGGAAGGTGTACGCCCATCCGTTCGGCCTGCGCAAAGGCAAGGTCGTGCTCGCCGATTATGTTTCCGGCGATGACGGGACGGGGCTGGTCCATACCGCGCCCGGCCATGGTAACGAGGATTATATCACCGGGGTCAGGTACGGCCTCGAGATGATCATGCCGGTCGACAGCCGGGGAAGGTTCGACGCGAGCGCCGGCGAGTTTACGGGGATGAATGTCCATGACGCCAACGAGAAGATCATGGAAAAACTGCGGGGGCAGGGGGACCTGTTGTATTCCGATAAGATCCGCCATTCCTACCCGCATTGCTGGCGTTGCAAGAATCCGATCATTTTCCGCGCCACCAACCAGTGGTTCCTTAAGATCGACCATAAAGAGGCCGACGGCGGCACGTTCCGGGACCATCTGCTCAAGGCCATCCGCGAACGCGTCACCTGGGTGCCCGAAGGCGGCAGTGAGCGCATCGCCAGCATGGTGGGGACACGGCCCGACTGGTGCCTTTCCCGCCAGCGGTATTGGGGCGTGCCTATCCCGTCGCTCATCTGCGCGAAATGCGGCGAGGAGAAATTGTTCCCCGAGGTGATCGAGCGCTTCGCGCGGTTCACCGCGAAAGAAGGGACCGATTCCTGGTTCGCGCGCGACGTGAAAGATTTTTCCGCGGGTATCGCCTGCGGGTGCGGCGGCACGGAATTCACCAAGGGGCAGGATATCCTCGACGTGTGGTTCGATTCCGGCGCGAGCAATCAGTCGGTGCTCAAGACGCGCGAGGGGCTGGCGTCCCCGGCGCAGTTGTATCTTGAGGGCTCCGACCAGCATCGCGGCTGGTTCCAGGCCTCGCTCATCGTTTCGATGGGCGTCGACGGCGTCCCGCCGTTCGAGAGCGTGCTTACCCACGGGTTTGTCGTTGACGGCGACGGCAGGAAGATGTCCAAGTCGCTCGGCAACACGGTCTCGCCGTTCGACGTGGAGAAGAATTACGGGGCGGATATCCTGCGCCTGTGGGCGGCCTCGAGCAACTATAACGACGACATCAGGATATCCAAGGATATCCTGGCGCGCCTTTCCGAGGCGTACCGGAAGATCAGGAATACCGTGCGGTTCATCCTGAGCAACCTGTACGATTTCGATCCCGCCAAAGATACGGTCGGCCCCGCGCAGTTCAAGCGGATCGATGCGTGGGTCCTCCAGCGGCTGGACAAACTGACTACTACGGTGACCGGGCGGTACGACGCGTTCGAGTTCAATACGGCGTTCCAGGCCCTGTACAGTTTCTGCAACGAAGACCTCTCCATGTATTATCTCGACATGGTGAAAGGGCGGTTGTATACCGCCGCGCGGGGATCGGTTGAGCGCAGGGCCGCCCAGAGCGCGATGTATGAGGTGCTTCACCGGCTTGTCCGGCTGACGGCCCCGATCCTGGCGTTCACCGCCGAGGAAATGTGGCAGTTCATGCCGAAGGCCGCGGGTTCCGCTCCGAGCGTGCATCTGGCGCCGTGGCCGGAAGCGGGCGCGGTGCCCGGTGACCAGCGGGTGGAGCAGGAGATGGCCCCGGTGATCGGGTTCCTGCCGGGCATCACCAAAGCGCTGGAGGAGAAACGCGCCTCCGGCATGATCGGCAGCTCGTTCGACGCGAAAATAATTCTGTTGACAAACGACGAGAAACGATATACATATTTAAGGTGCCTGGGGGCGGATTTGACTGAAATTTTCAAAGTTTCCCGGGTGGAGATCGTCAAGTCGGACACCATCGAAGCCGGAAGCGCGGTGAGCGCGGAGTACCCGGATATCGGGGTGCAGGTGAGCAAAGCGGAAGGCGTCAAGTGCGACCGCTGTTGGAATTTCTCCGAAAGCGTGGGGAAAGATCCCGGTCATCCGTCGATCTGCGCGCGGTGTATCGACGCGATAAATCCGAAATAGCCCTGAAAAAAGGAGATCGAGTTGGCGAAAAAAAAGCGTCCCGCCGGAAAAGTAAAAGTGCAGGCTAAGCCGAAGATCGCGGTAAAGGCCGTGGTAAAGGCCGCGGTAAAGACCGCGGTGGAGAAGGTCAAAGCGATCGCGAAATTCGATAAAAAAGAGCTCGGCGATTTTCGGAAACTGATCGTTGCCCGCAGGACCGAGATCATCGACGACCTTGGCGACAGGAACGAGACCATGAAGCAGTCCCAGAAAGAGGCTTCAGGGGATATCTCGGGATACACCTACCATATGGCCGATGTCGCCACCGATAATTATGACCGCGAGTTCTCCCTGGGTATCGCCTCGAACGAACGCCAACTGTTGTACGAGTTGGACGACGCGCTTAAGCGGATCGAGGATGGCTCCTATGGGCTTTGTGAGGAGTGCAAACGCGTCATCACCAAGACGCGGCTGAAGGCGATACCGTATACCCGCCATTGTCTATCGTGCCAGGAAAAACGCGAAAAAAAGTAAGCGGTGACCTTGCCGGGATGATCCTCCTGATCGCCGGCATTCTCATCCTTGACCGCATCACGAAGATCGCGGTGGAGTATCTGCTTTCACTTCACCAGTCAGTGCCCGTCATCCGGGGAATCTTCCACATCACCCTCGTCCACAATACCGGGGCCGCGTTCGGCCTGTTCAGGAACTGGGTCATCCTCCTGGCGCTGGTCTCCGTTTGCGTCCTGTCGTTTTTGTGGGTCAGCATGGTCAAGGCGCATACCACGCCCCGGTTGTCCGCGTACCGTCTGCCGCTGGCCCTGGTCTTCGGCGGCGCGCTGGGGAATCTCGTCGACAGGATATTCCGGGGATACGTGATTGATTTTATCGACTGGCGGATCTGGCCGGTCTTCAATATCGCCGACAGCGCGATCACTATCGGCGCGGTACTGCTCGCGGTCTCGCTCATTCAGGACGACCTGCGGGAACGAAAAATAAAAAGGCGGGTACACGCATGAGCCAGGAATACCATATGACAGTTCCCCCCGACCGGGGAGGGGATCGCCTTGACGTTTTCCTTATGGATTTCGTCAAGGAACACGGCCTGGGTGTTTCCCGCACCTATCTCAAAGAGCTTATCGACGGCGGGCAGGTGCGCGTTCCCGGCGGTGTGGTATCGTGCCACGCGAAGGTCCGTCCGGGTCAGGAGATCATCCTGACCGTCGTGGAAAAAGAACTTGTTCCTCTGCAGGCGGAGGATATGCCGCTTTCGGTCGTGTACCAGGATGAGGATGTGGCGGTGGTGGATAAGCCCGCGGGGCTGGTGGTCCATCCGGCGCCGGGCAACCGTCAGCATACGCTGGTCAACGCGTTGTTGTTCCATTGCAAAACGCTTTCCCGGATCAATCCCGAACGGCCGGGCATCGTGCACCGGCTGGACAAAGAGACATCGGGTATCATGGTCGCGGCCCGCAACAACCGCGCGCACCTGGCGCTGGCAAAACAGTTCGAGGACCATTCCATTACCCGCCGCTATGTGGCGATCGTCAAAGGCAGGGTGGAATTCGACGAGGATATCATCGAGGCGTCCCTTGATCGTGATCCTGATCACCGGGAACAGATGAAGGTTGACGCGTCCCCGGATGCCCGTTACGCCAAGACCCGCTACCGGGTTATTGCCCGGGGGCCGGATTTTTCGTATCTTGAACTGGAACCGTTCACCGGCAGGACGCACCAGTTGCGCGTCCACCTGACCTATATCGGCCATCCCATATTGGGGGACGCCAAGTACGGCCATAACAACCAATTCAGCCGTATGGCCTTGCACGCCAAGATCCTCGGGTTCATCCACCCGTCAACCGGGAAATATGTCGAGTTCACCAGCCCGGTACCCAAAGAATTCACCGCGTTTGTCGATAAATTCATGCCGAAAAAAACAGCGCCCCGAAAGCTCAAGCCTCGCACCTGAACACCTCGGCAGGACCCGCACCTCGACAGGACCCGCATCTGAAACCCGCGTTATCGTTTCCGGTTTCAGATGCGGGTCCTGATCTTTTTGGGGGGATGGAAGGTGGTGGAAAAAACGCTTGCATTTCACGTAACTTTTGATATAGTAACAGGAAATGGGTTTGGTCAGTGCTCAATAGGAGGAGGTAGAAATGGTCGGCAATAAAGGTAAAGGATCCATTGCTCTCATCGTAATCATCGCGGTTTCCCTCTGCATTTCCGCCAGTATATATTTCCTTTTCATGAAAGAACGCAATGCGAATGTCCGTCTTAACGCGGACCTTTCGGAGAGCCAGGCGAAGAATAAGTCGCTGGCGGAACAGCTTGACAGCGTGCAGACGAAAGTAACTGAACTTCAGTCCGACCTTGCCGATGCCCAGAAACAGGTCAGCGCGCTTAATATCGAGCTCGCCAAAGAGCGCGTCCAGAAACAGGAATCGGTCACCCAGCTTACCCAGTTGAAGAAGGAACTTGATCAGCAGAGATCGGTGCGGGATGACCTGCAGAAAAAGCTCACTGATTCCACTCAGGTCCTTCAGGCCCTGGATTCCCGCGTGAAAGAGATGGAGACCCAGCTCAGGGATATGGAGGCGGTGAAACTCGCGCTTGAGAATAAGGTGAGGGCGTACGAGGAAAAGAAGAGCAATGTCGAGCTCGGGAAGATCGTGGTAAGCCAGGAAGGCGGCGCCCCGGCGCCGGCCAAAGGGCTGTCGGACGGGAAGATCCTGGTCATCAACAAAGATTATAATTTCGCGGTGATCAACCTCGGCAACAAGGACGGTGTCGCCGTCGGAAATACGTTCTCGGTCATCCATAATAACAAGATCGTGGCGGAATTGAAGATCGAAAAGGTCCACGAATCGATGTCCGCGGCCGGCTTTACCCCGGAAATCAAGGCTAAGATCGCCGAGGGAGATAAGGTCGAGCTTAAATCAAAATGAAGTCTTTTACGGTAAAGGGCGGCTGTAGTCATATCTCAGCCGCCCTTTCTTTTTCCGGCGACAAGTCGATCGCCCATCGCGGGGCGATCCTGGGGGCTCTTGCCGCGGGCATCACGACACTCCGTAATTTTCCCGCCAACGAAGATTGTCTTTCCACGCTTTCCATCATCAAACGGCTGGGTGTCCGCGTCACCCGCAACGGGGCCGCTGTTCGCATCGCCGGCAGAGGGGCGCGCGGGTTAAAGTCTTCGCGCGGCCATTTGCTGATCAAAGAATCAGGGACCACTTACCGGTTGATGCTGGGAGTCCTTTCCGGGCAAAACTTCAGTTCGGTGCTTTCCGCCGGGGCTTCTTTGTCGGGCCGGCCCATGCGGCGCGTCACCGTGCCGTTACGCCGTATGGGCGCGCGGATACGCGGGCGCCGTAAATCCGGGGAAGAATATCCGCCTGTTTCCATCAGCCCGGGAAAGCTTTCGGGGATCACGTATCGCATGCCGGTTCCTTCGGCGCAGGTCAAATCCGCGATCCTGCTCGCGGGGCTTTTCGCGCGCGGCCGGACCACGGTGATCGAACAGACACCTACCCGGGACCATACGGAACGGATGCTGGAGGCCTTCGGCGCGGCGGTGCGGCGTTCGCGCGAGGGGCGGGGCGCGTCTGTGCGTAACTGTTTTAGCGTTGAGGGTGGGCGCGCGCTTTCATCTCCCGGCACGGTCACTATCCCGGGCGATATTTCCTCCGCCGCTTTTTTCATCGTATTGGGTTCGATCATCCCCGGTTCCCGGATACGTATCCGGAACATCGGCCTCAACGCGACCCGGAGCGGGATCATTACTGTGTTGCGCAGGATGGGCGCCCATATCCGCGTCTGCCGGGAATACCCGGGGGCTGAGCCGCGCGGCGATATCCTGGTCACAAGCGCCATCCTGAAAGGGACGACGGTCACCGCACGCGAGATCCCGTTATTGATAGACGAACTGCCCGTGCTGATGGTCGCCGCCGCCTGCGCCCGGGGCACGACCGTATTCAAGTCCGCGCAGGAACTGCGCGTGAAGGAAACCGACCGCATCAATTCCATGTTGAGCAATCTTTCCCGGATGGGAGTCGACGGGTGGGTGAAGAAGTCGGGGCGGGCGGAAGACGTCATTATTACGGGCATCCGGGAGCTCCGGGGCGCCTGGGTGAGTAGTTTCGGCGATCACCGGACGGCGATGAGCATGGCGATAGCGGGAATAAAGGCGCGGGGGGCCACGGTTATCGATGATATTGAGTGTATAAATAAGTCGTTCCCGGGATTTATAGATACGTTAAAAAAAGCGGCGCGTTGTTGACGCAAGTTTTCATTTGACACCTACTTCAATCTCTGTTAAAATCGTAGTATCTTAAGCAATCCCAGTCTCTTTCCCTTAAAATCGACCACTAGGAGCAAAAATGGGTAAATTCAGCAACTTCACCCGGCATATTTCCAACTACATCCTCGGCCTGTTACCCAATGATATGGGGATAGATCTCGGTACGGCTTCCACGCTGGTGTACGTCAAAGGGCAGGGGGTCGTCCTGCAGGAACCTTCAGTCGTCGCGGTGGAACGGGGTACCTCCCGCGTGCTCGCGGTAGGCGCGGAGGCCAAGCGGATGCTCGGCCGTACTCCCGGCAATATCGCCGCTATCCGGCCCATGAAAGACGGCGTCATCGCCGATTTCGACATCACCGAGGCCATGCTCCGGCATTTCATCAATAAAGTGCACCGCAGGTTCGTCCTGGCGCGCCCCCGCATCCTCATCGCCATCCCGTCCGGCATCACCGAAGTCGAGAAGCGCGCGGTGAAAGATTCGGCGGAGCGGGCGGGAGCCAGCGCCGTGTATCTTATCGAGGAACCCATGGCCGCGGCTATCGGCGTCGGCCTGCCTATCCAGGAACCCATCGGCAACATGATCATCGATATCGGCGGCGGTACCACCGAGATCGCGGTCATCTCGCTTGCCGGCATCGTTTTCTCAAAGTCGATCCGTATCGCGGGCGATGAGATGGATCAGGCGATAATCGAGCACCTTAAGAAGACCTATAACGTGATGATCGGCGAGCGCACGGCGGAGAATATCAAGATGAAGATCGGTTCCGCGTACCCGCTTGACGAGGAGATGACGATGGAGGTGAAGGGGCGCGACCTGGTCGCCGGCCTTCCCAAGACCGTTACCATCACTTCCGAAGAGATCCGTGAGGCGTTGCAGGAACCTCTGCGCGCGATCCTGGAATCGGCGAAGATATCGCTGGAGCGCACGCCCCCCGAACTTTCCGCCGACCTTATCGAGCACGGTATTGTCATGGCGGGAGGCGGTTCGCTCCTGCGCGGGCTCGACAAGCTGATCTCCGAGGAGACCGGCCTTCCGGTGCATGTCGCCGACGATCCCATCACCGCGGTGGTCTGCGGCACGGGCACAGTGCTGAATGAATTGAAGTACCTTAAGAAAGTTACTGTCCCGATAAAGTCCGAGATCCATTAAGTATCCTAACCTGAGCATCATCGCGTTCCCCCTGCTGTGGGCATTCTCAAAGCCAGAAAACTGATCTCGTTTGTCCTGCTTATTGTTGTTGTCTGCGTCATATCCTCGTTTATCCCCCCGGTGCGTCCCGTCGCGGTCTCTATCCTGCGTTTCCCGCTGGTTGTCCTTTCGGCGATAAAGGATGAAGCGGGCGGGCTGATCTTTTATCACCGGAACATGACGCGGAACCGCCGTTTGTCCGAGGAAGCGGCATTGCTCAAGAGCAAGCTGGTTGACGCGCGGGAAGCGCGCGACGAGAACGCGCGCCTGCGGGAACTGCTTAACCTGAAAAAGAGCGCGCCGTATAAAGTGATCTGCGCGCAGGTGGTGGGAAGGAATCCTTCCAGCTGGTCCTCTTCGGTCGTGATCGATAAAGGGGCGGCGAGCGGGATCAGGAAAGGCTATGTCTGCGTCGGGTTCTTCGGGCTGATCGGGAGGGTGGTGGAGGTCTCCGCGTCTTCCAGCAAGGTCATGCTCATCAATGACCCCAACCTGTGCGTCTCCGCGGTGCTTTCGCGCAGCCGGCAGGAGGGGCTCATCTGCGGAAGCCTCAGCGGCGTATTGCTGATGAAGTATCTGACCAGCGAAAGCGATATACAGGTGGCGGACGAGATCATCACCTCGGGGCTTACCGATGTGTTTCCCAAGGGGATCATGATCGGCACCGTTTCCCGGATCAGGGAGGAGTTTTCCGGCGGGAACCGGTACGCGGTCGTGCGCCCCGCGGCCGACCTTACCACGCTTGAGGAAGTGCTGGTCATCATCCCATGAGCATATCCCGTTTTTTTATTGTAGCGTTCGCCGCCGGGTTGGCGCAGGTCGCGGTATTCGACTGGATCAGGATATTCGGCGCGGCGCCCGACCTTTTCCTGGCTTCCGCGGTGATCGCCGCGGTCAGCTTCAGCCCGCCGTTGGCGTTTTGCGCGGGGTTGTTCGCCGGGGTGTTCAAGGACCTCTTCGATGTGGCGCCCGTAGCGGTCAACTCGATCCTGTACCCGTTTGCCGCCCTGCTGATCTGCCGGCTCAACCGGACGCTTTCGCTTGAAAGCAGGTTATCCTGTTCGCTGATCGCCGCGCTCGCCGTGACGGTGTGCAATATCCTCGCCTGGATCATTCTGGCCTATTCGCAGGGGGCGGTGCCGCGGGGGATATTCGTGCGCGTCATCATGCTCGACGCGTTTTTGACCGCGCTTGCCGTTTCCGTCCTGTTCCCGGTATTCCGTCCCACAGCCGTTTCCCGCATATGAGGGCGTTTTTCCTGCATAAAGCCGCGATCGTCTGCTACTGTATCCTGGGGCTTTACCTGTTCAATCTCCAGATCATCCAGGGCGCCAAATACGCGGAGCTCAGCGACAAGAATTGCATCCGCCTGATCTCCCAGAGCGGTTCCCGTGGCAAGATACGTGACGCCAGGGGCAGGGAGATCGCGGGTTCCCATGTCGCCTACGATGTCATCCTTCTTCCGCAAGACAGGGCCGATGTGCAGAAACCGCTTACCTCGCTCGCGGGATTGCTGGGGACCGACTACGTATCCCTGCGCAAAAGTTTCCTGCAGAATTACGTCGCTCCCAGTATTCCGGTGGTCATCGCGCAGGACGTCGGGCTCAAGAAGGCCTCGGCGATAGAGGAACGCCGGTTCGACCTCGACAACGTGATCGTCCAGGCCAACTCGAGCCGGTATTATCCGTACGGCCGCCTTGCCTGCCATGTCCTGGGATACATCAGCGAGATCGACCGCTGGCGGCTGACGAAACTTGAGGATTACGGGTACAAGAAAAAAGACCTGGTGGGTTTCGGCGGGGTGGAGGAGCGGTATGATTATTACCTGCGCCAGGAGGACGGCGGCCTTTCCGTTGAGGTCGACCACCGGGGCAGGTTCATCCGCACGCTCGGCTATAAGCCGGGCGAACAGGGGCGGGACCTTCAGCTGACCATTGACTTACGGATCCAGAAGATCGTCGAGGAATCGTTCGCGGATAAAGGGTGCGTGATCGTCATGGACGCCCGGACCGGCGCGGTCGCGGCGCTGGCGAGCAACCCGGATTTCGCGCCGTCGGCGTTCGTGGAGCGTCCGCGCAGGAACGTCGGAGAACTTTTCGCGTCGAATTCGGCGCCGTTGCTTAACCGGGCGATCAACGGGGTATATCCGCCCGGTTCGGTATTCAAGATGCTCGTTGCCTGCAGTGCGCTGGAAACGGGAAAGATCGACGGCCGTACCACTACCGATTGCGCCGGCGGGACGATGATCGGCCGGCGCCTGTTCCAGTGCTGGGATACCCATGACCGTCAGGACGTGGTCGGCGCGATCGCCCATTCCTGCGACGTTTTTTTCTATAAGGCGGGGATCGCGGCCGGCCCGCAGGCCATCCATGATTACGCGGTGCGTTTCGGTTTCTCCCGTCCGTCGGGGATCGAACTGCCCTACGAGGCGTCCGGCGCCGTGCCGAACCCGTTGTGGAGGAAGATCTCGCAGTTTAAACCGTGGTACGACGGCGATACCGCCAATCTCGCCATCGGCCAGGGCGAACTGCTGGTCTCGCCCCTGCAAGTCTGCCGGATGACGGCGGTCTTCGCCAACGGCGGGAAGCTGGTTACCCCGTTCATCGTCAAAGCGATCGACGCGACCGATGTGTCGCGCCAGCATACGCGGGTGGTCGATCTTAAACTCAAAGGAGAGACGCTCCGGTTGATCCGTAAGGGAATGCGCAAGGCGGTGGAAGAGGGAACCTGCAACGCGCTGGTTTCCCTTCCGGTATCTGTCGCGGGAAAAACGGGAACCGCCCAGATATCCGGCCGGCAATCGGATAATCACGCGTGGTTCACGGGATTTTTTCCGTACGATGACGCGCGGTACGTGATCTGTGTTTTTCTGGAGAAAGGGGGGCATGGCGTTTCCGCCGTCACCGTAGCCAAAGAGGTGATCGGGCGGATGTGCCAGGAAGGGCTCCTGGATGTCACCGCCGGTGCGCCGCGTCCCGGCGCTACTTGATTAATCCGTGGATTAGGGTACAATAACTGCGATGAATACCCGGTTGAAGATCCTGATTATCGCTTTGTCGATCAGTTTGCTCGGCGTCCTGTCAATTTACAGCAGTACCGTGGAGAAAGACGGCGCCTGGCAGGTCATGTACCAGCGTCAGCTTCTCTGGATCGGCGCCGGCGTTGTCCTGTATTCTTTTTTCGCGCGGTTCAATTACCGGAAGCTCTGGGACTGGATGTACTTCATTTACGGGCTGACGGTCTTCCTGCTGTTCCTTGTTTATGTGCTGGGGATCATCCGGCTGGGCGCCCAGCGCTGGTTGAAAGTGCCGTGGTTCAATATCCAGCCTTCCGAGGTCGCCAAGCTCATCGTGCTGGTGTTCCTCGCCCGGTATTTCAGCCGTAAGGCGGTGGATACGGTACAGCTCAAGAACCGCAGTCTGGGCTTGTTTCGCGCTTTCATCCTGCCGTTCATATTCGTGGCGGTGCCCGCGGCGCTCATCATCGAGCAACCGGACCTGGGGAGCGGCATGATCGTGCTGATCCTGTTCTTCGTGATGCTGTACCTGAGCAATATCAAGATGCGGTACCTGATGCTGGTAGTCGCGCTCCTGTGCGCCATATTCCCGTTCGCCTGGCACGCGCTCAGGGGATATCAGCAGGAACGGATCATGGTCTTCCTCAATCCCAATGCCGATCCTCTGGGAGCCGGGTATACGTTCCTGCAGGCGCGGATCGCGATCGGGTCGGGCGGTTTTTTCGGGAAGGGGTGGCTCGCGGGCACGCAGAGCCAGCTCCATTTCCTGCCGGAGTCGCACACGGATTTCATCTTTTCGGGATTTACCGAGGAATGGGGGTTCCTCGGCGGGATCGTCCTGGTCACCTTGTATTTCCTGCTCATTCAGGAGGGCTTTAAAACGGCGGCGAATACCTCGGATGATTTCGGCAAGCTTCTGGCGTTGGGGGTGTCGTCACTGCTCCTGGTGCAGACGTCGATCAACATCGCCATGAATCTCGGGTTGGCGCCGGTCGTCGGCATACCTTTGCCGCTGATGAGTTACGGCGGTTCTTCGGTTCTTACCACGTTCGTCGCGCTGGGTATCCTGGCGAATGTGCACAGCACGCGGGCGGTATTCTAAAAGAAAGGATTATGATGGATTTGATCCATGTTTTCACGTTCACGAAAGAGGCGGATTGCCCGCGGGTAGAGGAGGCCTTGCGCTCGCGGGGGATAGCGTATTTCATTTCCGGGAAGGATAACTGCGCCAATGACGGCTTACCCAAACGGGTCATGGTCGACGGCGCGAAAGCGCAGGAAGCGAAGACGCTCCTCGAGGGACTGAGCACATGATAGACGACCGGTTGCTGGGATTGCGGAGGCCCGCCCGTTATATCGGCGGGGAATGGAACGTCTCGACGAAATCTTTCGAAGGCTCCGCGGTGCGCGTCGCCCTGTGTTTCCCCGACCTCTATGAGGTCGGGATGAGCAATCTCGGCGTGCGCATCATCTATTCCGTCATCAACGCCATCGACGGCGCCTGCTGTGAACGGGTGTTCTCCCCGGACGCGGACATGGAGAAGTTCCTGCGCGAGAATAATCTGCCGCTGTTTTCCCTGGAGTCGCAGAAGCCGCTCGCCGAATTCGATCTCATCGCGTTCAACATCGGCTATGAGCTGGCGTACACCAATATCCTTACCGTCCTCGATCTCGCGGGTATCCCGCTTACGGCCTCGGCCCGCCGGGATACCGATCCGCTCGTCATCGCCTGCGGCACGGCGGTGCTGAACCCGGAGCCTATCCATGAGTTCATCGACGCGTTTTTCATCGGGGAAGGCGAGGAGGCGAGCGGGGAGATCGTCGCGGCGGTCAAAGAGTTCAAGGGCGGTTCCCGCACCGAACTCCTGAAACGGTTGTCTTCGATAGAAGGTGTCTATGTCCCGTCCCTGTACGATGTGGCGTATGACGAAAAGGGCGTGATGAGTTCATTCGTTCCCCGGGAAGGCGCGCCCGGGTTGATCAAAAAACGGATCGTCAACGACTTTCAGACGGCGCATTTTCCCGAGGAATGGATGGTGCCGTATATCCAGGCGGTGCATGACCGCGTCACCATCGAAGTGATGCGCGGGTGCCCGAACCGGTGCCGGTTCTGCCAGGCGCGCAACCAGTATTATCCTCTGCGGGTGAGGAAGCCCGAACGCGTGCTCCAGTTGGCCGAGAGCCTGTTCGCGAAGACCGGGTACGAGGAATTCTCCCTGACGGGCCTTTCCGTCAGCGATTACCCGTACCTTAAGGATGTCCTGGGGCCCCTGGTGAAACGTTTCAAGAAGGAGGGGATCGGCATTTCGCTTCCTTCGATAAAACCGAAACTCATGCTGGGGGAACTTTCCACCATCATCGCGTCCATACGCAAGACCGGGCTTACCTTCGCGCCGGAGGCCGGGAGCGACCGCATGCGCAAAGCGATCGGCAAGGATTTCAGCGAGGAGGAGCTCTTCCAGACCCTTACCCAGGCGTATGAGGCGGGGTACCAGCACGTCAAACTCTACTTTATGATCGGTTTGCCGGGAGAGACTGACGCGGACCTCGATTCGATCGTGGAGCTGGCCGGGCGCGTTTCCGATTTGCGCCGGAAGCTTAAGGGCAGGCCCGCGCAGGTGAATGTCAGTATCAACACGCTTATCCCCAAGCCGCATACCCCGTTCCAGTGGAGCGGCATGCTTTCTCAGGATCAGATCAAGGAACGGCAGGATTATATCCGGGGCAAGGCGCGTAACCGCAACCTCAAGATATCGTTCCATAACCGTTCCATGAGTTTCCTGGAAGCGGTGTTTTCCCGCGGCGACCGCAGGCTTTCGGCGGTGGTCATGGCGGCGTTCCGCAAAGGATGCCGTTTCGACGGCTGGGATGAGTATTTCAATCTTTCCCTCTGGATGGAGGCGTTCGCCGAATGCGCTGTCGACCCGGCCGGCTATCTGGCCGCGCGGGAACCCGGTGACCGGCTGGCGTGGAGTTTCATCGAGTGCGGGATCCCGGAGGCGGATCTGGAGCGGGAGTACCGGCAGAGCAGGGAGGAAAGCCCTACCGCGTGAGGGACCGGAGAAAAATATTGCCAAACACCTCCGGCTCACGTATAATCATTCCAGTATCAGACATAATATATAGAGAAAGAAAATTATGCCCCTGCGAAGGATAATCACTAAACCGTTGGGAGAATTGCTCATAGACCTGGGCATCGTCTCCAAGGAAAGCGTCGAAAAGGCCCTGCAGACACAGAAACTGAAGGGCGGGTTGATCGGCGAGATCCTCGTTGAGATGGGGTGCGCCAAAGAGGAGGATATCGCCCAGGTGCTCACCGTCCAGTACGGGTTCCCGTACCTTCCTCTCGGTAACTATGATATCAGTCCCGACGTGATCAAGCTGGTTCCCCTCAAGATGGCCAATGAGTATCATTTCATCCCCATCGACAAGATCGGCAGTAACCTGACTCTTGCGATGTCCAATCCTCTGAATAACAAGGCGATCGAGGAAGTCGAGCACCTGTGCGGCTGTAACGTCCAGGTTTTCATCGCCACCATGTCCGACGTAAAGAACGCCATTGCCAAATACTACAAATAAGCGGCTAAAAGGCAGCAGATGGGTTCACTCAAGGACCGGTTATCTGAGATCCTGATCAAGAACAACCTGCTTTCGCAGGGCCAGCTGGACCAGGCGCTCGAGGTGCAGAAGGCCAAGGGCGGCAGGCTCAGCGAGATCATCGTTGAGCTCAGGTTCTTGAAGGAATCAGACCTCATGCTCGCCCTGAGCGAGGGGCTTGATTTCCCCGTACTCGATCTCAAGCGCTTCAAGCTCAACGCCGACCTCATCAAAGTCATCCCCGGGGCCGTCGCCCGCCGGTATCTCATCATCCCTATTTCCCGCATCGGGGAGTGGGTGACGGTGGCGATGGCGGATCCCCTGAATATCTTCGCGATAGACCATATCGAATCGCTGACCGGTTTCAAGGTCAGCCCTGTCCTGGCGACTCCCGCCGATATCCTTCAGGCTATCGAAACATCGTATGTCGAGAACGCCAAAGATATGATCGGCGACCTGGTCAAGGAGATGTCGACATCTTCCATCGAGCTGATCAAAGAGGATCGCGTCAGCGATACCGATCTCGGGGGGCAGGACGCGCCCGTGATCAAACTGACCGATCTTATCCTGGAAAACGGGGTCAAGAAGCGCGCTTCCGACATCCTCATCGAGCCGTTCGAAAAGTCCCTGCGCATCAGGATCAGGGTCGACGGGATACTTCAGGAGGAGAAAGGCCCGCCCCGGAAACTCCATTCCTCCATCGTCACCAGGATAAAAGTCATCTCCGAGCTCAATATCGCCGAGCACCGCCTGCCGCAGGACGGAAGGTTCAAAGCGCGCGTGATGGGCAAGGAAGTCGATTTCCGCGTTTCCATACTGCCGTCGAGCTTCGGCGAGAAGGTGGCGATCAGGATCCTCGACAAGTCGACCGCCATGCTCGATATCGAGAAGCTCGGGTTCGGCAAGGATATCGTGACCAGCCTCCAGAAGCTGAGCCGTCTTCCCCACGGAATGATGCTCGTGTGCGGCCCTACCGGCTCGGGCAAGACCACGACCCTGTACTCGCTCATCAAATACGTCGACAGCCCGGAAAAGAATATCGTTACCGTCGAGGATCCTGTCGAGTTTCAGCTTGAGGGGATCAACCAGGTCACCGCGCGCCCCGATATCGGGCTTACGTTCGCCGCCGCCCTGCGCTCCATCCTCAGGCAGGATCCCAACGTCATCATGATCGGCGAGATCCGCGACCTCGATACCGTCGACATCGCCATCAAAAGCGCCCTGACCGGCCATCTTGTCCTTTCCACCCTGCATACTACCACCGCCTGCGGTTCCATCCTAAGGCTGGTGAACATGGGCATCGAGCCGTTCATGCTTAATTCGTCGCTCATCTGCGTCGTGGCCCAGCGCCTCCTGCGCAAGCTCTGCCCGTATTGCGCGGAGGAATATGTCCTGTCCGCGGAGGTGGTCAAGAATATGAAGGTGAAGATTGCCCCCGCCGCGAAGTATAAATTTTTCCGCGCCAAAGGGTGTCCCCGCTGTCTCACTACAGGGTACAGCGGGAGAGTCGGGATCGCCGAGGTCCTTATCCTGACTCCCAAGATACGTGAACTTATCCTGGCGCGCGCCCAGGAGCATGTGCTGAAGCGCCAGGCCCGGCAGGAGGGGATGCTTTCCCTGCGGGAAGACGGCATGCGCGCCGTGCAGGCGGGGCTTACGACGCTGGAAGAAGTTTTGCGCATCACCGCTCCGGACGAGGAATGATCCCCTCGACAGGACCCGCCCCTCGACAGGACCCGCATCTGAAACCAGAGATGATGACGGGGGGTTTCAGATGCGGGTCCTGAACGAGGTATGATGACGGGGGGTTTCAGATGCGGGTCCTGAACGAGGTACGAGGTTAACGAGGATATATGAAAGCGTTAAAAGAGAATCTTAACGAACTTCTGCTCCAGAACAAGCTGATCACCCAGGCACAGCTGGATAAGGCCATTGAACGGCAAAAGGCGACCGGGATGAGCCTGCGGCGCGTGCTTGTCCAGGAGAAGATGGTTTCCGAGGATGAACTGCTTTCCCTGCTTTCCACGAAGCTGTTCATCCCGACCCTGCGCCTGTCAAAGTTCAAGTTCGATCCCGAACTGGTCAAGCTCGTCGCGCCGCAGATGGCGCGCCAGTACCTGGTCATCCCGCTTTCCCGCATGGCCGATACCCTGACCGTGGCCATGGCCGATCCGCTGAATATCTTCGCCCTCGACGACCTGAAGGTGATCACCGGCTGTGATATCGACATCGTGCTCAGTTCGGAGGATGAGATAGTAAGGGCGATCGAACTGCAATATGGCGGTAGCGGCAAGAAAATGGAGGAGATCCTCCGGGACGAAGAGTCCGGCGCGCATACGGAAAAACAGGATGTCGAGCTCCTCAAGATGGACGAGATCGAGCTTTCCAGCGCGGTCAAGGAATCTGAGAAGCCGGTCATCGTCAAACTGGTCGACCTGATCCTGAGCGAGGCCCTGCGCAAGCGCGCTTCGGATATCCATATCGAGCCGGAAGTCGACGGCCTGCGCGTGCGCTACCGGATCGACGGCGCGCTCCATGAGATCATCCAGCTTCCCAAGAAGAACCAGAACGCGATCATCGCCAGGCTTAAGATCATCTCCAACCTCAATATCACCGAGAACCGCGTGCCGCTCGACGGCAGGTTCAAGGTTAAATTTGAGGGCAAGGAAGTCGATTTCCGCGTCTCGAGCCTGCCCACCACATTCGGGCAGAAGTTCGTGCTCCGCCTTCTCGATAAAGGTAATCTTTCCATCGGACTCGAGAAACTTGGTTTTTCGCCGGAGCCGTACCGGATATTCAAGGAGGCGGTCACCAAGCCGTTCGGCATGATCCTCGTCACCGGCCCCACGGGCTCGGGGAAATCGACCACGCTTTATTCGGTCCTCAACCAGCTTAACACGCCGGAGAAGAACATCATCACTATCGAGGACCCGGTCGAATACCAGCTCGAAGGCGTTACCCAGATACAGGTGCGTTCGGATATCGGCCTCAGTTTTTCCGCGGGCCTGCGTTCGGTCTTGAGGCAGAGCCCGGATGTGATCATGGTCGGCGAGATCCGTGATTCCGAGACCGCCGATATCGCGGTAAAAGCGTCGCTGACCGGCCAGCTTTTCCTGTCCACCCTGCATACCAATGACGCGCTCACCAGCATCACCCGGCTTATCGACATGGGCGTAGAGCCGTTCCTTGTCGCCTCCAGCATCATCATGGTCTGCGCCCAGCGCCTGTGCCGGAAAATCTGTCCGAAATGCCGCAAGCCCGTCGATGTGCCGAAAGATTATCTTGAGCAGATCGGGTTCACCGGGCAGGCCGTTTTTTACAAAGCGGAGGGGTGCAAGTATTGCGCCAATACCGGCTATTATGGTAGAATAGCTATTCTCGAGGCGATCCTTATCGACGACAGGATACGGGAGATGATCATCCGCAAATGTTCTCTGGATGAGATCCGGGCATACGCGGTCAAAGATCTGGCGATGAGGAGTTTGCGCGACGACGCGTTCATTAAAGTGAGGGACGGGATGACGACCCTCGATGAAGCGATGCGGATCACGACGGAAGAATAACGTTCCACCCGGCTCGTGAACGGGTTAAAAATTATGCTGATAATTCTTAACCCACTCGCCGGGTCTCGCGTCTGGATCAAAACAAAGGTGCTCGATGAATTTATCCAACAGGATACTGCTGGTCAACGATAACGAAGAGACCTCGCGTTACCTGATGGAGCATCTGCTTATCGACGGCGGGTACAGCGTTTCCATTGAGACCACGTTCGCGGCGGCGGTCGAGAACTACAAGAGCAGTCAGTTCGACCTGGTGATACTCAAACTCGGGCTGACGGATCTTGATTGCGCCGCGATGGTGAAGGAACTCAAGACGATCGATCCCGACAGCCTGGTTATCGCGCTTATCGACGAGAACAAACCGGAAGCGCTCGAGAGGTTGAACGGCACGGGCATCACGGATTTCATCTGCAAACCTTTCAACACGGCGGCACTTTCGTTCCTGGTGCGCAAGAACATGGACCTGCGCCTTTCCCTGCTTGCCCAGAGGAGGCTTATCTCCATCCTCAAGGAACAGAATACCGGATTGCAGAAGCAGAACCTGCTTTTGTCCAAACGCATCGAGGAATCCACCCGCAATCTGGCCCGCCTTTACGAAGACTTGCGTTCCACGTACCTGCGCACGATCCGGGCGCTTGCCCAGGCGATCGATATGCGGGATCATTATACCCACAGCCATTCGGAGAACGTTTCGCGCTACGCCGTGGCCATCGGCAGGGAATTGGGCTATACGGTCAAAGACCTCGAATTGCTTCGTGACGCCGCGGAATTGCATGATATCGGCAAGATCGGCATCTCCGACATCATCCTGCTTAAGCCCGCGGCGCTTACCGCTGAGGAATGGGAAGTGATCAAAAAACACCCCCAGATCGGGGCGCAGATACTCGAGCCGCTGACGTTCCTCAGCGACGTGATCGAGCAGGTCCGTCAGCACCACGAGCATTTTGACGGTTCCGGTTATCCGCTGGGCAAGAAGGGGGATGATATCCTCCTTGGGGCGCGCATCCTGCATGTCGCGGATGCCTATGATTCCATGGTTTCCGCCCGTTCGTACCGGAAGATCCCGCTTTCGCGGGAGCAGGCGATCGCCGAGCTCCGGAAACATTCCGGGACCCAGTTCGATCCGAAAGTAGTCGAGGCATTCCTGAAGATCGCGTATGAGCTGTAAAGGAGGTTTGACTGATGGCGACATACCAGTATACCGCGAAAGATTATAACGGCCGGACGGTGATCGGCGTGGTCGAGGCGCCGGGTGAGCAGGATGCGGCGAATATTCTGCACAACAAGTCCATGATCGTGGTCGCGATAAAGGAGATAAAGGACCGGCAGATGCGGGCGGGCGGCGCCAAGGTGAAGCTGGAGGACCTGGTTGTTTTCTCGCGTCAGCTCGCGACGATGATCGACGCCGGTATCCCGCTCGTGCAGGCGCTGGGCATCCTCGCGGAACAGGTGGAGAACAAGGTCCTCAAGAACGTCGTGCTTACCGTGCGCCAGGATATCGAAGCGGGCATGAGTTTCTGCGACGCGCTCTCCAAGCACCCCGCGGTTTTCTCGGAGTTGTTCATCAACATGAGCCGGGCGGGCGAGGCGTCGGGCATGCTTGATGAGGTTCTCGACAGGCTGGCGTCCTACCTGGAAAAGACAGCGTCGCTCCAGCGTAAGATAAACTCCAGCCTGGTATATCCGGCGGTCGTCATCTCCATGGCTTTTCTGATCACCGCGGTGCTTTTGCTTAAGGTTGTGCCTACATTCAAAGGGATCTTCGACATGCTCGGCGGGCAGTTGCCGCTTCCCACGCAGATACTGATCCTCGTCAGCGATTTGTTCAGGAAATACTTTTTCTACGGGGCAGTGGCGCTGGGCCTCATCGTGTTCTTGTTCCAGAAATATGTCAGTACCGTGAAAGGGCGGTACCAGTTCGATAAATTCCAGCTCCAGGTGCCGGTATTGGGCGAGCTTTTCCGGAAGGTCGCGGTGGCGAAATTTTCCCGCACGTTCTCCACTCTTATCAAGAGCGGCGTGGCGGTGCTCAACGCGCTGGATATCGTCGGCAAGACCTCGGGCAACAAGGTTATCGAGGAGGCTGTCGGCAACTGCCGGACCGCAGTGCGCGACGGGGAGTCCATCGCCCAGCCGCTGATCCGCAGTAAGGTGTTCCCGCCCATTGTTTGCCGCATGATCGGCGTGGGGGAGCAGACCGGACAGCTGGAGAAGATGCTTTCAAAAGTCGCCGATTTTTATGATGACCAGGTCGACGCGGCGGTGTCGGGGCTTACCAGCCTTATCGAACCGCTGGTCATCGCGTTCCTGGGGATCATCATCGGCGGCATCGTTGTCGCGTTGTTCCTGCCCATCTTCAAGATCACCGAGCTGATCGCGAAGTAAAATAGGGACAGACACTATTTTACTTCGACACGCCGATGGGCAGTGAAAATAGTATCTGTCCCTATTTTAACTGATCCGAAGTAGGGAATAAAAAGGGAGAAGCTATGCGTATCGCAGGCGTATTCACCGGTCTCGCGCTCTTTTTCGTGTGCCCGTGTTTCGCCCAGACCAACCAGACCTATTCACTTTCCATCGCCACGTACTATCCTTCCCCGAGCGGGGTGTACCGGAACCTGCGGCTGTTCCCGACTACTCAGCCTTCGGTCCCCGTTCCGCCGCAAGCCGGGACGCTGTTTTTTAACCTGACGGATAATAATGTCTATGTCTATAAGAACCTGACGGGAAAATGGGAAACGGTGGGAGGCACCGGAGTCTGGACGCAGAACGGCGCGAATATCAACAACACGAATACCGGGAACGTCGGCATCAATATCGGTGCCCCTTCGGAAAAGCTGGAGGTCGGCGGGAACATCAAAGCCGTCGGATTTTATTATTCTTCCGACCGGGCGCTGAAGACGGATATCCGGCCTTTGGGTAACAGTCTTGCCATGATCAGCCGCCTGGAGGGCGTGTCGTTCAGATGGAAAAAGGACGGCCGCGCAGACATCGGGCTGGCGGCGCAGGATGTGGAAAAGGTGTATCCCGAACTGGTTTCCACCGACCCGCACAGCGGGTTGAAGTCGGTTGAATACGGCAATCTTGTCGCCGCGCTGATCGAGTCGGTCAAGGAACAGCAGAAGCAGATCTCCCAGCTCCGGGCTGAGGTCGATGAATTGAAGAAAAATCGGTAACGGGGGCGCGCGGATATGAGGATGTCGGTGTGTATTGTGATCGCGGCGGTCTGTATGACGGGTATCGCGGTATCCGCCCGGGCGAATCCCGCGGACAACATGAAGGTTACCGCGGGGGCTGAGAAATGCATCGATGCCTTCAGCGTCAAGAAGAAGGTGAAGAATAATTGCGGCCGGGATATCTTCGTTCCGACCGGGACCGCCGCGGAATGGAGCACGTTCCGCGGTAAGGCCCCGGCGTGCGTGGTGATCTCCGAGTGCCAGACCGCGTGTGAGAAAGCGGGAGGATCCTTGTTTAATGCCGGGGGCAAGATCATTTGCCGTTTTTCCAGTGTCCCTCCCGGATATTGGACGCTGTCCGGGGCATGCAATCGGTACGGGATGTCGCCGTACCAGGGCTGGTCGGCGACTGCAAGCAGTTCCTGTACCGCGGCGATCGATCCCCAGATTTGCTCGCCGTGCTCGACCGGAGGCCACGGATGGGACAACTGGGCTCCGGAACGATGCACGTATTACCGGCGTGGATGCGGGTCATGTCCGTGTGTCGACGATCAGACATGTGCCGCCCAAATAACCCAGGCGGGATGCTCGTTTGATTAAAAAGCGAAGAGGTGACTACGTATGGCGAAAATAACCGTATCCGGGTTTTTACTGGTGCTGTTGTCTCTTTCTTCCTGCTTCGCCCAGTCCAACCAGACCGATTCCATCTCCATCGCCACGTATTATCCTTCGCCGTACGGCGTGTACCGGAACCTGCGGCTGTATCCTACCACCGCGCCGGCGAACCCCCAGCCGGGCACGATGTATTCCAACGGTACCGAGGTGTTTATCTATAAAGGCGCGCCGGTCAATGACTGGCAGGCGGTGGGAAGCGGTGAGTGGACAAGGAGCGGAAATGACATCGTGAATTCCAACGCGGGTAACGTGGTCATCAATGCCACCAGCGGCAGGTTACTCGTCAATTCCGCCAGCGGGGATATCGTCATTGCCAACGGCACGTTGCTGTTGCCGATCACTACCGGCAGTTCAAGCGCGGTTAATGGCGCGCTGAGGTTTACCGGAACTGGTTTTGAGGGGTATTACGGCGGGAAATGGAATCCGTTGGCTGGCGGCGGCTCGACTACAATGATCAACGCTTCGTGCGGTCCGGGTGGTTGTGGCGCCAGTCCGTCATGCGCGGCGGGCACGCTGAGCGGCACGAGCTCGAGCGCGACCGCGTATACGTGGAAATGTCTCGGTATAGGCGGGGGGTCCAATACCACGTGTTCCGCCCCCAAAAAGCCGGGTGCGGGCATCTATGCAGGCGGCTGTCCCGCGTGCCTTACCCAGGTGAGTTGCCGGTATGGCAGTTATTCCGGTGGGGGTGGTGGTTACTATTGCAGTGATTACTATAATGTTAATGGGTGCGGCCCTTGGCCGGCTACCCATCCCCCCGGATGTCAATTGTCGGATTCGTCAACGTGGTATACGATGCCTCCGACAGGCTGGTGCAAAAGGAACGAGTGCTCTGCCTCGTGGAGTGTGGGGACGTGTACCTCGCCGCTGACCGTGATTGAATGCAACTGTCGATAAATGAAAAGGGATGCGGGCGGTAAATAAATCGCAAGACACTGCAGTAATTATACTTATGACCAGACAATTTCTTTTATAATACCGCTTGACATTCATTGGGGATAGAGTATACTTAGGGTGGATCAGGAAAGCGGTTTCAAAGTTCAGCCGAGCGCCTGAAATAAGTGAAATTAGTTCTTGACAGGGTGCGCGGCTGTGATATACTTGGTCAATGCCGCAACGAGAAGTACCGCAACACGCGCCTTCAGTTGCAAACGTTCTTTCAAGAGTTCCGCAGTTTGTCGACGAGAAATAAAATTTCTCAAAAATAGTTGTTGACAAAATTTTCAGTTGTGATAAAGTTGTTTCTCTTGCCGGGAACATGCGGCGGGAAAGGACATTCACATTTTGAAATTAAGAACGAGCGTTATTGAAAAATTTGGGTAACGTTCTACACCGACACAAGACTCCTTAGATTGCTAAGGCGTCCCGGTAAGTCGGGACGCCTTTTTCATTTTATGCTTCGCGGTAACAGAGGGCGAGAGCCCAGCGAAGGCGTTCTTTGAGAAGATTGGATAGCCAAGATGCGTGGAACCCGAAAAACACCATAACGGTGTTTTTTGTAGGTTCTTTTTGAGGTACAAGGTAAATAGAGCCTTATCTAAATTTCTTCGGATTTTATCGGAGAGTTTGATCCTGGCTCAGAGTGAACGCTGGCGGCGTGGATTAGGCATGCAAGTCGCGCGATACCTTAGTTGGAGAGATTGAAGCCGCAAGGCGGATGTCAATTCGACTGAGGATATAGCGGCAAACGGGTGCGTAACACGTGAGTAATCTACCCATATAACGGGGATAGCTTCGCGAAAGTGGAGGTAATACCCGATGTGCCCTTCCTACATATGTAGGGAACGGTAAAGGTCCCGCAAGGGATCGTATATGGATGAGCTCACGTCCTATCAGCTAGTTGGTGAGGTAATGGCTCACCAAGGCTATTGACGGGTAGGTGGCCTTAGAGGGTGGTCACCCACAAGGGGATTGAGATACTGCCCCTACTCCTACGGGAGGCTGCAGTCGAGAATATTTAGCAATGGACGAAAGTCTGACTATGCGACGCCGCGTGAGGGATGAAGGATTTCGGTTCGTAAACCTCTTTCGATGAGGACGAAACTCCTCCGGGTAACCGGAGTGATGACGGTACTCAGAGAAGAAGCCACGGCTAACTCCGTGCCAGCAGCCGCGGTAATACGGGGGTGGCGAGCGTTACTCGGATTTACTGGGTGTAAAGGGCAGGTAGGCGGCCCGTCAAGTTGAAGGTGAAATCCCTAGACTCAATCTAGGAACTGCCTTCAAAACTAGCGGGCTTGAAGACGGTAGAGGAGAGTGGAATTCCCGGTGTAAGGGTGAAATCTGTAGATATCGGGAGGAACACCTGTGGCGAAAGCGACTCTCTGGCCCGTCCTTGACGCTAAGCTGCGAAAGCTAGGGGAGCAAACAGGATTAGATACCCTGGTAGTCCTAGCCGTAAACGATGAGCACTAGGTGTCGGTGGTTTACCCTTCGGCGCCGTAAGGTAACCTGTTAAGTGCTCCACCTGAAGACTACGACCGCAAGGTTAAAACTCAAAGGAATTGACGGGGGCCCGCACAAGCAGTGGAACATGTGGTTCAATTCGATGCTACGCGAAGAACCTTACCAGGGCTTGACATACAGGAAGTACGAAGATGAAAGTCGGAGGACCTGTCAAGTCAGGAGCCTGCACAAGTGCTACATGGCTGTCGTCAGCTCGTGCCGTGAGGTGTTGGGTTAAGTCCCGCAACGAGCGTAACCCTCGTTCTTAGTTGCCACGTTCGAAGTCGCAAGACGGAGAGCAGCACTCTAAGGAGACTGCTCGGGATAACCGAGAGGAAGGTGGGGATGACGTCAAGTCCGTATGGCCTTTATGCCCTGGGCTACACACGTGTTACAATGCCTTCTACAAAGCGTTGCCAAACCGCGAGGTGGAGCTAATCGCAAAAAAGAAGGCCCAGTTCAGATTGGAGTCTGCAACCCGACTCCATGAAGCCGGAATTGCTAGTAATGGCGGATCAGCTACGCCGCCGTGAATACGTTCCCGGGCCTTGTACACACCGCCCGTCAAGCGATGGGAGCCGAGGGTACCTGAAGTCCCCCAGCAATGGGAGCCTAAGGTAAACTTGGTGACTGGCGCTAAGTCGTAACAAGGTAGCCGTACCGGAAGGTGCGGCTGGATCACCTCCTTTCTAAAATATCTCCTGCGCCTCAGGAATATTTAGTTTCTCGAAATGCGTGGTGTCTATTCGCAAGAATAGCCGCCAACATGCAGCGAGTAAACCAACAGAGTTTGACTCTGCACGCGTCTTGGCCTATCCTAAATATTTCCTGCTATGGTGTCTTGAGAGACAATGTGAGAGACCTGTGAACCGACGGATCTCACGCGGAAAGCTGTTGGGCCCATAGCTCAGCTGGTTAGAGCACAGCCCTGATAAGACTGGGGTCAGTGGTTCGAGTCCACTTGGGCCCACTTTTATCTGGGGGCGTAGCTCAGTTGGGAGAGCATCTGCTTTGCAAGCAGGGGGTCGCCAGTTCAACTCTGGTCGCCTCCACAAACTCTCTCACAGACAGGAAATATCCAATCTTCATGCATGTAAATTTCTTGTACGTCCTTCATCTTCGGAGGAAACGTACTCATGCTCTTTGACATCGTATAATCAAAGGTAGAGAACTACAATTCACCTTAAAGATCATATTTAAAATGGTTAAGCTACATAAGGGTTTATGCACGGATGACTTGGTTAGGTGAGGCGAAGAAGGACGCGGTAAGCAGCGATATGCTTCGGGGAGCAGCAAACATGCTTTGATCCGGAGATTTCCGAATGGGGCAACCCCTCTGGAGTAATGTCCAGAGACCCTGCGCTGAATACATAGGCGTAGAGGAGCGAACCGGCTGAACTGAAACATCTAAGTAAGCCGAGGAAAAGAAATCGCATGAGACTCCCCCAGTAGCGGCGAGCGAAAAGGGATCAGCCTAAACCTTGTCTGTCGCAAGACGGACGAGGGGTTGTGGGACCTCGATATGGTAGTCAAAGGGATAGCGGAAGTGCCTGGAAAGGCATGCCAGAGGGAGTGAAAGCCTCGTACGCGAAATTCTAATGACGCCTAGGGGTATCCCAAGTACCACGGGACACGGGAAATCTTGTGGGAATCCAGGCCGACCACGGTCTAAGGCTAAATACTACACCTAAACCGATAGTGTACAAGTACCGTGAGGGAAAGTTGAAAAGAACCCCGGGAGGGGAGTGAAATAGAACCTAAAATCATAAACCTACAAAGCGGTAGAAGGGCTATGCTCAGTCGCAAGACTGTCCATGCCTGACTGCGTACCTTTTGCATAATGGTCCGACGAGTTTATGTTGCAAGCGAGTTTAAGTGTGCCGTTAACGCGGCGCACGGAGGCGTAGCGAAAGCGAGTCCTAACCGGGCGATTAGCTTGCAGTATAAGACCCGAAGCTGAGTGATCTACCCATCGTCAGGGCGAAGTTCAGAGAAATCTGGATGGAGGTCCGTACCATTGAGCGTTGAAAAACTCCTGGATGAACGGTGGGTTGGAGCGAAAGACTAAACAAACTCAGAAATTGCTGGTTCTCCCCGAAACAATTCTAGGGTTCGCCTTGGGAAACTACGATATGGGGGTAGAGTGCTGAATGGACTACGGGAGTCTACCGACTTGCTGAGTCCAACCAAACTCCGAATACCATATCGACTATCCCGGGAGTAAGACGCTGGGGGCCAAGCTCCGGCGTCAAAAGGGTATCAGCCCAGACCGCCAGCTAAGGTCCCTAATCATACGCTAAGTTGTAAAGGATGTGGATTCACATTGACAGCCAGGATGTTGGCTCAGAGGCAGCCATCATTTAAAGAGTGCGTAACAGCTCACTGGCCGAGTGATTCCGCGCCTAAGATGATCGGGGATCAAGCGTATAACCGAAGCTGCGGATTTGACGGCGCAAGCCGTTAAGTGGTAGGGGAGCATTGTCTATTTGGTTGAAGCTGTACCGTGAGGAGCAGTGGACAGTAGACAAGGGATTATGTCGGAATGAGTAGCGAAAATACGGGCGAGAAACCCGTACACCGAAAGTCGAAGGTTTCCTGGGGAAGGTTAATCCACCTAGGGTTAGTCGTGCCTTAGCTGAGGCCAATAGGCGTAAGCGATGGATGAACTGTTAATATTCAGTTACTAGCCTGGTGGCGTTATCACTTGCCGCGTGACGTAGAAGGGTAAGGTCTGCGCAGTTTTGGATGTCTGCGTTTTTGTGCGGGGAACTGCACGAAGGGACCCTGAGGTTTCCGAAGGGGAAGTGAAATTAATCCACGCTGCCGAGAAAAGCACGGCAAGGAGTCATCAGGTTACACGTACCGGAACCCGACACAGGTAGACCACCAGAATATGGTAAGGTGATCGAGATAACCCTCTATAAGGAACTCGGCAATCTAACCGCGTAAGTTAGCGACAAGCGGTGCCTCGCCCCGAAAGGGGATGAGGCCTCAGTAAAGTGGCCCGGATGACTGTTTAGCAAAAACACATCTCTATGCAAACTCGAAAGAGGACGTATATGGAGTGACACCTGCCCAGTGCTGGAAGGTTAAGGGAATTCGTCAGTGGGAGTAATCCTGTCGAAGCGATGAACCGAAGCCCCAGTAAACGGCGGCCGTAACTATAACGGTCCTAAGGTAGCGAAATTCCTTGTGGGGTAAGTTCCCACGCGCACGAATGGTGTAACGATTTGGGCGCTGTCTCGTAGAGGGACTCGGCGAAATTGTAGTGGCGGTGAAGATGCCGTCTACCCGCATCAAGACGAAAAGACCCCAGAACCTTTACTGCAGCCTATTATTGGATTTTGGTTTTTCATGTGTAGCATAGGTGGGAGGCTTTGAAGCCATGGCGCTAGCTGTGGCAGAGCCACAATGTGAAATACCACCCTTGAGGGACTAAAATTCTAACCGCTTCGCCTGAATCGGCGGGCGGAACAGTGATAGGCGGGCAGTTTGACTGGGGCGGTTCCCTTCTAAAAAGTAACAAAGGGGCTCAAAGGTTGGCTCAGGCCGGTCGGCAATCGGCTGCTGAGTGTAAGCGCAGAAGCCAGCTTGACTGCAAGACGGACACGTCACGCAGATACGAAAGTAGGAGCTAATGATCCGGTGATGGAATGTGGAATCGTCATCGCTCAACGGATAATAGGTACTCTGGGGATAACAGGCTTATCGGGCTCGAGAGTTCACATCGACAGCCCGGTTTGGCACCTCGACACAATGGGGTGGTACAGGAGTGATCCTGTGCATGTATTGGCTAATAACGGTGGAGCCTTGAACGCAAGTTCATGCGTAATACCGTGGGAAGTCGATAGAATATAAGCATACGTTATCATGGGTCTTTTCGAGGCAGTAAACTGCATATACGTGCAGGTCTGCTTTGGAAAGCCATATTCTATTTGACCCCGTAACGACTGATCCTGTGGACACACTATCCGAGTGTCTATACAGGTGAGATAGGGGAGCAAGATCCCTTATCATACGCCAACTCCGCGAATGCAGCGGATGAAGATATAGTCTAATACCATACGAAAGTGTGGATCATATTGCGATGTCGGCTCATCCTATCCTGGGGCTGAATAAGGTCCCAAGGGTCCGGCTGTTCGCCGGTTAAAAGGGTACGCGAGCTGGGTTCAGAACGTCGTGAGACAGTTCGGTCTCTATCTGATGTGGGCGTCAGGATATTTGAAGAGGAGTTCTCCACAGTACGAGAGGACCTGGAGAAACGAACCTCTGGTGTTACAGTTGTCCTGCCAAGGGCAAACGCTGTGTAGCCATGTTCGTAAGGGATAAGCGCTGAAAGCATCTAAGTGCTAAGCCCCCCTCAAGATGAGATATCCCTGGACCGCAAGGTCCTGAAGGCACCCAGTAGACTACTGGGTTGATAGGCGAGAGGTGTAAGGTCCGTAAGGACTTCAGCTGACTCGTACTAATTTGCCAACCGGCTTAACCTTAAATATAATCCTACGTGGATTGGGTTCAAAACCTTTGATTATACGATGTTATTAAATCAGTCGAGAAAAAGTTTCTCGGCGACAGTTTTGGAGTGCTTTTACCGCGAGGGTCATACCCGTTCCCATTCCGAATACGGTAGTCAAGCCTCGTAGGGCCGATGGTACTCTAGTCGTAAGGCTACGGGAGAGTAGGTCGGCGCTCCATTAATTAATAAGAACCCGCCAGTAACATGGCGGGTTCTTATTTTTTACGCATTTCTGAAGGACTTTATAAAAGAGATTTGAACCGTACCCGGCCCTGATTGGAATTGGGCCGGTACGAGTTCCGTAATTCGGCAGCCACCGCGACTGCCTTTCATCAAAATCGCGTTTATATAAATCGCCCGTCGATCCGCGCTCCTCCAAGCGCACTGGTCGGCGGGCTTTTTTTATTTGTGAACCCCCGCCTTAGCCGTCATTGCGAGGAGGGGCCGAAGGCCCCGACGAAGCAATCCCGTCGAATCTGCTACTGGGTGTGACGCTGTACTGGCTTTTTGTGTTGACTCCCCATTATTATTAGCTACAATACATGTGTTTAGGTGATTTGTCCTTTAATTGTCGAAATAATCAATTCGTTGAACCCTTTAAGAAAATCTGCGAAAGAGGAGCGGAAGATGAATGTTTACTATATATTGGCAATATTGTTCTTGGCGCTTTCAGCTTTTTTCGGCTACATAGGTGCAAATTATTCATCGAAACAAAGCGACGACACGCAGATTAAGAAAATTTCTAAACGGTTTGATGAACTTGGGGTAAAGATATCCGAGATTCAATCGGGTTCAAATGGGAAGGAAGCTTTGGTAAAATTTAATAAGGAATATAAGGCACTAGCAAAAGAGTATCTGGAGATTTTGCCGCAAAAAGCTCAGCAACTTAAAGTTGATAGTGAAAGACAAAAGCTAAATGAAATACAAAGGAGTCGAGAGATACAAAAGATAGTAGATTACGTTACAAATACTTTGCAGGAATTGGTGGATGGTTTTCGTAGCGAAGGTGCAACGGTTAATTTTGAGAGAATGGCTTTCCCATCAAATATCTTCTCGAATGAGAATTTTCAGCTAAAACTTACTGTAAATGAGGACAATTATTGGTCAATACATATTGTAGATAGGGAACTTGACAAGATTGGTTTAATGTTTGTTAGAATTGAGCGCAATGATCTTGGACGTGAGAACTTGACGAATGATTCGATTGTGTTTCGATGGGTTGGCACAGATCGATATGGTTTTTCTCTGAATGGCAGACTATCAATCGAGGCACGTGAAAATGTTTTTGAGGGGTTGGATTCGGGGATTCATCCTTTAACACAAGCAGAAACGGATTTGAAACGGTTGTTAATTAATCTTGTAAAGTATGAGCTTGCCAGGAAGAAAGGATAAGGTTTCAGTTTGGCTTCATAAGCTCGTAGACGCTTTACGAAGCTCGTAGACGCTTTACGTAAGTAGCTGAAATTGTTGTAAATCAGAAACAAATCCAGCAGTTGGTAGTCAGATAGTCCGTCGATCCGCGCTCCTCCAAGCGCACTGGTCGGCGGGCTTTTTTATTTTAAGAAAATATATGCGTTAGATTTTTCTGCCGTAACTGTCTATTAAGTATAAGTAAAGGAGGGACTCTATGGACAGCACAATCGTAGCGGGTACGATTTCGGCAATTATTTTTGAAATCAGAGGGAAGAAAGTTATTCTGGACAGAGATTTAGCTTTGCTATACGGAGTCTCGACTAAGGCCTTGAATCAAGCGGTCAAGCGGAATATTGCCAGATTCCCGTCTGATTTTATGTTTGTTTTAAGCAAACGCGAGTTCCTGAAACTGGTCACAATCTGTGACCGGTTCGAATCCTCGAAGCATTCTACGGCGCTTGCCCATGCATTTACTGAACAAGGTGTTGCCATGCTTTCAAGTGTTTTAAATAGTGAACGAGCGATACAAGTGAATATCCAAATTATGCGCGCATTCACAAACCTGCGGAGGTTCTTTCTGACAAATCAGGATTTAAGAAAAAGATTAGAAGCGATGGAACAGAAGTATGACAAACAATTTGCTCTTGTTTTTCGGGCCATGAGTCAGCTTCTTGAAGAGGCGCGGGAGCCCAGGAAGATAATTGGGTTTAAGGCGGAGTAAGGTAGGCAGGTTGTTTCTCCGGAAATATATGTTATACTTTAATAGACAAATTTTAAGACTTTGCAAAACGGCAAACCAGGGGTAACCTTGGGACTCCGCGCGAGCGGACTCCTTATGGAGGCAAAGCTACCTGTCCTGACACGAGCACCCGGCGCATAATGAGGCGCCGGTGCGGCCTCGTGGTCGGATAGAGGGGCTACCAAAGCGCAGTGCTTATCCCTGGGAAATCGCATCCCGGGGTTTTTTATTGACTAAGGAGGTGGCGATGGACTGGCTGCATACGGTGAACGTTCTCATCATCGACGACGAGCCGGAGATCAGGGAAATGTTACAGCGTATGCTGGAGCGCCGTTCGTGCCAGGTCTTTACCGCGGCGGATGGGGTGGAAGGGTTGAAGATCTGCCGGGAAATCGGGATCCACGTGGTGCTCGCCGACATCATGATGCCGAACATGGACGGACTTGAGTTCCTCAAACAGGTCCATAGTGTCAATCCCAAATCGGCAGTCGTCATGGTCACCGGGCATTCTACTGTAGGGCGGTGCATTAAAGCCATTGAATACGGCGCGTGCGGATATTTGCTTAAACCGGTCAGCATTGATGATATCGTGAAAGCTATCGGTCTGGCCCTCGAGGCGAACGCCCATAAAGCGGAGATGCTCGAGAAAGCGCTCCACCAGGCTACGCACAGCGTATAACGCGTTGTTTTGCAGGACAACCCGCCGATCCGCGGTAAAGGTCGGCGGGTTTTTTGTCTCTTGTCACTTCGGGTATTGTTGTCCGAGAATTGCATTGCTTCCCGCCGGAATTAGCGTTACAATACCCCCGTAAATTACGAGAGAATAACCCGGAACAGAGAGGAATAGTGATGTCTATCAGGAATATGATCATCCTCGCGGTTATATGGTGCATCGTGGTCTTTCCGAACGCGGGGTTTTATTTCTTCAACAAGGACGCGAAGCTCAAACGTAAGATCCATCCCTGGTGGATGTACGGGATCGGGTTTGTGATGATGTGCGCGACGCTCTGGCTGGAACGGGGGCGGATGAGTGCGGGATATGCCCTGGTGATCGTCGCCATCAACGCCGCGTTCTCTTTTTACTATTCGAAAGCGGTTGTGTTCTGCGATAATTGCGGGAAGACCTTGTTCCGTATTTATCCTTTCCAGAAGACGGTAGATTGCAGTTGTTCCCGGTAATCGGAAAAGGAGGAAGTATGAAGAAGAACATTGGTAATCCGGAACGTGTCGCGCGGATCGTGATCGGGGCCGTTATTATCGGGTGGGGGATCTACGCTCGCAATTGGTGGGGCGCTCTCGGGCTTCTTCCGCTGGTCACCGGTTTGGTCGGTTTCTGCGGTTTGTACGCGATCGCGGGGAAGTACTGTCCGTGTTGCAAGAATACACCCGGGCAAGGCGGCGGGTGCTGTTCGAATCAGGGGAAATAACCGGCTCATACAGTCGACGCCGAAGATTTTTCTCTCGACGGTTAATTCAGTACAAGGAGCGTGTGTATGGCGAAGAAATGCAAGAAATGCGGGGTGCCGCTCGAGGGGTTCGGTTTCAAAGTCGCGAAGTTTTTCCTCGGGGTGAAACCGTCGGAGAAGGCCCCGGAACTCTGCAATAAGTGCGAAGATAAACCGCAGGGGAACGAGCCCTCGAAGTGCGGTTGCGGGTGTTGCCATTAAACAGGGAGGCGCGCGATGAGGACAGCCTTACGGGTTGCGGGTTCGTTATTCCTGATAGCGGCGGTTCTGCACGTGTTGCGGGTGGTCTTTCTGGTTAGGATCCTTGTGGGGAGTCATTGGATCCCGTTGAGGGTGAGCGCGGTGGGCGCGGTCATCACTCTGGTACTGGCGGTATGGATGTTTATGGCCGCGAATGATACGCGTCCGGTCAGATAACTTTCGCGGGGATGTGGTACTGTGCATAACCGGAGGTCACGTGAAAACTGAAAAGGCTGGGATGAATCCGTACTGGGCCGGAGCCTTAGCGGGGGCACTGGCAGTTTTTTCGGTATTGATGACGGGCAAGTTCTTCGGCGCATCCACTACATTTGTGCGCGCGGCGGGGATGATCGAGAAGGTATTCGTGCCGGAACGCGTAGCCGGGATGGCGTATTACGTCAAAGAGGCGCCGAAGGTTGAATGGCAGTGGATGTTCCTGATCGGTATTGCGTTGGGTTCTTTCGTCGCGGCGCTGGTGACGCGGTCTTTCGCGGTCAGTTTTGTTCCCGGACTTTGGAGAGAGCGTTTTGGACCGGGATGGGGGAAACGGCTTTGCGTCGCGTTTATCGGCGGGGTGATTGTGATCTGCGGCGCGCGCCTGGCGGACGGATGTCCCAGCGGCCACGGGTTGAGCGGCGTGATGCAGTTGGCGGTCAGCGGGTTCGTCGCCCTGGTCTGTTTCTTTATCGGGGGCATCATCGTGGCGCGGAGTGTATACGCGAAAAGGAGGGCGCGATGAGCATCGAAGTCCTTGGCCTGGTCACGGGGGTCATTTTCGGCGTATTATTACAGCGCGCGAGGGTGTGCCGGTATGATACACAGATAGGCGTTTTACTTTTTCGGGATTTCACGATCGTAAAGTTTATGCTTTCAGCGGTCATTGTGGGCAGTGTGGGGATATATTTGCTCAAGGATCAGGGACTGGTGACATTGTCGGTCAAACCGATGATCATGGGGGGCGTGGTGATCGGCGGTCTTGTGTTCGGCGCGGGGTGGGCGTTGTTGGGGTATTGCCCGGCGACTTCGATGGCGGCGGTCGGCGAGGGAAGATGGGACGCGGTAGGTGGTATAGCCGGCATGGTGGTTGGCGCGTCGATCTTCGCGCATATGTATCCGCTCATCAGGAAAACGCTTCTGACGTGGGGCGATTTCGGCAAGATCACACTGCCACAGGTATTCAAAACCGGTCATTGGCCGGTACTATTGGTATGGGCGGCGGTGGCGCTCGTATGCCTGGTGCTTATTGAGTATAGTGAAAGAGGTGTGAAGTGATCACAGGGGAACGGATCTCCGCGATTGTCGTGTCCGCTGTTTTTGCGGTCGTGTTGTTGACGGCTGTTTCCGTAATGGCGCAGGATAAACCGGAAGAGGGGTATATATCGCCGGTATTGACCACCGATCCGAATTTCGTTCCTGACCGCGGAGACCCGGGTTGGAGGATACTGACGGAACGGTGCCCCGGGGCGGTCAAGGACAGGGAAACCTGCAAACAATGCCTGTCGGGTGTTGTCGGGAGCGGCGTTGACGCCTCTACCGATGTGAACGAGATCATTGAGGGAACGCTTCTTTTGCCCCGTATCCTCGAGGGCAGGGAAGACCGGCCGTCACAGGAACCGAAGAAGGTTTTCATGTATCACCGGTTCGCCGTTGATGAGAACGGTGTTATTTACGCGCCGGGCGAGTTGGGTTGAGTCATTTTCAGAAGGAGGCCGTATGAAGAGGATCATAGGGGTGTTGTCCGGGATCGTCCTGGTCTGGGCGGGATCAGCTTTTTGCAACCCGCCTTTCGATATCCGCATCGCGCGCACCGGGACACGTCTGGATATCAGCGTCATCCATCCCACGACCGATCCTGCGGAGCATTACGTGCAGAGGGTGACGATCCTGAAGAACGGTCAATCGGCGGGAGAACGGGTATTTACCGCTCAATCCAGCGCTCAATCTCACGATTTCTTCCACAACATCACCGGGCTTAAGGCCGGCGACATACTCGGTGTCAGCGCGTATTGCAGTAAGTACGGTTCGTTGTCGAAAGATATCAGCGTCCGATAGCGTTGTAAGGGAGAGGCCAGATGACGGGATTTGTCGCGTTGATCGGCGGAGGGGTGCTGGGAACAGTGGCGCGGTACGCGTTCGCCGGACTGGTCTACCGGACATGCGGCACCGGTTTTCCCTGGGGGACGCTGGCGGTCAATCTTACCGGGTGTTTCCTCATCGGGCTGTTCGCGGCGCTGAGTGAGGTGAAATTCGCGCTGGGCCCTTCGACGCGCATGTTCCTGATGGTGGGATTCTGCGGCGCGTATACCACGTTCTCCACGCTGATATTCGAGACTGCCAATCTTGTGCGCGACGGCCAGGATATCCTTGCCCTGGCGAATATCCTGACGAGCGTGCTTGTCGGGTTCCTGGTATTCCGGCTGGGTTTTTTCGCCGGCCAACTGATGTAGGAGGAGCGGATGAAGATACCCGAAGACGGCAAACTGGTCCGGATATTCATCGGCGAGGCCGATAAGTGGCAGGGAAAACCGTTGTACGAGGCGATCGTGCAGAAGGCCAGGGAACAGAACATGGCCGGCGCCACGGTGCTCAAGGGATTCCTGGGTTTCGGCCGTAAGAGCCATATGCACACCGCGAAGTTGTTGCGGCTTTCCGAAGACCTTCCGGTGGTCATCGAGATCGTCGACAGCGAGGCGAAGATAACCGCGTTCCTGCCGATGCTCGATGAGATGGTGAAGGAAGGCCTGGTCACCCTGGAGAAGGCGACTGTCGTCATGTACCGGGGAGGTGAATAGTAAAATAGTCATGGTGCCGTCCGGATACTTCTTGCCAGGCGGCGCGCGCAATGTATAATGGTGGCACTGAAAGGTGATGCCATGAATATCGGGCGTAAAATATTCGCGTATGTCGGGCTGATCGCCATTATCCCTTTTCTGGTCAGCCTTTATCTGCTTTTCTTTCCCGCCACGTTCGGTTCCAATGAAAAGAAAATCGTCATCTTCATCACGTCATTATTGACATCGCTGGGGATCGTTTCCCTGGTGAGCCTCGTCAAATACCTCTCCCGGATATCCGCCAGCCTCACGACCCTTTCCTCCGGGAAGATCGGCCCGCAGGCCGAATTGCCCACACGGGCGGGAGAGGAAGAGCATTTCGCCAATTCCATCAACCAGATCAGCAGGCAGTTGCGGGAGAGCGCGGATGAGCTGGAGCGCAGGTCGCTGGTGATCGAATGGTCGAACCAGGAGCTGAAACGGATGGGGGAGATGAAACTGCAGTTCCTTTCCCAGGTCGCGCATGAGTTGCGGACCCCGCTCATCAATATCGAGAAAAGCTCTTTCCTGCTTCTGGAGACCGGAGAGCTCGTCAGCCAGAACAAGGAGTTTATCCGTATCATCAATGAGAACTCCAAGCGCCTGATGCGCCTGATCAACGAACTGCTCGACATGTCCAAGCTTGAGGCGGGGATGTTTATCCTCAAACGCGGGCAGGTTTCCGTGGGAAGCCTGTTCGATGAGGCGGCCGCTTCGGTCGCGCGGTGGCGGCAGAGCAAGGAGCTCAACCTTAGTACGCGCGTTCCCGAGGAGTTTCCCACCGTGTACGCCGATAAGGACAGGATCGTGCAGGTGTTGATTAATCTGCTGAGCAATTCCATCAAGTTCACTCCCGTCGGGGGGACGATCACGATGGAGGCGCGGGTAGTCCAGGGGCCGGCTTCCCAGGAAGGCCCGCAGGTGGAGATAACCGTCAGCGATACCGGCGCGGGCATTGCCGCCGATAAGATACCGTCACTGTTTGAGAAATACAAGGCGAGCGAGGGAGGGGCCTTGCCCGGAACCGGCCTCGGACTGCCGATCGCCAAAGAGATAGTAGAGGTGCATGGAGGCCGTATCTGGGCCGAAAGCCGGCCCGGCAAAGGAGCTTTTTTCGCGTTCACGATCCCCTGTGCCGAGGGGAAGTGACGACACTCAACGTAGAGGAGGGGATGTGCTGAAGAAATGCGCTCGTCTGTTGTTCCCCGAGATCAGGATCACGTTTAACGGCGCTCACGCGATGGCATTCCTTAACGGGGAAAAGGTATTCTTCGATTTCAGCTGTGAAAGCCAGGATGTCAGGACGTTGAAGCGGATGTTCTCGCTTGAGCTGGTTGAACTGAAGCGCACCTATCTTAAATATTCGTTCGTGAAACCGAAGCTGATCATCGACCTTACCGACGCTTCGGGGGACAAAAAGCTGTTGAGGGAAGCGCTGGGGCAGTCCCTGCGCCGGTTCGCGCATCTCCTGGCGGGGTTTATTGACGGAAAGAAGACGATGATCATATGATCTATCCTGGCGGCCGGTGATGGCGAAGATAAAACTCGACCTGCATGATATCTTCAGCGACGGTTCTTCGATCGAACGGGAACTGAACCGCGTGATCGCCGATGCCTGTGCCAAGCGTGTCGAGCTGGTGGAGATCATCCCCGGCAAAGGAAGCGGCCAGTTGAAGAAAAGCGTCCTGCGCTTCCTGGCGCGGCCGGATATAAAACGGTTGTATCATCGTATAGAGAAGGACGATAGGAATTTCGGCAGGATATTCGTGCACTTCAGGTTCAAGTAAAAAATTAGGGACAGATACTATTTTCTTTCGCATTTCATACGAAAGAAAATAGTATCTGTCCCTAATTTTTTCGGTTCCTTTTATTTGTGTTCGCCTTCGCAGCAGGAGCAGGGCGGGCAGATCTCCACGAGCTTGATGTCGAAGATGAGGTCTTTTCCGGCGAGGGGATGGTTTCCGTCCAGGGTGACTTTGTCTTCGGTTATCGCGGCGATCGTTACTACCGCGTAGTGCTCCTCATCCTGGGTGACCTGTAATTGTTGTCCGATGACCGGGGTGATATCCGCGGGTATCTCTTTGCGGTCGACCGTGATCACCAGTTCGGGATGGTGGGGGCCGTACGCCTGGGCCGCGGGGATCTCGATCTGCTTTTCCTGCCCGGGGATCATCCCCGCTACCGCCTTGTCGAATCCCGGGATCAGGTTCCCCTGTCCGAGAGTGAACGAGAGGGGTTCGTTACGGGCGTTGGAATCGTCGAATACCGTGCCGTCCTTTAATCTTCCCTGATAATGTACTTTGACCGTATTCCCGGGTTTCGCTTCCATGGTTTCTCCTTTGGTTTTAAAACGGGTTTTATTATAACAGCGATTGCCGGAAGAGTCCACGAATATCATGCGCTAATAGGTTGACAATCATGCAATTAGCGGTAAAATACGCTTATGGATTTCCGACCACCGGTAGGCAGCTTTAGAGGCTGCTTTTTTTATTCCAAGGAGGAGCTATGAAACGTTTCTTTGTCTTAGCCGCCGCATGCGCCGTATCCTTGTGCCTGGCCGCGCCGCTTGTGGCGAAGGATATCGGGTATTATCTTGAGCTCGGCGACCAGGTAGTGGTCGGGCAATATACGCTGAAAGAAGGGGTTATCCGGGTGGAGAAGTCGGGGAGCCTGATAGACGGCTTGCAGGTGGTCATTCCTCCGGGGACGTTCACGCAGGACCAGACGTTCACGGTCAGTTATGTGAAAGTGAAAAAATCTCACGTGCGCGATTACGCGCTCAGCCCGCTTATTTCGATAACTTCCGACGCCGATCCTTCGGGCATGGTCATTATCAAGATCCCCTGCCGCGTGCCGGATAACGCCGCGGCGATGGCGTTCCTGTATGACGCGACCGATAAATTCACCGAAGCGCTTCCCTCGGGCCCCAAAGAACCGGGATACGTCACCGCGATGACGCGTGTGCTCCGGAATATCGTGGTAGTGGGGACGAAGACCACCACGGTTATCAACAGCAAAAAATAAAATGAGACATACCACACTGATCGGTTTTATTGCGGCGTTCTTTTTTTCTTCCACGCTGGTTTTTGCGGGAGAGCCGGTGAAATTGCCGGCGCCGCGGATGGAAGGCGGCAAGCCGCTTTTGCAGGCGCTCAAGGAACGTAAGACGGGGAGGGCATTCGCTCCTACGCCCTTGCCGGATCAGCTCCTTTCCGACTTGTTATGGGCGGCGGATGGGGTCAATCGTCCTGACGGACACCGGACCGCGCCGTCGGCGATGAACATGCAGGAGATCGATATTTATGTGGCCAGGGCGGACGGCCTCTATCTGTATGATGCGGTCAATAACAGTCTTATCCGGGAAGCGGAGAGCGATATCCGGGCGGCCACCGGCCAACAGGATTTCGTGAAAGGCGCGCCGGTCAACCTGATCTATGTCGCCGATGAGGCGCGGATGGAGAAGGTCGGCGGGGCGAAGGCCAAATACGCCGCGGCGGACACCGGTTTCATCGCGCAGAACGTCTATCTTTTCTGCGCGTCGGAAGGGCTGGAGACTGTCGTGCGCGGCTGGTTCGACGAGCAGGAGCTCGGCGCCGCGATGAAACTTCGTCCTGCGCAGAAGATCATCCTCACCCAGACGGTGGGGTATCCCCAATAATCAGGATTCGCATAGGACCCGGATCTCGACAGGACCCGCATCTGAAGCCGGATGAGGGCGATGGCTTCAGATGCGGGTCCTGTCGAGGGGGCCTAAAAAGGTGAAAGGCAGCTATGAGTTTCGAATATACGCGTAAGATACCGAGTGTGGACGAGGTCGTCGCGGAGATGCCGCTTGATCCCGCCCTGAAGAAGATAAAAGCCGACCGCGACCGGGAGATCACCGCCGCTTTCACCGCGAAAGAGGGGAAATTCGTGGTGATCATCGGCCCCTGTTCCGCGGATAATGAGGACGCGGTGTGCGAGTATGTCCGGCGGCTGGCGATCCTGCAGTACAAGGTTAAAGACCGGCTCATCCTTATTCCGCGGATATATACGAACAAGCCGCGGACTACCGGCGAGGGATATAAAGGGATGATGCACCAGCCCGATCCCACCGAGGCGCCCAATATCGTCGAGGGGCTCAAGGCCCTGCGCCGGATGCATATCCGCCTCCTCAAGGAGTCGGGGCTTACCGCCGCCGACGAGATGCTTTATCCGAGCAACTACCCGTATCTCGAGGACTTGCTCAGTTATGTCGCCATCGGCGCCCGGTCGGTGGAGAACCAGGAGCATCGTTTGACGGTCAGCGGCCTCGATATACCGGTGGGCATGAAAAATCCCACGAGCGGCGATATCAGTGTCATGCTTAATTCCGTACAGGCGGCGCAGGCGCCGCACCTGTTCATTTATCGCGGCTCGGAAGTTAAGACGAGCGGGAACCCGCTTTCGCATTGTATCCTGCGCGGTTCGGTCAATCATTACGGGCAGAACATCCCCAATTATCATTATGAGGATATCGCCCGGGTGGCAGAGGCGTACCTGGCGCGCAACCTGGCAAATCCGGCGATCATTATCGACACCAACCACGCCAATTCCGGCAAGAAGTACGCGGAACAGCCGCGCATCGCGTTCGAGGTGATGCGCAGTATTAAAAGCTCGGGCAGTTTCGGCAAGATGGTCAGGGGGCTGATGATCGAGAGCTATCTGGAAGAAGGAAGCCAGCCGGTCACTGAGAGCGTGTTCGGCAAGTCGATCACCGATCCCTGCCTGGGCTGGGACGCGTCCGAAGCGCTCCTGCGCAAGCTCGCCGATATCGCGTAGGCGCCAAAAAACTGGACACCGTCCCGTAAGGGATGTAAACTTATATGGTATATCAATGCTGAAAGAATTCCTGTTCGTGCTCATCGGTTTCGGGAGCGTCGCGTTACTGCTGGGGTTCATCGCGCGGCAGAAAAGCGGGTGGAGTTTCTTGAAAAGCCTGCAGGTCGGGTTGAGTATCCTGATCTGTGTCATTATCCTGCTGATCATCTTTAAACGCTGACAACAAGGGGGGAGTATGCAGTTTAACGAGGTCAAAGAAGAGATCAAGCGCGTGGGATTCAAGAATATGGATACCGACAGCGACAACCTGTTCGAGGGGATCGTCGTGAAGGAGAAGATCGGGACGATCAGGAGCAAACTGGAAGGTTTCTTCGGCAGTCCCGCCTGGCCGTCACAGAAGACCAAGCTTTCGCTTCAGATGGAAAAACTGATCCGTCAGTACGGCGGCATCATGCAGGGGCAGACCTTGTACATGGATAACAAGGATAAAGAGGTCGTTTTCGCCATGCTGTGGCCCTGGAAAGACGGGGAGCACACGACGCTCAAGCTTATCCAGAACTCCCTGGGGCAGGATTCCAACACCGGGCTCAACGAAATATCCTATTAAAGTCCCCCTAAAACAGTAAACCCCAGTCCACTTGACTGAGGTTTTTCTGCAGGTGATAGGCCTGATTGCCTTCGCGCTATCGGTGACAACCTCCTGGTTCACTCTGCACTGCACCTTTTCGCTTGCACCTAAATATGCCATACGGAACACCATTTGTCAAGGGCACGGGAAAAATATATTTCCGGGAAAAGGAGGGAAGATGAGACGGATAGTTTTATTGGCGGCGTTGGCGCTGACATGGGGCGGCGTGTGTTTCGCGGAAACCTCAATGAAGGCCGAGGTCGATAAGGCAACCATTACCGTCGACGAGACGGTGACCTATAAATTGACCGTGATCTCTTCCGACCGGAACGTCTCCCAGCCCGCCTTCCCGGAGTTCACCCGTTTTGACGTGCTTTCGCAGTCGCAGTCATCGAGTTTTTCTTTCTCTGAGGGCGGGACGAAGACCATGCTGGTGTACGTGCTGGTGCTTTTTCCCCGGGAAACCGGGACGCTGGAGATCCCCGCCGCTTCGCTTTCCGCGGACGGCACGCGCGTCAGCTCCGGGAAGCTGTCCGTGCGCGTCACCCCGGGGACCGGGAAATTCCGCCGGCCCCAGCCTTCGCCCGATGCCCCCAAGAAACGGCTTCCTCCTGACCTGGGGAACGAGCCCCAATACGAGATATAACGCGGTGGGAGTAGGAGAACAGATGAGCGGGTTGCGGGAGATATCCATCCAGACTATAAAAGGCGTGGGCGCCAAACGGGCCGCCGCGTTCGCCAAACTGGGTATCTCTTCGGTGGAGGATTTTTTATATTACCTGCCGAAACGCTATGAGGACCGGACCCGGTTTGCCGGGATCAAGGAACTTAAGGAAGGCCAGACACGGACGGTCAGGGCGACCGTTCTGGTCAGCGGCGACCGCCGGTCCTTCCATCGGCGGGGGTTCTGCATCACCGAAGCGCTGGTGGAAGATAACGGCGCGCGGTTGTCCTGCGTCTGGTTCAACCAGCCGTACCTGAAACAATATCTGCGGCCGCAGTCCCGGGTCATCTTGTATGGCCGGGCCGAGGTCTACGCGGGCAAACTGCAGATGACCAATCCCGAATTCGAGCTGGTCGACGACAAGGGCGATGACGAGGCGTTGAACGTCAACCGGATCGTGCCGGTCTATCCCTTGATCGGGGGGATCGGACAGCGCACGCTCAGAAAGATGATAAAGGGGGCGCTCGATAAACACCTGTCAGGTGTCGGCGATCCACTTCCCGCTTCGATCCGCGTTCGGAATAAACTGGCGGAACTTGCCCGGAGCCTGGCGAATATCCATTTCCCGGAGAGCGAGCAGGCCCGCGAAGAGGCGTTCACCCGTTTGTCGTTCGATGAGTTCTTCCTTTTCCAACTGCCCCTGGCATTGCGCAAGGCGCGCAAGAAAGAAACGCCGGGGATCCGCCATACGGTGGACGGCGCGCTGACGGCGCGGTTTAGGGCGGCACTGCCGTTCTCTTTGACTCCGGATCAGGAACAGGTGATCGCCGAGATCAAGGCGGATATGGCTTCGGGCCAGGCGATGCAAAGATTGCTTCAGGGCGATGTCGGGTCAGGCAAGACGGTCGTGGCGACGCTGGCCGCGGTGATGGCGGTGCAGGGAGGCCATCAGGCGGTGATGATGGCGCCGACCGAGATCCTCGCCAAACAGCATTATGAGAAGATAAAGGCGCAGTGCGCAGGATTGACGGTAGGCCTTTTGACCGGGTCGCTTCCCAGGAAAGACCGTGAGGCGACGGAAAAAGCGGTGCGGGAAGGGAAGGTCGATTTCCTCATCGGTACCCATGCCCTCCTGGAAGAGAGCGTGCGGTTCCGGGACCTGGGGCTGGTGGTTATCGATGAACAGCATAAGTTCGGGGTCGGACAGCGGGCGCTTTTGCCCCGCAAGGGCAGGAACCCGGATGTGCTGATCATGACCGCGACGCCGATCCCGCGCACACTGGCGATCACCCTCTACGGCGACCTGGATATTTCGGTGATCCGCCAGCTTCCGCCCGGAAGGAAAGAGATCACAACACTGAATTTTGACGCGCGGGATGCCGCGCGGGCCTATGAGATGGCGCGGGAGCAGATGCGCCGGGGCCGGCAGGCGTATATCGTTTTTCCGGTGATCGAGGAATCGTACGCGCTGGATATGGCCGGCGCGCGGAAGATGTTCGAGCAGTTCCAATCCGGGGAGTTCCGGGGGTTCCGGCTGGCGCTCCTTCACGGCAGGCTTAAACAGGAGGAACAGCAGGAGATCATGCGCCGGTTCAAGGCGCGCGAACTGGACTGTCTTGTGGCGACGACCGTGCTGGAGGTGGGCATCGACGTCCCCACCGCTACCTGCATGATCGTGGAGAACGCCGAGCGCTTCGGTCTCAGCCAACTGCATCAGCTCCGGGGAAGGGTCGGCCGGGGGACGGATGTTTCCTACTGCGTCCTGGTATCCGATACTTCCATCGAGGAGTCGGCGGCGAGGATGCAGGCGATGGTCGGCCATTCGGACGGGTTTATGATCGCGGAGGAAGACCTGAAATTGCGCGGGCCGGGGGAGTATTTCGGCATCCGCCAGCACGGGCTGGCGGGCCTGCGCATCGGGAATCCGCTCAGCCAGATGCACCTGCTCAAGAACGCCCGGGAAGAGGCGCTGGGGCTAGTGGCGCGGGATCCGGATCTCGCGGCTCCCGAGAACGCGGGATTACGGGAAAAACTCTTGCGGAGGTTCCCGGAGTATGAGACAGTGATGGTAGTGGGATAAATAGCCTAGACACCTCCGAGGTGTCTGGGGAAAGAATAGGATATGAGGATTATTACCGGGCAGTATAAAGGCAGGCAGTTGAAGGCCCCGGGCGGCATCCGGCCGACCGAAGACCGGATCCGTAAGTCTTTGTTCGATATTATCGATCCTGAGGGGCAGTCATTCCTGGAGTTGTTCGCCGGTTCCGGTTCCGTGGGGTTCGAGGCCCTTTCTCAGGGCGCTTCCGGCGTGTTGTTCGTGGAAAAAGAGCGGGGGAACGTGAAAGTCATTGAGGAAAACGCCCGCCTTTTGACCGGGGGAGATGCCGGGAAGGCCTCCCGAATCGAAGTGCTGACCGGTGACGCGCTGTCGATAGTCCCCTTTTTGGCCCGGAAAGGCCGGAAATTCGACCTGATCTTCCTTGACCCTCCGTATTATATGGGGACATCTGAAAAGATGTTGCAATTACTGGGGGAGTATGATATATTATTTTGTTCTGGGACAATAATTGTCCAGCATTTTAAGAAAGACGCGGTATCTGAACGCGCGGGTGGCCTGGAGGCGTTCCGGAAATCCAAGTACGGGGACAGCATCCTGACCTTCTATAGGAAGGAACAACATGAGCGAGAAGGCGATCTACCCGGGCACGTTTGATCCGACGACCTATGGCCATCTCGATATCATAAAAAGGGCCAGGGAGATATTTCCGGAAGTCATTGTGGCTGTTGCCGATAACCACCAAAAACAGCCTGTTTTTTCCTGCAAAGAGCGGGTGGCGATGCTCAAGCAGGTGACCAAAGGGATGCCCGGGGTCTCGGTATGCAGTTTCAACGGCCTGGTGGTCGACCTGGCGCATAAGCATAAGGTGAACGTCCTTATCCGCGGCGTGCGCATGTTCTCCGATTTTGAATATGAATTTACGATGGCCTTGTCGAACCGGAAACTGGCTTCGGATGTAGAGACCATCTTTTTGATGCCGACCGAGTCTTTTTCGTACATTTCCTCACGCCTTTTGCGTGAAGCGGCGGCGCTGGGAGCGGATCTTTCCGCATTCATGCCGCCGGTCCTGGAAAAGGCGTTGAAGGCAAAAGTAGGCCACCGGCGCAGATGAGGATTACACTCGACAGGATACCGCCCGCGGGAGTGATGGTCAACGATACCATCGGCGCGGCTGAACTTGATCTCGGCCCGGAGATGACGTTGGAAACGCCGATCACGGCCGAGGCGCAGGTTCACCGTATTACCAACGCGGTGCATGTGGAGCTGGAATTGACCGGCTCCGTCGTAGTAAGCTGTACCCGGTGCTTGAACGATATCAGGAAGCGCCTGGAGAAACACCTCACGCTGGATTACGTGGTCGAACCGCGGCAACGTGAGATCGATCTCGACCCGGAGATCCGGGAAGAGCTGATCATGGACATACCATTGAAAAACCTGTGCCGGCCGGATTGCAAAGGGCTGTGCGTCAGGTGCGGCGCTAACCTTAATGAAGGGAAATGCGCCTGTACTCAGACATCATGAGAAAGGAGTAACCCGTGCCATTACCAAAGCAAAGACATTCGAAAACGAGAGGACTCAAACGCCGGACACATTGGAAGGCGAAGGCCGGACAGATGTCGGCCTGCCCTCAGTGCAAATCGCCCAAATTGACCCACCGGGTGTGCCCTGTGTGCGGCCAGTATGCCGGACGCCAGGCGATCGAGATCAAGGAAAAAGCGGAAAAGAAAGCTTAACCGGAAGGTTACCCATTCTATGAAGATCATTGTCGACGCAATGGGGGGAGACTACGCCCCCGAAGTCGTAATAGAAGGAACGGTCGCGGCGGTCAAACAGTATGGTGTCGAGGTGGGGCTGGTCGGTGATGAAAAGCGGATCCGCCAGCTTCTCGCGAACGCGCGTTTCAACTCGCCTCTGCTTACCGTCCATCATGCCGAGGAAGTCGTCGAGATGCATGAATCTCCGGCGACGAGCTTCCGCCGCAAACGCAATTCTTCGATCGCGGTGGGTTTGAAGATGGTCAAGGAAGGGCGCGGCGACGCGTTCTTCAGCGCCGGGAATACCGGCGCCGTGGTCTGCGCCGCGACGCTGACGCTGGGGATGCTTCCCGGTATCGAGCGCCCGGGCATCGGCACTATCCTGCCCACGCTTAAAGGGAATACGCTTATCCTCGATGTCGGGGCCAATATCGATCCCAAGCCGGAGCACCTGCTCCAGTACGGGATCATGGGAAGCGCGTACGCGACCCATATCCTGGGAAAATCCCGTCCGTCGATCGGCCTGCTTAATGTGGGTGAGGAGGATTCCAAAGGCACCGGTATCCTGAAAGAGGCGTTCGAACTGCTTTCCAAGACCCATCTCAATTATATCGGCAATATCGAGGGAAAACATATCTACCAGGGCGATTGCGACGTGATCGTCTGCGACGGTTTTGTCGGCAATGTCACGCTGAAGGTTTCCGAGTCGCTGGGAGAGGCGCTCCAGCAGTTCCTCAAGCGCCACATCATGAGCAGTCCGCTGGGCGTTGTGGCGGGTTTCCTGCTGATGCCTTCCTTGAAGAAGTTCAAGAAAGAGATCGATTATTCCGAGTACGGCGGCGCCCCGCTCCTGGGCGTCAACGGCGTGGTCATTATCGGCCACGGCAGGTCCAACGCCAAGGCCATCAAGAACGCCATCCGGGTGGCGAAGACCGAGGTGGAGCACCGGTTCAACGAGAAGATCATCGAAGCCCTGAACGCGGATAAGGGCATTGTCCAACCCTCGGCCGCGATCAATTCAGCGACCTCCTGAGAAAGTATATGAAAAAAGTCGGAGTCATCGGAGTCGGGAAATACCTGCCGGAGAAGGTCCTGACCAACGCCGATCTTGAGCGTATGGTGGAGACCTCGAACGAGTGGATAACCACCCGGACCGGGATCAGTGAACGGCGTATCGCCGCTCCTGAACAGGCGACGAGCGATCTCGCGATCAATGCCGGGCGCCAGGCGCTGGCGGACGCGAAACTCAATGCCGCCGATCTTGACCTGCTTATTATTTCGACCGTTACGCCCGATCATCAGTTCCCCGCCACCGCGTGCTATGTCCAGGCCGCGTTGGGCGCGACGAACGCCATTTGTTTCGATATTTCCGCGGCCTGCTCGGGTTTCATCTACGGCCTTTCCTGCGCGGAAAATTTCATCAAATCCGGTTCCTGCCGGAATGCCCTCGTTATCGGGGCCGAGACCATGTCCCGCTTCACCGATTGGAAAGACCGCAGTACCTGCGTCCTGTTCGGCGACGGCGCCGGCGCGGCGGTGCTCGGGGAAGTCCAAGAAGGCGGCATCAAAGCGACGTATTTAGGCGCTGACGGCACCAAGACCGGTTTGCTGGATATGGCCGCGGGCGGTTCGCGCCTGCCGGCGTCCGCGGAAACGGTCGCCGCCCGCCAGCATTACGTCCAGATGCAGGGTAACGAGATATTCAAGATCGCGGTGATGAGCCTTGCCGACGCGGCCCAGATCGCACTCAAGAAAGCGGGCCTGCAGTGCGCCGATGTCAATTGGATCATCCCGCACCAGGCGAATATCAGGATCATTAACGCGATGTCAAAGCGCCTTGGATTTAAGAACGCCCAGGTCTACCTTAATATCGAGCGGTACGGCAATATGTCGTCCGCTTCGACCGCTACCGCGTTCGTGGAAGCGGTTCAGGAGGGGAAGATCAAGAAAGGCGAGAATGTCCTGCTCGTCGCGTTCGGGGCGGGGCTGGTGTGGGGCGCGATGATCATGGAATGGCAGGGGGAGTCGCGATGACAACCGAAAATAAGACAGCGTTTTTATTCGCCGGCCAGGGTTCGCAGTATGTCGGCATGGGAAAAGACCTGTATGACAATTTCCCGGAGAGCCGGAAGATATTTGAAAGCGCGGACAGCATCCTGGGATTTGGCCTGACCAAGGCGTGTTTCGAGGGGCCTGCCGAGGAGCTTAAGGTGACCTCGATCTCTCAGCCGGCGATCGTCACGGTCACGTTGGCCGCCTATGAGGCGTTCAAGACGAAGAAACCTGATGTTAAACCGGTATATTGCGCGGGGTTGAGCCTGGGCGAGTACAGCGCGCTGGCCGCGGCTCATGTGCTTTCGTTCCGCGAGGTGATCAAACTGGTGCGCAAGCGCGGGGAACTGATGGACGCGGCGGCGAAGAAATTCCCCGGCACGATGGCGGCGGTCCTCGACCTGCCCCGGGAGAAAGTCCATGAGATCTGCCACAAGAGCGGGGCGGAGATCGCCAATCTTAATGCCCCCGGACAGATCATTATCTCGGGTTTCAAGGACGCCGTGGATAAGGCAAAGGAGATGTGCGTCCAGGCCGGAGCCAAGCGCGTGATCGAATTGGAGGTCAGCGGAGGATTTCATTCGCCGTTGATGTTTGAGGCTTCGGGAGAGCTCCGGAATCTTCTTTCCATGCCCCTTGTCGCCGCGAAATGCCCGATCGTGTGCAATTATACCGCCCAGCCGGAAAGCAAACCGGATAATATCCGGCAGAACCTGGTCTACCAGCTTTATTCTTCGGTTAAATGGGAAGATTCCATGCGCTTTATCCTTTCCCAGGGGGTCACGAAGTTCTATGAGTTTGGCCCGGGGAAAGTGCTTAAAGGGCTGATGCGCAAGATCGAGCCTCTGGCGCAGGTTACGTGCATCGAGAAAAAAGCCGACATCGACGGTTTGCCGGCGTAACATCATTACAACAGGAGGGTTGGACATGCGGCTTCAAGGAAAAGTAGCGCTGGTTACCGGAGGCGGCAGGGGTATCGGCCGTGAGATCGCCCTGATGATGGCACAGGAAGGGGCGGATATCGCTATCTGGGATGTTAACCTTGTGGAAGCCCAGAAAACGAGCGCGGATATCGAGGCGCTGGGCAGGAAATGCGCGATTGACCAGGTTGACGTCACCAGCTATGAAAAAGTGGAGGCGGGGGTCAATAAAATCCTTGACAAATTGAGCAAGATTGATATATTAATTAACAACGCTGGGATCACCAAGGATAACCTTCTCATGCGGATGAGCGATACCGAATGGGATGCGGTGTTGAACGTGAACCTCAAAGGCACGTTCAACTGCACGAAGGCCGTATCCCGGCCGATGGTTAAACAGCGTTCCGGCAAGATCGTCAATATCGCTTCAATAATCGGAATAATCGGGAATAAAGGGCAGGCTAATTACGCCGCGTCAAAAGCTGGGATAATCGCCCTTACCAAGACCACCGCCAAGGAATTGGCGTCTCGTAATATCACCGCGAATGCTGTCGCTCCCGGGTTTATCCAGACCGAGATGACGGCAAAGCTCCCGGAGGAGCTGAAGCAGGAAATGCTTAAAAGCATTCCCCTGGCGCGGATGGGTTCGCCGGCGGATGTCGCCAGAGCCTGTGTCTTCCTGGCGTCGGAGGACGCGGGGTACGTGACCGGGCAGGTCCTGGTCGTTGACGGCGGGATGGTAATGTCATAACGCAGCATCTACAGAAGCGCACCTGATAAAGGAGGAAACAAAATGGCAGTGGAAGAAAAGGTAAAGGCTATTATCGCTGAACAGCTCGGGGTGAAATCGGAAGAGGTCACTAACGAGGCGTCGTTTGTTGACGACTTGGGAGCCGATTCTCTCGATACCGTCGAACTCGTCATGGCGTTCGAAGAGGAATTCGGGATCGAGATCCCGGATGAGGATGCCGAGAAGATCACTTCGGTGGGCGAAGCGATCAAATATATCGACGAAAAGACGACCCATAAGTAACTTTTCGATGGTTTCGTGATAAAAGGCCCCCCCTTGTTCCTAAAAACAGGGGGGGTACCTTTTTATAGCTGATTATTATGGAAAAAAGACGCGTTGTAGTGACAGGTATGGGCGTTATCTCGCCTCTGGGCAACGACATCAAGACGTATTGGGATGCGTTGTGCGCCGGGAAGTCGGGCATCGGCCCGTTGACCACGTTCGACGCTTCGGCGTTTGATTGCCGGATCGCCGCGGAAGTCAAGGATTTCAATCCCGAACTGTACGGTATTTCCCGCAAAGAGGTCATGCGCATGGAGAAATTCGTGCGCTTTGCCATCGCCGCGGCGTATCAGGCGGTGACGGAATCCGGGCTTAACCTTGAGAATATGGATAAGGATCGGGCCGGGGTCATCATTGGTTCAGGCATCGGATCCCTGCGCATCATAGAGGAAGAGCATAAGACGTTTCTGGCGAAAGGGCCGTCCCGCATTTCGCCGTTTTTGATCCCCATGCTGATCGTGAACGAGGCCGCGGGCCATGTGGCGATCCGCTACGGTTTCAAAGGGCCGAATATCTGTGTCACTACCGCCTGCGCTTCCGGTACCCATGCGATCGGCGAAGCCTTCCGCGTGATCGAGCGCGGCGACGCGGACGTGATGATAACCGGAGGGACGGAAAGCGCGGTTACCCCGCTGGGTATCGGCGGTTTCTGCGCCCTTAAGGCGCTTTCCCTGCGCAATGACGAGCCTCAGAAGGCGAGCCGTCCGTTCGAGATCGACCGTACGGGTTTTGTCATGGGCGAGGGATGCGGCATGGTGGTTATCGAGTCCCTGGAGCACGCGCGGAAACGCGGCGCGCGCATCATCGCGGAGCTTACCGGCTTCGGCATGTCCTGCGACGCGTATCACATCACCGCTCCCGATCCCGACGGGTATGGCGCGGGGCTGGCGATGAAATGGGCGATGAACGACGCGGGGGTCAATCCCGCCGACGTCGATTATATCAACGCGCACGGCACATCCACCAAGCTTAACGATAAGGTCGAGACGGAAGCGATCAAAAAGGCGCTTCTGGACCACGCAAAGAAGGTCATGATCAGCTCCACTAAATCGATGACCGGCCATCTCCTGGGCGCGGCGGGCGGGGTAGAGTTCCTCGTCTGTTGCCTGGCCTGCGCCAATGACGTGATACCTCCCACCATCAATTACGATAATCCGGATCCGGAATGCGATCTCGATTACGTGCCTAACACGGCCAGGAAAACGGAGGTTAATGTGGCGCTTTCAAATTCGCTGGGTTTCGGCGGCCACAATGCCACCCTGGCAGTCGGTAAATTCAAGGGATAATTCTTCCCGCCTACTCACGGTTGTTATGGAACACACCTTAGCTGAAAAGATCTTAATGGCCCACGCGGGCAACAGGGATATCCGTCCCGGCGAGTTCATCGAAGCCGCGGTGGATATCAGCCTGGGCAACGATATCACCGCGCCGATGGCGATCGAGGAGTTCAAGAAGGCCGGGTTCACGAAGGTCTTCGACCGGAATCGCGTCGTGCTCGTGCCCGACCATTTCGCTCCCGCCAAAGACCAGAAAAGCGCCAACCAGTGCAAGGTGCTCCAGCGTTTCGCCGAGGAGCAGTCGATCCCCAATTATTTCGAGGTAGGGTGTATGGGCATCGAGCACGCGCTCCTGCCCGAGAAAGGCATTGTCGCGCCCGGCAACCTGGTCATCGGCGCGGATTCCCATACCTGCACCTACGGGGCGCTCGGCGCCTATGCCACCGGCGTCGGCTCGACCGACCTGGGACGTTCATTCGTGGACGGCAAGTGCTGGTTCAAGGTACCGCAGTCGATCAAATTCACGTTTAAAGGTAAATTACGGAAGTGGGTGGGAGGCAAGGATCTGATCCTGCATACCATCGGCCAGATCGGCGTGGATGGCGCGTTGTACGCCGCCATGGAATTCCGCGGCCCGGTCATCGAAGCCCTTCCCATGGACGGCCGTTTTTCCATGTCCAATATGGCCATCGAAGCCGGCGCGCGCGCCGGGCTGATCGCGCCGGACAAAACGACATTCGCGTACGTCAAGGCCGCGGGAAGGAAGATCGATCCCGCGTGGAAGGCGTTGAAGTCCGATCCCGGCGCGGTGTACGCGAAGACGTATGAGTGGGATATCAGCGGCCTTGAGCCGGTAGTCGCCTGTCCGCATCTGCCCAGCAACGTCAAACCGGCGTCCGCGCTCGGCGACGTGAAGCTCGACCAGGTGGTCATCGGTTCCTGCACCAACGGCAGGATTTCGGACCTGCGGCTCGCCGCGCGGATACTCAAGGGGAGAAAAGTTTCCCCGGGCACGCGCCTTATTGTCATTCCCGCCACGCAGAAGATCTATCGTGAATGCATAAAGGAAGGGCTCGTGGATATCTTCCTCGCCGCGGGCGGGGTATTCTCCACGCCGACCTGCGGGCCGTGTTTGGGAGGCCATTGCGGCATCCTCGCCGAAGGCGAGACATGCCTGGCCACCACCAACAGGAATTTCATCGGCAGGATGGGTTCGCCGAAATCGTTCGTGTATCTTTCCGGTCCGGCTGTTGCCGCCGCTTCGGCGGTCGCGGGCAGGATCGTCCATCCGGGGGAACTGTCGTAGACATTTTTCCTCACCGCACACGGGCTGTGTCACAAAGCGAGTTGTGCGCCGAAGGCGCATTTGTCCGAGCGACTGACACAGGCCGCGCAGTGCTAAAAAGTTGATACGTATGATAATCAAAGGTAAAGTCCACAAATTCGGCGACGATATCAACACCGACGACATCATCTCGGCCAAATACCTGGTTTCCACGGACGCCAGGGAGCTGGGTTCCAAGTGTATGGAGTCGATCAAGCCTGATTTTACGAAGAACGTGAAAGAGGGGGATATCATCGTCGCGGGGAAGAACTTCGGCTGTGGTTCCTCGCGCGAGCACGCGCCCCTGGCGATCAAGGGGTGCGGCATCCGCGCGGTGCTCGCTCCGAGCTTCGCGGCGATCTTCTTCCGCAATGCCATCAATATCGGTTTGCCGTTTTTGGAGTCCACCGAGACGCAGAAGATCGCCGAGGGTGATGAGCTGGAGATAGACCTGTCGACCGGCGTCATCAAGAACCTGACCCGGAAAGAACAGTATAAGACCGCGGGATTCCCCGCGTTCCTGCAGGAGCTCGTCGCTGACGGCGGGCTGATGAATTACGTAAAAAAGCACCGCAAATAAGAGGGCACGCACATGTACAAGATAGCTGTCATACCGGGAGACGGTACCGGCCCTGAAGTGATCCGCGAAGGCATGAAAGTGCTGGCCGCGGCGGGAAAGAAATTTGGTTTCTCTTACGACGCGACCACGTTCGATTTCGGCGGGGAACGCTATCTTAAGACCGGTAAGATCCTCGACGACTCTGATGTCAACGAACTCAGGAAATACGCCGCCATCTATCTCGGCGCGATCGGCCATCCTGACGTCAAACCCGGCATTCTGGAGAAGGGCATCCTGCTTAAGCTCAGGTTCGACCTCGACCAGTACATCAACCTGCGTCCGGTCAAACTCTACAGCTCCGATTTCTGCCCGCTCAAGGACAAGAAGCCCGAGGACATCGATTTCGTGGTCGTGCGCGAGAATTCCGAGGGGTTGTACAAGGGCATGGGCGAGTTCAAGGATAAAGGCACCAAGGACGAGGTCGCGCTTCAGATTTCCTACAATACCCGTAAGGGCGTGGAGCGCTGTATCCGGTACGCGTTCGAATACTGCCGTGCGCGCAACAAACGGAAGAAGCTGACGCTCGTCGGGAAAACCAACGTGCTGACCTATTCGTTCGACCTCTGGGAGAGGGTGTTCCATGAGGTGGCGAAAGAGTATCCGGATATCACCACCGATTACGCGCATGTCGACGCCACGACCATGTGGTTCGTGAAGAACCCGGAGTGGTTCGACGTGCTGGTCACCGACAACCTGTTCGGCGACATCATCACCGACCTGGGCGCGATGATCCAGGGAGGCATGGGCATCGCCGCGGGCGGCAACATCAACCCCGCGGGCGTTTCGATGTTCGAGCCGATCGGCGGTTCCGCGCCGAAGTATACCGGCAAGGACGTGATCAATCCCCTGGCGGCGATCTGCGCGGGCGGGATGATGCTGGAGACGCTCGGCGAGAAGAAAGCGGCCGCGGCTATCGAGGCGGCGGTGATCAAGGTTGCGACCACTCAAATGAAATCCCTGGCGGCCGGTAAAATGGGATATTCGACTACTCAGGTCGGCGACCTGGTGGTAAAGAGTCTATGAGAAGATGGAGATTTTTTCTCCTGATAGCGTTATTCTCGCTTTTTGCGGGAACAAGAAGTTTTGCTAAAGCTCCGCTTATCTCCGGGCTGGATGATCTGGTGAAAATCTCCAAGGTGATCCTGATTGGCCAGGTAAGATCGGTCAACGCCGATACGGCTGAGGTTGAAGTCCAGAGGGTAATAAAGGGCGAGTTCGCCGGCAAGACTATGTCGGTGAAGTGCGACAATAACGCCACCGGCTGGGTGGAGGACGCGGTTCGGTATCACCCTGGAGAACGGGTCTTGTTCTGCTTGGAGGAGTACGGCAACGGGGTGTTGCGGCCTTTCAAGTTTCCCGGGATCATCCATATACACGATTCGGATAAAGTAACTATCTGGGATTATCCCAAACCCGTGGTCGACGAAAATCACGGCTGGGGCGCCGGAGGCGACAAACCTTTATACAGGCAGACGATACTTCTTGATGAGTGCATCAAAAGGATGGAACAATACATGCGTGAGGGAGAAATTGATGAAAAAAAGTAAGTACAATGTGGCGGTGGTGGGAGCGGGCGCGGTGGGTATCGAGATGTTGCGCTGCCTTAAGAAACGCAATTTTCCGGTCGGCCACCTGAAAGTGCTGGCGCGTTCTTCCCGCGAGATGGTAGTGGACGGCGAGAAATACCAGGTCGAGGCAATTTCCCCCGAGGCATTCAACAACGTTGAGATCGCGCTTTTCGCCGGGACCGAAGGCGAAAAAGGCGCGGCGGTCACCTATGCCGCGGAAGCGGTCAAGCGGGGTGCGGTCGTTATCGACAACGGCGCGGATTTCCGCATGGACCCGAAGGTCCCGCTGGTGGTCCCCGAGGTCAACGCGAAAGATATCAAGAATCATAAGGGGATCATCGCCAATCCCAATTGTTCGACCATCCAGATGGTGGTCGCGCTCAGTCCTATTCATAAGAAAGTCGGCATTACGCGCGTTATCGTCACCACCCTGCAGGCATCGTCCGGCGCCGGAAAAGCGGCGGTCGACCAGCTTAAGGACGAATTGAAGATGATCGCGGCCGGCGATTATAACGATATTCACGCCAACGTGCCGAATAAAGCGATGCCCCAGCAGTTGGCGTACAATGTTTTCCCCCAGATCGGCGGTTTCGTCGAGGACGATTTTACCAGCGAGGAATGGAAGCTGGTGAAAGAGACCCACAAGATCATGGGCGATAAGAATATCAAGGTCACGGCGACGACCGTGCGCGTACCGGTGCGCACCGGCCATTCCGAGGCGGTGTATATCGAGACGAAGAAAACCATTTCTCCCGATGAGGTGAAGAAACTGCTGGCGAAATCCCCCGGGATCGTGCTGGTCGACGACCCGAAGGCCGGCCTCTACCCGATGCCCAAGGATGTCGAAGGCCGGTTCGAGACATTCGTGGGGCGCGTCCGCAGGGATCCGTTCGTCAAGAACGGTATGTGGCTGTGGGTGGTCGCGGATAACCTGTTGAAGGGCGCCGCTTCCAACGCCGTCCAGATCGCCGAAGCGCTCATCGCGTAATCACGCGTTTTAAGGTCATGCTCTAGCCCCATGGTTCCGCGGGGCATCCAGGCCCCGCGGAAACCATGGAAATCATCACACAGTTCGAGAACGATCCTCTGCTTTTCCGCGATCCCGCGTTCATCATCTCCTGCCATGATCCCGCTTCCCTGAAAACCTGTTTTGCCGCTATCGAACGCAGTCTTGACCGCGGATATTTTCTCGCCGGTTTCTTTTCCTATGAGGCCGGGTATTGTTTTGAGGAGAGGCTGTGCCCGGCAACGGCGTACGATTTCCCCCTCGTCTGCCTGGGCGCGTACACAGCGCCCGCGCGGTATCCGGTTCCCCGGCGCCGGGATGACGGCGTGAAACTGAAGGATATGCGGCTGAATATCTCCCGTGAGCGCTATGGCGCGCATATCCGCGCCATACGCGGTTGTATCGAGCGGGGGGAGGTATACCAGATCACCTATTGTATCAAACTGCTGTTCTCTTTTCTCGGGCGGGAACGGGAGCTCTACCAACGTTTGTTGCGGGAACAACCGGTGCCGTATCCCGCTTTCATCGATACAGGGCGCTACCGGATCCTGTCGCTCTCCCCGGAGTTGTTCATCAGGAAGTCCGGCGAGTGTCTTGTCACCAAGCCGATGAAAGGGACCTGGCCGCGGGGAGTTGACCCGGTATCGGATATTATCGCGGGATGGCGCCTGCGGCATGACGGCAAGAACCGCGCGGAGAACCTGATGATCACCGATCTCCTGCGCAACGACCTGGGCCGGGTCGGCACCCATGTCAGTGTGCCCCGGCTCTTTGAAGTGGCGAAATACGCTACGCTCCACCAGATGACTTCGACGGTCACGGCCCGCGTGAAAAAAGATATCCCGGTCTACGACCTTTTTGCCGCGCTTTTTCCTTCCGGTTCGGTGACCGGCGCGCCGAAGATCGCGGCGATGGAGCTCATCCGTTCCCTGGAAGGAGAGGAGCGCAGGATCTATACCGGGGCGATCGGATACATCACCCCGGAACGGGATATGATCTTCAACGTCCCTATCCGCACGCTTTTGCTCGAGGAAGGGCGGGGAGAGATGGGCATCGGCGGGGGCATTGTCTGGGACTCAACGGAACAGGGAGAGTGGGAGGAGGGGATGGTGAAAGCGGAATTCATCTTAAAAGATGTGTTGTGCCGGCCGGCCTCCCTGATATAATTATGCGTATGCGCAACATCAAACTTACTATCGAATATGACGGCACGGCTTACGAGGGCTGGCAGATCCAGAATCCCGCGAAGGACGGCGGCCCGTCACGCCATCCGCCGACCATCCAGGCGACGATCGAGAAGCACCTTCGCCATATCCTGGGGGAACCGGTGAAACTTACCGGCTCCGGGCGGACGGACACGGGGGTGCATGCCGCCGGCCAGGTCGCCAATTTTTTCACGCGTTCCCGCATCCCGCTCGCGGGATTGCGCAAGGCCTTGAACAGCCTTCTGCCCCCGGATATCGTGATCATCGCCGCGGTTGAGGCGGCGGAGGATTTCCACAGCCGTTTCTCCGCGAAAAACAAACTGTACCGGTACACGATCCTCAACCGCGACTATCCCAGCGCCCTCCGGCGCGATTTTGTCCATTTCTGCGATTATCCGCTTTCCCTGGCGTTGATGCGCAAAGAGGCGGCCGTGCTCAAAGGCACCCATAAGTTCACCGCTTTCCACGCCGCGGATAAGAAAGAGCGTTCGTCGGTCAGGACCATCCGCCGCATCTCGGTCGTCCGCAAGGGAGAGGATATCGTCATCGAGATCGAGGCCAACGGTTTCCTCAAGAACATGGTGCGCACGATCGTCGGCACCCTCATCGAGATCGGGCGGGGGAGATTCCCCGCCGGCAGTATGAAAAAGATCCTCGCCAGCCGTGACCGGAAACAGGCCGGCCCCACCGCCGCCGCCGCCGGCCTTTGCCTCGTCCGCGTTGACTATTGAGGCAGTGAAAAGGCTTGAGTTTTCCGTCGGCTACTATATAATAATGTCGCTATGTCCATCCATCTTTTTGAACCATATATCCTCGCGTTCATCTCCATTTTTGTCGCTGTTGACGCCATCGGCAATATCCCGCTTTTTATCTCCCTGACGGAGGATTGCACCGGGAAACAGCGCCGGGAAGTGATCAGGTCTTCGGTCGCCACCGCCACGATCGTGGCGGTCCTGTTCATGTTTGTCGGTAAATGGATACTCAGTGTCATCGGCGTTTCTATCCCCGATTTCCAGATCGCCGGCGGCGCCCTGCTGTTCGTCATCGCGATGCGCCTGCTGTTGCCGGCGGATTCCAAGGGGCTCGGCGCCCCGGCCGTTTACCGCCGTGATTTCGGGGTGTTCCCGCTGGGGACACCGCTGATCACCGGGCCGGCGGTATTGACCACGTTGCTGATGATGGTGGACGCCTACGGGTACAAGGCCACCTTCACGGCCCTTGCGGCCAATATGCTCGTTGTGGCGGTGACATTGTATAAATCCGATATCTTCACGCGCCTGCTCGGCATCAGCGGCCTGCGCGCCATTTCCAAGATAGTCTATATCCTCCTTGCCGCTATCGGCGTCATGATGGTCCGTCGCGGCGTGGTCACCATTATCCAGAACTTTACCGCCCATGCGTGATGTCCTGACGTTTGTTATGGCAGGAGGAAAAGGGGAACGGCTCTGGCCGCTCACCAAAGACCGGACGAAACCGGCGGTTCCGTTCGGCGGCATCTACCGCATCATCGATTTCACCCTGAGCAACTGCCTCAATTCCGGCCTGCGCCGGGTATACGTCCTTACCCAGTATAAATCCGCGTCGCTCCAGCGCCACATCCGCCTGGGCTGGAATATCCTTTCCTCCGAACTGGACGAGTATATCGAGCTTTTGCCCGCCCAGCAGAGGGTGGGGGACAGCTGGTACCAGGGGACGGCGGACGCGATCTTCCAGAATATCTACGCGATGCAGGTGGAGGAGGCGGAGGACATCCTCATCCTGGCCGGCGACCACGTGTATAAGATGGATTATTCCTCCATGGTCGACTATCACCGCCGGCGCGGCGCGGACCTGACCCTCGCGGTCGTCGAGGTCGAAAAATCGAAATCGACCCAGTTGGGCGTGGTTGAGGTGGACAAGGACAACCTGGTGAAGGATTTTCAGGAGAAGCCCGCGTCTCCCCGCACCATTCCGGGACAACCGGAGAAGATCTATGCCTCGATGGGGATCTATGTGTTCAAACGGGCGGTAATCGAGGAGGAGCTCCGGCAGGATGCCGGGGATAAAAGTTCCGGCCATGATTTCGGCAAGGACATCATACCCCGGATGATACAGCGGGGGGCAAAGATCGCGGTCTATAATTTCAAGGACGAGAACAAGAAAGAGGCCCAGTACTGGCGCGACATCGGTACGATCGACGCCTATTATGAGGCGAACATGGACCTGGTGAATGTCGCCCCCGTGTTCAATCTCTATGACCGGGAATGGCCGGTGCGCACCTTCCAGGAACAGTTTCCCCCGGCGAAGACGGTATTCGCGGGAGACGAGATCACCGGAAGGATCGGCCTCGCTCTGGATTCGATCGTCTGCGGCGGCTGTATCATCAGCGGCGGCCAGGTGAAACGCTCGATCCTGTCCCCCAATGTCCGGATCAACAGCTATTCCCATGTTTCCGATTCCATCCTCATGGAGGGGGTCAATGTGGGCAGGTACGCCCGGATCAAGCGTTCGATCATCGATAAGGACGTCCAGATACCGGAGGGGACGGTCATCGGCTATGACCTGGAGGAAGACCGCAAGCGCTTCTCGGTTTCGGAATCCGGAATAGTTGTTGTTGCCAAGAAGACGGAAATAAAGTAACCTCCTAAAAGCCCCTCGACAGAACCCGCATCTGAATCCGGTTCTGGAAATGGGGATTCAGATGCGGGTTCTGTCGAGGTCAAAAGTCCCTTTCTTTTTCCCGTTTTATAGTGTAAAATAAGTATATATGAACAATATCATCCTCAGGAAAGCCACGGTCAACGACATTAAACCTCTCCAGGCGCTGATCAACGATTTCGCCCGGAAAGACCTGATGTTGCCGCGTTCCCTGAACGAGCTCTATGAGAATATCCGTGATTTCTGGGTTCTCGAGCGCGGGGGAAAGATCAGGGGTTGTGCCGCACTGCATATTTCCTGGGACGATCTGGCGGAGATCAAGTCGGTCGCGGTGAGTAAACCTTTGCAGAGAAGCGGGTTGGGAACAAAATTGGTAACGGCGTGCCTGGAAGAAGCTGTCCAACTGGGAGCGAAAAAGGTTTTCGTCCTTACATATAAGCCTGGTTTTTTCCGCGCCCTGGGATTCAAGAAGATCCGCCATACCGGCCTGCCGCATAAGATTTGGGCGGAATGTATCAATTGCCCAAAATTCCCGGATTGTGATGAGACCGCGCTTTTAAAAAACATTGCAAAACGGTAGAAAATCGGTATAATTACTTTATTTAGTCGCCGTACGGTTCAACCAGGTTTTGCCTGTTTTATGTGTAATCCTGTATACTTCGAGAGGAGAAAACGATGCTGAATTACCTGCTTACGGATGAACAGAAGATGATCAAAGAGCTGGCGCACAAGATCGCCGAGGAAAAGGTGCGTCCTGTTGCGGCCAAGCACGATAAAACCGAGGAATTCCCCTGGGAAGTGCTTAAAGTGATCGCCGAGTCCGATCTTTTCGGACTTTTTATCCCGGAAGAGTACGGCGGGTTAAGCGTCAATGTCATGAACCTCTGTCTGGCGACCGAGGAACTTTCCCGTGCTTGCGGCGGTATCGCCGTGTGCTACGCCGCGTCGGCCCTGGGCACGTTCCCCATCGTCCTTTTCGGGAACGACGCGCAGAAGAGGAAGTATCTTCCCGACCTGGCGAAAGGAAAGAAGATCGCCGCGTTCGGGCTGACCGAGCCCAGCGCCGGTTCCGATGCCTCCGCCATCAAGACTACGGCGCGCAAGGAAGGCGACCATTACGTGCTTAACGGCACGAAGCATTTCATCACCAACGGCGGCGAGGCCGAGACCTATACGGTTGTGGCCATGACCGACAAGAATAAAGGCGCCCGCGGCGCTTCCGCGTTCATCGTGGAAAAAGGCACAAAAGGTTTCACGTTCGGCAAGAAAGAGGATAAGCTGGGTATCCGCGCTTCGATCACCCAGGAACTCGTGTTCAACGACTGCAAGATACCCAAAGAGAACCTGCTGGCCAAGGAAGGCATGGGTTTCATCGTGACCATGCGCACGTTCGATATGTCCCGTCCGGGCGTCGCGGCCCAGGCGCTGGGCATCGGCCAGGGCGCTCTGGAGCTGGCGGCCAAGTACGCCAAGCAGAGGGAGCAGTTCGGCAAATCGATCTCCAGTTTCCAGGGCATCCAGTGGATGCTCGCGGATATGGCGACCGAGCTGGAAGCGGCGCGCGCGCTGGTGTATTCCTGCGCACGGGCGGTCGACGCCGGCGATAAAGATATCGCGGCGGCTTCGGCGATGGCCAAGCTTTACGCGTCCGACACCGCGTTCAAGGTCTGCGATATGGCACTGCAGATCCACGGCGGCTACGGCTATATGAAAGACTACCCGATCGAGAAGTACCTGCGCGACGCCAAGATCTGCCAGATATACGAGGGCACCAACCAGATCCAGCGCAATATCATCGGCCTTCAGATGATCAAGGAGCTCGCCAAATCATGAACATAATCGTCTGCATCAAACAGGTCCCGGAGACGACCGAGGTCAGGATCAATCCGGAGACCAACACGTTGATCCGCGACGGCGTCAAATCGATCATCAACCCGTTCGATATGTACGCCATCGAGGAGGCCATCCGCCTCAAAGAGAAATTCGGCGGCAAGGCGATCGTCGTCACCATGGGGCCTCCCCAGGCCGACGCGGCCCTGCGCGAAGCGGTTTCCATGGGCATCGATGAGGGCGTTCTCATCTCCGACCGGGCGTTTGCCGGCGGCGATACCTGGGCGACGAGCTATACGCTGTCGAAGGCGATCCAGAAGATCAATAAGGAATTCGGCCAGTTTGACGTGGTTCTCTGCGGCAAGCAGGCGTCGGACGGCGATACCGCGCAGGTTGGCCCCGGCATCTCGGCCTTCCTGGACGTGCCGCAGGTTACCTACGTGAAGAAGATAGAGGAGATAAAGGACGGTAAAGCGAAACTGGAGCGCATGAGCGAGGAAGGCTATGATATCGTGACCTCGCCGCTGCCGGCGGTCTTTACCGTGGTCAAGGAGATCAATACCCCGCGCCTGCCCGGGATCAAAGGCATGATGCGCGCCAAGTCCGCGAAGATCACGTCCTGGACGGCGAAAGACATCGGCGCGGAGACCGCGAATACGGGCCTTGCCGGTTCGCGTACGAGCGTGGTCAAGATATTCACGCCTCCGGTCAGGACCGGCGGGCAGATGATCGCCGGTGAAGTCCCGGAGATCACGGACAAGTTGGTCGGGCTCCTTAAAGATGTCATTAACGGTTAACAAAGGATAGAGCGAATGGGAATCCAGGTCTTAAACGATAAATGCGTGGGATGCGGCCTCTGCGTGAAGGCGTGTCCGTTCGGCGCCATCACGCTTGCCAATAAGAAAGCGGTCATCGATCTTCATAAATGCACCCTGTGCGGCGCCTGTGTGCCGACCTGCAAGTTCAAGGCGATCCTTCTGGAGAAACCGCAGGCCGCAGTCGTCGGCAAGGATCTCAGCGGCTATAAAGGCGTCTGGGTATTCGCCGAGCAGAAAAAGGGGAAGGTGCAGTCGGTCGCGTTCGAGCTTATCGGCAAGGCGCGGGAACTGGCGCAGAAGCTTAATACCCATGTCAGCGCCGTGCTGATCGGCAATGAAGTGGAGAAAGAAGCCCAGCTCCTGATCTCCTGCGGCGTCGATACCGTGTACCTGGTGGAATCCCCCCAGCTCGCTAATTTCCAGGACGAGCCTTACACCAACGTCCTGGTCAACCTGATACAGAAATATAAGCCGGAGATCGTGCTCTGCGGCGCGACGTTCATCGGCAGGTCGCTCATCGCGCGGGTCGCCATCAAGGTGGACACCGGCCTTACCGCGGATTGCACCGGCCTCGATATCGATCCGGCGAAGAAACTGCTCCTGCAGACCCGCCCGGCGTTTGGCGGTAACATCATGGCCACGATCATCTGCCCGAACCACCGTCCGCAGATGTCCACGGTCAGGCATAAAGTGTTCGCCCAGCCGTCGCCGGATAAGGCGCGCAAGGGAAAGATCGTCAAAGAGAGCTTCCCGTTGGACGCGCTGGCCTCGCGCACCACGCTTCTGGATATCATCGAAGAGGTGGAGAGCCTGGTCAATATCGCCGAGGCGGACATCATCGTTTCCGGCGGCCGGGCCATGGGGAACCACGATAATTTCAAGATGCTTGAGGAACTGGCGCAGGTGCTCGGCGGCGCGGTGGGTTCCTCGCGCGCCGCTGTCGACGCGGGCTGGATGGCGTATTCGCATCAGGTGGGCCAGACTGGCAGGACAGTGGCTCCGAAACTGTATATTGCCTGCGGTATTTCCGGCCAGATCCAGCACCTTGTCGGCATGCAGTCGTCGAAAGTGATCGTCGCCATCAACAAGGACCCGGAAGCGCCGATCTTTAAAGTGGCGACGTACGGGATCGTGGGCGACGTGTTCCAGATCGTCCCGGCATTGACGAAGAAGTTCAAGGAAACGCTGGAAAAATAGGCCCGGGATCCGGGAAGTGAGAGGCAGTCCCTATGGGTAACCGTTGGGTGCGCGGCATCACCATTCTCGAGATCATCATCGTCCTCTGCATTATTTCCATCCTGTACGCTATTTCCGCTTCCATTATGCCGCGTTCCGTGGAAGGTTCGCGCAAGCGGAGCGCTGAATTCAATCTCGCCGCTATTTTCAACGCCGAAAAACGCTATCGCCTGCGCACCGGCGCTTTTTACCTCAGTAATGCGTCCAGCCTGAATAATACTTCCGATCTGAACGCGGCTCTCGGCCTCGCCGTTGAGGATCAGTTTTTCACCTATTCCATCACCAATACGACTGTCGATGATTTCAAGGCGGTGGCGGTCCGCACGGGGGGGGCATGCCAGAACGCCACCATGGAGATAAACTCCAGTAACAGTACGGTCGTTCGGAGGGGGTGCACGGCATGGAAATGAAGCGGGTAACGCGCGTATGGGCGGCGGTTACGGCCGCGGCCGTCTGCGCCGCGAGCGGCGATCTGTATGCCGCCGAAAAGAATATCAAGTATTTCGCTCAGGACCAGTCCATGCAGATGGTCACGAAAGATTACTCGTCGCTGGTTTTTGCCGAGTCTCCGTGCACCGCCGTCAATCAGATGTTCGTCGACCTGGCGAGTTGCAAGCATTGCGTGAACGACCTTCAGCCCGCGTGCCCGATCGTTCCGTTAGTCCCTGACCGGTGCCTGGTCCTTCAACCGCGCCCGAAGCGCGCCGTTGCCTGCACTCCCGAAGATTCGCCGATCTACAACGTTACCGCGCCGCCCTTTACTTCCGATACCTGCGGTGCCCTGCGCACTTGCACTAATACCGCGCCGACGTATACCTGCAGGGACAGCCGGGTGTCGGGATGCCAGCCGGCGTCGTGCCCGCCTGCCGTACCGCCCTTGATCATCCCCCGGAGGACGAAGTGCGTGCAGGATCGGTTCACGAGGATATATACCTGTGAGGACGACGATCTGGTGACGGCGCGGGGTTGTTCTCCTACGCCGGCTTCCGGATTGGAGAACTGCTGGGATAAACAGGTGTATAACGTCACCAATACCACGTGCCCGTGGGATCCTTTACGGAGTTGTTACGCGTATGTTCCCTCGCCGGCTTTTCAGGCCTGCGCCGCCCGGTGTTCGGCGTACGCGCAGAATTATGAGGCGCGCGTTAAGGATTACGAGTGCTGTCTGAGCAGGGAGATCGGTTCCACCGGCCATGATTTTACCGACCTGTGCATGGTCGACGCGTGCCGGGAACGGGTGACGTTCCCCGCGTGCGATACCCTTACCGCGCGGGATTGCGCCGCGCTTGAGACGACGGCCTTCAATTGTGTTTCGGACCCTACCAGCGGGCTTTGCAACGCGTGCTTCCAGCCCATCGACGACTCATTTCAGTATAAGTTCGTGGCCAAGAGCAATGAGCGCCTGGTGGTCATGTGGCAGATCATCTCCCAGCCGCTCGTCGTCGACCGGAATTCTAATTTCTATACCATGGTCAAGGTTACCGACGAGAACGGCGTGGTCGTCCATAACAGCCTCGTTAACCAGAAATCATTCGGCGCGGCGTTCTCCATTTTCGCCGCGACGTCCATCGACGCCGAGGCCGTGCAATCCGGAAGGACGTATACGGTCAGGTTATATTGTTTTGTTCCGCCCGTGGGGAGAGGGTTGCGTATAAAGATCGAACGGTTACAGCTTATCGTCATGCGTACCCGGGAATAGCATCCCGGAAAAGGAGGAGTATATGAAGACGTTTGGCTTGGCAGTGTTCATTGCCGCGGTTTTGATACACCCCGCGCTGGCCGCCGATACGGTAACGACGACGATGCCGGTCACGGATCAGCCGATCATCACCCAGATGGTGGGTGAGGGCGCCGTACAGCTCGCGCCGGGCCGTTATCCGAGTTTCTACAGTTTTACCAGCGATAACCCGACGTGCGGGAACTACCTGGCGGCGCAGTATGCCGACACCGATTCCGATGGCATCGCCGATACCGGATTGAGCAACGCGCCGATCTGGATGAGGAGCAAATACACGCCGACACGGGGCCCCGCGGGGTCGAATCTCGGCTGGCAGACGGTGCTGACGAAGACGGTGGATATCCCGGAAAGGTTCCGCAAGAGCGCCAATGTGCTGGTTACCTGGACGGTGAGGGTCGAGGCCGCGCCCGGGGGCGCCTATGTGGTCAAGAACGCCCTGTGCACGCCGTGGAACGGCACGTCGTACCAGAGTTTTTCGGGCGGGCCCGTGAAGACGCATCTGTTCGTCAACGGCGCGGCTAAGGGGCAGGATATCAGCATGACCGTTCCGTCGCTCGGCGCTTCGTCCGTTTCCATCACCGAGAGGGATCCGCCGCCTCCGCCGCCGGTGTTCTGGAGCTGTGATCCGACGATCACCGGCTCATATTTGATCCGGCCTTCTGATTTCGCCAGCGGGGAGTTCCCCGCGACGTTGACTCTGGACGTGAAATGGACGAATGAGACGAACATGATCATCAATACTCCTACGCGGATGCGCAACATCGTTGTGACCGTCATGCCGGTGGGACAAGGGTAACAATGCGCAGGCCGTTACGGAAAAAAGGCGCCGCTGGTTTTGTGCTTCTGGAGATCCTGGTTTCGCTGGTCATCGCGATATTGATCTTCAGCGGAGTCCTTTTGTCCGTGAACAGCTGTCTGGTATTCCTCAAGCGCTCGGAGAACAAATCGCGGGCGATGAGCGTGACGGTGACCACCCTGGACCGGTATCTGAGCAAATCGTACTCGGCGCTTGTCCCCGGCACGGCTACGGGCAGGGAAACCTTCGGCGAGAATACGGTGTTCAACTGGCAGGCGGTGGTGTCCGAGGAAGGCGAGGGGCCCGCCGCGACCCGCGTCCCGTATAAGAAGATCGTCGTGGTCACGTCCTATACGGAGGAGGGCGCTAACGGCGCGATAATCCCCAAGCAGATACGCCTTTCCAATATCGTGCCCTATCCGTTCATTCACACCCAGGTGCTTCATGAGATGCCCGCGGATATCGTGGCCCCGGTGGTCCCCTCCGGCACATTGGCGGCGCCCCGGTACGCGACGCTCAAGACGCTTCAGGTGAACTACAGTGTCGCCAAGGACATGATGATCATTTACAATGTCGCCATCAAGAACACGTCGGTGACCGGCCTGCAGGAGGTGGATACGATCCTCACCCGGTGCCTCCTGGACGGCGTGTACCAGCCGATCGAGACGCGTACGCCGATCATCTCCCAGCTTTTGATCAGCAATGTCGTCGGCATCAACGGGGTGCGCGCGGGGCCGCATACGATAGAGCTTCAGTGGTTCAAGGATACGGCGCAGGGCAGGACGATCCTCAAAGAGATCAACGTGATCGCCGTGGCGTGCGAGCATAAATGAAGCGCGGGAAACGGGGTTTGACATTACTGGAATTGATGATCGCGATCGTGGTGATGGTGTTCGTCGTGGGCGCGGTCAGCGTTTCGATGACATATGTCCTGCGGCAGGTAAGCGTCCTGGCGGAACGCTATACGATGTATACCCAGGTCGCTTACGCGGTTGACGATATCGCCGCGTACACCCACGCGGCCGCGCGTGTCGCGGAAGGTTCGTTTTTCAGCTCCACGGGCGGGAGCCGGAGCGAGTTCAGTTTTCTCGGTGAGAAGGACATCTTCAATGTCACGCCGGGCAATCTCGCCGATAAGGTCAACTACCAGTATTACGTGGATACCGCCAGCCGTGACCTGGTGCGGCAGGCCGATACCGGCCGGCGCGAGGTCCTGGTGGAAGGGAAATATAATCCGAGCGTTAATTTCGAGTACGTCGCGGGCGACGAGCCCAATGTGATGGTCGTGAAAGTGAATGCCACCAGCAGCAGGTTCGCTACCGGCGGCCTGGCGCGCCCCGTCGCTAAGATGGTCGCGGTCAGGTTCTGGTTCGCGAATATAGTCCAATGATAGCGGTCATACTTACAGTCTTTATCGTCATCTCCACTGTTTTCTCGGCGTTCTTCGTCTATGTCAACAACATCAACGCGATGATCGATACGGAATTGCAGGAACGGGTGGAAGATAACGCGGTCCTGTACGGCCTGCAGTTCGGCCAGATCTCTTCCCGCGCCAAGACCCTCGATCCCGCGGGGCGCGAGATCACGCTCGGGTATGTCAAGAAGATAAAGGATACGGAGCTCGAACAGGTTGCCGTCGTGGTCAAGTATGTCCCGGCCACGGGGAATATCGAGGCGACGTTTAAGAAAAGGTAGAGGTGCGTATGAAAATGAGGCCCGCGGGATTCACCCTGGTCGAGTTGATGATCGTCGTTACCATTCTGGGGGTCCTGGCCGCGGTCGCGATCACCCAGTATGTGGCGTCGTTGGAGCGCGGCCGCACCTCTGAGGCGCGCCTGCTTCTCCAGCAGATCCGTTCCGCCCAGAAGAGCCACAAGATCGATTACGGCGAGTACGCGCCGCTGATGGAACAGCTTGACGTGGAAGCGCCGGAGAATTGCACGTCGACCCATTACTACCGGTACGCGGTCAACGCGACCGAAGGAACCGCGACCGCGGAGCGCTGTACCGCGGACGGCAAGAGCCCCGATTACGGCAAGAACTATACCATCGCCATCAACTATACGACCGGCGTGTATACCGGCCTGTCGGGTATCTAGGATTTCATCCTAAGGAGGGGACATGAGTCAGGAACGCAGACAAAGTGTGACGTTGGGGCGGGTGAAGTTGAGCAACGCGTTCGTGATCACCTGGTTGTCGCTGTTCCTTGTGTTCACCCTCGTCGTGGGCATGTGGGTCATGTCCAGCCTTTCGTCGCAATTTTCGGGAAGGATGGCGAATTACGTGATCTGGCGGAACAGCTTTTTCCTGTTCCTCGCGATACAGCTGGCGGCTAACGCCGCGATCCTGCTTTCGATGGTCTCGATCCTGCATAAGGCCACAGGCGCCCTGCCGCGCATCGAGACGGTCCTGGATAAGGTCATCGCCGGAGACCGTTCCGCGCGCATCGTGGTGCGCAAGCGCGACAACGACCGTATCTGCGTGTTCGTGGAGAAAGTCAATGCCGCGCTCGACGCGCTGGAGTTGAAAAAATGAGGGCGCGTGCGTTCGGCCTCGTCGGGATGTTGCTCTCTCTGGCGCTCATCGGTTTCTTGACGGCCGTTTATTTCAGATACATCGGGCGTCAGGCGGTGATGATGGGAGGCGGCGCGCCGGGAAATTCTCCGTCGGATGCCGCCGCGTTTGTCAAGAGCGCGCGGGAGCAGGTCAATGAATATAACCAGGCCGCGGAGGCCCGCGCGGGATATATAAATAACCTTTCGGATTCTTCAGCCCCGTAATATCTGCACAATACTGCATTAAACAGCACTCCTAAGTATCAAAATGAGCTAAATGGACATGTAATGACACGTTAAGCATTAATAATCATTCTAGTACGCCTTTATGTTTACTGATGTAATAATTTGCAATTAGTTCTTGACAAATTTTTTTGATTGCATTATAATTACTTTTAATTATAATAGTACGAAAGGAATCTGTGCATGGAATTGATGACGATCGAAGAGTTGATGAATTATTTAAAGGTGAGCCGTCGTACGATCTATGAGTGGCTCAAGCAGAATAAGATCCCGGCGATAAAGATCGTCGGACAGTGGCGTTTCCGTAAAGACAAGATCGACGCCTGGCTCGAACAGCAGGCGCACGCGGTTTGACATCTTGGATATTTCAACCATACCCGGCCCGATAGGATGGGCCAGTACGGCGCCTGCGCGCCGAAGGAGCGGGAATGTATTTTAAACGGCTGGAGCTCGTCGGATTCAAATCTTTCATGGAAAAGACCGTGCTTAATTTCGAGCCCGGGGTTACCGCCGTCGTCGGCCCGAATGGATGCGGAAAGTCGAATATCTTCGACTCGATCCGCTGGGTCCTCGGCGAACAGTCCGTGAAATCCCTGCGCGGATCGCAGATGGAGGACGTCATCTTCAACGGCACCGACACCAAGCCGGCGCTGGGCATGGCCGAGGTCAGCCTGACGTTCGATAATACCAACCGCCATTTTTCCGTCGAGCATGAAGAGGTGATGATCACCCGCCGCCTGTTCCGCTCCGGCGAGAGCGAATATCTCCTTAATAAAGCGACATGCCGCCTCAAGGATATCACGGAGCTTCTGCTCGGGACCGGCATCGGCGCGGAAAGTTATTCGATCATCGCGCAGGGCAAGATAGACCTTATCCTCAGTTCCCGTCCCGAAGACCGCAGAGCGGTGTTCGATGAGGCGTCGGGTATCACCAAATACAAATCGCAGAAGCGCGAGGCCCTGCGCAGGCTCGAGGATACCGATCAGAATCTCCTGCGCGTCAACGATATCATCACCGAGGTGAAGCGTTCGATCGGGTACCTGGAGCGCCAGGCGAACAAGGCGCGCCGGTACCAGGTGGCGTTCGAGGAATTGAAGAGGAAAGAGCTTGCCCTCGCCGGGATGCAGGCGGGACAGATCCGCGCGGAGAAAGAGCGCGTGGAGGCGGAATTGAGCGGGTTGACGCGGGAGGAAGCCGCGCTTCAGGCCCGGATAAAGGAACAGGAAGAGACGATCGGCAGCCGCACCGAGGAGCTTAAATCCCTCGAACTCAAAGTCGATGAGCTCAAGGCGGGGATCGTTGATTCGGAGAACATTTTTCAGCGTAATGTCCAGCATGTGGCTTTCAACGGGGAGCGGATAAAGGAGCTGGAGGCGACCCGGGTATATCTCGAGGCGCAGATCAGCCAGGCCTCGGAGCGGCTGTCGCTGGAAGAAGAGAAGCTTTCCCGCCAGGTCGAGGAACAGCTTCAGATGAAGAAGCTGTTGGAAGAGAAGACCGGGGAGCTGAAAGCGCATGAGGAAAAGCTTATCGCGGTAATGGGCGCGATGAAGGCCTCGCAGGAGGCGATTACCGCGTCGAAGAACCGTATCATCGAACTGGCGTCAAAGGCCAGCACGATGAAGAACGAGTTGACCGATACGACATCGAAACAGCACGTGCAGGACGCGCGCAAGAAACGGCTTCAGCTGGAAAAGGCGAAGGTGGGCGAGGAGAGACTGCAGGTGGAGATGAGCCTGGAATCGCTTTCCGCGGAACTGCTGGAATTCGAGAAACAGTTCGAGGAACTGCGCCGGGAACTCGGCGGGCGCAAGGCCGATTTCGACCGGGAGACCGCGACGCTGGCGACCTTGAACACGGAGCTTGATTCCCTGGAGCAGCAGCGCATGTCGCTGTTATCCCAGAAGGATTTCCTCGAGAAGCTGAAAAGCCAGTACGAGGATATCAATGAGTCGATGAACGCCGAGATATACCTTGATAAACTGCCGCAGGAAAAGATCGCCGGACTGGTGATCAAACTGACGGATATTCCGGTGGAAGTGAGCCAGAACGGTACGGGGCGGACCGGTTTCAGGATGGCCGGCGAGGCAAAGCCGATCGATCTGGACGCGCGTAATGTGAATGAACAGCTCCGGCAGGTGGAAGAGACGATCCTCACGTTCCGTCAGCGGCGCGAGGCGCATGAAGCGAAGATCGGCGAGCTCAAGGCGATCCTTGATGATCTCGGCAGGAGAGAGCAGGAACAGCAATTATCCATCGGCAATAAGCGGACCGTGCATCAGGGCGTGATCGGCCAGTACGATAAGGTCAAGGAAGAGGAGCAGATCATTCTCCTGGAACTTTCCGATATCGATACCGAGATGTCCGGGCTGTCGGTGAAGGTCGCGTCCCTCCAAGAGGGGCTTGCCGGGCTTGAGACGGAGAGCGGGGCGCTGGAGGCGTCGATCCGCGCCGAACAGGAGAATATCAGCCTCGATCTGCGCAATAAGGAAGAGGCGCTGGTTGCCATCGCTCAGGCGAAGACCGGGATCGAGAACGTCAGTAGCCGCATCGCCGCCGAAGAGGGCGCGGTGAAGGCGCTGGAAACGGCCTGCGCCGAGGCGCGGGAGAATATCGCGAGCCAGCGGGGCAAGGTCGCCGAGACTGTCGAGCGCGGCGAGGCGTTCGCCGCCGAGATCTCCGGGATCGAGGAAAAGAATAAAACCCTGCGTACCGAGATCACGGCGCGCCAGGAAGAGCTTTCCGCGGAAGAGAAGCGCCGGGAAGAGCTCGCGCTGGCGGTCGAGGAATCATACAAGGGGATCGATGAGCGCAGGAAAAGCCTGGAATCGGTGAAAGAGCAGGCGTATGAATTACAGATGGGGCATAAGGACCTGGAGTACCGCTATCAGACGATCCGGGAACGGCTCGCGTCGGCGTACAAGGTCGATATCGATACGATAGTCGCCGAGATGAACAAACCGTTCGTCCTGCCCGATCCGGCGGTGCTTTTGCTCGAATATTCAGGGGCGCTCAAGGCAGAAGAAGTATTCCCGCTCCAGGAACCTCTTGATGAGGCCCTGCTGGCGACGGATATTCAGAAGCTCAAGGATAAGATCGACGGGTACGGTACGGTCAACCTGGTGGCGATCGAGGAGTATGAGGAGCTCAAGAAGCGGTACGATTTCCTGACCCAACAGCATGCCGACCTCCTGAACGCCAAGGGGGCGCTTCAGGACGCGATACAGAAGATCAACCGCACCACCAAGAAGATGTTCATCGAGACTTTTGAGAAGGTCGCCATAGAGTTCCGGAACTACTTCAAGTTGCTCTTTAACGGCGGTGACGCGCAGGTCTACCTGGTCGATGAGAACGACCCGTTGGAATGCGGTATCGAGATCATCTGCCGTCCGCCCGGGAAGAAACTGCAGAACGTCCTTCTGCTTTCCGGCGGCGAGAAATCGATGTCGGCGATCGCGCTGATATTCGCCATCTTCAAGGTCAAACCGGCGCCGTTCTGCATCCTCGACGAGATCGACGCGGCGCTTGACGAATCGAACGTCGACCGTTTCAGCAGGCTGTTCCAGGAGTTTACCGGAACCTCGCAGTTCATCGTCATCACGCACAACAAGCGCACCATCGCCAACGCCAACGTGATGTACGGGATCACCATGCAGGAATCCGGCGTTTCCAAGATCGTCTCAGTCAAGTTCTCCGATAAGAGAGAGAAGGAGAAAGAAGCGGAGCCGGTCGCCGCGTAAAATACGGGGACGTCCTATTTGGGGACACCCTATGCAATATAAAGGGCTACCTTTGGAAAAGGTAGCCCTTTTTTTATCAGCCGTTCTTATAGGGTGTCCCTTTATGGGACGTCCCCGGTTTAATTACAGGTTTTGTTCTTGCCGAGGCGTTTGGCTTCGTAGAGGGCCTGGTCGGCGTGTTCGATGAGTTCGGTGGGCGAGCCGCCGTTCTCGGGAAAGGTAGCGAGTCCGAGGCTGGCGGTGAGCACTTTGTTCGGCAGTATCTCTTCGCTGACGAAGTGCTGTTTCTCGATGTTCTCGCGGAGGCGTTCGGCGATCATGAACGCTTCTTTGCGGTCGGTGTACGGGAGGATGATGGCGAATTCCTCGCCGCCGTACCGGCAGACATAGTCCATTTTGCGCGACTGGTTCTTCAGGAGTAACGCCATTTCTTTCAATATCTGGTCTCCCGCCTGGTGGCCGATCATATCGTTGTAGATCTTGAAATTATCGATGTCGAGCATGATCAGGCTCAGGTTGGTGGAGGTGGCTTTCGATTTCTCCAGTTCCACGCTGAGGAGGTACTGGAAATACCCGTGGTTCCAGAGGTTGGTCAGCGAGTCGAGGTGCGCGCGGATGACGGTCTTCTCGTAGAGCCGGGAATTCTCGATCGCCAGCCCCGCCTGGTTGGCGAGCATGATCAACATGCGCAGGTCGTCTTTTGAAATAGGTTTGTGGGTGATGAAGTTGTCGCAGAGGAGGATGCCGTTGACCTGTTCCTTCGCCTTGAGCGGCACGACCACCAGTTCTTCGGGCTGGCGGAGCATCTGGATCACCGGGTCCTGGCTGTAATTCGACATCGTTTCCCGCGTCAGGTGGAGGGGCATCCCCTCGAGCACGCAGAGGGAGAGCAGGCTGTTCTTCTGCTCGTTCAGGGATATTTTGATGTGCTGGATCTGCTGGTTGAAACCCGTTTCCTGGATGTGGTGGGAGACCGTATAGGCGTTGATGAGGTCTTCCATGTCCATCTTTTCCTGCTCGACGTATTTCCAGACCCGGTTGGCTTCCTCGCCGCTCTCCGGGCCGATGGCCATCTTTCCCTCGATGATCTTTTCCTTGTCGTTGACCAGGAAGAGGAGGGCGCGGTTGAAGCCCAGCCCGATGTGGGCGGTGACGCCGGTCAGGATGATATAGAGGATCTCATCCAGCTTGAGCGTGGTGCGCATCGCGTTGGAGATCTCATACAGGACCGTGAGCTCCGATTTGGTGCGTTCCAGTTCGTTCTTTACCTTCAGCATCTCGTCCATATGCATAGAATGTAGCATACTTTACAAAAAGTGTCAACTTCCGCTCCCCCCCCTCTTCAGGACCCGCATCTGAACCCTCGACAGGACCCGCATCTGAAAATATTCCTGTTAGATTTTCCGGTTTTTAGTGTCTATTGATACGGGGACCGAAATTCAGAACCCGCATTTGAAGGGGGGGGCATATGCCGTATCGTAAGATTATGTTCGAAAAAGGGGGGGTGTATCATGTATTCACCCGGAGTATCGCCGGATACGTTGTCTTCAACTGTCTGAAAGATTATACGCGTATGAGAGAGACCGTTGGACATTATATTCGTCGGTCGCCAGGGCCATTTTCACATACGCCGAAATCTGACGGTTGGGAACGGATTCAGGGAGATAAACTTGTGGGAATATACGCGTATTGTTTTATGCCTACCCATCTGCATCTTTTGGTTTCTTCGCTGGTTGAGAATGGGATATCGCATTTTATGAACGTGATGTTGAAAAGTTACAGCCAATATTTTAACTTGCGGTATAACCGGAAAGGACCTTTGTGGGAGGGGAGATTCAAAAACATCCCGGTGGAAAAGGATGAGTATCTGTTGTATCTTACGAAATATATCCATCTTAATCCGGTGAAGGCAGGTTTAGTTACTAAACCTGAGGAATGGATTTTTTCATCATATAACGATTTTTTAACAGGTGACGGGCTCAAAGAGTGTGGTTTGGATCAATCATGGCAGATGGATGCGGCAGGGTATGCGCGATTTGTGGAAGACAAAAATGACCGGGAAATGGGACAAATCACGCACTTGATGGTTGATTGATTTCAGATGCGGGTCCTGACGAGGGGGTGAAGAGGGGAAGGAGGATGAGGGCGTAACAGCGGCATTGACAGCGCCGGGGGGGTAGGATATAATAGTGGTTCTTAAAATTTTACCGCGTAAAAGGGAGGAACGGTCATGACGGTCGAAAAAGAGAAGAAAGAAGTCGCTACTTCAGAACGGCAGAAAGCGCTGGAATTGGCGCTTTCCCATATAGAGAAGCAGTTCGGCAAGGGTTCGATCATGAAGCTGGGCGCCAAGGTCAAGGCGGACGTTGACTCTATTCCGACCGGGGCGCTGACCCTGGATTGCGCGTTGGGTATCGGCGGCCTGCCCCGGGGCAGGGTCGTCGAGATATTCGGCCCGGAAGCGTCGGGAAAGACTACGCTTACCCTGACCACGATCAGGGAGAATCAGAAGAAAGGCGGCGTTGCCGCGTTCATCGATGCCGAGCATGCCTTTGATTCCACCTACGCCAAGAAGATCGGGGTCAATCTGGATGACCTTTTGATCTCCCAGCCGGATACCGGGGAACAGGCGCTGGAGATCACCGAGACGCTGGTCCGTTCCAATGCCGTCGACCTGGTCATCGTGGACTCCGTGGCCGCGCTGACGCCCAAGGCGGAGATCGAGGGCGAGATGGGGGATTCCCACGTCGGCCTGCAGGCGCGCCTGATGTCGCAGGCCCTGCGCAAGCTTACCGCCGCGATCAGCAAATCGCGCTGTTGCGTCATCTTCATCAACCAGCTTCGCGAGAAGATCGGTGTTATGTACGGCAATCCCGAGACTACGCCGGGCGGACGGGCTTTGAAATTCTACTCTTCCGTGCGCCTCGACGTGCGCCGCATCGCCTCGATCAAGGTCAGCGACGTGGTGCTCGGCGGGCACGTGCGGGTGCGCGTGGTCAAGAACAAGATCGCTCCGCCGTTCCGCGAGGCGGAATTCGATATCATGCATGACGAAGGGATTTCCAAAGCCGGTAGTGTCATCGACGCCGGCGTGGCGCTCGAGGTATTGCAGAAATCCGGCACCTGGATATCATTCGGCGCGGAGAAGGTCGGACAGGGCCGCGACGCCGCGATAAAGACATTGAAAGAACAGCCCAAAATGCTGGACGCTATCGAGAAAGAGATCAGGAAGAAGATCTCTGCCGGGATGGAAGGATAACCAAAACAGTGAATGCGGAACGCGTCGCGCACCCCCTGCCGCGGCGGTTCCGGGCAAACAGGAGGAAAAGGGGCTATGGGTACTAAACGGTGGTTGGTTTCAGCGGCTCTGGTAACCATGGGTATCGCCGCGGGGTTGTTCATCGCGGCACGGTTCAATATTGTCACGGTCTCGACCGCGCAGGAAGCTCCGGCCGCGGCCTCCGCCGTCAGCGGCGGCCCGGACGCGGGATTTGAAGGGGCGATCGAAAGGGTTTCTACCCTTGTCGGCAAAGGCGTGGTTTCGATCAGTTCGGAACAGACCGCGAAGGTCGGGGGCGCCCGGAGATATTATTTCCGTTCGCCGGAAGGCAGCGGCACCGATCAGTTCGGCGGCGAAGGCGGACCGAACGACGAGGTATTCAAACGGTTCTTTGACGATTTCTTCGGCGGCATGCCGGAACGCGAATATAAGCGTGTCGGCCTCGGTTCAGGCGTTATCATCGATCCTTCGGGGATCATCCTGACCAACCAGCACGTGATCGATCAGGCGGACAAGATCACCGTTACCCTGCCCGACGGCCGGGAGTTTAAGGCGGAGATCAAAGGGCAGGATGCCCGTTCAGACCTGGCGGTCATCAAGATAGAGGCGAAGGATCTCCCCGCGGTCAAGATGGGGGATTCCGCGAGCCTGCGCATCGGGCAGTGGGTGGTGGCGGTCGGCAATCCGTTCGGTTTCGCGTTGCAGAATCCCGAACCGACGGTCACCTCCGGCGTCATCAGCGCCCTGCACCGGAGCCTCGGCCGGACGGTCTCGCGCGAGCGGAGCCTGAACGATCTGATCCAGACCGACGCGGCGATCAACCCGGGGAATTCCGGCGGCCCGCTGGTGAACCTTAAGGGCGAAGTGGTCGGCATCAACGTCGCGATCTTTTCCACGACCGGCGGCAGTCAGGGGATCGGTTTCGCTATCCCGGTCAATACCATAAAGCGCATCCTTTCCCAGTTGATCAGCGGCAAGCCGGTCCAGTACGGCTGGCTGGGCGTCAGCGTCCAGGATCTTACTCAGGAACTGGCCGCGTATTTCGGGCTCAGCGAGAAGAGCGGCGCCCTGGTGGTCAGCGTTATCGCCGACGGCCCCGGGGCTAAGGCGGGGATGAAAGACGGCGATATCATCCGGCAGATCGGCGACGCGCGGATCGCGAATGTCAAAGAATTGTTGAATATAGTCGGCAGTGCCGAAGTCGGCAAGCGGCTTCCGGTCAAAGTTCTGCGCGAAAAGAAAGAGATCTCACTCGATCTCACCGTCGGTAACCGTCCTTCGGACGATGAAATCGGGGATGAAGGACAGGGCTCGGGTAACCTCAAGGCCCCGACAGGCTGGCGGGGGATGGATGTCGGCGAACCCGGCGCCGAGGGCGTCAGAAGGCCGCCGGCGGATATCAAAAACGGGGTCATGGTCACGGCAGTCAAGCCGGGCAGTCCGGCCGATGACGCGGGGATTACTCCCGGCGATGTGATTCTGGAGATCAACCGGCAGAAGACCGCGACCCTGGCGGATTACCGCACGGCGATTAAGGCGGCCAAAGGCGACGCGCTGGTGCGCACCGCCCGGGGATTCGTTATCCTCAAGGAAGCATCGGGTGGAAAATAAAACGCTGGAGAAAGCGCGCCGGTACGCGTTTCTCCTGCTTAAATACCGTTTGCGCAGTACAAAAGAGCTCGGCGAACGGCTCGCGCGCAAGAAATTCCCCGCGGATATCGCCGGTCAGGTGATAAAGTCACTCGAGGAAAAAGGTTTCCTGGATGACAACGCGTTCGCGCGCGCCTGGATCGCTTCCCGCGGACAGAAGTTCGGCGGGCGCAGGATAACACAGGAATTACGGCAAAAGGGCATCGCCCCGGATCTGGTCACTGAGGGACTGCGGGAATTGAAGGAACGCTGTCCCGAAGAGGAAACGATACGCCGGCTTGCCGGGGCAAAGCTGAGGAAGTCAACGGGGCTCCATCCCCAAACGGCAAAACGGCGTATCTACGCGTATCTCCTCCGGCGAGGTTTCTCTCCCGACGCGGTGATCGATACACTAAACGAGATGATATGAAAGCAGACGAGTTACGGGAAAAATATCTGGAGTTCTTCCGTTCCAAAGGCCACAAGGTCGCGGAAAGCGATTCTCTCGTTCCCCAGGACGATCCTACCGTGCTGTTCACGCCCGCGGGCATGAACCAGTTCAAGAAACAGTTCCTGGGCATGGTCACGGATTTTCGCCGCGCCACGTCGTCACAGCGCTGTTTGCGCACCGACGACCTGGATAAAGTGGGGAAGACCGATTGCCATCACACGTTCTTCGAGATGCTCGGCAATTTCTCGTTCGGTGATTATTTCAAGAAAGAGGCGATCGCCTGGGCGTGGGAGTTCCTGACGAAAGAGCTTACGATCTCCCCCGACCGTCTCTGGGTCTCCGTTTACAAAGATGACGACGAGGCGTACGCTATCTGGAAGAACGATATCAAGGTCCCCGCGGATCGGATCGTCCGCCTGGGCGACCATGACAATTTCTGGCCGGCCGATGCCAAAGAGAAAGGGCCGAACGGCCCCTGCGGGCCGTGCTCCGAGATCTTCATCGATCTGGGGAAGGCTGTTGGTTGCGGCAAACCGGATTGTTCGCCCGCCTGTTCCTGCGGCAGGTTCATCGAGATCTGGAACCTGGTTTTTACCCAGTTCAACCGTAAAGAAGGCGGGGTGCTGGAACCGCTCCCGCAGAAGAATATCGATACCGGGATGGGGTTGGAGCGCATCACCGCGGTGATGCAGGGCGTGACCAATAATTTCCAGACCGACCTGTTCCAGCCGATGATCCAGGAGATCAAAGCGCGCGCGACGAAGAATAAGGATTCTGTTCAGGAGATGTACGCGATCACCGACCACCTGCGCGCGGCGGCCTTCACGATCAACGACGGCGTTCTGCCGTCGAACGAGTCGCGCGGCTACGTGGTCAGGAAGCTCATCCGCAAATCCGTCCTGCACCTGCGCGGGCTGGGCATCGAGAAGCCGTTCCTGCACACGCTGGTGCCGGTGCTGGCCGGGGTGATGCAGAAGCCGTACCCGGAACTGGCCAAACAGGCGAAGAATATCGCCGACGTGATCCTTGCCGAAGAGAAGAATTTCATCGGGGTGCTCAATTCCAGCGATTCTCTGCTGAAAGAGAAATTCGCCGGGAGGCCCGCGGAGAAAGAGGCGGGCGCCATCGCGTTCCAGTTGTACGATACCTACGGCATCCCGCTGGAGTTGACGAAGGTCTGGCTGGAGAAGAACGGGATCGCGATATCTCTGGCGGCGTTCGAAGAAGCGATGAAACATCAGAAAGACCGTTCCAAGGTGTTGAGTTCGATGAAAGGCGACGTTTTCAGCGTCACCGAGCTTTCCCTTAAGGGCGTTCCGAAAACACGCTTCCTCGGATACGACAGTTTCGAGACTGAGGCGAAAGTCATCAAGGTCATCCCCGATCCGAAAGACCCGCAGATGGTGAGCGTGGTTTTGGATAAGACTGTGTTTTACGCCGAGTCCGGCGGGCAGGTGCACGATATGGGCGTTATCTCCAAAGACGGCGCCGTGGTATTGGCGGTGGTCGACGTCCATAAAAGCGACGATGTGTTTGTCCACGCCGGCGCGCGCAAAGGCGAGTTGAAAGAAGGGGATACCGTGACGGCGGCGATCGATGTCGCGTACCGCATGAGCGTCGCCCGTAACCATACCGCGACCCATCTGCTTCAGGCGGCACTGCGCAAGGTCCTCGGCGGCCACGTGCAACAGCAGGGCTCGATGGTCGACCATGACCGCCTGCGTTTCGATTTCACGCATTTCAAGGAATTGAGCAAAGATGAGCGCGACCGGGTGGAGAAACTGGTCAATGAATACGCGCTGGCCAACCTGGCGGTGCATAAGAAAGAGATGAGCCTGGCGGATGCCCGGCAGGAAGGCGCGCTGGCGTTCTTCGGCGAGAAATACGGCGAGCGCGTGCGCGTCGTTTCCATCGAGGATATCTCAAAGGAATTTTGCGGCGGCACCCATCTGGACATGACCGGTTCGATCGGCCTTTTCACGATCGTTTCCGAAGGTTCGGTCGCCAGCGGCGTGCGCAGGATCGAGGCGCGCACCGGGCTGGGGGCGTACGAGACCGTCAAGGCGCGCGAGGGAACGGTGGAGGAATGCCGTCAGATACTCAAAGCGCCGGAAGACAAGGTCGTCGCCGAGCTCGAGCGGCGGCTCCTGCACATCAAGGAACTGGAAAAAACGCTCGCCGCCCAGAAACTGGAACGCGTGCGTACCGGGGCCCGGGAGCTGGCGAAAAAGGCCCGGCTTGTCGGCGGGAAGAATTTCATCAGCGAGATCATCGAAGGCGCGGACATGAACGCCCTGCGCGGCGCGGTGGATGTGATCAAGCAGGATATCCAGAACGCGGTGATCGCGCTGGGTTCGTCGCAGGACGGCAAGGCGTGCCTGGTCGTGGGGCTTACCCCCGACCTGGCGAAGGGCGGTTTGAGCGCGCAGAAACTCATTCAGGCCGTGGCCCCCGTGCTGGGAGGTTCGGGAGGCGGCCGTCCCGATTTCGCCCAGGCCGGCGGCACGAAACCGGAGAATATCGGGAAGGCGTTCGGGGAACTGGAAAAAATAATCGGCACAACAGCGTAGGACACCCACACCCATGAAGATCATACGTCCGGGAAGCAAACAGCTCGAGAAGATCTACGCCCGCGGTTTTTTCAAATCGCGCAGGGTCGAAGAGCGGGTCAGGAAGATCGTCGACGACGTCCGCCTTTTCGGCGACGAGGCGCTCCTCAAATATACCCGTAAATTCGACGGGGTGAAGATGTCCCCGCGCCAGCTCAGGGTTTCCGAGACCGAGATCTCGGGCGCCTACCAGAACATCTCCCCGAATTTCGTTTCCAGCCTCAAGGTGATCATCAATAACATCAACCGTTTTTACGGCAAGGTCATCAAGAAATCGAAGTCGTGGCGGTTGAACGACGGGGAAGGCTTCGTCCTCGGCGAGCAGTATTCGCCGATGGAGCGCGTGGGCGTGTATATCCCCGCGGGGACCGCGCCGCTCGTTTCCACCGTTTACATGACCGTCCTGCCGGCGAAGATCGCCGGCGTCAAAAAGATCTCGCTCATCAGCCCGCCGGACAAGAACGGATTCATCAATCCGCATATCCTGGTGGTGGCCGATCTGCTGAAGGTGGATGAGATATATCGCGCGGGAGGCGCGCAGGGCATCGCGGCGCTCGCGTTCGGGACGAAGACGATCCCCCGGGTGGACAAGATCGTCGGGCCGGGGAATATGTATGTCAGCGAGGCCAAGCGCCAGGTGTTCGGCTATGTCGACATCGACATGATCGCCGGGCCGACGGAACTGGTCATCATCGCCAACCGCTCGAGCGATCCGAAATTCGTCATCGCCGATCTCAAGGCGCAGGCCGAGCATGCCGGCGGGCTGGCGATCCTCATCACCAATTCCAAGTCGTTGGCGAAACAGGTCAAGGCGCAGGTGAACTCGAACGGTTTTATCGTCCTTACCAAGAACCTGGAACAGGCGGTGGAGATCTCCAACCGGATCGCCCCGGAACATCTGGAGATACTCGTCAACAAGCCTCAACAGCTGGTCAAGTCCATCACCAACGCCGGCGCGGTATTCCTCGGCCCGTATTCGCCGACAGCGCTGGGCGATTATGTCGCCGGGCCCAGCCATGTCCTGCCGACGGGCGGCACGGCGCGTTTCTTCTCCGGCCTGTCGGTGTTCGATTTCATCAAGAGCAGTCATATCATCGGGTATTCCCGCAAGGCGCTGGAAAAGGTGAAGGAGCCGCTGGAGAAGATCGCCTCGATCGAGGGGCTGGCCATGCACCTGGAGTCGGTTAAAGCGAGATTTGAGTGAAAGCCGGAGAGAATATGAAAAAAAGGACAGCGATTGAAAAGCGCAAGACCCGGGAGACCGACATCACCGTCAAACTGACGATCGGCGGTTCCGGAAAAGCGAAGATCGATACCGGCATCGGTTTCCTCGATCATATGCTTGAACTGTTCGCGTTCTGGGGATTTTTCGACCTGGAGATAAAGACCGGGAAGTGCGACCTGAAGGTGGATATCCACCATACCAACGAGGATATCGGCATCGTCCTGGGCAAGGCGTTCAATACGGCGTTGGGCAATAAGAAAGGGATAACGCGCATTGGTTTTGCGTCAGTGCCGATGGAAGAAACGATTGGCGATGTAACGGTGGATATTAACGGGCGCGGTTTCTTTATGCTCAACGGCGTTACATCCGCGAATAAATCCGAGGGGTATGAACTGGAGTATGCTAAGCATTTTTTTGATGAATTCGCCAAGCATCTCGGCATGAATTTGAATATACGTGTTAATAATCCGAGTGCGGATCTTCACGCCACGCTTGAACCGGTGTTTAAAGCGCTTGGCATCGCGATGGACCGGGCGACGCAGATCGACCCGCGAAGAAAAGGTATCCCTTCGACGAAGGGTGTTATAGATTAGACACCACCTCAGAACCCGCACCACCTCAGAACCCGCATCTGAAACCGCGGTTTCAGATGCGGGTCCTGTCGAGGTGCGGATGCGGGTTCTGTTGAGGTATATATGATCGGCATAATAGATTACGGCATGGGCAATATCCACAGCGTCAAGAAGGCGCTGGAATCGCTGGGCGGCGAGGCGGAGGTCGTTGCCGACCCGCGGCTCGTGGGGCGTTACGCGAAGCTTGTTTTGCCCGGCGTCGGCGCGTTCGGCGACGCGATGGACGCGTTGTCCCGGACCGGTATGGCTGCGGCGATAAAAGAATATATCGGTACCGGCAGGCCTTTCCTCGGGATATGCCTGGGCATGCATCTTTTATTCGAGGAAAGCGAGGAATCCCCCGGCGTCAAGGGGCTGGCGGTATTGCCGGGCAGGGTGCGCAAGTTCCCCGGGAACGTGGGGTTCAAGGTGCCGCAGATGGGCTGGAATTCCATCACGCGGCGTTTAGAGTGCCCGCTTCTTAACGGTTTGCCGGAAGATAACAGCGTGTATTTCTGCCACTCGTATTACCCCGAGACTCCGGATAAAGGGATCGAGGCGGCGGTGACCGGGTACGATGTCACGTTCCCCTCGGTAGTCTGGAAAAAGAATATCTTTGCCTGCCAGTTCCATCCCGAAAAGAGCCAGGCGACGGGTTTGCGGATGTTAAAGAACTTTATAGGAGATATATGCTGATCATTCCCGCGATCGATCTGAAAGACGGTAATGTCGTGCGCCTGTTCCAGGGCAAAGAGAGCGACGTGACCGTGTATTCCCGTAATGCCGTTACCGTCGCCCGCCATTGGCAAAAGCAGGGGGCCGAGATGATCCATGTCGTCGATCTCGACGGCGCGTTCGAGGGCGAGCCCCGAAATATCGAGTGGGTGAAGAAGATCTGCAAGGCCGTCGATGTGCCGGTGGAATTCGGCGGAGGGGTACGGGAACTTAAGACTATCGAGAAGCTGATAAAGTCCGGTGTTACCCGGGTTGTGCTGGGCACGAAGGCGGCGGAAGACGCCGATTTCCTGCGCGCGGCTCGGGATCAGTTCCCGGGGCAGATCATCGTCAGCATCGACAGCCGCAAGGGCATGGTACTGACGAAGGGATGGGTTCAGTCCAAGGAACTCACGGTGATCGATTTCGGGTCGGAGCTTAAAGAGATGGGGTTCGATACCGTGATCTATACCGATACCTCGAAAGACGGGACATTGCGGGGCCCGGATATGGAGGGCATTCGCGAACTGTTGGGGAGGACTCACCTCGATGTTATCGCGTCAGGAGGCGTTTCTTCGATCAAGGATATTACCGACTTGGCGGCCCTTTCCCGCAAAGGGTTGTCCGGCGTTATCATCGGCAAGGCGTTATACGAGGAGAAATTTACGTTAAAAGAGGCGTTGAGAGCCTTAAAAACCGAAGGAGGAGTATCATGAAAAGGGGTTCCGTGATTCTTATGCTGTTGGTGTTTGTGCCGCTGGTTGTCCTTGGCGGGTGCGCGACGATGAACAAAAAAAGCGATACCGACCTGCAGACGCTCAAGGCCCAGGTGACCGACCTGGAGGTCAGGGTTCAGCAGAAAGATACCGAGATCGTCGGCCTGCGTCAGGCGCTCAGCAAGACAACCGAGGAAAAGTATAATCAGGTGAAAGAGTCTTCCCAGCTTTCCGCCACCCAGGTGCCTACGCCCCTGCAAATACAGCAGGCGTTGAAGGCCGCCGGGTACGATCCGGGCGATATGGACGGGAAGATGGGATCAAAGACGCGCAAAGCGGTGCGCGCGTTCCAGAAGGCCAACGGGCTTAATCCCGACGGGAAAGTCGGCCCGAAGACCTGGAACGCCCTTCTGCAGTCCGGCGCGGCGAAATAGCGGGACGTGTGCATATGTTGAGCAAAAGGATCATCCCCTGTCTTGATATCAAAGACGGCCGCGTGGTTAAAGGCGTCAAGTTCGTCGAGCTCAGGGACGCGGGGGATCCGGTCGAGGTAGCCAGGGCGTATGAGCGCCAGCAGGCGGATGAGCTGGTCTTCCTCGATATCACCGCCAGTTTCGAGAAGCGTAAGACCTTTGTCGAGCTGGTGGAACGGATCGCCGGGAATATCTTTATGCCGTTTACGGTGGGCGGAGGGATCGGCGGAGTCGAGGACATCCGTACCCTGCTTAATGCCGGGGCGGACAAAGTTTCCATCAATACCTCAGCCGTCACGAACCCCGGGTTGATCAACGCGGGGGCGCGCAAGTTCGGCAGTCAGTGTATCGTGGTCGCCATCGACGCCAAGCGGCGCGCCGCGGGCGGATGGGAAGTGTATACACATGGGGGCAGGACTCCCGCGGGGCGTGACGCGGTGGAGTGGGCGCGCGAGGCCGCCCGTCTGGGCGCGGGGGAACTTCTCCTGACCAGCATGGATTGCGACGGCACGCGTAACGGATACGATTATCCGCTTACCGCGGCGGTTTCCGCGGCGGTGAATATTCCGGTCATCGCGTCGGGCGGGGCGGGAAAACTCGCGGATTTTAAGGATGTGTTCACCCTGACCGGGGCGGACGCGGCGCTTGCCGCGTCACTGTTCCATTACGGGGAGCTTTCGGTAAAACAGGTAAAGGATTTCCTGCGGCAGGAAGGCATAGCCGTGAGGAAGGATATCGCGGACTGACGGTAATGGAGGAATCATGGCAGAGAAGGTTTTTAAAAGCGTAAAGGATCTTAAGTTTGACGATAAAGGGTTGATCCCCGCGATCATCCAGGATTATAAGGACGGCGCGGTATTGATGCTGGCGTACATGAACGCCGAATCGGTGAAGCGGACGCTTAAGCTGGGCAAGACCTGTTTCTGGTCGCGCTCGCGCCAGGAGTATTGGGTCAAAGGGGAGACCTCTGGCCATTTTCAGTTCGTCAAGTCGGTCGCTTACGATTGCGACCTCGACGCGCTGTTGATCAAGGTGCGCCAGGTCGGCGTCGCCTGCCACACGGGAAATAGAAGCTGTTTTTACCGGAAGGTAAAGAAGAGTAAGTAATCACTGTTGCCAGCGCACCTCGACAGGACCCGCATCTGAAACTGTGGTTTCAGATGCGGGTCCTGTCGAGGTGACGCGTGGCCTTGGATAATATGCTTAGACCTTCTCTTAAGGAATTCCTGAAGCTTTCCCGGACCGCGAACGTGATCCCCGTATATAAGGAGATCAGCGCGGATCTGGATACGCCTGTTTCGAGTTATCTCAAACTGGCAAAAGACCGGTATTCGTTCCTGCTGGAATCGGTGGAGGGGCAGGAGAAGATCGCGCGTTTTTCTTTCATCGGCACGCGGCCGCATCTCGTGTTCAAAAGCAAGGGGCGGGATGTGGAGATAACGCGGCAAAAGGGCGGCGTTGAGCGGTTTGTCACGGAAACGGACCCGCTGGATGAGTTGAGACAGCTGATGGCGGGTTTCCGGACTGCCGAGGTGGCGGGACTGCCGAGATTCTTCGGCGGGCTGGTGGGATACCTGGGGTATGACGCGGTGCGTTTTTTCGAGCGGATACCCGATAAGAATCCCGATGAGCTGGGGGTGCCGGACGCCTGTTTCATGCTCACGGAGCTGATCCTGGCGTTCGACCATGTGAACCATACGATCAAGATAATCTCTACGTGTATCCTGGAAGACGGACTTTCCCTGGAGCGTAAAACGCGGCTTTATCGCGAAGCGGCAGGGAAGATATCCGCCGTGGAGAAAGATTTCTCCCGGCCCCTGGGCCGGATCGGCGAGCGGGAGCTGAAAGCGCCCGGTAAAATAAAAATAACTTCCAATTTTGAAAAATCGGAGTTTTGTGATATAGTTAATAAGGCCAAACGGTACATCAGAAAAGGCGATCTGATTCAGGTTGTTCCATCGCAACGGTTTAAGACGCGGATCAAGAAACAGCCGTTTGACATCTATCGCGACCTGCGGAGCCTGAACCCTTCGCCGTACATGTTTTACCTTACCCTGGGCGGGATCACCCTGGTCGGTTCTTCCCCCGAATTGCTCGTGCGTTGTGAGGACGGCGTATGCCGTACGCGGCCTATTGCCGGTACCCGGCGCCGCGGCAGGAACGACGGGGAGGATGCGGCGCTGGCGGCCGAGCTCTTGAAGGATGAGAAAGAGAAGGCCGAACACCTGATGCTCGTCGACCTGGGCAGGAATGACCTGGGCAGGATTTGCCGTCCGGGCACGGTCAAGGTCAATGAGTTCATGGGCGTGGAGCGGTATTCCCACGTGATGCACCTGGTCAGCGATGTGACCGGGATGCTTGACCGGAAATACAACGCGTACGATTGCCTGCGCGCCTGCTTCCCCGCGGGAACGGTTTCCGGAGCCCCGAAGATCAGGGCGATGGAAATCATCGACGAGTTGGAGAATACCCGGCGGGGGATCTATGCCGGAGCGGTGGGCTATTTCAGTTTTTCCGGCGCCATGGATACCTGCATCGCCATCCGCACGGTTTTGGTAAAAGGCGGGTACGCGTACGTGCAGGCGGGCGGCGGGATCGTGGCGGATTCCGTGCCGGAAAAAGAATACATGGAAACAGTCAACAAGGCGAAGGCGCTTTTGGAAGCGATCGCCCGCTGAGGTTGTTTCCACTCTATTAAAACCACAACATAAAAGGAGAAGGACATGGCGGTACGCATTCGGTTACGCAGGATCGGGAAGAATCCCAAAGGCAAACCTCATTTTCGCGTCACGGTATTCGACGAGAGGGTGACCAGGGACGGCAGGTTCATCGAGGAGATCGGTTTTTACAATCCCGTTTCGAAGCAGACGAAGGTCGACGTGGCGCGTTTCGATTACTGGGTGAGCAAAGGCGCCCAGCCTACCCTTCGGGTGGCGGCGATCGTGAAGAGATATAAGAAAGAACCCGTCAAGGAGGTAAAAGATGCAGCCGCAACCGGGAGCTAATTTCACCGTACTGATCGTCCAGTTTCTGCTTATCGGCGTGATCTTTTATTTCCTGCTCATCCGTCCCCAGCGGGCGGAGGAGAAGAAACGCCAGGAATTGCTCAGCAAACTGGGCAAGAACGATGAGGTCGTCACCTCGAGCGGTATCCACGGGACGATCGTGAATGTGAAGGATAAGACCGTCATCCTTCGTATCGACGATAATGTCAAGGTCGAAATGGAAAAGGCCGCTGTCGTTACGGTCATCAAACGGCAGGGCGACAACCAAGGATAAATCAGAGTATGGACAAAAAACTCCCGCTTAGGATCGGTATAGTCCTGGCCGTGCTGGGGCTGTGCGTGTATTTCATCTTCCCGCTCGGGAAGCGCATCAACCTGGGTCTCGACCTTCAGGGCGGCATGCACCTTTTGATGAAGGTGGATACGAGCAAACTGCAGGGCGCGGCCAAGGCTGATGCCGCCGACCGCGCGATCGAGGTTATCCGCAACAGGATCGACCAGTTCGGCGTGCGCGAAGCCTCGATACAGCGCCAGGGCGAGGATGAGATCGTTGTCCAGCTTCCCGGGGTCACCGACCGCGAGCGCGCGCTTGACCTCATCGGCAAGACAGCGTTGCTGGAATTCCGGGTCGTTTCCGAAGACCAGGATAAGATCAAGGAAGCGGTCGCGGGCAAGGTCCCGGACGGGTATGAGTTGAAATATTCGGAAGAGCGCCATGAACCGCTTCTGATGAATAAAGAGGCGGTGCTTACCGGCGATTCCGTGAAGAACGCCGAAGTGCGTTTCAGCCAGACCGAGTTCAACGCTCCGGTCGTCGGCCTGGAGTTCAACGCGCTGGGGGCGGAGAAATTCGCCAAGATCACCGCGGAGAATATCGGCAAACGGCTGGCGATCGTGCTTGACGGCAAGGTGCAGTCGGCGCCGGTGATCCGGGAAGCCATCCCTTCCGGCGAGGCGGTCATCAGCGGCAGTTTTGATGTCGCCTCCGCGCAGGATCTTTCGATCATCCTGAGGGTCGGCGCCCTGCCGGCACCGATGTATGTCGAGGAGGAGCGGACGATCGGCCCGTTGCTCGGGCAGGATTCCATCAACAGCGGCGTCAAGGCGAGCGTTATCGGCGTCGGGCTGGTATTCATCTGCATGATCGTGTATTATCTCCTGGCCGGCGTGGTATCGAGCATCGCGCTTTTCCTGAACCTGCTGATGACGCTGGGGATCATGGGCATGCTGCCCGTCCTTTTCCCCGGGATATCGGCGACGCTGACACTACCCGGCATCGCGGGTATCGCGCTTTCATTGGGCATGGCGGTCGACGCTAATGTCCTCATCAACGAGCGCATCCGTGAGGAGCGCGCGACGGGAAAGACGCTGGTCAAGTCCATCGAACTGGGCTACCAGAAGGCCTTTACCGCTATCTTCGATTCCAACCTTACCACGTTGATCGCGGCGTTCCTGCTTTTCCAATTCGGCACCGGGCCGATCCGGGGTTTCGCGGTCACTCTGACCATCGGCCTGATCGCCAGCTTGTTCACCGCGATCGTGGTGACTCGTCTGATCCTCGAACTGATGCTGGGATGGGGATGGCTTAAATCACTGCCCATGCTTCAGGTTATCGGCGAGACAAAGATCGATTTCATCGGCAAACGCATGTTCTTTTACGCCATCTCCATCGTGGTGATCGGCGCGGGCATGTTCTCGCTCATCTCGAAAGGAAAGGCCGCCTACGGTATCGATTTCTCCGGGGGGCAACTGCAGGAATACAGTTTCAAAGACCCCGTTCAGGTGGATAAGGTGCGGCAGTCGTTAAAAGAGATCAACGTCGCCGATGCCTCCATCCAGGGGTTCAAGGATAATCCCAAACTGGTATTGATCCGGACGAGCGAGGATAAGAGCACCGCGATCACTGAGCAATTGAAGAAGGCGTTCCCTGATGAGAATGTCCAGGTCTTGCGGATCGAGCGTGTCGGCCCGATCGCGGGGAACCATCTCAAGACGAAAGCGCTCTACGCGCTGATCTGGTCGCTCATCGGTATCCTGGTCTATGTCGGGTTCCGGTTCAAGCATTTTAATTTTGCCGCCGCGGGCGTCATCGCGCTTTTCCATGACGTGCTGGTGGCCGCGGGTTTCCTGGTGATGACCGGCCGGCAGATCGACCTGCTTTCGGTCACGGCGTTCCTGACCATCGCCGGGTTTTCCATTAACGACACGATCGTCATCTATGATCGTGTCCGGGAGAATAGCCGTCTTCTGAAGAAGACCGGGCTCAAGGACCTGATCAATCTCAGCGTCAACCAGACTCTGGCGAGGACCCTGTTGACGTCGGGTATCACCCTGTTGACGGTCATCGCGCTGTTTGTCTGGGGCGGGGAGATCCTGAGCAATTTCGCGTTCACCCTGCTGGTCGGGTTCATCTCCGGCGTTTACTCCACGGTGTTCATTGCTTCGCCGTTGGTGCTTGCCTGGGGAAAGAAGTCCGAGCATTAAGGTTTATGTCCCGCCTGCCGGGTGTTTTTCCCGGCAGGCGGTTTTTTTTTATCCATAGGCCGTGAATGATGTTCAAATCGATAAAGATATATAAGGGAGAGAACACCGATCGCGCGCGCCTCATCGCCATGCTTGCCGGGTTCGCCTATAAACGGCGCGACGCGATCAGCGAGGAGGGGGATTTCGCCGCGCGCGGGGGTATTATCGATGTCTTTCCCTATACGTATGAATTGCCGCTCCGCATCGAGCTTGACGGTGACACGGTCAGCTCTATCCGTACGTTTGATCCCCTGAAGGGCGAGGCGCTCTGGGAACACTCCTTCGCGATCATCCTGCCGTTCCGCAAAGCCATTTTCTCCAAGACCCAGCCGTTCACCGAGCAGTATCCGATGGAGAATTTTGTCGATATCGGTATCGGCGACTACGTCGTGCACAACGAGTACGGGATCGGGAAATTCCGGGGGATGCAGAAGGTCAGGATCGGCGACCGGTCCGAGGATAATCTGGTTATCGAGTATGACCGTCAGGAGAAATTGTATGTCCCGGTCAAGTCCATGCACCTGGTGCAGAAGTACATCGCGTTCCAGGCGCGGCGGCCGAAATTGTTCCGGTTAGGGAGTAAAGAATGGCAGAGGATCAAGGAACGGGCGCGTACGGGGATCCAGAAGATGGCCTGGGACCTGCTTTCGCTTCAGGCGATGCGCATGAGCGTCACGGGGTTCCCGTATTCCGCCGACGCCGAGTGGCATCGCGATTTTGAGCGGGGTTTCCCGTTCGAGGAGACCCCCGACCAGGAGAAGGCGATGCGCGAGGTGAAGGCGGATATGGAGTCGGGGAAGATGATGGACCGGCTCCTGGTGGGCGATGTCGGCTACGGCAAGACCGAGGTCGCCCTGCGCGCCGCGTTCAAGGCGGTGATGGACGGCCGGCAGGTGGCGTACCTGGTGCCGACGACCATCCTCGCGGAACAGCACGTGCAGAATTTCTCCGCGCGCATGAAAAAGTTCCCGGTAACGGTGGAGATGCTTTCGCGTTTCCGGACCCCGGCCCAGCAGAAAGACATCGTGCGCCGGCTGGTTGACGGGAAGGTGGATATCGTCATCGGTACCCATCGTTTGCTTTCCGCCGATGTCCAGTTCAAGAACCTGGGGCTGGTGATTATCGATGAGGAACAGCGTTTCGGCGTCAAGGCGAAGGAGAAGCTCAAGGCCTTCCGGCTGAGCACCGATGTCCTCACCCTGACCGCCACGCCGATCCCCCGGACCCTGTACATGAGCTTGATGGGAGCGAAGGACTTCTCGGCGATCAATACCCCGCCTGAAAATAGGTTGCCTATCAAGACCATAGTGGTAGAATATGACGAAGATTTGGTCCGGGAGGCGATAAAACGGGAGTTAGCCCGCAAGGGCCAGGTTTTTTTTCTGCATAACCGTATCGAGGATATCGACCGGCAGAAAGAGAAGCTTGCCCGGCTTCTGCCGCCGGGAACGCGGATGGCGGTCGGACACGGCCGGATGCGCGCGCGGGAACTGGAGTCCATTATGGGCTCATTCCTGAACGGCCGGACGGATGTCCTTCTTTCCACGATGATCATCGAATCGGGGATCGACATCCCGAACGCCAACACGATTATCGTCAATAACGCCCATACGTTCGGGCTCGCGGACCTCCATCAACTCAGGGGGAGGGTGGGCAGGTTCAACCGGCCGGCGTTCTCTTATTTTCTTGTCCCGCGTTCCGGCGTTATTTCGTCGGTGGCGCGTAAACGGCTTACCGCTATCCAGGATTACGCGCACCTTGGCGCGGGTTTCAGGATCGCGATGGAAGACCTGGAGATACGCGGCGCCGGGAATCTCCTGGGTATGGAACAGCACGGGTTTGTTAATGCCGTCGGGTTCGACCTCTATTGCCGTCTCCTGCGGGAAGCGATTGAAACGCTTAAGCAGGCGCAGGCGGCGCAGAAAGGATAACCGTATATGAGAACGCGGATTTTTGTGATTTCAGTGTTGTCGGCGCTGTCGCTGGCGGGGGTTGCGCGGGCGCAGGACCGGATCGTCGCGGTCGTCAATAACGAGGTGATCACGCAGAAAGACATGGACGCGTTCACCACGTTCACTCGTATCCAGCTTTCACAGAAGCTTTCCGGCCAGGGGCTTGAGGATAAACTCGCCTCGATGAAGAAAGACCTTCTTCAGCGGCTGATCGAGGACCGTTTGATCCTCCAAGAGGCCAAGAAAAGCGAGGTGAAAGTCGATGAAGGGCGCGTGAAGGCGAAGATGGCGGAAGTGAAAAAACGCTATGAGTCGGAGAAGGATTTCAATGACGCGCTTGTCCAGCAGGGCCTTTCCGCCGGGGACATTGAGTCGCGCATCAAGGACCAGATGATGATGTATTCGCTCATCGACGCGAAGATCCGTTCCAAGATACAGATAAAGCCATCGGAGATCACCGCGTATTTCCAGGAGAACAAGCAGGAGATGGTGACGCCCGAGCGCCGTGAGGTCGCGTCGCTCTCAGCTGAGACGGAAGGCGCCGCGCGGGAGCTGGCGGATCAACTGCGGCAGGGAAAATCCATCGAAGCCCTGGCGGCGGAGCGGAATATCAAAGTAAACTCATTCACCAGCCGTCCGGGCGAGCTTAAGAAAGAGGCGGATGAGGCGATATTCGGCCTCAAACAGGGTGGTGTGTCGGCTCCGGTTAACGTCAACGGCGCGTATTATGTGTTCACGCTGACGCGGATACTTTCTCCCGAATCGCGCTCGCTGACCGATGTGCAGGACCAGATCCACGATGTGCTGTTCGAGAAGAAGATGCAGGAGGCGGTCACGGCATGGCTCGATGAGGTCAGGAAGACCGCGTATATAAAGTTAGTGGAATAACCCCGCTTAATACCCGCATCTGAAACCGGTATTCGGATGCAGGTTTCAGATGCGGGTATTGACGAGGTACGGAATAAAGGGCGGGGACGTCCCCGAATTAGTTATGCGTATCGGTATCACGATGGGCGATCCGTCGGGGATCGGCCCGGAGATCATTGCCAAAGCGCTTCCCGTCATCGCGCCGTTCGGGCAGGTGGTCATTATCGGCGACGCGGGGGTCTTCGGCCGCGCCTGCGCGTACACGCGCGTGCCGCGCGGGGTCTCATTCGATTTCGTCGATATGGCGAACGTTCCCCGCGAGGGATTCGCGTTCGGCAGGATCAAAGCCGAATACGGCAAGGCCTCACTGGAATTCATCGACCAGGCGGTGGCGCTTCTTGACCGCGGGCTTATCGATTGCCTGGTGACCTGCCCGGTTTCCAAAGAGGCGGTCAGCCTCGGCGCGGGGCCGTTCTCCGGCCATACCGAGTATCTTGCCCGCAAAGCGGGCGTGCGTTCGACCGTGATGATGCTTCTTAACGAGCGCCTGCGGTTCGGGCTCGTGACTACTCATCTTCCCTTGCGTGATGTTCCCGCCGCGATAACCCGGGAAAAAGTGCGAAAAACCGTTTCTATGACCGCGCAGGCCCTTCGCCGCTGGTTCGGGATCCGTTGTCCGTCACTGGCGGTCTGCGGCGTCAACCCGCACGCTTCCGATAACGGGGTGATCGGCGACGAGGAGAAGAAGGTGCTCATCCCCGCGCTGGCCGGCATGGATAAAAAAGGTTTCCGGGTCGCCGGACCGCTTTCCGCGGATTGCTGCTGCGCCGCGGCGATGGCGGGGAAGTTCGACGCGGTGGTGGCGATGTACCACGACCAGGCGTTGATCCCCCTCAAAACTATCGGCGCCTACAGCGGCGTTAACCTTACCGCTGGGCTTCCCTACGTGCGGACGTCGCCCCTGCACGGGACGGCGTTCGATATCGCCGGGAAGGGGAGGGCCAACGCGGGTTCTCTCATCGCGGCGGTGGAAACGGCATGCAGATGCGCCCGGCGCCCAAGAAAAGCTTAGGTCAGAATTTCCTCAACGACGGAAACGCGCGCCGGCGCATGATCGACGCGTGCGCGTTTACTTCCGGCGACGTGGTGCTGGAGATCGGCCCCGGCCAGGGCGCGCTCACCCCGCGTATCGCCGAACACGCCCGGAAAGTATACGCGGTCGAGCTTGACCGCCGGTTTGCCGCGCTCCTTGCCGGGACATTCGCCGGTTCCCCCACCGTAACTATTATTCCCGGGGACATCCTGAAATTCGATATTTCCTCTCTCCCGGAAACGCGCTCGCAAAAGATCAAGGTCTTCGGGAACATCCCGTATTACATAACATCGCCGATCATCGAGCATCTCGTCCTGTCGCGGGGTTCCATCAGCGAGATATTCCTGACCGTGCAGAAAGAGTTTGCCCGCCGCATCGCGGCGGCGCCGGGAGGCAAAGAGTACGGGTCGTTCAGCTGTTTTGTGCAGTATTATTTTGAACCCAAAGTGCTCTTCGATATAAAGAAGAACAGCTTCTATCCGGTGCCCAAAGTGGATTCCAGTTTTATCCGCCTCCGCGTGCGCGAGCAGACGGCGGTCACAGTTCCCGATGAGGAACGCCTGTTCCGCGTGATCCGCACCGCGTTCCAGCAGAGGCGCAAGACCATCCGGAACAGCCTTAAGGATATCCTCGCGGCTACGGAGCTGGAAGAGGCGTGTTCCCGCGGGAAGATCGATCCCGGCGCGCGGCCCGAACGGCTTAGCCTGCGCGATTTTGCCTGTTTGGCCGGTTTCAGGGAATAATCGCGGCGTGGAGAAATAAAAGTCGTCCCCAGCTTGACGAAGCGGGATGCGCCGGATATACTTACATATATACTAATAATCAAGCCACGGAATCTGATCGGTCAAAGATCAGAATTTCGTGGTTTTTTTCTTGCCCACAACAAAGACTTTATTAAAGCGTTAACCTTTTCAGGGAGAGTAAATGAGCCGGAAAATAATCGCGTTCCTGTTGATCTTCTGCCTGGTGTTCGAACAGAGCGGTTTCGCGCAAGTTGCTTCCGTAGCGGATCTGTCCGCCGCTTTCGCGAGTGTTTCCTCATTTGACAAGTTCCGGCCGATGCACCTGCGCTCGCTGTCCCTTGACCGGGGCCGTAACGACTTCAATCTTTTCGTGGACAAAGGTGATGTGAGGAAATTCCCGCCGGCGGAAGTGAAGGAGTCCGCCGATAAGCTGATGGAGTATTTCCAGATCGGCATTACCCTTCCGGACAGCGCGTTCTGGGTCAATCTGCGGCCGGATGGGGCGGATACGATCATCGATCCCGCGCTGGAAAAGACCGACGTGGGAAAGGTTCTGCTGGAAGCGGACCTGGCGTTGAAGAAAGACATGGCCAGGGCGACGTCACCGAAGACGAAAGAAGGCCGCGTTTATTGGAATAAATTGTATGCCAAGGCCGAGTCGTTGTTCGGAAGCCGCGAGGTTTCCATCCCCACCCTGACCCGTCCCTGGATCGTGCCCGGCGAGATCATCGTCCGCCAGTCCCCGGAAAGCGCGTATGTCTACAAAGCGGGGCTTGTGGTCAAACTGGAACAGGACCATCTGCGTGATTCCAGCGCGTATAAATTCAACGATCCGCGTTTACAAGAGCTCAACGAGTATTCCACCCGGTTGATCCGCGAACTCATCCTTCCGCAGTTGACAAAAAAAGTTAACAGCTCCCGGTCGTACGCCGCCCTGCGCCAGGTGTTTTATTCGCTGGTGCTCGCCAAGTGGTTCAAAGAGCGTTTTCAGGGCAGTCAGGCGCGCTATGCCGATCGCATCGACACGGGCGATCTGTCCGGACTGACGTCCCGCGAGGCCTGGTCGAAAGATACCTATTTCCAGGCGTACCGGAAGTCGTTCGCCGAAGGGGAGTATACCGCGCGCGAAAGCGTTCCCGGCGCCGGCGGCGCTTCGATGCGCAGTTACGCCAGCGGCGGCATCAACGGTTTGATGACCGAGGCCCGGCCGATGATCGTTCCCCAGAGATCGGGCATTGTCCCCGGGCGCGGCAACCTGCAGTTTGACGGCGGCAGGATCACGGTGATCGGCAGTCAGGCGGTGGAAGCGGAACAACCGCGGGCCGGGGCCGTTACGGTGAGCCCGGTGAAGACAGACGGCGGTAAGGCGCAAAAGGCGGCCGCGCTGGTTTCTCTGGTATCTCTTGCCGGTCTGGCGGCGTACGGATTCATCACCGGTAGTATTCCCCCGGTGTTTACCTTGGGTGTACCTGCCGCTGTTCTCGGTTTTTCCGGCGGTATCCTTGCCTGGAACAAAAGATCGCCCTTCACGACAATATTTTTTCTGGTGGTAGCCGGGATTTTTCTGGGGGTGGGGCCGTTATTCGACAGTGCCTGGATTTTATCGAATGAAACGATTGTGTCGGTCGGGACGTATTACTGGGCTATCCCGGTCATATCGCTGTTTTACAGCGCGGCGAGCGGGGTGCTGGCGACGGAAACGGCGTACGATATCATTGAGCATGTTAAGGAGGCGAAAGAAAGATTGAACGGGCCTCAACAGTCCCGTCGTGACGGCGGTATGGCGCACGATCTTCGATTGAAGGGGTATTTGTGGAGGTTAAACCATTCCTGGACCGGCGGGCAGACAGGGGTGATAGAGGCATTGGGCGATTTGAAAGACGCGCGCGCGGTGGAATCACTGATTTCCCGGCTTTCAGACGATCGGGATTATATCGTATCCGGCGCGATCGCGGCGTTGCGGAAGATCGGCGATCCGCGCGCTGAGGGCCCGATCCAGGAAGTCCTGGGTTCGGGAAAAGCGCAGGATTTTAACATCCGGATCGAAGTGGCCAGGGCGTTGGCATATTTTCACGGAACGAAGTCGCGGGAAATTCTTTTAACGATGATGAGGACGGAAATCACCGGATATAAGGCTGAGGCCGTGATAATCGAGGCGATCCAGTCCCTGGAAAGATATTATCCGGAGGGCGCGGGAGAGATGCTGGTCCCGATGCTTTTTTACGGGGATAGCCAGGAGAGCTATCGGGATGGGATGATCCGTCATAGGGAACGCGCGGTCAGGACAGAGGCGGCCGACAGCCTGCGCAGATTGGGTTTACAAGACCGTATTGCTTCCGAGTACCTGGCCGCGTTACAGGGAAAAGATGAGAGGCATGTGCGTTATGCTTTGGAGAACGTCGATAGTCCGGCGGTGGAACCATTTGTCAGGTCGTTACTGCTGAATGCGGACGGTGCGGTGCGTGATGCGGCACAGGCGGCCTATCGCCGGATCGGCGGCGAGAACGCGCCGCAAAAGATCCAGGAGGTATATGGTACTGCAGTATCGGCGGGCGACCGCGATCAGCGTCTGTTCGCGTTGCAGGGCCTGGGGGTGATGCGCAATGCCGGGGTATTCGAGATGCTGGTTCCGGCCACGCGTGATCCCGATCCTTTGATACGCGCTACGGCAATCCGGGCCGTCGGTGCGAACGGGAGTGAACAGGGGTACCCGATCCTGTTGAACGCGCTTCAGGATACGGATAAAGGCGTTCGTTCCGAGGCGGTCGCCGCGATCAAGCAGGTGTACGGCTGGATCGGAGGAAAAGCCGCGATTGTCACGGCGCTTACTGCCGCGTTGGAAAGCCCGGATGCCGGCGTGCGCCTTTTTGCCATCAATAGCTTGGGGAGGATGCGTGATCTTACCGCGATCCCGCCGCTTGCGCGGGCGCTTAATAAGAATCCGGTTGGTCAAGAGGCGCGTGCCGCGGTCACTGCTTTACAAAACCTCGGCGGTGAAGTCCGGGTCAGGGATGTAACCGGGCCGTATGGCCACGACAGCGGCATGTCGGATATCCTTTTGTGGACAGCGGTATACTTGAACGGTATCAACGGGCACGTCTCTTTCGAGGAGGCGGCGGCGCAGGCGAATGAGGCACGCCCGGAGGTTGCCGCGGAGCTTATTCCCGGCCATGACTCTGAGATCGATACCGCGACCGATGTTGATGTGGGGAGTAGCGCGGATTATTTGGGTGACGCGGGAGACAGCCTGGACAGCGCTGATCAGGGAAGTGACGACAGCGATGCGGATGCCGATTTTGATTCGGGCGATTTTGACTCCGATAGCGGCGACGGCGGCGGAGATTTCGACGGCGGTTCGGCGATGAATGATACGATGCGTACTTTGTTGCGCGATCTGCGCGGATTGGCGTATCGTCCGTTGTCGCAATCACGGAAAGCGTATGATGCCGCGTTGGACGCGCGCATCGAGCGGAGCCTGGGGGACCGGGAGTCATTTGAAGGATTCCGTAGTTTTGTCGCCGCGCAGGCGCGAAAAGAGGGAAAACTGCTGAATTACGGGGGGGCCGGGTTTGCGGCGCTTTTAGCTGTCGCAGTCCTGACCGCTCCTTTTCCGCCAGTGCAGTTGGCGGCGCTGATCTTTTTCGCGGCGTGGACTGCCGGTTTTGTTCTTCTCGGTTCACGGGCCGCGGATACGAGCAGTATCCTGCATCGTCTCAACGCGTTGTCGACGTCCGTCATCGCGGTAAGTATCGGGGGCACCAAGCTGGGGGCGGCTCCGGTGACATGGAGCGGCCGGATATTGAAGCCTGTGGAGATAAAATGGCAGTCCCGTTTCAAGACGGTCGCGAAACAGGCGAAACCGGAAGCTGTCGTTGACGTGATGCTTGCCCAGATAGAGGAGGCGGTACGCGCCAACCGGCTTCCTTCGTCGGTAGTCAGGACAGTCGGTATCTCATTCGCCGGTCCCGTCGATCCGGATGCGGGCATCGTCGGAACGCCGTTTGCCGCTCCCAATCTGCCGTTTGACCATTATGACCTGAAAGGTGTAATGGAAGAAAAGCTGGAGAAACGGTACGGGAGGCATATTTCAGTCGAGATCGAAAATGACTGTGTGGCGGCGTTGAAGGGGGAATTATCGCCGCTGGGCGGCTTGCATAAGTGGCGTTCCGGTACGGTATTCCTCATTGGTACCGGCGTCAACGGCGCTACCGCCGTCGCCGGAAAACCGTATGCGGGCACTGCGGGCGAGATTGTCGAACTCGGTCATAATATAGTTCCCGCTTTCCTGGTTGCCCCGGAGTATGTTCCGGCCGGCTACAAAGGTTCATTTTTCTATACCGGGTTTGTTACTAAAGGGGGCCATCCGAAAGACAGCGCGGGAAAACTGTTGACCGGAGATTTCGAAGACCTTTTAAGCGGGCCTAATCTGGACGCGGAATTCGCGCGGTACGGGTTGACCCTCAAAGGTATCACCGCTAAGGCCATTCAGGGCGACCCGTTTGCGGTCAAGTTGATCCGGGATGCGGGTATCCGGATCGGCACGGCGTTGGCGGCGTTCATTTGGGCATACCGGAACGAGCCGTTTGTCCGTCACATCGTCCTGGTTTCCGGCGTGGCCGAGAACCTGGGTAAGGGGGTGAAGGCCGCGTCAGGCCAGGACCTCTTTATCGCCGCGGTAAGAGAGGGCACGGTAGACGAGCTTTCCCGGATGGGAATATCCGGGCAAGAAGCGAAGGATATCGCCGCCGGCATCGAACGTTCCACGCTCGGGTATGAGCGGGAGCTGGTGGCATTCACGCCGGTTCCTTCCCGCGATGGCGGGCAGGCAGGCGCGCTTGACCGGCTGGCATTGCGCCGGAAGGGTGAGGTGTTGAACAGCGAGATTCAGACGCTTGTTCAGCCGAAAGAGACAGTTTCCGGGGGAGTCGCGGCATTGAACCGGAAAAAATACGAAGAGCCCGAGAAAGACGGCGGTACTGTCACTGATCCGGTCGGCGGTATCGACATGCGCGGGATGAAGGTGTTGACTCAGCCGGCACGTGCGGACGGCGGTATGGCCGGCCCCGCGGTTATGGTCCCGCTTGCCCAGCTTGATGCGCGGTGGAAAGATATCCGGCTGGAGATGGCGCGGGGCGTGACGCCGTATCTGAAGATCAAAGAATATGTCGCCGCGTGCGGCGGCAGGGAAGATGCCGGAAAACAGCTGAAAGAAGCCGCCACGTGTGTCGCGGACATCCTCAAAGCGGATGAGGAGAAGGCGGCGGAGACGTGCGCGGAAATGAAAGAGATCATCGTCCAGTTGGGGTAGTCAGAGGTGTCTTGGCTGAAGTACGCGGGGGCCGGCGGAGATCGTCCGCCGGCCCTGCTATTTAACCGCTATTGACAAAACCCCCGGTTTTAGATATAGTATTCCTTTACTACAAGGAGGATTTCCGTGGCAAAAAAGACCGTAAAAGACCTGGATCTCAAAGCTAAAACAGTCCTGATGAGGGCGGATTTCAATGTCCCTCTTAACGATACGCTGGAGATAACCGACGATACCAGGATCCGGGAGACCGTTCCTACCATTAAATTCATCCTCGGCAAAGGCGCCGCGAAGCTGGTGCTGATGAGTCATCTGGGCAGGCCGGACGGCAAGCGGGTGGACAAGTACAGCCTTAAACCGGTGGCGGCGAAACTGCAGGAATTACTCGGGGAAAAAGTCCTTTTCGTCAACGAATGCGTCGGGCCGGATGTGTCCAAACAGGTCGCGGCGGCTTCCGAGAAGGTCGTGCTCCTGGAGAACTTGCGCTATCACGCTGAGGAAGAGGGCAATGATCCCGCGTTCGCCAAACAGCTCGCTTCCCTGGGAAGTGTTTTCGTCAATGACGCGTTCGGCACCGCCCATCGCGCGCATGCCTCGACCGCCGGGGTGAACAAGTTCCTGGAATCCGGCGCCGGGTTGCTGCTTGAGAAAGAGATCGATTATCTCGGCGGCGCCGTGGAAAACCCGAAACGGCCGTTCTTCGCCATCCTCGGCGGGGCCAAAGTCTCCGACAAGATCAAGGTCATCGAGAACCTGCTCGTCAAATGCGACGCGATCATCATCGGCGGCGGCATGGCGTATACGTTCCTCAAGGCGCAGGGAAAGACGATCGGCAACTCGAAACTTGAGAAAGATAAGATCGATCTCGCGAAAAGCCTGCTCGATAAGGCCGCCGCGCTGAAAAAAGAGATCATATTGCCGGTCGACCATGTCGTGGTTGACAAGGTTGACCCGAACGCCCCGAGCTCGATCGCGGGCGAGAATATCCCGGACGGCAAGATCGCCGTGGATATCGGCCCGAAGACTATCGCGTTGTTCGAGAGCAAGCTTACATCCGCCCAGACCGTGGTCTGGAACGGCCCCATGGGCATCTTCGAGATGGACGCCTTCGCCAAGGGCACTGAGGCGATCGCGAAATTCCTCGCGGGGCTCAAGGCGACGACCATCATCGGCGGCGGCGATTCGGCGGCCGCGGTAGCCAAATTCAAACTGCAGGACAGGATGACGCATATCTCAACCGGGGGCGGCGCCAGCCTCGAGTTCCTTGAGGGGAAGAAGCTTCCCGGCATTGAATCACTCAGCGATAAATAAGGAGCCTCGTTACTACGATGAGAAAGACAATCATAGCGGGAAACTGGAAGATGTACAAGACGATCGGCCAGGCGATCGAGCTGGCAAACGGCCTCAAGCGCGAGCTGTTCCCGGTGAACGGTTCCGATATCGATGTCGTTATCTGCCCTGTCTACACCGCGCTGTCCGAGGTGTCGGAAGTGGTTGCCAGCTCGAATATCGGGTTGGGCGCGCAGGATTGTTACTGGCAGGATGAGGGGGCGTTCACGGGCGAGATATCCTGCCCGATGATTAAGGATGCCGGCTGTAAATATGTCATTATCGGACACTCGGAACGCCGGCAGTTCTTCGGCGAGACCAATGAGACGGTGAATAAGAAGCTTAAATCCGCTCTCGGTCACGGGCTTACCCCGATCGTCTGTGTCGGCGAGAGCCTCGCCGAACGCGAGGCGAAGCGCACGTTCGCGGTGATCGAGGATCATGTTCGGAACGGCCTCGCGGGTATTACCGTCGAACAGGCGAAAAAGATCGTGGTCGCGTATGAGCCGGTCTGGGCCATCGGCACCGGGAAGGTCGCCACGCCCCAGCAGGCGCAGGAGGTCCACGCGTATATCAGGGATCTATTGGTGAAACTGTTCGACAAAGAGACGGCGGCACAGATGCGCATCCAGTACGGAGGCAGTGTCAAGCCGGATAATATCGAGGAACTGATGCGCCAGGTTGACGTCGACGGCGCTCTGGTTGGTGGCGCCAGCCTGAAGGTTGACTCGTTTGCCGACATCGTGAAAAAAGCGCTCAACATAAGGAAATAACCATGGTACTGATCATTATTATCCATGTCATCGCGTGTGTTTCGCTTATCGGGCTGATCCTCGTACAGCGGGGCAGAGGCGGCGGGCTGGTCGATTCTTTGCAGGGGCTGGAGACGGTCTTCGGCACCAAGACGAGCGCGTTCCTCACCAAGACGACGTCGCTTATGGCGACCGTATTTTTCTGCACCTGCCTGTCGCTCGCGTTTTTCTCGCTTCAGCAGGGGAGATCGCTGGTGAAGAACGCCCCGGTTCCGCCGATGAGTAATTCATTGATGAATACCACGGAGAAAACGGCGGAAGCGCCGGTTGCTCCCGCGGCGCAGAGCGCGCCGGTACAGTCCGTTCCGGCGGCGCAGAGTGCGCCGGTACAGTCCGCTCCGGCGGCGCAGAGCGCGCCCGCGGCGGAAGTCCAGAATACGACCGCGAAGTAACAGCGCGGGTTTATGGAGCAGTCTCCCGTGAAGGAACTCGCTCGGGTTTCAGGAAAGCTGTCAGCAGTGCTGGCAGCTTTCTTTTTTTTGTCCTGCGCCGCGGGCGCCCGCGCCGCTGACCGCGGGGATGGCTATGTCGACGCGTCCATCGGCGACGCGCGCACGCTGGTGCCCATCATGGCTTCGGATACCGCGTCCAGCGGCATCTGCTCGATGCTTTTCAACGGGCTGGTGAAATACGACAAGGATCTTACCCTGGTGGGGGACCTTGCCGAAAGCTGGGATATCTCCGCCGACGGGATGGAGATCGTCTTTCATCTGCGCAAAGACGCGCGCTGGCAGGATGGTGTACCTTTCTCCGCCCGCGATGTCGAGTATACCTACCAGCGCCTCATCGATCCGGCGGTGCGCACTCCCTACGGCGGCGATTTCGAGCGGGTACGGTCGCTGGAAGTCGTCGATGAGCATACCGTCAAGGTGACCTATAAGGAACCGTTCGCTCCGGCGCTGGGAAGCTGGGGGATGTATATGATGCCGCGCCATATCCTGGAGCGCGAGGACCTGAACACGACACAGTACGCGCGCCGGCCGGTCGGGCTGGGCCCGTACCTCTTCACGCGCTGGAAGACCCAGGATGTGATCGAGCTCGCCGCCAATCCCGATTATTTCGAGCACCGGCCGTTCATTGACCGGTACATCTACCGGATCATCCCCGATGAGGCCACGATATTCCTTGAACTGCAGGTGCGGGGCGTTGATTCCAGCGGGCTGACCCCGTTGCAGTACAGCCGGCAGACCGACACGCCGTTCTTCCGCGCCCATTACCGGAAATACCGTCTTCCCGGATTCCAGTATACCTATCTCGGGTATAACCTTTCCAGCCCGTTATTCTCCGATAAACGCGTGCGCCGCGCGCTGAACATGGCGGTGGATAAAAAGGAGCTCATCGCCATGGTCCTCTTGGGTTTCGGCGATGTCTCCACCGGCCCGTACGTGAAACAGTCATGGGCGTATAATGACCGGATCGTCCCGGCGGAGTTCGATCCCGCGGCGGCGAAGGCCCTGCTGGCCGAGGCGGGGTGGCGGGATATAAACCATGACGGGTGGCTGGAGAAGGACGGCAGGGTATTTGAATTCACGGTGGTCACCAATCAGGGCAATGAGGAACGCCTGAAGGCCTGCCAGATCATCCAGCGCCGGTTCGCGGATCTCGGCGTGCGCATGAAGATAAAGGTGATCGAGTGGAGCGTGTTTCTGTCGCGGTATATCGACAAGCGCGATTTCGAGGCGATCTGCATGGGCTGGACCGTTCCCCGCGAGCCGGACAATTACGACATTTTTCATTCTTCCAAGACAAAAGAAGGGGAGTTCAACTTCGTGGGATACCGGAACGAGGAAGTGGATCGCCTGCTTGTCGAGGCGCGGCGCACGTTCGACCAGAAGAAGCGCGCCGGGTTGTATAAAGAGATCCACGCGATCCTCTACGACGACCAGCCGTACATGTTCCTCTATGTGCCGGAGAGCCTGGTGATCGTCAACAGCCGTTTTCGCGGTATCGTGCCGGCTCCGGCGGGTTTGAGCTATAATTTCATCGATTGGTGGGTCCCGAAGGCGGAACAAAAGTACCGGATAACTCAATAATGACCCCTCGACAGAACCCGCACCCCACCTCAGAACCCGCATCTGAAACCGGAGTGCGAACGCAGGTTTCAGATGCGGGTTCTGTCGAGGGGCAGATGCGGGTCCTGTCGAGGGGGCCTGACGAGTGGAATACGCTATGTTGAGATACCTGATTAAAAGACTCCTGGGTATCATCCCGCTGTTGTTCGGCATCACGGTGATCAGCTTCGCGGTGATCCATCTGGCTCCCGGCAAGCCCGCGGCGGTGGAACAATCGATGGATCCCCGGGTTTCGGCTGAGTCACGCGCGCGGATGGCGAAGCTCTACGGGTTGGATCGTCCGTTGCACGCGCAGTATATCGACTGGGTAGCCAAGATGGCCCGGTTTGATTTCGGGAGGTCGTTCGGGGATAACCGTCCGGTGCTGGATAAGATCCTCGAGCGCATCCCGGTGACCCTGGCGATAAACATCAGTTCGCTCCTGTTGATATTCGGGCTGGGGGTCTTTCTCGGCATCAAGGGCGCGTTGCGCCCCAACTCGCTATTCGACCATTCGCTTACCGTGGGGATGTTCCTGCTTTTCGCCGCGCCGACCTTCTGGCTGGCATTGCTGGCCATGCAGTTGTTCAGCATCCAGCTGGGCTGGTTCCCGATATCCGGGCTGACGTCGCTCGATTACGAATACTTCAGCCCTTTGCGCAAGTTCCTCGATATATGCTGGCACCTGTTCCTGCCGGTGTGCGTGATCAGTTTCGGAAGCCTCGCCGGGATATCCCGGTATATGCGCGCGAGCATGATCGAGACCCTGCGCCAGCCGTTCATCACCGCCTGCCGGGCGAAAGGGCTCTCGCGCGGCGCGGTCATCTACAAACACGCCCTGCGCAACGCGATCCTGCCGATCGTCACTATCGTCGGGCTTTCCATTCCCGGACTGTTGGGGGGGAGCGTTATCTTTGAATCGATCTTCGCCCTGCCGGGTATCGGCAGGCTGTTCTATGAGGCGGTGATGACCCGGGATTACCCGTTGATCATGGCGGAAGTGGTGCTGGGGGCGGTGTTGACCATGATCGGGAACCTGGTCGCGGATATCAGCTACGCGTACGCTGATCCGCGCATCAAATACGGAAAAAAATGAGGAAGAATCCTTATCTTACAGCCGGCGTCGTGATCATCGGGTTGATGAGCCTGGCGGCCATTTTCGCGCCGTTGCTTTCCCCGTACGACCCGTCCGTCATCGATCATGCGAACCTGCTTTCCTCGCCGTCGGCGAGCCATGTGATGGGGACCGACAGCCTGGGCAGGGATCTTTTGAGCAGGATGATCTACGGGGCGCGGATATCCCTGAGCATCGGCCTCATCGCCGTGGGCATCTCGGTCATCCTGGGCATCCTGCTGGGAGCGCTGGCCGGGTTTTACGGCGGATGGGTGGACACGCTCATCATGCGCTTCGCGGATATCATGCTTTGTTTCCCCACGTTCTTTCTCATCCTGGCGGTGGTCGCGTTGACCGAGCCGTCGATCTTCAACATCATGGCCATCATCGGGCTGACCGGGTGGATGGGCGCGGCGCGGCTGGTGCGGGGAGAGATACTCTCGCTTAAGGAACGCGAATTTATCCAGGCGGAACAGTCGCTGGGCGCTTCGCACGCGCGCATCATCGGCCTGCATCTCGTCCCCAACGCGATGGGGCCGGTGATGGTGCACGCGACCCTGGGCATCGCTTCGGCGATCCTGCTTGAATCGGGTTTGAGTTTTCTCGGGCTCGGCGTTCAGCCGCCGGTGCCGAGCTGGGGGAACATACTCATCGAGTCGAAATCGACGCTGGGGATCGCCTGGTGGATCACACTGTATCCCGGGCTGGCGATATTGCTGACGATCCTCGGGTTCAACTTCCTTTCGGAAGGGCTGAAAAAGAAACTGGGGTAGCATGGAAAATCTTCTGGAGATAAAAAATCTGCGCGTGGAGTTCGGTACGGAAGGGAAGCCGGTCGCCGCTGTCGACGGCGTGAACCTTTCGCTGCGCCCCGCGGAAACCGTCGTACTGGCCGGTGAATCGGGATCGGGGAAGTCCGTGACCGCGCTGTCGGTGGCCGGATTGCTTCCGCCCGAGGCCGTGATACGTTCGGGAGAGGTCATCTTCCAGGGACGGGACCTGCGCCGCCTGTCCGGCGGGGAGTTTGACCGCGTCCGCGGCCGGGAGATCGCCTATATCTTCCAGGAGCCGGCGAGTTATCTCGACCCGGTGTACACTATCGGGAGCCAGATCGCCGAGACGCTTACTTTGCATCAGGGGTTGGACACGGGGGCCGCGGCCCGGGAAACGCTCAGCCTGCTTGCGCTGGTACGGATCGGCGAGCCGGAAAGGGTCGCCCGTTCTTACCCGCATCAGCTTTCCGGAGGAATGAACCAGCGCGTGTTCATCGCCATGGCGCTGGCGTGCCGCCCGCGCCTGCTTATCGCCGATGAGCCGACCACGTCGCTGGATATCACGATCGAGGCCCAGATCATCAGCCTGCTGTGCGAACTGAAGGAGAAATTCGGTTTTTCGCTCTTGTTCATCACCCACAACCTGGCGATCGGCCGCCGGATCGCGGAGCGCATTTATATCATGCACCGGGGCACGGTGGTGGAAGAAGGAAGCCCGCAGAGTATTTTTAATTCACCGGCCCATTTTCACACAAAAGAGCTCATCGCGGCGTATGAGAAGATCGGCAGGGTAAAATGACCGGGCATGTGCTGGAAGTCAAAGACCTGAAAAAGGAATTTACCGTCGATACCGGCATGTTCGGCCTGCCGTTGAAGGTGCGCGCGCTGGACGGGGTCAGTTTCGCCATGCGCGCGTTCGATACGCTGGGGGTGGTGGGGGAATCGGGTTCGGGAAAGACTACCCTGGCCAAGATCATCGCCGGGTTGGTTCCGCCGTCCTCGGGGACGGCCGTCTTCGATACCGGCGTGATCGGCAATTTCCGCAAGGACGTGCAGATCATCTTCCAGAACCCGTATGCCAGCCTCGATCCGCGCATGCGCGTCGGCGATGCCGTGGCCGAGCCCCTGGTGATCCATCGCATGGTTTCGGGGAGGAAGGGATTGCAGGACAGGGCGGCGCAGTTGCTGGAGACGGTGGGCATCGAACCGTCCGTGATGAACAGGTTCCCCGCGCAGTTTTCCGGTGGACAGCGCCAGCGGATCTGTATCGCGCGCGCGCTGGCGTGTGAACCGAAGTTCCTCGTGCTGGACGAACCGGTCTCTTCGCTGGACCTGACTATCCAGGTGAAACTCCTGGAATTATTCCGGCAACTCAAAGAGCGTTACCGGCTCACCTACGTTTTTGTCAGCCACAACCTGGGCATCATCCGGTACCTCGCCGATTCGGTGATCGTGATGAAAGACGGCAGGATCGTGGAGCGGGGGGACTGCGCGGATATCTTCTCCGCTCCCAGGCAGGAATATACGCGCGCCCTCCTTGCCGCCGCGCGGGGATAGCGGGAAATGCTTGACGTGTAAGGAGACCTGTGGTAAAAGGTGTACATGAGAAAGCTCTTACTACCGCTGTTCCTTATGATGGCCCCCGCAGTCGTCCTCGCCCAGTCCAATCAGACCGACACTTTCACCATCGTCACCTATTATCCTTCGCCCAACGGTGTGTACCGTAACCTCCGCTTGTTCCCCAGCGACCAGCCCCCTGGGATCGCCCAGAAAGGCGTTTTGTATTACAACAGGACTGAGAGCGTGCTCAAGGTTTACAACGGCACGGCGTGGGTCAATTCCACGGGAGGCGCGGGATACTGGCAGTTGAACGGGAACAACCTGGTTAACACCAATAGCGGGAATGTCACCGTTAACGGCGACTTGTGCAATAGCGCGGGCATCTGCCTCAACCAACTCTATAATATGACCAGCGCCAACCCTCTTTATACTCCCGGCTCTGGTACCGTCCATACCATGTCGGATTGCCGTTCTAACGGCGGTCAGGTCATCCCCAATCCTGCGGGAGTGGGACTGCCGATCTGCCAGTTCAATAACAACGCGGGAGCCTCCTGCCCCGGCGGCTGGACACAATACGGCAAGTGGAGCACCACAGTTCGAGGAACCTTTAACAATGGCTGTTGCAATTGTCTCTGCGAGAAAAGCCATGCCTGGAGCAATACTGATCGTAACTCAGAGACTTGTTCTTGCATCAGTGTCAATGCCATAGGTTGTATCGGCATGGGAGGAACGTACACGGGGATCTGCTCAGTGTACACCCAGATGGGCTGTTATTAGAAAAAGATTTGAAAAGCGCTGTGTTTGTTGTATAATGGAATCCTGCCATTCGCCTGCACTATCGTGCCCGCAGAAGAGGAAGCAGAGGGGAAAAAAACATTTGACAGCAACTTAACTTGTGGTATACTTTTACAACTATGCAAAAAACATACCTACCAACGGAAAAAGACATTAACAGGAAGTGGTATCTTATTGATGCCAACGGGAAGATCCTCGGCCGTGTCGCCAGCCGTATCGCGACCCTGCTTAGAGGCAAGCATAAGAGCATCTTCACCCGGCACATCGATACCGGCGACGGTGTCATCGTCATCAATGCCGAGAAAATCCGCGTGACCGGCCGCAAACTGAGCGACAAGGTCTACAGACGGTATTCGGGCTATCCGGGAGGACTGAGGGAGGTCCCGCTTGAGACGATGCTGGCCAAGAAACCGGTGAAAGTGCTGGAACTGGCGGTACAGCGCATGCTCCCGAAAGGCGCGCTTGCGGATCAGATGCTGAAAAAACTCAAGGTGTATGCGGGTGAGAAACATCCCCATGCCAACCTCAAACTGGAAACCCTTAAATAACTATGGACACTAACGCGACTAAACCACAGTCACTGGGCCGGCGGAAGAACGCGATCGCGCGGATCTCCATGATTCCGGGCAAAGGCGATATGACGGTCAACGGAAGGCCCGTGGAGAAGTATTTTGTGCGGGAAACCGACCTTATTATCATTCGTCAGCCGCTTCGGTTGACCAATACCATTACCAAGTACGATATCCAGGGTAACGTCTGCGGCGGCGGCATCACCGGACAGGCCGGCGCGCTGAAACTGGCGATTTCCCGTGCGTTGATGTCTTTGGAACCTGAGCTCAAGGATATCCTGCGCAAAAACGGCTATCTTACCAGAGATCCCAGGGCCAAGGAACGCAAGAAGTATGGCCAGAAGGGCGCTCGTAAACGCTTCCAGTGGACAAAGAGGTAAAAGACTAAAACCACAATCAGGTTGCGTAAAAGACCCGCTGGCGAACCCAGCGGGTTTTTTATTTGGGGAGAGGCTACCCCGGCCAATGTCGATTAAGCGCTGGGGGTAAGACAGCGAAGCGCGCGGGATGAAGCGGAATGTGACGAATGGGCTTAACCCGTCGAGAAAAATACTTGAAAAACGCGCCATAACTTGTATAATAATTATCTAAATCATTGCAATTTCAGGAGGATTGAGCCATGGTGATCAAGGCCGATATTGTCGGTGCTACCGGGTATGCGGGGCAGGAGCTCGTCGAGCTGTTGCTTAACCATGCCAACGTGCGCATCAACAACCTCTATTCCACGACCGACGAACCGCGGAAACTCAGCGCGATGTTCCCCCGGTTCACCGGACGGACCGGGCTTACCGTCCAGAAGATCGATCGGAGGAAGATAGCCTCCGGCGAGGCGGCTGTTGTTTTTCTGGCGTTGCCGCACACCTGTTCCATGGACCTGGTCCCCGCGTTGCTCAAAGCGGGCAAACGCGTGGTCGATTTGGGCGCCGATTACCGGTTGCGCAACGTGCCGGTGTATGAGAAGGCGTACGGCGTCAGCCATAAGGACCGGGCCAACCTGCGGCAGGCGGTATACGGCCTGCCGGAGATATACCGGAACAAAATACGCAAGTCCGTGCTGGTCGCCAACCCCGGCTGTTATCCCACGGCCTGCCTGCTGGGCCTGGCGCCGCTGGTCTCGTTGCAGGAATTCGAGTCGGTCATCATCGACGCCAAATCCGGCACGAGCGGCGCGGGCAAAAAGGCGGTACAGGAAATGCTCTTTACCGAGGTGGACGAGGATTTTAAGGCCTATAAAGTGAACAGCCACCAGCATATGCCGGAGATCGAACAGGAACTTTCCAAGCTGGCGGGCCGGAAGACGCCGGTCACGTTTGTGCCGCATCTTTTGCCGCTCAAGCGGGGCATCCTGGAAACCATCTATGTCAACGCGCCGGTTTCTCCGGCGAAGGTGCGGGAGCTGTACCAGAGATTTTACAAGAACGAGCCTTTTGTGCGCGTCCGGGAAGACGGGATATTTCCGTCCATCAAAGATGTCGCCGGGACGAATTTCTGCGATATCGGGCTTAAGGCGGATGGAGAGAGTGTCATCATCATTTCCGCGATCGATAATCTGCTCAAAGGGGCTTCCGGACAGGCGGTCCAGAACATGAACATCATGTTCGGCTTCCCGGAGACCATGGGGCTTTTATGAAGAAAATAGCGATACTGCCGAAAGGGTTCAAAGCCGCCGCTGTCGCCGCCGGTATCAAGCGGCCGGGCAAACTTGACCTGGCTTTGTTCTATTCCGAGGCGCCGTGCCGCGCGGCCGGGATGTTTACGACGAACAAGGTTACCGCCGCTCCCGTCGTGGTGTGCAAGCGCCACTTAAAAAAAGGTTCCGGTTTTTACGCGATCGTCGCCAACAGCGGCAACGCCAACGCGTTCAGCGGCAAACCGGGGATGGACGACGCGATCGCGATGGCGCGTTCGGCCGCCGCCTGTCTTGATGTGGAGCCGCATTCGGTATTCGTCGCTTCGACGGGGATCATCGGCAAGCGGTTGCCCATGCAGAAGATCAGGTCAGCCATGCCCGGGCTTTGCGGCACGCTCAGCGCACGTGGGATCGCGGACGCCACGCGGGCGATCATGACCACTGATAAATTCTCAAAAGAGCTTACCGTCCGGGTAAAGATCGGCGGGAAGATCGTTACCGTCTGCGGCGTGGCCAAAGGTGCGGGGATGATCTCCCCGACCATGGCGACCATGTTCGCGTTCCTCTTTACCGACGCGAAGATCTCCGGGACGGCCTTGAAAAGCGCCCTGCGGGATTCCGTGGAGAAAAGCTATAATTGCATCACCGTGGACGGGTGTATGAGCACCAATGATACGGTGATCCTCATGGCCAACGGGTGCGCGGGCAATACAGAGATCAAAAGCGGCAAGGATCTGGCGCTTTTTCAGAAAGCTCTCGATGAAGTCAATCTCACGCTGGCGAAACTTATGGTCAAAGACGGCGAGGGGGCTTCGAAGTTCATCACGATCCGTGTTTCCGGCGCCCGGAACCGGGCGGAAGCAAAAACGGCGTGCCTGGCAATCGCCAATTCCAACTTGTTCAAGACGGCGGTGTACGGCGAGAACCCGAATTTCGGCAGGATCGCCGCGGCGGTGGGGGCAAGCGGGTGCGCGATGGATGAACGCAAGCTTAAGATCAAGCTGGGGCCGTTAGGGGGAAGAGAAGTGACGGCCGACGTGCGGCTGGGCATGGGCGCGGGCGAATGCACCGTGTATGCCTCGGACCTTACGCCGGAATACATCAAGATAAACGCAGCGTATAACTAGGAAGATCGCGAGGAAATACTATGGATGCGGCAATTAAAAAAGCGGAAGTCCTTATCGAGGCCTTGCCGTATATCCGGAAGTTCCGGGACAAGGTCATCGTCATAAAATACGGAGGGTCGATCCTCAGCGAAGAGAAGATCCGCCGGGTCGTGCTCCAGGATATCGTGTTCCTCAATTTCGTCGGCCTGAAGCCCGTTTTGGTGCACGGCGGCGGCCCGAATATCAGCGACCGTATCCGCCAGTCGGGCAGGAAGACGGATTTTGTCGACGGGATGCGCGTGACCGACGAGGAGACGCTTAAGGTAGTCGAGGAAGAATTGAGCAAGCTCAACGCCCTTATCGTCGCGGAGATCGCGGCGCTGGGAGCGGGCGTGCAGGGCGTGAACGGCAAGGACGGGCTGATCCTGGCGGAGAAGAAGAAGGCCAAGGTCGACCTCGGCCTCGTCGGAAATGTCTCCGGCATCCAGGCGGAGAGCGCGTTTGCTTTGTTGAAACAGCAGAAGATACCCGTTATCCTGCCGATGGGCAGGGGGCCGGATAAGAAGACCTATAACGTCAACGCCGACGAAGCGGCGGCGAGCATCGCCGCGGGTTTGAAGGCGGAGAAACTGGTGGTGCTGACCAACGTCAAGGGCATCATGCGTAATCCCGAAGACCCGCATTCATTCATCTCGACCCTGACGGAGGGAGAGGTGGCCAACTTGAAGAAGGAGAAGGTCATCCAGACCGGGATGATCCCCAAAGTCGACGCGTGCATCCACGCGTTGGACAAGGGAGTGAAGAAGACCCATATCGTCGATGCCTGTATCCCGCACGCGCTGTTGCTGGAGATATTCACCGACAAAGGTATCGGAACAGAGATAGTACTCTCATGAAAAAGACCGAGATATTCGAAACCTATACGGAGTGCGTTGTCCCCAGCTATACCAAGACCCCGTTGATCTTCGTCAAAGGCAAAGGGTCATGGCTCTGGGATGTCGACGGAAAGAAATACCTCGATTTCTTCCCCGGGTGGGGGGTGGGATCGCTGGGTCATTGCCATTCGGGGGTGATGAACGCGGTGCGGGACCAGATCGCGAAGCTGGTTTTTGTGCCGAATAATTACTATAATGTCCCGCAGGCGCGGTTGGCCAAAGAACTTAATTTCTGGACAAAAATCCCGTTCAAGGCGTTCTTCGGCAATTCCGGCGCTGAGGCGAACGAGGCGGCGGTGAAACTGGCGCGGCGGTTCGGTAAGGGGCGGTATGAAGTGATCACCTTTGAGAACGCCTTCCACGGAAGGACGCTGGCGATGATCACCGCTACCGGCCAGGCCAAGTATCAGGAAGGTTTCCAGCCGCTTCCCGAAGGTTTCAAAGCGGTGAAATTCAACGACCTTAACGCCGCGCGGAACGCGGTGACGGACAAGACCGCGGCGATCCTGCTGGAACTGGTCCAGGGCGAGGGCGGCGTCAATATCGCCGACAAGGAATTCGTCAAAGGGCTGAGGAAGCTCTGCGACGAGAAGAAACTCCTGCTTATCATCGATGAGGTGCAGACCGGCATCGGCCGCACCGGCGCGATGTTCTGCTGGCAGAATTACGATGTGGTCCCGGATTGTTTTACGCTGGCCAAGGCGATCGCCGGCGGCCTGCCGATGGGGATCATGATGTGCAAAGCGGAACTGGCCGATTGCCTGCCTCCGGGGACGCACGCCTCGACGTTCGGCGGCGGGCCGGTGGTTTGTAAAGCGGCGCTGGCGGTGCTGGCGGCGGTGCAGAAAGAGAAACTGCTGGCCAATACCGTCGCGATGGGCGGGTATCTCAGGGAGAAACTGTTGGGTTTACGGCAGGCGTGTCCTCTCATCAAGGACGTGCGGGGGATCGGGTTGATGTGCGGGATCGAATTGAACGTTCCCGGCGCCGACGTGACGGCGCGGGCGCGGGAGAAAGGGCTCCTCATCAATTGCACGCACGTGAATGTTTTGAGGATCATGCCCGCCCTTACGATAACAAAAAAGGAGATCGACAAAGCGGTCGGGATCCTCGAAAAAGTTTTCAAAGGCGGGAACTGATGAAAAAAGACCTGTTGACTATCCGGGAAACGAGCCCGAAAGAGCTCATGGAGATATTCGCGCTCGCGCAAAGCCTGAAAAAGTCGCCGAAGAAATACGCGGCGGCGCTGAAAGGCAAATCGCTGGCGCTGATCTTCGAGAAACCCTCGAACCGCACCTATGTCTCGTTCCAGGTGGGCATGTTCGAGCTGGGCGGCAATTCCATCTACCTCGGGCCGGAGCATATCAAGCTGGGGGTCCGGGAGACCATCCATGATATCGCCAAGACGCTCAGCCGGTATGTCGACGGCATCATGATGCGCACGTTCGGCCATGATAAGGTGCTGGAGATGGCCAGGCACGCGGAGGTGCCGGTGATCAACGGCCTCTCGGACCTGTCGCATCCCTGCCAGGCGCTGGCGGATGTCTTCACCATCAAAGAAAAGTTCGGGCAGGTGAAAGGCCTTACCGTCGCCTATATCGGCGACGGCAACAATGTCTGCCATTCGCTGATGTTCTGTTGCGCGAAAATGGGGATCAACGTCAATGTCGCCGCTCCCGTGGGCTACGAGCCGGATAAGGCCATGGTGGAAGCCGTGCGCGAGGCCGCCAAAGGATCAGGGGCGTCCATTTGTGTCGTCACCGATCCCGTGGCCGCGGCCAGGGGCGCGGACGTCCTGTATACCGATGTGTGGGCTTCCATGGGGCAGGAGCAGGAAGCCGAGAAGCGGCGGAAGGATTTCAAGGATTTCCAGGTGAGCGTGAAACTGGCGGCCAAGGCGAACAAGCGCCACTACATCATGCATTGTCTTCCCGCCCACCGGGGGGAAGAGATCGACGAGGTTATCGACGGCCCCGCGTCGATCGTCTTCGACCAGGCGGAGAACCGTTTGCATGTGCAGAAGGCCATACTGATAAAACTGTTGGGAAAATAACCGTATACGTTAGGAGCCAAGATGAAAAAGATCGTTCTGGCGTACTCGGGAGGGTTGGATACCTCCTGCGCGATAAAATGGTTCAAAGATAAAGGATTCGACGTGGTCTGCTTCATCGCCGACCTCGGGCAGGGCGAGGACTTTCAGAAGATCGAGTCGCGCGGCCTGGAGGGCGGGGCGTCGAAGGTCTACATCAAGGACCTGCAGGAAGAGTTCATTAAGGATTTCATCGTCCCGTCGATAAAGGCCAACGCGCTGTACGAGGGCAAGTATGTCCTCGCTACCGCCCTGGGCCGTCCGCTTATCGCCAAGTACCTCGTTGAGGTGGCGCACAAGGAAAAGGCGGATTACATCGCGCACGGCTGTACGGGCAAGGGCAACGACCAGGTCCGCCTGGAGGTCACCGCCCAGATCCTCGACCCGAAGATAAAGATCCTCGCGCCCCTGCGCGAATGGGAATTCAAGTCGCGCGAAGAGGAGATCGATTACGCGCTCAAGCATAAGATACCGATCGATGTCACCAAAAAGAAGATCTACAGCATCGACCGCAACATCTGGGGGCTGGCCATCGAAGCGGGGATCCTGGAGGACCTCAACCAGGAACCGCCCGAGGACGCGTACATGATGACAAAGGACCCGGCGAAGGCGCCGAAACCGCGTTACGTCGAGATCGGTTTCGAGAAGGGCGTGCCGGTAAGCCTGGACGGGAAGAAGATGGCGCTCAAAGCGCTCATCGAGTCGCTTAATACGACCGCCGGCGCCTACGGCATCGGCAGGAGCGATATGGTGGAGAACCGCCTCGTCGGGATCAAATCGCGCGAGATCTATGAGGCGCCCGGCGCCACCGTGATCCTGGCCGCGCATCGCGAGTTGGAGGCGCTGGTCCTTGACCGCGAGACCAGCCATTTCAAGGAGATCATTTCGCAGAGGTACGCGGAGCTGGCGTATTACGGGCTCTGGTATTCCGAGCTTAAGAAGGCGCTCGACGCGTTCATCGAGTCGACGCAGAAATACGCGACCGGTTCCATCAAGATGAAACTCATGCCGGGCATGTGCGCGGTCACCGGCAGGAAGTCGCCGCATTCGTTGTATAAGAAAGAGCTTGCCACCTACGGCAAAGAGGATACCTTCGACCAGAAACTGGCCGAGGGCTTCATCCGCCTGTGGGGCATGCCGTATAAAAGATAATCGGTCCCGCACCGCGCAGGTTGTCAACCTGCGCGGTGTAGACCTACGCAGTGTACACCGCGTAACCGGTGAGGGAAAATATGGGAAAGAAATTGTGGGGAGGACGGTTTGCCAAGGCCATCGATCCGCTGGTCGAGGAATTCTCGAAGTCCATCCAGTACGACAAGAAGCTGGCGGTGTATGACGTGCTCGGCTCCCTGGTGCATATCCGGGTGCTCAAGGCGGCCGGTTTGCTTTCCTCCCGTGAATTCGCGGCGCTGAACAAAGTGCTTATGGCGCTCCTCAAGAAGATGAAACGGGGCATGGCCATTCCCGACCGGGAAGAGGACATCCATACGTTCATCCAGAACGAGGTGATCAAGAGCGCGGGCCATGCCGGGCTGAAATTGCAGACGGCGCGGTCGCGCAACGACCAGGTCGCTTTCGCGGTCAAGCTGTACTGCAAGGATATGCTGGTTGAGGCGAACATCGATATCCTTAAACTCGAACAGGCGTTCCTGGGGCTGGCGAAGAAATATCCATCGACGGTCATCCCCGGGTTTACCCATCTTCAGCACGCCCAGCCGGTGTACCTCCGGGATTATCTCGGCGCGTACGTGGAGATGCTCAAACGGGACAGCAAACGCCTTCAGGAGATCAACGACCGGATCGTGATGAGCATGGGATCGGGCGCGCTTGCCGGGACGCCCGTGGCCGCCGCGAAATACGCGGTGCGGATCGGGATGGATATCCCGGAGCTTCTGGATATCGGCGTGGATTCGGTGACGGCGCCGGTCAATTCGCTGGATACGGTGAGCGACCGGGATTTCGTGATCGAGATCATCGCCGCGTTGGGCATCCTCGCCACGCATCTTTCCCGGTTCGCCGAGGATATGATCCTCTGGGCGACGAAGGAATTCTCGTTCGTCGATATCGACGACGCGTATTGCACGGGCAGTTCGCTCATGCCGCAGAAGAAGAATCCCGACACCCTGGAACTGGTGAGGGGATACGCCGGACGGCTGTACGGTAACCTGGTGAGCGTGATGGCCCTGATGAAAGGCCTGCCGCTGACGTATAACCGGGATATGCAGTTGGACAAGGAGCCGCTTTTCAATTCGTTCGAGACGGTTTCTATGGAACTGCGCGTGTTGACCGGGTTGGTGAAGAGCCTGAAGTTCAACGAGGCCCAGATCGCCCGGCACCTCGCGGACGAGTCTTTATACGCCACGGATCTGGCGTATTACCTGGTCGATAAAGGGGTCCCGTTCGCCGAGGCGCACGGGATCGTGGGCCGGCTGGTCAGGTTTTCCGCGGACAGCGGGACCGCGATCAGGGCAATGTCGGAATCAAAACTGAAGGAGTTTTCGGATAAACTCATTAAGCGGGAAGTCGTCAAACTCCTCGACCCCCGCGTGTCGGTGGTATCAAAAAAATCGATCAAACGCTGATATGCATGAATTCAAATATGTGAAGGGTGAGTTGTCCTGCGAGAAGCGCGCGGTGCGCGCGCTCGTCGCGAAGTTCGGCACGCCGCTGTACGTTTACAGCCAGGGTACTTTTATGGGCCACTTCCGCAAATTGCGTGAGGCGTTTCGCGCGGTCGACCCGCTGATCTGTTATTCCGTCAAGGCGAATTCGAACCTTTCCATCCTGCGCGAGCTGGTGAAGGCGGGGGCGGGGCTGGATATCGTTTCCGGCGGTGAGTTGTTCCGCGCGCTCAAGGCCGGATGCCCGGCGCGCAAGATCGTCTACGCGTCTGTTGGCAAGACCGGCGCCGAGATCGAGGAGGCGATCCGCAGGGGGATCCTTTTCTTCAACGTGGAATCGCTCCCCGAACTCGAGAACATCGAGCGCATCGCCCGGCGCATGAAGAAGGACGTCAACGTCGCTTTGCGCATCAACCCGGACGTCGCTCCCAAGACACATAAATATATTACCACCGGCAAGCTGACCAACAAGTTTGGCATCGATTTCACCACCAGCCGCAAGATGCTTTCGCTGGCCAAGGGTTTTTCGCGCGTCAGGATCAAGGGACTGCATATCCACATCGGTTCCCAGATTACCGAGAGCGCTCCGTTCGTTGAGGCGATGCGCAAGATCACCGCGTTTATCCGCGAAGCCAACGCCGGGGGGCTCGGGATCGAATACCTGAACATCGGCGGCGGGCTGGGCATTATCTACAAGGATGAACAGCCGCAGACCGCGGGTGAGTTCGCCGCGAAAGTCCTGCCGATCCTTAAGGAGAGCGGGCTGAAGATCATTATGGAGCCGGGCCGTTTCATCATCGGTTCGGCGGCGATCCTGGCGGTGAAGGTGCTCTATGTGAAGAAGACGCCGCTCAAGACGTTCGTGATCACCGACGGCGGGATGAACGACCTGATCCGTCCCGCGCTGTACGAGGCGCACCATGAGATCGTGCCGCTGGTAAAGACCGCGGCGCGCGCGGTGAAGGTGGATGTGGTCGGCCCGATCTGCGAAAGCGGCGATTTTTTCGCCAAGGACCGGATGATCCCCGCGGTGAAGGAAGGGGATTACCTGGCGGTGATGTGCGCCGGGGCGTACGGTTTCAGCATGGCCAGCAATTATAATTCCCGCAGGAGGCCCGCGGAGGTGATGGTCAAGGGGAGCGCCGTGAAACTTATCCGCCGGCGCGAAACTCAGGATGACCTCATCAGGAACGAGACGCTATGAGCATGAAAAACCTGGTATTCACGAAGATGGTCGCTTCCGGCAACGATTTCTGCGTGATCGACAACACCGCGGGGAAATTCGACACGAAAAGGCTTGTTGTCCTGACGCGGGGCATGTGCGACCGGAAGTTCGGGGCCGGCGCCGACGGACTGCTGGTCATCGAGAAGTCGCGCAAGGCCGACGCCCGGATGCGCATCTTTAACGCGGACGGTTCTGAGGCGGAGATGTGCGGCAACGGGGCGCGGTGTTTCGCCACGCATCTGGTTTCCCGCGCGAAGAAAACGGCGGGCGAATTCAGTTTTGAGACAAAAGCGGGGATCATCGCCTCGGTGGTGAAAAAAGGCTCGGCGCGGGTACGGCTGACCGATCCCGGGCCGGTATCGCTGGATATGCAGGTAAGCATCCTGGGAAGGACAGTGCGCGTCAACTCGGTCAATACCGGCGTTCCGCACGCCGTGGTGTTCGTCGAGGGGGTGTCGAAGATAGATGTCGACTCGCTCGGCAGGGCGATCAGGTATCACGCGAAGTTCGCGCCCGCCGGGACGAACGCCGATTTCGTCGAGGTCACCGGCCCGGACAGCATCGCCATCCGCACCTATGAACGCGGCGTGGAGGGCGAGACGCTTGCCTGCGGCACCGGTTCCTGCGCCGCGGCGCTTGTCGCCAACGCGCTGTACGGGATCGGAAACGGTTCGATGAAGGTCAAGACCGCCGGCGGGGAAACGCTGACGATCTATTTCGCGCGCAGGCAGGGGAGGTATTCCGACCTCTGGCTGGAAGGCACGGTGCGCACAGTATATACGGGAAGCTATTTCGTTGTCTAACGTTCCTTAACCGGAGGATGTCGCATGTTCAGAGGCTCGATCGTAGCCCTGGTAACCCCGTTCAAGAACAATAAGGTCGACGAGAAAAGACTGCGGGATATTATCGAGTTCCAGATCAAGAACGGGACCTCGGGGATCGTGCCGTGCGGCACCACCGGAGAATCGGCGACGCTTTCGTTCGAGGAGCACGAGCATGTCATCGAGACCACGATCGACCAGGTGAAGAAGCGCGTGCCGGTCATCGCCGGCACCGGTTCTAATTCCACGGACGAGGCGATCATGCTGACGAAGCATGCCGCGCGTGCCGGGGCGGATGCCTCGCTGCAGGTGTCGCCGTATTACAACCGTCCGTCGCAGAATGGGCTCTACGCGCATTTTAAGGCGGTGGCGGATTCCGTTGAGATCCCGATCATTTTGTATAATATCGCCTCTCGCACTGGCGTCAATATCGAGCCGGAGACTGTGGCCCGGTTGTCCCGGGATTGCCGCAATATCGTGGGAGTCAAAGAGGCCTCCGGCAATCTCGAGCAGATGTCCCGCGTCAAGGCCCTGTGCGGCGACGCGTTCGATGTCATTTCCGGCGACGACGCGCTGACCCTGCCGCTTTTGGCGATCGGCGGCACGGGGGTGATCTCCGTGGTGGCCAATATCGCGCCGAAAGAGACAGCGCAGATGGTGGCCGCTTTCATGAAGGGCGACATCGCGGGCGCGCGGGCATTGCATTATAAGCTTTTCCCCTTGATCCGGGCGATGTTCATCGAGGGCAATCCGGTGCCGGTCAAGACGGCGATGGGGATGCTGGGGATGTGCGAGCCGCAGGTGCGCCTGCCGCTGGCCCCGATGCTTTCGGAAAACAGCGAGAAACTGAAGAAGGCGTTGAAAGATTACGGGCTGTTGAAATAACCTATACGGAGAGAGACGATGATAAAGCTGGGGATCGCGGGTGTGTGCGGCAAGATGGGCCACAGGATCTTTGAGCTGGCCCAGCAGGACCGGAGCAGTTTTGAGGTCTCCCTGGCGCTGGAGCGCAAAGGGATCCCGGAGATCGGCCGTGACCTGGGGAAGATCAAGGTATCGTCGAGTCCCGACGGGATGTTCCTCATCGATGTCTTTATCGATTTCACCCTGCCTGAGGCGACGGATGAGCATTTGGATTACGCCGCGCGCTACAAGAAGGCGCTGGTACTGGGCACGACGGGTTTGAGCGACGCCCAGGTGAAGAAGGTGGAGGAAGTCTCCACGGTCATCCCGGTCGTGTATTCGCCCAACATGTCCGTGGGCGTCAATACCCTTTTCCAGATACTGCCTGAGCTGGCGCGGAAACTCGGCCCGGATTATTCCGTCGAGATCGTCGAGGCGCACCATAAGTTCAAGAAGGACGCGCCTTCCGGGACGGCCAAGAAGATGGCCGAGGTCATTACCAAAGTGACCGGCAAGGCGATACCGACGCACGCCATCCGGCTGGGCGATATCTTCGGCGACCATACGGTGGTTTTCTGCGGCAATTCCGAGCGCATCGAGATCAAGCACCAGGCGCATTCGCGCGACCTTTTCGTGGTCGGCGCGCTCAAAGCGGCGAAATGGATCGCGGGCAAGCCCGCGGGGCTGTATACGATGCAGGACGTACTGAAATAATATCAAGAAAGAGGGGGATATGGACTCATTATTGAAGAAGATCATGGACGCGGCGGGCGTATCCGGGTACGAGGGCGAGATCGCCGGCATCATGAAGCAGGAGCTCAAGAAGACGGCCGACGATATCTCTACCGACGCGTTTGGCAACATCATCGCCCGTAAAGGCAAAGGCGGCAAGAAGATCATGATCGCCGCGCATATGGATGAGATCGGGCTGATGGTCAAGCATGTCTCCAAAGACGGGTTTATCTCTTTCATCAAGCTGGGGGGCATCGACGACCGCGTCCTGCCCGCGCAGAGGGTGGTCATCAAGTCGAAGAAAGGCGACGTGCCGGGCATCATCGGCACCAAGCCGCCGCACCTGCTCCGCGAAGAAGAGCGGAAACAGCCGCTCAAGTACGAGAATATGTTCATCGATATCGGCGCTTCCGGCAAGGACGACGCGCTCAAACGGATAGAGATCTCCGACCCGATCGTGTTTGAACCGAATTCCGGGGTGCTCAACGGGAAATTGTGCTACGGCCGTTCGCCCGACAACCGGGTGGGCTGTTATATCCTGCTCAAGATGATGGAGCGCCTTAAAGGTGTCAAGGCGGAGGTGTACGCGGTGGCGACCACCCAGGAAGAAGTGGGGCTCAAGGGCGCGCGGGTATCCTCGTTCAAGATCGACCCTGATTTCGCGCTGGCGGTGGATACGACCGTTGCCGGAGATACTCCCGGCGTCACTGAGCGCGAGGCCGACCTCAAGCTGGGGGCGGGCGCGGCGATCACTATTATCGAGGCCGCGGGCAGAGGGCTCCTGGTCAACGGGGCGGTAAAAGAGATGTTCCTCGATACCGCGCGCAAGAACAAGATAAAGTTCCAGATCGACGTGGTCGAAGGCGGCATGACCGACGGCGCGATCATCGCGATGAACCGGGACGGGATCCTTACCGGCGTCATCGCCGTGCCCTGCCGGTATATCCATTCCCCGACCGGCGTTTTTCATCTTGACGATATCGAATCGGCGATCGAGCTGGGCGTGAAGGTGGTTGAGCGGGTGGCTAAGGACAAATAACTTTGAACAAAGGATAGACGAATCAATGGATCATTCAATCGCGAAGAGGCTTCAGATTCTTCCCCCGTACCTGTTCCTCCAGATCGATAAGGCCAAACGCAAGGCGCGTCAGGAAGGAAGGGATATCATCGACCTGGGCGTCGGCGATCCGGACCTTCCGACCCCGGATTTCATCATCGACGCGCTGGACAAAGCGGTGCGCGAGCCCGCGAACCATCGTTACGCGCTGGACCAGGGCATGCCGGTATTCCGCCAGGCCATCGCGGCGTGGTATTCCCGGAGATTCGGCGTCACGCTCGATCCCGACAGCGAGATACTGCCGCTCATCGGCTCAAAAGAAGGCATCGCGCATTTTCCCCTGGCGTTCGTCAATCCCGGGGAATACACGCTGGTGCCGGATCCCTGTTATCCTCCGTACAAAGGCGGTACCCTGTTCGCGGGCGGGAAGATCTGCCTGATGCCGTTGCGGGAGAAGAACTCGTTCCTGCCCGATTTCGGGAAGATCCCGGCCTCGGCGCTGAAGAAGGCGCGGGTCCTGTACCTTAATTATCCCAACAATCCCACGGGCGCGGTGTGCGATAAGGCGTTCTACGCCGAGGCGGTCGATTTCTGCCGGAAGCATAACCTGATCGCGCTTTCAGACCTGGCGTATTCCGAGATGGCGTATGACGGGTACCGTCCGCCCAGCATGCTGGAAGTCGACGGGGCGAGGGATGTCTGCATCGAGTTCCACTCGCTTTCCAAGACCTGCAACATGACCGGCTGGAGGTCGGGATGGGCCTGCGGCAACCGTCAGCTCGTCGCCGGGTTGGCGAAAGTGAAATCCAATATCGATTCGGGTATTTTCTCGGCGGTTCAGGTGGCTTCGGTCGCGGCGCTGGAGCGCAGTGACGAACATATCTCCCGCATGTGCGCGATGTACCAGGAGCGGCGCGATATCCTCGTCGCCGGGCTCAACGGATGCGGCTGGAAAGTGAAAAGCCCCAAGGCGTCGTTCTATATCTGGACGAAAGTCCCGCGGGGGTCGACTTCGATCGACTTCGCTTCCCGGCTTCTGGATACGGCCAATATCGTCGCCACTCCGGGCGTCGGATTCGGCGCCGCGGGCGAGGGCTATATCCGTTTCGCGCTGACCGTCGGCAAGGAACGCATCAGGGAAGCGGTCGACCGCATAAAGAAGACTCTATAGCACATGGTGATCTGTTACATTGCCGTCGGTTCCAACCTCGGTGACCGGGCGCATTATATACAGACGGCGCTCCGGAAGATCCGTCAGATCCCGCAGACCAGGCTCCTGAAGGTTTCATCGCTCATCGAGACGCCGCCGGAAGGCGGGCCCGCGGGCCAGGGGCCGTATTTGAACGGGGTGCTCCAGGTCGAGACGGATCTGTTTCCGTACCATCTCCTGGGGGCGTTGCAGAAGATCGAACATGAGTTGGGCAGGGTGCGTACCTGTTTGAACGCTCCCCGGCCGATAGACCTGGATATCCTTACGTACGGGGACGCGATGATCCGTGAGGAAGCGCTGTGCATCCCGCATCCCCGTATGCTGACGCGCCGGTTCGTGCTGGAACCGCTTGAGCAGATCTCTCCCGGCATGACGGAGAAGGTGCGGGCGATGACCGGCGCGCGGACGGTAAAGAAGCCGGGGAAGAAACCCGCGCGCGGGATAAAGGGAAAGAAGAAACGATGAAAGTCTTTCGCGACATCCGCGCGATACAGGAGTTTTGCGCGGGATTGAGGAGAAAAGGAAAGTCCATCGGGTTCGTTCCCACGATGGGCGCGCTCCACGAAGGCCACCTGAGCCTTATCCGCGCGGCGAAGAAAGAGAACGAGATCGTCTGCGTCAGTATTTTCGTCAATCCCACCCAGTTCGGCCCATCAGAAGATTTCAATAAATATCCGCGTCCGGTTTCCCGCGACCGCGCGTTATGCGCCGGGGAGGGCGTGGATATCCTTTTTATGCCGTCCCCCGCGCAAATGTACGGAAAAGGCGCGCGGACTTTTGTGGAAGTCGGGGGATTGGGCGGGGTGCTGTGCGGCGCGTCGCGCAAAGGCCATTTCCGCGGGGTCGCGACGGTGGTGGCGAAGCTTTTCAACATCGTCCAGCCCGACCGGGCGTATTTCGGCAGGAAGGATTTCCAACAGACGGTCATCGTGCGCAGGATGGCGCGCGAACTGAATTTTCCCGTGCGCGTTGTCGTCATGCCGACGGTCAGGGAGGCCGGCGGCCTGGCGCTGAGCTCGCGTAACAGGTACCTGAGCGCCCAGGAACGGCTCCGGGCGCTTTCGCTTTCGCGCTCACTGCGGCTGGCGAAGCAACGTGCCGCGGCAGGGGTCAAAGACAGCGCGCGGATCATCCGGGAGATGAAGGCGAGCATCGGGCGGGACGCGCGCATCGAGTATATCGCGATCGTTCATCCGGATACGTTGGAACCGGTCACGCGGATCAACGGCACGGCCGCGGTGGTACTTGCCGCCCGCGTCGGCTCAACACGGCTCATCGATAACATCATCATTTCACCACGGTAAGCGTTTACACCTCGGAGGTGTTTTCTGATTTCCGTCGAGGGTATAACGCAAACACCTCCGAGGTGTGTAGAAAAGGCGCAAGGAAAATATATGGCGAAAATGCTGAAAATAGGGATTTGCGGGTGCGGCGCGATCGGGAGCTCATTGGCGCGGGCGGTTCTGCGCGATTTCCGCGGGAAGGCGGCGCTTGCCGCCCTGTATGATGTCGACGCCGCGAAGGCCGCCGCGCTGCAGAAGAGACTGCGCGTCACGGGCCGGGTGGTGAAAGGTCTCGCGGGGCTCATCGCCCGTTCCGACCTGGTGGTCGAGGCGTCATCCGCGGCGGTTTCGGGCGCGATCGCGGAGCAGGCCCTCAGGCGCGGCCGGAGCGTGGTGGTGATGAGCGTCGGCGGGCTCCTGCATACGATGAAGAAATTGACGGGGATCTGCCGGGCGTCCGGCGGCAGATTATATATCCCCAGCGGGGCGATCGCGGGGATCGACGCGGTCAAGGCCGCGGCGGCCGGGGGGATCCGCAGTGTGACGCTGGTGACGACGAAACATCCCCGTTCATTCGCCGGGGTGGCGTATGTGAAAGCGAAAGGGGTCGATCTCGACGGGATCGACCGGCCCACGGTCATTTTTTCAGGAAGCGCCCTGCGCGCGGTAAAGGCGTTCCCGCAGAACATCAACGTCGCCGCGGTGCTGAGCCTCGCGGGTATCGGGGCCTCGCGCACGACGGTAAAAATTATTGCATCTCCTCTTGCAACAAAAAATATTCATGAGATAATTATAGAGTCGGCGTCGGGAAAAGTAACGACCCGGACGGAGAATACCGTCCATCCCGAAAATCCGAAAACGAGTTACCTGGCCGTCCTCTCGGCGGTGGCTCTCCTGAAAGAGATAGTCGAACCGGTGCGTACCGGCACATAGATTCGTTGCCTGCGGGGCTGTAGGCGACGAAAACAAACCACCCTAATGGAGGTGAACAGCATGGCACAGAAGATGCAGAAGCTGGGCATCAAGAGGGAAAAAGGTTTCCTTTACTATGTTGACAAGGACGGAGACGTCTCTTGCGCGAAGATGGCCCGCGGCAACCAGAAGGGCGGCAAGCCCAAGAAGGTGGCGAAGTGCGGTATCGATAGGAAAGAAGGATACCTTTATTTCGTCGACAAGCAGGGCGATGTTTCCTGCGCCAAGATGGTCAGGGGCGGCAAGAAAAAGAGGAAATAACCGCAATTGAATACAACGGTCCTCCCGCAATCCCTTGCGGGAGGACCGGTTTTTTTTATCAGCCCTTCCTTAGTATCATGCCAAAAAATCCTTTAGAACAGAATATCGTTATCCGCGGCGCGCACCAGCATAACCTGAAAAATATAGACCTGGTATTGCCCCGCGATAAGCTGATCGTCGTTACCGGGCTTTCCGGATCCGGCAAGTCGAGCCTCGCGTTCGATACCATCTACGCGGAAGGCCAGCGCCGGTATGTCGAGAGCCTTTCGAGTTACGCGCGCCAGTTCCTCGACCAACTGCAGAAACCGGACGTGGAGTATATCGAGGGGCTGTCGCCGGCAATTTCCATCGAACAGCGCACCGCCGGCGGAAATCCGCGCTCGACCGTGGGCACGCAGACCGAGATCTACGATTACCTGCGGCTTTTGTTCGCGCGCATCGGCGCGGCGTCCTGTTACCGGTGCGGTTCGCCCATTGTCCGGCAGAGTTCCCAGGAGATCGTGGAGCGCATCCTGGCCCTGCCGGCCGGCGCGGCGGTACAGATCCTCGCGCCGCTCATCACCGGACGTAAAGGGGAATATAAAGATCTTTCCAGCCAGATCCAGAAAGCGGGTTTTACGCGGGCGCGCGTAGACGGCGTGGTGTATGAATTTCCCGCGAAGATCACGCTCGATAAATATAAGATCCATTCCATCGAAGTGGTAGTCGACCGGCTGACCGTCAAGCCCGAGGTCAAGGGGCGGCTTACCGATTCCGTGGAGACCGCCCTCAAGGCCGGCAAAGGCATCGTCATCGTCAGCCAGCAGGGCCGGGATACCGTGTTCAGCGAGAATTACGCCTGCACGAAATGCGGGATCAGCATGCAGGAGATCGAACCCCGCCTGTTTTCCTTCAATTCCCCGTTCGGCGCCTGTCCTTCCTGTAACGGCCTGGGCATAAAGCTGGAGTTCGATCCCGGGCTGGTTGTTCCCGACCGGGACAAATCGATCAACGGGGGCGCGATCGAGGCCTGGAAAAAGGGCGGCAGGGGATACATCATGTATTACCGGTGGTTGATCCGCGAACTGGCGGCGAATATGGGCTTCGACCTTGACCAGCCGTTCAGGAAATTGCCGAAGGGGATCCAGCGCGCCGTGCTGTACGGGACGCCGGTGCACGCCGGGGGAAAGCCGTTCGAAGGGGTCCTCCCGAACCTGGAACGCCTGTTCAAGAAGACGGAAAGCGATTATTTCCGGGAAGAGATCCAGCGGTTCATGTCCAGCCAGCCCTGCCCGGAATGCGGCGGCGCGCGCCTGAAGAAAGAAGCGCTGGCGGTGACCATCGGAGGGAAGAATATTTCCCAGCTCTGCGCGTTGTCCATCAATGATTCCATGGAATTTTTCCGCGGCCTGGCGCTCGATGAGCGCAGCAGGCTGATCGCGCGGCAGGTGCTTAAGGAAGTCCTGGCGCGCCTGCAGTTCTGCGTCGATGTGGGGCTGGATTATATCACGCTTGACCGTAAGAGTTCCACCCTGGCGGGCGGCGAGGCGCAGCGGGTGCGGCTGGCCACGCAAGTCGGTTCCGGCCTCGTGGGGGTGTTGTATGTGCTCGATGAACCGAGCATCGGCCTGCACCAGCGCGATACCGCGAAGCTCATCGCGACCCTGGTGCGCCTGCGCGACCTCGGCAATACCCTGGTGGTAGTGGAGCATGACGAAGCGGTGATCATGGCGGCCGATTACGTGGTCGACCTGGGCCCCGGCGCGGGGCGGCACGGCGGCGAGGTGGTCTTTGCCGGGGACCGGCAGGCCTTGCTTGAGGACAAGAATTCGCTGACCGCGCGCTATCTCCGGAACGAGATGCGCATCCCGCTCCCGGAAAAACGCCGTTCGGCCGCGCGGGGAAAGGCGCTGGAGGTTATCGGGGCCACGGAGAATAACCTGAAGGACATCGATGTCAGCTTCCCTCTGGGATGTTTTATCAGCGTCACGGGCGTCTCCGGTTCGGGGAAGTCGTCGCTGGTACAGGATGTTGTGTATAAAAGTTTAAGGAAACAACTGCACGGTTCCCGCGAACGTCCGGGCGCCTGCCGCAAGATCAACGGGTGCGGCGCGATCGATAAAGTGATCATGGTCGACCAGGACCCTATCGGCAGGACGCCGCGCTCGAACCTTGCCACCTATACCGGGGTGTACGGCACTATCCGGGATATCTTCAGCATGCTCCCGGAGTCAAAGGCCCGGGGATACCGGCCGGGCCGGTTCTCGTTCAATGTCAAAGGCGGCAGATGCGAGGCCTGCCAGGGGGACGGCATCAAGAAGATCGAGATGCATTTCCTCCCGGACATCTATGTGAAATGCGACCTCTGCAAAGGCAGACGCTTCAATGACGCGACCCTGGAAGTCACGTATAAAGGTAAGTCGATCTCCGATGTCCTGGATATGACGGTCGAGGAGGCGCTTGAGCTGTTCGGTGCGGTCCCGGCGATAAAGAACGTGCTGACCACCGTGCATGACGTCGGGCTTGGGTATGTCCAGGTCGGCCAACCTGCCACGACGCTTTCCGGCGGCGAGGCGCAGAGGGTCAAGCTTTCGGCTGAGTTGAGCCGGAGAGCGACCGGCCGGACACTGTATATCCTGGATGAGCCTACTACCGGACTGCACTTCGCGGACGTTGCCAGGCTGATCGAGGTCCTGCAGAGGCTCGTCGACCGGGGGAACACGGTGGTGGTCATTGAGCACAATCTTGAGGTGGTCAAGTCTTCCGACTATGTCATCGACCTGGGGCCGGAGGGGGGCGCGAAAGGCGGGCGCGTGGTCGCCTGCGGCACGCCTGAGGAGATCTGCCGTCATGCCGCGTCCCATACCGGCGAGTATCTGAGAAAGGTATTGAACAAGCCATCCTGAAGTGCTATTATTCTATTCAATGAAAAGACTCCTGTGCGCGCTGTTGCTGGTGTGTTCGTTGTTGACGACGGCTCCCGTGTTCTCTCAGGATCAGCAGGATCAGGAGGGGACGAAAGAGGCGGAGTCGCTGTTCGTCGCGCAGAAAGCGTTCGACGACGGGTTCTACGACGTGGCGCTTTCCCTCCTTGAGCGTTTCATCAAGAATTATCCCGCTTCCGACAAGATCGCCGAGATCAACCTCCTCATCGCGCGGTGTTATTTCCAGCAGAACCGGTTCCTCGAAGCGCTGAAACAGTTCGAGTCCCTCCAGAATTCTCCGTCGGCACGCAAGATCAACGATGTCGTCCTGTACTGGATCGCCGAAGTGCATTTTCGCGGGAATAATTTTTCCCGCGCGGCCGGGTACTATAAGCAGGTGATCGACGGGTTCCCCGGTTCGCCGTATGCCGCTTCGGCGTATTATTCCCTCGGCTGGTGCCTGAGCCAGCAGGGGCAGTATAAAGAGGCGTTGGATAATTTCCTGGCGCTCCAGGAGAAATTCCCCGGAGAACAACAGAGCCGGGACGCTGAGTTCAAGATCATCGAATGCCTGTATAATCTCAAAGAATACGCCCGGCTTAAAGAGCGGATCAACTCCCGCATAAAAGACAGCAAGGACGAACCTTCCCGGCTTTCCCACCTGTATTATTACCTCGCGGAAGCGGAATATTATCTGGACGATTACGCCGCGGCGGCCGATGATTACGGCCGTTCGGGCGGTGTCTCGGATGATCCGAAGATCAAGGCCCTGGCGAAACTGGGGCTGGGGTGGGCGCGGGTGAAGCAGAAGAAATACGCGGAGGCACAGGAGGCGTTTGCCGCGGTCAGCCCGGAGGCGCTCGATAAGCCGTATCAGGAGATATATCATATGGGACGGGCCGTCCTCGCCTATGAGACCGGGCGTTTCGCGGAGGCCCAGGAGTATTACGGTAAACTTAAAGGCATGACGCAGGATCCCGCGGTTTCCGTACAGGCGTCGCTGGGAGCGGCGGATTCATTGTACAGCCGCGGGGAGTACGCGGAGGCGGTGAAGACATACCGTGAGGTCGCGGCTGACGCGGCCAAAGGGCAGTTGCCGCAGGAGATGCTGGACCGCCTGCATCACAGCCTGGCCTGGGCGTATCTTAAGGAAGGGCTTTTCAAAGAGGCCATCGCCGAGTTCCAGAAGATCGCGAATCAGAGCGAAGACAAAGTGTTCAAGGTCAGCGCCTTGTGCCAGATCGGGGATACCTACCAGGATTCCGGGGACAATGTCCGGGCCCGGGAGGCCTATGAGAAGATCCTTCGGGAGTTCCCCGGCGGGTTTTACGCCGATTATGTGCAGTATCAGCTCGGCATCGTCCTCATCAAGCTCGCGGATTATGACGCGGCGATCCTCAATCTCCTCACGCTTAAAAAGACTTTCCCGGAGTCAAAACTGATCGACGACGCCCAGTATGCCCTGGGGCTGGCGTATTTCCAGAAAAAGGATTACGGTTTGAGCCTGGAGACATTCCGTGTTTTTGAGAAGAATTTCCGGGACAGCGAGCTGTTCTCCCAGGCGATGTACCTGTGCGGCACGAGCCTGTTCAATCTCGGGCAATACGCGCAGGCGATCGAGGTCTTCAAAGACATCATCCGCCGTCCCAACAGCGATAAGGATATCCTGCAGAAAGCGGAGTACGAGATCGCCGACTGTTATTATCAGATGGGAGATGAGAAAGAGGCGATGGCGCGGTTCAACCAGTTGCGCGTCAAATATCCCGATTCCAGCCTTTCCGCGGAGATCATGTGGTGGCTGGGAGAGTATTATTACCGGAAAGACGACCTGGCCCTGGCCATACGGTATTTTTCATCGTTGATCAACGACTTCAAGGATTCCAGCCTGATCCCCAATGCCTATTACGCGATCGGGTCGATCTACGCGGAAGAAGGGAAGCTTGACGCGGCGGAGGAGAATTTCCGGAAAGTCGTCCGGATGAGCGGCGCGGAGCTCGGGGGGCAGGCGTCCATCGCGATCGCCGATATCTATGCCCGGCAGGAAAAGTCCGAGGAGGCGCTGAAGATGTACCGGGACGCGAGCGCCGAGTATCCCCAGCTTGCCCCGATCATCTATCCGAAACTGGGGGATCTTTTCGCCCAGCAGAACCGTTATGAGGAAGCCCTGGCGAGTTACGGTAAGGCGCTGGACGCGGTCCCGCTGAAAGAGCTTCCGTCGGTACATATGAAAATGGCGGAGGTCTTCCAGTCTCAGGGCAAAACGGATGAGGCGGTGGAACATTATCTCAAGATAACCTACCTGTTCCCTGAGGACCGGGAGCTCGGTGTCAAGGCGATGCTCCGGGTGGCGAAGATCCGCGAGGAACAGGGGAATAAACGTGAGGCCGAGGCGATGTACGGTAAGATCGCCGGCCTGGATGTGGCTGAATCGAAGTTCGCGCGTGAACGGCTGGAGATCCTGGGAGAGAAGTCCGGCAAGTGAGATGTGGGCAAAGAGGAGCGTGGCGATGACGGGGTGGCAGTTGTTTCTGGCGGGAGGACCGTTGATGTGGCCGATCCTGGGGTGCGGCATCCTGGCCTGCGCTCTGGCGCTGGAGCGTTTCGGGTACCTTCGCCGCGCCGGTTCCGCCGGACGCGAAACGCTCGCGCGGGTATTCGACCAGGTTAAACGCAACCAGATCAAGGAAGCTGTGCAGACATGCGAAAAGCACGCGTATCCCGTTACCCGGGTATTGAAAGCGGGCATCCTTAAATACGACCGTCCGCGTTCCCAGGTCAAAGAAGCGCTTGAGGATGCCGCACAGCAGGAGATCCCGAAACTGGAGAGGTCACTGCCGCTCCTGGTGACGCTCGCCCATATCGCGCCGCTGGTGGGGCTTTTGGGCACAACCGCGGGCATGATCTCGTGTTTTTACGCGATCCATGGCGCGGCGGCCGCGGGGCATGCAGTTTCTACCGCCGATCTTGCCGGAGGGATATGGCAGGCGCTTCTTACCACGTGTGCCGGGCTGATCGTGGCGATCCCCGCGTACGCCGCGTATAACTATCTGGTCAGCAGGGTGGACGGGTTGATCACCGAGATGGAACAGGCTTCCGTTGAACTGGTGAACTCGCTGAGCGAATAGAGTGAGGTGGGCGTGAGATTCCGGAAGAGACTCTCGTATGAGAGCGGGCTGAAAGCCGTGCATGCCGCCCCGTTCGTCACGGTGGCGTTCCTGCTCCTTATGTTCCTGTTGTTCGCTCCCGGGTTCTGCGAACTTCCCGGGGCGCGTGTCGGCCCTTCGGGGTCCCTGCCTGCCGCCGGCCAGGCTGTACGGATAATCCTTTCACAGGGCACGGTGACCGTCAACGGCGTTGTCGTGAGCGATTCCCAGCTCTCCGCGTTCCTCGGCAGTGTGGCGTACCGTGATCCGTCGGTACTGATAATGGCGGAGAAGGCGGTATCGATAGAATCCGCCATGCGGATATGGCGGATCTGCGGCGGCGCTGGCATACGGCGCGTCAGCCTGGTGACGGATTGAATATGGGATTTTCATTACGGAATTGCCTGATATTCTCCGCGGCATTTCATGCGCTGGTCATGGCGGCGGCTGTTTTTTCATTCTCCTTCCGGCCCTTGCGGCAACCGCCGATCATCTCTCTCGGACAGATCCTTCCCGGATATTTCACCCATGCCCCGAAAACGGCGGGAGGCGCCCCGCGGGCAGTGGCAGGTATGGACATGTACGGGCTGTTGCCCGCGCCCGCGGCGGGCGCGGTTTCCCCGTTTTCCGGTTTTGGCGCGCGGAAGCCTCCCGCGCCGGTTCCCGCGCGCGGGGAGAAGGCCGTCTACCGGTATGAGGCGGCGCCGGGGCCATTCAACTTCCCCCGGGAGTCGTTCGTGATGATCCATCCGCCCCTGCCGTATGAACTGCAGTTGTATTTTAAGGACAGACAGTCGGTGCATCTGGAACTGGCGTTCATGGTCGTCCCTCACCGGTCGAAGAAATTCATCGTCCTCAAGCGGGTGATATCTTCCGGAAACCTTGACGCGGATCTGCTCTGCTCGCGGTATCTGGGCCATTACCTGTTCATTGAACAGGAGCGATTCGCCGTGAATGCCTGGCAGACGGTCAGGATAGACCTTTCAAAATAAGGGGCGCGCCATGTTCCATCTCGATTTCGGCTGGGCGGTAGGGCTGGTGGCGACGGCCGTCATTTCCGCGCTTGCGCTCGTGTGGCTGTGGGTTCCCCGGGCGGGACGGCAGGAGACGGCGGCCCTCGATCCCCGTTTTGTCTGGGTCTGCGGCGTGTGCACGTATAATTACGTCAATACACGCGAAGATAAGATATCTAAATGCCCGCGGTGCGGAAGTTATAACAAAAGATAAATAGTTGTTGACACTCGGAGCCTTTGGCTTAGAATTAGGTGCAGGAGGTGATTCATGATCACTGAAATCGGCATCACAGCAGGCGAGATTTGGCATTTTCTTGACCAGCACGGAGCGGGCACCCTTTCCGCACTGGTGAAAGGGATCGATAAACCGCGTGAGAACGTGTTGATGAGCCTGGGATGGCTGGCGCGCGAAGGCCATGTGGTTGTCCAGAAGAATAATGGAGACTACAATGTCAGTCTGCGGAAAAGCTGAGAGAGCGATGAACAGGCGCGGGGTGGCGTTGTATCTGGTGCTGTCCATTCTCCTGGTTGTAGTTATCCTCGCGAATGTCGTCCTGTCGCTTATCAACAGCCAGAGTAAACTTACCCATCACCAAGTCAGGCGGATACAGGCCTATTATGCCGCCCAGGCAGGGGTCAATTACGCGTTGGAGAACCTCCGGTTGAACGTTACCGGGTGGATGACTACTAATGCGGCCGGCGCATTGCCCAATATCACCAAGTATATGTGCAAAGCCACTACCAGCACCTGGCCGTGCAATGCTCCCACCGTTATTGAGGATACCCTTCCCGCGACGATCAGATACATCCAGATCGATGTCGGTTCGTTGAATGATACCACCGGGTTACGTCCGGTAAGCACTACGGTGAATTATACCGCGGCCAATTAAACAGCTTTCCCGCCTCATATATAGGTAATAAGAGCAGTTCTTATTACCTATTTTTTTTCCTTCCGGAGCATCTCTTAACGGTAAATCCAAGTAAGTACGAGTAAGTTTGAGTAAGTCTATAATTCTATGATTAACTTTGAGTAATTATGTAATAATCCGAGTAAATGCATATATGATGGAGTAATAAAACAGTATGATTTATATAAATTCATCATCAGGAGTAATCATAAGATAAATTTTTATAAAAAATACTTGACAAACTAAGTTGGTTATGTTTTAATTAAGTGCATGCGAACTTCCACGAGGACAGCGTAAAATCATATGCCCAGACTGATCAATATCGATGAGCTTGCCGAATATCTGAGACTGCAGAAGCAGACCATTTATAATTGGCTGAACCAGGGTAAGATATCCGGGATAAAAGTCGGCGGAGTGTGGCGGTTCGACCAGAAAGAGATAGATGACTGGTTGAGAAGCCGGCGGACTCCCCGGGCAGGCCATAAATCCGGAGAGCAGAAATGAGCAATTTAGGCATATATTTCGGCCCCACGGTGATCAGCATTACCGAGAATGAGGGTAAGAAACTGCTGAACAGCGGCGCTATTTCCGTCGCTTCCCTTTTGAACGCTACGACCCCGGAAGGCGAGAAAGTACCGGAACAGCTTAAACTGTCGATCGCCATCAAGGATAAGCTGAAACTGCATTCGATCGAGACAAAGGACGCGGATATCGTCCTGCCGGGGAAAGACCTGATCATCCGTACGTTCCATATGCCGATCCTGGCTCCCAACGACCTTGCCAGCGCGGTACGGTTTGAGGCCAAAAAATACATCCCGTTCAAGGTTGAGGATCTGGTCTCGGATTTCCAGGTCAAGTTGGACAAGTCGGCGCGCAAGTATTTCGTCCTGTTCGTGGGCATCAAGAAAGACGCACTGGATAAGTATCTGGCGGCGCTGAACCAGCTCAGCCTTAAGATCAACGCCATTGAGTACGCCGGTTTCAGCATCTTGCGCCTCCTGAAGCTGGCCAAGGTGAAGGAAAAGGGGATCATCGCCCTGGTCAATATCGACCTGGCCGAGGATGACGAAGTCAACTTTGTGGTCATGGAAGACGGTTTTCCGCTTTTTAGCCGGGATATCACCCTGACCGGGGAGGCGGCGCCTGAGGCGTTGCGGTCGGCAAAGCCGGAAAGTTCCGAGAGCCTGGAAAAACTGAAGGTCGAGTTGAGGATCTCACTGGACTTTTACCTCAGGAAATTCCCCACGAAGAATATCCAGAACGTCGTTTTCATGGCCCCGGATGAGCATCGCATCGAGTTGGAGAGTTTTATCCGGGAACGCGGCCTGGTCGCGTCGTTCGTCGACTGCCGGAAGCTTTTTGATAAGCCGGTTTCGTTCTCCTCGAGCCTGCTCAAATCGTACGCCGGCTCGTTGTCTAAAACGGTAAGAAGCCAATTATCCATCGATCTGCTCCCGGGGAAATCGAAGAAGATCGCTTCCGGGGCCGCGAGTTTCAGCCATCTCCCGTTCCTTGACCAGCTTAAGGTCGATCCGAAGCTGATCCTGCTGGGGATCGCTATCGCGGTATTCCCGTTCTTATGGTCGTCATACAAGAAAAAGCCGCTCGTTGAGGAACTGGCGCAGGTTATCGCCAGCCGTCCGCGAGTCGCTTCGATATCCGGCGATTCCAGCCTGGATACGTTGACCGGGACGGACGCGGACTATAAAGCGAAGATCAAACTGCTGAGAAAGCTGATGGCTGACCGCCGGTATATCACCCCCTCGCTCGATATGGTGCCGAAATCGGTTCCCCGCGGGTTGTGGTTGTCCGCGGTGTCATACCAGAAGGACGGGGCCGGCTATAATTTTCAGCTGGGCGGGTTTGTGTACCTGGGGGATAGCAACCGGGAGATGGAGGCGATCAAAGGTTTTATTGCCGATCTCAAGAGGAACGCGGAGTTCTTCAAGCAGTTCCCCAATATCAGCCTGGTCTCGTTTGACCAGGGGCAGACCGAGAACACGATCTTGACCAATTTCAAGATCTCCTGCAGGAGCCAGTAATGGACGTACTTATCAAAATGCTGGTACGGATGGCCAAGAAAAACTTCCTGAGCCTGGTGATCGTGGGCGGGTGCATCATGTTCGCCATGAATACCTATAAGGAAAAGCAGGCGGAGATCGACGGCGTCATCCAGAGCAAAGAACTGGAGCTGAAGAAGAATGAGGTCCTGCAGGAGATCAGCCTGCTGGATAAGAATTACAACCAGCTTAAGGCCAAGATAAATAACAAAGATAAAGCTAACAGCGCGATCATGTTCTCGCTGAGCACCCTTGCCAAGGACGCGGGCATCAAGGTAACGTATATCCGTCCCGTGGGAGAGGAAAAGACGGCGGTTTTCTCGAGATCGGTCTTTGAAGTGGCGCTTTCCTCGCAGGATTACCATAAGATCGGAAAGTTCGTGAGCGCCATCGAGAGCGCGCCGGAGTTATTTACGGTCGAGGATCTTGAGTTGACGGGCGGCGCTGAGGATTCGTTATCCGCGCGGCTTACTGTCAGCACGGTCATGGTAAAATGATGATGAAACCTCTTCAATTCCTGAAACTGATGATCTCTGCCGCCGCGGCCGCTGTGCTTGCGGGATGGCCCTGCGCTGTCCTGTGCGAGGAGCTTGATATCCCGCGGATGGAATATGCCGCTGATTCTTACCGCGACCCGTTTAAATCGTATATTGAGAAGGTGGTTGTTGATCCCAATAAGAAGGAGCCGGAGCCGGAGATCATCGCTAAACCTTTCCCGACCTTGGAGATCGAAGGCGTATTCTGGGGAGGGAAATATCCGGTGGCGCTCATCAACAACAAGATCTGGAAAGAAGGGGATGTGCTGGAAGAGGCACAGATACGCACTATCGACAAACAGCGCATTACGTTCCTTTTCGGGAACAGGCAGTACGAGCAGGCGCTGTCGGCGGCTCAGGCCACATTATTGTCAGTAAGCCAGAAGGAGGCTCAATGAAGACTTTCCTCAGGACTTTAACCGCCTTTGTATTTTTCTTCGCCGGGCTCTGCCCGCCCGCTTTCGCGGCGCGCGAACTGCCGTTGATGGAGGGGAAAACCCTCTCCCTCGATCTGCAGAACGCCAACCTCAAGGATGTGCTGAAGGTGTTTTCCCAGCAATCCGGGCTTAACTTCATCGCTTCCCAGACGGTCGAGGACCGGAAGATCACCATGTTCCTGGAGAACGTGCCGATCCGGGAAGGTATGGTCAAGCTGTTCGAGGCCAATAACCTTACCTATGAGTTTGATGAGGCGGCCAATATTTACATCGTCAAGTACTGGGGCGAGCCCCAGATGGATATGCAGACGAAGATCTACCGGCTGAAGAACCGCAGTGTTTCCTCATCCAACCTGGAAACGGAGAAAGTGGCGCTGATGTCCACCAGCGGCATGGGGAACGGTTTGAGCAGTACGGCGGGCGCGCAAGGGGCTACGACGGTCGATGAAACGACGGGTATTATCGCGATGATAAAACAGGTCATGAGCAAGGAAGGGAAGGTGTGCGAGGACAAACGCACCAACAGCCTGATCGTCACGGATATCCCCAGCCGTTTCCTGGTAATCGACGAGTTGATCGCCAAACTGGATGTTCCCCAGCCGATGATCCTGCTGGAAGTGGAGATGCTGGATGTGAGCAGGGGCACGCTTGATACAGTAGGGCTTAATGTCGGCACGAATCCGCTTACCCTTGATTTTCATAACGGGAAGTTCTATGCCGGGTCGAAGGCCAACAACGGTTCGGCGGGCTACCTGACTATGGGGAATTCCTACGCGCTTCTGCTTGATTTCCTGCGTACGCAGTCGGATACCCGTTATCTGGCCAGGCCGAAGATCATGACGCTCAATAACGAGACCGCGGAGATCGGCGTGACGCGCGACGAGGTCGTCAACAAAAAACTGACCGTCAGTTCGACCGGTACCAGTTCGTCGACCACCGTGACGGAGTATGAGCGCGCGACCAGCCTTTCATTGACGCCGGAAGGCATCGGCGTGTTCCTGCGCGTGACCCCGCAGGTGAACCTCGATACCAACGAGATTACGATGGTGGTCAATCCCAAGACCAGTTCCACTACCCAGAGCGATAAAGTGACCGATCTCGCGCTTGACCCCGAAGTCCGCATGACGAAATCGGTGATCAAGATGAAAGACGGGGAGACCGTGGTCCTGGGAGGCTTGATCCATCAGGAACATCAGGAAACGATCACGAAACTTCCCATCCTGGGGGAGCTTCCGTTCGTCGGCGGGCTTTTCCGGCATAAGAGCGTCGGTAAGGACGCGGACCGGGAACTGCTGGTGTTCATTACGCCCCGGATCGTCAAAGAGTCCGGCAGTAAGCTGGCCAAAGCCGAAAACGGTTCGTCGGCGCTTACGTACCTTTCTTCGGGTTTGAAACGCCAGCAGGACATCACCGATATGCTGGATACATACGAGAAATAACGCATGGCCAGGGAAAAATACCTTAAACTCGGCGAACTTCTGATCAAGGAGGGCCTCCTCAGCGCGGCCCAGCTTGAGAAGGCTATCGTTTATCAGCGGCAGGAAGGCGGCCGCCTGGGCGAGGTGCTGGCAAAGCTCGACTTCATCAAGGAAGAGCAGATCGTCAAGCTCCTTGGTAAACAGCTGGGGATCCCGTATTTTTCCCTGGGGACCGGCATGCTTAAGCCGGCGGCCGAGCAGAAGCTCGACAACTTCATCTCGCATGAGTTCGCGGTGAAGAACTGCGTCGTGCCGCTTTCCCATACGCTCAAGTCGTTGACGGTCGCCATGGCCGATCCGCTGGACCTTCTTCTCATTGATAACCTTCGGAAGCTCACCGGCTGCGAGATCAATCCGGTTATCGCTACCAAGGCCGATATCATTAAGTCGATCGATGATTTCTACGGGAAATCATCGGGGATGCTTAATGCCGCGGTCAACGCCTCTTATGAGGGCGATAACGAAGAGGTCCATTCTCTCAGCAGCGGCGAGGGAGTGGAAGAGGAACTGAGCATCGACAAGCTGGTGGCCAGGGCGGAAGAGGCCCCGGTCGTCAAGCTGGTCGACTTGATCATCCGGCAGGCGATCAATGAGCGCGCCTCCGATATCCATATCGAACCGTTCAAAGACCGGATATCCCTGCGTTACAGGATCGACGGTAAATTATTCGAGATACCCCCGCCGGCGCGCCATCTGCACCTGGCGATCGTTTCCCGCGTGAAGATCCTCGCGAAACTCGATATCGCGGAGAAACGCCTCCCCCAGGACGGCGCGATCCTCGTGAAGATCGACGACCGGCCCATCGACTTGCGCGTTTCGACGGTCCCGACGATCTACGGGGAGAAGGCGGTATTGAGGATCCTCGATAAGACACAGACCGTGCTGGACCTTTCCTCTACCGGTTTTGAGCCCGCGCAGATCGAGCTGATGCGTAAGGCCACGTCGTCGCCGTACGGGTTGATGCTTGTTACCGGCCCGACGGGAAGCGGAAAATCGACCACCCTGTACGCTACCCTTACGGAGATCAAACATCCGACGAAGAACATCGTGACCGTCGAGGATCCCGTGGAATACAAGCTTGACGGCGTCAACCAGGTGCAGATAAAGCCCGAGATCGGCCTCACATTCGCCGCCGCCCTGCGTTCGTTCCTGCGCCAGGACCCGGACGTCATGCTCGTCGGCGAGATCCGCGACATGGAGACCGCCGAGATCTGCCTGCGCTCGGCGCTTACCGGACATCTCGTCTTGAGCACTCTGCATACGAACGACGCCCCGTCGGCGATCAACCGCCTGATGGATATCGGCGTCGAACCGTACCTCATTACCCCGTCGCTGTTGTGCGTTGTCGGCCAGCGCCTCATCAGAAGGCTTTGTCCTGACTGCAAAGAGGCGTTCGAACCTACGCAAGAACAAAGGGATTCCCTGAAGATAAAGGCCGACCTCCTGTACAAGCCGAAGGGGTGCGCTAAATGCAACCATATCGGGTATAAGGGCCGGTTATGTATCGGCGAGGTTATGACGATCGATTCTACGATCAGGGAGCTTATCAGCCAGCGGGCTCCGTTCCAGAAGATAAAGGAGGCTGCGCGCGCTCATGGGATGCAAACGTTGTACGAGTCCGCGAAAAAGAAGGCGGAGGCCGGCGTCACGTCCCTTGAGGAAGCGCTGTCAGTAACATTAGGAGTGGAATAATGGCTAAACTGATCTATGTCGCGCATGACCGGAATGGAAAGCGGGTTACCGGGACCCAGGAAGCGTCGGGCGAAGAAGACCTGATCTCGCGCCTGCACGCGATGGACCTGACCGTCATCAATATAATGCCTGCCACAAAAGAAAGCGTCGAGCTGATGATGCCCGACGCCAAGGTGATGGACAAGAGCCACGCGAAACAGCATTACGGGGTCAACAGCGCCGATCTGGTCATGTTCTGCCGCCAGCTTACCACGCTCCTCGGCGCGGGCGTAACGATCCTCAAGAGCCTTGATACCATCGCCAAACAGGTCGCCAGCCAGAAATTGTACACGATCATCGGCTCGCTCAAAAAGGACATGGAGTCGGGCTTAAGTTTCCATGAGGCGCTGGCCAAGCATCCCAAGGTATTTTCCGACTTATGGGTGAACCTGGTGGAGAGCGGCGAGGCGTCCGGTAACCTGGCGGTCGTGCTTGACCGTCTCGCCCTGTACCTCGAGCGTAACGCGGAATTCGTCCGCAAACTTATTTCCGCCCTGATCTATCCGTGTATCCTCTTATTCGCGTCTATGGCGGCGCTGTTGTTCCTTACCATCAAGATCGTGCCGACGTTCGCCGAGGTTTTTAAAGGTTTTGACATGAAGCTTCCCGGCCCGACCGTGATGCTGATCGCTACCAGCGACTTCATCCGGAGGTACATCATCTGGCTTATCGGCGGCCTGGTCGCGGGTTTCTTCCTGCTTAAGAATTACATCGCGCAGAAAGAGGGGCGCCGGAACTGGGAGAGATTCATCTATCGCCTGCCGGTGTTCGGGGAATTCTTCCGGTCGCTTGCCGTCGAGCGTTTCGCGTCGGAGATGGCGACCCTCGTGGAGAGCGGCGTCCCGATCCTGTATTCGCTGGAGATCACCGAGGCGAGCGTGGGATCGGTGATCCTCGCGGATATCATTCGCACCGTCAAGGAGGATGTCCGTAGCGGTAAGCCCCTGAGCCAGCCGCTTGAGGCCAGCGGTTTCTTCGAGCCGATGGTCATCCAGATGATCAGTATCGGCGAGGAGATCGGCGAACTGTCCCAGATGTTCAAGAAGATCGACGTTTTTTACCAGCAATACATCGAAACGTTCCTCGCCCGGATACTCGCGCTCTTTGAGCCGATCATCCTCATTTTCATGGGCGTTGTCATCGGGCTGATGGTTGTGGGCATGTTCCTCCCGATCTTCCAGCTTTCGAAAGCGGGAGGGTAAAAGAGACGGAATGAATTGCGTTGACAAGAGATAGGGGAAGGCTATAATTGATTGAACGCTACTAAAAGGAGGCGGTATGTCACGACGTGGTTTTACGTTGCTGGAATTGATGGTCGTTATCGTTATTATCGGTGTCCTGTCAACTCTCGCCATTATGCAGTACAGTACCACGATCGAGAAATCCCGCAGTTCGGAAGCCAAGATGGTCCTGGGCAGCCTGCGCACCCTGTGCGGCGCGATGTATATGGATGCCGGTCAGCTTGGTTCCTGTGATCAGTACAATCTGAGCATCAATGCTACCCTGAATGCCACGTACATCCCTGGAACCGCTTCCACCAGTTGCCAGTCCTCGCACTGGTTCTGGTATTCGGCCGTCAACGATACGACGGGTAACGTAACGCTGACCGCTACGCGTTGTAAATCCAGCGGTAAGAAGCCTGATTACGGTAAGGCTACCGCGTTGGAACCGAACGTCACCCTGAAGATCGATTTCAACTCCGGTGTCGATACCTGGACTACGTCCGCCGTGTATAAATAATTGAAATAAACGGGAGGGCGGGATTTTCCGCCCTCCCGTTATTGTTTTTAAAGGGACAGGAGAGGACGATATGATGAAGGAACAGCGGAAAGAACGTCGTCATGGTTTTACGGTTTTGGAGATCATCGTCGTCCTGGTTATTATCAGCATACTTCTGGCCATGGCCATTACGCAGTATTCGGGCGCCAAAGATAAGGCCCTGGAGCGCGAGGCCACTTCCAACCTGAAGCTTATCGCGGCCGCGGAACGGGTGTACCGTCTGGAAACGGGCGCGTACCAGAACGCTTCCAACGCTTCGGAGATCAATAATTACCTCAACCTGATGCTTCCGGTCAACAGCGCGAAGTGGAACTATTCGGTTGTCGGCGCCAACGCGACCAATTTCACCGCGAAGGTGAACAAAATATCCAACAACAGCACTATCTGCATCAATGAGACCGCGGAAGATACGTTCCGAGGGGGAGGGTGCACGTGGCCATGAGGAAAAACGCGGCCAGCCGCGCGAGCGCCGGCCTTACTCTTCTTGAGATCCTCATCTCCATGTTGATCCTTTCCCTGGTCATGGTCGGATTGACCAATCTGTTCACGGTCTGCCGCCGGTATACCCAGCACAGCAGGTCGCGTATGTCCGCTACTGAAGTCGGGAAGTATCTGCTTTCGCCCCTCCAGAGCGAGGTGCGCGAGGATACGTATGACAATCTTACGTCAGGAAAGCTCTCCGTGCGCCCCGATTGGGCGGGGGATACCGTTACGCTCGACGGGATCAGCTATAATTCCACCTTCAACGTCAGTAATGTCACGGGGCTTCCCGCCGGCGGGGTTTTGCGGCGGGTGAATGTCACCATCTCCTGGAGCGAACCGAATGTGTAAACGCGGGACCACCATGCTGGAATTGGTGATCGCCATGGTCATCATCGGCATGGTCATTTTCGGTTTCTACAGCATCCAGCAGTTCAGCGACTACCAGGTCGTCAGCGCCAACCGGAAATCACAGCTTCAGAACGAGGCGTCGCTTGTCCTGGAGCACATGGCGAAATACCTTTCCAATGTCACCTCTACCCCCGGTTCAGACGCGATCGTTTTCAGCAATTCCACGACTTTTTCCGCTTTGCGCGCCTACGCCGACGCCAACGGCAACGGGATGCTGGATACCGATGCCGACAGCTGGCTGGAGTATAATGTCAGTTCCGCCGGGATCCTGCGTTTCTGTTCAAACCTGACTACGACCGGCGTTGCCTGCCAGGCAGGAAAGGATATGATCCTGACGAAGAAGATGCGCGGCAATCTTCATACCGATTTCGCGTTCAATAACACGACGAATTTCCTCGACGCGAATGTCACGCTCTGCTGGATGCCTTCCTTATGGAATTCGACCAAGCTTTACGAACGGTGCGGCCAACCCAAAAATCCCAAGGTCCAGATGCGGGCGCGGATCCCGCTCCTTTCCGTTTCCGCCAATTAAAGCCGCTCGTCGACGTTTTCCCGCAACGGCGCCCCGACTTATTTGTTTGAACGCTGCCGCAGATGATGATATAATGACGCTATGAAAAACCGTTTACTCCTCTTCCTTACGTTCGCGGCGGTGCTGGCCGTCAATCTCTATTTCCGTATGTTCCCCGCGTATTTTCCCCATCTGAAGGAAACAAGCGCGGAAATCGCGTTGCAGGAGAAATTTGCCGATGTCGCGCGCAAGGTGGAAGAGGGGTATCCCGCTCTTCCGGCTGACGCGAAAGGGCAACTGATCGACGAGACGTTCGCCAAATACCGCAAAACCGAGAAGGCCGCGATCGCCGCGCGCGCGCGGGAGCAGTATCTCAAGGACAAAGACCGGTGGCAGGACAGCCGGGGACAGACGTATTTGATGGAACTCGACTGCTGGCACTGGATGCGGTATGTGCGCAACGTCCTCACGCTGGGCCACCCGGGGGATGTTGTCCGCGACGGGAAGCAGATCGATATTTTGATGGACTATCCCGACGGGCTGGAACTTCCCTGGCCGCATTTCCTTTTCTATATGTCCGCATGGCTGTATAAGGCGGCGCAGTTCTTCCTGCCGTATCTGCCGCTCCAGGATTTCCTGTTCTATCTGCCGTTATTCTTCACCGCCGTGTTCATCTCAGTGTTGTTCTTTTTCTGCGCCGGCGCGTTCGGGGTTATCTGCGCCGCGGTGAGCTGTCTTTTTGTCGGCATGGCCCCGATCTTCATGCCGCGGAGCGTGGCCGGCTGGTTTGACATGGACGTGCTGAATCTCCTGTTCCCCCTGCTGGCCGTGGGTTGTTACCTGTTTTCTTATGACAGGGGAGGGTGGCGTAAGCTTCCGTTCCTGGCGCTGGCGGCGTTCTGGATCGGGCTGTTCGCGGCGACGTGGACGTACTGGTTCGTTTTCGCGTTCATCATCGTCGCGTTCGAGGTGTATTCACTGGTGAACCTCTGGCTTCAGAAACTGCAATACAAGGACGAGGTGTCCGCCCAGATGAGGTCTCACGCGCTCTCGCTGGCGTTCTTTTTCGTTTCCACGCTGTGTTTTGTCCTCGTCATGGCGGGGGTTGCTCCGTTGCGGGAGTTCTACCGGCTTATCCTGGGTTCGCTGACGCTTAATGACGTGACCGTTTCCGTCTGGCCCAACGTGTATTCCACCGTGGGCGAGCTTAAGCATCCCGATTTCATGACTGTCGCGCGCTCGTCAGGGGATGTCCTTCTGTTCAGCCTTTCTTTGCTGGCGATGCTGTACCTGCTTCTTACCAACCAGCGCATGCGCGGGGTGAAGCGCGCGTCGGTGGTCATGTTCGTACTGTGGTTCATGGCGGTTTTCTGCATCTGTTCGAAAGGCGTGCGTTTTGTCATGTTCCTTTTGATCCCCTGCGGGATCATGCTGGGGTGGGGGGTCGGGGAGTTGTTCGGTTTTTTCAAAGAAAAAAAGAACCTGATCGGCATGGGCGCGGTAGCGGTGTTTCTGGCGTATTGCTGTTTCGCCACCACGACTATCGGGTACAAAGCGGCGGCTTCCGCGGCGCCTCTTATGGATGACAATTGGTATTCATTGCTCACGACGGTCCGGGACCGTACGCCGCCCGGGTCAGTGCTGAATTCATGGTGGGATTTCGGCGACTGGTTCAAGGTAGTCGCCCGGAGGCCGGTCATATTCGACGGACAGAGCCAGGAAGGGCCTCGCGCGTACTGGATGGCGCGGGCGCTGATCACCGACAACGAAAAAGAGGCGGTGACGACCCTGCGTATGCTTAATAACGGCGGCAACCGCGCGTTCGAGATCATGGATGGGTGGATCAAAGACCCGTTCCGTTCCCTGGCTGTCCTGCGGGGCCTGATCGTTTTGGACCGGGAGGAAGCGCGGGAGAAGCTCTTGGGTCTGTTGCCTCCCACGGAGGCGGTCCAGGTGGAGGCATTGCTGTTCGATACCCCGCGCGCCAAGGCCTATTTTGTCGTCGACGACAGTATGGTGATGAAAATGCCGGCGATCTCGTTCCTCGGGAACTGGGATTCGTCCCGGGTTTACCTGGCGAAAAACGTCTACCGGAAGAACGCCGCGGAGATCAGCGCGTATCTGGCGCGGCTGGGGATCAGCGGCCCCGCGGCCCAACAACTGATGAAAGAAGCCGCGCTTATCTCCGATAAGGACAAGTCAAACTGGATCACCCGCAACCTTTTTTTCTACGGTACATCGCCGCTGGGGGTCAACGATGACGGGTTGATGCTTTTTGACAACGGTTCGGCGTACCGGCCGGGCTCCCGGAAGTTCTATTTTTATGATTCGCGGGAACGTTCTTACCGCGTCCCCCGCACCATTTTTATTATCGATGGCGACAAGATGGAGAAGGTTGCTCTTCCCCGCGCTAATATGGATACGTCGGTCGTGGTCGCGAAGAAAGACGGTAAATACGAGATGATGGTGTTGAGCACGGAGCTGGCCGAGAGCATGTTTTTCCGGCTTAATTTCCTCCGTGGGAGGGGGTTGTCTCATTTTAAGCCGTTCTCCGCCATTAAAGGGACGGCGCGGATCTATGAGGTGATCTGGTAGGAGGGGCATGGAGCGCGGTATCGAGGTGTCGGTCATCCTGCCGTGTTTGAACGAGGCGGAATGCATCGGCGAGTGTGTCAGGAAAGTCCGGGATGTTTTTGCCCGGGAGAAGGTCGACGGGGAGATCATCGTCGCCGATAACGGCTCGACCGACGATTCCGCGCGTATTGCCGCGGAGGCCGGGGCGCGGGTGGTGACGGAACGCACGCGCGGTTACGGCGCGGCGTACCTCCGGGGCCTGCGCGAGGCGTCCGGCCGGTACATCATCATGGCGGACAGCGACAATACCTACGATTTCTACGATATCCCCGCGTTCCTTTCCCGCCTGCGCGAAGGATTCGACCTGGTGATGGGATCCCGCTTCCGCGGGAAGATGGAAAAAGGGGCGATGCCCTGGATGAACCGTTATATCGGTAATCCTATCCTTTCCGGCATGTGCCGGATTTTTTTTCGCACCCGCCTTTCGGATATCCACTGCGGCATGCGCGGTTTCACCCGCGAGGCGTATCAGAAAATGGAATTGCGCCATCCGGGCATGGAGTTCGCCACCGAGATGGTGGTCGCGGCCCTGCAGAACGGGCTTCGGATAACCGAGATCCCGATCAATTACCATGTGCGCGTGGGCAGTTCGAAGCTGATGCCGTTCTCCGACGCCTGGCGCCACGTACGCTTCATGTTGCTGTATTGCCCGTTGTGGCTGTATTTTATCCCGGGGCTGGCCGGCCTGCTCGGCGGGGTGTTCGTGATGCTGATGCTTCTGCAGGGGCCGGTGCTTTTCCTCGGCCATTATTGGGATACCCACCTGGCGGTCTTCGCCAGCGGCCTGTCGATCCTCGCGTTCCAGGTGCTTAATCTGGGGGTTTTCGCGCATCTCTACGCGGTGGAAAAAGGCGTGCTTAAGCCCGACCGGTTTTTCCGTTTTTACCGCACGTACTTCAATCTTGAGCGGAGCGTTATTTTCGGCCTTCTGCTTTTTCTGGCCGGCGCGGCGATCAATCTGTATATCTTCTGTGAGTGGTATTCCCGCCATTTCGGCGCTTTGTACCGTATCCGCGAGTCGGTCTTCGCGATGACCCTGATGGTGATCGGCCTGCAATTGATTTTCTCATCGTTCTTTACCGGCCTCCTGTTCCTGAAAAAGAATAAATGAAAAAAATACTGGTCGTCAATGAGCCCTATGTGAAGGATTTCTGCCGGACACAGCGCTGGGCCGCGCGGTCACGGGGCAGGGTGCTCAGGGCCCCGGATTGGCTGGCCTATGCCGCGGCGGTGCTGGAAGAAGCGGGCCATACGGTGGTATTGCGCGACCTGGTGGCCGAGGATAAGTCCAAGGACGACCTTCGGCTCCTCGCGCGGGCGGAACAGCCCGATATCGTGGTGCTTGACTGCACGACGCCGTCCGTTTATTCCGATATCGAATGCGCCCGGATCGTGAAAGAGGAATGCGCCTGCCGGGTTATTATGGTCGGGCCGCATGTCTCGGCCCTGCCGCGCGAGACTCTCCGTGAGGCGGCGGGGGCGGTGGATATCGCCTGCATCGGTGAATATGACTATACCGTCCTTGATTGCGTGGAGCATTCCGCCGCGCTTGATGAAGTGAAAGGGATCGCCTATTATAACGGCGGCACTATCGTGGTGACGCCGCCGCGTCCGCTCATCGACGACCTCGACCGCCTGCCGTTCCCCGCGTGGCATCAGCTGGACCTGATGCGCTATTTCGACGGGGGAAAACTCTACCCGTATATCGATATCATCGCGGGCAGAGGGTGCCCGAATCGCTGTATTTTCTGTCTCTGGCCCCAGGTGATGCATGGGACGCGGTACCGCCTGCGTTCGCCGAAGAATGTGGTGGATGAGATCGAGCGCGATATCCGCCTGTGCCCCCGGGTGCTTCACGGCGGGGAATTCTTTTTTGAGGACGATACGTTCACCGTCGACCGCCAGCGCGCGTCGGCCATCTGCGACGAGATCCTGCGCCGGGGTTTAAAGATCACGTTCTCGGTCAACGCCCGGGTGGATACGGCGGACCGGGAGTTGTTCCGTAAGATGAAGCGCGCCGGATGCCGGGAACTGCTCGTCGGTTTCGAGTCGGGTTCCCAGGCGATGCTCGACGCGATGAACAAGAAGGTGACCGTGGAACGGTCGCGCGAATTCATGCGCCTGGCCCGCGAGGCGGGGCTGGAGGTGCACGGGTGTTTTGTCCTCGGCCTGCCCGGGGAGACTGAAAGTTCGGCGGAGGAAACTACCGAGTTCGCGCTCACCCTGGGGCTCACGACGGTCCAGTTTTCCGGCGCGACGCCGTTCCCCGGCACCGCGTTCTACGATATCTGCTCCAAAGAAGGGTGGATCAAGGCCAAAAGCTGGCCCGAGTGGCTTTCCACGGGTGAGCAAAGCGGCGTGGTGGGGTATCCCCAGTTGTCCCGGGAGCGCATCAACTATTATGTCGACCGCGGGCTGAAGAAATTCTATTTCCGTCCCGCGTATATGCTCAGGTTCATCCTCGTTAACCGTTCCTTTTCCGATGTGTATCGTAAATTCCGCGGCGCGTGGAATTTTCTCAGCTATCTGTTCCGGCGATGAAAGATCCCTTTGTCAGCATAGTCGTGGCGGTGAAGAACGGCGAAAAAACGCTCGCCAAATGCGTTACCTCGCTCCTTGCGCAGGAGTATCCCCATTTTGAAGTGATCGTCGTTAACGACGGTTCGACCGACGCGACGCCCCAGATCCTGGCGCCATTCCTTCCGCGGATTACGGTTATTTCCAATCCCCGCAATCTCGGCCCTTCCGAATCGCGCAACATCGCCGCTACCCGCGCGGCGGGGCAGTACCTCGCGTTTATCGACGGTGATTGCGTCGCCGACCGGCGCTGGCTTGCGGAACTCATGAAGTGTTTTTCGGAGGGCGACGCGGCGGGAGGCGGAGGGTCGCAGGGTATCCCCCTCGATGAGAGCCGGTTCGGCAGGGTGGTGGCCCGATTCCTCGGCGCTGTCGGTTTCGTGACCGGGTATATGCGCGCGGCGCGCGCCGGGATCGGGAAGGTGGAGCATAACGCGTCATGTAATTCCGCCTATAAACGGGACGTCTTTCTGTCCGTGGGAGGGTTTCTCCCGGGATTGTGGCCGGGCGAGGATGTGGAACTGGATTACCGCCTGCGGAAGAAACGGTACATCCTGCGCTGTAATCCCGCCGCGCGGGTCGCGCATTACCGGCCGGGGACGGTCGCCGGTTTCTGCCGCATGCTCTACCGGTACGGGGCCGCGCAGGGGATCCTGACGCGCAAGTACGGGTTTTTCCGGAAAGCGCAGTATCTATCGCTGGCGCCGTTTCTTTTCCTGGCGTTGCTGGGCATCGCCGTCATGAAGCACACGCTCCTGCCGTTCGCGGGGGCGTCCGCGCTGGCGTTCCTCGCTCTGTTCCGTTTTGACGTACGGCTGGCCGCGCTGGGCTTTCTCGCGTTCGTCAACTGGATAGCCGGGTTTTACACCGCGCTCATCGGGTGGAGAGGGCGTCCATGACCGGACAGTCCGCGGCAGTCCCGGTGACGGTGATCGTCGTCAATTATAACGGATGGGATAACCTTCGGGAATGCCTGGAAAGCGTGTTCGGGCTGGACTATCCGGATTTCGAGGTCATTGTCGTCGATAACGGTTCTACCGACGGTTCCGCGCGCCTCGTGGCGGAGCGTTTCCCGCGTGTCCGGGTGCTGGCGTTGCCGCGCAATCTGGGTTTCGCCGAAGGCAATAACCGCGGCGCGGCCATTGCCCGCGCTGATACGCTTGTTTTCCTTAACAATGACACGGTGGTGGAACGGCAGTGGCTTTCCGAATTAGTCAAGCCTCTGGCCGACCCGTCAGTGGCGGTATGCGGCAGTAAGGCGCTCATCTATTCCTCCGGGAAGATCGATTTCGCCGGCGGGAAGATCTCGCCGATCGGCGCGGGCATCAACCTCGGTTTTTCGGAAGATGACCAGCCTGGGGGGGCGCCGCGCGACAGCTCTCACGCGTACGGCGCGGCCATGCTTATCCGGCGGGATGTGTTCGAGCGGGCGGGAGGGTTCGCCCCGGAATATTTCGCCTACCATGAGGAGCTCGACCTGTGCTGGAAGTGCTGGTTGTGGGGATGGCGGGTTGTCTATGTCCCGGGCTCGGTCATCCGTCATAAAGGCGGCGCTACCGTTCTTCCCCGCGGCCGGTGGCTCAAGACATATTACGCCCAGAAGAACCAACTGCGCAATTGCGTCAAGAATTTCGGCGCCGCTAACGCGGTGAAGGGGATATTCATCGGTTTTTGTTTCGACCTTTACCGGACACTGGCCCTGACGGCGAAGGCGCGGTTCGCGGATATCGGCGCGATGTGGAAGGCCGATCTTGAAATTATCGGCGAACTGCCCGCGCTTCTGGCGAAGCGGGCGGCCGTGCAGTCTGCCCGGAAGATACCGGACCGCAGGCTCAGGGAACTCGGGCTGATCGCGTCGCTGGGGGAGTCACTGCGTATCGTTTTCAAGCGCAAGGGAGGTCTTTACAATGCCTAATCCTCAGGGGAAACCTATTTTCTTCGTTGAAGAGGGCGGGAAAGAACGGGATGCGGCCCACCGGATATATGCCCGGCTCAATTTCCTCAAGAAAGATTACCGTTTGGTGACAAAAGTCCCTCCCGGAGGCGTGCTCGCGGATATCGGGTGCGGCGACGGCGCGTTCCTCAAACGGGCGCGGATGATCCGTTCCAACGTGAAACTGGCCGGCGTCGATCTCGCCGATTATCTGGAATTCATTCCCGCGTCCCAACTCGATTCGTTTGTTTTTGGCGACCTGGCGAAAGGCATCCCGCTGGCATCGGAAAGCGTGGATTATCTCCATTGCTGTCAGGTGATCGAGCATCTGCAGGATCCGTCCCTGTTGATGAAAGAGATATACCGGGTGCTCAAGAAAGGCGGGTTCGCGTATCTGGAGGCCCCCGCGCCGATCACGCTGTTTATGCCTTCCATCGGCACCGTCGGCACGTTTAATTTCCACGACGATGTCACCCACGTCCATCCCTATACCAAGGAATCGTTCCGTAAGCTCGCCCTGCAGTCGGGTTTCAGCGCGAAGGGGATCCGGGTGTTCTGCGCGCGGAGCGGATTTAACCTGTTGTTCTTCCCGTACACGTTCTTTCGGTTCCTGTGCACGCGCCACAACTATTACATCCAAAGTTGTCTCCAGCCGATCCTCGGGCTGGACACCGGCGGGGTTTTTGTAAAAGATATGTAATACGTTTCATGGGTTGTAGGGGGGAGTTTCGCAATGTTTTTGCCGGGCTCACGCTTCACGGTGGGAGTCCGGCGTTTTTTTTGATAGAGTGCGCGGGTATGAGCCGCGCGCTCTATGGGGTTGACCTCTTGAACCCCATTCAAGTGCTCCACCCCTGACCTCTTCCGTGTGAAGGAAGCGCTCTAGCAAGACCAAGACATTATGAGTGTCCTGCGCTGGGATGTTGTTTTGACGGCCGGAGGTAATAAAGGGAGTCGGTTATATTAGAAAGTACTTTGATATCATCCAATGAGTGCTATAATTAGTCCTGTTGCATCTATTGTGGAGTTATTTCATGGCGGGTGGTTAATGTGGCCAAACGTAAGGCAATTCTCTCCGGGAGGAGGGGGTTGCTTTTTTTGTTGGGAGAGGCAGTCACCAGTTTGTGAAGGCAGGTAAACTAATATACTAGGAGAACCCCATGCAAAATGAAAGCATACTTTTCCCGATTTTGCTTTGTTTGATTATCTTTCTCCTTGTTTCAATATTGTTTCGCACTCGTTCAGATCTTAGTAGATTTAAAAAGAAGTACTCTTTGATTCTTGATATTGAAGCGGAACGATCTAAGATTTCGTCAGAGATCTTTTCTTTGAAACACCAGATGGAAACATTACAAATTGATTTTAACCTTCGCAAAAAACAACTTTCCGCAGACTATACGGATGCCTATGCATTGTACGAAAAACTAAAGAAAGAATTGTCTACCGTTGAAGAAACTCTTGAGATGACTGAGTTTGGCGTCTACAAACCATATTTTGATTTTGGTACTTCCGATCAGTATAAAGCAAAGCTTGAAGAAATTCGAGAAAAGCAAAAACAATTAATTAAAGAAAAAACTGCCATTACGTGTAATCGGGAATGGAGCGTTGAAGGTAGCCGCGCCAAGGGACAAAAGATGATAAACGATCAAATTAAGTTAATGGCGCGTGGTTTTAACGGTGAGTGCGATGCGGCTGTGCTGAAGGTGCGATGGAATAATATGCATAATCTTGAGGAGAGAATAAAGAGAGCGTATGAAGTTATAAATAAGCTGGAGTCCGTACATGATATTGTTATAACCAATGAGTATCTAAATTTAAAACTTGATGAGCTTCATTTGGCTCACGAATACCAAGAAAAACTTTATCAGGAGAAAGAAGAACAACGTCGCATAGTAGAGCAAATGCGTGAGGAGGAGAAGGTCAGGGTGGAAATTGAGAAAGCCCAGAAAGAAGCTGAGGATGAGGAGTTGCGATATCAGAGAGCATTGGAGAGGGCTACGGCGGAACTCGATAAAACAAAAGGGAAGGAACTGGATGCGCTGAAGAATAAGATTACCTTACTTCAGGAAGAACTCAAAACGGCGCAAGAGAGAAAAGAACGTGCCATGGCTCGTGCTGAAATGACAAAGGCCGGCCATGTATATATCCTTTCCAATATTGGTTCTTTTGGCGAGAATGTTTATAAAATAGGGATGACGCGAAGGCTTGAGCCGCTGGATAGGGTGAAGGAATTAAGCGATGCATCTGTTCCTTTTACTTTTGACGTACACGCTATGATTTATTCCGAAAACGCGCCGGCTCTTGAAAACGAATTGCAAAAAGCATTCGACCAGAAGCGAGTAAACATGGTAAACGATAGGAAGGAATTTTTTAAAGTTGCTCTCGACGAGATTGAAAACATCGCTAAAGTTAATAATTCTAGCATAGAGTTTACAAAAATAGCCGAAGCGCGAGAATATCGGGAAACACTGGCTTTGGTGGCTCAGGCGAGTATTCCAAAGGCTGTGTCTGTGGAAACGAAGAAGGAAATTGTTGTGGGAATCCCTTCAGCCCTTACGTGAAGATTTTTTTAGCGCGATTATTAAATCAGGAGCGGAAAGCGGCGCTAAAAATTCTTTCTTTACAGCGCGGGGAAAAGCGGTTATAATCTTAAAACGATGTTCCCATGGGGCTGTAGCTCAGTTGGGAGAGCGCTTGAATCGCACTCAAGAGGCCGGGAGTTCAACTCTCCCCAGCTCCACCATTTTTTCGATTCCGACCGGTTAACCATCCTTTCCCAATGTCCCTTATGCGGCGCCTGAAAACGTTCATCATCGCGGCGCTCCTCGTTTTTTCCATCCGTCCGTCGTTGTCCGCCGAGGAAATCAAACAGTCGAACGTGGTGGGGAGTTTCTATCCCGCTTCCCGTGAAAAATTATCGGAGACGATCGACGGTCTGCTCAGGGCGGTAGCCATGTCTCCCATCATCGCGTCGCTCAAGAACCGTCCGGTAGCCGGGCTGATCAGCCCCCACGCCGGATATGAATTTTCCGGGCGGATCGCGGCCAACGGGTACGCGCTTATCCAGGGCAGAGAGTATAAGACGGTCGTGATCATCGGCCCCAGCCACCGGTACCGGTTCAGCGGGGTCTCGGTATATCCTTCGGGGGCGTTCCGCACCCCGTTGGGGGACGCGGCGATCGACGCCGATTTCGCGGCGAAGCTGATGGAGGATTCAAAGACGATCCGTTTTGAACGCGCGGCGTTCGCCAACGAACATTCGGTCGAGGTACAGATCCCGTTCCTGCAGAAGGTACTGAAAGATTTCAAGATCGTCCCGATAGTCATGGGAGAATGCGTTCTTGACGATTGCCGTGACCTGGCGCGGCGTATCGCGATCGCGTCAAAAGGCAGGAGCGACGTGCTGATCATCGCGTCGACCGACCTGTATCACGGGTACGATTATGTCGAGGCTTCGGCGGTCGACACATTCACCCTGAAACCCATCCTGGCCATGGATCCGGAAGGGCTGTACGCGGGGCTTAAGGAATACCGCCTGCAGATGTGCGGAGGGTGTCCGGTGGTGACCGCGATGATGACGGTGCAGGCCATGGGCCATCAGAAGGCGGTATTGCTGGAACGTTCGAATTCCGCCAGCGAAACGGGGGTCATGGTAAAGGATACGTGGACGGTCGGGTATGCCAGCGTCGCGCTTGATTCCGACGCGGAAAAGGGAGGCGGTTCTATGATGACGCGCGAACAGAAACAACGCTTGCTGGGCATTGCCCGGGAGTCCATCGGGACATATCTTACGACGGGAAAAATGGCGAAACCGGCCGAGAACGATCCGCTCCTGGGTAAGGAGATGGGCGCGTTCGTCACGCTCCATGAGCATGGCGCGTTGCGCGGGTGCATCGGTTCGATGACCGGGAGCCAGCCGTTGTATTTGACCATCCGCGATATGGCGGTGGAATCTGCTACCGGCGACCCGCGTTTTCCCCCGGTGCGCCAGGCGGAGATGAAAGATATCGAGATCGAGATATCCGTGCTTTCGCCGCTGGAAAAAGTCGATTCCGCCGACGCGATACAGTTGGGCACGCACGGCGTCATCGTGCGCAAAGGTTCCCGGAGCGGGGTGTTCCTGCCGCAGGTCGCGACCGAGACCGGGTGGACGAAAGAGGAATTCCTTTCGCAGTTATGCAGTCAGAAGGCCGGGCTTCCTGCGGATGCCTGGAAAGACAAGTCCACGCAGATGTATGTCTTTACCGCCGATGTATTCTCCGAGAAGGAGTTTTCGCGATGAACCGTATCTATTGCCATTCTTCCTGCGTGAACGGGGAGGTTATCACCGTTGTCGACCGGGGCCAGACGCATCATATGAAAGTACTGCGTCTGGAAGCCGGAGAGAAAGTGGTGGTCTTTGATGAGCGCGGTACCGAGTATGATTGTGTATTGACGGAACTGGCGCCGGGAAACGCGGTGCTCGCCGTTAAGGACACGCGGCCGGCGCCGCGCGCGAACGTGCCCGCGATCACGGTGGCCGTCGCGATCCCCAAGAAATCGAAGATCGACGATATTGTCGAGAAGCTGACCCAGCTGGGGTGCGACCGTGTCGTGCCGCTCATTACCGAGCGGGTGATCGTCAGGGCCGATGAACGCGACCTGGTGATACGCCATCAGCGCTGGGAAAAGATCGCCTTCAGCGCCAGCCAGCAGAGCCAGCGCAACACCGTGTGCGCGGTCGATCTGCCGGTCACGTTCGAGGCATTCATCGCCCGGGCGCGGGGTTTCGACCTCAAGCTTATTCCCACCCTTGAAGGGGAACGGAAGAATTTCCGCGATGTGCTGGAGCAGGTTTCCCCGAAGGATGTCGTGGTGCTTATCGGCCCGGAAGGGGATTTTACGCCCGGCGAGACCGCGGCGGCGGCTGACGCCGGTTTTATCCCGGTTTCTTTCGGGAAGAACGTCCTGCGGGTCGAGACCGCCTGCCTGTATGCCGCCAGCGCCCTCGTTTACCGGTTCCGCTAATCCGTCCTTACCGTATGAAAAAGACTTTCCGGATCATCTCACTTGGCTGCAAGGTCAACCAGTATGACGGTCAGTGCATGCGTGAGAAACTGCGCGCCGCGGGGCTGTCCGAGGCGGCGCATGGTACACCGGCGGCGTTGTGCGTGATCAATTCCTGCACGGTGACCGCCAAGGCCGATAAGGAATCCCTGTACGCCCTGCGCCGGTGCCGCCGGGAATCGCCGGACGCGGTGATCGTCGCTACCGGGTGCATGACAGAGTGCTCGCGCGACGCGGGTAACGGGGCGGACCTGATCCTGAAGAACAAAGACCGGGTGCGCATCGTCCCGCTTTTGCGGGAACATTTTCCCCGCCTGCTTGCCGGGGCCGGGGCGGGAGAGACGACGGAACACATCTCGTCGTTCCAGGGCCATTCGCGCGCGTTCCTCAAGATCCAGGACGGGTGCGATAATTTCTGCTCATACTGCCGGGTGCCGTTCGCCCGCGGCAGGCCGGTCAGTAAGCCGCTGGACCAGGTTGCCGCCGAGGCCGCGCTCCTGGCGAAGAACGGATATAAAGAAATTGTGATCGCCGGCATCTGCGTGGGCAAGTACGGCCGTGATCTTACGCCGCCCGTATCTTTGGCGGACGCCATCGAGTCGCTCGCGGCAATCCCGGGGCTCACGCGTGTCCGCGTCAGTTCGATCGAAGCGGTGGATGTCACCCCGCGGCTGGTCGCGCTCCTCAAAGAGGGCGGGAAGCTCTGTCCTCATCTGCATATTCCTTTGCAGAGCGGCGATGACGGGATACTTACGGCGATGAACCGCCGCTATACCGTTGCCGGGTATCTCGCTCTTATTGCCCGGTTGAAGCGCGCGGTCCCCGGTATCGGCATCACGACCGATGTGATGGTCGGGTTCCCCGGGGAGACCGAGGAGCAGTTCCGCAATACCGTGGCCGTGGTCCGGCGCGCCGGGTTCGCCAAGGTGCATATCTTCCCGTTCAGCGGGCGCGAGGGGACGCGGGCGTTCTCCCTGCCGCGGGTCGACCCCCTTGTCGTCCAGCGGCGTTGCCGCGTGCTTCAGGAAGAAGAAGAGAAGGTGGCCGCGCGGTTTCGCGCGAAATTCATCGGCAAACGGCTTTCCGTGCTCATCGAGCGCCGCGCCCCGGGCCGGCCGGGGTTCTGGGAAGGGTACGCGGGCAATTACATCCGGGTGCTGGCGCGTTCGGGGAAAGACCTGCTTAACCGCGAGACTACGGTCGTGTACCGGGAGCGGCCCGCATCATCTATTGACACCCGGACTTTTAAATGATATATTATGTGCTTCAAAAGTACCATAAATATAAAATGAAAGGAGTTGATACCATTGCCGAGAGTCGAGATTAAAGAAGGAGACTCTTTCGAATCGGCCATGCGCAGGTTCAAGCGGCAGATCGAGCAGGAAGGCATTCTGCGCGAAGTCCGTGACCGGAAGCATTATACGAAGCCGAGCGAAAAGAGACGTAAAAAGAAGCGTGAACGCAGGTAATCATGTCTCTGGTCATTTCCACCGCCTGGAACGCTTTCCGTTATTCAGACGCGGAAAAAATGATAGACGAGCTCAAGGAACTCGGTTTTTCCGAGGTTGAGCTCAGTTTCAATTTAACATCGGGAATGGTCGATTCCGTCGAGAAGCTGGTCCGCCGGGGAAGTATCGCGGTGTCCAGCGTCCATAACTTCTGCCCCGTACCGGAGGGGTATAAGCGCGAGGAGGCCCTTCCCGATTTTTTTTCCATGGCCTCGACCGACCATGCTGAGCGCCGCCGTTCCGTCCAGTTCGCCAAGGGCAGTATTGATACCGCCGTCAGGCTGCATGCCCGGGCGGTAGTCCTTCATTGCGGCCGGGTCGAGATGGGCGGGGACCTTTTTCGGGAGATGGCGCGGGTGTTCGACCATGAAGGGGCCAGCGCGCGGTTCCATTCTCTTAAGGATACCCTCGTCAGCAGGCGCGCCGCACTGTGCGCTCCCTATCTGGAGAGCGCTCTGCGCAGTCTTGACGAGCTTAACCGGTACGCGGCCGAACGCGGCATATGTCTTGGGGTTGAGACCCGGTATTATTACGGCGAGATCCCCACGTGCGCGGAGGTGCGGCGCATCCTGGACACCTTCCGGGGCGGCAGTATCCGGTACTGGCACGATGTGGGCCACGCGCAGGTGGCGGAGAATTTCGGGCTGGCCCGGCAGGAGGATTTCCTCGCGGCGTACAAGGACGATCTGCTCGGCATGCACCTGCATGATGTCGTCGGTTCTTCCGACCATAAATCGCCGGGTTCCGGCGCGGTCGATTTCGGCCGCCTTGTCCCGTTCATCACCCCGGAAACCATCAAGGTCATCGAGACCCACCATCCCGCGCCCGGGATCGAACTGATCCGCGGCAGGGAGTTCCTGAAAACGGTGTTCAATGGGAAAGCCTGAGCTCCGCGAACCGGCGGTCGCCGGACAGTTTTATCCCGCTTCTCCCGCGGAGTTGTCGCGGGAGATCGCCGGGTACCTGGACATGGCGGCGCGCAAGACTGACGCTATCGGATGTGTCCTGCCGCATGCCGGGTATATGTATTCCGGTAAAGTGGCGGGGGCGACGGTTTCCCGGCTTATTATTAAGGAAAAGATATTCCTTATCGGGCCGAACCATACCGGTGACGGGACTCCGTTCAGCGTGATGGCCTCCGGGGCGTGGAAAACGCCGCTGGGGACGGTCCCGATCGATGAAGAGCTGGCCACCGCCCTGGTCGAAAGTTCCGGTATTTTCAGCGCCGACGCGCGGGCGCATCAGCGCGAGCATTCTCTGGAAGTGGAACTGCCGTTCCTGCAGACAGCGGGAAAGGGGTTCTCCATCGTGCCGCTGACGATCGCCTCCGACGACGCCGCGGCGCTTAAAGAGGCGGGCACGCGCATCGCTTCTGTGGTGCGGGACCGGGGATTGCTCGGGCGGACGCTCATCGCGGCGAGTTCGGATATGACTCATTACGAACCGCGCCAGTCCGCCGAAAAGAAAGACCGGATGGCGATCGAGGCGATCCGGGAGCTGGACGCGGATACATTGCTGGCGGTGGTGCGGCGGAATAACATCACCATGTGCGGGTACGCGCCGGTGGCGGTCCTCATCACCGCGGCAAAAGCGCTGGGAGCGAAAAAAGCGGAGTTGGTCGCGTACGCCACCAGCGGGGATGTGACGGGCGATCACTCAAGCGTAGTCGGCTACGCGGGCATTATACTATCATAGGTGACATATGGACGAACAGGAAAAGAAGGTAGACCAGGAGTGGAAAGAACAGATTGAGAAACAGAAACAGGAGGCGCCCCGCGAGGATCCTCATCAGGAAGCTCCGGAGGCGGCGGATTTCAGCTTTTTTGTGACTTCGCTGGCCATGCAGGCCGCTATATCCCTCGGCCAACTGCCTAACCCGGTATCCCAGAAGCTCGAGGAGAACCTGGGCCACGCGAAACTGATCATCGACACCATGGGTATGCTCAAGGATAAGACGCAGGGGAACCTGAGTGTCGATGAGGACAGCCTGATCGATAATCTCCTGTATGAACTGCGGACGCAATACCTGGCGAAAACAAAGGCCGCGTAATAACGGCCCTTACAACAGGAAGGCGAATATGATCGACAAAGAACTGCTGAGCATCCTGGCGTGTCCCGCCTGCAAAGGGGACGTTACTCTGGTCGGCGAGAAAGTCGTCTGCGCGAAATGCGGCAAAAAATATCCCGTCAAGGACGGTATCCCGGTCATGCTGGTCGATCAGGCGGAGAAATAATCCGTGTCCCTATGAAAAAAATCCTGGTTATCCACGGTCCGAATCTTAATTTGCTGGGCACCCGCGAACCCGGTGTATACGGGAAAGTCACGCTTACCCGGATAAATGACGGGTTGAAGAAGATCGCGAAGCGCCGCAAGGTCGGGCTTACCGCGCGCCAGTCGAACCATGAAGGCGCCATTGTCGACCTGATCTGTTCCAGCCGGGGGAAGTTCGACGGCATCCTGATGAACCCGGCGGCGTATACCCATACCAGCGTCGCCGTCCGCGACGCGGTGGCCGCCTGCGGCGTGCCCTGTGTGGAAGTCCATCTTTCCAATATTTACGCCCGCGAAGAATTCCGGCAGAAATCGCTCGTCAGCCCGGTTGCCCGGGGAACGGTCATGGGATTCGGCGCGGAAAGCTATTTCCTCGGCCTTGAGGCGCTGATCGACCTTATCCTCCCATGAGAACCCGGATAAAAAAACTGCTGGGCAAACTGCGCGCCAAAGGGCTGGACGGGCTTTTCGTCACCTGTCCCCAGAATATTTCCTATCTGACCGGATCGCGGAGCCGGGACTCATATCTTCTGGTATCCCCCAAAAAACGCGTTTATTTCACCGATTCCCGGTATATGGAGGAAGCCCGCCGTGACCTGGCCGGCATCGCGGAGGTCAGGGAATATAAGCCGCCGGTTTGGCAGGAAGTTGCCCGGGAAGCGCGCAAGTTGAAACTCGGGAATCTGGGGTTCGAGGATAAAAAGCTTTCCGTATATAGTTGGCGCACCCTTTCCGCGTGTTGCGGAGAAGAAGGGTTCCTGCGGCCGGCAAGCGGTCTGGTGGAGGAATTGCGCCTCATCAAGTCTGCCGGGGAGCTCACGGAGATGCGGACTGCCTGTTCCATCGCCATGGATTGCCTGAGATTCGCCTCCCAGGTGGTCAGCCCCGGACGCACGGAATTGGAGGTTGCGGGCGAACTGGAGCGTTTTCTCCGCTACCGCGGCGCCTACGCGTCTTCATTTGATATAATTGTCGCTTCCGGCCCCAATTCCAGTCTCCCGCACCATGTTACGTCGGAGCGCCGGCTTCGGGAGGGCGATCCCGTATATATTGATATGGGGGTGGATTACCGGGGATATAGATCGGACTTGACAAGGGTTTTCTTCTTGGGTAAAATAGCTGTTCTTGTCCAAAGGGTTTACAAAGTGGTGACCGAAGCACAGAAAGAGGCGATCCGCCATATACGGCCGGGGGCCATGGCGGCAGATATCGACAGCTGTGCCCGCAGGTATATCACCTCCCGGGGTTTTGGGAGAGGTTTCAGCCACGCGCTCGGACATGGCGTGGGCCTTGATGTGCATGAAGGCCCCCGGATCGCTCCGGGGGTTGAAACCAGGCTCGAAGAAGGAATGATATTCACTATCGAGCCCGCGGTGTACATACCTAAAAAGTTCGGTATAAGGGTCGAGGACATGGTCCTGGTGACCCGTAACGGAAGCGAGGTTTTAAGTGGCTCTCTCAATAAATGAAATTAAAGGCGGTATAACCATCCTGGTTGACAACCAGGTATACGTGGTCGTCGATTTCCAGCACGTCAAGCCCGGTAAAGGCGCCGCGTTCGTGCGGACCAAGATGCGCAACCTCAAGAACGGTAATATCCTGGAGCGGACGTTCCGGGGCGATGAGAAGATCGAGGAAGCGTATATAGAGGAACGCAAGCTCCAGTATCAGTATACCAGCGGGGACCTGTTCCATTTCATGGACCAGGAGAATTACGAGGACGTTTCCATTCCCAAGGACGCGATGGGGGAGCAGGTCAAGTTCCTCAAGGATAATATCGATACGAAGGCATATTTTTACAAGGGCGACGTGGTCTACGTCACCCTGCCGAATTTCGTGACCTATAAGATCACCCACACTGAACCGGGCATCAAGGGTGATACGGCCAAAAGCGGCACGAAACCGGCGACGATCGATTCCGGGGCGAATATCCAGGTTCCGTTGTTCATCAACCAGGATGACGTGATCAAGGTCGATACCCGCACCGGATCGTATGTTGAACGCGTGAACGAATAAGTACTCTCATACCCGGCGCGATTAGTACGGCGCCGGCATTTCCCCTCCGGGAAAGGAAGGCTTGCGATGAATCTAAAAGAGATCAAAGAAATGATCAACCTGATGAACGAGAATTCACTCGTTGAGCTTGAGCTTGAGAAGGAAGGCATGCGCATTAAGCTCAAGAAGACCTCCTCCGGCGGCGAAGGCGGTTACAGCGGACCGTTCATGATCGAACGGGGCCCGGTTTCCGTCCCGCAGGCCGCGGCCGCGGAGCCCGCGGCGCTTCCGGAGAAGCCTGCGGTGAAAACCGTGGAGATCAAAGCGCCCATGGTCGGCACGTTCTACCGCGCGCCGTCTCCCGAGGCCCCGCCGTACGTGGAAGTCGGCCAGGTGATCGAGCCCGGCCAGGTGGTCTGCATCATCGAGGCGATGAAGCTGATGAACGAGATCAAATCCGAGATCAGGGGTAAACTGGTGGAAATACTCGTCGATAACGCCGAACCTGTCGAATACGGCCAGTCGATGTTCATCCTCGAGCCCTTATAATGTTTTCCAAGATACTGATAGCCAACCGCGGGGAGATCGCCCTGCGCATCATCCGGGCCTGCCGTGAGCTGGGGATACGCACGGTTGCCGTGTATTCCGAGCCCGACCGCAATTCCCTGCATGTGCGTTTCGCCGATGAGGCGATCTGCATCGGCCAGGCGTCGAGCAGTAAAAGCTACCTGAATATCCCGGCGATCATCAGCGCCGCGGAGATCACCGACGTGGAGGCCATCCATCCCGGCTACGGCTTCCTCGCGGAGAACCCGCATTTCGCCGAGGTCTGCGAATCCTGCCACATTAAATTCATCGGCCCTACTCCCGAGAATATCCGCCAGATGGGCGATAAGCAGAACGCCCGCGCTACCATGCAAAAGGCGGGGCTTCCTATCGTCCCGGGCTCTACCGGCGACATCAAGACGAAGGAAGACGCGCTCAAGGTCGCGCAGAAGATCGGATACCCGGTCATCATCAAAGCGGCGGCCGGCGGCGGCGGCAAAGGCATGCGTATTTGCCATAACGATATTAAACTCGCCAGTTCTTACATGACCGCGCAGGCGGAGGCCGAGGCGAATTTCGGCAATCCGAGCGTATATATTGAGAAATACCTGGATAAACCGCGGCATGTTGAGATCCAGCTTCTCGCGGACAGCTTCGGCAATACCCTGTACCTGGGCGAGCGCGACTGCAGTATCCAGCGCCGCCACCAGAAACTGCTGGAAGAGTCCCCGTCACCGGCGGTCGATGCCAAGGCGCGTAAGCGCCTGGGCGAGATGGCTGCCCGGGCGGCAAAGGCCGCGGGGTATGTCAACGCCGGCACGATGGAATTCCTCCTGGACGCGAAGGGCAACTTCTATTTCATGGAGATGAACACCCGCGTGCAGGTCGAGCATCCGGTGACCGAGATGGTGACCGGCATCGATATCATCAAAGAACAGATCCGCATCGCGGCCGGCGAACGCCTGAATCTCAAACAGGACGATATCCGGGTCCAGGGCCACGCCATCGAGTGCCGCATCAACGCCGAGGATTTTGAGAACAATTTCATGCCGTGTCCCGGGGTCATCGAGACCTTGAATCTCCCCGGCGGGCCCGGCATCCGCATCGATACCCATATTTATCAGGGATATACCATCTCCCCGCATTACGACTCGATGGTCGCCAAGATCATCGCGCACGGAAAGAACCGCGAGGAGGCGATACAGATCATGCAGAGGGCGCTCGTTGAGTTCACCATTTCGCCCATCAAAACGACTATCCCGTTCCATCAGCGCCTCCTGGATCATCCGTTGTTTAAAAAGAGCGAGATCTCCACGCATTTCGTCCAGGATGTCTTCCTCTCCGTCCAGGAAAGCGCCGAAGCCACCGGGTAAAGGAGCGCCACGATGATCAACAGGGAAGATGCGGGAACGGAACTGGGCAGGATAAAGATCCACCGGAATGTCCTCGCTTCGATCACGTCGCTGGCGGCCTGCCAGATCGACGGCGTTAAATCCATCGGCAAGGATTTCCGTTCACGGGTGCGCGAGTTCCTGGATCATGCGGAGCACGGCGCCGTCCGGATCGATATCGATAAGAACGGCGATGCCTGGGTGGAGATCCCCCTGGTGATAAAATTCGGTTACAATATACCCGATACGGCGGCCCGGGTTCAGGAGGCCGTCCGCGCCGCGCTTGAAAAGATGACCGGCCTTTCCATCAAGGACATCAATATCAACGTCCAGGGGATAGAAAAGGCGTAGATTTTCCGATTAGCTGTGATTCCCGCCGCGAGCTGATAAAACGGAGGAGTGCGATGAGATTCTTTCACACGTTGGGGATATGGTTCTACGCGATCGTCCTGACCTTGATCGGCACCGGGCTGATCGTTTTCGCCGCCGGATGGTTGCCGCTTACTGAGATCAATAATCTGCTGGCGTATTCCCAGGCCAGCCTGAACACGCGGGTCGCTGTCGGCCTTTCCGGGCTCCTGCTCATCCTTATCAGCGTTTCCGTCGCCCAGCTCATTACCGGCAGGCTCCAGAGGGAGAAGACTATCGGCGTTCCCACGGCTTCCGGCGAATTGACCATCTCGCTTTCCGCGATCGAAGACCTCATCAGGCATTTTACGCTTATCCTTCCCGAGATAAAAGAGATCCGCCCCGACGTGATCGCGGCGAAGAAGCGCATCATCGTGAACCTCCGGGTTGTGCTCAAGTCCGAGACCAATCTGTTGGAGTTGACGAACCGCCTCCAGGAGATCACTAAAGCGAAGATCCAGGAAGTGCTTGAGGGGCTCGACCTCGATATCGTCCTGAAGATCCATATCGCCAAGATCATTTCGCGCGAAGAAAAAGAGAAACGGCACCGGGATGGGAAGGACGAACCGTCGATCCCGTTCGCCGGATACGGCAAGTACACGATTTAACCAACAATAGCAGTGCTCAAAGGAGAACAAATCATGGCAAAGAAGATCGGTATTCTCACGGGCGGCGGCGACTGTCCCGGTTTGAACCCGGTGATCCGGGCTGTGGTCCGCAAGGCGTATAATGAAGGGTACGAGGTCGTCGGTTTCAAGAACGGATGGAAGGGCATCATCGAGAACGACACGATGAAGCTCGACCTGAACGCGATCTCCGGCATCCTGCCTAAAGGCGGCACTATCCTGGGCACCAGCAGGACCAATCCCTATAAGAAAGAAGGCGGGGTCGAGAAGGTCAAGGCGACGTTCACGGCGCAGGGGCTGGACGCGCTGGTGGCGGTCGGCGGCGAGGATACCCTCGGCGTCGCGTATAAGCTCAGCAAAGACGGCATCCCGAACATCGTGGGCGTGCCCAAGACCATAGATAACGACCTTTCCGCTACGGATTATACCTTCGGTTTCGATACCGCGGTGAATATCGCCATGGAATGCATCGACCGTCTGCATACGACCGCCGAGAGCCATCATCGCATCATGGTCGCGGAGGTTATGGGCCGTCACGCGGGCTGGATCGCGGTCGAGGCGGGTATCGCCGGCGGCGCGGACGTCATCCTTATCCCGGAGAAACCGATCGTGATCGAGGAAGTCTGCGCGACGATCAAGAAGCGCCACGCGCGCGGCAAGACGTTCAGCATCGTGGTGGTCGCCGAGGGCGCCAAGTTCGCCAGCAAGGATATCACCGTTGAGGAAAAACTCGACGAATTCGGCCATGTCCGTCTCGGCGGCATCGGAGAGCTTCTTGGCGCCGAGATCGAGAAACGGACCGGTTTCGAAACAAGAGTGAGCGTGTTCGGCCACATCCAGCGCGGCGGATCGCCCACGGCGTTCGACCGGATCCTCGGCACCCGTTTCGGCGTGCGCGCGATGGAGCTGGTGCTCGAGAAGAAATTCGGCAATATGGTCGCGCTCGCGGGCAATAAGATCATCGCTGTCCCGCTCGGGGACGCGGTCACTCAGCTTAAGACGGTCGACGAGGATATGTACGAGATCGCGAAGGTGTTTTTCGGCTGATGCCGCCACGGAGAAAACCATGAGAGACCGTATAAAGGATATCCTGTTGCAGAGCATCCAGGTGAAAGAGGACCTGATGCGTTCGCGGATAGAGAATATCATCGATATCTCTACCGCGCTTATCGATTGCCTGAAAAAAGGCGGCAAACTCCTTATTTTCGGCAACGGCGGCTCGGCCAGCGACAGCCAGCATATCGCGGCGGAACTGGTCGGCAGGTTCAGCAAGGAACGGGCCGGCCTTCCGGCTATCGCGCTGACGGTCAACACCTCGGTGCTGACCGCGCTGGCCAACGATTACGCGTATGAGATCGTTTTTGCCCGGCAGATCGAGGCGCTGGGGCAGAAGAACGACCTGGTGATCGGGATATCCACCAGCGGCAAGGCGAAGAACGTCGCCGCCGGATTGCGCCAGGCGAAAAAGATGGGGATGAAGACCGTAGCCCTTACCGGAGGCGACGGCGGGGAGCTGGTCAAGATCGCGGATATTTCCCTGACTGTTCCTTCATCGGTGACCGCCCGGATACAGGAAGCCCACATAACCATAGGCCATATCGTATGCGAGCTGGCGGAAAACGCTCTTTTTTAACGGATAAGGTCAAAAGCGCCGGGGAACTGGCGCGTGAACTGGCCGCGGTGCGCGCCAAAGGCGGCAGGGTCGTCTTTACCAACGGGTGTTTCGATATCCTGCATTACGGCCATGTCGCGTACCTCGAAAAGGCCCGGCGGCTGGGTGATTTTCTGGTCGTCGGTATCAACAGCGACCTGTCGGTGCGCCGCCTCAAAGGCCCGTCGCGCCCGGTCAACCACCAGCGTTTTCGCGCGGCGGTAGTCGCGGCGCTGGAGAGCGTCGACGGCGTGGTGATATTCGGGGAAGATACGCCGCTGGCCCTCATCAAGAAGCTTAAGCCGGACGTGCTGGCCAAAGGCGGCGACTGGAAGAAGAAGAATATCGTCGGTTCGGATTTCGTTGAGGGGCGCGGAGGCAGGGTTGTCCCCATCGCGTTCGAAAAAGGTTTTTCCACTACGTCGATCATAAACAATTGCCAAGGCAATCGAAGATAGACGGCGTTCTGAGGATCATCGACGCCAATATAAACAGGGCCAAAGAAGGCCTGCGTGTCTGTGAAGAGGTCATCCGCTTCATTGTCCGCGACAAGGCGCTCACGTCCCGTTTTAAGGATATCCGCCATACGCTTGAGGAATTTACCGGCGCGTACCGCCGCGACCCGCGCCTCCTGCGTGAACGGGAAAGCCGTTCCGACGTAGGCAGGGCGATCCCCAGCGTGACCGAGATGCGCCGGGACGGATGGAAGGACATCTTTTCCGCGAACCTCCAGCGCGTGAAGGAATCGATCCGGGTGCTCGAGGAATTCAGCAAGCTCGACGACCGCCGGCGCGCGCGCGGGCTCAAAGAACTGCGGTATACGGTGTATGAACTGGAAAAAAGAGCGTCCGCGCTCCTAAATAAATAATAAGGACACAATGCGTCTTCTTACTCAGCTTCAACAGGCACGGAATAATTCGGTCAGTTCACTGGTGAAACGTATCGCGGCGGATGAAGGGATCCCCGCGAAACAGTTGTCCGGGCTGGTCGCGGAGGGACGGGTGGTGATCCCCGTCAACGGCAGGCATCCCCTGGCGCGCCCCTGCGGCGTCGGCGAAGGGCTGAGGACGAAGATAAACGCCAATATCGGCACGTCGACCGATATATCGAGCCTTCCGGAAGAACTCAAGAAACTGGATATCGCCCTGAAGTATGGGGCCGACGCGCTCATGGACTTGAGCGTCGGCGGCGACCTGTGCCGGACCCGCAAGGCTATCCGCGCGGCATGCGATGTGCCGTTGGGGACGGTGCCGGTATATGAGTTGTCTGTCGAGGCGTTGAAACGCACCGGCGATCCTTTGGGATTTTCGGCCGACGATATTATCCCCGTGCTCCGGCGCCAGGCCGAAGAAGGGGTCGATTTCTTCACTATCCATTGCGGCGTGACGCGCGCGACCATGGCCGCGCTCAAAAATAATCCCCGGCATATGGGCGTCGTCTCACGGGGCGGCGCGATCCTCGCGGCCTGGATGGCGCGGACCGGGAAAGAGAACCCGTTTTACGCGCAGTACGACCGCGTGCTCGACATCGCGGAGGAATTCGACATCACGTTGAGCCTCGGCGACGGCATGAGGCCGGGATCCGTGCTTGACGCGACCGACGCGGCGCAGTTGTCGGAGCTTGCCCTGCTGGGAAAGCTCGCTACCGCCGCGAAGAAACGCGGCGTGCAGGCGATGATCGAAGGGCCGGGGCACGTGCCGATCGACCAGGTGGTGCGGAATATCCGTCTCGAGAAGAAATTGTGCCACGGCGCCCCGTTCTATATCCTGGGCCCCCTGGTTACCGATATCGCCGCGGGATACGACCATATCAGTTCCGCCATCGGCGGGTGCCTGGCGGCGGCGAACGGCGCGGATTTCCTGTGTTATGTGACTCCGGCGGAGCACCTGCGGCATCCCAGCGCGGATGATGTCAGGGAAGGGGTGGTAGCGGCGAAGATCGCGGCGCACGCGGCGGATATCGCCAAAGGCGTCTGCGGGGCTATCGACCGGGACCGCGCGATGTCCGAGGCGCGCCGTAAGCGCGATTGGAAGAAACAGATCGCGCTTTCCATCGACCCGGTGAAGGCGGCGGAGTATCACGCGTCGTCGAAGTCTGCGGCGTCCGATGTCTGCACCATGTGCGGCAGTTTCTGCTCCATCAAGATGATGGAACGGTGCAACAAGAAAGCTTAGAAAGTAAGATAAGACGTGCTGTTGACTGCGGAACCCGGTTTCGAACGGCGTCCGCAGGCCGCCACGCCGGGGCGGCCAAGCGTCCGCGAGAAATGAGCAAGCGGTTCACCGGCAAGAGATCAGTTTACGCGCGGGTGTAATTCAATGGTAGAATGGCAGCTTCCCAAGCTGCTCATGTCGGTTCGATTCCGATCACCCGCTTAAATTATGGATAAAAATCAGCCCTTGCGGCCGAACGCGCTCTTTGGTACACTAGTTATTCTGGCCCTGTTACCATTGGCCGGATGCGTTACTGTCCCGCCGCAAGGCGGCGCGGTGATCTCCCGGCCGGCGCCCGGCGGAGCTCCCGCGGGGGGACGGTATCACCGCGTGGACAAGGGCCAGACGCTCTGGAAGATCTCCCGGATGTACGGGGTGGAGCTCCAGGACATCCTGGACGCCAACCGGATGGCCGATTCCGGGAAGATCAGCGTGGGCCAGCTTTTGCTGATCCCCGGCGGCGCGCGCGCTACGGAGCCGCGAGCCCCGGCGGCGGCGGGCGATGACGAGGATTTCGTCTGGCCTTTGCGCGGCAGGGTGCTCGCCTCGTTCGGGGATCCGGTCAATAGCGCGGTAAGCAGAGGGATCACCATCGCTCCCGCCGGCCATGATACCGTATTGGCCAGCCGGAGCGGGAAAGTCGTATTCTCGGCCGACAATTTTCTCGATCTTGGCAAGACGCTCATCATCGAGCATGACGGCGGATTCTGGACCGTGTATGGGCGTAACGCCGAAATCTTTGTGAAGGCCGGTGAGTATGTCGCGCAGGGAAGCGCCCTCGCGAAAGCGGGGCGCGCGGGCAGGGATCACGCGGTGTATCTGTATTTCGAGATCCGCAAGGGGCACATGCCCCAGAACCCGAATTTTTACCTGCCCCGGTAGGGGCGCGGTTTTATTTTAGCCACATCAGTCTTTATCTACGTCTTTATCTGTCATGCTGGAAACGTGCTTCGGACGGAAACAATATCTCGATATCCTGCATAAACGGGTAAGCGCCCTTACGGACGGCTACCGGCAGAATCTCGCGTTCATCGGCGACGATCTCGTCGGCAAGACGACCGTGCTTTCCGGGTTCCTCGCGGGGTTCAACGACCGCCGCTTCCTCATCGTTTTCCTTGAGGCGCGCCAGGAGACGGTGGAGTCGTTCTGCCGCCGTTTCATCGGGGCGCTGTTGTACAGTTTTCTCCTGCCGGACACGCTTTCCCTCCGTGAAGACCTGGAATATCTCCTCGATAAATCGTCGCCGCTTATCCCCAAGACCGCGGAAAAGATCCGGTTAATCCTCGCCGAGCTAAAGAAGAACAAGCGCGCCCAGGTGGTGGCCGAACTTTTTTCCCTTTCCGAACAGATCCACGCGGAGTCGGGGCGGTTCTGCGTCGTGATCTTCGACGAGTTCCACAAGCTCGAGAAGCTCGGCATCAAGAAATTGTTCAAGGAATGGGCCCAGCTTTTGATGACGCAGAAGCACACGATGTACATCATCGCCAGCTCCGCTCCGTACAAAGCCAGGGCGATCCTCGCCAAGGACCTGAGCCTCCTGTTCGGGAACTTCGAGGTGGTGGATGTCGAACCGTTCGACGTCAGGACGACGGAGCTGTATCTCGACGAACGGTTGAAAGGCTGTGCCGTAGATACGGGGATCAGGAAATTCGTCGCCAACCTTACCGGCGGCAACCCATATTACCTGAGCATTATCTCCGACGGCCTGCGCCGCAAAGGGGGCGCCGGCCTTGTCCCGCTCCTGGAAGAGCTTTTGTTCGATTCCGCGGGCGTGTTGAACCAGCGGTTCAGCGGGTGGGTCAAACGGTATGAGGAGATGGCCAACGGCCAGGAATATACCGCGATCCTTTTCCATGTCGCCTGCGGGTGCAACAAACTTTCGGATATCGCGCATCTGATGCGCGGGCTGAAGAAAGAGATCGCTCCCCGGGTCAGCCATCTTATCGAGACCGACGCGCTCCGCCGGAGCGGCGATTTCCTGATCATCCCCGACCGGCTTTTCGGTTTCTGGCTTAAATCAGTCCACGCCCAGCGCCTGGTTTCGCTGACGCACGACCTTTCCCATCAGAAGGCCGGGTTCCGCGGCGCCGTCGAGGCGCTGGCGCAGGAATTCGCGCGCCAGGCGTGCAAGCCCGTGGCCCAGCGTGTGGCCGAGCTTTTCAGGCTTTTTTCCGACGACCGCATCCAAATGGAACGCAAGAGTATCCGGCTTGACCGTTTCCGCGAGATAAAACCGCTTGAGTTCGGCCCGAAACGGCTTAAGGACGGACTCATCTGCCGTTCCGGCGACAGCGTCTGGATACTCGCGTTCGGTTCCGGCGCGGTCACCGAGGACGATATCGCCGAGTTCGCGGGCGAATGCAGGAAATACCGCAACAAAGCGCTGAAGAAGATCATTGTGAACCTTTCCGAACTCGACCATAATAGTCATTTGAAGGCGTTGGAAGAGAAGATCATCACCTGGGACCTGGGCCGGGTGAATCAGATCCTCGATCTCTATTCGCGCCCGCGGATCATCGCGTGACACAAACAGGTCTTGCTTAATGAGAATAGGCGTCCTTGCCGATACGCATATCCCGGATCGCGCGCCGGGGCTCCCCCGCAAGTTGCGTGAGGGGCTCGCGGGAGTGGATATGATCATCGATGCCGGCGATCTCGTCGAGAAAGAAGTCCTGGACGCGCTTAAGGGGATATGCCCGGATGTCCGGGGGGTAGCCGGGAACATGGATTGTCCGGCCCTGCGCAAAGAACTGCCGCAGAAACTGGTTTTTAAGGCGGGCAAGTTTACCATCGGGGTCAGCCACGGGTGCGGGGCTCCGCAGGGGTTGCCGGCGCTGATGCGGCAGATGTTCAAAAAAGACTCTGTTGACCTTATTGTTTTCGGCCATTCGCATCAGGCCGCGATCATCAAAGAGGGCACCCCCTGGCTGTTCAATCCCGGTTCTCCCACCGACACGGTTTTCGCCCCCTATAAATCTTTTGGGATTATCGATATAGGTGATACAATAAAACTTCAGATCGTCAAATTGACGTGAGGGAAGGCATGGACAAACTCTGGGCGCCGTGGCGCATCACCTATATACAGGGGACAGGCGCGAAAAAGAAAGCCGCGTGCATCTTTTGCGCGGCGGCGAAAAAAGCGTCGCGCGACCGGGTCCTTTTCAAAACCGCGCATTCCCTGGCGCTCTTGAACATTTATCCGTACAATAACGGCCACGCGATGGTCGCGCCGGTGCGGCATATCGGCGACCTCCGGGACCTTTCGCCCGAGGAAGCGCTCGATATGTTCGCGTCGGTTTCCCGGGTGATCGGGAATCTCGACCGTGTCCTGCGCCCCGACGGGTACAATGTCGGGATCAATATGGGCGCCGCGGCGGGCGCGGGGATCCCGGGCCATCTTCATGTGCATATCGTGCCGCGCTGGAACGGCGACACGAATTTCATGCCGGTGGTGAACGGTACGAAGATCATCTCCCAGTCGCTGGAAGAACTGCATAAACGGTTTATCGCCGCGGATAAAAAGAACAGGGAAAGATGAGCAACCTGATCTACGAATTTGAGGAGCTTCTGGCTCCGTACGCCATGAAAAGCACCCTTTCCCGGGGGCGCCATTACCCGGAGAAAGAGCATGCCTACCGTTCGCCGTACCAGCGCGACCGGGACAGGATCATCCATTCGCAGGCCTTCCGCCTGCTGGAATACAAGACGCAGGTATTCGTCAACCACGAAGGCGATTATTATCGCACCCGGCTGACGCATACCCTCGAGGTCGCCCAGATCGCGCGCACCATCGCGTTCGCCCTGCGGCTGAATCCCGACCTGACCGAGGCGATCGCCTTGGCGCACGACCTGGGCCATACGCCGTTCGGCCATTCCGGCGAGGAGATGCTCAACGAGATCATGGCCCGCCATGGCGGGTTCAATCATAATTCCCACGGGCTTAGGGTAGTGGATAAGCTGGAAGAGCGCTATCCCGATTTTCCCGGGCTCAACCTCTCCTGGGAAGTGCGCGAGGGGATCGTCAAACATTCGACGAAATTCGACAAGAGCGTACATATCACGGAACTCAAGCCTTCCGAGATGCCGACCATGGAAACCCAAATCGTTGACATCGCCGACGAAATAGCGTATGATAATCACGATCTGGACGACGGGCTTACTTCCGGGCTCTTGAAGGAGTCCGATCTGGAGAAGCTCCAGATATGGAGGAAGGTCCTGAGCCAGATTCCCGTCCGGCACGCGGGGTTGACCCCGGAAAAGAAGAAATTTCTCATTATCCGGAGCCTCATCGATATGCAGGTCACCGACCTGAAGACCGCCACCGAGGCGACCATTGCCGGACTTAAACTGCGTTCCCCCTGGGACGTTAAGAAGAGGGGGACGAAGATCGTTTCGTTCTCAAAGGAGATGCAGGCGTACCGTAAGCCCCTGCGCGATCTCCTCTCAGCCAAGTTGTACCGTCATTACCGGGTGATCCGGATGGCCGATAAGGCCAAGCGGATCCTCAAAGAATTGTACACCGTGTACCTGGACAGGCCGGCGGCGTTGCCGGATAAGGTCCAGGCGCGCATCGCCGTTGATGGCGTCCGCAAAGGGATTTGCGATTACATCGCCGGCATGACAGACAGGAACGCTCTGGATGAATACAAAAAACTGTTCTATCCATACGAAAAAGTATAGGACCGTAATTTCAGCCGTCCACAGCATCTACCGGCTGGTCAATTCCACATTCGTCCTCAAAGACCTCGTTTCCCGCCTCGCCAGGCTTTTCTGCCAGATATTCAACGCCCGCTACTGCCTTGTGCTCATTCTCGACCCGAGCAAGAAATATTCGCTCATCAAGGTCATGGTCAGCGGCCGCAAGAAGATCATCATCGACAAGAAAAAGAAGATCACCAACCGGATCGAGAAGAAGATCATCCGCACGTTCACCGCGATAGAGCGCGACTACCTCCTGGGGATACCGCTTGTTTCAGACGATATCACCGGTGTGGTGATCATGAAGCGTTCCAAGAACGACCGGCCGTTCGACAAGACCGACCAGGAGATCGTGATGACGATGGCGGAACAGGCGATGATCGGCGTCAAGAGCCTGCAGTGTTACGAGGAACAGCAGAGGGTCATCCTTAATTCGATCCAGTCGCTCATCACCCTGCTCGACGCGCGCATCCCGCAGGAGTATACCCATTCCCCGTATTTCAGCCGGCTCGTCGTTCAGCTCGCGCAGGAGATGCGCCTTGACGAAAAACAGGTCGACAGCCTCAAGTACGCCAGCCTTCTCCATGACGCGGGCAAGATAGACGTCCCCGTCGAGATCCTCACCAAGACCACGAAACTTACCCCCAAAGAATTCACGATCATCCAGCGCCATCCGGTGATGGGCGCCCAGATGCTGCGCCCGTTCTCCGCGTTGCGCCCCGTGATCCCGATCATCATGCATCATCATGAGAAGTTCGACGGTACCGGGTATCCTTCGCGCCTGAAGAAGGGGCAGATCCCGCTGGGGGCGCGCGTCATGGCGGTCGCCGACGCGTTCGAGGCCATGGTGTACGGCCGGCCGTACCGGGAGCGGATGAACGTGGATAACGCGCTCCGGGAGATCAAGAACAAAAGCGGCTCCCAGTTCGACCCCAAGGTTGTGGACGCGTTCATGAAGATCGCCAAGTCCCATTATAAAAAATACTTGCAACAATTAGAGTAGCGACTATAATAAAAGAGCTGAAATGGACAAACGCTATTCACAGCTTGAGCTTTTTTCTGAAGGGCGGGAACCCGAGACGGTAAAAGAGGGGGTTGCCCCGTCTTTCTTTTTTCAGGTGAACCGTTTCGAGAAGGTGATCTTTTTCCTGATCGGGTTCATCGTGACCGGCGCCGGGTTTTTCTGCCTGGGAGTGGAGCACGGCAAGCGCCTTACGGCGCAGCGCCCCACCCCCGACTTCAACCTGGCGCTGGCGCAGAAGAGATCGGCCGTGAAGATCGTGGTAGCACCGCGCGCTCCCGCCGTGGTGCCGCAGGCGATCCCGCCTTCGTCGCGCCGGATGGAACCGTTGTCGCCTGTCGTCGCTGTGCCGCAGATGGCGAGTAATGTCCGCAAGAGCGCCGGCATCCCCGCGGGAAGTTTTACCATTCAGATCGGCACGTACCAGATGCCCGATGCCGCTGTGCGGGAGAAGGACAAGCTGGCCAGCAAAGGATTCTCGCCCGTCATCATGAAAAAGGGCGCGTATAACATAGTCTGCGTGGGAACATTCGCGGATAAGGAAACAGCAAGATCGTTACTGTCGAGGCTCCGGCAGAATTACAGAGATTGCTATATCAGGAGGTTATAAGCTCATGTCGATGCACCCGTCGTTAAAGGCTTCTGAAAAAGGAAAGAAAGCGCGTTCCGTGCTTAAGCGGATAGAGCGGATCAAGTCCATGATCGATAAAGAGAAATGGAAGGAAGGGGATGCCGTGTACGGCCTGCCCAAGATCAAGACTGTCCGCATCAAGATCATGAAGAAAGAAAAGGCGGAGAAGGCCGCTGATGGCGCCGCTCCCGCCGCGGGGGCAAAGGCCGCGGCTCCCGCTGCCGATAAGAAGAAATAACTTTTGCTTAACGGAAAAAAGGTTAAGGTCGGTAGCCCGCGCCAGGGACTAAAGGCCTTAACCTTTTTTTGTTTATGATGCCTAATTTCGATCTTAGCTTAATCGCCGTGTTCCTCCAGCAGTTGATACTGCTCATTCCCGCAGTCTCCGTGCATGAGTACGCGCACGCGCTCGCGGCGGATATCCTGGGCGACACAACGTCCCGGTACGCGGGCAGGCTGACGCTTAACCCCGCAGCGCATATCGATCCGATGTGGACGATACTCCTGCCGCTGGTGCTTTTTGTGTCGACCGGCGGTATGTTCGTGTTCGGTTCCGCCAAACCGGTGCCGATCGATTACAGCCGGTTGCGCAACCCGAAACGGGATATCATCTGGATCGGGATCGCCGGGCCGCTGGCGAACTTTTGCCTGGCGTTCGTGTGTTTCCTGCTGGTAAAATTTTTCCCCGGAGGGCTGGCGGGCTCGCTCCTGGCCACGCTGGGGGGGATCAATGTTTTTCTCGGCGTGTTCAATCTCCTGCCGGTTCCGCCGTTGGACGGTTCGCGGGTGGTGGCGGGTATCCTGCCCGAGAGCCTTTCGGCGGCGTACTTGAAGCTTGAACCGTACGGCATGGTGATCCTGGTCGCGTTATTGTGGTTCAACGTGGTCAATATGTTCGTCCTGCCGCTGGCGTCGGCGATCATCCGGTTGTTTTTGAGCATATAAGGCGAGGTGACAGCCATGAAGACGATAGTCGTCCATCTGGAAGGCCGTTCGTACCCGATCGTCATCGGCGCAGGCGCGATGAGTTCGCTGGGCGCCCGGTGCCGCGCCGCGGGGCTGGGCACCGACGCGTTCTGCGTCAGCAATCCCGCGGTCAACGCGCGGTTCGGCCGCGCGCTGGAGGCGTCATTGCGCGGGGCGGGTTTCGGGATAGAACGCGTCCTTCTCGCGGACAGCGAGAAGAGCAAATCATTCGATTCCTGCCGCCGTCTGTTGTCGGCCATGGCGCGCTGTGACAGCCGTAAACGCCTGTTTGTGGTGGCGCTGGGGGGAGGGGTGGTCGGCGATACCGCCGGTTTCTGCGCCGCGGTCTATAAACGCGGGATCCCCTATGTGCAGGTTCCGACTACGCTTCTGGCGCAGGTCGATTCCGCAATCGGCGGTAAGACCGCTATCGACCTGCCGCAGGGCAAGAATCTGGTCGGCGCGTTTTATCAGCCGCGGCTTGTGCTCAGCGATATCGCGGCGCTCGCGTCGCTTCCCGGCCGTCAGATATCCGCGGGCCTCGCGGAGGCGGTCAAATACGGCATTATCCGCGACCCCGGATTGTTCGCGTTGCTGGAGAAAAAAGGGTTTTCCGCGGGGAGCGACCCCGCGGCCCTCGCGCGCGTTGTCGCGGCGTGCAGTACCATCAAAGCGCGTATCGTGGAAAAAGACGAGCGTGACGATCACGATGTGCGGATCGTCCTTAATTTCGGCCATACCGTGGGCCACGCGATCGAGGCGGCTTCCGGCTACGGCAGGTACACCCATGGTGAGGCGGTTTCCATCGGGATGGCCTGCGCCTGCGATATCAGCACCGGGATGGGCGTGCTGGATAACCGGACTGCCCGGCGGATCGAGATGTGCCTGAGGGGATTGCGCCTGCCGGTCAGTTTTAAGGGGATCGCGCCCGCGAAGGTCATCGAACCGTTATTGCGGGATAAGAAGTTTAAAGGGAATAACCGTTTTGTGCTTCTGGAGAGGATAGGTGTGCCCCGGATCGTGGAAGATGTTCCCCTGGATCTCGTCCGGGATGTACTGCGCAAGCGCGCGGGCTAGTTAGTATTTACTGCGGGTTGTAAGATGTATGTCCCTGTCGTCACGGCGTAACAGGACGTCTTCCTCACTGATCTTCACTACCACCGCCCCATCGATCGTTTCGCCTTCCTGTACTATCTGATTATTGATCAGCGCGCACGAGTCGGTAGCCGAGAAATAGATACCGGTGAGGGAGTAGTTCTCGCCGGCGGGTTTCGTCTTCTTTTCAGAAGGCGCGTCCGGGGGGAGAACCGGGGAGGGAAGAGGCGGTTGCGGCGCCGGAACGACGGCTACGGCCTGAGGCGCCGGCGTCACCGCGGTATCCGTCCGGAGAGGAGCGGCCGCTATGGCGTCCGGGCGCGCAGGAGTAAAACGGGGAGTGAGGACATCGAACGCGTACTTTGCCGCCAGGATGCCCAGGGCCGTGAACAGCGCGTATAATAAATATTTCCCCGCGGATTTTCCCATAAACTCAAGTATAGCAGAATCAACGACTTTGTAAAGCGAAGTTGCGGGAAAATAATGGTTGACAAAAGGGCCAAATTGCTATAAACTCAAGGTTCAAGGCTTTATTCCCGGTTTTTATCCTGAACGTAACTCTTTTATTACTAGGAACTTATAATAACGGGATTTTAAATGGCGGAATGGATAGGTATTGAACGGCGGGCTCGCAGGTGTTACGGTTTTGACGAGGTCGCGCTGGTTCCCGGTGATAAGACGGTAAATCCGAATGAAGTGGATATGTCTTTCACGCTCGGGAAGAAGAAATTCAAGGTACCGATCATGGCCGCCGCCATGGACGGCGTCGTCGATGTCGCCTTTGCCGTCGAGATGTCAAAGCTCGGCGGTATCGCGGTGCTCAACCTTGACGGCGTGCAGACCCGCTACGAAAATCCCAATGAAATGCTGGACCGGATCGCCAGGGCCAAACCGCAGGAGGCTACTGCCCTTATCCAGCAGATCTACACCAGCCCGGTGAAGGAAAGCCTTATCGCCAAACGGGTTAAGGAGATCAAACAGCGTAAAGGCACGGCGGTCGTCAGCTGTATCCCCGCCAACGCGGAATCTTTCGCGAAGAAGGCCGTTGCCGCGGGTGCCGATATGTTCGTCGTGCAGTCCACCGTCATCACTCCCACGCATATCACCACCGAATACAAGAGCCTCGATCTCTATAAATTCTGCAAATCAATGCCTGTTCCGGTCATCCTGGGCAACTGCGTGACGTTCCAGGTTACGCGCGAGCTGATGGAAACCGGCGTAGCGGCGCTATTGATCGGCGTCGGGCCCGGCGCGGCCTGCACATCGCGCGGCGTGCTCGGGATCGGCGTCCCGCAGGTTACCGCGACCGTTGACGCGGCGGCGGCGCGCGATTTCCATTTCAAGAAGACCGGCCGGTACATCCCGATCATCACCGACGGCGGTATGAACCGCGGCGGGGATATCTGCAAGGCGTTCGCCTGCGGCGCGGACGCGGTCATGATCGGTTCCAGCTTTGCCCGCGCCAAAGAGGCGCCGGGGCGCGGATATCACTGGGGGATGGCCACCTCGAACGTCAATCTTCCGCGCGGCACGCGCATCTATGTCGGTTCCACCGGTACGATCAAGGATATCCTGTTCGGGCCGGCCACGGTCGACGACGGTTCGCAGAACCTGCTCGGCGCGCTTAAGACTTCTATGGGTTCACTGGGGGCTTCAAATTTGAAAGAGATGCACGACGTGGAGATCATCATCGCGCCTTCGATACAGACCGAGGGCAAGATCTTCCAGGTCGACCAGAGGGTGGGGATGGGCAAATGACGAGGGAAAATATCCTGATTCTTGATTTCGGCTCGCAGTACACGCAATTGATCGCGCGCAGGGTCAGGGAGAATAAGGTGTTCTCCCGGATCGTGCCGTACACCACAAGCATCGAGAAGATCAAAGAGATCGCTCCGAAGGGGATCATTCTTTCCGGAAGTCCGGCTTCCGCGATCATGAAGAAATGCCCCATGCCGGACAAGGACATTTTCAAGTTGGGCATACCGATCCTGGGCATCTGCTACGGCATGCAGGTCATCTCCGAGATGCTCGGCGGCAAGGTCAAGCATACCGATGAGCGCGAGTACGGCAAGGCCGAGCTTTTCATCGACGACAACCGCGAGCTCTTCAGCGGCCTCCCGGGGAATTTTACCGCCTGGACCAGCCACGGCGATTACGTTACCAAGATGCCCCCGGGATTCTCGATCGGCGCGCATACCGGCAACAGCCCGATCTCGGCGATCGTCAATAAGAAGCGCCGTATTTACGCGGTGCAATTCCATCCCGAGGTCACCCATACCGAAAAAGGCAACCAGATCATCAGCAATTTCCTGTTCCGCGTCTGCGGCTGTTCCGGCCGGTGGACGATGGCGTCGTTCATCCGCGAGACGATCGACGGCATCCGCAAGAACGTGGGCAAGAGCAACGTCGTTTTGGGTTTAAGCGGCGGGGTCGATTCATCGGTCGCGGCGCTCCTGATCAATAAGGCGATCGGCAAGCAACTGCGCTGTATCTTCATCGATAACGGGCTCCTGCGCAAGGACGAGGCCGCCCAGATAAAGAAAGTATTCCGCGGCATGTATCATCTTAACCTGGATTATGTCGACGCCGGGCCGCGTTTCATCTCCAAGCTCAAGGGCGTGGTCGATCCGGAAGAGAAGCGCAAGATCATCGGCCGCGAGTTCGTCAAGATATTCGAGGAAGAAGCGGACAAGACGAAGGGCGTGAAATTCCTGGCGCAGGGCACGCTGTATCCTGACGTCATCGAATCGGTGTCTCCTACCGGGGCGCCGTCCGCCACCATCAAAAGCCATCATAACGTGGGCGGACTGCCGGAGCACATGAAACTCAAGCTCCTCGAGCCGCTCCGCGAGCTTTTCAAGGACGAGGTGCGCGAGATCGGGAGGGAATTACAGCTCCCCGAGCACATCGTCAACCGCCAGCCGTTCCCCGGCCCGGGGCTTGCCGTGCGCATTATCGGCGAGATCACCGACAAACGGGTAAAACTGCTCCAGGAAGCGGATGAGCGGGTGACCGAGGAGATCAGGAAAGCCAATCTCTATAACCACATCTGGCAGTCGTTCGCGGTGCTCCTGCCGATCAAGACCGTCGGGGTCATGGGCGACGAGCGGACCTATGAGCACGTGTGCGCCCTGCGCTGTGTCACCAGTTTCGACGGGATGACCGCCGACTGGGTAAAACTTCCGTACGAATTGATGGGGAAGATCTCCAATCGTATCATCAACGAGGTCAAAGGCATCAATCGCGTGGTCTACGACATCACTTCGAAACCGCCTGCTACCATCGAGTGGGAATAAAACGATACCCCGCGCAAAACCCGTGAACGCCGTGTTCCCGGGTTTTGCGTTTTTTCTTTAGAGAATCAGGGAAAGTCATTCGGCGCATGTCTTCGGCCAGGGCTGTGTCACAAAGCGAGTTTTCACGCGATGTGAACACCGGCGTAAGTTCCATCAACGCCGGGTGCCGCAGCCCCGAAGGGGCGAGGACTGTCCGAGCGACTGACATAGCCCTGGCCGAAGAATACTGATCAATGCCGCATTCCGAGTTCATCCACCTGCATCTGCACACCCAGTACAGCCTTCTTGACGGCGCCTGCCGCGTCAAGGAGATACTCGAATTAGCCAAACAGCACCAGATGGATTCCCTGGCGATCACCGACCACGGCAACATGTTCGGCGCGATCGAATTCTATCTTGCCGCGCAGAAAGCGGGGATCAAGCCCATCATCGGCTGTGAAGTCTACATGGCGCCCAAAAGCAGGACTGACCGCGGGGGAGAGGAATCTTCCGCCTATCACCTGATCCTGCTGGCACGGGATGAGACCGGGTACCACAATTTGATGAAACTGGTCTCGGCCGCTTACCTGGAGGGGTTTTACTACAAGCCGAGGATCGATAAGGAGATCCTGGCGAGCCACGCGGAGGGGCTGATCGGGTTGAGCGCCTGCCTTAAGGGCGAGATCCCGTCGTTCCTGCGCCAGGGGCTGTTCAACGAGGCGCTTAAGACTGCCGATACCTACAGCCATATCTTCGGCAAGGGTAATTTCTACCTCGAGGTGCAGGAGAACCGTATCCCCGAACAGACGGAAGCGAACAAAGGGCTCGTTAAACTCTCCCGGGAGCTTTCTCTGCCGCTGGTCGCCACTAACGACGTGCATTATCCTACCCGCGACCGCGCCAAGGCGCACGATGTCCTTCTGTGCATCCAGACCCAGACCACGCTCGACGATCCCAAACGCATGCGCCTGCAGACCGACGAGTTCTATTTCAAGTCGCCGCGGGAGATGAAGGAGCTGTTCAAAGAGATCCCCGAGGCGGTTACCAACACCGTCGAGATCGCGGCGCGCTGTAACCTGGAACTTGATTTCGGGAAATATCATCTTCCCGTCTTCACGACGCCTGACGGCACGGGTAAAGAGGAATATTTCCGTTCTCTCTGCGAGGCGGGGCTTACGGCGCGTTTCGGCGCCGAGACCCCGGAACTGCGTAGCCGCCTGGAACTGGAATTCAAGACGATCAAGCAGATGGGCTTCATCAGCTATTTCCTCGTCGTCTGGGATTTCATCCATTTCGCCAAAAGCCAGGATATCCCGGTCGGCCCCGGCCGCGGTTCCGCCGCCGGATCGCTCATCAGTTATCTCCTGGGCATCACCGATATAGACCCCTTGCGCTACAACCTGCTTTTCGAGCGGTTCCTTAACCCCGAGCGTATCAGCATGCCCGATATCGATATCGACTTCTGCTACGAGCGGAGGCCGGAGGTCATCGATTACGTCACCCGGAAGTACGGCCGCGAGAATGTCAGCCAGATCATCACCTTCGGTACGATGGCGGCCCGGCTGGTGGTCCGTGATGTCGGCCGCGTCATGGGGATGGCGTATCCCGACGTCGACCGCATCGCCAAACTTATTCCCAGCGATCCGGCCAACCCGACGGGATTGAGGGATGCCCTTACCGCGGAACCGGAACTGAATAACCTTTACAAAAGCGATAAGCAGGTCAAGGAGCTGATCGATATCGGCTGTGCCTTGGAGGGGCTCAACCGCCACGCCTCCACCCATGCGGCCGGCGTCGTGATCGCGGATAAGCCGCTGGACAATTACATGCCGTTGTTCAAGACGCCCGACGACCAGGTTACCAGCGGCTACGAGATGTCTTCGCTGGAGAAACTGGGCATGCTCAAAATGGATTTTCTCGGCCTGCGCACGCTGACCGTGCTCGATCAGGCGCTCAAGCTCATCAAGGAGACCCGGGGGACCGTCGTCGATTTCCGTACCGTACCGCTGGACGACCCGGCCACGTATAAGCTTCTCTGCGAGGGCAAGGCGATGGGCGTGTTCCAGCTCGAATCGTCCGGCATGCGCGACCTGCTCAAAAAACTCGAGCCGGAATCGTTCGAAGACCTCATCGCGCTCCTGGCGCTGTACCGGCCCGGCCCCATGGGATCGGGGATGCTCGAGAATTACATCAAATGCAAGAAGAAGCTCGTGGCGGTCAAATACGACCACAAACGGCTCGAACCCATCCTCCAGCCTACCTACGGGATCATGCTCTACCAGGAACAGATCATGCGCGTCGCTTCTGAGGTGGGCGGCTTCTCGCTGGGACAGGCCGACCTTTTGCGCCGCGCGATGAGCAAGAAGATCCCGGAAGTCATGGAACAGCAGAGGAAGGCGTTCATTACCGGCAGTCATAAGAACGGGGTCAGCGAGACGATCGCGAACAAGATATTCGACAATATCGTTTTTTTCTCAGGCTACGGGTTCAACCGCAGTCACAGCGCGGCGTACGCGGTCATTTCGTACCGCACCGCGTTCCTCAAGGCCAATTATCCCGTCGAGTTCATGACCGCGTTGCTGACGTCCGAGCGCGAGAATACCGATAAGATCGAGGAGTATATCAAGGAAGCCCAGCAGATGGGCATCCCGGTCCTGCCGCCGGACATCAACGCCAGCGGCAGTTTCTTCAAGGTGGAGGGGGGCGACAAGATACGTTTCGGCCTGCTGGCCATCAAGAACGTCGGTAAAGGGGCGGTGGAATCCATTATCGCCGCCCGCGATACCGGCGGGCCGTTTGCCTCATTGGACGACCTGTGCGCGCGGGTCGATCTGCGGCTGGCGAACCGGAAGGTGCTTGAAAGCATGATAAAATGCGGGGTGATGGATTGTTTCGGCGCTCACCGGTCGTCGTTATTCACTTCGATCGAAGGCGTCCTGGAGCGTTCGTCGCGCCTGCAAAAAGACCGCGCCAGCGGCCAGTTGTCGTTCTTCGACAGCTTCGCCCAGTCCGCGAAAGATAACGGGAGCCCTGTCGCCGCCGGGCCGGAGATGAAGGAATGGCCGGAGTCGCAGTTACTCGCCTTTGAGCAGGAGCTTCTCGGGTTTTACATCAGCGGCCATCCGCTCACCCGGTACGCCGCCCAGCTTAAACGGTTCTCATCGTCGCCGATCAACGACTTGAAACGGTTCAAGGATCAGGACGCGGTGAAGATCGTGGGGTTGGTCAAAAAAGTGAAGAATACCATTACCCGCAAGAAACAGGAAAAAATGGCCATCCTCATGATGGAAGACCTGGACGGCGAGATCGAGACGCTGGTGTTCCCTTCCGCCTACCAGAAAGTGGGGAAGTACTGCCAGGCGGGCTCGGTGGTGATGCTCAGGGGAAGGCTTGACCTCAAAGAGAGCACGCCCAAGATCATCTGCGAGGACCTGTATCCCATGGATGAGGTGTATCGCATTATCCAGACCGTGGAATTGAACCTTTCCGGCCTGCGGGAGAACGTATTTGAAAGCCTGAAAGAGTTGTTGGGCGCGAATCAGGGGCAGGTGCCGGTGTATCTGCATTTTGATTCCCTGGCGCGTTCCAAAGTCCTGGTGGGCGCGGAGTTATTCGTCCAGCCGTCCGAGAAGCTCCTGGAAGATCTCGACCAGTTGTTAGGCGGGGGCAGGATATCCCTGAAGTTATAAAGATGTTGACCCCGGCCCCGGTTTGTGCTATAGTTAAATCAAATATAATATTCCTAACTTTCTGTATTGAATGAATTTGTGATTGCGCGAATTTCCGGAACTCACTTTTAAAGGAGGGTACAAATGACTAAAAAGGATATCATCCTCAAAGTGGCAGACGAAACAAAATTGAAGCAGACTGATGTCAAAAAGATCGTGCAGAAGACGTTCGATTATATGGTCGACGCCCTGTGCCGCGGCGAGAAGATAGAATTACGCAATTTCGGCGTATTCAAGATCAAAGAGCGTAAAAGCCGCACCGGCAGGAACCCGCGCACCGGACAGGTTGTTCCCGTTCCGCCCCGCAAAGTCGTCGTCTTCAAGCCCGGCCTTGAGATGAAGATGAAATGCAAATAGCCGGAACATGTTCAAAAGAGTTACAGGCACACGAGATATACTTCCTGAACAGACAGACTGGTGGCAGAGAATAGAGGAAATAAGCCGCAGGGTTTTTTTTGTCTATAATTACCAGGAAATCCGCCCGCCGCTCATAGAAGACGCCTCCCTTTTCAACCGTTCGCTCGGCGAAACCGCAGAAATAGTCCAGAAGCAGATGTTCCTGATCAAACGGGAGGATGAGTCATACGCGCTCCGCCCGGAAGGGACCGCTTCGGTGGTCAGGGCCTATATTGAGAACAGCCTGGACAAGTCCCGCGGTTTCATGAAGATGTTCTACATGGGGCCTATGTTCCGTATGGAGCGCCCCCAGAAAGGCAGACTGCGCCAGTTCCATCATATCGGGTGTGAGACGATCGGCGCCAAGACCCCGGGTATCGATATCGAGGTTATTGCGCTCGCCGACACCCTGCTTAAGGCCTACGGGATCACCGGATATAAGTTCGTCATCAACAGCCTGGGGTGCAAAGAAGATAAGGCCAGATTGAACGCGGGTCTGCGCGAGAAGCTTAAAGACGCGCGCGAGGGGCTGTGCGAGGATTGCAAGGTCAGGTATGAGCGCAATGTCCTGCGGATACTCGATTGCAAGAATGAGGCGTGCCGTGCCCTGGTGAGCGGGGCGGCGGTCGCGGGCGGTTGTCTCTGCGACGCGTGCGCCGGCCATTTCGACCGCGTCAAACGCGGCCTCGATGCGTTGCATATCCCGTACGAAGTTTCCCCCAATCTTGTCCGGGGGCTGGATTATTATACCGGAACGGTTTTCGAGATCAAACATCCCGGCCTCGGCCCTCAGCAGGACGCGTTGGGCGCGGGGGGCAGGTATGACGGGTTGGTCAGCGAATTGGGCGGCCCGGAACTGGGCGCGATCGGTTTCGCGTTCGGGGTGGAGCGCCTGCAACTGGCCGCCGAGGCCCAGGGGCCCGAAACGCCGGCGGAGAAGAAGCTGGTGTTCGTGATCCCGCTCGGAGAGGCGGCGGCGGAACCGGCGATGTCGCTCCTGTACGCGCTCAGGGGCGCGTCTATCCCGGCTGATACCGATTACGAGGGCAGGTCGCTGAAAAGCTCGCTTCGCCGCGCCAATGACCTGGGCGCGCGGCTCGCGTTGATCATCGGCGAGAATGAATTGAAGGAGAACTGCGTGATGGTCAAGGACCTGGCGCAGGGAAAACAGGAAAAAGTTGCGCTGGATAAGATAACGGAGCATATCAAGTCGGTCATACACCTCGGAGGTGTATAAGTAGGATCGCCACATCGCCACGTACACCTCCGAGGTGTATATCAAACAGGTGTTATAACTCAAATAAGGAGTTCTATGTATAGATCGCACACATGCGGGCAGTTGAAAAGCGGTGATGTCGGGACGGAAGTGACTCTTTCCGGCTGGGTGGACAGCCGCCGTGACCACGGGAAACTTATCTTTATCGACATACGGGACCGTTACGGGCTGACCCAGGTCGTCTTCATCCCGAAAGAGTCCGGCGACGCGTACACGCAGGCGAAAGAACTGCGCAGTGAATTTGTGGTTACCATCAAAGGCATCGTCAACCCGCGCCCCAAAGGGACGATCAATCCGAAGCTTCCTACCGGCGAGGTGGAGATCCTGGCGAAAGAGATGACCGTGCTCAACACGAGCCTGACGCCTCCGTTCGAGATCAAGGACGAGCTGGACGTCACGGAAGAGATGCGCATGAAATACCGTTATCTCGATCTGCGCCGCAAGAATATGTTCGAGAATTTCCGGATGCGTTCGACGTTGTATAAGACCATCAGGGCGTTCCTCGGCGATAAGGATTTCATCGAGGCGGAGACGCCGATCCTGACGAAGTCCACGCCTGAAGGCGCGCGCGATTACCTCGTTCCGTCGCGGCTCAATCCGGGACAGTTCTTCGCGCTTCCGCAGTCGCCCCAGCTGTTCAAGCAGTTATTGATGGTCGCCGGCATCGAGCGGTATTATCAGATCGCCAAGTGTTTCCGCGACGAGGACCTGCGCGCCGACCGCCAGCCCGAGTTCACCCAGATGGACCTGGAGATGTCGTTCATCACCGAAGAGGACATCTACGCGATGATCGAAGGGATGATGAAGGCCATTTTCAAGGATATCAAAGGCATCGATCTGAAGATCCCGTTCCGGCGCATGTCTCACAAAGACGCGATGGAGAAGTACGGTTGCGACAAGCCAGATCTGCGCAAGGAAACGGGGGAAGAGTTCGCCTTCACCTGGGTCACCGAATTCCCGATGTTCAAGTTTAATGATGAGGAGAAACGCTGGGAGAGCGAGCACCACCCGTTCACCGCGCCTCATCCGGACGATGTCGATAAATTGGAATCCGATCAGGGGCATATCCGTTCCCGCGCCTATGACCTGGTGCTTAACGGCACCGAGCTCGGTTCCGGTTCCATCAGGATCCACCGCCAGGATTTGCAGTCGCGTATATTCAAGATCATCGGTATCGAGGATGAGGAGGCGCGCAAACGTTTCGGCTTCCTTCTCGAGGCGTTCCAGTACGGCGCGCCGCCGCACGGCGGGTTCGCGTTCGGCATCGACCGCCTGCTTGCCATCCTCGCCGGACAGTCAAGCATCCGGGAGATGATCGCGTTCCCGAAGACGGCCAAGGCATTCTGCCCGCTGACGAGCGCCCCTTCGGACGTCGATGTCCGCCAGTTGAATGAGCTGAGCATCGCGATCAAGAAGAAGCAATAATTCCCCCGCGGCAGGACCCCCGCGACAGAACCCGCATCTGAATCCTTATTTCTGAAGATGCGGATTCAGATGCGGGTTCTGTCGAGGTGCGGATCCGATAGTGGGATCCGACGAGTGATACTATGGAACGCAAAATAAAACTTTCCAGCAATGAACGCGCCCAGTGGCTTTTCGGCCCCTGTGACGAGAACCTCAAGCTGATCCAGAAGGAATTCAAGGTGAAGCTTGTCGCGCGGGGGGAATATCTGAAGATAACCGGGCCCCTTTCCGCGGTCCGCGCGGCTGAGGCGTTCCTTAACCATCTGCTTGAACGCCCGGAAGCGGGGAGCCTGTCCCGTTCGGAGGTCTACCTGCTTTCCCGGAATTTCAAGGGCGAGGGGTTTTCGCCGGCGCCGAACGGCGATGAGCGGGGGAGCCGCCAACCGCGTCTCGCGGTCGCGCCGAAGACCCCAGGACAGCGCGCGTATTACGACGCGATCCGCGCTCACGATATCGTTTTCGGCATCGGCCCCGCGGGCACCGGCAAGACATACCTGGCGGTCGCCTGTGCGGTAGAGGCGCTTAAGGCCGGGCAGGTGCGCCGGATCATCCTTACCCGCCCCGCGATCGAAGCGGGGGAGTCGCTCGGTTTCCTCCCGGGCGATATCGGTGAGAAGATCGGGCCGTATCTGCGGCCGCTGTATGACGCGCTCTACGACATGATCGAGGCGGAGCGTATCGAGAAATATATCGAGACCGGCATCATCGAGATGGCGCCGCTGGCGTTCATGCGGGGGCGCACCCTCAACGACGCGTTTATTATCCTCGACGAGGCGCAGAACGCGACCGCCGAGCAGATGAAGATGTTCCTCACGCGCATGGGATTTGAGTCAAAAGCGGTGATCACCGGCGACATCACCCAGAGCGACCTGCCCGGTGGGCGCCCGATCGGCCTTCTGCAGGCGATGGATAAACTTAAGGATATCGACGGCATCAAGTTCGTATCGTTCTCCGGCGCCGATGTGGTGCGCCACGAACTGGTGCAGAAGATAATCACGGCGTATGAAAAGACCGACGCCCGGTAATCTCCTCGAATTGTTCGCGTTCCCGAAGACGGGCCTGCTTAAGAAGGCCGGTTTTGTGGCGGGTATCGCCGCGCTTTTCGGCGTCAGCGCCATCCTCGACCTTAACCTCAGCGTGCCGCTTTTCCTGCTGTGCCTCATCCTGTACCTCAAGTATCTTCACGCGGACCTTACCCTGCGCCCGTACCGCCTGATCAACCTGACACTGTTGTTCGTCATCATCATCACGGTGAGCCTGGCGGTCATCAAACAGGGGAGAGATATCGCCTTGCTTTTATTGCCGTTTTCCATCGTACCGATGCTGGCGGTCCTTTTGTTCAACGACCTGGTGATCGCCCTGCTTTTGACCCTCGCCTCGGCGGTCGCGCTTTCAAGCATGTGGTCGCGCCCCGCGGAACTGGCGATGCTGTTCATGGTCAGCGGAATGTCCGGCGCCCTTATGGTGTACGGGGCGCGCAAAAGCATGACGATCATCATCGCGGGTTTCGCGGTGGGGATCATCCAGATGGTCGTGTTCTTTTTCACGCGCGCGATGAACCTGGTCGATCCCTACCAGTATGTCTTCTTGTTCCTGAACGGGATCATCTCCGGTATCGTCTGCGTCGGCATCCTGCCGATCTTCGAATTCCTTTTCGGCACGATCACCAATATCCGGCTTCTTGAGCTGGCGGATTTCAACCACCCGCTCCTCAACCGGTTGATGCTCGAGGCCCCCGGGACATACCATCACAGCCTTATCGTCGGGAATCTTTCCGAGGCGGCCAGCCGCGCGGTCGGCGCGAATTCTCTTCTGGCGCGGATCGGCGCGTATTACCACGATATCGGCAAATTGACCAAACCGGGATATTTCTCCGAGAACCAGTGTGTCGTCGGAAATGTGCATGAGAGCCTTGCCCCCAATATGAGCAAGCTGGTGATCATGAATCACGTGAAAGAAGGGGTGGAACTGGCGAAAGAGTACCGGCTTAATCCCCATATCATCGATTTCATCCGTCAGCACCACGGGACCAGTCTGGTGTATTATTTCTACCGCAAAGCGTTGGAGAACGGCCAGGAGCAGGCGGGGGTGAAGGAGGATGTGTTCCGGTACCCCGGGCCGAAACCGACTACCAAAGAGGCCGCGATTGTCCTGCTCGCCGATTCAGTCGAGGCGGCGACGCGCGCCCTCAAAGAGCCGACCCTCGCCAAGATGGAAGAGCTGGTGCATAAGATAATCAACAACAAGTTCATCGACGGCCAATTGGATGAGTGCGACCTTACGCTCAAAGACCTTGAAAAGATCTCCCAGGTGTTCATCCATATCCTTACCGGTATCTCGCATACGCGCGTCCATTATCCCGAAGCGAAGAATGACGCGGCGGGCTGATCCGGCGCTCTCGATCGTCATCCGCGACACACAGTCGCGCGCCGGGATAGACAGGCGCGCGGCGCGGCGCATCATCGCCGCGGTCTGCGCGGGCGAAGCGGCCGGAAAGGCGGGTGAGATCACCGCCTGCTTCATCGATGACCGGGCTATCCGCCGGCTCAACGCGCGTTTCCACGCGACCGATCTTCCCACCGATGTGCTCGCGTTCGATATCGGGGACGCCCGTCAGTTCCTCGCGGACATCCTTATCTCAACCGACACGGCCGCGGCCAACGCGCGCCGCTTCGGCACCGATTTCCTGTTCGAGTGTTATCTGTATCTTATCCACGGCGCCCTGCATCTGGCCGGTTACGACGATACGACTCCCCGCGCGCGTTCTCTCATGAGAAAAATGGAACGCCGGTATCTGAAACAGCTGAAGATAGGATAATATCCCGCCATGGCTATCATAACCACACAGGCGCTGGTGCTCAGGCGCTGGGACCTGAGGGAGACTTCACTGTTGGTAAATTTCCTCACGCTGGATTGCGGCAAGGTCACCGGCGAGCTCAAAGGTATCCGCGCCGATCCCCGCAAGTTCGCCAGCCAGGTCGATAGTTTCTCGCTCAACGACATCGTGTTTTATCAGAAACGGAATTCATCCGTCCATCTGGTCAGCCAGTGCGACCTGCGGGACGCCTTCCCCGGCCTGCGCCGCGACATGCGTCTTATCGGCATGGCCAGCACGGTCTGTGAACTGCTCGACGGAGTAGTGGAGGCCGAGGAGCCGAACGGGAAAATATTCACGCTCGCGCTGGATTCCCTGTCGGAACTTTCGGTCAATCCCAACCCCGAGCGGATACTGAGTATTTTCAAGATCAAGATGCTTTCGTTGTCCGGTTTCAAACCGCACCTGGATTCCTGCGTTTCCTGCGGGAATGCCGCGTGCGCGCAGTTCCGTTTCTCCACCGCGCTCGGCGGGCTCCTCTGCGACCGGTGCCGGAACAAAGACATGAGATCCCGTTCTATCTTCCGCGGCACCATCGCCACCATACAGCATATCGAGAAGAACGATTTCCGCAACAGCCTGAAGCTGGGCATGAACCCGATCATCAAGAAGGAACTTGAATTTGTGCTTACTTCGTTCCTTGAGTTCCACCTCGGTAAACGGCTCAAGTCCGAGAGGGTGCTTGAATTCCTGAAATAAACCGGGCTATAAACAGGGGGCGCAACTATGAAGATCGCGATCGTGGGCGCGGGTTCCATCGGAACGTTGCTTGCCGCGTTGTTGTCAAAATTGAAGGAAGAGGTCTGGCTCATCGCGAAAACCGATGAAGAGAGCAAAAAGATCAACGCCGACGGTATCAGCGTTGAAGGTGTTTCCGGCTCCTGGCAGGCAAAGGTCAAGGCGTCGAGCGACCCGAAGGACGCGCAGGAGTGCGGGCTGGTGATCGTCTGCGTCAAGGCGTATGACACCAAAGGCGCGGCGAAGGCGGTCCGCCAGATGGTCGGGGAAGAAGGGTTCGCGCTGACTTTGCAGAACGGCATGGGCAATATCGAGCTCCTGCAGGATGTCGTCGGGCAGGAGAAGGTGATCGGCGGCATCACCAATATGGGCGCCGCGCTCATCGCGCCCGGCAGGGTCCGCCACGCCGGCAAAGGCGATGTGGTCATCGGCAGGCTGGACGGCAAGGTGCCGGTGGTGATGCGCGCCATCCGCGAACGTTTTACCCGCGCGGGCATCGAGACGCGGGTCTCCAAGGAGATCAAAGGTTCCCTCTGGGCGAAACTGCTTATTAACGCCGGCATCAATCCGCTTACCGCGATCACCCGTCTCAATAACGGCAGTCTGGTGGAGATCAAAGAAGTCCGTGAGCTGATGCGCCAGGCGGTCAGCGAAGGGGCGCGCGTGGCCAAACGCAAAAGGATCAAGCTGGCGTACGACGACCCGCTCGCCAAGGTGGAGGCGGTGTGCGAGGCGACGGCTTCCAACGTTTCCTCGATGCTTCAGGACGTGCTCGCCAAACGCCGCACCGAGATCGAATACATCAACGGCTTCATCGTGCGCCAGGGGCAGGAACTGGGCATCCCGGTGCCGGTCAATACCGTATTGTTGGACCTCGTTAAGACCATCGAGGCGAGTTACGACGTCATAGTGAAGTAAGCGTAGTGCCTGATGCCTTTGCCGGTATTGTTCGAGCGCATAGCCGATTTCAGCCAAAGCAGCTTGAGCGGCGAGGGTATCGAGGTCGGGACCGAGACGCCGAAGCTGTTCGAGCGGCATATGCTAGAGCATATGCCGCGAGTTCTACAGGCGCCGAGCCGCGAAAGATCTTTGGCGTAAAGAAATCGGCTTAAGCGAGAAAATACGGCAAAGGCATCAAACCGCATGAAAAATTCCCTCGTTGCGAAAATCTTCCGCGATATGGCCGCCATCCTCGAGATCCAGGGCGAGAATGTCTTTCGCGTGCGCGCCTACGCGCGGGCGGCGGATACCATTGAGGGGCTTTCCGATGATGTGACGGAGCTCGCGGCTAAAGGCGCGCTTACTGTTATCCCCGGTATCGGTAAAGATCTCGCGGGGAAAATACAGGAGATCATCGCCACGGGCACCTGCGCGGGATATGAAGAGATTAAGAAAGACGTGCCGCCGGGGATTCTGGAACTCATGTCTGTCCCGAACGTCGGCCCCAAGACCGCGAAACTGCTTTCTGACCGGTTGGGGGTGAAAAGCGCGGCGGAATTGGAAGCGGCGATTGCCGCGGGGAAGCTTGCCGGTATTCCCGGTATCAAAGAAAAGACCATCGCCAATATCCTGCGGGGCATCGCGCTGTTCAAACAGGGCCGGGAGCGGATGGTATTTCCGGTCGCCCGGGAATTGAAAGATAAATTCGTCGGGGAATTGAAAAAGCTTCCGGAGGTCGAGCGGATATCCGAAGCGGGGAGCCTGCGCCGCGCGAAAGAGACCGTGCGCGATATCGACATCCTGGTCGTTTCGAAACAACCGGAAAAGGTGATGGATGCCTTTACCCGCGTGCCCTGGGTGAAAGAGATCATCGCCAAAGGCCCGACGAAGGCGTCGGTGCGGACTGCCGATGATGTCCAGGTCGATTGCCGGGTCGTGGAGGAGAATGCGTACGGCGCCGCGCTGTTGTATTTCACCGGTTCGAAGAATTTCAATGTCCATCTGCGCACCATCGGGGTCAGGAACGGATGGAAGACGAACGAGTACGGCGTTTTTAGCGCAGAGGCGCACCCCGGGCTTTCCGATAAGCCCGGGGGTAAGTTCCTTGCCGGGAAGACCGAGGAGGATATTTTTAAACTTTTCGGCATGGCATATGTCCCGCCGGAACTGCGCGAGGATACCGGGGAGATCGAACTGGCGCTCAAGAACAGCCTGCCGCGCCTGGTCACGCGCGAAGATATTAAAGGCGACCTGCACGCGCATTCGAAATGGTCAGATGGAACGAATACCATCGCCGAGATGGCCGCGGCGGCGCGCTCTCTCGGGTACGAGTACCTGGCGGTTACCGACCATTCACAGAGCCTGAAGGTCGCCCGCGGCCTTTCCATTGAAGCGGTACAGAAAAAACGGGAAGAGATCGATGCTCTTAACGCGAAACTCCGTGGTTTCCGGATCCTTTTCGGAGCGGAGGTGGACATCGACAACGAAGGCGGGCTTGATTATCCCGATGAGGTGCTCAAAGGGTTCGATATCGTGGTGGCGGCGGTGCACACCGGTTTTAAACAGTCCCGAGAACAGCTGACCCGGCGCGTGACGCGCGCCTGCGCCAATAAACACGTGCATATCATCGCCCATCCCACCGGCCGCGTGTGGGGCGCGCGTGAGGCGTACGCGATAGACATGGACGAGGTCTTCACCGCCTGCCGCGACACGAATACCGCTCTGGAGATAAACTCGTTCCCCGACCGCCTTGACTTGAACGATGGGCACTGCCGGCAGGCGAAAGAGCGCGGGGTGCGTATCGCCATCGATACCGATTCCCACGCCGTCGGGCATCTCGGCAATATGGGGCTGGGCGTATCCGTTGCCCGGCGCGGGTGGCTGGAGGGGCGCGATGTCATCAATACCCTGCCGCTCGACCGGCTTTTTAAGTCGATAAAATGATTTTTATTTATTGTGAAGTGTGGTAAAATTATGGCTTCAAATAGAGGAAAGTGATGAATAAACTCGACCTGAACAAGCCCACGCCCAATCCAGTCTTTACCTATTTTTCGCATATCCTCCAATGCGACGTCATCGGTCCGCACGACGAGGTGGCGGGCAGGGTGTATGATATTATCGTGCAGGTGGGGCAGGTCTATCCGCGTTCGTCGGCGCTCATCATTCGCAAGGGTTTCATCAACCATAAGTACGCGGTGATCCCGTGGAATGAGGTGGTGGAGATCGGCGCCGCCTTTATCCGGATCAAGACTGAGAGCGCCGGGATAAAGTTCCTCGAGAAACACGAGTACAAAGAAGAGTTCAGCCTGCGCAAAGACGTGCTCGACCAGCAGGTGGTCGACACGTATAATCATAAAGTTATCCGCGTGAATGATATCCATTTCCTTATGGTGGATAACTGCTTGACCGTGGCGCATGTCGACATCAGCCTGCGCGGCCTTATCCGCCGGATGGGATGGGAGAAGGTCGTGGATATGGCGGTTGGTATGATCGACAAGAAAGCCGCGTACCTGCAGAATGAGCATTTGATCACCTGGAAATATATCCAGCCGCTTTCCATTAATCCGGTGAGCATGACCATCCGGATCAACGTCCCACAAAACCAGCTGAACAATATCCCCGCGCCCGATCTCGGCGAGATCCTTCAAGACCTCAATCCCCAGGACCAGGTGGCGCTTTTCAAATCGCTCGACCTGAATGCCCGCGCGCGGGTGTTCATGAATCTCGACTACAAAACGCAGGAACTGTTGATCGACCAACTCGGTATCGCCGAGATCGCCACCATCCTGAATGTGGTCCCTTCGGATGAGGCGACGGATTTTCTCGAGAAGCTTCCCAAGGAGATGGTGCAGGAGTTCCTTACCATCATGGAGAGCAAACAGGCGAAGAAACTTTCGGAGCTGATGGGGTATTCCAGCGATTCCGCGGGCGGCCTGATGACCACCGAATATCTCTGGGCCAAAAAGGGAACCCCTGTTTCCGCGGTGCTCCGTACGATCAAAGAAAAGAATTTCAAGGTGGAACCGGTGCAATTCGTGTATATCATCGATGAGGAGGGGCATCTGACGGCGGCGGTCAATTTCAAACGGCTGATGCTGGCGGAGCCGGATGAACCAGTGGAGAAAATCGCGTTCCCCAAGACGTATTACGTCAAGCTCGATTCCAGCGTTAAGGAAGTGGCATATCTCATGGAGAAATATAAATACGCGGCTATTCCCGTAGTCGACACGGATACCATTTTGAAGGGGATCATCACCGTCGACGACGTACTCAGCCAGCTGATCGCCATCGCCTGGCGCAGGCTCAAGAAGATACAGGCAAAGTCCGTACAGCAGAAGTTCGCGGAACCGGCGAAAGGGGCATCCTGATAATGGGTAAGAAACTGAAGAAATACTGGCGCGAGGCGCTCATCTTCCTGTCGATCATGGGGCCGGGGATCATCACCGCCAATGTGGATAACGACGCGGGCGGCATCACCACGTATTCGGTCGCGGGCGCCCATTTCGGCTATTCGCTCATCTGGTCGTTCGTGCCGATCATCATCGCGCTCGTCATCATCCAGGAGATGTGCAGCCGCATGGCGGTGGTCACCGGCAAGGGGCTGGCGGACCTCATCCGCGAGGAATTCGGCGTGAAGATCACGTTTTACGCCATGGCCATACTGGTCTTTTCGAACATCTTCAATACGATCTCGGAGTTCGCCGGCATCGCCGCCAGCGCCGAACTTTTCGGGCTGAGCAAATATATCCTCGTGCCGCTGGCGGCCCTGGGGATATGGCTGCTCATCGTCAAAGGGACCTATAAGTCGGTTGAGAAGATATTCCTCGTCGCCTGCGTTTTTTATCTGGCATACATCTTTTCCGGTTTTCTTTCGCGGCCGAACTGGAATCATGTCGTCAACAGTTCGCTCCATCCGGCGATCTCGTTCAACAAGGCGTATGTTTTCATGCTCATCGGCGTTATCGGCACGACTATCGCCCCCTGGATGCAGTTTTACCAACAGGCGTCGGTGGTGGAAAAAGGGATAAAGATCAGCGATTATAAATACTGCAAGCTTGACGTTATCATCGGTTCTTTCGTGGTGAATATAATCGCGCTGTTCATCGTCATCACCTGCGCGAATACCCTTTTCGCACAGGGCGTGAGGATCGAGACCGCCAAAGACGCCGCGCTGGCTTTGAAACCGCTCGCGGGAGAGCGTTGTTTCCAGCTCTTCGCGTTCGGCCTTCTGAACGCGTCGATCTTTTCCGCCTGCATCCTGCCGCTTTCCACGGCGTATTCGGTTTGCGAAGGGATGGGGTGGGAGGTGGGGGTTAACCGCCGGTTCCGCGAGGCGCCGCAATTCTATTCGCTCTATACCGGGATCATTGCCCTGGGCGCGGCGGTCATACTCCTGCCGCGGGTCCCGCTCATCAAGATCATGCTGGTGTCCCAGGTTACCAACGGGTTGCTTTTGCCGTTCGTGCTCATCTTCATGCTTCTGCTCGTGAACAATAAGCGCCTCATGGGCGAACATACGAATTCGAAGATCTATAATATTTTCGCGATCACCACCGTTGTGGTGATGATACTGCTTTCGATCATATTATTGTTCGGGTCGTTCCAGTCATAGAAGCGGAGTTTTTATGGGTTCCTCAAAGATGACGGCGCACGATATCCAGGCGTTGAAAGGTACGCGCAAGATCACCATGCTTACGGCCTATGATTATCCTACCGCGGCGTTGGTGGAGAAGGCGGGGATCGATATGGTCCTGGTGGGGGATTCGCTGGCCAATGTCGTTTTGGGTCTCGAGTCCACGACCCAGATAGGGATGCAGGAGATGCTGCACCATGCCAAGGCGGTTACCCGGGGGGCGAAGAACAGTTTTGTGATGGGGGACATGCCGTTCGATTCTTATCAGCGCGATCCGTCGCAGGGGGCCGGGAACGCGCGCCGTTTCGTTGAAGAAGCCGGTTGCGCGGCGGTAAAACTGGAGTGGTTCGACCGGTGCCTTGAAGTCGCCGCGCAGGTCATCGCGGCCGGTATCCCGGTGATGGGCCATATCGGGTTGACCCCGCAGACCGCGGATAAACTGGGCGGTTTCAAGGTGCAGGGCAAGGATGCCGAACAGGCGAAGGAACTTTTTCGGCAGGCGCGGGAGTTGGAAAAGGCGGGGTGTTTTTCCCTCTTGCTGGAATGCGTGCCGGATAAGATCGCGGAGATGATCACCCGTCAGGTGAAGATCCCTACCATCGGCATCGGCGCGGGGCCGTCCTGCGACGGCCAGGTGCTCGTCATCAACGATCTGCTCGGGCTTTTCGACCGGTACACGCCCAAGTTCGTCAAGCGTTACGCGAATCTTTCGCCGCTCATCCTCAAAGCGGTTGAGGAATACCGGGATGACGTCATCCAGGGGAAGTTTCCCGCCAAAGAACATTGCTTCAGCATCAAAGACGAGGAATTGAAAAAGCTCGGATAGTAGTGGAAAATCCGCGGAACTGTGATAAAATAACAGTTTCTCGGGCGTTTCACGTGCAGGTGGTATAAATTTAGGAAGATAAAATAGATAGGACTATGGCGGATAATAATCTGATGGACAAGGTAGTGTCGCTGTGCAAACGCCGGGGATTCATCTTCCCCGGTTCCGATATTTACGGCGGCCTGGCCAATACCTGGGATTACGGCCCCTACGGCGTCGAGCTGAAGAACAACATCAAGCGCGCCTGGTGGAACGCGAATGTCTACCAGCGCACCGATATGTACGGTATGGACGCGGCCATCCTCATGCACCCGAAGGTGTGGGAGGCGTCGGGCCACGTGGAGAATTTCTTCGACCTTAAGGCCGACTGTAAAGGGTGCAAGCGGCGTTTCAAACTGGCGGATCTCGCCGACCAGAAAAAGTGCCCGGATTGCGGCGGCGAGCTTACCGAGCCCAAACAGTTCAACCTGATGCTCCGGACGTATTACGGCCCGGTGGATGATCCGGCGAGCATCGTGTATCTGCGGCCGGAAACGGCGCAGGGGATGTTCGTCAATTTTCAGAACGTGATCGATTCCCGCCACCCCAAGCTTCCGTTCGGGCTGGCGCAGATCGGCAAGTCGTTCCGCAACGAGATCACTCCCGGGAATTTCACTTTCCGCACCCGCGAGTTCGAGCAGATGGAGATTGAGTATTTTTGCCGGCCGGAGGATTCTGACCGGGTATATGAGGAATGGGTGGCCAGCCGCAAGCAGTGGTACCTGGATCTGGGCATGAAGCCGGAAAACCTGCACTTCCGCGCGCACGCCGCCGACGAGCTCGCCCATTACGCGAAGGCATGCACTGACGTGGAATACAATTTCCCGTGGGGCTGGTCTGAGCTGGAAGGTATCGCCAACCGCACGGATTTCGACTTGCGTCGCCACGCGGAGACCAGCAGCAAGGACCTGCGCTATTTCGATGAGGTGAAGAAAGAGCGTTTCTTCCCATATATCATCGAACCTTCCGGCGGAGTGGACCGCTGTCTGCTGGCCTTCCTGGTGGACGCGTATCACGAGGAGAAAGTGAAGGAAGATATCCGCGTGGTGCTTAAGCTTAATGCCGGGCTCGCCCCGGTGAAGGCCGCGGTATTTCCCCTGCTCAAGAACCGTCCGGAAGTCGTGGAAAAAGCGAAAAGACTCGCGGCCGACCTCAAAAAACGTTTCGTCACTACCTACGATGACACCGGCGCCATCGGAAAGCTGTACCGCAGGCAGGACGAGGTGGGAACGCTCTACTGCGTCACTGTGGACGTGCAGAGCGTCGAGGACAACCAGGTCACCGTGCGCGACCGCGATACCATGGTCCAGGAACGGATATCGATCGATAAAGTAAAGGATTACATTTCCAACAAAATCGAAAACAGCACCACCAACTGAAAGGGAGGGTTTTAAAAGCAATGGCTAAGTACGTGTATTCGTTCGGAGGGGGCAAGGCAGATGGTAATGAATCGATGAAGAACCTGCTCGGCGGCAAAGGGGCTAACCTCGCCGAGATGGCCGGGACGCTCAAGCTTCCCGTTCCTCCGGGGTTCACGCTGACCACCGAGGTCTGCACTTATTATTACGACCACAAGCGCAATTATCCGAAAGAGCTTAAAGGCCAGGTCGAGAAGGCGCTGGCGACGGTCGAGAAGATCATGGGCCGTAAGTTCGGGGATGTGAACAATCCCCTGCTGGTGTCCGTCCGTTCCGGCGCGCGCAAGTCGATGCCCGGCATGATGGAGACCGTGCTCAACGTCGGCCTTACCTCGAAGACCATTCCCGGCATGATCAAGCAGTCGGGGAGCGAGCGTTTCGTGTATGACGCCTATCGCCGCCTCATCATGATGTATTCCGATGTCGTGATGGAGAAGGCCGCGGGCATCGAGCCCAAGGACGATATGGGCATCCGCAAACAGCTCGACCGGCTGATGGACGAGGCCAAGAAGGCTAAAGGTTACAAGTCCGACACCGACCTCAAGGTCGGGGATCTGAAAGAGCTCGTCATCAAGTTCAAGGCAAAGGTCAAGGAAGTCCTGGGCAAGGATTTCCCGGACGATCCGATGGAGCAGATGTGGGGAGGCATCGGCGCCGTGTTCGCTTCGTGGAACGGCAAGCGCGCGATCAGCTACCGCCGCATCGAGGGCATCCCGGACGCCTGGGGCACCGCCGTCAACGTGCAGACCATGGTCTTCGGCAATATGGGCGATGACTGCGCCACCGGCGTCGCGTTCTCACGCAACCCGGGCAACGGCGAGAATTATTTCTACGGCGAGTATCTGGTCAACGCGCAGGGCGAGGACGTGGTCGCGGGCACCCGCACCCCGGCTCCGATCAACCAGGAATCGCAGTCCGAGCATAACAAAGGGCTGGTCACTCTCGAGCAGGGGATGCCGACGATCTACAAAGAGCTCGTCGGTTTCAAGAACCGGCTTGAGAACCATTACCGGGATATGCAGGATATCGAGTTTACCATCGAGAAGAACCGCCTGTTCATGCTGCAGTGCCGCGTGGGCAAGCGCAACGGCCCCGCCGCCGTCCGCATGGCGGTCGATATGGTCAACGCGAAGTTTATCGACAAGGCGACCGCGGTTACCCGCGTGACCCCGTCACAGCTCGATGAGCTCCTGCATCCGATCATCGATCCGAAAGCGGAAAAGGCGACTCCCGTCGTGGCGAAAGGTCTCCCGGCAGGCCCGGGCGGCGCGACCGGACAGGTGGTCTTCAACGCCAATGACGCGGTTGAGTGGAAGAAACAGGGCAAGAGAGTCATCCTTGTCCGTGAAGAGACTAATCCCGAGGATGTCGAGGGCATGAGGGCGGCTGAGGCTGTCCTTACCGCCCGCGGCGGCATGACCTCGCACGCGGCGCTCGTTGCCCGCGGCTGGGGCAAGTGCTGTATCGTCGGCTGCGGCGCCCTGCATGTCGAGAACAAAGAGATCCATGTCGACGGCAAGGTAGTCAAAGAAGGCGATTGGATCACCCTTAACGGGACTAAAGGCAACGTGTATATCGGGAAGCTCCCGATGATGGATGTCGGCGAGGAGAACACGGTCCTCGACGCATTCCTTAAGATATGCAACGGCGTCCGCAACATGGGCATCCGCACGAACGCGGACACCCCGGAGGATGCCCGCAGGGCGCGCATGTTCGGCGCCGAGGGCATCGGGCTGTTCCGGACCGAGCACATGTTCTACGGCAAGGGTTCCGACGAGCCGTTGTTCATCCTGCGCAAGATGATCATCTCCAAGAATACCGAGGAGAGGGTCAAGGCGCTCAACGAGCTGTTCCCGTACGTCAAGAACAGCATCAAAGGGACTCTCGCGGCTATGGACGGGTTCCCGGTGGTTATCCGCCTGCTCGACCCGCCGCTTCACGAGTTTGTTCCCCGTGAGAGGGCGAAGCTTGAACAGCTGGCCAAGGACCTCAACATCTCCATGGACGAGTTGGCCAAGCGCGCGGATGGGCTCCACGAGTCCAACCCGATGATGGGCCATCGCGGCGTCAGGCTGGGCATCACCTATCCGGAGATCAGCGAGATGCAGATCCGCGCGATCTTCGAGTCGGCCGCCGAATTGCTCAAAGAGGGCAAGAAACCGTATCCGGAGATCATGATCCCGGTTACCTGTGATGTGAAAGAACTGCAAGACCAGAAGGCGATCGCGCTCAAGGTCTACGCCGAAGTGCTCAAGAAATACGGGCTCAAGGCGATCAAGCATATGTTCGGGACGATGATCGAGATCCCGCGCGCGGCGCTCCTGGCGAATGAGATGGCGACCGAAGCGGCGTTCTTCTCATTCGGGACGAACGACCTCACGCAGATGAGCTTCGGTTTCTCCCGTGACGACATCGGCGCTTTCGTGCCGGAGTACATCAAGAAAGGCATCCTGCCGGAGGATCCGTTCCAGACCATCGACCAGTCGGGCGTCGGCGAGCTGATCAAGATCGCCATCTCCCGCGGCCGCGCCACCCGTAAGGGGCTGGAAGTCGGTATCTGCGGCGAGCACGGCGGCGATCCGCGCACGGTCGAGTTCTGCTTCTCCGTCGGCATGGATTATGTCAGCTGTTCACCGTTCCGCGTTCCCATTGCCAACCTTGCCGCCGCGCAGGCCGCGGTCAAGGCCGCGCCTAAAGCGAAGGCGAAAGGCAAGAAAGCGAAGAAATAACACTACTGCCGTTTCCCTGTCCGCGCCGGAATACAATCCGGCGCGGGCACGGAAAAGGTACGGGAGCATTTCAGACAATGGAAGCTTTAAAAACCTATCTGAAGGAAGTTCGCACGATCCCGCTGCTGACCGCGGAGGAAGAGGTTTCGCTCAGCAATTGCATCCGGAAGCACAAGGTTGGGAAAGAGTGCGAGCACGCGCGCAAGAAGATGATCCGCGCGAACCTGCGCCTGGTCATCAATATCGCCAAGAAATATATTCACCTGGGCATCCCGCTTCTCGATCTCGTCGAGGAAGGGAACCTGGGGCTGATGAAGGCGGTGGATAAGTTCGACGCGTCACGGGGATTCCGGTTCTCGACATACGGCGCCTGGTGGATCCGTCAGGGCATTATCCGCGCCATCGCCCAGCAGGGCAAGATGGTGAGACTGCCGGTCTATATCAACGAACTGCTTACGAAGTGGAAGAAGACCCGGGAACAGCTTACCCAGAAACTGCACCGTCCTCCGACCGATGAGGAGATCGCCAAGAAGATGCATGTTTCGCGCGACCGGATCGAGGAGATCAATCTTTGGTTGTCGACGAAAACGTCATCCCTCGAGGCGCCTATCGGCGACGAGGAAGAGAATCAGGTTCTTGACCTGGTCGAGAACCAGAATGTGGTTCAGCCTGATGACGCGGTCGAGAAGATGTTCGACAAAGAACGCGTGGATAACCTGATCGAGAAGATGTCGCCGCGCGAGCGGGAAGTCCTCGATATGCGGTTCGGCCTCGCGGACGGAAAGACGAGCACGCTGGCCGAGGTGGCGAAGAAACTGAAGGTTTCCCGGGAGCGTATCCGGCAGATCGAGGAAGAGGCGCTGAAGAAATTGCGCAAATTCGTCAAAGAGCAGGAGAAGAGCTGATGGCGCGGTCGAACGGCCTGGAGAAGAGCATTCGCGCCATCCCGGATTTTCCCAAGCCGGGGATCATCTTCTATGATGTCACCACGTTGTTCCTGGATAACAAAGCGTTCAAGAAAGCGGTCGATCTGCTCTGCGCGGAATTCAAAGGAATAAAGATAGATAAGATCGCGGCGGTCGAGTCGCGTGGTTTTACGTTCGGCGCGGTCCTGGCGTATAAGCTCGGAGTCGGGCTGGTGCTGGTGCGCAAGAAGGGCAAGCTTCCCGGGAAGACGGTGACGGCCAGCTATGACCTGGAGTACGGTACCGATACCCTGGAAGTGCACGACGACGCGATACGCCCGGGCGAGCGCGTTTTGATCATTGATGACCTGCTGGCGACCGGGGGGACCGTTTCCGCGGTGGTCACACTGGTAAAGAAGCTGGGCGGTAAGGTCATGGGGATCGGGTTCCTGGTCGAACTGCCGGATTTGAAGGGCAGGGAGAAGCTCAAGGGCAACCGGATCCGCTCGTTGGTTAAATTCAAAGGGGAGTAGTCCCCGGGTAGTTTTGTCACGGAAGTAATCGGATTTGAGAGCTCGGGTTAGTCGCCGCGACTTATCTCGAGCGGCGTCTAGAGCCTCGGCACACCGGTGCCACACCGGCCGATTATTTTCTGACGGGTGCGAGTAGCACATTGACTCAATAGATTATTGGTACCCGGCGCTTATTGGAGTTGCGCCGGTACGCGATCCGTATCGCGCGCCTGTAGCTCATTTGGAAGGAGTTCTGTAACTTCAAGTAACACTTCCCCCCGAATAGGCTAGTCCTATTTAATCGAGATTTTAGGCAATCCTCCGATGGGGGATTGCCATTTTTTTTGAATAGTTCGTGTTGCCGAATTTTCCTAAAAGGAGAGCCTATGAAACTAGGAGATATGGAGCTGGATTTTAATGAGTTTTTTAGATATGTATTTGGTGGCTTTATTTTGATAATAGTGATTGCGCTAATATTTACTGAAAAAGTGAAATCGGCTTATAATTTTCTTGGCGGAAAAGAATTAGGAGGAAGTATTTTACTTATCCTCTTCATCTTTGCAATTGGAGCAGGTTTTTATGGTTTGTATAAGTCGGTTTTTAGTGAGGGAATAATTGATAATATCCATTTTCATAAGCCTGAATTTTTCCTTTTTCATCAAAAAGGCCGCTGTGTTTTCCAATATCTAGTGAACAATTTAAATGTTATTCCAGAATTAAGATTAACTGCGTTTAGGCTTATTAGGGACACAAAGTTTGACTCGGAAGTTCGAAAGGTGTTCTATCTTCGTCATTCAGAAATTCATGTTTTATATGAAATCGTTTTTGGCTGTCTTATCGGCAGTATTTTATTACTCTTTAAGAACTCGCTTCCGCTTTTTTTGATTTTCTTGTCTGTTGGATTTGTGGCTTTTATCGGGGCATTATTATTAGATAGAAATCTTTGTGAGAATGAATGTGTTTATATGAGAAATTTAAATGTAGCCGAAGTTTCAGATAGTTTAAAGAAGGCAAATCTAACCAAAAAGGTCTAATAATGACAAGGCATATCTTCAGATGCTGATTAAAACAGAATCCTTACCGGTTGAATTTGCAAGTCTCGTTTTGAAAAATCGAGATATTTTTAATTATGTATTAGCTGGCGAATTGCGAAAAGAAGGACCGATTAGTTTTAATAATCTAAGAATACATTTTCCCGGCAAACGGGATGAAATTAATAATTTGCAGAACGAGAACTTTATCGATTACTCGACAAGCATTGGGAATAAAGTTGTTTTGAAATTCCCCGGGTTTCTATTCTCAAATAGTCCTGATGCTGAAGCTTTGCATGAAAATGCTTCTAAATTGTATGCAGTTTTAAGAGGGGCATTTATACAATCTGGTGGCGAAGCTGCAATGTCTATCAAAGAGTTGGCGCAAGTTGCTTTTAATCCGGTTGATTTGCAGGAATGTTATCAGACCATTGATCGGGTTTTAACTTATTTTGATTCAGCTCCTTTCCATATAGTAACTCTTAACCGTTCTGTCATGTATGATCATCCCGAGTCTAATACCAAAGTGGTACAACGGATTGGTGATTCAATTTTGGATTATGAAGATTACAATGGATTTGTCGCTGCCAGTCTGCAGTCTTTAGGGCAAAGGTTTTCTTCTCGGCATGTAGTTGCAATAGGCCAAACGATTAATACACCGGCAGTGATTCGGCATGCCGAGGCTGGATTAATTTTTATTGCGTGTGGGCAGGCTGAAGAGAGGGAAAAAACACTGGGTATTAAAGTAAAGAAATATCTGAGCAAACGTGGTTTTAATGCTTTTTTTGCAGAAAAGGAAAATGATTTGAGTTCTTTAACTTCTCACATTTTCCATAATCTTCACAATTGTGCTGGTTTTATTGGTATTTTACATAAGAGGAGCGGTAATTATGAGACGTCTGTTTGGATTAATCAAGAAGTTGCGATCGCGGCTTTTATACACAGCCAACTTAGAAAGGTTCCATCTTTGATTTTATATGAAGAAGGGATTGCGGAGGAAGGGCTAATAAAATATACAATAGCAAATCCGCTCCGGTTTAATTCTGATGGCCAAGCCCTTGGGCACATATATGCTTGGATAGTAGGTAAAGATTTTGGTTCGGAACCTAAATCGGCTTGACAGTGCGTTCTATTTAAGTTAGAGTAAGAAAATAGCGGTTATTAAAACCGCTGTTGTTTTCTTGGTCAGTCTAGCTAAATGTCTAACCAAGCGAGTACTCGTAATAACAAGGTGGAACAAAAAAATAAGTCCTTGTTTTAAACAAAGGCTCGTCGATAGTTCCTTAAATTTCCGTAGCTTATTGATTATGCGCCTGTAGCTCATTTGGATAGAGCAGCAGTTTCCTAAACTGCGGGTGGCAGGTTCGATCCCTGCCAGGCGCATTTGATTCACCTGCTACTGTAGGTCAGTGAATCACCCCGGACTTTGCGCGGAAAATTTCGCAGAAATCTTCCAGCGTTTAAAGTCCGGGGTAAATAATATCCCATGGTTAATCTCCACACACATTCTTTGTTGAGCGACGGTTGCCTGCTTCCCGCGGAAGTCTGCGTGCGCTATGCCGCGGCAGGCTATACGGCCATCGCGATAACCGACCACGCTGACTACAGCAATGTCGAATCGGTGGTCGCGTCGATCACGAAATTCTGCGCCACCTGGCCGAAAGATTTTTCCCTGAGAGTCCTGCCCGGTGTCGAGCTGACGCATTGCGCGCTGGGACAGTTCGTCCCCCTGGTGAAATACTGCCGGAAGCACGGTATCGCGGTGATCGTCGGCCACGGAGAGACCGTGTGCGAACCCGTGATCAAAGGGACCAATCGCGCCTGCATTGAGGCGGGCGTGGATATTCTCGCGCATCCCGGCCATATCTCGGACGCTGACGCGAAGCTCGCGGCAAAACGGGGGATCCGCCTGGAGATCACCACGCGCAAAAGCCACGGCATTACCAATAAAGAAGTCGCCGCCCAGGCGCTCAAATGGCATTGCCGGATGGTCCTGGACCATGACAGCCATTCGCCTTCCGATATCATCACTCCCGCTCAAACCTTACGCGTCGCGCGCACCGCGGGCCTTACTATTCCTATTATAAAGGAAATAGAGAGGCAATCCGCCCTTTTTGTCCAATCCCGGTAAGTCTTCCTATATATAGAGGCAAAAGAGTCGATTTTACACGGTTTTGTGCAGAAAAAACTTGACAAAACCCGCCTGCTGTGTTTAAATGATGCAAGATACGGCTATACCACCGGAGATGACCTTAATTCTGGCGTGAAAGGGGGTGGAGCAGATTAATAGGCCTGAGGTCAGAAAAGATCCGGTGATATAAGATAAATAGTAACTATCTAGGAACCCTTTAACCTAGTTCACATATTTACCGTTTCACAACAAGGAGGAAGCATACATGAGTAAACGTTTAATAGTCTTGGCACTGATCGCACTGACGGTCTGCTTCGTGTCGGCCGCCTATGCAGAAGTCCAGAACGTCAAGGTCGGCGGCGATTTGACCGTCGTCGGCGTTGCCCGTAATAACGTCAGCCTGCGCAAGGCCAGCTCCGGCGCGACCACCGATGCGTCCGCCGCCGCCAGCATCGCCAGGGTGAAGATCGAAGCCAACTTGACTGACAACGTGGATGTTACGTTCCGCCTCTTGAACGAGAGGATCTGGAGCTCAAGCTCGGAATCCACCACCAATGGTAACGGAACCGGGGTCGACATCGATCTCGCGTATGTTACCTTTAAGGATTTCCTGAAGGACACCATCGGTGTTCCGTTGACCTTGAAACTCGGTCGTCAGGATATCAAAATCGGTTCCGGCCTCTTGCTTGCCGATCCTGATACCAATCAGAGAACGACGGCTGGCAACTTTGCGAACTCAGGAACGATTGTTAACGGTATCGGTGACCTGAGCGCCCGCAAGGCGTTCGACGGTGCTGTCGCTGTCATGGATTTCAATCCTCTGACCGTGACTGCCGGTGCTGTTAAAGTGACCGAAGGTTCCGTCACTGACGGTACCAATGATGACGTTAACGCGTATGTGTTGAGTGGCGCCTATAATCTGGGTGTCATGAATTCAACCATTGAACTCACCTATTTGATGGAGGACAGCAACAAGAAGAGCACCTCCACCGCGGCTTTGAATCCGGGTGATATCAATGTGTATGACGCGAGGTTCGTTGCTACGCCGATCGAGAACCTGGGCGTGGAAGCGGAATATGCCTACATGACCAACAAGCAAGCGTCGGTTAGGGCTGACCGGAAGCTTATCAGCGATAGCGCGTTCCGCCTTAACGGCATGTACACCTTCGTCAACACTTCCATGACTCCTTCTTTCGGGTTGGATTATACCCGTTTGTCGGAGAATTGGCAGCCGCTGTTCGAAGATCAGTCGCCTGCTTCGATCGTGAACGTCCTTTTCGCGAACACCAACGTCCAGGCCTTTGGCGCGACGTTAGGCGCGAAACCGACCTCCGATCTCTCGGCGAAACTGCGCTTCGCGTACCTTCGTTTGGTCAAAGCGGGTGCCACCAGCCTTACGTCTAATGGTACCGGCCTGACCTACACGATGGACGGAACCAAGAAGTCTCTGGGAAATGAAGTCGACCTCGACCTGGCCTACGACTATACGTCGGATGTCCAGTTCGGCCTGAACCTCGGCTATTTCAAGCCGGGCAAGGCATTCGCCCGCGATTATCGCGGCGCGTGCTCGCAGGTCATCGGTTCGATGAAAGTTTCCTTCTAAGTATCTCAGCTATGGTATCAAAGCCCCTGGGGAGCGATCCCCAGGGGTTTTTTTTGACTACGGAGTCAACACCGGGCCACTTCCTATTGGCCCGGGTGTACGGTGCAACACCGGGCCATTTTGTAGCGCACCAGTCTTCATAATCTCTACCTGATCCTATGCTTTATCTCGCCATCATCTACCACATGCACCAGCCGTATTACAAGAATCTTCTTACCGCGGAGACGGAATTCCCCTGGGTAAGACTGCACGGCATCAAGGATTATCTGGATATGATTCTGATGCTGGATAAATTCCCCGGGGTGAAACTGAACGTCAATCTCGTCCCGTCACTGATGGAGCAGATCGACGATTACACGAACGGCACGGTGAAAGACCGTTTCCTCGATCTTTCCTATAAGAAGGCCGCGGAACTTACCGACAGCGAGAAGGAGTTCATCACCGAGTCGTTCTTCATGATCAACCGCGAGAAGGTCATTTCGCGTATGCCGCGGTACTACGAGCTTTTCCTTTCCCGCCAGGCGCGCAAACGGTTTACCACGCAGGATTATCTCGACCTGCAGGTCTGGTTTACCCTTGCCTGGTTCGATCCGTATTTCCGCGAGACCGTTCCCGTATTGCGTAACGCGGTAGAAAAGGGAAGGTTCTACACGGAAGAGGACAAACGCGCCGTACTGGACGCCCAATTGGAAGTGCTGGAAGATATCATGCCGGCGTACAAACGGGCGATGGAGAAGAGGCAGGTGGAAGCTACGGTGAGCCCGTACTATCATCCGATCCTGCCGCTTTTGACCGATACGCGCATCCAGATGGAGGCTAATCCGCACAGCGTCCTGCCGCAAAAGGTATTCGCGTATCCTCAAGACGCGGTCGCGCAGATCAACAGCGGCATCGATCTCTATAAGAAAAATTTCGGCCGTCCGCCCGAGGGCATGTGGCCTTCCGAGATGTCGGTATGCGAGGATATTCTGCCGTTCCTGACGAAGGCGGGAGTGGGATGGATCGTCACTGACGAGTCGATACTGTTCCGGTCATTGCACTGTCCGCGGCGCGATACGAAGCTCCTGTATCAGCCGTACGCGCTCAAGCGCGATACGGGGTCGCTCAACGTGGTTTTTCGCGACCGCAATTTGTCGGACCTGATCGGTTTCAATTACTATAACTGGCGTCCTGAGGATGCCGCGGCAGACCTGATGAAACACCTGGAGAATATCCACGGCGCGTTCAAAGGGAAGGATCAGCTGGTCACGATCGCGATGGACGGCGAGAACGCCTGGGAGTATTTTTTGAATGACGGCCATGATTTCCTGGAGGCATGGTACCAGCGCTTGAGCGAATCGAAATGCGTGCGGACTGTTTTGCTGGGCGAGCATTTGCGCAATAATCCGCCGCGGCGCGCGATCAAGCGCCTCGCCGCGGGGTCTTGGATCTACGGCGAATTCTCGAAATGGATCAATAATCCGTACAAGAACAAAGGCTGGGAGTATCTTATAGAGGCGCGCAGGGAGTTGCAGGAGATGATCGAAGGGGGTATCCCTGTGCCGCCGGCCGCCTGGAAGCAGATGTATATCCTTGAAGGCTCCGACTGGTATTGGTGGCTGGGTGAGGACTATCCCGGGTATTTCGACCGGCTCTTCCGCATGCACTTGGCCAATTTTTACACGATTATCGGCAAAAAGATCCCCGAATATGTCAAGAGGCCGGTAACACCTTGATTTTAAAGCGCTTTTTAAAGTTTTTCTGGTTCCTAATCGCTTGACACGAAATACGTTTTGTGTTATAAGAAAACAATGGATAAGAAGGATATTTACGAGCATTTGGCGAAGATTTATCTCGATACTACTCCCGCCGCTTCACGGAAAAAACCGGCCGCGAATAAGAATCGCAAACGTTATTATTACGTCGGCCTTCCGCTTGTCGCCGGGCTCTGCGTGTTCCTTCTGCTGGTCTCGTTCCGGGGGACTCCGATGATGCCTACCGCGCAGACGAGCATGGTGGTCGCGGCGGACTCGATAAAACTCGGTTTCAACCTGGGCGCCGCGAAAAAACAGATCTACGCGCTCGACCTTAAGAACGCGAATCTCAGCGGGTATAAGACGCTGGCGTTCTCGGCCCGCAATTCGAATTACTTCGACGCTGTTTCCTGCCGGGTGGAATTCACCAATGTGTATAAGGAAAAAGGCGAGATCTATTTTACCGGCGTGTCGGATAAATGGAAAGAGTACCGTCTGCCGCTCAATGATTTCAAGACTATCACCGACTGGTCGGAAGTGACCGGCCTTTCGTTCGCGATAGAAGAATGGAATACGCGCGACAATAAAGGGATTATTTTTATCGACGACGTCAGGCTTCTAAAATAGGAGGGGAATGTATGCGCATCATCTCGATAGCCAACCAGAAGGGCGGGTGCGGTAAAACGACGACCGCGGTAAATCTCGCGGCCTGCCTCGCGGCGAACGGCAAAAAAGTCCTGCTTATCGATCTCGACCCGCAGGCGCACGCGACCTTCAGCCTCAATGTCCAGGCCGACGAGACGATCTATAATGTCCTCTCCAAGCTTACCCATCGCAAGACGCGGCTCGATCAGATCATCCGTCCGGTGGCGGCGAATTTCGATATCGCTCCGTCGGGAATGGTGCTGAGCGCGCTGGAACAGGAGATGGCGGGCGAGATCGGCCGCGAGTCGCGGCTCTGGGAGACGCTTTCCGAATTCAAGGTCGCGTATGATTATTGCCTTATCGATTGTCCGCCGAATCTCGGGCTCCTGACGATCAACGCCATCCGCGCGACGAACGAGATGATCATTCCGGTCGAAGCGAGCAGGTTCGCGATCGAGGGGCTGGGCCAGTTGACCTATATCATGGACCTGGTGAAAGACCGGCTTAACCACGTGGTCGAGTCGCGGGTGCTGGTGGTCAATTTCGATTCGCGCCTCAGGCATTCGTTCGATATGCTCGATAAGATCAAGGATACATTTAAAGGGCGCCTCTTTGAGACCATCGTGCACGTTAACGTGAAGCTGAAGGAAGCGCAGAACAGCGGCACGCATATCCTCGCCTTCGACAAGTATTGCCGCGGCGCGAAGGATTATTACAGCCTTTCCCGCGAGATCATCTCGATGCATGAGAAACCGGGCGAGCAGAAAACGGCCCCGGCCGTGGAAATGACCGCGCGGTTGGAAAAGATGATCAAGAAAGAATTACCCAAGATGAAAGAAGTGTTCCTTGCCCTGAAAGCGCCTGACGCGGACAAGGTTTTTGTTTCCGGCGATTTCAACGATTGGAAACTTGACGAGCTGAAACGTGAGGACGGTACCTGGGTCTTCCGGGCGAACCTGGGCCCCGGGAAATACCGCTATAAGTTCGTGCGGGACGGGGAGTGGATCGAGGACCCGGGTAATCCGCGTAAAGAGAAGAATCCCTACGGTCAGATGGATTCGCTGATCGAGATATAAATCGGAGCGAGATATGGGTGCGACGGTAAAGTCACGGAAGAAGAAAACCGTAAAGGCTAAGAAACCGCTGAGAGTGAAGAAACCGGCAAAAGCTAAGAAGCCGGTAAAAGCTAAGAAGCCCGCGCCGCGCAAAACGGCGGCCAGGGCCACAGCGAAGCCGGTTATGAAGAAGTCCCCGCGCAAGGCCGTATCCAGGCGTCCCGCCCGCGCGGAGGAAAAGGTGATCGGACGGATCACGCATTATTTCCCGAAGGTCCGCGCCGCGGTGCTTAAGTTGAGGGCGCCGCTGGCGGTCGGCGAGAAGATCAAGATCAAAGGCCATACCACCGATTTTATTCAGACTGTCAGTTCGTTGCAAATCGACCATGTTGTCCTTCAGCAGGCGAAAAAAGGGGACATTATCGGCCTTCAGGTCCAATCGCGGGTCCGCAGGCACGATATGGTCACGAAGGCCTGACTCCTATGAGACTTTCACAGATACGCGTGAAGGCCGCTGAGATGGGAGTGCAGGATTGCTGGAAATACTCAAAGCGCGAGCTGATCATGCTGATACAGGCCGCGGAAGGCAACCCGGTGTGTTTTGGTGTTTTTGCCGCCTGCGACCGCACCGCCTGCCTCTGGCACGACGACTGCACCGCCGTGTGAACCCCCCCGTATATTAAAGGATATGTAACATATGAAGAATCTGGTTGTCAACAGGCATAAGATATTCGGTACCGATGGGATCAGGGGAACTCCCGGCATCTATCCCCTTACCGATCCCATGCTGGCCGTCATCTCCCGGGCGGTGGGGTGGCATGCCGCGCATGTCGCGGGGAAACGCCGGCCAAAGGCCGTTATCGGCAAAGATACGCGCCTGAGTGGCGGGAAGATCGAGGATATCCTTTCCTCGAATATCAAGGATTTCGGCGTCGACGTCCATTGCGCGGGAACGATCACCACTCCCGGGCTTTCCTATCTGACGGAGAAGCTGAAGGCGGACATCGGCATCATGATCTCCGCTTCCCACAATAAAGCGCAGGACAACGGGATAAAATTTTTCAACCGCCGGGGCTATAAATACAGCCAGGCGGAGGAAGAGGATGTGGAGGATGTGATCTTCCAGATGCTCGCGCATGCCGACGGATTTCCCGCGATGAAGAAAAAAGGCGCGGTGATCCAGTTCGGTGACGCGCAGAAGAAGTACGTCGATTTCCTTACCGGATCGGTCAAAGGGTTGGCGTTGTCGGGGCTGACGGTCGCGCTCGACTGCGCCTGGGGCGCGGCGTCGCCTTTCGGCCGGAGCGTGTTCGAACGCCTCGGGGCGAAGGTCGTCGCCATCCATGACAAGCCCTCGGGACATAATATAAATGAAGGCGGCGCGGTCAATCCGACACTACTGAAGAAGCTGGTGCTGGATTCCGGGGCCGATATCGGCGTCGCGGTCGACGGTGACGGCGACCGCGGGATACTGGTCGACGAGAAAGGCGCGGTGCTTGACGGCGACGCGACCCTGGCGGTGATCGCCCGGCATATGTCCGCGGCGAAGCGCCTGACGCGCAATACCGTCGTGGCCACCGTGATGAGCAACTGCGGCCTTAAAGCGAGCCTTGATGAGTGCGGCACGAAGATCATCTGTACCAATGTCGGCGACAAATATGTGCTCGAGGCCCTGCTGAAGAACGGTTTGAACCTGGGCGGCGAACAGTCCGGGCATATAATATTCCTCGACCATCTTGCCACACCCGACGGGCTTTTGACCGCGTTGCAGATGCTCAAAGTCGTCCGGGAGACCGGTATGCCGCTGAGCGCCCTGCGCGCCTGCATTACCCGTTTTCCTCAGGTGCTGGTGAACGTGAAGGTCACGGAGAAACGGCCGTTCGAGCAGATGCCGGATGTGATGAGGCAGTTGAAACATTGCGAATCGGCGTTGCATACCCAGGGGAGGGTATTGCTGAGATATTCGGGCACGGAGACGCTTGCCCGCGTGATGGTGGAAGGGAAGGACAAGGCGCAGATCGAGGCTATGGCCGAGGCCATCGCGCAGACAATCCGCCGGGAGATCGGGGAAGCAGGGGAGAAGGGGGCTCAATGAGCGTGTTTTCCATCCTTAAAGATAAGATAACGCGGCGTTCGGCGAAGATCGGCATTGTCGGCCTGGGGTACGTGGGACTGCCGCTCGCGGTAAATTTCGGGAAAAAAGGCTATTTTGTTTACGGGTACGACACCGACCCGGGGCGCGTCGCCAAGATCGCGCGCGGCGAACATTATATCGTCGATGTCGATCCCCGCGATCCGTTGAAGCTTATTGCCGGGAAGCGTTTCCTTCCTACGACTGACGCGAAGGCGCTGGCCCAGTGCGATGTCATCATTATCTGCGTGCCTACCCCGTTGCGCAAAGTCACGTTGCCGGATATCTCGTATGTCGTCAGCGCGGGGAAGACGGTCCTTAAAAACATGCGAAAAGGGCAGTTGATCATCCTGGAAAGCACGTCGTATACGACGACGACCCGCGAGGTGCTGTTGCCGATCCTCAAAAAGTCCGGGCTGAAAGCGGAAAAAGATTTCTTCCTCTGCTTTTCGCCTGAGAGGGTCAACCCCGGCGACAAGAATTTTCCGGTTACCCGTATTCCCAAAGCGGTGGGAGGATGTTCTCCTGAATCCACTGAATTGGCATATATGGTGTATTCGACGATCATGGACAAGGTGTTCAAAGTTTCCTGCCCGGAGGTCGCCGAGACTTCAAAATTGCTGGAAAACACATTCCGCCTGGTGAATATCGCGTTGATCAATGAGTTCGCCATCGTGTGCAACAAACTCGGGATCAGCATCTGGGAGGTCATCGCGTGCGCCAGCACCAAACCGTTCGGATTCATGCCGTTCTATCCGGGGCCGGGCATCGGCGGCCATTGCATTCCCTGCGACCCGGTTTTTCTTTCCTGGAAAGCCAAGCGCATGGGATTTAAGACCCGGATGATCGACCTGGCGACGCAGATGAACCGGTATATGCCGGTGTATGTGGCGGAGCGCGCGCTGGAACTTGCCGGGAAAAAGCGGGCCAGGATACTTGTACTGGGCGTCGCGTATAAGAAAGACGTCAAAGACCTGCGTGAGTCGCCGGCGCTGGAGATCATCGAGGGGCTTCATCGCGCGCGGGCCGACGTCAGTTACTACGACCCGTATTTCCCGTACTTGAAGATCAATGATATCAACATGACTTCGGTGCGCCTTTCAGGAAAGCTCATCGCCCGTTTCGATCTGGTGCTCCTGGTTACCGACCACACCGGAGTAAATTATGAGCTTATCCGGAAGAACGCGCGCAAGATATTTGATACGCGGAATATGTACAAAGGGAATTTTTCCAACGTGGTAAAGCTGTAAAAAAGGAGCGGCGATGAAATATCTGGTTACCGGCGGCGCGGGATTCATCGGATCGCATATCACGGAGAAACTGCTTCGTGACGGCCATTTCGTGCGGGTGCTGGATAATTTTTCTTCGGGAAAGATCGAGAACCTGTTTTTCACCGAAGAACCGGCGCTGAAGGCGAATTTTGAGCTGATGAAAGGGGATATCCGCGACAAAGCGGCCTGCGCCGCGGCCTGCGATTCGATGGAATATTGCCTGCATCAGGCGGCCCTGCGTTCGGTCCCGAAGTCGATGAAGGATCCGGAGAGCTATAACGACGTCAATATCGGCGGCACGCTGAACCTTCTGCAGGCGGCGGCCGCGAAGAAAATAAAACGCCTGGTGATGGCGTCTTCAAGCTCGGTATACGGGGATGTGACGAAATTCCCGGAGAAAGAGGGTTCCTACCCCGAGTTGATCTCTCCGTACGCGCTCAGCAAACTTGCCGATGAATATTACTGCCGTATCTTCTCCACGCATTTCGGCCTTGAGACGGTCTGCCTGCGGTATTTCAACGTATTCGGGCCGCGTCAGGCGCTCGATGACGAGTATGCGGTCGTTATCCCCAAGTTCATTCATTGCATCCTGCATAACCAGCAACCGCCGATATTCGGGAACGGTAAACAGTCGCGGGACTTTACCTATATTGACAATGTGGTGCAGGCCAATCTGCGTTCCGCCGTTGCCCCGGGAATACGTCATGAGGTGTTCAATGTCGCCAACGGCAGGGATACAAAGGTCATTGACCTGGTGAACGCGATCAATAAGACGCTCGGGAAGTCCATACGGCCCCAGTTCCTGCCGGTCCGCGCCGGTGACGTTTTCCGGACATGCGCCGATATTTCCCGCATCCGTAAAGTCATCGGTTTCCGGCCGGAGGTAGATTTTGCCGAAGGTTTGAAGCGGACTATCGCCTGGTTCAAGGCTAAAGAAGAGGCGGCAGGGGGGAAGTAAATCCCTTACAGGGAGGGAGGGCTGGTGACGATAAGGAGCTTCGCGTCAGCGGCGCCCGTGTTCCTGATGCGGTATTTTTGCGCGCTGAGAGAATAGAGGCTGTCGCCTTTTTCGTGTTCCGTTTCTTTCCTGAGCTTGTAGGTCCCGCCGCCGATCTCGATTTCCGCTTCGCCTTCCAGGATGATAATAAACCGTTCGCCTTGTTTACCGCTTTCCGCGAGCGATCTTTCCTCAAATGGTTTCAGGGTGATGAACGCGGGCAGGATCTTTTTCGCCAGCGGGATGGCGGTGAGTATCTGCAGGCAATCCTGGGAAAGTGCCGATTGTTGGCTCCCGGGACGGAATTCGGCAGGTTCCTGTTCTTCATCCTCCAGGAACGCGTAAAGCCCGGAGAGTTTCAGGCCGAAAACCTCAGCCAGTTTCCGGTGGCAGTCGATCGTGCCCGCCATCTTTCCGGATTCGATTTTGCTGATGATCGCCTTATCGATCCCGGATCGGTGCGACAGCTCTGCCTGGGTCATGTTGCCCCGTAAAAGCTTGAGTTTTGCCCCGATCTGGAGGTCTTTTTCGGCGTTTTTAGCCATGCCAAAATATATCATATTAAGCCGGGATAGTCAAGGTAGCCATGAAAATCCGTCATATTTACGCTGATAAATTGGCGTTGACAATCACCCGGTTCGATATTAAAGTAGCTGTAGGCGGTGACCTCCTCAGAACCCGCATCTGAATCATTATTTGTGAGTACGTACTCATAATAAATACGGCGTTAAAAGCCGGTAAGTTTAAGTAACAGGAGCATCCCGGATGAAACCCTGCGGCAGGCCGAAGAAATACCGGATAGTCAAAGTTGACCCTAAAATCGTTCATTTCAGCCCCCGTGGAAAGCCCGGGCGGCCGGAGGAAATCGACCTTTTGGTAGATGAATTGGAGGCCTTAAGGTTGGCCGATCTTTTCGGAAAAGACCAAAAAACCGCGGCTCAAGCCATGCGGATATCCCAGCAGACATTCAGTCGCATATTGAGAAAGGCCCGTTACCGCGTTGCCGATTCCCTGGTGAATGGGAAGATCCTGCGCATCCAGGGAGGCAAGTACGTGGTCACTGACCGGGAAGATTTGCCCGGAAAAACGTTCCTGAAGCCCGCGCCCAAAGCCGCACAGAAGTAGACAATCCCGCCTGGAATGCCCCTTAGAAACAATCCCATAATAAAAGCCTCTATATGCTTACTTCCTATAATGTATCTTATGTTAACTTGGCAATCGGGCGGGAATGGTGCAGGCAGGCTTGTTTCCAACGGTTTGCGTAAAATAGGGATTTCCTGTGAATAACCTCCGTTTGGCTTACTCAAACTTACTTCTTCTTTTAATGGTGTGCGAGAAGTTAATTGGAGTTCCTTATTCTTACGCGAAACCGCCGTAGGGTGCTTTACAACCCACCTGTCAGGTGTTATCAGTTTTTTAACACCTGACAGGTGTAGGCGGGCAAAGCTGGTTTCATGGGCTAATTACACTCCGGAAATGCAGGAAGGGCTCCCCCCCTGCTTTCGCCAAAATATGGCTGGGGGGGAGGTCTTTGAGGAAGTGCCTGGGGAGGCGGTTTACGTGGCTCCTAGGGGCCTTGCAGGCGTTAAAACGGCATTGTTTCCGGTGTTTTGTCAGGTTGATTTATTCCGGGTAGTTTGTGGTATTGCGGCCGTTAATGGCACCTCGTATGCCTTCGTTTTAGCGCTTATTATTGCGCGCAGACAATTGCGGTTGTGTAGAAAGTAAATGGCGGGTTATCTCCTGTTGCAAAAGTACCTGACCAAACGGCTGATCCTGAAGGGCAACTTGTGGTTCCGCTGGGAGGATTACAGTGTCCATCGGTGTGGCATGCTGTGGTATAGCTTACGGCGTAATAGGTCAACCCGGCATTACTTTTGCAGGAGTAACCAGGAGTATCGCAGGTATTCGGGACCCGGCAAAATTTTCCGGTTGGGCAACTCGGGGCGGTCATGTTTACCCATGCTGAACCGTTGTAGAACCGGAGCATTCGGTCAGCGCCGTTGTAGATCATCTGTCCTGCTTTGTTGCCGGAGGCCGGGTTAGCGGCCAGGGATTTAAGGATCAGGCTGTCGCCAACGTAGAGTTGGCCGTCAGTCAGGTTGTCCATAGTCAAAACCTTGGGGTCGCTGTGCACCTCTCCTATCGCGAATGAGCGTTTCGCTTCCAGGTTTTTGTAGATGCCGCGCGGTGAGGGATAATACGTATTGATGGTGAATGTGTCGGTTTGGTTGGTCCCGGCGATTACCGGACAGGGTAAAGACAGGGAGACCGCGACCCAGAATAGATAGCGTTTTTTCATAGGAGTGCTGATATAGGCATCAGTTTATTTGTAGCAAACCGCATAATAAGTCTGGCGTTGACAGCCGCCTCCGCACGCAGGTGTGCTGACATACCAGCTACCGAGTACGCCTAATTCCAGTCTTCTTTCATCGGCTGCACAGGGAGGAATGGGATCCGGATTCAGTGTGCAGTCTGCGCAGGCGGTCAGTGACCAGGATACCACCCGCGCGCTGGGAGTGCTGGGCGCAACCCAGTCGTTAGGCCGGCATATCTGTCCGTTTGTACAAAGCGGCGGTGGCGGAGCTGTTGCGTTCACCCAACCGGTACCATTGTGGAATTTGAGCATTTCATCAGGGCCTACATAAATGATCTGTCCCTCCTTTCCGTTTGGCGGGTCATAGGCTTGTGATTTTAGAATTATGCTGTTGCCCACGTACATTTGGCCCAGGGACAGGTTTTCCATGGTGAATATCTTGGGGTCGTTGCGGACCTCCCCTATCGCGAGTGAATGTTTCACTTCCAGGGTTTTGTAGATGCCGCGCGGCGAGGGATAATAGGTGCTGATCGTGAAGGTGTCGTTCTGGTTGGATTGGGCGAACGCGTATGAGGCCAGGAAGCTGAGGAGAATGGCCAGGGTCAATCGTGTCATGAGCCGGTGCTTACCCATGTGCCATTATAGAATTGGAGTCTTTTGCTGGTCGCATTATAGAAAATCATGCCGTCAACCGGGTGCGCGGGCGGGGTTGTCCGGTTCCCCAGGATGATGCTGTCGCCGACGTAGATCTGGCCGTCCCCTAATTCTTCCATGGTGTCAAGGTCGGTGTTGCCGGATGCGGTGATGTCGCCGACCGCGGCGCGGTTGCGCGCTTCCATGACATTGAAAGCGGCGTTGGGCGAGGGATAATAGGTGGAAATGGTGATTGAGGAATTGGCGAGGTTTTCCTGGGCGATCGCGGGCGAGGCCGCGGCAAAAAGTGTGACCGCGGCGGTGATCCGTATAAAATGCCGGAAATGGTTCATGGGTATGAGTATAACAAAAGCGGAATCTTTTGCAAGAAAAACTTGGCCGAATCGCGTTTAGTTCTTTGTGTGGCGGAGGCGCAGGATCGAATACGCGGTAATGTAAGCGATAATGCCCAGTGCGATGGAAACGATCAGATACCCGAGCAATACCGGCATGATCACGCGGGAAAAAGACAGGCGCGAAAGATTTCCGAAATGGAACGGCCGGAACGCGGTCCCGATGGCGTGGTTGAGTTCGGGCAGGTCGATCGACATGATCATCGCGCCGGCCTGCGCGGAAAGTCCCAGGACCAGCAGGCTGAACCAGGTGTTGGTTACCAGCGCTCCCGCCAGCGCCGCCGCGCGGTTAAGCCGCAGGAATTGCGCCATGATCAGTGCGGCTATCGGGCCGGTGCCCGGGAGGATCCCCAGGAATACGCCGAGGGCGAAACCCATCGCGATGTCGTGCGGGGCGCCGTTGAGGGTAAAGAGGCGTTTGAATGCCTCCCCTGCTTTGCCGAAAAGAGCGCTAATTTTTTTCATCGAATGACGGTTTGATGTTCGTTCCCGCGAAGCGCGGCAATCCGCCGGATTCCTGCGTCCAGCCGTTGTGCAGGCCGTATGTTTCCATCGCCTGCTGGGCGGCATCGAACTCTTCCCGGGTTATCCGGCGGTTGAGCTCTTTAAAGGTTCCCGCTTTGTGACAGGGGAAATACTGGCTCATCAGGCTGATGTAGGTCTCCGGTGATATCTCTTCCGCCAGGAAGCGCATGATCGCGGAGGTCCCGGAAATATTGTCCGGCAATACCAGATGGCGGACGATCATTCCCCGTTCCATTATCCCGTCCGCATTAAATGCAACATCGCCGGCCTGACGGTACATTTCGCGGACCGCGGCCTGATTGAACGACGGGTAATCCGGAGCCTGGGAATATTTACGGGACATGGCCGGGTCGCTGTAGCGCATGTCCGGGAGGTAGATATCCATTATTCCGTTCAGTAGCTTGATCACCTCCGGGAGTTCATAGCCGCTGGTATTATAGACCAGCGGAAGGGTGAGCCCCCTCCCTGCCGCGATTTCCACGGCGGCGAGTATATGAGGCATGACATGGGTGGGTGTGACGAGATTGATGTTATGGCAGTTGTCCGCCTGCAGTTTCAGCATGATCCCGGCCAGTTCTTCGTCTGTAACCTCCCTGCCCTGCCCCGCGGCCTGGCTGAACGCGAAATTCTGGCAGTAACAGCAGGCAAGGGTGCAGTTGGCGAAAAAGATGGTCCCGGAACCGCGTTCGCCGGAGATCGGCGGTTCTTCTCCATGGTGCGGCAAATAGCTGTAGACGATCGCTTTACTGCCGGTGCGGCAGAATCCGCGTTTATCCGCGTTCCGGTCGACCCCGCATTTGCGCGGGCAGAGCGCGCAGGATGAAAGCATGGCGCGCGCCTGCTTCGCGATCTCCGTCAGCCGTCCTGAGTTGTATGTTTGAATGTATGATGCTTCCATGGCCTCTTCCCCTGCCGCGGTTACGCGGTGGGGGCGTGTGGGGGTTAATAAGGGTTTTTCTGGATCTCATCCAGCACGCGCTGGATACGGTCTTTTGTCTGCGGATGCGAACTAAGGAACGGGATTGTCTGGTCCCCTCCTTTGCGCCGGGCTTCTGCCTGGAGTTTCTGGAAGAACGTGACGATCCCGTAGGGGTTGTACGCGGCGCGGCGCGCGTAGCGCACAGCCAGTTTGTCCGCTTCGTTCTCGTCCTTGCGGGAATATCCCAGGTTGACCAGGTTATAGACTATATCGGTCGCCTGGTTAAGGTATGACTGCCCGGTAAGCCCTAACGCCACGTTGAGCACCATCCGGTATCCCATGTCCGCCTGAAGTTGTTTGACGCTGTGGCGGGCCGCGATATGGCCGATTTCATGGGCGACTACGCCGGCGAGCTCATCGTCGGTCGCGGCCTGCATCAGCGCGCTGTGCACGTAGACATATCCTCCGGGGACGGCAAATGCGTTGATCTGGTCGTTTTTTACCACGGTGAAATGATAGGTGATGTCCTTGCGGTCGGAATACAGGGCCACTTTCCTGCCGATATCCTCAAGGCGCCGGCGCATCGCCGGGTCGTCGCTTATTTTCATGTCTTTGCGCACCTTCGCGTCCATCTTGCGGCCGAGGGAGAGCTCGCTGGCGGTGTCGATCATTACCAGCTCATTTTTTTCCGTGGCCGGATTATAGACGGTAACGCAACCTGCCGCGGCGAAAGCGGCCAGCACAATGAACAGGTTACGGACGCTTCTTGATCTGCAGGGCATAGAGATCGCGTATGCGGTTGAATATCCCGATGTATTCGGGGGTGCGGTAATCCGGGTAGGTCAACTCGCCGGAGCGGAAGCTTTTTCCCTGGAAGAAAAGCGTGATCTCCGCGTGGATCCCCCGTCCGATATAGATACGGTGGCGGAAATCTTTCGTGGACGCGAGCACTAATCTCGCGAGATCCAGGTAGCCGGGATCAAGGTTTACCATCCGCTGTCCGTTGCGGGAAAGTTTTTTCTCAACGTCGTTCGTCCAGACTTTCACAGCGGCCAGCGTGTCCGGCATGATGAGGCGCGTAAAAGAGCAGAACCGGCGAGTGAGGCCGGAGCCCATTTCTTTTGTGTAATGGTCGGTGAAGGTGAACGGTATGGGCGCGCTTTCGAGATCGGCTTTGCCGAAGCGGCGTTCGATGTGCAGTTTGGCGCGCAGGTACGCGTCGGAAGCGGAAAAGATGAATCCGCAGATGAGTTTAACGGGGACCGGACGGGATATGGTTCCCAACGGTTACTGCTGGCTGTATGCTCCCTGCACGTGCTGGGAAACATAGTCCGTCAGTTCCTGCCGGGAACGATCCTGGATGCGGTTGAAGTAGATCGCGATATCGAACGTCCCGTCGGCATCGTCCTCACTGCGCACCACTACTCCGTCGCATTCGACGTTGTGCTTCTCATTGTTGACCGGCAGGTCAAGTTTGATCCGCACACGGGTGAACGGCGGGATATACTTGTCGATGCGGCAGTATGTGCCCAGACAGCTCAGGTTCTGGGTGTTCGTCGTGAAAGCGTGTTCGTTGAAAGCGACGTTCAGCGGCAGTTGATGATCGATCCTCGGATGTATGCGTCGTTCTCTTCCGGTTTTCATTTTTGCTCTTCCGTGGTTTCTGCCGGCTTACGCGCTTTCAGCCAGCATTTTTTGGTGCAGTAGAATTTGCCGTTACGGTAATACCGGCGTATTTTTTTAAGCGGTTTATTGCAACCCAGGCAGTTTGTCTGTTTTTCCTCGGTTTTTGCTTCGGGTGCTGCTGCTGCGTTAGCCATTACACGTGCTCCTCTGATTGACCTGTTTTAGCGGCTCATGTTCACAAAATCCGTCAGGAATTTCTTTTCCTGGGGTTCGATCTCGATGAATTCTGCTCCGAGCCGGTATCTGTTCGCCCGCGCGTACGGAGTTGCCCAGACTACCTTGCCGATCGGATGAAGTACTTTCGAAAGGACTTCGATTTCCAGCATGACGGGAGTCAGCGGGGCGACGAACTCACTGTTGACAAGGCACAACCCGCTTTCGCTCACATTCTCACCGATTGTCCGGTTGAACAGGTTACTGCCTCTTACCTGCATCCGGACGGGCGTTGTAAGCCGTACACGGGGGGATCGCCGTGATTCTCGCGTTGAAATTTCCATATTTCCTCGTAAACGAACCGTGGCTTTCCCTTTTCTTGAGTAATTATAACATATAATTGCCAGATGTCAATGAAAGCGTTTTCTTTTTATCCGTTTTCATTATCGATCTGGAATGAAATGATCACATTGAACGAAAGCCGGGGATAATCCAGGTCACGGGGGAACGCCGGGAACGGCGCCGCTTCCTGTATGCTCCGTAATGAGACATCTTTGAGATAGTAACTCGGCGATGATTTTTCATCGATGTACCGCACATCTTTAAGGTTCCCGTCGTTGCCGACGACGAACGCGATATAGACGTCCCCCGTATCGGTCTGGCCGTAGTTCTGGTACGCCGCGTGGCGTATCTTCTCCCGGACCATTTCATAGTAACCGGTATACGACGGGTTTTTTATCTTATTGATTTCCAGCGGCGGCAGGATGACGCGTTTTTTGAACCCCTGGATCGGTTCCTGCATCGAGACCGGTTTCGGCATGTATTCCGATGAGGTCGGCGGGACGATCGGTTGTTTACGCGCGAATTCCGTTTTGTTGATCCGCGCCGCCGCGATCATTTTTTCCGCCGCGTGCAACCTGTCTTTTGTGTCGAGGAGTTCCCGTTTCGGCAGAGGCTGGGCCCGAAGCGGTTGCCGGGGGAGGCTTTTGATGTAGGCGATCCGGATACTGCGCGGTTTTTTGTCCAGGAAATGGCGCGGCAGGGCCAACGAGAGCGCTGCCGCGTGCAAAATCGCCGAGATCGCCAAAGCTGTCTGTAACGGTTTTTCCATCATGGGTTGTTTTTTCTTACTATAAGGTACCCCGGCGGTGTTGTCAAGCAGTTAGAACCCGCGCGGTGCCCGGGTGGACTGTGGACACCGCGCGGATAACGGATCAGAAGCCGACCTTTACTCCCGCCAGGAGCGAGAATCCGGGGGCCGGATAATCCTTGTTCGCCTCATACTTCCTGTTCAGGAGATTGTTCGCGTAGAGCAGGACGTCGATGTTACGCGTCATTTTCTTATCAAGGCTGAAGTTGAGCGTGTAGTACTGTTTCAGTTTCTCCGTATTGTCCGTGCTGGTGTAGCGCATGCCGGTGTAGAGCGCGCTGAGCCGGCAGGTGAAACCGGCGGCCGAATATTTGAGCGCGGTAGTGAATTTCTGCCGGGGTTGGTAGATCAGGTCCTTTTTCGTCGCCCGGTTCTGCGGCCGCTGGTAGGTGTATCCGTATTCGAGGCCGACCTCCTTCGAGATGCGGAGGTTAGTCCGGAGTTCCGCGCCGTTTATCTCGGCCGAATCGACGTTGCTGGGCACCCACTTACCGGTGTTGTTCTCAGCCCAGATGATCATGTCGCTGAAACGGCTGTGAAAATACGTAAGCGATGCCGTGAGATTATCGAAGATCTGTTTGTCGACTCCCGCTTCTACGTTCATTGATTTCTCGGGTTTGACATCCGGATTCCCCGCCGTATAGCCGTCATCCGGCCAGTACAGGTCGTTGAACGTGGGCGCGCGGAAGGCCTTACTTACCGACGCGCGGACCCGGTCGGTCTGATTGAACGAATAGACGAGCCCCGCGTTTGGATTGATCTGGGTGCCGAAATTGGAATAGTCATCTAATCTGGCGCCGAGGTCAAAGTTCAATTTTTCGGTCAGCGTGAACATGTTTTGCAAGTAACCGGCGCGGGTATTGAACGAGTGTTTGCCGCTACTGGTGCTGTCATTGAAATTTCCCGCGTAGGTGAAGCCGCCGGTCGCGGAATACAGGCCGCAGAATCGCTTTGTCGCCTGTGTGTCGAACCCGTTGGAGACGGTCGTGTGCCGGAACGTATCGCCGGCGATGTCTCCCCATGTGGGGCCCGCGGAGTTCTCGAAGAATCTCAGCCGTTCGTAATTCCGGTACGCCCGGGTCTTGAATTCCAGCCCGTCGCCGGCGTCGAGGCCCCAGGACGCGTCAATGAAACTCTTGTGATCGATCTGCCGGTCATCAATATCCGCCGCGGTCTTTTTACCGGGCGCGCCGAGACGGCTTTCGGAAAAACCGGTGTTGAGGCCCAGATCGTTAGTGTCGTTGAGGGCGTAGGTGAGCTTCGTACTGGCGCTGTTTGCCGTGACATCCGAATTCGGCCGAAATCCGTCGGATTGGGTATGCTCGCCGTTGACGATATAGCCGAATTTCCCGGCGGTCGCCCCGGTAGAGAGGCGTTCGATGAAGGTATTGTGCGTGCCGGCAAGCGACGTGATCTCGGTTTCGGGCTGGGCAGGCGGGTTTTTGCTGAGGATATTCACGATACCGCCGATCGTCGAGGAACCGTAAAGCCCGGAGCCGGGGCCATGGACCACCTCGATCCGGTCGATGGAGGAAAGCGGGATCGTGCTCAGGTCGACTTCACCGTCGCGCGGGCTGTTCAACGGTATCCCGTCCCGCAGTATGAGCACGCCCGCCGCGTTCGCGCCGCGCATGCGCACGTTCGCGTTGGCTCCCATGGCTCCGCTGGAAAGGATATTGAGCCCGGCGGCGTCTTCCAGCGTTTCTCCGAGGCTCACGGGAGAGCTTTGTTCCAGGTCCCGGGGGGTAACGGCATCGACCGTGTATGGCGTGTCTCCCTTTGCCTGCGCGATGCGTTCCGGGGTGACAACGATCCTGCTTAATTCGATAGTGTCTTCAGCGCAAAAAGCGATGGTCCCGCAGAAAAGCGTTCCCAGTAGTAGCAGTAATCCAGTGTAAGTGCGCATACATATCTCCTGCAAAAAAATCCGGCTCTCAGGGGGATACCGGATGGTGGCGAATAGTCATTCCCCTCCCTGCGAAGGTACTTACCCGTTCGGACGATCGACCGGACTCGGCACACGAGTGCCGTACCGACGCCATTCCTATTGGCGTCGGGTACGACACGAGCGGCATACCGGCGCCATTCCTATTGGCGCCGGGCACACCTCGTGCGTCTTTACCGTTGCGCGGCAGTACCCGGGATTGCACCGGGATTTCCTCCGTCCGCTGGTTCTTATTGAGTGCGCGGGACGACCACCTCCTTTCTTAAAAAATCAGTGATGTGAGTAAAAGCGCGAATATTTCGGCGAGTTCTATTCCCGCGCCGAGGGTATCGCCGGTTATGCCGCCGATCTTTTGTTTGATCCGTGCGTTCAGGGCGATGACGAACAGACTTGTGCCTCCCAGCACTACCGCCCCTTTCCAGGACGCGGCAATCAGTACGCAAGCCAGGGCAATGGCACCGGCGGCCAGGATGATCCGGCCGTTTATCCCCGCGATGTACGCGGAGGCTTTGCCTTCTTTTCGCGCGTACGGGAACATCCCCATCGATAAGACCGCCGGCCATCGCGCCGAAACGCATGTCAGGATGAGCGCGATACCCCGTGATCCCGGAGGCACGGCGCCCAGAAGCGCGATCTTAAGCAGGAGCGCGCAGATGAGAGCCGTTGTTCCCATACTGCCGATACGCGGGTCGCGCATGATCGTCAGGATATCGTCTTTTTGTTTTCCGCTGAACATCCCGTCGGCGGTATCCGCAAGCCCGTCGAGATGCATGGCGCCGGTGAGCCCGGCGAGGAAGATTACGGTCAGGATTACCGCGGCGAACGACCCCATCCCGAGGCGCGTGACGATCGCCAGGCATAGCCAGAGCGCTACACCGATGAGCGCGCCTACCAGCGGGAAATATACCAGCGATCCGGCCAGGTCGCGGTCACGGCATTCCCGGGTTTTTATCGGGGCAAGGGTAAGGAACTGTAGCGCGAGCAGGAAGTTGATCATTTGTTTTTCTCCGTGACCCTGGCTTTTTCGAATGTGGCCATTTCGTAGAGTATCCGGGCCCCCGCTTCGACTATTCCGAATGCCAGGCAGCAGCCTGTCCCCTCTCCCAGCCGCATGTCCAGATCGAGCACCGGTTCCAGCCCGAGATAGTCGAGGATTATCGTATGCCCCGGTTCTACGGAACGGTGGCTGGCGAACAGATGCTGTTTTGTCTCCGGCTTAAGCTTGCAGGCGAGCAATGCCGCGGAGCCCGAGATAAACCCGTCGATGAATACCGGTATACGGTGCGCGGCGCAGGCGAGCATGATCCCTGCCATGCCGCCGATCTCGAATCCCCCCACTTTTTCCAGCACGCCGACCGGGTCTTCCGGGTCGGGCAAATTCAGTTTAAGCGCCTCATCGATCACCGCGATCTTGTTGCGCATCGCGGCGTCGTCGATCCCCGTTCCCCGGCCGGTGATCTCGCGCACCGGTTTCCCGGTGAACACCGCGGTCATGGCCGCGGCGGCGGTGGTGTTGCCGATGCCCATCTCTCCGGTTCCCACCATCCCCAGCGGCAGGTTTTCTTCTACCAGGGCGATGCCGGTTTCGATCGCCAGTACCGCTTCCTGCCGGCTCATCGCCGGCCCGATCTTGAAGTTCCTGGTTCCCGGGGCGATCTTGCGGTTCTTGAATACCGGGGAATCCGTGAGGCCGAGGTCGCCCGCGACCCCGACATCGGCGATGATCACCGTCGCGCCGGCGTGGCGCGCGAGCACGTTCACCCCCGCGCCTCCGGCGATGAAATTATGCACCATCTGGCAGGTCACTTCTTTGGGGAATGCGCTTACTTTTTCTTCGGTCACCCCATGGTCGGCGGCGAGGGTGAAGACGACCTTGCGGGAGAGGTCGGGTTTCTCCTGCCCCGTGATCGCGACGAGCGTTTTGGCGAATTCCTCCAGGCGGCCGAGCGATCCCTGCGGTTTCGTCAGGCTGTCCAGGCGTTTTTGCGCGTCGTCAATGAGGGAATCGTTGAGCGAATCGATCAGGTGGATGGTGCGTTTGAGCTTTTCCATGGGTTCCTTTATTTGATTTTCAGCGGCAGTCCGGAGACCGTTATGTACACGGTGTCCGCCGCCGCGGCAAGCTGTTTGTTCACCTCGCCTGCCAGGTCCCTGAATCTCCTGCCGAGAGCCGTGGCAGGGACGATCCCCATTCCCACTTCATTCGAAACAATGATAAAATCAGCTGAGGAACAGTTCATCCGGCGTATCACCGTTGCCATCTCTTCCCTGATCCGGGTATCGCTGAGTTTCTTCATCAAAAGATTGGTGAGGTAAATAGTGATGCAGTCGATGATGACGGTTCCCCTGTTCAGCCCTTTCAGGCGTTTGCTCAGGGCATCCGGTTCTTCGAATGTTTTCCACCCCTTCGGCCGCTGTGTTCTGTGCCGCGCGATGCGTTCGGCCATTTCTTTGTCGATAGCCAGCCCGGTGGCGATAAAAATTACCGGCCCCCCGTTCTTTTTAGCGAGATCCACCGCCAGCGTACTTTTGCCACTGCGGCATCCGCCCGTGATGAACGTGATCATCTCCCCCTCCCGCCCTGACACCTGTCAGGTGTAATTTTATTTTTGACGACGGGGTTTGCTTTACACTTGACAGGTGGAGAGGATAAATGCGAGGTGTCGTTGAAATACACCAGTTTTTTCCTCCCGTCGTTTATTTCCAGGAGGGTTACGCTGGCCAGAGACGGCAGGAATTTCCAGATCCGGTTTTTCCCCACCAGCGCGGCGAATACAACCATCAATACTCCGCCATGCGTGACGACCGCGCAGGTTTTTCCTTTATTCTCGGCGATGATCCGGCGGAAGGCCGCGCGCACCCTGGCCTGGAACGCGTTGAAACTTTCGCCTCCCGGCGGCGTGACACTGCCGAATTTTTTCAACCAGAGCGCATACATGCGGGGGAACCTTTTGAGCAGTGCCGCGTGGTTGAGCCCTTCAAAAACGCCGAAATTCATCTCCTGTAGCCGGGGCTCCAGAATGATCTTCCGTTTGCCGAAAACTGTTTTTGCCAGCCCGGTGCAACGGCTCAGGTCACTGCAGTATATCCGGTCGAACGCCGCCCGCCCCATTTTTTTAGCCAGCCGGCGCGCCTGTTCCCTGCCGGTCGCGTTCAGGGGGATGTCGTTGCTTCCGCAATACCGTTTGCGCCGGGTCCATTCAGTTTCGCCGTGGCGGATGAGGAATAATCGGGTTTTCATGTTTTGTTGTTCCCTGAGACCAGGATGATATACGGCCTGGCCGACATCGGGTTGGTTTTGACGACGACCAGCGTTTTATAGATCTTTTCGACGTTTTGATAGGTAAGCACGTCCTGCGGCGCGCCGTCCTGGAATATCTTCCCTTCGTTAAGGAACATGAGCCGGTTGCAGTATTCCGCCGCCAGGTTCAAGTCATGGATGACCATGATGATCGTGATCTTTTTCTCCCTATTAAGGCGCCGCAGGAGATCGAGTATCTGGATCTGGTGGCCGATGTCCAGGTGCGATGTCGGTTCATCCAGGAATAACAACTGCGGTTGCTGGCACAGCGCGCGCGCGATGATGACCCTCTGCCGTTCGCCGGCGGATAATTCGTCGATCGCTTTGTCCTTGAGATCCAGGGTAGCCGTCAAACGGAGGCTCTCTTCGGCCGCGGCAAAGTCCGTGACTGTTTCCTTCTCGAACCGTTTCAGATGCGGCATCCGGCCCATCAGCACGAAGTCCCACACCGGGAACGCGAAACCGGAAAATGAGCTCGCCGCGGCCACGAACGATATCCGGGCGCAGTAATCTTTCAGGCTCATCGCGTGAATATCGGTATCCTGGAAAAGTATCCGGCCCGATGAAACGGGCAGTGACCGGCTCATCAGCCGCAGGAGCGTCGATTTCCCCGAGCCGTTCGGCCCGATGACGCCCAGGAATTCCCCCTCGCCTATTGAGCAGGAGAGCCCTTTTATCACGGTCTGTTCGCCGTATCCGCCGGTTAGATCGTCGACTGTGAGGATGGGAGCCATATTACACCTTTTTCGCCCTGCTTTTGAGCAGAAGAATGAATAACGGCGCGCCAATGACCGCGGTGATGACCCCGATAGGGATCTCCATGGGCGCGAAGAGCGTGCGTGACGCCAGGTCGCAGAATATAAGGAAAATACCGCCGGCGATACAGGAAACCGGGATGAGCACCCGGTGATCGGGCCCGACGAGCATGCGCATGGCGTGCGGGATGATCAGCCCCACGAAACCGATGGTCCCGCATACGCAGACGATCGCGGCGGTTACCAGCGAGGTAAGGACGAAGACGGTCTTTTTAAGGGTTTCGGTCTCGATGCCCAGGTGTTTGGCTTCCTCTTCCCCCAGGCTGATGGCGTTCAGTTCCCGGGAAAAGACATAGAGTGTGGCGATCCCCGCGGCAACCAGTCCCGCGACAACCCAGAGCAGGCGTATATCATAGATGGTGAGGCTTCCCCACAGCCACCAGATCTCGCTGTGCATCGATTCAGTGGCGGATACGGAGATAAGGAAAAGCATTATCGCGGAAAGCGCGATGGAAACGATGACCCCGGAAAGGATCAAAGATTGTAACGGGACGGCCGCTCCCTGCCGTGCCAGGCGGTAGACCAGGGCAATGCTGACCAGCGCCCCGCAAAACGCCGCGACCGGCAACGGAAAACCGGAGATGCCGGCGGATATGGCGATCACCGCTCCCAGCCCCGCGCCGCTGGAGGTGCCTAAAAGGTAGGGTTCGGCGAGCGGGTTGCGTAAGACCGCCTGCAGGGCGATGCCGGAAGCCGACAGGCCGCAACCGGCTATCAGCGCGAGCGCGACACGGGACATCCTAAGGAATAAGATCGAGCGGTTGGCGGCGTTGAACAGTTCGCCGATCGGGAGCCTGACCGCTCCGAAACCGATCCCGGCGATCACGGCGACCGCCAGGCCGAGGAACAGGAACGCGATCTTCACGGAAGATGATGATTTCACTGAGATAGCCTCTTTTGTAATTCCTTCAGGCCGTCCGCCAGGCGCGGCCCCGGCCGTGCCAGCGTGTTGCGGTCGATGTCATTGAACACGCGGTTGCCGCGCACCGCCGCGATATCGCGCCAGCCCAACCGCGCGCGGAGTTTATCCACCGGATTTTTGTCCACCATGCATAAAAGGATAATAATATCGGGATTTCCGCGTATGACGGTTTCTTCGCTTACCCGGCAATAGGGGCGCGGCGTTTCATGGCAGATATTGACGCCGCCGGCGATGGCAATAAGCTCGTCGATAAAAGAGCCTTTTCCCGCCGTCATCAACGGATTGTTCCAGACCTCGAAAAATATTTTCGGCCGTGTCCCGCGCCGGGTGGCGTTATCCCGGCATTCTTCGACCGAACGTTTCATCGCGTCGACCATCGTACGCGCCGTGTCGGGGCGGCCGATCCTGCCGCCGATCTCGATGATCGATGCGTATAATTCCTCCAGATTGCGGGGATCGCTGATGCAGACCTGTACGCCGATCTTCTTTAAGGAATCGATAGCCGGTGATTGTTCGAGGCCCGTGCAGAAGACGATATCCGGTTTCAGTGAAGATATCTTTTCCATGTTGGGCCGGCTGAAATCGCCGATCGCAGGTTTCGCGCGCGCCTCCGGCGGGTAATCACAGTAGGTGCTCACGCCGACGACTTCATCCCCCGCTCCCAGCGCGAAAAGTATTTCTGTGGTGGACGGCGCCAGGGAAACATATCTTCCCGCCGTCGCGGCGGACGGCAGGAGAAAAACGCATGTAAGTATAAGGAATGTTTTCATGGCGCCTGGTATAAACAAAAGAACCCTAAACGCGGTTACGCATTTAGGGTTGCACCCAAAAAGACTATGGCCCTTTCCGCGAGGAATTTTTACCGGCAGGTCTTCTGACTTGGGGATCGTCCTACTCGCTTGCCTTCCCGCTCTTTCGAGCAGTGGCGTTTCAAGCTTTCGTCCTCCCTTACAGCAGCGGGACTGTGGCCGAATCGCACGGCCTTTCCTGTTGGCCCTTACGGGACCGGTAACACTCTGATTATAAACCAAAAGAACAATCTGTCAAGTTTCTTTCCGCCGTCGCATACACCTGTCAGGTGTAAAAGAAAACATCAGAATTCGATGCCTTTGCGCGCTTTCTTACCGGTGCGGTAGTAATGTTTTACTTCCGTGATCTCGCTGACCAGGTCGGCGCATTTAAGCACGGTTTTCTGGGCGTCGCGGCCGGTGAGGATCAGTTCGACAGTATCCGGTATCCGGCGTATCAGTTCCATCGCGTCCTTACAGTTGAATAGCCCCAGCCGCAAGGCGACATTGAACTCGTCAAGGATGATCACGTCGAATTTTCCTCCGGTGGCCGCCGTACGTGCCGCGGCCAGCCCTTTGCGGGCGGCGGCGATCTCTTTTTCTCCCGGTTTCGAGCGGATGAACGCGCCGGTCCCGAATTGGACGACAGTGACCCGGGAAAGTTTCTTTAACCCCGCTATTTCGCTGTAGCCGCCCTTTTTCAGGAACTGGCCGAAATAGACGCGCAAGCCCGCGCCTGCCGCGCGGAGCGCCAGCCCGAGGGCCGCGGTAGTCTTTCCTTTCCCATTTCCGGTGTATACCTGGATCATCGCGTGTCCATTCCAGTTTTCAGCATGGCTATTGTCTCCTGTTCCTCCAAAGGAACCTGAGGAAACGGAGTGAGTCGATGAACGGGTGGATATGGCTGTTCTCGTTCTGATAGACGCTGGTGATCGGCACCGAGAATAAAGTGAATCCCGCGCGGGCCGCTTTAATGAGGATCTCCGATTCGATCTCAAAATTGGAAGTTGTCAGCGCGATCTTTTCGAGCACCTGCCGGCGGATGAGGCGATACCCGCATTGCGTGTCCGGGATGGGCTGGCGGCAGGTACGGGAGATGAGCCACGACATTCCTTTATTTGTGAGGACGCGCACGAGCGGCATCGCCCCCCGTTTCCACATCCGGTTTCCCAGAATTATACCCGCGCCGGGATGTTCCTCGGCCGCTTTCAGGAACAGATCGATCTCGTCAGTGAGGTGTTGTCCGTCGCCATCCATCGTGATCACCTGGTCGTATCCCTGCGTGACGCACCAGGAGAATCCTTTGATGAGGCTGGCCCCTTTGCCGAGGTTCTTTTCGTTTATGAGGGTGACCGCCCCGTTCCTGCGGGCGATATCCGCGGTACCGTCGGTCGAGCCGTCGTCGATCACGATGATCCCGATTCCCCGGGCCTTGATGGCGGCGACCAGCCCGGCGATGGCGGCGGATTCGTTATAGGTCGGGATGATTACACAGGCTTTGGTCATTCCACCCAATATTGCCTGAACATGAACCACTGGTCAGGATACTGCCGGATAAAGTCCTCGATGGTTGTTTTATACCTGCCGATCACTTCGCGGATGTCTTCGTCGCAGGAAGCCTTTTGTCCCGGTTTCGCTTCGATCGCCGGTTGAATTTTGAGCGTAAATGAATCGTCGGGGTTGCGGATCATGAATCCCGGGATGATCGGCGCGCCGGTGGCGATCGCCAGCGCCGCCGGCCCTTTCGGCAGATAGGTCGGCCTGCCGATAAAATCGACCACGATGCCGCGGTCCTTCGAGAAGTCCCGGTCGCCGACCAGGCCGATGAGTTTGTTCTGTTTAAGAAGCTGGAGGCAGAGCCGGGCCGCTTTCCCGAACGGGATCACTTTCATGCCGCCGGTTTCCCTGCGCCCGTCAAAGAAGCGGTTGACGTGCTTGTTGGCGTGCGGCAGGGCGACGACCCAAAAATCGTAATTCGTCCCGATCACCCGTCCTCCCAGCTCCCAGTTGCCGATATGCGCGGTCAGCACGATGATGCCTTTGCCGTTCGCGAGGGCCCGGTCGTAGTGCTCGAATCCCTCCACCGTGATGTTATTTTTCATGTACTCCGCGTTGTTCATCGGCGAGCGGAAGAAATCGACCAGGTATTTGGCGAAATTACGGAACATCCGCCGGCGGATATCTTTGAGCTCTTTCCGGCTTTTGTGGGGGAATATCGCCGCGAGGTTGGCGTAGACGAACTTACGGTCCTGACCGGCTACGATGAACCGGGCGTCGGAGAAGAACACCGCCACCCGGTACGCCAGCTTGAGCGGCAGGGAGCAGGCAAGGAATTCGCCGAATTTATAGAGGTAGTAATTGATCATCGGGCGGTTTGCGCCAGGATGAACCGGGCGATATCGAGGGCGGCATCCGGTTTGCCGATCGTGGTAGCGGCTTTTGTGAGGGCCGCTAGTTTCTCGGGATTGGCAAGCAGGTCTTCGATTGTCCGGTGGATATCGGTGGCCCGGTCAAGTTTGATCGCCGCGTGTTCGTTGATCAGGAACTGCGTGTTGCTCATCTCCTGGCCGGGAAGGGGTTTGATGATGATCATCGGCAATCCTTTAGAGAGCGCTTCCGCGGTGGTGATGCCTCCGGGTTTGGTGACGATGAGATCAGAAACCGCCATTAATTCGTTGATGTTGTTGACATATCCCCATAAGGATATCCGGTGACGCGAGCGCCTGGTTTTGCGTTTAAGCTGGCGGTACAGCCGTTTGTTTGTCCCGCAGACGATGATCTCCTGCAGGGGTTGGCGCACTTTTTCCAGCGACTTGACGATCGTTTTGATCGGCCCCAGCCCCTGCCCTCCTCCCATTATCAGGATGGTTTTCATATGGGGGTCGAGGTGGAGTTTTTCTTTTACGGTATTGACGTAGACCGGGTGGTTGAACGCCGGGTCGAACGGGATGCCAAAGGCGTTGATCTTCTTCGCGGGGACGCCGCGTTCCATCAGCCGTTTGCTCACGAGGTCGGCGGGCGTGAAGTAATAGTTGACGGTATCGTAGATCCAGTAGGCGTGCGGCACGAAATCCGTGAGCACTCCCACCAAGGGGAGCTTGGAGCCGCTCCACTTCTTGAAATCCGCCACCATCCCGCAGGGGAACGCCTGCGTGCAGACTACCAGGTCGGGCTGGAATTTGTCGAAGAGCCGCTGGAGTTTGGGAGAGTTGTTGCGATGCACGAATTCCTTGAGCTTTTCCAGGCTTCTCTTGACCCGCGGGTTATCGTACATGTAATCCCACAACTTCGGGGTCTTTTTGATCACCGCGGTGTAAATGCGGTTGACGATCCGTTCGGAAATGGGATTGGTATATTTGAACGCGTTGATACTCATAATCTGGACGTCCGGCGAAAGTTCTTTGAGCCCTTTTTCGATCGCCAGGGCGGCACTGCGGTGTCCGGAAACATCGGTGATGTACATCAGGAGTATTTTTGTCATATCATTTGCCGGTAGTGATCTTTCCTTCGCTCATAAGTTGCAGGAATATGTCGGCCAGATCCGGGTCGAATTGCGTGCCGCGGTTTTTCTCGATCTCCGCGCGGGCCTGGTCGAAGGACAGCCCTTTTCGGTAGGGACGGTCAGAGCTCATCGCGTCGAACGCGTCGGCTACGGAAATGATCGCGGCGATGAGCGGGATATCCTTTCCTTTGAGCCCGTCGGGGTATCCCCTGCCGTCGAAACGTTCGTGGTGGTGGCGCACCCCTTTGATCGCTATCGCCAGTTCGGTGATCGGGCCGAGGATGTTACAGCCGACTACCGGATGTTGTTTGATCACCGCGAATTCCTCGTTTGTCAGCGGCCCCTGTTTATTGAGGATGCTTTCCGGCACGCCGATCTTGCCGATGTCGTGCAGGAGGCTGGCGATGTTGACGTCCTCGAGGAATTTCTTCTCGAGGATCTTGGGGTCTTTTTCCCCAAGTTTCTTCGCCAGCGTCAGGCTGATCTCGGTTACGCGTGTGGTGTGCCCGTGGGTGTAATGGTCCTTGGCGTCGATGGCCTGGGCGAGGGCGACGGTGGTGTTGAGGAAGAGCTCCTGTTTTTTTATCAACTGCTGTTCAAGGTCGTTGAAAAGCTGGGCATTGCGGATGGCCATGGCCACATCGGAGGCAAGCGCGGTGAAGAAGTCGAATTCCTCCTGGGTGAATTCCGTTCCGTCTTTTTTCTTTCCCAGAAGCAGGATGCCCAGCAGGTCATTGCGGAAATAGCTGGGGATGGCGACGTCCGTCTCGAATATATCCATTTGCCGCATACAGCCGCTGAGCATGTCTTTGATATCGTGGCCGGACATCCGGTTGAGCAGGTCCTGCGCTTCGCTGTAGACAACCATCGCGCTTTTAAAGACCAGCCGTTCGATCCTCTCGCGGAAGAAATGAATGAGCGCGTTGTCGTAATCCATGCGCGTGAAGCCCTCAGGGATCTTGAGCCCCAGGGGGCCGCGCGATACGGTAAGGACGAACGTCTTGCGGTTTTTATCGTGGAGCAGGATGCTGGCGTGGCTGACGTGGACTTTTTGCACGAGGATACGGGCGATCAGCTTTATCAGCGTATCCGGGTCGTGCACCAGGATCATTGTCCGGGATGCTCTTTCAAGTTCCTGTTTGTAATTTACAGCCATGTGGGGGTGAAGGCGTTTATTTCAGCGCGGACATGACCACGTGTTCCAGCTCGTCAAGCCGCAGGGGTTTATGGATGTATTCCAGGACTCCCAGAGACTGGCATTTCGCCAGGGAATCGTTATCCTCGGGTTTTGTGCCGGTGACCATGATCACCTTTACCGATGTGTTGAATTTGCGGATCTCTTCCAACGCTTCGATACCGGTGATGCCGGCCATGCGGATATCCAGCAACACCAGATCGGGGCAATGAGCTTTCACTCTTTCAATCGCGGTCTCTCCGCTCGGCGTCGTGGAAACATCGAGTTTGCGTTTGCGGAAGAAATTAGCCGCGAATTCACGTACATCTTCCTCATCATCAACGATGAGCAGTTTGGCCATCGGTGGTCTCCTTTTCTGTAGAAAACCTATTATACAGGAAAATCACGGTAATTTCATTAAAATTAGGAAATCGCTTTTACAATAGGCAATTCCAGGATGAATCGCGTCCCCGCCATATGTATGGAATCAAACGCGATCTTTCCGCCATGATGTTCCGTGATTATATTGCGGATGACGTAAAGTCCCAGCCCGGTGCCCTTACGCGCGGAGATCTTGGTGGTAAAGAACGGGGTGAAAAGTTTCTTGCCGTCCTCTTTCTTTACGCCCATGCCGTTGTCCTGTACGGTTATTTCGAGCATATCGCCCCGCGGCCGCGCCGAGATGGTTATCTTGCCGCGATACCCGTCTTCCTTGAGCGTATTGCGGCGTTCGACGATGGCGTCGTAGGCATTGTCGATGAAATTGAAGAACACTTCCTGCATTTGTACCAGGTTCCCGGTTATCTTCGGTGTTTCCGGCGGGTATTCGCGGATGATGTCGAGTTCGGCCAGTTTTACTTTATACTTGACCATTTCCAGAGTGGCGTCGATGATCTGATCCAGGCTGATCGGGTCAAGCTTATGGTCGCCTTTACGCGTGTATTTGAGGATGCCTTTGACGACCTCTCCTCCCTGCGTGACATTGACCTGGATCTTTTCCAGCGCCGAATTGATATTCTTTATCATTTCCTGTATCTCGGGGGAACATTTCTGAGTGTCGGTCAGCTTGATGGTGTCGATGGTGTCGCCGGCGATAAGCGAAAGCGCGTAGAAACGGTTGTTGATCTGATGGGAAAGCCCGTCCGCCATCGTGCCGATCGTGGCCATCTTTTCCGCCTGCGCGATCTGCGCCTGCATCTCCTTCGCGTCCTCGTAGAACTGCGCGTTCTCGATGGCGAGCGCCGCCTGGCTGGCGAGGACCTGGAAAACGTTCAAGTCGTCGGACGTATAGATCTGCCCGGACATCTTGTCGCCGAGGACGATGAATCCGGAGAGTTTCTGGTCGAGGAAGCTGGGGATGATCACCGAGGCCAGTATCTGGCGCATGTGCTCCTCGATCTGTTTGCCGACCGGGTTCGGCGTGTCCTGCACGACGCGTTTTATCTCTTCGTAGATCATCGGGTCTTTGTTGAGATGCAGCCATCTGATCATCGGGCTGTCCGCGGAGAGCTTCGCCGGCGGTACGCGGTGGCGTTGGCGATCGCTGTCGCGGAAGACCTGGAGCGTGAATTCGTTAGTCGGCGCGGTATACAGGTAGATCGCCGCGTAGTCGATCCGGACGGTCTTGGTGACGATATGAGTGATCAGGCTGAGCAGTTTCTGCAGGTTGCGTATCCGGGTCATCCCGATGGCGGCGTGTTTAAGGGTGTTCTGGTAACGGCGCTGTTCTTTTAAGAGCGCCTCCTCCGTTTTGCGCTGGAGATGCACGTAGAAGAACGGCCCGGTGGTCGCCAGTACCGCCATCGCCGCGAGCGGGATGATCCACCAGCTGGCCCCATAAATGTCGATCAACCAGCCTTTCGCGAACCCCGCGAGGGCGAACGGCAAACCGAGTACAAACGTGTAAACCGCGATAAATATGCCCGCGCGGGTAACCGTGATCCGGATATCGATAAGGCGATAGCGCAGGATCACATACGCGATGATGAGAGCGAAAAGTAACGCGGGGAGATAACCGAACGGATAGATGTTTATCCCGTAATTCGGCAAAAAGTCGACAGAAGCGAAATTAAACACAAAGAAAGCGAGGAACAGATATTTTATCTGGATCCGTTTCAGTGATGTTAACTCTTTTGATTTTAAAAAGAAGAAATAAAACAGCAATGTGAGGGCGAACGAAACCAGTCCGATAAAGAAGATCAAAAAAAGCGGATGCAGTACTCCCGCGAGCGGATAATAACCCCAGGAGTAGCGTTTTACCCCTTTTATGAGTAATGATGTTTTTAAAAAAAGCATGATCCAGACAAGAGACAGGAGATAACTCGCCCCCACGATCGTTTTCATCTTCTTGAGGTCGAGGAACGCGACGGTATAGTGAAAGAACGCTACCGCGATAAAAATAATCCCGCAGTATCCTATCCGCAGTAAAACATCAGCGGTGCTTTCACTGGATGAATTGAATGCCAAGGCATAGCAACAAAGCCACACCGCGCTGGTGGTGCCGAGCAGGAAGAATATGCGGTTGAAAATATTCCGTGAGTCTTTGATCAGTACAAATATGCTTAAAAAAACGAAGACCAGCGAGGTCAGTAATGGCGGGAGCGCGTAGAGATTCATCATACCTCCGTTAGATATCCTTTACGAATACAAAAATCGAGCAAAGTATTGAAAGATCCCTCATTTAAAGGAGTAAAGCGGAATCCGTCCCGGGCCAACAGATCGAGTGTTGCGGTAGAGTCGAAAACTGCCGGCCTGTCGATGAAAAGTAAATTTGGTTTTAAGAGGCGTAATTGGGATGGGGTCGGGTTTCCCTGGATGAATTTTTCATAGGTGACATATTCCGGAGGGGTCTTCCCGAGGCGTTTACATGTCAGATCCGCGATATAATCGGGAAGTACCGCGGCAGGCGCAAACGGGTGGTACGTTTTGTTAGGCACGGAGTTTTTTGATGAGATAATAAGTACGCTCCGGCAGAAGTCATCAACAAAAACGGTAGTTAATTTATAATTCTTTTCAACGGGGTAGCGCGTGAAAAACTCCCGGTTCCACAAATGGAGCGCCTGATATAAAGCCCGGTTAAAAGTCGGGATTTTTCCGGTGGTGGACTCTCCCAGTATGATCGGAGGACGGAAGATATCTATCCATAGCTTTTTTTGCCGGTACTCTCCCGCTATTTTTTCGGCTTCGAACTTGCTTTTTTCATACGCGCTGTTGAAACTTTGTCCGCCGTCGAGCATCTTTTCGTCAAACCTTCCCGCGTAATTGCCGCACACGTATAAAGTGCTGATGTGGTTGATTTTCTTCAGGTGGGGGCACTGCAAAGCGAAATCGAATAAATTTCGGGTCCCATCGGAATTTATTCGATTTATGTCATCCGCGGCCCGGTTAAAATCGGTGATCGCGGCGCAATTGAAGACCACTTCCGTTCCGTTACGTACTGCTTTCCTGTCGCGCGCGCATAATCCGAGATCTCCCGCGGCAGTAATATCTCCTGTTACAACGGCCAGGTTGCGTTTATACGCGTTGAATGTTTTTTTATCCCAGAAGTCGAGGACAGCTTTTACGCGTTCTTCCGCTTCAGCGCCCGGGTTCTTCCTGACGAGGGCAAATACGTTATGGTTATCCTGAAGCAATAATGTGAGGAAATAGGATCCGACTAAGCCGGTGGCCCCGGTGAGGAAAACGGTGGGTTTGCGCGAGGTGTCCATCATCTAATTTTTAGAGAAGACAACGCAACTGTTGTTACCGCCGAACGCGAAGCTGTTATTCAAAGCGGCGGTTACTGCGTGTTTTCGCGAAAAGTTAGGAACGCAATCAATATCGCAGTCAGGGTCAGGGGTTGTGTAATTGATAGTCGGCGGGATTTCCCCGTTTTTGATCGCGAGGCAACAGGTAACCGCTTCGATCGCGGAAGCCGCGCCCATGGTGTGGCCGAGCATCGATTTGATCGAGCTTGTCGGGACCCGTTTACCGCCGAAGAGTTCGTTTATCGCCGCGGATTCTTCTTTATCGTTTTGCCCGGTCCCTGTCCCGTGAGCGCTTATGTAATCGATATCATCGGGCGTGAGCCCCGCGTTTTTTACCGCGTTGGCCATCGCTTTCTTGAGTCCCGTTCGTTTCGGGATCGTGATGTGGTGCGCATCGCATGAAAGGCCGTAACCCGCGACCCGGGCATAGACATCTTTTTTTCTTTTCAGCGCGTTTTCTTCAGATTCAAGGATGAGGATCGCGGCCCCTTCTCCGAGTAACATGCCTGTGCGGTTTTTGTCGAACGGCGAACACGTTTCCGGGGCCATAGCGTAGATCCTTTGGAATCCCTGGAAGGCTATGCGGGAAATAGCCTCCGCTCCTCCGACTATCGCGATATCGGTCTCTTTGCTCCGTATCATGTCGTACCCGTAACCGATGCAATAATTACCCGCGGCGCAGGCGCAGGGAATAAGAAGGTTGTTGCCTTTGATCTTAAGGAACATCCCTATATTCCGGCACAGCGACGGCGGGAATGTATTGAGGACCTGGGTCTTGGTGATCCGCCCTCCCTTGTTCTTTAATAGATCTTCCGATGAGAAATCAAGGGAAGAATCTTCGGGCATTGTGGCGCCGATGATAAGGCTGCATTTCTCCCGTTTAACCTCAGCGAGCGTGATATTCGCGTCGTGAAGCGCGAGTTTGGTCGCCAGGATCGCCATCTGGGAGGCGCGGCCGTAGTATTTGATATGGCGTGAATGGATGAAACGGGTGGGATCGAAATGCTTGATCTCTCCCCCGTTATGGCGTTTATGGGTGGAGGTGTCGAATTGTTCGATCGCGCTGATTCCGGATTTACCGGCAAGCAGGTTTTTCCAGAATTTGTCTTTACCGATGCCGATCGAAGAAACGACGCCGACGCCGGTGACTACGACGTTATTATTCATGGGCGGCTTTAAGGACGATTCCGAAGGACAATATCCCTTCGGCGACGAGTGAATCCCCGACTTTTGCCGTTACCCCGATAATCCCGGCATTCGACAGAATTTTTATCGCGGTTACTTCCATGAGCAGGATATCTCCGGGGAATACCGGCTTCTTGAAGCGCATCTCGGTTTTTGCCAAAAGATAGTCGGGATGCCGGCGCGCGATCTCAGGTTTGAGCTGGCTGAACAGGATGATGGCGGATTGGGCAAGCGCCTCGGTAATGATCACGCCGGGGACTATCGGCTTTCCCGGAAAGTGGCCTTTAAAGAAGTAATCGTTGATGGTGAAATTCTTGGCGCAGACCGCTTTTCCCGCGGTGGCGTCGATTGAGAGGATCTTATCCACGAAAAGGAATGGATATCGGTGGGGAAGGAAGTTCTGTATATCCTCTATCGTCCAGTTTTGCGGCATTTATTTTAAGAGTTTCTCCAGTAATCTGTAGATATCGCCGATCGACCGGGTTTTCGCGATCTCTTCTTCCGGGATGACGACACGGAATTTCTTCTCGGTTGCCGCGACGATTTCCAGCGCCATCATACTGTCGACGCCGAGTTCTTCGACGAATTTCGCCGTCTCCGTCAGTTTGTCTTCCGGCAGGCTGGTGATATCCATTACCAGTTTCTTTACGGTATTCGTTATCGTTTCGTCAATCTTCATATTGCCATGCCTCCATCGATCTTAATGACCTCGCCGGTTATATAGCCCGCTTTCGAAGAAGCGAGGTAAACGCACAGGTCAGCGACTTCTTCCGTTTTGCCGAAACGCTTTAACGGGATGGCCTTAAGGAAGGACTCCTTCATCTCTTCTTTCATTCCCCCGATCATGTCGGTTTGGATGAATCCCGGGCATACGCAATTCACCCGGATACCGTATTGCGCTACTTCTTTTGCCAGGGATTTGGTCAGCCCGATAATCCCGGCTTTGGCGGCGCTGTAATTGACCTGCCGGGGCAGGCCGGTGATACCGCTGACGGAACCGATGTTGATGATGCACCCGTTTTTTTGTTTAAAAAGGGTGTAAATAGCCGCGCGGCAGATGTTAAACGTTCCACCGAGGTTGGTGTCAATGACGTCTTTCCAGTCATCCAACTCCATCATTGCCAATGCTTTGTCGCGGATGATCCCGGCGTTGTTGACCAGGATGTCGAGCCGGCCGAGTTCGGCGAGCGTTATTTCAATGGTTTTTTTGCACTGCGCGAAGTCGCGTACGTTGGTTTTTATCGCGACGGCCTTGACGCCCAGTTTGCCCAGGTCATTTTTGAGCGCCGCGGCCTCTTTTTCGCTGGAATTATAGGTGAATGCTATATGTGCGCCTTCCCGCGCGAAAGCGAAACAGCAGGCTTTCCCGATCCCTCGGGCTCCACCGGTAATGACCGCGACGTTATTTTTAAGTTCATCCATAATTATATTTTTTGTAAAACAACGGTGCTATTATACCCGCCGGGGCCGAAAGAGTCAATTAAAGCTATCTTGACCTCTTTTTGTCGGGCGTGGCCGGGAACGCAGTCAATGTCGATCTCAGGATCCCGTAATTTATAATTTATAGTAGGGGGAAGGAAATCTCTTTCCATGGCGCCGAGTACTGAGGCGATCTGCAAGCCTCCTGAGGCCGCCATAGTCTCGCCGAACATTGATTTTATTGAGCTGATGGGGAGTTTCTTGATTTTTGCGCCGAAGATCTCCTTTAAGGCTTTAATTTCCGCGAGATCCCCTTCTTTGCTGGAGTTGGCGCAACTGGAAACGTAATCTACCGCTTCCGGTGAGATGGCGGATTGTCGCATGGCGTGTTTAATCGCGGTGATCAGCCCTTCTGTCTTGGGATGGATCTTGCCGATCCGGTACGCGTCAAAATACGATCCGGTTCCCAGGATACGGCATAACGCTTTGCCGTTACGGCGCGCGCAGTTCTGTTCGGTTTCAAGCACGAGTACGACGGCCCCCTCGCCGAGAAGCGGGCCGTTCCGCCGTTTGTCGAACGGGCAGGATACCGCTTCTCCTTTGAGCCCCGCCATGAAGCCAAGTTTGTTGAATCCCCAGAACGGCGTGTAGGAAAGCGTATCCACGCAACCGACCAGCACCTGATTTGCCCTGCCGGTTGCCAGCGCGTTCATCGCGTACTTCAGTGATTCCAGGGCCGACGTGTAGCCGGTGTTTATCGTCGTATTGAAACCCTGTATATTGAAATAGATGGAGACATGCGACGATGCCGCGTTCAGCACGGTCGAGGGAAACAGCGCCGGCGACGCGAAATCGAGCCCCTCGGAGAAGACCTCTTTGTCGAATTCGTGGACCGACCACAGGTGCGAGAATGTCGTGCCGGTGCATACGCCGATCTCATCGGTGTTTTCTTCGGTGACGGTGATGTTCGCGTCCCGGAGGGCGAGTTGGGCGGCGGTAATCAGTAAAAGGGCGTTACGGTCGAGATTGCGGATCTTAGTTTTGTTGAGATGTGCCGCGGGGTGAAAGTCTTTTATCTCCGCGCCGAGTTTGACCGGGAACTCCGCGCAGTCGAAAAGGCTGATCTCCGTGAACGCGCCGGCGCCGGACTGGAGGCGCTTGAAATAATCGTTTTTTCCGATCGCGCCGGGAGCGATTACCCCGAGGCCGCTGATGACGATGTCCTTTTTCAGGGTCATCAGCTTATTTCCCCTCCGGGGACCAGGATGTGGAAATTGTGGCGGGAGGCCGTATCGGCGATGTAGTCGATCTTGTCGGGGTTGACGTTATTCCCCAGGGAATAGTTCACGAAATTCTCTTCCAGCGCCAGGAGCATGGTTTCCGCCAGCGCGGGGTAGATCGAGCGCTGGGGAAGGTCAAGGTACAGGTCAAGCCGGTCATTGAACGGCGTGGTGATGTTCTTGCAGTCGACGGCGCAGATGTCGCTCCTCTCGCTCGCTTTTTCGATCGCTCCCCCGAAGATCGAGGCGTCGCAGAAAACGGCGCGGGGCTGAAGGCGCGCGCTGTCGAGCAGGCAGTGCAATTGGTCGGCGTTGATGACGATATCGGCCTGGGAGACCGCCTTGCTTAAGTCGTTCTCGATATCGATATGGACCGGTGAGGTTGCCTGGATGTTTTTGCGCATCAGTTCCAGGCGGTGCGTTTTGTCGCCGGACAGGATGATGCGCGCGGCCGTGTCCGCGAATTTCCGGGTACAGAGCAGGCCGACGGTGTTGGCCGGCGACAGGATGGTGAGGGTCGAGCTCTTAAGGTCTTTTTTGTTCTTTCGCGCGGCTTTGAACGCGGCTTCATAGAGCGACCACGCGGTGAAGGCGGATCCGGTGGTTACCGGGACTTTCATGTGCTTGTAAAGGAGCGATTTTTTGTCCGCGACCACGCCGTAATAGCCGCCGAGGCCGAGGATCTTGAAGCCGAGTTTCTCGCGCAGGCCGCCGGCCGTGATGATACGGTCGAATATCGCTTCATCGTCCTGTTTGACGATCTCATCGGGATGGATCGGCGACATGATGATCGCGCCGCTCACCTCGTTCCCCCGCGCGTCCCGGAGGTGCCGGAGCGGGAGGATCTTGAACGATTCGTTCTTCAGGAATATCCGGATGAATGAAGATGGCAGTATCCGGGTAAGCGGCCAGAATGACTTTATCTGGTGGATATCGACCGGATGCATCAGGAACGCGAATGTAGTCTTCATTAGCACAGATTATACGGTAATAGTCATGAGATGTCAAGACGACAGCGGCAGGATGTATAGATAAGATAAAGCCCTTTCAGGGTGAGATCGGGGTCTATTTTGTCGATCCCACGGCAGTATTTTGTGAGAAGCGCGATATTGCCGCCGGTCCCGACAACCTTGGCTGACCGGCCGATCTTCGCCTTAATGCGTTCGGAAAGGTTATCGGTGAGGCAGGCCAGGCCATAGATAATGCCGCTGAGGATGCTGGTCTTTGTTTCCCTGCCGATGAATTCACGGGGCGGGGCGAGTTTGACCCTGGGAAGCAGTGCAGTGCGCGTGTAGAGGGCTTCCAGAGATATCCCCAGGCCGGGCATGATCATTCCTCCCAGATATTCTTTTTTCCTTGAGATGCAGTCAAAGGTGACCGCGGTGCCGAAATCGATCACTATCAACGGACTGCCGTACAGCATGATCCCCGCATAGGCGTTGACCAGGCGGTCCTGGCCGACTTGACGGGGTTTGCGGTAGGCATTCGTGACCGGTACGGAAAGATTCTTCCCGAGGACGTACGGTTTGCGTTTGAGGAAACGCAGGCAATGGGCCTCCAGCAGTTCGCATACGTGGGGGACTACGCTGGAGATGATGATATCGTCCGGCGCTGTTTTCCCCAGTTTTCTTTTCAGCGCCGTCAGGGTGTACGCGGCCGTGGGGATACGGAACTGGGATGCCAGCCGTTTCCCCCGGAATAATCCGAATGTGATGCTGGTGTTGCCGATGTCGATCGCGAGTAATGTCATGATGCACCTTTGCAACCTCGACAGGACCCGCATCTGAAACCGCGGTTTCAGATGCGGGTCCTGTCGGGGGAATCCTATGTGGGTTTTGTCGTTTTAGCTTTGAGTTCCGTTATCTTGTCGCGGATGAGCGCCGCTTTTTCGAATTGCAGGTTGCGTGCGCAGAGTTCCATCTCGCGCTCAAGATCGGCGATATACTGGCCGAGCTCGTAGTCCACCCCGTTTTGTCCCGTAAGTCCCTGAAGGAAATCCTCGGTGTCCGCGAGGTCCTCTATTCCTTCTTTGATCGCTTTCTGGATGGACCGCGGGGTAATCTTGTTCTTCGTGTTGAATGCCATCTGTTTTTTGCGCCGGCGGTCGCATTCGGCGATGGTCTGTTTCATTGAGCCGGTGATGGTATCGGCGTACATGACCACCGTGCCGTTGATATTGCGCGCCGCCCTTCCCGCCACCTGGATGAGCGAGGTTGCCGAACGCAGGAACCCTTCTTTGTCCGCGTCGAGTATCGCCACCAGTGAGACCTCGGGAAGGTCAAGCCCTTCCCGCAACAGATTGATCCCTACCAGGCAGTCAAAATCTTTCCGGCGCAGTTCCCGCAGTATTTTAGAGCGGTCGATGGTCTGTATCTCCGAATGGAGATATTTTACCTTTAATCCCATCTCCTGTAAATAGTTTGTGAGGTCTTCGGCCATGCGCTTCGTCAGGGTGGTGACCAGCACCCGTTCGTTTTTCTGCGCGCGTTCCCGGATCTCTTTCGCTAAATCCTGGATCTGTCCCTCGCTGGGCCGGATCACGATCGCGGGGTCTACCAGCCCGGTGGGGCGGATGATCTGTTCGATTATCCGCCCTTTGCAGAGGCCGATCTCGTACGGTGACGGGGTGGCCGAGACAAAGACCATCTGCTGGGTCAGATCACGGAATTCATCGAATTTCAGCGGCCGGTTGTCCAGGCAGGACGGCAGGCGGAATCCGTAGTCCACCAGGACATTTTTGCGCGCTTTGTCCCCTTCGAACATCCCCCGGACCTGCGGGAGTGTCGCGTGGGATTCGTCGACGATGGTCAGGAATTTATCGGGAAAATAGTCAAGCAGGCAGTACGGGCGCGATCCCGTCGGCCGGCCGGAGATATGGCGCGAATAATTCTCGATGCCGTGGCAGTAGCCGATCTCCGAGAGCATTTCCAGATCGTACCGGGTGCGCGATTCCAGACGCTGGGCCTCGAGGAGTTTGTTCCTGCTTCGCAGGGATTTCAGCTGTTCATCCAGTTCCCGGGAGATCGATTCGACCGCTGTGCGGGTCTGCTCTTCGGAGGCGATGAAATGTTTCGCCGGGTAGATGGCGACGGTATCAAGCGACTGCAGTACATGTCCGGTCACCGGATCGATCTCGGAAATGCGTTCGATCGTATCGCCGAAAAGCTCGACCCGGAGGGCTTTTTCCCGGTAGGCGGGGAATATCTCCACGACGTCCCCCCGTACCCTGACCTTTCCCCGGCTGAAGTCGTAATCGTTGCGCTCGTACTGGATCTTGATGCATTTGCGGATGAGCTCGTCCCTGTCGACCTCCTGCCCTTTGCGCAGGTAGACCAGCATCCCCTGGTATTCTTCGGGGGAGCCGAGATTGTAGATGCAGGATACCGAAGCGACAATGAGCACGTCTTTGCGCGACATGAGCGATGTCGTCGAGGAAAGGCGCAGGCGGTCCAGCCGGTCGTTGATGGCGGAATCTTTTTCGATATAGGTGTCGGTCTGCGGGATGTACGCCTCGGGCTGGTAGTAATCGTAGTAGCTGACGAAATACTCTACTGCGTTGTGGGGAAAGAATTCCTTGAATTCCGAATATAACTGCGCCGCGAGTGTTTTGTTGTGGGAGATGACGATCGTGGGCTGGTTGATCGCGGCGATGGCGTTGGCCAGGGTGAAGGTCTTGCCCGAGCCGGTGACGCCCAGGAGCGTGGAATGTTTCTGCCCGGACGTGATCGCCGCGGTCAGCTCTTTTATCGCCCGGGGCTGGTCGCCGGTGGGTTTGAACTTGGAAACAAGCTTGAAGGTGTCCAAGTTCAGACGATATCCATGGAGATATCGACCGAGCTGACGCTGTGGGTCAGGTCGCCGATCGAGATGATATCGACTCCGGTGGCGGCCATTTGCTTGACGTTGTCCATGTTCACGCCGCCGGATACCTCAAGCTTCGTGCGCGGATGGTGGCTGTTGAACACGGTGTTGTTCCTGACCTCGACCGCTTTTTTGACGTCATCGAGCTCCATATTATCGAGCATGATCACGTCCGGTTTGAAACGCAGGGCATGCTTGAACTCGGCGAGGTTTTGCACCTCGATCTCGATCTTGAAACCTTTGGGGACTTTGGGAAGCTGGTTGTAGCCGTCCATGACCTGGAGATGGTTGTCTTTGATGAGGATCATCTCGTCGAGCCCCATGCGGTGGTTGAACCCCCCGCCGATCCGGACCGCGTATTTCTGCAGGGCGCGCAGGCCCGGCAGGGTTTTGCGGGTATCGGTGATCTTCGTTTTGTGCGGCTCGATCTTGGCGACGTATTCCCGCGTTTTGGTGGCGATGCCGGAAAGCAGGCTGAGGATGTTCAAACCCACGCGTTCGGCGCTGAGGATGGCGTGCGCCTTGCCTTCGAGCTTCGCGATGGTCTTCCCTTTTTTAACGGAATGGCCCTCGTGCGCGACCGCCTGGAACTTGATATCTTTGTCGACCAGATGGAAGACGCGTTCGATGACTCCCATGCCGCAGATGAGGAAATCCTCTTTGGCGATAAGGACGGCCTTTACCGTTTTCGCCTTTGGTATGGTCAATTGGGTGGTGATATCGCCGTGGCCGATATCCTCGAAGAGCGCGTGGCGGATAAGCGTGTCCAGCCGTTCCTGGTCAAGTTTGGGTTCGTCGTGCGAGAGGAAATAGCTAATCTGAGAGTCCATGTCGTACCCCCTTGAGCTTGGTGAGCGTCTGTCCCAGTTCCGCGAGTTTCGTTTTTTCTTTTTCAACGATCTCCGCCGGCGCCCGCTCCACAAAATTTTTACTGGCGAGCAAACCTTCTTTCGCTTTTATCTCCTGTTCGGCCCGTTTGATCTTTTCGTCGATTTTCGTCTTTTCTTTGGCGATGTCGATCACGCCTTCGAGCAGTATGGAGATATGGACATCGGCGACTACCGAGGCGATCGTCGATTTCCTCGGGTTGTAGCATTCTTCGATCCCGATGACGGATTTGGTCAGCACGCACAGGACCGGTGTGAGCCCGTCCAGGAGCCCCCGGAGTTTATTGTCGGGGCACGCCAGGAACGCGTTGATCTCCGCGGATGCCGGGATGCCTACCTCCGTGCGCATGTTGCGGATGGCGGTGATGGCCTCGAACGCAATTTCCATGCGCGCGTCGTTCTTGCGGTCGATGAGTTTATCGTTCGCTTCGGGGTAGGGCTGGGTCATGATCGAGCCGCAGTCCGGCCGGAGTTTTTGCCAGATCTCTTCGGTGATGAACGGCATGAACGGGTGCATGGCGCGCAGGATGCCTTCAATGACGGTGAAAAGCACGGCCTGAGTCTGTACCGACTGGATCTCGGGTTTGACCATCTCCAGGTACCAGTCGCAGAATTCGTGCCAGAAGAAATGGTAGAGCTCGTTGGACGCCTCGTTGAACTTGTATGCCTCCAGGAACTTCCGGGTGTTTTTAAGGCAGAGGTTGTAGCGGCTGAGGATCCACTTGTTGCTGTCGGAAAGCTTCTCGGACGGCAGTTTTTTTACCAGTTCCGCTATCGCGCTTTTCTCGAGGTTCAGCAGGACGAAGCGCGAGGCGTTCCAGATCTTGTTGCAGAAATTCCTTCCCTGTTCGAATCGTTCCTTGGACAGGAATACGTCGGATCCCTGTGCCGAGAAGATCAGGCTGAAGCGCAGGGCATCGGTGCCGTATTCGGCGATGATCTCCAGCGGGTCGATGGAATTCCCCAGCGACTTTGACATCTTCCTTCCTTCGGCGTCGCGCACGGTGCCGTGGAGATAGACGTCGGAGAACGGGAGTTTGCCCATGAATTCGTAGCCCGCCATGACCATCCGGGCCACCCAGAAGAAAATGATCTCGGGCGCGGTGATCAGCGCCGAAGTGGGGTAAAAATATTCCAGTTCCGCCCGGGCTTTATCCGGATCTTTCACCGCCGCTGATTTGAACGGCCAGCCGAACGTGGCGAAAGGCCAGAGCCAGCTGGAGAACCAGGTGTCCAGCACGTCCTCATCCTGGCGCAACTCCGGGTTGCCGCAGTGCGGGCATTTCTCCGGGCGGGATTTTGAGACGATCACTTTGTCCGGGCATTTGGCGCAGTAATAGACCGGGATGCGATGGCCCCACCAGATCTGCCGGGAGATGCACCAGTCCTGGATATTCTCCATCCAGTTCAGGTAGACCTTTGTCCAGCGCTTGGGGTGAAATTTGATCTTTCCGCTCTTCACCGCTTCGACCGCCGGTTTCGCCAGGGGGGCCATTTTCACGAACCACTGTTTCGACAGGTACGGCTCGATGATGGTGTGGCACCGGTAGCAGTGCCCGGCAGAAAGCGCGTGCGGTTCCACTTTCTGTAGGAGCCCCTGTTCCTTAAGGTCCTCGAGGATGACCTCCCGGGCCTCAAAACGGTCTTTGCCGGCGTATTCGCCGGCGCTGGCGTTCATCGTGCCGTCCGGGTTCATCACGTTGATGAATTCCAGGTTGTGGCGTTTGGCGGTGGCGTAATCGTTGGGGTCGTGCGCCGGAGTGATCTTTACCGCGCCGGTGCCGAATTTCTTGTCGACCATTTCGTCGGCGATCACCGGTATCTCGCGGTTGACGAGCGGCAGGATGAGTGTCTTTCCGATTATCTTTTTGTACCTGCGGTCTTTGGGATTGACCGCGACCGCGGTATCGCCGAGCATGGTCTCCGGGCGCGTGGTGGCGACGGTGACAAAGGTATCCTTTTCGCCCTTGACGGGATAATTCAGGTAATACAGATTGCCTTGAAGGTCGTGATGCGGGGCTTCTTCGTCGGCAAGGGCGGTCTGACAGCGCGGGCACCAGTTGATGATGCGCGCGCCCTGGTAGATGAGCCCTTTTTCGTAGAGGCGCACGAACACTTCCATCACCGAGTCCGAGTAGGCCTCGTCCATGGTAAAGCGGGTGCGCGACCAGTCGCAGGAGGCGCCGAGTTTTTTGAGCTGGCGGATGATGGTGGAGCCGTATTGCTCCTTCCACTGCCAGACGCGTTCGAGGAATTTGTCCCGGCCCAGGTCCTGGCGCGTGAGCCCTTCTTTAGCGATCGATTTTTCCACCACGTTTTGCGTGGCGATGCCCGCGTGGTCGGTGCCCGGCATCCACAACGTTTCCTCCTGTTTCATCCGGTGGTAGCGGATGAGTATATCCTGGAGGGTGTCGTTCAGGGCATGGCCGATGTGGAGTATGCCGGTGACATTCGGGGGCGGTATGACGATGCAGAAAGTTTTTTCGCGGCCGTTTGTGCCCGCGGCAAAACGGTTGTCGGTTTCCCACTGCGCGTACCACTTCTCTTCGACTTCTTTATGCGAATAAACCTTGTTGAGTTCTATCATTTCCCGTCTTTCATCAGCTTGTATTCTACGCTGTCCGTGAGCGCCTGCCAGGAAGCCTCGATGATGTTTTCCGAGACGCCGATCGTGTTCCAGGAATCGGTCTCGTCCTGAGACTGGATAAGGACGCGCACCTTTGCCGCAGTCCCCGCTTTTTCCTCCAGTACGCGCACTTTGAAGTCGGAAAGGTGCATCTTCGCCAGCGACGGGTAGAATTCCATGAGCGCTTTGCGCAGGCAATTATCCAGCGCGTTGACCGGGCCGTCGCCTTCCGCGGCGGTATGCTCGACCTTCCCGTTGACCTTGACCTTTATGATCGCCTCGGTGGTTACGTTACCATTCGCGTCTTTGTTGACGACCACGCGGAATGACTCCAGCTTGAACGATTCTCTGACCTTTTTCATCGCTTTATTCAGCAGGAGCTCGAATGAAGCCTCCGCGGCCTCGAAGTGGAACCCTTTCATCTCCAGATCCTGGAGAAGTTTGTGGATCTTCTTCGTTTTGGGGTCGTCTTTCGTCAGGTCGATATGGAATTCTTTGGCCATGATGAGGATGCCGCTTTTTCCGCCCAGCTCTGAAACGAGCACCCGGCGCCGGTTGCCGACCGCCGCAGGATCAAGGTGCTCGTATGACTGGGTGTCCTTGACCATGGCGTTGATATGCACGCCGGCCTTGTGCGCGAACGCGGACTCGCCCGCGTACGGCTGGTTGTTCGGATGGCGCAGGTTGCTGACTTCGGCTATGAAATGCGACGCTTCGGTAAGCTTCGTGAGCTGTTTATCCGTAATGCAGTCGCAGCCCATTTTTAATTTAAGGTTGGCGATGATCGGGACCAGATCGGCGTTGCCGCATCGTTCCCCGTAGCCGTTCATCGTGCCCTGCACCATGACACAACCCGCTTCGACCGCCGCCAGGCTGCTGGCCACGGCGGTAGCGCTGTCGTTATGGCAATGGATGCCCAGCGGGGTTTTGAGCAGGGGCGCGATCTCGGAAACGACCGCGGTGATGTGCGACGGCAACATCCCTCCGTTGGTATCGCACAGGACGAGGAACGCGGCGCCCGCGTTTTCAGCTGTCTGCAGGCACCGGAGGGCGTACGCGGGGTCGTCGCGGTACCCGTCGAAGAAATGCTCGGCGTCATAGAATACGGTGATCCCTTTGTTTTTCAGGAAAGTGATACTGTCGGCGATCATCGCCAGGTTCTCTTCCGGCGTGGTCTTCAGGACGTTCCGGACGTGCAGGAGCCAGCTTTTGCCGAAAATACAGCAGTATTTGACGCCGGAGGCGACGATCTGCTTGAGGTTGGCGTCGCGGGCGGCCGGGATCCCGGCGCGGCGCGTGGAACCGAACGCGGTGACGCGGCTGTTCGCGAGCCGTTTACGCGCCATTTTCGCGAAAAAGAGGGCATCTTTGGGGTTTGACCCGGGCCATCCCCCCTCGATATACTGGACGCCCAGCTCGTCAAGCTTTTCCGCGATGCGGAGCTTGTCCTGGAGGGAATAGTTGATCCCCTCGCCCTGCGAGCCGTCGCGCAGTGTCGTATCGTAGATGACTATCTTTTTCGCCGTGTTCTTCATGATCAGCCGAGTTTGAAATTCGCGTGTATCGTTTTTACCGCGAGGTCCGCGAACTTTTTCTTGATGATGCAGGAAATGCTGATATCCGATGTCGAGATCATCTCGATGTTGATATCGTTGTCCGCGAGCATCCCGAAAAGCATCGCGGCGACGCCGGGATGCGATTTCATCCCGACCCCGACGATAGAGACCCGGGCGATATCGGAATCCTCAAGGACCTCGTCCACGCCGAGTTTGCCCGCGACCGCCCTGGCGATCTTGAGCGTTTTGGCGACCTCGGCCTTGCCGATGGTGAACGAGATGTCGGTCTTGCGGGTGTGGCTGACGTTCTGCACGATCATATCCACGCTTACCCCGCCGGCGGCGAGCTCTTTGAATACCTTCGCGGCGACCCCCGGTTTATCCGGGACATTGACGAGCGTTATTTTCGATTCGTTCCTGTTCAGGGTGACTCCGGTGATCAAAGCGCCTTCCATTCTCTTGACCTCCTTGACGATCATTGTGCCCGGGTTCGTGTTGAATGACGACCGGCAGTGGATCGGGACGTTGTATTTTTTAGCTACCTCTATCGAGCGCGGCTGCATGACCTGCGCTCCCAATGACGCCATCTCGAGCATCTCATCGAATGTGATCGCGTCGAGCTTTTTCGCTTTCGGCTCGATGCGCGGGTCGGTGGTGTAGATGCCGTCGACGTCCGTGTATATCTCGCATTCCCTGGCCTTGAGCGCTTTGGCCAGCGCCACCGCGGTAAGGTCCGAGCCTCCGCGGCCGAGCGTGGTGATATTGTCGTCCGGGGTGATGCCCTGGAAACCGGCGACGATCACGATCTTGCCGCCGGCCAGTTCCCTGCGGATACGGCTCGCGGTGATCTTGACGATGCGTGCTTTCGTGTGGTTCGTGTCGGTGATGATGCCTACCTGGGCGCCGGTCAGCGAGATGGCCTCGAAACCGAGTTTATGGATGGCCATGGCCAGGAGGGCGACCGATATCTGCTCGCCCGTCGACAGGAGCATGTCCATTTCGCGTTCCGACGCGGCGGGGTTGATCTTGTCCGCCAGCTCGATGAATTCATCGGTCGTGTCGGCCATTGCCGATACGACTACCACCAGGTTGAACCCCTTCTTTTTGTATTCGACAACGCGTTTGGCGACAGCCTGAAGGCGCTCCACGTTCGCCACGGATGATCCGCCGAATTTCTGCACGATAAGCTTTTTCATCTCTTCCTGTTGTGCCTTTCCTGATGGTTAACGGTTCACTTCGCCAGCTTCTTTATGTATGATATGCCGATACGGTATTTTTCCTCATTGGCGTAGCGGCTGCTGTAGACGACCTTCCCCCAGACGGTCGCCGCGTCCCTGAACGTGGTGAAGGGGAATTTTATACTGAGCTTGACGATCTGCCGGTCGATCTTGCGGTCGGCGTAGAACGCGATCCCCGCCATGGTGATGTCATCGACGATATATTCCTGGGTGCTGGCGTCTTTGACCGGCTCCAGGATGCGGCAGGTGATCGCTTTGTTAGTGGGTACTTTTATGCGCATCCATTTGCGCCGCCGCTTTATCGACAGCGCGCGCAGGTTCAGCAGGCGGTATCCCTCGACCAACAACAGGGCCGCGAGCAGGATCAGTAAGACAAACATGACCGTGTTGATGTTCGTCATTTGCTTTGTCCTCCCGTAGTTTCGTTGCCGGAACCTTTGATAAAGAAGTCCATCAGCTCGGATCCTTTTTCGATGAAAAGGTCGGATTTTTCCGCTTCCCGTTCGCTGTATGCGGCGAAACCTCTGCCGGGGATCCCTTCCCCGAGCGCGCCGAAAAGGACCACGTCCCTGGTATGGGTCTTAAGCGAGACCGGCGTGGCGTGGTCGGGCAGTACCAGCACGCGGAAGTTAGCGTGTTTTTTGAACGCCTCGAGCACGGTCCCCACCACCAGTTTATCGAACCGCTCGATCGCGGTGATCTTCTCACGGAGCTCGCCGTTGTGTCCGGCTTCGTCCGGGGCCTCCACGTGAACGAAAACAAAATCTTTCGATTCCAGGGAACGGAGCGCCGCCTTCGCTTTCCCTTCGTAATCGGTATCGTAATAGCCGGTCGCGCCCGGGACGTTGATCACCTCGAGCCCCGCGAGCGTTCCGAGCCCTTTGATCAGGTCGACCGCGGAGATGACCGATCCGGTCAATCCGTACTTTTCCGTGAATTTCGGCAGGGCGGGTTTTTTCCCCTGTCCCCAGAGCCAGATCATGTTGCCCGGGTTCTCCTTCAGGTCTATCCTGACGGAATTGATCTCACTGGCGTCGAGCACCGCGCGCGAGCGCGTCATCAGGTCGACGAGCGTCTCGGCGTTCTTCCCCCGGGGGAGATGCGGCCGGTACTCTTTTCCCGTGATGTCATGCGGCGGCGTCGTCTGCACGCGGTCGTACCGCGTGCCGGCGCCGCGCGCCACCATGATGTGGCGGTAACTTGTGCCCGGGTAGAATTGGAAGGCTTCGGTGCCGATCTTTTTGTTGACCTGGTCGATGAGCGTCCGCGCTTCTTTCGAGCTGATATGCCCGGCGCTGTAATCGATGATGGCCTTTTCCCCGATCGTCACCAGGTTACAGCGGAAAGCGACGTCGTTGTCTTCGAGCTGGATGCCGAGGTTGACCGCTTCCAGGGGGCCGCGCCCGGTATAACACGTGACGGGGTCATAGCCGAGTATCGCCATATTGGCGACATCGGACGCCGGCGGCACGTTATCGGGAACGGTTTTTACCCGGCCCAACCGGCCGTAGCGCGCGATGTAATCCATGTTCGGCGTATACGCGACTTCCAACGGCGTGCGGTCATTGAGTTCTTTGACCGGGTAATCCGCCATTCCATCCGCTACCAGCACGATATATTTCATAAGGTTTTCAGCATTTTCCGCACGAGCATTTACCCGAATGCGGCAGTTGATTGAAATACGCGTCCAGGTACATGCCCAGGAGCTCGACCAGTTCTTCTTTTGAGCCCGCTTCCGGGACGATCCCCTGGGGAGATACCACAAATGCCCGGTAGTTTCCGTCCTTCACCGTGTTCGCCACGATGATGTTCGCCCGCGAGCGTTTGCCGAGTTCCCGCGCCGCGGCGATGAGTGGTTTCGGCCCCGCGCCGGGGATGAACTTGAACGCGACGAGCAGCGCTCCCGGCGCTTTTCTCCGGATCATATCGATGAGCTTGGGCGCGCGCGCCAGCGTGATCTTCAGTTTCGGCAGGTTCGAGCTGATCTTTCCTTTCGCGCGGCGCTCCGGCAGATAGTCGGAAACCGCGGCGGAATGGATGATCGCGTCGTACCTGTTCCCCGACAACTCTTTTTCGAGGAGTTCCTTCAGCTCGGTAAAGAACGTGAATCCGATGACCTTGACCTTTTTGTCGGCGACAAACGCCCCGCAGGGCCCCCGGAGCACGGTGACATCCGCTCCCGCCTTGCGCAGTGCCGCGGCGATGCGCGCGCCGGTCTCTCCGCTCGCGGTGTTGCTGATCACCCGGACACTGTCGATCGCCGCCCATGTGGGGCCGGCGGTAATAAGCACGCGTTTATTTTTTAATGACATCAATAGCCGATGATTTTGAGGATGGTTTTAAGGTCGGCCTTCACTTCCAGGGGTTTCTTTATGGAGCCAATCGCCCTGTCCGGGTCTTTGAGGCCGTGTCCGGTAAGCACGCAGACCATCCGGGCCGGTTTTTTAAAAAATCCTTTTTTCGCCAGTTTGATGAGCCCGGCGACGGACGCGGCGGATGCCGGTTCGCAGAATACGCCGTCTTTGGCCGCCAGTTGTTTATAGGCGTCGAGTATCTGGGCGTCGGTGACTTTGTCGATGAGCCCGCCGGATTCGTCGCGCGCCGCTTCGGCCTGTTTCCAGCTTGCCGGGTTGCCGATCCTGATCGCGGTGGCGATGGTCTCGGGGTTCTTTACCGGTTTTCCTTTGACGATGGGGCATGCCCCCGCCGCCTGGAATCCGAGCATCTTCGGCAGGGTTTTGATCCTGCCTTCCGCTTTGTACTCTGTGTAGCCTTTCCAGTACGCGGTGATGTTCCCGGCGTTGCCGACGGGGATTATATGGAAGTCCGGCGCCCCTTCCAGCGCGTCGCAGATCTCGAACGCGCCGGTCTTCTGCCCCTCGATGCGGAACGGGTTGAGGGAATTGACCAAGGTGATCGGATAGCTTTTGGTGATCTCTTTGACCAGTTCGAGGGCGTCGTCGAAATTCCCTTTTATCGCCAGCACGGTCGCCCCATGGATCATCGCCTGGCTGAGTTTTCCCAGCGCGATGTGGCCGCCGGGTATCAGCACGACGCATTTGAGCCCCGCGCGCGCCGCGTACGCGGCCGCCGATGCCGACGTGTTGCCGGTAGAGGCGCACATGACCGCGCGTGAGCCCGCTTCGCAGGCCTTTGAGATGGCCATGGTCATGCCGCGGTCCTTGAACGAACCGGTGGGATTGAGCCCCTCATATTTCAGGTAGACCTCGGAGCCCTTGCCGAGCATGGCGCTGAGCCAGTTCGAGTAGACCAGCGGGGTATTGCCCTCATTGAGCGTGATGACGGGGGTCGCGCGCGTGACCGGCAGGTACCGCCGGTATTTATCGATGAGCCCTTTATACATTTATACTTCCTCGATTCTGATGGCCACCGATTTTTCGTGGACCACGTCCATTTTGTTGATGATCGCCAGCGCGGCGCGCAGGTTCTTCTCTTTTGCCTCGTGGGTGATCATGACGATCGGGACGGAATGGCTTTTCCCCCGTTCCTTCTGGGTGACCGAGGCGATGGAGATGCCGAATTTCGCCAGCACTCCGGCGATCTTCGCCAGGACGCCGGGTTTGTCCAGCGCCATGAGGCGGATATAGTATCTGCTCGAGGTGTCGTCGATTTTGCGCAGGCGGGTGATCGTCCGGTCCGGGATAATATTGAGTGTGGGCCGGAAGAGCCCCGCTTTGATCGCCTGGGTCAGGTCGACCAGGTCGGAGACCACGCCGGAGGCGGCGCATAATTGCCCCGCGCCCGGCCCCGAGAATAACAGGTCGCCGGCCAGGTCGGACGCCGCGTAGATGGCGTTATTGACCCCCGTGATCGCGGCCATGGGATGCGATTCGGGGATGAGCGTGGGATGCACGCGCACCTCCAGGCTGTCAGTTTCTTTCATCCCGATCGCCAGCAGTTTGATCGCGAAGCCGAGTTCTTTGGCGTAGTTGATGTCGGAAAGCTCTATCTGCGAGATGCCTTCGGTGTGGACGTCGGTCATGTCCACCAGCCGGCCCCAGCACAGGTACGCCAGGATCACCAGCTTATGGCAGGAATCGATGCCTTCGATATCCAATGTCGGGTTCGCTTCGGCGAAGCCCCGGGCCTGCGCTTCTTTGAGCGCCTGCGCGAAGGTGCAGTTGGTGTCGGCCATCTGCGAAAGGATGAAATTCGACGTGCCGTTGACGATCCCGTAGACGCTGTCGAACGTGTTGGCGACCAGCCCTTCGCGAAGGGATTTAATGATCGGGATGCCCGCGCCCACCGACGCCTCGAAATAGATGTTTGTGCCGCAGTCGCGCGCCAGCGCGAAGAGCTCCTTGCCTTCTTCGGCGAGGAGCGCTTTGTTGGCGGTTACCACGTTCTTGCCGTTGCGCAACGCTTCGGCGATGAATTCCTTGGCCGGGTGGATGCCGCCGATGAGCTCGACCACGACGTCTATCTGGGGGTCGTTGAGCACCTGGCGGCAATCGTTCGTGAGGATGCCTTTTTCCAGGGTCACGCCTTTGCGCCGGGTGGTTATGTCCTTGTCGCAGATCTTTTTGATGACGATCTCCGAACCGGTCTTTTCGATGAGCAGTTTACGGCGGTCGCGGAGTATCTTGACGAGGCCCGCGCCGATATTCCCGAAACCGATAAGCCCTACGTTGATTTTTTTCATGATGGCTGCTTTTTAAGGTAATAGTCCACGGTATTATTCAGTACGCCCCGGTGGTTCTCGTCGACCGCGAGGAACTCGAGCCGCGTGTCGTAGATGAGGTCCTGCGTGATCTCCTGGGATTCGACGACCCTGCCGATGAGCATGATCGGGTTGCGTTCGAACGGAAGCCTGATCTCGACCGCGAGGTGGGTATTGGGGGCGAACGACCGGTTCGTCGTCAACAGCATGCCGCCGAGCGAGAGGTTCTTTGTCTGGGTAACGTCGGTGTTATTCTCGTCGAGTATCCGGTAAGAAACGATGAACCGCCCGGTAATCCGCTGATTCCTGCGCCGTTCACTGCCGTCGGGATTCATTTCCCACCCCTTTCGTTCACAAGGGCCCACGCGATATATTCCCGTAAAGCGCTTTTTTGTTCCTCATCGAGAGGAAGGAATTCGACGCGGATATGGAATTGTTTTGTGTAGGCGGAAGAGATAACCTTGCCGTTGACTTCCAGGACCCCCTGCGGCCGTGTCGGCATCCGTATCTTGAGGGTGCAGATATCCCCGGGACGCATGTCGGTGCCGGTGCGCAGGCAAATGCCTGTTTCTGAGATATCGTTGATCATGCTCGTATCCCAAACGAGCGAATCACCATCGCGCACGCCGAACTGAACGGCAAGCGGTTTCTTGATGCGGATGGATTTGCGCTTTTCCTCGAACACCGGCGCCTCCCTCCTGGTTGTTGTGCTGACTTGGCTAATTTGGTCGGGGCGGACGGACTTGAACCGTCGACCTCTTGAACCCCATTCAAGCGCTCTAGCCAAACTGAGCCACGCCCCGAAAATCGACCTATTGAAATCTACTCGGCCTTTTTCTCCCGTTTCATCAGGCGGCTGACCGCCTTCACGGGAGACATGCCTTTATAAAGAACGGAATATACCTGTTCGGTGATCGGGAGTTCCACGCGCATTTTCTTCCCGAGCAAAAACGCCGATTTCGCGGTCGGGACTCCCTCGGCGACCATTTGCATGTGCGTGCGCACCTGCGCCGGGGTTTTCCCTTTGCCCAACTGTTCGCCGAACGAACGGTTGCGGCTGAACGGGCTGAAGCAGGTGGTGACCAGGTCTCCCAGGCCGCTGATGCCGCTGAAGGTGGCCGGTTGCGCTCCCATCGCGTTTCCCAGCCGGCTGATCTCGGCCAGGCCGCGGGAAAGGATCGCGGCTTTCGTGTTCGTCCCGAAGCCAAGCCCGTCGGAGATACCGCAGGCGATGGCGATGATATTCTTGAGCGATCCTCCCAGTTCCACGCCGATCACGTCGCCGGAGGTGTAGATCCGGAAACGCTCGGTCATGAATATCTCCTGGAGGTATTCCGCCGTTTTCTTATGTGTGCTCGCGATGACCGCGGTCGCCGGTTTTCCCGCCGCGATCTCGTGCGCGATCGTCGGGCCGGAAAGCACTCCCAGCCGCACCGCGCCCAGTTCTTCGCGGATGACTTCCGACATGCGCGTGAGGGTCGCGATCTCGACGCCTTTGACCACGCTGACGTATACGGCGTCAGGCGGGCATCCCGCCGCCCGTACCTTTTTGAGCGTGGCGCGCAGGTATTCCGAAGGTATGGCCAAAACGATCACATCCGCGCCTTCGAGCGACTCCGTGAGCCGCGCGGTAAGTTCGATCCTTTTCGGGATCTTGAATCCCGGCAGGTAGCGCGTGTTCTCGCGTTTGGCGCGCATCTGCGCGGTATAATCGGGGAACGCGCCCCACAGGCGCACCGTCAGTCCTTTTTCGTTCAGGAGCAGTGCCAGCGCGGTGCCCCATCCCCCATCGCCCAGTATCGTGACCGTCGGTTTCTTCATACGAGCGCCTGCGCCGGTAATTTTTCTTCGCGCGTCAGGAATTTAAGCCCGACGTCGAACGTGCCGTTATCTTTGCCGTCGACGCGCACCACTTTGCCGATCACGCCGTTCTGGTAGATCAGGCTGTGGCGTTCGATCTCCTCGCAGGTGACGAGCACGTTGCGGTCGAACGAGAGCCACAGGATGTCCATCATCTGGACCTGCGCCTTGATGTTGCACAGGAGCCCCGCGTCGCTGACATTGACGGTATATCCCTCAAGAAGGCGCGCGAGCGTCTCCTGCTTGCATACTTTGTAGGCGAGCGGTTTGCAGAAGTCGATGCGGATCGATTCGCGTTTCTCCGGCCCGTTGTACGTGATATCTACCGACATTTTATTTGATCACCAGGTTGTTTTTGTTGGTCCTGGCCTTGGCCAGGTCCCAGCTGTAATCGTAGAGATGAAGCCCTTTGCTTACCGCGATGATCTCGCCGTCTTCCACCCCGATCTCGTCGGCCATGTACTGTTTGACCAGTTGCAGGCCGCCGCAGTTCGAGGGGAATCCACCCCAGAGGTCCCAGGAGCGGAAATACAGGATGAAGTGCAGTTTCCCGTAGCGTATCCGCGTATCGATCAGGCGCAGGCACGGCGGATCGGCGAGTTTCAGATCCGACGGCATGCCGATCTCCATGACACACTGGTTGGTGCCGTGGCCCTTCTCCTTGTACATCTTGATGACTTCTTCGATCTGGTTGCAGTGGAGCGGCATCTCCACCGTCATCTCCTTGCCGTCCACGGTCTTTTTGACGCGGGCGGTAGGTTCGACCAGGCGTTCGCCGTAGGTGTAATCCTCGGTCGCGGTCTTCTGCCCGGTCATCAGGTAACTCAGATACCCCTGAATGTATTCCATGTCCGTCGGCGCGGGGATGCCCATACCTTCGGGGATGATCGGGATGATCTGGTGCCCGGGATGCTTGACCCGGATGGTCACGAAATCGAATTCCAGCCGTTTCTGCCCCTCATACGATCCGCGCGTGATCGTGTAGACGTGGCCCTCATCGAGTATCTTGCTCAGCGCCTGGAACCACGCGTCGTCGAGGTCGAATGCGTCGATGTGCACGGGCTTCAAACAATCTCGTTCGGCCATACGTCCTTCCTCACGATGTTCGGGAAACTGGAGCGGGAGACCGGAATCGAACCGGCATATATAGCTTGGAAGGCTATTGTTCTACCACTGAACTACTCCCGCGCGCGATCACGTCTGGTGCCGGTGCGACGTGACGCGAAATTTAATGGGCAGGGAGGGATTCGAACCCCCGAAGCGCAAGCGCAACAGATTTCAAGTGCCCCTGAGTTACCTCAGGGCTTGGACTATCTCATCACCATAGCTTTTCAGCTTTAGGCGGCGGGCGCTTAGTCTCTGCACCTTCCCCAGCGAATTCCTGGGGCTTGGCTCAGGATTGCCCTTGAGAACTTTTCCTCAAGGGGTTCCCTGAATTCACCCGCTTTTCCATCCTGCTTTTCAACAGGACGCTGCTTATGACAGTCTGTCCCCTTTAGCCACTTGGGTACCTACCCATCAATATATTCTTTGATCCAAGATGTAATAAGAGCAAGTAATTTCTTATCGTTGTATCTAATATGAACTAATCCATACGGCAATTTTCTTTGACTTACATTCAGATTGTTTTTTCTGATATAAGGCTTGGTAAATTGCGCTATTGGAATCCGAGTGCTTCTTTGCCAAAATTCCTTTAATGATTCAATATCCTGATATTCGTATGCGTAAAGATAAACTCGCAGGCGTTCTTCTTTTATTCCGCAAATTTCCCTGAGGAATTTCAAAAAAATCTTGATCATCTCGGGATTGCTATTCGCAAAATCGACTGTATTGTGAAGTAAAGTCCCTTCCGCCCAATACAGCATCACGCCCGCGATTTTCAGCATGTTGTCCGAAACCGTCAAACAGGTTTTTTGCTGAAAGCACGGTTTGCTTTTACTTGAAGCATACGCTGACAAAGAACGGTTACGACGTGAAATGCCGGATTTATTCATGAAACGGTAAATCGTCCAGAAAGAAACGCCTAACGTTTGGGCGATTTCGGAAACTCCAAGACCGTCTTCCCAATAGAGCTTCGTTATTTCTGCTTTTTTGATGCTCTCTGTCCGCAACATAAAATCTATAGCTGGCGACCCGAATTGAACGGGTGACCTCCTCATTACAAGTGAGGAGCTCTACCAACTGAGCTACGCCAGCGGAATCTATCGTGACGCGGCCCGGATGGCGCTGGGGATCTTCTCGATGATGTCCGAGGCGATCATGCCGAGCTGTGTATTCTCTTTCGCGGCCAGGTCGCCGGCCAGGCCGTGCAGGTATACCGCGTATTTCGCGGCTTCGAAGGGGTCGAGCCCCTGTCCGAGGAACGCGGCGACCATCCCGCAAAGGATATCGCCGGAGCCTCCCCGCGCCATGCCCGGGTTGCCGGTCGTATTAATATATAGAGAACCGCCGGGCGTGGCCACGACGGTTTTATTGCCTTTCAAAATAACTGTAACATTATACCGGCTTGCGAAATCTTTGGCAATATCTTTTCTATGATTTTGAATAAAAGGGATTTTAAGCCCGGTAAGGCGCGCCATTTCTCCCGCATGCGGAGTGATTATCCGGATCGGCGGATGCGCGGAAGCCCCCAACGCCTTCATGTGGCCTTTGAGCGCATCCAGCGCGGAAGCGTCGATGACCATCGGTTTCGGTATGTTTAGTATAACACGCCGAATGAGTTTTTGCGTGGAAATATCCGTTCCCAGCCCCGGCCCGATCGCCAGTACGTCGATCCCGGCGCAGAAACGTTTGATCTCCGGGAAAGCCGTTTCGCTGAGGTTCCCCTCTTTTGTCTGGGCCAGCGGCAGGAGCATCGCTTCGGCAGGCTTTTTCCTGATTATGGCCGTCGCCAGCCCTTTGGGCAGGCCGAGCGTGACCAGTCCCGCGCCGCCGCGCAGGGCGCCTCCGGCGCAGAGCAATGCCGCGCCCGAATATGGGATGGAACCGGCCAGGATGAGTACATGGCCGAAGGTCCCTTTGTGCGCTTCAGGATCCCTGTGTGACAACCGCGTTGGCAACCGCATAATTTTTCACGTGGGAGATCGAGACCAGGACGGTCGCTTTCTTCCCTTTTCCGTTATGTAACCGGCACACGGGCTTCCCCTCTTCGTCATTCATGATCTCCATGTCCTTGAACGAAAGGGTCTTGTCGCCCAGCGCCTTGAACACCGCTTCTTTCGCGGCGAACCTGCCGGCGAGATGCTGGAACATCGCCGCGCGCGTGCGCGCCACCCGTAACTCCTCTTCCGTGAAAATGCGGTTAAGGAAGGTATCGCCCCATTTTTCCACCGCTTTGCGCAGTCTTCCCACTTCGGTAATATCGACGCCGGTGCCGCGTATCATAGCAGACCTTTCATTTCCCGCACCGCTTTATCCAGCCCCACGTACAGCGCGCGGCTGATGATGGAATAACCGATGTTGAATTCCTCCATCCGGGGAAGTTTCGCGACAGCGCGGACATTCGTATAATCGAGCCCGTGTCCGCAGAACACGCGCAGTCCGCGGATCGCCGCGTAGCGCGCGCCAGAGGCAAGTTCCGCCAGGCGTTTTTCGCGTTCGGCGGCGGTCGTCGCGTTGGCGTATTCGCCGGTATGCAGTTCAATACGGTCGGCGCCGGTGTGCGCCGCGGCGTCAATTTGTTCCCGCGCCGGGTCGATGAACAGGCTGACGTGGATCCCTTTTTTTTGGATGCGCGCGACGGCCGTGCCGATCCGCGCGAGGTTGCCGGCGACATCCAGCCCGCCCTCGGTGGTCAGCTCCTGCCGGCGTTCCGGCACAAGCGTGGATTGGAACGGCTTCAGGGCACAGCAAAAGTCGACGATATCCGGCGCGATGGACATTTCCATGTTCAGCGGGATGCGCAGTTTCTTTTTCATCCCGCGCAGGTCTTCCTCGCGGATGTGGCGCCGGTCTTCGCGCAGGTGCGCGACTACGCTGTCGGCGCCCGCTTTCTGGCAGATCAGCGCCGCTTCCACGGGATCGGGGAGGCCGCCTTTGCGCAGTTGGCGCACGCTGGCGATATGGTCGACGTTTACGCCGAGCAGATGTTTCATTGAAAATACTCCACTTTGCGGATGATCACGCGGATATATAACCAGAGCAGGATCGCCAGCCCCAGCGCGATGAGTTTCAGCCACGGATGATGGGTGAACAAGTGTTGCACGCGGTAGACGAGGCTTACTTTAGCTTTTGCCATGCGGTTCTCCCCGTTTTATCGCCATGAATTCCTTGATCTTCAGGAAGAGCGCGTCATGGTCGAGGTCTTTGTACATCGTGGAGCGGTATGCCAGCGACACTTCGTGGCGTTCCTCGGAAACGATGATGACGATCGCGTCGGTCTCTTCGCTTAATCCCAGCCCCGCCATGTGGCGGGTGCCGAACATGCGGTTCAGTTCCTGCTGGCGCGTCAGCGGGAAGATACAGCCGGCGGCCGTTACTTTTCCGTGCTGGATGATCAGCCCGCCGTCGTGCAGAAGGCTGTTGGGCGTAAAAATAGTCTGGATCAGCTCGCTGGAGACAATGGCTTCCAGTTTGACGCCGCTTTCCGTATATGATGTGATGCTTTCTTTATTCTCGATCGCGATGAGCGCCCCCGTTTTGCTCTTGCTCATTGCCTGGGTCGCCTCGAGGATCTGTTTGACGACCTGTTCCAGTTCCTGCTCGGGGATGGTGGTGACGAAGAGATGCTGTTGCCCGAGCCGCGCCAGCCCCTGGCGTATTTCCGGGGCGAAGATGACGAGGATGCCGATGACCGAGATCGCGAAAAGCTTGGTCATCAGCCAATCGAGCACCGAAAGGCCGAGCCGCTGGGAGACGAAGAAGACGAACAGCAGGATGATGATGCCGCGCAGTACCTGGATCGCCCGCGTCCCCTCAAAAAACCGGAGGATGTGGTAGATAACGAACCACAGCGTTATGATCTCGAAGATGGGCCGCCAGTGCGCCAGGAATTGCAGTGTGTATGCCATAGGTTATGCGTGTATGATCGCGGAGGCGGTTTTTACCGCCCGCGCGACTTCTTTTACGTCGTGAACCCTGAGGATCGCGGCCCCGTTGACCTGTGCCATGACGCAGGACGCGATCGTCCCCGCGAGCCGGTCTCCCGGGGGTGTGTCGAGCAGTTTTCCGATGAACGATTTTCGGGATGTCCCGACGAGGATAGGGCGTCCGATCGCCGTAAGTTCCCGCAGGTTCCGCAGTATTTCCATGTTCTGCCGGAGATCTTTGGCGAAACCGATACCGGGGTCGATGGCGATGCGTTCTTCCTTGATCCCCGCTTCCAACGCTCCGGCGATTGTGTCGCGGAAGTACCGCGTCACCTCTTCCATCAGGCAGGTATAGCGGTTGAGTCTCTTCATCGTGCGCGGCGTTCCGCGCATGTGCATGATCACTACTCCGCATCCCGCGTTCGCGCAAACGCGGGCCATTGCCGGGTCGCGCAGGCCGCTGATATCGTTGATGATGGCGGCTCCGGCGTCGAGCGCCCGGCGCGCCACTTCAGGCCTGACGGTATCGACGGAAAGCGGGATCCGCGTCTTTTTGGCAAGTTCTTTGACTACCGGGATGACCCGGCGCAATTCTTCTTCGAGGCCTATGGGGCGCGCTCCCGGCCGGCTGGATTCACCGCCGATATCGAGGATATCCGCCCCGTCCGCCGCCAGTTTCGCCGCGTATTCCCGGATAGCGCCGCGGTCAAGGAGCCCGTCGCCGCTGAAAGAATCGTTTGTCAGGTTCAGGATGCCCATGATCAGCGGCGTGCGTCCCAGGGCCAGCGTCTTTCCTTTGATCTCGAACCGGGCCGCGGGTTTTTCGTACTTCGCCAGCGCGCGCGTGAGTTCATTCGCGAGCGGGGCAAGCCCGAACGGCTGACGGCTGAGTTTTATCGTGAGTTTGCCGATCTGCGCGGCGCTGCCTAAGAGCAGGCACCGGCATTCCTTTAACCTGCCGGTCACCGCGCCCCGCGGAAGCGCGCAGTCCCCTCCCAGCGAAAGCATCTCCTGCTTGAGGATGTTCGCGGCGGGGAACGGGACAGGGCCGAGCAATATCCGGTGGAGCTCGCCTTTCGGGCGCATGATGCGGATCCCGTACGGGTCGACGCCGAGTTCCACCAGGGAGCTGTTGAGCGCGTCCCGGTCAGGCGAAAGGATACGGATGGAATATTTCTCAGGCCGGATCATTCTTCTGGATGCCGAGGAGCTGTTTCACTTCTTCCCCGTCCATGACCTCTTTTTCGGTAAGCTTGGCGGAGAGTGTCTTGAGTTTCTCCAGGTTCTGCCGGAGTATATCCTTGGCGTCAAGGTAACAGCCGTCGACGAGCACTTTGATCTCCTCATCGATGACATGCGCCGTGACGTCGCTGTAATTGCGTTCCTCGCCGAGGTCGCGCCCGAGGAAGACATTGTGGTCCCTTCTTCCCAGCGTGATGTGGCCGAGTTTGTCCGACATGCCGAACTGGGTGACCATCTTGCGGGCCATGCCGGTCGCCATTTCAAGGTCGTTCTGCGCGCCGGTGGTCACTTCGTTATAGGTCAGCTCTTCCGCGGCGCGGCCGCCGAGCATCATGGTGATCTCCTGCATAAGCTGTTTCTTCGTCCAGTAATGGCGGTCCTCGAACGGCGGGGTAAACGTGTATCCGCCCGCCAGGCCGCGCGGGATGATCGAGACTTTCTTGAGCGGGTTCACCTCCGGCAACAGCAATGACAGCAGTGAATGGCCGGATTCATGGATCGAGGTGATGTCTTTTTCTTTCCGTGACATGATCCGGCTCTTTTTCTCGGGCCCGAGCAGGACGCGCTCGACCGATTTTTCGTAATCGATCTGTTCGATGGCTTCTTTGTTGAATCGCGCTGCCAGCAGTGCCGCTTCGTTGCAGAGATTGGCCAGGTCGGCGCCGGAGAAACCCGGGGTCTGCTGGGCGATCGACGCGAGATTGACTACGGGAGCGAGCTTGAGTTTGCGGCTGTGCACCTTAAGTATCTCCTCCCGCCCTTTTATGTCGGGAAGGTTGACTACCACGTGGCGGTCGAACCTGCCGGGGCGCAGGAGCGCCGGGTCAAGGGTGTCGGGCCGGTTGGTGGCGGCGATGAGGATAAGCCCCTGGGTGGCGTCGAAGCCGTCCATCTCGACGAGCATGGCATTGAGCGTTTGTTCGCGCTCATCATGGCCCCCGCCGATGCCGGAGAAACGCAGGCGGCCGACGGCGTCGATCTCATCGATGAAGATGATCGCGCCTTTGCCCGACGCCTTCGCGGCGCGGCGCCCCTGTTCGAAAAGGTCACGGACGCGGCTGGCGCCGACGCCCACGAACATCTCGACGAAATCCGAACCGGAGATGCTGAAGAACGGCACGCCCGCCTCGCCCGCGACTGCCTTGGCGATGAGCGTCTTGCCGCATCCCGGAGGGCCGACGAGCAATACGCCTTTGGGTATCTTGCCGCCGAGTTTCTGGAATTTCTTCGGGTCTTTGAGGAACTCGATGACTTCCTCGAGCTCCGCTTTTTCCTCGTCGACACCCGCGACATCCGCGAACGTGACGCGCTCATTATCTTTGCCGCTGTGGATCTTGGCCTGGATCTTCCCGAAGGTCATGATCTTACTGCCGAGCTGTTCCCCCCGCGAGGCCATCATCCACCAGAAAATGATGAACAGGCCGACCGGCAGGAGGTTGATGAGGAGCGTGGTCAACAGCGTGCGCGGCGGCTTCACCTCGAAGCGTTTGAGGTTCTGCTGCATCATCGTCAGCAGGGCCGGGTCGTTGTCGGGTATATTGACGAAAAACTTGCTGTTGTCCGCCATATCGCCCTGCAGGACCGATTCGACTTTCGTCACGGAGCGAATCTTGTCGGGCGAGTTTTTCAGCACCTGGTAAAACTCGCTGTACGGGATCTCTTTGGGCGCGGTGCTGGTATTCATGAACGGCGAACTGAAAAACAGGTACAACAGGATGACGATCGAGAGCCATCCCCACGGGATACGGCTTAAGGTTTTGTTCTTTTTGAACTTGGGCATATGGTTTTTCATTTCATCTCCAGGTAAGCCATCATTATATAGGTAAATAATAACAAAATCAAGCGCTTGCGTGGAAGAAAAGGGTTTTGCGTTGTTTTACCACCGCTATCCCTTTGGGGAGGTTGACGATAGATCCTTCCGGGCGGTTAAGGGCCAGGTCCTCCACCTCCCGCACGTGGCGGAAGGTCAGCCGGCGCGTATCGCCCTGCAGTTTACCGATGGTCAGACGTACGACGATACGCCTCAGCGACGGGTGCAGGCGGGCGAACGCGGCCAGCGGAACGCGGGTTCCGTGCCGGGCCGTGAACCTTTGTGCGGCGGCGGACAGGTAATCGTAGTCATAGCCGGCATTCTGCGCGGTGTTGCTGAGCAGTTCTTTTATATTCCGGTTGTATTTGCGCTCCAAGAGCGGGAGCAGTTCATTGCGCAGGCGGTTCCGGAGATACAGATCCCCGGCGTTGGTTTCGTCGATCCGCGGGCGCAGTCGTTTTTTTCTCAGGTAACTCTCGATCTCCCGTCGTGTTACTTCGATGAGCGGGCGTACGATAATGCCCTGCCCGAATTTCCGCAGGGGAACGATACCGGCGAGGCCGAGCATTCCGGCGCCGCGGATAAGGCGCATGAGCACGGTCTCGGCCTGGTCGTCAAGGTTATGGCCCAGGCAGATCTTCCCCGCTTTCTGTTCTTTTGCCACGGCGAAGAGGAATTCCAGCCGCGCCTTCCGGCAGGATTCCTCGGATGGATGGGGAATCCGCGCGGAGCCCCCCGTGAATCCAATCCCCAGTTTTTTCGCCTGCGCGGCGACGAATTCCAGGTCACGGGCCGAGCCCGGGCGCAATTGGTGATCGAGATGGGCGACATGCAACTTCAGCCCCAGCTCTGTGCGGAGCCCGGCAAGGATATGCAGGAGCGCCAGCGAGTCCGGGCCGCCGGAAACGCCGACAACTACCCGGTCGTTGTTTCGTAACAGGCCGTACGCGCGGATTGTCTTTTTTACCGTGTCGGTGATCATGCCAAATGATACCATACCGGGTTTAAAATGCAACTCAATTAGGGGGACTATGAAGGCGGGTAATGCGGCGCGGCCGCGCGTTTATTGAGGCGCGGTTCTCGCGTCGGACATTTGACGCGGCCCGGAGATCACTGTTTCGCCGGGGATGCATTCCTTCAGCTTGTCTTCGGTTATATCGTAGATGCCGCATCCGACGACATAGATACGTCCTTCGATCACCGCTTTATGCACGAACGATATTTTGGGGGATTCCTTGCTGGTCCCCGGCTTCGGCCAACGGTACGCGACCCAGCCGCTTCCGTTCTGCGTGGCCACTGAATTCATCGCTTTAATGAAACGAAAACCGGTTGAGTCCATCAGGGTCAGCGTGGGGGTGCCTTCGAGCGCCGGTTTCATCGGTTGCACGACCGTTAATCCGTCGATGTTGTTGACCCAGACATAGCCGTCCCCGTTAGCGAACCGGAACGGGCCGCGGGGATCGCGCAGTTTCTCGAATCCCGCCCTCCCTTCGGCTTCAAGCAGAGAGACCGCTTCAGAAACTTTTTGTTTTGCCAGCGCGGGCGTGAGTTCTTCAGCCCGGCAGTGGCGTAAGGGGAACAGGAAAGCGGGAAGCATGAAACAGAGAAGTATGGTGCGGCGCATGGTGTACCTCCCTCGCGTGGTTGAAAAATAAAAAAGCAATCCCGTTAAAGGAATTGCCTTATTTCCGTTTTCTGATGATCGCAACTCCAACGGTTGGAGCCCGCGGAACACATCTTTTGTACCACCGGGGAACCTGTATGTCAAGCGTAATCTCGCGGCGGACTATTCCCGCGGCGCTCCCTGCCGGCGTTCAAGTTCGTCGATCCGCGAGAGCAGTTCCTGCTGGGTATTCTCAAGCTGGATGATCCGTTTTTCCAGTTCCGCGGTCCGCCGGCCGAGGTAAAGCCCGGGATCTTCCCAGACCAGGAGATTGCCTCCTTCGCGCCGGAAACGCATTCCTTTGGGCACGCGCATTGTCAGCCCGGCGGTAGTAATGTCTTCCAGCCCGTCCGGCGGCTGGGTGGCGTTCCCGGTTGTCGTTGAGTTTTCCCAGGACGCTTTTACCGGCACTTGTGCCTCAAGCGGCAGGGCCGGTATAAGCAACAACCCCGACAAGAGCAGGAATACAGGTAGTCGTAAAAGCATGCGGCCTCCCGAGCTATTGCCTAGAATGCGCAATTCAGTACCGTCGTGTACGGAAATGCTTCGGAGTTCCCGTTGTGGTTCCCCAGGCCGAGCTGAACGCCGTTAAGCGAATCGGTGATGTTGAACACGCCTAATTGGACGCCATGCACCTCCCGGGCGTAATTGAAGCAACCGATTTGCAGGCCGGTCATATGACTGCCGACATGGTTGTAAAAACCAGTTTGCCAGCCGGAGAAGTCACGGTGGACCAGATTAATCAATCCCACCTGTACACCGACGGAATTATCGCCGGTATAATTGAACAGCCCTCCCATCTGCCAGCCGTGAAAGAAATTTGAATTGCAGTTCACCGCGCCGAGTTGGACGCCGGTAGCGTTGTCCTTCACGATGTTCACGGCGCCGATCTTCAACCCCGAGAAACGGTTTCCCGTATAATTGAGGAAACCTGTTTCCCATCCATGGAGGGATCCATCGGTCCAGTTGACCAGCCCCAGTTGGATGCCGTTCATATCGTCGGCAGTTCTCGTCCAGCCGGGGCTCACGGATAATCCCGACATCGCGTAATTATCCGAATAGAGCGCGCTTACGCGTAAGCCGAAGATCGAATCATCCGCCGAGAACAATTGGATGGGGCTCCAGACCGATACCTGGAGCGGTGTCGTTATTGCCGCGTGGGCACATGTCGCGAAAAAAGAAAAAAGCACGAGGAATAAACCCGGGATCTTTTTCATGAGTTCTCCTTTATCAACATTTCGATAATCTCCGCCGCGTCCCGGACATAGTGGGTACAGCTGGTAGCAAACAGGTTCTTTTCTTTGAATATCTTCTGTCCTTCAGGGGTATTCAATGCGCAGCCGAGCAGTTCTTTACAAGAAATAGAGTTATTCCTGGATTTGAATCGCGAAGCGAATTCGGTGACAAAAGAGTAAAGTTTTTCTTTTGATTCTTTGCCAGCGGCATATTTCAACCCAAGAACCATTAAGGCTCCCGTTACTGCCCCGCATGTTTCCCCCATCCGGGCCATTCCGCCGCCAAACGGCGCGGAGACCTTTAAGGCGGTGGTTTTATCGATGCCCAGTTCCGGCCCGTATGTCGAAAGTATCGCCTGGGAACAACTGAAACCATCTTTGAAACAGGAAACGGCTTGTTCGACTTTGCTCATACAGGCTCCAATTATTGGATCGAGATCTTCAGGACGGTCTTCTCCGTGCTCAGGTCCATGTTCCATTTATTGGTGTTCCACGGGCTGGACGGGGTATTCAATAATTTCAGATACAGTTCATGGTACAGCCTGCCGTCCTGGGATGTATGCTTGTACGACCAGAATTCCCTTCCCCAGAGGTAGTTCTGTCCCATGTCAGTCCACGAGTCATACGTTTTCTGCAGAAGCCGGGCGGATTTCATTATACTGTTCACGGCTTCTTCTTTCGACAGATATCCGACCAGGTATCCAATGCGGCACAGGAAGATATGCCGGCAACAATCCCAGGCAAAAAGTCCTTTTTCTTTAAGGAGCGGGGTATATTTGAGGACGAAATCGAGCTTGTTTATCGCTTCCGGGTCACCTTTTGCCTTAAGCGCCATCGCTTTTATCTCTTCAGGAGAAGCCTTGAGGACTCGGAGGGCCAATGTCGAGAACTCTTTGCGGTGGCCGGTCTGCACGAGCCAATTCAATTGTCCCAGCAACGTTCCTCTGTCGACGATGTCCCAGTCATTCTTTAAGCGCTGTTTCCATTCCGCGATGACCTCCGGCCGGGGTTCGAAGCCTCCGAGCAGGTCGTAGCGCATATACACCATTTCGGACACTATGCCGGTTGTTCCCATCGCCCACGCCAGCGGTGTTCCTTCGTTTACCGTGGCATCTTGTCCCGCCCAGGAGCGCGGCGCAAGGGAAAATACCAGGCTAAAGAGTACGAACAGTGTCGGCAATTTTCGCATTATTGCTCCCGGTAGCGTGGTATTCCGATGAATAGTAATCGTTTTGATTTTACTCCTTCCGTGATATTTTTCAAGCACTTAAAACAAAAAACCCGCGTACGCGGGCTTTAGTGCTAAGATTTGAGGCCGCGCTAAGCTTTTTCGTGTGTTTTTTCGTTTTTCGTCAAACCATACACCAGATCATTTCCCGCGCAGTCGCTTTGTGTAAATCCCTTTTTTTTAATAATCCCGCATGATGCGGTATTGCCGCGTGTTGTGCGAGCGATGATCTTTGTTGTCCGGGTATCGTCGAATGCCCACGCGACCAGCGCGTTTACCAGTTCGGTCGCGTATCCGTGCCTTCGATGCGCCGGCATGATCGAGAAGCCGATCTCGACTTCTCCTTTGTCATTGGGAGGGCCGAAAAAACCGCCCGCGCCGATTAGTACCGAGGGCGATTGCTCAGTTCCTTTACGTATCGCGTACCAGCAGAACCAGCCTTCGACCGCTTTGCCGCCGTCGCGCATTTTATCCTGGAAGAACTCCTGCGCGGAACGGTCATATTCTCCCGGCGGCCAGCCAGGTTCGATCGCCGCATGGAGAAGCGCTCCTAAGTGTTCGGGGGATTCCAGTTCCGCGCGGAGATGTTCATACGCGGCGGCGATCAGTTCAAGCCGCGGGGTGGAGATGCGATTACTCCGCATGGCGCGCAACCTTTTTCATAATGACGGTGGGAATGCCGGCGGGTGTCGGATCGCTCAGGTTACAGTCGCTAAAACCGAAGTGAAGATATAATGCCCTCGCGGCGCGTCCCTCCGCTACGCCAGGCGCGAATGTCTGTACCCGGATATCGCGCGAGGTATCCAGGCGGGTGAGCGCGTGTGCCAGCAGAAGTTTTCCCAGTCCCTGGCCCCGGTCAGCGCTCCGTACCGCAAGCCAGCAGATCTCGTTGGTGTCAAATGAGACCGCGATCGCGCCGCGGAGCATGGCGTTTCCGGCAGTTTTTGGACGGACGCAGAAACAGCATTTGTTCGAGATGGATTCTTTAAGATGATCCTGGAAGGACTTTTCGCGCGCCATCGGCCCGAATAAATGTTCGACTTCCCCGGCGAGTTCAAGCCATCCGGGGAAATCATCGATGGTGGCGTCAGTAATGTTTATTTTGTTCATGCGGATAAAGGGAAATGGTGGCGGAGAGTGGATTTAAACCACCGACCGAGCGGGTATGAGCCGCGCGCTCTATCAGGCTGAGCTACTCCGCCTCAAAACGTGAGATCTATGTGAGGATTGAGAAATCGGGGAATTTCAGGCTTCCAGACTATATAGATATATAGCATAAAACTTCGTTAAACTCAAGCAATTATCTAATAATTTTATGTTTTTCCAGACGGTAAACGGGAAGCTATCCGGCTGGAAAATAAGGCGTTTATGTGCTATACTTTAATCGCAAAGATGAATACCATAACGAAGAGGGTGCAATATGAGGATTACAACTTTTGCGATAGTATGCGCTGTCGCTCTCGCCTGCCCTCATTCCATTTTTGCCCAGTGTAGTGCTGAGATCCTCTGCAAGGAACCCCCGTCCGCCTATTCCAAGAATCTGATCCTCAGTCCGCATTTCTTCGCCATCCGCGGCGCCGAGTTCTTCGAACGCTGGTTCAACTCGCGTCCGTTCCCGGAAAGCAGTGCGGCCGGCCGTTACCGCACACAAACGCGGGAGCAATTGCGCGAGGAATGGCAGGAATTCCTGGGGATCGACGTTTTCTATCCGTATTATAAAGTAAGAGAGATCGAGAAAGACGTGCAGGATAAGACAAAAGTGGAGTTCTTTAAATTCAAAGGGAAAGCGGAGTTTGAGACCGGGACTTCATCGGTAAAGTATATTTTCAAGAAGAAGTTTTAAAGACGAGTCGTAAAAAAGGGGACAGACACCTTTTTCGTGCATGCGTACGTGTGGAAAAAGGTGTCTGTCCCTTTTTTATTTTTTGAGGAGTTGGAGGATCTTCGGCAGGAAAAGGATGACTCCGATGGCGATGGCGTTAAGCGAGGCGATGAGGACGACGCCGGCCGCGATATCCTTCACCAGCTTGATGAGCGTGTGATATTTGCGCGTGCCCATGTCGATGATCATCTCGATCGCCGTGTTGAACATCTCGGCGATAAAGACCACGGAGATGGTAATGCACAGGACCGCTACCTCCATCCCCCGCAGGTGGAACACGATGCCGGCCAGGAACGCGGCGACGCCTGCCAGGAAGATGGTGCGCATGTTGTCGTGATACAGGAAAAGGTACGCGATGCCGGTCAAGGCTATCTTGAGGCTTTCGGAGAAATCGCGGTATTTGAATATACGGCGCAGTACTTTCATGGCTTATGTGAAGATGACGATGTACAGCAACCCGATGATGATGAGCGCCGACAGGAGATAGAAATCGTTGAAATACAGGAAGTCCGCCACCGCGTCGGCGAATGATGCCTTTGCCTGCGCGTGGCCGATCTTATTCTGTTTTTTATATTCTTCGACCTGTTCCCGTTTGAATCGCAGGTAGACCCCGCCCACTTTATAGGCCGGGATCGTCCCGGCTTCGGCCAGGTCGATGATATCTTTTTCGGTTATTCCGAGGAATTTGGCGACTTCCCGGATAGTCAGCAGTTTTTCTCCCATATCACTTCCCCACTTTCCCTGATGCCAGCCATGTATCGATCGATTTACGCTCGAATTTCCATCCGGAGCCTTCCCTTACCGCGGGTATCTTGCCCTGGTTGGCCCATTCGTTAAGCGATGCGATGTCCACTTCCAGGTACCGCGAGAGCTCCTCCATACCGAAATAATCGCCGGCCATCTTGCAGGTGCCGTTGAGCACGCCGCCTTCGAGCACGCTTAACCGGAAGGGATAGACTTCTCCTTCTACGACCGCGGTCGGCAGGAGCACGAGCTTGTCGTGGGCGTAGATCTTCCCTTTGACCTTTCCGGCGATGACGATCGTGTCGCCGGTGATGTCCGCGGTCACTATGGCGGTCGGGCCGATGGTCAGGTGGCCCCTGGTTTCCAGCGTGCCGTCGAATTTCCCGTTCACGCGCAGATTGACGGGATCCTTGAAGTGCAGGCTTCCCTGCATGGACGCGTCAATGTCGAGAGTCTTCTCTTCCGTTTTTTTCTTGAACGCCATCGATGCCTATCCTTTGCTGGTCAATACGCGGTGCTCGAACCGCCCGAGAAGAAAAAGCACACTGAGGGCGAGCACGGTGGTCATCGTCGCCGCGGAGATGAACCCGATTCCGACTGCGAGGCCGATCGCCGCGACTACCCAGAGGCTTGACGCGGTGGTCAGCCCCCGGACCCCGCCTTCCCCTCCGCGCAGGATCGTGCCCGCGCCGAGGAAGCCGATACCCGTGATGACGCCCGCGGCAATCCGGCTGGGATCCACCGGGGACATCTTGTTATATATATCAAAAACGTACAGAGATGTCAACATGATAAGACAGGAACCGAGGCTGACCATGATATGCGTGCGCAGTCCCGCGGCCCTTCCGTTCAGTTCCCGCTCGAGCCCGACCAGCCCTCCAAACAGCACAGACAGGCAAAGACGGATCATTACCGTGGAATCGGTCAGCATCGTTATCCCCTTTCGGTTGGCGCCGCGTCAAGCGGCAGGCTGTCCCTGTGGCCGTGGCGCAGGAGCCAGTGTCCCAGCCCCGCGACCATGGCGGCATTGTCCATGCAGAATTCCCGGGGAGGGAAAAAAAGCTCCACTCCCTCTTCTTTGGCGCGCGCGGTGAACAGTTCCCTGAGCCGTGAGTTCGCCGCGACTCCGCCGCCGACCGCCAGGCGCCGCGTTTTTTTCGCGGCGCAGGCGGCAAACGTTTTTTCCACCAGCGCGCCGAGTACTGCGTTCTGGAAAGCCGCGCAGATATCGGCGGTCATCCGGGCGCGCGCGGCGCCCGCCGCGGGAAGGTTCTTTTGCGCGTAATACAGCACCGCGGTCTTTATGCCGCTGAAACTGAAATCCAGGGGGTTATCGGTATTGGAACAGCCGAAACGGATCTTCCGGGGATCGCCCGCGGCCGCCGTTTTCTCGATGACCGGCCCGCCCGGGTAACCTAGGCCGAGGATCTTCGCCACTTTGTCGAACGCCTCGCCGGCGGCGTCATCGCGCGTCGATCCGATGACCGAGACTGTCTGGAAATCCCGTATCAAAAAAAGCGATGTATGGCCGCCGGAAACGATCAGCGAGACGATCGGGAATTTCGGAAGTTTCCGGTTGAGGAAACAGGCGTAGATATGGCTGTAGAGATGATTGACGCCCGCGAGCGGCAACGCGCGCGCCAGCGCCACTGATTTGGCGAACGAGACGCCGACGAGCAGTGAGCCGAGCAATCCCGGTCCCTGGGTTACGCTCACGCCGTCGATATCTTCCATGGCGAGCCCGGCGTCGCTGAGGGCGCAGTCGGCGACCGCGGCGATCGTTTCCAACTGCATGCGGAAAGCGATCTCCGGGACGATGCCGCCGTACTGTTTATGGAACCGCAGGCTGGAGACCACGGCGTTGGAGCGCACCGCGTTCCCTTCGCCTACCACGGCGCAGGATGTCTCATCGCAGGATGTCTCGATGCCGAGTATGTTCATCGTGTTTTCTGGGCGACCGCGGAGACGAATACGAACTTGTATCCTTCGGCCGCGATGCGCGGCAGTTCGTCGCGGAGCGTTTCAAGGGTTATTTTTCGGTCATGGCCGATCCCGACGGCGTATCCGGCCTTCGCGGCCTGCGCCTTGAGTTTCCCCAACTGCTGGCGGATATAATCGCCTTCTTTGCGGTTATCGAGGAAGATATCGCGGCGCGCGGAGTGGATGCCCGCGGCGCGGGCGCTGGCGATGCCGGCGGTCTTCGTGGTGACGAAACTGTCGAGCCAGTAGATGGAACGCTGTTTCAGCACGGCGCAGACCTGGTCCATCGTTGCCGCGTCTTCCGTGGCTTTTGAGCCCATGTGGTTGGAAACGCCTTTGGCGTATTTAAGGCTATCCAGGTCGGCGTTGACAATGGCGCGGATCTCTTCCGCCGGCATGCCGGCGAGGATAGTGTTTTTCTCGATATCCGGGGTGCCTTTTGGTTCCATGGGCAGATGCAGGATCACCTCAAACCGTTTATGGAGCGTTTCGCTCACCTGGGCGGAGAATTGCAGGTTCGGCAGTACGGAAACGGTGAGCGGCTGGCGGATCTGCGCGTAAATGTTCAGGTTCGCGGAGTTATAGCCGAGGTCGTCGATGACGATCGCGATTGTCCCTTTGTACTGTTTTTTCCAGGGATGGGTTATCCGCGGCGGCGCGCTTTCGGTGACCGGCGACGGCGGTTTCGGTTTGAAGAAGAAAAATGCCGCGGCACAGATGATGAGCGTGCCGGCGGCGATCCCTGCGGCAAGATAATATTTTTTCGTGTCCATGTGTGGGTCGCGGTTATTTTTTAAGGAGCTTGACTGCTTTGAGCACGTCGATAGAACGGCTCAACTGGTTGTCCGTTTTGTAATCCTCTTCCGGTTTGGCTCCCGGCGCGGGTTCCTGTTCTTTGTCTTTCTCGATCCGGTCGAATATCTCCTCGGCCTTCATATCGGCTGAGGGCTCTTTATCATCGTTGGTTTCCTCGTATTTTTCCTCGACGACAATGTCGGGCTGGACGCCTTTGCCGTGGATCACTTTTCCGGACGGGGTGTAATATTTCGCCGTGGTGAGCCTCAGCGCCGAGCCGTCGCTCAAGGGGATTATGGTCTGCACGGAACCTTTTCCGAACGATTTGGTCCCGAGGATGATGGCGCGGCGATAATCCTGGAGGGCGCCCGCGACGATCTCACTGCCGGAGGCCGATCCTTCATTGATGAGGATCACCATGGGCATGTCGGTGATGGGCGCCGCGTCGCGCGACTTGAATTCGAGGTTCTGCCCCTCGGCGCCGGTTACGCGCCCTTTTGTCGAGACGATAAGCTTGTCGCGTTCGATGAATTTTCCCGCGACGTCGGCGGCCACGTCAAGCAGGCCGCCCGGGTTATTGCGCAGGTCCAGGATGAGCGCGCTCATCCCCTGTTTCTTGAGTTTGTCGAGCGCTTTATCCATCTCCGAGGCGCTGTTCTCCCGGAATTCGATGAGACGGATGTATCCGATACCGTCTTCAAGTATTCGGGCGGATTTAATATCCTGTATCTTGATGATGTCCCGGACGATCTTCAGGTCGAGGAGTTTTTTCTCCTTTTCCCGCAGGACGGTCAGGGTGACCGTTTCACCTATTTTGCCGCGCATCTTTTTTACGGCATCGGTGAGGGACATGTCGCGGGTCAGTTCGTTGTTGATCTTGACGATCTTATCCTTGGCCTTGACGCCCGCTTTCCACGCCGGGGTGTCCTCGATGGGCGTGATGACCGTGAGCAGTCCGTCTTTGACGGTTATCTCAATGCCCAGTCCGCCGAATTTGCCTTCCGTGTCCACTTTGAGCTCGGCGTAGGTGTCGGGATCCATGAACTGGCTGTGCGGGTCAAGGGACGCGAGCATCCCTTTGAGCGCCCCGTAGATGAGATCCTTGGGCTTCACCTCATCGACATAATCGGTGTTGATGATGGCCAGCGTGTCGGAGAACAGCTCGACCTGCTTGAACAGTTCTTTATCGGCCTTTTTCTCGGCGGCCGCCTCGATGCCGACCCCCGATTGCGACATCCGGGAAAAACAGAATACTCCCGCGATGATCGCGATGGCGATGATGTAGCGTTTACGCATCCTGTATCCTCCGTTTTAACAGCTCCTGGACTATTTTGGGGTTAGCCTTCCCTCTGGTCCTTTTCATCACCTGTCCGACGAGGAACATGACCGCGTTCTCTTTGCCGGACTTGAAATCCGCGACTGACTTCGGGTTCTCGCCGATGACCGCCTGAACCTGCGCCTCAAGCTCCGTATTATCGGAGATCTGCGCGAGGTTCTTTTCCTGAATGATCCGCGCCGCGGCCTTGCCGCTGTCGATCATCTCGGTAAGCACCGCTTTGGCGGTGAGGTTGGATATGGTTTGGCCCTGTACCAGGGCGATAAGGTCGTTGAGGGCTTTCGGCGTGATCCCTAATTCCGCGAGGTCTTTGCCGCGCGCGTTGGATTCCGCGAAAAGCGCGCCGGTGATCCAGTTGACCACGGCGTCTTTATTAGAGGCGAGTTTCAACGCGTCTTCGGCGAATTGGGCGGTGGACGCGGTTGTCGTGACCATTGCCGCCGTTTCCGCGGAGAGTCCGAATTCTTTTTGGAAGCGCGCGCGTTTGGCTTTCGGCAGTTCCGGCAGGGTTGCCCGTATGGCCGCGATCTGTTCTTTTTTGACGATGAACGGCGGCAGGTCGGGTTCCGGGAAATACCGGTAGTCCTTGGCTTCTTCCTTGGAGCGCATCGCGACGGTCTTGCCCGCTTTGTCGTCCCAAAGACGGGTCTCTTGTACGATCGTCCCGCCGCTTGTCAGCGTCTCGATGTGGCGTTCGATCTCATAGCGCAGTCCGTCGCGCACCGCTTTGAATGAGTTCAGGTTCTTTAATTCCGATTTGACGCCCAGTCCGGTAGTCCCCTGAGGGCGGACCGAGATGTTGGCGTCACAGCGCAGAGTGCCTTTTTCCATGTCGCAGTCGGAGACGCCCAGGTACTGGATGATCGCTTTGAGGTCTGAAAGGTATTCGTAGGCCTCTTCCGGCGTATGGATATCCGGCTCGGTAACGACCTCGAGCAGGGGCTGGCCGGTGCGGTTGTAATCGACGAGGCTCTTTTCCTCTTTGTGCACGAGCTTGCCGGCGTCTTCTTCCAGGTGCGCGCGGCGGATGCCGATGCGCCGGGACGTGCCGTCGACTTCGACATCGAGGAAACCGTTCGTGGAGATCGGCAGGTCGTACTGCGATATCTGGATATTCTTGGGCAAGTCGGGATAATAATAATGCTTGCGGTCGAATTTGGTGAACTCCTGTACCGTACAGTTGAGCGCCAGCCCGACTTTGACGGAATACTCGAACGCCGTCCGGTTGAGCACCGGCAGTGATCCGGGCATGCCTAAGCAGACCGGGCAGACCTGGGTATTGGGTTCGGCGCCGAACGCCGTGGGACAGCCGCAGAAGACCTTTGTTCGGGTCTTGAGCTGTACGTGCACCTCTAATCCGATTACGGGTTCGTATCCCATTATAGTGCCGGTTTCATGGTGTGCCATTGGGTGTTGTGTTCGTACGCGTGCGCCGCCCGGAACAGCGTTTCTTCGGCGAACGGTTTCGCCATGATCTGCAGGCCGACCGGAAGCCCTTTTTTCGTGAAGCCGCAGGGTATGGAGATCGCCGGGATGCCGGCGAGGTTCGCGTTGATGGTGTAGATGTCCGAGAGGTACATCTGCAAAGGATTTTCCGCCTTCTCCCCTATTTTGAAAGCCGGGGTCGGCGCGGTCGGCGTGACAATGCAATCGAACTGGTTGAATACTGCGTCGAAATCGCGTTTGATCAGCGTGCGCACTTTCAGCGCGCGCAGGTAATAGGCGTCATAATAGCCGTGGGAGAGGGCGAATGTCCCCAGGAGCACGCGGCGTTTCGCTTCCGCGCCGAACCCTTCCCCTCTTGTCTTCGTGTACATCTCGACCAGCTTTTTGGTTTTTGCCCGAAGTCCGTACTGTACGCCGTCGAAGCGGCCGAGGTTGGAACTGGCCTCGGCGGTGCCGAGGATATAGTAGACCGGTACGGCGTATTTGGAATGCGGCAGGGATACGTCGCCGGTTGAGGCCCCGAGCGTCTGAAGTTTGGCGATCGCTTCCTGCAGTATGGTTTTGACTTCGGGATCCATGCCTTCCACGAAATATTCTTTCGGGATGGCGATCTTCAGCCCTTTGATGTCATTGGTCAGGGCCGCGGTGTAATCCGGCACGGGGACGTCCACTGAAGTGGCGTCCATCGGGTCGTGGCCGGCAATGGTGTTCATGATGAGGGCACTGTCGCGCACATCCTTGGAGAACGGGCCGATCTGGTCGAGGCTGGAGGCAAAGGCGATCAGGCCGTAGCGCGATACCCGGCCGTAGGTCGGTTTAAGCCCGACCACGCCGCAGAATGACGCCGGTTGCCTGATGGAACCGCCGGTGTCCGAGCCCAGAGCGACGATCGCTTCGTCGGCGGCTACCGCGGCGGCCGAGCCTCCGGATGATCCTCCGGGCACGCGGTCAAGGTCCCAGGGATTATGCGTGGGGCCGAAACAGGAATTTTCCGTCGATGAACCGAAAGCGAATTCATCCTGGTTGGCCTTCAGGGGGAGTATGGATGCTCCCGCGGCGCGTAGTTTCGTGACTACGGTTGCGTCATAGGGCGGTTTGAAACCCGCGAGTATCTTTGAACAGCATTCAGTGTTGAATCCTTCGGTGCAGATATTGTCTTTGAGCGTGACGGGCACTCCGGATAAAGGGCCGGAGTGTGATAGGGTGTCCCTAAATGGGACGTCCCCGTTTTTGCGGACATAGGCGCGGACTTTGCCGTCGATGGCGGCGATGCGCGCCTGGAGCCCGGAAAGTACGGCGCCGGCCGTGAACTCTTTTTTGCGGGATTGCTCGGCTATTTCGTGGGCGGTCAGCCTGAAGACGTCCATAGGGTCGGTATCTTCCTTATTCGATCACTTTGGGAACGACGAAAAAATTGCCCTCTTTTTCCGGGGCGTTCGCGAGGGTTTTTTCGACGGGAAGGCACGGTGACGGCACGTCATCCCGGAAGACATTGCTGACCGGGAGGATATGGCTGGTCGGTTCGACGCCGGCGGTGTCCGGTTCCTTGAGCTGGTCGATGAAGTCAAGGATCGTCTGGAGCTGTAAGGAAAATTTCTCAAGTTCCTGCGGCTCAAGCGAGATACGGCTCAGGTCAGCGACGTACTGTACGGTTTCCTTTGATAATGCCATAGCCTTTCCTTCCTCTAAATATAGATGCTAATGGTACCACTTCCCGGGGAAAAAGTCAATTCCTACAGTACGATCAGGTAGGTGACCGAGAGGGACGCGGCGAGGAATAACAGCACGGCGAGCGTGCCGAAAGCGGCGGTAAGATAAAGCCAGGCGCGGGCGGATCTCGGCCCGGTGCCGTTTAACCCCATATACACCGGCAAGAATGCCATTGCCAGGCAGGCGCAGGGCATTGCCAGCGTGTAGCAGAGGAACGGTGTCACGAAAAGCGCGGGGTCGGCCTCGGCGAAAAGCTGTTTCTCCGTGTAGGAGAGGAACATGAGCATGAGCGTCGAAACGCCCAAAATCGCCGCGAAAAGCAGAAAGAAATGGTGTTGCGCGTTAGTTTTGTTTTCCATGAAAATATTTTATACTACGCGCGCCATTTTGTCCATTAGAGAAAACGGCTGGACAAAGCATTTTAAAAAAGATAAAATAAAGTGCTGTACAGGCCATGTGTAGCGAAAATCATTCATCTTCGAGGAGATATCAATGGAATCAGCGAAACACAGACCGGGATATCATCTAAGCGATACCGGTGAGTTCGTGATCACCGATTATAATTACGCGAAGCCTCTGGCTAACTTCTTCCCCGGCATCGCCGGCACGCACGGCGTTCCGATGTGGGTCTTTTACGTGAATCGCGGCCAGGCGATCAGCTCTTTCGGCACCGACGGGAAAGACAGCGCGATCCTGGAGTTTGAGCCGGCGAACAAAGCGTTCCAGATGACTTCCCAGCTCGGTTTCCGCACGTTCATCAAGGGGAAAAAAGGCGCGAAGTCGTTTTTTTACGAGCCGTTCCATAACGGGCTGGCCAACCGGGAATTCCGGCTGGAGAACTCCCTTTCCATGTCCGCGGGCGGGCTCACCCTTTTGGAGAAAAACACGACGCTCGGCCTGGAGATCAGCGTAAAGTATTTCAGTATTCCCCAGGATTCGTTCGCGGCGCTGGCGCGCGTGGTGCGTATCCGCAATACCGGCCGTTCCTCCCTCTCCTTCCATATCCTCGACGGGCTCCCGCAGATCGTGCCGTACGGCGAGAACAACTGGTGCCTTAAAGAGATCAGCCGTACCATCGAGGCCTGGCATCGCATCGAGAACCTGGAAAAAGGCGTTCCGGTCTACCGTTTATCGGTCGATCCCGGCGACCGTCCGCAGGTGGTGCATATCGAGAAAGGTAATTTTTATCTCGGGTTTACCGCGGATGGCGCGCGTTCCCGGATCATCAAACCGATCGTCGATCCCGACAGCATTTTCGGCAGTCTTACGGATTTCTCCGCGCCGCGGAATTTTATCGGCGCTTCCTGGAAGGAATATCCGGTATACCAGCAGTTGGAATCAAAAACTCCCTGCGGGTTCCTTCCCCTTTCGCTTTCGCTTAAACCCGGTGAGGAAAAAGGTTTCAACGCGGTCATCGGCACGGTGCGCAAGACGGAGATGCTCGACGGCATCTGCCGGCGCGTCATCGCCCCGGGGTACCTTGAGGCCAAGGCCCGGGAGAATACGGAACTCCTGGACGGGCTGACCGCTTCCTGCGCCACCTCCAGCTCTCATTCCGCGTTCGACCTGTATTGCCGGCAGACGTATCTGGATAATATCCTGCGGGGCGGTACCCCGGCGGTTTTCTCCAACGGTGGCAAGCGCAAAGTGTTTTACCTGTACTCGCGCAAGCACGGCGACTTGGAGCGCGACTATAACCGTTTCCAGATACAGGACACGTATTTTTCTCAAGGTAACGGGAACTACCGCGATATCAACCAGAACCGCCGGTGCGATGTCTGGTTTAATCCCGCGATCGGCGATTTCAACCTGGAATTGTTCATCAACCTGATCCAGACCGACGGGTATAACCCGCTGGTGGTCAAAGGTTCGCGTTTTGTGCTTGCCGACGCGGACAGTTTCACCGCCGCGGTCAAAGGGCTGTGCCCGTCATCTGTGGCGGACGGACTCCTGGCGCTGGTCAAAAAACCGTTCACGCCGGGCGAGGTGTTCCTGTATCTTGAGGAGCATAAAGTCGGTGACCCGTCCCGCGTGCTCGATATCCTCCTGCCGTTATGCGACGGGATCAATGAGGCGGAGCACGGCGAGGGATACTGGATCGACCATTGGCATTATAACCTCGACCTGCTGGAGAGTTATCTCGGCGTGTATCCGGAACAGCGCCAGGCGCTCTTCTTCGGAAAAAAAGAATTCACGTATTTTGATAATGACGCGGTAGTGCTTCCGCGCCACTCGAAATACTGCCTCCTTGACGGTATGCCGCGCCAGTTGCACGCGGTGTCCCATGACGCCGAAAAGCGCCAGCTCATCGGCGCGCGCCACGAGCACAAACATCTGTCCCGTATCGACCACGGCAAAGGCGAGATCCTTAAAACCACGCTTTTCGCCAAGCTGGCCTGTGTGTTCGTCAACAAATACGCCTCGCTGGACCCGTTCGGGACCGGTATCGAGATGGAAGCGGACAAACCGAACTGGTACGACGCGCTTAACGGCCTTCCCGCCCTCTTTGGTTCCTCGGCGAGCGAGAGTTTTGAGCTCAAACGGCTGGCGCTTCTTTTGGCTGAAGCGGCGGAATCGCATAAGGCCGCCATTGCCCTGCCGGAAGAGGTCGCGGAATTTTTCGCGTCCCTTTCCAATCTGAGTTCCGACTATGAGGCCGGCGTAATTGACGACCTGATTTTCTGGAATAAAAGCGGTGCGCTCAAAGAAGAATATCGCCGGAAGACTAAATTCGGTTTCAGCGGCGCGCAAGTTATGGTGGATCGCGCCGCCATCGTTGCGGGTTGCCGCAAGGCCCTTAAAAAGATCGAGGCGGGATTAGCGCGGGCGTTCGACCGTAAGACCGGGCTTTATTGCGGGTATTTCATCAATGAAGTCACCGCGTACGAGAAACTTTCCGGTAACGCGATCATGCCCACGGCTTTCACCCAGAAACGCCTGCCGTATTTCCTTGAGGGCCAGATGCACGCGGCCAGGACATGCGAGCGCGCGGCGGTGGCTCCGTTGTATGCCGCGGTCAGGAAAAGCGCCTTGTATGACGCCAAGCTCAAGATGTATAAGGTCACCGCGCCTCTTGCCGCGATGCCTGAGGAGATCGGCCGGTGCCGGGTCTTTACGCCGGGATGGCTGGAGAATGAGTCGATCTTCCTGCATATGGAATATAAATACCTGCTGGAACTGCTCAAACGCGGGATGTATGAGGAATTTTTCGCCGATTTCAGGAACGTCCTGATACCGTTCCAAAAACCGGCGGTGTATGGCCGGAGCGTACTGGAGAATTCCTCTTTCATCGCTTCCAGCGCTTTCCCGTATCCCCGGTTGCACGGTAACGGGTTTGTGGCCCGGCTTTCCGGTTCGACCGCGGAATTTGTGCAGATGTGGCTGGTGATGAACGCGGGACTTGCCCCGTTCGCGCTCGATGGCGCGGGGAAACTTACGCTGACGCTTTCACCGGTGCTTCCCGCCTGGTTGTTCAGGAAAAAAGATAAAAAGTACGCGTTCCGTTTCCTGGGGAGCGTCGATGTGACCTATATCAACCCGTCGCTGAAAGATACGTTCGGTAAAGCGGGGTGCCGCGTCGCGCGCATGACGCTTACCGACAAAACCGGCAAAGTCACCGCGCTTCAATCCGGCGTGATCCCCTCACCGCTTGCCGAGCGCGTGCGTTCGGGAGAGATAACGAAGATCGAGGCCGTGCTCGAATAGTGAAAAATGTGTCTCACCTCGACAGGACCCGCATCTGAAACCCGCGTTATCGTCTCCGGTTTCAGATGCGGGTCCTATGAGGTGTAAATATGCATTTTGTGCACCTTGAAAAACGCACAATCCGTGCTATACTTCAGGTGGAAAGAATGAAAAGCTCATTAAAATCCTGGTCCTACTGAAAAAAGGTAAACCAGTAGTAATGCTGGGGCACAAAGTTACAGCCCCGACTCGTGTCGGGGGGCTGAACTGCCAATAGGATGTTCCACGGACCCCGAATCGGGGTCGTTGGCCCTGCTCCCGCTTACCGCGTGTACAGGGCTTTTTTATTGCGGGTGAGAAATGGAAGAGAAAAACCAGCGTGTGGTGACCTTCTTGAACCGGGATGAGGTTGATTTCCTGGATAAACTTGGGAAAGACGCCCTCTTCTCCACCGGTGTCAAACTCTCACGGACAAAATTGATCGCCTGGCTCGTTGATTTCATGAAAGGGCTGGGTATCAACGGCGAGAATATTACCTCCGAGGCCGATCTGGAACGCCGGGTCATGGAGGTTTTGAAGCAGATTTCTGCAGAGGGGTCAGTTCTCAACACCAGCCACGGAAGGGTTCCACAGGGAAACGACTGCGGGGTGGAGGCCCCGCGGCCACGTAAAGAGGTGTCCCGATGATTACGAAAGTTTCCCTGTTCTCAATCGCCGCTGTCCTGTGTTTCGCAGCCGTTGTCTTGGCCGGCTCGGACTCGGTCAGCATCGCGGTCAGTTGCACCGTGCCCGCCGGCCCCGGAGAGAACATGTCGTTGACCGAACAAATACCGGCCAATAACAGTGTTTCGGGGAGCGGGCAGGAGTTGGTGGAGGAAGACGGCGCGAAGTCGGTTGTCCGTACTCTCTATCCGCGTTGATCGCCGGTCGGGACTTTTTTGCAGGGTATGTTGTAGATGAACGCCGCGCCTTCGGTGAGGCCAAAGTCCGTGAATATCGCCGTTTCCGGCAGGTATTCCGGGGGCAGGCTGTTCATGTCGAGCCGCAGGGTGTGTTTCCCCGCGCGCATTTTATGGAATATATACTTTCCTGAGCCGTCGGTAACCGCTCCCCTTCCGTCTTCCAGCGTAACGCGGACCCCTTTCAGCAGTTTATCTCCCTGATCGAAAAGTTTATTGCCGTTTTTGTCCTCAAATACAATGCCTGCTGTTTCCGTCCTGCTGGCCAGGCCGAAATCAACGCGTTCGATTTTCGTGTGACGGATCACGATCTCCCGCACTGCCGGAGTGGTCAGCACATAACCGGCGGGGATCGTGGCGCTATCGATCATGACCGCGCATTTCCTGCCTTTGATCCCCTGCACGAAGAAATATCCGTTTTTATCCGAGGATACTGCTGTGTCCTTCCCGATTTTGATCTTTACCCCCGGTACGGGCGTTTCATCCTGCCCGCGCAGTCCGTCCTGGTTGTCATCCTTAAAGGCATACCCTTCCAGCGCGCCGACCGGGTCCCACTGAAATCCGGTATCCCAGGTACAGCGCAATCCCGCGTAAATACTCAGATCGACACGGTCGGCGCCATCCGTGTCTTCGGGCCAGCTCGCGCGCACCCGGCCTGAGGCGAACGTCTCAAAATCGGGGCCGGGGCGCCAGGAGAGCTCTGTGCTCCATTCCAGGTAATCTTCCCCCGCGAGGAAGCTGACCGGGGACGCTTCGGTATTTTCCTCGTTATGGTAGCTTACGCGCATATCGCCGTAGAACGGGCTGGTGAATATCTGCCGGTTCCAGTCGATACCGGTTTCCATCGCCCACGGGTTGCTGTGTATCCGGTAGTACCGCGCGTTCAGCCAGTTGTATTCATGGGAATAATAGTAATACAGGTCGCTGATGAGGGCGAAACGTATCCCCACCAGCAGTTTCTCGTTCAGAAAGTCGTTGACGTGCGACGAGAAATAGGTGCTTTCCTGATGGCGGTAGGTGGCGTAGGTGTTGAACCGTCCGTGCCGGCCAAACGATTTATTGATCCCGCCGCCCGTGTTCAGGGAGCGCACCGGCGATATTTTTCCGAGGTCGTTCTGCAGGGAATAATCCCCGTGCAGGCTGGTGGTGGGATCGACGCGGTAGCCCGCGGTGAGCGCGCTGTCTTCGTTGAGACGGCCCGGCGCGTCGGGATTGGGAAATAGCCGGTCACGGTATACGTCGATCCGGCCGCCCAGATTGAGGGCCTCCAGCGGACGGTAATTGCTGGTTACAAGCGCGCCGGTTTCGCCCGCCCTCCAGCCGGTCCCCGTCATGCTCTTAAAGTCTTTGCCGGTATTCCTGAGTTCGGTGGTAATGCCGAATTCCGGGGCCTGGTAGGCGGTGCTGAAAAGGTTGGCGAACTCGCGCGTATCATACCCGAGCTCATAGCTGTAGTTCCAGCGGTCAAATCCCCGTTTGATCTTCGCGTCATAGCCGCTGTCGCGCAGAGTGGGGTCACGGTCGGAGCCGTTAGCGCCGAACGCGCTGAAGCTGTAGAGCTGTTTTTCTTCCGGCATGTACTCGACCGCCATCCCTCCGATCGACGCGTCGCGGACCTTTGACAGCCCCGGGGACAACCCCCAGTATTTGCCGCCCCCTTCTTTTCCCCAGAACGCCGTGTAATCGACGGTTTTATCGAAAGCCCGTGTGTTGAGATACGCTCCGCGCAGACTGGTACTGGAAAAAGCGAGGTTGGAGACGCGCGGGGTGAAATCGACGATCCGGGCATTGAGGTCATGGAGGCCGTTGTAAACGCCGTTTGTCAGCCCGAGGCTCAGGTATGTCATGTCGGTCGATGAGCGGAGCGTGTTCACCGCGGTCGCCGCGTCGAGGTCGCCGTATGGCGTCGGCCCGGTCAATTCGAGCCAGTGGCTCCAGGCGTATGAGGATTGTTTGAGGTTGTCGATATCCGGGCCGGATTCGAACGATTGCCAGCTCGTCGAGTAGCGGAGTCGGAAATCCCTGTTTCTTTCGTCCGCGGCGAGCAATTCTTCCTCGACGGTCGGCACGCCTTCTGGCCGCGGCCCGGTTCCGAGAAATTCCAGAGTCCAACGGTCACGTTCGTCCCAGATATGGAGATAGGTATACCCGAGGTCAAGGGCGGTGACCGTAAGTTCGTCAGCTCCGGTTTGCGCGACGCGTACGATGCGTTCCTGAGTGATGAGGTATCTTCTGATATTCGATCCGCGTACGACCATGGCGCGCCCTTTCGGCAGGATGATGGGCATCTGGCGCGACGCGATGGCGGCGTCCAGGACGATCACGGGTATTTTCGACGCGGGGCGGGTTTTGGGCGGTTTTTCGGATGAACGCGCGGGAAGCGGCAACGGGGTGGTCTGTATCCGGGGCGGTGTGACGGCCGCGGGCGGTATTACCGGGACGGCGGACGACGGGTTTTGCGCGTCGCGGGCTTCGTGGATCAAGGCGACGTATTTGAGCGCGACGGGATTTTTCGGTTCCAGGACCAGTACATGCTTGAACTGGTTGAGGGCTTGCGTAAACTCGCCCTTCTGGAAATATCCCACGCCCAGATCGCACAGATATTCCGGTATCAGCGTGTAGGCGGCTACGGGCGTCTGGCAGAGCGTGAAGGCCGTGATGAGGAAGCAGATGATGAATTTCCTGACCGTTGTCACCGTAACTCCCCGACCTCCTCGATCCGTCCGTTCGTCCCGACGCGCAACGCGGCTTCTTTTACGATGACCGGCCCCCGGCCGGCGTTCGCTTCTTCCAGGGCTTTTCCGATGTCCAGCGTCAGTATCAGGGAGTATTCACCCGGTGCGATCGGCAGGCTCCATGAACCGGCCATGCGCGCCGAATTTCCCGGCAGGGTATATACTTCGCTCAAAACGCCCCGCGCGGCGACCATCCCTTTCGCGTCCATGATGTCAAACGAGCCTCCGACCGTCAGGTCGATGTTCCCGGTGTTGGTAACGGGCGCTTCGATCTTCAGTATCCCCTCAGGGGACCGGGAGGCCGGGAGGCCGTCGACGGTCAGCGTGCGTTTCATCATGCCTTCAGGCTCGACAAAGAACAGGACAGCGACCCGGATAGCCAGGTTCACGCCAACCCCTTCCTCACCCGATGATGAGGCGGCGCTTTCCATGAACAGGACAGCGTAATGGCCCGCGTCGGCGCCTGCGGGGACTTTGACGGAATAATTGATCCGTTCGCGGCTGTTGGGCGCCAGCGTCAATTCCGCCGGCGTGAAGGTGATCCAGTCCGCCGCGGAGTTTTTTATGGAGCCCGCGGGACGGAACTCTTTTGACCCGTCATACGGCGCCAGATATGTCCAATCCTCGAGGTACGCCCGCACGGATTTCGGCTGGGCGGACGGATTTTCGACGGTGATGAATCCGGTTGCAGTTTGTCCGGGCGCCACAGTCAGGCGGATCTTGCTTTTATCCGGCCGGACCATTTCATCCGCCGGCGCCTCCCGGGGCGCTAACGCCGTCAGCGCCGCCAGCGCGGCGTAAAGAAAAACTGTTTTTCGCGGCACAGGTCCCTCCGGTTTACGGGTAGAGCGTCAGGTAGACATGCGAGCTGTAGGTGCCCGATTTTTGCGTTGATCCAATGAGCGTTTTATTACCGACCGCGTTGCGGGGATCCCCGGTCAGCCCGAAATACATGTCGAAGCTGTCGGATACCGCGTTGGTGTTGCCGCGGTTGGTGTTATACACATCGTACGTCGCCGTTCCGGCGCTTTGTTTGGTCGTGAGCACGCACCCCTGGCAGACCGTGGCGATCGTGGTGGCGTCGAGATAATGCGGGCCCGCCGCGACAGTGAACGCGTCGTTGGAGAGCGTGGTGACGCCGTCGGTATGGGTCAGGGGACTGCCCGAGTATTGCACGCGGTACGCGGTGCCGGCGTTACTGTTGACTGAGACGTAGGCGACATAGGCGGTATTGGATGTCAGCGCGGACGTCTTGTCGCCGGCGACGGAATTGACCAGTGTGCCGAACGCCATGTTCGGGAATACGTTGAGGTTCCAATTGAACGTGGTGTTGGTCAGACTTGGGTAAAGGGCGACGGTGAAATTACTTGATGAATCGACGGTAGCAGTCGCGTCGATCTGTTTCGAGACCGATGCCATCGCGGCCCCGACGACGGCGATGAAGATCACTGCGAGGATCATTCCGGGTGTTCGTTTCATTGCGTTCTCCTTGTTTGGCGGCCTGTACGCGCCTTTTGCCGTTTACAGCTCGGACAGGGAATAGATTATTGATGCGGAATAGTCCCCTGCCTTGACCGTATCCGGCGCCGAAAGGCCGTAGATGACCTTGAAGCTGTCCGGTGAACCTGTTGTATCGGAAATATACAGCACCTGTGATTCGTCGGCGTTCATCGGGACCGGCGCCGGTGTTTTCAGCGTCCCGCGTGTTTCGCCGAATTTACCGGTTGTCACGGTGAAATTCGCGGAGGGGATCGCTTTGCCCTCCGTGTTGACCATGCCGGTCAGTACTTTTTGGCTGACCTGGAACCTGGCCCCGGTGTTGTTCTTTATCGCGATATCCACTTCGTACGTCCGCGTCGGGGCGCCGGGTTTCAGCCCGCGAAAACTGATCTTCCCGCTTCCGTCCTCGGTCGTAATCCTCATGTCGAACACCTTGTCGATCCGCGCTTCAAACGGGAATGCGGCCAGTTCCTGCGGCCCCTGCGCGTTTTCGAGGATGTATTTGAGCGTCGAGCGGTACGTGCCCGCTTTCAAGCCTTCCGCCAGGCTGTAACGGATGGGGATCTCACTGTCTTTCCCGGGGATCCGCGCCAGCAGAGTCTGACGTTCGGAAACAACCGGGGTTTCCGGGGTATCCCCGACCGTTACCTTTACCGCCTCGAACGGCAGTTCCGTGCCGTCGGTTGCCGTCGGAGGTACGGAAAACACCTGTATGAGTTTTTCATCCGCGTTCCGCACTCCGTTCTGCACCGTCACGACGACATCTCCGGTCTCTATTCCGGCGTCGGTCTGCCGGACGCTGACCCTGTTCATGCCGTTGGCGGCGGCGATCTCGATATTGGCGGACGTGTTCTCGATCTGCGCGGATATGTCGAGGTATGTCTCGACCTGCTGGGCCGTGGAATCCACCGCTTCGAGGGTAAAGCGCAATCTGCCCCGGTAATTTCCCGAAGGGACGGTGCAGGGGCCTTTGAGCGCGTAGACGAGCGTAAACGAATCGGGGCTTCCCTGCTGGTCGGAGACGTACAGCGGCGCGCGGTTGAGTGTGACCGGTGCTTCGTAGTCGGTAAGCAATGTCCCGGTAGTGTTGCTTCCCCTGACGGAGTAGACGACGAAATTTGCCGTCGGCACCGTATCGCCCGGCGCGGAGGTGAGCGGTTCCATGAGAGTTTGCAGGAGACGGTATTGCTTGCCGGAGGAAGAATTCACGCGCACCGTAACTTCTTTTTGCGGCGGCGGGTTAAAGCCGGCCTTGCCGAAATCGAGGGTGAAACCGCCTTCATAGGGGGCGACAGAAACGGAAAACGCGGCAAAAGCGGGGGCGCAGATAAGCAGGATAAGTGCGGTACAAAGCGCTGGCGTTTTTCTCATGTGTGTTCGCTGCAGCCCAAGAAGACCTCGCGGCGCGATTTTAAAAATAGTGCGGAATAGTATACTGTTTCAGTATACCGCCGGGGCGGGAATTGTCAAGACGATTAAACGAAATGCGGAAGGCAAGTTTTAAGCGGTTTCCGTCGGATAGTAGGACAGTCCTGCGGTAAGCGTTGCCAGGTGGATACGCAGTGAGTGCATGAAATCGATTTTGAGCAGTTTCCCCTCCTTTAAAACGATCATGCTCCCTTTCATGCGGCAATAAAACCGTTCATATTTCTGTTTGCTGTTGTGTTCCTTGATGACCGACAGGAACGGCTGTTCAGCCACAGCGGGTTTTTTCTCAATTTGGCGGACAAAATAGACAAAATGCCGGTGTACAGTCGTGCGCACGCCGTCTTTATCCACGGTTTCCGAACTGGTCAGGATCTTGCGTCCATGGTCTTCGGATGTCAGGTTTTTGAATAAGAGGTCGCGCATGTGTCCTCCATTGTAAGGACTTTGCAAAACATTTTATTTTCATTCCAAGTATACCATTGTCAAGGGGCAATTCAAGGATATCTCCCCTCGCGACGAAACCGCTTTCAAATTATATAAGTTGTTGTGGTAGTGTATGATGTAAGATCTGGCGGGGAAAAATATTTGCGGGAGTCAGACGCTAAGCGGGTTTTTTGAAGTAAATCTTCTTCTCGGTACCAAGCATGATACGCACTACGTTCGCTTTATGACGGTATATCGCGAATATTGCCAGGAGTGTTCCTCCCAGGATAAGCACGTGCGATTGGCCGAAAAGCGCCATTGTCGCGGGCAGGCAGATCGCGGCGATAAGCGAGGCCAGAGAAACCATGCGGCTGAGCAGGAAAACCAGCAGCCAGAGAAGCACGACGAGAACGAGGACGACATTGAGCCCGGTGACGGAGAATGCCAGTCCGATCAATACGCCCAGCGACGTGGCTATCCCCTTCCCTCCGTTGAAATTCAGGAAGACCGTCCATACATGGCCGCAGATGCAGGCGATCGCCAGGGGGATAAGCGCGAGTTCCTGCGAAACACCGGTTTTTTTCAGGATGAACGAGCCGATGATGAGCACCGGCAGGAGGCCTTTGAGGATATCGATGATGAGCACACTGATGCCCGGAACCGTGCCTAAGACGCGCAGGGCGTTGGTGGCGCCGATATTCCCTGAGCCGTGCTTGCGGATGTCGATGCCTTTGAGCAGACGCCCGAAGATGAACGCGGTGGGGATGGAACCGATGAGGTAACTAAGGATTATTCCGGCTAGTATCCAGCGCATACAGGATCTTGAATCCTCTCATGATATAATCGGTGCCCGAAACGACCGTGAACGCGGCCGCGATCCACCAGATCACGAACGCGAAATGGAATTGCAGGAGCACCGTGACTACCGCCAGCATCTGGAACGATGTGGTCAGCTTCCCCCATCGCGTCGGCAGGACATTGATCTCCTGTTTGACGATAAAGATAATAAGCGCGCCCAGAAGGATGAGCAGGTCGCGACTGAGCACGATGAGTATTACCGGGAGCGGGAAACGTATCGGCAACGGGATGAAATACAGGCAGACGAACGCGCTCATCAGCAGAAGCTTGTCGCCCAGAGGGTCAAGGATCAATCCGGCCGGCGAATGCTGTTTCGATTTGCGCGCGATGTAACCGTCGACGGCGTCGGAGATCACTCCCAGGATGAAGATCGCCAACGCGACGAAGCGCAGGTAACCGTTCGCGCCCGGATTACGCCCGTAATAGACCAGGCAGGCGATGAAGAACGGAACGCTCAGGATGCGGAATGTGGATATTTTGTTCGCGAAATTCATTTTATCAGGCGGATGCGCTGGGGCGGCCAGTAAATGCAGATGGCCTTACCCCTGATGTTCTTCGCCGGGACAAAGCCCCAGAAGCGGCTGTCCTGCGACGAGAACGAGTTGTCTCCCAGCACGAAATAGCTGTTTTCGGGAACGGTGATCTTTCCGCCGGCTTCCCCGAAATCGCCCCGGTTGTAGTAATATCTCCCGTTGAAGTCCGCGCCGGTGACCGGCTGGTCGTTGATGTAGATGGTGCCGTTGCGTATTTCCACCGTCTCCCCTCCGACCGCCACAAGCCGTTTGATGAAATCTTTTTTCGGGTCTTCCGGATAGATGAAGACGATGACGTCGCCCCGCGCGGGTTTGCGCATCACCGGAAACTGCCAGGCCGTGAACGGCATCTTCGCGCCGTAGATGAACTTGTTGACCAGGATGGCGTCGCCTTCGAGCAGTGTCGGGCGCATCGAACCAGTGGGTATCTTGAAGGCCTGTACGACAAAAGTCCGGATCACCAGCGCCAGGAGCATGGCGATAACGATGGACTCCACCCACTCGCGCAACTGCGATTTTTTCTTTTTCTCTTGGCCGTTGTTCATGATCAGAGTTTCAGGACCTCGAGGAACGCTTCCTGCGGGATCTCGACCTTTCCGAATTGCTTAAGCCGTTTTTTCGATTCCTTCTGGTGTTCCCAAAGCTTGCGCTTGCGGGTGATGTCGCCGCCTGAGCACTTGCTGGTAACATGCTTGCCCAAAGGACGTACTTTTTCCGATGCCAGTATCTGTGATCCTACGGTCGCCTGGATGACGACCTCAAAGAGCTGGCGCGGGATGAGCTCCCGGAGTTTGGTGACCAGCGCGTGCGCTTTGTGGTACGCTTTTTCCCTCGGCATGAGCGACGAGAACGCGTCGCAGACGACGCCGTTGAACATTATATCAAGTTTTACCAGTTTTGTGGGAAAATAATCTTTGAACTCGTAATCGATGGAACCGTAGCCGCGGGTGAGGGATTTCACCCGGTCATAAAAATCGACGATGATCTCCGAGAGCGGTATGTCGAAGCTGAGTTTTACCCTGTCTGTTCCCAGATGTGTGCGTGACGTGAAGACTCCTCTGCGTCCTTTCACCATCTCGCAGACCGGTTCGATGCAGTCCACGGGGATGATCATCAGCAGGTTGGCTATGGGTTCGAAGGCGTCGACGATGTCAGAAGGATTGTATTGCGCCGGGGTATGCAGTTCGAGCGTCCTGCCGTCGGCGGTCTGCACGCGGTAGACGACGTTCGGCACGGTCAGGATCAGGTTAAGGTTGTGTTCCCGTTCCAGCCGTTCCTGCACGATCTCCATATGCAGGAGCCCGAGGAATCCGCAGCGGAACCCGGTCCCGAACGACTGGGAATTCTCCGGTTCGAAGATGAACGAGGCGTCGGAAAGCCGGAGCTTGTCCATGGCCTCGCGCAATTGCGGAAAATCGCCCGGGTTGACCGGGAAGATGCCGCAGAATACCAGCGGTTTGAGGGTGCGAAAACCCGGGATGGCCTTGTCGCAGGGGTTTTTGACGTCGGTGATGGTGTCGCCGATGACGATCTCGCGCGGCTCGCGGATGTTCGCGGTGAAATACCCTACCTCTCCCGCGGTCAGCCCTTCGACGTCCTGATAGGTAAGGTTCTGGAAGATGCCCAGTTCCTCTATTTTGTATATCGAATTGGAATGCATCATTTTTATCTGGGCGCCGGGTTTGAGTTCACCGTCGACCACGCGCACGTAGACGACCACCCCTTTATAGACGTCGAAGCGGCAGTCGAATACCAGTACTTTGAGCGGGTTCGTCGTTTCGCCGGACGGCGGCGGCACTACCTTGATCACCTGCTCGAGGATGTCCACAACGCCTTGTCCGGTCTTCGCCGAGGCCATCATGATGGCCTCTTCCGGGAATCCCAGGATACCGGTGATCTGGTTGCGCACTGCCGGAAGATCAATGGCGGGAAGGTCGATCTTGTTAATGAGCGGAATGAGCTCAAGATTGTTTTCCAGCGCCAGGTAGTAATTGGCCACGGTCTGCGCCTCGATGCCCTGCGCCGCGTCGACCACGAGGACGGCCCCTTCGCAGGCGGCCAGTGATTTGGAGACTTCATAGGTGAAGTCGACGTGGCCGGGGGTATCGATGAGGTTAAGGATGTAATCTTTGCCGTCGCGTGATTTATAGGTGATGCGCACGGTCGAGGCCTTGATGGTGATGCCTCTCTCCCGTTCCAGGTCCATGTCGTCGAGCACCTGATCTTTCACGTGACGGCGGTCAAGGGCACCGGTCAGCCCCAGGATGCGGTCGGCCAGCGTCGATTTGCCGTGGTCGATGTGGGCGATGATGGAGAAGTTGCGTATGAGTGTTTTATCCATAGTTCCTTATATTATTAGCCAGATGCGGAATGTGTTCTCCCAGGATCGCTCGTTTTTCCCCTGCGAGGAAAAACTTCGCTTAGGCGCCGAAGCGCCATCTGCGGCCTCGCCATCGGTACGATGGCTCACGGTCCGTGCGGCTCGGCTCGCGGACACGTCCTGTTCGAACACATTCCGCATCTGGTGCTATTCGTATACCTGTTTAAACCCCCGTTCAGAACCCGCATCTGAAACCCGCGTCATCGTTTCCGGTTTCAGATGCGGGTTCTGACGAGGTATTCTGTCGAGGTTTGGGTCACTGCTTATTGATGTATTCCAGCATTTTCGCCACTACTTCCTCAATAGAGAGGTTTGTGGTGTCGAGATAGACGGCGTCGTCCGCTTTTTTGAGCGGGCCGCATTCGCGCGTCGAATCGATGCGGTCGCGGTTGGTGAGGTCTTTTGCCACCTGCTCGCGGGAAACGTCGTTTATATTGAGGTTCTTAAAATCCTTGAAGCGGCGGTTCACCCGTTCCTCGCTTGCCGCGTCGATGAAAAACTTATGGTCGGCGTCGGGAAAAACCACCGTGCCGATATCTCTGCCGTCCAAGATGCAGTTCTTGGAGTGGCCGAGCTGTTTTTGGAGCGAGACCATGACGCCGCGCACGCCGGCGATCTTCGCGACGTCGGAAACGCGCGCGCTTACCCGGGGCTCGCGGATGGCGGCGGAGACGTCGGTCGCGTCGATGAGGACCGTAAGCCCTCCCGGCGCGTCTTTCAGGTCGATGGTGGACGCTTTAGCCAGGGCCTCCATCGCTTTTTCGTCTTCGATCGGGGTGCCGGTTTCCAGCGCCTTCCAGGTCAGGGCGCGGTACATCGCGCCGGTGTCGAGGTACAGGAATCCGAGTTTTTTCGCCAGGATCTTGGCGACCGTGCTTTTGCCCGCTCCCGCGGGTCCGTCTATCGCGATGATCATAATGAAAGCCGTTTTGTTTTTGCCGCCGTCAGGAGTGTGCGCAGGGCGCGCGCGTTTTGCGTATTCACTGCGTTTCTGATGGCGCGCAGGTTTTTTTCGAACGCCGTAAGCGCCGCCAGGAGCGGACGACGGTTGGTAAGAAAAATATCGCTCCAGATATCCTCATCGGAGGACGCCAGGCGTGTTGAGTCCCGGAATCCTCCCGCCGCGAGCTTCAACAGTCCCTGCGGGACTGAATTGACGAGCGCGAATGCCGCCGCGTGCGGCAGGTGGCTGACTAACGCCATTGCGCGATCGTGTTCTTCCGGCGCCATCACGACGGTCTTCCCGCAGATCGTATTCCAAAAGTCCTGGGCCGCCGCGAACGCGGCCGGGTCGGTGGAACGTGTTTTTGTCAGGATGCAAAAAGAACCGGTGAAAAGCGCTACCGAGGCGTTTTCAATCCCCCGTTTTTCCGAGCCGGCCATCGGATGACAGCCGACGAACCGGCGCGTTAGGCGGGAAAATATGCTTACGATCCCGGTTTTGGTGCTCCCCGCGTCGCAGATAAGACAATCGGGGCCCGCGAGTTTTACGATGCGCGGCGCCTGGCGGAGGATCTCCCCGACCGGCAGGCATATGATCACCATGTCCGCCCCGCGGATGACCGACAGGTCGCGCGATCCGGCATCGATAGCGCCGGTCCGTACCGCCGCTCCGAGGCTTTCTTTCCTGCGGCTTACGCCGATGACGCGGCCGGCGAGCTTCTTTTTCCTGATCGCCAGCCCCAGTGAACCGCCGATAAGCCCGGTCCCGATAATCGCCAGTGTCCCGATCTTTTTCATCAGATATCCCTGCCGACCGCCCGCGAAAGAGGTCCGAGGTCTTTCATGAGGGCGGCGAATTTTGAAGGTACGAGCGACTGCGCGCCGTCGGAGTATGCCTCTTCGGGACGCGGATGGACTTCGATGATCAGCCCGTCCGCTCCCGCGGCGACCGCCGCTTTGGAGAGCGCCGGGACCAACCCCCATTTTCCGGCCGCGTGGCTCGGATCGACGATAACGGGCAGGTGCGAAAGCTGTTTGACCGCGGGTACCGCGCTGATGTCGAGCGTGTTGCGGGTATAATCCTCGAATGTCCTGATCCCCCGTTCGCACAGTACCACGTTGAAGTTTCCGGAAGCCAGGATATATTCCGCGGACATCAAAAGGTCTTTGATAGTCGACGCGAGCCCCCGTTTAAGCAGGATGGTTTTTTTCGTCTGCCCGACTTCCTTCAGGAGGTTGAAATTCTGCATATTGCGCGCCCCGATCTGCAGGATATCGACATAGCGCGCCACCAGTTCAACATCGCGGGTATCCATAACCTCGCTGACCGTCACCAGGTCAAGTTCATCGGCAACCTGTTTCATCATCTTAAGCCCCTCTTCACCCAGCCCCTGGAAACTGTACGGGGAGGTGCGGGGTTTGAATGCGCCGCCGCGCAGGACGCCGCACCCGGCTTTTTTTATCTCACGGCCGGCTTCCCGCAGGGTTTCGAGATTCTCCACTGAACATGGCCCCGCCATAACGCAGAGTTTCTTCCCGCCGATGGTGATCCCTTTTCCCAGGTCGATGACGGAGTCTTCCTGCTTGAATTCCCGTGAAACCAGTTTGTACGGGGAAAGGACCGGCAAAACCTTCTCTACTCCGGGAAAGACCTCGAGCGGGGTCACCTGGAGCACGTCCTCCGGGCCGATCACCCCGATAATAGTGCGCTCCGTCCCTTTCGAGACGTGCGGCGTGAGGCCGAGTTTGGTGACCTTCTCGATGATATGGTTTATTTCCCCGTCTGTCGCTCTGGGCTTAAGGACTATGATCATTATTTTCCTCTGTTAAGTTTATACACCTGTCAGATGTAGGTTTTACAGGACTTTTTTGAGCGCGGAGATGAATTTTTTATTCTCCCGCGGCGTGCCGACAGTCACCCGGATGTATGTGTCGAGCTTATATGCCTTCATGTCGCGGACGATCACGCCGAGCCTGAGCATATCCTGGAACAGTTTCGCGCAGTCGCGTTTTACGTCGACCAGGATAAAGTTGGTTTCCGAGGGAACGTACGTCAGGCCGAGTTTTGTGAATTCCCCGTAGAGCCAGCGTTTCCCCTCCAGCACCGTCATGCGGGTTTTTCGGAGAAAGGCCTGGTCGCCGAGCGCCGCGAGCGCGGCTTCCTGCGCGAGCAGGCTGACATTGAACGGCTGGCGGGCCTTTTCCATGCACGCGGCGAACGGGGCGCCGGCCAGACAATAGCCGATCCGCAGTCCCGCGAGGCCGTAGGCCTTGGAGAAGGTCTTAAGCACCAGCACGTTCTTTTTGCCCACATATTCCTTCGCGAACGGGTAATCGGCGGTGTTGATGAACGTATCATACGCTTCGTCGACAACGGTGATCACCGTATCCGGCAGGCCGGCGATGAACGCGGCGAGTTCCTGACGGTTCACGTAGGTTCCGGTCGGGTTGTTCGGATTGGCGATGAATATGAGCTTTGTCTTCGCGTCCACGAGGGCGCGCAGGGCGTTCAGGTCGTAACGGAAATCCTTCAAAGGGGCTTTTTTTACCGTCCGGCCGTAGACTTTGCAGATGATCTCATATTCGACAAAGGTCCCTTCCGAGGTAACGATGTTCTCGTCCGGTTCCAGGAAACTTTTGATGATGATGTCGATGAGCTCGTCCGATCCGTTGCCGACGACGATATTGCCGGGTTCCAGCCCCGTGTCCTTCGCCAGCGCGCGCTTCAGCGCGAAACTGTTGCTGTCCGGGTAGATATTCACCCCGGCCGCGGCCTTGCGGATGGCCCGAAGCGCTTTCGGGGAACAACCGAGCGGGTTCTCGTTCGAGGCGAGCTTGACGATCTCGCCTTTGAGCCCCAGCTCCCGTTTTGTCTCTTCGATGGGTTTTCCCGCCACGTAGGGCGTCGATTCCCGTATGCATTTACGTGCTAAGTCCATTTTATCTTCTCTCTGTGTACCTCGTTCAGGACCCGCATCTGAAACCCGCGTTATCGTCTCGGGTTTCAGATGCGGGTCCTGTCGAGGTGCATGTCATTCACCTACCGGGTATGATCCCAGTACTTTCAGGAATTTGCATTTGTTTTCCAGTTCCCCGAGGGCCTTTTTTACCTTCGGGTCGTCGATATGGCCTTCCAGATCGACAAAGAAATAATAATCCCAGGCCTTGCGCTTGGAGGGCCGCGATTCGATCTTATCGAGGTTGACGCCGTATTTCTTGAACGGTACCAGCATCTCATGGAGCGCTCCCACGCGGTCCTTGATGGAGAACATCAGGGATGTGCGGTCGGCGCCCGTCGCGGGAACCTCCGCTTTGCCGATGACGAAAAAGCGCGTGATATTATGCGGCGAATCCTCGATGGCTTTCGCCACGGCGGTAAGGCCGTATATCTTGGCGGCGAGCGGCGAGCCGATCGACGCGGCGCCTTTCTCCCGCGACGCGATCTGCGCCGCCTTGGCCGTGCTCGATGACTCGATGAGTTCCGCCTGCGGCAGATTTTCCTGCAACCAGCGCCGGCATTGGCCGAATACTTCGAATTTTGAGTACACGCGCCGGATGTCCTTCTTCGCGCAGCGCGCCAGCAGGCTGTGCGAGATGTCCAGGATCACCTGGGAGCATATCCGCAGGTCGGAATCCATGAACATGTCCAGCGTGTGGTTCACCGCGCCTTCGATCGAATTCTCAATGGGCACGACGCCGTAATCGCAGTCCCCCCGTTCCACATGGAGGAACACATCGGCGATGCCTTCGCAGGGGACGTATTCCACCTGGGAACCGAAGCGTTTGATCGACGCCTGGTGCGTGAAGGTCGCTTCCGGGCCGAGATAGGCGATCTTGAGATGCTTTTCCAGCGCCAGGCTCCCGGACATGATCTCGCGGTACACGGCCGCGAGGGCGTTCTTATCCAACGGCCCTTTGTTGAGAGCGGCTATCTTACGCAGGACATCCCGTTCACGGTCGGGGCAATAGGTACTGCCTCCCGCGCGTCGTTTCGACGCGCCGATCTCCAGGATGACGCGCGCCCGCGCGTTAAGCAGGGCGACGATCTTGCGGTCGGCTTCGTCGATCTTATTTCGCAGGCTGTTCAGGGATTTCATGGGCGGTGACCTCTGGTTGCGCAGGCGGCGGCTCGGTACCCTTCTCCGTCTCGAATTTCTCCAGTATCTCTCTCTGCTTCTCCGGCGAGAGCGGGAAATGCTCCAGCTTCGGCAGGTCGTCGATCGATTTGAGGCCGAAATATTCGAGGAATTCCCGCGATGTCCCGTAGACCTTGGGACGGCCCGGCGCGTCTTTCCTGCCGGTGACCTTGACCAGGTTCTTTTCCACGAGCGTCTGCACCACGCCGTCGGCGTTCACCTTGCGTAGTGCCTCTATCTCCATCTTCGATATCGGTTGTTTATAGGCGATGATCGCCAGCGTTTCCATCGAGGGGCCGGAAAGTTTCTCGGCGTTCTGCGGCCCTTTGAACAGTTTGCGCAGGAATGAGGAGAACTGCGGCGCCGAGATCATCTTGTATCCGCCGGCGATCTCGATGATGCGCATGCCGCGGCTGTTTGCCTCATATTCCGCCATAAGCTTCCCGATCGCTTTGCGCACCTGTCCGGCGTCGAGGTTATCGAGCACCTTTTTGATCTGGTCGATCGTGAGCGGCTTCTCGTAGGCGAAGAGCAGGGATTCGATGACCGCCATGATATTGTCTTCCTGCTTCTTCGCGAACATCTCCGCGTCGGCGGCCGCGACCGCGGCGTCTGTCGGCGCGGCTACGGGCGTTTCGGTTGCCGGCGTTTCCGTCACGGGCGTTTCCGCCGCCGGGGCGGCGGTATCATCCGCCGGGACCGGCGCTGTTTCGGGGGTCAGTTTCTCCTCATCCATCAGTATGATCTCCCTGCAGTTCTGTTTTCTTGAGTTTATACACTTCGTTTAAAAGTTCTTCGGCGGTAGCCGCCGCGGAATTCTTTTCAACGGCTTTCGCGACCATCGCCAGCGCTTCCTGTTTCTTGTATCCGAGTTGCGCCAGGACCGCCAGGGCTTCTTCCTCGGCGTCGGTCGCCCCGGAGCGCGGCGCGGGCGTTGACTGCGTGTCTTTCATCAAACCGAATTTTCCCACCTTGTTCTGAAGCTCGGCGACGATCAGTTTCGCTTTCTGCTGGCCGATGCCGGGAAGCGACGTGAGGAATTTCAGGTCGCCTTCGTCGATGGCCTTCGCGATGAGCGAGATCGGCTGATTCAGCGCGCGCAGGGCCCCGCGGGGGCCGATGCCGGAAACGGTGATGAATGCCAGGAAGAAATCCCGCTCCACTTCATTGAGGAATCCGATGAGCACGGGGATACTGCGGGATTTATCGACATGGTGATAGTGATACGTGACCAGTCGCACCGTTCCGTCAGGCAGGAGCGCGCTCTCGAGGCGTTGCATGCTGGCCGCCGGAAGGGACACTTCGTAGGCGAATCCGCCGTTCTCGATCAGGAGCGAATGTTCCCCCCGTTCCACGATCTTTCCCTGTATCCGTGCGATCATCTGGGCACCGTGAAAGAATTTTTTTTGAGCGTTTCCGTTTTTGCCAGGTAACAGAACGCGATGGCGAGGGCAAGGGCGTCGGTCACGTCAAAATAACGCGGCGCGTTTTTCATCCCGAGCAGTCCCGCGACGGTGCGCTGGACTTGCACTTTCGTGGCCAGCCCTTTACCGGTCAACGATTTCTTGACGCGGGTAGCCGCGTATTCCGCCAGGGGGATCCCCGCCGATCCGCAGGCGAGGCAGATGACGCCCCGCGCCTGGCCGAGCACGAACGCGGTCGCCGGAAAACGGGAATGCGCATAGATCTTTTCCAGGACCATCACGTCGGGTTTGAATTCGGCGATGAGGCGCGTGACCGCGGAATGTATCGTGAAGAGCCGCCGGGGCATTGTGTCTTTCTCGGCGGCCGCCACGGTTCCCGCGGTGACGAGCGAGAACGCCCTGCCGTTCCAGTCGATAAGGCCGAAACCCGTGATCCTGAGCGCCGGGTCGATCCCCAGGATCCGCATCGGTTATTCTTCGCTCGGGACGATCTGCTCCATCATCTCGTCCGGTATTTCCGCGTTGTCATAGACGTCCTGGACGTCGTCATGCTCGTCAAGCGCGTCGAGCAGGGCGATGATCTGCTTGGCGTCGCTCAGCGACGGTTGGACGGTGGAAGACGGGATCATGGTGACTTCCGCTTCCTCGGTCTTGATCCCTTTTTCCGCCAGCGCCGCTTTGACCGCTTCGAATGCCTGCGGCGTCGTGAATATCTCGTACAACTTTCCGTCGGTCTTGAGGTCGTCGGCGCCGGCTTCGAGGACGATGTTCATCAGGTCTTCCTCTTTCGCCAGGCTCTTATCGACGGTGAGATGGCCTTTCATCGTGAACATCCAGGCGACGGAGCCGCCCAGGTTCCCGTTTTTCTTGGTGACGATATTGCGGATCTCGGCCGCGGTGCGGTTCTTGTTGTCGGTGATGGCCTCGATAAGAAGCGCGACGCCGCCGGGGGCGAACCCTTCATAGCGGACAGTCTCGTAGACCACGCCCGGGAGCTCGCCGGTGCCGCGGAGGATTGCCTGCTTGACATTATCCTGGGGCATGTTGATCTCTTTCGCCCTGGCGATGACGGTGCGCAATTTCGGGTTGGTATCGACGCTCCCGCCGCCTTCGCGCGCGGCGATAGTGATCTCTTTGATGACCTTGGTGTAGGCGGCGCCCTTTTTGGCGTCGGCTACCGCCTTCTTCCCTTTATTTGTCTTCCATTTAGAATGACCTGACATCTGTTCCTCCTGATCGGTTGATTTTTAGGTTGTGATAGTACGTACGTGAGTTGTTCCTGGTGACGCTATGTTTTAATGAGGCGATGCAGAATAAGCCGGGTTCTGTTTTGCCCCGCCTTGCGGCCGGGCTCAAACGGCGATTCGACTATCTCCCGGGGGTGACCCCGGGCTCGTGCAGCCTACCCGGGACTGTGCTGTTGCCGAAGCAACAAGCGCGGAACGGGCGGTTCCTCGTCCCCTATTCGGCCTTGCTCCGCGCAGAGATTGCTCGTTTCAGGTGATCCCTTGCGGGATTGCTCGTCTCTGTAGCTCTCAGGCGCCCGAAGACGCCCGTCCGCCCGCTATCGCTAGCTGGCGGATATCCTCACGCCGCTTGCGCGGCGCGGACGGCGATTAGCCGCTACGCTGCCCTCTGGAGCCCGGACTTTCCTCTCGCGCACGTGCGTGGCGAGCAGCCGCTTACTGCATGCCTCAGAAGCTCCTGGAAATCAAAGATCGGAATGTGACGTTTACGCCGCGGCGGCCCGGCGCTGTTCCTTGATGGCGAGGTTCGCCATCTTATCCGCCTCCGTGTTCTGTTCGCGAGGGACATGGGTGATCGAGACCCGCGCGAACGCGGACATCAGATGGACCGCCTGTTCGTAGAGCGCCAGTATCCCGGGATTACGGACTTTGTAGATTTTTTTGATCTGACGGTAGAGCAGTTCGCTGTCGGTCTTTATCGAGAGGTTTTTCGCCCCCAGGATCAGCCCTTCCTCAAGCGCGGCGATGAGCGCGGAATATTCCGCGACGTTATTCGTCGCTTCGCCGATGCACCGGCAGAGGTTTTTCACCGGCCGGCCGTTTTCCTTGATCACGACGCCGATCGCGCTGAGGCCCGGATTGCCTTTCGAGGCTCCGTCGATATAGATCTCAAGGTCAGTCATCGGCGGAAACCAGGATCCGGTTACACGCTTCGCATTTCTGGACGAATTCGTATTTGCTGATCATGTTGATCACCTGCGCCGGGACTTTCAGGTTACATCCGCCGCACATATTGTCCTTCACGCAGACGATCGCCAGCCCTTCGCGGTTCTTGAGGATCCGGTCGTAATCGGCAAGGATCTTGTGGTCGATGCCGGGAAGCAGGTGTTTGCGCTGGTTATCGAGCTGGGCGATCTTTTCATCCATCTCCCTGGCTCGCCCGTCAATCCGGGCCTTTTCCGCGTTGAAGACCTGTTCTTCCGCCTGGAGCTTCAGTTTCTCCGCATCGACGGTTTTTTTTGTCGCGTCGATCTTGTCCATGCACTCAAGGATCTTGTCCTCGATGAGTGAGGCGTCGGCCTTGGCATCCTGGATCTGCTGAAGCATCGTGTTGTATTCTTTGTTCGTCTTCAGCTGGTAGAGCTGACCCTGAAGCTTCTTGGCCGCTTCTTCCCGTGAGGCGAACTCCATCTCGCGCTCTTTTTTTTCTTTCTGCGCGTCGAGCGAAAGCTTTTCCGCCGCCGTCAGCGAGGCCTTTTTCGCCTCGAACGCCGCTTTCAGCGCCTCGATCTCGCGGGGCATATCGTTTTTCTCCTCGCGGAGCTTGTAGATCTGTGTGTCGACTTCCTGCAACTGCCTGAGCATCTTCAACTGTTCTTTCAGGTTTTGCGTCGCCACGTGTCCCCTTTCTGTGTTATGGTACATCAAATGGGCGATAAGGGACTCGAACCCCTGACCTCTTCCGTGTGAAGGAAGCGCTCTAACCAACTGAGCTAATCGCCCGTTAAATCGTAGTAAGCGGATAAACTGGGCCCACAGGGATTCGAACCCCGGACCAAGACATTATGAGTGTCCTGCTCTGACCGCTGAGCTATGGGCCCTGAAATCTTTGCCGGCGATCAAGGCAGGCAAATAGAATATGAGTATAACATATTTAAACGTAAAGGCAAGCGGCAAAAGCCGGTTCCTTCCGGACTAAATTAGACTTCTATATTACTATTTTTGGATGATTTATGCAAGAAAAAAATCGCGCGCGGGTTTTTAGGGATAATCAGCTCTAAAATGCTGTAGGGTATAGGTTTAAATGCTACAGTTTAATGGAAGGCGTTGTAAACGGTCACCGGCAGGCGTGAGCGAATGGGCAGATGTCGCAGTACATCCGGTTTGAGCCGTCCGCGTGGAATGCGACGGCGGGGTCGATGATCTCCGCGAGAAGCGACCGGACGCAGGCCCGGAACACTTCCCGGCAGGCGTCCCTCTCTTCTTCCGCGCCGGGTTTGAGCAGGAGGCCGATAGAGGCGGTGCGCAGGTTGTAGAGCCCCGCGTTGATGGGCCCGCCGCCCGGAAGGCGTTTTTCCGTGAAATAAAGGTACATGGGCATCTGGAACGATTTGAGGTTTTTTTTCATCTCCATCCGGTCCATCTGTTTCCCGGCCATTTTGAGGAAGGATACCGGCTTGATATCGGCGCCTCCGGTTTTATAATCGAGCACCAGCGCGCTTGCGTCTTCCAGGCGGTCGATCCGGTCGATCCGGCAGGTGAAATCGAAAGTACCGATATCGAGCGGGATCGCGTCGCGGTATTCTTTTTCGAGGCAGATGATCCCGGCGACGTCCCGGCGGGCTTCATAGTCGAGGAAATTGCGCAGGCGCAGGGAGAGTATCTCTTTGAGCAGGAACGCGTCCGAGCGCATCTTTTTCTCGAATCCGGCGGCGAAACGGGCCTCAAACAGGGCGAGGAATCGCGCGCGGAACGCGGGGGTTATTTCCGGTTTTTTTCCGGCAAACGGGGTGAACGCTTCTTCCAGGAGTTCGTGGACGAATGTCCCGATGTCGCGCGCCTCTGTTTCGTCGAGGAGGTCCATCTTCTCTTCCATCCCCAGCACGTATTGGAAATAAAAGCGCATCGGGCAGTGGAGATAGGTATTGAGACTGCTGGCGGAGTACAGCTTCTTTTTGAGGTAGCCGGCCATCGCGGCGGTCTTCACCGCGTCTTTTTTTGGCGGCTGTATGGTGACCGTGAAAGCGGTTGTGGGGATATCCGTTTCCAGCGTGCCGGCTTTTTTCTGCGTTTCCCAGAGGATTTCCTCGAGAAAGCGGCTTTTTTCTTTTTCGTCGGAGGCATTGTAAATGAGATGACAGGCGCGCGCCCCGTCGATAAGACGGAAGAATTGGTAGCGCTGGATCTCGTCCTCTTTTTCTATCCGGTTGAGCCCGAGGCCGAGCATGATCTCCCGCGGAATGAGGGGTTCATAGATGCTCAGGTTGGGCAGGTTTTTTTCATTGAGGTCGAGCACGATGATGTTCTCGAAGTTCAGACAGCGCGTTTCGAACAGACCGAGTACCTGGAGCCCTTTGAGCGGCGATCCTGTGAACGACAGGGCGCGGTTTTCCAGGTCGTTGAGGAATATCCTGAATATCTCCTGCCTGCCGAAACGCTCGGTGTCAAAGCCTCCCGCGCGCATCAGCGCGGTCATCTCGAATATCTTTTCGCAGATGAGCAGGTTGAGCGGATAATTCTCGACGGGACTGCGGTCGACTACGCTGGTCAGCAGGCGTTCGGCCGAATCGCTGAATCCGGCGAAGTTATCGACCCGTTCCCAGCCGTAGAACAGGAGTTCATGCAGGGCGGCGATGATCGCGCGGAGGTCCCGCTCCCCTGCCTTGAGCCCCATGTGCGCGAGGGTCTGTCCGCACAGCCGGTAGAGAGCGCCGCAGGCCTCCACTTCTTCCGGGCGGATGAAGAGTTTTCCCGCCAATTCCGATCCCTCCGCTCCGGTGAGGAGCTCCTCGACTTTATGGCAGAGGACGCGCGAGACCGCCGGATCGGTGCCGGGCAGAAGTCCGAGGTTCTTGACAAGCGGATGGCCCAGGGCCCCGAGGTAATCGCGCGCGTAATAGCCCGTCTCTTTGCGCGATTCCTGCGCGCGAAAAATGAGGCTAAACAACGAATAAAGCGCCGAGCGTTTCGCCGGGTAGCCCAGGGATACGTTAAGGTCTTTCGCGCAGGCGGTGATCTCGGAAAGCAAAGGCACCAGGGCGTCCGGATCGGGCAGGAGTATCATTGTCCGTTCGTCCGCGGGTATTTTTTTGAGGATCTCCCGCGCGCAGCAGACCTGCGAATGGATGTCGAACGCGGCGTAGGCCTGTATTACCGGCGCCGACGGGGAGGCCGCGCGGGGTTTGATCGCGACGCCCAGCTCCTTCTCCATGCGTTCAAGCACCGACCAGTCGCGGTGGTCGCGCTGGAAGACCAGGAACGCTTTTCCCCTGTCATGCAGGTCCTTCAGTATGCGTTGTTCGGTGGTGTGGAGAAAATAGAAATTACAGAAGATGATCGAATCGAATTGCGGGAACGCCTCGTGCGGTATGGCCGTAGCGGCGGCGCGGTAGGCCATGCCCCGCGTCATCGCGCCCGCTTCGGACAGCGCGCGGTGAAAATCGCCGCGCAGGAGGTTGATGTTCTTAAGCAGGCTGTTGACGCTCTCGGGGACTTCGTATCCGATCGAGGCGCTGATCTCGATCTCTTTGAGCGGACCTTCCGGGATATCCTGAAGGTCGAGCTGTTCGATGAAATTGAGTATCTCGCGCGACCAGGCGAGGAACCGGGAGAATGATTCCCGGTTTTTGAGAAGCTCCGGGAGTTTTTCCCGCGCGAGACGGTAGAGCAGGAAACAGCTGTGCAGTTGGTCGGCCGTGCGGTACGGCGCGCGGCCGGAAAGCGCGGAGGTGACGAATTCGTCCATGGAGAAGCAGTGCGGCGGGAAGAAATCCGCGCCGACCCTGCGGGCAAGCTCTTTTCTCAGGAACAACGCGGGGCGGCGGCCGCCGAATACCACGCAGACGCGGCTGAAGTCCTTTGTTCCGGGCGCGATCTCGCGGATGAGCAGATCGCTCAGTTGTTCGATGAAGTTCTCGTTGAAACCGAAGGTCTTAACCCGTTCCATGGGCTTCCTCCAGTTCCAGGGTATCCAGATAGAGCAGGAATCCTCTCGCCGGTTTCGCGTAGGTCCCGGCCGCGAGCCGGAGATATTCCGCCATCTGGGCCAGGCCGCGATCCCTCTCCGCGGCCGAGCTTTTGTAATCGATGATGACGGTTTCATCCGCGCCGGTGATCACGCGGTCGAGGCGTTTGAGCGCGCCGGTACGGTCGCAGATCTCTTTTTCGCACGCGACGGAGGATCTTTCCGTGTAAAAGAAACGGCGCAGGTGCTGCGCGGAAAGGATCGCGCGCAGTTTAGCTTCTACCCGTTCAAAATCGGGATATAGGGGGAATGCCGCGCGGCAATGCGCCAGCGCTTCGGAGATCGCCGGGTCAGGCGCGCCGTCCGTGACGGCATACACGCGGGAAAGCGCGCAGTGGATCACCGTCCCGTCAAGGATACGGGTGCGGTTCTGCACCTCCCCTTTGTCGATGAATTCTTCTTTGAGGTACGGTATCCAGTTGCGGTATTCAGACACGGGCAGGGCCAGCCGTTGTCCGGCCGGTTCCCGCGCGGATGACGGCGCGGAGCTTTCCTCGCCGCGCGCGTATTCATCCTCGGGGATGAGCAGACGGCAGTAGTTATAGCCGCGCGCGCATTTTTTCGGCATGAACGCGTAAAGGCCGCGCCGGGCGCGGGTCAGCGCGACATACACGGTATTGAGTTCGTCGATGAGCAGGCGTTTGTATTCGCCGGTGTAGATGCGCGAAAGGCGGTCGGAGAACGCCAGGGTCTCTTTGTTTATCTTCAGGAGGCGGATCCCCTCATCGCCGTTTTCGTCGATGAGGTACGGCCGCCCGCCCCTCCCTCCCACGTCGATCGAGATCTCCAGGAACGGCAGGATCACCTCGTCGAAACCGAGCCCTTTCGATTTATGGATGCTCAGGACTTTAACCGCGTCGGTCTCGGCGACATTGACGTAGAGCTCTTCATTGGGCGCCGCGGCGAAGAATTCCAGGAAACTTGCGCAATCGGCGTCTTCTTCGCTGACCTGTTTCCGGACGATCTCGAGGAATTTCATCAGGAATCCCTGGTAGTGCGGAAAATTCGCCAGAATCCCGAAACGCGCGTAGATGCTGACCGATAGTTCGTACAACGGGACAAAACCGATAGTACGGAAGAATTCCTCAATAAGCGATTCCCACGGGCCGGGGAACGCGTCGCGGAACTCGCGGTACAGGTACGGGGCATTTTCTTTCCCGCCGCGGCGCGCGCGCTGGAACAGGAAATCCTCGATCTCGGAACGGGACAGCCCCGAGGCGCGGGTAAAGATATCCCCGAGGATGAACGACGCGAACGCCAGGTCGTTGATCGGCGAATTGAGAAAAATGAGGAATGAGACTATTTCTTTGACGAGCGGATGTTCACGGACGTTAAGCGTTTTCTCCGATTCAACGGGTATATGGGCCTCCAGGAGCCACGCGGTTATTTTCTCGATGTCGAGATTCGCCCTGCTGAGCACCGCGATCCCCTGGTAAGAGCCGCGCCGCCGGCGCAGTCCGGCGATGAGCGCGAGGAGTTCTTCGCGGATACGCGCGTCGGCCTCGTCATTGGTATCCGCGTCGATCGGGACTATCCGCACGGTCCCTCCGGGTCCGGCATCGGCGCTTTGCGCGGATTTGTCGAAAATATCCAGGATATCTTTCGTGTCGGGGGCCGGGAGATGGATACCGTCGTCTTTGGCTTCTTCCGCCTCTCCCCGTTCCCGCAGGAACCGCTCCAGGTTTTCCCGGGAGAATACGCGGTTATTGAATTCCACCACGGAGCGCAGACTGCGGTAGTTGCGCGTCAGATAATCCACCCGCACCGAAAAAGGCTGGAAATCCCGCGCGACTTTATGAAACAGCGAGGCGTCCCCCCCGCGGAAGCGGAAGATCGCCTGTTTTTTGTCTCCGACGTAAAAGAAAGAGCCGCCGGTCGAAAGAGCTTCTTCAAGCATCAGGTAAAGGTTTTTCCACTGGAGGACGCTGGTGTCCTGGAACTCGTCGATGAGGTAATGGCGGAAACGCGTGGCCAGCCGGTAATACAGTTCGGGCACCGTCATGCCGCCATCGAACAGCAGGCGCGCCTTGCGGTTGAGTTCGGGAAGGAACATCACGTTTTCGTCCGACGCCCGCGCGCGCACCTCGGCGGCGACCATGTCGAACAGGTCGATGTAGCCGTTGAAGAGCGACAGCGATTCGGTCTCAAAAAGATTACCGATGGAGGCGCGTATCCGGCGCCAGAGCTCCAGGGTCTCCTGCGCGGCCGCCTGATTCTTGCGCAGGGGAAGTTCCGCGGCGGCAAACGGCCGGCACAATTCGCCGATGTCCATATGCCGGGCGAATTTATCCATGCGCGAGCGGAAACTCTTGAATACGACCTGGTTGGCTCCGGGAGGTTCCGTGTTCCGCAGTTCTTCCATCAACGCGACGATCTTTTTGCGTTTGTCGAATATCTCGTCTTTGCGCGCCGGGTAGCGCAGGAAATCGCCCGCGTAGGCGTTCGCGTCGAGGAACATCAGCGAAATGACCGTTAAAAGATCCGCTTTAGGGAACCAGCCGGCGCGGTTTTCCAGGAAGATATACTGGCGCAGGTATTCGAGGAGCACCACGCGGGTTTTTTCGTCGGCGGCCGCTTTCTCAATGAGCGAATCCAGCCCGAACGCGATATGGCGCGAGGAGTCGGTCCTGATGCGGAAATCCGCCGCCAGGTCCAGCCGGAAGGCGCATCCGGAAAGTATGGCGTTGATGAACGAATCGATGGTTTGGACCTGGAAGAAATTATAATTCCTGATGAGCGAATCCAGCGCGCCGCGCGCGGCGTGGCGCGCGCGCGTTTCGTCCATGCCGAGAAAATCCAGGAGCGTTCCTTTTTCCTGCCGGGAGGCGAATCCGTCGAGAGCGAGTTTCTTGAGGAGCTCCAGAATGCGCTCCTTCATCTCGATAGAGGCCTTGTTGGTGAACGTTATGGCGAGGGTTGACCGGGCCAGGGTGTCGGTGCCGCCGGCAGACGCGAGGATAAGGCGGATATACCGGCGCGCCAGCTCATACGTCTTTCCCGAGCCCGCGGAGGCTTCAACGACGGTCACATGGGGGGTCTTTTGTTCTTCCACTACAGGTCTATGTCGATATCGTCATAATCGATCCGTCGTCCGTCCATGCAGACGTCGGTTTCGAGCGTATTCAGGACATCACGGGATTCCACAAAACGCGACGGGCGGTTGAATTGCGAAAGGCCGAAGCCGTTGCCTTCATGGTACAGCGAAAGGAACAGGCGCCGTTTCGCCCGGGTCACCGCGACATAAAAAAGGCGCTGTTCTTCCTCTATGCTGTCCTCGCTGTTCAGGGCGAAACTGACCGGCAGGACCCCGTCCGCCAGCCCAATGAGGTAGACAGTGTCCCATTCCAGCCCTTTGGCCGAATGGATGGTGGAAAGCGTCAGCTGTTGTTCTTCGTCGGCCGTCGCAGGATCGACGCCGGCTGTCCCGCGTTCCGGCGGTTCGATGGTGAAATCAGCCAGGAAGTCCCGCAGGGAATTGTAATTTCCGGACATCTGTTTAAGCGCCGCGAGGTCGGCCTCGCGCTGGGGCCAGTCGTCAAATTTCTGTTTGAAGATCGGGGTATAGTACGTCAACGCCTCCTCGAACTGTTTCCGGCAGGAGTCCTGGCCGGCGGCTTTTTCGAGCATATGCGCCAGGCGTTCGAGGTGCGGCCCGTATTTGCGCTCCTTCTCTTCTTTTCCCAGTTCCGCCAGGACATCATCAAGGGTATGGAACGACGCCACCGCGCGGATGACGCGCTCGCTGGTCTTGGGGCCGATCCCCTCAATGAGCTGGAGCAGGCGCGCCCAGGATATCTCATCGCGCGGGTTGAAGATGACCTTGAGGTACGCCAGGATATCTTTTACGTGGCCGGTTTCGTAGAACTTCATGCCGCCGTAGACCTGGAACGGGATATTCCGGCGGGAGAGTTCCATCTGGAGCGGGATGGAGATGAACGACGAGCGGAAGAGGATCGCCTGTTTGCGCAGGTCGACGCCGTCATCGCGCGTGTCCATGACCTTCTGCGCCACCCAGCGCGATTCTTCGTCGGAGTTGCGGAAGAACATCAGCGCCGGTTTATCGCCCTCGTCATCGCGCGCGGAGATGAGCGTTTTTGAGAATTTGTGCTTCATATTTACCAGCACCGCGTTGGCCACGTCGAGGATCTTCTGGTGACTGCGGTAGTTGTTTTCCAGTTTGATCACCCGGCAATTGGCGAAGCGTTTGGGGAAATCCAGGATGTTGGCGTGCGACGCCCCGCGAAAACCGTAGATGCTCTGCGCGTCGTCCCCTACCGCCATTACGTTGCCGTGTTTCTCGCCGAGCAGGAACGTGATCTCCGCCTGAAGTTTGTTGGTATCCTGGTACTCGTCGACCATGATATAGCGGTATTTCTCCGAGAGCTCCGCGCGCAGGGCCGGATTCTTGGCGAGCAAAAGGCGCAGGTAGACGAGCATGTCGTCGTAGTCGAAATAGAGTTTTTCCAGCTTGAAACGCGCGTAATCGTTCTTTACCCGTTCGATCTCGCGCGCGAAATCGGCGAAGTTCTCGTAATCGCGTTCCAGAAGTTCGGGGATCTCCATGTTCTTGTTGACCGACATGCTGATGATCTTGCGCATGGTGTCTTTCTTGGGAAAGCGCTTGTCTTTCGTGGTGAACCCCGCGTTCTTCGCGCACAGCCCTACCGCTTCCTGCGAATCGTCCTCGTCGAGTATGGAGAATGATTCGAAACCGATGAGGCGCGAATGTTTCTTGAGCAGTTTGTAGGCGAATGAATGGAACGTGCCCCCTTCCACGTGATTACAGCGCACGTCGTGGCCCGCGGCGCGGGAAAGCATCTCGCGCGATGCCCTGCGGGTAAAGGTCAGAAGCAGGATCGACTGCGGGACGATCTTGTTGAGGATCATATTCAGCACGCGGTATTCGATGACGCGAGTCTTGCCGGACCCGGCTCCGGCGATGACGAGGATCGGGCCGTCGAAGGTGTTGACCACCTCCAACTGTGATGCATTCAGGAGTTTTGTGAGATCCATGATGGTTTTCTGATCCGGGGACACCGTACGTAATTCTCACACTCCGCGAGGCGATTACAGAGCGGGTTCCCGGAATGGGTTAACGGATAGTGACGATGTCGCGGGCGGCGATCGCGTGTTTCTTCGCGAATCCCGCTTCGACTTCCAGAACGTAGCGTATGTCGGTCCCCGGTCCTATGCTCGGGCAGTCGCCCTCACCGCAGGCAGGAACATTCTCGCTGATGGCGGCTATCTGCAGGTCGGAGGTGATCCAGATCATGTCCAGCGGAAAGCGCATATTCTTCATCCAGAAACCGTAGGCACCGCTTTGCTCAAAGACGAACAGCATGCCGCTGTCGGGATCGAGCCGTTCCCGGTACATCAGGCCGCGCGCGCGGTCTTCAGGAGAGGACGCGATCTCACAGGTGACGCAGGTGTCGCGTATGCAGACCTGCGCCGGGGCTCCCTGCCCTCTGCAGGGCGCGGCGATGAGCAATGTGCCGAAAATGGCCGGGATCAGCGCGCGTTTCATCCTGTCTCTCCCTGCTTTTGCCGAAGGATATCCCACGCCTCCAGGATGAGCATGAACGCCAGGCAGAGCAATAGCCCGCCGGTAAATCCGACCGGATCGATAAAACTGCGGCTTCCCCGAAGGACGCCTTTATACCATTCGCCGAGAATGATGAGCACCGACCAGATGGCGACGAACAGCATGAAGCACGCCGGGGCCAAGAGATAGCCGAAGCGCATCTTACGGCGGTAGAGCCAGACGCTGAGGCCCAAAAGCGCCAGCGCGGCGAGGAGCTGGTTGCTTGAGCCGAACACGGTCCAGAACGCCTTCCACGCGGGGATCTGCGCGCCGCTGGCGTCGGTATTCACCCGGGTGATGAAGAACGCCGGTAATGCCAGGGTGGCGGCGGTGGCGATATACGGCGCCGCTTTCCCCTTCAGCCCGGCCAGCTCCTGGAATATATACCGCCCCAGTCGGGTGGCAACGTCCAGCGTATCGTAGACGAATGTCGCGAACGCGAGCAGGGCGAAATTCAGCGCGAAGTCACGGTTGATGCCGAGGCTGTTGAGGAATGTGGCGATGCCGCTGGCGTAGATCTGGTTGGGATCTTTCAAGCGGGATACTTCGCCCTGCGTCAGGATCACGAGCGTCGCGAGCGCGATGAGCGCCACGAATCCCTCCAACAGCATGCTTCCGTACCCTACCGCGCGGGCGTCGCTTTCCTTCGCCAGCTGTTTGGAGCTTGTACCCGATGAGACGATCGCGTGGAATCCCGAACAGGCGCCGCAGGCGACGGTAGTGAACAGGATCGGTAAAAGCGGCAGTCCCTGGCTGTTCGACCAGCCGGTGAATGCCGGAAAGACTATCTCGATCTTCCCTGTCGCCGCCGCGATGACCATGCCGATGAACGCCGCCAGCGCGGTAAATGCCAGAAAGAATCCGCCCAGGTAGCCGCGTGGTTGCAACAGGAGCCAGACCGGGATGATGGAAGCGACGAAGCAGTACGCCAGCAGGAAGATATTCCATATCGTCCGACTGCTCATTCCCATGGCGGGCAATGTTACCGGCAGTACCGTCCCCAGCCAGATGCACGCGAGCACCAGCGGCACGCTCAGGAGCGTTGTCACTAACAGCGGTAGCGGGAAGCGGCGCAGGAACAACCCGAGCGCGACTGCCAGCGCGAGATACATGATCGACGATGACGTGACTGCCGCGCCCCGGGTCGCTTCCACGAACGTCCCGGCGGTAATATCGGCGAACGCGGTGATGATATAAATGATTGTCAACCAGAGGAAGACCATGAACAGTATGTAGGCGCGGTGGCTCATGTTTTCCCTGATCACTTCGGCGATGGAGTTGCCTTTGTGGCGCACGGACGCGATGAGCGAACCCATATCGTGCGCGCCGCCGATCAGGATCGAACCGAAGATGATCCAGCAGAGCGCCGGTAGCCAGCCGAACCACATGCCGGCCAACAAGGGGCCGACGATCGGCCCCGCGGCTGAGATCGCCGAGAGGTGCTGGCCCAGGAGATAGAATTTGTTGGCGGGGACGTAATCTACCCCGTCATCCATCACGCGCGCCGGTGTCGGCGTCCGGTCGTCGAGGCGCAGGACCCTGCCCAGGAGCGCGCCGTAGAAACGGTAGCCCAGCGCGAGCAGGGTGATGGCGGAAAAAACCATGAGGAGCAGTTTCATGCGTACCTCCGGATGTCGAGGAACCAGTGTTTCCAGAAGCCTTCTTTCAGGACGGGCTCTGTCTGGAGGAGTTTGATCGGCGCGGAGAACATCGGCCCGTCGATGACCAGAGTGTGGAATTCGCCGTGTTCGCCGCACGGGCAGATCCCGCGGCTGAGCAATTCATTGACGAGCGGTTTGTCGATCACCCGGCCGAGGAATTCTTTTCCCATGATGTCGGCTTTACAGCTGACGATGACCGTCTTGAAACCCAGGTCGATGAATTCATGAATGATCTTTTCGGCGGGGATGTCCCATAACGGTTCCAGGGGGCGTATCCGTAAGTCGGCGCAGACCCGGTTGATCCAGGATTCGTGCTCGAGAAGGTAAATATCCCCAAAAACCATGGTTTCCACGTCCGCGCCGCGCAGGCTGTTCACCGCGGCTTTGAATTCCCCCTCATATTTGTCCATGTCGGGGCTGGTCTCATACTGGACGATCGGGATGCCGACGCGTGCGGCTTGAAGCCGAAGGAGCGCCCCTTCGATCCCGTGGAAACAACCGCGCTTGGATTCGCGCGAAACGAAATTAAGCAAAGTTTTTACGCGGTAGCCCTGTTGGATGGCTTTGTAGCAGGCAAGGCAACTGTCTTTGCCGCCGCTCCATGAAGCGATGGCCGGCGCGCCGATTTCGACCGATAGTGGCATCGTTTCTCCCTTGTATTCTAGAGTATGCATGACCGATCCGTTGCGCAGAACTGATTTTCTCAGTATAGGATAATTAGCGCCGGGAAACAATACAAATTTTACTGATTTTGCGGGCGCGTATTGACTTGACGCCGATAACGCGATAAGATTGAACCATGCGAAAACACGCGATACTACTCCTCGTGCTGGCTCTCCTTCCGGGTTGCGCGGCTCTTTCCGGGAAAGGGCGTGTCCTGAGCCCTTCTCCCGCTGTTTTGCCCGGGACCGTCGCGGACCATAAATCGCCCGCGTACTGGATCGCCCGTTATCCCGAGCCTGATCGGATCATAATGAGCCCCGCTGAGATCGTTGCTTTCAATGGCGTTCGGGAAAATCCCCCGGATATCTCCTGTCGTGAATTAGAGAATAACCTGCGGGAGGCGTTGCAAAGCCTGCGCGGCCGTTCGCTTTTTACGCGTTCCGGCGCGGCAATCGGCGGTGATTTCTTCGCGCGCGTGGAACGGAACATCGACATGTCTTCCCTGTCTTCCCGGTACGTACCGCGGTATGGCTTTGTCACCGGCCGGCCGGGCGTCGATGTGCGCGTGCTTCCCAGCGCCGAAGGGTTATATGCCCTCGCCGGCGATCTTGAATTCGATGAATTGCAGAACAGCAGTTACGATTGGGGGGCGAAAGTCATTGTGTACGCTCTGACTCGCGACGGACAATGGTGCTACGCCGCCACTCCCGATTGTTCCGGCTGGGTCCCCGCGGAGACGATCGCGTTCTGCTCGAAAGCGGAGTATGACGGCTGGCTTTCCGGCGGACCGTTTGTCGTCGTAACGGCGGCGAAGGCGGATATCTTTTCCTCGCCGGGCCGGACAGGGTACGTGTGTTACGCGCGGATGGGCACGGCGTTCCCCCTGGCGCGGCGTGACGGCGAAAACGCGGTCATCCGCTTCCCAATGCGCCGCGCTGCTGATGGAGCAGTTACATGGTCGGACGCGTATGTGGCGCTGGACCAATTACACGAGGGATTCCTGGGATACACCCCGCGTGTTCTCCTTGAACAGGCGTTTAAATTGCTCAATGCCCCCTATGGCTGGGGCGGGTCCAACGGTGAACAGGATTGTTCGAGCTTTATCCAGGAAGTCTTCGCCTGCGCGGGTATTAAACTGCCCCGGAATTCTTCGGAACAGGCGCGGATAGGCTGTTCTCTCGGAGATTTTTCCGCGGCACAGACCGGCCGGAAGCGCACGGTGCTTCGTGAACAGGCCGTGCCCGGGATTACCCTGTTGTACCTTAAAGGCCACATCATGCTGTATGTGGGCGAAGACGGGCAACAGCCATATGCCATCCACGCTTTCTGGGCCTATCGCGAGCACTCCGCGGGCAGGGAGATCGTGCGCGTCGTCAATCGCGTGGCGGTAACCGGGCTTTCGCTGGGCGCGGGTACTACGAAGGGTTCACTGCTGGAACGGCTCAAGTCTATCCGTTTAGTGCGCTAAAAATGGAACAGACACCTTTTTCTTGCACGCATGCGCGCGGGAAAAGGTGTCTGTCCCTTTTTACGTCTTCTTACACCTGACAGGTGTATGTTTTATCGTGTCAGACGTTTGATGAGTTCGTGGAAATCCGGATAGGCGGCGGTCAGGAACGCGCGGTCGCCGTCCTCGTAATCGCTGAAGTCAAAACCGGGCGCGACGGTAACGCCCATAAGCGCGAACGCGCCTCCGGGTTGAAGGAAACTTCCCTGCCAGACTCCCCGCGCGACTACCTCCTGGGGAACCTCCCCCGCCTCTATTTTTGTCCCTAAAACCAGGGTCTTTCCCGTTCCGTCAGGATACAACTGTACCATGGTTACCGGATCGCCGAGCAGGAAATGGAATATTTCGTCGGTGGGAATGCGGTGCATCCCCGAGGACGTTTCCGGGGTAAGCAGATAATAGATCGCCGTGCAGAATGATTTGTCGGCGGCGTAGCGCCGCGGCAATGCCGCGCGGGGGATACGTTCCGCCGCCCGGTAGGTTTCGCGGTAATACCCGCCTTCGCGCGGTAACGGCGCCAGCCCCAGCTTCTTGATCAACGCGTCAGCGGTACGCATCAATACGCGGCCTCAAAGAATAATTCTATCCGGGCTATCTTGGAGATCATCGTGTGGTGGGAGCCTTCGAATACCGCTTCGAACGACTTGGTCATCTTGGCGCGGAAATTATGGACTTTGACGACCGCCGCGCCGATGCTCTCGTCGGCGTTGAAAATCGACACCTTGAACACGGCGGTGTTGTAATTCTTGTTGGTCTCATTGGCGATATCGCCTTTGGCCGTGATCCAGTCTTCGCCTTCCTGGCGGGCGTATGTGACGTTATAGAGTGAGAAACTCATACCCTGATTATATCAGGTGCGCGTGGCTTCGCAAGAAAACTTTAATCGGGTGTGTTCATATCCCGATTATACCAGGGCTCGGACGTTAGTAAACAAAAAATAGGGACAGATACTATTTATTCCGGAATATATATTCCGGAATAAATAGTATCTGTCCCTATTTTTTAAAACGGTATGCTTAATACTCCCTTTCGTGCGCCAGGCTCATGTCAAGGAAAGAGCGCAGGCGGCGCGACCGCGTCGGATGGCGCAATTTCTTGAGCACTTTGGCCTCGATCTGGCGGATGCGCTCGCGGGTGACTTTGAAGATATTGCCGACCTCTTCCAGGGTGCGCGGACAGCCGTCGTTGATGCCGAACCGCAGTACCAGTATCTTCTTTTCTTTGTCGTTGAGGGTGTTGAGGATCGTGTTCATCTCCTCTTTAAGCATGGAGCGCACCGCCGTGTTGGCCGGCGAGGCGACACGCTTGTCCTGGATGAAGTCGCCGAAGTGCGTATCGCCTTCATCGCCGATGGGCATCTGCAGGGAGATCGGTTTCTGCGCGAACTTGAGGATCGCTTTGACCTTGTCCTGCGAGAGGCGCATCTTTTGCGCGATCTCGTCCGGAGACGGTTCCCGGTCGTGTTTCTGCAGGAACATACGGGTAAACCGGATGATCTTGTTGATCGTTTCGGTCATATGCACGGGGATACGGATGGTTCGCGCCTGGTCGGCGATGGCCCGGGTAATGGCCTGACGTATCCACCAGGTGGCATACGTGGAAAACTTGTATCCGCGCTTGTATTCGAACTTCTCGACCGCCCTCATCAGGCCGATATTGCCTTCCTGAATAAGGTCGAGGAACGAAAGCCCGCGGTTGTTGTATTTCTTCGCGATGGAGACCACCAGGCGCAGGTTTGCCGCGACCAGCCGTTCTTTGGCGTGGTTGAACTTAAGATGCGCCGTGCGGATCAGTTTGATCTGTTCTTTGACCTTACCGAAGGGCTCGGAGAGCTCTTTGACGATCTTTTTCTTGCGGTCGTCGTTCTTGCGCCCCCCGCGATCCAGGTGCTCGTAGTCGCGGACAAGGCGGGTCAGTTTGAATACCGCGCGTTCGGTGACCGATGTGGTGAAATTAAAATCCATCATCAGCGTGATCGCCGCGGCGCCGTTGCGCGTGCGCTTGAGCTTGTCGCAGATCCGCTTTACGCGTTTCACGATATTCTTGGTGTTGGGATCGATCTCTCCCTTTACCACTTCCTCGGGATTGATCTCACCGGAAACGACCCGTTCCGCCACCGACATCATCTCTTTGCGGCCGAACATCGTTTCGAGCACCGAGGTGCTGAACTTGTATTCCGCTTCCTCAATCTTCTTGGCGAGGGAGATCTCTTCCTCGCGCGAGAGCAACGGGATGGAACCCATCTGTTTGAGGTACATCTTGACCGGGTCGTCGAGCGGGAAACTCGGCTCATCGGACTTCATGATGGCCTCGGAAACCCCTCCGTTGAGATCGCGGACGCGGTTCTTTTCCACTTCCGCGGCCTCATCCTCGTTCTCGATGACCTGGATATCCTCCGCGCCGAGAAGGTCGAATATCTCATCGATCTCCTGTGAGGAAGAGACACCTTCGGGAAGCAGGCCGTTCACCTCGTCATAGGTGACGAAACCTTTCTGCCTGCCCAGCGCGATTATTTTTTCGACGTCTTCCTTGGTGTAGGTCTTGGATGTCTTTCGCTCTTTCATACCCACCACGTCTCCTATCTGGTTTTGATCAGGTTATTGAATTCAACCATCAATCTGGTTTTCAACTGTTCGTCGTTATCCGTTTCCGCCTGCTTTATCGCGTCCTGCAGTCTGCGTTGTTTCACCATCAGGCTTTTCTTCTTCAACCTGTTGATGCAGTCATGCAGTGTTGTTTCCCTGTTTTCTTCCTCGACTTCCAGGCTCTCATCCATCGTCGTGGAGCGGATGATCGCGGAGATCTCGGGATCGTTCACCATGAGGCTGGTTTTAAGTTCCTTGCCCTGCGCCCAGGATTCAAACATGAGCGCGACCAGCCGGGAGCTTGCCGTATCCTGAAAATCCGACGGCGTGACCGCGGCCCTGACGCTGTTGATGAGGCTGTTCTGCTCGAACATCAGCTTGATCAGCTGTTTCTCCGTCGGGTGTATCCACCCGTCGGCATTCACGGTTCCCGTCTGCAGTATCCCCCGGTATGAATAGGGATTCTCGTCTTTTATCTTGTTCAGCTCGGTAATGAGCGATTCCTCGGACATCCGCAGGCGTTCGGCGAGCATCCGGATATAGTCGCTCCGCTGTACCGCGCTCGGCACTTTCTTGATCGTCGGGAGCATCTCCGCCGTTATGCGGCGCCTGCCTTCCTGCGTTTTTTCGTCGTTGGCGGCGCGCAGAAGACGGAGCTTATAATCGAAAAGGTTGGCGCTTTCTTCCACCAGCGTTGTAAGCGCCGCGATCCCGTTCTTGCGCACATAGGTATCCGGATCGTCCTTCTCCGGAAGCGCCGCGACGCGCACGTTCATCTCTTCCTCGAGGAAGATGTCGAGCGAGCGCAGGGTCGCCATCTGTCCGGCCTTATCGCCGTCGTAAAGCACGACCACGTTCGGGGTGAACCGCTTGATCAGTTTTGCCTGCTCCGGGGTAAGCGCCGTGCCGCAACTGGCGGCGATATTGCGCAACCCCTCCTGATACGGGATGAGGCAGTCCATATAGCCTTCGACCAGCACCAGGCGATCTGTCTCCCGGAGCGCTTCTTTCGCCAGGTCAAGGTTAAAGAGGTTCTTCCCCTTCACGTAGACCGGGGTTTCCGGCGAATTGAGGTATTTCGGCTCCGCGGAACCGAGCGTGCGCGCGCCGAATCCGATCACTTCCGATTTCAGGTTCGTGATGGTGAACATGACGCGCCCCCGGAAACGGTCGTAATACCCGCCGCCGTCTTTGGGAAGCACGAGCCCCGCCCGTTCCATGACCGCGAGGTTGATCTCCTTCGATTTCAAATGAGCGATCAGGCCGTCCCACAGGTCGGGCGAAAAACCCAGCCGGAATGCCTTCGCGGTTTCCTGACGGATCCCGCGTTTGCCCAGGTAATTCCGCGCGTCTTTGCCTGCCCCGGACAGGAGTTTTTCCTGGAAATACCCGCACGCCAGATCCAGCGCCTTGATCACCTGCTGTGTCTGCCCTGCCGCCGGGTTCCGGTGCTTCTCGGGGATGATCACCCCCGCCTTCCGGGCGAGTTTCTCGACCGCTTCGGGAAACTCCATACGGTCGTATTGCATCAGGAATTTAAACGCGTTGCCGCCGGCGCCGCATCCGAAACAATGGTAGATCTGTTTTTCCGCCGATACCATGAACGAGGCGGTCTTTTCGTGATGGAACGGACAGCTCGCCTTGAAATTGCGGCCGGAACGTTTCAGGGGAAGATACTCCGAGATGATCTCGACAATGTCTACCCGTGAGAGTATCTGTTCCAGGATGCTTTCGTCGATAAGGCCGGCCATAGGTGCGAAAAACTGTTTATCCCCTGCGGATCCGCGTAAAACCGGAACAGCAGAGCGTGGTTAACGATCCTTCTTTCTCGACCGCGTCGAGGATCAGGTTCATGCCGAGCGTGTCGGAAGATATGTGCCCGGCGATCACGGCGTTAAGGCCCGCCTGCCGGATATTCTTGAGATGTTCTTCGCCGAGATGCATCGAGACCAGTGTCCCAACCCCCGCTTCGCGTAATCCCGCGTAGGTGTCCTTCGGCCCTTCGGCGCCGCCGGTCATCTCGACCATGATCTTTCCGCAGGGGCGGCGCGAATGACCCATGATAAGCCGAGGCCCCGCGTTGTGCGCCGCGGCAACGCGGTATTCCGGGATCGTCGCGAGCCGCGCGAGTACCCCGCCGGCCGTTGCCGGTTTGTTCCGGCGCAAAAATGTTTCAATATACCGCGCGGCGCAATTGTCCGCGGGCGTATGCACGCAGACGAACGGCATATCGAGCAACCGCGCGGCGTCAACCGCGCGCGTATGGTTCTGCGGAAGTATCTTGCGTTCCACTTCCGCCATGCGTTCGGCGAGAAAACCCGCGGCGGCCTTCGCGTCGATCCCCGCTTTCCTCAAAAGATCGATCTGCACTCCCATGACTTTGAAGAGGCCGGCGTAGGCCCCTCCTGCCGGGTGGTGCGAAAGCACGCAATCAACCTTGCCCGCGGCGCGAAGCCGGTCCGCAAGGAGCAGTTCGGAAGTGTCGATGTCAATGCCGACGAGCAGTCTTTCCACCCTGCGGCTGGCGTTCCCGTAAAGGATGGCGCTGTCGGCATAGGCGCGTTTTCCCGCGCCCCGGGGATCGGCACGATTGCCCGCGGCGATCGCCAGTTCAAAAAGCCGCGCGAGTCTCATTTAATGTCCTGAAAGCCTGAAATAGCCGCGTTGACCTTTTCCGCCTTCTGCAGTTTCGACGCCAGCGCGTTCCAGAAATACACATAGGTGTCGGGAGCTATACGGGCTACCCGGGGACCGGAAAAAGAAACGCGGATGCTTTTACGGAAATACTCTCCGGATGACGACAGGAACAGGCACAGCAGGATACTTGCCGTAAGCACAGCCCTGACCGCTCCGCAGGCCAACCCGCCCCACCGGTCCAGCTTCGGGTTAACGTCGGTCTTTATCACTTTGCTCAATACCAAGCGGAGCGCGAAAAATATCGCGTAGCCGAAAGCGAGCAGGAAAAAGAAAGAGACAAAATTCAATAGACTGCTTGGCGCCGGACGGTTGAAGATACGGGCATTAAGAAACGCGCTGAGAGAGACATAATAATGCAGTGAAAGGTACATCGCGCTCAGAGTGCCCAGAAGCTTAAAAAACTCGCATTTCAGGCCGGTTTTGAACGCGATGTAAATAATTCTGAGCGTAAGAATGAGAACGAAAATATCGATCCAGTTGAACTGATTGAGGAATGCCGGGAGATTTTTCATAGTTATAGGATTGAATTATGGTTAAGTATAACATCGGGGAACCCAATTGTCAAGGAAAGCGCTTTCTTTTTATTTGCGATGTAACCTGTTGTGGACAAAACAGTAACGCACGTTTTGCGATAATGCAAAATCAAACCGCCGGAAATCGCGAAAATACTGCTTAACATACTGTGATTAATCGGGTTAAAACCGGTTTAGGGTATGACCGCCTCCTTTCGTTACAAAAACGCCGCATAGCCACGTGAAGCGTGACTACGCGGCGTTGAATTCACCCGGAATGTTTACTCCATCCCGTCCATCCCGCCTCCGGGAGGCATCGGCATTTTTTCTTCTTTTTCGGGGATGTCGGTAATGCAGGTTTCGGTAGTCAAAAGCAGTGACGCGATGCTGGCCGCGTTCATCAGGGCCGAGCGCGTGACTTTCGTGGGATCGATGATGCCGGCTTCGATCATATCCACATACTCTTCCCGCTCCACGTTCAGCCCGATCATGGTTTTTTCCGATTTGACGCGCTCGACGACGACGGAACCTTCGAGCCCGGCGTTGGCCGCCAGCGTGCGCAGAGGCGTTTCGATGGCGCGTGTGACGATATCGGCGCCGATCCGCTCGTCACCCTCAAGTTTAAGCTTCTCCAGCGCGGGGATGGCGCGGATCAACGCCACGCCGCCGCCGGGAACGATACCTTCCTGGGTCGCCGCCCGTGTCGCGTGGAGGGCGTCCTCGACCCGCGCTTTCTTTTCTTTCATCTCGCTTTCGGTCATAGCGCCCACATTGATCACCGCGACTCCGCCGGAAAGCTTCGCGAGCCTCTCCTGCAGTTTTTCGCGGTCATAATCGGAATCGGTGGAATCGATATGTTTCTTAAGCTGGGCGATACGGGCCTGGATGGCAGTGTTCTTTCCTTTGCCTTCCACAATCGTGCTGTTGTCCTTGTCCACACGCACACGTTTTGCCCTGCCGAGCTCAGCGAGCTCGATGTTCTCGAGTTTGATCCCGAGGTCCCCGGTGATCGCGCGCCCGCCGGTGAGCACCGCAATGTCTTCCAGCATCGCTGTGCGCCGGTCTCCGTAGCCCGGGGCCTTGACCGCGCAACAGGCGAACGTGCCGCGGACTTTATTGACGACAAGGGTTGTCAAAGCCTCCCCGTCGACGTCTTCGGCCATGATGAACAGCGGTTTGCCCGCCTCCGCGACCTTCTCCAGGAGGGGCACAAGGTCTTTGAGCGCGGAGATCTTTTTCTCGAAGATAAGGATATACGGGTCATCAAGCACGGCTTCCATGCGCTCGGTATTCGTCACGAAATACGGGGAAAGGTAGCCCTGATCGAACTGCATGCCTTCCACGACATCCAGAGTGGTCGCCGTCGATTTCGCTTCATCGACAGTGATGACGCCGTCTTTACCGACCTTTTCCATCGCGCCGGCGATCAGCTCGCCGATCGCCGTATCGCCGTTGGCGGCGATGGAAGCGACCTGCGCGATCTCTTTCCGGTCTTTGATCGGAGTGGACATCTTTTTAAGCTCGTCGAACACTTTCGCCGCCGCTTTCTCGATGCCGCGTTTAAGCGCCATCGGATCCGAGCCGGCGGTGACGTTCTTCAATCCTTCGCGGTAGATGGCCTCGGCCAGCACCGTAGCGGTAGTGGTACCGTCACCGGCGATGTCGGAGGTTTTCTCCGCGACCTCTTTGACCATCTGCGCGCCCATATTCTCGAACGGGTCCTCAAGCTCGATCTCTTTGGCGACGGTAACCCCGTCTTTGGTGACCGCCGGCGGCCCGAATTTCTTTTCCAGCACGATAGTGCGCCCTTTAGGGCCCAGCGTCGCTTTAACCGCTTTCGCCAGCTTTTCCACGCCGCTGAGTATTTTTCTGCGGGCCGCGCCATTAAATAGCAGCTGTTTCGCCATTACGTCAGTCTCCTTAGTTCTTTCTTCTTATTCGATCACCGCGAGAAGGTCTCCCGGTTTTACCGCGGATCCTTCTTTGAAAAAGATCTGTTTCAGGGTGCCCGTCGCGGGGCTCGGCAGGTTGAACGCGGCTTTGTCGGTGGCAAGTTCCACCAGGTCGTCTTTCGCTGTGACCGTGGCGCCTTCTTGGAAGAACCAGAAAGATATCGTCGCTTTCTCGATGCCTTCTCCCAGCGCGGGCAATATGACGTTCGTCATTGTGCGGCCTCCTTACGGGATCAGCGCACCATTTCGCTGATCGATTCAGTCAACGACGGATGCGCGAATACGGTCTCCCTGAGGTGGCGCGCGGTCATCGCGGATCGCACCGCCAGGGTCAGCGTGCCCCCCAGTTCGCAGGCGTTGGGGCCGATCACGAACGCCCCGGCCACGATGTCGGTTTTCGCGTCCACCAGCAGTTTGATCATCCCCTCGGTTTCGCCCATGATGTGCGCCATGCCGGAGCCGAGGAAGTCGAATTTATATTCTTTGACCGCAATTCCCTGTTTTTTCGCGGCATCCGTGGAGAGGCCGACGCAGGAGATCTCGGGCGAGGTAAAAATACAACTGGGTATCGCCGCGTTCCCTACGGGCACCCGTTCGCCGGCCGCGTTGCGCGCGGCGATCCGTCCCTGGAACTGGGCGTAGTGCGCCAACATCATCCCCCCGGTGCAATCGCCGGCGGCATAAACGCCGTCTACGGAAGTTTCCATATACTCGTTCACCGCGATCCTGCCGTTCTCCACCCTGATGCCCGCGTTCTCCAGGCCGGCGACGCGCGGCTGGCGTCCCACGCTGACGATGATCGTGTCAAATCCTGAAACATCCAAAGCAGAGCTATCGGCCCCCGTGATGACGGTAATGGACCGTTTCCGGAATGAAGCTTCCAGCTTGCGGGACATATCTGTGTCGGTTCCCGCGATGAGGGCGGGTAAAACTTCCGCAACCGTGACATCCGAACCGAACGCGGCGAAGAGCGAGGCGAATTCGCATCCAATGATCCCGCCGCCGATGATCAGCAGTTTCGCGGGCACGCGCCCCAGCGCCAGCGCGTGGTCGCTCGAGAGTATCCGGACGCCGTCGAACGCGAATCCGTGGAGCGGGCGGGGCTCGGAACCGGTGCACAGGAGCAGTTTTTTTGCTTCGATAACCCGTTCTCCGGCCTTCACGCGCCGGGGGTCGAGCAGTTCCGCGCGCTCTCTGACCATGTCGATCCCGGCCAGGCGGCTTTCCATGCCGCGGCGCAGGTTAGCCACGACGCGTTCTTTGCGTTTTTGCACCAGCGCGAGGTCAGCGGTTATATCCCCGAAGGAGATGCCGAAATCTTTCGCTCCGCGGGTTTTCTGGAGGAGTTTCGCCGATTGAAGGAGGGTTTTCGCGGGTATACAGCCGGCATTGAGGCAGGTTCCGCCGAGGGGGCCGTTATCGACGAGGCAGACCTTCAGCCCCCGGGATGCCGCCTCACGGGCGGCGTTGAAGCCGGCCCAGCCCGCGCCGATTACAGTAAGATCATACATGAGGATCTTTCCGGGAATTTTTGCACCTGACAAGTGTCGTCTCGTGATCGTCGACGGAGAGAATACGACACCTGTCAGGTGTATCGCGTCTATGGACTAGGAGCGCTTTATCTTTTCGATGATCGCGTCGGCCATCTGGCTTGTGCCGACCGCGGTCGGGTCATTGCGGTCGGTTTTAAGATCATAGGTTACCGATTTCCCTTCGGCGAGGATCGCGGTCAACGCGTTCTCCAGCTTCAGGGCGGCGGCATTCTCATTGAGGTATTTAAGCATGAGTACACCCGACAGGATCATCGCGGTCGGGTTCACTTTGTTAAGCCCCGCGTATTTGGGGGCGGAACCGTGCACCGCCTCGAAGACCGCGCAGTCCTCGCCGATATTCGCGCCGGGGGCGATACCCAGTCCGCCGATAAGCCCCGCGCACAGGTCGGAGATGATGTCGCCGTAGAGGTTGGGCAGAACAAGCACGTCGTAATTGTGCGGGCGCTGGACTAATTGCATGCACATATTATCGACAATGGTATCCTCAAACTTCACTCTTCCCTCGTATTCCGCGGCGACCTCCCGGGCTACCCGGAGGAACAACCCGTCGGTGAATTTCATGATGTTCGCTTTATGGACCGCGGTGACCTTTTTACGGTTGTTCTTGAGCGCGTATTCGAACGCGAAGCGCACGATGCGGCGGGTGGCGAATATCGAGATGGGTTTAATGGTGATACCGGAATCGGGCCGGATCTCGCGTTTTGCCAGGCGGCCGATCGACGCGATGATCTCTTTTGCCTGCGGAGTCCCTTCCTCGAATTCGATGCCCGAATAGAGGTCTTCGCTGTTCTCGCGCACGATGACCAGGTCGATGTCCTCGTACCGGCTTCTGACGCCGGGATACGAGCGCGCCGGCCGCAGACAGGTGTACAGGTCGAGCGCCTGGCGGATGGCAACATTGACCGAACGGAACCCTTTGCCGACCGGGGTGGTCAGCGGGCCTTTGAGACAGATTTTATTCCGGCGGATGGAATCGATGACCGACTGCGGCAGGACCTCGCCGCACGCGTCGAGCGCGGTCTGTCCGGCGATCATTGTTTCCCATTCTATCTTTACTCCGGTGGCCTCGATACAGCGCACCGCCGCGGCGGAAACATCCGGCCCCATGCCGTCGCCGGGGATCAGCGTTATCTTATAGGTTTTGTTCGCCATAGTTATACCTTCAATTCCCCGTGTTTCTGGATGTATTTGATGATCCCCCCCTCTTTCAGGAATTCCTGCATGAACGGCGGGAACGGGGTGATCGCGAGCTCCTTTTTCTTGGTGAGGTCGCGCACGACCCCTTTGGCGAGGTCGATCTCCAACTGGTCGTTCTCGTCGATCTGGGTGGTATCGCATTCCACCAGCGGCAGGCCGATATTGAACGCGTTGCGGAAGAAAATGCGCGCGAACGACCGGGCAAGCACGCAGGTAAGCCCGGCGCCTTTGATGACGAGCGGCGCCTGTTCGCGGGACGAGCCCATGCCGAAATTCGATCCCGCGACGATCATGGACGCGCCGGGAACGATCTTTTTAGGGAATTCCGGGTCGATGTCCTCCATGATGTGCTTGGAAAGCTCGGTGATGTCGGTGATGGAGAACTTATATCTTCCGGAAATGATAAAATCCGTGTTGATATCGCTGCCCATCTTTATTGCTTTGCCTTTTAATTCCATCGTATATCCTTTGTGGTTAGCGTAAGAAACACTACTAGTGTCTTGTCACGAAGCTTTACACCTCGGAGGTGTCATCCGGCATCCGCCGAGGATTTTCGGATGACACCTCCGAGGTGGTAGTGGATTTAGAGCTGTCGGAATTCGTCGGGATTCTTGACCTTTGACATCGCCGCGTCCAGGGTAATAATACCTTTTTGGTAAAGTTCCTTCAGGGATTTATCCATTGTCCTCATCCCGTACTGCATACCGGTCTGCATCAGCGTGGGTATCTGTTCAATTTCCTGTTCTCTGATCAGGTTACGGATACCGGGCGTAGCGACCATGATCTCGGTGACGAGCGCGCGCCCTGTGCCCGCGGCGTGCGGCACCAAAAGCTGGGACACAACGCCCTGGAGGCAGTCCGCCAGCTGGAGTTTTACCTGTGCCTGCTGGTGCGGCGGGAACACGTCGATGATACGTTCGATGGTCTGCGGGGCGTCCGGAGTATGCAGGGTCGCCAGGACCAAATGGCCGGTTTCCGCGGCGGTCAGCGTGGTGGAAATAGTCTCCAGATCGCGCATCTCGCCGACGACAATGACATTGGGGTCCTGCCTGAGGCAGTGGCGCAGGGCCGCGGAGAAACTGTGTGTGTCGGCGTATATCTCGCGCTGTTTTATGATCGACTTCTTGTTCGTGTGCACGAACTCGATGGGATCCTCGATGGTGATCATCAACGCCTCGCGCTCGGAATTGATCAGGTCGATCATCGCCGCGAGCGTCGTGGTCTTGCCGACACCGGTGGGGCCGGTAACGAGCACCAGGCCGTTAGGCCGGCGCGCCAGGTCGATCGCCACGGGCGGAAGGCCGAGTTGTTCAATACTGGGGATCTCGATCGGGATACGGCGGAACGCCGCTTCTACTACCCCCTTCTGCATGTGCACGTTGACCCTGAAACGGTCGAGGTCCGGAAGGGCGAGCGAGAAATCCAACTCAAGGTCTTTCTCGAACATCGCTTTCTGGGAGTCCGTCAGGACCCCGTAGATCATTTTTTTGAGTTCTTCTTTGGTGAGCAGGGGCAATTCCGTGCGCAGGAGTTTCCCGTCGATCCTGAGAAGCGGCGGTTCATTCTCCGAAAAATGGAGGTCGGAGGCTTTCTTGCTGATGCAGGTTTGCAGCAGATCGTGCATTTCCATGTGTTCCTCCGAAGAGTTACAGGTACTTTTCCGGACCGGTAATACGGCCTTCGATCGCCGAGGCCGCTACCGTCGCGGGAGATCCCAGATAGATGAACGCGTTGGGATTTCCCATCCGTCCTTTAAAGTTTCGATTGGCGGTGGAAATGACGTTTTCCCCGTCTGAAGGGACGCCGTTATGCGTGCCGACACAGGGGCCACAGCCGGGAACGACCACCACGCCGCCCGCCTGGATAAAAATATCGATGAGGCCTTTTTTCAGCGCCTCAGTATACACTGGTTTTGACGCGGGCGCAATGATCAAACGCACGCCGTCCGCCACATGGCGGCCTTTGAGCACCTTCGCGGCGATCATGAGGTCGGTAAGCCTGCCGTTGGTACAGGTCCCGAGGAACGCCTGTTGTATCTTCACATCAGTGAGGCTGGCGGCGGGCTTTGACGTATCCACGCTGTGCGGCACGCTGACCTGCGGCACGAGCGCCGAGGCATCGAATTCCAGCACTTTCTCGTACACCGCGTCTTTGTCCGGAACGACCGGAGTGATCTTTGTGCCGGCCGGGACGCGCGTACGGAGCCATTCAACGGTCTTTTTGTCCTGGGGCATGAAACCCGCTTTGGCGCCCATCTCGACCGCCATATTGGACATGGTCATCCTGCCGTCCATATCCATCGCGTCGATCACCGGGCCGCAGAATTCCACCGCTTTATACGTCGCTCCGCCCGCACCGATCTTTCCGATGATATGGATGATCAGGTCTTTGGCGTAGACGCCTTTGGGCAGTTTTCCGTTTATCACGATTTTGAATGTTTCCGGCACCTTGAACCAGTTTTTGCCGGTGGCCAGGGCTACCGCCAGGTCGGTCGAGCCGACGCCGGTTGAGAACACGCCGAGGGCGCCGTAGGTACAGGTATGAGAGTCGGCGCCGAGCACCAGATAACCGGGCAGGACCTTCCCTGATTCCGGGATGACCTGATGGCAGACGCCGCATCCGATATCGAACAAGCGGGTCTTGTAATCCGCCGCGAACGTCCGCATCTTTTTATGTACCCGTGAGACACCTTCGTTCGGCGAAGGAGCGCTGTGGTCGATAACCATACAAAAAGCGGTTTTGAGCTCTTTGAGCCCCATCTCCCTCACCCGGTCGATGATGATCGATGACGTGCCGTCCTGGCCGAAGGTAAAATCGATGGTGCAGATGGCGAAATCGCCCGCTTTGAGTTCCTTGCCCGCGTGGGCGCTTAATATCTTTTCAGCTATTGTTTTTCCCATAGTCCCCGGATTAGTTTAAAGTTTTTTCAGAAATTCTTCCAAACGATCCATACCCTTTTGTATCTGGCCCATGCCGGTCGCGAAACTGATGCGCACGGAAGAATCGGAGCCGAACGCGAGGCCCGGGATAAGCGCCACCAGCTGTTCGTCGATCATGCGCTGGGCGAATTCCATCGATCCCAGGCCGGTCCGGGAGATGTCGATAAACATATAGAACGCGCCTTTAGGCATCACATACGAGAGTGTCTTCATCGCGTCAAGGCGCCCGGCGATATAGTCGCGGCGCGCCTGGAATTCCGCGCACATCTGTTTCGAGAACGATTCGGGCATTTCCAGCGCCGCGCACGCCGCCTTCTGGCTGATCGAACAGGGATTCGACGTGGAATGGTCCTGCATATTGGAAATGGCCGCGGCGATCTCCGGCGCGCATCCGACATACCCGATGCGCCATCCCGTCATCGAATGGCTTTTGGAAAGTCCGTTGACGGTGATCGTGAGGCCGTAGATATCCGTATTGAGCGCGGCGATGGAATGATGCGTGCCGCCGTCAAAAATGATCTTTTCGTATATCTCATCGCTGATGACATATATCCCCCGTTCGACACAGAGCGCGGCGATCGTCTCAAGTTCCTCTTTCGTATAGACACAGCCGGTCGGGTTCGACGGGCTGTTGAGGATGACTACTTTGGTCTTCGGAGTGATATGAGCCTTGAGTTCGGCGGCGGTCATCTTATATTCGTTCTCGGCGCGTGTTTTGAGCATGACCGGGACGCCTTCGCACATATTGACCATTTCGGGATAGCTCACCCAGAACGGTTCCGGGATGATCACCTCGTCGCCTTTATCCACAAGGACAAAAAGACAATTGAAGATACTGTGTTTGGCGCCGCACGAAACGATGATCTGGGACGGTTCGTAGGCCAGTCCGTTATCTTTAAGGAATTTCCGGCAGATGAGTTTTTTGAGTTCCGGAGTGCCGGTTGTGGGGGTGTATTTGGTGAAGCCAGCGGCGATCGCGTCGCCGGCGGCTTTTTTTACTTGTTCCGGGGTGTCGAAATCCGGTTCGCCGGCGGCGAAGGTGATTACATCCTTGCCTTCGCTTTTGAGTTTTTTGGCCTTCGCGGTGATCGCGAGCGTCGGCGACGGTTTGATCGTATGGAGCCGCTGAGCTAAACGGATCGGGGTAATCATGCGAAGTCAGGGTTTTTGGGTGATGATACCGCGTCCCGCGGCCGGTTTTGGATGTCCGGCCGCGGGATTACGGTGATTTAGAGGGAATCCCGTTCTTTTTTGAAGATCTGCCGGATACCGCCGAGGAACTTCTTGTTGGGCTTCTGCCCGGCGTCGGTTTTCTTCTCGTGGGATTTCTCAACGGTCTTTTCAGACGCGTCATCGGCGGTTTTTCCGTGCGCTTCCTCAACGGCGTCGTTCGCCTGAGCCTTAGCCGTCTTCGCCTTCACCTTTTTCTCTTTCTTTTTGGTGAGTTCGAACAGCGCCAGCTCCGCGTTGTCTCCGCGGCGTTTGCCGAGCTTGAGGATGCGGGTAAAACCCCCGTTGGTGTCTTTGAAGCGGGGAGCTATTTCGGCGTACAGGGCTTTTACCAGATTGTGCTCGCCCAGTATCGCGAACGCCCGGCGTTTGTTCGCCAGGGTATCTTTCTTCGCGTCGGCGATGAGCCCTTCGACCATCGGCTGCGCGGCTTTCGCGCGTACAACAGTCGTTTTTATCTGCTCATACTTCAACAGATTCTTGACCAGGCTGGCCACAGTGGCTTTGCGCCAGGAACTGAACCTGCTGAGTTGGTACCGTGCTTTTGCGTGTCTCATGGTAGTGGTTCCCCTTATACTTTCTTCAGTTTCTTAAGGTCAACCTGCATCCCTAAGCTCAAGCCCATTCCCGCGAGCAACTGTTTGATCTCGGAAAGCGACTTTTTGCCGAAGTTCTTGAAACCGAGCATCTCTTCTTCGCCTTTTTTGACCAGATCGGCGATAGTCTTGATGTTGGCTTCACGCAGGCAGTTCGAGCTCCTGACCGACAATTCCAGCTCGGAAATCGGCAGGCGCAGTTTTTCGTACAGCGCGACCTCTTCCTGGGTCATCTCCGGCTCGGCTTCTTCCTCTTCGGGAAGCTGGCCGAAATTCACGAATATGTCCAGATGGCGCTGGAGGATGTTCGACGCGTAGAGAAGCGCGTCTTTCGGCGAGATCGCCCCGTTGGTCCAGATCTCGAGCACGAGCTTGTCGTAGTCGGTGCGCTGTCCCACGCGGGTATTCTCGACCGCGAAGTTGACGCGCCGCACAGGAGAGAACATCGAATCGATCGGGATGGTCCCTATCGCCTGGTCCTCTTTTTTGTTGGCTTCCTGAGGCACATAGCCGCGTCCCCGGGAGACTTCCATCTCCATCACGAACTTCGAGTCCTTCGTGAGCGTGGCGATATGCAGGTCGGGATTGATGACCTCGACGGTCTCGTCGACCTCGATATCCTTCCCTTTGATCTCGCCCTTGGCGCTCTTCTTGATGTAGATCGTCTTGGGAACCTTGGAGTGCGACTTGATGATCAGGTTCTTCAGGTTCAGGATGACTTCCGGCATATCCTCGAGTATTCCCGGGATCGCCGAAAACTCATGCTGGATGCCCGCGACCTTGATCGAAGTCACCGCGGCGCCCTCGATCGACGACAGAAGGACTCTGCGCAGCGCGTTCCCGAGGGTAATGCCGTATCCCCGTTCGAACGGAGCGGCAAAGAACTTGCCGTACGTCTCAGTGTAGGACGACTCTTCGCAATCCAGTTTCTTCGGTAACTGAAAATCTCTCCATTTAACACCCATGTATTCCCTCCATTAATGGACGAATTACTTCGAATAGAACTCTACGATAAGCGCTTCCTCGATCGGCTGTCCGATATCCGACTTTTCCGGAAGCCGCATAACGGTCGCCTTCAGCTCACCCTTAGTGAACTCAAGCCATTTCGGGACCGTGCGGTCCTTGGTGAAATCAAGGTTCTCCCGTAACTTCGCTTTCTTTTTGTCCGGCCCCGTGATGGCGACCACATCCAAGGCGTCGACGATGTACGAGGGGATATTCACCCTGGTCCCGTTGACCGAAACATGATTGTGGCGGACGATCTGCCGGGCATTGGCGCGGGAAATGCCGATTCCCATGCGGAAGATGACATTGTCAAGCCTGCGTTCCAGGAGCTGGAGGAGCACCTTGCCGGTTACGCCGTTCGACCGCTCGGCGTCCGCGAAGTACTTGCGGAACTGGTTCTCGAGGATCCCGTAGATCCGCTTTACCTTCTGCTTCTCCCTCAGCTGAACCGCGTAGTTCGACAGTTTGATACGCGTCTTCGACGGCCCGTGCTGGCCCGGCGCGAACGCGCGCTTGGCGACGGGGCATTTATCGGTGTTGCACTTGGTGCCTTTAAGGAACAGCTTTTTCTGGTCCCTCCGGCATAACCTGCAGACTGCGTCAGTGTATCGTGCCATTCGTAGTACTCCTCTGATAGGTTAAACTCTGCGTTTCTTCTTCGGGCGGCATCCGTTGTGCGGGATCGGGGTGATATCCCTGATCACCGTGATCGTCAGCCCCGCGGACTGGAGCGCGCGGATCGCGGATTCACGGCCGGGGCCCGGGCCCCTGACGAGAACTTCCACTTCCTTGAGCCCCATGTCTTTGGCTTTGCGGGCCGCGTCAGTCGCCGCGGTCTGGGCCGCGAACGGGGTCGACCGTTTCGAACCGCTGTACCCGACGATGCCGGGCGTCGACCATGCGATTGTGTTGCCCTGCTTATCCGTGATCGTAATGATCGTATTGTTAAAGGTCGCCGACACATGGGCAATGCCCTGGGTCACGCCCTTCAACATCTTTTTCTTCTTCGGTGACGGTGCTGCCGCTGGTGTCGCCGCTACTGGTGTTACCGGTTTTTCAGTTGTCATTCGATCCTCGCTTTAAACGTTTACTTGTCAGTCTTCTTGGCAATGGCCATATTGGTGCGGCGCGGGCCCTTGCGTGTCCTCGCGTTGGTCTTCGTCCTCTGGCCGCGGACCGGAAGGCCTTTCTTGTGGCGCATGCCGCGATACGCGCCGATATCCATCAGGCGCTTGATATTTTGTGAGATGTCGCGACGGAGATCGCCCTCGATCTTGTACTGGCCCTTCTGCAGGGTATTGGTGATCTTGGCGACTTCCTCGTCGGAGAGGTCCTTCGCGCGCTTCACGGGATCGATCCCCGCTTCAGCGCAGATCTGTTTGGCCATGAACGGCCCTACCCCGTACAGGTAACAGAGCGCGACGTCTGTGCGTTTCGCTTTCGGAATGTCGACACCAAAAATCCTTGGCACGTTCTACCTCCTGATTGATTAACCTTGTCTCTGCTTATGTTTCAGGTTGGTGCAGATGACACGAACCACGCCCCTGCGCCTGATGATCTTGCATTTGTCGCAGATTTTCCGTATGGAAGCCTTTACTTTCATGGTATATCCTCTTTCCTATTTGACCCTGAAGGTGATCCTGCCTTTTGCCAGATCGTACGGCGACAGTTCCAGTTTTACCTTGTCGCCGGGAAGGATCCTGATGAAATTCATGCGCATCTTCCCCGACACATGAGCGGTCACGATGTGGCCGTTCTCAAGTTCCACTTTGAACACCGCGTTCGGGAGTGTCTCTACGACCCTGCCTTCTGTTTCGATAAGATCTTCTTTTGCCATTATTCCTTCGTCAGTATTTCCGGATCGCCGTCGGTCACCGCGATAGTATGCTCGAAATGCGCCGACAATTCACCGTCACTCGTTACCGCGGTCCATCCGTCTTCGAGGATGTCGCATTCCCACGTACCCGTGTTCACCATCGGCTCTATCGCCAGGGCCATCCCCGGCTGGAGCAACGGCCCTCTGCCGGGCCTGCCGAAGTTCGGCACTTCCGGCTCCTCGTGGAGGCAACGGCCGATGCCGTGGCCGACGAACTGGCGCACGACCGAGAAACCGTTCTTCTCGACGTATGTCTGCACCGCGTGCGATACGTCCGAGAGGCGGTTGCCGGCCCGCGCCTTCTTGATCCCCTCTGTCAAAGAATTCCGTGTTATCTGGATCAACCGCTGAGCATCGGAGCTGACTTTCCCGACTCCCACGGTAACCGCCATATCGGAAAACATCGCTTTATAGATGAGCCCAAGGTCGAGGCTGACGATATCGCCTTCCTCGAGGCGCCGCGCGCCGGGTATCCCGTGGATGACCTCGTCATTGACCGAGATGCATACCGTCGCGGGATAATCCTTGTAGCCTTTGAACGCGGGGAGCGCCCCCGCTTCGCGGATAAGCCCTTCCGCCATGCTGTCAAGTTCGGCGGTCGTGATCCCCGGTTTTACCGCGGCGCTGACCTGGCGCGTGACTGCCGCGAGCAACCCGCCCGCGCGCCGCATCAGTTCCAGCTCCTCGCGTTTGAGTATCGGGATCATTGGCCGTTACGCCTTCAAAAGCTCTACGATCTTATTCAAGACGAGCGATGCCTCGCCGTCCGAAGGTACGCGGACGAGCAGGTTCAACCCTTCGTAATATTTCAACAAAGCGGATACTTCCTCGCGATACACCGCCAGCCGTTTCCTGATGGTCTCTTCCTTATCATCAGCGCGCTGGTACAGTTCGCCGCCGCACGTGTCGCATACCCCTTCTTTTTTCGGGGGCATATTGGTTTTATGGAACAGGCCGCCGCATTTACGGCACACCAGCCGTCCGGAAAGCCGCTGGACGATGACCGCTTCGCTGGAAACGAGATCGATCGCGCGGTCGATGCGGAGTTTAAGCCCCGCGAGCAGTCCATCGAGCTCTTTCGCCTGGTTAAGGTTGCGCGGATAGCCGTCAAGGATGAATCCCGCCGCGATATCGGGCTGGCGGAGCCGTTCTCCGAGCATCCGGGTGACCAGCGCGTCGGGAACAAGCAACCCTTTATTCATGTAATCTTTCGCTTCGGCGCCCAGCGCGGTGCCCGCCGCCACATTCTGGCGTAGCAGGTCGCCGGTGGAAATATGCGGGACGTTGAGCTTCTTCGCCAGCACCTTCGCCTGCGTTCCCTTGCCCGCCCCGGGCGGCCCTAACAGCACAATATTGTTCATGAGCGGCGCCCCCGGATGCGCGCGCCTTTGATGAAGCCTTCATAGTGATGCATCACCAAATGCGACTCGACCTGTTTTATCGTGTCCAGCATGACACCGACGATGATCAGGATGCCCGTGCCGCCGAAGAACGAGGCGACCAGGTACGGAACTTTAAGCGACGCCATGAGCATGTCCGGCGTTACGGCGATAAACCCGATCGCTATGGCCCCGGCCAGGGTGATGCGGTTCATGACAAAATACAGAAAATCAGATGTCGGCTGTCCGGGGCGTATGCCGGGAATGAAGCCGCCGTATTTTTTCATATTCTCGGCGATGTCGACAGGATTGAAGACGATCGCGCTGTAGAAATAGCAGAAAAAGATGATCAGCAGGAAATAGACGCTCGAATACATGAAGTTCCCGCGGATAAACGCCTGCGCCCAGTGCTGCATGGCCGGGTTCGGGAAGAACGAGGCGATGGTCGCGGGGAACAGGATGATCGACTGCGCGAAAATGATGGCGATAACGCCCGATGTATCGACCTTGAGCGGGATATACGTGGACTGTCCCGCGTATATCTTGCGCCCCACGATGCGGCGCGCGTACTGCACCGGTATCTTGCGGTATCCCTGTGTGATGAGCACGACGAACAGCACGACCGCTACCAGCAGGAACGCCATGATGATGAGCGTGAACGGCGCGATCTGACGGCGCGACGGCTGGAACGGCGACATGAGCACCCAGAGCTGGTTGAGAGCGGTCGGGATGCGCGAGATGATACCGGCGGTGATGACGAGCGATATGCCGTTCCCGATGCCCCGTTCCTGGATCTGTTCGCCCAGCCACATGATGAAGATGGTCCCGGTGGTCAGGGTCACGACCGTCAACAGGCGAAAACCGATGCCCGGCTGCATGACGATATGGAACCCTTCCCTGACGCCGAGGTTCTCGATCCAGAGCGCGATGAAATACGACTGCAAAAGCGACAGCGCGACCGTGCTGTAGCGCGTATACTGATTGATCTTCTCATAGCCGGCGCGCCCTTCTTTAGAGAGCTTTTCCAGCGCCGGGATGACCGCGGTAAGAAGCTGAAGGATGATCGAGGCGGAGATATACGGCATGATCCCCAGCGCGAATATGGTCAACTTCTCCATAGCGCCGCCGGAGAACATGTTGATGATGCCTAAGAGCGCCCCGCCCTGCGTATCGCGGATCCTCTCAAAGAACGCGGCAAGCTGACTGCCGTCGATCCCCGGCGTCGGCAGGAAACAACCGATCCGGTAGACGACAAGCAACAACCCCGTTATGATAAGCCTGCGTTTGAGGTCCGGGATCTTGAAGCAGTTCGTCAGAGCGCTAAGCATTCTTCAAAACCTCGGTTTTTCCCCCGGCCTTCGTGATCTTATCCACGGCTGATTTCGAGAAAGCGTGGGCGGAAACGGTAAATGCCTTCTTTATATCCCCGGTCCCCAGGATCTTGACCGGCAGGCGTTTGCTCTTGATGAGCCCTTTGGCGAGAAGCGTTTCAGGATTGACCGTCTCGCTCCTGATGCCGTTGAGGTTTTCCAGGTTGACGACCTGGTAGACGACGGGGAACTTGCTGGTAAATCCCCGTTTGGGCATCCTGCGGATGAGGGGGCTCTGCCCGCCCTCAAAACCCGCGTACATGTGGCGGCCGGCGCGCGAGGTTTGGCCCTTGGAGCCTCTCGTCGACGTCTTGCCGTGCCCGGAACTGGAACCTCTTCCCAGCAGTTTCCGTTTCCTCCGCGCGCCTTCGCACGCCTTGATCGTGTGGAGCCCGTATTTCACAGTGGTTTTTTCCATATTATTCCTTCAGATCCGCGAAGCCCGCTAACGTGGCCTTCACGATGTTGATCGGGTTATTTGACTGCAGTGATTTGGTCAGGATATCCTTGATGCCGCAGGCCTCGCAGATCGCGCGGATGGGGCCCGACGCGATGATGCCGGTACCTTCCGAAGCGGGCTTAAGCATGACCTTCGCCCCGCCGAACTTGCCGACCACCTCGTGCGGGATCGTGGTTCCCGTGACCGGAACCCGGGTAAGACTGCGCTTGGCGGCGTTAAGCCCCTTGCGGATCGCGTCGGCGACCTCGTTGGCTTTGCCCAGGTTATAGCCGACACGGCCTTTCCTGTCGCCGACAACGACGAGAGCGCTGAAATGCATCTTCTTGCCGCCTTTAGTGACTTTTGTGACCCTGTTGATGCTGAGGATCTTCTCGACGAATTCCTGCTGATCGATGTTCATTTCCCGCATGTCCGTTCCTTTTTCAGAATTGCAGTCCGCCTTTTCGGGCGCTGTCGGCAAATGCCTTTATCCGTCCATGATAGAGGTACCCCGCGCGGTCGAAAACGACCGCGGTAATGCCCTTTTCCTTCGCTCTTTTCGCGAATGTCTCGCCGAAGAACTGCGCCGCCTTGACGTTGCCCGCGTACGCGAATTTCTGCTTGATCTCCTTGTCGAGTGTCGACAGGGAGAAAAGGGTCTTGTGGGCGACGTCGTCGACGACCTGCGCGGTCAGATTGCTCAGACTGCGGTGGATCGCCAAACGCGGACGTTCCTGCGTGCCGATCAGCCGCGCGCGCGCGCTCCGGTGGCGCTTCTTCCGTGATGTCTCTTTCTTGTTTTCCATTTCAGATCCTCGCTGGATGACTACGGTGATTCAAGTTACTTGCCGGCCGCCTGGGCCTTGCCGACTTTTTTACGGACTATCTCGCCGGAGTACCGGACGCCTTTACCCTTATACGGTTCGGGCGGATAGATCGCGCGAATCTTCGCGGCGATCTCCCCGACCTTCTCATTGTCCATGCCCGAGATCTTGACCGTAGTATTCTTCGGGGTCTCGATCTTGATGCCTGCCGGGGGAACGATGATGACCGGATGCGAAAAACCGAGCGCCAGGTTCAGGTTAGCGCCCTGCATCTGCGCTTTGAAACCGACGCCGATGATCTCAAGTTCTTTCACATAACCTTCAGTGACGCCTTTGATCATATTGGCGATGAGCGCCCGGAAAAGACCTTGCAACGCTTTATCAGACGCGATATTGGTCACACGGCCGATGTGCAGGACACCGTCCTTCGACTCGACGGTGATCCGCGGATTAAGGTCCTTCTCCATGGTCCCTTTGGGCCCCTTGACGACGACCTTGCCGTTTTTGATCTCGACTGTAACTTCCTTGGGTACCGCTATCGGTTTTCTGCCTATCCTTGACATGTTTATTTTCCTTTATTTACCAAACGTACGCGAGCACTTCGCCGCCGACGCCCAGTTCACGCGCTTCCTTATCCGTCACGATGCCTTTCGGGGTCGAAAGTATGGCGATACCTTTCCCTCTCAGGACGACCGGGATGTTCGCTTTTTCCTTGTACACCCGCAGGCTCGGCTTGGAGACGCGGCGGATGGTCATGATCGCGTTCTTCTTGCCGTTCCACTTGAGATAGATCCGCAGGATGCCCTGTTTCTTGTCCTCGATGAACTTGAAGTTCTCGATATAATTCTCTTTTTTCAGGATCTCCATGATCGCGGTGGTGATCTTCGACGCGGGAACGTCGAGATTGTCTTTACGCGCCATCACGGCGTTCCTGATCATTGTGAACGTATCGGCGATGAGATCGGTTCTTGACATAGTTTTACGTGCTCCGTTTAGATGTTACTTACCCCCGCACCAATCGGATGGTTTGGGGCAGGCCTTTACCTTACCAGCTAGCTTTCTTGATCCCCGGGATCAGTCCCTGCCAGGCAAGCTCGCGGAAACAGATCCTGCAGAGCCTGAACCGGCGCAGATAGCCGCCGGACCTGCCGCAGATGGCGCACCGGTTGTACCCGCGGGTGGAAAATTTCGGTTTACGCTGCCAGCGTACGATCTGTGATTTTTTTGCCATTACTCTTTCTCCTTGAACGGCATACCGAAGAGCCTCAAAAACTCTCTCGATTCGTCTGCGCCTTTGGTTTTACGGATGACGAAGATAATGTCCATGCCCTGGACGCGGGTTATCCGGTCGTACTCGATCTCCGGGAAAATGGTCTGTTCCTGCAGGCCGAGCGCGTAATTACCGCAGTTGTCGAACGAATTAAGCGGTACGCCGCGGAAGTCGCGGATGCGCGGCAGGGCGATACTGATAAGCCGGTCAAGGAACTCGTACATCCGGGCGCGGCGCAGGGTGACCTTACAGCCGACCGGGTTGTTCTCCTTGACTTTGAAGTTCGAGATGGCGATACGCGCGCGGCGCAGAAGCGGCTTCTGTCCGGTGATAGCGGCGAGCTCTTCCATCGCCCGGTCGAGTATCTTCACGTCGGTCAGCGCTTCGCCGACGCCCATATTGACGACGATCTTCTCGAGTTTCGGTACCGCGAGAGGATTGGGAAGCTTGAACTTCTCCATCATCGCGGGTATTATCTCTTTCTCGTATTTTTCCTGCAGTCTCGGTTTATTCATCCTTACATGACCTCTTTGCATTTCTTGCAGATGCGGTTTTTGACATTGTCCTTCGACGTGTTAAAACCCACGCGGGAAGGCTGGTTGCAGTGTTTGCAGATCACCATCAGATTGGCGAGCGGGATCGGCGCTTCGATGTGCACGATGCCCCCCTGCTGATCCTGACGGGTCTGGCGGCGGTGTTTGGTGTGCATGTTGAGCCCTTCGACGAGCGCCCGTTTTTTGGCGCCGTCGATCATAACCACTTTGCCGTTCTTCCCGGCATCCTTGCCTTTAAGTACCTGAACTGTGTCGTTCTTCTTTATCTTAAGCATCAGATGACCTCCGGTGCCAGGGAAATGATCTTGGTGAAATTCTTCTCGCGCAGTTCTTTGGCGACAGGGCCGAACACGCGGGTGCCCCGCGGGTTGTTGGCGGTGTCGATGAAAACGACGGCGTTGCGATCGAACCTGAGCAGTGAACCGTCCTGCCGGCGAATGGCCTTTTTAGTCCTGACGACCACCGCTTTGCCGACTTCACCCTTCTTTACCACGCCGTCCGGAGCGGCCTCTTTGACGTTGACATTGATGATATCGCCGACATCAGCGTAGACCCTGCCTTTGCGCCCGATGACACCGATCATCGATACGCGTTTTGCCCCGGTATTATCAGCCACATCGAGTATTGAGCGTATCTGTATCATTTCGTCTCTTCCAATTCCTGCGGCAGTTCGGCTTTTTTGACGATCTCGAGGAGCCTGAAGTTCTTCTCTTTCGAAACCGGCCTGGTGGCGGTTATCCGCACGGTATCGCCAACCTTCGCCGCATTTTTCTCGTCATGTACCTTGAACTTGTTGTAATTCTTGATGGTGCGCCCGTACATCGGATGCTTGGACTTGTGCATCGTCTTGACGACGATCGTCTTCTGCATCTTGTCGCTGACTACTGTGCCGGTTATGATTTTCTGGTTACCCATTGGCTTTCTCTTTTCGTTCGTTCAGTATGGTCTTTATCCTGGCGATCTCCCGTTTGATCGTCGAAAACTGGTGAGGCTTCTCAACCCTGCCGGTATAGCGCAGTTCATTGATCTTGTACCATTCTTCTTTCAACGTTTTTTCCTTCGCGCAAAGCTCCTCGACGGAAAGAGCGCGCAATTCCTTGACTTTCATGATGACTTCCTTTCCGCTAATGCGTCTCAGCCGCGCGGCTGACGAATTTACACTTGATCGGCAGTTTGTACGCAACGAGCCTGAAGCAGATCTTCGCGTATTCTTCCGGGATACCGCTCAGCTCGAACAGGATCCTGCCTCTTTTGACCACACAGACCCAGTGGTCGATGTCACCTTTGCCTTTGCCCATGCGGACTTCGGCCGGTTTCTTGGTGATCGCTTTATCGGTGAATACCCTGATCCAGAGCTTGCCGCCTTTATGCAACTGGCGGGCGAGCACGACGCGCGCCGCTTCGATCTGGGTATTCTTGATCCATCCGTTCTCCAGGGCCTTAAGCGCGAACTCGCCGAAGACTATCGTTGAACCGCGCGTGGCGACGCCGCGACGCTGTCCTTTGATCGGTTTACGGTACTTGACTCTCTTGGGCATCATAACCATAATGTCTGCTCGCTTCCTTTATCGATGTAAGATTTATTCCTGCTTCGCTTCCGGAGCTTCCACAACGGCTTCCGGAGCCGCGACGGGAACGACTTTGCGCTTCGGGAGGATCTCGCCTTTGTACGCCCACACTTTACAGCCGATGAGGCCGTACGTGGTATTCGCCTCGCAGAACCCGTATTCGATGTCGGCGCGCAGGGTCTGCAGGGGCACTTTACCGAGTTTGTAGGTCTCTTTGCGGCACATCTCGGCGCCGTCAAGACGGCCCGCGGCGCGGATCTTGATGCCCTTGAGCCCCATCATCATCGCCTGTTCCATGGAACGCTTCACCGCGCGGCGGAAACCCACGCGTTTCTCGATCTGAAAGATGATGTTCTGCGCGATGAGCTGGGCGTCGGTGCCGGCATCCTTGACCTCATCGATGTCGATGGTGACCTCTTTCTTGACGATGTCGTTCAGGTCCTGGCGCAGTTTTTCGATATCCGAACCGTGGCGGCCGATGATCAGGCCCGGGCGCGCGGAAGAGATGCGCACTTTGATCTTCTCGGTCAGCCGTTCGATGACGATCCGCGCGATGGCGGCCTGGCGGAATTTACCGAGGATGAATTTGCGGATCTTATGGTCTTCCTGGATAAGCTTCGAATATTCTTTCGGGTTGGCGAACCAACGGCTGTGCCACGTCCGGATAACGCCTACTCTCTGGATGAACGGGTGTACTTTATGTCCCATGCGTATGCCTCTCGTTAACGGTTACGATTTCAGGTCTAACTCGATCTTGATGTGTCCGGTGCGCCTCAAAACGGGCGTCGCCCTTCCGAATGCCGCCGCTTTGAACCTCTTCCACTGCGGTCCCACGTTGCAGATCGCCTTGGAAACGTAGAGTTTGTCCGACTCGATACCTTTCACCTTCGCGTTGGCGACGGCGGACTTGAGTATCTTGAGGATCGGGGCGCTGGCGCGCTTGCTCGTGTGGAGCAGGATCGCCTCGGCTTCGCCGATATCCTTGTTCCTGATCAGGTCGAGCACCAGCCGAACCTTCGGCGGTGAGATGCGAACGTGTTTTGTTTCAGCTTTTACGATCATGTCTGCGGTCCGTTTCGTTAGTGACGATTATCTATTAGGTCTTCTCAGGCGCCTTCTTAGCCTTGACGCCGCCGTGCTTCCTGAATGTCCTTGACGGGGCGAATTCACCCAGCTTATGGCCGACCATATTCTCGGTCACGAATACAGGCACGTGTTTCTTGCCGTCATGCACGGCGAACGTCATGCCCACGAAGTCAGGGACTATCGTCGATGCCCTGGACCAGGTCTTGATGGCAAGCCTCGTGCCGGAACGGCGGGCCTTATCGGCCTTATCGAGGAGTTTCGCATCAACGTAAGGTCCTTTTTTAACCGAGCGTGCCATTATGGTCGTCTCCTTTTCACGATATATTTATTGGAATACTTGCGGTCTTTCCGGGTACGGTACCCCTTGGTAGGCATGCCCCACGGTGAAACCGGGTGCGGGTTGCCCTGGCCGGCTTTTCCTTCGCCGCCGCCGTGCGGATGGTCGACGGGGTTCATCGCCGAACCGCGTGATTGAGGCCTCTGTCCCTTCCAGCGGGATTTTCCCGCTTTTCCGGAAATAAGCGCGTCGTGATCGGCGTTCGAAACCTGGCCGATGGTGGCGCGGCAGTCGAGGCGGATGAGGCGTATTTCACCGGACGGGAGTTTGATATGCGCGAACGGCTCTTCTTTGGCCATGATCTGGGCCGTGGTGCCCGCGCTCTTGACGATCTGGCCGCCTTTGCCTTTGACGATCTCGAGATTGTGGATGAAGGTGCCCTGCGGGATATTACGAAGCGGCATGCAATTGCCCGGTTTGATCTCGGTACCCTTTACGTCGGAAGAAAGGACTTCCTCACCGACCTGCAGTCCCAGGGGAGCCAGGATGTAGCGTTTCTCGGTGGGATACGCGACAAGCGCGATGCGCGAGCTTCTGTTCGGATCGTATTCTATCGCGATGACCTTGCCGGCGACATCCTGCAGGTCGCGGCGGAAATCGATCACGCGGAACATCCGTTTATGCCCGCCCCCCCGGTGGCGGCTGGTGATCCGCCCGTAATTATTGCGTCCGCCGGTTTTCGTCAGCGGCTGGAGCAGGGATCTCTCCGGTTCTTTTTTGGTCAGGTCGCTGAAGTCGTTTCCGACCATGTGCCTGCGTGACGGGGTATATGGTTTGAATTTTTTTATTGCCATTGGTCCCTCAGTTTATACACCAGTTTCTATCTTCTGCCCTTCCTTAAGGGTGACGACGGCCTTTTTGAAATCCGGCGTTTTACCGGGCTGGTGACGTACCCGTTTCATCTTGCCGGGGGCGATCAGCGTATTGACCGCCGCGACCTTCACCTTATAGAGCGCCTCGACGGCGGCCTTGATCTGGATCTTGTTCGATTCTTTGTGCACGAGGAAGAGGTACTTGCCCGAAGGTTCGACGCGAGTCGATTTTTCCGTGCGCACCAGCGATTTTATTACGTCGTAATGTGAAAGCATCTGTTTACCTGCCTCTGTTTTTCAGTTACGCGGCCTTGATCCTGTCGGTGAGCTGTTTCAGCCCGTCCTTGGTGATCACGACCTTGGTTGCCGCGAGTATCTCGTAGGTGGTGACGTTCGTCGCCGGTTCGACCGTGACGTTCCCGATATTCCCCATCGCGCGTTTGATCGACTCATCCATCTTGCCAACAAGTATCAGGACCCTGGGGGATGATCCCAGTTCAAGCGTTGTCATGAATGATACGCCCTCTTTCGTCTTCGGCGCCTTGAATGCGAGCGTGTCGACGACGATGAGGTCGTTGGACTTGACTTTCTCGGTCAGGACGAACTTGAGCGCGTTCGTCTTCATTTTCTTCGGCACCTCGAAGGAAAAATCCCTCGGATGCGGGCCGAACGTCACGCCGCCGTGCCGCCAGAGCGGTGAACGGGTAGAGCCGACGCGGGCCCTTCCGGTACCCTTCTGCTTCCAGGGCTTCTTGCCGCCGCCGGAGACCTCGCCGCGCGTTTTGGTCGCGGCTAACCCCTTGCGCTGCTTGGACCTGTAAGAGTTGATTACCGTATGAACAGAAGAAGAAAGTATTTTATCACTAAAAACACTTTCGTCAAGCTTTATTGTTTCTATTTCCTTACCTTCTGAATTCTTTACGCTTACAGTGAACATGTTTTACTCCGTTATGCGCCGGCCTTCTTGGCGCCTTTCTTTATCGCGGTGCGTATCACGAGATACGTGTTCTTCGGACCGGGAACGGCCCCCTGTACCAGGAGGATATTGTTCGCCGCGTCTATCTTGATGACTTTGCAGTTCTGAATTGTCACCTGTTCATCACCCATGTGTCCGGGCATATTGTGTCCTTTCCAGACACGGCCGGGCGTGGTGGAAGAACCGATGGAACCGACCCTCCTATGGGAGGTGTGGCCATGGGTCGTGGGGCCGCCGGCCCAGTGCCAGCGTTTCATGCCGCCCTGAAATCCCTTGCCTCTCGATATCCCGGTGATATCGACGTACGAGCCTTCCGCAAAAATATCCAGCGTAAGGGCCTCGCCGGGCTTGTACTCCTTCGCCGCGTCGCGCGGTACTTCGCGGACGAATTTCTGCGGCGCCACATTGACTTTCTTGAACAGCCCCAGTTCCGGTTTGCGGACGCGGCTTTCACGCGTCGCCCCGAATCCGAGCTGTATCGATTTCGCGTTCACCTGGAGGATGGGGCACGGCCCCGCCTCGATCGCGGTTACGCTGATCTTCGCGCCGTCGGGAGTGAAGAGCTGAGTCATTCCTATCTTTTTACCAAGTATACCAGTCATGTCAGTCCAGTGTTCGACGACAACAGCCACGCGCCTGCGCGCGTCAGCGGAAAAACTCCGCCTGCCGTTGGCCGTCTTTTGGATTTATTTGATCTCGACATCCACACCCGCGGGAAGGTTCAGCTTCCGCAGGGCGTCTATCGTCTTCGACGTCGGCTCCTCGATCTCGATCAGCCGTTTATGGGTCGAGAGGTCGAATTGCTCACGCGACTTCTTGTCGATTACCGGCGAACGCAGGACGGTGTAAAGCTCCCGTTTGGTCGGCAGCGGAAGCGGACCGGAGATCTTCGCCCCGGAACGTTTCGCGGCCTCTACTATCTCGCCGGTCGCCTGATCAAGAAGGCGGTGGTCGTATGCCCTAAGTTTAATCCGTATTTTCTGCATTTCTTCCCGTGCTGTGTATTGTCCCGTCCCCCCGCCGGCAGTACCGGCGAAGGGACCGGAACGGTTATGCGTACCTTACGCGATGATTTCGGTGACGACGCCCGCGCCGACCGTGTGGCCGCCTTCGCGGATGGCGAACCGTGATTCCTTTTCCATGGCGATCGGCGTGATGAGCTCGACTTCCAGGTCGATGTTATCGCCCGGCATGACCATCTCGACGCCGGTCGGGAGGGTTACCGCGCCGGTAACGTCGGTGGTCCTGAAGTAGAACTGCGGCCTGTACCCTTTGAAGAACGGGGTATGGCGTCCGCCTTCTTCCTTGGTGAGGATGTAGATCTTCGCCTTGAACTTCGTGTGCGGCGTGATCGACTTCACCGCGGCGATGACCATGCCGCGCTCGATCGATTCTTTGTCGACACCGCGAAGCAGCAGGCCGACGTTGTCGCCCGCCTGGCCCTCGTCGAGCATCTTACGGAACATCTCGATGCCGGTGACGACGGTTTTCTTGACTTCCGGCCTCAGGCCGACGATCTCGACTTCCTGGTTGATCAGGACCTTGCCGCGCTCGATCCTGCCGGTACCGACGGTACCACGACCTTCGATCGTGAATACGTCTTCGACCGCCATGAGCAGGGGTTTGTCGAGTTCGCGGGTCGGCATCGGGATGAAATCATCGCATGCCTTCAAGAGGTCCATAATGCACTTTCCGTCGGCATGCGCCGGGTCGCCCGCTGCGAGCGCCTTTGACGCGGAACCGCGGATGATCGGGGTCTTGTCCCCCGGATAGCCGTATTTGGTCAACAGATCCCTGATCTCCATCTCGACGAGATCGAGGAGCTCATTGTCGTTGACGAGGTCGACTTTGTTCATGAAAACGACCATCGACGGCACGTTCACCTGGCGGGCCAGGAGGATGTGCTCGCGGGTCTGGGGCATCGGGCCGTCCGCGGCCGATACGACCAGGATCGCGCCGTCCATCTGCGCGGCGCCGGTGATCATGTTCTTGATGTAGTCGGCGTGGCCGGGGCAGTCGATATGCGCGTAATGACGGTTGTCGGTCTCATACTCGACGTGAGAAACCGAGATCGTGACGATCTTCGAATCGTCGCGAACAGTGCCGCCTTTGGCGATATCGGCGTAATCCCGGATCGTGGCCTTCCCGATCTTCGCCAGAACCTTGGTAATGGCGGCGGTAAGAGTAGTCTTGCCGTGATCGATGTGTCCGATGGTGCCGATGTTAACGTGCGGTTTAGTACGAACGAACTTTTCTTTAGCCATTACTTCACCTCCTATTAGGTTTTACGATTTCCGTGCTGGCTGTGCGCTTGACCCCGCGATGATCTTTTCAGCTATATGTGCAGGCACCTCGGCGTAGAATGAGGGCTCCATTGTGTAGGATGCGCGTCCCTGCGTTATCGACCGCAGTACCGTGGCGTAATTGAATATCTCCGCCAACGGGATATCCGTCCTGATCGCGCGCACGTTCGCGCGCGAGGTGATCGCGCCGATCTTGGCGCGGCGTGAGCTCAGATCCCCGATAACGCCGCCCATGAACTCTTCGGGAACGGTCACCTCCATGTCCATGATAGGCTCCAGGAGGATCGAGTGGCCTTTGCGCAGGCCGTCGCTCAAACCGATGCCCGCGGCCATCTTGAAGGCCATTTCCGACGAGTCGACGTCGTGGTACGAACCGTCGACGAGGGTGATCTTGACGTCGGTGACGGGATAGCCGGCAAGTACGCCGCTTTTCGCCGCTTCGAAAACACCCTGCTTGGTCGGCGGGATGAATTCCTGCGGTATCGCGCCGCCTTTGATCTTGTTCTCGAACGTGACACCGGTCCCGGGAACTTCCTGCGGCTCCATCTCGAGGACGACATGGCCGTACTGGCCGCGGCCGCCCGACTGCTGGATGAATTTGCCGACCGCGGTGATCTTCTTGGTGATCGTCTCGCGGTACGCGACCTCGGGGAAGCCGGTCTGTACCTCAACGTTGAACTCGCGCTTGATCCGGTCGACGATAACCTCAAGGTGCAGTTGACCCATACCGGAGATCAGAACCTGGCCGGTCTCCTGGTTATAATTGACGTGGAACGTCGGATCTTCGTCGAGCATCTTATGCAGGGCCATACCCAGTTTCTCCTGCTCGTTCTTCGTCTTCGGCTCGATCGCCTGCTGGATGACCGGCTCGGGGAAGCGGATCGCCTCCAGGAGGATCGGATGGGATTCTTCACACAGCGTATCGCCGGTCTTCGTCTCTTTGAGCCCGACTGCCGCGACGATATCGCCGGTGCAGACGCTGTCGATGATCTCCTGCTTGTTGGCGTGCATCTTCACCAGTTTGGTACAGCGTTCTTTCGTCCGCTTGGAGGCGTTAAGGATATACGTGCCGCTGTTAAGCGTGCCGGAGTATACCCGGATATAATTGATCTTTCCGACGAACGGGTCGGTGGCGACCTTGAAGCACAGGGCGCAGAACGGCGCGTTGTCAGAGGCCTTGATCTCCTCGAACTCGCCCGTTTCCGGCTTGGTGCCTTTTACCTGGGGAACTTCCAACGGCGAAGGAAGATACTCTTTGACACCGTCGAGAAGCATCTGTACGCCTTTGTTCTTGAACGCGGAACCCAGGAATACCGGGGTGAATTTGCTGGCGATAACTGCCCGGCGGATCGCGTCCTTGAGTTCTTTCGCGGTCGGCTCCTGGGCGTTGAGGAACTTGTCCATCATCACATCGTCCACCTCGCCGAGACGCTCAAAAAGGATCGCGCGGCACTGCTTGACCTTCTCGGCCATCTCCGCGGGGATCTCCCTCTCCTCGAACTCTTTGCCCTGGGAAGCGTCCTCCGCGTAGAAGTACATCTTCTGTTCGACGAGATCGATGATACCTTTGAAATTCTCCTCTTCGCCGTACGGCAGTTGGACGGCCGCGGCATTGGCCGCGAGCATGTCTTTCATCTGCTGGACGGTCCCCAGGAAATTCGCGGCGGTACGGTCCATCTTGTTGACGAACGCCAGGCGCGGTACGCCATAGCGGTCGGCCTGGCGCCATACGGTCTCGGACTGGGGTTCGACCCCGCCGACGCCGCAGAATACGACGACAGCCCCGTCAAGGACTTTCAAAGAACGCTCCACCTCGACCGTGAAATCAACGTGGCCGGGGGTATCGATAAGGTTGATCGTGATATCTTTCCACTGGCACGTGGTGGCGGCGGCGGTGATCGTGATGCCGCGTTCCTGTTCCTGGACCATCCAGTCCATTACCGCGGCGCCGTCATGGACTTCGCCGATCTTGTATGAACGCCCCGTATAGAACAGGATGCGTTCGCTGGTCGTGGTCTTGCCCGCGTCGATATGCGCGATGATGCCTAAGTTGCGTATCTGCTCTAACGGTACTTTTCTAGCCATATATGTGGTGATCCTTATGCTACTGTGGTTAAAACTTCAGTTAAACCTCGACAGAACCCGCATCTGAAACCCTCTGTTTTCTCACACGTTTCAGATGCGGGTTCTGAAACATGCCTAATACGTGTCCTGGTTCGTTGCGGTACGTACCCCCGTCGGGGTATATCCTTATCTTACCAACGGAAGTGCGCGTAGGCCTTGTTCGATTCGGCCATCTTATGCGTGTCGTCGCGTTTCTTGATCGCCGAGCCTTCGCCTTTGTACGCCGCCATGATCTCGTCGGCGAGCTTGTCTTCCATCGACTTGCCTTTGCGGTGACGGGCGTAATCCCGGATCCAGCGCAACGCCATCGACGCGCCGCGATCCTGCTTGACCTCGATCGGCACCTGGTACGTGGCGCCGCCGACCCTGCGCGGTTTGACTTCGAGGCGCGGGCGGACATTATCGATCGCTTTGTGGAAGATCTTCAGCGCGTCCGGTTCGTTAAGGACGGTCTTAACCTTCTCGAAGGCGCCGTAGACGATGCCTTCCGCGGTCGATTTCTTCCCCTCGACCATCACCATGCTGATGAACTTGTTGACGATCTTCGAGTTGAATTTCGGATCAGCAGCTGCTTCTTTGTGGAGCGTGTGTTTTCTTCTCATTGTCAGTTAGACAACACCGGCGCATGTTCCGGTTGCGCCGGGTGCCATCTCCTTAGTTAGGTTAAGCGGCCTTCTGCCGTTTGGCGCCGTATTTGGAGCGCGATTTCTTCCGCGCGTTAACACCCGCGGAGTCAAGCGTCCCGCGCACGATGTGATACCGTACGCCGGGAAGATCCTTCACACGGCCGCCCCTGACGAGGACGATCGAATGTTCCTGAAGGTTATGGCCTTCGCCGGGAATATAGGCGGTTACTTCGATGCCGGTGGTAAGCCTGACCCTGGCGATCTTACGCAGAGCGGAGTTCGGCTTTTTGGGAGTCATCGTCTTGACCTGGATGCAGACGCCCCTGCGCTGCGGACATGCCTTAAGCGCCGGTGATTTTGTCCCTTTGCTCTTGAGGCCTCTTCCTAACCGTATAAGCTGTGTTATTGTCGGCATAGTTATTCCTTTTTCTCGCTTTCTGTGTCCTCTTTTTTATCTTCAGTGGCCAACTCGATGGTCGGCATCGGCTCTGCGACCCGATGGTCGCGGAAGCCCGTGCCCGCCGGGATAAGATGGCCGACGATGACGTTTTCCTTGAGGCCGTAGAGATTGTCGTGCTTGCCGGAAGCCGCCGCGTCGGTAAGCATGCGGGTGGTCTCCTGGAAGCTGGCCGCCGAGATGAACGACTCGGTGGTCAACGACGCCTTCGTGATGCCCAGAAGCAGAGGAGTCGCGGTCGCGGGCTTGCCGTCTTTCTTGGCGACGCGCGCGTTCTCCTTCTGGAACTTGATCTTGTCCACCTGCTGCATGGGCAGGAACTCGGTATCGCCCGGGTCCTCGACACGGACCTTGCGCAGCATCTGGCGGATGATCACCTCGATATGCTTATCGTTGATATGCACGCCCTGGAGACGGTAGACTTCCTGTACTTCGTTCACCAGGTACTCCTGGAGGACTTTATCGCCGCAGACGCGCAGGATGTCCTGGAGGACGACCGGTCCGTCGGTCACCTGCTGTCCGGCCTCGACCTTATCGCCTTTGTAGACGTTCGGGTGTTTGCCGTGCGGGATGATATATTCTTTCGCCATGCCGGTGGTCGAGCGCACGATGATCAGGCGCTGTCCCTTCTTCGTCTGGCCGAACTCGACAAAACCGTCGATCTCGGACACAATGGCCGGATCCTTAGGCCTGCGCGCTTCGAATAATTCGGCGACGCGCGGGAGACCGCCGGTGATGTCCCTCGTTTTGACCGAGAGACGCGGGATCTTCGCGAGAAGGTCGCCCGCTTCGATCATCTGGCCGTCCTTGGCGAGGATATGGGCGCCCGCCGGGATCGGATAATACCCGAGGACTTCCTTCTTCTCGTCCAGGATGATGACCTGGGGATGATATTCGGCTTTATGTTCGACGACCACCTGCTCGGTGAGCTTGGTGACCGGGTTAAGCTCCTGTACGACGGTCAGCCCTTCCTTGAGGTCCTCGTATTTGACCATACCGGTCGTCTCGGTGAGGATCGGCGCGGTATAGGGATCCCAACGGGCGAACGGCGTCGCTTCCGCGATCTCGGCGCCATCTTTGATGGAGATGAACGAGCCCTGCGGAATAAGATAGCGTTCGAGTTCCCTGCCGTCCTTGTCGTTGATGCTGATGGAACCGTTACGGTTCAGGACGACCACTTCCTTCTTCTTGGGAACGACCCTGAGGCTGTGGTATTTGATCACGCCGGCGTTCTTCGACTTGATCATCGACTGCTCGATGGTTCGGGAAGCGGTACCGCCGATGTGGAATGTACGGAGCGTCAGCTGGGTGCCGGGTTCGCCGATGGACTGCGCCGCGATGACACCGCAGGCCTCGCCCTTTTCGACCATTCTCCCCGAAGCCAGGTTGCGGCCGTAACATTTCATGCAGACGCCGCGTTCCGCCTCGCAGGTAAGCACGGAGCGGATACGGATCTTTTCGATACCAAGCCGTTCGATCTGTTCGGCTTTTTCCTCGGTGATCTGCTCGCCCGCGGCGACGACCACCTGGTCGGTGATGATGTCGACGATGTTGTCGAGGGCGACGCGGCCGATGATGCGCTCCGCCAGGGAGACGACGACCTCGTTGCCTTCGCTGATCGCCTGCACGGTGATGCCGTTGAGCGTGCCGCAATCCTCGTCGTGAATAATGATGTCCTGCGCGACGTCGATAAGCCTCCTGGTGAGGTAGCCGGCGTCGGCGGTCTTGAGCGCGGTATCGGCGAGACCCTTGCGGGCGCCGTGCGCGGAGATGAAATACTCAAGGACGGTAAGCCCTTCCTTGAAGTTCGCGGTGATCGGGTTCTCGATGATCTCGCCGGACGGCTTGGCCATCAGGCCGCGCATGCCGGAAAGCTGCCTGACCTGGAGCTTGGAACCGCGGGCGCCCGAATCCGCCATGAGGAAGATCGGGTTGAACGCGTCCATCTCCTTGAAAAGCATTTCCGAGATCTTGTCGGTCGCGTGGGTCCAGACGTCGATGATCTTGTTCTTGCGCTCGCGTTCGGTGATCGCGCCTTTGCGGTACTGATCCTCGATCTTGGCGACCACGTCGCGGGCCTCATGAAGCACCTCGGGCTTGGCGTGCGGGATGACCAGATCGTCCAGCCCGATGGAAATGCCGCCGAGCGTGGCGTACTCGAAACCGAGTTTCTTAAGGTCGTCGAGCAGTTTGATGGTCGCCGCGTGGCCGAACCGTTTGTAGGTCTCGGCGACGATAACGCCGATGTTGCCTTTATTGAGCTCTTTATTGACGAACCCGAAGCCTTTCGGGAGTTCTTCGTTGAAGATAACCCGGCCGCAGGTCGTGGTAACGATCTTTTTGTCCGGATCGTACCTCTTTTCGTCATAGATGAACTCGCCGTACACGCGGATCTTGATGCGCGCGTGGAGCGCGAGCTCGCCGTCGCCGTAGGCGCCGATGACCTCTTCCGCGCTGGAATACAGTTTGTTCTCGCCTTTTGAGCCGGCTTTCTCCTTAGACATATAGGAAAGGCCGAGGACGATATCCTGCGTGGAAGTCAGGATCGGGCGCCCGTGCGCGGGCGAAAAGATATTGTTGACCGAAAGCATGAGCACCCGGCATTCGATCTGCGCTTCCAGTGAAAGCGGCACATGCACGGCCATCTGGTCGCCGTCGAAGTCCGCGTTGAAGCCGGAGCAGACGAGCGGATGGATCTTGATCGCCTTGCCCTCAGTGAGGACCGGCTGGAATGCCTGGATGGAAAGCCTGTGCAGGGTCGGGGCGCGGTTCAGGAGCACGGGATGGTCTTTGATGACCTCGTCCAGGATGTCCCAAACCTCGATCTTGCCGTGGCCGACCATGCGCCGCGCGCCTTTGATCGTGTGCACAAAGCCTTTTTCCTTGAGTTTCTTGATGATGAACGGCTCGAAGAGCTCCAGCGCCATCTGTTTCGGAAGGCCGCACTCGTGAAGTTTGAGTTCGGGGCCGACGACGATGACCGAACGGCCGGAGTAATCGACGCGTTTACCGAGCAGGTTCTGGCGGAAGCGCCCCTGCTTTCCCTTGAGCATATCGGAAAGGGACTTGAGCGGCCGGTTATTGGCGCCGACGACAGCCCTTCCATGCCTGCCGTTGTCCAGCAGGGCGTCAACCGCTTCCTGAAGCATGCGCTTCTCGTTGCGGATGATGATCTCGGGAGCGTTAAGCTCGATGAGTTTCTTGAGACGGTTATTACGGTTGATGACCCGGCGATACAGATCGTTAAGGTCGGACGTGGCGAACCGGCCGCCGTCAAGCGGGACGAGCGGGCGCAGGTCCGGCGGGATGACCGGAAGCACTTCCATGATCATCCATTCCGGCTTGTTGGCCGACTTGCGGAAATCCTCGACGATCTTGAGCGCCTTAAGGACCTTGCGGTTGCCCAGGGCCTCTTTGGATTTCTCCATGTCCTTGCGCAATTTGCGCACGAGCGCGTCGAGATCAAGCTCTTTGAGCAGGTCGGAAACCGCTTCCGCGCCGATCTTAGCCTTGAACTTGCCGCCGAACTTGGTCAGCGCTTCCTGGTACTTTTCCTCGTTCAAAAGCTCTTTTTTGCGCAGGGTGGTATTACCCGGGTCGAGGACGATATATTCCTCGTAATAGATGACTTTTTCCAGGTCCCTGAGGGTCATGTCGAGAAGCGCCGATATACGGCCGGGTACGACCTTGAAGAACCAGATATGGGTGACCGGGGCCGCCAATTCGATATGGCCCATACGGTCGCGGCGCACGGACGCGCGGTCAACGGTGACGCCGCAACGGTCGCAGGTGATCCCCTTGAACTTGATCCCCTTATATTTGCCGCAGTTACATTCCCAGTCGCGCACAGGGCCGAAGATACGTTCGCAGAACAGGCCGTCTTTTTCCGGCTTGAGCGTGCGGTAATTGATGGTCTCGGCGCGGCGGACCTCGCCTTTCGACCATGAACGGATGATCGCCGGTGACGCGAGCTTGATGCTGAGCGAATCGAAAAGTATATTCTCAACCATTATTTACCCACCTTTTCCATTCTAAAGTCAAGTCCTAACCCCTGCAACTCTTTGATCAGAACGTTGAACGATTCAGGTGTGCCGTGAGTCAAACGTTGTTCTCCCTTTACGATCGCCTCATAGATCCGGGTTCTGCCCGCGACGTCGTCGCTCTTTACCGTAAGCATTTCCTGCAGGGTAAACGCGGCGCCATACGCCTCGAGCGCCCACACTTCCATTTCCCCGAGCCTCTGGCCGCCGAACTGCGCCTTGCCGCCGAGCGGCTGCTGGGTGACCAGCGAGTACGGGCCGATGGAACGGGCGTGGATCTTTTCGTCGGCGAGATGGATAAGTTTCATCATGTATATATAACCGACCGTAATATCCTGGTCGAAGTACTCGCCGGAGAAACCGTCATGCAGGCGGATCTTGCCGCTGGCCGGAAGGCCCGCGGTCTTAAGCATGTCTTTGATCTCCAGCTGTGAGGCGCCGTCAAAAACCGGCGTCATTACATGGATGCCGAGTTCCCGCGCCGCCCACCCGAGGGTGGTTTCCATGATCTGCCCGATGTTCATACGGGACGGAACGCCGAGCGGATTGAGCACGATATCGACAGGGGTGCCGTCCGGAAGATACGGGACATCTTCTTCCGGGATGATGCGCGCGACCACGCCTTTGTTCCCGTGGCGGCCGGAAAGCTTGTCGCCGACGGAAAGCTTGCGTTTCGTCGCGATGTACACGACACAGCGCTTGAGGACGCCCGGCGGAAGTTCGTCGCCCCGTTTGACCTTCTCCAGCTCCTGGTTCAGCTCAGTATCGAGGTCCTGGATCTGGTCGTCGTACGCGGCGGCGGCGATGCGCGCTTCCTCGTTCTCGCTGAGGTCCGCTTTCTCCACCTTCGATTTATCTATCTTCAGGATCTGAGCGAGCTTCGCGGTCTTCTCGGTCACCACGAAATCGATCTCCTGTTTATAATACGCTTTGAGCTCCTTAACCTTGGCGAGCTCTTTCGTCTTATCTTCCTTCGTCTTGCGGCCGCGCTCTTTGCGCTGGAAGACATGCACGTCGACCACGAACCCTTCGACGCCCGGGGGAACGCGCAATGACGTGTCGCGCACGTCCGACGCCTTTTCGCCGAAGATCGCGCGAAGCAGGCGCTCTTCCGGAGAAAGTTCAGACTCGGTCTTCGGGGTCACCTTGCCGACCATGATATCGCCCGCGTTGACCTCGGCGCCGATGCGCACGATGCCTGAACCGTCGAGGTTCTTGAGCGATTCCTCGCTGACGTTCGGGATATCCCGGGTGATCTCCTCATTGCCCAGCCGGGTCTCGATCGCCTCGATCTCGAATTCCTTCACATGGATCGAGGTAAAGACGTCCTCGCGGACCATCTTTTCGTTGATGAGGATGGCGTCTTCGAAATTATATCCGCGCCACGGCATGAACGCGACCATCAGGTTTTTGCCGAGCGCGAGTTCGCCGCCTTTGGTGCTGACGCCGTCCGCGATGACCTGTCCCTTTTCCACGTGCTCGCCGAGTTTGACGAGCGGCCGCTGGTTCAGGCAGGTATCCGCGTTCGTGCGGATGAATTTCTTGAGGGTATACGTCTTTTTACCGACGGTGATGGCGCCGCCGTCGACCGCGTTGACGCGGCCGGCTTCTTCGGCTACCACGACCGCGCCCGAGTCATACGCGACCTTTCCTTCCATACCCGTGCCGACGACCGGCGCCTGGGTGATCATGAGAGGAACGGCCTGGCGCTGCATGTTCGAGCCCATCAGCGCGCGGTTGGCGTCGTCATGCTCAAGGAACGGGATGAGCGATGCGGCGACGGAAACCAGCTGACGGGGGGAAACGTCCATATATTCGACCTGCTTCGGGGGGACCTTCGGGAAATCGTCCTTGAGCCGGCAGGAAACTTCTTTGTCTTTAAGGTTCTGGTCGGTGTCCAGGGTCGCGTTCGCCTGGGCGATCATCTTCGATTCCTCGATGTCGGCGGTAAGGAACTCGCTCTTGCGGGAGACCTTGCCGTCATCGACCTTGCGGTACGGAGTCTCGATAAAACCGAGCCCGTTGACGCGCGCGTAGGTCGAAAGCGACGCGATAAGGCCGATGTTCGGGCCTTCCGGGGTCTCGATCGGGCAGATGCGTCCGTAATGCGACGAATGGATATCGCGCACCTCGAAGCCGGCGCGTTCGCGCGAAAGGCCTCCGGGGCCGACGGCGGAAAGGCGCCGTTTGTGGGTCATCTCCGCCAGCGGGTTCACCTGGTCCATGAACTGGGACAGCTGGGAACGGGCGAAGAAATCATGGATCTGGGTGAAAAAGAGCTTTGAGTTGATGAGCGCGTGGATGCTCAGATGCTCGGTATCGCCGATCACGCTCAGGCGCTCGCGGATGGAACGCTCCACCCTGCTCATGCCGATACGGATCTGGTTCTGCACCAGCTCGCCGACCGTCTTGATGCGGCGGTTGCCGAGATGGTCGATATCGTCGATCTTGCCGACGCCCTCCTGCAGGGTGATGAGGTACTCGATGACCTTGATCACCGTTTCGGAATCGAGGATGCGCTTGCTCAGGTCGACGTTCATGCCCAGCTTGCGGTTCAGGATGAAACGGCCCGAACGCTCGAGGTCATACCTGGCCGGATCGAAGAACAATCTATAGAAAAGGGTCTCGGCGCCTTCCTTGGTGACAGGCTCCGTGGGGCGCATCTTCCGGTAAAAATCGAGGAGCGCCTCTTCTTTATTCTTGGTGATGTCTTTTTTGAGGGTATTGCGCAGTTCGGGATAATCCTTGCTGAACGCGGAGATGATCGCGTTGTCGTCCGAGAAACCCAGGATGCGCAGGATCTGCGTCGCGGGGAAGCTTTTCCGGCGGTCGACATAGGCGATGATCGTATCGGTCAGGTCGTACTTGAACTCCAGCCACGCGCCCCGGTACGGGATGAGCCGGCCGTAGAGGATCTTTTTTCCGGTCGGATGGAGCTCTTCCTCGAAAGAAACGCCCGGTGAGCGGTGAAGCTGGCTCACGACCACGCGCTCATCGCCGTTGACGATGAACGAACCGGTAACGGTCATCAGCGGGATCTCGCCGAAGTAGGCGTCCTGCTCTTTCGTGTCCGAAGGAGTTGTCAGGCGGAACTTGACCTTGAGCGGCGCCGCGAACGTCAGCGACCGTTTCTTCGACTCGGCGATATCGTACTTGGGCTTGCCCAGCGTGTAGCTGACAAACTCAAGGCGCACCGACCGGTCGGAGCTTTCAATCGGGAACATGTCCTCAAAGACTTCCTGAAGCCCAATGCGCGCCCTTTCCATGGGGGCGACATCGGCCTGGAGGAACTCCTTGTACGACACCGTCTGGATATCCAGCAGGTTAGGCAGTTCGACTACTTCCCTGAACTTCGCGAAATTCTTCCTCTTAATCATTTCTCTCCCTTTTTTGCTTTTATACCGCGGCAAAAAGGCGATACCTATAAGAAAAGCGCTGCCTCCCGAAAGGGAGGCGGCACTTGATACGGATTTGTTCCCGGTATTACTTGAGCTCTACGGTGGCTCCGGCAGCTTCGAGTTTCTTCTTCATCTCGGCGGCCTCGTCCTTGGTGACGCCCTCTTTGATCGGCTTCGGAGCGCCGTCAACCAGGTCCTTCGCTTCTTTCAGCCCCAGGCTGGTCATCGTGCGCACTTCCTTGATCACGGCGATCTTGTTGGCGCCGGCACTGGTCAGCACAACGGTGAACGAGGTCTTCTCTTCCGCCGCGGGAGCGGCCGCGCCGGCCGCGGGAGCCGCAGCCATCGCCATCGGCATAGCCGCCGACACGCCGAATTTCTCCTCGAGCGCCTTCACCAATTCGGCGAGCTCCAGGACCGTAAGACCTTCAACTGTTTTAATCACTTCGTCGAGTTTCGCGTTTGCCATTTGTATCTCCTCCTATTTGACTTCTTAGTTGATTATGCCGGTTTTTTCGCGCGCACAGCGTCAAGCGCGTAGACCAGTTTCCTCAGGTTACCCTTCAATACCATCACCAACCCGGTGATCGGCGATTTAAGCGCGCCGACGGCCTGCCCGAGCAGGACTTCGCGCGACGGAAGTTTAGCGAGCACGCCGATCTGGGCCGCGTCGATCACGTTCGCGTCGAGCATACCGCCTTCGAGTTTAAGATCGGCGTGTTCCTTGGCGAAGGTGAAAAGCACCTTCGAAGTGCCGACCGGTTCGCTCGCGAACACGAAACCGCAGGGCCCGTCAACCAGCTTAGAGAGGCTGTCTTTGCCGGTATCCTTGAGCACGCGGCGGGCGATCGTATTCTTTACCACGAACAATTCGGACTTGGAGTCCCTGAGCGAAAGGCGAAGCTGGTTCAGCTCGGGGCCGGAAAGCCCGGAATATTTGACGATGAAGAAACTGCCGGTATCCTTGATATTCTTCTTAATCCTGCTTTCAGACGCTTCCTTGAATAATACGCCGAGCTTTTTCATGCAGATGCCTCTTTATTATGCCTCGAGCCGCAGGCCCGGGTTCATCGATGAAGCGATGCTGATGCTCCTGACGAACTTGCCTTTGATGGTGCCGGGTTTCGCCTCGTTAAGCGCGTTGATCACGGTGAGCGCGTTATCGTATATTTTCCCTTCCTCGAAATCAGTCTTGCCGACCATCAGGTGCACGCCGCCCTGTTTGTCGACCCTGAACTCAACTTTTCCTTTGCGCACGTCGTCGATGGCCTTTTTCAGGTCATTGGTGACCGTGCCGGTCTTCGGGCTGGGCATGAGCCCCCGGGGCCCCAGGACCTTGCCGAGCTTGCTCAGGTCTTTCATCATGTCGGGCGTCGCCACCACGAAATCGAAATCCATGAACCCGCCGGCTACTTTATCGATAAGTTCCTGCGCGCCCACATAGTCGGCGCCGGCTTCCTGGGCGACCTTCTCGTGCTCGCCACGGCAGAAGACCGCGATCTTGACCTTTTTTCCCGTACCATGCGGGAGAACGACGGTGCCGCGCACCATCTGGTCGGACTTTTTGGAATCAACATTGAGCTGAAAATCGAGCTCGACCGTCCCGGCGAACTTCGGGGTCTTCATCTGTTTGATGATGCCGATAGCCTCGCGGAGGGTGTACGTCTTGTTCTCATCGACCAGTTTGGCCGATTCCTGATATCTTTTGCTTCTCTTTTTCATCGTTTCCCTTTCTCTTCGCCGTCCACGCGAGCGCCGTTTCCGGCCTCTCCGGCCCGTTTACTCTGCCCTACCCCCGACGCTTAGTTGGAATTGCGTCGGGGTAGGCGTGTGCCTTACCCTTCAACAACAATGCCCATACTGCGGGCAGTGCCTTCGATGATCTTGATCGCCTTCTCCATATCGCCCGTGTTGATATCCTTCATCTTCTGCTTCGCGACCTCGATCACCTGCGCCCGGGTCACTTTCCCGATGACCTCTTTGCCGCTCTGGCCGGAGGCCTTGGCGAGGTTCGCCGCGCGCTTTAAAAGCACCGATGACGGCGGGCTCTTTATAATAAAGGAAAAGCTTCTGTCCTCAAAAACGGAAATGACGACCGGCAGGATCAGGCCGTCCCGGTTTTTGGTCTGGTCGTTGAACTGCTTGCAGAACATCATAATGTTCACACCATGCTGGCCCAATGCGGGGCCGACCGGCGGCGCGGGATTAGCCGCGCCCGCGGCGACATGGAGTTTGATCTGTGCTGTCATTTTCTTTGCCATAGGATCCTCTTATATTTTTTCAACCTGCCAATATTCCAATTCCACGGGAGTGGAACGCCCAAAAATGGAGATGCTCACCTTCAGCTTGCCTTTATCCGGATAGATCTCGTCGATGGTGCCGTTGAAATTCATGAACGGCCCCTCTTTGACGCGGATCTGTTCGCCTTTTTCGAAAATAGTCTTGGGGCTGGGTTTGTGCTTCGTCTCTTCGGTCCTTTTGAGGATATTATCTACTTCGGTGGGGGAAAGCGGGATGGGTTTCTTGCCGGCGCCGAGGAATCCCGTGACACCGGGAATCTTGCGGATGAACGAGTACGTGTCCTCGGTCATCACCATCTCGACGAGGATATACCCCGGGAAGAAATGGCGCTCGGAAACGCGTTTTTTGCCGGAACGCACTTCCGATATCTGCTCGGTCGGGATGACGATCTTACAGATCGATTCCCCAAGTCCATCCTGCTCGACGCGGGTGCTAAGCACGGTCTTAACCCTGTCCTCAAGCCCGGTCTGAGTATGTACGACGAACCAGCCTTTTTTATCCATGTTTGCCATTCGTTATATGGTTCAAATTTTCAGCAATAGGCTCAGAGCGCGAGCCAGGACGAAATCGACGATGAAGATAAACGCGGCGGTCAGCGAGGTGAGGACTATAACGACCGTAGTCGACGCGGCCAGTTCCTGCCTGGTCGACCAGGAGACCTTTCCCAGCTCTGCCTTTACTTCCTGTACGAATGTGAAGATATTGCGAAAGAAATTCATATGAGTTTTTTTACAGGGGCGGAGGGACTTGAACCCCCAGGACGGGATTTGGAGTCTCGCCGTTTGCCATTAACGGACGCCCCTATAAATCTTACCGTGCCGCCGTACTGTTGTTATCCCCGCGCGTTCTGCTTTGCGCCGGGATGGGCCCCTGCCCTATTTGGTTTCTTTATGCAAAGTATGCTTGCGGCAATACCTGCAGAATTTCTTCGTTTCCAGCCGGTCCGGATGCTGTTTCTTGTTCTTCGTTTCCGTGTAATTCCGGTTTTTACAGACCGTGCATTCGTACGTGATTATTTCGCGCATATGAGTTCCGTTTTTTAGTTTAAGCTGGAGACGAGAATTGAACTCGTGACCCCGTCCTTACCAAGGACGTGCTCTACCAACTGAGCTACTCCAGCGCGTAAGCGTTTCGCGTTTCAGTCGGCATCGCCGTATTCTTTAAAGGAATCATAAAAGAAAAAAAATCCTGTCCAGGAACTTGCGTTGTAAATTCCTGGCTCTGCGTTTACTGCACTTTTATGAGTTGATCAGAGGCTGATAGGCTAGTGCTGGCCAACAGAGAGTTAAATATACATGATAAACGAAGAACTGTCAACTACTTTTTTCACTTATTTTACAGCCGGTAGCCGTATTTCACGGCTACCGGCCGAATATGCGTTTAGAGGCCTTTTTTAACCATGTATTCGCACAGGTCGACTACCCTGTTCGAATAGCCCCATTCGTTGTCGTACCAGCTCAGGACCTTCACGAAATCGTCGCCGATGACCTTGGTGCTTTTGGCGTCGATGATCGAGCTCAGCGGGCAATGGAGGAAATCCACGGAAACGACCGGATCTTCGGTGTAACCGAGGATGCCTTTCATCGCTCCCTCTGAAGCCTCTTTGAGCGCGGCATTGATCTCTTCCACAGTCACCTTCTTCGAAAGCGTGCAGGAAAGATCGACAACCGAGACGTTGGAAACGGGCACCCGCATCGAGAAACCGTCGAGTTTGCCCTTAAGCTCCGGAATAACCAGCGCGAGCGCTTTGGCGGCGCCGGTGGAAGTCGGGATCATGGAAACGGCGGCCGCGCGCGATCTGCGCAGATCCGCATGCGCCATGTCCTGCACCCGCTGGTCGTTGGTATACGCGTGGATCGTGGTCATCAGGCCTTTGACGATCCCGAACTTGTCATTGAGGACTTTCGCCAACGGCGCGAGACAGTTGGTGGTGCAGGAAGCGTTCGAAAGCACGACATGGTTCTTCGGGTCGTACTTGCCTTCGTTGACGCCCATGACCACGGTGATATCCTCGCCCTCGGCGGGAGCGGAGATGACGACTTTCTTTGCCCCGCCCTTGGTGATATGGCTGACCGCGCCGCGGACTTCCTTGCCCTTCTTGTTCACGCCGTCGTTCTTGATGGTGAACAATCCGGTAGATTCCACGACGATGTCGACGTTGACATCCTTCCAGGGAAGCTCGATAGGATCACGCTTGCTGAACACTTTGATCAGCTTGCCGTCGACCGAGAGGTCGTCGCCGACCGCTTTCACGTCGCCGTTGTAGCGCCCGTGCACGGAATCGTATTTGAACAGGTACGCGTTGGTTTTCGCGTCGGTCAGATCGTTGATCGCGACCAGCTCCAGCGAGCTGTTCTTGCGTTCGAGGATCGCGCGCGCGACCAGACGGCCGATCCTTCCGAAACCGTTGATACCTACTTTTACTGCCATTGTTGCCTCCGTTGTTTAATTAGGAAATAATTGAAGCACCGATTTTAATACAAAGAACCTGTTTTGTCAACTTTATTTAGGAAACGGCCCCCGGCGATCAGTCGATTTTCACGTCCCGGAGGAATTTGGCGGCGACTTCGGGGGGCGTCGGTACGAGATAAAATCCCGTGCCCCACTCGAAACCGGCGATGCGGGTCAGCTTGGGCATGAACTCAAGGTGCCAGTGAAAACTCTCCGCGGCGGCGCCGTCGCTGTTCATCGGCGCGCTGTGGATCATGAAATTATAGGACGTGTCGCCGAACAGCTTCTTGATCTTCGCGATCACCGTTTTAAGGATCGCGGAAAAATCCGCCATCTCTTCTCCCTGCGTCTGGCTGAACAGGCTGGTATGGCGCTTCGGCATGATCCAGATCTCGAACGGGAAACGCGAAACGAACGGGCAGAACGCCAGGAAATTACGGTTCTCCAGCACGATGCGTTCCTGCTGGTCGATCTCCTGCCGGATCATATCGCAGAAGATACAGCGCTCGCGGTAGCGGTAATACTTCTGGGCCCCCTCCAGCTCTTCCTTGACGCTTTTGGGCACCATGGGCAGGGCGATAAGCTGGGTATGCGGGTGTTCAAGGGAAGCGCCCGCGGCCAGCCCGTAATTCTTGAACAGGAGGATATATTTGAGGCGTTTGTCGCGTTCCAGGTCCAGCATGCGCTGACAACACAGGTTGAAAACGCCGCTGATCTCCGGGACCAGCAAATCCGGAAAATCCTTATTATGGTACGGTGTCTCGACGATGACTTCATGCGCGCCGACGCCGTTGGAAAGATCATAGACCCCCTGCCCGCGGCGGTCGATGTTCCCCTCGACCTGCAGGGCGGGAAATTTATTCGGGATGGCGCGGGTCTGCCAGCCGGAGGTGTTGGGGCTCGTGCCCGGGGTGCGGATCGCGGCGATCTCCGCCGGAGCCAGAGACTCGTTGCCGTAGCAGAACGGGCATACCGACGGCTTCCCGGAACGGGCCTCATCATGCTCAAAATCTTTGGGAAGCATCGGCGCGTCGGTATTGACGATCACCCACCTGCCGCCGATCGGATCCCTGCGCAATTCAGACATACTCTTTTTATCCTATGCTGACGTCCCGGAGGAAGCCCGCCGCGGCTTCCGGCATCACCGGGCAGATATAACAGCCTGTTCCCCATTCAAAACCCGCCACGCGCGTGAGGCGCGGGGTTATCTCGATATGCCAGTGATAATCTTCGCCGATCGTCTTCCAGTACCCGGCCTTCTGCCGGCGGAACGGCGCGGTATGGATGATGTAATTATACGGCGGGTCGTTCAACCCGCGCTTAAGCTTCTGCAATACTTTCCTCATGACTCCGGCCAGCCCGCTCCGCTCGTCATCGCTGATCGAGACAAAATCGCAGGCATGGCGCTTCGGCAGGATCCACACCTCGAAGGGGAAACGCGCCGCGAAAGGGACGACCGCGATAAAACCGTCGGTCTCCAGGACCACCCGCGTTTTCTGCTCCTGTTCCTGGCGGATAATATCGCAGAATACACAGCGCTCGTGGCAGTCATAATACTGCCGGGCGCCGACAAGTTCTTCTTTAACGCGTTTGGGATTAATCGGCGTGGCGATGAGATGGGAACGGGCGTGGCGGATCCGGGTACTGCCCGCCGTCCAGCCGTAATTCTTAAAAACCAGGACATACTTAAAACGCTGGTCATTTTCGAGATCGCGCATCCGGTCGGCATAACATTTCAACACTATGGCGATGCGCTCATCGCTCAGGTCGGCCATGTTGGCGATATGCTCGTTCGTCTCGATGATGATCTCGTGGGCGCCGACGCCGGTAATGATGTCGTAGAGGCCGTTGCCGCGCCGGTCAAGATTGCCTTCGACGCGCAGGTACGGCTTCTTGCTGGGAACGACCCTCAGCTCCCACCCCGGTTTATTGCGCTCACTGCCGTTACGGCGGATCGCGTAGATCTCCGGAGGGGTCTGGTCCTCTTTGCCCTCATCGAACGGGCACGGGACTTCCTCGATCTTTTCGTGCGGGATAGTGGCGTATTGGTCGGGCCTGCGGGCGCGCTCTGCCGCCACAATGACCCATCTGCCGATAACCGGATCTTTACGTAATTCAGGCATGGTTTCCTATATTAGTAGCATTCCGGGTTGACTGGAACGCCATTATAACACAGACCCCGACTATTGCAAGCGTCTTACGCGGTAAAACGATCCCCCGCTTTCACCGTGTGGCCCGCGATGAATTCGGCGGCGCTCATCACGCGTTTTCCCGCGGGCTGAAGGTTTTCGATATCCAGGAAGCCGGCTCCGCAGGCAACGGTGATCGCTTTTTTTGAAACCGCGGTGATCGTGCCCGGAGCCCCTTCCGTCCCATCGGTCCGCGTGCTCACCGGAGAAATGATCTTGATCATCGCCGAATGCAGGAAACTGTAGCTTCCCGGCCATCCCGCCAGCCCGCGGATGCGGTTACGCACCTGACAACTGTTTTGCGTCCAGTCGATACGGCCGTCGGTTTTCTTCAGTTTCGGCGCGTAGGTAGCGCGCGCGGAGTCCTGCTCGTCGAGCGGGGCCTTTCCCGCCGCGATCAGCTCCAGCCCCTCGCTCAAAAGCCCTGCCGCCCCTTCGGAAAGCCTCTTTTCCAAAGTCAACGCGTCGTCGGTATCCAGTATCTTTTCCTCACGTTTAAGGATGACTGGCCCGGCATCCATCTTACGCACTACTCTCATCAGAGTATTGCCGGTCATCGTGTCGCCGTTGATGAGCGCCCAGTTGACCGGCGCGGGACCGCGGTACGCGGGTAACAGCGAACCGTGGATATTGACCGGCATGACCGACGGGATCGCCAGGACCTCGGACGAAAGGATCTGGCCGTAGGAAATCACCACAAGGATCTCGGGGGCAAGTTTTGTGAGCTCGGCGACGGAAGGCGCCGCGTTGACGTCTTCCGGCTGAAAGACCGGCAGGCCCAGTTCCAGGGCCACCTGTTTTATCGCGCAGGGCGCGGCCGCCAGCCCCCGGCCGCACTTGCGGTCCGGCTGGGTAACCACGCCGCGAACGTCGTGACAGCGGCGGACCAGTTCCCGCAACGCGGGAGCGCCATAATCGGATGTGCCTAAAAATAGTATGCGCATAGGGATAGGAAAGTTATATCACGTCGATATCGACCGTGACTATTATACCCGATTTCCGGAAATCCTTCAGGTTATTTTTAATGAACGCGGATACCAGCAGGGGATCGGCCGCGGAAAGCAGGATATTCCAATGATATTTCCCCCGTATTCGCGCGGGCAGGCCGGGATTCAACGAGAGTACAGCGATCCCTTTGCGCGCGTTCTCCGAAAAGGCCTTGAACAGCGTCTCCGCCGCGGCGCGCACGCCGTCCTCTTTGCTCCCCCGGCATTTCACCATCGCGAAATGGACGAACGGCGGGAATTGCAGGCCTTCGCGCAGGGAAAACTCTTTGTCATAGAACAATTCCGGATCGCCTTTAACAACCGCGGATACCGCGTAATGGTCCGGCACGGTGGTCTGGACGACCAGTTGTTTCGCGGTCATCCCCGCCAGCCCGGTCAGCAGGCTGAAGGCCTTTTCCGTGGCGCGGAAATCGGCGTGGTTAAGCGAATTGTCCAGAGAGAGCACGCCGGTCAGGCTGAAACGGCATCCCGGATGCGAAAGTATCGATTGGGTAGCGACAAAGATATCGGCGCGCTCAAGGTCCAGCGGCCCGTCCGGCTCGACGATGGACAGCCGGGCTGAGGGGAACATGCGCGCCAGTTCGCTTTCCACCTTCTCCGTGCCGGAACCGGTGAATTTGATATACCCGGAATCGCACGCCGGGCAGAGCCGCGGCACCGGCCCGCGGAAACCGCAGAAGTTGCACCTCATCTCCTGCTCCCGAAAATAATACACCAGGTTTGTACTGCATTTCGGACAGGTCAGGCGCGCGCCGCACCCGCCGCAGGCGCCCGTCGTGGCGAATCCTCTACGGTTGATGAAAATAAGCGCCTTCTCTTTAGCGGCAAGCGACGCGACGATGGCGTCCTCAAGATATTTCGAAACGAAGACGCGCGAACGCGTGCCGTACGGCAGGCGCGTGGTATCGATGATCTTGATCAGGGGACGCCGCGCGGCCGGTTCCCGTTCATACCGGGCTTCTCCGTCTTTTACCAGTTTGCGCGCTTCCAGCGACGGAGCCGAGGCGCCCAAAACCACCGCGCACCCTTCTTCCCTGCCCCGCTGGAGAGCGGCGATCCGGGCGTGGTAATGCGGGACCTGGTCCTGCTTATATCCGTAATCTTGTTCTTCGTCAACGATAATGAGCCCGAGATCCCTCACGGGAGCGAATACCGCCGACCGCGTGCCGGCCACGACAGTATACCTGTCGGTACTGACCGCGCGCCAGGCCTCCAGTTCATCGGGCTGTTTGCGAAACATCATCCCTACCGACGCGCCCTTCACTATTTTTTCGATCGACGCGCATGCCGCGGGAATAGCTCCGGCCGCGGGAAGCAATACGATCACCCGTTTGCCCGCTCCGATCGTCCTGCTAATAAGTTCCCCGTAGCGTTCCCACCGCTTTTCCACGTCTTCCGCATGCAGGACGCTGACGCCAAAATCACCGCGGGCGGACGGCCCGCACGCACCGGCGGGCAGATCCACGCGGCTTCCCCGGCGCAATGTGTCGGGGAGCGCGCTCTCGATCATCTCCCCCCAACTGCAACAGTAATACTCCGCCAGCGATTTGCACAGCGAAAGCATCACCGGGGAAATGACCGGCGCGTCATCGATGAGGGAGATAACCGGTTTTACGACGGGAAAGGAAGACTGGTCGGAAACGGCGATGATATAGGCGGTTTCTTTCTTGCCGCGGAAATTTACCTTTACGCGACAACCCGGCTGGGCGGCGGCGCTTAATTCCGGAGGAAGGGAATAATCGAAATCCTTATCGAGGGGAAGGCCCAGGACGACCTGCGCGTATCGCATCATCTATCTCCTCAACCGAGGCGGGTTTCCTGACCTTGGCGATCAGATCGCGGACCTTTTGCAGTTTTTCCGGATGTTCCTTGTAATCCATGACGGTATCCCTGACCTCGCGCGGCGAACGGCAGTACCGGCCGATCCCTTCGCGGGCCAGCGCCCGGACATTCTCCGCTTCCTGGCCGGGGATCGCCGAGATGAATACCGGAACGGTGCCGATAACCAGCAGTTCCGAACTGCTTAAACCGCCCGGTTTCGTCACCGCCAGGTCGCTGGCGGCCATCAGTTCGTGCATATTATTGACAAAACCGTAGACCGTGACATTGGGTATCGCGAGTCCGCGTAACCGTTCAAAAAGCGGTTTATTGCGCGCGCAGACTACCAGGATATGGCAATCGAGGTGCAGGAAACCGGCGATCTCCTCCAGCGGCCCGATCCCGAACGAACCGGTCACCAGAAGGACCGTGAACGCGTCTTCCGGGATACCCAGTTTCCGGCGCAACGCGATTTTATCGACGGGTTGCGTATATACCGGATCGACCGGAATGCCGGTCACCCTGATAGACTCAGGGGGAGCGCCGAGTTTAAGTAGTTGCCGGCGGGTGGATTCGGAGGCGACACAGTAGAGATCGGTTCCCTTCGCCTCCCAGAACGGGTGCACCCCGAAATCCGTGACCACCGTAGTCAGGTATGAAGATATCTTTTTTTCGCGCTTAAGGCAGGCGGCGATCTGTGACGGAAGGAAATGCGTGCTGATGACCAGCTCCGCGGCCTCTGCGCGGATGAGCGCCTCCAGACGGGGCGCGGTAAAGCGGTTGAGCAGATCGTTGAAGAAACGCGACAGCCCCAGCGGCAGGCGCGGCGACGTGGCGTAAAAAACCGCGCTCCAGAGCCACTGCGCCCGGCGGACCATGAAATCGTACGCCTGGATATAGGAAAAACGAAGCAACCCCGACGAATACTCGAGCACGTCGACGAAACGCACATCGGCCTCGGGCCGGTGCGCCGCCAGCCACCGGTGGATCGCCTCCGCGGCTTTTTTATGGCCCTGCCCGGCGGACGCGTACAGGATAAGCACCTTCATTTCGCCTTCTTCGCTTTCTCGCGGATCTCCCGCATCCTGATGCAGAAAAAGAACTGGTAAAGCCCCATAATGAACGCCGCGGTAAAACCGTAGAAACCGTCGCGATACCCTTGTTTACGCACATACCGCCGGAAAAACCGGTCCGCCATGCGCCATAACCCGTGGAATAAAGTCATATTCCGCCCCTGGCGGTGCCATTTCTCCGCTTCCAGGGAACTCCACTGGATACTCTTCGCGAGTAAATGCTCGAAATCGCGAAAACTGTAATGCTCGAACGGCGTCGTAAGCTTACCGCCCGCGTATCCCGGCGTGACGTCGATGCCGACATGCACGATCTCGGACGGGTCTTCCTTCCAGCGGAACAAACGCCGGTTATAAAGCTTACAGCGGGGCGCGTCCCACCCACCGTATTTCAGGAGGCGGCCGCCGATATATGTCCGCTGGGGCGCCCAGTACGCCGCCACGGTGCCGTCGTCTTTCGCGAGCGCCGCATAGATCTCTTTAAGAAGCGCCGGCGTCATCCGCTCGTCCGCGTCGAACATCAGGACCCAGTCGTTCTTCGCCTGGGCGGCGGCCCAGTTACGCCGCAACCCCTCGTGCGCGAGCGAATGTTCCAGTACCGTATCGCAGTACTTTTTGCCGATCTCAACCGTACGGTCGGTACTGCCGTTGTCCACCAGGATCAATTCATCCACCCGGCCATGCACGCTCTTAAGGCAATCGCCGATCATCTTTTCTTCGTTGCGCGCGACGACCACCGCGGAAATCGGAACATGACGGGTAGCACAAGCACGCCGGGCCGCGGCGGCCAAATCCGGAGCAGTCGCGTCCGGTTTGACGCTCCACCGGGCGCTGTTCTCCGGTGTTTCTCTGCCGGAAAAGACCAGGATGGTGGTGATGCCGGCCGCGGTACCGGTCTCCAGATCGATCATCGAATCGCCGATAAAAACACTGCGGGAAAAATCCGGGCTCAGCCCTTCGGATTCAAGCACTTTGTAGGCCTGTTCCAACATCCCTTGCGCCGGTTTGCGGCATCCACAGCCCGCGTCACTGCGGTGCGTACAGTAATAAACCGCGTCCACCTTCGCACCCTGCGCCGCGAGCCCTTCACGCATCACCCGGGTTATTTCATCAAGCGTCTGTTGTGAATACAACCCTTTAGCCACTCCCGCCTGGTTGGAAACCACGAATATCCGGAAACCGCCCGCCGCCAGCTGTTTAATACCCTCGGCGGCATTCGGCAACAGGCGGAATTCGGCGAGGCTGGTGACGTATTTGAAGTGGCCGGGATAGGCGTTGATCACGCCGTCACGGTCGATGAACGCGATGGGTACGGTTTTACGCCCCGTCATCTGCCCGCTCCCCGCTTTTGCGCGTAAAAACGCTTGATGGCCGCGCACACATACCGGACCTGCGCGTCGGTGATATACGGGTGCATGGGAAGCGAAAGGATATCCCGGCAGGTGCGCTCGGATACGGGAAGAGACCCTTTCTTCCATTTCCGGGACGCGTACGCTTCCTGAAGATGCAACGGCAGAGGATAATTGACGACAGTACCGATGCCCTGCTCCCGCAGGAAACCGGCCAGCGCGTCGCGTTCCCGGCACAGCACCGCATAGACATGAAACACATGATTTGAATACTGCGCCGTCACGGGACAGGATACTTCTTTAACGCCGGCGAGAAGCCGGCCGTACAGCGCCGCCTTTTCCGCGCGGATCGCGTTCCATCCGTCAAGGAGCGGCAGTTTGACCCGAAGCAACGCCGCCTGGCAGGTATCCAGGCGGGAATTATGGCCGACGACCGCGTGCTCGTACCGCGACTTCCGGCCGCAATCGCGCAACAGGAGCAATTGTTTGACGAGGCCGGCGTCCGACGATGTCACCATGCCGCCGTCCCCCCACCCGCCCAGGTTCTTGGTGGGATAGAAACTGAAACACCCCGCGTCGCCGATCGCCCCTGCCTTGACGCCGTTGTACAACGCGCCGTGGGACTGGCAGGCGTCTTCGACCACTTTCAGCTTCCGCGCGCGCGCCAGCCGCATGATCTTTCCCATATCGCAGGATTGTCCGAACAGGTGCACCGGGATCACCGCTTTCGTGCGGGACGTAACCGCCTTTTCCGCGCTGTGCGGATCGATACAGAATGTAACGGGATCGATATCGCAGAAAACCGGCGTCGCCCCGCAATAGGATACGGCGAACGCGGTCGCGATGAAGGTAAACGCGGGCACGATGACTTCGTCTCCCGGGCCGATCCCCAGCGCTTTAAGGCTGAGGAACAGCGCGTCGGTGCCGGAATTCAATCCGACCGCCGACCGGGTACCGGTATACGCGGCGAATTCCGCCTCAAACTGCCGCACATCCTCCCCCAGGATGAAATCACAGCGCGACTGGAGCCGGCGCAACGACGCGGCGAAAGCCGTATTGACCCGGGCCTGAGCCCTGGGCAGATCGATGAATGGGACGTTCATATTACTCCATTTTTTTCGCGTATTTGAGATTACGGGCCCGTTTCAACAAAGCAAGGCTGTTATCAGGAGCCGTCGGAACGAAGAAATTATACTCTTTAAGCGGCGGAAAAAGCTGGAGGAACTTCCGCACCCCCGCCGAACAGACGATCAGATCATACCGTTTCCTGCGGTTGAACCGCGCGTTATCCAGCGCGAAGAACGCGCTCAGGAAGAGACGGACACCGGGAAAAAAACGGAATTCACGCAGGTTGGAATGGCGCAAGCCGGTGCGAAAACCGAGGACGGTGACACGATGCTGGTCCCGCAGAAGTTCGCGGATGACATTCGTCAGCACCGCGCGGTCCCAGGGCCGCCAGCCCGCGAAAAAAACCCGCAAAGGATATCCCCAGCGGTCATGGAACAACGCACCTTTCTGCCCGAGAATAGTCGACAACTCGTGTTTGTTACCCACGCTCAGGTAGGTGATATTCTTAAAATGCCAGACGAACGCGCCATGCGCCCGTGCGACGATAAAACCGGACTTGATCGCCCGGACGGAATAGTCCCAGTCATCGTAATATCCCGGGGAGAATTCCAGATCGAACCCGCCGATCCGCCGCAAAAGCGCCCGGGTGATCAGGAAACAGAACCCCCGCGCCCAGTCGGTCTCGATATATTTCCCCGCGCCGGCGCGGATAACCGTTCTAATGTATATCTCCCGGCCGAACGGATAGCGTTTGGGCAACTCCCATTCCGGGTTGACCAGGCCGATCTTCGGGTCCATCTTTGCCACTCTGACCATCTCATCCAGCCATCCCGGATAACAAATAAGGTCGTTATTCATCACGCAGACATACTCGGCGTCGGAAGAGGCGATCCCCCGGTTCACCGCCTTGACCCATCCCTCATTCACGGTATTCGCGATAAGGACGATGCGCTGTTCTTTCTCGAGAGCGCGCAGGTACGCCAGGGTATCTTCGCCGCTGGCGTTATCAACGACGATTATCCGGTGCGGATACGGCGTATTCTTCTCGATACTGGCGATACAGCCTTTTGTATACTCCAGCTGATTATACGTGACTATGATCAAGTCACATCTCATTTTATGACCTCAAGAATAAGCGTAAGCGCGTAGCTGGGAAAAACGCGCGCGAACCGCTCCTCATACAGATGCGGCTCTATCCTTCGCGAGAGAAAACGGTTCATCCCGCTGACCGCTTTAAACCCGCGCTCCTTGATCGCGAAACGCACGTCCGTATACACCGGATACACAGGATTCCCGGTGAAATAGTCGAACGAGTAGTATGAAAAATAATGCTTGTGAGTGGGATCGCAAAACGCGCCCGGATGGGAAAAATGCGGGACTTCAATAGCGATCCGCGCCCCCGGAGCCCCGATCCTGTGGATTTCTTCCATCACCTTCACCACATCATCAAGATGTTCCAGCACGTGGGAACAGTTGACCTCGGCGAACGAATTGTCCTCAAAAGGCCACGGGAACCGGTTAAGATCCCACACCACATCGACACCCGGGACGGCGAGCACATCGACTCCGACAGCTCCGGGGATCTTGCGCCGGCCGCATCCGACATCGAGCACCTTACGCGCGGTAGTGCCGGAAAGCACGTTGTTTTCACTCATACCATCAACCCTTTCATGCGAGCAAACCCTCTGCCGCCATAAAAACTTCCTGGACCGAAATACCCTTAAGACACGCGCCCTCTGTCCCGCACGCGGCCAGCCGGAATCTGTTGTAACAGGGACGGCAGGGCAGATCTTTCTTGATTATGACGCAGTCCGGCGAGTCCGCCGGATACGCTCCATATACTTTATCGTCGACCGGGCCGAATATCCCGATTGTCTTCCGATGCAAAGCCTGAGCCATGTGCAAAGGGCCGCCGTCATTGGTGATCACCAGCGCGGCTCCTTCCAGCACCGCGAGCATCTGCGCCAGGCTGGTCTTTCCCCTCAGATCGATGACCCGGCGGTCGTTGGCCAGTCCCGGCGGCAACGGCGCGCCGACAGCATCAACCGCGTCACCGACCAGAAGGACCCGGCACCGGAGCTCATTCACCAAACGCGCCGCGAGTTCACCGTACCGTTCAACGGGCCAGTGTTTAAGATGCGCGTCTTTCCCCCAACTGCTTCCCCCGCCCATGGAAAGCACAACATCCCTGCCGGAGGTCAGATACGTCCGCGCCCACTCCCGGGAAACGGCGTCGGTCGTTACCTCCATCGGATACGGGCGCCCCGTGAGCCCCAGCAATCCCTTAAGATCCAGATAATACGACGCCACGTGTTTATCCCGATATCCCTCGATAGGGATCTTTTTGTTCAGGAAAACCGCGCGCCCCTTGAAATCGATCCCGACACGGCGGCGGATACCGGCCGCCCACGCCAGGAAACCATATTGGGTGTTCAACGAAAGGTCGATCGCGCAATCAACGCGCTGGGCCGCGATCTGGCGTATTAACCGGTAGAATTTCCACAGCCAGGCAACACCTGACCGCTTGCGCGCCTCCTCGAATTCCGCCCATTCATAGACGATCGTCGCCGATACCCCGGGGATACGGCGCGCCACCGGTTCGGTCTTACGGTTGCAGAAATAAACGATCCGCGCGCCCGGGAATTCTTCCCGAAGGCATCGCACCAGGGGCGAGGAAAACAGCACATCGCCGATGCCGAACGGATTGATGATGAGAAATGAGCGGTTCATAGCGCCGCACCCAGTATGAACCAGAATAAGAGCGAATCGTTAAGACCGACCAGGACAACAGAACCCGAGATCATAAAGAACAGTATCCCAAACACCATCCCGGCGCCGGCGAGAGTAAGCCCTTCAGAAAACTCATCCTCACGACGCGGGCGTTTTATGAACGCGTGGAAAAACGCGGCGAAGATCGCGAGAAAAACCAGCAGGCCGGCGATCCCCATTTCCGCCAATACCTCGAAGTACATATTATGTGCGTGGAGCATATTACGCGTTGACTCATAATTCTGAGGCAACGCATATTTCGGCTCGTGAATCATCTTTTCGAACATTCCCGGTCCCGCCCCCAAGATCGGATGATCGCGGAACACCGCCAACGCCGAATCGAAAAGCGGGGTCCGGCAGCTCCATTTTTCGGGTTGTGGAAAAGTAACCAATTTGCCCCGCAACTCATTACACGAGAAACCGAACATCCCGACGCCGGCCAATACGATCAAAACCACGGTAAAAAGCTTCTTACTGCGGAAAAAGCTGATAAAAAGAAGCGCGGCGACACTGGCGGCCCACGCGGTACGCGACCCCTGCCACAGAATAACCGGCACTATCAGCAACGTCGCGATAACGGCAAATGTCCGGTAAAACCAGTGCCGGACAACGGTCGCGATCGCGAAAACGCAGGGAAACTGCAGGGACAGGAACAACGGTAGCATCAAAAACGGGATTGTTACGCCAAACGAAGTGAAGAGGCGCGGAGGATGATGGAAACGGATATAATCGAAGATCGAACCGGACGCAAGCACGATCGTCGCCGCGATTAACGAGATCACAATCACTTTCCGGGACACCCGCGACTCCCGCGCGATCCCGAACCCCGCCAGGAACGCGAGTGCGTACGGAAAGAACCGGTTCACCAGGATCTTCTGGCTGTGAAAAGGATCCAGGCTGAAGGAAAGCGTCAGGAAACACACGACGAGAATGGCCAGGAGCAGGGATTTCGCGACAGGGCCCTCGGGAAACAGGCGCGATAATGAATTTTTGCCGTATTTCACCACGGCGTACACTACCCATAACGCGAAAATACTGAAAAGAAGGATTTTGGGGATAATGCGCGAATACGGGGCGGAGACGATGAACGCCGCGACGACGAAAATTACGGCAAAACCAATAAACCCGGCAAGCCCCTCCCGGAATCGACCGTTCATGAAACACGTGCCTCGTGAGAATACCGCTGAGGATTGGGCGTGCCGTCCAGATTCACGATATCGACCATCTTTTTCACCACACGGGCCGCGTTCATCGTTTTGCATATCTCTTCCAATTCCTTAACCGTCCTCCGGAGCATAACCGGATCAAAATACGTGGTATGACTGATGAATATCTTGTTATGCTTGGTGGTAAAATCCTTCTCGGTATCGAGGAGGAGCTCTTCGGAGAGCTTCTCACCCGCCCGCAAACCTACATATTTGATGGCGATGTTCGAATCGGCGGAAAACCCGGAAAGCGCGATCAGGTTCCGGGCGATCTCCGTGATCTTCACCTGTTCCCCCATATCCAGGATGAATATCTCTCCCCCTGTTCCCAGGCTACCCGCCTGGAGCACCAGGCTCACCGCTTCGCTCACGCACATAAAATACCGTTCCACGTCCGGATGAGTGATGGTCAACGGCCCCCCATCCTCGATCTGACGTTTGAAGAGCGGAACAACACTGCCGGCAGACCCGATCACATTCCCAAAACGCACCGCCATGAACTTCGTCCGGCTTTTCGCCGCCTTGCCCTGCATGATCATTTCCGCGATACGCTTGCTCATCCCCATGACATTGATCGGGTTCACCGCCTTATCCGTCGAGATAAGCACGAAACGCTCGACCTTGTAGTGGCCCGCCGCGTAGATCAGGTTTCTCGTCCCGAGGACATTGTTTTTCACCGCGGCCACGGGATTAGCCTCCATCAGCGGCACATGCTTGTGGGCGGCGGCATGAAAGATCACCTGCGGCTTGATACGGGAAAACGCGTGTTTAAGCAACGCGATATCCTTCACATCCCCGATGAGCGTCTCGACCTTCAAACCGGGGAATTTATTCGCGAGCTCTACCGCGAGAAAATAAACGTCGTTTTCGTTATGGTCGAACAGGCACAACTGCGATGGCACGAATTTCGCGATCTGCTTGCACAATTCCGACCCGATCGAACCACCCGCGCCGGTCACCAGCACCCGTTTGCCCTTCAGGTAGCGCGTGATATCCTTCTCGTCGATCGTGATCAACTCCCTGCCCAAAAGGTCTTCCGGGCGCACTTCCCGCGGTTTAAGGAGCAGATTACCGCTAAGCAGCATGTCAAAACGGGGAATCGTCCTGATCCGCACCTTTGCGCGCTCGCAATACGAAAGTATCTCCCTGATCTTCTCCCCTTTCACCGAGGGGATCGCGAGGATGATCTCATCGATCGCGTATTTGGCGACAACCGCCGGGATGGCGTCTTTCATCCCCAGGACGGGAATACGGTCGATCTTCTGGCGATATTTGACCCTGTCATCGTCGATAAAACCGATGACATCGAGGCCGAGGAACGGGTTATTGCGGATCTCCTTGGCCATGAGCATGCCCGCGCGCCCGGCGCCGACGATAAGCACCCGTTTACGGGCCGTTTTTGACGCGGGCGTGAAAATGCGTTCTTTAAGCAGGCGGGTGAAAAAACGGATCCCCGACACAAGCACAAAACTCAGGAGGAAGTCGAGGATGAAAATGGCCCGGGGGAACCCCTGAAGGCCGTGAAAAAACACGACCAGGAGGACGAACAGGACGCTTGAGATGACACTCGCCTTGAATATCTGCCAGATGTCGTTGATACTGACATACCGCCAAAGGCCGTAGTAAACGCCAAAGTAATAGAATACGAGCGTCTTTAGGATAAGGAGCGCCGGAAGGACCTTATACATCCATTTCAACTGGTCGAACGGGATCGCGAATTCGAAACGCAGGAGGAATGACAGAAAAAAAGCGAACGCCAACAGCATGGCGTGGAACGCGATAATAAATATTCTCCGGTATTTCAGGACCAGTTCGCTGGGATTCATGTCGTATGTGAGGTTGCGGAACCTGGGGTCAACGTGCGGCTATTATACCTCGAAACGGGTAGCAACGCAATCTTAATGACTAACCGCTTCTCGCTTAATGACTTTAATAACTGTGATACACAGGATCCGGACATCCAGAAGCAGGCTCCGGTTCCTCAGGTACTGCGCGTCAAACTCGACCTTAACGGGAATAGCCAGTTCATCCCTGCCGTTAACCTGTGCCCATCCCGTTACTCCCGGGATAAGCGTATGCACACCCTTCTCAGTCCTCAGTTTTATCAAGTCATCCTGATTGAACAAAGCCGGCCGCGGGCCGACAAAACTCATATCCCCTTTAAGGACGTTGAACAATTGCGGCAATTCGTCAAGGCTGTACTTGCGCAGTGCCCCCCCTCCGGGTATCAAATACTCGTGCGGGTCCTTCATCAGGTGCGTGGCGACCTGGGGCGTATTCAGTTTCATGGTCCGGAATTTCGCCATTTTGAAAATACGGTTATTCACGCCGACGCGATCCGTCCAAAAGATAGCCGGCCCTTTCGACACCAACCGGATGAATACCGCGATGGCCGCCATCGGGATAAACAACAGCGCCATAAGGGCAACCGCCAGGACTATATCGCATATCCGTTTAATCATGGGCGCGACCATCTTTTTATCTCGTCGGCCACCCCGCGTTCGCGGTCTTTCGCGAAAGCCGAAACACACTCTTCGATCGACGGCAACTCCGCGCCCAGGGCCCGGGACAGTTTGTTTGTATTCAGTGACAGGTTTTTACCGCGTTTGGCGGCAAAAGCGAACCCGTCTATGCTGATAGGCGTTATCAAATCCTTGTTTTTGTTGAAAGCCCCGGCGATTAGTGCGGCAAAATCGTATTTCGATACGGATGTCCTGCTACCCAGATTAAACGTACCGACCAGATCACGGCGAAGCATAATTTCTAAAATTCGCGCGAAATCCATTGTATATATCGAAGAGAACATGGCGTCCATAAATCCATCAAAGGCACACCCCCGCTCCAGATTTGATACTACCCATTCGGCAAGACTCAGTTTATTCTGAACATTCCAACCGAATATGTTTGTCCTGACCACAATATGGTTCCGACGACTTTTTATGACGGATTCCGCCTCGCACTTGGTCACACCATAATAATTGCAGGGAACGATGGGATCGCCTTCGGTATAATTACCTTTTTTTCCGTCGTATACAGAGTCCGTCGACACATAAACCACTTTCGTGTCCTGGTTATCACAGACGGCAACAATATTCCCCGTCGCTTCCACATTGACTTTACGTGCTTCCACCTTATTTTTTTCGCAATAATCAACATTCGTCAAAGCAGCACAGTGCATGACGATCGCTGGATCGCAATCGGCCATCCACCGTTTGACTGATCCTTGATCTGTAATATCCACCTTGCGCGAAACGGTTCCGGGAATAAACACCGGGTTAGAGTTGTACCAGCCGATAATGTCATATTCATCCCGGAGGACATATGCCACATTACTACCGAGCATTCCGCTCACCCCGGTTATAAGAAGTTTCTTCTTCATATCCTTACGAAGGAACCCCTTCTTTTGACCACCGGGATTGTTCAATCGTATAGTCGCCCCGAATGGTAAGCAGGCTCTTATTAAGATCCGCGACAGATAACCATTGTTTATTGTTGGCGGAATTATACTCAAACTCGCCCTTACATGGCTTCCCGTTAGTCAGGAGTTTATTTTTATAGTCTTTATTCGGGATAACGATAAAAAAGTCTTTGAACTCAAGAGCGTTTTTCGCATCGGAATCGCTGATGAGAACCTCGTGGATTTTCTCACCCGGGCGCACGCCCACGGTCTCCAATTTACATGTAGGGCATATCGCTTTCGCGAGATCAACGATACGCATGGAATGTATTTTGGGAACAAACAATTCTCCCCCTTGCATATTCTCCAGGCAGAAAAAAACAAAATGGCTTGCCTGATCGAGAGTTATCCAGAATCGTGTCATGTCAGGATGCGTAATCGGTAAAACCCCCGTGGACTTGCGTTCATCGAAGAACGGAACAACAGAACCCCGGCTTCCCAGGACGTTACCATACCTCACCACTGAAAATTTAGTCTGCGGGGCCCCACTGGGGACATTCGCGGCAATAAATAGCTTATCGGAGCACAGTTTTGTCGCTCCGTATAAGTTAATCGGATTACAGGCCTTATCCGTCGATAACGCGACCACTTTCTTCACGTTCGCGGCGATAGCGGCATCGATCACATTCATCGCCCCCATAACATTGGTTTTAACAAATTCGCACGGGTTGCATTCGGCCGCGGGTACCTGTTTTAACGCGGCGGCGTGGATTACATAATCAACCCCCGTAAAAGCGCGTTGCAACCGGCTGAGATCCCGCACGTCGCCCAAAAGATACTTCATGAAAGGGTATTTTTTTACATTCCAGACCTGCGCCATCTCGAATTGTTTTAATTCATCCCGGCTGAAAATTATCAACTTATCCGGTTTATAGCCGCCATCCACGATCATCTGGACCAGTTTCTTGCCTAAAGACCCGGTCCCGCCGGTTATCAAAATCGTTTTGTTGTTGAACATATCAACCATCCTTTCTTATTCCTGCCGTCCTTTTTTATGGCCCAAAATACTCAATCTGATGGAACGGAAATTCACTCTCAATTCATCTATCACCTGGTTGCGCGCATTTTTCGATGATACCGAAAACTTCATCAACAGATATACGTTCCTGAACGTCAGGCTGATCGTGGTTAACATCTTCAAGAGGAATAATTCCAGGGTGCCGCGGTGTTTCTTAAAGTAACGGTACATGCTCACGTTTTTCTCATATGCCGTACTCACGACACTCCCGACAGAACTCTGGCCGACATAATGAATGACGCCCGTATACGGAAGTAACTTGATCTGCCAGCCTTTCCGTTTTATGCGCAGGCAAAGATCGGTATCCTCATAATAGAGGAAGAATTCTTCATCAAACAACCCGGCGCTCAGGATTGCTTCTCTCCTGGCCAATAAGCACGCGCCGGAAACATAATCGACGTCCTTGACCTCATTTTGAGCCAGATAAGCGCCGAAATATGATTTAAAATTATTGCTCCCGATAAACGACAGTTTTTTCGCTATGAATTTCTTAATCTGCGGCGCCGCGATGAGTTTCTTGAAATGCAGGAACCGCAGCAATTCGGTCCAGATAGTAAACGAAAAATTGGTCATCGGCTGAATCGTCAGGTCCGGCCGTAACAAGCGGCATCCTACCGCTCCTGTTTTTGGATCACCTTCCATGAACGCGATCATTTTCGTCAGGATATCGGACACGATAATGATATCGCTGTTCAAAAGCAGGATGTATTTACTGCCGCTCTGTCTGATCGCCTGGTTATTGGCCTTCGCGAAACCGGTATTCTTCTTATTTTCAATAAGCTCTACCCCTGAAAACTCTTTTTTTATCATCGCGGGGCTACCGTCGCCTGAATTATTATCGACAACAACGATCTTATATGTCAGATCGCCGCAATACTGAGCGATTGATCTGATGCATTTCTCGAGCAAGTCCTTAGTGTTGTAACTGACAATGGATATTGTAACTAACGGCTGATCGGCCATGGGCTATGCTTCCGTCTGTTTGCAGAAGAGAGTCTTCAGTAATTTGCGCACGAGGTTCAGGAAATATCTCGGATCCTTAAAGAAACGCACGACGATCCGCTCAAAAAAGACCCGGGGATCCCTGAAAAACAGGACTAACCGGAACAAGAGCGCTTCCCGGGCTACCAGACGCTCCAATTCCTGGCGCGTAAATTCCGGGGTGACGATATTGACCTCACCAGCCCGCAAGTGCCGGTAATCAAAATCCGGCCGCAGATAACCCTTCTCCTGGCATATCTTAAGCAAATCCGTGCCGGGAAACGGGGTGGCGAAAAAGAAATTGATATTGTCGACAGGGAGATGCCTCGCGTAATTAAACGTATTCTGGAGCATCTTTCTCGTTTCGCCGGGAAGCCCGATCACAAACAACGCGTCGGTTTTGATATGATACTTCTTCGCGAGCGCGATCACGGAACGGACACTGCCCAGATCGACCGGCTTCCGTATGATAGCATCCAGGACATACTGGTCGCCCGACTCGACCGGAAGTGACAACCGGTAACATCCGCTCTCTTTCATCAATTTCATCAGTTCTTCATCGAGTCTCCAGAGCGCGACACCCCCAACGGCATTCCAACTTAAATGCATTTTCTTCGTGATCATTCCCTGAAATATCTTCCGGGCGCGTTCTTTATTCAAGATCAGGTTGTCATCCCCGAATTGGATTTCCTTTATGCCATATGTCCTGATCAGGTGTTCGATTTCCTTCAGCACATTCTCAGCCGATCTCGCCCGGTACGTCTTGCCCCAAACAGTATGGATTGAGCAAAATACGCACTTCCCTGGGCATCCCCGGGAAGAGATCATCACCGTGTTGGGGGTCTTCAGCGACGTAGAACCATGCGGCCTGTTAACCTCAAAATACGTGGACATGGGCAGAAGATGCCGCGCGGGAAAAGGCAGCGCGTCGAGATCTGTGATATACTGTGTTTTCTGATTTACGACAATATCCGCCCCGGCCCGATAGGCGATGCCGTCGATCTTCGCGAAATCAGCTCCGGTATTGATGGCGGTAAGTATTTCATCCAGGCTTCTTTCCCCTTCCCCTATCACCACGAAATCAATCTCTTTTTCCTTAAGCACTTCCTCCGGCAAGGCGGAAGGATGTGATCCGCCCACGATAGTAATGATCTCTTTGTCGATCTTTTTAATATTGCGGCAGACCTCTATCGCATTCGGGAACTGCACGGAAAAAAGGCAAGATACGCCGACCACATCGGGACAAAACTCCCGGATCCGGGCGGCTATCTTCTCATAGGAAAGCCCGTACCTAAGCGTACCGTCTGCCAAAAGCGTCTCATTTTCATATCCTTCAGCCATAGCATCCAGGATCTTAACGTCATACCTATCCTCTAATACCGCGCCTAAATATGCCAAACCCAGCGGCACGGCCAGGCTTTTCGGCTCAACTGATTTTATGATGGTCGCCGGAGGACGGATCAAAAGAACCTTGCGTACTTTTCTTCGGATAGGATTATTCATTCTTTAACTTTCCTTGGTATGCTGTACGACTTTTTTACCCAGTACGAATTTCACGATCCCCGAAAGCATGCCTAGCTCCATGTAGCAAATACTGAACGGGATTGAGAACAGCTTTACGCGAAGATTCCCCTTCATCAGCAGGAAACCCGCCAGAGCAAGAAAATAGAATCCACACTGCAAAGTGAAACAAAGCGCGTAGAAAACGTTCCTCCCTGCCAGAAGCGCGTTCAGCAGAAAAATCGCAATAAGGAAGACCGGCGTCAGGTAACGCGCGACCTTATACGATATGAGATTAACGGCGAGCACGGGATGCTTGAACGGGTTTAGAAGACTTGGGCAATATTTGAACGTCCAGAAAGAATACAGCACATACCTCTGGCGAATGAGAAACTGCCTCGCGAAATCCAGGGAAAATGTCTCATGCGCTACCGCATCTTCCTCGTAGATGACGCGGTAACCGGCAAGAACGACGTTAAAAGGAGCGATCGTGTCGATATCCGTTTCCGGCTGGACGCTTTTATACAGACTTTTCCGCATGCTCATATTAGCACCGGTCGCTTTGCTGAGAATACCCAGCCTGCTTTGGGATATGCGCAAGAAATACTCGAATTTCCAATAAAGTTTCTGTCCCAGACCGAGGGCGCTGTCATCAAGATTCTTGCCGGTCAATCTGCCGCACACACACCCCACTTTGCCGTCGGCATAATGCCGTGCCATGTTCCGGATACAGCTTTTATCGTACACCGTTTCAGCGTCGGTGAAAAAGAGGATATCACCCGCGGCGTGTTTGACCGTATCGTCCTGGACCGCCGCGCGCCCGCGGCCGACGGTGAAATCAAAGACCTTTACCCTTACGCCGGTAAACGCGCGGGCTATTTCCACCGTTTTGTCGGTCGAGCCGTCGGAAGCGACGATAACCTCGATTTTGTCCTTCGGATAATCGGAATCAGCTACATTCTGCAACCGGTTACGTATCACACTCTCTTCATTGCGCGCGGCAATAATAATACTTACCAGCGGCTCCGCGTCCTCTCCGGGGACATCAGGAACCCGTTGTCCCCGCTTCAAAAAAGCGAAGATACCCAGAAGCGCGGGATATACGGCGTACGTATATACTATTATTCCCACAAAGACATAAAATAAGATCTCGTTCATAGGTTTACACTCACAGATTCATTTTTCTTGTCGACACATCCCAGGATCGCGCCAAAAACATACAATAACGGGAAATATCCAACATAGGGAAACAGGCACAAAACAACAGCCAGAGAAACTAAAACAGCGGCACTTGCCGCAAAAAACGCTTTTTCCGCCGTATCTTTCGCGTCACGCGCAAGCCTTCGCGCTACACCGACTGCCTGACAATATATCCCTATGAATAACAATCCCGCGGGAACCCCCAGTAGCAAAAACAATTGCAGGAAGAAATTAGATGTGCAAAAAATAGGGGTCAGATCCCCTTCCCGGCTCACATAAATGCCGCCCACTCCGGCAATATCCGGAAAAGACGTCACGATACTATACACCATATCCTTATTATGCGCAATCCGGCTCGTTCCCGAATAGTCGATTTTTTTATCAGGGGAATAGATTGATACGACCCTTTGGGTAAACAAAACTGGCAGATTACACGTGTTATTTTTAACGAACAGACGCGCCCCGAACAGCAGGAGTATGCTTACTAACGCGATCGCGGCCGCGATCCTGAAAATGAAGATAAACCGTTCACGGGTGGACAGCACCAAATAAAGTAACCCGGCAAATACCGCTAAATAAAGTGTCCTGTAAAATGTCAGCATTACGACCACAACGCTCATACAGAATAGAACCATGACCCATCGTCGGCGATATACATGTTCGTATGATACTAAACACAGCGATAGAAACAACGGTAGCACATAATCCATCAAGCGATTCACGGTCACGCCCCCGATCAACGCTCGCAATGCCCCGAAATAAGCAGGCGCCACCAGGCTTAACACGCCGTAACTCACCAAATCAGTCGCGGCCATAATGAAAAAATAAACCAGGAGCCATTTTAGTATTCTTTTAAAATTCAGTGTTTTCTCAACCAGGGGAGAAAATTTGATCAAATAATAAATAACGAACATCTCCAACAGCGGAAAAGAATCCAAGAGCATATACTTTAAATCGTTCCCTCTGATAAATCCGATAATTATCGCGAGCGCATAAAATGCCAGCAGGATATTGGTCAGAAAATAGATCGGCGTTCTTTTAACCGTGATCTTGCCGTTACGACAGAGCAGAACAGCCGCAAATGAAAAAACACAGAATCCCGTCAGGAACATACTGCTTGCGATCATCCGGAGCGTCATACCGCCCAGCGCGGCATGCGACATTAAATACCAGATATAAAGCGGATTGTACGCGACGACCAATCCAAAAAAAACAAACCCCATCTCTCCCCCCTATCGGACTATCGCACGTACCCGAAAAAATCAACAATTCCACAATTGTAACGCTTCTTTATCGGTAAGATTCAGATAAAGAGTTATAAGCCATTTTAAAACGCGTTTCGGCATGAACGCTATAAGCCGCACCGCTATCTTCCAACATGCCGACGTGTCTTCAGCGGCAAACCATCTGCGATATTCTTTATTCGAATACGCGCCGTTTGCGCGATGCGCGATCACCCGGCGTAACCGCCCCCACGACTGCGTAGGCTGGTATTCCCGTTTGATATGCTCCGGCACTCCCTCCAAGGAGCAAATGAGGTTAGGCCACTTGAACATCCATACCTCAAACGCGCGGGAAATCCACTGCGCGTTACCGAACCGGATAGTGATATACGGCTCGGCGATGACCAGCGTTGAAGAGGGTAATGGCGACTGAAAAACCACGCCGATATGAACCAATTCCGTCCCGAAATAACGTTCCTTCCCTCTCCTTACCCAAAAATCCCGATTGACAACGACCCCTCCGATAAAGGACATGTATTCGCCCGCGATGCCGAATAACCGCTTTATTTCGTTGCCCGCCACTATTTCATCGCGATCGATTTTAACACATTTGCGTTTTAAAACCTTCGAGAAACACTGATCCATCACGTCGGCGTTGACAATGATCAGGCTGTGCCCCTCACGGATATGACGCAACACCGCGGCAACGGCCCCAGGCTTGAGCAAGTCATCATCCGAGAAAAACCAGCAATAGCTGCCTTTTGCGGCTTCAACCGCCTGGCAATAATCGTGATCAACGCCCCCTTTCGCGGGAAGCCGGATATACCTGATCTGCTTGCAGGCCTCCGCATACCCCCGGGCCACGGCCTCGGTATTATCCGGCGATGCGCCGTCAACAATGACAATCTCGACTTCTTCGGTCAGTTGCGGAATAATGCTCTCCAGCGTTTTTCCGATGTAACCCGCGCGGTTGTACGTCGCGATACAAATGGATAAGAGCGGATTTGTCATCATCATGGCAACGGGTACCGGCTAAAAACTCCCCACTCCCGGTCCTGGTAAACACAATGGAAGCCGGGATCAAGAAGGAACAACTGATACGAAGGCTCGGCCTTACTGAGCAGGAGTACGGCCGGCTCCAGTTTTGCCACCATCTCGCCGACCACGGCCGGATCTCCCTGATGCGTCCAGATCTTTTCATTTTCCTGGTACCGTTCCTGGCTTTTCGCGAAATAAGTGCGGGTACGGCTGGGCATAATTGAATAGACATGCCCCGGCAATTGCGCTCCCAGCCAGTACGATGTAGTTGTATCGCTGATCAATAAATGCCTCGGGTAATTTTGCTTCAGGAAATCCAATACCGGCATTTCTGTTATCCGAAGCATAGGCACATATTCCCTGCCTTTATGCGCGTAAAAACGTGTAAGCTGACTACTCGCAAAAATAAAAAACACCGTCGCCATGATCACAACAACCGTGGTTGTCATGCGCAAATAAGCTGTTATTCGAACACCGAGAAACGCCGCGGTCATAATAGCCAGGATCATATACAACTCTTCCCAAACAAAGCCTAGTCGGATGAACCCGACTTCCGACATCCGCGGGACTAACACCTGGGGAACTCCGGGAACATAATAAGCGATTGAAGTTACTAAAGCCGCGATTGCGCAATATTTCAGGAACAGATTCGCCTTTGGCCTTGAGAAAAAAAACACGATCAACGCGATAATGAACCCCGTGACCTTGACCCACTCCGTACCCCAGAATTGGAATATCACCCCGGGTTTTACCATGACTAGACCGAAAAGATGATAATAGTAGCTGGCGTAATACGTCCCTATCCGAAAATCCTTGGCATCCATGATATCTTTCGGGGCAATAACATACACCACGAATAAAACCGGTATCCATACAGCGAGAAACAGGCCTTCAGGAAATAAACCACCCCTCTTTTTAAATAACTTTCCGAACCATATAACCGCTGTTATCGCCCAATAGAAGGCGGCAAAGATCAAAAACTGCAAATGGCACAATAGTCCGGCAGACAACGCCATAAATGAAACAAACAGCATAAAGCGATCTTTCCTAAAATGAAAGAGCATATGGAACAGAACCGCGGCTAAAATAAAGATCAGGCCGGTCATTCCCGGGTTAGCGTAATGCACAAAATACGGAAGGCCGAACAGGTTATTGAACACACTTACAGCGGCGCATAACAACAATACCATAGCGATCATTCGCTGACGCCCCGGAAAAACACACCACGCAAAAGATGACGCGATCATGATCCAAATCACAGCTTGAATCAGGGAAAAAATGGCCAGCAAGCTATTCGGATCGATGCCCGCCGCGTACGCGAAAACACCGTAGAGGCATATGGCAGGATTCTGGATGTACGGCGTCATGAACCGCAACGGCGGGCCTAAAAACGGATCGAAGGTCAGAACAGCTAAATTTCCTGTCAGGAGGAGCTTGTTGATCTGGCCGACGTAACAAAAAGCGTCGAAGTCAAACCGTTGCCAGACCCCCATCTGCCCCCAATAATAGATCACCGTGCTTATGGTTAAGGCCAACGCGAATTTAAGCAACCAATCCAATTCCCCGATAACGCCGGCCGTCTCCTTTACAAAACTTGACAAGGGCCGTATCAAAAAAATACACAATAGCAAAACCGACCCGACTATACCAAAAGCACATTGCGACAGGGATAATCCGAGAAAATAACAACATTTACAATAGAGAAGAAGGAAAAACTGCCAGCAGAAGAAACCGGAGAAAGCGACAACAAAGATGTGTGAATTCTTAATGAACTTCAACAGCAGTGCGGAGATCGCCAGAGCCGGAATGATCGCTAAAAACAAATAACCCGGAATAAATGCGCATATCTTTGCCAAGCCCGGTAGCGTCAACGAAAAATAAGCCAATAACGAAACAGACCCAATAGCGGTAAGGTATCGTTTTTTTGAAGCAACCAAAAAAGACGCAATGAATAAAAACGCGAAATGTAGCATGGTAGTCAGGAAATTGACGCTATGGTCGCTCATATATAATACTGGGATGGAATCTCGTCCCTTCTTACGGGTTTAAGATCATATCTGTTCAAAAGACCTCTCATCGTGGGGTTTGTCACAACATCCAGTTCCTTTTCGCAATGCGAGGGCGGCACGGCATAATACTCGGCATTCTCCGAACAATCCCGCCCGGGATGAACCATTAATTCTGAAGCCGAAACGTTTATCCTTCTGAATATCTTATCGGCTATGTCCAGGGTAAGCCTTCCCGCTTCATGAAGGCCATAGAACGGCAATGCGCGCGTTTTTCCGGCCAGGCTCATTGTCGCCAAACATGAAATCAACCCGCGCGTTGGATGCCGGAGATTAACCGCAACCCGTTTATCAACCGGGACCCGGACATACCGGATCCGGAATTCACGGCCTAGCTCAAGGACGATACCGGCGATCGCGGGAAAAACATGGATATGGAAATGCGAATCTAAATGTGTTGGAGTTATACCCTTACTGATCAACCGCTCAATTTGTAGCTTAAACTCGTCATATATTAAACAACGGTGTTTTTTATCGTTAGCCAGATACATACGAGGCGTTTTACCCGGGGTCTTCCAGAAGCTCAAACCGTTCTCAACAAGCGACGATGAAAAAAGAGCGCGTGAAAGCGGCTTCCCCGCGTTTAACGTAAGGTGGATCCCAACATCAACACCGGCCTTTTTTACCCGGTCAAGCGCTTCATCCCAGGATGGGGTGGTTACTACAGCGGAAACGGACGTAAGCGCCCCGCTGTGACAGCCTTCCAGGATCCCTTTACTGATAGCCGAAGTTATCCCGAAATCATCGGCATTAATAACCACCATTCTCATGTCAGGACTCAGGCTATTTTCTTCTTCTTGAGCAGATACGGCCCTATTGCCAACGCGTCAAGACCATTTCCGTAGAAACACCGCACCGCCTCAAGCGGCGCACAGACGATCGGCTCTCCCCGCACATTAAACGACGTATTCAGCAGGATGCCCTGCCCGGTCAACGCGCGAACCTCCGAGAGGAGGTCATAATACAACGGGTTCTGCTCTTTTGTAACGGTTTGAGGACGAATACTCCCGTCGATATGCGATACCGACGAGAGTTGAGCGCGATATTTTTCTTTTAACTTATGCGCCACGATCATAAACGGCGACGTTATATCCTTTTGCATATATTCCCCCCTCTGCTCATTGAGCATCGACGGACAGAACGGCCGCCAGTTTTCGCGGAATTTCACAACATCATTCACTTTATCCTTTATGCCAGGTATCAGCGGATTGGCGAGTATTGAACGATTGCCCAACGCACGGGCACCAAATTCCATACGCCCCTGAAACCATCCCACCATCCTGCCGTCGCCTAACAGGCCGGCGACCTCACGCGCGATATTATCCGGGCGGGTGAATTCCGCGTTAGAGAGACGCAGATCAGCCAGTATCTCTTCCGCGCTGAACGATGGCCCGAAATAGGTATGCCGGAGTTCTGCGCGTTTTTCTTTAGCCTCAGTTCCGGAAACCACGCAAGCCGCTCCAATGGAAGACCCAGCGTCGCCGGCGGCCGGAAAAACGAACACATTCTCTGCGGAAGTCTCATAAAGTATCGCCCCGTTCATCTTGCAATTCATCGCGACTCCGCCTGACAGACAGACATTTTTCAAACCGTATCTTTTTATCGATGAATCGACGATCTCTTTTACCGTTTTTTCCAAAAGATACTGGGTTGCCCAGGCAATATTCCTGTGCCGCTGTGTCAGCGGTTCCGCCGGGTGGCGGGGCGCCCCCAGCAAATCGACCATCTTATCGGAAAAATGCACGCCGTATGAATGACTGCCGGCCAGAAGGAACTCCGGCCGTATAAGATACCGGTTACCCGGATTCACAAGAACCTTGCCGAGTTTCTCGATCAACGCGTCATCGCGCATCCCGTAAGGCGCTAATCCCATAGTCTTGCCTTCCGACCGATACGCCTGAAATCCCAGAAAATCGGTAATGCCGGCGTAAAACCATCCCAGGGAATGCGGGATCTGACGTTTTTCAAGCAAACGCAGTTCGCCGTCGCAAAATTTGAAGATCGTCGTAGTCTCGGCTTCTCCGCTACCATCAATGATGAAAACCAACGCCGATGCGAACCCCGAATAATACGCGGCGCTTACCGCATGGCTGACGTGATGATCGACATACTTGATCACCGGCATCCTTCCTCTAATCTTATACGAAAGTAATCCATCGGAAATATATTTTCGTATGAAAGAACCACTACGCGTGCCCGCGATATTCAGTATCTCAAACGCATTGTCCGAACCGCCGCGGAAAAACCCCGTCCGCGCTCCTAATTTCAGATACTCCGCCCCCATTTTTAGCATAAACTTCCAGGGATAGAATGAGCTATCGTAGGGCACCGCTATCATCGAGACCTCATCAAGCGACACACCAGCCTGCTTGAGGCAGAAATTGACGCTGTTGCCCGGGAACATATTATGGCTATTCTTAAGACGCGTGAACCTTTCTTCTTCCGCGAAAGCCAACAGCTTCCCATCTACCATGATACACGCTGACGGATCGGTAAAATGATTAAGACCAATTACAATCATGTATTCAGACCTTTCTCCCTATGGATACGCTACCGAAACAAAACCGCCAGCCCGGCGCGCACCATCTCCTTGATTTCTGAAAAACTGTGCACGTTCTTTACCATCCGGAACATCTGCCCCGGTCTCAGATAAAATCTCCTATGCCCCCGTTGCGCCAGGCCGTAAATTTCCTCAGGCGTTAATCCGTTCACAAAAGAAAAAGGCGGAACGCTTACCGTCAGATAACGGCTCCAACCGTCAATATCGCGGGGGACATGTACGGTATCGTCAAAAATGTCAGCCCCGGGAAAAGGTACGAGAGGATTGAACGCGACCAGTGTCGGATTTAGCGTAAGAGCGAACTTGATCGTGCGCTCTATGGTTTCTTTAGTATCAAAAGGGAAACCTATTATAAACGACGCCAATGTTTTTATTCCCGCGGCCTCGCAGGCATGTATCGCCGTATTTACCTGTTTAAGCGATATCTGTTTGCGCATCTTTTTCAGCACCTCTTCATCTCCGGATTCAATACCGAAAACCACATTTACGCAACCCGCTTTTTTAAGCAGTTTGGCCATCGAAAGATCCATTATATCAACTCTCGACAAACAACCGAATTTAAGGCGCAGCCCTCTCGCTATCATCTGTTCACAGATTTCCTTAAGGCGCCCCCGGTCAAACGTAAACGTATCATCCTGTATAAAAACATACTTTACGTTATATTTATTGACCAACTCCTCCATCTCCGACAGGACATATTTCGCGCTATGGGGACGATAGCGTCTCCCGCTCACGGTATGAGCGGAGCAAAAAACACACCCATACGGACATCCCCGGCTCGTAAGAATCGTCGCGGCGTTCTCACTGCTTTTTATATGGCTATGGATCGAGAATAAACCCATATCCACCATGTCACGCGCCGGGAATGGGAGAGAATCCATATCTTCTTTCAGCGCGCGGGGCGGATTTATGATCACCTGGCCATCACCAGAACGCCAGACAAGCCCGTTTATCGAAGAAAGATCTTTTTTGCCCATGCGCAGCGCCGCGACAAGTTCGGTCATCGTATCTTCGCCTTCACCAAGGATAGCATAATCAAAAGAACCATTCTCAGAGGCCAGGATCTTTGCGCCGCAAGCGCTGGCATGCGCCCCTCCAATCACAATCGGAATAGTATATGTCTTTTTGATCTCCCGCGCGATATGAACGGCATTGGGATAATTAGTGGTCATGGCGGTGAACCCGATCAAGGTCGGCGAAGAATCTTTTATCGTATTCATGACCGTCGCTAAAAAATCCTTCTTTCCCAAATCGACCAGCAACTGGCAGGCATATCCCGCGCGGCGCAAAACCGCCGCGATGTATCCCAATCCCAACGGGAAATACGGTTGGGTCGCCGCATGGCTTTTCCCGTACAGATACCGGTACGGCGGATCGATTAACAGTACTTTTTCCATTTTCTCCCGGTATTAATTTGACAGCAGTTCTATCCCGCCTTCAGAGCGATCAAATAGGGGCGAAGGCTTCCCCAGAAACATCTCTCTCCACAGTATAAAGACAAGCAGGCCGTAGATCTTATACCCGTTATCCGCCTTTGCCCGGTCATGGTCAGACACTATCTCCTGCACGCGATCCGGATTGAGTATACCTGTCCCCGCCACATTATTCTTTGAAAGGACATCATGGACAAAATCCTTCAGCGGCCCCCGGAACCACCGGCTGACCGGAGCATTGAACCCTTTCTTTTTCTGGTAGATTATCCCCGCCGGCAGTTTGCCCTTCATCACGCGTTTAAGCGGCATCTTCCCCCGCATACAGCAGTCGAACTTAAGGCGCGGCGGAACCCTGGCCAGAAACTCCACTACGTTATAATCGAGAAATGGGTTCCGCACTTCCAGGCCATATGCCATACTGGAGCGGTCGACTTTGACCAGCATATCGTTGGGCAGGTAAAAACGGGTGTCCACTTCCATAAGCCGCTCGAGTAACGTTCCGCGGGCTTCGTCGAAATAAGGGCTGACCGCGTCAAAAGCGCGGAATCCGGGCACCTTCTCCCTGAATGCGCGCGCATAGAGACTGCCCTTTGCCCTGTCATCAAATATGGATCTCCAGTAATAATGCCGTTCATGCGCGGGCAGATCGAATCCGCGCATGAATACCTTAAGCTGGTAATCAAGGGATGTCTTCCCAAAAACAACTGGCAGGGAATTAGCCATCGTTTTCATCAGCCCCTTAGTAAGGAATCCGGGCAGTTTCTGTAAATACCCCGCAGCCACCGTAGCCGCGTACGTGGGATAGCCTCCCAGCAATTCATCGCCCCCGTCACCGGAAAACACCATGGTGACATGCGACCGGGCGAATTCTGAAAGCAGATGCATGGGCACTGCGGATGAATCCGCCGTCGGCTCCTCCGATGACCAAACCAGCCGCTCAAAGAAATCGGGGCCCGGCGGACTGACGGTCTTTATATGGTGTTCGACACCAAGGAAGCGGGACACCAGACGGGAATTATCCGCTTCGCTGAAACCCTTCTCGCCGAAATCAATGGAAAATGTCTTCAAAACCAGGTCTTTATGCCGGGACATGAGCGAGACGATACTGCTGGAATCAAGACCACCGCTTAAAAAAGCGCCGAACGGAACATCACTGCGAAGCCGACGGTCGACCGAAGCGGAAAGCAAGTCAAAGAAACCGCGGTCGCACTCTTTCCGGGTCATAGCATCATCGGCCACAAAAGAGGGTCTCCAATAGATCTTCCGCTTCACAAAATCCTTACCAACCAGGATATATTCCCCGGGCAAAACCTGATGTATATCCTTAAACATCGTGGCCGGAGCCGCCACATAGTTAAACGACAGGTACGTATCCAGGCTCCGGGGCTCCACCGCGCGGACCAGCGAATGATCCATCAGGATCGATTTTATCTCGGAAGCGAAAAGCAATCGCGTATCGTTACAGGTATAAAACAGCGGTTTTATACCCATCCTGTCTCTCGCCAACAGCACGTGGTTGTTCCTAAGATCGACCACGCCGAGGGAAAACATCCCGTTCAGACGGTCGAGGAACGCGACGCCCCATTCTTCGTAAGCATGCACGATAACCTCGGTATCGCTGTTCGACCGGAAGCTATGCCCGCTGGCAGTCAGAGTGTCCTTCAAATCCTTGTAATTATAGATCTCACCGTTAAACGACAGCCAGACATTCCGGGTTTCATTTGTCATCGGCTGGTTGGCGCTAGTTGACAAATCTATTATCTTCAACCTGCGGTGCCCAAGCCCAAACTGCGCCTGACGCCAAACCGCGCCATAATCAGGGCCGCGATGATACAACACGCGTGTCATCCCGTATAACAGATCCATCGGGATTGGCGCGCCATCACGACAAAATATCCCCGCAATACCGCACATAGAACGATTACCCTTCCTGCTCTTTTTTTAAATAATCCTTCACCTCGAATCTTTCCATCCGCAGTTGCGATATCTGGTCCGCGAGAAGGCCGAACACAAAACTAAGCACGCCCGTGGATACCACCAGCAAAGCGCCGACGGGGAACCCCGCTTGGTGATTGGTAAACAACTTGTAAATACCGTACGAGAGGCCCGCGCTTACAAAAAACGCGCTGAACGTAAGGAAAAACTTCATCGGGTTAAAAAGCATGATAATGCGCAAGATCAGGATGATTGTATTGATCCCATCCCGCAGGTACCGCACTTGGCTCTTCCCTCGCCGTTGACGGGTAATCACCGGGACATATTTCACGTCGTATTTACGCGTTAAGAATACCATCGTTGTCGTCGTCGAGGCGGAAAAACCGTCAGGCAAAAGATGCACATATCTTAAAATTACATCACGTCTGATCAATCGCAAGCCGGAATTAAGGTCGGGAATATGCACCCCCGCGAGGAAATTCGCCACTAACTGCAAGATCAATTTCCCCGGTGCCCTGTAAAGATTCTTGAATGCCCCGGCGCCGCGCGATCCGACCACCATATCTTCGCCATGATATTCATCCAGAAGGCGGGCGACTTGGGTGGAGTGATGCTGACCGTCAGCATCAAAAAGGCATAAAAGATTGGCGTTTGCCTGCCGTATCCCGGTTTTAATGGAAGCCCCGTACCCGCGATTACGGTTATGCTCAAAACACCTGACCATGCTAAAACTCTTCGCGATCCCGGCGGTATCGTCGGTTGAACCGTCGCTCACTACAATGATCTCAGCCCTGTCGACGAATGTCCGCGTGAGATCATCCAGAACGCTTCGCAAAGATTTACCTTCATTATACGCCGGGATAATAATAGAAAACACAGGTTTATTCATAGTCTCCGCCTTCTTTTACGTTGAAATCAGACTTCGCAGGAACATAAACCCGTCCCGCACAACGGACAGGAACCCGTATAAATATATCCGCCGCAGAAGATTCCGCGGCCGGATATAAAACTCAAGGAAACCTTTACTCTGCAGGGATACTAGTCTCGCGGGGGTCAAATCATTAACTAAAACTGAAGCCGAACCAAAACGCTTTAAACCGTCAAACCCGTCATTCCCTTTGACAAGACATGATCCTCCTTCGCCGCGCAAAATCATTTCCCGCACCAGGGTCCCGGGATACGGTTGCAGGATATTAATGACGACCTCATCCAGCCCGTCCAACTTTCTGACAAAATTAAAGGTGTCCCGGACGGTTTCCCGCGTCTCGTGCGGCACCCCGATCAAAACCGATCCACGCGTGGCTATCCCGACTTCCCTGCTGATCTTGAAGGCACGCGAGATCTGTTCCAAAGTTTCGTTCTTCCGCAAGAACTGCAGGATCCGGGGATTACCGCTCTCAATACCATATGACAACCTGACCAGTCCGGTCTGCTTCATTTCCGTAAGCAGTTCCTTATCCACCAGGTCAGCGCGGCTTAACCCTTCCCAGGTAAATTTAAGTTTTGCCTTGCGGATACCGGAACAAATCTGATACATGCGCTCTTTATTAAGCGTGAGGCAATCGTCGTTAAAAGCAACATGGCAAATCCTCATTTTATTGACGATAAGATTAAGTTCTTCAACAACATTCTCCGCCGTCCGCAACCGCACATTCTGGCCGTGGATATTTTTTACCGCACAATAAATACAGGAGTACGGGCATCCCCGCGATGACATGAACGAAGCAGTCGCGACATAACCCTTCCGTGGCACGACACGCGCATACAACTGATTGTTCAATAAATGCCTCGCGGGGAACGGATATCTGTCTAAAGCCGGCTCGATAGGCCGGTGCACGTTCTGAATCACCGTGCCGTCTCTCCGAAAAACCAGTCCCTTCACATTCTCGATCTTATTTTTCTCAGGCGATACAAAAACATCGAGCAACTCAATGATCATGTCCTCACCATCGCCGATACAGCCGAAATCAATAGCCGGATTTTCTTTCAAAACCCGGTTTCCGAAGATATTGATATGTGTGCCTCCGAAAATAACCGGGATTTCCGGGAAACGCCCTTTCAGACTGACGATAAGCGCGATAGTCTTTTCAAAATCGATTGATGTCGACGTCAAACCGAAAAGATCAGGCTTATATTCAGCCGCTTCACGAATAATAGCGCCCGTTGACAACCCCTGCGCTTCGCCATCAATGATCTTAACCGCATGCCCAGCCTTCTCTAATGCCGCCGCGAGGTAACAAAGGCTCATGGGAGGGTTCAAAAACCCCCGTTTATATAAATACTTATACTTGCCGTACACATCCTCAAACCCCGGAACAACAAGCAAAACTTTCATAAGATAATAGTCCTCTTCTACATCGCCGCGGGGTGATGCTATAGCTTCCGGGCGGTCAAGCTCCAGCTGTTGCCATTACGACCTTCCAGCAAAACATCCTGAAGGCCATTGTCCTTCACCCATCCATCCAATTCCCGTTTTGAGAATTCAACAATATGTATACTCACGATCCCACCTTTTTACCGAAAAACATCCTTGCTTTAACGAACTCGAGTTCCCTGAACAGGCGCCCCTCCAGAACCGCGTCACGATTTAACGCCCAGGCCACCGGTAGGACAATGCCGATGGTAACCAGAAAACCCAGGGTCGAAACCCGCACATATCCCCACGATGTCGCTTCCCGGATAACCATTGACTCTGTAAAAATAACCAGTACTACCATGAACAGGAACGGGACTGTCAGGCCGGACATAAAACGCAACGTCTCCAGCCATTTCCGTCCTTTGGACAAATATACCCCTAATGAGATATAGCTGACGCCGAAAAGAGAATACCCGGCGGTAGTGATCCAGCTTAACGCGAGTATCCCGCATTTCCGGTTCAACGCAAATGCGTAACCGGATATCAGCAACCCAATCAGCGCAACTTGGATAAACATCAACCACCGTTGTTTATCGACAGAAACCACATAACTTCCCGCGATCAAAGAAAGGGAATAAAGGAACGCTCCCAATACCAGGATCCTGATAATCGGCACAGAAAGCAGATATTTAGGCAGAAAAAACTTAATAATTACCGGTAGTCCGAAACTGACACAACAAATCAGGATCAACATCACTAGCGCGGCAACCCGCAAAGCGCCGAGAAAAAGTCCGCTGGGATTAGACACATCTTTTTTAACCGCGAACCGCTCCAGCATCTTCGGATACAGAACACTTGCGACGGAACCAGGAACCACACTAATGAGGTTATTGATCATAATGCCTAATGAATAGTATCCCAGAACAGTTATTCCCAGGCTTGAGACTATTATCCAACGGTCGATGCTGACGAAAACGATATCCAGCACGCCCATGAATATCAATGGTATACCCACGATGAAAGACTGGCGAACGACGGCAAGATCAATGTGAAAAAGATACCTCAGTTTCAGCTTAACAAACCAGTACGCGATCGTACAAAGGTGTGCGACAGCAAGACCAACCAATCCCCCCAATAGCCGGTCAGTGAATAAAAAAGCCAGAGATATCACAAAAAAAGCCGAACACGTGGAAAGCATGAAAATACCACGACTTACGAGCGCAAATAAACTGTTCGCCCTCAGCAGAGAAAATTGGAACGCGAAGATCGCTTGAAAAAAAACAATAACCGCCACAATCCATAAATAGACCATGTACGCCTTCGGCACGAAAAAAGAGCTCGCGAACAATATCGCGGCGGCACCGGCCGCTAAGAAGGAGTTTACCCAGAACACGCTATCACGCATAACCGCGATTTCCTGATGTTTCTCCTGCCCTCGCAGCAAAGGGATTATTTTATTCATTCCATGCAAGATCCCCAGATGCGCGCTCGAACCGTATGCGACAACAACGTTCATAAGATTCCATATCCCCATCTGGGCCGGAGCAAACAATACCGGCAACAAAATTGAGCGCACAAACCCCATACCCTGGGCGGCGATAGTCGCTAAAAGGTACCGGGAAGTGTCTTTGATCGTTTGACTCCGGACACTTTTTGATCGCGTTATATCAATCATCAAATATTAGCTGGCTTTATTCTTGCGGCACACAATATAAAATGTCGGGGACACGAGATGCATCAAGCGGGATTGACTGCGGTCAGTCATACGAATAACACCGACCAAAAAACGTGAAAAACACCGGGAAATAAGATTGCCAATGCCGAATGGAAGGGCGAAAAACGGAAAAAGGAAACTTCCCGCTTCGCATTTCAAGACTTCACAATTCTCTTTCCGAAAAACGTCCGCGTAATACCGCTCGCTGAAAGAATTTTCATAGTGTGGGAAGTCACGGAAACTCTTTTTAAGAATATTCCGGAAAGAACGGTTCCGCCACGCGTTTCGGACAAACCGGGCTGGAAAATAGACCGCGTCCATCAGCGTTTGTGACGATGCTTTTTTAGGAATAACACAATGAATGTGGATACCGCCCGGTTTGAGCAATTTTGTGGTAGCCCGTATCGGCGCGGAGATATCGGTAAAATGCTCAAGAAGGCCAAAGCTCATCACACAGTCAAAAGATCCCGCCGGAAACGAGCTGTTCAATAAATCATCCAGCGCGAACGCACCCCGTGCGTTTTTTGACGCGAAATTATCCCTCGCCAAACGTATCGCTTCGGAAGCGTTGTCCGCACACGTGACATTATACCCGCGCAACGACAAATACAGCGAGGTTCTAGCTCCACCGCATCCGACCTCCAATATCTTCGGATCACTTACGTCGGACAAGTATTTCTTTACGTCTTCATAAACGAACTGGAATTGAACAAAATTAGAAATATTACCCGGTGTTACCAGTCTTTCATCATACGTAGTCGAAAAAGCTTTATAAGAACTATCCCAGTTTTCAATAACATTACCCTTCTGCTTCATCATGAGAACTCCTTCGCTTTAACTAACTTTTTGCTCAATTAATTTCAGCTAGTACCCGATCAACCAACTCGCGTGACGCCGTACCGTCCGTATTCGTAAACTCGGAGCTCAAATACGACTCACGGGCTTCAGTCCGGCCGTTATCTAGGGCGCACACTGCCCTCACCACACTCTCCCAATCATTCCCCGCCGGAAGTTCGACCGCTAAACCCTGTTCGCATGCCTTCTTCAGGATCGGAACTTCGTTAACGGATACCAGAAAGCCCACCGGAATACCGAGTATGATGAATTCCAGCGAAAGCATGGATTCAAAAGAAATGAAGAAATCCACCCGATTTTTTATCTGCTCAAAGTCAATCCGCTCAATAACCTCAAAATCAATCCCCATTCGCTTCGCCGTTACCGAAATCTCCCGGATATCCGTATCAGATTCATCCGGATGCGGTTTAAACAACAATTTTACCGGCATTCTACGGCAACAGATAAAGTGCAATAGATCACCAATCCTCCGCATCTTTATTTCTTTTACAAAAGGCGAGTACCCATTCTTCGTGCTGGGCTGGGAACCAAAAATAATCGTAAACGGCGCGGCGCCCCCCCTCAACACGCCGGTCTTCCCCCGTATCCTGAACAAATTATCAAAACGAGGGCACCCCAGAACCGTCAGCATTTCTTCACGCAGATTAAACGTGTGCATAAGAATCTCTTTCTGCTGCGCGCTGAATACGAACTTTCTGCCCGCTACCGGATATTTCTCCTCATAACATTCCAGATCGATGAATCCAAACGGGACATGATATGTCGGTATCCCCGCCTTCTTCGCCGTCAAAAACACAGCCCTAGCCCGGCCATCGGCATTATCCGCGGCCAAAACCGCACGGGGACGCTCGACCGAGATAAATGAATACGCTGAATCGATAAAAAACAACGCGCGCAATAATTGCGCACGAATCTCTTTTATGAAAACGTACAACTCGGCGTACAGATCTTTGGGCAGAAAAACGCTCTCTTGAAGGACACGATCCAGCCACTTACGACTACGAGAATACTCAACCAGTAATCCTCCTGACGCACCCGCGCGGAAGAAATCCTCAATATAGGCAACGTTATGACAGTGGTCGAAATTCGGGGGGAATCCATGCGCGGCAACCCGCGTTGTCAACACTCCCGTTAACCGAGCCCGCTCTCTCAGGATATCCATCGCATCGATGAACGCCCCCGCCTGCCTGCGTTCAAACGCAACAAAAACCGTCTTCCCTGTCCTGGCTTTCCGCTTTTTCTCGCGAAAAAACGCAATCACAGACAGACTAACTGCCTGCAGTATCTTGATGTACTCTTTAAGAACATTGCGCGCGTCCAACAGGACCGACTTACCACTCCCGCGCCTGCCGTAGTACGGAGATGAAGATATCCAATCCCGTACTGCCAATCCCGTAACAAGCACATCCAATATGCATATGCCCCGATACGCAAACTTGCTGTCCGAGAAAAACCGATCTTTCAAATACGCGCACCAGTAATCCAGCCGTTCATTGGAACGCTTTATTCGCTCCGTATAATCATGGATCAGATTCTCCTCGTTCAACAACATCGTTCGAACCTCAACTCTGTCGAAAGCCCCGAAACGACGCATCCCGGTCACAATAAAGACGGCGCAAAGTCTGTTCGGACCTCTGCTCCAAACGGCGATAATAATTATTCAGAAGACGCTTGTTCGCGTCGTGAAGGTAGCGATAATACTCCTCATCGCTCAAGCGTGTGAAATTAACCGCCATCAGATCGGAATTCGTATGTTTATTCTCATAGAAATCGGCGCAATCTTTCAACAATCCTTCCTTGATCGCGTAATAATACAGCGGCGATCCAGGATACGGCGTTACCGGCCGTATCGTCCGTAGCTGGGACCCATCATCGTATTTCAGCAGGAACTCGACGCCTTTATTCAAGGTATCGGCATTCTCACCAATATTCCCAAAGATGACGTTAAACCCCGGACTGATCCCGGCTTTAATCGTCGCTTCGATCCCTTTGATGATCTGATTCTCAGTCAGGCATTTGTTCATATTCTGGAGTGTCTGATCGTCCAACGCCTCGATCCCGTAATTGATAAAAACGCAACCCGCTTTCTTCATAAGCCCAAGCACATCGGGCTGGGCATAATTAAGCCGCCCGTTACAATCCCATTTTATCCGTAAATCAGCTTTTAAAAAGTCTTCGCAGATACTAACCGTCCGGGGGATAGATGACATGAGAAGCTCGTCACCAAATGCGATATATGTGATGCCGTACGTCTTTTTCAGAAAAGTTATTTCGTCGATGATCGACGCATTACTGCGCGGGCGAAATCCCGGATCCATTCGATAACAGAAATTACACTTGAAGGTACAGCCTCTTCCCGACAATATCGGCATGACAAAATCATTATTCTTCACATGGGGCATGCGCAAAAGGCGGTAATGCTCGACCGGAAACAGGTGATACGCCGGAAAAGGCAGGCTATCGATATCTTTGATTAACGGGCGATCCGGCGTAATTACGGTTTTTCCATCTTTCATGAACGCGAGGCCGGCAATATCATCAAAACGTCCGTGGCCCTCAAGCGCCGCCATCAATTCAACGACCGTGACTTCTCCTTCTCCCCGCACAATGACGTCGGCGGAAGTCTTTTTCAGGAAATACTCCGGCTCCGGAGTCGGCCCGTGCCCACCGATGGCATAAAAAGGCCGCTGCTTTGACGTGTTGATCGCCTGAGACAGCTTTAAAAGCTTGCGATACTGGTAATACCCGGCTATCACGCTTACGCCGACGACATCGAATCTGTTGGCATCGAGGAACCGTGTCAGGTGCTCATCGGGATAATGATGGACATCCTGGTTATAGATAACAACCTCATCTCCGCGTTTTTCCAATACAGCCGCTATCGACGCCAGCCCCTGAGGGAACCAGTTGATGTAGGAATCGTTATCGTAAACAACTAATAGAACTTTCATCGCTGACCTTTCGCGCCCGCTCCCGGCGTCCTAATCATCCGTGCCCGTGCCATTAACTGTATGACGGAGTTTCCATTCCCCGTTGACATTCTTCCATAGATGCGGGGAACGAAACTTGTCGCACAGCTCATGAAAACGCTCCTGCGGCATCTCAATGTAATCCATAAACTCCTTGAAATACTTTTTCGGGAATTCTCCGTCGAAACGTTTAACCAGCGCTTGTCCTTCCTCGCGGGTTATATGTTTATTGCGTATTTCCTGGGAAGCATCGGACGTAGTACGGCCGATGCCGAATTTAATGAACGTCGTGTAATAATGGAACCCGTCGGTCTTGTCATCCAGGCTGTTGTATTTGCTATATGTCCCTTCGGTCCGTTCAGGATTTGCCTGGAACGCGGTATGTTCCACGGAATAATAATAACTTTCCTGCGGAGTCCATTTCAGGTAATACCCGAGATACTGGACTTCAATGTTGGATTTGATGAGGCTTTTATGGTCTGCCGGCAGATACGCCATCAAATCCGCCAGCTCAACGTTATACTTCTCTTTCAATTCCCTCACACTAACGCCGCCAAGATAGACTTCATCCAGGTTATTCATGGTATAAAATGACTTATCGCGTAACGAGCTGGCATTATCCGCGATCGGATTGCCGTATTCCGCCTCATTCTCTCCGTAGAATACCAACGGAACGTCGTACTGTAAGGCGATTTTCGGCGCCAGATTTTTCTGGCCCAGAATAAATGTCTGAAACGGATGCATGATCTTCTCAATGGACAGCCTGGTCAAAAGGCGCATTACCCTGCCATTCTGCTTAAAAGAAATGTTATCGAACCCGCCGATCTCGATCCAATTGCGGAAATTTTTCAGCCCGATATCCGTATAAAGAATCGGCGGCCAGGTTACCGTCAACGGATGCATGCCATACTTGTATTTCAACACATGCGCAGCATATACACTGTCCTTTCCACCACTCCCCGGGAGAATACAGTCATACCGACCATCTTTGCGGCGGTGCTTATCCAACAACCGCAAAAGTTCGTTCTCACGCGTCTTCCAATCGATAGTCTCTTTATGTTCGGCGAAACGGCAGGCGTCACAAATCCCTTCCGCGTCAAATCGTAGCGCAGTGTGTTTTTTATCCGGCGTATGGCGAAACTCGACACTCGAAGCTGGTCGCTGATTCGACATAACGCACTTTTTGCAAAAAATAACTTCACTGGGTAATCCGTATTTAGCTTCCAAATTAACCTTGCTCATTTCTTCTCCTATGCCCTTTCGATGATTTTTTGAAAATTACGATATATGGCCATTCCCGCACCAGCGCTCTTTTCCGGATGGAACTGGCACGCAAAAACATTGTCTTTTTTGAATGCAGAGCAGAATCCGATCCCTTCATATGTCGAAGTTGCGAGAACGCATTCCTGCAACAATGGCTGGACGTAAAACGAGTGGACAAAATACATAAACTCCCCGTCTGATACCCCGGACAGTTCTGTTCCGTTCCAACCGGTGGCGCCCCGCGCCGAATAAATACTATTCCAGCCGACCTGCGGTACTTTCAGCGCCTTCCCCGGGCGGGAGAACTTCACGACCCGGCCCGGGAATATACCCAAGCCTTTTTGCAGACCGAATTCCTCGCTTTCAGAAAACAGTATCTGGAAACCAAGGCATATCCCCATAAAAGGTTTGCCGCTTTTAATAAAATCAGCGATTACCGCGCATAACTCCCCGCGCTCCAGCACCGCCATAGCATCCCCGAATGCGCCTACACCGGGGACAATCAGCGCACCGGCACGCATAATCTTTCCCTTATCGCACGTAACATCGGCCTCCAACCCCGCGAAACGACACGCCTGTCGCACGCTGAACAAATTCCCCATCCCGTAATCAAGTATCGCGATTGGCGGCGTTTTCATAAAACTATCCGACCTTCCCAAGGGAAACCGAATGGCGGCAATTGATCCCGCGCGCAACAAGATACGACTTCAGATCGCACAGATTGACGGGCGAGATCTTGGAGAAACTCTTTCCGCTTTTAAGATACTCCATGTTCCCTTCCCCTGTAAGGTTCGGAACTGTTCCCGGGAACCGTTTAAGGCGGTCATAATGCAACACGGAGGCAAGAGTTACTGCGTCGGCATGCCCGGCGGTAATCACGTGTTCAACATCCTGCAAAGATCCGCATCCCCCGCCGGAGATCACGGGTATCGCGACCGCATCGCTCACCATCTTTGTCAATTCGACATCATAGCCTTTTCCGGTTCCGTCGCGATCGACTGACGTCAGCAATATCTCCCCCGCGCCAAGTTCTTCAACGCGTTTCGCCCACTCCAGGACTTCGACTCCCGTAAACTCCCTACCATTATCCGTATACGCAAGATATCTGCCGTCCGCCTGTTTAATGGTTTCGATAGAGATCAAGATGGTGGATGAACCGAACTTGCGCGCGGCCTCGCTGATCATCTTGGGGTTTTTGATCGCCTCGGTATTCAACGAAACCTTATCCGCCCCTACCCGCAACACCTGAGCGATATCCTCGATTGTCCGTAAACCGCCGCCAACAATAAGTGGGATATACGTCTCCCGCGCGATCCGGCTAATAATGCCATGCAGGCTATTACGGCCAAAAAGGCTCGCGACAACATCCATATAGAGCAGTTCGTCAGCCCCACACTCATAATAATACGCGGCAAATTCTTCCGGCTTGCCCAGAACCCTGAGCCCCTCCAAATGGATACCTTTGACCAAGTCAGCCCCTTTGATATCCAGACGCGGAATAATCCGTATGTTTTTCGACATATACCTACCGTTTATGTTTTGACTTCAAAAATTCGGCGACATCGAAATCATATCGCGAGTCGATGTCAACCGAACGTTCTTTCGGCATTATGTAGGCCGTTGTTCCCACACCGAAGAAGTTCTTCTGCTTTTTCAGATATTGACAATCAGCCGCATAGATCGCTCCGTTCAGACGGTAAAAAACCGGAAGTTTCTGTCTGTTACTGCAGGCGACATCCCGTCTCACGAAATCTTTCATGGAATAGTCTTTGGGAAGCGTATTGCACCATAACGGACTATGTTCCGTCACACACACCGAAACAACCGCTTTCGCCCGCCGGGCAAAAAACCATCTGAGACTCGCATCGATATCACCCGTAGTCCGTAACGGCGACGTCGGCTGAAGGAGCATGACCACATCGAAAAATTCCCCACTCTTTTCAAACCGTAACAGGGCGTCGAGAACCACCGCCACGCTTGTTGCCGTATCGCTCGCCAATTTCGCAGGCCGCAGAAAAGGAACATCAGCGCTATACCGACGGGCAATAGCAGCGATAGCGGCACTTTCCGTGCTGACAACCACCTTGTCGATATACGCGCTACGAACTGCCTGGCCGATCGACCACGCGACTAACGGCTTTCCGCAAAAAAGGCGCGTATTCTTCCCGGGCAAACCCTTGCTTCCGCCGCGCGCCGGGATCACCGCGATGATCTTTTTTTGTTTATACACGCCCGCCTCGCATATCCACGAACTTTTTCTTCAGGTCAATGGCATCCCAATCGACGCGGGAAAGCGCCTTCAATATCCTGCGGGAAGCGTACCCCCCGCCGTACGGATTCTTGACGTTCCGGCACGCCGCGCGAAAACCCGGAGAAAAGGCTTTTTCCATCGCTTTGATTATGGCGGCTTTCGCGGGCTTACAGTCAATGACGCTTTTCGCCCGTATCCGCCCTGACTGACGGTCGCCGATATTCACCGACGGTATCCCAAGGGACGGCGCCTCGATTATGCCGCTACTGGAATTCCCGATCACGGCATCCACGTGTTTCATGGCAGAAAGATAACGTAATTGCCCCAGTGAGGCGAAGGCTTTCGCCTTTTCCGGATTCCGGCTAACGTATTCGTCTATGGACGCGCGGATCGGCTTCCCTTCAGTATCGGCGTTAGGATAGGTAAAAACGGCGTTTAACCCGGAAAAATGGTCCAGGGCCGCCAACAGCATGGCAAACTGCCCTTTAGCGGTATCCTTCTCCAGCGTCACCGGATGGAACGTCACCAGTACCGATCGTTCCCCCAGGCGAAAACCCAGCCCTTTTTCCAGCGCCGGCTTCGCCAGCAGTTTTAATTCGCGTATATTATCGATCCCGGTCGCGCCGACGTTGAACACCCGTTTCGGATCCTCACCCAGCTGTATAACCCTCCGCCGGTACTCTTCGGTCGACGTAAAATGCAGGAAACTCATCTTGGTTATCGCGTGGCGGATAGCTTCATCGATCAGGCCGTACGTAGCCTCGCCGCCGTTGATATGGGCAATGGGTATCCGGGCAATGAGGGCCGCGATCGCCGCCGACAGCGCCTCATACCGGTCTCCCAGTATGATGAGCAGTTCCGGTCTCAGCCGGTGTAGCGCCTCGCCGTACCCGATCAACCCCAGCCCCGCCGACCGGGAGACGCCGGTAACCGAATCGGAGCCGGCCAGCATCTTCACTTTTTCTGATATCGTAAAACCGTCGTTCTCTATCTCCCGGTAGGTCGAGCCGAATTCCGGTGACAGGTGCATCCCGGACACCAGTAGCTGGAGCACATACCGTTTGTCCTTCTTTATCCCGGTAAGCAGCGGCTTCAAAAGTCCGTATTCGGCGCGCGTCCCGGTAAAGACGCAGATCCGTTTTTTCATCGTATCCCCTTCAGCAACATGAACGCTTCGGCCGACGCGCACCCCGCGGCGGCGCCGCGGAACGCGGCAAGCGAACGGATATTTTTTACGCTCCGGGGAAACGGATGCGGGCGCATCTCGCCGCGATATATCGCCATGATCCGCAGTTTCTTCCCGAGATAGGCGGAGATATCGACGAAGTAATTCGGGATGAACGCGTCTTCCTTCATGCTGGGGGCGAATTCCGTCTCGCTGACCGTTTCCATCATCAGGACAGTTTTGATCGAAGGCGCGCGGAACGCCTTAAGGCAGCTGTACGCGGCCTGAAAAAAATAACGGTGGTCGGAATGCACATCCCCGTGGAAAGGCAGGTACACCGTATCGGGTTTCACGCGATTGACCACCGCCGCGATCTTGCCGACGAGTTCGCCGACCGGCACCGTATCCACTCCCCGGGCGGGAAGGTTGAGGCGGAAGACATCCGCGAACCCGTAGGCCTTCGCCGCTCTGGCAATCTCCCCTTCCCTGCGCCGTATCACCGGGGATCGGGGACCGAGCGCCTTCAACTCATCAGTAGCGATTAGCCAGTATAAGCGGTCGCCGCCCGCCTTATGCTTGAGCAATGCCCCGCCGCACCCGAGCGTCTCATCATCGGGATGGACCGCCATCACCAGGATCTTTTTCATGATAAGTATTCCCCCCTCCGCGGCAGCGCCGTGAACCCGTGCTCCGTCAAAAGCACCGCGCCGTCATGGCATTTCACCAGGATACGCCGCCCGGATACCGACAGTACTTTGCCGGGTTCGGCATTTTCGATCGCGCATTTCTTTTCAACGACCCGCCAGACCTTCGCCTCTTCGCCGTTATATACCGCGCTCGCGCCGGGATACGGCCGCGCCAGCGCCCGGACCAGGTTGTAGATCGCCCGGCTGGCCATCCGGAAATCTATCCTGCCGTCAGCGGCAGTACGCTTGCGCCAGTAATTCGCCTTAGCATCGTCCTGCGGAATACCGGTAGACATCCCTCTTTCCAGCCGGGGCAGGAAAACCTCTACCTGCCGAAGAGCGGTATCGGTCACTTTCCGGTACAGGGTCCGCGCGTCATCGTGATAGGCGATGCGGATATCTTTCTGGCTCAGGATCGCCCCGTTATCGACCCCGTTGCCGATGAAAAAGAACGTGGAAGCGGTCTTCTTCATCCCGAGCGCCAGCGCCCAGATCAGCGGATGCCGGCCCCGGTTGCGGGGAAGCCGGGCAGGATGAAAACCAATGACACCCCGGGAAGGGATGCTCAGCAACGGCGCCTTCAGTAACTGCGAAAAACCGAAACAGAAGATGATATCGGGCCGCTTATCGCGGATCCAGGACAGGTTCCGCTCATCATTGATATCCTTCACATGCCGGCAGGGTATACGATGCTGCCGGCAAACCGCGGAAAGATCGGCGAAATCGGAATTGAAGCGGGAACGTTTCGGCGTCAAGACACCGGCCACATCCGCTTTTAAAAGGAACAGCTTCTTGAGGACTTCCCGGCTGAACTCTACCGACCCGATATACACGATCCTCATAGACTGACTATCTCGTCTCCGCGGAAAGCCCGAGGAGCTTTTTTCCCCAGTACCTTGTCCCAGCGCAGAGGGCTTATCCCCGTCCCGGGCCGCTTGATCGTCAGATTTGATTCCGTAAAAAGCTCCCCTTCCGCGATATCGCGCGCGGCCACGATGCTTTTGCGCACCGCCGGCATATTCGCGGCTTCAGACCGGGAAGGGCGTTTTACCCCGTTCCCTTCCGCCATCTCCACATTGCGGATAGCGCGAACCATCCGTTTCAACGCATCCGGGTCCAGAGACGCTTTGTGGTCGGGCCCGCGCAGAGCGGTATCCAGCGTAAAATGTTTTTCGATGACGCGCGCCCCCCGGGCGACGGCAGCGACGGGTATCTCGATGCCTTCGGTATGGTCGGAATACCCCACGGCCAGGCCGAACGCGGCGCGCATCGTATCCATCGCCGACAGGTTAACATCGACGCACGGAGTCGGGTACTCCGTGTTGCAATGCAGGAGGATGATATCCCCGTGCCGCGTCCCGCTACCCGTCAGGATGGCGAGCGCGTCCCCGATCTCTTTCAACGTCGCCATGCCGGTCGACATGATGACCTTCTTTTTCAGGGCGCCGATCCGGCGCAGGTACGGCACGTTGGTTATTTCCCCGGAAGGTATCTTGAATATCTTCAACCCCAGCCGTGCCAGCATGTCGATGCTTTCCAGGTCGAAGGGTGAAGAAAGGAAAACTATCCTTTTCCTCCGGCAATAGCGCATCAATTCCGCCTGGCCATCCGGCCCCAGCTGGAGCCTGCGCAGCATCGCCAGCTGGCTCTCGCCGCGGGCGGTAGTCGCTTTCTGGTAACGGGCTTTCGGCGCGTACCGTGAGACCAGCGCGTCGGCGTTGAACGCCTGGAACTTCACCGCGTCGGCGCCGGCATCCACGGCCACGTCCACCATCTTTTTCGCGCGCGCCAGGGAGCCGTTGTGATTGACCCCCGCCTCGGCGATGATAAAGACCTTATCCATTCTTTTTTCTTTCCCGGCACGGATTGCCGTACGCGACGACCCCGCTCGGAATATCTTTTATGACCACGCTACCCGCGCCGATGACCGTCCTCTCCCCGATCCGCACCCCGTGGATAAGGACACTGCCCGAGCCGATATGGGAAAACTGCCCGACAGCCGCCCCGCCGCTGAGCACGGCACCCGGGGAAATATGGACAAAATCGCCGACCGCGCAATCATGCTCGACGATCGCGCCGGTATTGATGATACACTGGTCCCCGATCCGCGCGCCTGCGTTAATAATCGCTCTGCATGCGATAAAGTTCCCTTCGCCGAGCGCCGCATTACGGGACACCGAAGCCAAAGGATGTATCAAAGTTGGAAAAATGAACCCGACTTTCCAAGCGGCACCGTACAGCTTAACACGCAACGCAGTATCGCCCACGCTCCCGACGGAAATAAAACAATGTGTGATGCCCTTCTTGAATAACATTGGCAAATCGGCGTCAGTCCCAACAACCGGAACGCCGGACACTTTCTCGCCAACACGGTTTTTTACATCAATGATCCCAGCGACAACATACTGTTGGGACTTCAGTAATACATCGAGAACCACCTTGCAATGCCCGCCGGCGCCGATCAGCAATATTTTCCTCATGGCTGAATCTCGAATTTTTTCAGGGCTTCCTGAAGGGCTTCAAATTGTCCGATATCAACCCACGATTTCTCCGACACCGGATACACCCCGATCCGCTTGCCCATTTTCAGATAGTCATTGATCAGGTCGGTCATATTATACGGCCGGCTCACAGGAATATCCGAAAGCACGGACTTGTCCATGACATACATCCCCGTATTGACAAAGAAATCGAATTCCGGTTTTTCCCGGATGGCCTTGAGCGTTCCCCCGTTCTCTATTTCGCAAACGCCATAGGGAATCGTGAAGTTTTTCATTGAACTGACCAACGTGATCTTATTCTTCTGTTGCTGGTGAAACTGGAATATATCCCCATAATCCGCTTCAATCAGGATATCGCAATTGCTTAGGAAAAACGGTTTCGTAATGCGGTTCTTGAGGAAATGCAGGCTTCCCGCGGTACCCAGAGGTGACTTCTCCTCAATATATGAAATCCCGTATTGATGCTCAAAATCATTGAAATACGCCTTGATAATGTTCGATTTGTAGTTGAGCGAAAGAAAGAACTCCTTACAGCCATGCTCAAAAAACCGTCCGATGATCACCTCAATGATCGGTTTGTCCCCAATCGGCATGAGCGGTTTAGGAAGGATCTTCGTAAAAGGAGCCAACCTTGACCCTTCGCCTCCGGCCATAATTACTACCGGTATATTCAATTTCTTCCGTTTCTTTGATTTCGTTTCAAAGAGATCAACCCACCACACGGCGGAAACCACCTTCTTAGTACCGTCGATAACCGGCAAACACTCCAGCATCTGCTTTACCATTATCTGCTTTGCCCTTCCCCTGTCAAAATCAAGGTCAAGGCAGATCGGCGTGACGTTCATCACACGGGAAACGCTCTCAGTCAACACCTTCCCTTTGAGTATCCATCTCCGGATATCTCCGTCAGTCACTGTTCCCAGCAACACATCGCAATCGTCCACCACAAACAAAGTTTTTTCGCCAAGTGCGTCCATCTGCTTGAGAGCCTGCTTGATGGTATGCCCGGACCTGATGAATATCTTTCTAACTTTTTCCATCGCTCAACCCTTTACTGCCAAACTGGAAATGGCCGTCGTAATTTTCCGTATTTGGCTCTCCCGCAAGTTTGTGCTACAAGGAAGATTCAAAACCCTTTTCCAGAACCACGGGGCCTTCTCGATCCTATACGTCTGATTCCCGCGATAGGGTCGTTGTAAATGGTTCAAGTACCACACCGGCCTCGATTGGATGCCTTTATCGGTTAAACGGCACATGAGTTGCTCCCGATTCATCCCAAATTCTTTTTTCTCCACCAGTAATGAATAGAACCAGTAGTTAGGAAAAGTCCCTGCCGGAACACCCAATAATTTTACTCCCCGCACGGGATCAAGAAGCGCGCGATACGACGTATAGTTCTTCTTTTTTATCCGGATGAATTTCCGCAATTGTTCGATCTGCGCCAGGCCCAACGCGGCCTGCAGGTTGGTAAGGCGAAAATTATATCCGATTTCATTGTGGATATAATTCACGCCGTCATCTTTCGCCTGTTCGGTCAGATACCGTGCTTTTTTACCGGTTGCCGCATTATCGGTCACGATCATCCCGCCGCCGCCGGTAGTGATTATCTTATTGCCGTTGAATGAAAACACGCCGATATCGCCGATCGTCCCGGCAAATCTATTCTTATAAACACCCGCGGTAAAATACGCTCCCAGGCATTCCGTCGCGTCTTCGATGACTTGGAGCCGATACAACCGGGCGATGCGCATGATTTCAAGCATATCGCAGGGATTACCGAAAATATGCACCGGGATCACAGCTTTGATGATCCTCCCGCTACGCTTATTTCGCAATCCCGCCTTGGTAACAGTGCACTCCGTACGGCAAAACTCCCGTAATTTGACCGGATCGATGTTCATGTAATCGTCGCAATCCATGAAAACCGGTTCAGCGCCGCAATATTTCACCGCGTTCACGGGAGCGATAAAGGTCAACGTGGGAACGATCACTTCATCATCCCTTCCCACGCCGGAAAGCGCGAGGGCGATCTGCAACCCGGAGGTCCCGTTTACGCAGGCGACGGCATATTTTGATCCGGTATACCGGCACACCGCGTCCTCAAATCGCCGCACGAAATTCCCCGCCGAAGAAACCCAGTTCGTATCGATGCATTTCTTCACATACTGCAGTTCCCGGCCGTTCAGATTGGGGACAGAAAGAGGGATCAGCATGGGATCATTTAAACGTTATAGATATCTGCTTTATACTTCGCGGCATTTCCTTCGAACCAGGCGACTGTCTTTTTAAGGCCTTCCTCAAGGCGGTATCCGGGCACCCATTTCAAGAGCTTCTTAGCCTTGGAATTATCCGCCAACAGCCGGTTCACTTCGCTTTTCGCCGGCCTTTTCCTCGCCGCGTCATCCTGAATCGTGACGTTCCTCCCCATGACGCGCGCGATCAGATAGACGAGGTCACGAATGGAGATCTCGCTTTTGGTGCCGAGATTAATGACTTCCCCTATGCTGTTCTTCGACTCGCCCGCCTTGATGAATCCCTCAACCGTATCTTCCACATACGTGAGGTCTCTGGTAGGATGAAGCGCTCCGAGCTTGATCATCTTACCGCCCGCCAGAATCTGGGTAATGATCGTCGGAATCACTGCCCGCGCTGACTGCCGGGGGCCGAACGTATTGAACGGCCGGACGATGGCAACCGGAAGGTCGAATGAACGATGAAACGATATTCCGAGGAAATCGGCCGCGGACTTGCTTGCGGCATACGGAGACTGGGGATTGATGGGATGCGATTCAGTAATCGGAACAAATTGCGCGGTGCCATACGTTTCGCTCGTGGAGGTAAGTACGGTTTTCTTAACTCCGAAGTCGCGCGCCGCCTGCAGAATGTTCAAGGTACCTTTGATATTCGTATCGACATATGCTTCCGGGGAATGATATGAGTACGGGATCCCGATCAAAGCGGCGAGATGAAAAACGATATCCACGTCCCGCATGGCGTACCGGACGATATCAGCGTCCCGTATATCACCGGAAATTACTTCTATCCGCGGTTTGCACGCTGACGAATCAAGCCATCCCCAGGAATTACGGGAGTTATAATGAACAAAAGCTTTTACGTCATATCCCCGGGAGGATAATTTTTCAGTGAGGTGACTTCCAATAAAACCGCCGGCGCCTGTCACGAGGACTTTTCTTTTCATACACGTCTCTTTCCGTTATTTAAAAGAAATGCTCTCCGTTTCTTTGTCGATCATCGTCCTGATCATCCCCGCAAAATCAACTTCGGGCCTCCAACCCGTGGCCCGCCTCAACTTTCCCGGATTACCGACCCGCAGAAAACTCTGTTTGGACACGATCCGGCGATCCTCGCGGACGTACAGTTCCCAATCCAGATCGAGGTACGTAAAAACCGTTTGAACAAACTCAAGGACGGTATGCGCTTTTCCTGTGGCGACGACAAAATCATCAGGAACCCGGTTCTTAAGGATCAGATGCATCGCCCGCACATAATCCGGGGCATATCCCCAATCGATCACCGCGCCCAGATCGCCCAGTACCAGCCTTTTTTGCCTGCCCCGTTTTATGTCAATAGCCCCCCGGATGATCTTCTGGGAGACAAAATCCCCACCCCGCAACGCGGATTCGTGGTTATACAGGATCCCCGATGACGCGAAGATCCCGTACCGGGACCGGTAAAATTTGCACAACGCGAGTCCTGCCGCCTTGGTAATCCCGTAGATGCAACCGGGATTAATGGGCGTATTTTCATCCTGGATCTTTTGTTTTGTCTCGCCGAAGATATGCGACGACGCGGCGTAAAAAAGACGCGCCGACGGACAAAAGTTCCGTATGGCCTCAAGAAAATTCATTAAACCGGAAACATGCACCGCATAGCTACGGCGGAGCAGTTCCACATTCTTGTTCGGCAGGCTTTCCGCCGAATGATGAAAAGCCGCCAGATAATAGATTTCTGCGGGACGGTATTTTCTGATAAGGTCGGCAACCTCATCGAATTTCAGGATATCTTGTTTCCTGAATACGATGCCGCGGGGGCACCGGGCCGCGCTCCGATCGATCCCAATGACCGAATAACCGCGTTCGCGCAGTAACTCGGAAAGGAACCGGCCATCCTGGCCGTTGGAACCGACAATGATCGCCCGCTTCATGATTTCACGATCCGGGGAAACGGCAACGGAAATAACAATCTGCCGCCGCTTTTCAAAAAACTTTTTTCCCGCGAAACGATAGTATCTTTAAAATGCCATGGTAAAACCATAAAATAATCCGGATGCAGGGCTTTCGCCTCCCGCTCGGAAACGATCGGGATCAGGGTGCCTGGGGTATACGCGCCGAATTTCTCCGGATTGACCTCGGCGATACACGGCAGGTCCGCGGGGCCGAACCCGCAATACTGCAGGATAACATTACCTTTAGTGGAAGCCCCGTAACCCAGCACCGTCTTCCCGCTTTTATTCAGCCGCTGGATCTGCGACCGAAACCGCTTCCGATGTTCCGCCACCCGCCGCCGGAAAGCCCGGTACGGCGCAAGCGTATGCAAACCCGCCTTTTCTTCCGATTTCAAAATACGCGCGACAAGGTTCTCCGCTTCGCGATACGCCGAGCATTTCTTCGCGACCATGACGGAGAAACTTCCCCCGTTGATCTGATTGAATTCCACATCGATGATCTTGAAGCCGATCCTGTCGGCCATCCACTTGATCTGTTTAAGGCGGTAATACTCCAGATGCTCATGGCAGACCGTATCGTATGAATTCATCGCAAGCATCGTCGGCATATAGCTCTGCTCAAAGACCCACACGCCGTCGTCAGCTAACAGGTCATAGACCTGCCGCATGAAAGAAAGCGGGGATTCCAGGTCGTAAAACATCGCGATCGAAGTAATGACCTTCGCTTTCCTCGGGCCGATATGAGCCTGCAATGTCTTCTTATTGAAAAAACCGGTGATCAGGCGGATATGCGGCGGATAATAGCGGCGCATTTTCTCGCCGAGCGGATCGATGCCGAAGAGACGGAGTTTTCCGGCGGGATAACTTTGCAACAGGGTACTATCATTGCTACCGACATCGATTACCACGTCTCCCTGGTTGAGGGAAACTTGCCGGAGTATCGTTCCGACTTTCCGGCGCAGATGCTCGACCATTGACCGGTTCAGGCCCGAACGATAGCCATATGTCTCGCCATACAACTCCCCGGGATTGTAAATATCCCTGATCTGAACCAGCCCGCAATTCTTCCCGCCGCGGTCTTCCTGGCATTTTATCAATCGTAAAGGCCCTTTACCGACCGCGCAATCCGTTGTCCGGGGAAAAACTCCGGTCAGCGACTGCATCCCGAGATCTAGGATAGGTACGAGCTTCTTATTACCACAAATCAGGCACTTCTTTACTTCTTTAAACATTGTCCGGACCTTTTGTTAAATGATCATCCGAAAAATAGGCAAACTTTTTCTGTTTACATATCCGTATCCCTTCGCCAGGAGGTTCGATACCGGCAACTTTCAGATCATAGTCGACCATGATCTTCACGAGGCTGTCGAATTTCACCGCGGGCTGCCAGCGAAGCTGTTTCTTTGCCTTCGCGATGTCCGCCCGCAGGCAATCAACTTCCGTAGGCCGGAAATAACGCGGATCGATCTCAATCACACCGTCGCCTTTCTTCAGGGATGATATCCCTTTCAGGCAAGGATTCAACGAATCAACGACCCCCCGGGCCTTGCCCCCTGTACCACGCCAGGCGATACCAATCCCCGCGTATGAAAACGCGTGGTCAACGAACTCCTTGACGGAATGAGCTTCGCCCGTGCCAACGGCATAGTCATCGGGTTTACGCTGCTGGAGCATCAACCACATCATCTCGACATACTCCGGTGCGAAGCCCCAATCCCGCTTCGCGTCAAGATTGCCCAAATAGAGTTTTTTCTGTCTACCCGCCACGATAGCGGCAAGGGCGCGCGTAATCTTGCGGGTAACGAATGTTTCGCCACGGCGGGGGCTTTCATGATTAAAAAGGATCCCGTTGCAGGCGAACAAACCGTACCCCTCACGATAATTCTTGACCATCCAATAGGCGTAACATTTTGCGCACGCGTACGGACTTTGAGGCTGGAAAGCGGTGGATTCCGACTGCGGAGCCTTGGCCGCGCCGAACATCTCGCTCGAAGATGCCTGGTAAAACTTTATTTTCTGGCCACTGCAACGGATAGCCTCCAGAAGCCGGACAGTCCCAAGCGCGGTGACATTCCCGGTATACTCCGGGATATCGAAACTCACCCGCACGTGGCTTTGAGCCGCCAGATGATATATCTCATCCGGTTTGATATTGTAAATGAGATTATTGATCTGTTCAGCGTCGGATAAATCGCCGAAATGAAGGAACAAACGAGCCTTCGGATCATGAGGGTCCGTATAAATATGGTTGATCCGGCCCGTGTTGAATGTACTCGCACGGCGACGTATCCCGTGGACCTCATACCCCTTCGAAAGCAGAAATTCTGCCAGATATGAACCATCTTGCCCGGTTATACCCGTTATAAGAGCCTTCTTCATTATTTACCAACCCCCTTCTTACCCTTCTGCCAAAATTCCATAAAAAAGGCCAACAACACGCCGCACATCAGACTGAGCGCGCCGGCAACCATAATATTTTTCTTCAACCGTAGTATCAAGGATTTTTTAGATATTGTCGGCTGATCGAAAACTTTAAAATCTTTAGCATTGTTAAGTATGATCTTCAACGCATTCCGTTGATCTCTCAGCGAGGAAAGGTTGTTCTCATAGCTAGGCAGGTTATTTTTTAAGAGGATTACTCTCAAGGAAACATCCGGCAGAGAGCTATTAGCAGAAACCGAGAATCCGGCGATTAAACCTCGCGTTTCTTCGATATCAGTTTCGGCGTTTTTAATTTCCGCATCTAATTCCTTCAATCGTTCATTCATGATCACGATTTTCTTCTGATACGCGTCCTGTCCCTGATTGATCAATGGCTCGATGATCGCGTTATTTATCTTAAAAAGATGATCAGGACCGCCGTCCGTTATCGTAATCGTCAAGAAATTAGTGCCAGCCACATCGTTAATCGCGATGCTTTTACTGAGGCTCTCCACGTTCATCGCGAGATCAAATTCTTTAATTATGGACAGAAGCGAATGTTTATTAAAAACTATCGCAACAGCCTCCTCCTTACTGATTATGAAACCATTAACACTCCCCAATTGGACTGTGGCGGTTACTTCATAAACTGGAGGCTTTAAAAAACTACCTCCGGCAGAAACGGCCAAAGAAATGAAAAATACAGCGAGAATAAGTTTCTTTCTCCTGATCAAAACATTGATGTACTCGCGTATGTCGATTTCCGCTTCCGGAATATCTGATTGATTCCCCATTAAGCCTCCTAATCAAATCACTAATTCTGTTATCGTTTATTGGCTCTTCGAAATTACAGACTGCGTTTTAACTCGGAGACATGAAAACGGGTGGAGAAATCACGCTGAATAGTATTGAGATTGGATTATAACCCTCTACAAACAAGCAATTTCCTTCTTTTCGGGCTCGTTCGCTCATAATGTGCCATTCTAACAAAACGGAGGGAAATGTCAAGCCATTTTGGCGGGTTAAACAAGGAACCGGAAGGCACAATTCCGCGTTTGGTGAATAGGGAGCCTATTTTCCACAACTAGTTATCTCTGCTTCACTTACGTTGATTATACACAAAAAACAGGATCAGGGCGGCGGCGAGGGAAACCAGCGTCACCGCGTTGGCCAGGATGATGATCCGGTCGCGGATCATTACCCCGTACACCATCCAGAGGGTGACGCCGGAGGAAAGCTGGACAAGGGTCGCGAGGCTCACGTCCCGGGCGTGCTTGCTCTTGTACATCTTGACGACTTGCGGCACGAACGAGAACGCGGTAAGCGCGGACGCGGCGAGGCCGACGAACTGGCTGATCATGCGTGCATCTCCCCTATTTACTGAACAGCCACTGCCGGTTTTTCATATACCAGGCGATCGTGACGCGCAGGCCTTCGGCGAAGCCGACCTCCGCTTTCCAGCCGAGTTTGCGGACTTTCGCGCAATCGAGGGAATACCGGAAATCATGGCCGGGCCGGTCCTTGACGAATTTGATCAGACTGGCCGGTTTGTCCAGAACATGCAGGATCTCGGTCACCACGTCGATGTTGCGGCGTTCGATACCGCTCCCGATATTGTACGCCTCTCCATCGGCGCCTTTGAGCATGACCGCGCGGATAGCCGAACAACAGTCGCTGACAAAAAGCCACTCCCGGCGGTTGAGCCCTTTAGCGTAGACCGGGAGCTTTTCCCCGCGAAGCGCTTTGCCGATCATCACCGGGATAAGCTTTTCCGGATACTGCCAGGGGCCATAGTTGTTGGACGGGCGCACGGTCACGCAGGGAAAGCCGTACGTGCGATGATACGACTTCACCAGCATATCCGCCGCCGCTTTCGAGGCGGAATACGGGCTATTGGGGGAAAACGGCGATTTCTCGGTGAATGAACCGCGCTTTATCTCGCCGTAGACCTCGTCGGTGGAGATATGCACGAACCGCTTGACCGGCGACTTGAGGCACGCGTCAAGCAGTACCTGGGTGCCTTTGACGTTGGTATCGATGAACGGCGAGGCGTCGTCGATACTGCGGTCGACATGGGTCTCCGCCGCGAAATTCACGACCACCGAAGGCCGGGCCTCGGACAGAGCCGCGCGCACCGCGTTCGCGTCGCTGATATCCGCCTTGCGGAACGCGAACTCTCCCTTAACGGTGTCCAGCCGGGTGAGATCGCCGCAATAGGTAAGATTGTCGATAACGGTAACGTCGTCTCCCGCCATAACAGACTGCCTGACAAATTCACTGCCGATGAATCCGGCGCCGCCGGTTACGAGGATTTTCATATCTGCCCTTTCATATACTCACGCATGCATTCATCCAGAACATCATTGATATGTCTGACTTTGAACCCGCTCTCCTCCAGTTTTTTCGTCGAAAGCACCAGGTTAGTGCGATTGAGTTTCAGGGAACTCAACGGGAGGACGGAATATTCGAACCCCGGATGATACTTCCGGTACACCTTCATCAACCGGGGATAGCGCAGGCCGCCTTTATTGACCACATTATAGATCCCGGTGGCCTTTATCCGCACCAGGTGCTTCAGCGCGCGGAAAAAATCCGGCAGATAGGTCACGGAATTAGGAATATCGATGACCTTGCCGTATCTGACCAGCTTATCGATGATATTCCGGGGCGACGGACAGTTGTCCAACGGGATCCGGATGCGCACCGTCAGCATGGGATACTCACGGCTCAGGTAATCCAGACAGCGTTCGGCATAAACCTTCGAACGGCTGTAATAAAGGTTGTAATAATCCGGGATCAGTTTCTCGTCGATGGGGCGCTGTTTTCCATACTCATATTTAAAGATACACCCACTGCTGATATGCACCAGCCGGACACCGGAGCGCAGACAGGCCTCGGCAAGCATTATCGGCACGAACGTATTGGCCAGGAGCGTATTGTCTTTATCGAGCTCACAATCATCGACATTGCGCGCGCCGGTGTAGCCGACGGCGTTGATCACCACTTCCGGTTTGTACCGGGAGATCTCTTCGATGCAATCGGTGAGTTTAGAAAGGATGCGGCCGGAAACCGGGCAATTGAATGCCTCGCCCAGCTTTGTGCCGATATATCCGTTGCCGATCACCAGAATTTTGGGATTCTTAGCCATGTATTTATTTCTTCCCTTCCTGAGCAAGCGCGCGCAGGTAATCGCCGTACGAATTGGCCATCCCCACACTTAACGCGGCAAGTTGTTTGCGGTTGATATAGCCCATCCGATAGGCGACTTCCTCAATACAGCCGATCTTGAGCCCCTGACGTTCCTCAAACGTCTTAATGAAAAGCGACGCCTCAATGAGCGAATCGCAGGTGCCCATGTCCAACCAGGCATTTCCCCTGCCCATCAAAGTCACGCGCAGTTTTCCTTTACGCAGGTACTCGCGGTTGACGTCGGTGATCTCCAGTTCCCCGCGGCGCGAGGGCTTGAGTTTGCGGGCGACGGAAACAACGCTGTTGTCGTAAAAATAGATCCCGGTCACCGCGTAATTCGAGCGCGGTTTCGCGGGCTTTTCCTCGATGGATACCGCCCGATGGCGGGCGTCGAACTCGATAACGCCGTAGCGCTGGGGATCTTTCACGTAATAGCCAAAGATCGTCGCGCCCGACGGGCGGCGCGCCGCCTGTCGCAGGCACGGCACCAGATCCGGGCCGTTGAACACGTTGTCGCCGAGGATGAGGCAGACACTTTCTTTGGCAATGAATTTCTCGCCGAGCAGGAATGCCTGGGCGATACCGGAAGGGCGGGCCTGCTCCTGATAGGAAAGTTTGATCCCCAGCCGCGAACCGTCGCCGAGCAGATCTTTGAACAGCGGCAGGGATGCCGGCGTGGAAATGACCAGGATGTCGCGGATACCGGCCAGCATCACCGTCGAAAGCGGATAATAGACCATCGGCTTGTCGTACACCGGCAACAACTGTTTGCAGACCGTTTTTGTGATCGGATAGAGCCGTGTCGCTTTACCCCCTGCCAGGATAATGCCTTTCATTCGTCACCTCAAAAAGGTATGCTGATCCCCGCCGCGATCTTCTTTTCCCTGCCCGACTTCAACAACCGGAGGAACGCCGTTCCGCCGAACGATTTCAGACTACGCGAAACATCGACTTCATAGTTCCCGTTCGACCCGGCATCGAAATCGATCCCGAGGCCGCGCCCGAATCTCCAGCCGCCGTAGACGCTGACCACCGGTCCTTTGCGTTTATACGCCACGCCGAAACCGATCCGGAACCTGATACATCCCTCTTTCGGCCGCAAGGACAGGCTTTCCAACTGACAGCGAAATTCCGGCCCGTAATCGCCTTTGCCCAGCGCGTAGGTGAGCCGTTCGCCCGGCGATATCTTCCAGTGGCCGTCCAGGCTGAAACGCCGGCGCGCTCCGCTACCGCGTTTCTCGTATTCGTATACGATCTCCTGGTCGTCGCCCAGCTTCCAGGAATTCCGAAAAACGAGAACCCCGTCTTCCCGGTTGTCGTTCACTATGAACGAAAGGCGGTTGCGTTCATCCGCCTGCCAGCTTCCTCCTAAACGTAGAACCCGGAGATGATCGTTACCGCACCGGTCGCGGGAACTGACGCTGAAAGTCAACGCCGCGCTGTCCGCGGCGATCACCTCGGCATTAAGGGTCTTCACCTGCCCGTCGGAATAACGGATAACCAGCTGGTGATCCCCATTCAGGCTGTAGACGCTCTTTACGGAACGCCGTTCGGGCATTTTACTTCCGGAGCTGTCCTCTAAACCATTCGATGGTCCGTTTCAGGCCGGCCTCCAATTTGACTTGCGCTTTCCAGTTATTGAGATATTTACGCGCCTTTGTCAAATCAGGACGGCGCTGTTTCGGATCGTCCTGCATCTCTTCCTCATAACAGATACGCGACGTCGATCCGGTAAGCGCGATGACCATGCGCGCCAGTTCGATCATAGTAAACTCGCGGTCGTTGCCGATATTGATCGGCCCGGGAAAATCCGTGTCCATATACCGGCGGATCGCCTCGATGAGGTCATCGACATAACAGAACGAACGCGTCTGCGTGCCCTTGCCGAAAATGGTGATCGGCCGGCCGGTCAGCGCCTGATAGATAAAATTAGAGACCACCCTGCCGTCCACCAGGCGCATATGCGGGCCGTAGGTGTTGAAGATACGGACAACATGGGTATCCAGCCCGTTCTGGCGTTTATACGCGAACGCCAACGCCTCCGCGGCGCGCTTGGCCTCGTCGTAACACGAACGCACGCCGTTGGGATTGACATTACCCCAGTACTCTTCCGGCTGGGGACTGATCGCCGGGTCGCCATAGACCTCCGAGGTCGAGGCCAGGAGGAATTTGGCGCCCTTCGCCTTGCAGATGCCCAGGCAGTTATACGTGCCCAGGGTCCCCACTTTCAGCGTCTTGATCGGATACTCCAGGTAATCTTTGGGCGACGCGGGCGACGCGAAATGCAGGACCCAGTCGACCTTCCCGTTGATCTTGAGCGGCAGGGAAATATCGTGCTCGATGAGCCGGAAACGCTTATTGGCGGCAAATTCTTTGACATTCGCGAGCGAACCGGTGATAAAATTATCGACACAGATGACCGATGCGCCGTCGGCAAGCATGCGGCGGCACAGGTGCGAACCGAGGAACCCGGCACCGCCGGTAATGACAACGCGCTTATTTTTCATCGTTCACCCATTCCCTTCCCACGCATTGATACACGAAACCAAGTTTTTTCATTTGGGCGGGATCAAACATGTTCCTGCCGTCGATAACCATCGGCTGACACAGCAGACGGCGGACTTTCGCCATATCAAGCTGGACGAACTCCTTCCATTCGGTAAGAACGACCAGGCAATGGCTGTCGCGGCAGGCCTCGTAGGCATTAGCGCAATACTTGACCCGCGGCAGGGCTTCTTTCGCTTTTTCCATCGCTTTCGGGTCGTACGCCTTCACCTTCGCGCCGGCGGCGACGAGCGCCTTGACGATGTCCAGCGCGATGGAATTACGGATATCATCGGTCTCAGGCTTGAAGCTCAAGCCCAGGACGCCGATAGTCTTGTCTTTGAGGATCCACAGTGTCTTCTCGATCTTCCGGAGCAGGTATTTCGCCTGTTCCGCGTTTATCGCGCGCACCGCTTTGAGCAGATCGAAATCATAGCCTTTTTCACCCGCCATGTAGATGAACGCGTCGAGGTCTTTGGGGAAACAATACCCGCCGAAACCGGCGCCGGCGTTCAGGAACGACCTGCCGATGCGCTTGTCCAGCCCCATGCCCTCGGCGACTTTCTCAACGTCGGCGTTAATACGTTCGCAGATCTGGGCTACCGCGTTGATATAGGAGATCTTGGTGGCGAGAAAACAGTTGCAGGCGTGCTTGATGATCTCGGCGGTCGGGATATTGGTGACAACGATCGGCGCTTTGATCGGCGCGTAGAGGGCGCGCATGATCTTCTCGGCGCGTTTACTGTCGAGCCCCAGGACGATACGGTCGGGCTTGAAGGTGTCGGAGATCGCCTGTCCTTCACGCAGGAACTCGGGGTTTGAAACCACATCAAACGGGAATTTTTTGGGATTGCTCAGCTGGATGGTCCGGCGGATACGCTCCCCGGTCTCGGCGGGCACGGTGCTTTTGCCGACGATCACTTTGTACCCGTTGAGCGCTTTGCCGATCTGGGTGGCGACTTTCTCCACCGCGGCCAGGTCCGCCTCCCCGTTATCGCGGGCCGGCGTCCCGACGCAGATAAAAACGATATCGGATTTACGCGTCGCCTCGGCGATCTGGTGCGAAAAAGTCAACCGTTTCGATCTCTTATTCTTCAGCACCAGCTCTTTTAGCCCCGGCTCATAGATCGGGATAACGCCTTTTTTCAACGCGTCGAGCTTCTTCGGGTCGTTATCGACGCAGACAACACGGTTCCCCAGCTCAGCAAGACAAGTGGCAGTAACCAACCCGACATATCCCGCGCCGATAACAGCGATCTTTTGCACGATAAACCTCCGTTCTAGATACGGGGACATCCCCGCTTTATATCCTTCCGAAATCATCCTTCAAACGGACGATATCATCTTCCTCGAGATAACAGCCGGACTGGACCTCGACGATCTTCAACAGCTCTCCCGTAGGATTGATGATGCGGTGCTCACAGCCGATCGGAATAAACGTGCTCTCGTTCTTTTTGACGTAATACGATCTGCGCCCCTTGACGATCTTCGCCGTCCCTTCCACCACTACCCAGTGTTCGCTCCGGCGGCGATGCAATTGCAGGCTCAGCTGTTTCCCGGGGCAGATCTCGACGGTCTTGACCTTAAAACCGTCGCCAGTCTCCACGACCGTGTACGAGCCCCACGGGCGTTTGACCGTGCGATGGTAGTAATGCTCCTGCCGGCGCGCCGATTTCAACGCGTCAACGACGCGTTTCACATCCTCGCTGGCCCCCTTACGGGTGATGAGCACGGCATCGGGAGTCTCCACGACAATGACATCCTCCAGCCCGACGGTGGCGATAAGCCGCTTACTGCTCCAGGCGGTGGTATTCCGGCTCCCGATATTGATCACGTCGCCTTTGAAACAATTCCCGTCGCCGTCCTTTGCCAGCACCTCATCCCATGCCTGCCAGGAACCCAGGTCTGACCAGCCCAGTCCTTTGGCGCGGATCATGCGGATGGCATGCGTCTTCTCTAAAATTCCATAGTCGAACGATATCGGTTTAACGAGCTTCCAGATCTTTCCCAGGCCGTCCGCGCGGTCGACGCGCTGGATCAGGCGGTAGAGCTCCGGCTGATACCGTTTGAACGCGTCCATGAATACGGACACCGCGCCGACAAAAATACCGCTGTTCCAGAAATACCCTCCGTCACGCAGGAACTTTTCCGCGGTCTTACGGTCAGGCTTCTCGCAGAACCGTTCAACTTCCGCAACACCCCCGCGGCCGGTTTTTTCGGAGATCTTGATATATCCATATCCGGTAGCAGGCCTGAGGGCCGGGATACCGAAAACGACCAGGTTTTCCGCGCAGGCCGCGAACGCGGCCTTCATGATCTTCAGGAATCCTTTACGATTGGCGATCAGATGGTCGCAGGGAAGCACGCAGATCCTGGCGTCGGCGTCCCGCAGGCTGATGAGCCGGCAGGCGGCGGCGATCGACGGGGCGGTATTCTTCCCTTCCGTTTCGAAAATAATGTTTTCTTCGGGGATCCCCAGGGGAACGAGGGTCTCCCGAAGCTGGCTCCGGTAAAGTTCGGAAGTGGCGATAATGATGTTGCGGGCGGGAACGAGCGGTTTGATGCGGCTGACCGTCTGTGCAAAAAGGGTAGCGTCCTTGTGCAGGCAAAGGAACTGCTTAGGCTCCAGCGTGCGGCTCTGCGGCCAGAAGCGCGAGCCCTGGCCTCCCGCTAAGAGGATGGCATAGGTCCTGCTCATTTAGGAGATCTCGATTTTTAGGTAGCGGCGCGAGCCCACTTTCAAGACCCCCGCCTGTTCCACTACCATTGCCTCGTCGGAAACCTTGCTCCCGTTGAACTCCACGGCATTCTGCTTGACCAACCGGCGCGCCTCGTTCTTGCTCTTGCATAATCCCGATGTCACCAGCGCGTCGACTAACGGCGTTTTCGGGGCTACGGCCAGCGCGGGCATCTCCTGCGGCATCTCATGGGCGCTGAAGACCCGGGTAAACTCTCCTTCCGCGTTGTCGGCAAGGGCCTGCGAATAAAAACGGGTAATAATGATCTTGGCCAGCTTCACCTTGGCATCACGGGGATGCAGTTTTTTTACCTCGTCGATGTTCTCGTCGGTAAGCAGGATGTAATACTTGTACATCAGCTCGTCGGGGATGGACATCACCTTGCCGAACATATCCTTGGGCAGGTCGTTGACGGCGATATAATTCCCCAGCGACTTGCTCATCTTGTTGACGCCGTCGGTACCTTCCAGAAGCGGCATGGTGATGACCACCTGCGGCTCCTGTCCGAAATCTTTCTGCATGTCGCGGCCGACGAGAAGGTTGAATATCTGATCCGTGCCGCCGAGCTCGATATCCGCGTGCAGGAAGACCGAATCGTAGCCCTGCAGGACCGGATACATCACCTCCAGGAGCGATATCTCCTGGCTGGCGGCGATGCGTTTCTTGAAATCTTCCCGCTGGAGCACCTGCTGGACGGTGATGTGCATGGTCAGGCCGAGGAAACGGGCGACCCCCATCTTCTCGAACCATTCGCTGTTGAAGACAGTCTTGAGTTTATGCAGGTCGAGCACTTTACTGACCTGGTGCTTGTAGGTCTTGGCGTTCTCCAGGATATCTTTCGTGTCGAGGGTCTTGCGCAGGATCGAACGGCCGGTGGGATCGCCGATGCGCGCGGTAAAATCGCCGACGAGAAAATACACCTCATGGCCCAGGTCCTGGAACTGGCGCAGTTTGCGCAGGAGCACGGTATGGCCGAGATGAATATCCGGGGCGGTCGGGTCAAACCCCGCTTTGATACGCAAGGGCCGCCCTTCCTTCTGCGCGGTCTCCAGTTTCTTGACCAGCTCCGCCTCGGAGATGATATCGACCGCGCCGCGCTTAATGATGTCGAGTTGCTGTTTGATTTCCATTGTGTATGTAGACGCTTTATGTAAGTACTGCAATTCTAGAAGTTACAAAACAAATACTAATGCGCTAAATCCTTCGTGCTGAATATTTGTTTTGTAACTTCATACAATTGCATGTACTTACATAAAGCGTCTACGTCTTAGCTTCGTTATAACTTCGCGGACAGCCCGATCTTGCCCTGTTCCACGTCGACTTTGATGATCTTTACGGTCACCTTGTCGGCGGGCTTGAGGGTTTTGAGCTGATCCTGCGAGATCTCGTTGGCGAATACCAGACCTTCGAGCTCGTCGTCGATCTTCACGAACACGCCGAAATCCGTGATGCTGACCACTTCGGTCTCCAGCACGGTCTCCAGCTTATACTTCGTGGCGATCTCAGACCAGGGATTGACCTGCAGTTGCTTCAGACCCAGCGCGATGCGCTGGTTCTGGCTGTCGACCGAGAGGATGACCACCTCGATCTTCTGCCCTTTTTTGAGCAAGTCCTGCGGGTTGGTGATCCTCTTCGTCCATGACAGGTCGGAGACGTGGATCATCCCTTCCAGGTTGGAATCGAGCTCCACGAACACGCCGTACTTGGTGAAGCTCTTCACCTTGCCCTGCATCTTGGTGCCGGTCGGGAACTTGCCCTCGGCGTCGATCCAGGGATTCTGCTCCAGCTGTTTGATGGAAAGCGCGATCCTGCGCTGGTCCTTGTCGACCGAGAGGATCTGCGACTCGACCATATCCCCGATCGCGAAAACCTCGTTCGGGTTATTGATCTTCTTCGTCCAGGATATCTCGGAGACGTGGATCAGCCCCTCGATGCCCTTTTCCAGCTCTACGAACACGCCGTAGGGCAGGATGCTGACGACCTTCCCTTTGATCTGCTGTTTAACGGAGTACTTGGACACGACATCGGTCCAGGGATCCGGAAAACGCTGTTTAAGGCCCAGGGAGATCTTCCCGCTCTCACGGTCCATATTCAACAGCATGACCTCGATCCGGTCGCCGACCGCCGCCACTTCCGACGGGTGCGAGATCTTCGACCATGACATGTCGGTGATATGCAGGAGGCCGTCCACGCCGCCCAGGTCGATGAAGGCGCCGAAATCGGTGATCGCCTTGACCAGACCGGGATAGATCTGTCCGATCTGCAGGGTGCCCCAGAGTTTCTCGCGAAGCTCTTCGCGTTCCTTGTGGATCGCCTCACGGCGCGACAGGATGATCCCGTAGCGCAGTTTGTTGACCTTGATGATCTTGAATTTGAACACCTTGCCGAGGATATCCTTCTCCATCACTCCCTTGAACGCGGAAAGTGACGCGGGCAGGAAGCCCTCGATGCCCATAACGTCGACGAGGAAGCCGCCCTTGACCTTCTTGACAGCCCTTCCTTCGACGAGTGTACCTTCCTGAGCGTGCGTAACGATCCGATCCCATCCCTGCATGCAACGGGCCTTCTCGCGCGAAAGCACGAGCATGCCGGCGTCATCCTCTATGGAATCGACGAAGAAGTCGAGCTCTTTGCCGACTTCCAGCTCGTCTCCTTTGAACTCGGTGATCGCGACCGCGCCCTCGGACTTGAAACCGACGTCAACGAGGACGTCTTTCGTCTTCAGAAGCACGATCTTTCCTTTGACGATCCTTCCCTCGTGGACCATCTTGATGCTCGAATTGTACAACTGTTCCAGTTCCGCTCTCGATGTTTCTGACATTACTTCTCTCCTTGCTGTAGTCCGCTTCCTGCCTACCCGTGTGACAGGTTTGTGCGGGGTTAAACCGTCCGCTCCGCGAAAGCGGCGCCTCCGGTTGTGCCGGGAGCTTTCCCGGCGGTTTACGCTGACTTCATTTCTTTAATACGCTTAACTACCGAGGTAACCAGCCAGTTCGGCGCCGAGGCCCCGGTGATGATGCCGATGGTGCGCGCCCGGGCGATATGCGCCGGCCGGACATGGCCTTCATTCTCGGCCAGAAAAGTCCGTTTATTGACCTTCCGGCCCAGGCGCAGAAGGCGTTTGGTGTTGGCGCTCGTCCGCGAACCGATGACGAGCAGAACGTCCACCTCTCCCGCCAACTGCTTCACCTCTTCCTGCCTCTTGGAAGTATCGAGGCAGATCGTGTTGTAGATATGGAACTCACAGCCACTGTGATTCTTTTCCAGTATCCGGGAAACGACGGAAAAGAACTTTTCCCGCGACTGGGTGGTCTGTGAGATAAAACCCGCTTTGCAATGAGCGAACGCGTTCTCCGCGACCTGCGCGGCGCTCTCGATGACCATCGCCGACGGCGCCAGATCTTTGAGCGCGCGTATCTCCGGATGGTCCCGGTCGCCCACGATAACAACCTTCTCGCCTTTTTCGAACAACGTACGGCAGATCTTCTGCACCGACGCCACATACGGGCAGGTGACATCCACCAGCGTCAGCTTCTTGCGCTTTCCCGCCTCCCGCACACTGCGCGGGCTCCCGTGCGACGGCAGGATGAGCGTGCTCCACGGCTCGACCTCGTTGAGGGAGCGCACGGTGATCAGCCCTTTTTTCTCCAAAGAACGGATGACCTCGGGATTATGGATGATCGCGCCCAGCGAATAGACCTTGCCTTTTTTCTGGGCGAGGGTCTTCTCGGCGATGGCGATCGCCCGGCGCACCCCACTGCAGAAACCGATGTGACGCGCGAGGCGTATCTTAACCATTCCGCAGGCTCCTGATCGCTTTCATGATGCGCGACGAACTTTCCTGGTAATCTTTGCTCTTTTCGAGCGTGATCGCGGGGCCGAACGTGACCGTCAGCACCGCTCCTCTTTGTATCTTTTTGCTTCCCGGAGGCAATGCGGTATCCGTGCCCGCGATGAAGGCCGGGACCACGGGAACGCCCATGCGCTGGCTGAGCATGCCCACGCCAGGTTCCGGTTTACTCATATCGTTCAGAGGCCGGCGCCCCCCTTGAGGAAAAAGCAACAGCCCCCCGCCCTTCCTGACACGGCTGAACGCCTCGCGGATCGACCCGAGATCCGCCGTGCCCCGTTTGACGGGGAACGCGCGCACACTGCGGATAAGCGCTCCGAAAAGCAGATGACGGAACAATTCCTGTTTGGCCATGAAATTCACCTGCCGCGGGCAGGCGATGGCCAGCACCGCCGGGTCAAGATTGCTGGCGTGATTCGCGGCCAGGATAAATCCCCCGTGGCGCGGCACATAATTCCCTCCGGACACGCGGATCCTGATCCCGAACGCCAGCCGTAAAGTCCCGGCGGCGGCACCCCGGCAGAAATCATACCATGCCATGCGCGGGGTATACATCGTTACTTGAGAATGAGCTTTGTGCCGAATGCCAGCATGGCGTCGGTCTGCTTCTGGCTCTTTGATTCGGCGTACACGCGGATGATCGGCTCGGTGCCCGATGCCCGCAGGATCAGCCAGCTGGTATCGTCGAGGATGAATTTCATCCCGTCACCGTCCCTGACTTCGACGACCTCACGGCCGATGATCTTCTGTACGCCTTTAAAATCCGCCAGGTTAACCCCTCCGGCGGCCGTCAGTTTTATCTCGCCGCGGCGGTAATAATACCGGCCGAATTCTTTTTCCATATTCCGTAATATCTCCAGGATCGACTGCTTGCGGCAAACCATCATCTCCATCAGCAGGAGCCCGGCCAGACTGCCGTCGCGTTCCGGGATATAGTTCTTGAACCCGATCCCGCCCGCCTCCTCGCCGCCGACGATGATATCCTTCGTCACCATCAACTCGGAGATGTACTTAAAACCCACCCCGGTCTCGTAAATCTTGAGGCCGAGTTTTTTGCAGATGTTGTCGATGAGGTTGGTCCCGACCACAGTCTTTACCACGCCGCCGGACATGCCGCGGTCCTGCACCAGGTGCAGGATGAGCATACCTAAGACTTTTTGCGGATTAAGGAACTCGCCGTTGCCGGCGAACGCCGCGATCCGGTCGGCATCGCCGTCCAGGACCACGCCCAGGTCGAACTTCTCTTTCTTCATCCTCTGCTGGGTGCCCAGGAGATATTCGATCACCGGTTCGGGCTTGAGCCCTTCGAACGAAGGATTGACGTCGGCCCGGGTAAACTCGAGTTTTATCGTGGAATCCTTGAGTATCTGCTTCATGTAGTTGCTGCCGCTCCCGTGCATCGGGTCGACGAGCACGCGGAATTTCGCGTTCTTAAGCTTCTTGATATCGACATAGCCGCGCAGGAATTTAACGTACTCGCCGACCATATCGACCGTCGTGACCGTGCCCCGCGCGCGCTTCCCCGCGGGACAGGGTTCGGCGATGAGCGCCTCGACCTCTTTGGTGATGTCGGTGCCGGCCGCGCCGCCTGCCGCGGTCTTGATCTTGATGCCGTTGTATTCAGCGGGATTATGGCTGGCGGTGATCATCACGCCCGCGGTCTTGCCGCGGTTCTGGACGCAGAAACTCAAGGTCGGCGTAGGAACGGACTTGTCGGAAAAAAGGACATCGATGCCGTTGGCCGCCAGGACTTCGCTGACGATGGCGCCGTACTTTTGCGAAAGGAACCGGCTGTCGTAGCCGACGCACAGGGACGGCTTTTTCCCTTTGGATTCGCGGTTATAGTAATCGGCGATCGCCTGGGCGACGATGCGCACGTTCGCGAACGTGAAATTATCGCTGATGACCCCGCGCCACCCGTCCGTACCGAATTTGATATCCGGTTTTACCTCGTTGCACATTTCAATCTCCTTATTGCCGTACGATAAGACTTCGATGTAAAGATATAAGAACCTGCCGCCAGGACGTTAGCGCCCGCGGCTACCACACGTTTCGCCGTTTCCCCATTGATACCGCCGTCCACGGCGATATCCTTGCGGAACCGCTTCCTGAGTTCGACGATCTTAGGGATCGCGTTCTCGATGAATTCCTGGCCGCCGAACCCGGGATTGACCGACATCACCAGCACGAAATCAACAAGCGGCAAACAGGGCACTATTTTCGCCAGCGGCGTCGGGGGATTAAGCGACAGCCCCAGTTTCACGCTCCGCGCGGAGCAGGCCGCCCGCATCGCCTTCAGCTGTTTGGGCGTTACCGTCTCAATATGCACGGTAAGCATATCCGCGCCGGCCTTGATGAACTGCTCCAGGTACTTGCCCGGTTCCTCGATCATCAAATGCACGTCGAGCGGCAGGCGGGTCGCCCGGCGGATATCCTTGACCACGACCGGGCCGATGGTGATATTCGGCACGAAATGGCCGTCCATCACGTCGACATGCACCAGGTCGGCCCCGGCGCGCGTGATCGCGTCCAGCTCTTTTTTCAGGCAACCGAAATCCGCCGAAAGTATCGACGGCGCCACTTTTATCTTCATTCTATCCTTTTCCCCCACCACCCACTGCGCAGGTTGACAACCTACGCGGTGCGCACCGCGTAAACAGTGCGCGGGGTCACGGGGTTACCGGTAAAGCTTCTTTTTCCTGATATAGCCGTAGACCTGGTCGGGGACCAGGTAACGGAACGATTTCCCGCGTTTAATGCACTTACGCACCTCGAACGCGGAGACGTCCACCGCGCGGATCGAAAGCGTGCGGATATACGCCGGTATCTGCTCCAGCGGATACCCCGGGCGGGTCGCGGCGATAAAAGTGACCAGCCCGACCACATCCTTAAGGTCTTTCCATCCGCTGAGATAATTCAAAAGATCGGAACCGATGATGAAATAGAGCTGGTGGCGGAGATATGTGCGTTTGAGCGCGCGCACGGTATCGATCGTATACGAACGCCCTTTGCGCCGGATCTCGATATCGGACACCACGAACGACGGGTTGCCCTTTATCGCCAGCCGCACCATCTTCAGCCGTTCCGCCGCGGAAATGATCTCGCCGTTATCCTTATGCGGAGGCAAGTACGCCGGCACGAAGATCACCTTGTCCAATCCAAGCTTCTCCCTCGCCTCTTCCGCGAGGATCAGATGGCCGATGTGGACCGGATTAAAAGTTCCGCCGAGAATGCCTATTTTCATACGCGGTAACGCTGGTTAAGAACTTTCGGATACACCTGTCAGGTGTATCCGCGGAAGTCCATCGGAATAGGGTGTCCCTAAATGGGACGTCCCCGTATTTTATTTTCTTATCTGGCCATTCCCAAAAACCATATACTTATACGAGCACAGTTCCTCGAGCGCCATCGGGCCGCGGGCGTGGAGCTTGTCCGTGGAGATACCGATCTCGGCGCCCATGCCGAACTGTCCGCCGTCGGTAAAACGCGTCGACGCGTTCACGTACACGCAGGCGGAATCCACCGCGCGCAGGAACTTCAGCGCGTGCTCGTAATTCTCGGTCACGATGGTATCGGAGTGGCGCGACCCGTATTCGTTGATATGGCCGATCGCCTCATCAACGCTGTTCACGACTTTCACGGAAAGCACCAGGTCAAGATACTCGGTGCGATAGTCCTTCTCCGTCGCCGCCGCGGCGGCCTTATACAGCTTGCGGGTAACCGCGCATCCGCGGATCTTCACGCCGGCCGCGCCGAGGCGCTTGAGCATCCCGGGCAGGAAACGCGCCGCGCAATCGTGGTGCACAAGCATGCACTCCATCGCGTTGCAGACCCCGGGCCGCTGGACCTTGGCGTTGAAACAAATCTCCTGCGCCATGTTCAAGTCGGCCCATTCATCGACATACACGTGACAGATGCCTTTATAATGTTTGATCACCGGGATACGGGAGCACTCCGCGACCTTGCGGATCAGCCCTTCCCCGCCCCGGGGCATGACCAGGTCGATATACTCGTCGAGCTGTAACAGCTCCTCGACCGCTTTGCGGTCGGTGGTCTCCACCATACACACCATATCCTCGGAGACGCCGTGAGCGCGCAAAACCGACGTGAGCACGGCGAATACCGCGCGGTTGGAATAGAACGCCTCGCTCCCCCCGCGCAGGATAACGCTGTTGCCGGCCTTGAAACACAGGCCGACGCAATCCGACGTCACATTGGGGCGCGCCTCGTAAATGATGGCGATAACGCCGATCGGCACGCGAACCTTCTGGATCCACAAACCGTTCGGACGGCGCCACCCTTTCATCACCTCAAACACCGGATCAGGCAGAGCGGCGATCTCGGTCAGCGATCCGGCCATCTGGCTGACGCGTTTGGCGTCAAGCGTAAGCCGGTCGATAAGCGCGGCGGACAAGCCCGCTTTCTTCGCCGTGGCCACATCCCGCTTATTGGCGCTGATGATCGCGTCCGCCGAAGAAACCAATGCCGCGGCCATCGCGCGCAGGATCGTGTTCTTCACTGCGGTCGAGATGCCGGAACTGTGCCGCGCGGCGTCCCGCGCTTTTTTCGCCACCGCTGTCAATTCGGTTTTTAGTGACATGGCTGTCCCCTATAAAAGTACGATGTTGTCGCGATGGATGACCTCGCGCTCCGAGCGCTTCCCCTTGACCCGTTCAAGGGCGGCGCTGTCGATATCTATCCTGCCGGCGGCGATCTTTTCGCCCGCCGTGTCCACAACGGAAACAATGTCCCCGGCGCCAAAACGGCCGTTCACCGCGATCACCCCGACGGAAAGCAGGCTCTTTTTGTTGAGCAGGGCCTTCTTCGCGCCGTCGTCGACCTCCACACAGCCTTTCGGCTTACTGCCGAACGCGATCCAGCGCCGCCGTTGGTCGAGCCCGTCGGTCTTGGGCAGGAACAGCGTGCCCGCGCTCGCCGGGTCGCGCACCGCGTCGATGATCGCTCCTTTACGCCTGCCGTTGGCGATCACGCAGGGAATACCCGAATCGACGGTGATCTTGGCGGCATCGATCTTCGTCACCATGCCCCCCACCGTCGTCTTCCCGGTCGTCGGGCTCGCGAGCCTGCGCACATCCGGGGTAATGCATGCTACCAGGGGGATCGTCTTCTTATCCGCCCCGTAAAGGCCGTCCACGTCGGAAAGGATGACCAGCAGATCCGCGGATATCAGGCAGGCGACCCGCGCCGAAAGCTGATCATTGTCCCCGAACTTGATCTCGTTCGTCGAAACCGTATCGTTCTCGTTGATGACCGGGATGATCTTCAAGCCCGCGTACCCGCCGCCCATCAACTGGGTAAGCGTGGAGCGCGCGTTGAGCCAGCGTTCCCGGTCGGTAAAATCTTCCCAGGTCAATAATACCTGGGCGCAATGAAAATTCCTCGGCATCGCCTTCTGAAACGCGTTCATCAGCGCGTTCTGGCCCACCGCCGCGGCGGCCTGCAATTCCTGCAATTTTTTCGGCCGTTCGCTCAAACCCAGTATCTTCATGCCCAGCGCGATGGCGCCGGAAGAGACCACGCAGACGCGCGTACCGTCGTCGGCCAGGCGGGCGATCTGCTCGCGCACGATCGATTCCAGGATCGCCGGATCGACCGTATTGTCGCGGGAACAGAACAAACTGCTTCCGATCTTGATGACGATGCGCTTCGCCATGGGTTATTCCCTGACTTTTTCCCTGAGCGTTTTCAGCAGTACATCGAGGCCGGTGCGCTCCAGGGCGGATATCGGAAATATCTTCTTCTTAACGCTTTTGCGGAACCGCGCCAGGTTCTTCGCGGCGCCGTCCAGGTCCATTTTATTCGCGACGAGCACCTGCGTCTTTTTTGAAACCAACGTATCGTATGCCTTAAGCTCGCGGTTGATCACCCGGTAATCCTCAAGCGGGTCCCTGCCTTCGGAACCGGACATATCCACCAGATGCATGAGCACTTTCGTGCGCTTCACGTGGCGCAGGAACCGGTCTCCCAGCCCCCTGCCGTGCGATGAACCTTCGATGAGGCCCGGGATATCGGCGATGACAAATGCCTTGGGGCCCTCATCCGCGACTCCCAGGACCGGATATTTCGTGGTGAACGGATACGACGCGATCTCCGGCGTGGCGTTCGTCAACGCGGTAATGAGCGTCGACTTTCCCGCGTTGGGAAACCCGATCACGCCCACATCGGCGAGCAGTACCAGATCCAGTAATAACTGGCGTTCTTCGCCGGGTGTCCCCTGCGTCGCCTCGCGCCCCTTGCGATTGCCCCGGCCGGGCCTGCCGCCTTTGGCGACCACGAGTTCCTGGCGGTCTTCTTCCAGAACGGACAACACACAACCGGTGGCCATATCGGTCACCGTCGTGCCCATCGGCACCCGCACGTACACGGTCGGCGCGTCGGCGCCCCTGCGATTCTTGCTCGAGCCATGGCCGCCGTGCTTGCCGCGAAAGAGCCGGTTGTATTTGAAATCAAGGAGCGTGCGCAGATTGCGATCCGCCCGGAGCACGACATCCGCGCCCCAGCCGCCTTCACCGCCATCGGGAAAACCGCGGGTATTCCACATGTCGGTATAGATGCTCCGGCATCCGTTACCGCCGGTGCCCGCCTTGACGGCGATACTGGCCTGATCGACAAACGCGCTTTCACCGCTCATAGAATGCTTAGCCGAGAGTGATATCGCTGATGGACAGCATCGTCAGCTTCTGGCGATGGCCCTTTTTTGAATGCGAAGACTTGCGGCGGCGGTATTTGAAAGAGATCACTTTCGCCGCTTTCGTCTGGCGCACGAGTTTCGCCTCGACCTTCGCTTTGGCCACGTACGGGGTCCCGACCACGACCTTATCGCCGCCGACGAGAAGCACCTTGTCGAAAATAACCGCACTGCCGTCCGCCTGCTCTATCTTCTCCACCTCGATGACATCGCCCTTCTGGACACTGACCTGCTTACCGCCTACTTCGATTATCGCGTACATTACGACTCCTTTTTAGACATTACGGTTTGTGTGGATATAACGGGAACGCCCGCCTCAGGTGATCGAGTAATCCTCGATCCGCAAGGCCGCGTTCGCGCACAGATTAACCCTTGTCCTGCTCATCCGCTCGGTATAGCGGATGGATTCCTTGTCCTTCAAGAGCTCTTCGGCCACCTCGGGATTGACCGTCAAGGTCACCTCGGGAAGGCCGCCCTTGCTCTTGACGAACTTGGTAACTTCCTTCATCGCCTCGATCGACATGGTAAGCGGCGACTTGACCTTGCCCTTGCCACTGCAGTACGGACACGGCTTATACGCCAGGGTCTGCACCGTATTGTGGACACGCTCGCGGGTCATCTCGACGAGGCCGAACTTGGAGATGCCCAGGATATCGTACTTCGCCTTATCCTCGCTGAGCGCCGCCTTGAGCACATTGAGCACGCCCCGGCGATGGCCCTCGCGTTCCATGTCGATAAAGTCGATGACGATGATCCCCCCGAGGTCGCGGAGCCGGAGCTGATGGGCAACTTCCTGGGCGGCCTCGCAATTGACCTTATACGCCGCCTCTTCCTGATTGACCTTCTCTTTGAAGCCGCCGCTGTTGACATCGACAACTACCAGCCCCTCGGTCGGTTCGATGATGATATACGCCTTCGATTTGAAATACACCTTCGTGTCGAACGTGCGGACGATCTGTTTTTCAATGTCCTTCTGCTCGAACAACGGCTTGTCGCCGGTATAGAGCTGGACCTTGTTGACCATGTCCGAGAGGAACGACCGCATGAACCGCTGAATACGGTAGAATTCCGGTTTGGAATCCACCACCAGCCGCTCGACGTCCTCGGTAAAAGAATCGCGGATGACCCTGAGCACCAGGTCGTATTCCTCATAGATCACTGAAGGCGCCTTCTGGCGGCGCATGATGCCGTCCATGCGCTTCCAGAGTTTGATGAGGAAGTTCGCGTCGCGCAGGAGCTCTTTCGAGGTCTTCCCGCCCGCCGCGGTCCTGACGATGAACCCCGCCTCTTTCGGCAGTTTCAATTCCTGGAGCACGCCGCGCAGGCGCTTGCGCTCCTCGTCATCCACCCTGCGGGAGATGCCGATCTGCTCGTCCTGGGGCATGATCACCAGGTACCTGCCGGCGATGCCGATATGGCAGGAAAGCCGGGCGCCTTTGGTGCTGAACGGCTCTTTGACCACCTGCACCAGGACCTCCTGGCCCCGCTTGATATCTTTCGGCTTGCACGCCACCATCTTGTCGAGCCCCTCGAACGCCTGTTCGATCTCCGAGAGATACAGGAACCCCTTTTTCGGGAACCCGAAATCGACAAACGCCCCCCCGATCGAAGGCAGGACCGCGTCGATCACCCCTTTATAAATATTGCCCACGATCGTCTTGTCCTGAGGCCGTTCGACATAATACTCGTCGAGCCTGCCGTCCTTGACGATCGCCACGCGCGTTTCGCGCGGCTCCGCGTTGATCAGAATCTCTTTACCCATAATACCTCAATCCTTCCTGTGGGGCCCTTCACGGCCGCATTAGTAAAATGTCGGGACAGCGTCTGCTATCCTGATCCCTTCGGGGAGCCGGCTGTTGAGCCGGTCCCTGAAATCTATGGCGTTCATCGGCTCGCGCAGGAGGATCGCCGCCTCCTCGCGCTCGCTCTCGACACCGAGTTTTATCGCCCGCGCGATGCTCAATTTCGGGTGCGGGTTAAAGCCTTCTGAAATCTTTACCGGTACCCCTGCCCGGCGCAAGGCGCGGGTCAACAAGCGCATCAGATCCAGATGCGAAATGAACTTCATGTGCCCGGTCTTGGAAAAATAGAAACTCATCCTCAGCATAGACTTACACGTTCCACTTGTAAAGGGGAATTGTGTTCGTTTTAAGGGGTAAATGGACAGTCGTCAACGTCCTATAAGTATAACAGGTTATATCGAAAAATTAAAGGTTTTTTTTACAAAAATGGGCTCCCCGCGGAAGACCACAAAAACACGAAAAAACAGAGAAAAACACCTGACAGGTGTTACCAGACTGCTTACACCTGTCAGGTGTTTTAAAAAAGATACCCTCGGTAAAAAAAATACACCTGTCAGGTTTAGGCGACTACTACACCTGACAGGTGTGTTTTTTCAGAAAACCCGCTATTTCTTTCCTTTTTTCGTATCTTTTTTCCGCGCTACCGCCTGTTGATCGGTAAGCGGGCCGGTAATACTGTTCTGAAGCCGGGTGATCTCTTCTTCCGTGAACTCGTCTTCACCGATCACGTGGCCGGTGATAAAGATAAGCAGGTCGACCTTTTCCGTGTCAAACGTCTCTCTCCGGAAAAGCGCCCCCAGGAACGGGATCTTACCCAGAAACGGCACCGAGATGACGCTTTTGCTCCTCACATCGCTGAGCAGGCCGCCGATGACGATAGTCTCGCCGTCGCGCATGAGTATCTGCGTCTGCGCCTCGCGGACATTGATGATCGGGTACGCGATGCTCGATTGCACCGCGTTGGAGCCGGTACCGGCGACATTCGTCGCGGTGACGCTTGATGACGACGAAGTCACGCTGGGATGGATGATCATGTTGATATACCCGTCCTCGCTGACCTGCGGCACGACATTGAGCCGGATGCCGATCTCCTGATAATAGTCCAGGGTCTGCGTCTGGGTCGCGCCTTCCGTCGAAGTCCCCGCGCTCACTGACGAAGAAAGGATCGGGGTATGATATCCGACGAGCATGGACGCTTCCTGGTTATCCAGGGTGACGATGCGCGGCGCGGAAAGGGTATTGGCCTGCACGTCTTCCTCAAGCGCGTGCACCAGCACCTCGAACTGCGTGCCGGTCAATTTACGATACAACAGGTTAAGGCCGGTGTTATAGGAGCCCGAGGTCCCGCCGATGGCCCCGGATTTGGCCGTGAACGACGACGGCAGGGTCATCGACGAAAGCATCGTGGCGCCGATCGAAGACTGCAGTACATTATTCTTGCTCTTCACATCCTGGCTGTTGCTGATCAAACCGGTCACCCCGTTCCCCGTGCTCGCGCCGGTAGTCCCGGTCCCGTAATCGACCCCAAGATCCTTGAGTTTATCCCGGTTGACCTCCATGATACGCGCCTCGATCAGCACCTGCTTAGGCTTACGGTCGATCTGCGGCAGGACCACCTTGATCAAACGGTCAAGATTCGCGTCGGTATCAGTCATGATCAATGTCTTGGACTTGATCGTCGGCTCGAAATCCATCTTTTCCGTGGAGATGCCGTTGGTCCCTTTGGAGACCGCGATAGTCTCGGACACCGATCCGCCCGCCGCCTCGCGTTCCTGCATCCCGGCCTGCACCTGTTCTTTTCCGATCTTGAAACTGCCGAACTTCCAGCCTTTCTGCCCGCGCGCGTAGAGGATGGAGATCTTCCCGTGCTCGGTAAGCATCGGAACCAGGATCCGCTGGGCATCCTGCGCGTCGAGGAACTTCAGATTGACGATCTCGGTGCGCACCGGCTCCTCCGCCTGGATCTTCGGCATATTCTCGACTTTAGTGACGAGGATGACATTGCCCTGCTTATGGAAACCGAAACCGTTGCTTTTAAGGATCACGTCCATCGCCCGGTCCCAGGGAACATCGACAAGTTTTATCGTGACCGTTCCCATGACGTCGGGAAGCGCGACGATATTGACATTGGCCTTTTTGGCCAGGATCTTGAGCACATTATGGATATCCGCGTCCTTGAAATCAAGGGTCACATTATCCGACGCGCTCAAGCTGTCCCTGATCTCCACCACTCCGGCCGGATCCGCCGGAGGAGCCCCCGGCGCCGGGGCCGACGAAGCTTCCTGCGCGTACGCCGGCCCGGACAAAAACACCACCGCTATAAGGGAGAATGAGAACTTTGCGAGCACTGAACGCGTCATGCGCCCTCCTTTTTGAGCTCAATGATCTTCTGCTGACCGTCACGCATAAAAATTACTTTCCGTTCCTCGATCTGGAGGACCTGGTACTCGCCGACTTTATCGCCGATCTTGACGACCTGGCCGTCGACGACCGCGTACGAAAGCCCGAATTTGTCGTAAATGATCCCTTCCAGCTTGAGGCCGGGCTCGTCGGTAGCCTCCTCCTCCACGTCCAGCTTCAGATAATGGCCGTCCGGCGTAACCAAAGGAATGAACGGATTGCGCTTGCCGCGCGCGTCATACGCGGATCCTTCCGCCGCCGCGAACAGAAGGAAACAAACAACCGCCGCTATCGCGCCCGATCTCATGCCGCCCTCATTGTTTTTTGACATAGCTCTTCAAATTTACGCTGATCCGCTGTTTGACGGTTTCCTCGCCCTGGGTAATTTTGATTTCGTCGGCAAAGAACGGATGCGCGCCTTTCTCCAGTTCGCTGAGGAAACCGCCGAAATCATGGAACCCCCCCACCAGGTCGAGCTTGATGCTGAAACCCAGGTAACTCTGCGATTGCATCGCTTTGACTTCGCGCGATTTAACCGGAGTGATCTGCAAAAGTTTAAGCGAACGGCCGGCGGCCACGCCGGAAACATAGCGCAGAAGATCGGGAATGTCCCCCTCAGGACGCACTATCACCGTCTGGGCGTTTCCCGTCTGCTGTTTCATCAACGCCATATCGCGCGAGATAGACGTAATCTGGGTCTTTACCGACGCGATCCTGCCTTTAGCCTCCGCCACCGCCTTCATCTGCCCGCCGAGCAGGTAGGCGACGTCGCAATAAACCAGGCCGCAGAATAACAACGCGTACAACGCGAGTTTTTTTGTGTCCATCAGCAACAGGTCGATATTGATCATCCTTACCTCGGCTTGGGATCAATGCTAACGGCGAAATCCGCCACCTCAAAACTTCCCAGCGTCCGCTTTTGGACCGAACCCATATCGAAACCGGCGAAGTCGCCGTAAAAATCGGCGTCGCCCCGCAGGGCCGCCATGAATAATTTGATCAGTTCGACCTGGTCGCCGGCGAGCGACACCGCCGAACAGGAGATGGAAAGTTGACGACTGTTCGCGGCCAGTTCCCTGAACCATATCCCCGCGGGAAGGTCGAGGCTCAGCTGGTTAAGCTTCTTCGACCACGGAATATTCTTCGCGGCGAGTTCCTGCATGACCTTTTCATCCTGCGAAACGCTCTCGAAACGCGCCTTGAATCCGTTGAGGCTGGTCATCTGCGGCTGGAACGACGCGAGTTTCTTCTCCAGCGCCGCCCGCTCCATCGAAGCGCCGAACTGCGCGATGCCCAGATACAAATGCACGGACAACAGCACCCCGACGATCGCCGGAACCGCGTACAGCGCTTTTTTGATGACTTCCGGTGACGGCATCCCCGCCATCGCCGGCTTCGCGGCAGACGCAAAAGCCTGCGCCCTGACTTTACCCCGTTTATCTTCCGGCAACAGATTTATCTCTATCATCCCGTCTCCTACCGGCGTAACGCCAGCCCGACAGCCACCGCCAACTGGCCGGAAACCGCCTTGACCTTCACCGGGTCGATCCCCTCGGCGAGAACGATCCTGCGCAAAGGATCCCAATTGTCGACCTCGACCCCGACCATCGCCGCCAGCGACTCCTTCAACCCCGCGTGCATCGAACCGCCGCCGCTCAGGTATATCTTCTCGACCGACGCGACACTGCGGCTTTCATAATAATCGAACGAGGTGCGGACTTCTTTCGCCAGCTTCGTCACTACCGGCTCGATCGCGGCAGTGATCTTCTCGGCCTGCGGTTTATCCCCGGCGACCTTAAGCTCTTCCGCCGCCTTGAAATCGATCGTAAAGACGTCGGCAATACGCTGGGTAAGATGATTGCCCGCGATCGGCAGATCGCGGCTGAGCGCCGGCAGGCGGTTCTCGATGATATTCAGGTTGCTCGTCGCAGAGCCGATATTCAGGAGCGCCACGCTCTTATTCTTCAGGCTCTCTTCGTCGCCGTAATTATGGTTGAAGGCGTTTATCAGCGCCAGGGAATCGATATCGACGACGTTCACCGAAAGCCCCGCGGCCATAAGCAGTTTGAGCCGCTGGTCGAGAAACTCTTTCTTTACCGCCGCCAGCAGGACCCGCATCTTATTGTCAGGCAAGTCCTCGCGCAGAATGGTCGCGTCCAGGCTTACGTCGGCGACGGGGAACGGGATATATTTCTGCGCCTCGAATTTGAGCGCCTGCCGGAGTTCCCCGATAGTCATCCGGGGGAAATCGATATACCGGATGATCGCCTGCTGGCCGGACACCGAGATATTCACCGCGCTGATCTCATGGGCATGCGCGATCTTGCGCAACAGCTCCTCGAGATCAAGCGGGGTCGGCTCGACGCTGTACCCGCACAGCTCGACCTTGTCGGAGAGGACTTTAAGTTTAGCCATCTTGACCGTCGAACCGCCGAGATTCAACCCCACCGGCGTCTTTTCACGGCCCGCGTTGCCTTTGAACATGCCTTTTAAGGAATCAACTGAGAACATCCGTTCCACTCCGTATCAGCGCAAATACTCTTTTTTCCCCGTCTTGGGTTCGTACTCGTACTCCGCCGGCGCATCCGCCTCTTCTTCCACCGCATGAGAAACAGCGGCCGTACCGGCAGTGTTCGGCGCTAGCCGCGCGGGAACCGGCGCCGGCCGCGTAACCGCGCCCTCACGCACGTTCTCCCCGCGTTTAAGCGTGAACTCTATCCCGAGCGCGATACAAAACGCCGCTACCGCGCAAACCGCCATCACCATGATCATCTTCTTCATCGTCAATTATCCTTTTCCCGCCACAGCGGCTTATGATACAACGCGTCCGCCGGCACCAGTACCGACTCGAACGTATTCATGTACGGGAAATACGGCGGCGCTGACCCCGTCATCATCCGGCTGTCATAAACGAAATTGCGGCCGTACCCCGTCGTAGAAGGATAAAAAGTCCCGAACGGCCCGTAATGGTCGGTGATCACGCCGCCCAGAAGGGTCGCGACGCCCCGATCCCCCAGATGGGGCCACTCGTCGTCATTATGGTTATCCACACCAAAAACACCGTGCGGAGCCATGATCACGCCGTGCACGGTAACGTTCTTCGGCGCGCTCGTGCCGATACGCACGTCACCGCCCCATGAGATCACGCCAAGCAGATTCGTTGTTCCCGCCGCGCTCAAAGGAGACGCCGTATAATTCTGGTATGTCATGTTATCCGAGATCACGATATCCAGTTCGCTGGAGACGGTCGCCCGGGTGCCGGATTGGACCGTCCCGTGCAGGGCACCGATACCGTCATTCACGTAGATGATAGTCCCGTTATGGGTACTGCCATCCGGAATACCGTTATACGTCAGCGTAGCGGCCCCGGTCACATAGGTCTTGTTCGCCGTGGTATCGACGGTGATATTGTACGTCGAACCCGACCGGGTAACCTGATACACCTGCCGATTACTCCCGTCGACACGCATATAGATATCCGGGTTATCGGTATCCTGTCCCTGGTTACCGCGTATGTATATCCCGCCGACACATTTCGTCCCGTCGTTAGCCACCCAGACACCGCTTCCCGGATCCGACATTGTCCCCAATGAGTACGTTTTAAGCTGGGACTGGGTAATGCTCGGCGTAAGCGGGATCTCGGCCACGCCGCGGTCAAACCCTTTCTCAAAAACCGGCACATCGATGTCGCCGTTGCGGTCCGCGTCAAGAGACACCTCGGGATATATCCCATTATTGTATGTCGCTTTGGTATCCTGCTGGGTCACCTTCTCGGTAAAATGGGCGGAGAGATTGCCGGAGAACGCGAAACGGCTGTTGGTATGCACCGGCCCCTGGAAATTCGTGTTATTTGTGAACCACACGGTCGTGGAAGACCATGGCTTATCCTTCGGATGGTAGTGCTGGTGTGAGGTAAACAGCGCGTATTTCGCGAAATTGGCGCGCCCGATATCGATCTCCAGCGGCACCGCGGTATAGATCACGCGCTTGCTGACCGGACGCTCGTACACCGTCGTCCCATTGACTACCTTCGGGGGAATACCCCGGATAACGTTGGCGATCGAATCGATAGAGAAGGAGTAATAAAATTTATACGTATGCGTAGTCGTATTGGCGGACACATCCAACGGCGCGGTCGCGCTGATCACCGTACCGTTGTAGGTAAGTTCGTAATTGCCCGTGACATTGCCGGAAAGATTATACGGGATCAGATTGAGCCGGGCAACGCTCCCGTCCACCGTGAATTGGCTCTGCCCGTCCGCATAGGCATGATCGCGCAGAAAACCAAGGGGGTTCGAGGCGTATCCGTTAAAATACGACCCCTCGGTATGGTTTTTAACCTTAGCGAGCAGATCCACCGCGATCCGTTTCCGTAATTCCGCCATCGCGTGGTCCAGCCCGGCGTCGCCCAGGCTCATCGCCTGGAATGCCAGGCGCTGATCGTCGACCGACCGTTTTTCGGTCACCAGCGTCGCCAGATACACCCCCGTCAACACGGACACCATCGCCATGACTATAGTGGCGATGATAAGCAAAACTGCCCGTTTATTCCCGAGTATGCCGGCCATCAGAATTCCTCTCCCCCATCGTTCGGATCGCTGATGTTGCCCAAGGTCGAGTTCTGGTTCTGCAGGAATATCTTCCCTTCCAGCGTAATATTTTTCGCCGCCGGATCGATTGCGGAGGCCGCCACGGTCACGTTATACCGCACCACCGGGCAATCCGGCGTCGCGTTGGCGAACGCCGTGCAGGAAAAAGAAGTGCAATTGGCACATCCGACACTGAAATCGATCGCCCTGACCGACTCTGAAACCGTCTGCACAACACCGTCGATACCGACTCTCTTCAAAAGACGATGGCTGTTCGCGGGGTCGATCTTATATGACACCCTCTGAAGAGTAGTGATGTTGTTCGCCTCATCAAATACGGGGATATAGTAATCCAGGCGCGTATTATTTTCTCCGCTGATCGTCAGATTATACCAGGTGCCGTTCCAATACCACGCCGAGGAACCCGACCTCATTTCCATGGCGAGCGTATCGACGATCCTGCGCGCCTCGGTCTGCACCGCGATCTTATCCTTGCCCTTCGTATAATACGTGTCGGAATTCTGCATGACGGACATCATCACCGCGAACAAGGCGCTGAAAAGCGCCGCCGCCACCATCAGCTCGACAAGCGTAAATCCCGCCCTGACACCGCGCGCGGCCTTCAATTCACCCCCGTAAAGTTAGTGATCAGAGTAACCATATCGGTGGTAAATGTCCGGTTCTGTTCCCCGTGCGAATGGAACGTAATGACAAGCCGTACCTGCTTGAGATCCGCATAATCCGTGTCAAAGACCCGGCTGACGGCCGTCGCGTTGTTAGCGGCGGCAAAAGCCCCCAGATCAAACGTCTGGTTATCGAGAAGCGAGAGATTCGCGAAAGGATACCGGCGGATCTCTTCCATCCTCGCCTGCATCGCGTTGTTCGCCACGGTAAAATCCCTGGTCACATCGCTCATCCAGGCCAGATTCATGTATGTGAGCAAAAGTCCTGAGAGGCAGAACGCGAGGATACCCACCGCGGTAACCACCTCTATCAGCGTCAACCCGCGGAGTTCCTTCCTCTTTTTCTTCCCGAAAAACCGGATCCGGAGCATACGCTCACTCTTTCGTGGTGCACTCCTCCAATATCATCGAACCGCCCGTCGTCACCCGGTAGATATTCTTTCCCGTCAGCTTGCACCGCACCGGGGTGGCATAACAGGAATACCCGTTCGCGTCCATGACGGGGCATTCAAGAAGATACCCGCGCGACACCCCCATCTGCGTATAGGCCTTGTCGATATACGGGGGCTCGGACTGGCAGAGCGCCGAAAGGTTCAGCGGATACATCCCCAGATGATCCTCCGCGTAATTCTCTATCGCCGTCGAAACAAGCTTAAGCGTGTCCTGGGCGCCGGCCTCTCCCTGCGCGATGTTCCAATTGATGAACTGCTCGATCGCGAAACGCAAAAAAAGCCCCGTCACCGCGACCACGATCATCAACGCCAGGAACGTCATCCCTTTACCGTTATTCATAGCATAAAATAAACGCCCGCGCCTGAACAGCCTCGGCGCGGGCGTTTATCATTCTCATACGTCAATTAGTCCAACGGATCGCTGGTCGCGGTCGCGTTAGTGGTCGAATTATACCGGATGACCCCCGACGTATCCACGAAGAAACGCCTGACGCCGGTTGTGTTGACCAATACGGGGACCGCGGTCGCATTGAAACCCGAAGTATCCCCCGCCAATGTGAAGTTATACCCCTGTTTGGTGCCGTTGCCCAGAACTGAATCAATGTACGGCGGTACCGCGGTCGAAAGCACGGTCAGGTTCGCCGGATACGACGGGCCGGATGACCTGTACGTGTGCGCCGCGGAAGCGATCGTCTTCAACGCCGCGATGGCCGTTGATTCGTTGGCCGCCAGACGCGCTCTGAGCAGGTTAGGTATCGCGATGGCCGCCAGCAAGGCGATGATCGCGACAACTATCATGATCTCCACAAGCGTGAAACCCCGTTTATTCCTCATGTCGACGCCCTCCTTAGGTTAAATTACCCGCGCCTCTTACGATTCGTATAATGAGTCCCGAGGCCGTTTCCCCTAATTTCACGTCACCCTGTGTTGGTTATACCACCCCCTCCCCCGCTTGTCAAGCTAAATCGCGCGGCTACATTGACATAAACCGCCGTCTTCCAACGGTTACCGATAAATAGAGGGGGGAAAAACAAAAAAACCTTGAGGTAAAACTAACTCAAGGTTAAAGTTTCACCCCTTTGGCAACCAGGCTGGCTTCCGCACACGGACCCTGCACTTACACCCGGCGCATAATCGGAATTGCGCCGGTGTTGGGCCCGTGCCCAAGCTCCTTAGCTTTGCCCCTTCTCCGGCTATTGCCGGGAAGAGCCCATCAGTTCACGATGGGGCCCCAAGATCACTCTTGGTTTGCCGTTTATCAGTAGGCGATAAAAGGATAGCACATGAATCGGCAAATGTCAAAAAAACCGCCCGCGCCGGATACCCCGGCACGGGCGGCTGGCAATGCGAAGACTGAGTTAGTCGAGCGGATCGCTCGTCTCGGTCGCGTTAGTGGTCGAATTATACCGGATGACCCCCGACGTATCCACGAAAAAACGCCTGACGCCGGTTGTATTGACCAATACGGGAACCGCGGTAGCGTTGAAACCGGACGTAGTACCCACTAAAGTGAAATTATATCCCTGCTTGGTGCCGTTGCCCAGGACTGAATCGATGTACGGCGGTACCGCGGTCGAAAGCACGGTCAGGTTCTCCGGATACGACGGGCCGGATGACCTGTACGTGTGCGCCGCGGAGGCGATCGTCTTCAACGCCGCGATGGCAGTTGATTCGTTGGCCGCCAGGCGCGCCCGGAGCAGGTTAGGTATCGCGATGGCCGCCAGCAAGGCGATGATCGCGACAACTATCATGATCTCCACGAGCGTAAAACCCCGTTTGTTCCTCATGCCCCCTCCTTTGTTAAAAAGACCGGATTACTTGACTGCCCCCGGCTTCGGCGAGCGGTACGATTGCGTAAGCCCGACCTGCGCCTCGGGGAACGCTTTAAGACGGAAAACGAACCAGAGCGTCTGCCCATGCTCCTTCTCACTGGTATAGACAAAATCCCACAGCCAGCAATGCATATCCCGGGTAAACCCGTATTCCTGGCGGATCAGCCCCGGAGGCAAAGAAACGTTATCTCTGACCTGATACCGTTCGTACGCGTGGAATGTCCACTTGGGCGTCAGCATCCAATCAAGCCCCGCGGTAATCTCATTCGTGCCGCTATGCGAATATCTCTGCCCGATACCGAAACTCCGGCCTTCGGCGATAGTAAACGACACATTGTGGTTTATCGTCTCGAAATAACTCCTATGGCGGTTATAGTCCGCGTCGCTGACGAACGAAAGCCATGAATACGGGAGGAACTCAAAATCGAGAAGCACGCTGTCGGAAAACCGGTTACGGGTGATCACGTCAGTCAACGGATCCTCACTATAGACATTGTACGCGGAACTAACGCGAAAATCGAAGAAATCTACCGCGACATTCTCTCGTTTGGTCTGCAAACGATTGGAGATACCAAGATCAACGTAGCTCCGTTCGCCGATCGCGTCGATCGAATCGAACTGGCGGATCTGGGAACTGCGGACATTGGGACGCGTGTTGTACGAATACGTGACGGTCGGGGTGACGATATGGCGGATCCCCTCATTGATATCCATATGCATAAAATGGTCGCCGACGCCGTAAATGCGGTAGAACTTCGTGCTGACCGACGAACCCGCGTAATATACGGTGCGGGCATTGATCGAGTTGGTGGCCTCGCCGGCGCTGTACTGAGTATTGCGCATCGCCGCGAAAGGCGTAAGATCAAGGATCCCCGCTTTGAACGGCGCGGAGATCTTGTTATAGGTATCAAAACGGGCGACGTCATATTCCGCCCCCGCGGCCGCCGGCGACGCGACGAGATTCTTAAGGTACGCCGCCTGCGTCACATCGTCGTAATACAACAATACCGGAGAGTCATCGCCGGTAAGCCGGTAGCTGGGCAGGGTATACTTCACTTCCGGCATGCGCTCGACCTGCGAATACCATTTTTGCGGCCGTTCCTGCACCTGCAGGTCAAGACTTCCGTAATCGAAATTATGATGCACAAACGCGTAACTGAGCGGCTGGGAATCCTCATCATACTCTTTCGGGAAATAATCCTTGAGGATCCCGTAATCGGCGCCCTTCTCGGCCCTTTTTTCGTCGGCGATCTTATAGAAATCCGCGATAAAACTCGTCCGTTCGTCGATATCCCACTGGTGGCCCCACCGCATCAGCCAGCGTTCGTACTCCCCCGGCCCGCCGACCGACTCCAGCTTCGGCCTTTCGTTCGAATAGTACCCTTTAAAGTCGCCCTTTCCAATGCCGGGCGTGCGGTAATTAAGCCCGGCGCCCTCAGCGAGCCCCAGCCGGTCGCGATAATCGAGGTACACCCTGCCGTCCACCGAATCGGTGAGGTTACAGCGCCACGCGGTCAGAAGGAACGGCCCCCACTCCTTACGATACCCGGGAACGACCTGAACATGCATGATCGGATCCCGCAGGCTCTGGCTGTAATACGGCAGATACGCGAAAGGGAGCGCGCCGACCATGAACGTGTTGCGGTACATCTGCACTTTATCTCCCGGCAACATCCGCACGGTACGGGAATTCAACCGGTAGTGCGGCACATCATAACTGCACGTCGTGGTAAACCCGCGCTTCGAAATGAATTCGTTATTTCCTTTTAAATCGACGGCATCGGCCTTGAAATAACCGGGCGGCGAGGCGGCCCTGCCGTTGATGACCGTCCCTTTCTTCGTGTTGAAATTATAGATGATCTTCTCGCCCCGCATCGAGTTTTCCGTATCCTCGATCACGACCAGCCCCTCGGCAACACCGTCTTTGGTAATGGTATTGACCACCAGGCTGTTGCAGGTAAGTTTTGTCCCTTTGTAATTGACCCGCACATTCCCCTTCGCGGTGATCTCACTGCGCTCCGTGACATATTCGACGGTATCGCCGTTGACGATGACCGGCTGGTCGATGGCGGGCGTTTTTTCGCTCCCGGCCGGTTTCGCTGACAGCCCTTCCGCGCGCGCACAGCGCCCCAGCCCGCAGGCGATCAGCGCAAGGCAAAAAAAGGAACAGGTCAGCTTATTGAGTGGGATGCTCATGCGGTTTTAGGTATCTTTTTATAGTCCTCAAGGAAACGCGCGAGGCCGATATCGGTCAACGGATGTTTGGCCAGCTGATCGATCACCGCGAACGGAATGGTGGCGATATCCGCCCCGATCTTCGCCGCGTCCACGACATGCACGGGATTGCGCACCGAAGCGACGATGATCTCGGTCTTGAATTTGTAATTATCGTAGATCTGCCGGATATCGGCGATGAGGTCCATCCCGACCTGGCTGATATCGTCGAGACGGCCGATGAACGGCGAGATATACGTGGCGCCCGCTTTGGCCGCGAGAAGCGCCTGGGACGGCGAGAAACACAATGTCACGTTCGTTTTGATGGATTTGGCGCTCAATATCTTGACCGCCTTAAGCCCTTCTTTCGTCAACGGGATCTTGATGACGATATTCGGGGCGATCTTGGACAACTCCGCCGCCTCCGCCACCATGCCGGGGGCATCCAGGGCGATCACCTCGGCGCTCACCGGGCCGGGAACGACCGCGCAGATCTCGCGGAGCAATTCCACCGCGGGGCGCTTCTCTTTGGCGACGAGCGACGGATTAGTGGTAACACCGTCAACGACCCCCATGGCCATCGCTTCTTTAATATCATTGATGTTCGCCGAATCGATGAATATCTTCATTCTTCCTCCAGTACGGGGACGTCCCAGAAAAATGGGACAGACACCTTTTTTTATGCAAAGCACTTTTCGAGGAAAAAATAGGTGTCTGTCCCTATTCTTCCCGTATTATTCTTTTACCAGCAGGCACGCGCCGATGATCCCGGGATCGGCAAGCATGGCCTTGCGCACTTTCACGTGGCGCGCCTGCATCGGCATGGCGCGGCGCAGGATCGTCGCCTTCACGCTGTCAAAAAGTATCTTTCCGGCATTGGCGACGCCGCCCCCGATCACGATATAATCGGGATTAAGCAGGTTGACCGCCCCGGCCAGCCCGATACCGAGTTTGGCGCCGACATACTCCCACACCCCGGACGCCTTGCGGTCTCCCCGCGCGGCCAGGGCGCTGATCTCCTCGAGGGAGACCGTGCGTTTGAACACGCCGCGCGCATACGCCAGTATCCGGCGGTTGCCGATATATGACTCCAGACAACCGAACGAACCGCACCCGCAGGCGGGCCCGTTTTCTGAGACCGGCATATGCCCGATCTCTCCCGCCGCGTGAGTGGAACCGCGAAAAAGCTTCCCGTCAATGATCAAACCGCCGCCCACGCCGGTGCCCAGGGTAATACACACGGCGTTGGCCGCGCCCCGCGCGGCGCCCGCCTTGAATTCCGCCAGCGCCATAAGGTTGGCGTCATTATCAACGCGCACCGGAAGGCCTAATCGCCTGCGCAGGATATCCCGCAGGTTGACCTCGCGCCACCCGGGGATATTCGGAAAAAAATGGACGATGCCCCTGGCCGTATCGATCGGCCCGGGCAGGCCGATACCGACGCCCCGGACCGCCGCCCGCGTGAGGCCCGCTTCCCTGATCATGGCGTCGACGGATACCGCGACCGCGTTAATGAGGGCGTCTTTATGCGTGAATGATGTGGTATCGAGAATGCGCTTCGCGCGGATGGCGCAGGAACCATCGCAAAGGCCTATCTTAAGATTCGTGCCGCCGAGGTCTATTCCTATTATATGCGCGCGCGCCATAAAAACCGGTAAGGTAAGTGTGTTTTTAAAAAGGTTTCATTATTGTATATTACCCGCCGCCGGATTGCAAGCACAAACTGGCACGGAGAAGCTTAACAGACCCGGTTGCGCCCGCCTTCCTTGGCGGCGTACAGCGCTTTATCGGCGGTATCGATGAGCTCCGTGAGCCCGGTCTCCCCGCCGGCGAAGACCGCCACGCCGATGCTCACGGTCACGCGCAGGTCTTCGTCATATACCCGGATCTGCTTCCCCCCGATCGCCTGACGGATACGCTCGGCGACAAACACAGCGCCTTCCCGGTCGGTCTCAGTCAGCAAAAGGCAGAATTCCTCGCCGCCGTATTTCCCCAAAAGATCGATCTGGCGGATATTCTCTTTTATACTGCGGGATACTTCCGCCAGGATCGCGTCGCCCACCAGATGGCCATAGCGGTCATTAATATCTTTGAAATGGTCGATATCGATCATCAGGCATCCCGCCGTGTAGCCGAACCGGCGGGAACGCTCCATCTCCTGGTGGGAGCGCTCGAACCAGTAACGCCGGGTGAAAATATGGGTCAACCCGTCGAAGGTAGCCAGCTCCTGCACCTTCTGATACAGGATCGCGCGTTTTATCCCCAGGATGAATTGCCCCCCGAGTATCTGGAATTTTTCGGCGTCACGCTCAGCCACCCCCGCCGCCGCCAGGTACCCGAAGACCTTCCCGCCCATCTTCAGGGGGATGATCGATTCGAACCCCGTGCCCTCTTCCGGGAGCGCGCGCAGGAAACGACAGTCTTGAAAACCGATGTGCTTGCGCAGTTGCTCGGAGAATGAGGAGAAGACCTCGTTCTCATCAAGATGCGTGGTGATCTCGCGGGCGATATCGTATACCGCGATCGTTTCGTCGAACGCGTCCTTGAGCACGCGGTGCTCGCCCTCGATCTCCACCGACCGGGCCACGACACGGGCATACCGGTCATTCAACGCGTCCCGATTCCGGAGCCGTTTACGGTACGTCTTATCGAAATTACGGGCCAGCCAGGCATAGGTCAGCGCCGTGATCAGGACCAGGAGTATCAACGGGAATATGGGCATACCGGCATCCATTCCTTTAAACGACCGCGATCACTTTATTCCGCCCCGTCTGCTTGGCCTCATACATCGCCTTATCCGCCTTCATCAACAATTCCGTCTCATCAGTCGACACTTCGGGAAACATCGCGACGCCGATGGAGACTGTCACCGATGTCGGCCTCCGGCGAAGCACAAAACATTCTTTTTCCACCGTCACGCGCAGGAGCTCGGCGGTCTCGATCGCGGCGGCGCGATCGACGCCGGGGATGATGACGCAGAACTCCTCCCCCCCGAAACGCGAGATCGCCGACCCGCGGTACCCCAGCAGGGAGCTCATCTTCGCGGCGATGTTCTTGAGCACGATATCGCCGGCAATATGGCCGTATTGGTCGTTATACTTTTTGAAATAATCGATATCGATCATCAGGAGCGCGAACGGCTTCCCGCCGCGCAGGGACCGCCGGCACTCCGTCCTGAGCATCTCGAGGAAATACATCTTGGTGTATGCCTGGGTAAGGCCGTCGTGGATTGCCAGGTCCTGGGTACTGCTGTACAACTGGGCGTTTTCCAACGCAAGCCCTCCCAGGTCGCTGATCGAACGCAGGAAGCGCAGGTCATCCAGATCGTAATACCCGGGGTCGGGATGATCCAGCCGCAGTATGCCGAGAAAACTGCCGCCGGAGGCCAGCGGAGAACTGATGAGGGACCGGATCGTCCGTGAATCCTGCGCCACGGCGCGGTCAAGGTCGAAACGAAAATCATTCCCGACATCCCCGATGAGGAGCGGACTGACATGCATCATCACCCACTGGTCGAAGATATCCCCCTGTTTCGCCTTAATGATGAGCCGGCGGTCCTCTTTGCGGGTATTACGCAGGCGCAGGCACTGGGATTCGGTGTCGGACACATACAGGATACACGTCCCTTTCTCCCGCGCCACGAGGGTAAACGCGTCGTCGCACAGCCGGTCGCACACGGAGTCGGGATTAAGCTCATGATTGATGCCGTCGATCACTTTCTTGAGGCTGGCGTAACGGCGGATATTCTCCCGGAGGGAAAAGTTCTGGCGGGTCACCTCGGCATTGCGCGCCTCCTGGACATTCAGCTTCCCCTCGATATCCTCGCGCTGGAATCGTACCGTATTGCCCGAAAGCATGGCGTCGCGGCACAGGAAGAATACGATCGCGGAATTGGCGCTGTAAAACAGCAGGAGGACTATGAACGGGTGGGAGCTCTCTTTCGCGGCGTGGAAAGGCAGATACCCGTAAAGGACGGGGATAATCAAATACACCGCCGCTTTCATGAACGAAATGCGGCTCAAGTACGCCAGTCTATCCTTCAGCCAATTGGCTTCTGACATTATCAGGCGATGGTCTCTTCTGTCTCCGGATGGAAGAAGTGGGCCTTGCTCATATCGAAGACCATATCTATCTCCGAATTGACCTTCGGCCGGTCATGCGCTCCGACGCGCGCGATAAACGTGTTCTTTCCGGTGTTCAAGTGAAGATACACCTCGGAACCCAGCGGTTCCATGACCTCGAGCGTCACCCGGACGATGTTTTCCGGCGGCGCGGCGGAAACGAACAGCTTGTCGTAGATATCCTCGGAACGGATGCCGAAAACGACCGGTTTGTCGGCAAACGGCGCGAGTTTCGGGTGCATCTCCTCGACGATCTTGACGAGGATCTTCCCTTCGTTGAAATAAAGTTTCTCGCCTTTTTTAAGGACAGTCCCCCTCATGAAATTCATGGGCGGGGAACCGATGAAGCCGGCGACGAATTTGTTCCGCGGATGGTCGTAGACGGTCATGGGATCGCCCACCTGCTGGATAACCCCGCCGCGCATGACCGCGACACGGTCGCCCATGGTCATGGCTTCGGTTTGATCGTGCGTGACATAGATGATCGTGGTCTGCAGGCGGGTGTGGAGTTTATTGATCTCGGTGCGCATCTGCACCCTGAGCTTGGCGTCAAGGTTGGAAAGCGGCTCGTCAAAAAGGAAGACCAGGGGTTTGCGGACGATCGCCCGTCCCACCGCGACGCGCTGGCGCTCGCCGCCGGAAAGTTCGCGCGGCTTGCGCGCGAGCAGGTGTTTGATGCTGAGGATATCCGCCGCTTCGTTCACGCGCTGGGTGATCTCCGCTTTCGTGTACTGGCGCAGGCGAAGGCCGAACGACATATTCTCAAAAACGGTCATGTGGGGATACAACGCGTAATTCTGGAAGACCATGGCGATATCGCGGTCTTTGGCGGGGACATCGTTGACGCGCGTGTCGCCGATATAGATATCGCCCGCCGTGGCATCCTCGAGCCCCGCGATCATCCGGAGCGTGGTCGATTTGCCGCACCCTGACGGGCCGACGAGCACCATGAATTCTTTGTTCTCAACCCCGAAACTGAGGGAATCGACGACCTTTGTCCCGTTCGGAAAGACCTTTGAGACATTGCTGAGGCGTACCTGTGCCACAGATCTCCTCGTTAGGAAAGATACTCGATCAGCCGGGCAAGCTCGGCTTTAAGGTTCTTGCGGTTGACGATCATATCGATCAACCCGTGCGCAAGGAGGAACTCGGAACGCTGGAAGCCCGGAGGAAGTTTCTGGCGTATCGTCTGCTCGATGACACGCGGGCCGGTGAATCCGATCAACGCCTTCGGTTCGGCGACGATCACGTCACCGATCCCCGCGAATGAGGCCATGACGCCGGCCATCGTGGGATTGGTGAGCACCGAGATGAACGCCAGTTTCGCGTCGTGCTGGCGGCGCAATGCCGCGCAGGTCTTGGCCATCTGCATGAGGCTTAAGAGCCCTTCGTACATACGCGCCCCGCCGCCCGAACCGGACACGATCACCACCGGAAGGCGCTTCTTCGTCGCGCTTTCGACGGCGCGGGTAAGCTTCTCCCCCACCACCGAGCCCATCGAGCCCATGATGAAACGCGAATCGGTCGCGCAGAGCACCGCTTTCCGGCCGTCGATGGTGCACTCGCCGGTGATCACCGCGTCCTTCAATCCGGTCGCCGCCTGGTCCTGCGCGATCTTTTCCTTATACGTCTTGGTGCCGCGGAACTCGAGCGGGTCGCAGGAAACCATATCTTTGTCATATTCCGCGAAAGAATCCTTGTCCGCGATCATGGCGATCCGCTCCGGCGCGGTCAGGATGAAATGATACCCGCATTTCGGGCAGATCTTGAGGTTCTCTTCAAGCGTCTTGTTATACAGGACCTCGGCGCATTCCTCGCACTTGGTCCAGAGCCCATCCGGGATCTCTTTCTTCTTGAGGCGCACGATCGTGTATTTGGGCTTGCCGAATAATGCCATAGTTTTATTCCTCGAATTTGTAGACCACCAGCCCCGACTCGACTTTCGGATAGAAATAGGTCGATTTCGGCGGCATCTTCTCGCCGTGGCTGGCCACGCTGACGATCTGGTCGATGCGCGTGGGATTAAGGAGGAACGCGATCTTCGTGGGGTCGTTGTCGGCGGCGGACATCGCCTCTTCGGCATCGGCGGTATAGCCGATCGCGTTCTTCACGTCCTGCGGTTCGACCCCCAGCACGTTTTTGAAAACGAGTGTATTAAGGATGGCGACGTCCAGACTGCGGTACTCAGCCGACTTATCCGGCATGCGCGTGTTCACGTACCGCATATTCTTGAGGCGCAGGAGCCAGAAATGGCCGGGGGCGTACAGCCCGACCGCGTGCTCCCGCTGTCCCGCCTTCTGGATGAGGAAAAGGAACTTATCGCGCCCTTTTATCTCCTCAACGGAAAAATACTCCCGGAGCCCCGCGCCGAGCGCGTCCCAATCCGGGGCCTTCTCAAGAGAAACAACCCGGTGGATGGGCAGGATCGTCAGCCCCTGCGAATGCACATTGGTGAAATACGCCAGGATATAATTAAAATCTTCCTCGCCGGTCGGCCGGGAGACGGCGGCCCTGCGCTCATTGCGGTACGCGCAGGATACCTCATACCGGTGATGGCCGTCCGCGATAAAGACATCCTCATCCTTCATCTTGGCGGCGACGCGCTCAAGCATCTGCGGGTCGTCGATGCGCCACACCGCGTGCAGGACCTTGTCGTCATCGGCCACCTCAAAAAGCGGTTCTTTTTCCAGGGCCCAGGGCTTGAGATTCTGCTCCATCAGCCGTTTCTTATCCTCGAAGACCACGAAAATAGGGCTCAGGTTGGCCTTCGCTTTGGTGATCATTTTGAAGCGGTCTTCCTTGGCGGCGGCATGCGTGTGCTCATGGCCGTGGACGTTCGCGCCCCCCTCTTCCAGTTTCAACAACGCGAGGAACCCGAACCGGCGCTTCGTCTCGCCGCGGATGGTATACTGCTGACGGTAGAAATAGATGGACGGTTTATCGTCGCGGATAAGCACCTGTTCCTTAAGCCAGGCATTCAGACGGGCGGAGGCGGCCGCGTACTTATCCTCCCCGGCCACATCGCGGGGAAAATCGATCCAGGTATAATTGTACGGACTGCGGTTATGCAGTTCCTTCTGTTTCAGGGGTGAGATGATATCGTACGGCGGCGTGACCACCGTGGACAACTCGACCTTGCCGCTGTTGTAGCGGACCGCGGGAAAACCTTTTACGATCGCCATGTGATGAACACCCCTCCTGCCGCGGCTCCCAGGAACGAACCCGCGGTATCGATGAGAATATCGAAAGCGGAACAGGACCTGCCCGCCGTTAACAACTGATGCAATTCGTCGCTTACTCCGTAAAGGGCGCAGGAAACGACGGTTATGACGAAAAGGACAACCACCGGCCTTGGTCCGCCGGTCCGCCGTAATGCCCTGATGAAAAACAAAGCCAGTATAACATAAATGGCAAAGTGATACAAGATGTCTTCATAGGGGAAAAGCGACGGGATATCCTTGCCGGGAAGCGACGAAGTGGCGAAAATGAACGCCGCCACCGCGCAGACCGGCATCCAGTAATACAGGAACCAGTACAGCCGCTTAGCCGTGCTTACAGCCATGGCACCCCTCTTTGGCCTTCGGGCATGGCTGATCATTCACCGGGGCGGAAGTCTTTTTATAATCGTTGCAGTAAAAACCCGGGCCTTTGAAAATGACGCCGGCGCCGGAACCGATGAGGCGGCGCACCTTCCCTTTGCAGGTCGGGCAGGTGGTAAGCTGTTTGGCGGTCATCGACTGGAAGACCTCGAATATACCGCATTTTTTGCATTCATAGTCGTAATTTGGCATATGCTCCTCTATCTTTTGACCGGCTCGCCCGACGCGGCGGCGAACTGCTCCATCAACCTGCGCTGTTCCCCGCTCAACCGGTCGGGGATCTCAATATTGACCCGCACCAACTCATCGCCGGTACCGCGCCCGTGCAAGTCCGGCATCCCTTTTTCCTTAAGCCGGAATACCTTACTGCACTGCGTCCCGGCGGGTATCTTCATGTCGACATGGCCTTTGAGCACCGGGACACTCACTGTCCCGCCCAGTACCGCTTTGGAAAGACTGATAGTAACCTCGGTGATCAGGTTATTGCCGTCCCTATGGAAACGCTGGTCGGGCCGGACCTCGATAACGACATACAGGTCGCCTCTGCCCGAGGTACCGGACTCGCCTTCGCCCCGTACCCGCAGATGGGAACCGTTATCCACTCCCGGAGGTATCTTGACCTTGATATTCCGGGTAACGCGCACCCGGCCTTCGCCGCCACAGGTAGGGCACGGAGTCTGGATGATCGATCCCTCCCCGCGGCACCGCGGACACGTTTGCGCCAGCTGGAAGAAACCGCTGGAAACCACTACTCTTCCCTGCCCCTTACACTGCTGGCAGACGGATTTCCGGGTGCCCGGCTTCTCGCCGGAACCCGCGCAGGTCGCGCACACTTCGTAGCGCGGGACAGTAATAGTCTGCTCGACCCCATCGGCCGCCTGCTCCAGCGTGATGCTGACGGATATCTCCAGGTCGCGGCCCCGGCGACTGCGCTGGCGGCCACCGCCGCCCGTACCGGATATGTCGAACCCGAGATCGCCGAAGAGATCCTCAAAGAAACTGCCGCCACCGCCGCTCCCGCCCATCCCGGAAAAAACCGAGCTGAAATCGGCGCCGCGGAAGATATCCTCGTTGGTATATTTCTGGTCGATCCCGGAATGGCCGTACTGGTCGTACAACCCGCGCTTCTGCGTGTCGGACAACACCGCGTAGGCCTCGGAGATCTCCTTGAATTTCTCTTCCGCCGCTTTCTTCTCTTCCTGGGGAACCCGGTCGGGATGGAATTTCATCGCCAACTGGCGGTAGGCTTTTTTTATCTCATCGATCGCCGCGCCCTTATGAACGCCCAGAATCTCGTAATAATCACGTTTTGCTGATGACATATATCCTCAATGCTCTTTCTCTCCCCCTCTCACCCCACCTCAGGACCCGCATCTGGAATTTCAGATGCGGGTCCTGTCGAGGTGCGGATTCTGTCGAGGGGTATCGGTCTTTATTTCTTCTCTTCCTTGAAATCGGCGTCGATCACATCGGCGTCTTTTGCCTTTTCCTCGCCGCCCTGCTGGGCGCCCGCGTCAGCCGCGCCTTCCGGCCCCGCCTGCTGGGAACCGGCGCCTGCCGCCCCGGCCTGCTGTTGCTTCGCCGCGGCCTGCTTATAGATCTCTTCAGCCAGTTTATGCGACGCTTTCGTCAACTCCTCCATCGACTTCTTGATCCGGTCGACATTACGGTCTTTGATCGCCGTGCGCAGGTCGCCCAGCTTCGCTTCGATATCCGCGCGTTCCTGCTGGCTGACCTTCTCGCCGTATTCCTTGAGCGACTTATCCGTCGCGTACGCGAGGGTATCGGCCTGGTTGATGACCTCGACCTCCTCCTTGCGCTTGGTGTCGTCGGCGGCGAACTTCTCCGCTTCCTTGACCATTTTATCGATCTCTTCCTTGGAAAGTTTCTTGGGAGCGGTAATGCGGATCGACTGCTCCTTGCCGGTGCCCAGGTCCTTGGCGGACACGTGCACGATACCGTTGGCATCGATGTCAAAAGTGACCTCGATCTGCGGGATACCGCGCGCCGCCGCGGGGATGCCCACCAGGTCGAACCGCCCCAGCTCGACGTTATCGTCGGCCATCGGGCGTTCGCCCTGCAGGACCCGGATGGTCACCGCGGTCTGGTTATCCGCCGCGGTGGAGAATACCTGGCCCTTGCGGGTCGGGATAGTGGTATTGCGCTCGATCAGCTTGGTCATGACACCGCCCATGGTCTCCAGGCCGAGCGACAAAGGCGTGACGTCCAGCAAAAGCACGTCCTTCATATCGCCCTTGATGATCGCCGCCTGCACCGCCGCGCCCAGCGCGACGCATTCCATCGGGTCGATGCCGCGCTCGATCTTCTTGCCGACATAGTCCTCGACGAACTTCTGGACGATGGGCATGCGGGTCGGGCCGCCGACCATGATCACTTTATGGATGTCCGCGGGCGTAAGTTTCGCGTCGGACAGCGCCTGCTCGATCGGATGCTTGCAACGGTCGACGATCGGGCCGACGAGCTCATCCAGCTTCGCGCGGTTGATGTTCATGGTCAAATGCTTCGGGCCGCCGGCGTCCGCGGTGATAAACGGCAGGTTGATATCGGTGTTCAGCGTCGATGAAAGCTCGACCTTGGCCTTTTCCGCGCCTTCCTTGAGCCGCATCATCGCCATCTTGTCGTTGCGCAGGTCGATACCGGTATCTTTCTTGAACTGGCCGGCGATATATTCGATCAGCACATTATCCATATCCGTGCCGCCCAGCTGGGTGTCGCCGGAAGTGGATTTGACCTCGAAAACGCCCTGCGCCATCTCCATGATTGTGACGTCGAGGGTGCCGCCGCCGAGATCGAAGACCATGATCTTCTGTTCCTGCTGTGATTTTTCAAGGCCGTAGGCGAGGCACGCCGCGGTAGGCTCGTTGACGATACGCAGGACCTTCAAACCCGCGATCTCACCGGCATCCTTGGTGGCCTGACGCTGGTTGTCGTCGAAATACGCCGGACAGGTGATGACCGCTTCCTCGACCTTGTCGCCCAGGTACGCCTCGGCGTCTTCCTTTATCTTCTGCAGGATGAACGCGCTGATCTGCTGAGGCGTATATTCCTTGCCGAAGATCTTGTAATGATAATCCTGCCCCATCTTGCGCTTCGCCGCGTAGATGGTCCCCTCAGGGTTGATCGCCGCCTGCCTGCGGGCGGGTTCGCCGACGAGGCGCTGTCCGTCCTTCGTAAAAGCCACATACGACGGGAACGCCTTGCCCGACGACACGCCGGCGCCTTCAGCCGACGGGATGATCACCGGCCTGCCGGCTTCCATGACCGCCGCGGCGGAGTTTGAGGTGCCCAGATCGATTCCGATTACTTTTGCCATAGTTTCCTCCTTAAATAAGCTGTCGATAAATTCCCACCGCCCTGCCTGCCCGGCAGGGCCTCAAATCTATTCTTTCGGCTGGGGACATTCCCCGGCTGGTTCTTTCGGTTCCGCGGGCCTGCGCGCGACCCTGACTTTGGCGGTGCGCAGGACATGCTTGTCGATCATATACCCCTTCTGCAATTCCTCGATCACGGTATGCTCCGGCACATCGGCCGTTTCCGTGGTCATCAATGCCTCATGCACGTTGGGATCGAACAGCTTGCCTTTGGCCTCCATCGGCCGGATCCCGTTCTTTTTGAGCATATCGTGCAGATGCGCGAGGATCATCTCCACGCCTTTGAGGAACGCGGTAAAATCCTCGTGTTTCTCCTGGGACAGGCTCACGGTCCGCTCAAGGTCGTCGTTGATGTTGAGCACGTCCGCGAGCAGGTCCTCATTGGCGTATTTCGCCAGTTCCTGGCGTTCACGCTCCCACCGCTTGCGCGTATTCTCGATATCGGCCTGGAGCCGGACATATTTGTCCCAGTTCTCCTGCGCCTTCTGCGCGTCAGCCTTGAGCGCGTTGAAATCCGCCTCGGAGATCGTCAGCATCCCGCACTCATCCGGCTGTCCCGCCGGTTGCTCCGGAACCTTTTCGCCTTCCGCGCCATTCTTTTTCATTTTATCCATATTCGGCACCTTAATATTCCTCCAACACGCGGTTGAGGATGTCCGACATCGATTCCAGCGTGGAAACAGTGCTCTGGTAACTCATGCGGCTCGGCCCGATGATCGCCAGCTTACCCGGCCTCCGTTTCTTGCCGCCATGGTAGCTGGTCACCACCAGCGATATATCCCGCACCGGCGCGTGCGCTTCCTCGCCGATATAGATGTGCAGTTTCTCCTCAGCCTGCTGATTGATCAGGTCAAAAAGATACTTCTTTTCCTCCAGCATCCGCACCACCAGCGCCAGCTTCTGCAGGTCGCGAAACTCCGGGTGCTGAAAGATGTTACTGAGCCCGTTGTAAAACACCTTGTCGCCCAGTTCCGAGTAGGAAAGGATCGCGGTATAATGCGTCAGGGCGGCGACAAGCTCCGTAGTCTTTTCCAGGATATGCTCAAGCGAGTGATTCATGCTGGAATACTCGTTTAAGATCAGCTCCTGCTGTTCCCGGGTCAGCTTGTCCAGCGACATGAGGAAATCGACATAATAGCGGTACCCCTTATCGGTGGGGATCCTTCCTGCGGAGGTATGCGGGTGGAACAGGTACCCTTCTTCCTCCAGCTCGGAAAGCACGTTGCGCAGAGTCGCGGAGCTCAGGCCGAACTTCTGGACCAGCTCTTTGGAACTCACCGGCTCCCCGGCCTCGATATACGCGCTCACGACTGCCGCAAGCACCTTGTTTTTCCTGCTGTTATGATCGATCTCTTTCGCCATAAGACTTCAATTTTAACACATTATCCGCCCCTGTCAACACCCGCGCCCGCTTTCCCCTGCGTCGCGAACACGATCTCCTCATCTTTCAGTTCTGCCTTTACTTTCTCACCTCCTTTTACCGCCCCTCCCAGCAATTTTACCGCCAGGGGGTCCACTACTTTCTTCTGGATCAACCGCTTGAGGGGACGCGCGCCGAATACCGGGTCGAACCCCGTTAAAGCCAGGTAATCCACCGCTTTTTCGGAAACGGACAGCTCAACTTGACTGTTTTCGCGCAGGCGCCGGCGAACAGTCTCAAGCTGAATATTCACGATTTTCGCCATATCTTCCCGCGTAAGTGAATTGAACACGATGGTATCGTCAAGCCGATTGATGAACTCCGGACGGAAATACTTCTTCAGGTCCTCCTGAGCGCCGATATTGGAGGTCATCACCACCACCGTATTCTTGAAATTAACCACCCGGCCCTGGCCGTCGGTCAGCCTGCCGTCGTCGAATATCTGCAGGAGCAGGTTAAAAACGTCCGGATGGGCCTTCTCGATCTCATCGAAAAGTATCACGCTGTACGGCCGGCGGCGTACCGCCTCGGTCAACTGCCCGCCCTCATCATACCCCACATACCCGGGAGGCGCGCCGACCAGGCGGGAAACCGCGTGTTTTTCCATATACTCGGACATATCGATCCGCACCATCGCCTGTTCGTCATCGAACAGGTAACGGGTCAATGCCTTGGCGAGCTCGGTCTTGCCCACGCCGGTAGGGCCGATGAACAGGAACACCCCGATCGGCCGGTTAGGATCGGCAAGGCCGGAACGCGACCGGCGGATCGCCGCGGAAACCGTCTCCACCGCGGCGTCCTGGCCCACGATTTGCTCTTTAAGACGTTCTTCCATCTTCAGCAATTTATGCGTTTCGCCTTCCAGCAGGCGGGAAACAGGGATACCCGTCCACTTCCCGACAACCGCGGCGATATCGTCCTCGTCCACTTCTTCCTTAAGCAGGGTTCCCTTCTTGTCCGCCTCGGCGAGCCGCGCGCCGGCGTCTTTCAACTTGTTTTCCAGATCACGCAAAAGGCCATAGCGGATCTTCGCCACGGTATCCAGATTGCCGGACTTCTCCGCCTCTTTTTCCTGGTGTTTGGCCCCCTCGATCTCCTCGCGCAGTTTATTCACCTCGGCGATCGCGTCCTTTTCCTTCTGCCAGCGCCGGGTAAATTCTTTACTGCTTTTCTTAAGTTTCTCCAGCTCATCTTCCAGCGCGGCAAGACGCGCCTGCGCGTCCTTGTCTTTCTCTTTCCTGAGCGCCTGGCGCTCGATCTCCAACTGCATCACGCGCCGGTCGATCTCATCGAGCTCCTGCGGCTTGGAATCGATCTCCATGCGCAGGCGGCTGGCCGCCTCGTCCACCAGGTCGATCGCTTTATCCGGCAGGAACCGCGCGGTGATATACCGGTTGGAAAGCGTCGCCGCGGCGATCAACGCGCTATCCTTGATGCGCACGCCGTGGAAAAGCTCATAGCGCTCTTTCAGCCCGCGCAGGATGGCGATCGTCTCCTCGGCATCCGGCTGTTCGACCATGATCGGCTGGAACCGGCGTTCCAGCGCCGCGTCTTTCTCGATATGCTTACGGTATTCATCTAACGTGGTGGCGCCGATACAACGCAGCAGACCCCTGGCGAGCGCCGGTTTCAGCATATTAGACGCGTCCACCGAGCCCTCTGCCGCTCCGGCGCCGACCATCATATGTAATTCATCGATAAAAAGGATGACCTCGCCCTCTTTCGCCTCCAGCTCCTTGATCACGGCCTTGAGCCGTTCCTCGAACTCCCCGCGGAATTTAGTGCCGGCGACCAGCGCCCCCAAGTCAAGCGCGACGATCCGCTTTTTCTTGAGCCCTTCCGGAACGTCCTGCTGGACGATCCGCTGGGCCAGCCCTTCGGCGATCGCCGTCTTTCCGACGCCCGCCTCTCCGATCAAAACCGGATTATTCTTGGTGCGCCGCAAAAGCACCTGGATCAAACGCCGGATCTCATCGTCACGGCCGATGACGGGGTCAAGCTTCCCCCGTTCCGCCAACTGCGTCAGGTCGCGGCCATACTTCTCCAACGGCTTGATCTTGGCCTCGGGATTCTCATCGGTAACGCGCGAGCTCCCGCGCACATTCGCCAGGGCCTGAAGGAATTTCTCTTTATCCACCCCGGCTTTGCGCAATTCAGTGGCCACGACCGATTCTTTATCGGCGAATTCCGCCAACACGATATGCTCGCCGGAAATGAATTCGTCCTTAAGGACGGACGCCTCCTTTTCCGCGTCGGTAAAAAGCAGGTTGGCGCGCGGCGACAGATATGTTTGGGCCGAACGCCCGCTGATCTGCGGCAGTGTATCCAGAGCGTGTTCCAGCGCCTTTATCAGGCCGAACGACGCCACCCCAAGCTCATCAAGCACCGGCAGGATGATCGAATCCTCCTGCCTCAGGAGCGCGTAAAGCACATGCTCCGGCTCGACCTGCTGGTTCCGGCGCTCGCGCGCCTTCTGGATCGCCGCCTCCAACCCTTCTCTTAATTTCCGCGTCAACTTGTCGAAATTCATCCTGACTCCTTCTTCCCCTTACCCCACCGGTAGGTTATAACCTACCGGTGAGTAACGTGGGGTTAGCAGTCGCATCATGTGAGTGCTAACATCACCGCAAAAAAAATCAGTCCCCCGCCTTCTCAATGATCATCTTAACACCGCTGATATTAATATGCTTTTCTTCCATCAAATAATGCACATACTGGATTTTGCGGATATCTTTGAGGGAATACAAGCGGCTTTTCTTACCCACTCTTTTCGGGCAGACGATGCCGGCGCTATCCAACCTGCGCAACGTCCAGACCGGAATGCTCAGCAAATGGCTGACCACGCTGATAACGTACACATTTTCGTCGGGACTGATCTGAATATCAAACATCTGAACTCCTTCTACAGCTTGCTGTCCATAACAACTATAACATGCTCACATATTTTGTCAACATATTTCTAATGTTTTTGTTAGATATTCTAACAGCAATCCCGCAGTGCCCACCGCGTAAGGTTGACAACCTACGCGGTTGCTCCCCTACCCCTGTCAGGTGCAGGGGAAAAGGGCAATTACGACTGCTTATTGATATGGACGTCTTTATCCAAGATAAGCTTGAGGAAAACCGCTTTCGGCAGGCAAATAGCGGCGCGGATGGACTTTTGCAGGTATTCGATCTCCTGGACTTTCCCTTTTTCGTAGAAAAAGTTCACCAGGTCCATGCGGGTATTCGGGATCTTTACTTCGGCGCAAATGGTGCGGCCGGCGAAGAACAATTGCATCCGCTCGCGGAGGCCGTCGATATTGATAGCGGATTTAGCGCTGATCACCACACTGTTGGGGAACGTCTTCGCCATCTCGTTGAGCCAGATCTTATCATCGACCAGATCCATCTTGTTCAACGCCGTAATGATGGTCTTCGCCCCCGCCCCTTCCACCAGCCCCAGTTCCCCGAGCACCTGCATCACCGCCGCGTGATGCTCAACCGCCTTGGGATGGCTGACATCGAGGACATGTACCAGCAAGTCGGCCTGCGCCACCTCTTCCAGCGTCCCCTTGAACGCCTCAATCAGGTGATGCGGCAGGTCATACAGAAAACCGACGGTATCCGACACTGCCATCGTCTCGCCGTTAGGCAGTTTCATCGACTTTGTCAGAGGATCGAGCGTCGTGAACATCCCGTCATGCACCTGCTGTCCGGCATCGGTCAATGTGTTGAGCAGTGTGGACTTCCCGGCATTCGTATACCCGACCAGCGCGACGAGCGGCAGGTTGGTATCCTTACGGCGTTTGCGAAGTGTCTCACGATGCAGGTGCATCTGACGCAGGTCAGCCTTAAGCCCGTCGATCTTCTTGCGAATGCTCCGGCGGTCAAGTTCCAGCTTCTTTTCGCCGGGGCCGCTGGTCCCGATACCGCCGCCCTGGCGGGAAAGGATCAGCCCTTTACCGGTCAACCGCGGTAAAAGGTACTGCATCTGCGCCAGCGCGACCTGGGTTTTTCCTTCGGGGCTCTTGGCGTGTCCGGCAAAAATATCCAGGATCAACTGTGTGCGGTCAATCGTCTTCTTGCCGATCACATCCTCAAGATTACGCTGTTGCGTGCCCGTAAGGTCATGGCTAAAAATAACCGCGTCCACCCCTTCATCGGCGACCCGCAGAGCGATCTCCTCGGCCTTTCCCTTTCCTATATACAGGTTCGGGGTGGGCCGGTCCAGCATGACCAACAGGTTATCGACGATCTCGACGCCGGTGGATGCCGCGAGCTCTTCCAGCTCGCGCGCCAGGTCCTCTATCGGCCAGCTGTGCTCGGCATATTGTTTGATCGTGACCAACAGCGCTTTTTCCATATCTATCCCTTCATCGCGGCCCTGATCTTGCGCCGCGCCTCATTCGCGTTCTTTACCCAGACGATCCGTTTGTCTTTCCTGAACCAGGTCAACTGGCGTTTAGCGTACTGCCGGGTGGCGCGTTTCATCAATTCCAGGGCCTGGGCCCTTCCACAACGCGCCTCAAGATATCCCGACACTTCCGGGATACCGATGGCGCACCGGGAGGTCATGGACATCCCTCCGCGCAGGAGTTTTTTCACCTCATCCACCACCCCTTCCCGGAACATCGCTTCGACCCGCGCGTCGATCCGGCGGTTGAGCGTTTCCCGCTCCGGGCACAGGCAGAAGATATGGATATCGTACGCGTCCCACAAACCTTTGCGCTTTGCCTGCAACACGGAGATCGGCGTGCCGGTGCTCTCGAATACCTCCAGCGCGCGAATGGTCCTCCGGGCGTCATGAGGATGAATCTTTGCCGCCGCGGCCGGATCGACTTTCGCCAGGCGCGCGTGCAAGAACGCGCTCCCTTTCTTCGCCGCTATCCTGGCCAACCGTTCCCTGATCGCGGGCTTTACCGCCACCGTTTTAAATATCCCCTCAACCAGAACCGAGACATATAACCCCGTCCCGCCGACAAAAAACGGCACCTTTCCCCGCCTGAGTATATCGCGAATCGCTTTCATCGCGCGCAGGCGGTACCGCGACGCGTTGAATTCCACGCGCGGCGAGACGATATCGACACAATGATGGCGGACGCTTTTTCGGTCAGCCGCGGAAGATTTCGACGAAATGATGTCCATCCCGCGATACACCTGCATCGAGTCGCAGGAGACTATCTCCGCCCCGATCTCTTTCGCGAGCCGCAGGGACACCGAGGTCTTTCCCGCGGCGGTAGGGCCGACGAGAAATATAAGGCGTGGTTTCATCGGGAATCGAGTCTGGTGGGATAACCGTCGGCGGTAAGGCGGCGCTGAAGCGCCCGCGCGTCGGGAAAACGCCCGACCGGGCCGACACGAACCTTGAAGATCCTCCGGCCGCCGCTCTGAAGATCCTCGATATACGGGGAATACCCCTGCGACGACAGCCGCTGTAACAGCCGTTCGGCGTTGACGCGCTTGGAGAACGCCCCTACCTGGATGGAATAGCCGGCGAGCGAGACGTCACGCGAGTTCACGGCCGGACGGTTTTCGTTCGCGGCGGACGCGACCGGGAAGATATCCCTGTCCATCGACGCCTCAAAACTGCGCGGAAATTCGCTTTTTAATTTTTCCGTATACGTACGCGCCTCGCTCTGACGGCGCGCTTTCTTTTCCAGCAGGTACAACCGGTAATACACCCCCGGTTTTAACCCGCTCGAAGGCCGCGCGATGAGGAACTGCTCGTATTTCTTGCGCGCCCCGGCAACATCGCCTTTAAGATACAGGCTGTCCGCCAACCCGATACGCGCCTCATCGATATATTCGCTCCGCCTGAAATCCTTTATCACCTTGTTGAAAAGCTTTGCCGCGTTCACATAATCGCCGTTCTTCAGACAGCTCAGCCCGGAAAGATAAAAAATTTCGTCGCTTTCCGCGGTCATCACGTTCAGGGACAACGCGCGGAGCCCCGCGTCCGCGCTTGCCTGATGGTCGCCCTTAAGGAACAGTACCGGGACCCGGCTGTCCTGAGCGTTACACGGAAAGATACCCATGCCACATCCCGCGATAAACGCGAAAAGGAACGCGAAATTTTTCTTCATCGTTTTTTCCTGCGGTTAACCGATATCTTTTTCTGTAATTCCAGGACCAGCGCGTGACGGCGCTCTTTCTCCGCTTTCGGCACGTCATCCTGCCAGGTAAACGCCGCGCTGTGCGGCCGCGGGGAATATTTAAAGATAAAACCCGCGTCGAACCCGACTTCCTCAAGAAGCCGGTACGTCGCGAGGAAGTCATCCTCCGTCTCCGTGGAAAAGCCGACGATGATATCCGTGGTCAGGAGGCCGTCAGGTATGATTTTACGATACTTCGCGCACAATTCCAAATAGTATTTGGCGTCATAGCCCCGATTCATCAATTTCAGGATACGGTCGGATCCGGACTGCGCCGGCAAATGAAGGTATTTTTTGCATTTCTCCAGGCCGGCCATGGCGGTAAACAGTTTTTCCGCAGTATCACGCGGATGTGAGGTAACGAAAGAGAACTCCGTAATCCCCTTTACCGCGTTGACCTTCTCCAGCAGGCCGGAAAAATCCACACCGCCCGACGTATACGCGTTGACATTCTGCCCCAGGAGCGTAACCTTACGGATGCCCGACGCCGCGGCCTTCTCTATCTCATCGAGGATACGCGCGTGCTCCCGGTGGCGCAACGGGCCCCGGGTATACGGCACCACGCAATACGAGCAAAAATTCGAGCACCCTTCCGAAATGACCACAAATGCGTGCTCTTTATCCTGATGGAACCCGGTGTGATAAATCTCCTCCGGCCGTGACTGCGCCTCCGTCTCCCATATCCGGCGCCGGTGCAGGTCGCCGTCCGCCAGCAACGAAGTGACGATCCGCGGTATCTCGGCGATATCCGTCGGCCCCACCACAAAATCGACCGCGGGGGAACGCTCGAACACCGCTTCTTTATAATTCTGCGCCATGCACCCGATGATGCCGATGAGCGGTTTTTGACGGATCGGGGCGCCCGCCGCCTTCCGCCGTTCCATACGCGTCCCTTTATCGATTTTCCCCACCTCGGACCAGACCTTATCCTCGGCGTGCTGGCGCACCGAGCAGGTATTGATGATGACCACGTCCGCGGCTTCCACGGTATCCGTCAGCGCGAACCCGGCGTTCGCCATCAAACCGGCGACCACCTCCGAGTCACGTTCGTTCATCTGACAGCCCATTGTGCGGATAAACACTTTTTTCATATTATTCCCTGTCCCGAACCCACATACCACTCTTCAGATTCCACTTTATTTTTATTCCGGCTTTATCAAAGGCACATTCCGGCACGAATCATATTCGAACTGGAGCGTCGTATGCGAAATGGAATATTTCGCCTTAAGCAGTTGCTCGATCTTGTCCTTGAGCAGGCACGTCTCGCTTATCAATACGTCTTTCGATACGTTGATATGCGCTTCCAGAAATATACGGTTTTCGGTAACGCTCCAGATATGCGCGTGATGGAAATCCTTGACCCCTTCTATTCGTTCGATGTCATTCTTGATATCCGTGATCGATATCCCTTTCGGCGCGTTCTGCATAAGGATATCCACCGCCTCCATGACAATTTCATATCCCTCTTTCAGGACATATACACCGATGATAACGGTAAGCAGAGGGTCGATCCATCTAACACCGAAGAACCAGATACACATGCCTCCCGCGATCACGGCGACTGAAGACAGAGTATCGGAAAAAAGATGCACATACGCGGTACGGATGTTCATGTTATCATGGGCGTCTTTTCTCAAAACCAAAACGGATACCGCGTTAGCGGCCAATCCGATTACCGCGACGATTAACATGACAGTAGTGTTTATGCTGACCGGATGGAGAAACCGCGCATACGCCTCTTTAAAGAGATACACCGACACGACAATCAGGATGGCGGCATTTAACAGGGCCGCTAAAACCTCGGCACGCTTAAAACCGAATGTACGCGTCTCGGTCTGGTCGAATTTCTGCAGTTCAACAGCGACAAGACTGACGCTCAGCGCGAAAACGTCGCTCAGGTTATGGAGGGCATCCGAGAGAAGCGCAAGGCTTCCCGACGCGATACCGCCGATTATCTCAGCAATCGTCGTAATTAAATTGAGAACGATCGAGATAATTAAATGCGATCTTTTCTTGTGATCCGAATGTACATGCCCCATTTTTCCGCCAGTTTGATTATCCGCGTTTGCTTTTCAGCCGGTTTCTTCCCCGCCCCGCATTTACCCGCGTTACGATCTCCCTCATTTGGAAATCGTGAATTCATTGGCCTTGGTTTGCTTCCACGCCCATTTCGTTGTATCAGCGCCGCCCCGGACCTGCCAGACAATCCCGAGACGATACACACCTTCCCCTAACGCTACGTCTTCTTTCCGCTGGTAGAATTGCGGCTTCCATTCAAAACTCGCCTCTTGCCCCGCTTTGATTTCCCCCGGGCCGTCGGTATCGATATCGCACTCAGGCCACCCGCAATGCAACGCTAAATTCTCCCATCCGGATATCCCGTTCTTCCGCGCAAGCAACAACGAAAACTCAGGGGTGGCGCTTTGTGCGATCGAAAAGATACTTTCGGCGCGGTCATTCCGCACAGTTATTACTATATGCTCGCCGGGGCGATACGACGTTTTATCCGTCTTGACAACGACATCTTGAGCAAAAACAAGGCCAGGCAATCCCATCAACGCTATCGCCGCCACAATTACTGATAGTTTTCTGTTCATCTATATCCCCTCCACTACAACGGCGTTTGTCCGGGCCGACCGCTCGCGTATCGGAGCGATCGCGCGATACTCGGGAGAATCCCACCATGCGGTGAACTTGTCCATTGAATCGAATTGCACAATAATGATCCGTTGCGGATCCCAATCCCCCGCGGCCACTTTTATCGGGCCGCCGCGGACCAGATACTTCCCGCCAAACCGCGCGATAGTCCCGGGGACTTTCCGGATATACTCCCCGTATCCCTCTTTATCCATTACCTCTTTTGCTTCAACGATCATATATACAGCCACCGGTACTCCTTCTTATTCCTTCTTTACAATCGCGCCGATTATCCCGGCCAACTGCGTATTGAATTCATCCGGCGATTCCAGCATAAGGAAATGGCCGCGGCCCGGCATAATGCTCAGGTTGAATTCAGGGACAAACTTCCGGTTGACCTCCGGTTTAGTCGGCCACAGGTCGGCATTAAGGCACCAGACCGGGACCTTGATCCGCGGCGGACGGGCAACATATGAAGTCGTGAACATACCTGTCATAGCGCTGATCCCGACCTCAGGAGAAGCATTCGCCATCACGCCGGTAATTTCCGTAATCAACGCCGGGTCGGTCCCTTTCACGAACATACTACGGACAAAAGAATCGGTCGCCTTCCGGAAATCATCTTTAAAAGGTTTCACGAACTCTTCCACCTGCGCCGGCGTATACGCTTCCGAAAAATCCTGCAGTGTATCGATGCCGACCAGCGCGATAACGTTATCGGGAATGATCTCCGCGGCGGCAAGAATAACCGGGCCGCCCATCGAATGGCCGATAAGGATGGCCTTTGACGCGTGGATATCGCGGACAACCGCCGCCACATCCTGCCCGAACGACTCCAGCGAATACACCGTCCTCGCGCGGCCGGATGCCCCGTGGCCGGCCAGATCGAGCGTAACTACCCGGTAGTCCTTTTCAAAATAAGGGACTTGTTTACGCCAGAACGACTGATTACAGCTCCACCCATGAATAAAAACCAGGGTCGTCGCGCCGTGTCCATGCACCGAGTACGCGATCGGCGTCCCGTCTTGTGAGATCGCCACGGCATCCGCCGCGTGTATTGTAACCGGAGCGATGCACAACAGCGATAAAAAAACGGCCCAAAACGCAAACAACCGGATAGTCTTCTTCATGAATGAAACCCTCCCGTGAGCTCTTTTATCTTGTTCCAGATAAGCTCCGCGCTCCTCTTCCTGCCGTCCATCGCGTTCACTCGTCCACGCAACCGAAACGCGGCCTCTTTGAATTTCTTATCGGCAACGATCTTCTGCACGGCGATCCTGATAGCCTTCGCGTTCCAGGCGTCAAACGGAATACGAATACCCGCGCCATACACCGCGACATTGGAAAGATTGATAAACTGCTCCTGCTGCATGGCCACCCCGACCAGCGGAGTCCCGGACGATAGTGCCGTCTGGATCGTGCCCTGCCCGCCGTGACAGATAACGATGTCGGCAAGAGCATTGACTGCCTGCGCGGGAACAAACTCATCAGTTATAAAAACCCCTTTTCTGTCCCCCAAAACGGCCCGCGCCTCTTCAACCGGACATACCGACAACGGCGAAAGGATAACCGCGTTCCATTCCCGCCCGGCGCCTGCCGTAAAAACCTTGACGATCTCCAGGAGCTGTTTCTTTGTACCGGAACTACCCAACGTGCAAAGAACCTTTACCTTGCCGTTGCCGGGGCCAAAAACCTCCGTTATCTTTTGGCTGACCGGCTCCGTACCATCCGAACGGGAAAACACTGGTCCGGTGAACACGACATCCTTCGGGAAAAGCCTCCCGTCGTAATAGTCGGGAAGATCATTGACGAGCGTGATATCGGCCTTAAGCAGGCTGAACAGATTCACCAGCGGTCCGCCCTTCCATCCAAGTTCACGCGCCGCTTCGCGGATATTGTTCTGCCGCAGGAGGGGGATCCTTTTTTTGATGAATTTCGGGATCCTCCTGAAAATTCCGATCCGTATCTTATAGGGGAGCCGGGAAAGCGGCTTTATCTGCTCGGGAACGTCAGGGATAACGTCCAGGAACGCCTCCGTCAGCGGAAGCGGAAGAAAACAAATCCCCGGAATCTCCTTTTCCATCATCCGGCGGGCAAGCCCGGCTATCGGCCAAAAACCGTACACCACGACATCCGGCCGTATTTCCTTATAGGCTTCGATCTCGCCTTTTATCAGTTCCACCGCGATGGATTTCTCGCCGACAAAGTTCGCGGGGGTCATCTTCAAGTCCTGATGCATCCCCACCCCGCTCATCTTCGGGCCGGCGTGGTAGATCTCAAATCCCGCGTCAATAGCCTTCTGTTCAAAACGGCTTCCCCTGGACAAAAAAACGATCCTCGCCTCCACACCCGCCGGTTTATATTCCTTAATGCCTTTGGCGATCTCGATCGCGCGCGTCGCGTCCCCGGCATCCTGAAAAACCGTTCCGATAGCGATTGTTATCATTTTCCCCTCGTCCCCGTCATTAAAAAAAAGTCCACAAGCGATTTCCGGCTTGTGGACTTTTTCGATACGACATATATACGCACGCCGTAATTGACTATTTGCCTTCTCTCCGTCTTTCTTCAACCCGCCGTTCTTCGGCACGCCGTTCCTCGCTCCGCCGTTCATCGCTCCGCCGCTCTTCCCTGCGCCGTTCGACCTGCGTACGGATGTCAAACGCCTTGGCTTCCGTAATGTCGAAGGTCACAACGATCAAGATAGCGGCTAACGAGGTCACGATCGGGATGCCGATATCGCAAAGCCTCATGTAAAGCAACGCCTGCGGCGTCTGGTTGGCGCCTAACGCGACGTTGAAACCGGTCACATTAAGCAGTACCCCGGAAATAAGCGACGCCCCCGCCATGCCCAGCTTCACGATCCACCAATACACGGCGCCGAACATGCCTTCCCGGCGCGTGCCGGTCTCAAGTTCATCAAGGTCGCACACATCGGCGACCATGGAGTTGACCAGTGTAAAAAGCGATCCCAGGCCGAACGCGATGAACGGAGCGGCGATGAGCAGTAAATACGGGTGCTCAGGGCTGTACCCGATCCATTTCAGCGCGTACCCGATGATCGAGAGAGAGATCGTGATAAAGAACGTGTTGCGCTTCCCGATCCTCGTGGAGATCCATGTCGTCAGGAAGATGACGCAGAAAGTGCAGATGGACGTGATCGAACCGAACCAGCCAAGCAACGCCCCGCCTTTCGTGTAATCGCCATGATACACATAGAAGAAAATGACATAGGCGGAGAACGCGGAAGCGAGCATGAACCCGTTAAACACCAGGAACGTCACCGCGCACAGTTTGACGAAAGGACGGTTTTTAAGCGTCGTCCCGAATCCGCTGAAGAAATCCTTAAAAACATTCGCGAACCCTTTCACGTCCTTCGGCTTTGGCAGGTTGCCGAAATGTTCTTTATTGAAGATCGCCGGGAGGACGCCGCCGATCACGATCGCGGCGCCGATGACTATCGCGAGACTCCGCGCCCCGTGGACGATATCCGTAAACATTTTCGTGTTGCTCATGATCACGAAGAACCAGGGAGCGATCACCCAGGCAAACTGGGCGACAAAGTTGCTCGCGCCCTGCAACCGGGTCCGCTCATGATAATCGGGCGTCATCTCGTACCCGAGCGCGATCCACGGAATCGAATAACAGGTGAAACCGATCAAAAAGAGTATCTGGAAACCCAGGAAATACCAGAAATAATAGCTCTCACTGCGTCCTTTGAAGAGCTGGAACATCAGCGCGAAGAGAATACCCGACAGGATGGCGCCGATAAATATGAACGGCCGGCGGCGCCCCCAGGGGGTACGGACATTGTCGGTAGTATACCCGACAAGAGGATCGATGATGGCGTCGATGATACGAGGAATGGTCCCGATAAGGCCGACTAGCGCCGGGTTCATCCCTAATCCGAGATTCAGGACAATGACCATTGAGCCAAGCGCGGCGGCCTGGATGTTATTGACAAGCCCGCCGATACTATACACTGCCTTTTGGAATATGGGGATGCGGTCCGCGCGGGCCGTCTGATGGTGAGTCGACTGCTTCGGAGATTGTTCCATTACCTAACCCCTTCCCTTCTTTTGGTGGATTGCGTTATATTTAGGGAGTGACAATGAGAAATATTATAACAATAAAAGCCGTGAAAGTACAACAGTTTCTACCTTTTCACCGCCTGGATGGAAGCGATAACGGAAAATATGTCCATACCCGTACAATAAGGACTTGCTATCGTTCAGAGTGTTCCCGCCAGCAATGCGTTGATCCCGGCCCCTCTATCAACCGTCTTTGTTTTAGCCTCCAGGAATCTCTCTTCAAACGAAGGCATCTGTTTTTTGTAGAATATCCCCAGGGCGATGGGCGCTTCGGCATTATAATCCCACTCCTGTATCTTTGCCAGCGCGCGGGGCTTGTCCTGGACATCATGGTCTTTCAGCTCATAAATATGTTTCTCGTAGTACTCGTACATATTATAAAACGTCACGCAGACCTGCAGTACATCCACCAGAGAAAAGCCTTTATGCTGGATCGCTTCTTTAATGAGCTTTTTCAAAAGTTCCAGGCCGTACGATGTCCCGCGCGCCAGATAGGTAGCGCCGCTCGCGAGCGCGACCTCAAGCGGATTCAGCGGCAGTTCGGAACTTCCCCGCGGAGTAGAACGCCCCTTGAAGCCCAACGGCGAAGTAGGCGTATACTGGCCGGTCGTGAGGCCATACACACGGTTATTATGGACGATCATCGTTATATCGATATTGCGCTTCGCCGCGAATATCAGATGCTCGATGCCCTCCCCGTACGCGTCGCCATCGCCGGCGAAACAGATCACTTTCAGACGGGGATCCGCCAGTTTGATCCCTTCCGCCGCGGGGATAGGCCGGCCATGCAATGAATAGAAGCTGTTGACGTTGAGATAGTCCACGATCTTGGCGTGGCACCCGATCCCCGAGACCAGGACGACATCCTCCATCGGCAGTCCTTCCGCGTAAAGCTCGGACAACACGGACTTGACCGAGTTGAGGATCGAAAAGTTCCCGCACCCCGGGCACCAGGTGTTTTGAGCGGATGTGGTAAAGTTTATCGGGCTCATAGTGCTGTCCTCCGCGCGTGCGCTTCCAGCTCACCGCACGAAAACGGCCGCCCGTCGTATTTGGATATCAGGCCGTCCACTTTGAAATCATGCGTATTCACCAGCCGCGCCAACTGCCCCGTGGCATTACTCTCGACCGAAATAAGCCGTTTCACGCCGGCCATCGCCTCCCGGAACTGTTGTACGGGAAACGGCTCCATAACGACCGGCTGTATCACCTTCATATCCAATCGCCGCGCGGCCTCGACGCAAACCCCTTTATTCGACCCCCAGCAAAGAAGGGCATTTTTCGATTTCCTGTTCCCGTATACTTTAACGCATTCCCTGCCTTCCAGATCGGCGGACAACAGGACTTTCTTCCCAAGCCGTCTCTCCTGCATGCGTTTTGTCGTGGCCGGGTCCTCAGTAGTTATTCCGGCTTCGTCATGCTCATAACTATTCACTTTACGCGGCGACACGGTATCGCGGGCAAAGGGCCCCGCGTCCCTCACCGCCCCGGCGGCGGCCCGGTCGAAATTAAACACGCTTTCCCCGAGTTCCTTATCGGTCAAGATGATCGCGGGGATCCGGTATTTCCCGCTCAACTCCAGCGCGGCTGACGCCCAGCCATACGCCTCCTCGGCATCGCCCGGCGCGACGACCAGGCGGGTAAATTCCCCGTGGCCCGCATGTAACGCGAACTCAAGCTCCGACTGCGATGAATACGTGGGAAGGCCCGTCGACGGCCCCGGCCTCTGCCCCAGCACGATGACAACCGGTAACTCCGCCATGCCGGAAAAACTTACGCCTTCCGTCATCAGGCAAAACCCGCCCCCGGATGTCCCGACCGCGGCCCGCTTCCCGGCGTAGGCATATCCCAGCGCCATCAGGATGACGCTGATCTCGCTTTCCGGATGAATAACGTCGATCCCGAAATCGCCCGCTAATCCCGCGAGGTAATGCAGAACGGGAGACGTCGGGGTCATGGGATAGGAAATATACGCGTCGAGGCCGCCTTCGATGAGGCCCAGAGAGATCGCCTCATTCCCGGAAATAAGCGGCAGGCTTTCCTGTTTGATACCCTCGATTTTCACCAGTTCCTTCGCTTCATCAAATCCCCGGCGCGCGATCTTCACATTGAGATCAGCCTGGTTGCCGAACGCGCTCCGCAAAACACTCTCCACCACCGCGAAGTCGATCCCGACAGCTTTCGCCATCGCCCCGATCATACTGGTGTTGCGCATTATCTCCGGAGCGTTCTCTTCTTTAATTATTTTCAGCGACGCCCCGGCCTCGATGACAAAACCGCCCTCCCGGAGCCTGTCCTTATGGCGATTAAGGGTTTCCTGGTCCAGGGCGAGAATAAGGTCAACTTTGTCGGGTGACGCGGCAATCCGGTTTTTCGCCGCGCGGATGATCGAGAACGTATGTCCGCCCCGTATGATCGAGGGATAATCTCGATAGATGTACACGCGATACCCCGACCGGTTCATCAACCGCCCGATGATCGCGCCGGACTTATCTATCCCGAAGCCCGCTTTCCCGCCGATGAGAACCGAAAATTCATCCATATTCCGCCTCTTCCTTACAATTTTATATCGCGCAATCTGAGCGCATTCCCGATCACGGAGACCGAACTGAAACTCATCGCCGCTCCGGCGATCATCGGGTTCAACAATAATCCCAAGAACGGGAACAGTGCGCCTGCCGCGACAGGGACGCCCACCGCGTTGTAGATAAACGCGAAAAAGAGGTTCTGGCGTATATTGCGCATGACCTGCCGGCTCAACCGCAAGGCCTTGACGATCCCCGTCAGGTCGCCGTGAAGCAGGACGATCCCCGCGCTTTCGATCGCCACATCGGTCCCGGGCCCCATCGCGACCCCGACATCCGCCTCCGCCAACGCCGGCGCGTCATTAATACCATCCCCGGCCACCATCACCACCGCTCCCTCAGCGCGCAGTTTCCGGACGATCTCCCGCTTATCGTGCGGCGCAAGCCCCGCGCGCACATCGGCAATCCCCGACTCCGCCGCGATGGCGTTCGCTGTTTTGGGGTCGTCCCCCGTAATCATGACGATCTGTAAACCCATCTTCCGCAGAGCGCGGATAGCGTCCGGAGTGGTCTTTTTCACCGGGTCGGAAATCCCGAATATCCCCGCCACCGCCCCGTCAACGGCGGCCCAGATCACCGTCGCGGCCTTCGCGCGCAGTTCATCGGCATCCTTGCGCACATCTGCGGGCACCGGTATCCCGTTATCTTCAATAAAACTTTCTTTACCCAGCACCACCGTTTTGCCGTCGACTTCGCCTTTTATCCCCCGCCCCGTTACGGATACAAAACCTTCGGCCAACATCAACGCGCACCCTTTATTCTTCGCGTAATCAACCAGGGAACGGGCCAACGGATGTTCGCTGGACTGTTCAAGGGAGGCCGCCGCGCGCAACAACGCGGGCTCATCCCAGCCGTTCCCCGTGATACACGCGATGACCCGCGGTTTTCCTTCCGTCAACGTCCCCGTTTTATCGATCAGCAGATGCGTTACCTTTCCGCTTCTTTCGATCGCCCCGGCGTTTTTTATCAATATGCCCGCCTGTGCTCCTCTGCCGACGCCGACCATGACCGACATCGGCGTCGCCAGCCCCAGGGCGCAGGGGCACGCGATGATCAGGACCGAGATCGCGCTGATCACGGCATGCGCGAGCGCCGGCGCCGGGCCGAATACCGACCACCCGATGAACGCAACCACGGCGCACACCAGCACGGCCGGAACAAAATAGCCGGAAACACGGTCCGCGAGCTCCTGGATCGGCGCGCGACTGCGTTGCGCGTCAACGACCATCGCCACGACCTGGGCCAGGAAAGTCTCCGCGCCGGTCTTTTCGGTTACCATCACAAAAGTCCCGGTCTGGTTGACCGTCGCGCCGATGACCCGGTCGCCTTCTTTTTTGACGACCGGCACCGGTTCGCCCGAGATCATAGACTCGTCGATCGCGCTCTTCCCCACGATGATACTACCGTCCAAAGGAACCTTTTCGCCCGGGCGGACCCGCAACAGATCGCCTTTATGCACGCGGTCGAGAGGAACATCTTCTTCCCTGCCTTCGCGGATACGATGCGCTTCTTTCGCGGAAAGTCCCGCCAGCGCTTTAACCGCCAGGCCGGTCCGGTCGCGCGCTTTTGCCTCAAGAAGCTGGCCCAGAAGCACGAGGACGGTAATCACAGCGGCTGATTCAAAATACAATCCGGCCTGCCCGTGCTGTTTCACCGCCGCGGGCACAAGGAACGGAAAAAGCATCGCTATCGCGCTGAACCCATACGCGGCCCCCACGCCCATCGCGATCAACGTGAACATATTGAGGTTCCTGTTCACCACCGACCTCCAGGCCTTCACAAAAAACACGCTTCCCGCCCACAAAACAACCGGCGTCGCGAAAATAAACTGCAACCACCGGGAAAACCCGGGAGTAATAATCTCTTCAAGATTAAAAACCGCGGTCATTTCGGTAAAGGAGAGGAATAAAACGGGAAGGGTTAAAAACGAGGCGATCCAGAATTTCCGTGCCAGGGCACGGGTTACGGTAGTATCTTCGGCTCCTGGCGTAGCGGCCTTCTGTTCAAGATGCATCCCGCACTTCGGACAGTCGCCGGGAAGATCCTGCTCGACCTCCGGATGCATCGGGCAAATATAGCTCATCTCAATTCTCCCACCGAGTAATACGCGGGGTCGAATTCGACCGTCGTATGCTCACTATCACATCGCCGGTTAACAGTATCTTTTATCCGGCGCGCTATTTCCTTCGTGTCCGGCTGTCCCGTTCCGGCCTTTCATGGACATGCTTCACGCGCGCGTATTAATCCTTGTTCCCTGACGGATCATCCGCAAGGGTGCATCCCCGGAAGTCCTGATTGGCCGGCAGTTCCAACCGCAGGCCGGTGAGCTCATCGATCCTGATATTCCCCCTCAGGGTCTTACAGGCCAGCACATGTCCCCCGCTCATCCGGTCTTTCGAGATGAAATGAAAATGGAACCCGGGGACCTGCACCCCGTCCATATACTGCGGGAACCAGAATCCCACCATCGTTCCCTCCACATCGCGCAAATCGAATTCCGCCTGATCCTTCAACGCCGCCTGCAACGGTTTGTACGGCTTGCCCTGACGAGGGACACTCCGCGCGCGCAGGGACGTAAACACGCCGTCGATCCGGATCGCGTACGGCACATTGCGGGAAGGTACCGCGCTCTCCAGGAAGTTCCTCAATTCGTCATACCCCATCTCCCGGTCGAACATGAGGCGCTTATCCTCCGAAAAACGGACGGTTACGGCATACGGAATGGATTCCTTATTCGCCGGCCGGTAGACTTTTCCATCGGTCTTCACCTGATAAAAAACGCTGTCCAACTCGATCAACTCGCCATCCAGCCCGTTCAGCGTGCCGATACCAAAATCCCCGCGCCGCTTAAGCTCGCCGAGGCTCATCGCCCCGTCATAGCACCCCGCCGCCAGCGATTTGAACGGCGCGTACTGGTACGCGCTTCCCCCGTCACCGCCGCTCCGCGCGAATAAAACCACCCCGACCAAAAGGACCATAACCAGGATGAAACCGGAAAACTTACGCACCTCTCCCCTCCCGCGCGCCCGGCGCTATTTCTGTGTCGCTACACCTGTCAGGTATAGCGACAGTGATAACGTTATCCACTTTTATTTCTTCCCTTTCACAACAAATTCATCGATCAACGACGCGTCAAGCCCGATCGCGCGCACCCTTACTTCCCCGTTCGCCTGCGGCGAAACCAGACAATAATGGAACGCTTCGGCGAACGTAAGCAAATCAGAATTCTCCCGGTTTTTGGCGCACAGGATCGATCCCCCGCCGCCAGTAGTAACAAAATGGATGCCGTTATGTTTAAAATGCTGATAATTATGCTCGTGGCCGTTGACCACCAACGCGACCCCGGATTGCTCGAACAACGGCAGGAGAACCGGGGCAAGATGCTTCTCATCCTCCTCGTGCCGTTTGGAAACGTCGAAAAAAGGATGATGAAAGATAACCATAGTCATGATCGAATCGCCGGGAACATTTTTCAGGTCGGCGACGAGCCACTTATACTGTTTGCTGGAGCGGTCAAGGCGCGTATTGCTGTCGAGTACGATGACATGCACACGCTCGCGGTCAACCGAATACCAATGGCGATTACGCAGTGACGGAAAATGCAGGAAATACAACGGAGACTCAAGCTCATGGTTACCCAGGCAGGGGAAATAATCGGTCGACCGCTTCAGCGGATCGTTTATCTTCTCGAACCGCGCCCACATCAACGGATCGAGGCCGTTTTCCACCAGGTCCCCCGTGCGGAACACGGCGGACGGCTTCCACCCGGCGATCTGTTCGACCAGCCGGCGCTGGATATCGTCATAATGCTGGCTATCGCCAAGGATGGCGATATCGCCGGCAAAAACGCTCCCCACCGCGCAAAACAGCGCGGCCAACGCCAGAGCGCCCTTTACCACACGATGTTTCAAACAAAAATCGCGCATCTCACCTCATTCATGAATTACGCTAGTAAATTTTTTTATTAGGCAGTGCGCTCCAATCGCGGAACAATTTCCTGCATTCCGCGAGCATAAACCCGGGGAATATCCTCACGCGGCTCTTACCCAGGACTTTCAGGCGCTGGTTATTTATCTTCATCTCATTGAAACCGATACGTTCGGCGTCGCCGATGCTGGTGCCGTACGCCACGACATCGATGCGCGCCCAATGAATAGCGCAGAAACACATCGGGCAGGGTTCGGTCGTGGAATAGATGACCGAACCGGACAGGTCGAAATTCCCGGTCTTGCGCGACGCGATGCGGATCGCGTTGATCTCCGCGTGGCAGGTGGCGTCTTTTGTCAGCACCGTATTGTGAGCCACCGCCAGCACCTTTCCGTCTTTGACGATACAGGCGCCGAACGGCCCCCCGCGCATATTCTTCAGATTCTGCCGCGCTTTTTTCACCGCGAGGAACATATACTTCGGATCGAGTTTAGCTTTCATCGTTTTCCTTTGATCAGTTTTGTCTTCTGCGCGCGGTTCAATTTCTTGACCGCGATCTCCGTCTTGAATGCCGTCTTGAAATACCGGAACTTCTTGCTCCAGACCAGTTTCACCGGCCGGCGCGCGCGTGTATACTTTGCTCCCCTGCCCGCGTTATGAAGCGCTATCCGCCGTTTCAGGTGCGGCGAATACCCGGTATAATAACTGCCGTCACTGCATTTTACGATGTAGACGTGAAAATTACCCACGCGGACGAATTTGGCCATAGCCGCGGGTTATTTTGCGCGCATGGTGGATACCACGTTCATGCCCAGGCCGCAGACGTCCGCGATGATGACATCGCCCACCTCCACAGGCGTGGCCACGCGCGATTTCTTTATCTCGGCCATGACATCCATCAACCGGAACTTGGGGACCGCCTTGTCGGTGCGCACGGAAACCATCTTCACCGCGAGCCCTTCGGCAACTACCGCCGATGTAATGACCCGCGAAGGGTCTTCCGTCTCCGAGACGGCATACGCCCGGCCTTTCGGGCATTTGTTGTCGACGACCGCGGTCACCTTGCAGTTATCCACGTCCACGGTCATAACACAGCCAACCGGGCACTCGATACAGGTCATCTTCTTCCTGATCATGCGGCCCCCTTTATATATTCCGCGGCCATCTGTCCGCAGAGCAGGCTGTCTTTCGTCACCGAATCGACAATATCGTAGACCTTGAACGAGTTCCCGCAGGAGAATATCCCCGGGATAGACGTCATGTTGGCGCTCGCGGCGACCGGCGAATTGGTCAGGGGATCGATCGCGGCGCCGGCCATCTCCAGCAACTCGTTCTCGGGGATCAGCCCGACGGAAATAAGCACCGTGTCACAGACGATCCCGAATCCCCGGCCGGTCTCGTTAAGCTCGGCGTCCACTTGCTCGACCCAGACCTTCTCAACCCTGTCCTTCCCCTCGATACGGGCGATCTTATGGCGGAGGTGGATCGGTATGTTGAAATCATGCGCACACTGCACCACATTGCGGTACAGGCCGCGGCTTTCTTTCTGTATCTCGATGATCGCCTTCACGCGGGCGCCTTCCAGCGTCAGCCGGCGCGCCATGATCAGCCCGATATCCCCGGAACCGACGATCACCACGTTCTCTCCGGGCAACAGGCCTTCAACATTGATCAGTTTCTGCGCCAATCCGGCGGAGAAGATGCCCGCGGGGCGCGTCCCGGGGATATGCACCATCTCCCGCGTGCGCTCGCGGCACCCCGTCGCCATAATCACCGCTTTTGCCTGTATCTCCTCAAGCCTGCCGGGCATGAGGCACGTGATCACCTTATCCCGCGTCATCCGGGCCACGAAACTTTTGAGGCTCACGCGGATATCCTTACGCTCCTCGACCAGCCCCATAAAACGCGCGGCGTACTCCGGGCCGGTCAGGATCTCTTTGAAATGCTCCACGCCGAATCCGGTATGCACGCACTGGTTGAGGATCCCTCCCAGGCGCTGGTCGCGCTCCAGCAAAAGGATGTCGCGGACCCCGGCGTCATGCGCCGCGACCGCCGCCGCCATCCCCGCCGGCCCTCCGCCGACGATCACCAGGTCATGTTCCTTCATCAGCCCTGTCCTTTTTAACGATCTCGGAGCCCGCGCCGCGCTTCGTGACCCGTGCGACCGGGACCCCGGCCTTGGCGCTCAATATTTTCATGATGCGCGTAGTGCAAAAACTGCCGTGGCACCTGCCCGCCTGGGCGCGCGTACGGAATTTCACGCCGTCCATCGTGCGGGCGCCGCGGGCGATCGCGTCCTCTATCTCTTTTGCCGAGACCATTTCACAGCGGCAGACGATGTCGCCGTACGAACGGTCTTTGGCGATAAGCTTACGGGTCTCGGTGACGGAAACCGCGAACAGATGCGCTTCTTTCCGGCGGTACCGGCGGAAGAACAGCTTCCGGCGCAGGCGCGGGAGGTGTTTGCGCACCATGCCGGAGACCATCACCGCGATCGCGGGAGCGGCGGTCAGCCCCGGAGACTGGATACCCGCCACCGTGATCAACCCCGGCACCGTTTCCTCGTCCCGGATAATAAAATCATCGCCCGCGACCGGGCGCAGGCCGGCGAAATACGCGATAATGTCATCGGGATTAACGCTGGGGACCATGCGCCGCGCCTGGGCGAACACCGCGTCCAGCCCTTCGCTGGTCGTCGTCAGGTCATATTTATCCACCGCGGGCTCCGCGGTCGGGCCGATCATCGGATTTCCGTCGGAAGTCTTGATCGCGATCACCCCTTTGGATACGGCAGTGGGCAACGGGAATATCAGGTGATTGGTCAGGTGCTCCCGTTTCTTATCCAGAAGGAATTCCTGCCCTTTACGCGGCGTGATACGGAAATCCGTGATCCCCGCCATTGCCGCGACATCGTCGGCGAAAAGACCGGCGCAATTAATGACGATACGTGATTTATACACCGCCCGCGGCGTGGTTACCTCAAACAAAGCGCACTCACAGCGTTTAATGGCCTGAACCGGCGTCGAGGTGAAAAATTCCACGCCGTTGGCGCGGGCATTCTCGCTCAGGTCATAGACCCAGCGGTAGGGGCTGATGATCCCCGCGGCCGGCGCGTAAAGCGCGGCGATCACCTCAGGATTAAGGTTGGGCTCGTGTTCGCGCAACCAGGCCGTATCGACCATCCGCAGGCCGGCCACGCCCAACTGCTCGCCTTCCTTTTTAATACCCTCGAGCCGGGCAACATCCTCCGGGGTGAAGGCGACGATCAACTCGCCCACCTCCTTAAAATCGACGCCCAGTTCGTCCGCGATGATCCGGGTCAACCGGTTCCCTTCGACGCACAAACGCCCTTTGAGCGAACCCGGAGGATTCTGCGTACCGGGGTGGATGATACCGCTGTTCGATTTGGAAACGCCGAAGGAAAGCTCTTCCTCTTTCTCAAGGACAGCTATCCGCAGGCAATACCGGGAAAGTTCGCGGGCAATCGCGCTCCCGGTAACCCCCGCGCCGATGATGATGATATCGAATGGTTTCATTTTACCGTGTAAGTGTGCGCGCCACCGCCGCGCGCCAGCCGGCGTACAGCGACGCGGACTGATGGCGGGACATGCGGGGGACAAATATCTTATCGATCCGGCGATTGCGCCGTATCCGGCCCGCGTTTTTCCAATACCCGACGGCAAGGCCCGCCAGATACGCGGCGCCCAGCGAGGTCGTCTCGATAACCGTGGGACGCGCCACGCGGCAATTCAGGATATCCGCCTGGAACTGGCACAGAAAATTGTTAACCGACGCCCCGCCGTCGACCCGGAGCTCCGTTATCGGCAGTCCGGAATCATCCCTCATCGCGTCCGCGACGTCTTTAGTCTGACAACACATCGCCTCCAGGGCCGCGCGGACAAGATGCTCCCGCGTCGTGCCCCGGGTAATACCATAGATCGCGCCGCGGCAATCGGGATCCCAGTAGGGAGCGCCCAGACCGACCAGTGCCGGAACAAAATACACACCGCCCGAATCCTTAACCGACCGCGCCATCGCTTCCGTTTCACACGCGCAGGAAATTATCTTCAGCCCGTCTCTCAGCCACTGTATCGCCGCGCCGGAGATGAAATTTGAACCCTCAAGACAATACACGGGCCTTTTCCCCGCGCCGCACCCCAGGGTAGTGATAAGGCCGTGAGAAGACACCACTTTGCGGGCTCCCGTGTTCAACAGGAGGAACGCGCCGGTGCCGTACGTGTTCTTCAACGCGCCGGGCGCGAAACCGCCCTGCCCGAAAAGCGCCGCCTGCTGATCACCGGCGATACCGGCGATGGGAATGCCGGCGGGAAGTTTGCCGATCCGGACGGTAGTACCGAAGATACCTGAAGACGGCTGGACCCGCGGCAGGATGCCCGCGGGGATGCCGAACCGTTTGAGGATATCCGCGTCCCACGACAACGAATCGATATTGAAAAGCATGGTACGCGAGGCATTGGTGTAATCTGTCGCGTGCGCCGCGCCGCCGGTAAGTTTGTGCAGTATCCAGGAATCGGTGGTGCCGAATCGCAGACGGCCGGCCGCGGCCTTACGCGCCGCGCCCGGGACGTTCCGGAGTACCCATTCCAGTTTGGTCGCGGAAAAATACGCGTCGATGGGCAGGCCTGTACGGGCGCGAAAGAAACCTTCCGCCCCCTTCTCGCGCCTGAGCCGGTCGCACCGGCCGGCGGTACGACGGCATTGCCAGACGATCGCGTTATACACGGGTTTACCGCTGTCACGATCCCACACGACGCTGGTCTCACGCTGGTTGGTAATACCGATGGCACGAATGGAATTACGGGGCAACGCGGCGATCACTTTCTGGAGGGAAAAATTGACGCTCTCCCATATCTCCGCGGGATCATGCTCCACCCACCCGGGACGGGGAAAATACTGGGGAAACTCACGGTACGCGCCGGCCGCTTTCCGTCCGTGCGCGTCATAGGCGATAGCGCGACTGCCGGTCGTGCCCTGGTCGATCGCCACGATATATTTCAAACACCCTCCTCGGCGATGAATTGGTCACGCACTTTCAACTGCAGGAAGAAGACCGCCAGCACGAATAAATAGAGCACCCACAACGCCTCGATCGCTTTCTGCGCCTGGCGCAGGTCCTCGCGGATACGGGAAAGCAGGACGTCATCCGACACCCGCACCGCCGGTTTTGTTTTTTCCAGCAGGACACGATATTCGCTGATCATCACGGAACTCAGGCCGGGATCCGCGATCACACGGTCGACCGCCTGCAACCGGAACGGGATGAACACCGCTTTGTCGCAGATACCGATGACCGCCAGGATGATCAAAACGCTCCGTGACCATTGTTTAAGGCACAGCGCGCTTAACGCGGTATACACCGCCGCGCAATTGAACACGATCATATATCCGACGCTCACGATACGCATCGGCCGCGAAAGGAACCCGAACTCGCTCAAGACCGCGGGCATATAGAAAAGCTGGATCAGGCTGACAATGATCAGCGACCACGCAAAAAAAAGCACACCTTTCGACGGCCGCTTCGCCATACCCTCTCCTTAAATACGGGAACGTCCCATTAAGGGACACCCCATTGCCATAATTATATCACGCCTTGTGTCCGGGGCAACCTTTCTTGCGCTTCCGTGCCAATACCACCCCTCCCAGCGAAAACAGCACCGCCGACAGCGGCTCCGGGGCGGCGGTAACCGGGCTCTCCATAGTTATCGACAGGAACGGCCGGTGCTCTGCGCCGGATTCCGAACTGTAGAAACGGGCGAACAACTCTTCCTGAATACCGTCCACGTCATTTTCAAGCATCAAACCGTAATTATCGCCGGAACTCCAGGCGGCAAGCAATCCCTCCAACCCCGTGAACTCCCGCCAACACTCATTGCCTCCGTTCAACGTCAATGTGGAAACCGCCAGCGCGCCGGATGCCGGTTTATTATCCCAGGTAAGCGCTCCCTCGCTCCAATCCGCGGTAACCACGTGAAGGTTGATAGTATCCCCCGGTGAATACGTCGCCTGATACTGGTAAATCCAGAGCGACGCCGAAGCGACCGGACCGGACAACGCGGCGAGATCACCGGACGCTACTTTCAGGTAACTCTGCGCTACGCCGGAACGGTCTTTTACCGACAAGTACGTATTGCTCCCGTAATTGGCCCCGGGATTCGCCTGATTGACCCAGCTATCCTCGGATACGGCCACATTAACCGTCTGCGCCATCGCCGATCCCGCCCACAAAACAGCAATTGCCGCAAAAATAAACTTATCCATACCCCCTCCTTTTACATTAATAGACAGTAAAAAGAGGTTTATCTAACAGGTTTATTTTGCGGGAAAGACTTTGCGAAGCTGGTATTCGACGTAACCGGCAAGCACTTCGGAGACTTTTTCGGGAGGCGGGACGATAAAATAATGGCACATGATCGCGTGGGCGATCTCATGACCGAGGACCAGCGGGGTAAAATGCTGTTGGTCGATATAGATCGTATTCAGGTCGTTCACGTAGAAGGAACCGGCGGACAACTCGCGGCCGAAAATACGGCGAAAAACATCCTGCAACTGGGCAGGATCGCGGCAGACCTTGATGGTTCCCGTATAACTATATAACTGCATATCGAGAATATCACAGACGCGCGTAAAAAAGTGGTCCAATTCACCGACAGCCCCTTCTATTTCTTGTGCCTCTCCCGGAATAGAAACCGCGGAAGGCGCATAGGCCGCCAGAACCAGCGCGTCAAGATCGACGTGAGGAGCGCACAAAACCGTGAAATGCCGGCTCTGCGTTTTATTCGCCGCCGCGAACCCATCATCGAAGGAATACGCTGTCCCCGCGCACATGACGATCAACAGCGCCGCGAAGAGCGTCCGGAAAATGTTTTTCATCTTTTCCCCGGTTTTCACGCTTTAAACTGCTCGCTGATGTCTTTTAATTCTTTTGCCGCGCGCCTGACCTCAGCCATCACCGCCTGCTTCTCATTATATACATCATTCTCCGCGATAGCCGCGAGGTCGGCGTTCAACTTCACGGCGAGCGCTTTGATCGCGCCAATCTTCCCGCAATTCGCCTTGATCATCGCGTTCATACTATCGGCGACATCTTTGATCTGATCGTCACTGCGCAAGGTGAACCCGCGGGAAAAATCACCGTCCCTGACGCCTTCCAGAACCTTCTTGAAACGGTACATGGGGCCGGCGATCTTATGTGAAACGAACAACGTCACGCCGATGGTCGCCAGCGCGGTAACCGTAAAAACCACCACGATGGTCTGCACCAGCACCGGCAGGAGGAAGTCCGCCGTCGAACGCACCACAACGCGCGAATCGACGATCGAGATCGACGTGGCCCCGCGGCTGACATAATAGAGAAAGAGCGCCGCGGCGAACCCGCCCAGCATCACGAGCAGGCTGAACTGCAGGATAAACTTGAACTGGAACGGTTTATCGATGAAATAGTTCTTTCTTTTATTCGACATATCAACGGTCGCCATGTCTCCTCCCTTATTTTGCCTTCAACGCGTTCAGGTCTTCCTTGATCACCGCCTGACGCCGCAATGAGTCGACCCACTCCTGCATCAGCTTTTCCTCTTTATCATGGGTCAACTGCCATTTCAGATCGCGATACATCTGCTCATACGGCATATCCGCTTTACCTTCGGCGACGAGCTTCTTATACTGAGCCTCTACCGCGCTGTCGGATATCCGCACGCTTCCGGCGATCTCGCTCCCCTTGCGGTCCAGAGACGCCTTCAAAAGCAGTTGTTCCCAATACCGCTCGATCGACTTCAGGAACTCCACATCCTTGTCCAATCCGAGCTTCTGGGCATCCTGCATGATCAGTTTCCGGTTGATCAGCGTTTCCAGGAACTGCGCGCGCGCTTCAGGCGTATCCGTGCTCCCGTACGCGGACTCCCGGAACTCTATTTCAAATTCCTGGGGGCTGATAGAATAATTATTGATCCGGGCAATCACCCTCTCGTGCGGCGCCTTCGAGCATCCGGCGGCGCATACCGCCAGAAGAACCACTATAAACATCTTTTTCATGGGTGCTCCTTTCCTTAAATGTGCCCATTTACAAAGAAATATCCGTTAATTATGTATTTCACCGTTATTATACAACAATTAACACGGTTGGCGTTAAAAAAAAAGCCGCCCGGCCTTTATGGCCGGACGGCGTAAACGTTTAACGCTATACTTTTCTAGCTTAACTGCAGAATGATCTCCTTAAGTTCGGCGCAGGTGACTTCGGCCTCTTCTTCCTCATGCTTGAGAATATCCGCGACATACGCGTTGACCGCGTGCAGTTGCTTGGAAGTGTCCGGACGGGATGAGCAATTCGCCACATACGACCTCATCTTCAGGTACGGTTTCCCGCCTTTCGCCATTTCCACACGGATATCCGACCACTGGCGCTCGAGATCTTTCAGCGAGATGCCGGCAGTCGCCGGCGCGGAAGCCATGAGCGGACGCGCGGCCACGGTAACCGCGGGCAACGAACGCATATCGATGCCGCCCATATCGCCGGGAATAACGCCCCCGTCTTTTTTAACGCTCTCCGCGGGAACTTCCACCGCTTTGAATGTCTGCTGTAACACTAATTCCACAAACCCGCGATTCTCCGTCAACGCGCTATCGAGCGAAACAACCCCGCGTTCGACACTGAACTTGTAGAGTCCCTCAACACCCTGACTGACCAATCCGTCAGCAAGATCGGCTGACGCGGTCAGATGCAAAAGCGTGCCGTACTCATTCGTCACGCCAAATACACTACGCGCGCTATCGCGATACCGTGCCTGCCACTCCGCGTTCGCGTTGAATTGCTTGAGATTAGCCTCAACAAGACGGTATTTGATCTCGAACAACGCCATTTTCGCCTCATTGCGCGCGAACCAGCCATACGAGGGAAACGTGGTATCCGCCTCGAGCGCTGTTAACAGTCCGACAGCGGGAGCATATCCCATTTTCCCCAGCGCCTGCGCGATGAACCCGGCAAGCCGGCCGTTGCCCTTCTGGATGGCTAATGCCAACCGGCCCATGGCGATCTTTCCCGCGGAAACACCACCATCATACCGGCCGGTTTGCTCACCCGCCAGAGGCGAAACGAGACGCATAAAAAGGTGCTCGCCCACCACTCCCGAAAGCACGATATTCCTGACCGCTTCGGAAACCGTCCCGTCCGCCTCTACCAGGCCCCGTTGTATCAATTCAGCGCCCCGGTCGCCGTAAAAGACGTGGTCCGGGTCATTGATCTTCGCCACCAGTTCCATCAGCACCAGATCGCGCTCAAAATACAGGATGCGGACCTGAGCCATCACCCTTTCCACCAGCGCCGCGTCGGCTTCCGCCCCGTTCTTCAGTTTGACCCGGCCGCCATCGCGAGCGATCGGAACAACCCCCGGTGCCGCCGCATGCGCCTGCACATCCGCGATCAATGTCCGCATAAAAATGTCCGGAACGATCACCTGCCCGGCCGGTTTTTCACTCCCGCGCGGATACACGGGGGCCGTGGAGGAAAAATGCGTCAATGCGTCACGCAAACCGTGGATCTTCGGCTCCGTATCCGCGTCCGCGATCGTTTTCGCCATAAAAACAAGATACTCGGCAAGCCTCTTCACCCCGACATCCCCGTTGCTCCAGTCATACACGGTCGCCCCGCGCGCCGAGGAGTATTTATTAAGATAATAAACCGCGTCCGAACAAAGGGCACGCCAGTGAGCGCCGTCCAGATGGGTATTGATCACGCGATATAACGCGGCGTCCGCCTCAACGATCTCCCGCAACTGGTTAAGGGTCAGCATCCGGCTTAGCGCAACCGCATCGGCCGAATCATCGCGGAATATGTCCCACCTATTCCACTCCAATTCATTTCCCTTCAACTCCTCCGACAACGGTTTAACCAGCGCGCTGTACGCTCCCATAAGATCATTGTCGGTTCCTTTTTTCGCATCCAGCAGTGCCTGGAATGCCCCCTGATGCTCTACCAGGCCGCGGGCAAACGTGATCAACAACCAGTTCGACCGGATGTAACCCTGAGTTTTCGTGTAATCCTTCACGGCCGTATCGAACGAATACTCGCGGCATTCCACCGCCAGCGCGACGGCTTTACGCAGGAATATCTTATCATCCCGCGGATCACCTTTGAAGAAACCCGTAACCATCTCGCGCAAAGCGGGCAGAATACCTTCCTGCACGTAATACGCGCGGTCGCTCTCCGGCAATTTCGCCAACGTCTCCCGGAGGGCATCCAGCACATATGCCGGATGGACCGGATATCCTTTTTCGAGCCGGTCGGCAACCAGATGCCCGAGCGCCCGGGTAGCCATGATCCGCATGCTCTTATCGCCTTTAAGCCGGATCCATGACCACGCGGCGGTGCTCAACTTTTCATTCTCCCCGAAACTGATTTTGAGCAACCGGGCATCGATCAAATGACTTACCAGCAGGCATTCATGGTCACAGCCGGCGTCCACAAGCCCGAATATCTTCCGGCGCAACTGCGCCCCCTGTTCGGTTGCGGCATCGCCCAGGATCTCCAAGGGAGCGGCGCTGAGCACTTGCACGACACGGTCACACCCGCGCGAGATACCCGCCTCATCCATCTCCGCCTTAGGACCGAGAATATCGATCATGCGTTCGATGTATTTCCACTCGCCGGCTTTTGCCGCCGCGGCCGCGATCCGTTTGAACGACCAGAGTTTATCGCCGTCCCCGGCATAACCGGGTCCGTACATTGTCACTGTGACGCCCTGCGCAAATCTCTTCCCCAGGTCATCCACGATCGCGTCCGCCAGCGCAAAATCGCCTTGTTCGATAAAAAACACGCACAGATCGGTCAATTTAATGAGCGCCGCGCGTATGCCCCGGTCATCTCGCACATCATCTCCGTTGAGCAACGCGCGAAGTCGTAAACTCTCCTCGGATAAACGCGGCATAATGTCATTGATCGCCTGGTCGATAGCCCATTTCACCACGACATCTTCCTCACTCGTATTCGTCAGAAGGGTGTACGCGTTGATACCTCCGGCTCGCTCGCCCAACACTTTCACCGCGTTCTTCCTGACCAACCGGTGGTTCGTCGGATTACGGAACGCGGACAGATACAACTGCTCGAAGTCGTTGTCCGTAAGCCCGAACCGGCGAAGCGCCGCTTCGGCCGCCGGATACACGTCATAATCATCGCCCAGCACGACATCGGCCAGATACCGTTTCAACGGTTCGATAGCCTTCGATTCGCCCAACATCCCCAGCTTCTCGGCGATCTTCTCGCTCTGGGTCAACGGCGTATTATATTCGCTGAGCAAACGAATATAGTCATCCGCCATACGCGACCGCACAAACTTGAATCTCTCCATAAAACCGCCGTCGAAATTCGTGTCACTGCGCCAGATAGTCTCCAGTTCGCCCCTGGCCTGAAGCACCTGGATCGGATCACGCAGGCCGAGGCCGGCGACGTACGCTTCGTGGCCTTTCCAATCCACTATCTCCGTACCATCCGTCCGCGAATCATGGCCGATGATATCACTGCCGCGCACAACAAACGGCAACCCGTTCGCGCCGATCTTGCTCGTGCTGATGTATATGCGTTCAGGCAGGATCTCATCGCCCGTCTTCACTTTTTGCGCGGCGAACTCCGGCGTCAGGCTGATCGCTTTCGCGGCCTCACCTATATTGAAGTCGGCATCCCGCGGTTTTTCCGTCAGGTTCCAATCCCATATGGCATCCAGCCACTGCTCCGCCAGCGTGCCGCCATCAAACTTCGCGAGCATTTCTTTAAACTCGACCGCCTGTTTCCGGTTCACCCGGTACGATTTCACGAACTCCCGGATAAAATCGACCATGGATACCCCCAGGCCGAGTCCGACCGTCAGGGTCAGCCACGTTCCGAAAGCCGCCCCGGCATAAAGCACCCACGCGCCGGAAACAATCGCGGCGGACGCGAAAGCGATCGGGACGAACATCGCCGTGTTGACAACCATCTGTAACGCGGACCTTTTCACGAGCCACAGATGCTCAGCGGGCGTCAAACTTACTTTCTTCTGAGTGAACACAAAATTGGCGCGTCCGCCGTCGTGAAGCACGATCCGGTCTTTATCCTCCCGCAACGCGGCCGCCGTTACTTTTAACGCGCCCTTTACTTCTTTAAGATAACCAAACATTATCCCTGGCGGAAGGACGGTGAAATTCTGTGGAGCGAGCGTATCGGCAAACGCGTCCACGCGGCCCGCGGAAAAACCATATTTCCTCGCCAGTTTCTCCAGAGCATTCTTTTCCGTTATACCTTTGAGCACCATCATCGCCAACGCGTCAAGATACGCCTGGGCCTCGATCGACGCGCTCAGGCTTTTCAGGGACACGAAATCGTGGCCCTCAAAACCCGTCGCCTCTCCCTCACCCGATATGTCAAAGAACAACCTCTGCGCCATCTTCCCTCTGACCGTCAGGAAAGGATGCCCGGCATCGGCCGTACGGCTGACGAGGACATCCTCGTCCTCTACAGCTTCCTGCTGTACCGCCGGTTCAGCCTGAAACAGGCTGGAATTACGCAGCATGCTGACCTTCACGCCCATCTGCTCCTCAATCGCAACGATCATCGCCGGAGTCTGAATATCTTCCGGTCCTTTGCGCAGTTGTTCCAATTTCGCCGCGCTTTCTTTGATGCCCGTTATCAAAGCGCGCACGCTGTTCCGTTGATTTACTCCCGACGATACGTTCACCGTATCATCAATAACACCCGCCACATAATCCGCTTTCCCGTCATAATACACAGCAATGGCGCTCGGCACGAGTATAATCGCGAAAAAACCCGGAAGAAACCAGGGAGCCGTCATTGCTACCGCCTTGCCGATCACGGGGATATGGGAAAAAGTCACCATCAGGGGAAAGACAATGACGGTCGCAACTATCACCGCTGTCGCGAGGAACATCACCGCCGCGGAATTATTTTTCTCTACCAGCCGCTTTTCCCTCAACACGCGGTACACCTGCGCTTCATCGGCCGAGGACAATACTCCGGTCGCTTTCATCCCCGCGACAAGCGCCGCGCGCTCCATCGGCGGGTTCTTCTCTAACAAAATATCCGCCACGTCCCGCACATCGCCGCCGTCGCGCTTCGCCAGATCGAAATTGGGGCCGATCAGATTGACCGACGCGTAAATGCGTTTTGCCTGTTCCCGCCGCGCGTGCATAACATACGCGCTCACCCCCGCCCCCGCGAGCAACGGAACCGCGAACCACAGATTAGCCAGGGACAGCAATCCCGCCAAGCCCAGCACGACCGGGATACTGAACTGTTTGACGGAATGAACGCGATCAGCGAGATAACTATGAAAATCGTAATACCGGTCCCAGCTCTTGATGGATGCTTTGACCGCGGCCTTGATGTCCTCGATCACCTTGGAATGCTTCAGCGTAAGACTCACGTCTTCTTTCGCTGTAGGCCCTTTCAACTCACGCTGGTAAACGGCATCGATCCGCGCCAACTCCGCGTAAACTTTGCGATGCGTCAGGGCTGTTGTAATACGCTCCACACCGCCGTCGCGCTGTATCTTGTCCGCGGGCGTAAAGTAATCTACAATAAACGTCCCGCCCACCGCGAGCGCGATGACACCGGCAAAAAGGACGCCGATCCCGGCCATCGATCCGAACGCGGAATACACCGCCCAGGTCGCCGCCACAACACCCAGCCCGCCCACAACCGTGACCACCTGTTCAACTTTGCCCTTCGCGGTCGAAGAAACTACCGGCACGGTATTCGTAGTTCCGCCGTCGCGTCTGTTATTAAAATCATACGTTTCCGTGATCGATGTGGAAGCTTTCCTATATAACATCACGCCGCCAAGAATGCTTCCGACTATCAAACCCATATTGAACCAGAAGCCCGACTCGACTCCGCTCTGGAAAACAGGGCCGCCAGGACCTAGAAGCGCCAGGATCATCGCCTGCCCCAAGATGGCAAGCACAACATTTGAAACAATATTGTCGAAAACGGGAGTATCCCAATCTTGCACATAGCCATCAAGGCTCAGCATGGGATTTTCCCGGAATATCCTCGCGCGTTTCACCGCATGCACATCGGCACTCATCGTGACCGCGCTCAGGATCACGCCAAAAAGAGCGGCGCTTCCATTCACAAGTACCGGATTGTGGATCAACAAGCCCCCGATAACGCCGGCAAGACCCGCCATGCCATACCCGACAAGCCACCGCATGTAATGGAATCCACCCTCGTACGAACCACCATCGCGCTGGATCGTATCTTTAGGCGCGAAATAGTTGACAACATAGGTCCCGCCCACGGCAAGAGCAACAACCCCGGCGCAAAGCGCGCCGATCGCCGCCAGATATCCAAACGCGAAATACGCCGCGGTCGTCGCCGCTACGACGCCGAGCCCGCCTACCACCGTAACCACCTGCTCAACCGTATCCCTCGCGCCGGCGCCGCCATCGCGCTGGATCGTATCTTTAGGCGCTAAATAGTTGACAACAAACTTCCCGCCCACAAAAAGCGCGATGACACCAGCGAAGAGAGCGCCGATCCCGGCCATCGATCCGAACGCGGAATATACCGCGCCGGTCAACGCCACAACACCCAGCCCGCCTACGACCGTGACCACCTGTTCAAGCGTATCCTTATTCATCCCGCCGTCGGTCCACAAGATCGAGTCGATGTCCGCGCCGCCAAAGAACCTCAGCTGGCCATCCTGCGTATACTTGTGCATCATATGGCTCGTCTTATCGCTTCCCGGCTTCTCAAATCTATCCGTCAATATCCGGAAATACTCAATGATCATCGCTTCGATATGCGCCACTTTCTCCGGGGCGATCGCGCGCGCGTCTCCTCCCCCGTAGACCACCTGGCCATCCTGCATCTCCCGGGTTTTCTTCAATAAATGTACCCGCATCTTATACCATGTCGCCGGAAGCTGTTCGTAATCATTCAGTTCTTTCTGTATCCAATTGCCCAATCCCGGCACAATCGGATAATGGCGTCTTTGGTCGTATCCAAAACATTTCAGAATAAGCGCGCACGCGAACGTAAAGGGTACACCCATCAGAAGCCACACCTGTCCCCCAAAACCAGCGGCTAACAATCCATACGTGGCCACGCCGAACGCAAGCGCTCCCATATCATTCCAGAACGCCTTCCGCTCAGCCTTGCGTAATTTCCCCGGCGCCTCGTCGATCCAGGCGTTGATCTGCGCGAAATCCGCTTTGTTCAAACGCCCGAGGGACGACATCCCGCCGTCTTTAGCGGCAGTAACAGGGACAATATCGGTGATCTCGCTCAAAAAGAGCATCGCGGCCGTACCGTAGAACTGCACCCGGATATCTTCCCCGTCAAGTTTTACCAGCCGCATGATCACCGCGGTCTTGCTTTTTTCATCTCCGGTCTTCGAATCGATATATTTCACCCTGACCGGGGTGTAATCTTTGATGTATGTATTCAGCACCGGAACCCAGCGGGCCTCGATCGCGTTCATCGCGAGGGTAGCCGCCCTGCGGACCAGCGCGGAATTCTGCAGATGGGTGGCCATCGAGAGACGGATCAGATATCCCAGCGCGGCCAGGCTGGTAGTCCGGCCCAGCTCGTGGATTATACCGCTTATCACTATGCCATCGCCTGATTTTATCGCGTTTTTCAGGGCCTCAATGAGCAGGCCGGGCTTATATGAACCGCCGTCCTTCTGCGCCGGCTCAGCCACCGGTTCCAGGCCGCCAAACGTCATACCGGCAATACACTCGGCAACCCCCACTCCGATCAACGTGAAAACAAAAGGCGACAGGGCCGGGATACCGATAACATTCGTAGAGAACCATGCGAAAAATCCCAGCATTATGCCGGCATAGCCCGAAACTTCCAATGCGCGGAAAAACGACCATTTCGGCCCTTGGGAATAAACAGACGTGTACGGTACGGCATCCTCGGCTGACTTTGCCACCGCGTTATCCATAGGTTCTTTGTCCGATTCGGCATTAAGCTGTACGGCGCCGTCAATAACCGCCGGCCGCAAAGTGCCGCCGTCAAGCGCCACTTCATTCCGATAAATGATGTTCTTGTTCAACGGAGGAGTCCACCCCTGCATGTTGCCGGTCATCACGATACCGCCGCTGACGTAATTGCGCATCGTGGTCCCGGTCAATTTACTCACGCTTTCGCGGGTGTTGTACTCACCTTCATTAAATGATTTGCGATAGGCCTCAAAATAGGTGTCTTTTGACCAGGGGGTTTTTGAATTAAGGCCTGCCAGATCGGAAGAATTGATCAAACGGGCATATTCGGCATCACTGCCGTTAAAATGGCGTTTGAACCACTGGGCGAGGATGAGCGAATAGTACACCTGACGCAGTTCCGCGTATGTGCGGGAAGAGTTGACCCGTTTGGCCAGTTCCGGCAGAATGAGCTCGCGGATAAGCGCGCTGGAATATTCGTTGAGTTGCTGGGCACGGGGATCGTCGAAACGGTAGGTCTTGGAATTCAGGAGGTGGTCCTGTTCAAGCTGGACCTGAAGGGCGGCCTTGTAAACGTACGCGCTGGAATTTGACTGGCGCACGATGATCTCGCCCGGCACGATCCAGGGACGAGTCAACGTAGGAATGGTGACTTCGCGCGAACCGAATAACGCCTCCGCTTTGGCGTACAGCCGGTTCCAGTATTTCCGTCCGAGTGCGGTATTCGGCGAAGTCGCCTTGGCCATATCTTTTTTGAGCGCCAGGTCGGCCGCCAAAAGAACCTTGCCCAAATCGGTTTTTTCCAGCACCGGGTCGATCACCCGGTCAGCGCCATCAGGACGCAAGTTGACCCAGAAAGAGCTGTCCGGCAACGCGACACCGATGCGAAAATACTCCATCAGCCGGGTAGCGGCCTCTCCAACCTCTTCCTGCCGGGCCTTACGCTTATCCCCTTTATCCACAACGAGGTTAAACGTATGCGCGCGGGAATCATAAATGAGCGACCGCAACTGCATCGGGCGGAAACGCTCCATCGCGGACAAGCCGGAAGCGGCGCCGACATCGAGCATATGCGCCACTTGCGCGTAACCAGTTTGCTCAATGCCAAAACAGATAATTACCGTCAAAGCAATTATTCTTTTAAGCATCCGTCCTCCGCTAGCTGACTTTAAAAATTCTTTCATAAATTGTTTTATTAGGCCGTAAAAAAAACCACGCTACCCATTGAAGTATCAATGGATCCCGTGGCTTTGTTCAATATTATAGAGAGTATATCCTATGATACTACCGCTGTCAAGGCGCAAACCCGATTAATTTCGCATCAGAAAAAAACCGATCCTGCCGGTTATAATCCCTAAATATGTGCCCATAATGTTCCCGAGGATCGCTAAAAGCAGTCCCACCGATGCCAGGCCGGGCTGGTACATCGCCGCGACCACCGGCGCCGAAGCCACTCCCCCGATATTCGCCTGGCTGGCGGTAGCGGCCAGGAACAGCGGCGCGCGGATGATCCGGGCGGCGATCAGCAGGATCAGCGCGTGGATAACAACGATCAGGAATCCGGCGAGGATAAGCACCATGGCCGTACCCAGATTGCCGATGCTCGCTTTCGCGCCGATCGAGGTCAATACGAAATACAGCAGGTAATACCCGATATCAGTCGCGCCCGCGGTACCAAGCTTGCGGCACGGCGTGAATGAAAGCGCGATACCCAGACAGGAAACGCAGATGATCATCCAGCCATAGCGGGAAAGGATATTAGGGATCTCCGGAATCATCCCGGAAAGCGCGCGCGAAAAGAACATGCCGGATACCGCGACAACGGCAATCGACAGGAACACCAGCGGCTTCTTCCCGCCGCCCGGCTCCGCGCTATAGCCTTTGACCCGCGTAGCCAGGTCTTCTAACAATCCCGTATCGGCCTTATTCCACCGGTCAAAGGCCGTCTGCGCCCCCGCGCACGCAATAAGAATGCCCATCCAGACATACGGCACCACGGTATCGACGATGACCATCGGGGCAAAGGCCGCGTCCGGAGTGGACAACGCCTCTTTGACCGCGATCATGTTCGCGCTCCCGCCGGTCCACGACGCCGAAAGACTGGCGAATGCCGCCCAGGAGTGCGGGCCGAAATGCCGGCCAAAGAAATAAAGCACCACGGATGTGCCCGCCATAATGCCGAGACTGCCGGTAAACATCATTGCCAGCGCTTTCGGGCCAAGCCGCACGATCGCTTTTATATCCGATGACAAAAGCAACAACACCAGGCTCGCGGGAAGCGCGTAATCGGCAATATGTTTGTATACCGGACTGGCGGGATCGAGCAATCCGAATGTCGCGCACAGCATGGGAAGGAAATAGATCCAGAATACCGGCGGCAGGAACGAGAAGTATTTCTTACAATTCGGGCGCGAGAATATCCAGAGCACTGCTCCTTCAATCCCGATCAGCGCGGCGATCACCGCCAGAGGATGGCGGATCATCGTTTATCGACGGGGATTATCCCGATACCCGCCTTCACCCGCGAAAGGTTGTAAACGCCCTTACGGCTCAACCAGGGATTGCGGTCATAGCCCGGTTTGATGAAAAACGAAGTGTCGAGGTCGATAAAATCAAAACAGCCCATGCCCGCGGCCAGATGCGCGGACGCGGTCGTCGCCAGAGAACTTTCCATCATCGCCCCGATCATCAGGCGAATGTTATTGGCGCGGCATAAACACGCGATCTCGCGGCTGTGGACCATGCCGGTCTTCATCACTTTGATGTTGATGGCGGGCACCGCCCTTTCCTTAATAATACGCAGGCAGTCGGCGATCGAGGAACAGGATTCATCGGCGCACACCGGCACCGGGGATTTGGCGGCGACCTCTTTGAGCCCTTCCCAATCCGCTTTTTTTACCGGCTGTTCCAGGAGCGCGGGCACGATCTTCATCTTCCGGAGCTCGCGCAGGAATTTCAGCATTTCCCGGGGCGCGTAGCCCTGGTTCGCGTCAAGGATCAGCTCGCAATTACGGCAAACGCGCCGCACCGCGGCGACGCGGGCCAGGTCAACGTCAAAATCCTTACCGATCTTTATCTTGAATTTACGCAGTCCCTGACGGTAAAAACGCCGGGCGCTCTCCTCTGTTTCGGGAAGATCTGACAGAACGATCGTAATATCGGTAGTGAGCGTGCGGGGTGTAGTGCCGAAGAGTTTCCAGAGCGGAACGCGCATCCGCCGCGTGAGCGCGTCAAAAACAGCCATTTCCACCGCCGCCAGCGCGGCCTTGTTGCGGGGTAATTCGGCGTGAAGCCAGGAGGAGATTTGCGGATACTGAGAAAGGTCTTTGCCGACCAACGCCCTGCCGATACGGGTCAAATTGGCGAGCGTCTCTTCCAGCGTTTCGCCGGTAATATGCGGCGCTACCCCCGCCTCGCCATACCCTTTGGTGCCGTCGCCCAATTCAATGGTAAACAGCGCGTTTTCAAGGCTGGTGTGCTGGCCGGTAGCGATGCGGAAAGGCTGGTTGAGCGGCGCGCGCAGGACCCGCGCCTCGAAGGATACGGGGAGATCCCCTCTCATTTTTTCTTAAGGGAATCTTCTTCGCCGAAGTAGGCGTTCAGCGGGCTGTTCAACTGGATATTACCATCAAGGAACTGGTAGAATCCCTCATCCAGCGTAAGGCCGTCGAACGCCGTGGAATCGGTGGGCGTTAACGGATGGTACGCGTAAAATGTAACCGGAGTCGCGGGCTCAAACCCATCGATACGGTGAGGAGCAACGATCTCATAATAGGCACGGATGAACTGGTTGATGGTCGCCGCGTTATCCGTGGAAGAATCGTAATTATTCGGGCCGCCGAACTGCAAAGTCAAAGCGCTGGTCGTAGTCCACCCATCGCGCACCGCCCAATATTCCTCAGCGGTATTAACTAGATCGCACCGTACCCGCATCGGATTATTGAGCGTAACGCCCGAATACAAGGTCTCCGGATAAACCTGTTTTGTGCCGTACGAATAATAGGTAGTATATCCGCTCGGATAACCGTAAATCGGGTCAAGGTCATACGCGCTCGGATACCCGGTAACGGAAGTGATACCCGGTTTGATCGTACCATAGATAGAACCGCTCATCCATGATTCCTTAGACGCCGCGGTACCCGTACCGATAGTCCCGTACAAGCTCGACAGGTAGGAATAACTTCCGCTGATAATGTTATACGTCGGCGAAAGGTTCGTGAAGGTATACACAACCGGCGCGAATTTCGTAAGCAGAAGCGACGTGCGCCAGTACCCTCCGACCGGAGTCGACATGCCGGGAACGCCGATCAGGGTATTCAGCGCGGTGATACCGGACGTCGGTTTAATCCCGCTCCCCGCGTAGATCGAACCATTGGTGCTCTGGATATACACGCCGCCGCGCGGAGCGAGTACAGAATTTACCGTTACATCACCGGGAGCGACAACATGGATGATACCGTCATTAGCCGCGGTATAAAATCCCAGCACCGCGTTGAGGGTCGCGCCGGCGGTCGGCGTAACATCCACCGGCAGGTAAAACCCGAGCTGAATCTTGTCGTCAGCCTTCACGTACACATTGCCTTTAGTGAATGAATACGCGGCGAGAATATCAACGTTCGTGGTCAAAGGAGAAGAAGCGGTGCCGATATCGTTCTTGGCGTTAAGATACGCCAGGTGAGCGTTGATCTTACCCAGATCGATTATCGACGCGTCCCCCGTCGTGCCCAAGGCCTTAACCTGGATCATATCCGCGGTTATCGTGCCCAGCGACACATCGCCGTTAGTGGACGACATGGTAATCTTACTGTTAAACGCGTACGGCGATTTATACACATTAGTGGTGCTGGGTGAAACTGCATTCAAATACGGCGAGAAGATATCGACAGTATGGTCGACCGTACCGCTGGCGGTCAGCGTACCCGCGGCGTTGATACCGGTATACGCGCTCAGATCGATCGTCCCGTATCCCGCGCTGGCGATCGCTTTGATCGTACCGGTCGCGTCAATTTTACCCGCGGTGGAAGTAACGCTCACCGCGACATCGCCGCTCGACGCTTTACCGTCGATCGTGCCGGAGATAACCACATTCCCGTCGGCCGAAACCGTAACCGTCTTTCCCTCAATGACGCCCGCGTTATTGACCGCGTTAGTCACCAGCCCGCTTACCGCCATGGCGTTCAGCAGGACTTTATCCCCCGCTTTCAACGAGCCGCTATTCTTGACCTGATCGGAAGCGGACGCGGGATTGGTGTCCGCGGCAGTTCCCACCACGACACTGACTAAACCCCCGCTATCAAGGCTGACCGTCGTCGCTTTGCCGCCGGCCAACGCGATCTGTCCGACGGTGGCGCTGACCGTACCGCTGTTCTCGACCGTGGAACCCAGCAAGGCGACAAAACCGCCCGGGCCGTTGGCATTGATCGTGCCCTGATTGATCACTGAACTGCCGGAGCCGGAAAACGCGTAACTCCCGCTTCCCACGCCCGTGGTAAACGCCGCATCGGTAATCGGCAGAGTCGAAGCAATGACGCCGTTGGTATTGATCTGGCATCCTGAACCAAACAGGATCCCGTTGGGATTGACGATAAAAACGCGGCCGTTGGCGTTAAGCGCGCCGGCGATATTCGAATACCGGGTCGGATCGACCACCGAAACGCGATTGAGCGTGACGCTGGTGGCGGACGGCTGATTAAAGGTCACCGTCTCCCCGCTCGCAATATTAAATGTATTGTAATTGATGACCGCGCTGGCCGTCGACTGGTCAACGGTCAACGTGGAACCGCTGGTCGTCAACGTGGCGGTGCCGGAAGCGACCGCACCCCCGTCCGGAAGCGCGTACGCGCGCAAAGGCATACCGATGAACGAAGCCGAGATGATGATAGAGAGCAGTTTCATAGTTGTCTTTTTCATGTGTTCCTCTGCTTAGAACTTGCTGGTGAATTCCACCCACGGATGGGCGTGATCGCCGTCAGAGGGCATCGCCCCCAACGGATAGCCCACCTCCACCCTCAGCGTCATGCTGTCGCCGAGCGTGAAGCGGAAGCCAAAACCGACAGCCCGGAGCGTGTGCGTCTTGCTTTCGTTGGACAAGCCGCCGCCGTTAAAACTCGTGAAACCGAAATCATAGAAAACCACCGCCCGCGTGGTATCATACCAGGTTTCTTTCCGGTGCGGGATCGTCCACGCCCGGTTCAAAAAATAAAAAGGGATGGACAACTCCGGCGACGTGTATAATCCGTTATCGCCCGTATGTTCGCCGACCGGATACCCGCGCACGCTGGTGGCGCCGCCGATCTGGAACTGTTCCGAAGCGACAAGACGGTCGTTGGTATACTGGAAATAGTTCTTCCACAACAGGGAAGTCTCCAACGGCATCTTTTGCACGCGGTAATAGGTCAACAAGCCTTTTGTGAAACGCGCGCCCGCGCCGGTGCGCGAGCACTGAGGATCGTTCTTCGCTTTCATCCCGCCCATTATATCCGGGATGCCCACCTGAACCTCGGGAATGATGATGTTGCGGCCGTAATGATCGACCACATCCATATCCAAGCCGGTCTTGGCGATGCGCACCGCGTCGCGCGAGGTCTGCGCGCTGAGCTGAAAGTTGCGGATCTTCTTATAATCGAACCCCACCGTCCAGCGCAGGTCAAAATTATTCTTTTGCACCAGGATCTTCGTCGCGAAAGCGCCATAAAGCTCCGCGGAACCGCGCGCGTCGACGATCTGCATATCTTTTCCCAGGCGCAGTTTGCTCTTCAGCCCGTAAACGCCGAGCTCGAAGGTCTTATTGACCGGGAATAAATACCTGCCCTGCCGGAGTATCAACCGGGAATCATCCGCCCGCTGATACTTCAGGAACAGCTTATCGTCAAACCCCAGCAGGTTATTATGTTCAAGTGTCCAGGTGTACCGGTTGCGGTTGATATAATCGGAACCGTAATTATCGTACTGGAAACCGGCATGGATCGGCAACTGATCCGCGACGGTAATGACTACATCCGTCGTCCCCGGTTCCTTGCCCGGCGCCAGGGTGGCACGCGCTTTATGATCCGGGCTCTCATTGATGTACACCAGCGATTGCTGTAACGCGGAATAATCGAAATACCCGTTCTCCTGGAGGCCGATCCGGTTCCTCAACAGGCGGGTCGAAAAATACTTATTACCCTCGATGGTAACCTGCCCGAGCTTCCCTTCCACCACACGTATGGTCAACACCCCGCCTTTGATCGTCTGCGGCGGGATATACGCCCGGGAAGTCGCGTATCCTTCCTTACGGTATTCATCGGTAAGCAGGTTGGCGACCGTCTGCATGTCCTTCATGGACAATTCCCGCCCCTCATACCGCGCGGTGATCGTTTTTATCTGGTTCTCACCGAGGATAGTATTCCCCAGGATGTCAATCCGGTTCACCAATGTCTTGGGCCCGGCAGGCTGGTTATCGCCGGCCTCAGAAATCCCCGATTCAGTCGAAGTATTCTTTGGTTTTAGTTTTTCCTGGAGGGCCTTTTCCCGGTCAATGTCTTTTTCCTGCTGGGTGACACCACCCATGGTCTGGGAAGGCGGAGGAGTCTGGGAAAACGCGGAAGGAACGGAAGCGGCAAAAAAAAGAACCGCGAAGACGCTCGCAACGCGGTATCTGCTGATTTGTCCTTCCATCGCGGATTAAACCTTCTTTCTTTTACGGCTCAGCGCCAGCGCCGCGCCGCCCAACAGAAACAAGCCGCAACTAATCGGCTCAGGACCGGACAACACTTTAAACGTAAAAGTATCTTTGGTATTGTACACGATAGCCGCAGACTCGGATATACCCGTATCGGGATCGATTGTGGTAGTATTCATCTGCGACCACGCCGTAAGCGTCCAATCACCGGCTTTACGGATGCTGTTCCATAATGCATCGCTGAAACTCAACCACTGTCCATTCACGGTCGTCGTCTCAGTCAGGGTATAATTTGTCCCGCTCGGATCACGCCACGTGCTCCACGTATCCGCGACCGAAGGCAAAGCATCCGAAGTGGAACCATCATTTAACTGCAGGAAAAGCCAGGGCTTCTCGCTCCAGGAAAAAGTCGTGATATTGGCCATCGATCCGGAAGATTTCGTCGTGAACTCATCAGCGTATTCCAACTCAGTAGTTTCCGCGAACGCCGCCTTTGACAACAGACATGAGCCCACCAGTGCCGCTACCAACAACATTCCAGTGCGAAATTTCATAGATGCCTCTCGCTAGATGATCTTGTTAAGCTTTTTTCCGTCTAAAAAATGCCAACGCCCCGCCCCCGAGCAGGAACAGCCCCGCGGAGACCGGCTCCGGCGTAACCGTGATCGTCGTGGTGAAATACCGCGTCGCGCTGACGTCTTTAGAACCGTCTACATTCGTCCACAACCAATCCGCGCCCGACGAAATACTGCCGGTATACGTATTTTTCCAGGGAAGCGTTGACGCGACATTCGCACCCCGATCCAATTCATACGCCGCCAGGCTGGTGGTATATGCGGAATCGGAATAAACTTCCCAGTTCGCGTACGTAGTTGCCAACGTAGAACCGCTATTGGCGGCAAACACATAATTGGCGTTATTCAGGGTTAAATCGCCAAGAAATCCAGCTCCCGATCCCCCCGGCGTCGCGTCCCAGGCCTTAACGTGCAAATAATAGGTCGTCAAACCGCCAAAATCGAGATTAAGCGTCTCGGGACTCTGCCAATCAGAAGCGCCCATATCCGATGTCAGCACCTTTGTACCCAACGTATGGGCGTCAGTGCTCAGATAAACCTCAAAAAAGTTATCCGCAGTCAGCTTACCCGTAAGGTCAGAAGCATACGCAGACGCGGACCAGGCGAATAGAAACAGACCCGCCAGTAAAAGCAACGTTGATTTTCTCATTTTTCTCTCCGGAAGCAGGACACCCTCGGAAGTTGCCCACCAGATCCCAAGTGAGCATAACCAACGTGGCTACCGATTGCGGAATTACCTATACAGAACTTTACAAATAGAAATTCCACAGAGATGTGCCTGCGCATGTTGTTTGATGATTGTATCAATATAATAAACTATTGTCAAATATATTTTTGCAGGCGCGAATAATGCGGGAATTGCTTGAGTTAGGCGGGTTTATCCCTCGAGGAGAAACACGACGAGCCGGTTACGACAACCCGGCACAAATTACGATAAATTTTCGATGTACCGCGCGGAAAAACGCGCTACACGGTTAGAATCGGCTTTTAAAACCGCAATTTACGCGATTCGGGCAGATACTTTCTTCCTCATCGCAAACGCCAGTACCCCTCCGCCGACTATGAATAAAGCCGCGCTGACCGGTTCAGGCGTAGCAATCGGGCTACCTCCACCCATCGCGTTCCACTGGCATTCCGTAAGCTCCTGATTTTCCACACAACCCGGGTAGTAATGCGTCAGCCAACGGCCGCCCACGACCCCATCATTAGAGATCATGTACAACACATCGGTCGCGTATTTGGTCCCTTCAAAGGTCAGGTTGAAGTTCGTAGCCCCGGTAACCGTCCCACCTGTGGTTAAAAACGCGCTCAGGTCGTTCGGCTGGACCTCGGTCCACTGCGCAGAATACCCGGTAAACACCGGATTCGCGAAGGTATCCCCGGTCTTGTACCAAATACTGATCTGATCGTACGCTACCGCCTGACCACCGTACCCCAAACCATTCTCATACCCCTCCCACTGCCATTCGGCGAACGCCGATCCGTGGGAACAAATCAGCATCCCCACCGTCAACAACACCAGTTTCAACAAACGCGTGTTCATGCTACCTCCTTTAGTGATTTTTTCTTATTCTTAAACCTCAGCGTCGCGAGCAATCCTCCACCCACCACAAAAAGCACCGCCGCTACCGGTTCCGGGGTAGCGGTCACAGTAACCACCATGTCCTGATAATCCCGGTCGGCATAGCAATAATTCGTATCCTCCCAGGCAACCAGCCATTTACTGCCCGCATCCAGGGTATACACCAACGCCTGGGGATAAGAACCGCTGTTCTTATTCAGGGAACTATCGGTGTACCAGTTTTCATTGTTCACGTTATTAAGGTAAAGGCCGAAATTACCGGCGATTTCCTCACTGGCGACCGCGCCGGTAGTATCCCCGCCGTCAAATATCTCATTGCGGAAGATCTTTTTCTTTGCTCCGTTCTGATAATACCCGAACTCGTTCCAATTGGCGTTCCAAGCATATTCCGCCTCGATGCGGAAATTGGTTGTCCCGGGCAACGACCAGTACATATTGGTCGTATAATCGGTCTTGGCATTGATCGAGCTATACCCGAGATCATTCAGGATATTCTGGATATACTCATACCCCATGAGATTGCCGGCATCATAACTCCGGCCCCACTGGATATCAGACGCGAACGATGTGCCGCAAAAGACCGAAAACGCGGCGATAGTCAGGATAAAAAGTACGTATACCTTTTTCATATGAGTGCCTCCTTACGACGCAGTAGCGCGAACATTGCCATTCCCCCGATCAAAAACAACGCGGACGCCGCGGGTTCCGGCGTGGCGGTAACCGTTACCACCATATCTTGGTAATCATTGTCGCCCGTACCGAACTTCAGGTCCTCCCAGGCAACCATCCATTTCGAATTATTCTCCAGTTCATAAACCAGCCCTTGCGGAGCGCTGATATCGTTATTATTAAGGAAGCGGTCGGTGTACCAGATATCGTTATTCTTAGTCTGCAGGTACAGCCCGAAATTACCGGTTATAGTAGCTGATTTGACCACGCCCGCGCTGTCCAAACCGCCGAATATCTGGGTGTAGAGCTTGTTACCCGAACCATCCAGCTGGTAATAACCGAGGATATTGCTATTGGCATTCCCCGCCAACTCCAGGTTGAGGGTAAAAGTCGAATCGCCCTGGCCGGTCAAATAAAACGGATCCGGGTTGGTAACATAGCCATTCTGCGCGTTTACGGAGTATCCCTGGCCGTTGATCAGGTCCTGGATATACTCATACCCCATCCGGTTGCCCTCATCAACACTACGGCCCCAGAAGTTATCCGACCATTCAAAATCCTCCGCCTGGGCAAAGGAAGTTGTTCCCAGGCAAACCAACATTACTACCGCAACGATAAGATTCTTGAAGTACCTGTTCATCCTAACTCTCCTTGTTGTTATTTTTTAAGAGCTTTGTTAAAGTGCTTATATATAGGAATATTAGTTAAGTATGCCTGTTCTGGGCATCTCTTGCCACCTATTTTCAGGCAATAACGATTTACGGCACAATTACTCAATATAATCAAAAAAAATGGCATTATATCTGCCGTAATCACAACAGTTTACAAACGTGAAAAAGAGTGAGAACGACTGGATCGTCAATTTCAAGCGATATTTTCTGTGGACTTGCTTCGGGCGGGAATTGGCAGGGGAAATAGTAAGGGGAGCCAAGCGCTGTGCCAGGCTCCCCTCAATCCATTAGGAGCAGATTCATCTGTAAGCGCTAAAGGATAGCATGCAAACCGATGATTTTCAACCCTACTTTAAAAAAACTTTGTTAAAATATTTCTTGACAAATTTATTGATTATACTAAAATGATGTTACTTACACCTTATGCGCAACATCACCTTGTGGAGGGCCCATGAAACGTTTCTTTTTGTGTTTAGTACTGCTGTTAGCTTTCTGCACCATCTCTTCTTCCGCGTTCGCGTACGATACCAATTTCTTCACCTCGAACACGCAAGGCGGCTCATTTATCGACACCTTCACCAAGTCTCAGGACATCTGGCTTTACATCAACCTGCCTAAAACCGGGCTAAGCATCACCAATTACTGGTTTAGCGCTCCCGACACCACTCCGTACCTCTCTCTCTCAGACCCGACCACCGCGAGGGCTTCCTGGTACAAGATCAACGATCTCGCCTTCTACAAGGACGGGGATGACACCAGCACCTATTCCTGGGACCAGATCGTCGACCTCGGCGATTGGAACGTAGCGGCAACCTACTCCTATCCCGGAAAAACCAACATTTCCGGGCGCTACGAAGCCAATTTCACCATCACTCCGGAACCGGTGAGCGCCGCGCTTTTCCTCGTCGGCGGCATCGGCCTGGCAGTCCTCAGACGCAAAAAAGCTTAATTCCAACCGAACAAAAAAAGAGAGGCCGCCTTTCGGCGGCCTCTCTTTTTTCTTTCCAGGCTACTTAGCCCTGCTGTTCGTCCTGGTTCGGCTCAAATATGCCCGAGAACCAGTCAAGAACAACAAAACAACATAAATTGCTCATAACTCCTCTTTGTTACAGTGAATAAATCGAAGATCTTTGGTAGATTAGGACGGAGATCTGAAGAAACACTTCGGTAGGAAGGATATTTCTAAAGCAGATTACGGACTAACGTACTGACTTCGGTGGAACCAATGGTATTATGATACCACACCCGCCGATAAATGCAAGCGTTATTTTTAAAAACCCCTCCTTAAAAAGAAAACACCTCCGAGGTGTTACCAGACTTATTACACCTCGGAGGTGTTGTACTATCTACTCGTTAAGCCTATCTTATGCCTTCCGGCGTCTCATCAGCGCCAACGCGCCGCCGCCGATCACGAACAACGCACAACTGACCGGCTCAGGGGTAACCGACACATTGATATTGTCTACCTGCATCGCCTGGAAATTAGCCGCCGTACCCTTCAATCCCAGCGTCAGGCTATACGAATCCCCACCCACCGTACCCAACGGGCTTGAAGAGTTGGTATAAAGCGCCGTTCCGTTCTCGGAATAGACCCACCCGGTCGCAGTCAGCGCGAGAGAGAAATTCGTCATTGACGAAGGCACTGAGGACAAAGACCCCAGAGAAACAAAATGTGACGGTATGACGGTCCCATTCCAGTAACCAAAACCGGTTCCGATGGTATAGCCGATCGAAAGCCTATTCGAAGAACCATCTTTAACGGTAATATAGAAATAATCCCCGGTCTTAAGGCTCTGAGCCGCCCACGTACCGGAAACCAGCATAGCATCGATCGCGCTGTCAACACTCAACGTTTTTGAAGTCACAGTGTACGAAAATGCCAAATTGCAGTCGTTGGCGATATACCGCAACTCATTGTTTTGCGTAACGGCCCCGTTCGACGATCCACCGCCGGGCCACTTTATCGTATCCAACGCTGTACCGGTAAACGTATCGCTGAAAATATCCGCCGCGAACGCCGACGAAGCGCCGAACATTATCATCAGAGCTATCAGTGTCACCAACTTCTTCATACCGCCTCCTCTACTACGTAGTTTTTAAATTTATGCCTTCCGGCGCCGCATGAAAGCCAACGCCCCGCCGCCGAGCACGAAAAGCGCACAGCTCACCGGTTCGGGAGTCGTCGTAACCTTGATGTTATCCACTGTCACGATTTGCCCGGAAGCCGAAGAACCTTCCGAATGCAACCCAAGCGTAAATACTGAGCTTGTGAAATCAAAAGGAGCAGTTGTATTCGAATAGACCAAAGTTCCATTCTCCGAATACGTCCACCCGGAATCGCTGATCGATAGCGCGAAATTGGTGGGGGTCGTCGGTAATGAGCGGACAGTAGCTAAATTGAACGCTGAGCCATCTGAATAACCCAATCCCGTTCCCTCTAAATAGCCCAGGTCAAACTCAACACCATTGTTATCAATAAGATTAAGATAGAAATCGTTGCCCGTCTGAAGCCCGCTCTCCGACCAGGTACCGGTGACCTGGAAAGAGTTCGCTGAACCCACGTTAAATGCCTCAGATGTCATATCGAGTTGATACGCCTCGTGGGAAGTATCCGCAGTCAGATAAACCTCATTGTTCTGAGTAGCGAACCCATGCATCCATTGGGTATCCGGCCATTCACAGCTACCCATGGTCGTCCCGTCGAACGTATCGCTGAACACATCCGCCGCGAACGCCGAGGAAATCCCCCCGAACATCGCCAGCGCCATCACTAACGCAAATGTCGTCATCAACCGCTTCATACTACCTCCTCTGCAACGAATGTAAAAAAATAAGCCGACCTTCTGTAGGCCGGCAGGTTAAGCTATACGGTGTATCGTGTACCATTGAGCCTTCCAAAGTACTCATAGGTTGCCGGACCAGGTTGAAGGGCTATTATTAACCCTCCCGGTAGTTTTGTCAACCTATTTTTTATTTATTTTCGTATCGTCCAGAAATCCGCCGCCAGCGTTTCCAGGTACTTAAACGGCAGGGTAAAATACCCTTGCATCCCCCACCCTGTTCCCCAACTGTTCCGCACCAGAAAACGTTTCGTACCTAAATCATACCCCACCGCCATTACCGCGTGGCCTCCCAGGGCCCGTTCGTTCTTCCGCGGCATCGGCGCCACCCCGGTACGGGCAACCTGCGCTGACTCAAAACTCTCATACACCGTGAACCCGAACACAAACGGATACCCGTCCGCCAAACACACCTGCATCTCTTGCAAATTCCCGATACGATGGTACGAGCTGATACGCCGTTTCTTACCTTGTATATAACAGGCGGGCGGCGGCCGGCGCGTAAACTTCCCTACCGCGTACGGCCAAAGCCGCTCATCGCACGCTCCATCCTTCCTCAGCGTCTTGATCCCCGTGCGCAGGTATGCCCCCGAATCATACCCCACCGTATCCTCCAACACCCGCTCGTTGTAATAGATGAACAGCCGGCTGGTATCGGTATAACGGTTGTCGATCACGTTATCGAGGTATTCAATATTCCCCGCCAGCGCCTGTGCGGTGCAGGAACCCAGCGCGCCCTGATCCTCGATGCGTGAACAAGCCTTGCAAAGATTGACTTTACGGGGAAGACGGATCACCGGAGGACGAATCGCCGAGTACAAATAATCGCGAGAATCAGGTATATCCGGAAGCCACCCATATCTTTTACCGATCACAAAGACCTCCTTTTTCTTCTCCGCATCACAATAAGCATGCCTCCACCCAACACAAATAACCCAGCCGAAACTGGCTCCGGCGTCGTCGTCACTTCCACTATGGCATACATCGCCTGCGGATCGCCTTCGTCGCCCCACTGTGTCCATGTCCCCTGGCCGTCATTCCACTGGCCGCTGACGGCTCCGCCGTCAAAACCCGAGTTCAAGATCAACGCGTAATCTTCCTCTTCAAAATTATTCGGTTCACCCGAGTACCAATTGGTATATGTTGCCACCTCACCGGTCGCGACCCATTTCCACACACCTTCAGTCTCCGCATCCGTCAACCCGATCCAATAGTTATGATGCGTATTATCACAAAAGTGGCTCCAAAGCCATGACTGCAATTCGGGGGAATCTACCGTTGCCAGGTGACCATTAAGGTATGTGACCGCAATCCACTCCGCGTCCAGCCATGTAAGGCCCCCATCACCCGAACCCGGGCTATCTAATCCGGAAATTGCAATAAAACTACGTCCGCCCTCTTCCCATGTAATGGGACCATCGGGCAAGTATCCAATAGGTCCCCCAGGTTCATATGCGAATATCGGCGATACTCCCCCCACCATCATCGCAACCACGATCATCCAGAAGCGCACTGTACGCATACCCGCCCTCCCGCTAACGAACCGCCCTTACTACCCGGCACCTCCCCGTATATAAACAAAAAAGCCGGTCCTTATACAAAAGGGCCAGCCTATTATGTTTAGGTTAGCTGTAGTATACATAGGTATCTTTTAGTAGACACTATGTTATATTACATTATCTTATACCTCCTTCTAATTTACTGGTCAAGTAAAATTTTATATAAAAATACACCTGCGAGGTGTTAATAGACTAATTACACCTCGGAGGTGTATTTTTAGCTACTTCCCGAACACGTATTCCCTCTGCTCCTGCGGCAATTCCGCATAGATAGAGGTAATGAATTCCTGGGCAAGAGTGAGGCAATTCTCGATGCGATCAGGCGTCGCGCACGGAATATCCAGCCGGACCATGAAACCGACCTTCTGCTTATTGAACATCGAATAGTACAGCTGGGAAACCTTCTGCCCCGTCCAATCGGTCAGCTTCTTATCAATACATATCCAGTACACCAAAAGCTGGCTCTCCCCCGGCTTCTGGCTATACAGCACATGCGCCGTGATCTTACGCTCGCCAACCTGGAATTCCTTATCCGGAACATCCATTACCTTAGCGCCCGATGAACCGAAACAGACCTTCGGATGGTGAAAATTCCCCGCATCCAGGATAAGGAACAACAAACCTTCCCCATACCGGTTGATATACGTCCGGGCAAAGACCTTGCTGATAAAATTATAGCGCAAATCCCGTAGATCCATCGTCTGGGACGAATCTTTGCTCAGCCACCCCGCCGGCCGATAGGGAATAGTCAGCTTGGAGAGCGTATCCGAACTGGTATATTTTACCTTAGGCAGGCCGTAGGCGGTAAACCCGGTCACTAGGAGCAACCCAATCACTATGTAATAACGCATATTCTTCATCGCACTCCTATCGAAACCCTATCGCAGGCTTTTCCGGCGCCTTCGGCAACTCGATCATCTTTTTGATCGCCTCAAAGATCGCCACGATATCCTTATCGTGCTCACCCACTCTTTGCTCCAATTCCGTTATCTTCCCAGCCAGTTCCTTGTGCGTCAGCAGAAACTCTCTCAGTTTTACAAACGCCCGCATGATGGCAATATTCACTCGAATCGCCTGTTCAGACTTAAGAACAGACGAAAGCATTGCGACTCCCTGTTCTGTAAAAACATATGGCAACTTCCTTATCCCACCTCGCTTTGATATCACAAATTGTGATATCAAACTCGAAGACTCTCCCTTTGTTAACCGAAACATGAAATCGTCAGGAAACCGCCCATGATTCCTTTTTACAGCTTGATTCAAAACACCGGTCGTCACCCCATACATCTCCGCCAAATCACGATCCAAGAGCACCTTCCTGCCTCGAATCAACTGGATCTTCGACGCGACAATCTCAACAGCGGGATCTTTCTCCATTGTGGCCTCCTTTACTACAATAGACAGTTCTGGAGGCAAAATCTAACACCTATTTTTTCATACAACAAATAAAAATACACCTGCGAGGTGTTAATAGACTAATTACACCTCGGAGGTGTATTTTTATCTTACTTCCCGAACACGTATTCCCTCTGCTCCTGCGGCAATTCCGCATACACCGCGAAAAGGAATTCCTGCGCCAGTTTATCGAGCAACCGAATCATAACGTTGCCGTTCCCGCGATCAATATCCGCAGGAGACTTTGTCACAAACGCATTACAAAACTAAAAATAGAATGCAACAATCCTCTAAGTATCTTTTTGAATGTAAAAAGAAGCCGGCTCGCTTTCTGATGAGAGAAAAGGACATTTTTCGACCAATTGGTCGTAATAATTATGCTTTAGAAAATTCACTGCAGCAATAATTTTCCAATCCTTATTTGATGTAAGGAATGCCTCAAGCAAATATTGTTCATTCCAAAATCTTACATCGTCCATCAACCACTCGGACTTGTAGTCGCAAGGAGAGAAAATATCATGAATATGAACAATAACGCCAGCCTTTAGAGAGGGCAATAATTCCAAGTATTCAAATAAAACGTCTCCTTGTGGACGAATAATATGTGACGAATCGATAAATAAAATATCCTCTTTATCCAATTCACTAAAGAACTCTTTTCCTACGGTTTCAACCTTATCACGGATAACCTTAACTCCTGTTCCCTCTAACCACGGCATTTCATATGGCTCAATACAGACATGCTTACATTTATAACCAGGCAAGTCTACTTCGTTCTTTCTTATTGCTTTTATTGCTATACGCGTAGAATTACCGCTTCCAATTTCAAAAATCCTTGAAGGTTGTTTCAACCGTATCACATTATAAAAAAAATCTGCATCGCCTCCCTCAAAACTTCCATTAGTTAAACAAAAATCCACACCCCCACCGTTGTCATCTAGAATAGATTTTAGTTCTTCGTTATAATGAAACTCTCGCAATATTTCAATCTGTTCCTGAATATTCCAATTTATTCCGGGAAGACTACGCTCCTGCGATAACGAGAATCTCAGGTGTTTCCCATAATTGTAAAGAGGTTCATAATAATGATCTCGGATTGGAAAACATCCAACTTTTAATAAAATTTTCCTACTCATGGGCAATCTATAAACACCTATCTTTCTAACTTCTCTTAGTAAAATTGCCGCAATATAGACAAAAGGGATACCCAAAAGATCAAGAACCGACAAAAAATTATTCTTATTAATTACCCTGAAGCGCCTAATCAAGACTTCAAACATTATCCGCTCCCCTATCGTTGTTTATTTCCCGAACACGTATTCCCTCTGTTCCTGCGGCAACTCCGCATAGATCGAGGTAATGAATTCCTGGGCAAGATTGAGGCAATTCTCGATGCGATCAGGCGTCGCGCACGGAATATCCAGCCTGACCATAAAACCGACCTTCTGCTTATTGAACATCGAATAGTACAACTGGGAAACCTTCTGCCCCGTCCAATCGGTCAGCTTCTTATCAATACATATCCAGTACACCAAAAGCTGGCTCTCCCCCGGCTTCTGGCTATACAGCACATGCGCCGTGATCTTACGCTCGCCAACCTGGAATTCCTTATCCGGAATATCCATTACCTTGGCGCCCGAGGAACCAAAACAAATCTTCGGATGGTGAAAATTCCCCGCATCCAGGATAAGGAACAACAAACCTTCCCCATACCGGTTGATATACGTCCGGGCAAAAACCTTGCTGATAAAGTTATACCGCAAATCCCGCAGATCCATCGTCTGGGACGAATCTTTGCTCAACCATCCCGCCGGACGATAAGGAATTGTCAATTTGGACAACGTATCCGGGCTGGTATATTTTACCTTAGGCAGGCCGTAGGCGATAAACCCGGTCACCAACAATAAACCAATCACGATATAGTGCCGCGCATTCTTCATTCTTTCATCCACTTATTCAGCAATGCCTCAGTCCCGATCATTCCCGCTATCAACACCAAGAAGATCACATATCCCGAATAATCATGATACTTATGCCCCACACCTTCACCGAAATAGAACGTAACCAAACACATGGAAGTCACCCGCGCCAGGTTCCCCAACAACGCCAACGGTACCACCGAACCCAGCAGGATCGCCTTCTTCGCGAGCGATCCCTTGTTGATATACACATACACCAAACCCAACGCGATCATCGTGATCAACGACCTGAACCCACTGCACGGCGCGCCCATGTAGATGTCGTGGCCGCCAATGGACAACAGCAACCCGTCCCGGGTAATCGGATAATGAAACGCCTGAAGAATCACCTCGGTCAGCACCGATATCCCATGCCGCATCGGTAAAGTAATGCTATCGAGAACACCTATCGGAGGGGGAATCATCAACAGCAGATACGCAATCGGGAAACTGAGTAACTTCAACATGCGCCAACCATATAGATATCCAATAATGCCAATCAGGCTAGGGATTACAGAAAAAGTAGTAATTAGTAAATATTCATTGCGCCATCCGACAATTAATAAAAATAATCCCAAAATGACCCCAATTAGCCAAAAACTTGAGCTCGGCTTAGAAGCCGCACCAAACAAAAGATGGCGCATTCGCCAAGTAAGCCAAAGCGCAACCGGCACAACAAAATAAGCGTGCGTATAATCAATTACCTCCCACCCCCCCTGATAGAGCCGAATAATTACAGGAGCAAAAACCAATGCCATAATACCCCACACTATCCACTCCGGACGCTTCAATAAACGCAACCCGATCTCTCGCTTAGTATCAACCATTCGCCACTCCACGCTTGCGAATGAATCGAGCAGGCACACCTCCAACTACCGAATACGATTCGACATCTTTCGTGACTACCGCACCTGCCGCAATAACTACTCCATCACCAATGGTAACACCTGACATAATTGAAACGTTTGCACCTATCCATACGTCACTACCTATAACTGTCTTGGCTTTCTGAACTCCTTGCATCTTTATAAGGCGAGTCGAATCATCAAAATTATGATTCTCAGAAAAGATACTTACCCGCGGCCCGAAAATAACATTATCGCCAATGTAAATCTCCCCCCTGACTCCGATAAAACAATAATGATTAATACCTACATTGTTTCCTATTTTAAGATACACCCCCACATCATTTAACGTTCCACAACATTCAACAATTGCATACTTACCAATAGTACAATTGTCCCCAATATCAACACCCTTTTCGCTCAGAGCGGTTATCGAAGCAAACTCCTGAAGGTTGAAATTACGCCCGCAACGAATCCTTCCAGCAAAAGCGACACGCACTCCTCTTTGGGCAAAAACGAAACCCTTAGACCGCCCAAGAAACGGTCGCAACATAACCATTCCCCGTACCAATGCCATAGCACGCTCACTAAGAATAGCAACAATATCCCTCAGCGTATAATCATACGCAATTTTATATTCTTCTTTACGAATTTTGCTAATTAGCTTGGCTAAAAGTTTACCTGCCATGATCCCTCCCGTACGAATATTCCCGGCAACCCGAGACTACTCTCAATTATTCAACCGCGCACGCAGAATCTGCATCACCATGTGAATGATCACCAGATGGCTATCTTCCACGATCTGCATATCGTTGACGGCAGTATGCAGACAATTATCCGGATCAATCTGCCTAAGCTTACCCCCATCATACCCGCAGAGCGAAAAGATCTCGGCGCCCTTCTGCTTGGCGTATTCCATCGCGCTTACCACATTCGCCGAATTCCCGCTCCCCGAGATACCGATCACCAAATCCCCGGGCTTGAGATAATTCTTCAGCTGAAGCGTGAAAATATCCGCGTACGCGACGTCATTGGCATACGCCAGCATAGTCGCCACATTGTCATTCAGACAGATAAACTTGAATTTCTTCTCCAGGTCAAGACAGACACCTTTATTAAAATCACATACCGCGTGTGACGCGGTCATCGCGCTCCCGCCATTACCAAAAATGAAGATCTGGCTCTCACTCTCATAATGTCCCAGCAACACATCGATAAACTGCTGGATCTTCTTCTTGTCGATCGCCGTAACCGCGGCATTGAGCCGCTCACAGTAACTGGCTATGTCATTCGAAAAATCCATGCGCACCTCCCAGGTCGTTTTCGCCGATATATATGACTTTCGATCCTTCATAATCAAATTTAAACTCTAACTCATGCAAACCCTTCAATGCCAAGCGCACGCTTGCCTGCTTCTTCTTGGGACAATAAAAGAGCAGGAACCCGCCGCCACCCGCACCTAATAGTTTCCCGCCAATCGCGCCGGCCTTCAACGCTTTCTTATAATAAGTATCTATCTCACTCGTAGATATCTCAGATGTGATCTTACGCTTCAACACCCATCCTTTATGCAAAACCTCGCCCAGATAATCAAATTTCCGGTCATACAACGCGTCCCGAAGCTCGTACACATGCGGAATCATCTCCGCCAAAAGGCCGAATTTATCCGCATCCTTCATGAAATACTTCTGCTTTTTCAGGATCTTCGAGGCCGACCTCTGCGATTTCGTGTAAAACATCATCAGATTATTTTCCAGCGACTCCTTATCCTGATCGGAGATGGCAATGGGCTCGACTTTAACCACCCCATTCCCCTGAAACTCGATCAGGTTGATACCGCCGAATGACGAAGCATACTGGTCCTGCTTCCCGATCGGCGCTTTTAAAACATCAATCTCTATCTTACACGCATCCTCGGCAAGCCGGTATTTCGGAATGAACTTCGACTTCAGAGTATACAGGTTATGCAGAAGGCCGACGGTAAAAGCGCTTGAAGACCCCAACCCCGTTCCCGCAGGGATATCCGCGTTCGAGGATATTTCCAGCCCGCCGTCAGATTTGAATTGCCGCAATACCGCCTTTAAGATCGGATGCCGGATATCATTCACGGAATTCACCATCTCGGTCTTGGAATATTTCAACTGGAAGGCCTTGCGGTTGAAAAAAGGATGCGAACTGATATACATGTACTTATTGATCGTGGTGCTCAGGACCGCGCCTTTGTGTTTGGAATAGAATTCCTTCAGATCCGAACCGCCGCCGATAAAACTCACCCTGAATGGCGTACGCGTAATGATCATTTTTCAGTCCTTTTTATGTAATTCTCAAAATCCCTCAAGCGGCTGATCGTCCCGATATCGTAAAACCTCTTATCCGCGCAAAAAGCGCCCAGATCACCGCCCTGTATCAGCGCGGGATATATCTTTTCCTCAAAAGAGCTGGGGGCATCCTTGATCAACCCGACCACCGCCTTGTTAATCACCAGAACCCCCGCGTCACAATACCGATAATCCGCGGGATTATCGTTGCGCTTAGTATACGCCGTTATCGCCTGCTTGTCCGCATCAACTTTCACGTTGAAGGGAACAGTTGTGTTCTCCGTATTGTCGTATACCGCCAACGTTACCGGTTTACCCGAAGCGATATGCTCCTCGGCCATCTTTCGGTAATCGATCGGCAAATACGAATCCCCAAACAACAGAAAGAACCGTTCTTCCAGCCGTTTCTCCGCGAGTTTCAAAGCCCCGCCTGTCCCCAGCGGCTCTTTCTCCCGGGAATACTCAATCGCGACAGCAAACTGCCGGCCGTCGCCGAAATGTTTCTCAATCACATCTCCCAGATAGCCGGTCAGAAAAAGCACCTTTTCAATACCCTGCTGGCGCAACATCCGCACCAGATGCTCCAGAAAAGGATTCCCAAGCACCGGAACCATCGGCTTGGGTATATTATCCGTCAGCGGACGCAGGCGCTCTCCCCGTCCTCCCGCCAGAATAACCGCCTGCTTGATCTTATTTGAATCCGAATTCATGTTTCAGGTTCCTTATCGCGAAACGTATTGCCTGTTCGGAACTACGGTTGCCCTTCCACCCCAGCTTACGCACCTTTTCCACGCTGTAGCGGAATTTTGGGACATCTCCCACCCATCCCCGATCCCCGCCCGTATACTGGATCTTCGTCTGGTTAAATTCCAACTCCTCAAGTAACAGTTCGGCGATCCGGGACACCTTAATAGTGGTATTCGTCCCCAGGTTATACTGGTTGATCGCGCCTTTCGCGTTCTTCCAGACAAAATAGATCCCCTCAACCAGTTCACGAACATACAAGTACGGCTTCTCCTGCCTACCGTTGCCCAGGACTTCCAGCACCTTGTCGTTTTTCTGCAGTTTTTTCATGAAATCAAACAGGATTCCGTGCGTCCCGCGCTCTCCGGTGACATTCGGGAAACGGATTATCCATCCCCGGAACCCGTAATTATTCACATAGACCGATATGTACGATTCCGCCGCCAATTTACTGGCGCCGTAGAACGATATCGGAACCAACGGCCCCATATCCTCCGTAATCACTTTCTTTGTTTCCCCAAAGATCGCGGAAGTCGAAGCGAACACGATGTCTTTCACCGCGTACTTACGCATCGCCTCCAGCACATTATACGTGGTCAGAAAGTTTAACCGCAGATCAAGCTGTGTATCCGCCGCGCTCTGTTTAATATCGGAATTGGCGACCAGATGAAAAACCGTCTGGAATTTACCCTTCTTGAAAAGCGCGTCCAACTTCTTCGTATCCAGCACATCAAGTTTCACGAATGTAAACTTCTTATCCTTGAGGTTATGCGCGATATTAGACATCCGCCCCAAATAGAGATTATCGACACACGTTACCTGATGCCCTTTTTTAAGCAACAGGTCGATCAGATGACTCCCGATAAAACCGGCTCCCCCGGTAACCAATATTTTCATTTCTTCTCCAGTACGTGCTTATAGACGTCATATGTCATCTTGACCGCCTTATCCCAGGAATACTCCCGCGTCACAAAATCAAATCCTTTTTGCCGCATCGGCGCGACTACTTCCTGATGCTCGATCAAATAACCCAATTGTTTCGCAAGATCAGCGACATCCTTATCCTTATGCAGGAACCCGTACAGCTCCTCAAATTTGATCATATCCACGTGTTCTTCGATATCGCTGATGAGAACGGGGCATTTGTGGCTCAACGCCTCCAGCACTACCGCTGGCATTCCTTCCAGTTCAGACGGAAGGCAGAATAAATACGCATTTGAATACAGCTCATGCACCTCTTCCCGGGTCAGATAGCCGGTAAAGATAATCCGCTTATCTCCCTGCGCGGCCTTTTTCAGGTTTTCCGCGTAGGCATCCCCCTGAAATGAACTGCCGCCAATGACCAGTTTTAAATCCGTCTTCAGCCCTTTAAATGCCTCAATGAGATAATGCGCACCCTTTTCCGGGACCAGCCGATTGAGAAAAAAGATGAACTTACCCTGCTCCAGGCCAAATTTCCGGTTAATTTCGTTAACCGGCATGAACTTCGGCTCACTGAAACCGATCGGGATAAAGAATACCTCGGTCTTATACTTGTTCTCGTAATATCGCTTCAGCTTCTTGGAAACGCTGATGATTGCCGCTGAGGTGTGGCCAGACATCCAATCACCGGCCTTGAGCACCGACCGGGCCGCTTTGCCCCATTTCGCCCGATCCCAGTCAAGGCCGTGCACGGTAACGACTATCTTCGCGCCCCGCATCCGGGGAATGAAAGAGAACAGCGAAGGTCCCAACGCCTGGAAATGCACCACATCGAACGAATATCTCAGCGCATCGAGCGCACTGAAGAAAGAGTGGCCAAACGCCTCGATCCCTTTGCCCTCCGGGCTCGGGACGATCAACTGCTTCGTGTAATCAACCTTCGCATCGCCGATATAATGCTTCCGGCAGTACGTATACGTCTCCACCTCATCCGCAGGCAACCGGCGGACAATCTCATCCACATAACGTTCGACCCCGCCGAATGTCGGAGGAACGCCGCGCTGTCCAATATAGGCGATCTTCAACTTACGCATCCGGGAAACAACCTTTCAGGTACTTTCCGCGATTGGCAAGAATCCACAAGGTTGGCGTCAACAGGTCTTTTTTCATCGCAGGAGAAACGCTTCCGACCATCCAGCAATTCTTACCGCAGTTCTTCGCGGCCGCGCGGGCTTTCTTCGCCGCCTCGCTATTCCATATCTCGTCAAACGTGTTCTTCTTGATATTCCCCATCGTCACATCCACGACATTACACGGCTTGATATCCCCCATAGGATCGACCAAGAACGTCTCCCTGCCCATTTCACACGGCATGAGCCGTTTATTACCCTTTACGTAATTAGTGATCCCATAGTTAAAATAAGCCCGATACCAATCCTTCAGCTTCCGGCTCTTGAACAACTCCTGGATAAGCTTATTGAATTCTCCGATAACCATCTCTTTCTGGGTTATGACGTTATCCGCCTTATGAAAATAATACCCATTGTGCAGGATGGCTGTCGCGAACTCAAGGCCAAGGGGCTTCGCCAAGTCATAGAGTTCCAGCAGATCCTTGGCGTTGCGATCGGAAACAGTGATACCAAACCCCAAGTCTTTCACCCCGAGTTTCTTTAACTGCAGAAGTGATCGGAGACCATGGTCAAAACCGTCCTTGAGGCCACGCAGTTGGTCATTCGCCGCCGGCAGGCCTTCGATGCTGATACGAAACCCTACGTTAGGCAGTCTCAGCTTCGCGAGCGCGACCATCTGGTCGGTAAAATACCCGTTCGTGCTGATAACCACCCGGTCAGCCTTGCTCCGCACGACCTTGACGATATCCGCCAAGTCAGGCCGCAGAAATGGCTCACCGCCGGTGATATTGCAGAACTTCATTTTCGGCAACGACACCAGATCAGACGCTTTTATCTCATCCTCAGGCTTGGTCGGAAACTGCCAGGTGTTGCACATGTGACAGCGGGCATTACAACGATATGTTACAACAACAATGCCTTCCATTATGACCCCTTTTTCTTAGAAGCGATTGCTTCCGTGTAAATCTCCATCAGTCTATCGAAATGTACCTGCGGATTATACTCCTTCAAAACCAATTCCCTCGCGTTCTTTCCCATCTCCAATGCTTTATCCGGATGCTCAACCAGAAACATGATCTTACTTCTTAAATCGGCAGGATCCCCTGGTGTAAAAGTCAATCCCGTAATATTGTCTTTCACCAATTCCGGAATGCCACCAATCCGTGACCCGACAACTGGAATCCCCATCGCGAAAGCCTCCAGAACAGAATTGGGATTATTCTCATACCATTCCGAAGGTAAAACAGCAACCTTTGCGAAGCTGATTTTTGCCTTCAACTCATCGCCAAAAAGTCGATCAACAAAAACAACATTGGTTAGCTTTCGTTCACTAATAAATTTTCTAACCCTTTCCGCGTCCGCCCCGTCGCCGACTAAAACCAGTTCAATATTAGCACCCTCAACAGCCTTCAAAAGAGTAAATATCCCCTTCACATGCAAAATCGTTCCCCAATAGATGATGCACCACCTCGTCTCGCGTGGAGACAACACAAACTCTTTACAATTTACAAAATTTGATAGCAACACAATCTTACCTTTCAATCCCATTTCCCGTGCTTTCCCCATTAAAAAGCGGCTCGGAGCAATATAACAATCAACAGCCCGATACGTATGAAGAATAAAATGATGCAAATAGCTCTCTGCCATCGCTAAAAAACTTTTCAAGTATGAATTCATGTAACATTTCTTTAAAAAACACTGATAGAACCGCCGGCCGCGGCAGGCCTCACACAACTTTCCGCGATTCCAAAGAACATACGCGGGACAAACCATCTTATAATCCGGAAGCTTTGCAACAATGGGTATGCCATGCTTTTTAAGCACATGCAAAATCGACGGACTGAGCTGATGATGGTAATTTTGCAAATGCGCCACGTCCGGCTTAAACTCACCAAGCAATCGCTCTAACTTCGCCGAAGCCTCGAAGGAATATAGCGTATGGCATATCGCACGAAAAGAGGTGCGTAATCCGAACTTTCCATGATACTCAACATTGGAAACAAAATACTTATTCCACGGGGTCTGGACATTCTTCTCATGTTCCATGGAAAAGAACGCTACCTCATGACCATGTTTCCGCAATATATCGGCCATATTAAACATGTACCGTTCGGGGCCACCTTTTTCATAAAAGAATTTATTTATAAATAATATTTTCATGGCGTTTCCGCCCCCTGCAATTCGATCGCAGTTAATGAATGAGGTTCAAAAACATACTCAACTTTGCCCCCGCCCGTCTTGTAACAATAGCTTTTCACCCTGACAATATCTGGTGTCGCGTCATTAGTGGATGCTATCGAAGGCCCGTTGAGAACATGCACTTTAACCTGCCCGAAAAGCGTAAAACCCTCAATATAGATAGTCGCCGGAACCGGTGCATCGGTATTTTTATTGACCACCATCAAAGAAACTCTTTTCCCATCTCGGCTCTTGCTGGCATTCACCGAAAGATAGGGAATAGTCGTGTTGAGGTTAGGAACAAACTTCTCCAATTTCACATCCCGAAATTCTGCCATACCTTTCAAAGGACCAGTATTGCTTATCCGACGCGCCATAACCCGTACTGTTTTTGCATCAGACCGAGTTAAATACAGCGCCTCAACAAATTGCCAGTCAGAAGTACCCGACAACTTTTTCGTATTCGCCGCTGATTGAGTAATAGCCCAACCTCTAGCATCTAATACCTCAAGACAAACACCACCCTGGTCATCAACCAAATCGTCAACTTTGATGTAACCGGATAGTTTATAGTACGTATCCGGCTCTACATTTGTCATCTTATACGAATGAAAATAATTGAATTCAGCCGGCTTCTCGAATGCTACGCGAAGAACTGCACCCCCATCACTAACTTTCACACCATCCACATTATCAATCTGCCACCTATCTGGCAACAAATTGTCACTTTTAACAGAACCGACTTTGTAGTCAAACATAATATTGCGTACGAAATCCTTTCGATCGGCAATATCATATCCCGCACATTCCGTGTCCACATTAACTAAAACTTCGTCAAAATACTTATGGTACATCTCAAAAACATAATAAACAGAACGCTTAAAATATGGCGCATTAAATCTCGCATAATTGTTATTAAAGCCGTTTGAGATCATGCCCCAAAACGTGTTAACAAAAACCCAATGATTCGCCATCAAAACTTTATTCTTTGGATCCATAAATATTCTAAGAAGCTCCGCATTTAATAACGCATTTCCCAAACAAAACCGATAAGGCACTGGGCGCGACTGCGAAAAACCGCCGTTGTATTCTGTCACCGCCAAGGGAACATCACGCCCCGTTTCTTTCTGTAAAAATGCCAACGTATTTTTAAGCCGCTGATCAGTACCTATTAACACATTTGCCCAAGCCATTCTAAAGATTTCGCGTGGGTCAACCGTCGAATCTTCTTCAGTAAAAAAATTGCGCGTGTGAGCAGGATAAACGTGGATAACGCCAAAGTCAATCTTATTTTTTGTCCTCTGCAAAACGTCCTGATTCCAATAGGAATCGTGCAATATTAATCCCACATTAATATCTCCATTGATCGCTTTTATAAGATTGTAATAGCGGAGATATCTTTGTGAATACTCTGCCGGCCCCATATGATCCCAAACCTCATTACCGACCTCAATGTAACGAACACCTGCCCGGTCAAGAAATTGTATAAGCTCTTTATTGCTCGTGTCATCAGCCGAAGAACAATTCAACGTGTAAACAATCTCAGCACCTATTTGCCGACACGTTATCAAAAACTCACCAATACCATACAAAAAATGGTCACGCTTCGCTTGAATCCCTAATTTCCAATCATACCAGTTCGCGCCACCGCCACCCGGGAAACGCAATATCGATATCCCAGCATCTTTAGCCAAACGAATCACATCCTCGTTTGGCTTATTCCATTTCGAATCCCAAATCCCCGAACCATAATCCATTTCTCCGTACGAATGAGGCTTATGCGTTCCCTTGTCAGGTAATGCAGAATCGACACCAAGAAGGTTATTGCCAAAAATTCTCTTGTTTAATTCCCCTCGAACTTCCTTAGTGTGAACCCAAATAACGTTCCCTTGAGCAAAAGCTATCTCAAATTTATCGAACACGATAAAACCCGTAACGAAAATTATGCTTAAACACCAGCTAAACTTATACCATTTCTTCATTGACAATCACCCGAACCACAAACATTATAAAATTTATCTTCCGACTGTTTCACCCGAGAAACATCGGCGTTTCTATTTGAATATACAAATATCCCATTCCCCCACTCATCAGGATATTGCGCAACCTTTATAAAACCACCATCATTAACCAAGAGATTGTGACACGTTGGATTGTTATAAATAATTATAACCTCCTTCTCCGGCTTGCGAAGCTTCGTAAGTTGAATTAGTAACTGCGACCATGTGCTGGCGGGAAAAGGATTATACAGATAAAAGATGTTGTATTGCTCAAATTCCGCGAAATTAGCCGCATCGCAACAAAAAACCCGGCATCGGGACGCCTTCAACCGCTGGAAATTGTTTCTCGCGATATTCGCGACTGGCTCCGAAATCTCTATCCCGTCAACTCGGGAAAACGGAAAGTCCAGCATAACCCGCATCGCGCTTCCCTCCCCGCAACCAATATCAATAATCGAATCATTGGGAGTAATACCGAGGCTTCTCAGTACATCAACAAGCCACTTGTTTCCCGAAGGCGTAGAACGATGAACTACCGCCGGATCAAATCCCATTTCACTTGACTGCACCGATCTGGTAAAATCAAGGCCCTGTAGCCTTTCCGCTATAATCTGGACTTTCCTCTGCAGATCCCTAAGCATTACACTCCTCCCCAAAACGGCTAAACACCTGCTGATACTGCAACACCATCCGGATCAGGTCAAAATCGTTGGCACGGGCTTTCCCATTCTCACTCATTATCTTTCTCAGTTCGCCATCCTGAATTACCCTGGATATAGCATCCGCCAATCCGCTATAATCGTTGACCGGCGCCAGAATCCCGTTTATCCCCGGCGTAACGATATCGCCAGGGCCATATGGACAATCAGTCGCAACAACCGGAACACCTAAGCACATCGCTTCAATAATCACCAGCGAGAAACTTTCCCACGCCGAAGAAAGGGCAAATAGTGATGACTTTGCGAGGAATTTATAAGGATTATTCTGAAAACCCAAGAACCGGACCGAATCCTGTATCCCTAACTCTTTGGCGTAAGCACAAAGCGACTTCCGCTCCGGTCCTTCGCCAATAATGGCCAACCGCGTCTGTTGTGTTTTCTTTACCAGTGCCACTGCTCTCAACAACAGCGGAAGAGCCTTAGCTTTTGTTAACCTACCAATCGTGACAATAACCGGGATATCTCCGCAAAACCACGGATCAGCAACATTCTCAGCCGCACGAAGCCGAATAAGATCAAGATCAATACCATTGGGAATAACCGTGATTTTCTTTTCTGGAACCCAATATTCTCTGACTAATTCATCTTTACAACCGCGAGAAACAGTAATAACCGCATCGGCGCGCGGATAAAAGAACGAAATAATCTTCCGCTTCAAACCTTCGGACCAGCCGCTAATCGTCCGAGAGACCACGCTATGTTCCGCCACGATAACAGGAATCTTCACCCCGGACAATATTCTCGCGGCAATCGTGATATAGTTCGCGTAGGTAATAAAGCTGACTACCAACCGCGGTGATTCCCGCCGCAAAACATTCCTCAATCGCCAAATCAATACAGGCAGGCTTAACGGCCCACTCTTCCGAAGATCGATTACGCGGATCCTGGCGGGGAGAGCATCAACCAGCGCTCCTGTTTTATTAAAACAGATCACGACCGGATCATATACGGCGGTGTCCAGATGGGCAAGCAAACTTAAGAAAACACGCTCCGCTCCTCCGCCCTCAAACGCCGGGATCACAAATACGATTCTTTTTACCGACATAGCTATTTTATTTATGAGGGAAAAATCTCAATTTAAACCGCCGGTTCGACAAAAATAACTCTTGAAAAACACGATCGACAAAACTTTTCTTCCGCGTTCCCCAAACGAGAGAACTTTTAATCTCGTCCACCGAAGTTATCCGATCCTTGAATTTTGCGATATCATCAATGAATCGCTGGCAATCAATCTGCGTCATATTGTTTGGATGGAGACAGATCGTCCATATCCCGTAGGACACTTCCTTAAATCGCCACAACTGCTGCGGTATCCAAAAAAAACCGTCATCCGAAAAAGGAAAAAGTGCAATACCATCCGAGATCATGCGAATATCCGTCTCTTGTTCCACGGCTCTTAGCGTGTTACGGTCAAATGAATGAGCGGGCGCAACCCAAAGCGACGGGGCTATCCCCTGTTCGCGCAAGATTGCAAAACCTCTCCTGACTTTGTCCTTCTGCACATCCAGCGGCAGACCGGCAAATTCGCTTCTGCGATTATACGGCACAAGCCCGGCCTTATCCGTATGAAATACGTGCTGATATCCATGTAACCCGATCGCGTAACCTTTATCCTGATAGCTCCTGATCCTCTCCCAAAAACCGTCATCCCTTACACCACAACACAAGTCTTTATCTTTACAATCGGGAACAACAGCCACCAAAGGTTTGACACCGAACCGATCCAAAGCTTCTTCCAGCATACTCCATACCGGTCGCTTCCAAGTCGGGCAAGCATCATCTAAGCGAACTAAATAACAACGCGCTCGTCTTTTCAAACTTTCCATCTCCAGTCCAGCCGACGTTTCAAGAACCGATAGAGTTTCTTCAATATGCCATAAAGTGGCAGATAATCTTTTCGATAATGGTAATATGTAACCAAAGTTCCCCCGAAACTCTTTTTGAATTTATTAATCGCTTCTTTTTGTGGATCTGGAACGTTGCCGGTATAAAAACCACCGAGATCAAATATCTTAATTCCATGTTCTTTCGCATACACCAACGACTCCCACGTAAGCCAGCGGTTGATATTGCCTATTAATCGCGCTTGTGATTTCTCAACACTCAACCGATTTGATACGCTTACCAAAGTACGAAAATGATCAGAATCATCAAAATAAAAGCGCCCGGCGACTATTTTGCCATCTAATTCCGCGACAAACAGCGTGCCGTATTTTTTCATAAAATCAACAGAAACATGCGTAACATCGACTCCTTTCTGGACACGAAACACATCATTCATCTCACAAATTTCCGAATAATGCTCGTTTATCTTCATTTTCGCCATACTTCGCCGCGCTTGGCTGATATTGTTACGACAAGTATCATTCAGATCGCGCCAGATATCCTCTAAACTCCGGGTCAAATCAATAACTAATGTAGTAAATTCCTCCCGTTTAAAACCCGGTAAATCAACTTTATTCTTGCACTCATGGAACATTACGGTATCACACCCCGAAAGCTCAAACGGATAGTCACTAAACCAGACATCTTTGCTTCTTAAGAAAAAATGCTTTTTTTCAATGATAACCATAGCTTAAGTTAGGATTAATTTACTGATCACCATAATCTTATTCCGAAACCTCGCAAAAAATATAAATGGCAAGAACAAAATAACTTCAACCAACCAAACACCCTTACATATGGCATTAAAGAACGTGGAGATCATCCCACCGAATTTAATCAAGAAATAACACCTAGCGCTGACATAGCCCAGTCTTGTTTTAAAGTTATTATCCGGAGCAACACTCATAGCCCCGTAATGAATAATGTTGGCATACGGATAATAAACGATTTTGTAATTAGTCCCCCTTCGAACACGTCCACAAAATTCCGCGTCCTCATAATACATGAAAAACTTCTCGCTAAGATATCCCACCCTATCGAATACTTCTTTCCGAATAAAAAGGAAACAACCGGCAAGACAATCGACATCTCGCATCGACTGCCGATCATAGGAGCTCATCCATTTATACCGAGTGATTGGATCAGCAATTGCAAAATTAATAGTGATAGCGAAGAAAATGATTTCCGAAAGGATATTCGGTTGTCGAAAACATGTTTTTTGTATGCTCCCATCAACCGCACGCACCTGGGCGCCCAGAACACCAATAGTAGAATTATGCTCCATATATTCCATACAAACCTTAAAACAATCTTTCGAAACAACCGTATCGCTGTTCAATAACAACACGTATCTTCCCCTTGACGCGCGGATACCCTGATTATTTGCGCTTGCAAAACCACGATTCTGTTCATTAGCGATGATTTTAACCACAGGGAATTGTTTCCGCAACGACTCGACGCTATTGTCCGATGATGCATTATCAACAACAATGATTTCAAAATCCAAACCGGATGTGTTTTTGACAATCGAATCAATACACGCCAGAAGAAGTCCGCACGTGTTATAGTTGACAATAACGACAGTTAAATCAATCCTTGGCATCCACGGCTCCATAGATTCGATAATTTATTATTTCTAGTAATGCCAGAGCGATTGATATCACCACGATCCCGTCATAAACGATGAAATCAACCAACGTAATACATGAAAACAGACGACCGAAATAGAACGATATAACTCCCAAAACTACCGCTTTGTTAAGCATACTTGTGGAAGCCCGAAAACATTTCATTCCTCGTTTCCAGAACACAACACTTAAAATAAATAACCAAATCATCCCTATGATGCCAAAATCAAGCATCAAAGTCACAATACCGCTGTCCGCGCTTCGCAACGCTCCACCATAACCTCTCATCAACGAAAACAGCCGCGACTCGTCATGAACAAAACCCACGCCAAACACAGGATTATCTTTAATCAACTCAAGACGTCCCCAGCTATCTTCAAACCTGAAACCAAACGTATCGTTTCGTTCAACAACAGCGCCATAAATACTGGTAATGCGCGTTGCTATTGCTTGAAAGAACTGAAGCTTTGGTTTAAAAATACCCACCGCAAGAAAATTAACAACCGCAATCGCCAACGCCAACAGGAACAATTTCACAAGCCCGCGACGTTTTATTTTTCGAGCTAGAAACAAACCGAAAAGTATCCCCGTTATAACCCCAAAAAGATGAGCACGACCAAAAGTAACCAACGTCTCCGCACCAGTAAGAAGCAATAAGAATGTATTCTGAATTTTGTACCGAAATTGCTGACAAAAAAGATATACCATAAAACTAACGTGAAAAATCAATGTGGCAACTGTTTGCCCGTCGATATACATGCGGGTAACATAATAGCTTTGCAAATTCTGCTCTACAACAACCGCCCATTTGAATATTTGGTGTGATTGGCCTAAAGCAAACTGAAGTATGTATAAACAACTAAACACAATCGCGCTACCGCACAACAGCTTTAAAAACCGCTTAAATCGGTCATCTTCAATTAAAACATACACCAATGGGAAGAATATCGCATAATAAACATATTTTCTACCTGCACGTACAATCGAACTAAGAGTTTCGCCGCTAAATCTATACTTAGTAATAAGAACCTGCAAAATGAATAGAAGCAACATAACATAAATACATTTTGCAAAGGGGCCGGAGAATATATACTTGATACGGGAATCTCTTCGCGCGACGCCCTCGAGTAGAGGAATAAATGTAAGAATCAGAAACACGTCCCTAAGACGAAAGATGTTAGGAAGTCTAAAAAGATTCTCACTTATAAGAGAGAAACAATTAAGAATAATTACAAGCGCAATAAACAATCCCACCTCGGCATGCCGATGTAACACCCAAAGGTAGATAACAAATACTAAAAAGATCCACGGCAACAAAATATTGATAAAAAATAATTCTACGAAAAATAAACTCAAGACAATGGTAATACTAACTTTAAAACCCAACATCTTCACTGCATCATTTACACGACTGAGAACTGTACGCATTCAAACTCCCATTTACTGATATTTCCCCTTCTTAATACTCAAATTATCGTCAAAATATAGTTTTGCGAAAGAAATAACTTAACTACCCGCATACTGCTTTCGCCAATCTTCAGGATTAATCTTCATGCCTCTAACACCCAAAAAACCATGCAAATAGGCTTTAACTAGTATTCTAAGTTTAACAATTTTATGATCTTGCCTGAGTAGAATATTTTTAACCTCCCGCATAAAAAAATAGCCCAGATCAAAATACAACAAAAATTTATTTGAATAGTACTTTTTTCGCAAAAAGATGCTGTTTCGCTCTCCGTAATATTTTTTCCATAAACTCGATATACTCTCGGATTTTCCCCCCGCATGAACACCCGGTAATTTATCTTTATGCCGCATCCGAGCATCTTTTACTAATAGAATCCTACCAAAATTAGAAAGTCGCGCAGAATAGTCCAAATCGTCATCCCAGATAAAGAAATCACGATCAGGAAAACCAATACATGAAACAGCCCTGCTAGAAATTAGCGGGCCGACAAACGAACTATAACCGACTTCTTTTGTTGCACATGAATCAAGATATTCATCAAGTCGCAAGGCAATAGTTTTCCACCGATCTTTTTTAATATATCCAATATGATGCTCTTGAATATTATTATTCATATCTATTTTTACCGGGACAACCGCTGCTAAAACGGTTTTATAAACTTTGGTCTTGTCAAAAAGATGCTCTAAGGAATCTATATACGGCTCAGCATCATCATCCATTAACCAGAGCCAATCATAGCCGTGCGCGTATCCTCTTTTAACCCCCTCATGGAATCCTCCTGCGCTTCCGATATTCTGATGTATTTTGACATAATGTACCCGTACCTGTTTATCAAGTTTATTTTCGGAAAACATTTTAATCAAGCACTCACTCTCTAAAGGTTCAGTTGTAGACTTTAATATAGCGGATATATATCCTTTCTCTTTCAGACTTTCCTGGGTTCCATCGTTTGACGCATTGTCGATGAGATAAATGGCATCTAACGGGTGGGTTTGTTTCAAAAGAGCTTCAAGACATGCAAGAAGCAGTTCTTTACGATTATACGTGACAACTACCGCGCATACTGTTTCTTTGTTTACCATAATTTAACCTGCCCCCCTAGCTTCATATTAATATACTATCAATAAGCGTAAAAGCTCTCTCAATCGTCTGATCCATGTCGTAATACCGATACTCTCCGAGCCTCCCACATATTAATAAACTACTCAGTTTCTGCGCATCACATTTATAAAGCTCATAAAGATCCTTATTAATCTTGTCGGGAAAAGGATATTCGTAATCTTCAGCATTACTCGGAGTATAGGTAATTTCTTTTGTTATTACACTACCTTTAATATTCGCCCGCACACTCATATCCATCATGTGCTTCCATTCTAGTGTTCTAATGTGCTCCCCATTTTTAAGATCGGGATTATTCACTTGACCACATGGTTGAACATATTCGGCATCTGGGTAGTATTCTTGTTGGCGCTTCTGTCCACGATATTTAAGTTTACCATATCTATATCCGAAATACTCGTCGATCGGACCAGTAAAAATTACTTTTTTATGTGCGGTAAATAAGTTTTTATTCGTTAGATAATCACAGTTAAGAATTAACGGTATCCCCTTTAGCATGTTCTCTATAAACTTAGTATAACCTCCGCTTGGAATACCTTGATATTTATGGTGGGGTGTCAACAAGGGATTATCATCCATTCTGACATCAAAACGCTTCACTAAGTCAGTTGATAAAAAACGTGGATCAATACCCCACTGTTTAATAGTATACCCTCTTACAAATTTTTCGTATACCTTCTGAGGCATCAGTGACAATGCTGCTTCTTCAAAATTTGAAGCTTTTCCGTTAAATGCACATTTCCAATCCTTACCGATTTCTCGTAAAATATAAGATTTAGAAATAGGCCAATTCTCATAAACACCATCGACAAAACTCTTAACACAAGCTTCATATCGATAAAACTGAGTGAAGCGGTTTACATATTTCCAAATTTCCTCTGAGGTTGTACGAAAATAATGCGGCCCATAGGTATGTACCCTTACTCCCGATTCATGGAGAGTATCATATACATTCCCACCCAGATGGTTTCTCCTATCTAAAACTAATACTTTAAGACCCTTATCGCACAGTAATCTAGCTAATGTAGAGCCAGTTAAACCCGAACCAACAATTAAGTAATCAGTTTCAAACGATGACATAAATTATGGTATCCCGTAATTTTAAAACAGTACACTAAAAGTTTTTCGTATCGCCGCGCCTTCCTCTAACATTCCCAGTCACAACCACTCATTTATATCCGAATAATCTTTCTTATAGTGAAATACGTAGCAACTGTAACATATGATTCCGCAACCAGAACCGTAATTGCAGTACCTATATGTTTCAAGTGCGGCACTAGAATTAATGAAAGCACTACACTGATTATTCCTGCCGAGAACAGGATTCTCGGAAGTAATTCTTTCATGTTAAATGTTATCATCGTTTGGATGCCGAAGATATTACTTAATGCAATGATAAAAGGAAGAAAAGCAAGAAACCTCAAAACATGGATAGATTCTTGAAATTGAGAACCTAAAAGAACATGGACAATAAACCCGGAGGATAAAAATATTGTTATCGAAATGATTAAGCTGAAACTTCCAACGATAAATAGAGTCTTGCGGATAAATTCGACGGCTTTCACCCGGGAATCAGCTACTAGTTTACTAATGTGCGGATATATCGTCTGCGAAATAGGAGTGAGCAGACGCTGACTACTGCGAATAACTTTCTCTGCCGCGCTGTAATAACCAACGATGGTATTTGAAGCAAAAAAACCCAAGATAACAGTATTACTGGTTGTATAAATACTTACGGCGGAAGTAGAGATAAAAATGTGCCATCCTTCGCGTAACTCATGAGTGATTTGATTAAATTTTGGCAAAAAAAACCGAACTTTAAAAACGCTAAAAACAATAATTAAACTCAAAGAACCTGCAACAATAAAACCTAGCGAATTAATAAGTGGAACAAAAACGTAATCATCCCGGGTTTTAATAAACAAAAAAATAGCCGCGACAAAAAGCAATTTAGCAATAAGATTAAAAACTGCTATAAGCTTCATCCTTTCCATACCTTGAAAAAACCAGATTGGAAAAAGCACATTCCCCAAAACCGCACCAAATGCAAAAATAAAGATCACAAGATTCGGACGAAATCTAGGAATTAGTAATACGAAGAACATAAGTATCACAAAACTGGCTACGAGGAACAATATCTTAATAACCAAAACTGAAGAAAATATTCTGGAAATCTCACGAGGATTATCCCGATTAATAGAGATATTTCGTGTTGCGGAAAAATTGAAACCATAATCTGTAAACAAAACAAAATACTGGACAAATGCTTGGACAAAAGCGATCAAACCAAATTTATCAGGACCTAACACTCGCACCAAGTATGGCAAGGTTAGTAGTGGAAATAGATAGTTCGCGGCTTCAACTAACGACAAACTAAAAAAGTTTGTAAGCAATTTTTTCTTATCCGCGCTAAAACTCGACATGCACCCCTCGTAATATTCGTGTCGTTTTTACAAGAACAACCGAATCATAAAAACAATCCCTAGTATCGCATATCGGCTATCGCCACTGCTATGCGGCTACTCAGAATAACGCATTAAAAACACCCACGGTATTTAGTAATAACTTCTTTATCCCTGATACAGCAATTTGACCGGCACCCCAGAAAAAAGTAACCCGAAGCCGCATCGTATGTACTTGGAGTATTGGTAAGAAAAAAATCAAAATATTTTAATGGAAACAATGCCAGAGAGCAAAAAATTTGCACGCATTTTCTGGCAACATTATTCGTAAAAAACGCCAGCAAAAAATATTGCACCGACCATGCCAGACTACTCCCCACACCTACGCATGTCCCACTGGAGATTTCGTTAAACTGCCGCATCAGACGTAGCAATCCGATGTGTGAGAAACGGCAAAAATCATACGCGCCTGCGTGAACTTGTTGCATAAAAGGAACTTCAACGTATACGATCCCCTCCGGCTTTAATACACGATGGATCTCGGAGACGCATTTCTGAGGATCAACGACATGTTCCAACACTGCCTGCGCGATGACTCCGTCAAAAACGGAATCGGCAAACGGAATGCTGTGAGCATCCACTACTATTTGTGTCCTCTGCACTAACGCCACATCAGTTTCTACCAGTTCGATGCCAGCATCAAGCATCTCCTTCATTCCATCCCCTAGGATACCCCCCCCAAGCACCAGGACTCGCGGCTTACGGGAACGTTCCAACAGCATCTGTTTCATCTTCCGGTAATTTTTCCGGCCGGCGATATTAACGCCTATAGAGGGAATGATACGAGATAACGCGGCTTTGAACCAATTGTGCTTTTTAAAAAAAACGTCCTTTTTGTTAACATAATCGCTAATCGCAAAAAGGCTATTCTTCTCATCGATCAGTATCGGAACGCCGTTCAGAACAGGAAACACCGCATTGCACTGGGCGTCCTGGCATTGAAAGCCATTATCCACGCGTTTGATCAACGCTTTACAAATCGGGCAACACAAACGCCCTTCCAGTTCCGCGCTCAAACGCGATTTCACGTTTTTAGCCGGCATGTTTAGACCTTTTCGTAAATTATCCTTGGAATCAAAAATTTACGATTGTTCAGAATAACACCAAAAATTCGGATGTTTTTCTTTTTAAGGAGATCAAGCATTGCCTTTGCTACGTGTTTGCGAGTCTTGTTCTCGTTAACAATAAGAATCACACCATCGACATAACCCATCAGAAAAAAGCACTCCTTCTTGCCAAGATCCGGCGTCTCGACCAACACCAAGTCGAATCTTTCCGCGGCGTCTTTCAATATCTTTTCTACCGTTGGGGAATCAAGAAACGTAATTGGATTAAGTGCAGTCTTTCCAGACTCCAAGATTGAAAGATTATTGCTCACCGCCTTAATGGCGTTCTCGAGGGGAACCTTCTTTTCAATCACATCAACCAACCCACAAGACGCTTCCACTTTAACCTTACTACTTTTCTGTTCAATCGGAACTTTCCGGAAATTCATATCTATAACCAGAACCTTGAGGGTCTCTTTCTCCGCGATAGACCGGGCGATCTTATACACCGCACCCTGCGATTCTTTTTCAAAAATCGAAGTAGTAAACATCAGCGTCTTTAACCCTTTATCTTTTGAAAGCAAAAGTAGCTGTTCGTCAATCAGGTCAAATGACTTCGCCCTGGGCCGAGGTGGTATCGAACCGAGGTACGGCAGGTTTAGGAATGTTTCAATATCTTGAGGAGACTTGAATGTCTGGTCCATGTATTCAAAAGTAAAAGCGAGCATCAACCCAAGAAATACACTCATACAAAAAACAAAAATGATAGTTATACTGCGGGGCAAACCGTCAGGTCGTAGCGGAACCTGCGCCTGCTCAATTATCTTGACCGAGGCAGGACCGATGGCGTCCACGTCCGACAAAGGCTCGCCGTTAAGCCCCTTGGTCAGCTTCACAATGTTGTCCTGGAGCTGAAGCACGGAAAGATGCTTCTCGCCATACTTAAGTTGGAGCTCAGCTAACTGCTGTTCAAGGTCGAAAATGACGTACGAACGGCTAATAACATTGGCAAGGATGGCCGCGCCTACCGGACTATGATCACGCACGCTAATAACAAAAAGATTCGTATTACGGATAGGATCGACTTTAATATTCTCCTTGAGGCTTTCCACTGCCATACGGAACTGGTAGGCTTTTTTCTGGTCATCAGTCAGTTTAGCCATTTTCTTCAGCTGTTTTTGAGCGGCAATCCTGATGAACGGTTTCTTGATCTTGGCGGCGTAATTCAACTCATAGTCCAAAGGGCGCTGCCAGAGTCCGATTGAACCTACGGCACGATTAAGAACCGGCATTGCTTTAACAATCTCGGTCTGAGTAATGGCAATCTCGATGTTCTGTTGACCGTACGATATATCACGATAGTAGGTAGCCTCAACCTGCTTGGCCGCGGTAATCAATAGCTTTGAGCTAGCGGTATATGTCGGAGTCTGAAAAAGCAGGCCAACGATTGCCGTTGCCATCACAGTAAAGACGCAGGTGATGATAACCGCCTTCTGCCGGAACAAAACACGCATGTAATCGCGCATGGTAGTGGTGCTGATGTTGGTTATTTCCATTAGTACCTCCTTGGGTTGGTATGTCAGGTATTAAAACATGCCTTCTGAAACGACGATTATATCGCCCGGCTCAATAACGATGTCCTTACCGGCGTCGCCATTCATGATCGCCTTAACGTTGACCTTGATCGTATCGTATCCCGGTTTTCCCTTCTTCGGCCGAAGGATCTTGGCGTTAACCGAGCCGAATTTGTTGAAGCCGCCGGCGATGGTGATGCCGCGCAAGACGGTCGTATTGGCGTCAAGAGCGTAGGTACCGGGACGCACGACTTCGCCGTAAACGAAGAACTTACGGGAGCGCGATTCGCGCAGGGTAACCGAAACTACGGGATATTTCATGTAGCCGTGCGCCAATCCGGACTGGATGTTCTCCTGAATAGTAGCCAGGGAAAGACCCGCGGCCTTGACGGTGCCGATATACGGAAAAGTAATAGACCCGTCCGGTGATACTGACACGGTAGTGACGATTTTCTCCGGCTGAAGAACACTGATATCCAAAACGTCGTCAACGCCGACCATATAGGTCAAGGCATTGTCTTCGGCATGGGCCGGATGCGCGAGAAAGAGCGAGAATAAAAAAATAAGAACGATGAGTAGATACTTCATGAGACCTCCACTGATTACTTCTCCCCTACACCTTGGAGGTGTAATAATTTCTATTAACACCTCCAAGGTGTAGGGGCAATGTTAGAAAACTCCTTCAGAGACGACAATGATGTCGCCGGTTTTTAAGAGCCTGTCTTCCTCGCTGTTGCCTTCCATCATCTCGTTAACTTTAAGCTTAATGGTCTGATAACCGGGTTTGGAATCATAGGGCCTCAGGCATTTAACGCGGCTGGATGAACCGAATTTTGAAAAACCACCGGCCATGGAAATTGCTTTAAGCACAGTGGTGGATTCTTCCAGTGGATACGGGCCGGGACGATTAACCTCTCCATAGACGAAGAATTTATCTTCATAGACCATGATGGTATCACCGGATTTGATGATGATATGCGCTTCCTTATCGTTCTGCTTTGGAACGGCGCCAATCTGCGCCTCGATGAGTTCGAAATCACCGCCTTCAGTCGCTGGACGGATAATCTTGATCCGGCCTGAAGCACCGGGACGGGTAAAACCGCCGGCCATGGCGACAGCCCGGAGCACCGTAATATTATCCTCAAGCGAATACGGTCCGGGACGATTGACCTCACCATAGACGAAGAACTTGTCCTCAAGCACCATCAATGTGTCTCCCGGCTGGACAATTTCGTCTTTGCCGGAGCTCATCACATTGTTGATTTTGACATTGATCTTCTCAGTAGTTCCGTCTAACTTGGGACGGACAATCTTGATCACGCCGGATGAGCCGGGCACGGTAAAACCACCGGCCAAAGAGATCGCACCCAACACGGTCAGTTTGTCATCTGAGACCGGATAGGAACCGGGACGCGCTACCTGGCCATATACTGAGAACTTGCGTGAACGCGACTCGCGCAGAGTGACAGAAACTACCGGATACATCATGTAACCGTCAGAAAGGCGCCTCTGAATCTCACTCTGGATATCAGCCAGGGAGAAACCTTTGACGAATACTCTACCAATATACGGCACATTGACCGAGCCATCAGGAGCAACTGCCACAACAATCGCCATCTTCTCGGGCTGGAGAATATTGATATCCAACACATCCTCAACGCCAAGACTATAGTCGCCGGTGACACTCGGAACGGCAGGAGCCGGTATAACCGGAGCCTGCACAGTCAGAGTCAAATTTGCCGGAGACGTAGCGTCCAAGGTCGGCTCAACCCAGACCGGATCGTCAGCGAAAGACGGAGTTACCAACGCGATGAAAAACAGAGTTGTGAGAGCGATGCGTTTCATGAGAAGAACCTCCTTAAGCTGATCCTACACCTCGGAGGTGTACCTCCAAGGTGTAGCCGTTATTTAGCACCGATTCCAAAAAGTACCGCGGGAATCGTTTTAATCACAATCTTCACATCCAGCCAGAGGGACCAGGTGTCGATGTACTGCAAATCGAGTTTGGCCCACTGGTCAAAACTACTGATACGGTTACGGCCAGAGCACTGCCAGATGCAGGTGATGCCGGGTTTCATAGAAAGGCGGCGCCTCTGCCAGGAATCGTATTCTTTAACCTCGGAAGCAAGCGGCGGCCGCGGCCCTACCAAGCTCATTTCACCGACAAAAACATTCCACAGCTGGGGTAATTCGTCCAGGCTGAATTTACGCAGAAAACGGCCTACGGGAGTAATCCGGGGATCGTTGGCGATCTTGAATACCGGCCCTTTCATCTCGTTCCGCGCCAAAAGATGCTGGAGCTTCTTCTCGGCATCCTTTTCCATGGTACGGAATTTAAGCAGGGTAAAACGCCTTCCGTTAAACCCCACCCGCTCCTGCCGGAAAAATACCGGACCAGCAGAACTCAATTTAATCAATAGTGAAAGCACCAAAAATACCGGGCTCAGAATAATCAATGCCAATCCAGAGGAAAGAAAATCCGCCACACGTTTAAAATACAGCGCCCAAAGCTGGTCGGGCGCGCTTTCAATGGTCAATAACGGAAACCCGAACAAATCGGTCTGCTTGAAACGCGAGTGGCGCAAGTTAAAGAAATCTTCTGCCAGGTGCACGCGGATGCCCTCGGTCTCCAGGAAGATAATCACGTCCTCGATGCTGGACAACCAGGAACGCGGCACCACGAAAATAACCTCATCAATCACCGTATTGTGTACGATCTCCGGCAGATCAATCATCGAACCGATGATCTTATGGCCGCTGACCTTTTCCCCTTTTTTGGAAAGATCTTCATCCAAAATACCGGCAATGCGAAAACCCCATTCCCCATGTTTATCCACCAGATCCATGAATTTCTGGGCGCGTTTGTTGGTGCCAATAACCAGCAAGTTTCGATAATTCTTGCCACGTTTGCGAATATAACGGAAAAATACCACCAGAAATAGTTTCTCCAGAGTCATAATCACGCCGGCAATGGTAAATATCGCGGCGACAAAAACACGGCTGATATCCTGAATCTTGAGAATATAAAGAACAGAACCAAAGATCAGGAAACTTAAGCCCGCGGTTTCAATTACAATAAAAAGGATAGTGGTACTTTTTTCAGTACGAAACGACCAATACATGCCGAAGAACTGGAACAGCGCCATCCAAATAACCGCAATCACCGGCAGAAGCGGCAGGTAATGGCGCAAAGGCGCAAGTCCTTGGCGGTGAAAATAATAGGCGGCGACAAAAGCGACCGAGACGATCGCGATGTCGGCGACTTGCATGAGACGTTTAAAAATGGAAGCTTTTTCTTTTAACATATTGCTACCTTTGTAAACCGCAATTCAGCAAGCAATCTATGCGGTCATCACTTTAAATATCAAAATTCTCTTCGTATACCAACACTGGCGAAGGTACGGGTGTACTCATCCGTAAGTACGTTGGAATCCTGCTGTGTATAACTAATGCTAGCTACCAGGCTGGTAGCCCGAAACAGTTCATACGCGAAGCCAGCCGAAGCTCCGGAAAGAGTATTTTTCGTCTTAGAAGTATCATACGTGCCGGAGCCGTAGAACGCGTTAAGGTCGACCCTAAGCCGCAGATTAACCTGGTCAATCAGCCCGAAGCTAACACGCTCGCTTTTAAACGCATCCGATGACGAAGCCGATGTCGAATTCTGCCAGGAATAGGCTAATATCGCCCTGAGCTGGTCGGTAACCTCATCCGTAAGCGTCAAGCTGTATGTCGGATTTCCTGACGTGGAATTTTGGGTATTGGTGAGAAATCCGTACCCCGCCACCGCTTGCAAGCTCAACTGGGAGGAGAAGTAATGGCGCAAACCCAAGGTCAAGTAATACGACTGAATATCCCCGCCCAGGCTATAATCACGCATCGCATATCCAATCTCGGCCAAACCGATATCCCGGGAGTTGAACGCATATTCGACGCCCTCGCTCAAAGAATATAGTGTTGAATCGGTAAGGTCACTGCGAGACCTGTAGTCGAGCTGATTGCCAAAACGCAGGATGTTACGCAGTTGACTGGTAACATCGTGGTAATAGGTAATCTCAAGGTCATTGGAAGAATAGGCATAGCGGCCGGTACCACGATCAAACTGGGCCTCTAACGAAGTCGGCTCGGTGCTATGGGTAAGATGGTCGGTCAGGCGCATCGAGTCGTACTTGGTAAATTCGTGGGTAACATCCAGAAAAAGATCCTCGCTGGTGTTATCAAACTCGGAATATTTCTGGTAAAAACGGTGATACACATCCGCGGTAAGCTTTGCTCTGTCGACTTTACCTTCATAAATAATGTCCACCCCGGTCTGAGTGCGCGTAATCCAATCAGAAAGCTCATTCTCCGCAGTATAAGAAATATTGCTGTCGTACTCCTCCAGCACCATCACATGCGGCACGGTGGTAATCTCGGCGAAAGCACGAGTGGCCGGGAGAAGCAGTAGCAACGTTATGAATACCAGATATTGTCTCAATTTCACTCCACGTTCATATTTCCGCTACACCTTGCAGGTGTTAAAGTGCACACCTCCAAGGTGTAGCGGTGCAACGAAAATGCACACCTCCAAGGTGTATCGGTTAATTGTTAGCGTCCATCAGATGGAACAGGTCTTTCCTCAGCACGCGATGATGGCCGCCGGGGGTCTTGAGGGTCTTGATCTTCCCCAGATAGATGTACTTCTTGAACGTCGAGACGCTGACGTTCAGGAGCTTGGCCGCCTGCACCGGTGTCAGAAAGATCTGTGTCGCGTTTGTTTTCATTACGGTCGAAAGTGTTGTGAATCGTTTAAAAACGTTTTCACCCAAATATCAGTAACTATAACCGATACGGGGGTGAATTTCAAGGCTGGGAGCCAAAATATTTTTTAAGGCCGGTTTTTGAGGGGAAAATGAACACCGCAAATAGTGTTTAAAATCGAGTAAAATCATCGAGAAATTATAACACCCGGAGAAAAGGGTGTCAAGACGATATTTTACCGTAACTGGCTGGAAGGATTGAGGATTTGTGAGCGGTTACAGGCCGATTTCCTTAGCGCTTTGCCAGAGGCCGTGGATATTGCAATAGCTGGATGCAAAGATGGTGCCGGGCTTGTCGGTCTTGAAGCTCACGGAAGCATCCGGAGCGGTATACACGGTGCTGGTATCCGGCCCCTGCGCGGACGCGCCGTGGCTCTGGAACTCAAACCGCGCGATCTGGACAGGAAACTTCTCCTGCGCCGGCTGAAAATAAAGCTCGATCCAGGCGATATGATGGGCGGTGGTATTCGGATGCGGGATTTCTTTGCCGACCAGGGCGCGGACAGTAAACAACTCGCCTTTTTTCACGGTATCGGGCGCCTCGATTACCGGCGCGTGCTTCTCCGTCTTCCAGTCAGCGGCCTGGAATAATTGTTTGAAATCGCCTGCCATGTCATACCTCCTTGTGCCGAAACGATTTACATATGGGTCAGTGCTTCCTGGATCAACGGCAGGACGCCCTGCGCTTCTTCTTTGGTCAGACGGCCGAGCTTGGCGAAACGGAAATTACCTTCGGCATCCTTGTTCTCGCGCACAACCTGCATCTTCAGGGGGCCGTTGTTATAGGAATAAACGCTCACGGTGATGCGGCCGCCTTCGGTTTCGAGGATCTTGGCGAATAACTGGTTATCCAGACTGCTGTCGTAAGGCATTACACCCTCCTTGTTGTAAAAATTACGAACTGGCGGCCTCGCCGGCCAATAACCCCGATGCCCAGGCCCAGGCGAGATTATATCCGCCGCGTTCCCCGTTCACATCAAGCACCTCGCCGCACAGATGCACGCCGCGGGCTACTTTCGATTCCAAATTTACCGGTTCTACCTCGGCGCAGGTAACGCCGCCTGAGGTAAACTCCGCTTCATTCCAACCGCGGGTGCCGGTGACGTCAAACCGCCGATCCTTCACCGCGCGGGCGATCTTAGCCGGACTGCGGCTCCTCAGCATATCCGCCATCGCCGGGCCGAATTTATTCGGCAGGATGCCGATCAAAAGTTCCTCGGGCTTGGCCCCCGCCGCCACGCGCCACGTCAGCTCTGTCTCCAGCGCTTCCACGCTCATAAACGGCACCAGGTCGATGCGCAGGTCCGCTTCCTTCTTGCCCTGGCGGTGCAACGCGACGGAAAGCGCGGTGCTCACATCCAGGACCGCGGTACCGGAAAGGCCGTACTGTGTAAAGATCAGCTCGCCGCCGGCGGAAGCCGCCGGAACGTCGCCCGCCATCGCGGTAGCGCGGCAGGTGATCCGCTGTCCCTGCAGATGGTGGCACAATTTATCGCGCGAGAGCACCGCCACGCATGAAGGTATCGGATCGACGATGCTGTGTCCCAGCGCGCGCGCCAGGCGGTAACAACTGCCGTTGGAACCGAGCGCCGGGTACGATTTTCCGCCGCCGGCGATGATCACCTTGCGGCAATCAATCGCGGTATTGTCCGCTGAGACTACGCTATAGCCGTCGCCCTTACGGGTGATGGCGGCAACCTCGAAATTGAATTCTATCGGGACCGCAAGCCGCGCGAGCTCAAGTTCCAGGACGCTGAGCACGCTGGCGGACTGGTTGGTGACGGGGAAGATCCTTCCCTCGTCGGAATATACTTCCAGCCCCAGCCCTTTAAAATGCTCGATCAGGCGCGCTTTACCGTAGCGCGCAATGACCGATGCCGTCAGTTCACGGGCCTCCGCATTGTATTTCTCCGCGGAGAGATTATCATTGAGCAGGTTACAGCGGCCGCCGCCGGACGCCAGGATCTTCTTTCCGGGCTTGGAAAGCCGCTCCAGGATAAGCACATCGCCTCCCTTTCTGCGGCAACTGATCGCGGCGGAAATACCCGCGGCCCCCGCTCCAATCACGACGCAAAAGGCTGTGCGCATTATCCTTCCTCTAAGTTGTGCAAATCAAGAGGATTATATCACGAAAAAAGGGGACAGACACCTTTTTATTCAAAAAGGGAACAGACACCTGCCCCCCCGACAGAACCCGCATCTGAATCTCTCTTTCTATCGGAAGATTCAGATGCGGGTTCTACCGGGCAAGAAAAAGGTGTCTGTCCCCTTTTCACGTATCGGTCCCCTTTTTCAACGGCAGGCTGATGATAAAAGTGGTGCCGCAACTGGGCGCGCTTTCCACGCGGATGGTGCCGCCGTGGTTCTCAATGATCCTGCGGCTGATCGCCAGCCCCAGCCCCAGCGAACCGCTTTTCGTGGAATTGAACGGCTCAAAGAGCGTCGCCAGTTTTTCGGGGCGGATGCCTTTGCCGGTATCGCGGATGCTCACGCGCAGTTGGGGAGCGGCACAGCTGTTCTCATTACGGACCACCGCCTCGGTTATCTCCAGGTCGCCGCCCGCGGGCATCGCCTGAATAGCGTTAAGCACGATGTTCATGATCACCTGCTTGAGGCGCCCTTCATCCGCGTTAAGGACGATATCCCCCGCACCGTTATACGCCACGCGGATACCACGGGTGGCCAAATCCTGCGCCAGCAGTTTAAGCACGCTCTCGATCACCGCCCCCACGCGCATCGGCGCTTTGACGACGTCGTCGACCGCGGAGAAATCCGAAAGGTCTTTAAGCATGCGCTCCCAGCGTTTCATCTCCGCCGGCACCAGTTTGGCGAACATCGCGACAAATTCCTTATCGGCGTGTTTCTCCGGGAACAAGTGCACGAACGATTTCAGCGCCATCATCGAATTCTTGAACTCATGGGTAATACAGGCAGAGGCCTGGCCGATAATGGAAAAACGCTCCAGCGCCTTCGTCTTCTTCAGTTTCTCGATCATCACGTTGAATGACTTAAAGAGCGTGCCGATCTCGTCGTAACGGCGCTCAACAACGCGGGTATCGAGGTTGCCGTCCGCCACGTCCCGGAAATGCGCGATGACCGACTTTAGCGGCCGCACCAGGCGTTTCGCGAGGATGACGCTTAAGACCACCACGAGCAGTTCGATCAGGAAAAGGATCAGCAACGACTGCTGTTGCATCCGGTCGCTGAACGACAGCGCCTCGGACTGCTCCTGGCGCAATACCACCGCCCACCCCAGGCCCCTGACCGGGGCGTATGAACTGATCCAGAGCGTCCCGTCGGCATCGAGCTCCATGGAACCATTCTCGCCGGTCAACGCCCGGCGCACATCCTCAAAATCGGTCAACCGGGCGCGGGAAAGGATCTTCTTTTTATCCTTCGCGGCAAGCAGTACCCCTTTATCCGAGACGATGAACACGTTCCCCGTCTTGTCGAGCGTGATCCGGTCCACGATGCGCCAGAGCGCGCGCAGGTTCACATCGCCGACGAGCATGCCGAACACCTGGCCACGCAGGGACATGGGCATGGCGATCGTGATGCGGGGAGAATGCGTTTCAATATCTTTCACGCCCGAAACATAGGTCTGGCCTTCCCTGACCCGTGAAAGATACTCCGCGGCCGGCTCAGGGACGACCTCGTTCATATCGGAACTGGCGATGAGGCGCCCGTCGGCGTCGAGGCAGACGATGCGCAGGAAGAACTGGTAATTAAGCACCTGGTTGACGAGGATGGTCTCCTGTTTCCAGGGATCGGTACGGATAACGGCGAGGTTAAGCGCGGTCGAACGCAGGACATCCTGCGGGATGCGCACGAACGTCCCAACCTCATCGGCGACGCGCCCGGCGATCTCGGCGTGGTTATTAAAAACGGAGTTCTTTACGGCCTGGCGGCTCTTATCGATCAGCAGAAAACAGAGGATAATGACGGGGACATTGACCGCTATCAGAAGGATCGCCGCCAGTTTTGCCCAGATGCGCCGGTAGCGCAGGGTAATGAACAGCCTGCGGGCCTTCCTGTGGATACCGGCGAAGAACGCGCGCGTCTTCATACCCTCGCCCCCTGCCGTTCGCCCTGCTGTTCGCGCCACATCTTCGCGTACAGCCCGTCGCGCGCGAGCAGGCCGGCGTGCGTGCCCATCTCGGCGATCCTGCCGTCGCGCAGAAAAACGATCAGGCCGGCCGCGCTGATCAGGCTCAAGCGGTGGGCGATGATCACAGTAGTCCTTCCGGCCATCGCGTGGCGGTAGGCTTCCTCGACGATACGGCACTCGGTCTCGGAATCGACGCCGGAGGTCGCCTCATCGAGGATCAGCAACGCGGGATCGCGCAGGATAGCGCGGGCGATGGAAACGCGCTGGCGCTGGCCGAAAGAAAGTTTGATACCGCCTTCGCCGATCGCCGCGTCATACCCGCCGGTAATCCCGGCGATAAACTCCTCGCAATTCGCCGCGCGCGCCGCGGCGACGATCTGGTCCATCGGCGCGTCCGGCCTGCCGTAGGCGATATTCTCCCGGATGCTCCCGGAAAAAAGGTAATCATCCTGGAGGACCATCGCCAGGTGGGAACGGTACGAACGCAATTCCAGCTCGCGGATATCGGTCCCGTCGACCAGGAGCGTCCCACTGCCGGGCTGATAAAACCGCAAGAGCAGGCTGACCAGCGTGCTCTTGCCCGCGCCGCTTTTTCCCACCAATGCTACGGTCGTAGCCGGAGGGATATCCAGGTCGATCCCGGAAAGTACCTCCCTGCCGTCCGGATAAGCGAATGAAACGCCCCGGAATGATATCTCGCCTCTCATCCGTTCGATCTTTACCGGATGGGCAGGTTCTTTAACATCGGGCTCGCGCTGTAATATCCCGTTGATCCGGTCGAGGGCGGCGGATGCCTCCTGGTAATAGTTGCCGATCACCGCCATACGGATCACCGGATAGAACAGCATGCCCAGATACGCGTAGAACGCCATCAGCGTCCCGGCGCTGAGCTTCCCGGAAAGGACCATCGAACCACCCAGCCAGATGACCAGCGCCAGCCCCGCGGAGCTCATGAATTCCGATCCCATCCACAGGAGCATGGCGACGCGGTGGCTCCGCATCGCCGCGGCAAGGATCTCCCCCTGTTTGCGGGCGAACAGGCCGGCCTCGTGCTCCTCGCGGCCATACCCGGCGACCACGCGCATGCCGTTAAAGACCTCGCTCGCCCGCGCGGTCAGTTCGGCGTATTTCCGGCGCACCAGGCCGTGGCGCGCTTTGAGCCCCGGGGTGTATTTAAGGTAGGTCAGGGCGTAGAACGGGATGAAAACGATGGATATCAGCGTCAGCTTCCAACTCAGGATACACAGCACGATAAGCACAAACAGGATATTGAAAAGCGAGAAAGTGAAATCGATCATCCCGCCGAAGAGGAAATTCTTGATGCTGTCCACGTCGCCGATGAGGCCGGAAACGGTCTCTCCCGCCGGAGTGCGGTCACGGTATCCTACGGAAAGCCGCTGTAACTGCCAGTAGAGCCGGTTGCGCAGGGCAACGACCATGCGCTCGCCGATGGACGCGAAGAGGTATTCCCGCAGGAATCCGAAAACGAATTTCAGGCAGAAAACCGCGATGAGCCCCGCGCAGACCATATTAAGGAGGGCGATGTCGTGATTACGCAACACGTCGTCCAGCACCAGCTTGATCGCCCAGGGAAACGCCAAGTCGAGCAGATTGGCGCAGAGGATGGCGCCGAAAGCGGCCAGCGCGGCGCGTTTGTACGGGGCAAGCAGTCCGGCGAATTCTTTGAGCCTGTTCATGAACCTTTCAGGTTGTGGTACTCGAGTTTGATCAGCTCCGGCACGATCCGGTCGTAATACCCGCGTTTGCAGACCAGCGAGCTCAGGTTTTGATGCTCAAGGTACGAGAAATACCGGCATCCCCCCTGGCACATCGGGATATACGGGCAATCCGGCGCGCATTTATTCCAGGCATCGATCGCCTTGAACTCTTCCTTCTTCCCGCTGAAATCTTCGTCAAACACGCGGCCGGCGGAAAATTCCGGGTAGCCGAGTAACGCGTTGCACAGATAGATATCGCCGCGCGGATCGATGGTCACGCCCGCGTCCTCGATCACCAATGAACAGGCATTGACCGCCAGGCCCGAGGGGGATTTTATCCCCCGGGCGGCCAGCTCGTGCTTCAGGTTGATGATATCGGCAAACATCCCGTCATCGCCGAAGAACGAAAGACACTCGCCCATCTCGATCTGCCCGGGATTGGAGCGCGGGCCCAGGCGCGGCGCGATGGGCAGAAAATTTACGTAGCGCAGTTTCTTGAGCAGGCCGCGTTCCTTAAGCATATCGAGCAGGCGCGGGATACCGGGAAGGTTGGCCCGGTCGAAATTACCCGCGATCGCTACCGGGACTTTATCGATAACGCTCTCGATATTGGCGATGATCGTGTCGAAACTGGGACTGCCGTCGGCAAAGGGGCGCTTGGCGTCGTGGCCGGCGCGGTCGCCGTCAACGCTGACCCGCACGCTCTCGAGGCCGAGGGGCAAAAGCGTATCGACGACCGCGGGGGTCAGAAGACTGCCGTTGGTGATCATGCCGAAGGCGAACTGGCGCCCTTCAGACTTTGCCCACGCCGTCAGCGCGCGGCTGATCGTGACGATCGGAGCCGTATTCAACAACGGTTCTCCCCCATAGAACACCACAAAGAGTTTTTCGATCCCGCGTTTGCGCGCGCGCCGGATCAACCAGTCCGCCGCGGCACGCGCCGTCTTTTCGTCCATCGCCAGGTTACGCTTGACGGATTCCTCAAAACAATAGACACAGCGGAAATTACAGCCATACGTGGTCAGGATCGTCGCTTCCAGAGGCAGTTCCGACGAACCGGATTTAAGCTGGCGGAAGAAATCGGCGAGTTTGGCCGCGTCCTCTTGTTCATCCTCAACGACGATGCCGTTCTCACGCAGATGCGGCAGGAATTCGCGCACGCGCGGGTCACCCGCTTCCAGGGAACCGGGCAGGCCGCGGAGGGCATCCCGGAAACGGTGGTCGATCTTTATCAACGCCTGGGTACGAGTGTTAAAAACCAGGTTCTCGCCCGTAACGGGATAATCCTCAACGATAGTAGCGAAACGCGATAGTTTCATAATAGGATGAATACGGGGCGGCGCGAGGAGCTCTCCCGTGCCGCCCGATGTTTAGGTAATTATCCGCCTGAACGATAGCCCCACGTGCCTGCCGGGTAACAGCAAGCCATAGGCCCCACTGCGAACACGTTGTCCGACCCTTTTTTGACGATCTCCATTTTCTCACCTCCTTTCATCGTTTGCGCCAGTCCTTCAATAAGTAAAACGGCATATTCTTATTGAAGAACGCCTCCGTATTGGCGAATTTAGAGGAAACCACATGAAAGTCGCAGGGATGAAAAAGGAAACAGGCCGGCCGCTCATCGCGGATGATCTGATCGATCTTGCGCAGGATCTGCGGCCGGTTATCCGACGACAACCTGGCCTCCCGGAATAACATGTTGATATCGCGGTTGTGGTACACCCAGACCTTGTCGGCCCCCGTCTTCTCCAAAGAAGACCAATCCCGTTCCTGCTGGTACGCGTCAAAACCGCAGAAGAATAATTTCAGCATCGCCTGAGGCCTTTTGTCGGCCAGGAAACCGGGCGTAAGCATCGTATCGTCCGTGTACGCGACCATACGCACCTTGATGCCCACCTGCTGTAACTGCTGGCGGATCACCATCAGCATCCGCTTCAGGCTGTCCTGGCGCGTATCGACCAGCACGCGAAACTCCAGTGAGACACCCTCTTTATCCAGGATACCATCACCATCCACATCCTGCCACCCTGCCTGGGCGAGCAATTCCCGGGAACGTTCCGGAAGATACGCGTCGGATCCGGAAGGATCGCCCGGCGCGTTGGCGTCAAAAAGGCTGTTGCATTTCTCGCCGTAACCTCCGGCGGCCTGATCGATGAGATCTTTACGGTTGATAGCGCACGAGATCGCCTCCCGCACCGGCAGATCGCGGACTACCGGGTCATTGACATCGAAGTACAGCGCGTAATAATAGTCGGCGGTGACACGGTAGGCCTTGAATGCCGGATCGGTCTTGAGGATCTCATAATCCTCACGGGAGATGAAACCGGTAAAATCAACCTCTGAACGCATCAGCGCCGCCCATACCTCGCGCGTATCGCCGTACACTTTGACCACAACCCGGCCGAGCGCGGGCTTCCCTTCATAGTACGCGGGGTTGGCGTCCAAGGTAAGCCGGTTATCCGCGCTCCATTCCCGGAAGATGAACGGCCCGGTGCCGACCGGATGATAGTTGAACGCCGAGGCGGCGATGTCCCGGCCGCGGTAAAGGTGGGCCGGCAGGATATGCCTGACCATCAATTGGAGGAAAAACGGTTCCGGATCTTTGAGCCGGACCACAAAGGTGTACGGCCCGGGAGCCTCGAAACGCTCCACGTTCCGGAACGAGAACGCGTACGGCGAGCGCACTTCCGGAGAAATGATACTCTCGAACGTGAACAACGCGTCGCGCGAGGTGAATTCCGTCCCGTCATGGAATTTTACCCCGGAACGCAGATGGAAGGTATAGAGTTTCCCGTCGCCGGAGATCTCCCAGGAACGGGCCAGGTCGCCGACAACCACGCCGTTGGCATCGATACGCACGAGACAGTTAAAAACCAGGTCGAGGAGCGACGAAGAAGCGGTATGGGTGGTAAGAATGGGATTGATGAGCATCGGCCGGGTACAGACACCCCAGACCAGCGTATTATCCGCTACCGGCGGCTTGCATTCGCCGCGGAACGGGATACAGGCCAGCGCCGCCAGGATGATGAGACGTTTCCAGAACATGATTTACCAGCTCAGAGTTACCCCTGTCTCGATATACCGCCCGCGCAGGGGATAGTAATTATCCGACCAGTAGGAACTGTCGGCGATGTTAAACACCGTAAGAAAAACCAGGGCGTTCTTTCCCCACCGGCGGCTTGCCTTCGCGTCAAAAATGAATTTACGGTCATTGGGAAGCATATCCGGCGACTGGTTCCACCGCTTGTAATATCCGGTCAGGCCGAAGGAAAACCCGTTTTTATCGTAATCCAGTCCGAGGTTGAAACTCTGCCGCGGTTTCCCGGTCCCCCGCGCGGTCTTCTTCGTGACGCGGTTTTCCTCGTCATTGAACGCGCCCGCCGCGAAGAGCGCCAAAGCGCGCGTCGCCTGTACCCGGGCCTCCAGCGCCCCTCCCTGCCGGCGGAACTTCTCGAAATTCCGGTACATCCGCGGCGTCCCGTCCTGCGCGAGCGCGTCGTGGATATCCGCGCGGTAGGCCGAACCTTTCAGCTTCAAGGGATGGATCGGGCGAACCTCGGCCTCAAACTCGTAGACATTCCCGCGCTCCGCCCGGATATCCGAATTGCCGGTGATGGACGAAGCGGGATTGTAATATTTCCAGAGCAACGGCGGGGCGTTGAACGCGCGCGAAACTTTAAAGCGCGCGACCGTCATCCAGGGATCGGCGAAACGACGCACCACGCCGGCGGACGGGCTGAACTCATGGCCAAAGACGCTATTCGTGTCGTACCGGGCGCCCAAAATAAGATCCGTGTGCCCGAGATCAAACGTGTAATTAGCGTACGGCGCGGATGAGCTCAGATGCTCGGCCTTAAGCAGGTAGGGATCGGATTTAAGCTTATCGTAGTCGAGATCAACGCCGACAACGAGCGTATCGGCAGTGCGGACGGTGCGGGTCCCGGTCAGGCTGAGTTCATACAGGCGGTCGAGGGTATTGACTTCGGGGTAGGCGAACGCGGAGGTGTTAAGATCGTAGCCGTCCGTGCTCAGGTATTGCCGGCTGGAGAGGTCCTGGCGGTAATGTTTGACCTCGGCCGTAACGCGCGTGCCGCCAAGATCGTCCTCAAGGCCGAGTTTTCCATAGCGACTGCGATACGGCTGTGATTGCCATGTCCCGTCGGGAAACGCGGCGTTCATCTCCCCCCCGCTGTAGCCGAACGACGCGGTAAGGCGCCCGTCGTCCGGGAGGAGATATGAGAACTTATTGAACCAATTCTTCTCAAGGGCGTCGTCCCGGGGGCCCTTCCCGCCCGAGTCGAGGTGATCGCCCATGACATAATACCCGATCCCCGCGGCCTTGCCGGAGAGGTCGAACGACTCTTTTTGGGTATCGTATCCGCCAACCGATTTCGTCACGTTCCCGCGCGGCACCAGGGTAGTGCCGGTATCTTTCGTGATAATATTCACCACGCCGCCGAGCGCGGACCCCCAGGCGCTTGAACCGGGGCCTTTGATCACTTCGACGCGATCGATGTTATTGAGGGGAAAAATCGAGGGGTTGGCCTGGCCGGAAGACTGGGTATTCAGGGGAATGCCGTCGATCATCACGCGCACCTGGCGCGGATCGGCGCCCTGAATGCTCACCGCGGTCGCTTTGCCGGCGCCGGACCGCGGTTCGATGTCCACTCCGGGGATATACTGCAGGACTTCGGAAAGTTGTTCCGTAGCCGGAAGGGTTTCGATATCGCCGGAACTAAGGAGTTCCACGTTCTCACTGAGGTCGCCCGTAGACGAAACCACGCGGTTGGCGGAGACCACGATCGGCTCCAACTCGGTTACCGGCGGGTCATTAACGGTTTTCGCGGCATACGCAGGCCCGGCCATGGAAAAAGCCAGTGCGCAAAACACGAAAAATGCGGTAATGCGTTCCACGGTCAGATATTCCTAACGGTAGTCTTACGCGCGCGCCGCGGTTTCCTTCACTTCCTTCTCAACCTTTTTATCCACCGCGCCCCGGATCACCGCTTTCATCTCTTCGATATCGAAAGGCTTGGCGATGGAATCGAGCGCGCCGAGCTTGGCGGCCTCAACCGACGTCTTAAGCGATCCATGGGCGCTGATCATGACCACCGCAAGCGCGGGGTTGAGCGCGCGGATCTGCCGGAGCGTCTCGATGCCGTCGATGCCGGGCATCTTGATGTCGAGGAGCACCAGGTCAAGGCGTTCCTTGCCCACCAGGTACACCGCTTCTTCCCCGCTCGCCGCGGTGAGGATCGTATACTCCTGAAGCAGGCGTTTGAAAAACTCGCGGGTCAATTCGTCGTCATCAACGATCAGGATGGTCTTGGAACCGGCCGCTTCCCGCGCCTTAAGGCCGAGCGTGGTCTTACCTTCCAGCTGGTTCATCAACCACTGGTCGATGAGCTCTTTCTTGAAACGCCATTCGCTGGCGATCTTAAACGCCGGGATCCTGTTTTCCCGGGCAAGTTTATACACCGTCATCTTGTTCATTTTCAGGTACAGCGCGGTATCCTTGATATCCATCAGCTTTTCTTCCATGAGTCCCCCACTGGTGTTTAGTGCGAATACGGGTTAGTGAGCGTTGATATATTGTACTATAGTTTAATTTAGATTTTTCGAAAGTCAAGCGCAAAAAGGGGACATAGGAATTATTATGCACCTCGACAGAACCCGCATCTGAAACCAGTGACGATAACAATGGTTTCAGATGCGGGTTCTGTCAGGTGCGGGTCCTGTCGAGGTGCGGGTCCTGTCGAGGTTATGCCTTCTTGCTGTAAACGCACCCACAGTAATCCTGCCGGTACAATCCGCGTTCGCGCGCCAGTTCCATCGTGCGGCCGAAGCCTCCCCCCTTTTTAAAATCCAAAGGGAGAAAACGCGCGCCGCCTGCCGCAACGCCGACAGCGTTGATGGCCGCCGCGTTCTTGTGCGGGCTGACGGAAAGCGTGGTGGCGAAAAGGTCGAAACCAAGCTCCTTACTCCGGGCGCCGACATAGCCGATCCGGTGGCGGAAACAGACGAGACAACGCGCCCCGCCCTCCGGCTCCGCGCCCATCCCCTCAACGAGCGCGTCCCAGGCGGCGTTCTCGTACGGCGCTTCGATGACCGGAACCCCTGCCGCGACAGCCGCCGCGCGGCACGTATCCAACCGCCGGGCATATTCCTCAGACGGGGAGATATTGGGATTATAGAATATCCAGGAGACAGCATACCCGTCGGCGCGCAGTTTCTCGGTAGGCCAGCCGGCGCAGACGCCGCAACAAACATGCAGAAGGACTTTTTTCATATTAAAATCCGATGACCATACTGTCGCGGGCGGAAATGACATTGACCCCGGTGGCGGCCGACAGCTCGCGCGCCAGTTTCGCGGGATTCGCCTCGAGCATGCGCAGGCCGAAATGGGTCAGCACGGCATCGCGAGGGCGCAGTTTCTCGAGGATCACGCTCACTTCCGGCAGGCTCAGATGGAATATCTCCGGCCGCGGCTGGACAAGCACTACCCCGATGATCAGGAAATCGACGCGGTAGAACGGGAACAGCCCGGCGGCATATCCCGTATCGACCATATACCCGACCTTCTTCTTCCCGAGCATGAACTTCAGCCCGTAGGTCTCCACCGGATGACGGTGGCGCGGGGACGTTTCAAAGGTGAAATCGCCGCAGGAATATTTCCTCCGCGGCCCCAGCGGCTGGATCCGCGCCGGGAACGCGCGCAGGTATTTAAGGACGACCGGGTCGCCGTCGAGCGCGTCGCGCGGGCAAAAAAGGATGCCCCGCTTCTTGAATCCTCCCTCGGTCATCGCCTCGATCATCACGTTAATGTCCCCGGCATGATCGAGATGGCGGTGCGTAAGGATAAGGCCGTCAAGCGTGGCGGGATTAAGCCGTGGGCGGCTGGAGGCGCAATGCGCGAGGGAACCCGGGCCGGGATCGACCAGCACATTGGCGTTGCCGGAGCGTATCCAGATGCCTCCGGAGCGGCGCAATTGACGGATCATCACGAACCGCGCCCCCGCTGTCCCGAGGAATTTAATAAAATTTTCCGGAAAATCTTTCATATACGTACGGGGACATCCCCGTTTTTATGCGATCGGCAGAAAAACGCTGAACACCGTACCTTTGCCCAGTTCGCTTTCGACCTTCAACTCGCCGCGGTAAGATTTCACGATCCCATAGCATATCGCGAGCCCGAGCCCGGTCCCTTTTTCCTTGGTGGAAAAGAACGGGTCAAAGACCCTTTCTTTTACCGCGGGCGGCATACCCGTCCCTGAATCGATCACATCGATCCTGACCATGCCGTTATCGACGCCGGTCCGGATAGAGATGGCCCCTCCCTGCGGCATGGCATCCTTCGCGTTAGTAAGCAGGTTCATGAACACCTCCTGCATCTGCGCCTCATCCACCGTTACGCGGGGCAGCGTATTGCTGTAGGACCGGGTTATCTTTATATTTTTCAGCGCAAACGGATGCTCGATCATCAGCACGACATTCTCCACGACCCCGTTCATTACGGTGTCTTTCGCCTCGCCTTTCCCGGGACGGGCATATTTCAGCAGGCGGAGGGTGATCTCCTTCGCCCGCAGGCTTTGCTCCATAATGATCTTCAAACTGTCGATCACGGACGGGCTTAAGCCCTCTTCCATCAAAGAAAGCTGGGCATTGCCGGAAATGATCATCAGCGGATTATTCACTTCATGGGCGATATCCGCGGCGATCCTGCCCAATTGCGCGAGCCGTTCCCTGCGCTCGATGCTCTTGCGTTCCGTAAGGTCGTGCACCAGCGCCAGCAGGTAAAACTGACCGCCGATCTCCAGCCTGCTCAAACTGACTTCCGTGTCGAACTCCGTCCCGTCCAGGCGGCAATGGCGCCATTCAAAATGCTGAGGGACGCCCTCATACGCTTTTTTGATATGTTCCTTCGCGCTCTCCGCGGAATTGCGCCCGTCAGGTTGTATGAGCGGGGAGAACCGGAATGGAAACTGGCCGATCATATCTTCCCGCACACACCCGAACGTGCTCAACGCGCGGAGATTGCAATCGATGAAACGCTCATCGTTCATCAGGAAAATAGCGTCCTGGGCCAGTTCAAAAAGCGCGCGATACCGGGCCTCGCTCTGAACAAGCGCGACCTCCGACCTTTTCTGCTCGGTAACATCGATGATCACTCCCACAACCCCCGCCGCGGCCCCGTTCGAGTCGGCGTACGTCGCCTTATAGAAAACTACATCGCGGCTCGTTCCGTCGGCGTAACGCACTTTCGCCTCGTACACCTGTTTCGCCGGATGGGTGCTGATCAGCGCGGTATCTTTCGCCTGATACAGCTCCGCCAGCTCCCGGGGAGCGACATCGAACGCCGTTTTACCGATGATCTCAGCCCGCCCCTTCCCCAGGAACAGCTCCAAGGCCTTATTACATCCCCGGTAGACACCGGCCGTGTCTTTATAGAATACCGGGTTGGGGATGGCTTCGATGAGGACGCGAAGGAATTCAAAGCTCTCCCGCATCGCCTTCTCTTTCTCCGCCATGAGCCGTTCCGTCTTTTTCCACCTGCTGATATCACGCGCGACCGTAGAAATGCCGGTTACCGCGCCCGCACTGTCTAAAACAGGCGATAACGTCAGGGAGGCATCGAAATTCCGCCCGTCCTTACGCATCCGGATCGTCTCAAAATGCGCGACATGCTCCCCGTGGCGCAGTCTATTGATCAACAAAGGTATTTCCGCCTGGCGGTCGGGCGGCACCGTAACCTCTATCGATTTCCCGATCACCTCTTCCGGTTGAAAACCGTAAATCTTGCGCGCGCCGTTGTTCCACTGGGTGATGATCCCTTCAAGGCTGACGGTGAACATCGCGTCATCGGAATACTGCACGATAGCCGCAAGGCGATTGACCTTCTCTTCCTCCTTCTTTTGCCGCGTAATATCCCGGGCGATACCCCGGTATCCCCGGAAACTGCCATCCGAGCCGAAATACGGCACCCCGGTTATCTCCATAATGACGGTACTGCCGTCTTTGTGAAGGATCTGCTTCTCCTGGTGGAAGAACGGCTCCCGCCGCGAGAACAAATCGGACAGGGGAGACTGCCGTCCCTCCGGGGAAAAATAATCGTCAAATGATTTCCCGATAATCTCCGCGGGGTCATACCCGACGACATCTTTCAATAAACCATTCACATACGTATATCTCCCCTGCCCGTCGATCTCCCACACCATGCTATCCGAATACGCGGCGATCTGTCTGAAACGCTCATCCGCGCGACGCAGGGCCTCCGCGGCGGTACGGGCCTGTTTATCTTCCTCGAACATGAACATGATCACGCTGATGAGTATCCCGGTGAAAAGCAGGAGCAGGTAAAAACCGGTTTCCTGAGAAAGCGGATGGATCGTGTGAACGCCAAAGGGCGCTTCGACGCGAAGAGATACCTCCGGGCGGCCTTCCCATCCCGGAAGGTTCCGGATAAAATCTATTGATCTTTTCTGGAACCCGGCGAGGCCGGCGGTTTCCCGCTTTATAAACGGCAGAACGGTCACGGACGCGGAAACCAGGCTGGATAACTCATCCCGGTACGCCTGGTTCCACAATCTCCCCGCGAAAAAATATCCCAGCGGAGGGGTCTTTCGGTCCTCATCGGCACTAGGCTGGATAAATGCGCCGGTTATCTCCAAGACCCCGAATGATGTCTTGACAAAAAAATGGCACGCGTGGCCTTTGCCGAAAATGTTACCGAACTCCGACGGCGGAACAGGAAAATCACCGGCCGACTTGATCTCCACCCCGTCTCCCGCGGCATACACCGGCGCGCGATCACGGTCGAATACCCAGACAGTGTGATACCCGATGGTCTTTGTGAGGCTGGACTGGATGTTCTCCAGGAACCACGCCCGGTTGTGCGTGCGAGTCGCCTCAACCAGCTCGTCCCAATACGTGGTCTCCATGACATACGCCTCGAGCCGCTTATTCTCGAGCACGATCATCTGGGAAAAGATGCCGGCGGTCTTTTCCTGTTGTTCCAGGAACAAAGCGCGCAATTCCCGCAACGCCATCTGGCGCTGTAAAAAGATCACCAGGGCGAAACCGGCAATGATCACTACAGCCAGGGAAACCAACTTCTGACGTGCGCTCATGCCATCCTCCCGTCTCTCAACTTCCATTTCGCACCGGATACACCTGTCAGGTGTAACCGTCGTCTTATTCTTTCAGCCAGCGCGCGCGCATTTCTTTATCGATCCGCAGGCGTTTTTCGTAGGTCAACTCGGGCTTCGACGCCGCGGAATCGGGACTTACCGGTATATCACGCTCGGCAAGAAAATCCGCCACCCGTTCCACCCGTGCCCGATGGATACGGGCGAAATCGATCAATTCGCGGTCATCGCTGACCACCACAACGTTGGCGTGCTCGGAATTTTCCACGAAATGCTTGATCCGGTCGTCGGCGGTAGCGCTCCCGGAAAACACGGCCCGGAACCTGCCGTCGTCGTACTCAAAGCCCGACGGATAACCGTCAAACACGAAGAGCGCGGTATTCTTGGCGCTCCCGCAGAATCCGCGGTCGCGCACAAACGCGATCAAACCGTATTTGGGATCGTTGGCCCTGCCGGAAGGCCGGTAGGCCTCATGGCGCATGATGTTATACCCGTCGAGGATGTAGCGTAAAGACATAGATCAACCCTCCGATAAGGGCGAAGACCAGCAGATACGCGAAGCCGATGAGCGACATGGCGAACGCGGCATTACGCGCGACCCCTACCTTGGCGAAAAAGAAAACGGTCAGGACGTCCCGGAGGCCAAGCCCCCCGGTCGTGATGGGAAGCACTGATACGGCGGAAATGATCGGAAGGAACACCAGGAAATAGATCAGGCTGACCTTGATCCCCAGCGCGGCCGCGATCATGTAGGAAGCGACGGGGCACACGATCTGGATGATCACGGAAACAAAAAGCGACTTCGCGAGAAGCCTCCGCTGACTGCGAAAAAAATACACCTCTTCATGGACCCTTTGCAACGCCTTGCGGATCCTGCCGGCGCTGGAAGACTTGAGCATCCCGTTGAATGTATTAAATATCCCGTCGTTAAAAAGCACCACGCAGATCAGGATGAGGCCGGCGGTGAGGCCGAGCACCGCAAGGACAACTCCTTTATCGTCGATAAGACGGCCGCCGTACATGATGCCGGCGAGCGCGACGATCACCATGCCCGCGTACCCGTTGATCCGGTCCATGATGACGGTAGCGGCGACCTCATGGCCTTTCTGCGTGCGCTGGGCCAGGTCGAACGTGCGCACAAAATCGCCCCCGACGGTCGACGGCAGGAATAAATTGAAGAAAATACCTCCGCAAAACGCGGAAAGCAGTTTCCGGTGCGAAGGATAAACCCCCACGCCGTTCAACAGCATCTTCCACCGGTAATAACACAGCACGTACGTGCTCAGGGTGACAACGACGGCGCCAGAGAGGAACCACGGATCGGCGCCGCGGATAAGCGGAAGGATATGGGCCCCATCCATCTTGGAAAGAAGGAATAACAACAAGGCCGCGCTCACGCCGAATCTCAGGAGGATCGAACCGACTTTTTTGATTCTTTCCATTTTGTCCCCGTATATTAACGGGTATATTCCCTGCCGGTCAGGCGCCGATACGACTCCAGATATTTTTCCGAGGTCTTACGGATGATCTCCGGCGGCAGAGCCGGGCCGGGCGGGGTTTTGTCCCAGTCAAGCCCTTCCAAATAATCCCGGACGAACTGTTTGTCGAAACTCGGCTGGGATACACCCGCGCGGTACTGATCCTTCGGCCAGAAACGGGACGAATCGGGGGTGAGCACTTCATCGATGAGGATCAGCGCGCCGTCACACATGCCGAACTCGAATTTAGTATCGGCGATGATGATGCCTTTGGTCTCGGCGTAATCGCGCGCTTTCTTGTAAATACGGATGGTATAGTCTTTAAGCATGCACGAGAGGTCGGCTCCCACCTGGCGTTCGATATACTCGAAAGAAACATTCTCGTCATGGCCCTCTTCCGCCTTTGTCGAAGGGGTGAAGATCACCTCCGGCAATCTCGCCGATTCGACAAGACCGGCGGGCAGTTTGACGCCGCTTACCGACCCTTTCGCTTTGTATTCTTTCAGGCCGGAACCGGTCAGGTACCCGCGCACCACACATTCCACGGGGAGCGGCCGGGTCTTTTTCACCAGCATCGACCTCCCCGCAAGAAGGTGGGCGTATTTGCGCGCCGGAGCCGGATACGCGGCGGGATCGGCGGTGATGAGATGATTGGGGATGATATCCTTGAGCAGTTCAAACCAGAACAGCGACATCGCGGTAAGAATCTCTCCCTTGTAGGGGATACCGTCCGGCAGAACCACGTCGAAACAGGAAATCCGGTCGGTCGCGATGAACAAAAGGCTGTCGCCAAGGTCATACACGTCGCGCACTTTGCCGCGGCGAAAAAGCTTCAGCTCAGGAAAATCGGTGGTCAGCAGGACGTCTTTCTTCTCAGCCATCGGCGTCCTCCTCACCCTTAAGCCGTTCCGCGAGGGAAGACAGTTCGTCCCAGAGTTCCCGCGGCAATTCCTTCTTGAACTGTTTGAAGAACAGGGAAACGCCCTCGCTTTCCCGGGACCACTGCGCCGGATCGATCGCGAAAAGTTTCTCCATATTCCCGGCAGGCAACTGCAGGCCGGTCATATCGAGATCGCCCGGCTTCGGCACGTAACCGATCGGGGTCTTGACCGCCTCCACTTTGTCGTTACACCGGTCAAGGATCCATTCGATCACCCGCAGGTTCTCGCGGTACCCGGGCCAGAGGAACTTGCCGTTCTCGTCGGTCCTGAACCAGTTGACGTTGAATATCTTCGGCGCCTTTTTCATGCGCTTGCCCATCTCCAGCCAATGCGCGAAATACCGCGCCATATTATACCCGCAGAACGGAAGCATTGCCATCGGGTCGCGGCGGACTTCGCCCTGCTTCCCGTACTGCGCGGCGGTGCGCTCCGATGCCATGGTCGCGCCGACAAAAACGCCGTGCTGCCAGTCAAATGCCTCATAGACCAGCGGCGCCAGGAGCGCCCTTCGGCCGCCGAATACGATCGCGGAGATCGGCACACCGTGATGCTGGTCCAGGCGGAACGACGCGGACGGACATTGGCTGATCGGAGTGGTGAAACGGCTGTTGGGATGGGCCCCCAGGATCTTGGCGCCCTTCTCATCGGTAAGCCCCGGCCTCCACTGCCTTCCCTGCCAGTCGATCCCGCGCGGCGGGACTTCCCCGTCGGCGCCTTCCCACCATACGGTACCATCCGGCTTCAGCAGGACATTGGTATAAATCGTGTTCTTCTTGATCGTTTCGACCATCGTGGGATTGGTCTGGGAATTCGTCCCGGGCGCCACGCCGAAAAACCCGGTCTCCGGATTGATCGCCCAGAGCGAACCGTCGGTATCGATGCGCATCCACGAAATATCGTCCCCCACCGTCCAGATGCGGTATCCCTTTTTCTTCAAACCTTCCGGCGGAAGGAGCATCGCCAGGTTGGTCTTGCCGCAGGCGCTGGGGAACGCGGCGGCGATATACTTGATCTGCCCGTCGGGATTCTCGATCCCCATGATGAGCATATGCTCGGCCAGCCACTTCTCCTTTTTTCCCATGAAACTCGCCAACCGCAAGGCCAGGCATTTCTTGCCCAGAAGGACATTGCCGCCGTAACCGCTCCCGACGCTCCAGATGGTATTATCCTCCGGGAAATGCAGGATGAGACGGCGGTTAATGTCGACATCCGCCAGCGAATGCAGGCACCGCGTGAAATTATCCTCTTTCTCGATCTGGCGCAGGACCGCTTCGCCGACCCGTGTCATGATCATCATATTGAGGACGACATACCGCGAATCGGTAAGTTCGATGCCCATTTTGCTGAAACGCGATCCCACCGGCCCCATCGAAAAAGGGATGACATACATCGTCCGGCCCTTCATCGCGCCTTTGAATATCTCCCGGGCGCGCGCGTACCCCTTCGCGGGGGATATCCAGTTGTTGTTCGGGCCCGCGTCGGATTTTTTACGCGTGCAGATATAGGTGAGATGCTCCGTCCGGGCGACGTCGTTGGGATTGGTGCGGTGGAGGAAACACCCCGGCAGTTTCTCCCCGTTAAGCGGAATAAGCTCGCCGGCGGCCACCGATTCCTTCTCCAACCGTTCCTTCTGTTCCGCCGAGCCGTCGATCCAGACGATCTCGTCCGGTTCGCACATGCGCGCCATCTTAGTAACCCAATCTTTCACTTTTTTGCTGTGCGTCTGCATTTTCGCCATGGTCCCCTACTTATTAAGAAGATACGTGTGGATGGAATGACAGGCGGCGGCGCCTTCCCCGCACCCGCTGACAACCTGGTAAAGGCTTTTCTTCCGGCAATCGCCGCAGGCGAACACGCCGTGCAACGAACTTTTCATCGCGTTATCGGTGACGATAAACCCGTTCTCGTCGGTCTCCAGTTCTTTACGGATGAACTCCGTGTTCGGGCTGATGCCGATGAAGATGAATATCCCCTGGCAGGGAAAATCGTATTCCCGGCAATTCTTCAGGTCCCGGACCTTGACCGCCTCGACCCGGTTCTCGCCTTTCACTTCTTCGACGGTGGAATCCAGGATGAAATTTATCTTCGGGTTGGCTTTCGCCTTATCGACGAGTATCCGCGCGGCGCGGAATTCCTGGCGGCGGTGTATCAGCGTCACCTTCGCGGCGTAGCTGGTTAGGTAGATCGCTTCTTCCATCGCCTTGTCGCCGCCGCCGACCACCACGACCTCTTTGTTCCGGAACAACGGGGCGTCGCAGGTACCGCAATACGAGGTACCGCGCCCGATAAGACGCTCTTCGCCGGGCACGCCCAGTTTCTTCCATCTCGCGCCGGTAGCGATGATCAGCGTTTTTGCCTTGAGCGCCTCGTCCCGGGTAAAAACGGTATAGGAATGATGGTTCGGGCCGCGTTCGACCGCAATACGCGTCACATCCGCCTCGCGAATGGGAACGCCGACCTCATCGACCTGTGTGCGGAACGCGGCGATGAGCCGGTCGGTGGCGATGCCTCCGGGAAACCCGGGGTAATTCTCGATCGTGGGCGACAGGAGTATCTGCCCTCCGACCACGAACTTCTCCATGAGCACCGCGTCAAGCTTATATCGGCCCGCGTACAGCGCCGCGGTCAACCCCGCGGGGCCGGCTCCGATGATGATAACGTCATGCATGCGCTTCTCTCTTTCGCCGCGTTAGAGTTTCCCGGTCTTGTATTCCATGATCCGGGCCTCGATCTCGATCTTCTTGAAGAGGGGCACGTAATCGCAGATGAGTTTCCCGTGCAGGTGGTCGATCTCATGCTGGAACACGGTCGCGAGAAGCTCTTTCGCCTCGATCTTACGGAGCTTGCCGTCCTCGTCCATCCCCTCGACCACCACCCGGGCCGCGCGTTTGACCTTCACGTATACGCCCGGCACGCTCAGGCACCCTTCCTCCATCACCTGTTCGCCCTCTTTTTCGGTGATCCGGGGATTCACCAGCTTAAACAGCCCGCCGCCGATGTCCACTATGATCAGGCACTCATTGATGCCGATCTGAGGAGCGGCCAACCCGATACCGCGGACACCGCGCATCAGGCGCACCATCTCGTCGAAGACCTTGCGGTGGCGCTCGGTCACGGACTCGACCTTGCGGGCCTTCTTGCGCAATACCGGATCGCCTAAAAGTTTAATGTTTAATTCTGTTTTTCTCATCGACTTTGATCACGCGCGCGCGCGCCGCGGGCGCCTCCGTGTCCTCGACCATCGCGTAGGAAACAATAACCACCTCATCGCCCGGGCATCCGGCGCGGGCGGCGGGGCCGTTAAGGCACACGACCCCCGACCCATTCTTGCCTTCGATCGCGTACGTCTCGATGCGCACGCCGTTATTGACATTGAGCACTTCGACCTTCTCCCCCGGGAGGATATCGGCGGCCTTAAGCAGGACGCTGTCGATGGTGATCGAACCCTCGTAATACAGATTGGCCTCGGTCACCGTGGCCCGGTGGATCTTCGATTTGAGCATGGTCCTCAACATAAGAATACCTCGTTTTTAGGGACCTTTTCAGGACCCGCATCTGAAACCGGTCTCCTCTTCAGATGCGGGTCCTGAAGAGGGTTATGAGACTATTACCACCTGACAGGTGTATCCGAAAATTCCTATTTACGCGGCGCGGATCGCGGTCACCGCGACGCAGTCGGCGACGTCATCCGCGGAACAGCCGCGGGAGAGATCACTGCACGGCTTCTTGAGCCCCATCAGAAGCGGCCCCAGAGCCCGTGCCTTCGCCAGGCGCTCGACGATCTTATACGCGATATTACCCGCTTCCAGGTTCGGGAAGATAAGGACGTTCGCCGTACCGTGGATCGGGCTTTCGGGATACTTGATATTGGCGACCGAGGGGACGATCGCGGCGTCCACCTGCATCTCCCCGTCATAGTGCAATCCGGGAGGCGCGATCTTCGCCAGTTCTTTTACCGCCTCCTGGACTTTGTCGATCATTTTTCCCTCGGCCGAGCCGTGGGTCGAATAGCTCAGGAACGCGATGCGCGATTCCGTGCCCATGACCTTGGCCGCAAGCTCCGCCGCCGCGATCGCGATACAGGAAAGCTGGCGCGGGTTGGGATCGGGGATAACGCCGCAGTCGGCGAAAACGAATGTCCCCTCATCGCCGTACACCGAATCCGGGACGATCATGATGAAACAGCTCGACGCGATGGAAAGGCGGGGATCGATGCCGACGCAGTGGATCGCCGAACGCGCCACGTCCGCGGTGGTGTGCGAAGCGCCCGCGACGTAGCCGTCGATCTTTCCCTCGCGGCACAGCATCGCCGCGTACCAGAGCGGGTCCTCGAAAAGTTTTTTGACCGATTCCAGGTCGGCGCCCTTCGCCTTGCGCAGTTCATAGAACTCGCCGATGTACCGGTCTTTCTCCGTCTTGTCCATCAGGTCGGGGGTCAGGAAAAGCACTTTGGCGATCTTCTCCGACTCGATGATCTTCACCGCGTCGATGACGCGTTTGTCGGTATATTCGGGGAGGGCAATCACTTTCTGGTTCTTACGGGCCTTTTCGCGTATGAAACGTATCCTGTCCATCTCACATCCCTTTCAGTATTAAGTCGAGGTCAACGTAGTCTTTTATCATTTGCACAGCGGTATCGATCTTTGCCCGGTTCTCCGGGCGAATCTTGACGGTAAGGTCATGGATCTGCGCCGCGACCAGATACGTGTCCGCCTCGGCGAGGAGGACCGGTATCTGCGCTTTGCTCAGCAGTTCCATGACCGGAAGGTCAGGCTGGATCCCGCCCGAGAGGATCACCCCGGAAACCCTGGGGCGCGCCTTATCGTCATCCCGGTAAACGCCCAGCGCCGCCCTGATCATCTCCTCGGCGTCGCCGGGAGTGATGAGCAGGCTGTCGTCGACGATATACTTGAGCGCGTTCGCCGGCCTCATCGCGCCGACAATGACGCGGGAAACCGAACTGGCCAGCCGCTCGCTCCCGCACAGGAGCCGGAAATTCGTTTCTTCGACGATCTGGCGCAGAGACGGGTACGAAAGCACCGGGTTGAACGGGATAACGCCCAGGACCTTGATGCCTTTGCGCTCGAGCCCCTTGCGCACCAGGGCGTTTATCTTGTCGAACTTGTCGGGGAGGACCTTATTGATGATGACGCCGATGACTTTGACGCCTTCTTTATCGAACAACGCCTTGTTCAGGACGATCTCGTCGATCGGCCTGCCCACCCCGCCCGATGAGACGATGATGGCGCTGGAACCGGTCATCTTCGCCACTGAGGCGTTGGAATGGTCGAACACGGAACCGACGCCCGCGTGGCCCGTCCCCTCGATGACCACCATGTCGCGCCCTTTGCAGACCCGGCGGAACGCGTCCTTGATCTGCCGGCTGATGACCTCTTTCTGCGGACGGGCGATATACCGCTCGGTGAAGCCCTTCTCGACCGCGATCGGGCTCATGTCCTTGAGCGCGTCCTTCATCCCGCATACTTCTTCGATGAGGATCGAATCCTCGTCGATCTTATTCCCCTCTTCCTCAAGGTACCGCTGTCCGATAGGCTTGATGAAACCGACCTTCTTGAACGCCTTCTGGAAATTGCAGACCAGGCCCAGGCTGACCGTCGTCTTACCGTCGTTCTGCTTGGTCGCGGCGATGAAGATCTTTTTCATGGAGGGGGGATATGATCACGGGGACGCCCTTAAAGCGTCTCGTCGATCTTCCTCTTAAGCTCCGCCTTGCCGAGGGCGCCGACCACCTGGCCCATGATCTTGCCGCCCTTGAAAAAGACGATCGTCGGGATCGACATGATCCCGTAGCGGCCGGCAGTCTGCGGGCTTTCATCGACATTGAGTTTGCCGACTTTGACCTTGCCCGCGTATTCGTTGGAAAGCTCCTCCACGATGGGGCCGACCATCCGGCAGGGGCCGCACCAGGGGGCCCAAAAATCGACTACCACCGGCTGGGTTGACGAGAGGACTTCCGCGGAGAAATTCGTGTCGTTAAAATGCGCTAACGCCATACCGCACCTCTTTCTGAAATTGATTTCCGGAATTTGGAAACAGGTTTATAGTATCAAAAATGCCCCCCCTTTGCAAGGTCTTTTTGGGGCGCCGGAAGGCGATTCGCGCCAAGTAAAAGGGAAAAATACCCGTCCGTCAAGCCGTCGAGCGACGCGGTAAGTTCCGCGATCCGCAGGCCTTTTTCCGCGCGCTTTTTACCGTCCTCAAGAGAGAGCTCTTCCATCTCCATCGCCAATTTGACGCGCTCGAAATACAACCGGGTCACCTCGTCGAGTATCTGGCCGCGCAGTTCCGTGTTCATTTTGGAACGGGCGTCGATGCCCGTCTGGTCCGACGACCAGACCAGATCGCCGAGCTCCCAGGTCAATCCGGCGTTCCAGCCGACGGCGGCCTTGCCTTTGCGCAGGCAATCGTCGCTTTCTTTGGTGGTCGAACCTGATTCCCAGTGCCAAAGGTCACCGACTTCCCGGGCCACGCCGATATTGACGTGCGGCAACCAGGCCTTTTTCGCCGCCTTCCGCCGCCAAACGGAGATCTTTTCCGCGGTGGCATCGGCGTATTCCACCGCCGCCCGCTGAAGGACGCGGATATCCGGCTGTCCTTCCAGATATCTCGAGAGGCGAGTACCGGACACTGCCTCCGTTCCTCCGTCCAACCGGCGTTTATCGGCCCAAAACACCCCGCTATCCCCGGCGCAAAAAACCCGTTCCGCGTTCCCGGCGAAACCGGCTACTTTAGCGCCGGCAAGCCCGTCGGAAAAATCTTCCCAGCCGGATCCCGTAGAGCGGTAAACGCCGCCCGCGGGAGCGGAAACCAGCGCGCGGTCCCCCTCCCCCCATACCGCGGTGAACCCTTCCGCGGCGCCCGCGCTGGTACCGGCAAACGGCCGCCAGGTATCCCCCCGGTCATCGCTTTTCAGTAATCTGCCGCCGCTCGCCGCGAACACCGCGCCGCCCTCATCCGCGGCGATCGCGCCCAACGGCCGCGCGGACAGTTCACCTGTTTCGCCGGACACCCCATCGTCTTCAGGAAAAACAACGATGGCGCGCGCTTTTTCCCACCGGCCTCCCGGTATCTTTTTACGATACATCCCCGTTGACGTAAGCGCGAAAAGCGTTGACGCGCGCGCTGAGAACGCCAGCGCCCGCGCCGGCGGGACCCCCGGTTCCTTGCGCCACGACCGCGCGTCCCGGCTGACGAAGATCCCGGTGCCTACCGCGGCATAGACGCCATCCGTCGCCGCTACGACGAAAAAACACCCGGTGCCGGCCGGTTTGAACACCCGCTTCCAATTCTTTCCCGGCGCGAGATAATACACCCCCGCCCCGGTAGCCGCGTACGCACTGCCGGCCGCGTCAAAACCAAAGGCGTTGATCCGGCTCTCGCCGTCGGCGCATCGCGCCGTCTGCCAGGTAACGCCCCCGTCATCGCTCGCCGCCACTTTGCCGGAACTGGTGCCCGCGTAGATCGCGCCGCCGGGCGCCACACCGACGCAGGTAAATCCCTGACGGCCCGTGACGAGCCGTTCCCATTCCGCCGCGCGCGCGGGACGCGCGCACGCCGTCACGACAAGTAAAACAACCAGTACCTTCCACATCGACTGCCTCCTTTGTTGTGGGCCTCACAACAATAGACAGCCGGGAACGAAAAATCTAACGGGAATATTTTTAAAAAGCGGGGACGCCCCATAAAGGGACACCCTATAAAAGAAAACACCTCCGAGGTGTCATACTACACACCTCGGAGGTGTCCCACAATTCATTAGAAAAATTAGGGACAGATACTATTTATTGCGATTTCGAAGAAACCGCAATAAATAGTATCTGTCCCTAATTTTTAATTCAGCGTCACGGTCTTGGCGATCTCGTGCATATCCTGCGATACTTCGCCGTCATGACGGATAAAACAGATGCCCAGGCGGTGGCCGTTCTCCATCTTGATATTCGAACGGACATGGCCTTTTATCTCGTAGGGGCGGTAAAAAACCGCGGAACCGCTGTTCTTGTCGATCTTGAAAAGGGAGAATTTCAGATGAAGCACGCTGGTGGCGGGGATATTATTCTCGGTGACGAGCGACATGCCGCCCGCGCTGATATCCACCATATCCGCCTCGATCTCACGGTCCCCGAATTTAACGCGCAGGTCAACCGGCCTGACTACCCGGTACAGGACACACAGGTTCATCGAGAGCCTCTGGAACCTTCGCCTGTCGCTATACGGGGTATTATTATACATAGTCTCCTCGTCAGCTGTAGTAGCGGGATTTAAGATGTAGTGTGCGGAGTACGATCGGGATAGGTTTGATATCTTCTTTGACGATGCGGATGCCCATCTGGCAGGTGCCGGTGCCGGGAACGGACCAGACGACGGTGCCGTCGGTATGGACCGCCTCGCCGTCCGGCAGGTACAGCCAGATATCGAGGTTCGTCCCCACCGGCAGGCCGTGGTCGGATACACAGCCGATGCCGCGCGCGCTGATATCCCGCGTGGTGGCCGCGATCTCCCCGAGCACGTTAAGGTCGAAATTCTTCAACTTCAGCCGCACGTCAAACCGGGGGTATCTCCGGCGGTCAGCCCCGTTATCCATGTGATCCCTCCATAAAAAAACCACGGTCAGATGAGTTCACCCCCGTGGCGTGGAAGATCGATCTCAGATTAACTTTCACGAGTAACTATACCCTGAGTTCCCCTCCGTTTCAAGGACCGCGCGGCTTTTTTTTGAAAGCGCTTTCAATCCGCCGGTCAGCCGTCCAATCCCTCAAATTCCCGTCGGACCAACTCCACATCCGGAGTACCCATCCCGCGATAGATCTCCTGCGCCTGCCGGAAATATTCGCGCGCCCGGTTGCGCGCCCCCCGTTTTTTCTCCAACAGCCCCAGATTGAAACTTGCCGCGGCGATCCCCGGGCGATCATTGATCAGGCGCGCCGTTTCCAGCGATTTGCGGAAATACCCTCCCGCCTCGTCATCCCGCTCCATCTCGGCATAAAGCTCGCCGATCATACAGTAATCGTCCGTGAGGGACGGCAGATTCCCCACGGATGTATCTATTTGTAATCCCTTAAGATACGATGCCAATGCCTTCGGATACTGCTTCTCCTGAAGGTATATCTCGCCCAGATTGAAATAGTAGTCCGACTCCTCATGCGTGAGCTTCATCCGCGCGAACTGCGCCAGGCTTTTACGGTAAAATTCCCGCGCGGTGTCCTTTTCCCCTTTGTCCATGAATACGACGCCCATATCGAAATAATCGCAGGCGATGTTATACCGGTGCGCGGGATCACCGCGGCGTTCGAAATCGATATCCAGGCATTTCGTCAGCAATTCGAGCGCGGTATTATCGTCGCCCCGATCCATATGCCAGACTGCCAGTTTACGCAGGGCGGTGGACTCGGTAAGCCGGTCGTTGAGTTTGCGGCTTTCCGCCAGCGCGCGCTCGTAAAACTCGCGCGCCTTCGCGTATTCCCCGTTTTCCTGATACAACCAGCCGATCTTGACCGAGGTATTCGCCGCCCGCGCGGGCTGTGACGCGCCGTAATAGAGGATATACTCGAAACACTCTTTGATCGCCGCCTCATTTCGCCCCATCCGCGTCAACGCGTCAACGCGCAGGAGACGGGCCGCTTCCCCCTGCCGGCCGGATTTGATGAGCGCCTCACAGCGCGCCGCGGCTTCCCCATTGCGCCCCGTTTTCATCAACCGGCGGCACTCCATCAGGGAAAAGGCCCCGGAAGATGACAACGCCGCGAAGACAACCGATCCCATGAGGAAGATCGCCGCCAGGCACACCAGCGCGGCGACGCGGAATTTCCTCCCGCTCGCCCGTTTTTCCGGACCGGCCGGCGCGGCAAAAGACGGCGCGGGAAGCGCGTAGTCCGGGTCGCCGTAAAGGACGTATCCCGCCCACGCCGCCCCCTCAGGTGACGCCGAAAGCAGGGCGCACCGCGCCCCGCGCGCGGAATCGCCGATGGACCGGCCGGAGAACAGCGCGGAATAAAACGCCTGAGCGAAAATAAGCGCTGAACGGTCTTCGACCGGATACGCGGAACCCAGATAATGGCGCACGCCCGCGAGCAAAAACGCGCTCGCCTGGCTATACGCCTGGCGCCGGCATCCGTCACCATCCGCCTCCTCCGGCGCTACCCGCGCCGAATGGCATGAATTGGAGAATATCAGCCCCGGCAGGGGCACACCGCCTCCCATCGCCCGGATATCCCGGCAGGAGAACCGCGCGTCAGCCAGGAGCCACCCTGAGCCCTCCGGATCATCCTGGTCGAATTCGCCGTGGCCGGCGAAATGCACGATATCGTAATCCCGCAGGCACTGTTTCACGAAAAAGCTATCGATGTTCTGGGATTTAAAATCGATCGTGATACGGCCGTTGCCGCCGGAGAACTGTTTCCTGATGTTCACCCCTTCCTTGTAGGCGGACGGAAGGTCTCCGGTAGGATCGGCGAGCACCAGCATCCTGAGCCTTTCCCCCGGCGGGCACGACGGCGGCGGCGCTTCAGAATGGATGGCCAACCGGCGCCCCACCCCGAACTTCAGGCAGAGGAACTCCCTGCCGTCGAACGCGAGCTCCCAGGGGCAAAACGATAATTCCTCGTCCAGCAGGAGAGAAAGCGAACACGCGGGAATTTTGAGGAGCGCGGACCTGACGGAAGGAGTAAAAAGATGTTCCCAAAGCAGGAAACCGGTCTTACGCAATCCCGCGCTGTTTTCAGCGGACGGATGGAACCGGGATTTATTCAGAAAAAACGAGGCCTCTTCGGCGAGGCGCGAAAGATACGCGTGAGAAACACGGCACTGGCTGTAATGACGGACCGTTTCGGCGATATCCGCTTTGCCGGACAGGCTCATCTTCACCTGGCCGGGAAGCCACCGCACTTCCAATATAAGGTTACCGCCGCCGGACATGGGGACTTAAGAAAGGATTACATCCGAATCTCGACGAATACCGTCGCGCGTTTTTCCCGCGGCGACGCGATCTCGATGCTATATCTGCCCGCCGTGACCTGTTCGAAGACCGCTTTGCCGGACTCCGGGGAATAAGATTCCAGTTCCCGGCCATCCCGTAAAAGGCCGATGCTCATCCCGGGAAGCGACTGTTGGGTATTCTTGTCCTTGACGGTAACGGTGATCGCGAACAGCGCGCCTTTTCTCTCCGCCTTAAGCTCGACGCGGATATCCGCGAAATCCTTGAGCACCGTCACCTCGTCACGAAACGCCTGCCCCTGGCGGGCGCGAAAGACCGCCGCGGGGACGAACTCCTGGCCCACGAGGACGTCGCCGGACGCGCTGATGATCCGCATGAACGCGTCCTTGACGGACACGACCAGCTCCATCGTGGAAATCCCCAGCCGCTGGGCAAGCAGACGGCGCGTTTTATCAAGCAATTCCGATGACGGTTCGAGCGCGGGAGGCTGGGTCACCAGATGACAGTGCGCGAGCCGGGCGCATGACGGACAGGACAGGATATGCGCTTTCATCTTTTGTTCTTCGGCGGGCGAAAGCAACCCGTCGATAAAAGAGACAAACTTCTCCTCATCGGGATGAACGGCGGAAGCGTCCTGCCGGGACCGCCATTGACGGTACACCTCGCGGATGAGCAATTCGGCTGTGTCCATAATTACACCATCACTCCCTTGCCCTTGAAGCAATCCCTGAGGCGCTCCACGATACGCGCCTTGCGCATATCCGCGGCCCCTCTGGTTATCTTCAGGTGGCCCCTGATCTCTTCCAGATTCAGCCCCTGATTGAGGTTCAACTCGATAAAATAACGGTCATCGGTCTCCAACCGGTCAATGCACTCGCCGAGCCGCCCGATATGCTCTTTTTCCGATGAGGTATCGGAAACAAGCCTGCCGTAATCGGGGATAAGCTCTTTGAGCGACAGTCCCAGATGATTTTCCTCTTCAAGCGAGACGGCGGCGCCGGTTTTCACGAGATGGTTGATCGTAAAATTAACCGTGACCTGGCGCAACCAGCTGGCAAGCGTACAGCCGTTCAAGGCGCGGTAACTGCGCAATTTCCGGGAGTCGTTGTCGATAAGGGAAAGGACAATATCCTGAAAAATGTCCTCATGTTCCGAGGGAGAAAGCTGTTTACCGGCGGTCCGGGCGGCGGAGAAAATGTAGGAGTAGATAAGGCGGGAGTATTTGACCAAGAATTCATCCCACGCCTGCCTGTCGCCATTGGCGCATCTTTGGGAAAACTCCAGATCTGTAGACATCACAAGAACTGATTGTAGTGCTGAGCCAGGGCAAAAGCAAGTATTTTTTGCCGCACACGCGGCACACCGGCGCGATTCGATTGCGGCGGGTGTCCCGAAAAAGGTGTCTGTCCCCTTTTTCCCCGGAATTACTATTTGGATAGGGTGTCCCCAAATGGAACGTCCCCGTCTTTTCTCAGCAATATAAGGACCGCGGCGTGGGGGACGACCAGGTATTTCTTCCCCTCATACTCGACGTCGATGGCGGCACTGCGCAGGAAAACGCAGTAATCCCCTTCCCTGGCCTGGAGCGGCATATAGCGCTCCATCCGGGTCGTTTGCCAGGGCTCGCTCTCCAGCGCCGCCGGGTCAGGGACCGGATACCCGGGACCGACCTTGACGATGGCCCCGGTCTGCACCTTCTCTTTCTCCTGCACTCCCTGGGGAAGATAGAGCCCGGACCGGGTCTTATCGTCATCACCGAGCGGTTCGATGAGGACGCGGTCGCCGACTACAATCAGTTCTTTTGCCATAGCATTTTTGGGACAGACACCTTTTCATGCGCGCATACGCGAAGAAAAGGTGTCTGTCCCCTTTTTATATCTGCGGAAGGTCCTTCAGCGCTTTCTTGATCTCGTTCTTCGGATAGCAATAATTCTTCAGCTCCCCGTCGAGATATTTTTCATACGAGCCCAGGTCGAGGAACCCGTGGCCGCTGAGGTTGAAGATGAGGCATTTGTTCTTCTCACGCCGCGCGATGTCGATGGTCGCTTTGATCGCGTGGGCGCTCTCGGGCGCGGGCACGATGCCCTCGGCCCGGCAGAACAGGTGCGCGGCCTTGAACACGTCGAGCTGTTGACAGCCGACCGCGCTGACCAGTTTCTTGGCGCACAGCGCGCTGACGAGCGGAGAACATCCGTGATACCGCAGGCCGCCCGCGTGGATCCCCGGCGGGACGAAATTATGGCCGAGGGTGAACATCTTGACGATCGGCGCCATGGCCGCGGTATCGCCGTAATCGTACGTGTAAACGCCCTTTGTCAGGCTGGGGCAGGCTGTCGGCTCGACCGCGACGATATGCAGTTTGTCGTTCTTCAGTTTGTCCTTGATGAACGGCAGGGTGAATCCGCCGAAATTCGATCCTCCGCCGACGCAGGCGACGAGATAATCCGGTTTCTCGCCGGCCAGGGCGATCTGTTTCCGGGCCTCGAGGCCGATAATAGTCTGATGCAGGAGCACGTGGTTAAGCACGGAGCCCAGCGCGTAGCTGGTATCCGTGCGTTTGGCCGCGTCCTCCACCGCCTCGGAGATGGCGATGCCCAGGGAGCCCTGGCAATGCGGGTCGTCCTTGAGTATCCGCCGTCCGGCGGCGGTAAGGTTCGAAGGAGAAGCGACGACCTCGGAACCGAACAGGCGCATGATCGTCTTGCGGAACGGCTTCTGCTGAAAACTCACTTTGACCATATACACGCGGCACGTGAGGCCGAACACATCGCAGGCGAAGCTGAGCGCGCACCCCCACTGGCCGGCGCCGGTCTCGGTAGTCAGGCGCGTGATCCCCGCTTTCTTGTTGTAGTACGCCTGAGGGATAGCGGTATTCGCCTTGTGGCTTCCCGACGGGGAGACGCTTTCATCCTTGTAATAGATGCGGCAGGTGGTCTTGAGCATCTGCTCGAGGCGGCGCGCGCGTTTGAGCGGCGTCGGCCTCCAGAGATGGTAGATCTTCAATACCTCGTCGGGGATATCGATCCACTGTTCATCGCTGATCTCCTGTTTGATCAGCTCCATGGGAAAAAGCGCGCGCAGGTCGTCGGGAACAAGCGGCTTTTTCGTGCCCGGATGGATCGCCCGCGGCAATTCAAACGGGAGATCGCTGACCACGTTGTACCACTGGTGCGGCATTTCTCTTTCGGGAAGAAGGATTTTAGTTTCCATAGCTCCTCTCGGTTTGAACGGGGACGCTACTGCCCGCCGGCGCGGCCGGCGGTTTCGTTAAGCGCCCTGATCTTCGCGCACACCGGGTGCGCCAGCAGTTTCTCCAGTGAAAGCGGCATCAACAGCGACCAGTTGCGGTCGACGACCGTGCCCGGGGTGTTGACGCGGTATTCGTACGGGTCTTTTTTAAGGATATAATCAAGCGACAGCCAGTCAGTGATCAAATTCAGGAAAAACACCGAACGGGACTTAAGCGTCCTGAGGGTAACCGCTTCCACCAGGGCGGGACTGCTCTTTTCCTGCATCGGGCCGGCCATGGACAGGCCGCACCACAACTTCTCTTTTTCCCGGTAGGAATTGAGATACAGATCGACAAAATCCATCAGCTCTTCCCTGCGCCTGCCGAGCTCCCGGCACAGGATATCCACCGAGGCGATCGCATCCAGCCAGCGCAATCTCCCGTGCGCGGAAAGTTTTGTGTCGAACAACCGGGCGCTCGCCGCCGCGCCGTCGATCCCCCGCTCGGCGCACTTGCGCAGGAACAGCCCCTCGTCGATAGTCCCGGCCTCATACTGCCACCACGCCGGCCAACAGGTCGTATCGTGGGTCGAAAGCATCGTCGCCGAGAGGAACCTAAACTCTTCCGGCGGCAGGAAATCATGGCGGTTATTCCAGTCTTTCGTCCACCGCTGGACATCGTTGCCGGGGATCCCCAGCTCCGCGAGGACTTTAACGCACTGCCACGGCACGACGCCCAGGTCCTCGGCGCACAGCGCCAGCCGCGAATTCTGGATGATGAAAAGCAGAATCTTGCGGCCCTGGGCCTCCCACAACGATTCATCGGCCGGATAGAACTTACCGTTGAGCCCGCAATTCTCTTTCGGCTCCGCCGAAGGGATGCGCCATATCCGGAACAGGCCGACGACATGGTCAATGCGCAAAAGATCGTAGAAATTACCGGCGTACGCGAGCTTCGCCTTGAGATAGGCGCCGTCCTCCTCGAATATCTTCTGCCAGTCGTATGTCGGCGTGCCCCAACGCTGGCCTTTGGCGCAATACATATCCGGCGGAGCTCCGGCGTCAAAATCAAGCTGGAACAATTCGGGATGCGACCAGACATCGGCGCTGTCGCGGGCGACGAGGATCGGCAGATCCCCCTTCAATAGTATCTTTTTCACCCGCGCGTACTCACGGGCGGATTTAAACTGGCGGTACAACTGCCACTGGAGCCATTTCTGGAACATGATCTCGCCGGCGTGCTCATCCGCGAACGCGATCAGCGCCGCGTGGTCGCGCCGGCGGAACTTCTCATCCCACTCCCACCAGGCACTGCCTTTATGCGCGGCTTTGAGCGCCTTAAACAGCGCGAAATCATCCAGCCAGTACCTGTTCCCCATCAGGAACGACGTGAATTCAGCGGAGACGCCCACCGGCATTTCCGCGAAGATCTCCCGCAGGATAGCGAGCTTGCGCTCTTTTATCCGGTAATCGATATGGGACCGGCCCGACAGCTTGAACTCATGCATACAGGCCACGATCTTTTTCACGGAATCAAGCGGCAACGAGGGAATAGCGCGCAGGGCGATATACGAAGGCTCGAGGGCGAATGAACTTTCCGAATCGTAGGGGCAGAACGCCGGCCCCACCTCATTCATCGGCAGGAGCTGAAGGATGGAATTGCCGGTCACAGCGCAAATATCGATCAACAGCTTAAGATCATTGAAGTCGCCGATACCACAGCTGGTTTCGGAGAAAACGGAAAAAAGCGGGACGACGAGCCCCGCGCGCGGGCCGGCGCCGATCTTCTTCCACGTCGCGGCCGACGCCGATTCCATCAGGGAATTATTCTGTTCAGCTGTCTGCATGTATCTCCTTATGAAACGGCCTCTCGGTTATATCCCCAGTAAACGCGCGGCATTCCCGAAAAAGATATCCTCTTCCAGCGCCGTAGGGAGCTTAAGCGCTTTGAGCGCGGCGATATCCTTGCCCTGATCGACAAGCGGAAAATCCGTCCCGAACATGATCCGGTCCGGACGATGGCCCGTTATCAACTCCGCGGTCTCTTTCGCGGACAGATATGTCAGAAAGTCCGATGTCTCCAGGTAGACATCCGTGCCCAGAAGATGCTTCCGGACCTCGTCCCACATCAGGTAGCCGCCGAAATGGGCGCCGATGATCGTCAGTTTGGGGAACGCGCGATGCACCCTCGCGATGCGTTCCGGCGAACCGCGCACCAGCCCACTGCCGGAAAGTTCCTTGCCGCAATGGAACAGCACCGGGAGCTTGAACGCGGCAATACACTCGTAGAGCGGGAAAAGGCGCTCCTCATCGACGAAAAAACCCTGGAATTCCGGCTGAAACTTGATCCCGTCGGCGGCCCGGCGGATCCTCTCCAGCTCGTCCGGCCAATCCGGATAATCGGGATGCAGGGCGGCGAATACCTTGACGCGCGCCTGGCGCTGTCCGAACGCCCACTCATTTATCCCGCGCACCTGCTCGGGACGGATGGCCACCGCGCACAGGACGCTGATATCGACGTTATTGGCATCCATATGGCGCACCAACGCGCTGACCGTCGGCTCGTCGACCAACTGCATCTTGAAATTCGACTCGAGATGTTCCTTCGCCCTGGCCGCGATCTTCTCGGGATAGGCGTGAGTATGGACATCGATGATCATATCAGAAACTGTATAATTCCTCGCCGAGGACCTCAAAGCCTTCTTTCTTGAGGATGGCGCTGATGCCGGACGTATCTTTGACCTCGACGCAGAACACCGCGCTCTTCTTCGGCTCGATGACGAAACCGTAGGCGTCGAGCACGTTGACGTTATGGCTGGAGAGGATATCGGCGAGTTTCAGGAAACTCCCGGGCTTATCCTTCAGAAGGATCGCCATGATCTCTTTTACCGCGCAGGCGAATCCTTTGTCGGCCAGGGCCAGGTACGCCTTGTCCGGCTTGTCGACGATAAGCTTCATCAGCCCGTACTGTCCGTGATCCTGCAGGGTCATCGTGCGGACATTGATCTTATTCTCGGAAAGCACTTCGGCGACCGAACGCAGGCGCCCGGGACGGTTATCGACGAACACATTCACTTCTTTGGCTGACATTGTCTGCCTCCAGTTTCCCCTCCCCGCGTTCCGGGTGTGCAGTGGGAGGGTTATAATTTTACGCGCAGGTCGACGACCCGCTTGGCCTTGCCCTCGAACACCGGCAGGCTTCCCGGCTCGTGCAGTTCCACGCCCGGATGGATGATGATCGCGGCGCGCAGGTCGTCCTTGATCCGCTCCCGGAGCGCGTCGATCTCGGAAAGGTTCCCGCTGAACATCTTGGAATATATCTCCACCTTCACGGTCAATTTATCCAGCGTTCCCTCTTTTTCCAGGTGGATCTGATAATTGGTGCCCACCTGCGGGATACGCATGATCACTTCCTCGATCTGCGAAGGATAAACATTGACCCCGTTGACGATCAGCATATCGTCGGTCCTGCCGGTGATGCGCGAAAGCCGGCGGTGCGTCCGCCCGCACTCACAAAGGCCTTTATGCAGGAACGCGATATCGCGGGTGCGGTACCGCAGGAGCGGGGTCGCCTCGCGGGTAAGGTTGGTGAAAACGACCTCCCCCTCTTTCCCGTCCGGCTGGACCTCGCCGGTCCGGGGATCGATGACCTCCACAAAATACGTATCTTCCCAAACGTGCATGTCGCGCTTATATTCGCACTCGAACGCGACGCCGGGGCCGTTCATCTCGCTCAACCCGTACGAATTATACGCGTCGATAGTAAACAGCTGTTCCGCCTTCTTGCGGGTATTCTCGGAATACGGCTCGGCGCCGAGATACGCCTTGCGCAAATTCAGGTCGCTGACGGCGATCCCGAACTCACTCAATTTGGAATGGATGTGCAGGAGATAACTCGGGGTGACATGCAGGATGGTACTGCGAAAATCCTTCATCAACTGCACCTGCCGCCGGGTATTGCCGCCTCCCATCGGGATAACGGTCATCCCCACCGCTTCCGCCCCGTAATGGAGCCCCAGCCCGCCGGTGAACATACCGTAGGTCATCATGTTCTGAAACACGTCGGAAGGGCCGGCGCCGGTAGCGACGATACTGCGGGCGACCAGATCGGTCCAGCGCGCCAGGTCTTTCTTCGTGTGATAGATCACGGTCGGCGTGCCGGTAGTGCCGCTGGAGGTATGCACACGCACGACATCGTCGAGAGGAACGGCAAGCAGGCCGTTAGGGTAGCATTCGCGCAAATCGTCTTTTGAGGTGAACGGTATCCGGCGGATATCCTCAAGCCGTTTGATATCGCGCGAGGAGTTGATCCCCGCTTTCTTGAGGCGCACCTGGTAAAACGGCGTGCGCAGGGCGCATTCCACCGTATTCTTCAGGCGGGCGAGCTGAAGTTTCTTTAATGCCGTCGCGCCGATCGTCTCTACCGCTTTATCCCAATACCGGGCCATTACAGCTCTCCCGCTTCTTTCCGGCTGACCACGCCGATCCCGTTCTTCTTGAGGATCCTGATCGCCGCGTCGGGTTTATCGAACCGGAAAACCATCAGTGCCGTATCCGTCAGTTTTTCGGTAAAACCGTACATATACTCGACATTAAGGCTGTTCTGGTTGATCACCTTGAGCACGCGCGCCAGCCCCCCGGGCTTATCGCCGACTTCCACCGCGACGATCTCGGTAAAATTTGAAATAAACCCTTTTTTCTTGAGGAGCGCGGCAGTAGCCTCGGGCTTATCCACCACCATGCGCAGAATGCCGAAATTATCGCTCTCGGCGACCGTCAGCGCCCGGATATTGATCTTGCCGGCGCTCAGCGCGGCGCACACATCGTACAATCTTCCTTTTTTGTTCTCAAGAAAAACCGAGACCTGGGTAAGTTTCATGGATGATCCTTTCTTCGCCGCCAGGCGAACACCGCCGTCATACCGGTCCGGCGGCGGGTGCAATTCGCGCGATATCCTCTACATCACCCGTTTATCTATGACGCGCTTGGCCTTTCCCTCACTGCGCTCGATGGTCTTAGGCTCGACCAGCCGGACCCGGGCGTTGACCCCGAGCACGGAGTCGATCTCGCGCCTGATCCGTTCCTCAAGCAGGCGCAGTTGTTTGATCTCGTCGGAAAATATCTTTTCCTCTACCTCGACGAGCACCTCGAGTTCGTCGAGCTCACCGGCCTTGCGGTCGACGATAAGCTGGTAATGCGGCTTCGTTCCCTCGATGCCCAGGAGCACGTGCTCGATCTGGGACGGGAACACATTGATGCCGCGCACGATGATCATGTCGTCCGTCCTGCCGGAGATCTTGCTGATACGGGGCGAGGTGCGGCCGCAGGCACAGCGCTCGGCGTTGAGGCTGACGATATCACGTGTGCGGTAACGCAGAAGCGGGAACGCCTGTTTCGTCAGCGTGGTGATCACCAGTTCGCCCCTCTCGCCCGGCCTGACCTCTTTTCCGGTCTTAGGATCGATCACCTCCGGATAGAACACGTCGGAAAAAAGATGCAGTCCTTTCTTATGCTTGCATTCCTGCGCCACGCCGGGGCCGATGATCTCGGACAGCCCATAAACGTCGGTGGCGAGGATATTCCAGGATTTCTCTATCTCTTTGCGCATCGCCTCGCTCCAGGGCTCGGCGCCGAACACGCCGATCTCCCAACTGCTTTTCAGCGGGTCCATGCCCAGTTCCTTGGCTTCTTCCACCATATACAGGCAATAGCTGGGCGTGCAGGCGAGGATGCGCGGCTTGAAATCGTTCAAGAGCTTGAGCTGGCGCTTCGTCTGCCCCGATGAGCACGGGATGATCGACAGCCCCATCGCCAGCGAGCCGTAATGCGAGCCAAGGCCGCCGGTGAACAGGCCGTAGCCGTAAGCGATCTGTATCTTGTCCCCCGGAACGGCGCCCGCGCAACAGAATGCCCGCGCCATCACCTCTCCCCAGAGCTGAAGGTCGTCTTTCGTGTACCCGACAACGGTGGGATTGCCGGTCGTGCCGCTGGAAACATGTATCTCGGCGATCTTATCCTGCGGCACGGAGAACAGGCCGAAGGGATAGCTGTCGCGCAGATCGTCTTTGGTGGTAAAGGGGAGTTTTTTGATATCATCCAGGTGGACGACATCCTGCGGAGTAACGCCGTGGTTATCCAGCTTATGCCGGTACCGGGCACAATTCTTGTACACGTACCGCACCACATCCCGAAGCCGCTCTTCCTGGAGGTTCTTCAGCTCCTGCGGCGCCATGCATTCGATCTTCTCATTCCAGATCATCATCCACCTCGTCCCTGTAGGAATATCGCGATGTTCTCACTGGTCCTTTTCCCCGCCAGCACATGCTCGATCGCCCTGATCCAGTCACGCTCGCCGATGAGCAGTTGCCGGGAAAGCACGCCCAACAGATAAATGTTCATATACCGGCGGTCTTTTACCACGGACGCCGCGGCATCGAGCGCGCCGGTAAGGTCCGTCCCTTCCTTCCCCAGAAGATGGCGCAGGCGCGCCGCCTCGCCTGTATGGAACGCGACGAGAAAATCCACCCCGCCCGCCGGGATCAGAGGGGAAAACACTTTTTTCCCGAAACGCAGGTGCGACTCGACCGAACCGCCGCGCTGGGCCATGCCGTGCACCTCGGATTTCTTCACGTGACAGCCGGCGTACAGCGCCGCCCAGCCGCAGATCTCGGCGGCGGAAAGCACGCCCTGTCCCCCGGTTCCGCAAAAAAGGATATTTATGGTTTTCGTCGTTTTCATACGCTCTTTCAAGACTCAGCGGGTTAATCCCCGCAATTTATCCGCTCACCTGCCGGAAAATTTCATCGCACACTCCTGCAAACCGGCGCACATCGATCGGCGAGACAATCCAACCTTACCTCTTCTTCAGCGCCCCGAACGGGCACACCGCCACGCAGAGGTTACACCCCGAACAGTTATCGGGATGCGTCTCGATGGAACCATCCTCGCCCTTAGTGATGCCGGGACAGTTCAGGCCGACGCACAGCATGCAATCCTTGCATTTTTCTTTATCGTATGCCGGCGCCGGGGCGCGGCTCCGGTCGATGAGCTTGCAGGGGGAACGGCTGATGATCACCGTAAGTTTATCTTCCGCCATGCGCTGTCTGACGAGCGCCTCGGCGGACTTGACGTCGAACGGATCGATCACGTCGACGTTATCCGCCCCGCACGCCTTACAGATATCCTCAAGGGAAAGTTTTTTCGCCGGTTGGCCTTTGACGGTCATGCCGGTGGCGGGATGCGGCTGGTTACCGGTCATCGCGGTAGTGGAATTATCGAGGATGCACAGGACGCCTTTGGTGCCGTTATAGGCGAGATTTATCAGGCCGGTGATCCCGGAATGGACAAAGGTGGAATCGCCCACCACGCCGACCGCGTTCTTCAGCGCTTTGCGCAATCCCTCAAAAACCGTGACGCCCCCGCCCATGCACAGGCAGGTATGCAGACTGGAGAGCGGCGGCAGAGCGCCGAGGGTATAACAGCCGATATCGCCGGCGACAACCGCCTTGACCTTCTTGAGCACGGAGAACATCGCGCGGTGCGGGCACCCCGGGCACATCACCGGTTTGCGCGACGTCTGCGGCTGTTCCTTTTTTTCGATCCCTTTGACGATCGCCGGGAGATATTCCGGCCGGAGCTCTCCCACCCGGTATGACGCGGGCTTGCCGGCGCATTTGATGCCGGCGGCTTTCAACTGCTCCTCCAGGAACGGCTCGAGCTCCTCGATCACAAACACCTTTTTGACCCGGGCGCAGAATTCACGCGTTTTCTTCTCCGGAAAAGGATAGCTCATCCCCAGCTTAAGCACAGAAGCGCCGGGGAACATCTCCTTGATATACTGGTAGCTGATGCCGCTGGTAACAAAACCCAGCTTCTTGTCGGCGTATTCCGCTTTGTTCAGCTTAGAACGTTCGGCGAAGACACGCAACGCGGCCATCTTCTTTTCCAGTTCGAGATGCTTGCGATAGGCATTGCCGGGGACCATCACGTATTTCGCGGCGTCGATCTTGAAATCTTTCAGAGGGATCTCCCTCCTGCTCCCCACGGCCACGTTCTCTTTGGTATGGGCCACACGGGTGGTCAGCCTGATCATAACGGGAGTATCGAACTTCTCGCTGATCTCGAACGCCGCGGCCGCGAAATCTTTCGCCTCGGAAGGGCTGGCGGGTTCCAGCAACGGGACTTTGGCCGCTTTGGCGAAGATACGGCTGTCCTGTTCGTTCTGGGAAGAATGAATACCGGGATCGTCGGCGAAGACCACGATAAATCCCGCGTTGACGCCGGTATACGCGGAGGTCATCAACGGGTCCATCGCGACATTCAACCCGACATGTTTGGAAGCATAGAGCGAACGCAGGCCGGCAATGGAAGAACCCAGCGCTACTTCAAACGCCACTTTCTCGTTAACCGACCATTGGGCGTCCACTTCCGGCAGTTTCGCCAGGTACTCCAGTACCTCACTCGCGGGGGTTCCGGGATAGGAACAGGCGACGCGCAGGCCATGTTCATAGGCGCCTTGCGCCAAGGCCTCGTCTCCTGATAAGAAAGCTACTTTGGGGGAGGGCGTTTCCATAGATAAATTATTATACTATTTAGAGTAATAAAATCAAACGAAAAAACGGGGACGTCCCATGTGGGGACACCCCATAAAAGAAAACACCTCCGAGGTGTTATCCTACACACCTCGGAGGTGTACCCCCTTCATAGGGTGTCCCCACATGGGACGTCCCCGTCTTTAGAACTTGATCTCCAGCTGGGTCCGGGTGAAGATCGCCCCGTCCGTGCCGCTGGCGTAGAAATTACCCGGATTAAAATACTCCGACTGGATAAAACCGCAGACGTTCTTGGTAAAGGCGTAATCGACCTTCGCCTGATACAGGCTCCCGCGATTCTTGCCCGAACCGAACATCGTACCCACAGGCGACATCAGCTCGTTCGCCCTCAGGAAGCTGTAATTCAACAGCAGTTTCGCTTTCTTCGTCAACTGGAACAACGCCTGGGTGCGATACATCTGCAGGTTCGTCCAGTACGAGTTGCCCGATTCGCTCTGATAGACCTGAGGAATGATCTCAGACCAGAGAGGGAACCGGCAGAACAACGGGTCCCACCCCTCGTTCTTCGTCGTATTCTTGTTATCGCCGGAAAGATAGATGTACCCGGCGCTCAAGACCGGCGTAAACGGCAGGGACTTGAAGTCCCGGTCGATGAAACCGTACCCGCCGATAGCCTGGCGGTCATTGGGGCCGTAATCGCCGGACTGGTCCGCCAACTGCGCGCGGAAGGTCCAGGGCGACATGGCATATTTGGCGAACGCGCCGACGGTATGGATCCGGCCGGTAAGCGCCTGCAACCCGGCGCCGCCGCCCCCTTCATGTTTGTAGATGTAGTACGGCTCCAGCAGAAGGTCCTTTATCGCTTTGTTCTTCAGGTCGACGATAAAACCGGCCTCGTCGCTCAGGTTCACCGCGGTCGCCGGTTCGGCTTCCTTGATGATCGCCCACTGGTCGGTATGGGGATCGTTGAGCCAGATCATGTCGAGCGTATTCTGCGGATCGACTTCCCACGACGCCTTGACGGCGTTGAAATAGAACGTACGCGAGCCGTCGCCCGGGGTACCGTCGGCGATGAGGAAGCTCTCCCCATACTGGCCGATAAGGTCCTGGCGGCCGACCCGGAACGTGACCGGCAACCCGCCCGGCTTTTTCAGGTCCATATAGAGGTTATCGATGATGATCTCGTCGGCATCGCCCTTGAGACCTTTCTTCGTATTCCCGCCGTAGTACGGATACGCCTTCCACTCGTTGGTTATCTTCGCGTAAACGCTCGCCAGGTCGTCGTAATCCGCCTGTCCCCATATGCTGGTCTTAACCCGGAAGAAATTCCGGTCTCCCGCGTCCGCCGCCTGGGAGTTCAAATCGCGGTTATTCAACCAGAACTCGTGCCTGAGCCTCTCATAAAAACCCGCTTTATACTTCATCTCGGCGAAGGCCTGCCGCGGCAGGATCGATACCGCGATCGCCAGCGCCGCCACCATAAAAATCGCCCTGCGGACCATTGCGACTCCTTTCGTTGGTGAAAATAACTCACACATGTTTAAAACACGCCTCCACATGCTCGCCCGGCAGTTTCCGTGTCGCCAGGCTGACTACCAGCGCCGTCAAAAGCGACAGCGGCAGGATCGCCACGATCGGATCTACCACCGACCACGGCAGTGTCACCAGGCACGGTTTCCCGAAAATGAACTTGCACACCCCCAGCGCCGCCGCCTCTTTCTGATGGATGAACAACAGCCAGCACGACGTACCCAGGAAACCCACCACCATGCTGGCGATAGCTCCCGTCCTGGTCATCCCTTTCCAGAAAATAGCGCCCATATAGGCCGGCAGGAACGTCGCCGCGCAGAGGCCGAAAAAGATCGCCGTCGCGACCGCGATAACGCTGTCCGGCAGTTTATAGCCGAGAAAAACCGTTACCAGAACGCCCAACAGGATGCCAAGGCGGGTGCAGGCGACGGTATATTTGAAGGGCTTTCCCTTGAAAAGCGACTTCTCGATCAGATCCCGGCCAAATCCCGTACCCATAACGTGGAACTGCGAGCTGGACGTAGACATCGCCGCGCACAGCAGGGTGAGCATGAACAGATAGACGAACCAGACCGGCATCGCGCTGTTGAGGTACGCCGGGATGATCTTGTCGATGTTCCCCCCCGCCACCGCCAGCGAGATCTTGGCGAACTGCGGGTGATTCACGAAATACACGTTGGAGAGCGCCCCGACGATAAACGCCACGCCGGTCATAAAGAAAATGAAGATGCCGCCGACCAAGACCGCGCGGTTGATCTCCTTACTGCTCTTGACGGTCATAAAGCGCACCGCCAGCTGAGGCTGGGTAAGCACGCCGATACCCACCCCCATGACAATGGTCGAAACCAGGTTCCACCAGAGCTCGGAACCGAACGCCGGCATCCGCGTCCATCCCAGATGGCCTTTGGCCGTCAACGCCGCCGGCACTTTGTCGGCGATCGCGGTCAGCGCCGCGTGCGCCCCGGTGATCCCTCCCAATTTAATATAGGTGAAACCTAACAGCACCGCCATGCCCACGAACATGATCGTCCCCTGGAGCGCGTCGGTATACATGACGCCTTTGAGCCCTCCGGCGAGCACGTACGCGGAAATGATCAGCGCGTAAATAAGCACCGCCACCCCGAAATTGATGTAGCTCGGGAACGTCGCTTCGAGAAAACGCGCCGCGCCGATCAGCACGGCCGCGGCATAGAGCGGCATGAAAACAAAGATCACCAGCCCGCCGAAACCCTGGATGAAGGTTGATTGGAAACGTTTCCCGAGGAATTCCGGGAAGGTGTGCACGTCGAGGTTATGCCCCATCTTGCGCGTGCGTTTGCCGAAAACCACGAACGCGATGAAGATGCCGACAAAAATGTTCAGGAACGTCAGCCACAGGAGCCCCATCCCGAACAACGCCGCCGCGCCGCCGAACCCCACGATCGCCGAGGTGCTGATAAACGTGGCGCCGTAGGAAAGCGACATGACGAACGGGTGCACGTTCCTGCCCGCCAGCAAGTAATCCAGAGTATTCTTGGTCTTACGGTACCCGTACCAACCCAGATACGCGATGGCGAACAGGTACACCAGCACAGTGACGGTGAGCATCAGGATATTGTTGTTCATAGCTGTTCCTCCTCCTGTTTCTCATCCTTCACCCATTTGACGTCTTCCGGGGTCACCGGCTCATCGCCTTTGTTCCAATTGACCCAGCCGTAAATGACGCACAAAATGACGCTCAGGCCGCACAAAAGATACGCGCTCCACACTCCGGGATCGGGGATGCCAAGCATACAAGCCTCCTTTGATGAGACTCAACGTCCGCGCGCGGCGGCTGAAGGGTGCGTGGCCACGCGGTTCTCCAGCCTGCCGATGCCATCTATCTCAACCGCGATCCGGTCTCCCGGCCACATCGGCCCCACTCCCGGGGGAGTGCCGGTAGAGATCACGTCTCCGGGGCATAAGGTCATGACCCGGGAGATGAACGAGACGAGATACGCGGGGGAAAAAATAAAATCCCGCGTAGTGGAATCCTGCACGACGCGGCCGTTCAGCACGGCGCGGATACGTGTGTTCACGGGATCGAAATCCGTCTCGATCCACGGGCCGAGCGGGCAAAACGTGTCGAACGATTTCGACCGGGTCCACTGCGTGTCTTTCTTCTGCAGATCGCGCGCGGTAACGTCATTGAGGCAGGCATACCCGAAGATATGCTCCGCGGCGCGCGCCGGCGAAACGTCCTTCGCGGCCTTGCCGATCACCAGGGCCAGCTCCGCCTCAAAATCAAGGCGCCCGACTCCCCGCGGATACACGATCTTCCCGCGGGGCGCCAGCAGGCTGGTAGGAGGTTTAAGGAATATCACCGGTTCAGGCGGCACCGGGATGCCCAGTTCAACCGCGTGTTTACGGTAATTGAGGCCGGCGAGGATTATTTTGGAAGGTGTTGACGGCGCCAACAGACGGGAGCCCGCGAGCGGGATCTTTGTCCGGGTGGGGGCGATACGGGGGAACGGCGGCCCGGCAAGGAAAACGATATCGTCCCCTTTGACCACTCCCCAGTGTTCTTTACTGTTATAGAGGAACCGGACGACGCGCATAAGCTCCGCGGTTAAAGCCAGCCCACCATGGCCAGCGCACAGATCGTCTTGGCATCTTTGATCTTCCCTGATTTAAAAAGGCACCGGACCTTGCGGCGGGTAAAAACGTGGACAGTCGCCACCTCGTCCGCTTCCAGGCAGGCGACGCGTTTGACAAGTCCCTGGGCCTTGAATATCCTGATCCGTTCCGTGGAATACCCGGGAACCGGAAAGATATCGCCCAGGACGGTAAAACGACGGGCGGCGTACCCGGTCTCCTCGACGATCTCGCGGCGGGCGCAGGAAAGCTCGCTTTCCTTACCGTCGCGCGTACCGGCGGGAAGCTCGAACAAAAAACCTCCCACGGCGGCACGGAACTGACGGAGCATGAGCAAGGAATCTTTTGTAAGCAAGGGGACGATGAGCGCGGCGCCCGGATGGCGGATGATCTCCAGCGAAACAGTATGGCCGTTTGGGAGACGGACCTGTTCGCGGTATAACTTGATCAGTTTACCGTTATACGCGGGGCGCTGGTCGGTAGTCATTGGAGTTGATTGTAACGCGTAACAACAGCGATTTCAACACATTATTTCAGCTTTTTAATACAGTTTCCTGAACTCGACTTTATCGAAATAATGGTGCAGGATATCCTTGAATTCTTTTCCGTGCGCGGCAAGGTTGCAGGCCCCGGCCTGGCAGAGGCCGACGCCGTGGCCCCATCCCCCGCCATAGAAAATGAACTGCTCCGGCAGTTTATCCGCGCCGTATTTGACCTCCACCATGAACAGGCTACTGCGCAGGTCGCCCAGCGTTTTGCGCACGGCGGCTTCCTTTTCAACGGTCAAAACGCCTTCGCTCCCTTTTATTTTCACCGTCACCGCGTGGCCGGAAGCGTTGCGCCGGATCACCACCACCTTGCGTATCGGCCCGATATTCTTTGTCTTCGCGACGATCTGCCCCAGTTCCTCAGCGGAATACATGCGCACCCAGCGGAAACAACTCGAATTAAGATACTCCGGCACATCGCAGAGGATGCCTTTCGGCGGTTCGCGGAGCCAGTTCTCCAGCCCGAACGGGGACAACGGAAAACTGACCCGGGCATCATCGGACACGTCCGTGATCCCTTTCAGGTAGGGGATCGGCGTGCCGTCGCCGAATATATTGTCCTGGGTATGGCCGCCGCAGGTGCTCGAGTAAATGGCATCCACCGGCTTGCCGTTGTACGTCATGATGATGCCGCAGGTCTCATCCACCGCGGCGCGCGTGGTAGCGGTCTCCCGTTCAACACCGTAATACGACTGGCAATGCACCTCGGGACAGAAATCGAACCCATCATTCTTGTGCCGGCCGAGCTTGCGCATCGCCTCGGAACGCGCGGCCACCGCCTGCGCCTTAAGCGCCTCCATCGGCCACGAGGAGAACATCTCCGACGGAACCACCGAATACAGGTACTCCTCGAGGGTCACCGTATTGACCACAGTGAAGCCGCCGAGCCCGATATCAGCGGCGCTAAGCTCGATAGTCCCGCGGAACGACCTGTCCTGAAGCCCCGACCAGAAATTCCCCTTCCCGGTCGCGAGCGCGAAAAACATCAGACAGCCTTCCGGACTGCGCGGCCGGATACGAAAACCGGAGGACGAGCGCGACCAGCCGGACTCATCGGAAACGCTCACCATTCCCTCGCCCGCTTTGATCTCGTACACGGCGCCCGGCTTCCCCTCGAACACCGTATCGCCCTTATCTTTGATCTCAAACGGCGTGGAACACTTGAAATTTATCGGTTTCTCACACCCTTGCACCAGCCCCACCCTCACCATGACCGCGCCCTCGACGGTTTTCGCCGGCACGACGAACAGACTCTTATCGCGGCGGGAAGTAACGACTTTCTCGTGCTGGCCGTCAAAGAACTGCTGGCCAAGTTTCTCGCGCGTCTGCGCCACCTTCTGCCTGGCCGCCGCGTTACGCGGCTCCAGCAGTTGCAGTTTCTCGTAGACGCGGAACGCCTCGCGGTAATTCCCCAATTGGAAAAGGACGTCTCCCCAATACCTGTAGATCTTGTTGATGCTGGAATCAAGGATGTTGACCTTCTTGAAACTTTCCTCGGATTCCTGCAGGCGGTTCTGGCGGTAATACAACTGGGCAAGCGACAGGCGGGCGACCACGTTCTTCTTGTCTATGGAAGCGGCCTTCTCAAACGCTCCCCGGGCATTCTCCTCGTCTCCCAGCGACTCATAACACAGCCCCGCCAGGACGGAAAAAGAAACATTGGCGGGATCGGCGGCACGCAACGGGGCAAGCACCTTAAGACAGCGGTCGGGTTTCCCGTTGAGATAATACAACCGGGCGAGCAGGGCGCCGATGCGCGGGTCGTCGCCTGATTTTCCCTGTTGGCGGCGCAAGACGAGGACCGCTTCGTCGTAATTTCCCAGGTCTTTGAGGATGACCGCGCAATCAAGGCTGGCGGCGAGGTCGCCGCTCTCCGCGGCGATACGATACCCCGCCACGGCTTCATCGAATTTGCCCTGGTTATACAGTTCGGCAAGCCGGGAAAGGCGGGCCGGCTGTTCAGCACAAGCGGCATGCGCGGACAAGAGTACCACGGAGATGATGAGGAGTATTCGTTTATTCATGGAAGGGCATAAAAAAACCGGGAATCCCCCACCGCGCAGGTGTACACCGCGCAGGTTGACAACCTACGCGGTGGGGGATTCCCGGGGCAAGCACTTATTTCAGGTACGCTTTGACGATCTTCTGCGCCGTCAACGGCTTGTCGTTCGGATCGGCCTTCGCGCCTTCGATCTTGCGCACGACATCCATGCCGGCAACGACCTCGCCGAAAATGGTATGATGTTTCGTCAGCCAGGGAGTCGGAACGGTGGTGATGAAGAACTGGCTCCCGTTGGTGCCGGGGCCGGCGTTGGCCATGGCCAGGAGGCCCGGGCGGTCGAACGAAACGCCGTCTTTGAACTCATCCTCGAACATCCCGCCCCAGATCGATTCCCCGCCCGCGCCGGTGCCGGTCGGATCGCCGCCCTGGATCATGAAATTCTTGATCACACGGTGGAACGTCAGCCCGTTGTAATATCCTTTGGCGATGAGCTTCTGAAAATTCTCCACCGTTTTAGGCGCGACATCGGGAAAAAGTTTGATCTCGATCGTTCCCACGTTCGTCTCCAGCACCGCGGTAGTCGGTTCCTGGGCGCCGGCCTGGCCGGCGAAACACAACACTACCGGGGTGAACACCGCGATAATGAACCGCCACATACGCTACCTCCTTGGATTGGGTTATATGAACAACCGCCTATTTCTTCGCTTTTCCCTGGCTGGCCACGGCATCCATGGCCTTTTTGACCTCTTCGGGGTCTCCCAGGTAATAATGCTTCAACGGCCGCATGTTGTCGTCGAGTTCGTATACCAGCGGCAATCCGGTGGGGATGTTCATGTGCACGATCTCCTCATCGGAAACATCGTCGAGATATTTCACCAGCGCGCGCAGGCTGTTGCCGTGCGCGGCGATAAGCACTTTCTTCCCCGCGCGGATCTGGGGCTCGATGGTATCTTTCCAGTACGGAACGAAACGGTCGACCGTGTCCTTGAGGCATTCGGTCGTGGGGATCTGGCATCTCTCGAGATCCTTGTAGCGCGGATCATGGCCGGGATACCGCGGATCGGCTTTCTCCAGTTCCGGGGGACGGATATCATAACTGCGCCTCCAGACCAGCACCTGCGCCTCGCCGTATTTGGCGGCCATCTCGGATTTATTCAACCCCTGAAGAGCCCCATAATGGCGTTCATTAAGGCGCCAGCAACGGACGACCGGTATCCACATGAGATCCATGGTATCCAGGACGCTCCACAATGTGCGGATCGCGCGCTTGAGCACCGAGGTGTACGCCAGATCGAACGTGAACCCTTTCTCCTTAAGCACCTTCCCGGCCTTGACCGCCTCTTCCCTTCCTTTATCGGAAAGGTCGACATCGGTCCACCCGGTAAACCGGTTTTCCTTGTTCCAGACACTCTCACCGTGCCTGATCAAAACCACTGTGCGGGACATATGATTCTCCTTATGTAAAGAGTAACGTAAATATGTGCTATTTTATCGCAAGGCAGGAATTATGCAAGCGGAAATGAGGCGCGCGCGGCCTTATTTCACCCTGCGCTTGACGATAAGGGGCAGGGACGCCTCGTGGCGGCCGTCAAGGGCGAGATCGATGGAATATTCGCCGAAACGGTCAAGCCGCAATCCCTGGATGGTGAAGATCAGATTGGCGGAACCGGAACGCTGTTCCGGGGGAAAATCGATGGTGATCTGGCCGCTGGCGGGCGGGATGATATGCTTGCCGTCCTGATCGACGAAATTGACGGTCACCCCGTGCTCGCCTTTCTCGATGCTGTCGAAACGCACGCGCAGGGCGATGGTGCACTGGGGATTGACCGCGGGGACGGAATCGGCGACGATGGTGTCGAACGCGCCGAGGATATTCATCTTGCCGTTAAAATCGGCGGTGGCGGCGTCGCAGAGCGAAAATATCTCCAGAAGCATGGCGTTCCTCCGTGGTGGATTATTTTTCTAACAGCGAAAGGATATCCCTGAGAGAACTGTCGGTTCCCCGCGCCTGTTCCTCTTCGATCCGCAGGATATCCGCCGCGCACAGGAACAGCTCCATCCGGCGGGCATCCCATTCCTGTTTCGCGCGGCAGGCCGCGGCCAGCTCCCGGAACCGCTGGGCCGAAGGCTCGATGCGCGCGTCAAGCATACGCCGGACCTGCCCCATCTCCCTGTCCAGGCCGGAGAGCGCCGCGGAAGAAACAGCTACCCCGGCGAAAACGCCGTCCGGTACCGTCCGGGCCGCCGCGGGGAGCGCGCGGAAATCAACGCCGCCTTTTTTCCCGCCGTCAGCCGACGGCGGCGCAGGCGGAACCTGACGCAGGCGGCCGGCGACCATCTCGGTGAATTTCACCTCCTGCATCGAGTTGAAATCACGGTCGTGTATCGCTTTGGCGTAATCCTCTTTACCGGTAAAATACACCGGCTCGTACCCGTTGCGCATCAGGAAATAATTCATCAGGAACCACGCGACGCGATGGTGGCCGTCGGCGGGATGGCGCGTCAGCTGATCGGGGCTTTCATTGAATCCGTCGAGGGAAACAAAAAACTGCACCGGAGCGACAATGCTGTAATAGATGCACTCCGCGTGGAGCGCCGCGTCGCGCGCCGGCTTCCCCGCGAACGACGTATCATTGACCAGAGGCAGGACCCCATCGCGCCTGCGCCCCTGCCTCATGCTCATCACTTTCTCTTCCTTCGCTTTCAGGGAACGCGCGCGTATTACGGACAGCTGATGATCCGGCGCCTCGCCCCGGACGAGCCGGAATATCTCAACCACCTGTTCCCAGGTCATCGGGCCATCCACAAGCACATGGTCATTGAAATACGCCACGGCATTCATGAAACTCTTGTCTTTGTTATATATCCGGGCGGGATCAAGCCTCCCCCCGTCGAATGCCGGCACCCCAAGCCGCACGCGCCCCCGGAAAAACCGCCCCGCCAGGCAATAGCGCGGATCATATACCATCGGGCCGGAAACGCCGGCGATACGGTTCCCCTCAACGATCCCGGCGATGGAATTGAATACGATGCCGCCGCCGGCATACAGGCGGATAGTCTGTCCGGATCCCGCGCGCGCCGTTTCCTGGACGGTATACTCGCCTTCCCGGAAAGAACGCTGATAGCGAAGAAAATAATCCTGGGGCGACCATGCCGTCGGCGATCCCACCCCGGAGAGGTCTCCGGTATCGATCTCCTTTTGATCGACAGCGGGCACCGGCCCGCGTTTATACCACTGCGCGAGGATAAGGGAATAATAGACCTGGCGCAGGGCGGCGTATTTACGCGAGCTGTTGACCGCGACGGTCATCCGCGGGATGATCAACTGCCGCATCAACCGCGCGGAATATTCGTTCAGGGCTTTTGCCCGTTTGTCGGCGAAAGCGTACCGGTCCGAGCCTTTGAGATGATCCTGTTCAAGTACGACCTTCAGGGTCGCTTTGTAAATATACGCGCTGGCGCCGGACTCGCGCACGATGATCTCATCGGGCACGATCCAGGGGCGGGCCAGGGCGGGAATAGTACCCGCCGCGCCGCCGTAGAGTTCCTCGGCTTTACGATACAGTTTGTCCCAGTATTCTTTCCCGGCCTTTGTCCGCGGCGAGGTATACGCGGCGGTATCTTCCTTCAACTGCACGTCCGCTTCCAGCATGATCCTGCCGATATCGGTGGACGCGAGGCGCGGATCGAGCATATCCTGGGGGGAATCGGGACGGAGGTTGACCCAGAAAGCGGAATCAGGCAGGCGCAGGCCGATGAGAAAATACCGCATCAACTCCCGGGCGTCGCGCTCCAGCTCCGCGGCGGGACGCGCGCCGCTGTCCCCTTTATCCAGCACCAGGCCGAACCCATCAGCCCGCGCGTCGTACGCGACGGAACGCAGGTGCACCGGACGGAATCCCGCCTCCGCCGGCCCCGCAAGCTGGCAAAAACCCTGTCCCGCGGCCAGTTGGAGGATCAGCGAAAGGACTACGATTCGTCTCATGCGATTACATTAGATGTAGGAGATCTTCGCTTTATTACGAGGAGGTATGCGTTTGTAGCTGTACAACGGATGGCCCACGAGCATCGCGCCGAAACAGGCGCACCGCTCATTCATCCTGACAAATTCGCGGCACGGCGCACAGGCGTTGAGCGCCATATGACAGTAGCCGGCCCAACACGCGCCCAGCCCCATCGAGGCCGCGGCGATATCCACATAGGTAAGCGCGATATCCGAAGCTCCCGGAGCCATCATATCGTCTTTCAACGCGTACGTGATCACGAGGTGCGGGGCGCCGCGGCAGATAAAATCCTGCCCCTTCTCATGCGCCCGGATAAGATTAGCCAAATTCAACGACTGGGCGATCGGCGCCCCCTGCGCGACCAGCCCTCTCATCCATTCCACTACCAGCCCGGCAAGCGCGCCGACTTTGTCTTTTCCGTCGATTATCTTCCAGCGCAACGGCTGGCGGTTCACCCCGGACGGGGCATACCGTGCGACATCCACCAGTTTTTCCAACGCTTCGCGCCCGACCGGCTGGTCTGTATACCGGCGGATCGAACGGCGCCCTTTCAACAAAAACGCCACCTGTTTTTCGGAAAGGTTCCATCCCGGCGGAAGTTCGGCGAACTGTTCGAACGGCAGATGTTCGAGCGAAAGCGCGCCGCGCGGACAAACGCTCACGCAGTGGCCGCAGGAGATACACAACTCGGCGGCGTTATCGACCGCCCGCGGGAGCCTCTCGCCTTCGGCGAAATACAGCAACCCCATCGGGCAGGCCTTCGCGCAGATACCGTCGCCGCCGCATTTTTTCTGATCTACCGTCATGAACGCCATTATTTCCTCGCCGCGTGTATCTTTTCCTGTATATACCAGGAGAAATAACCTTTGTACCGTTTCTGCAAACGGGGCAGTTTCCAATCCGCGGTGGAAACGCGGCGGCGGCAGTTCTTCGCCCCGCACGCGCAGTCGAACGCGTAATCAAAATCGGCGTCGGTCATGCAATAGTCGTAGGTGACCTCCTCGCCCGGACGGATCGCGCGCATCGCCACCATCATGATCTGCCCTTTGATCCCGGCATTGGGGTTACAGCTGTGGTTGAAGAAATCGTCGTCCTCCAGCCCGCCCTTCTTGCACGATACCAGATAAAAACCGTCCGCGATCACGGTCGCGTAATCCTCGATATCCTTGAAGGCTTTACGGGACAGCGCGTCGAACTCTTTCTGGCTGATGATATACCCGCCCCAGACGCAGATGACCTCGTCCTTCTTAAGGGGCTTGACGCAGAAAACGCCGCGGCGGTTGATGCCGGAACTCCTGACCTTCACTTTATCCGTGATATACGAATGTTTAATCATGGCTCACCGTGATCCCCTTCGCGCGCACCCCCGCGATCAATTGTGTGAACAATCCTTCATGGCGGGCAAGGTCTTCCATGAACAAGAGGCCCCGCGCGCCGACCACGCCGTCCGTCAGGAGGCGCGCCATCACCGCCGGCACCGACGCGGTGACCTTCTGCATCGAATTAAGCGCTTCATCCTTCCCACTGCGCGCCTTGATCAGCCACACGCGCTTTCCCGCGCGCGATGTCACCGTCACCCGGCCGAACGTGATGTTATCCCGCTTCACCGACTCAAGTATCGTTTTCGTCGCCATGAAATTCTCCGGTTTCAACAACCCCTGGTTTTCCATAAAACCGAAGAACTCGCGAAAACCGCGCGGCCGCACCACCCGCACCGTGAAATCGCGGGGCCGGGTCTTTTCCAGGACATTCTCGAAACCGCTGGCGCAATAATAGCTCTCCGCGTCGATCCCGAAATGGCGTTCCGGGCGGTAGCCGTCGAACGCGGGGAACGACCGTTCGCGTCCGCCGACGATCTGCCGGGACGGGATGCGGTGCTCGAGCACGATGTCCTCGAAACACCAGAGAAAAGGATAATAGCGCCCCGTGCGGGAAAGCGAACCGGCCTGTACTTCGACGCCGCGAATGTCTTTTCGCAGGAAGAATTCCCTGCCGAGGATAAAATTGACCAGGCCGGGCGAGAAACCGCATCCGGGGATAACGGTGATGCCGGCGCGATTGATCTGTTTGAGTTTTTTGAGGTATCCGGGAGGGTCGACATCGGAGATGTCGATGAGGTTCTTGGAATATTTGAGCGCCGCGTCCAGGCACCCTTCGCCGATCTCGCCCGCCAGCGCCCCGATAAGCAGGTCGTAGCGGCGAATATCGGCCCCCGGGGCCACAAGATCGGCGCGGCGGGCCCATCCGCCTTCACGCAGGAACCAGGCGCAGGCCCGCGCGATACGGCCGTCGCCCATGATCGCGACCGAAGGTTTAGTGCCCATGGATCTTTAGAGCTGCCAGAGTTTCGGCATTACCATGCTGGCCTGATGGATCTCAGGGGTATAATACCGGAGCCCTTTGGCTTTCCCTTTGAGGCGCGCTTCCAGCCGTTTGCGGATGACGGCGGGGGCAAGCTTCGCCGGATCGATCGTCTTGGAGGCGATCATAAAGCAGTATTCACAGCCGCAGGAATATGACGGCATGGCCAGACGGACACAATTGATATGGCTGAAGAATTTGCCGAGCTTTTTCGCGGTCGGTTTGACGATGAGGTCGAAATCAAGAAAAGGCCCGAGCTGGAATATCGCCATCCCGTCCTTCGTCAGGGACTCATACACCATCTTGTAGAACGGCGCGGAGAAAAGCACTTTACCGGGGCCGACGGGATCGGTAGAATCGATGACCGCCAGATCGTAATGGTTTTTCTTCCCCTTGATGAACTTGATGCCGTCCTCTATGAGGACCTTCACGCGCTTGTCGTCGAACGCGCCTTTCGAGATGAACGACAGGTGCTTCCGGCAGAGTTTGACCACTTCGCCGTCGATATCGACAAAATCTATCTCCTTCAGGGGATGTTTCGTCGACTCGCGCAGGACGCCGCCGTCCCCGCCGCCGATAACGAGCATGCGCTGGGGGTTATTCAGGCTCAATAACGGCACGTGCGACATCATCTCATGATAAATAAACTCGTCGCTCTGAGAAAGCTGGATGATGCCGTCGAGCACGAGGATCTTCCCGAACCCGGGACTCTCGAATATCTCTATATTCTGAAACTTGCTCTTTCCTTTGAATATCGGTTTGCTGATGAGGAACGAATCCCGTTTGCACCGGCGCACGCCGGGAAATGAGGTTTCCAAGAACCACTTCTTCCCTTTTATCGAGAACTCCGCGCTCATATCGTTCCTCTCTTTATGAACATGATCTTCACTTTTTTCGGTTTAAACTGCTCCTTGAGATATTCCAGAGCGCGGTACGGCATCGACTGTTTCCCGCAGGTGAATATATCCACAGCCATGTAACTGCATTCCGGCCAGGTATGGATGGCGATGTGCGATTCGGCGAGGATAACGATACCGGTGATCCCCTGCCCGGAGAATTTATGGATGGACGTCTTCAGCGGGGTGTTGCGCGCGGCAAGCGCGGCCTGCCAGAGTATCGTGCGCAGTTTCTTCGGATCCTCGACGAAGATCGGCGCCTCGAGATCGGCAAGCAAATGCACGGAATACGGTTTCTGTTTCTTCAGCGGAAATTTCTTCTCCATGACCTTCAAGGCTCCTGAAACGCGGTTGACGATATTGGTTTGTTTAGGCATGCTGACCTCAATTTGTCATCTAATTTACTACTTTTATCGTCACATTTAAAGCTTTTTTTTATTTTTTTTCGCCAGGAGGCTCATTTTCGATATGCACAAGCGTTACCGTGACGCTGGTCAGGACCGGCGCTTTGATGACCGCGAAAAGCGGGATACGCCGTTCATCCCAGCTGTAATACGCGCTCACCCTGCCTTTATCCACCCGCTGGCCCCGCAATTCGGCGAACGGCTCGACCTGAAATCCTTCCCGCTCCCCCAATTTCCCGTCGAGACGCAGGGTATTCCTGCCGCCGATAAACGCCAGCAGGCGGTAGATCCGCTCATTGTTCCATACCGCGTATTCCACCCGATCGCCCTGTTTCATCGGCAGAAGCATGAAATAATAACTGGCGCTGATGGTATCCTGCGCGTCCGGCGGAATATCGTACTCCTTGCGCGTATTCTCACGCTGGTTGAAATGGGACGCCCGGTGGTTGACCTGATCAAAATCGGTTATCCCATCCTTACGGTGGCTCCCCTCCCGGCGATGCACCTCATGGCGCAGGGTATAGAGCTTCTCGACATCCATATACGAAATGAAATGATCGTCGATCTTGTAGATCGCCGAACAGAATCCGGTAGTATGGGCCTCGGCCTCAAGCACATAGGCGTCCCTCCCGTTGATCTTCTCGATGCCTTTGACGGTCGTGGTCAACGTGCCCACGGGTATCCCCACCCAACGCATCTGGTAGGTCAGCCGTTCATACGGCGGCAGGGCGGACCGGGGGCCGGGAACGCTCACGCCGGCCTGGGCGCCGAGGGCGGCAAGGACGCTGTTCTGCGCGTCAAAAGACGAACTGCGCGACTGGCTGAAGAACGCGGAACATCCCGCGGCCGCGGACAACGCGCAGATCATGGACAAGCGGATAAAAAGTTTCATGGTCATTCGATATGCGCCGCAGGGATTCAGAACTTCGCCACGATCCCCATCAAGCGCGTGGAAAGGAAATTGCTGGCCAGGATGACGACGGAAGCGATGCACAGGTGCTCGAAGATCGCCAGGCGCGGATTGACGCCCCTCGTCCGGGCAATGGTATAACTCAGGATGGACAACAGGAACAATCCCCAGATCACCGAACAGGTCACGGCGAACGCCAGGGGCATCGCGAGCACCAGGACGATAAAGCTCAGCGAGACCAGGAGGCGCGAGAGGAAATTGGTGGCGGTGGAGAACCAGACTTCTTTACTGCTGAGGCATTCCGACTCCTGATAGATGTGGATACCCAGGGAATCGGAGATATTATCGGCGATGGCGATAATGAGGATCGCACCGACGATGCTCAGGCGGGGATGGGCGACCTTATCGAACCCGACAATGATCCCCAGATTGGTGATGATCCCGGATGTCGCGCCGAAACTGAACTTCGTCTGTTTGAGCCTGCAGGATTTTATGATCTTCTCAACCATAGCTACAATTATATGACAGAAGCCGGTAATTGTCGCTTCATTTCTTCAGCGACCGGATGAACGCCTTCGCTTCTTTCTCCAGGGCCGCATTGTTCTCCCCGTTAAGCAGGAATCCGTCGGACGGCAGGCGCTCCAGCCAGCGCAGGATCAGCGCGGTCAGCGGGATCCCCCGCGCGCGGCAGTACCGCCGCGCCGCCCGGTCGCGCCGGAAAAGGCTCACGCTGTTGACGACTTTCTGCATGCGGATCGAATCGGCCAGCTTCATCGTCGGGCTGGAAATGAACTCATACGGCGGCTGGGCGTCGAACTCCAGCCCCAACCGGCGCGCCCGGCGCCGGATCCCCGTGCCCGGCAGGACCTGCAGTTTGAACACGGAAAGCACCGGCGGATCAAGCTCGAGAGCGAAATCAAGCGAGCGCAGGAAACTCTCGGGCGTATCCCCGGGCAGGCCGAGGATCAACTGAAGTTCGACTACCAGGCGGTTCTTTTTCAATAACTCATACCCGCGGACGAACCGGGGGCGCGACAACGGCCGGCGCACGTTCGCCAGCACCCGGGCATCGGTCGACTGGAGGCCTACTTCGACGTACCGCATATTCGCGGCCTTGAGCAGGCGCGCCATCTCCGGGTCGACCAGCTCCGCCTGTATCTCGGTATGGAATGGGATACGATGACGGTTGCGGCGCGCGATAAAACGGCAGATCTCCTTGGCGCGCCGGGAATCGATATTGAACACCGGGTCCATCAGGTAAACAGTGATATCGCGCAACGCAAGCAGATACGACAGCTCTTCTTTCACCCTCTTCAAGCTGAAACTCCTCCACCCGCGGGTGCCTTTGTTGTAATAGCAGAACTCGCACCCGAACACGCACCCGCGCTGGGTCTCCAGGCATACCTCGCGATTCGCCAGCTCCACCGTGCCGTCGCGATACACGCCGGGAAGAGAATCGAGCGAAACGACCTTCGGCTCCCCGGGATTATCGACGATGCCCGCGCCGGAACGGAAGGCGATCCCCTCGATCGCCGAAAGCGCCTCCAGCCGCAGGTACGCCCTGACCACCCGCGCGAAGACGAACTCCCCTTCTCCCCTGACGATCACGTCGACCGCCGGGTTCCCCGCGAGGACCTCCCGCGCGCGGGAAGACACCTCAGGCCCGCCGAGGACGATCTTCGCGGACGGCAGGACCTGCCGGATCATCGCCGAAAGGCGCAGAACGGCCTGGATATTCCACAGATAACAGGAAAACGCGACGATGGCGGGGGATGAGCGGACGATCTCCCACAGGACATATTCCAGGGAATCATCCAGTTCGAATTCCTTGAGCTCAACCGAGACGCGCGGGCCGGCCACCGGGTCGGCGCGCAGGCATGCCCGGCAATACAGAAGCGCCAGGGGAGTATAAATGGTGTTGCGATTAAGGGCCGCGAGGACGATATTCATAGAATGTATTCTACTGTAAAGAAGGCGTTAGCGCAAGCGCCCGATGGAGCAAAAAAATACTTGCCCGGCAGGCGTAACGCGGTATAATTTATTGTCAACCAGATTACATAATCATGTTTACAATGAAGAAAATAACGCTCCTGCTCATATTCCTCCTCACCCCGGCCTCCTCCTTCGCGGTCAATTTCTACGACGGCGCGCGGGCCCCGAAAGGGATGTATTTCCTGACCTACTCCTCCTCTTATTACGCCGACACCACAACAGACGCGGACGGCGGGACCGCGAAACGGGATTACCGGTATGGAAAATTCGAGGAAACCCTGCGACTGTGCTATTATACTCCCGATCTGGTCCTCACCGCGCTCGTACCGGCCGGGAACGTCCACAGCGGCTATTACAGCCAGTCATCCGGCGGGATCGGCGACATGAAGGCCGGCGCCGGATACTTCCTCCCCTGGCGCGGGGCCGATATCCTGCCGATGATTTTCGTCAAATTCCCCACCGGCGAATATGCCTCCGATAAGACCGTCAATTACGGTTCAAACCAGTACGATATCCAGAACGTCATCTTCCTATATAAACAATGCGGCAAGGCCAGCGTCGACGCGGCGGGAAAATACTTTTTCCGCCGTGAAAACCACGCCACGGGGATATCTCCCGGCGACGAGATCCACCTCCAGGGGCTCCTGGGATGGCAATTCTCCCGGCAATTCAAAGCGGGCCTCTCGGCGAACTGGATGCGCGGCGCCTGCCAGGAAAACCACGGCGCCAGGGCTCCCGGCACCGCGCGCGAGACTTTTTCCGCCGGCATCGAAACGTATTTTCGCCTGCCCGGCGTAAGCGTTACTTTCACGTATCTGCGCGACCTGTACGCGGAAAACAGCGCGAAGGGCGACTTCTTCCAGATAAAGACCTGCGCTAAATTCTAGACTGCACCCTGATATATCCTGATTAAACAACATCCCGCCGCGCGTTATAACCTGGTATATCTAATTTCAAAAACCATTGTTTTACGATTTTTTCATGTTATAATTAAGTAGACGAATTTGTACCATACACAGGGACGTCAAACCGGGGAGATACCTATGGACCAATCGGTGATTTTTGTCCATCCCAACGCCGGAGCGCGCGCCCTCTTCCACGCGACCGCACTGGGCAAAGGCTATCACGTCCAAACACTTTCATCGTACCCGGAAGCCCTGGAGATCATCTGCGCGACCCCGCCGGAATTATTCGTCATCAGCCCTGAAGCCGCCGCGATGCCGTCAACCGGCTATCTCGTCCAGGTAAAACAAGCCGCTCCCCGCATGAAGATACTCACCCTCCCGCCCGGCACGGATATCCGCGAATCGATCGGGATATTTTTCGAACGAACGCCGGGCGCCGAGCGCATCCTTGTCGTTGACGACGAAAAAGAATGTATTGAACTGCTCCGGAGATACCTCACGAACAAAGGATATACCGTGCTCACCGCCCTGTCCGGCAAAGAAGCGGTGGCAAAGGTCGCCGCGGAACGGCCGGCGCTGGTACTGCTCGACATCCGCATGCCCGACATGGACGGCATAACCGCGCTGAAAAAAATACGCGAGATAGCCCCCGAGGCCATCGTCATCATGACGACCGCCCTCGATCAGGAGTCAGTCGTATGCGAAGCGATCAAACAGGGAGCCGCTTCCTACCTGTTGAAACCTTTTTCGCTGGAAAAGCTGGACGAGATCGTTATACGGCAGATAAAAGCGCTGAAGGTCACGGGCTCTTAAGCAGGAATTCCTCCATGGCGGGAGCCTCCGCCAGATTCCCGTAATAGAACACCACGCACGCACCGCACTGCGCGCTCTCGCAGAACGAGAACTGGCGCGTAAATCCTTCCGGCTGGCGCAGGAACTTATACGCGCCGACCGCGATATTGAGCTTCGCGCGGTCGATCACCTTCCCCGCCGCCTCACCGACGTACTTCTCGAATTCCGCCTCCTCCGTCGAATAGGACATCAGCGTGACGAAATCGACCAGCCCCGACGTAAGCCACGACGGCCAGTCCTGGAACGCCTCCTGTAACGCCCGCACATAGGGAGCGCAGGCGGTCGTGGAAACCGCGATGCCGGGGTGGAGCGCGCGGGCCTTGCGGACAAGCAGTTCCAGCAATTCCGTTACCTGCCGGCGCTTCCAGTCCTTCCACCGGGGATCTTCCTCCCGGATCGATGTCACCCCGGTATACTCCCTGAACCGCGCCATGTTGGCCTTCGTATAACCGTAAAACGGATGCCGGTCAGGGTAGCGGATATAATCATACTGTATGCCGTCGAGTCCCGGGTAACGGACCAACAATTCTCCCACGAGTTTTTCCAGTTCGGCGCGCACCCGGCCGTCACCCGGCTCAAGGAAATACTGGCTGTCGATCTTATAGTCCGCGAGCGTTTCTTTTTTCTTGCGGTCGCGGGTAAGTATCCCCGGCCCGTATTTCTTGAGCAGAGGCGCGCCGGTATTGGTACTGAGGCTCAGCAGGTTAAGCCAGCCGTGCACCGCTATCCCTTTAGCGTGGGCCTGACGGATAAGCACCGCCAGCGGGTCTTCCCCGACACTCCGCAGGCATTCGTCATACGGGGACTGGTCGGCGACTCCGGAGGGGAACCACGAACGGTTCGCGCGGTAGACCTGGATAAAGATGGTGGTAACCCCCGCCTTCACGGAAAAATCGACCAGCCGGTCGATCCGGGCGCGGCTGGACAACACCGGGGGATTCTCGATCACGGAAACGAATAAGCCGCGTTCCGGCGCGGCCCCCGCGCGCGCCGCCGGGGCCGCGAGATACCATGACGACAATAAAGCAAGAACAGCGAGATATCTGCGCATACAGGGCCTTTTTATTTCACGGTCGCGGTCTCGTTATGCTCTTTCGTCTCAGGCTCAATAACATTCTTCAAGTCCAACCAGAATTTTTTCCTCTTATCGGAATTGATTTCAGCCTGGGTCGGAAATTCCAGGAAAGGTACTTTGATACCGCCTTTCGCCAGCTCCTCCTCGAGTATCTCCGCCATAATGCCCTTTAAAACCGGATCATCGGCCTCCGGCTTATCGACGGGATTAGGCGATTCGGTCTGATACCGGTTGATCTTGTGCCGGCCCCAATTGATCCCGCAGGTAGGACTGTTCTCCAGGCCGATAAAACACGTTAACCGGTAATTGTTCTTAATGAACTCCCTGACCATCAACAACGGCGTCTTGAGCAATTCCTTGCAGTGGTCCCGGAAGAAGATACTGTCATACTGCTGGCGCCCCTGGGGATTACGCTGGAGGCCCATTGCCGTGGTTTCCGGACAGGAATACTGGATGATCCCCACCTTGCGTTCCATCAGATAATCCACCAGTTCCCGCGACAGCGGAAAATTCTGCCCCAGCATGTGCACCCGGCAGTACGGGTTGACCAGACATTGCGCGATCAGGATGATCTCTTTCTGTCGTTTGCTCATCAGCTTTTCTCCGGTCTTTGCCCCTGCCGTTTCAGATGGTTGATCCCCTTAACCACGACGAAAATGCAGAATGCCACAATGAAAAAGTCGATCGTCGTATTTATGAACTGTCCGTAATTGAGGGTGACCGCGGGCGCGTCGCCGGCCGCGGGTTTAAGGATGATCCTCAAATTCTTGAAATCGACCCCGCCGAGAAGCAGTCCGATCGGCGGCATGATCACATCGCCGACAAGAGAGGTGACAATCTTGCTGAACGAGGCGCCGATCACGATCCCCACCGCCATATCGACCGCGTCGCCCTTGACCGCGAATTCCCTGAACTCCTTTATGATGGACATACCGCCTCCTTTTATTTGCCGGATATCTCTTTCACTATGGCATCCGCGATGTTCCCGGCTAAAAGCTCATTGCCTTTGGGAGTGCAATGGCCGAAATCCCCCGCGAACATATCCTTGAAGTATTCCGCGTAACCGGACTTCCTGACCGCGTCCTTGAATACTCCTTCGTTATCCACGAAGATCACTCCCGCCGCCTGCCCCTCCAGCATCTTCTTCAATTGCCCGACACCGCGCATCGGGTACTGCACGCACACCAGGGGTATCTTCTTCCGGTCAAGGACACGTTTCAATTCGAGGTAATTATTCCGCGTGCACGGTATAAAAGCTCCCGTACGCAGTCGCGTTACCTTCGCCGCGTATTCCCGGTACCGCGCGTCATCGCCCATTTCCCCGTATATCTTCGCGAGCCCTCCGTAGAGCCTGTCGTTGCCGGGATTACGTTGCACGGCTTTCTGCAACAACGCTTCGGCTTCGGCCAGTTTTCCCTGTTGCCGGTAAAACCAGGCCAGATTCACATATCCCCTGAAATGATAGGGATTGAATTCTATGGCCTTGAGCAAAAGCTGTTCCGCTTCCGGGAATCTGCCCAACTCGCCATAGAACCGGCCCAAACCCAGGTATCCTTTCCCATCAAGATCTTTCGCTTTCTTATAGAACTCTTCCGCTTCCGCGAGTTTTCCCTGTTTTGTCATAAACCAGCCCATCAGCAGGCATGCCGTAAAGTTATCCGGATTAATCTCCAACGCCTTACGGAATGCCTGTTCCGCATCGGCTGATCGTTCCTGTTTCCTGTAAATCAGTCCCAGTCCCACATACGCCAGGTCATTCCGGGGATCGAACTCGATCGCCGCTTTGAACACCCGCTCCGCCGCGGGGAAATTCCCCTGATCCTCATAGAACCATCCTAACCCTTCGCATGCCCGGTTATTTTCCGGATTGACGGCCAGGGCTTTCTTAAACACCGCTTCCGCCTCCGTAAATCTTCCCTGGTTTTCATAAAACCGGCCCAGTTCCGCGTATACCCGGTAATTCTTAGGATTGATCTCCATGGATCTTCTGAGCGATTCCTCGGCTTCAGAAAAACGGCCCTCCTCCTCATAGATCAACGCCAGCCCGTAATACGCTTTATAATTCCCCGGATTCAACCCGATCGCCGTCCGGAATAACCGCTCCGCCTCGGGCAATCTCCCCTGTTTATCATACAGCCAGGCGAGATTGTCATAGGCCGGGTCATTCTTAGGATTGATCTCCAGGGCGTTCTTGAATACGGCCTCCGCCTCCGAAAATCGCCCCTGATTCCCATACAACCGTCCCAGGCTCACACATGCCCGGTAATTGCGGGGTTGCAGTTCCCGCGCCTTCTTGAATGCCTGTTCCGCTTTATCGAACTGCCCCCGCCCTTCAAAATAGCGCCCCAGATCCTCATACGCGGAGTCATTACGAGGATCCAGATCCAAGGCCTTCCCGAACGACCGTTCCGCCTCCGCGTGTTTCCCCTGCCGCGCATACACCCATCCTAAGCCGACATAGGCATTATTGTTTTTCGGATCGAACTCAAGCGCTTTACGGAACGTCCCCTCAGCCTCGGGCAATCTCCGCTGGTCTTCGTAGATCCTGCCGAGATTAACATACGCCCGGCAACTCCCCGGGATATGCTCGAGAAACCGTTTAAACGTCTCTTCGGCCTCGCGATACCTGCCCCTGCCCCGGTAAAACAACCCCAAGGCCTCGCAGGCCGGATAATTTTTAGGATCAGACTCCAGGGCCTTCCGCAATGATTCCTCAGGGCCGGGGCCTTTCTGCCGCCGTTGCAAAGACGGCGCGGCGGCCGGCCCCCGCGGGCCCGAAAGTCCCGCGGCCTTTGCCGCGAAGTGCGCTTTAATGAGCCGCGCGAGCGTGTATACCTTCAGCGACCGCAAAGGACAGGAACTTACGGAACGGGTATTCCCCGCGTACGGCACGAAATTCCCGTTGTCATTGATCCCCATCATCACCACCACAAAGTCGGGCGTATACTCATCAAGATTCTTATTCAGCTGGGAAAGGATACCGGTCGTGGTGATCGACGCGATGCCTTTATCGATCACGCTGAATCGCGCCCCTCCCCCGCGCCGGTTCAGCGCTATTTCCAAATACGGGGGGTACTGCCCCTGGGTCGTAGACTCTCCCAGGCACAGGACGCGATACGAACTTTTGCGGCGCAGGGCCTGGCGGTTGCGGTAATCCTGCACAGAAAGCGCCGCACCGCCGCCAACGCGCAAACCGATCTCGAGGATGGCGAGGAACAACGCGAACCCCAGCAGGATCAGCCCGATCTTTTGCGGCGTGGATATGGCGGTCTTTTTCATGGTTTTCCCGGGATTGAGAAGGTTAATGATTTTTCGATGATCATCCGTATCACAGAATCGCCGGTAGCGATAGTGATCAGTACACCGGCAAACATCCAGACGCCCAGATAGAACGACTTGTACACCATCAGGGTATCCTCGCTCTTGAAAAGTTCTTTGATGCTCCGTATCTGGCCGACATTCAATCCGTAATTCCGTGTCTTATTATACTCGTTATCGCCGTCTTTCGCATCGATCAAATTCATGATCTTGTCGGTCTCGCTCTCCACCAGGACCTGCCCTGATCTCAGGTCTTTGACTTTGACCGCCGCGACTTCTTTACGCGCGATGTAGACGTCGAAGCACCTCTGTGCCAGGCCGATGACCGCCATATAGACCAGGGAACGGAACAAAAGCGCGCCCGCCGCGGCAACCCGGAAAATGAGAAGATACGCCAGAAGCACGGATGAAAGGACGCTCAGGATATCCACGGCCCGTTTACTGCGCGTCAGAGGCCGGTACAAAAGGTACATCACGACGAACGCCGTCAGGTTATTGGAAAGGATCGGCGATAACAGGCGCGTCCCGGACAACAGCATGAAAAGGTAGATGACAAAAACATAGCTCAGCATGAGCTTGCCGAAATTAACGGCGTCAGCGGCCTTTATGACGGGCATCCTGAGGACAGCCCCTTTCCGGAATATCCCGCGCACCAGAAAAAGAAACAGGTTAAAGACCATATAGATGATGATCAGGGCGAACACATTGAATAAGATGTTCAGCGCCGGAAAAACCGCGATATAACTCTTCCGGTAATAATACAACGGAAGAAAAAAAGAAAAGAACGCGAAGAACTTCGCGTCCCCCGCCGACCATTTCCGGAAGAACCACAAAAAATAGCCGACGGCCAGCCCCGTTACCCCGTTCAGCGCGGCCTGCGCGAGATACCCGCGGCCGAATTCCTTGCCGTAGAAAGCCGCGAAGATAAGAAAACCCGCGGCGGATCCCAGCCCGATCGCCGCATTATAGATCTTGCCGCGCTTCGCGTCCGTATAACAGCAGAACAAACCCACCGCGAAAACATTGATCAGCGAGCACAACGTGAAATCGCTCATGCACCCCCCCGGGGGGCGCGGAATTCCCCGTCTCCGACGAGCTTGAGATAATTCTTATGGATGCCCGGGCACCGCTTCTTAACGCCGCACTTCCGGCACCGCGATATGAACGCCGTTTCTCCCGGATACTGGGTGATGCGGGCCAACGGCCACACCGCGGGGCCTACCGTGCATAACGGGAAATGGTAGAATCTCATATCCGCGAATTTATCTTTCCACTTCATCGCCAGGCCGGAAACGGTCTCCCCTGCCTGCGAATACACCAGGCCGACTTTCTTGAAATCAACGGCGCACCTGCCTTCGGGTTCGGGGAAAAGCACGACGAACGTATCGATCCCCGTGAACGACCGGTGCGCGAATTCCGCGATCTTATCCGCGGCTTTGTAATTCTGCCTCACCAGGACCACGCGTATCTCCAGTTCCTGGCTTTTCTTTTTCCGTTTGAGGATGTTCCGGACCCCGGCGACCGTCTGCGCGAAACTCCCGCGCGCGCCGGTCACCCGGTCATGGAGCCGCGCGGTATGCCCCAGCAACGGGATCTCGAATACCAGGCCGTCGAACGCGAGGGCCTCGCGGGCGAAATCATCATACGCGAACATCCTGCCGTTGGTTAACACATATATCTTCCGTCGGGGGACCCGTTCGCGCAGGGAACGCAGGATATCGAAGAAACGCGGGTGGATCGTGGGCTCGCCGCCGGATATCTGCAGGCCGTCGGCGCACGCGGCGTCAGGCACCCGGCGTATCCGGGAATCGATCTCCGCGAAGGAATACGCTGACGGCGCCTCCCGGGAAAACCACAGGGGATTCGTGCACATGACGCACCGGTTGTTACAGCGATTCCATATCTGGATGGTTTCCATGGTCACCGGCCGCGAAACCTGATGTTTTCCATGCCCCGCCACTCCCCGATAGTGGCATTGATCACGCCATACCGGGCAATCTCCCCTTTCAAGTCGCGCCGGGCCTTTTTCACCGCTTCGCGCGCGTCAGCGGCCTTGACCCAGCCCAGGACCTCATAATGCTCATTGCTCCGGTACGTGATGATATATTCTTTACTCGCCTTTCGCATTCTTCCCCCTCAGTAATTCCCTGATCATGCGTGTGTGATTAAGGATGATCCCGTTGAACCGGGCCTCGTCCCCGGCCTGCCGGTAACAGAACGCGAGGCAAAACCAGCTTTCGATATCGCCGGGATTCAACGCGATGGCCTCCTGGAAACATCGCGCCGCTTCCGGGAACTCACAATCGACATAGTGGAAATATCCCGCGGCGGACAGGATCAGCGCGCCGTTCCCCTCGCGCGAGGCGCGCGCGAAGAGCTTTTTAAGGTAATAAAACGCCACCCGGTCCTCATAAAAAAGGCGCGAGACGGCCTCGAAAAGCCCTTCGTCTATCTCGCCGGCCGACCTGTAATCGACGGCCCTCTTGACCAGCGGCCTGCCGGTGATCTCATAAAAGAGCCGCGCGCACTCATCCATCCCGGTCTCCGAATTGTATCGTGAAAGCGCCCATCGGTTTCTCTTTGACCGCTATCCTCCGATTATCCTTATAGATACCGATCGTCCCGGGATCGACCCGCACCCGGTTCCCCTGGCGCAAGGCGCTGTCGAGCCTGTCCGCCTCCGGGCGGTTGACGCCGGCGAACTCGAAATCAGAATACCATATCTCGTCATCCGCCAGCTCCCCGTCGAATATATACGCATTCTGTTCGCCCAGCACCAGAAAAGGCTTCGCGAGCATCTCGTCGATGAGCCCGACCAGCTTTGGCTCGTGCTTCAACAGCGCGCGCCTTAATTTACGCGCGTAGCGCGCGGTCGCTTTGCAATCATACGCGCACGGCATATGGTAAATATAAGAAAACGTCTGGTCTTTAAGGAGGGGATTGCAATATGCGTCCGGTACGGTACGGGTATTCTTGAATATCTCGAAAAGGCAGTTATACTGAAAATGATTATTGTATCTCCGGAAAAAATCCACACAGCAGTCGGGGTAGCCGAGGAAATAACCGAAACGCAGGATGTCGATATACGGCTTATGTATCGCCCGGTTCTCGATGATCAGCGGATACCACCCGTTCCGGAAACACAGCTCCAGGTCTTTCTCCGACCGGGAGAAAAATACATGGACGCTGGCGTCGGCCGCGCCGCGGAATTTCTCGTCGAACGGAAAACCGAGCATCTTCGTCGTCGGCAGTCGTTCGCCGCCGCTGATGACCTTGCTGACGTCCTGTTTAGGGACGAAGATCCAGTCAAACTTGTATTTCAGGCCGTACCGCGCGCACAATCCCTTTATGCCGTCGACCTGGCCCACCGGGAACCAGTCGTCGTAAGCTTTCTTGTGCCCCAGCACCGTAGCCATGAACTGCACCAGCTGTTTGCTGTTCCCTTTCATGGCCGCGTATTCTTTGCAGAACTCCGCCGGCTCGTAATTAATGTTAACCGTAGGCATTATTTATTTACGCAGGGGTTTTACTTCCGTCAGGCCGTACAATTCGGCGTAATCGCTCCGGACGCCTTTACACGCGGCGCGGATGGAACAGGCGGCGCAACAGCCGGCGAAAACAAACTGTTTTCGCATGATCGCGGGGGAAGGGACGACTATATTCCCAATACTCAGGTTATCCCTTTCAGGATTGGTCGGAGGCGACATATACTCCTCCATATCTTTACCAACGACACAAAGCGGTAATTCGTGGATGGCGAAATTAAGGGCGTCCCGGTTCTTTTTGATCACCTTCCTGATCTCACGGGCGGCATCGCTCATCGGAGGGACAAACTCGGCGTACCGCTCGCGGAAATTCTGCCCGGAAACCATCCGGAACTGCTGGGACTTCACCCCGATCGACCGCACGACGGCCGTGACATCGCCGAGGAGCTTCAGGTTCGGCTTCATCACGACGGTATTTATCCGGACCGGCAGGCCGTGCTTCACAAGGTTCTTTATCCCGCCGATCACCTGGTCGAATCCATCCGCCCGGGTATATTTTTTTTGCAGTTTTTTGTCGGGGAAATGCAGGGAGATGAGGAATTTATAACTGACCGGGCGGCGCGCCAGGAGTTTTTCCACAAACGCCTCATAACTCAACATCCTCGCGTTTGTCTGCAGTTCAATCTCCCGGTAACCGTTTTTTTTCGCGAAATCCAGTATCGTGAAGAAATTGGGGCTGATGGACGGCTCGCCGCCGGAGATTATCAGTTTCGCGCATCCCTTGCGGGCCGCTTGCGCGATCCGTCCGAGGATATCTTCCAGCGGGAATACCGCGCAGAACTTTTTTTCCTGATTGAGGCAGAAAACGCAGTTGTTATTGCAGGCGAATCCGGGTTTGACGTCCAATTCCCGCATATTATTTCCCGACCGGTTTAAATTCCCGCCATCCGAAGATCTGCGGATATTCTTTCCAGGGCCCTTCGCAGGCCGCGTCATAACGGCATCTTTTACAACAGGGCCCCTTCATCTTCCCTTCTTCTTTCCGGGCCTTGGCGAAATCCTCCACCACAGTGACCTCTTCGATCGACGTAGGCGGGATGAACCGTTCCGAGCTGTACGCCGCGTACCCGTCCAGGAAACAACAGGGGAACGCCTCCACCATCACCCGGATACCTTTATCGATCCCGACCTGCAGGCCCTTTTGCACATACGCTTTGACATCGGATTTGCGGGGAATGAGCTTCTCGACCAGCTCCGGGCTGTCTTTGATGAGAGGGTTGATGTGGATGAACGCGAACTGGTACTGGACAACCCCCAAAGAAACGAGCAGGTGCGCCAGGCGGGGAAGGTCCGTGTAATTGATCTTCGTGATGACGGAATTCGTCACCACGACCTGGTTGAGCGCCCGTAACGTGCGGATGCCCCGGACTGTCTGGTCAAAACTCCCCGGGGCGCGGGTGAGGGTATCGTGGATATCTTTCCGTGAACCATGGAGTGCCAGCCCGAAGTTGTTCGCGCCGGCGGCGATCGCTTTCTCGCAGAATTCCCGGTAGGCGAACATCCGGCCGTTGGACTGGATCTGGATCGTCTCATACCCCAGATCACGGGCACAGCGCACCAGTTCGAAAAAATCCTCCCGGATAGTCACCTCGCCGCCGGTAAAAACAACCTCGTCGTTATCCGGCCGCCGCTTTCCCAGGATGGCCTTTATTTCGTCAGTGGCCTTATCGCCGTACCGGTCCCGTTTATCCCCCTGCACGCAAAACAGGCAGTGGTTATTGCACCGGTATCCGCCTTTTATATCGATCCGGTGGGTCATGAAGCGCTCAATTCCTTGCGGATATCCTTCAGGAACTTACCGTCGATATACGTATTGAACATCTTTTTCTCGATCAACGACTGCTCCTGAGCGGGGATCCCGGCGATAAACTCAGTTAACCCCTGGGCCTCTTTCGCCGCGAGGTCCTGCTTCCCCTCCGCCTCATAGATCTTCATCAGCCCGTATTTCGCGACGATGACCACATACCGGGCATTGACCTTATCCAGAAGCCCCCGCTGATCCGGGGAATTCGCCAGGCCGGCCGCTTTGCTCATTTCCATGAGGGCCTGGTCATACTCTTTGTTCACGAAATACTGCGTGCCCAGATTATAATGCGCGAGCGCCGCGAAAAGGTCGAAATTGAAGCTGTAATGCATTTTCCGGAATCCGGGGGCATACCCGTCGATCGCCGTCAGGATCTTTTGGAAATATCCCACCGCGTCAAGGGGCTTATCGTTCTTAAGCGCGATGACCGCCAGGTTATACCATGCCTTGATCTTTATCACGCCCCCCGGAATAGACTCCAGCTTTTCGGCGCATTCCCGGCTGGCCGCCGCGAAATCCTCGTTCAACAAATACGCGTCGCTACAACCGATATACGCGTCAAGTGTCCGTTCGTTATCCACCCGGCTGTCTTTGATCGCCTGTTTAAAAAAAGACACCGCGGTCGTGTAGTCCCCGGCGGCGCGATAACACTCGCCCAGCCCTATGGACGATATCTGCCCCACCAATAACGCGACAGCCGGATCCTGGATCTGCAGGACGCGCGACTCCGAAAAATAGGCCTTCGCGGACTCGATATCCCCGAGCCCCATATAATTCTTCCCGATGAGCGTGTAAAAATTAGACCCGTTAAAATTATGCGCGTTGCTGACCACGAGTCCCGCCGATACGCCCTTCTTCAGGGTGGCGATCGCCTCGTCGAACTTGCCGTCCGCCATGGAAAGATACGAAAGATATACGAATATCCCCGCGAGCGTATGGGTCTGTTCGCTCTCTTTTAAATGGTCGAAATCCTGTTTTATCGCGATAGCCGCCTTGAACTGGGCTTTGGCCTCGCTGAATTCGCCCTGAAAATAATACGCCCTGCCCAGTCCATAGAACCCCTGCCTCCGGATGTCCGGATCAGCGCTCTTGACCAGGTTGTCGAAGATCGTCTCCGCCTCCGAATATTCTTTTTTCGTGAGATGGTTTTCCGCCTCGGCAAGCGCCGTTTTATCGGCGGCAGGATCGGAGAATACGGGCCGTACAGAAAAGACTGTCAGTACAATACAGGCCGCCGCGAAAGAAAGTACCGTCTTGTTTTTCATGATCGCCTTCCCGCTTTTAATGCGACTGGTTTACCAGGAAAAACAGTTATCCCCGTGGCACGAACTGCTATGGCAGGAACCGTGACTGCCGTGACTGCCGTGACTGCCGTGGCACGAACTGCTATGACAACTGCTGTGCGCGGAATGATTCGCGTGGTTGGCGTGGTTCGCGTGGCTCGCGTGAACGCCGTGCGACGTGTGCGGCGTGTTGGACGAATGCACCCCCCGGTCGGCCAGGTTCTGCAAGGCGCTGTTATGCGGCGACGTGGTGCTGGAATGCGTCGTCTGCGCCGTAGCCGAACCTTTAAGCACGGTGCCCAGCATGACTAACGACAACCCCAGATGCAAAGCGTCTTTTTTGCTGATCGCCCCTTCTTCCTCATTGATGAACGACACGATGTCTTTCTTGATCGACGGCAGTTTGGCCTTCGTACCTCTTTTCATCAAACCCTCCTTCAGTAATATGTAACGGACTTCCTGGGCACGCGGGAAATCTTCCATCGCGTGTCACGCCGGGGCAACGCATCGAACCTTCTCCAGCATTGCGGATCGCCGCCCCCCAATTTCCCCCAATACGCGAAACTGACGCATTTCGCCCCGCCCAGGCACTCGTTGAAAAACTGGCATTTCCGGCACTCGTCATTGATATTATTTATATCCCGGATCTTTTCCAGGAAATCCGATCTCCGGAAAACATCTTCCAGGGAATCTTTCCTCAGGTCGCCCGCTTTGATCGGCAGTCTCCGGCAAGCATACACGGTGCCGTCCGGCAATACCGACAGGCTGTGATATCCGCAAAAACAACCGATGGGCGAATAATGCATGTCCTGGGCGGCTATCCCGTCTTCGCACCCGCAGGTCACATGGACAGGGCCCCCCGCGCTCCCCGCCGCCACGGCATATTCGAACATCTCCCGGGTCTCTTGGGGCGAAAGCATAAAAGCGCTCAACGCCTTGCCGTGCCCATAGGGGACCAGCCGCCTGATACCGAGCGTCCCGACTCCCAGTTCCCGCGTTAACGCGGCCACCGCCGGGACATCCTGAAAATTCTTTTTATGCACGGTCATCGAGACCGACGTGTGTATCCCGGTTCCGGCCAGGCGTTTGATGCCTTCCACCGCTTTCCGGAACGAACCTTTCCCGCGAAGGGAATCGTTGGTTTTTTCCTTCCCTTCGATACTGACCTGCACATAATCGACGCGCAACGACTTCAACCGGGCCACATTCCCGTCCGACAGGAAAAAACCGTTGCACAACAGCCCGTACCGCGAAAGATCGTGGTTCTTATAACATTCTTCCAGAACATCGAAAATATCTTTACGGACGAAAGGCTCGCCGCCGGTAAACGATATCTTGCTTTTTTCCCTCGGCATCCCCCATTTCCTGACGAGCGCGAAATACTGCGCCAGGATATCCTTCACGGCGCCAAGCCCCATCTCCCCCTTGACCAGCTCCTTATCCATATAGCAATGTTTGCACCGCAGGTTACAGCGCTCGGTCAAATGCCATTGCAGATGGAACGTATCCCGCGGGACGCCGGCCATCAGGAGACCCTTGTCCACATGCGAAAGACCGCGGCGATATCCCTGTCCCGCATCTTCTCGAACAGGTAATCCAGCATGGCGGAATTGATCTTGCAATTATCGGTGCACCGTATCTGCGGAAAGATGGTCCCGTGCTGGAGATAATTCAGGACGGGGCAGATCCCGCAATACGGCTTGTATACGCACTCGTCGCAGGCGAAATTCTCCAGCGTCGACGACAAAAGCATGGTCTTTATCTTCGGGGACTCGGCGATCTTCCGGTAATCGCCCGTAGTGACGTCCCCCAGCAGGAACGTATCGTCCTCGAGCGTCCGCGCCTCATCGCACACATAGACCTTGCCGTTGTAATTATACGCCAGCTGGCCGACGCCCGCCCCGCACGGCGACCTGAGATCAAGATATCCCGGATCGGCGGTCCTGAGCATCTTCTGCAGGAATATCAGCGCCCCGCGCTCAACGAAAATATTACCGTCACGGTTAAGCTGTATGATGTAATCCATGGCCTTCTTCCAGGCCCGGATAAACTCCTCCGCCGTATATCCGATGACATCCCGGGCCGTCCCGCCGGAAAGCCCCAGATAACTGAGCCGCCTGAGATGGATCTGCCGGAAACCGTATGTGCGGTATTCATCAACGAGCGCGGTAAGATCCTGAAGCGACCGTTTAGTTATCGTGACCAGCGCGGAGATCTTATGGACGTTCCCCTTATTCTTCGTCGCGCCCCGCTTCGCCTCTTCCGCGCGCATCTTCCTGATCCAGCCGGTGGTCGCTTTGTAGCTGTCGCCCCGCGGCCACGGCCGGTTCCGGTTATGCACCTCCCGGGGGCCGTCAAGGGACGTGCAGAGGGAAACGTTGTTCGCGAGCAGGAAATCATAGATCTTCCCGGTCATCAGGCTGAGGTTGGTGACCATCGTCAGCTTCAGATTCTTCGCGCGCTCTTTATCCTTTTTCTGGGCGTATTCGATGATGAATTTCACGACCGGCCAGTTCAAAAGCGGTTCGCCGCCCTGAAATTCTATCGTGATATTCTTTCCCGGACTCTCGAATATCCTGTCCACGACATTACGGGCCGTCGCCCTGGTCATATCATAGCCGGCCGTACCGGTATCTCGGCGGTTGGCCTGGCAATAGACGCATTTATAGTTGCACCGCAGGGTGACGACGACGATATGCAGGGTCGGGCCTTCCAGCAGATAGCGGTACCGGTGGCGGTACGTCGCCGCTTCATCGCTCAGGCGGGAATCGTCTTTGATGAAAAAATCGCCCGCTAATTGCGTATACAGATCGCTCTTCTTATCGACCTTCCCGCCGACGAAATCGCTGAATTCCCGGCCGCTCAACTGGGCAAAACGGCCGAGGTCGTTGGTGATCAGGTACCCGCCCTTGTTCTTCGCGAAGCGGAAAAAAGCCGGCGTGGTCTTATTCATGTGCGATAGAGAGCGCGAAGTTGGCGAATTCTTTTCCGATATCAGCCGGCAATCCGTCGCTGATGTTACGCAGTACAACGGTAAAACCGCGCCGTGTCTTCGCGACCGAGAAATCGGCGAGGCCTTTATACGCCCGGATGCTTTTCTCGATGCACTCCGCGCTATAGAACTTCCGGTTAAAGCTTATTTTTACCGTCTTTTCCATATTTCTCTTCCCACGGAATGCCGATGCCGAGCGGATCGGCGATCGCGGCGCTCTTTTTAGCGGGACCGCCGTAATTCCTGCTGTTCTTGACATGCCCCCAATTCATCGCCGCGTGTTTGTTCTTATCCGTTTCATCCGCGCACCCGCATGATCGCGGCGCCCTTTCTTCCGAAACACTCAACAGGGCAGAACCGACGATACATTCCCGGATCTTCCTGTTTTCCCGGGATATCTGATACCGGAGCGACGCGCTTAAAAGCTCGTTCATGAATTCTTGGGCGATCTTCCGGGAACTCTTTCCGTCTTTCGCCTCGATCTTGACGAGGATGCCCTTCTGAGGATCGCCGTCGAGGGATATATACGCCTTGTCCAGGAATAGATAGGCACAGCTGTAAACGACGCGTAAACTATAGAGCCGGGGATTGACCTTCAGGATATCCATAGCGCTCCTCAGTTGCTGGTCCTGCAACACAACATATTTCCCGTCGGGTTCATCAACATACCGCCAAACGTATACCATCCCACATCACAGGTTCCGGGAGTAGGGAACGCCACCAGCTTACACGGCGGCGCTATCGTCAGATTGACCCACGCGGTGCCATTATAGTATTTGACCTTATTGTCGGTAACATTATAGTACATGACCCCCGGCGTAACGCCGGATGTCGGCATCGGAGTGGGATATAACCGCACATTGCGGTACACCCCGTACGGTGACGGGTAGTACGTGGCGATAGTCAGCGTGGTAGCGTTCGATTGCGCGAAAGCGGCGGGAATAAAAACCAGCGACAGGCTCAAAAACAAAAATAGCTTTTTCATACTGCCCCTCATTAAAATAACGTGTAGATGAACGGAACGACCGCCGGGGATTGGACCAGCCACATAACCGCGCCCAGGACGACAAAACAGGCCGCCAGCGGCACCATCCACCAGCGTTTATTCCCCGCCACAAAAAGGAATAACTCTTTCACCCTGCTTCCCCCTAATCGTGGAGCTGACAGCACAACAAAGTCCCGGTTGCCTGTTTCTGCACACCCTCAAACGTCCCGTACCCGGCAGGACAGGATCCCGACGTGGAAGTATACGGCACTAACACGCACGGTGCCGAGGCCGATATATTGCCCCACTGCGTGTCATTATGGTACCTGGTCCGATTATAATTCTGGTCATAATACATGACACCCATAGTATCCCCGGGTGCCGGCTGGGCGCTGGGGAACAAACGTAACTCGCGATACGCCCCGTACGGCGACGGGAAATAGGTGACAAACTCCATGGTGGTAGCATTGGATTGGGCACAAACGATGGGAGGAAAAAACAACAACAAAGCGACAGGAAGTAACACGTTCCTCACGCCGGCTCCTTCTGTGGGGATTGACGTTAAACCTTATGCTACCAAAATGTTACCATTATTTGGCGAAATAACAAGGCTTTTTTCCGCCCCGCTTTAAACCGGCAACCGCGATTGATACACGATCCTGTCTATCCCCGATTCTTCCAGGTATTTCTCCGAAGGGGCCTCTGTTTTATAGAATATCGCGTTCCCCTGGGCATAGAAAGGGACCGGCAGTGTCCCGCCATCCAACCGCAGAAGGTATCTGTGGCATTCTTTTTTACAGGCGGCATACGATAAGGTCAATTTCCCGCACATCCGCGTAGTGGTGACATATCCGTACGGAAGATGGATCGAGACGCCTATCTTTCTGTCCACCTTGATATCCATTTCCCAGGCGAGATTATCGATCTCGACCCGGTTTACGCCCTGGGAAAGGAGATACTCCTGAAAAACGGGCAGGTTGATCACCGAAGCCTGATAGTGTTTAAATAATTCCGGCGGGGCCTTCCGGGCGAACAATATGGTCTTCGCTTTTTTATCGGGGCTCGTGACCTCCCGGTATCCCTGCCGGCCGGAGAATATCCTGGCCATCCGGGGATCCCGGCGTTGTTTCGTCAACAGCCGCCCGAGGACCGGCCGAAGATGGGGGTATTGATCTTTGATCGCCCGCAAGACGCCCCAGTCATTGAACACCACCTCGACGGAATGCCGGCCGTCAAGGAAATCCAGCAGGCATTCCAGCTTTCGCATCCCGGTATTCGTCACATACGGGGTAACGAACGTGAACGGTTTTCCCCGGGCCCTGGCCGCGCAATAGACCCGTTTCAGGACGGAAATATCCGGAAGCAGGTTTTCGCAGAATTCATTGCCGTAATACACCCGGTCCGCGGCCTTTTCAATGTCTTCGGCGCCGTTTATCGCCAGGGCCTTCTCGATCTTATTGCTCATCTTTTACCCAATGATCGGAAAAATAACAATCAAATTTCGTGCACCGCTTTCTGTTATCCTGGAACGTCTTTGAGAACAGATCACGGCACTTCCTCTGATACTCGCGTTTTGAGATATCCCCCGCTCTCAACCAGGAGGCCACCGTCGCTATGAACGTAACCGCCGTAACCAGATACTGCGTATCCTTCCCGCGCCCCACTATTTTCAACGTCTTGACCGGCGGTTTATTCAGGGCGTGGAGATCGCATATCCGGCATCCGAGCAATTTATTCTTCACCGCGTCGAACTTCAACCCCGTCTTTATTTCTTTATGCGTCGGAGCGCTCAAAACCTTGAAATTACCTTCGCTCAATTCCCGGTGGTAGAAATCACAGCCTTTCTTCGCCTGTTCCACGTTGAACGTCGGAGAAAGGAAAACCCCTTTCTCCATCTCTTCCGCCCGTTTCCGTTCGAAACAATGGAAGAACGTGCAGTATCCATCGATGAACCCGCCGCATCCTCCCCCGATGACGAACAGTTCGATATCTATCCCGCGCCCGGCCCCGGCGATCACGTCCTCCATCTCCGCGGGAGAAAGCTGGCGGTCCAGGACGATCCTTTTCGCCCCGATGCCGCGAAAGAAATCTATCGTCCGGGAATTAAACGTTGTCGCCCCGGTACTGATATGGATCTCTTTCTTGAACCCGTTCTTCCTCAAGGTCAACAGAAAACCCACGTCCGCGACGATAATCCCTTTTACGCCATCAAGGGACTCCAGTTGCGCGGCCAGATCAAGCAGGAACGGATACTGTTCCGGGGTATACAACCCGTTGACCGTGACATACACCGGCAGGCCGCACCGCCGCGCCCGGGCAACCGCCTTTTTAAATACCCCGTAGTCCTCAAAACTCTGGTCTTCGCCCCTGCGGTTAACGATACCGAACGCCACGGGCCACCGTTTGGCCAGTTCTTCGGTGATATAACCGCAGTAAAGCTCATCCGCGCCCGCGGCTTTCAACAACGGGATATCCTCGCCGCGCATGAACGGAGCCAGTATCCTGAAATATTTCGGGGGATTACGCATTATGGCTGGGAGGAGATCATCTGCCGGAAACGTTAAGTACCCGGGTTTTCTTTTTTAAGATCAAACAGCGACTGCCGCAATAAGCACTTTCCCGATCTTCATTTGTCCGCCGCCGTTGTTTACTATATACACCCGATCTCGTCCCACACCGCCTGGTTATAGAAAGTTGAACACGCGCCGGGGCCGCACGAGGGAGAAGCTCCGAATTGCGCCAGGCAATACGGTATCTGGGCATCGCTGAAACTTTTTCCCGGGGCGGTGCAACACGTCGCGCAAGAACAAGACCGCATAGGACAACCGCCGGTTCCCGGCCCGGAATAATTATGGTTTCTCGTGGTACATAACGTGGTTTCCGTCCCGCAATATGTGGTAGCGACATTCGAACTCCACCGCCGGTATTGCCCCCAACCCGCCGGCGGCCAGTTAGCGTCGCCGTATTTACCCTGAGTGATACTTTTGAAAACACGCACCCGGCAGATATTGCACCCCTCGCTGGTAACGGGATACGGAGTCCCCCCGATAGCTCTACAGTCCGCGTCCGTATGCGTACTACCGCCGCACAACTTGGGGATGGGGTTGGTGACCTGCACACACGCCGGGGCATGATTGACAAACGCCTGCCATTCCGCCGCGGTATTCGTGGGGACAAAAATATCCGAAGGACAACTATTTTTGATATTCTTATTGATCCCGTATTTATTGATCGCCAGCGACGCTCCCTTGGCGAGCCTTTCCGCGAAAAGAGTGGATCCGGGGAAAAACACGTATCCCAGGATAAAAGCCGATAGAACCAGTTTTCTCATCGCGCATCTCCGGCCTGATCACCGGCCAATAAGCCGCACCCTGCCCCATACCCGAGAAGAGGAACGCACTATAGGATCACCATGCAATATCTCAGCAGTCTTTTTTAAGCTCTCCCAACGAAGATATTTTTTCTTTCAGCTGTTTTTCATTCGCTTGCTGTTGCTTGACGAAATTCAAAAGGAACGCTCTTTCCCATAACAGCTCCAAATGTGATTCAATGAGCTCTTTAAACTGCCTCATAACATCCTCGAGATCGGCAGAATACGCATTCTCTTTCTTATCCAAAACGCATAATGTGCCAAAAACCTTATTATTCGGGTACATGATCGGAAATCCGAGATACGAGATCAAACCCGCCGGGATACTCGGGTTTTTATCCCATTCGGGATCTTTGAGGGCATTGGGGATCAAAAGCTTATCTTTGGTTGCCATAGTTTTCTCGCAGTAAATCCCCGCCGGCAATTCAAACACTTGGCCGGCCTTGAACGGATTTTCCGGAGAATCGGCGGATTGAAAAACCACAAACGAAGGAAAATCGACTTTCATGATCAATGCGGAGGGAATGTTCATTACTTTCACCAGGATATTGACGATGTTTTGCCATTTATCCCGCGTTTCTTGAGGAATCACCACATTTTCCGGCTCAATATTCAGATCCATAGACACCTCCTCGCATTCATTATACCTCCGGGAACAGGTCTCTCAAGCAATTTCGGCATCTATTCGCCCCTGCTATTCAGCTCCTCGATCCCGCCGCCGAATTTACCGCTAAACAAAAAATGCCCCGCGGCGATAATCCCACGCGGGGCAAACACGGATAATCTTTACTTGATCCGGAATTCGTTTGAATAGCTGAATTTATCATGCATACTACCTTTATCAAATGCGTACCGGAATTTCAATCTATAGATCCCTTTTTTAATTATTCTTTCTCTGGGTTTTTCCAGTAAAACACCTTTTTCGTCGATAAACTCGCAAAAAGATGTGATATGCCACGCATCTTTGATCTCTGACTCCCGTTTTAACTCCTGGGGTTCTTGTCTCTCACACGCCGTCAGGACACATGTACCGCCGGCGTTTTTCAACGGGAGGCAGGAATCACAATATTCCCATACTCCACCGGTAAATTCCTGAAGCTCCCAAAACGGCCGGCCTCCGCAATACTGAAAAGAACTCCAAATCGATGTATCCAGGCCATTTCGTACTGATATTGCCACTGTATCGCCTGGGACATATTCTGTTTTGTCGGAAGTTATTGTCACCTCCCGGGTCCCGGCTAAGATTTGTTGGTTGCGAACCCACAGATCTCCCATAAGAACACTACTCAAAACAAAAATCACCGTTAAAGTTTTATTCAGCATTATTCCCCACTCGGAACGAGAATCACAACTGGTTATACCGGGTGAATGCGGATACCGATTTTTCAGTCCCTGACAAAAAACCTGCTCGTGGCAAACCCTTCCGCCTCAAACTGCGGGAGAAAAAGCGGGTAGGATTGGAATACCGGCCTCAGTTCACTGATGACCTCACCGTCAACAGTCACATTTTGAAGTGAGTAGAGCGGACTGCAGAGGATCTCCCCGTCCTTCTTCATGCCCCGTAGCTCTAGAATGGATGTGACACGACGAAAACCGCTCTTCAAACGCTCTATATGCACGACCACCTGGATCGAATTCGATATCATCTTCTTGATATCCGCCGGCTGTAAATTCAATCCCAGCATCAGCACCATGGACTCCAGCCTTGACAGGGCTTCTTCCGGCCGATTCCCGTGAACAATGCCGATAGAACCGGGGTTACCCATGGACATCGCTTGAAGCATATCAAGCGCCTCCCCTCCCCTGACCTCGCCGAAGATCAGCCGGTCCGGGGACATACGCAACGCGTTCCTCGCCAGGTCACGCAGGGTTACCTCCCCTTTTCCGTTGCTGTCCGGCATGCGCGTCTCCAGCGAAACAATGTTATCCTGCCCGATCTTCAACTCCGCGGCATCCTCAATGGTGACAGTCCGTTCGTCGGGGGGGAAATACCGGGTAAGCGTCTGAAGCAGTGTGGTCTTGCCCACCCCGGTGCCGCCGGAAATGAGCATATTGATCCTCGCCTTGATACAGGCCGCGAGGAAATCCGCGGTGCTCCGGGTAAGCATGGACGCCTTGACCAGGTCGTCGAGCGTATTTATGTTCTTGGAGAATTTCCGGAAAGTGACCGAGGTGCCGAAACGGGAGACCGGCTGAATGATGGCGTTGACGCGCGTCCCGTCCTCCAGGCACACGTCGGCATAGGGAGAATCCGGCCCGATGTGCTTATTATGCGCGCGAAAAATGCTTTCCACGAACGTCTGCAATTCCTCCCGGCTCGTGAACGCGGCCTCCACCCGGACCTTTTTCCCGTTTTTCTCGACGAATATCTTATCGAAACTATTGATCATGATCTCGGAGACATCCGGATCATCAAGCAACTTCCTGACGGGGCCGAATTCGATTGCGCTCATGTTCCTCCTTTACGTGGATCCGTCAAAACTCTCGAAGCAAAATTACAAACTGATTGTAGCACCGGCAATCAGCGATGCAACTGATTTCGCTGTCATTAAATCCGGTCTCACCAAACAAAAAAGGCCCCACCGCTTCCGCGGTGAGGCCAGATTTAACTCCCCCTACTGAACGAGATTCGCAACAATTCCCGTTACGACTCAAGCAATCTTTTCCAAAGAGACGATATCGGATGAAACGATCGTCTCAAGATTAGACGTAATTTTCTCTGCCGGCCAATTCCACCAGGCAATACGCAACAATCTATCGATATCAGGATCAGAGAACCGCTTTTTTATCTCTCTTCCGGGATTGCCTCCTACCACAGTATACGCAGGAACATCTTTCGTCACGACAGTCATACTGGCAATCACAGCCCCATCCCCGATATGAACACCCGGCATTATGAGGGCGTTATAACCGATCCACACATCATTGCCTATAACGGTATCCCCTTTATAAGGCAACTCGCCCTGTCCCGGCGTCACCTTCTCCCACCCTTGACGAAAAATCGAGAATGGATAGGTCGAGATCCCGGAAAGCTTATGGTTCGCGCCGTTCATGATGAACTTTACTCCTTTAGCGATAGCGCAAAACTTGCCGATGACTAATTTATCTCCAATGAAAGGATAATGGTAAAGAACATTCTTTACGAAGTTTTCAGGGCCATCGGGATCGTCATAATATGTGTAATCGCCGATTAGTATGTTTGGATTATCGATGAAGTTCTTGATGAATCCGACTTGCGGAAATCCGTCCATCGGATATCTCACTAAGGGATCAGGTCCGTTTTTCATATTAATATTTTAACCCATAAGAAAACCTGCCGCAACAACTTTGCTGTCGTAGCGGGTTAGGAAATGAAAGCTCCCCCTCTAGGACTCGGCGCCCTCCGCGGGCGCCGATATTTATGACGGGGTCCTGGATTCGGCGCCCGCTCCGGGTCGGCCACTCGCCCATTCGACGCTCCTACTCGTCGCGTCGAATAAACGGGCTCTCTTCGAGTCCTCGATTCCTCCGTTAAATCTGGCCTCCCGCACAAAAAAAGGCCCCACCGCTTTCGCGGTGAGGCCAGATTTAACTCCCCCTCTAGGACTCGAACCTAGGACCTGGTGGTTACACTCTACCCGGAATTACTCCCGGAAGTGGACTATATCTTCTCCATGGCTTTCGCGTTAGGAGGCGGGTGTATAGTCTCTGCGCATTTATCTGCACGGTGCAGAACTTAGCTCAGGGTTACCCTCTTACGAGGGCTTCACTGATTAGCCCGCTGTTCCAACCACAGTTTCCCGTGGAAGCTGCGCTTTAGCATGAATCTCTTGCACGCCCGCCTATTGGCGGGCTCGCACAGCCACTCGCTCTACCAGCTGAGCTAAGGGGGAATAGTAGTACGATTTTACATGAAAAAAAGCCGTAGTCAAGAATAAATCAAAAGGATATAATGTTATTCTGACTAACCCACGAGCCAAAGGAGACAGAATGGATATGCTACGCTGGTCAACCGTACTCCTTGCGGTCTGCGCGCTGATACAGATGTTCACCGTCAGTATGTTTATTTTCCGGGTTAATCCGGTAATCGGGTTCCGGGCCTCAGATATCCACAAGGCCAACGGGCTGGTGTTGGCGTTTCTGATGATACTCCACTTCTCGCTCAACTGGACTTGGTTCAAAGCGCAGTTCTTAGGGTAAAAAACCGATGAGAACAGCGCTCACATTCTTGATCCTGGCACTGGTCCCTTATTTCGCGCTCGCGCAGGAGGCCCAGCCCGCGATCCCGGCCAATTCCACGTATCTTGCCTGCGGATGCGGCTGTTGCGGCGGGGAAAACACGCCGGAACCGGTGTGCCTCTACCGTTCCAAGGGGGACGACATGCAGACAGTCATCGAAACCGATACCCGGGAGAAAAACAGCGAGGATTGCGCCGTTAAAGGATGTTCCCGGGGAAAACTATACTCCTACTGCGACTAAAATGGCTATGAACGAAAAAGAACATGACCTTGGCGAACAACCGCTCGCCGCGATAATGGCGGAAAAGGGATTGAAACCGAATGACCTGGTCGCCGCCTCAACGGAACAGATCACTCACAAAATGGTCAGCCGCGCCGCCAAAGGCCGGCGCCTCACCCCGCATGTGCAAGCCAAAATCCTTGCCGCGTTGAAGGCGGTAACGGGAACGGCTTATTCTCTCAAAGACCTCTTCACGTATTAACACCCGGCCTGCGATAAAATCCCCGGATTAGCGTCAAGCACGGTAAGGAAGCAGTCGACGATAGCAGGATCGAATTGTCCCCCCTTGCACCGGGACAACTCCGCGCGGGTCTCGGCAAGGGTCATCGCTTTGCGGTACGGGCGATCCGTGGTCATCGCGTCGAACGTATCGGCGACCGCAAGGATCCGCGCCCCCATCTCGATCTCCTCGCCTTTCTTGCCGTCGGGATACCCCTTGCCGTCATACCGCTCATGATGATGGCGCACAAGGAGCGCTATCTCCCGGAGCGCCGGAAGCGTAGCGACGATCTCCGCGCCGCGGGGGGCGTGGGTCTTAATGATCTCAAACTCCTCATCATTAAGCTTCCCCGGTTTCAAAAGGACGCTGTCACGGATACCGATCTTGCCGATATCGTGCAGGAGCCCCGCCCGCCTGACCAATTCCACCTGCGCGGGGGCAAATTTCAACGCTTTGCAGATCTCCACCGCGTACCGCGTGACGTTCTCGGAATGGCGCTTCGTATATGAATCGCGCGCGTCGATCAGCAGCGCGAGCGTGGTGATCGTATTGATATAGTCGCGCTGCATCTGCTCCCTCAGGCGGCTATTCTTGAACGCGATCGCTCCCACCCGGGCGGCATTCATCAAAAAACTCAGGTCGGTGTCCCGGAACGGGGCACCGCTGACCTTTTCCGCGGCGGTAAGCACCCCGATCAACTCGCCCTGAAATACCAGAGGCGCGCTGATAAACGAATGTTTGAGGTACGCCTCGCCGTTAAGCGTGCTGTAAAAAGAATTCGTTGCCAGATCGTTGACCAGCAAAGGCTGGCGGGTGCGCGCCACCTCGCCGCAGATGCTTTCCCCCTCCCGGAAGAAAAGGCCTTTGCACCGCTCGCGGGATATCCCGGCAACCGCTTCCGCCTCCAAAAAACCGCTCGCCGTGTTATACAAGAACAATACGCCGGCCTCGACGCCCAGGAATGAACGCACATCCTCGACAAGATTGACCGCCTCGGCGGTTTTATCCGGCGAGAGGCTCAGCTTCTCGTTGAGTTTAAAAACAAATTCCCGTTCGGATTCAAGACGGATCTTCTGCTCAAGGAATGAGGGGTCTTCATGAAAAACGGGGGCGGGGAACGGCGACGGGGGCGCGGCCGGCGGGACAAACGGTTCCGGCCTTTTCGCGGGGCGCGAGCTTACAACAGCTTTAACGACGAGGAAGATGGCCGCTCCGGCCAGAGCGAAGAACAGTATTCCTTCCATAGGGATACACCCGGTTATTATCCGATGATCTGTTTTTCGAGCCCCGCGATGGAGGCGTCGATCTGGACGATCTCCTGTTCGATCTGTTTGAGCCGGCGCCCGTACTCACGGGCAGTCTCCTCGTCACGGAAGATATGCGGGTCGGCCAGGGCGCGCGATTTGGCGTAACTCTCCAGCGACAATTTCTCTTTTTCTTTCTCGAGGCGCTGTATCTTCTCCCGGACCGCGGCGTTGGCCGTTTTGCGCTTGCTCTCTTTCTCGCGGCGGAGTTTCTCTTCTTCCCTGGCCTTCTGCCGCTGGTCGGAATCGCGGCGCTTTTGCTCCTGCTGGGGAGTAGCGACCGGGCGCTGTTCCGGCAGATGGGCCTTTTTCTCAAGATAGTAATCGAAGTTGCCGGGGAATTTCCGCACGGAGCCGCCTTTGACCTCATACACCACATTGGCGACGGAACGGACGAAATGGATATCGTGGCTGATGCAGACGATAGTCCCCTGATACTCATTGAGCGCTTTAATAAGCGCGTCGACCGCGTCGACGTCGAGATGGGTCGTGGGCTCGTCAAGCAGAAGGAAATTCGGCGGGTCGATCAGCAATTTTGCCAGGATCAGGCGGCTCTTCTCCCCTCCGGACAGCACCTTCACGTACTTATCGGCATCTTCGCCGGTAAAAAGGAACGCCGCGAGAATAGTGCGCACCACGGATTCCGCCATATACCCCGGCGCGGCGGAATACGCCTCGCGCAGAACCGTGTTCTCGGGATTAAGCACGTCCATCCTCGTCTGCGAAAAATATCCCGGTTCGACGTTATACCCGATCGTGCGCTTGCCTGAATTAATATCGATAACGCCGGCAAGGATCTTGAGCAGGGTCGACTTCCCCGCCCCGTTTTCCCCCACCAGCACCGCTTTTTCGCCCTTGGTGATCTCAAAATCGAAATCACGATAGACCACGGTCTCGCCATACGACTTGGACATCTTTTGCAGACTGGCAATGAGGTACCCGCTCTCTTTCGTCGCCGGAAACTTGAATTGGTGGATGCTCTCGCGGGTATCGGGCGGCAGTTCGACCTCGTTCTCCTCAAGCCGCTCCAGCATCGAGCGCTTCGCCCGCACCGCCCCGGCCTTGTTCGGCTGAGCGTGGAAACGGGTGACAAACTTCTCCAACTGCTCGCGCTTCTTCTCCTGCTCCTTGAACTGCTTCGTCAAATGGATCCGGCGCTCGGCCTTTATCTGCTCGTAATGCTCGTAATTGCCGCTGACCTTATACAGGCGGCCGCAATCGAGGATGAGGGTATAATTGGTGACGTCGTTAAGGAAATCTTTATCGTGGGAGATCATGATGAAAGTCGAATCGAAACTCTCGAGGTAATCCTTCAACCAGATCGCCGCGGCCAGGTCGAGATAGTTGGTGGGTTCGTCAAGAAGCAGGCAGTCATAGTTGAACGTCAGGAGTTTCGCCAGGAGCGCGCGCATCTGCCATCCGCCGCTCAACTGGCTGATGGGCTTGGTAAAATCCCGTTCCGGGAAACCCAGCCCGGAGAGTATCTTCTCCGCCTTATGCTCGAGCTCAAAGAAACCCATCACATCAAGCTCATGAAGTATCTCGCCGTACCGGTCGCTCCCCGCGAGGTTCCGGTCCTCCAGTTCCCCTTTTTCCACTATCAACGACTGGATGACATGATCGCCCTGGGTCACCTCGGAGATCACCGTCTTGTCCGACTTGAAGCTTGATTCCTGGGGGAGATGGCCGATACGCACGCCTTTGTTGATGCTGATACTGCCGGTCGTGGACTCGGCCTCGCCGAGGATGAGCGAAAAAAGCGTGGTCTTGCCCGCCCCGTTAGGGCCGATCAGGCCGATCTTCTCCCCGCGGTTGATGGTCAGCGACAGGTCGCGAAAAAGAAGTTTCTTGCCGAAATTCTTGGAAACGTCATTAAGGGCTATCATAAGGCTTACACCGGCCGGCGGGATTCCATGGCCTTGGAAAGGGTGGCGGAATCGGCGAACTCAAGGTTTGAGCCCACCGGAAGCCCCTGGCCAATGCGGCTGACGCCGACATTAAGGGGTTTGATGACTTTCGTCAGGTACAACGCGGTCGCCTCGCCCTCGACATCGGCGTCGGTCGCGAGGATGATCTCCGAGATCTTCTCCGCGGCGATGCGTTTAAGCAGGCTTTCGATCTCGATATCCCCCGGCCCTTTCCCCTCAAGAGGGGCGATGGAACCCAGGAGGACATGATACAGGCCGTTAAAACTCCCGGTCTTTTCGATAAGGATGACATCCGACGGTTTTTCAACGACGCACAGCACGCCGCGGTTCCGGCGCTGGTCGTTGCACACCGGGCACAATTCCTGGTCGCAAAGGTTGTGGCAGATACGGCAATGGCCGATGTTCTCCTTGACCGCGGTGATCGCCGCGGACAGTTCCTTGACGTCATCGGCACTGGCGGAAAGGATATAATGCACGATGCGCTCGGCACTGCGCCGCCCGATACCGGGCAGTTTCACCAGGCGTTCTATCAACCGTTCTATCGAAGCAATCTGGGCCATGCTCTCCCCTATCAGATCAATCTTCCGTGAAATGTGTCCATCGCCGACCGGACAGCCGGGCTGTCCTCGATCACTCCCGGCCGGGGCGCGGCTTCTTCTTCCGTCAACCGCAATATCACTCTCAGGTTCTTGCCGAAACGCTCCGAGAAGCACTTTTCCAGCAATGCCCGGTTCTCTTTTTTCTCCAGGAAATCCTTATGGAACTGCAGTCCCCGCGCGAACCCGATCGACAAGGTCCCCCGCTCCACTTTCTCGACCGCGCCTTCTCTCAAATATGTCGCCACCGACATCCTGCTCTTGGCGACCTCGCGGATTACGTCATCGAAGCCTTTCCGGACTTCGTCGACGTGCGGATCCGGCATCCCGGTTTCCGGCACGAACGGCGCGGGAACAGACTCTTCTTTTTTCGCGACAGGCTTCACCGCCGCCGGTTTCGGGGCGGCCGGCGGAACAGCCGGCTTTCCGTACGCGTGATGTCCCTGGGCGACGGCTGTCTGCGGGCGCGCCGCGGAGGCAGAAGGAGCGGACGGCCGCGGGGACGCGGCGGCCTGCTCGCCGCGGCGGCAGATGCGGATCAAGTTTACTTCCAGAGGTATCCGCGGCGATTCCATCCGGCGGGCCATCTCCTGCGTCTCAATGAGGATGGCGAACGCCGCGAAAAGCTCTTCCAGGGTAAAACCCTGCGCCTGCTTCACCAGCCGCGCGCAAAGCTCCTCAGGCAAGTCGATAAGCTTAATATCCGGGCCGGCGACCCGCGCGACCATCAGGTTGCGAAAATGCGAAATAAGGTCCTGGAGCAAGACCGCCGGGTCTTTGCCTTTATCGATAAGTTCGTTGATGAGGGAAAGCAGGCGATGGCTGTCCCGCGCCTGACAGGCTTCTCCCAGCTGGAAAAGTGTCTCCATCTGGACATTCCCCAGCATCTGCGTCACGTCTTCCAGCGATACCGTGTCTTTCGAGAACGCGAGCAACTGGTCGAGGATAGACTCCGCGTCGCGCAGGGCGCCGTCGCTGGCCCGGGCTACCGCGAACAAAACGTCGCGTTCCACCTTCCCGCCTTCAGCGGCGATGATCTTCTCCAACTGGGCGATCATCTCCAGCACCGATATCCGGCGGAAATCCATGCGCTGGCACCGGGACAATATCGTCGAAGGGACCTTTTGGGGAGCGGTCGTGGCGAGAATGAATTTAACGAACTCCGGCGGCTCCTCCAGGGTCTTCAGGAGCGCGTTGAACCCGTCGGAGGTGATCTGGTGCACCTCGTCGATGATATAGACTTTGTACCTGCCGGCCGCCGGCGCGAACTTGACCGACTCGCGCAAAGAGCGGATCTCGTCGATCCCGCGGTTTGATGCGCCGTCGATCTCGATGACATCGAGGCTTCTGCCAGCGGCGATATCCGCGCAAGCCGGACACGTCCCACACGGGCGCGCGGTCGGCCCCTGCTTGCAGTTGAGGGCTTTGGCGAGGATGCGGGCGCAGGATGTCTTACCCACGCCGCGCGGGCCGGAGAACATATAGGCATGGCCCAGTTTGTTCTTCTCTATCGCGCTCGTGAGGCTCTCCACCACATGGGACTGCCCCACAACCTCTTCAAAGCCTTTCGGCCGCCATTTTAACGCCAGTACCGTATATTGTTTCATTTCCCGTTATGATTTATCTTAAGCTCTTCCATAACCGCGCGCGGATCGCGCACATAATGCCGGCACAGCATGGTCACCGCCTTGAAATCAGTGATATTGCGTTCCGCGAGCGCCTTCATCACCATCGCCCGGCGCTCCACCTCTTCAAGGATATCCTTGGCCGGCCTGCCGCTGACCTGCGCGAGCCGGTCGCGATACACACTGCTTATCCCGGTATCCACGAACCCGCCTTTGGCGGTGTCATACGACAGAAAAGTCGAGAGCAATACCGTCTCCCGTTCCATACCCGCGGTCTCCACCAGCTCGCCGACCACGCGCCGCACCTTGCCCTCGGTCGCGTACCGGCGCATGATGATGATCACGTCCACCAGGTTGATGAGCATCTGCGGGACGTTCATCGGCTCGTTCTGCAGGCGGATGATCGTCTCGCGCGCCGTCGAGGCGTGGAGCGTCCCCATGCAGTACTTGCCGATATTCATCGCGGTCATCAGGTCCTGCGCCTCGGTCCCGCGCACCTCGCCGACGATGATCCGGTCAGGGCGCATGCGCAGGGAATTCTTGACCAGATCCGCCAGCGAAAGGTCATCCTCGCTCTCCAGCCGCGAACAGTTCTCCTCGAGCTCGGTATTGAGCTCAAGCGTGTCCTCAATGACCACGAGCCGGTCGTGCGCCGGAAGGAAATTAAGCAGGGCGTTAAGCAGGGTGGTCTTTCCCGTGCCCGGCCCGCCGGATATCAGAAGATTCGCCGATTTTATCCCGCCCAGCCCCTCGACATACAGCCACAGAAGGCCCGCGATATAGGGGCTCAGCGTTCCGCTTTTGATCAGTTCAACGATGCTCAGCGGATGCTCTTTCGCCCGGGTAATGGTGATCTGCGGCCCGAACGGGGAAAAAACGATATTCGCCCTCCCCTTTATCTCGGAGAGCTCGACATTGTTGATGCTTTTTATCTCTTTCCTGCCGGAGAACACGATCAGCTTCTTGATGAGCAGGTCCATCTCCTCGCGGCAGGACAACCGTTCCTCGGTCTTACACAGGCCCACCCTCGCCTTGTGGATATAGATGCTGGAAAGGTAATTGATCATGATGTCCTCGACATCGGGATCGGCGAGGAACTGGTCGATGAGGCCGTACGAGAGGAATTCCTTAAAGAACGTCTCGAGCTCCAGCCCTTTTGATTTACGGACGAACTTCTGGCACCGGGGAGAGTTATATACTTCGAGGAATGCCTGGAAGATGATCTCGTGCTTCGATTCGATATCCTGGAGGAGGAAGATCTTCCCTTTCAGCTTATCGAGTATCTCATTCTCTATTTCTATGCGCTCTTTATCCATGTTGTCTCCGGTTATTTTATACCATCATTACCGTCAAAAGGCAATCACTAAAAATCGGTTGTCGCGGCCGTCTTCTGCCGTGAAGCATCAATCGCCTTAAGCGCCTCGAACCAGACCACGCTGATGATCCCGCCGGCCACCGCCAGCGTCATATCGCGCGCGCTCAATACCGCGAAATGGAACAACTCCCTCAGGAACGGGACATAGATGATCGCCACCAGCGACGCAAGCGTGATCACCGCCACCATCAAAAGCGGTTTATTCGGTATCCTGACGATATTAAAAATGTTCCGCGTCCAGGAAAGGTTCGTGAGTATCAAAAGGAGATTGGCGACCACCAGCGCCGTGAACGCCAGCGTCCGGGCCTCCAGCGGCCCCAGCTTCAGCCACAGCGCGACGAGGAATATGCCGAACACCACCGCAAGGATGCTCAGCCCCTGGAGCAGGCTGAAGATGAACGTGCGCCGGTTGATGAGCGGTTCGCGCAGGTCGCGCGGCGGCCGGCTCATCACGTTCTTCTCCTCCGGTACCGCTTCAAACACCGTCGAACAGGCCGGATCGATGATCAGTTCCAGGAACGCGATGTGCGCCGGCAAAAGTACCGCCGGAAGGCCGAAAAGCACCGGCAAAAGCGCCATCCCGGCGATGGGAACATGCACCGCCAGGATATAGGCCATCGCTTTTTTCAGGTTATCGAAGATCCTCCTGCCCAGCCTGACGGCGGCGACAATGGAGGAAAAATCGTCGTTAAGGAGCACCAGCGCGGATGCCTCGCGGGCGACATCGGTCCCCCGCTCGCCCATGGCGATCCCGATATGCGCGGCCTTGAGCGCGGGCGCGTCATTGACCCCGTCCCCCGTCATCGCCACGATCTGGTTATTCGCTTTAAGCGCGTTGACGATCGCCAGTTTCTGTTCCGGCACGACGCGCGCGAAGACATCGGCGTCATTGATCCGCTCGCGCAGGCCGGCAGGGCCCCACTGCTCGATCTGGGGGCCGGAGATAAACCGCGCCGGCTCACGAAGGCCGATCTCGCCGGCAATATGCGTGGCGGTGCCGGGATAATCGCCGGTGATCATAATGACCCTGATCCCCGCCTCATGCGCTTCTTTGATCGCCGCGGGAACCGTTGGACGGACAGGGTCGATGAACCCGATCAACCCGACGAATTCGAACGGAAAGTCGTGCTGGCCCGGCGGAAGTCCGGCCTTACCGAAGAGCGCCTTGGCAACGCCCAGGATACGCAGGCCCTTGCGCGCCAGACGTTCGATCGATACCTGTAATTCTTTGTGGCGCGCCGCCTCCATATGGCACAAATCCGCGATCGCTTCCGGCGCCCCTTTGGCCGCGATCACATACTGCGTACGATCAGGCGATTCCCACACGTGCGACAACGCCAGCAACTGCTTGGACAGCGGATACTCGCGCACCAGCTTCCAGTTGGTATGGATATGCTCGGTACCGGAGAGATACCTCGTCCCCACCTGTTTGATCTCGCGCTCGATCGGGTCGAACGGGTCCTTCTGGCTGGCAAGGACCGCGTACTCGATCAGATCGTGCAATTCTTCCGGCAATTTTCCGTCTTCGCCCGCGCCGATATCGTGACAGGCGAGCCGGGCGCAGACCGTGGTCAGGCGCATCGAATTCATGGTCAGCGTGCCGGTCTTGTCCGTGCACAACACCGTGGCGGCGCCCAGCGTTTCGATAGCGTTGGCGCGCCGGGTAAGCACTTTGTTCTTGGATATCCTCCAGGCGCCGAGGGTGAGGAATATCACCAGGACCACCGGGAACTCCTCGGGAAGCATGGCCATGCTCAAGGTCAGGCCGGACAATACGCCGTGCAGCCAGTCTCCCCTGGTCACCCCGTACACCAGCACAATGACCAGGCACAGCGCGCCGCCGAATATCGAGAACCGGCGCACCAGCTTCGCCGTTTCTTTCTGCAAAAGGGTGCGCTCGATCTTTATCTCCTCGAGCGCCGCGCCGATCTTACCCATCTCGGTATGGGCTCCGATCCGCTCGACGCGGGCGATCCCACGGCCCTGCACGACCAGGGTCCCGGAATAAACAGCGGGGTGGTCATCCCCTCCCGGCCGGCCCATCTCCTGTTTCCCGTCCCATTCGGCCTTGCGCACCGGGACCGCTTCCCCGGTCAACAAAGACTCATCCACCTGCAGATTGGTGCAGGAAAGCACTACGCAGTCGGCGGGCACGCGGTCCCCTTCACGCAGGACGATGATATCTTCCCGAACCACATCGCGCCCGGCGACCCTCCGCTGTTTTCCATCACGGATCACCAGCGCGCGCGGGCTGGAAAGCGAACGCAGAGCCTCAAGCGCGCGCTCGGTCTTGCGTTCCTGATAGAACGTGATGGCAATGATCACGAAAACGAACGTGATGAGCATCAGCGCGTCGCGCGGCTCTCCGAGGATCAGGTAAATAACGCCGGCGCCGATGAGCAAAAGGAGCATCGGCTCGCTGACCACATCGATCAATATACGGAAGACATTCTTGCTCTTCTGCGAAGGCAATTCATTGAAACCTTCCGCGCGCAAACGAACGGCGGCATCAGCTTCGGAAAGCCCCGGGAGTTTGCTGATATCCTCATACATCTGTTTCATCCACGCCTCTGTTTATTGTATCTGTCCCGACATCATATTGTAATACTGGCTGATCGAACGCAACGCGTTGAAAGTGACCGCGCCCAGCGCCAGGGTCAACGCGACAATAACGGCGGTAAGCACTATCTTCTTCGTCCTACTGTAACCGGGATTGAACCAGACGAGCGGCAGGCAAAACGGCCCGACGCACAGGAACGCGATGACCAGCGAGGAGGTCTTGAAAAACCACTTCGGCGATTTCGATTCTTCGGTCATGGCTGGACATCCTTTCTTTTAAAAAGAAGAAAAGGTTTATCCTGATTATCACAGGTGGAAACCGGGGCATATTCTTTTTGCAGGGCCTCATACAGCTCCCGGGATTCCGGGGCGTTGAACGGGATGAACAGGAACCAGTCCGGGGCCGGCGATTCCCCCGCCAGGCCCGCGGCGTCCACTACGCGCACACATTTCCTCGCCAGATAATACCGGTACAGGGGAAAGCGGAAATAATTGATCCCCACCGTCTCCCGGGGTCCGATCACGGCGCGCGCCGCGGACAAACACCCCACCATCTGCCGGAACCGCTGTGCCGCCTGTATCTTCGGGGCAGTAACCGGCAGTTGACTGGCCAACAGTCCGCTGGCCGCGGTGAGAGCCACTACAATGAAAAACAACAGGCGTGGAAACACGCGCGCCTCCCGGCCCCGGATAAACAGCCAGGCGATCCCCGCGATAAGGGTAAACCCGGCCGCGGCGAACGGCACCAGGTGCCGGACGAGAAGATAGACGAACACGTGGCCTACCGCGTGCGCCGGAAAAAGCACATACCAGCAGATCCCGCAGATAAAAAACAGCCCCGTCAAGCGCAGGAGCCTGCCCGCCGTCTCACGCGCCGGCTCATCCAGCGCCTGCCACATCAGCGTCGCGAAAAACCCGCTCACGATAAGCAGGCCGGGCCCGAAGATGAGCACCTGCGAAAGATTGTACATGATCGCCAATTGGAGCCATGTGCCGAAGTTCAACGGGATACCCTCGGAATTCGAAGCGATGCGCTGGGCGGCGACACCCCGGAGATCGTTGAACGCCGCGGTAAAACTGCCGAAATACCAGCAGTTCTGAAGAAAATGCAGGCCGAACGCCGCCACAGGCGCCAGGATCAGGATACCCAACGCCTTACGGGAAACACGCAGTTCCGGCAGGACAAACCCGCTCAGGGCGAAAAACAGCGCCAGGTACGGGATATAATCGAACGTCACCAACGCCACGGTAAAATACGCCAGCCAGAGGCCGGCGAATACCTTCCTGCTACGCGTGCGGCAATACACCGCGAAAAGCAGGAATGCCAGCGCGCGCAGTGTATCCGAATACGTCAGCATGTGCAGGCTGTCGGATGAGAAGATGAAGAACGGGTTAAAGATATAGAACACCGCCGCCAGCATCCCCAGCATCGGCGACCGCGTCAGCAGGCGGATAAAAACGTACCAGCAGAAGATCCCCGCGAGCGCGCACGCCAGCGCCCCCAACCGGAACACCACCAGCATGTCGGTATGAAAAACCACGCGCTCAACGCCGTTGATGATATCCGACAGAGGCGGGAAATGGGTATACGCGTCCGTCGGGCGTTCGCACCCCGGTTCCCATACCGGAAGGAACCTGCACGTCCTGAAACCCAGCCGCGCGAAATTCCTGCCCGCGTCAAGCGCATTCGCGTCGGAAAACTCGTCGCCATGATCAAGGTCGGGATACATCGCGCGCGGGACCGCGACCACCAGGAACAACAACGCCAGGATCATCAAGTGTTTACGGATACTCATCAGGGCTTTGCCCTCTCTTCCAGAAATTTTTTTGCCGCGCGCAGGACCTCGTCAACGCCGATCGCCTCCATGCAACGGTTCCTGTCGCCGCACATCGCGGTCTTGGCATTATACACGTTGAGGCAGGGACTGCAATACAACCCTTTATAGAACACGACATTCCTGCCGGAACGGGGGCCGTACACTACCGGCGTCTCCGGGCCGAAAAACGAGACCGTCGGGACACCCAGCGCCAGCGACAGATGCAGGGGCCCGCTGTCGTTGCCGATAAAAAGCTCCGCGCGCGACAACAACCCGCATAATCCCATAAAATTCAGTTTGCCCGCGAGATTGGACACATTTCCCGCCGGCCCGGCAAGCCGGCACACCGCTTCCGCGTTCTCCCACTCGCCGGCAACCCCAATCAACGCGAATTTAACTGCCGGATAATCCCGCGCCAGGGCGGCAAGCAGGGCGGCGAAATTCCGCGCCGGCCACCGCCGCTCCAGGCACAGATCGCTGGCGTTGACATTGACGCAAACGATACGCTCCGACGCGCCGAACCCCGGGATTTGAAGCGGCGCGGACGCCATGGCCGCGGCAAGCGGCCCGCGCAGGTCACTGATCCGCGTATCCCCGATATCCGCTCCCGCCTCCCCCGCCTGCGCGAGGAATACCTCAGTAATATGCTTGTAGGTATTGTAATGCACCTGATGGGTCAGCAGACTGCCGCGCCACATATGACGCACATAGTATCCCACCCGCGAACGCGCGCCGGAAAGGTAGGTTACGATCGTGGAGAATTTGGAGAAGAATTCCAGGTCGAAGAATATATCGATGTTGAGCCGCCGCAGGCGCCCCAGGGCGCGCAGGAGGTCGCCGGCGAACCGCGCGGGGCTGGACGTGCGCAAGGTCACGACCTCGTCGATCTCCTTCACCATACCGAGCAATTCCTCATTGCCGGAAAATGTGAGGAACACGATCCGCGCTTGGGGGAATTTATGCCGTACCGCCCGGAGCATCGGCGTCGCCAGGATCATGCTCCCGAGGCCGAAATACTTGCTCACCACGATCGTGCGCACACGGACTCCGCCGCGCCGTTTAAACGGCAGGAGAGAAACCATCCGTTCGAATACGCTCAAACAAAAACAGATCGGAAGCCCCACGTAATGATCCAGACGCTTCATCGTGCGGATCTTCATGACGGCCGTCCCGGCTTACGCGCGAACGCGGCCATCCCCCCTGCCGGGAGCATGAACGCCTTCCTCTTAAACACGGAAAAATCGCGGACCGGACAGAGAGAAATATTTTTCATCATAACGCATTATTGTACCTTCTCTCCGGCGATTATTCAAACCATTTTTTGGCGGGAGGATTTGTTTAGTAACGGGAGAAATTTGAATGGGTTATGTAAAGCGTCTCTAAACACGCGATCAGATCAACGCGAGCAATTCCGGCTCGGTCGCGTCCGCCTCGGCCTCCTGGCACCGCATCACCTCCGCGGCCAGGTCGCGGATATGCCCGCTATACCGCTCCACCTTACCGCTGGTACGGCACGCGCCGGCGAAATCGGCGATGCGCCGCGCGGAGATGGCCATGCCGCAGGCGGCCATCTTTTCCATCCGGGCGCATTCCCGGTCCAGTTCCGCGGTGGAAAGCACCGGGAATTTCACTCCCGCCGCGATTACGCCGCCGGGCGCCCGTTCGCTGACGATCGGCAGTGAACGCAGATCCACGCCGCCGGTAGTCCTCCCCGGATTAGCGCTCTTGTCTGACGCGCCGCTCTTATCCACCGTACTGCTCTTGTCAGAGGTCCCGCTCTTATCCGCGGCGCCATTCGTGCCGGCAGTAACCATTTTATCCGGGACACTGCTCCCGTCCACAGCGTTCTTATTCACCTTCACGACTGCCGTACCGCCGTCTTTAGCGCCGTTGCCGCTGTCACCGGCCTTGCCCGTATCGACCGTGCGCAAGGATGCCGTGCCACTGCCATACAGCCACACCGCCGCGACGTACTTCATCGCCTCGGCGAACAGCCCGATGGAATCATGCGTAAAACCGCTCAGATGCGCGATATACCCTGTGCCCCAGAACGCGTCCGCGTCCAGGTTCATGCGCGCCTCCAGGGAATGCGCCAGCTCATGGATCACCGTATCCGTGATCTCGGCCGCGCTCTTCGGATTATCCATGCCCTGCGCCAGGAACCGGCCAAGGAAGAACGTCTGCTTTCCTTTATACATGCCGAAACACCCGGCAAAACGCACCTCATCGCTGAGCAATACCACCTGTTCGATCCCGAAGTATTTCGCGACGCTTTCGGCAAACGCGACCAGACGCCGTTCATTATCAGTACGCGGCTCGACGACATACTTCTCCGGCTTGCGCATCTGCTCATGGCCGATCGCGATCCCCACAGCCTGTTCCACCCGTTTACCGTATACATCGGATTCCTCATAATCCGCCCCGGTGCTCATCTTCTTGCCCAGATGTTCCTGCGCGCGCATGAATTCCTCGGCCCGGCGCGCGTCACGTTTTTTCTGCACCGCTATCCTGCGCCCGATCATGCTCATCGTCGGTTCGCGCGATCCCGCGGGCGACGGCACCTCGAGCATACACATGAAATACACGAAATTCTTCTCCAGGTCGAGCACCCCTTCCCGCGGCATCAGCGCCCGCAGATCATCCATCGACACCTCATTGATCCGGTTCCCCTCTATCTTTTTAGTCAGCTCTATGATGCGCCGGTAGAACGCGGGGTCAGTCCTTTCTTTATATTCCAGTTCGTTCCAATAATCGTCGTTTGACTCCCAGTCATGGCTGAATCCCTCAAACGCGAATTGCGGGCTGGTCTGGGTCAGGGTCTTATGCACGAGCGCTTTATAGAACGCGATCGCCACGTATTTCTTGATCTCATCGAGATGTTCCGCTTCTCCCTCAAATCCCGTGCGGTTCTCGATGCACGGCAGGGGAACCTGGATGATGATCCCCAGCTCTTTGACATGGCGGCGCAAAGACTTCGGCACCAGCTCCAGGTATTCGTCGTCAACTCCTTTGATCTCTTTGATCCGCTGTCCCGCGCGGTCGATCACCTGGAGCGGCATATCCTTGGCAGAGATCAGCCGTAACATCCGCTGTCCATCCTCGCCCTGCGGCGCGGATTTGAATTCCACCTCCGCCAGCACTTCATGCTCCACCTTCATCTCGCGCCGGACGCCCTCGTGATCCATCACAAATATCTTGAAATTTTCGTCAGTCATCAACCCGGCAAAGGTTTTCCATGACCGTTGCGTAAGCATCCACTCCAGCTCCGGGACCGTGTTTTCAAGATTGCGTATCCGCCGGATAGTCACCCCGCGCTGTAACCGCGGATCGTCGATGCGGCGGATCCGTTCCAGGACCAGCCCTGTCGTCTTGCCCTGAGGATCCCGCTCCACCCTGTACCCGAAAAGGAACGCGCGATCAGCGTTGCGGGTAATGATCTCTACCCGGTCCACGCCCTCGAACACCGAGAATTTCCCGGAACCGAAGAACCCGGTGAAATCCACCTGTTGTCCGAGCCCTTTCGTCGATTTCTTGATCAACAGCGCCACTTCCGCCAGCGCGCCGGTCCCGTTATCGGCCGCCTCTTCGACATATTCTTTCCGCCCTTTGTTGTCCTGTATATACCCGCTCAGCATCATCTCGCCCCGCATTCCTTTCGTCGCGTCCTTGGAATTCTGCGCGTTTTCCGCGGCGGATGCGCCTGCCGGCCTCTGCCTGACATATTTAAGTATCTTGTCTTCCAGTTCCCGATTCACTTCCGGGAGAAGGCGTTTTCCGGAAACATGGTCCGCTATCGCGGCGAGCATTTCATCCACGCTGATCAGCGCCTGGTCGGCGGTCTTGCGGAACGCCATCTGCAGTTTCATGATCTGCGACGTGTAAACGCCTTCCGCGGGCATGGGCTGGTCGACGCCGGTGAATTCCTGCGCCTGGCGCTCCGGTATCTGGTCGACCATATTGGTAAGGAATACCACGTACGCCCTGCCCTGTCCGGCGAGCTGGGCGTTCATCTGGTCATCGATCGCGCGGATCAGGTCTTCGAGCTTGTTGGCATCGAACACCTGGCGCATCTCATCGAACACCCTGCTTTTCGCCGATTCGCTCAACGCGTTTATCCGCGCCAGCTGTTTGGCCACCACCTCGATATTTTTCGCCGGGTCTCTGCCGCAGAAATTGGCAATGAACGCGGTAAAATCCTCCATCTCCTTGAGCCCCGCCGCGCCTGACCCCGCGTCGCGCACGCCGCGCACTGCCCGCGCTATTTCCTTTACCGCGCGCGCCTGCTCGGGGCTTCCGGCCGACCATCCCAGCCCCAGGAGATCAAGTTCATCATCCGTCGGCTGGTCGATCAAGCCATCGGAGTTAAGCGCCAGTTCCAGGACATTCATGAATAACGAGACCATGAAACGTTCCTGCAGTTCATTGAGTTCCTGTGAGAAACCGGATGCCTGCGTCCGTTCAAGATATCCCGGCACGACCGCCATCACCCGGGCCATGTTGCGGGTAAAGGTATCGAACGGCAGTGAACCTTCCTCAAAATGGATGCTCACGGCCCCGCCTTCTTTCACCTGTTCCAGAAAAACACGCGTGATCTCCGCTTCCTGGCGCGCGTACAACCGCCCCAGGAACGGCCGCAACTGCCGGTCAACCGCCGCCCGGCGTTCTTCCGGGATCAGCTTCAGCAAATCCCCATACGCCGCCCGAGCCTGGCCGATAAACGCGTCGCGCCGTTCCATCACCGACTGCCATGCCGCTTCCGCGTTATCGGCGGATACCCGATCCGTTTCCACACGCTGTTCCTGAACGCCTTTGATATGCTCGTTATAGTATTTGATCTGGACGTTTGCCAGCGCGTCCGCGACCTGCCAATTGAATTCCTCTCCGGCACCATACAGATCAAGCACCTGCTGCATTGCCCGGATCGCATCCCGGCCGCGGGTATCCAGGGCCGCGCGGAACCCCGTCGTTCCCATAACAACATCCCGGAACATGCCCACCATACCGCCGATCTCGTCCTCGGAATACCCATACTCCGCCAGCACTTCCAACAGCATTACCACCGTCTCGCCCGGAGTTTCGCTCCCTTCACTATCAAAATACTCATGCGAATCCTTCAAATATCCGCGCACGTTATTCAATTTCGCCGCCAGATCGTCGCGCTCCAAATCGGTTTCGCCGATCCGCGTTTCGTCAGCGGCACCCATCGCCGAAATCAAGCCGTTGAGGATAAGGTCCGTACGCCGCTCATCAAAATGTTTGGATAACAATCCGGTAAAAAGCTCACCGACGACTTTCTGCGGCCTGCCGGATATTTCCTCCGAAGAACGGACAACCGCGGCCAGCTTCCAGATAAGGTCCGTATTCACGGTACTGGGATATCCGTGCACGAACAGCAATTGGGATAACGAAATGACGGCCGAGATATCTTCCTCGCTGTATTTCCGCGCGTCATTGGCCATTGCGGACCTCAGATGTTTCTCGATCGTCCTGATCCGCTCCGCGTTACGCTGTTCCTGCTCGAAAGTATAAAACAGTTCGTCCAAATCACTAAGGATGTTTTTCTTTGCCTGAAAGTTGAAATTATTAAACGCCGCGCGCTCCGCGGTAAACACTTCCGCCACCGCGGCATCATCTTCCCCTGTCGGCAAAGGCCCGTTATCGACCGTAACACTGTACAAGTGGCGGATGACTTGCCGCGCCTGAGAGGGAGAAAGCCCGCGGGCAAGATAATCTTTCGCCATTTCCACCGCGATCTGCCCGTTTATCGGATCATGCATATTCCGCGCGGCGATCAGCGCCATCCATCCGGCTACCTCCCCCGCCATGCGTTCCCGATTTTCTTTAGAAAGAATAGGCAATTCTCTCCGGCCACGCCGCGTTGATCTACCCGCGACATTTTCCAGGTTCCGGGCATCAGATCCGGCAAACGAAACCGGCCGGGCGCTGTCCGGATTCTTGCCCTTTTCCTCGGCCGTATACGCCCCCTGGATACGGGCCAGCGCTTTCACCGTTTTTTCGCAGGAAACGATCGTATCAACCATATGCAAAACGTCATGTAACGTATACAACGCCCGTTCATGCCGTGAATCACAAAGGTCCGGATCCACACCAAAAAATTGCCGTTTCACGACCTGACTGACGAACTGGTTGACGATCTCGTTATTCTCCTCCTCGGAAAATCCGTACTCGTCGATGATGCCGATTAACAGCAACACTATTTCCGGCCGCACATCGTTATCCGTGTACATGCCATGTTCCATCATGTAACGGTTAGCGTATTCCCGCTTTCGGAATAATTTTTCGCCGTCCTGATCGTCTTCACGGCGCGTACCATAGACCACCTCGCCCATCGCCCCCGCCAGCGAATTCAGGATCGCGCGCCGAAGGTCAGGAGTATAGCCCTGCAATTCCCCGTTAAGGAGTCCGATCACCCCGGCAAGATATGCCGATAGAATGACGCCGCGCGCTTCACCGGCGCGCGGATCTTGCAGGTACTCGACGATGGCGTGATTCATCCGCGCGGAGAAGTGGCATTCGAACAGTATTCGCGCCATGCCGGCGACAATCGCGCGGTTTTCTTCACCCAACTGCGGGTTCCACGTTTTCGACCTCTCGAGATAGTCATTCACCAACTTCATCCGCTCTGCTTTTATCTGGTCGAACGCGTAGGCCATGAAAATTTTGCGAAGAGCGGTAAATATCTCCTGCGTCTCCTGCGCCGTATTACCCTGTATCGCCAGCGTCTCGCGCAATATGCCCAACAACTCCTGCTGATCTTTATCCAGGCCGGCAGTTTGCGCGGCATTACCGTTCGCCTCGGCATACAGATATCCGACAATATCCCTCATCTCATCATACGAAAGCGCGTACCCCAGGATCGTTGCCGCCAATCCTTTCGCGTTCTCAATCATCACTTCCGGGTTCGATCCTTTCCACGTGTTACCTTTCAAATCCTCCCTGATATTGGCCAACCTGATCCCACGGTCTTCCAACGACACCGGCGTCTGCACCAATTTCCGGATCTGCCGGAGAAGATCAGTCGTGTCAAGTTTTGCCACTGCCATGCGGGAACCGTCCGATCCTTCCGACACGCGGTAATATTGCCCATCCGCCGCCCGCACCTCTATAGTCGCGTCTTCGGATCGTATATCCTGAATACTATCACCCGGCATCAGCCTGTACATCTTACCGGTCCTCGGATCGATCGCTTCCAGCACGGTATCGTGCTTGTACATAAAAAGATCGTAGCGGTCATGCTGATACACCTCGACGCCGTCCGCGGCGGGAACATTATCGATCAATGAATCGCTCCTGTCCGGGAAACTCATAGCCTGATTGCCCGCGAATTCTTTCTTCCTTGAATTGACGGAAACGCGCGTCCCCAGCCCGGTAGTGAGCGACGGGCCATTCAGATCGCAGTGCTGGACATAATCCGGCTTCAGCATTTCCGGGGCGCTGAGAGAAAGCATGGGGCCGCCGGCGTTAAAATAACGCGCCTGCATCCTTTTCCCGTCATAGAACCATACGCGGTGATATAACAACGCGCCCTGCCATATTGTCTCCACGGTAACGATCCATCCTGTGGCTTCGAAATCCGCGGACTTCCATGCCCTTCCCGCCCCATGGATGATCAATTTCCACTCATTGTCTTTGTCGATAAAAGCCGAGTATCTCCCGCTGGCGTCGGTAAGAATGGGATAGGCGGACTGGAATAATTTCGCGCTACGCAGATCGAGCAGATAATAGATCTTTCCGGCGCCGTCGGTTGAGAAAGTATCCCGGGGATCAGTGAACTTGATCACCGTGCTGTCGCCGCCTTGGTTAAACTGCGGGTTCATCTCGAATATATGTTTATCACTTTTTACCATGCTATCCAGTCTATCCGATTGCCCGGTTACACAGTCCAGCAGGATAGTTGCCCCTCCCATCCGCGCATCAGCGATAATGACATACCGCGAATCCGGAGAAACGGTCAGCGCGGGAAACGCCTCATGCGGCATCAGGTACCCGGGAATATCAATGCCTTTCTCAGGATCGTATTTTAAAAGCACCGTACGGCCCTGCGCGTCTTTCCCCAGGAAATAATTATTCTTGAGCGCGGTCAATCTCTTCATCTCCGGGATCGTTCCATGGATCTCGACCTTCCTACCGGTGGCGGTTTCGATTATCGTCCCGTCGGATCTGATAGTCAATACACCCTGACGGTCTTCTTTCCCGGCCGCCCGGGGCGCGGCGGCGCCGATCAGCGCGGGCCGCTGGCGCAGGAACCTGTTCGCCGCCTGCGCGTCAACCTCGCCCGCGGGGATCTCATGGATCGCCTTCACCTGCACGCTGTCCACCGTGCCGGTAACCTCATAACTGGTCTTTACCTCGCTGTTGATGATGATACCCAATCCCTGGGCTTTGGATTCAAACTCCCATTTCGCCTCGGCGTCGCCTTTCTGGCGCCGTTCCGCCGCCGCGAGCAGTTCCTCACCCATCTCCGGAGGGACGGCGACAAAACGGCCGGTCTTAAGGACCGGGATCCTTTTGCCGTTGGGCATCTGGTACCAGGTATCGTGATACCCGTCTACCGGCTCCCGGCACTCCGCGCTGAACGGAAAGACCACCAGCGGCAACTGTTTATCGCCTTCCATAGTAACGCCGGGAACTTCCCGGCCTCCCAGGCGCTTAAGGCTGGACGCCCCTTTCCAGTCAAAAAGATTATCGTGCAGGAACATGATCTTCTTGTCAGCCGGGAACGCCAGATTCTCGAACTGGCGGTCATCCGGCACAAACACGTACCCCTGCGCCTCCATGCGCGCGACTACCGGCGCCAGGATATTCTTCGCTTCGGCGCGGATCGCCTTGACCACCGGCGTGTTGGCATCGTTACCCTGGGCCAGCTCTTCCAGGCCGATCACGAGCGTATTGATACAGCTGATCTTTTCCTCATCGGTCAACTCCCGGTACCCGGCCGCTCTCTGTTCATCCGTCAACCGCGGATCGACCGCCTGACGCATCGCGTAGTATACCGCCTGCTGGAAACCGGTCGGCACGTTCTTGCTCCCCTGTATCCCCGCTTTGAGGTACACCACGTCGCGCGAATCCGGGACCTCCATCAACAGCCCCAGATCGATCATCAACCCGCCCCGCATCACCGCGTCTCCCGCGATCTCCGCGGGGATATCCACGATCGTGATCACCTCGCCGCCGCGCGCGAAAAACACCCGGTTTTTCGCCATCGAAGGATCCTGCACCAGCGTGGTCTTGCGCACCTCGGCATCGACCTTATCCTGGTACGCCCGCGGATCCTGAGCGGCATCTTCGGCGTTGAACGGATCGGCGCCTTTTGTCCCGGTCACGAACATCCGCGCGACTGTATCCCCGCCCATGCCGCTCCCGTCATCGACAATCGCGATCGAATTGCCGGTTATCCGGATATGCACGTTTCCCTGTTTGCCCAATTCCCGCGCCGCTACCGGCCCCTGCGCGGGCACGATACGTATTTTATGTTCATACCCGTTGACCTTCACCGGCGGAAAGTCGTTAACCTGCGTGGTGATGACCGCCGCGGGAACAAACGGGAAACGTTCATGGATACCTGTGATGATAGCGGGAATGGTATTAGGACGGCCGGCTCCCGCCTCATCCCTCGAAGAAGCGATCTTCCGGACAGTCCCCACCCTGACCACTGTCCCGTGCTCCAGGCCGGGAACATTCTCCGCCTCCGCCGCCGCACCGAACTCCGCGGCGGTGCACGGACGCAGTGAAATATAATAACTTTCCCGCGCGGGCCTTCCGTTCACCGCGACGGTATCCGGGCCGCGCGTCAGCGTCAACGCGAACGCCTGTCCGCCCTGCCGGCGCGTATACACGTCGATGCTGTCTCCGGGCTCCAGCCAGGAGATCAACTGCTTCACCCCTTTGCCGAATTGCCCGATCTTAAAGCCCATCGCGTCCAGGCTGTTGGAAACCGCTTCAAAAACCCCCTGTTTTTGCGGATTGGAGTTTTGGTCCCTCACCAGCACGCCCACTTCGTCCTCATCCGCGTTCGGGTTGTAGCTGTCGCCCGCCAACCAGTCGATGACCGCGCGATCCATTTTCCCCGAAGCCAGGCTCATCAGGATCGCTTTATACGCTTCCTTTTTTTCCAACCGTGTATCCAGCCCCAGACGGGCTAACACCTCGCGCAGAGTTGGGACTCCCTGGCCGTCGCGCTCCTCCAGCCCCTGGCCGACCAGCATATCGATCACATGTTTGAATTTACGGTAATCCACCGACTTCTGGTCGGTGAGCGGATCGATCTTCCGCGCGGGGGCAACCGCCATTCCCCCCTTTTCGGTCAGCCCTCCCAGAAGTCCCGCCGCCAACTCCGATACCCGGCCTAAAAATCCGCGGCGATCGGCAGAGGCACGATTGCCGCCGTCTTTACGCGCCTCCTCCTCCACGATCGCGTATTGTTTCTTGAACTCATCCCCCACCTTCGCGGCCAGCGTCAGCCCGTCGGAACCGCACACGAGGTCTTTTTCGATATTGTCATCCAGCGAACCTGTACGGTGCGAAACCCCGGCGTTCAGCCGGTTCATATACCCCGGCATATCCTCTTCCAGCAGGTTTATCGAAGTAATGAACAGATCCGATTCCCGGATATACTCCCGCAGTCCCGCCACATCCTCGATCCGCGTCGGAACCGGCGTCACCCGTTCGCGCCGGCGCGAGTGGTTGCCGTCACGGGTGAGCTGAGCGCGGTAATTTCCCGGATTATAGTACCGCGCCCCGTACACGTTATAGTCCTTATCCGGGATACCCGCTTCCCGCTTAAGCGCCGTGAGCTTATCGATGAACGCGCGGGAGGATTTCTGCGCCAACAGCTCACGCGCGTGTTCATTAGTCTGACGGAAGGTATCCCGGCTGGGCCGGTCTTTTTCAGATGAGAATCGCGCGAATACGCGGCCGATTATCCCGGTTTCCGTCAACGCGTCCGGGACATACCCGATCAGTTTTTCTCCCGCCAGCACGTAATTGATCAGCATGACCGCGTTGACGAACGCTTTGTGCGCGTCGGGATACCGCGAATTGACCTTGCGGCCGGTCTGAAAACTGTTGCTCCCGTCCATCACCACGATGAGCGGATTCTCCTCCATGATGAACTTCAGCGTCGCGTCGTCAAAGATACTGGCGCGCCCCGCCGCGGAAATCCGGTACTCGTCATTGTGATTTTCCGTCGATCCTACCCGCGCGTCGGCCACCATGATCCCCACGGCCTCAAGCTGATCCCTGATCGGAATAGACAGGAACCATCCGTACGTCAGATTCGGCACTACCATGACCTTTCGGCCGTATTTATCGGATTGTTTCTTGAGCGCGTTGACGAATTCGACAAAACGCCGTACCTCTTCGGAAGTATACGAAAGCGCGTGCCGGGTAAGGGTATCGGGTTCGGGATAGACCTCCCGTTTACCGAAGGCCTTTATCTTGGCGCTCAATAAAGACAGCGTGAAGTGCGACTCTTCTTCGCTTTTGGAGAGGAACATCACGAAACGCGTGCGGAATGAATATTCCAGGAGGGCGATCTTGCGCTGGTCGTTCGGGTCAAAATCCTTGCTCTTCGAAAAATCGTTGGCTTTCCACGCGGCGATCAACGCCGCTTTCGCGGCCGGCGGCCCGGTTTCCATCAGCTCCTTATTGAGCGCGTAGAACGGCAGGAAACCGTTCTCCACCAGCACCAGGGCGCTGTGGAGGTATTGCGCGTCGATAGCAACCCCCTCGGGCGGCAGGCAATAATACATCAATTCCATTCCGGGGCCATTGGCCCGCGCGCGCGCCCCTGCCAGCAGAGAAAGGAAATCCGCGATCTTCTTACCGCTGTTCAAATTTCCCAGCCAGCTCTCGACAGATATATAACTGACCAGCGCCTCGACAGGCTCATCGACCAGTTGTCCTTCCCTGTATCCCGGGACAAATCTGAAATCCGGCATGATCTCTTTAAGCAGGCGCACGGTGGCGAGTATCCGTTCCTTATGCGGCAAGGCCTCCCGCAATCTCTCCACCCCATCGACGGCAAAATTATAACCGCTTCCCGCCGCAGTCAACTCCTGCCCGAACACGACCAGTTCCGCGCTGTCCTTGCCCGCGAATACCTTCACCCAATCCCTCAAATGATCCAACCCCCTGCCTTTGATACCGAATTTCGTGACCCCCTCAATTGTCTTGACGATATCCGCCGCGGCGAAACCGGCGACCCCGTCAAACCGGCCGATATTCCCCAAAATAACATCCGTCAGAAGCGGCTGTTTACCGGTACCGGAGAGCGTCGCGCTAAACCAGAATTCCAGGATCTCCCGTTTCGATTCCTCGTTCAGATCCGGCAACATCGCGGTAAGCGTCGCCTGCAAATCCCGGGCGATCGCGGTGCTCGCGTTACTGCTGAGGATGGAATGTATGATCCACCGTTGAACCGTCGACGACGGAAAATCATGCACTACTGATTTCAGGACTTCAAGCGCCGGCTGGCTCCCCTCCCGGGCGAACAAGGTCACGATCGAATCAAAATTCGTCGGATCGTTAACGGCTTCGTCGCGGCAGAACGGCGCCAACGCGGGGAACATTTCATCATACAAAGGAATGATAAAATCGTTATAATCGATATTCTGGCCCATTTCGAACAATGCCAGCCGTTTCCGGCGCGCGTCCGGAGAATTCAAGGCGATATCCTGCAGGACCCGCACCGCCCCTTTATTGCCGTCGGAGCAAAGCCTGCCGAGCTGATTGAAGACCATTTGCTCGAAGAACGCCTGGTCCCAGGTCTCTCTCAACTCACGGCCGGCCAGCCGGACTGCCCATCCCCATTGCGTGCGGATCAGCAGGCCCCATAACGGCGGGGTAAAAAGATGGACTACCTCCAGGAAGCTCCGCGTTAACCCGCGCGGTCCGGGAACGATCTGTTCGATCTTTGTCGGAACAGCCCCGCCGTCCGCCCGCACAACCACCGGCACAACGGCGGACTGCCGCACAACCGCGGGAACCGCGGATACCCGCGCGGCCGCGTCGATAATCACCTGATTTCCCGCCGCCACCACGGCGCCCAGCGCGCTTTTGATCGCGGGCACCGCGCCCGTAGCGAGATTCATCGCGCTCCCGATCTCCGCGCCGAATTTAATACCGCCGGAGACATAGGTGCGCACCGACTGTCCAAACGCGTCCTGGACGGTCTGACGCTCATTATATTCGCCGTTAGTGAACGATTTTTTGTAGGCGTCGAAATAGGTTGTTTTATTCCACGGGGTTTTTGACGTAAGGCGGGAAATGTCTTTACTGTTGATGCGCGCGGCGTACGGGACGCGGGAACCGGCGTATGCGCGCTTAAACCACTGCGCGAGGATAAGTGAATAATACGCCTGGCGCAACGCGGCGTAGGCCCGGGAGCTATTGACCTCTTTCGTCAGCCGCGGCACGATCCCCTCGCGCATCAGACCCGCGGCGTATTCATTGAGTTTCTGCGCGCGCTCGTCTGAGAAACTGTACCCGGCGGAACCTTTGAGGTAATCCTCCTCCAGCATCACTTTGAGCGTCGCTTTGTAGATATAGGCCGCGCCCTGCGCTTCGCGCACAATGATCTCAGCCGGAACGATCCACGGCCTGCTCAGGGCGGGGATATCGATCGGCGACGAACCGTACAGCTCTTCCGCCTTTTTGTAAAGTTTATCCCAATACACGCGCCCTTCGCGCGTGCGCGGCGATGTGTATCTGGCGCAATCTTTCTTAAGCTGAAGGTCGGCGGCCAGGAGGACTTTTCCCAGATCGGTTTTTTCCAATTCCGGGTCGATCATATCGTCCGGCGAATCCGGGCGGAGGTTGACCCAGAAACTGCTGTCCGGGAGCGCGATACCGATAGTGAAATACTCCATCAGCCCGCGCGCCGAGTTTTCCAGCTGAGGCACCGCTTCTTTGGCGTCGCCCTTGTCCAGGAGAAGCCGGATATCGTCATGCGAGGCGTCATACGAAAGCGACCGCAGGTGCAGAGGACGGAATTTATCGGAAGCCGCGACAGCGGATGCCCCCGCGGCGAGCCCGGACAGATCGGCCTGGCCCTGCGCGCGGGCAATGCCCGCCTGCTCGGTGATGAAGCAGAAGATGATCAGGAATGAGATTATTCGCTTACTCATAATCTTTATAAAAGTAATTAATAAGGGAACAAAAAATAAACCATCGATAAGAGCTTTGATCCTTGTTTATCAGCCATCTAAAGTATGGAATATCTACGGTGGGCTTTCAAGAAGAAATCATGTGGGATTGAAACCGCTTTCAAAACGGGGACGTCTCCGTTACAGCAGTATCTGCTCGAACCGGTCGCGGAAACCGAATATCTGTTCGTCGAAGATGACATCCGAGTACGCGACCGGGCGTTTGAGGGTGATCCCCTCCATACTGCGGCAACGGCTCAACGCCACATACAGCTGTCCGTGGGCGAACGCGCCGTACCCCAGGTCGATGTGCAGTTCATCGAAACTCTGCCCCTGGCTCTTGTGGATCGTGATCGCCCATGCCAGTTTCACCGGGAACTGCTGGAATAGCCCGATCACCTCATGCTCGATCTTGTCCTCGATCTGATTATACACGTACTTTACCTTTTCCCAGGCGGCCATCGGCACTTCGTGCACCTCGTCCCCGATGCGCACCTGGATGGTATGCTCATCCACCGCGGCGACCCGGGCGATCGTGCCGTTGACCCAGCGCTTTTCCGGATCATTCCTGAGCATCATTACCTGGGCGCCTTTTTTTATCTTCAGCAGTTGTTCGGCGACCACGCTTCCGGCGTCGATCTCTCCGGTAATGCTCGCGGCGAACCGGTATTCTTTTCCCGGCAGGCTGGCCAGCCGGCGCTCGTTGATGCGCAGGGCGTCGGCGTTAGTGGTATTCAAGGTCACGATATGTTCGCTCGAGTCAAAATCAAGCCGCTTTACCCGGGTATTCAGCACCGCCATATCCCGTTCCTCGCACTCGCGATTGCGGATGCGCTGAAGCAAGCGGATAAAATCAGCGTCGCTCTGGCGGTAGATCTTGTCCAGCACCAGGTATTTCGGCCGGATATAATCGAACACCTCCGCCTGAAAAAAATACGGATTGGCGTACTTCTCGCGGTAGACCTTCTCCATCTCCTCATCGATCACCGGCGGCAATTGGAACAGGTCGCCGAAAAGGACGAGCTGAACGCCGCCGAACGCCTCCTGCATCCTGCCACGGTTGACCCGCAAAGCGTAATCGATAGCATCCATCATGTCCGCGCGGATCATCGAGGCCTCGTCAATGATCAGGCAGTCGAGCCCTTCGATCACCTCGGGTTTGCGCAGGCGTTTGATATCACTGCGGTGCATGAAATGGAACGGGAAACGGAAGAACGAATGGACGGTCTGGCCGCCGACATTGATCGCGGCGACGCCCGTAGGGGCGAGAACGGCGACATTCTTGCGGGTGCGCGAGCGGAAATAACGCAACAGCGTCGACTTCCCCGTGCCCGCCTCGCCGGTGACAAAGACATGGTCGTTGGAGTCTTCCAGGTAACGGAAGGCCCGCATAAAATCGGCGTTCTGTTCCAGCCCGGGGGGAAAATCGTCGTCAATAACGGCGGGAATGGCGCGCGCCTTCTGTTTCCTGCGCGTCATCAGTCTTTATGGAGGGTTTCACGCACATGCGCCAGGATCTCGCGCACCAGCTGACGGTCGACACGCACAAACTCAATACCCGCGCGAAACGCGTCTTTACTGCTTTTCGCGGCAGGACTGCAGAAGACTATCCTCCCCAGCCCCCCCAGATTGATATTGAGCTGACGGTTGTTGACCACAAACTTCACCATAGCGTCTTTTTCGAACTGCTCCGGCGAATACAGGCCTATCCCGTCATAACTGAGATCGAACAACTCGCACTCCACCACGCGCGAACCGTGAAGGTCCGGCTGGATGAGGATGCTTCCGGAAACGGGAAACCTGACGAATAACCGGTTCTCAATCATGTTTTTCGGTCTGATTGGCCACTTTCCCCACCAGCTCTTTCATCCGGGGATCCTGCATAATGGCGTTGAATTTCGGATCATCCTTGAGCTTCGCGATGTCGCCGGAGCTGATCGCGGCGACGGTAGCCGGATCGGAAAGCAGGGCCCGGAACGCGGGGTCGGCTGAAAGATCGGTAATAGTCTTCATTGTTTCGGGATTGCCGGTAAGCACGGCCTGGGCTTGCTGAAGTTGCGCTTTAAATTCGGGAGTGGAAGTGAGCGGAACCGCGGGCTGGCTGACAGCCGCGGGAAGCGTGGAGCTATCCCGGCGGCTGATACTCCGGATCCGCGAGGCATCGAGGGAAACCCGCCCCAGGCTCGACGAAGTCAGGGTATATTGCCCGTTATTAAGCGCCACGACCTCGGCATAGATGACACTGCCGTCGTCCAGCAATACCTCGCTGGTCTCCCCATAACAAACGGGAATGGCGGCACACAGGCAAAAAACAAAAAACAAAGGAATGGTCCTCACGTGAGCGTCCTTTCCATTAACGCGAACTTTCTTATTATACACTTAAATCATCGCATTTTCAATCTCTGTCTGCATACGAGCTGTCACACCTTCTTGAAATGCTTTTCTGTATACTCTTCAAGCAGTTTCAGCGTCTTTTCCTTGCATTTACCGCAGACAGTGCCGGCCTTCGTCTTCTCCTGGATGTCCAGGTAGGTGCGCGCGCCTTCAAGCACCGCGTCCTCGATCTCATGGTCGGTGATGCCCAGACACTGGCAGATCACATGCGCCTGCTCCTTGCGCACTTTATCGAACATCCCGTTGCGCGTGTAATAATCGTCGATCGCCGCGCGCAGGGCCTTGTCGCCCAATACCGAACAGTGGATCTTATGATCGGGCAGGCCGCCCAATTCGCGGGCAATATCCTTTGAAGTGATATTATAGGCCGCGTCCAGCGTCTTGCCTTTAGCCATCTCGGAAAGGATGGACGTGCTGGCAATGGCGCTGGCGCATCCGAACGTCTTCCACTTGACATCGGTAAGCACGCCTTTTTTTCTGTCGACCTTGATGTACACGATCATCTCGTCGCCGCATTTAATGTTCCCGATAACGCCCTTGCCGTCTTCCTTGAAACTTTTCTCGTCGAGAAGGATGTTCTTCGGTGACATGAAATGCCCTTTTACCTTATCCGAATACAGCCAATCGCTCATTTTTCCACCCCTGTGTTGGTAACGGCGGAGATACTGCGCACGCGGCGAATGACCTCCGTCAACTGGCGCACGACATAATCGATATCGTCTTTTGTGGTATCGCGGCCCATGCTGATCCTGATCGAACCGTGCGCCTGGGGCGCGGGCATGCCGCAGGCGATCAGCACATGCGACGGGTCAAGCGACCCCGACGCGCAGGCCGACCCGGTGGATACGGCGATACCCTGCAGGTCGAGGTACAACAGGATGGCCTCTCCCTCGGCGCCCCCGAACGAAACGTTCACCGTACCGGATAAAGCGTCAGTGGGATGGCCGTTAAATATGATATCGGGAATATTCTTGACGATCCCCGCCTTAAGCCGCTCTTTGAGGCCGAGAAGTCGCCGGGCCTCATCCGCCATCTCGATTGCGCGCAATTCGACCGCCCGGCCGAACCCGATGATGCCCAGGGTATTCTCTGTCCCGGCGCGGCGCCCTTTTTCCTGATGGCCGCCGTGGATGAACGAGCAAAACGGCGCTCCTTTGCGCACATACAGCGCGCCGACTCCCTTAGGGCCATAGATCTTATGCGCCGAAAACGACAGGTAATCGAACGGGATGCGGCGGACGTCCAGCGGTATTTTGCCCACCGCCTGCACCGCGTCGGAATGGAACAGGCAGTTCTTCCGGCGGCAGATCGCCGCGATGGCGGCGACATCCTGGATCGTGCCGATCTCGTTATTCGCGGTCATGACCGAGACCAGCACGGTCTTTTCGCCGATCATTGACTCAAGCTTTCCCGGATCGACCTTGCCGTCCTTGTCCACGTCGAGGTATTTGACGATAATGCCTTTTTCCTCAAGGCAGGCGGCGGTCTCCAGCACGCACGGATGTTCTATCCGCGTGGTGATGATCTCCGGCGTAACCTTACAGAACGCCGTACCACCGCACCGTGACGCGCAGGAAAGCAGGTTAAAAACCGTGTTATTCGCCTCCGAACCGCTCCCCACAAAAACGATCTCCTCAGGGCTCGCCCCGATGAACTCCGCGATCGTTTCGCGGGCGCCCTCGACCTTAGTGCGGGCCGCGCGCCCGAACGCGTGCAGGCTGGAAGGATTACCGAAATTCTTCATCGCCAGACGCATCGTTTTCTGCACCTCCGGGTGCAGAGGCGTAGTGGCGTTATGATCGAGATATACCTTACGTTTCGCGCTTTTCATGATCTCCCCTCTTTCTTTCCGGCTTTACGCGCCTTTCGTTCCAACCGCGACATAGCCTCCAAAGAGAACGACGACAGTGTCTTTATAACCCGCCGCGAAGCCTCAGCCCAGACCGCGCGCGCGATACAGGTAACTACCCGGCGGCAGTCCCCGCCGCTCCCCACGCACGCCACCAGGCACGACGGGCCCTCTTCCGCGGACACGATCTCATATAAATTTATCCCGCGCGGATGGCGCGAAAGCGCGTAACCACCCTGCGCTCCCCTGACCGCCACCACCAGCCCCGCTTTTTTCAGCGGCGGTATCAGATGCAGGAGATAGCGCTCCGATATCTCCTGCCTGCGCGCGATATCGTTGAGCGCCACCGGCCCTTTGCCGAACTGTTCGGCAAGGTCAAGCATCAGCCTGAGCCCATAACGCCCTCGTGTCGATAATTTCACACCCGCTCCTTGTGCGCTCAATCCATACCAATTAGGTAAGGATTATACCACCGGACAAAATCCCTGTCAAACAAAAAAGGAACAGACACCTTTTCCTCCTGACAACCATACCAAAAAAAGTGTCTGTCCCCTTTTTTACCCGACCGTGGCTGGTTACTTATTGCATGTGCACGCGCCGCCCGAATCGCGTGAAGATACGGAAACGGCTATTTCTTCGAGATCAAGAACAGTCCCGTACGCGCAAACACATTCGGGAAGAAATGGACGTCGGCGCGGGCGCCCAGATACGCCCTCTTCTCGATGCGGATGGGCCTGGCATTGCAGTAGGTGATAAAATCCGAGATGCTCAGGAAATGACGGTTCGGCGTCTCATACCAGGTATAGGGCAGGGACGGGGTGACCGGCGATATCCCCCGGAAGAATAATTGCGCGCGCGAACCCACATGCGCGAAGTTGGGGAAACCGACAATGACCTTCCTCCCTACCCGGAGAGAATCCGTCAGAACCCGCTCCAGGTGCTCCACCTGCTGGAGGCTCTGATTGAGGATGACATAATCGAAAGCCCCGTCGCGGTACTCCGACAGCCCGGTATCGATATCGCCATGCAGGACGTTAAGCCCCCGCTCCACGCAGTCGTAGATGGCTTTCTCGTCGATCTCGATACCCTGCCCTCGCACCTTCTTTTCCCGGACGAGCAAGGCCAACAGCTCCCCACTGCCGCACCCCAGGTCCAGCACCGACGAACCCGGCGCGACAATCTCCAGTATTTTCCGGTGATCGGATTTCAATATATCGGTACCCATGGTTTAACTCACCTCGCTGTGCAGTTTTTTGAGGAAATGCGAGATCAACCGCGTCTCTTCCCTGGTCTCCAAAAGAAAAGCGTCATGGCCGTAGTTGGAATCGACCTCGCAATAGCTCGTCTCCACCCCGGAGAATTTGCAGGCTTTGACGATCTCTTTCGACTGGTACGAGGGATACAGCCAGTCCGACTTGAACGCGACCACCAGCAGGCGCGCTTTTATCCCCGCGAGCGCGTCATGGAAATCCTTACCCCGGGAGGCGTCGAAATTATCCATGGCCTTGGTGATATACAGGTATGAATTGGCGTCAAAGCGCTTCACGAAATTATCCCCGTGATAATGCAGATAGCCCTCCACCTCGAAATCAGCGGCATTGAACGCGAATGTCTGCGCGACATCCTTCCGTTCCCGGCCGAATTTTTTGGCCATAGAGACATCGCTCATATAGGTGATATGGCCGATCATCCGCGCCAGCGCCAGGCCGCGGGCGGGAAGGCTCCCCCCGTAATATTTCCCTTCGTTCCAATGGGGATCCGCCATGATCGCCTGCCTGCCGACCTCGTTGAACGCGATCTGCTGGGGCGAATGCTTGAAACACGTCGCGATCGGAATAGCGCCGCGTACCCGCTCCGGATACCGCGTCAGCCATGAAAGGACCTGCATCCCGCCCATCGAACCTCCGCACACGCATAACAGCCGCTCGATACCGAACGAATCCACCAGCTTCTTCTGGCAACGGACCATATCGTCTATCGTAATGAGGGGAAAATCGAGGCCAAACGGTTTGCGCGTAGCGGGATTGACGCTTGCCGGGCCGGTCGAGCCCTGGCACCCGCCCAGCACGTTGGAACAAATGACGAAATATTTACCGGTATCGAACGCTTTGCCGGGACCGATCATCGCGTCCCACCAGCCGGGTTTCTTGTCCCCTTTATGAAAACCCGCCGCGTGCGCGTCGCCGGAAAGCGCGTGCAGGATCAGCACGGCGTTGGAACGTTCTTTGTTCAGCCTGCCGTACGTCTCATAGGCGAGCGTCACCGGCCCGAAATTACCGCCATTTTCCAGTTTCACGCTGTCAAACGTGAAATACCCGGTCTCAACATTTCCCGCGCAACAGGATTCAGTCATATGCACTCCGTAAATGGTTCAATGATCACGCAAGCCACAACTCCATTCGACATGTATGTTCGCCATTCCTTCTCCTACGCCTTGAAGCTTTCAAAAAGCCAGGTCGACAGATACCTTTCACCGGTATCAGGGAGGATGACCACGATCAGTTTCCCTTTATTCTCCGCCCTTTTAGCGACTTCCAATCCCGCCCACAACGCCGCGCCGCTCGATATGCCCGCCAATATCCCTTCCGTGCGGGCAAGAACACGGGCGGTCTCTCCGGCATTCTCATTCGTCACGCGGATAACCTCGTCGATGACGGTCCTGTTGAGTACCTGCGGCACAAAGCCCGCGCCGATGCCCTGGATCTTATGCGGCCCCGGGCTTCCGCCGGAAAGTACCGGCGACGTGTCCGGCTCCACCGCGATCGCCGTAAACCCGGGCTTGCGCTTCTTGATCACCTCAGCGATACCGGTAATCGTCCCGCCGGTGCCCACGCCGGCGACCAGGATATCCACCTTGCCGTCGGTATCGTTCCAGATCTCCTCCGCGGTTGTCTTGCGATGGATCGCCGGGTTCGCCGGGTTATTGAACTGCTGGGGCACGAAACTGTTCGGCGTCGCTTTCGCAAGCTCTTCCGCCTTTTCCACCGCGCCTTTCATACCCCTGGCGCCTTCGGTAAGCACAAGCTCCGCGCCGAATATCCGAAGCAACTGCCTGCGTTCAACGCTCATAGTCTCGGGCATCGTAAGGATAAGCTTATACCCTTTCGCCGCCGCCACGAACGCCAGCGCGATCCCGGTATTGCCGCTGGTAGGCTCAATGATCACCGTATCCTTCTTCACCAATCCCTTTTTCTCGGCGTCCTCGATCAACGCCAATCCCAGCCTGTCCTTGACACTGGAAAGAGGATTGAACGATTCAATCTTTACCGTAACAACCGCCCCGAGGCCGGCGGAGATATGATTGAGTTTGACCAACGGCGTATTCCCGATCGTCTTCGTGATATCCGCGTATATTTTCCCCATAACCGTCTCCTATGATTTACCCAGCGCCTGTTCGATATCCGCCAGGATGTCGTCAATATGTTCTATCCCTATCGATAACCTGACAAAATCGGGCGTTACCCCGGTCGCCAACTGCTCTTCCGGTGACAACTGCTGATGCGTCGTCGTCGCCGGATGGATCGCCAGGCTCTTGGCATCGCCGATGTTCGCCAGATGCGAGATCAACTCGAGCGAATTGATGAACTTCTTCCCCGCTTCCAAACCGCCTTTAATGCCGAAACCGATAATCGCCCCGGCGCCCTTAGGCAGGTATTTAGCCGCCCTGCCCTTTTCCGGGCTGTCATCAAGTCCGGGATAATTCACCCAACAGACTTTCGGGTGGCGTTTAAGGTATTTCGCCACCGCCAGCGCGTTCTCCGCGTGGCGCGGCAGGCGCAGATGGAGCGTTTCCAGCCCCTGCAGGAACAGGAACGAGTTGAACGGGGACACCGTCGGCCCGAGATCGCGCAGGAGCGTGACGCGCGCCTTGATAATATACGCGATGTTCCCCAGAGGCTTGAGCGCCTCCACGAAATCGATCCCGTGATAACTGGGATCAGGCCCGGAAATGAGCGGGAATTTTCCGCTCGTCCAGTCGAACGTGCCGGAATCGACGATCACGCCGCCCAGGCTCGTCCCGTGTCCGCCGATGAACTTCGTCGCCGAATACACGATGATATCCACCCCATGCTCGAACGGCCTCAGCAGGTACGGGGTCACCGTGTTATCGAGCACGAACGGGATACCGTTCTTATGCGCGATGCGCGATATCCCCTCCAAATCCGCCACGTCCAGTTTGGGATTACCGATCGACTCCGCGTAGACCGCTTTCGTCTTCGGGGTGATCGCTTTTTGCAGGGCATCGAGGTCATTCGACTTGACAAACCGTACCTTGATCCCCAACCGGGCGAACGTGTAATGAAAAAGCGTATAGGTCCCGCCGTAGAGATTATCCGCGGAAACTATCTCATCCCCGGACTGCGCAATATTAAGGAGAGCCAGAGAAATAGCCGCCTGGCCGCTCGCCGTCGCCACGGCGCCGACGCCTCCCTCAAGAGCGGCGACCCGCTTCTCGAACACGTCGGTCGTGGGATTCATCAGCCGTGTATAGATGTTGCCGAATTCCTTGAGCCCGAAAAGATTCGCCGCGTGATCGGTGTTCTTGAACTGGTACGCCGCGGTCTGATAGATCGGGACCGCGCGCGACCCGGTCGTCGGGTCGGCTTCCTGCCCGGCATGCAATGCCAGTGTTTCTACCCTTAATTTCGCGTCACTTTTGCTCACGATACGCTCCTTTTAAAGATTCACTAAATTAAAAAACCCACGCACCTTCTTCCGGGTGGTGGGTCTGCCTGCGATCATGGCATGCCATAATCACATAGACGCCCCCCCGCGGAGGCCGCACATGTGCCTGTAACATATCGCATTATTCAGTATCCGATCCATGATCATATCCTTAGATAGAGTACGTAAGAATCTGCCCCGCTCCGGCCTTTGCCGCCAGATCCTCAAACGTCACGTTATTCACGATATCCGCCGTCGCTTTATACACATCCTGCCAGATCCGGCGAAAGACGCACCGGTAAACATCCGCGCACTGGGTATATTCAGGTTTAACACACGCGATAGGTTCCAGGGGGCCTTCAATGAAACTGACCACATCGCCCACCGTGATCTTCGCCGGCGCGCGGGAAAGCTGGTAGCCGCCGATGTTCCCGCGCTTACTCACCACAAACCCGCCCTTTTTTAATTCCAGGAGCACCTGCTCCAGGAATTTTACCGGGGCATCGATGCGCTTCGCCAGGTCGCTTGCCGTCACCAGCTCTTTGCCGTAATGCACCGACAGGTCGAGCACTGCTTTCAACGCGTAATCACCTTTGAACGTAAGTTTCACTTTGGCTCCTCTTATGCTACTATTCCTATAGACAAGATAGAGTATACAATCGAGTTTTCTAATTGTCAAGCATATTTTTAAAAAAGGGTATCCGTCCCTTTTATTTAACTCAACGCCTTCGCTACCTTCTCTCCCGCCAGCAACATACCGCCGAATACAGGGCCCATGCGCGGACCGCCGAACACCGCGTTGGCGCACATACCGCAGGCGTAAACCCCGGGGCAGATCTGCTTTGAATGCCGCACGATGATTTCCTCACCCGCTTCCGCCCACATCGAACCTTCCCCCAGCAGCTTCCCGGTCTTCGTCGCCAGCCTGATGCCGGATTTGCGCTCGATAATACGCGCCACTTCCGCGGGATGTCCGGTAGCATCGACGACAATCCCGGCGCGCATAGTAATCGGATCGACATGCAGGTGGGCCATCTCCACCGCCGTCCAATTTAGCACCAGACCGGCAACCCGCTTGCCGCGGACCATCACGTCCTCCACGCTCATCAGGTTAAACACTTTCAGCCCCGCCCTGACCGCCTTCGAACAAATCGTGGAAACGCATTCAATGGAATCGGCAAGATAATATCCCTCCTCATACCGGCGGCTCCTGATGCCAAACTCATCCAGTATCCTTTTCGCCTTATCCTGGACCACGATCTCGTTAAACATGATGCCGCCGCCCCACATCCCGCCGCCTACGGATAATTTCCGCTCAAAAAGCGCCACTTTCTTCCCCGCCTTTGCCAGGTAATACCCGCAGACCATTCCCGCCGGACCCGCACCCACGATCGCCACATCAACATCCAGCGCATCCACCAGTTTCCGCTGGTATGCTCCAATGATCGCCTTTGAGATCTTAACCTCGTCGAGTTTCATATCGCCTCCATTCAATTGGCTGGAAAACGCGCGAAAAAAACAAAAAACCCTTACGCCACCAAAGCATAAGGGTTACATCGATCAGACCCCCTTCCCTCCGCTGGCATTATCCAGATCAGGTTTATCGGGTAATCCGCTCGATCGCGGAACTCTCAGGCCGTTATACGACCTCCCCGTTCTACGTGCTATTATTTAACCACGTCCTGCGCTATCCTGTCAAGCTATTCCCAAAAAATAGGGACAGATACTATTTTCCAATTCAATCCTCCATGCGAAAGAAAATAGTATCTGTCCCTATTTTATTTCCGAAAAAAAGGTGTCTGTCCCCTTTTTAAAAATCGATCCTCATGTAACAGGAAGAAAGAGCGAAAATGTCGTCCCTTTGCCAGAGGAACTTACCACCTTTAATTGCCCGTTATGCGCGCGCACAATACGGGAACAGATCGACAATCCCAACCCCGTCCCTTTATCTTTAGTGGTAAAAAACGGCTCGAATATCCGGGCCCGTATTTCATCGGTCATCCCTATGCCCGTATCGGCGACATCGACGCGGATCATGCCGTCGGCGAAGGAAGTCCGCAGTTCTATCGTCCCACCGCCTTCCATCGCTTCCCGGGCATTGGTCAGCAGATTCAGGAAAACCTCCTGCATCTGCTGTACGTCGAGCGCCACCGGCGGAAGATCACCGGCATATACCTTTTTGACGGTCACATTCACCAGGTTGAAATGATGCTCAACGAGTTCCAGCGCCATATCAATGACCGTGGAAACATCGACCGTCTTACGTTCGCCCTTGCTCGGACGCGAGAACTCCAGGAGACGCTGGATTATCCGTTTCGCCCGCTGGGACTCTTCCGTGATCGTGGTCAACGCGCCCCGCGTATCCGCGTCGATCTTGTTATCCATCAGAACAAGCTGGGCATTGCCCGAAATGATCATCAGCGGATTGTTCACCTCATGGGCAATATCCGCGACCAGCCGCCCCAACTGAGCCAGGCGGTCCGAACGTTCCATCTCCCGGCGAACGGTGATATCCCGCGCGATGCCGGCCGTGCCGACGATCTCCCCCGACTCATCCCTGATCGGAGTCTTAATCGTCTCGATCACCTGCCGCTTCCCTTCGGCAGGCTGGAATTCCTCCTCCACGATCTTGCGCTCGCCGCTCCGAATGACATCAGTATCGTCGGCGCGATAGCGGTCCGCGAGGTCTTTCGGAAAAAAATCGTAGTCCGTCTTGCCGGTTATCGATTCGCGCGGTTTCTTGCAGGCCTTTCCGAAAGGCCCATTCACCCTGATAAAAACCCCCGCGCGGTCTTTAAGCCACGCGATATCCGGGATATTATCCAGGATGGCATTCTGCTGGCGCTGGGCCAGATCCAGCTTTTCCGTCTGCACGATCAATCCCTTCTCGACCTCTTTGCGCCGTCTATCCACCCGGTTAAGCAACACGGAAAGCAAATAGATATATCCGCAATTAACGACGATATTCGCGGTCGCGACAAAAGAAACCCCGAATTCGTTCGAAAGCAGTCCCGATCTCTGGCTATACAACTTAAACCAGCCAAGCAAGAACGGGATCGTCATGCTCACTGGAAGAAGCCAGCGGCTCATCCTGCCCCCCAGATCGGGGCTGGCGACATTCTTGACAAACCCCCGGTCCGGCCGGGCGAAAAGCACGGCAAAACTGGTAATGATGAAAATGATCGATGACGACCAGGCCATCGCCGTGTTAAAATGCCCCCCGTACAGAGGCTTGGCGAGATAGACAAACCCGACAAATGACAATAACGCGATTGTAAACGAAACGAACGCCAACCCCTGGATCAGGAACCCGGACGTCAGCACGGTATTCGAAAGCAGGAAAACAGCGATGCCGAGCAGGGCAAAACACAGTGCGCTGTTAAACGCCATCCTGCCGGGATCGACGGCCGCCAGCCCGCTCCCCAGGCCGCTCACAAGCACACGGTCGATACCGATATCACGGCTAAAGAAGTATTCGAACAGCGTCAGTAACGCGATCGCGACGGCCACACCTGAACACACCCGGATGAATACCGCCCGCCTTTTACCGCCCTCGCACACAAACCAGAGCGCCACACCCAGGAGCATGAAGCAAAACGCGGTGTTGGGTTTCATCGCGGGGAAACCGACTGAAAAACTCTCCAGCCAGTGCACACCGGACACCCACCCCGCCAGGATTGCCGCGCCGCTCGCGAAAATCAGGATACTCAATATCCCGGAAATACAAAACCGTCGTTTTTCACCCATATCTTTTCAGGCGGTAAGCAGTGATATCTTTGTCAACAGGCACATCTCCAGATAATCCAGGTCGAACGGCTTGATGATATAATCATACGCGCCTAAACGCATCGCCTCCTGGGCGATATCATCCTGTTTGTTACCGGTGATCATGATGACCCCGATGGCCGGATCAGTTTCGCGGATCTTCTTCAAGGTCATCAGGCCGTCCATGCCGGGAAGATTGATATCAAGCAGTACCAGAGACGGCCGGGCGCGTTTGATCACTTCCAACGCCCCTTCCCCGTCGGGCGCCAGGAGCGGGAAGAACCCTTTCTTCCTCAGGAACCGGTCGAGAAGACTGCGTATCTGCTCATTATCGTCCACCACGAGCACTTTACGCGCGGCCTCGTTTTCCGCATCCCGTTCTTTGAGCATCGCGTCGATGCTCCGGGCCAGGTCCGGGAGTTCCAGCTGTTTCCGCAGGAATCCCGCGGCGCCGTATTCCCGGGCCTCTTTCTCGATATCGGGATTGTCCATCCCCGTCATCAGCACGACCCGCGGCTTAAGATCCCGCGCCTTGAGATCCTTGAGCACCTCCACGCCGTTCATCCCCGGCATCTTGTAATCCAACAGCACCAGGTCGGGGAACGAATTACCGATCATTTCCACGGCTTCCTTCCCGCCCGGCGCGGTAGACACCGTATAGCCCAGGCGCGAAAGATACTCATACAGCATCTCACGCACCCGCGTATCGTCCTCGACGATCAATATTTTCTTTCCGCTCATGATTTCGCCTCCGGATTAAGATTGCGCGATAGCCAGTTTAGCCGACACCACCAGTTCAAGATACAGGAAATCAAAAGGTTTCAGCACGTACCCGTACGCGCCCAACCCGACCGCTTTGCGTACTTTATCGTCATCCTCTTCCCCCGTGACCATCAACACCCCGGTCTCCGGAGAGATCGCTTTCAACTGTTCCAGGACCTCCAGCCCGTCCATCCCGGGCATCTTCATATCAAGCAAGGCGACCGAACATTTGACGGCGGCGGCAAGCTCCAGCGCCCGGGCGCCGCTCTCCGCCTCCATCACCACATACCCTTTCGCGGCGAAAAAACGGGACAGGACATCCCTGATCCCCGCCTCATCATCGACAATAAGAACGGTCTTTTTCAATGGCTCTCCCGGGACCGCCGGAAAAAGACTGCCCCGGGCCTTGATGATCTTCCCGATCTGCGCGATAAGCTGAGGGATCTCCGTAACCTTACTGATCACCTCGTTCGCGCCGGCCTTGCGCATCTCTTTCTCTATCTCGTCGGTCACGGCGCCCGAATAAATGACGACAGGGACCGTGCTCTGGCTCTCCCTGATCTTTTTGAGCACATCCAGCCCCGATTCCCGCGCCAGGCGCAGATCCAGGAGCACCAGGTCGAACGGCTCTTTAAAAACCAGCGCGAGCGCCTGTTGGGCGTCGGGGACGGTCACGCTCTCGTATCCGTTTTTCTCGAGCGCTTTACGCAAAAGCTCCCTGACCCTGACTTCATCATCGACTACCAGCACTCTGGCCATTTTATTTCTCCGGAAAATAAAGCGAGAGTTTCACTTTCTCCCCCGCGGGCAACTGCTCTATCGCCTTCTCATCCGCGTCAACGAAAACCCCTTCCATCGCGCGCACCCTGGCAAGCAACGGCGCCACCGCGTTGGACGGCAGGGAGAAAACGTCCATCTCCTCCGACTCATACTCCCGGATCCCTCCCGCGGAACGGACGAAACCGAACACTTCTTCCTTCTTCGGAAGAACAAGAAGGATATGCCAATGCAGGCACGCATCGGCGACGCGCTCCATGGATATAAAACTGCCGTCGGAACGCGGCGCGGCGATCTCATTTTTCCGGTCGAAGAATATCGAAAGCCTGCGGATCCCTCTCTCGGCACGCGGTGACGGCGTAAAGTCCCCGACTCCCGAATCTATCGCCACGCCGGCCCTGATACGGTCGACATCCTCCGCCGCTATCCGGATAACCAGCAGGGGGCCGAACCGATAATCAGGTTGTATGCCGAGCCCCTCAAAAGTCTTGATCAGCTTATCCTCCGCCGCCTTATCCTTGACCGCGATATGCCAGTGAAGCGGCTTGGGCGGCATTACGGGAACGGGCTTTTCCGTCAGCGTCAGCGTCGGCGCCTGTCCCGGCATCGCGGCCGCCGGCGCGGCGGCCGCGGGATCCGGCACAACAGGAACCGACGGAGCGACTTCCCCGAAACTTTCCCCCATCATGACTTCGACAGTCTCCGGCCGCGCGGCAGACACCGCCGGTTGCGCCCCGCGCTTCGGAACAACCCGTTTCTTGCCGATAAAACCCGCGGAAACAGAAAGTAACAAAACGGCAAGCGCCACGGCCGCGACGATCACCGCGGCCGTCATCCTCCGCGAAACCTGGCGGGGCGGGGCGGTAAGCCTGAACAATACGGTCGAAACCAGGTCGGGCGGCGCTTCAACAGACTGGCCCAGTTCATACACCTGGTTGGCAAGCGATCCTATCGAGGAAACATAATCCCGGCAGGCGCCGCATGTCTCCAGGTGGCGGCAAAACGCGCGGTACTCCTCCTCGGAAAGCAGATCGTCAAGGAAAGAACGGACCGAAGCCCGGATATCGCCGCAACCGAACGCGCGCGGATCACCCATGGCGCAAGGCCTCCGTTATCTTTTCCCTCAACTGGCCGCGCGCCTGGAACGTGCGCGCCCTCGCGTCCGGCTCGCCTGTCCCCAAGACCCGCGCGATGAGGCGATACGGCAGGCGCAGTTGGTCGCGCAAAAGCACCGCCGCCCGCGCCTCGAAATCAAGCCCCCCCAACGCCTTTCTCAGCAGGGAGAACTGGTATCTTTTCTCCGTCACGGCCATATCGTTCGACGGCTCCTCGGGCCGCGGGATCGCCCGCGACTCCCGGCACGCCTCCACGACATTCCCGAACAACGCGATACAAAACGCCTCGCCGTCATCGCGGGAAAGGGACAACGCGTCCACAAACGCCCGCGCGGTACACTCATACGCGATATCATCATCGAACACAAGATGCAACGCCAGCGCGTACGCCCCCTGGCGGTATGTGTTCAACAACTCGCGCGCAGTGCCTTTTTTCTCCGTGTCCTCGCTCATTTCTCCGCCGGTAATTTCTGGTTGATGAGCCGGACGATCTCCGCCGGTTCGCTGTATTTCGAAAGGAACGAACGGCCGCCGATCACCCCGCCGCTCTCGACAACCTCACGCTCCGAGATTATGCTGGTCAGGAACACGATAGGAATATCCTTCGTCTGATTGCAGGACAACAACTCCCGGGCGACCTGCCCGCCGTCCATCCCCGGCATGCTTATATCGAGAAGGACCATATCCGGGTTCTTTCCTTTAGCCAGGATGATCGCGTCCTTGCCGTTCGTGGCGCCGATAACCGCGTACCCCGCGCGGGAGAGTATCCCGGAAAAAACCTTGACCACTTCCTTATCGTCATCGACGATCAGGATCTTCGCCATACAACCTCCTTGGCTGTCACCGGTCACGCTATCTTTAATTTATGTTTGATCGTATCCAGCAGGCCGAAAAGGTCCACCGGCTTGTAACAGATATCCTCCAACAGGCAATCGACTTCCGCCAGCGAACCGCTATCGACGTATTTTTCGGCGTCGATGGAACCCGTAAGCACGAGCGCCGGAGTATTGTTGTTCATCTGCTTCTTCGCCTTCAACAGATCAAGCCCGGTAAGGCCGGGCATCTTCATGTCGGTGATGATCAGGTCGAACGCCGTGCCCGCTTTCAAAAGCTCGATCGCCTGCCTGGCCTCGAGAACCTTCGTCACGTCAAATCCCTGCCGTTGCAGGAATTTCTCCAGCACCTCGGCGATCTTCGCCTCGTCGTCAACGACCAGGATCCGTTGCGCCATCGCTTCCTCCTTTGATAGGCAAAAGGAGTATCGCGGTCGTGCCCTGCCCAGGCACGCTCTCGAAACGTATCTCCCCGCCATGCGATTTGATTATACCATAGGTAACCGAAAGCCCCAACCCGGTACCATTAGTCTTCGTCGTAAAGAACGGCTCCATCAGATGTTTAAGCACAACCTCATTCATGCCGGAACCGGTATCGGCGACCTCGATCCGCAGTTTCTCCCCTTCCGGGCGAAAACGGATAGTGATCGTCCCGCCGGACTGCATCGCGTCCTTGGAATTATTAAGCAGGTTGAGGAAGACCTCCTGTATCTGCTTCTCGTCGACGGATATCCGGCACGGGAACTCGCCGTAATCGCGCACGATCGCGACATTCGCGAGGCTGAACTGGTGTTCAACGAGGGCGATGATGTTATCAACCACCTTGCCGATATCCACGCTCAGGAACTCCCCCTTCGAGGGGCGCGAGAACTTAAGCAGGCGCTGGATGATATCCTTGGCGCGCCGCGATTCATCGATAATGACCTCAAGATTATGGCGCACTTCCGGGTTGGTAATATCCTCCATCAGGGACAACTGCGCGTTACCGGAGATGATCATCAGCGGGTTATTCACCTCGTGCGCCATATCGGCGACAAGCTTTCCCAACTGGGCAAGCCGCTGACGTTTCTCCAGCTCTTTGCGCTCCGACACATCCTTGAGGATATGCACCACGCCGGTGATCGTGCGGGTTTCGTCATAGACGGGCGCCGACGTGATCTCCATGTCCCGGCCCGATTTTGTATCGAATACGTCCCTCATCAACGGGCGCCCCTCCGCCATCACCTGGCGGTGCGAATCGACGACCCACCGGCACAGGAACTCGTTCGCCAGCCCCGCGCACTCCCTGCCGATGAGCGCTTCGGGAAGCGACTCGACCGCGTCGGCAAACGCCTTATTCACGCGCCCGATACGAAAATCAGGTTCAAGAAGAGCGACAAGCTCGGGGATACAGTCGAACGTGCTCCGCCACTCATACGCGGCGTGCTCTATCTTCTTGATGAATTCAGTCCTCTCCGTGACATCGCGCAGGGTCTCGATCGCGCCGATAACCTCCCCTTCCGCGCTGAAAAGAAGCGAAGCGTTGAGGCTCATGTACGCGCCCTGCCCGTTATTGAGATTCGGCACAAAACAGTCGCCATGGAAGAAATTATTGCCTCTGGACACATTCTGATACCATGCCGCCGGCCTTTCCCCGTCCAAAAGAGAATCCACGAACACCGGCACCGGCTTGCCGTAAAACGGCACCGCGTACCGGTATTCTCCTTTACCGAGGATATCCGGCTTCGCGATCCCGGTCATCCGCTCCATCGCCAGGTTCCAGGCGATCACCCGGTGCTGACGGTCAAGCACGAAAACGGGATCGGGGAAAAACTCGATGATGTCCTCCATCTGACGGTGCGCGGTCCTCAGCTTCTCCTCCGCGAGTTTGCGCCCGGTGATATCCTCCATCATCCCGTCGATCCACGCCAGTTCCCCGTCGTCGCCGAACGTCCCGCGCGCGTTGATGGACACCCATACCACCTGTCCGTCTTTCCGGCGCATCTGCACTTCGTAATTCCATACCGCGCCGAATTCGCGTACCCGCCGGATCAATTCATCACGCTGGGAGACTTCCGCATAGCAGGCGCGCAGGCTCGTCTTCCTGAGCTCGGCCGCCGAATCGAATCCGAGTATCTTCACCAGCGCGGGATTGAGCTCAAGGAACGTCCCCTCCGGCCCGAGAAGACTGCGATACACACCCACATTCAGGTTCTCGATCAGGGTCCTGAACCTGCGTTCGCTTTCCGTCAACGCCTGCTGGACGCGCAGGCGTTCGGCGCTCTCTTCCTCGAGCTGGCTGTTAAGGCTCATGAGATTCTGCTCCCGCGCCTCGGCCTCGGCAAGCAACGCGTTCTCCTTGCGTATCAGTTCCGAGAGATCTCCCGACATTTTGTTGAACATAGTCGAAAGCAGGCTGATCTCATCGGATCCCAGCACGGAAAGGTTGGTGGAGAAATCGCCCTCCGCAACCTTCTGCATACCGCTGTACATCCGTTTCAAGGGGCGGAATATCGAACGGAAGAGGAAAAGAATGGTCAGAACGCTGATGAGCAGTATCCCCAGGATAGACACGAGGATATTCATATCCCGGCTGGCCCTCAATCCCTCGATAACAGTCTCCCAGTCGAGTTCAAGATGCAGAGTCCCCAGCACGCGTTCCGTGGTGCCGTGACAGGCGTGACAATTCCCTTCATTGAAGATGGGCACCCGCAAAGCAAATATCTTCTGGCCGTCCTCTTTGAGCACCCCCATAAACTCCCGCTCCGGGCCGACCGGCATGGCCGGATCACGGCTCTCGATATCTCCCAGAGGATGGGAAAGGTGACCTTTCATGGTGCTCCGGCGGACAACGCCCGCGCCGTCGGCCAGGTCGATACTGCGCAGGCCGGGAAGGCGTCTCCCGTATTCATCGAACTGTTTCTGGATGACATCCTGATCGCCACTCAACATGGGATAGCGCATCGCGCTCAGGACAAGCTCTTTAACGCGGACCGCGTTATTGACCTGACGGGAGTAGATCAACCGGGATTGCAAATGAACGTTGATAAAGGTGATCAACGCGAATATCGCCAAAAGGATAAGGCCGAGGAAGAGCACGCTCTTCGCCCATAAGGAAGAAAAGAAACGCCTGCGCGGAAAATCCATGACGTACACCGCCTTAGTTAGGTGGCACCCTTTTATACGATCCGCTACTCTCCCACGAATTTTTTCACCTTCGCCAACAACTCGTCCGGTTCAAACGGCTTTAGCAGGTAATCATCCGCCCCGCACCCCTTCACGCATTCGACGACCGCGTCCGAACTGGCGGTAACCAGCACGACGGGTATGGAACGCAACGCCCCATCGCTTTTTATCTGGGCGCATACCGCGGTCCCTTGCAGAACCGGCATCCGGACATCGAGCAAGACGAGATCCGGATGGCGCTGTCGAACCAGCAGGAGCGCGTCTTCTCCGTTTGTCGCGGTAAGGACTTCGTACCCGGACCGTTTAACCCTGAAGCTCTCCATCTTAAGCACATCAGGCTCGTCATCCACGATCAATATTGTCTTCGCCATGTATCCCCTATAAAAGGTAACAGAGCCACTTTTCCAGCTGAATTTTATCGAACGGCTTCCCGATCATCGGGATCGCTTCCTTCTGGGAATATCCCGGGAGTTTGTCCATCAAAACCTCATATCCGGAAACGATCAGTAAAGGGATATCCTTAGTCTTCACGTCGCCTTTCATCCTGCCGATCACTTCATACCCGCTCATCCGGGGCATCTGCATATCGAGGATCACCAGATCCGGCGCGTGCGCCGCGATCATATCCAGGGCTTCCTGCCCGTCATACGCGAGCACGATATCCGAATACCCGAATTTCAGCAGGAACTGGCGCAGGACATCCACCGCTTTAGGATCGTCATCGACGATCATAACCCGTTTATTGCGGCGGCGGGCCGACTCACTCATCAGCGCGGCCGATGTCTTCTCCAGGAGCTCCCTGACCGTCTGCGCGTCATCCGGATATACCTTTCCCGCGGTCAGAAAATCGGTATTCATCCCGCAGTCCAGCTCACACACCGCTTCTTTCAGCGCGCTCCCCAGATCGGCGCGCAACTGGCTCACTTTCTCGCGCAGTACCTGGGCGAACACGAAGACCTGGTCGGGTCCCTGCGTCGTGACCATTTCCTTCGCTCCCACCACAGTCTGGAATGATATCACCACTCTCTGCATCAGCGTAGCGACCTGCGCGCCGTGTGTCTGCCGTAATTGTTCAAACGAGGCGAGACGGGCCGAGAACAGGAAAAACACCCATCCCGCCTGTATCTTCGCGCGTTCCCGTTCAATACTGTCCGCCAGGGAACCTTCCAGCATATGCAGGGGAAGGGTAAAAATGAACGATGATCCCTGTCCCACGCGGCTTTCCACCCAGATCTTCCCGAAATGCCGCTCGACGATCTCTTTCGATATCGCCAGCCCCAGCCCCGAACCTCCCTTGCGCACGCTCTCATCGCCGAACTGCTGAAAACTCTGAAAAAGCAGAGGAATATTCTCCTCCGCGATCCCCGGGCCGGTGTCATCCACCCGGACACAGATCGAATCCCCTGTCCTGCGGGTGGATATCTTGATATTTCCCTTCACCGTGAATTTCGCGGAATTATTGACCAGGTTGATCACCACCTGAAGTATCTTATCCCGGTCGAACCGGATACGGCCGACGGCCGGATCGAGGTCGACGGAAAACGCCAGTCCCTTCGCCTGCACCATCGAAGCCATCCCGCGAAACACCTCATTGACCGCCTCATTAAGGTCATACTCATCGAAGAAGAAACTCATCTTCCCCGATTCAAGCTTCTGGAAATCAAGCACGCTGTTGATCAACCGCGCGAGCCTGTCGACGTTGCGCTTGGCCGTCTCGAGGAAGTCTTTCTGTTCGTCATTGATCGCGCCGGCGGCCCCGTCCAGGACGATGGAGATGCCCTCTTTGATCGATGTCAACGGGGTCCGCAACTCATGCGACACCACCGAAAGGAACTTCGATTTTGTCGCCATCGCCTCTTTCAGCTTCTCCTCGGATTTTTTCCACTCGCTCATATCGCGCACCGACTCGATCGCCCCGGCGAAATTCCCCCCGTTGTCGAACAGCAACGACGCGGTGATCATTACATACGCCCCCCTGCCGTTATTAAGCCCCGGCACGAACTTTTCCGCGCTCACCGTCCCCCGGCGTTCCCCTCTGTCTTTATACCCGTCGACAAGCAGATCGATCAACATGGGATGCCGGGTGGAGTAAAACGGCAAACTGTAATCGCTCTCCCCTTTTCCCATGATCCCGGCTTTGTCCAGCCCAGTCATCTCCACAATCGCCCTGTTCCAGGCAATAACCTTCTTTTCGTGATCGATGACGAAGGTGGGGTCGGGAAGGAAGTCGATGATGTCGGCAAGCTGGCGCGAGGTCGTCCGCAATTTCCGTTCGATCGCCTCACGTTCGGCGATCTCATTTGAAAGGCTGTCGTTAAGCACCCGCAACTCCTCGTTGCTCGCCTTTTCCCCGTCAACAAGATTGCCCAGGTTAGCGGTCATCGAGTTAAAAAGTACGGTCAGGCTGGCGATCTCGTCATTTCCCCGCGGCGTGATCTTTTGGGAAAAATCGCCTTTTGAGAGGCCGAGCATTCCGGCCTGGAGTTTCAGGATAGGACGGACAATGGAGCGCATGAGGAACGCGACGGTAAGGCTAAGCATGAGCAACAAGCCGAAAAAGTAGATCAACGCGTTACGGCGAAAAATAGCGTTCACCTCGGCGGTCACCGGCGTCCAGTCGTACGCCAGCCTCAGCGCGCCGAGCACTTTTTTTTCTTTCCCGTGGCAACCGGAGCATTTTTCTTCGTTATAGATCGGCACGATCCGGGAAAACACCCGCTTCCCGTCGTATTTCCTGATCTCCAATCCCGTGACCAGCGCGCCGACAAGGGCACGGTCGAGATGGTCCGCGGAAGAACGCGTCCCGATCCGGCCGATTTCCGTGCTCCGTTTGATAATCCCTTTGTCGTCGAGCAGGTGGATCGCGACAAACTCTTTTATCTGGCGGTAATTCCCGAACTGCGACTGAATGACGTCCTGATCGCCGACAAGCATGGGATTGCGGATCGCGGTCAGAATGACATTGCTGAACCCCTCAGCCTCCCGGATCTTATTCTGGAACGCCAGGGTGCTCTGGTGCCGGACATTCACCACCGTCATCACGCCCAGGATCACGAACATGATCAGGCAAAGGCTGGCAATACTGCGCGCGGCGAGCGAATCATGGATTTTGGCGAACACGGGGGGGAATTTTGTTTTCATCAGCATCACGCTCCGGTAATTGATTCACCGTCTGGCACTATCCACTGATGAAGGGACAAAGGATGAAAAAACAAAAACGGAAGGAAAAAGCAAATTGAGTGTTCTTGACGAGAGCTATCTATAGCCATCACTACGTATTATCGACAGAAGCGGGCCTCTTGTCAAGAAATTATCTGCGCGCCCGTATATATATCATTAGTAAGTGAAAAATCACCGCGCGAGTAACGGCAAGGTGATTATCGCGCGCGTTCCCCCGCCCGTGCCGCTTTCCAACCGCAAGTCGCCCTTATGGTTCCGGATAATCTTCCTGCAGATGGAAAGGCCCAGGCCGTTGCCCTCCGCTTTCGTCGTAAAATACGGGGAGAATATCTTTCCCATCACATCCGGGGGAATCCCGCTTCCGGAATCATGGACTGAGATAGTGACTTCTTCGCCGGACACCGTGGTATCGATCTCGATAGCGCCCTCGGACGCGATCGCGTCCCGGGCATTATTCATCAGGTTGAGCAGGACCTCCTGCAACTGCCGTTCATCGCACAGGACATGCGGCGCGGGCGCCGCGAACCGGGTCACGATCCCGATGCCTCTGACCGCGAACTGGTGCTCGATTATCGAAAGGAGATATGCGATGGCGCTGTTGACGTCCACATCCTTGAATTCGCCCGTGCTGGGGCGCGAGAATTTGAGAAGCCGCTGGATGATCATCTTCGCCCGCATACACTCGTCGACAACGACCTTCGCCTCATCCCGCACCGCCGCGGGCAGGGATTCCTCAAGAGTCAACAGCTGAGATATCCCCGATATCACCATCAGGGGATTGTTTATCTCATGGGCCATGTCGGCAACCAACTGCCCGACCGCCGCCAGTTTCGTCGATTGTATCAATTGCGCCTGCGAAGCCAGCAACTCCCGGTTGACTTTGACCAACTGGTCATAAAGCCGCGAATTCTCCAGGGCGATACTGACGAGCGAGGCGAAGATATTGGCCTTATACAGGTCGCTCTTATTGAATTTCTCGGCGATCACGGTCCTGTTGGCGGTCAGTATCCCGATATTCTCGTCATTCTTGATCAGCGGAATGACCAGCGCGGAACGGATGGCCTCCCTGCCGCGAACGCCGATGAACCGGTCGTCTCCCTGAAGGCCGTTGATCAGGATGAGCGGTTCCTTGTTCTTTGCCACCCAGCCGGCGATCCGTTCCCCCATCGCCAGTTTCGTCTCCTGCTGTACCTGCGCGCTCAAACCGCTGGAAATAGCGATATATAACTGCTTCTCGCTGTTGAAAAGCATGAGACTGATGTCGTCGGCCTTGAGCACCCGTGTGGTCAGGTCGACGATCGTCTTGAGCAATTCATCGAACTCGATCGCCGAGAATATCGCCTTGCTTATCTCATAGAGCGCCACCTTTTCCACCAGCAGGCGGCGGTCGAGGGCCTTTTCGATGATCGCCAGCAGGCGCTGGATATGGAACGGCTTCTCGACAAAATCGTACGCGCCGATCTTCATGCTCTCGACCGCGGACTCCATGCTCCCATAACCGGTGATCATGATCACTTCCGGCTCGGGATCGATCTTCTTTATCTGCGTCAGCGCCTCGATCCCGTTCATCCCCGGAAGATGGACATCCATCAGCACGAGGTCAAACTTACTCCGGCGGATCTCTTCGAGCGCGGTCTCCCCGGAAGAAACAGCGGTCACATCATACGCCCTGCGCCCCAACACGTTGACAACAGAATCCCGTATATCCTGTTCGTCATCGACGACCAGGATCCTGGATCTTTTCGCGTCCATACATCCTCCGTGAATAAACCCCTGCCCAGGGTTAAAGAGAAGTGGAGCAAACTACAGGCGCATTATACTACACTATCATACGTTATATCAAACTAAATATTGCGCTTAGTTTACGCGCAGGCCATAAAACAAAAACCTCGCGCTCCCGCGCGAGGTTCCGAAAGGCCTCCCTTCCCGATACCCTATTCCAACATCTCAAGCCGGGTACCTAGATATCGGTTGAATACCATGCGCAGGGTATTGACTGAATTGATCGCCGGGCTGATCGCACCGCTTCCCTCCCCGGGAAGATATACGGCATTGAGGATCGTTACCTCTTCGGACTCCGCGCCCGGTTCGTCAAGGCGGCGGAACCCATGGTCCCCCTGAATGACGATCACCGGAGGTTTCGGCGAATCGCGCAGGATCGCCGCGACCGTCTCCCGCGCATTTTTGTTGGTGAATATCAGCTGTTCCAGGTACGCCTGTTTGTCGGACTCCTGCCTCCGGTCCAGCCAGGAGATCAACCGCCCGTCGCGGTCAAAACAATACGGCAGATGCGGCATCATCACGTGCGCGTAAATAAACCTCGGCTTCCCTTTCCCCCGGAGCGGCGTCTCCTTCAATTCCTTAAAAAGCCGCCGGTTGACTTTGTACAGACGATTGGACTCGATGATCGTCCCGAGATCGAATACCGCCGTCCTCATGAACAACCCATGAAAATTCCCCGGCCCGATATCCCCCAGCCCGAACGCGCGGTAAAAACGCGGCGCGCCCGTCAGCGGGAACGGCGAAAGATTAACGATCTCATATCCGCGCGACCTCATGTACGCCATGCCCCGGTTGTCCCTGATGATCCGGTACATGATCTCTTCCTGCTGTTCCAGGAGCAAAGGGTCATTCGTGAGATTAAGGTCGGCGGCAATACTGGCAATGGTGCTCACGGAGAGCGACCGGCTTTCCCCGGCGACAAAAAAACCCATTTTCCCCAACGCGCCCGTGAATTCCGAATTATCGTACCGCCAGTACTTTTCCAGGCTCGCCGAACCGGTATACCCATCGAGGATGATAAAATAGATGTCCGGCAGTCCTTCCGCCCCGCGCGGCGCCGCGGACATCCCGGGTTCCCTCTGCCGCAGGCGCGCCTCCCAGGAATTATCATACGGGGCGAAATTCACCGCGACCAGATATATCCCGTACACGATATAACAGGCGGTCAGCGTATTCAGGAACGCGGTGGCCAGGACCAGTTTCCGGCGGGTCTTCCAGACAAACCACGAAAAAATGACCACCATCAGCGTGAGCCCCAATACCACGAACCTCGCCCGGCCCAGGCCGAGAAAACTGTCGCTGACCTCCTCAAGGACCCGCGCGTAGAACAACAGCGGCACCAGGACGCTGAACGTCAGCATCCCCGCTTTGATCCTGTCTTTCATCACCGCTTTTATCGCCCGATTGATAAGGAACACCAGGGCGCATATCACTCCCATCGGCGCGATCATCGCCCACGGCGACACATAATCGGCGATCGACGCGAACCCTTCCAGGATAAAATACGCGCCCAGAAAATACGGATGTAGTACCGGGACTTTCTTCTTTGAGAATATCATAACCGTTTCATCAGGTAGATGGCCCTTCCGGAATCACGGACATTCGCGTTTTTCAACACCGAAAAATGACGCGCGAATGCCCGCTCAAAATCATCCCTGGTATAACTATCGAAGATGTCCTCCCTGGCCGCGAGCATCCCGCGCACGGTCGGGTCGTCCTTGGGCACGAATTCAATGACCAGATGTCCGCAAATCTTCGCGAAAAAATCCGCGATCACCTCCAGCGGGATAGCGTACGCCACCGCCAGATGATGCACAAGCGCCAGCGCCATGGCCAGATCGACCGGCCCGCGTTCCGTAAAAGACATCTTCTCCTCGGTCGCCCAGCCCAGGAGCGGCGAATAATTCACCACATCGATATACAGAGGCAGGATATTCCCCGCGCCCGCGCCAAGACAGTTGCGGTAATTCTCCTCCACCGCGCCATGGTCATTGTCGAACGATACCACCGCCGCGCCTTTGCCCGCGGCAATGCGGCTGAATGCCCCGGTATTCCCCCCGAAATCCCAGACCGTGCGGGGCTTAACCATATCCAGGAATACCCCCACCGTTTCTTTCTTATGGCGCATCCCCTCGTCCGTATACGGCGCGAGGGAATCATAATAATTTACCATGCCGCCGGCAGGAGCCGCTATTTTTAACCCCCGCACCACGCTCTCCAGATTGTCGATCAGGCCGTCCAGCGCGAAACGGCTCATCGACAGCCGGCGGCCCGCCGCCGGCCGCGCCCCGCAGGCCTTTTGCATCCACGCGTGGAAATGGATATGCGAAAACATCGACGGCCGCAGATAGGTCGCTCTCGGAAGCAGGGTACTGGCAAGATCCAGCGGGATCCCATCATGATGACTACGAAAAAGTGAACTCAAGCGCGGATCTTTGTACCGCATCAACGCCAACGGCGCGACAAAATACTGGCAGAACTGCCGGTATGCCACCCAGGGACGGCCCGGCAGGTATTCCTCAAATGAAAGCGTATCGATGAGCACCGGCGTGCCGTTACGAAACTGGATATTGAACGCGCTACTGTCTTTAAGCGTCATACCGAACCGCAGAGCCGTCTTCTGAATGGCCAGCGTCGCCAGCGCCGCGGCCTTCAACTGGCCGAAACACCACTCATACGGATAGGAGATGAACGGTATCTGTTCCGGCTTGATCAATTTATAATAACTTTCGTCGCCCTTCTCCGGTTCCAGCTCCTCGTGCGCGACCAGCAAACCGTCCTTGACCAGCCGGTCATACAGCCCCGACCCCATCAACCGCGCGTAATCCAGCGCGTAGCGGACGTTGATACGGCGGAAGACGACGCCATCCCGGAGGAAAACGTTCCCGCTGGGATCGTGCGACCAGATAACGCGGTTTTTCCTGTCGATCATTCTTTTTTCCGTTTAAAAAACCCGACGATCCGGCGCCAATGCATCTTCACGCCGAATCCAAAACCAACCACCATGGCAATGACGATCTCCACGACATAACTTCCGCTCCCGGGATCGATATACGCAAACTCCGCAGGCAGGAAGAATGACAACCACGGCTTCTTCATTCCGGTTCCACCGCGACCGTGATCGACCTCACCTTCTTGGGAAGAGGCCGGGTATCCTTCTCATTGACCGTATACTCCCAGCCGTCATAATCAAATGACACCGCGAAGCACCGCGTCGCCGTTTTCCCGTCGAACTTTACCACGAATCCCCCGTCAGGCATGAGCGCCTCCAATAAAAAAACCTCCGTCCTTTCGGGGAACGGAGGCCACTCGGAACTGCATCAATCCTCCGCTATGCCGAGTTTCGACATCACCACCAGCTCAAGATAGAGGAAATCGAACGGCTTCAGCACATAGCCGTACGCGCCCAGCGCCAGAGCCTTGGCGACTTCCTCATCGTCCTGAACACCGGTCGTCATCACCACTCCCAGCCCCGGATGGAGCCGCCGCAGTTCGCGCAAAACCACCAGGCCGTCCATGCCCGGCATCCGGATATCCAGAAGCACCACCGCGACCTTTTCCGTTTCGCATAATTTTATCGCGTCCGCGCCGGTACCCGCCTCTAAAACCCGGTACCCTTTGCGCCGGAAGAATTCTTTCACCACGTGCCGGACGCCCTCCTCGTCATCAACGACCAGGACAGTCTTTATTTTACGCGGGACAGACGGCTCACGGACAGGATCGGAGGCCGGCAACTGGCCCCGCGCGATGATGATCTCCCCGAGCCGCGCCACCAGGCTCAGGATATCGATATCTTTTCCCAGGACCGCGCTGGCGCCGGCGGCCTTCGCCTCCCGCTCGATCTCCGGAGTAAGCGCCCCCGACAGGATCACGACCGGGACCTCTTTCTGGCGCTCCCGTATCTTCTTCAACAGGGATAATCCCGATTCATGGACCGACAACCGGACATCCAGGAGGACCAGGCTGAACAATTCCCGGGAAACCAGTTCCAGCGCCTGCTCCGGCGTGGGGACGGTAACGACCTCATACCCTTCCCTGTCCAATGCCTTACGGACCAGCTCCCGCACGCGGACTTCATCGTCGACGACCAGTATCTTCGCCATCCTATTGCCGTACCTCCCCGGTCTGGTTATCAGGAACAAGGAAATATTGATACACCGGTTTCAACCCGCCATCATCCGCCATATGCGCCGCCGGGGCCGGCGCGGACCGGCGGGAACCGGTCATCGCCTTGCGCGCGTAAAACACCCCCAGAAAAAGCGCCAGCAGGACAATAACGATGATGATCGCGACGGAAAGCATCTCCGGGATCACCGGTTTGACGTTTGCCGCGGCGTCGCGCCGCGCGTGGCGTATCTTGAAGATCACCGTCGAAACGAAATCAGCGGGGGCCTCGATATCGCCCAGCTTCCACAATCCCGTGGATAACGAACCGAAAGACCGGACATACGCCCGGCAATCCGGACAACTTTCCATATGCTCGACAAACGACCGGTAGCCTTCCGGAGAAAGCATGTCCTCCTGGAACGCCTTTAACGCGGCCCTGACCTGACTGCAATCCATGGGCATCATCCTTGCCTGCTCAGCGATTCTTCGATCTTTTTACGCAGATCGGTGCGGGCGTCCTCGATAGCCGCCCTGGCTTCATCCTGCCGGACGCGCGTAACCGCGCAGATCTCGGGATACGCCAGATGCACCTGGTCGCGCAACAGAAGCAATACCCTGGCCTCGAACGGTAGCTCGCATAACGCCGCCAGAAGCAGGCGGAGCATCTTTTTCTCTTCTTTACCCGCGTCCATGCGTTCGATGCCGTCGGGGAGGAACCGCGCTTTTATCTCCCGGCACTGCCCGATCACGATCCCCAGCGCCCGGATACGGAATCTGGCGCTGTCCGCGCCGGCCATCTTATCGAACAGCGATACGCTCCCCGCCGCTTCCGCACAGCTTGCCGTCGCGACATCATACGCCTTATCATGATCGCCGCCGATGAGGCATACCGCCAGCGCGAACAACTCATGCTGGAACCGGGAAACCCCCGCTTCGATCTGGGCATCGGTGAAACTCAGCATTCCTTCGTTCCTTTCACGACGAAAAAAAATCGAACCCCCGCGCTTTCAGAAAACGCGCGCGAAGGTTCGATTTGACAATAACAACGGAGAGGCTGGGATTTGAACCCAGGATCCAGGTTTCCCCAGATAACTCATTAGCAGTGAGTTGCATTCGACCACTCTGCCACCTCTCCAGGATCTATGTGCGCTTCGCAACTCTCCTCTTCTTGAAGAACGCCGACACCGTGAAAGCGCATTGTTCCTCAAGCACGCCGCGGATGACATTCACGCGGTGATTCAACTGTTTGTTGTGGATGATGTTGAATACCGAACCGCAGGCGCCGGTCTTGGGATCGGCGGCGCCGTACACCAGATTCTTGACGCGGGCCAGCACCAAAGCTCCGGAACACATGCTACAGGGTTCAATTGTAACATAGACGGTTGCGTCAATCAACCACTTTGACCCCAGCCGTTCACAGGCGCTGGTGATGGCGATCATCTCGGCGTGCGCGGTCGGGTCCTTGAGCAATTCGACCTGGTTATGGCCGCGGGCGATCACCTCGCCGTCCATGACGACGACACAGCCGACCGGGACATCTCCGTTATCGGCGGCCCGGCGCGCTTCTCTAAGCGCCTCCGCCATAAAAAACTCGTGGGGATTTACCTTCATGAATGGGGGGGATAAAAAAACACGCGCCCAGGAGGAATCGAACCTCCAACAACTTGCTCCGTAGGCAAGTGCTCTATCCAATTGAGCTATGGGCGCAATGAGGTGATATTATAACACAAGCAAACGTATTTTCAAGCGTATGTTTTCCCTGCCCCCTTACGACGGCGTGTCGGTGTTGCGGGGATTACGTTCCATTTCCTCGAGCGCCCGCTTGCAGGTCGTCATGACATCGGCCGCCGCTTCGTTAGTGAGGCCGAGGCAGAAGCGCCCCTGAATGGCGGTCTGCGGCTCCTTGAAACTGGCCTCGATAAGGAACGCCGAATCCCCCGCCGCGCGCATGCGGAAGATCGCCGCGAGGAGCGTCTCGGTCGAACCGCTCATCAGCGTGGGGATAGAAGTGATGATCTGGCGCTTGAGCATGATGCCGAGCGCCGTGGTATATGAACAGATAGCGATATTGCCGATCTCTTTCATCACCGAAAGGCCGACCTCGGTAAAAACGCCCGACTGTTGATCCGGGCCGCCGGCCTGGTACGAGAGGCCCATCAGCTTATAGGCATCCTTCTCGTCGAGAAGAAGCGCGATCTCGCCGTGCAGGCCGCTGAGCATGCGCGAAAAAACGGCGACACCGGTGCGCTGGATCCCCGTTTTCCCGTGGAGCTCCTCATACGCGATCGTCTCCAAAGACGGGAGATCGATACTGATCTTCCTGCCGAGTATCTCGGAAACCGCGGTCCCGGCCTGCGCCGCCGCGATCGTCCCTACTTCCCGGAGAATATCCATCTCGTCCCGCATACGCCTCCCGTGTGAATTGCGAGTATTATATACTACATTTCAGGGCGGAGATACCCTTTTTACGCGATCTTACCTGAACCGCCCGCGGCTGGGCCGGCTGGGTTTCCGGCTGGCCCGGGTTGTTTTTTTCCAAGCTACCGCGCGGCCGCCCGTACGCGGCCGTTCTTCCGAAGATTTTCCGCGCGCCCATGGCTTGGCCGCCGCCGGCTTTCCCCGTTCCCAGGGTTTCGCGCCAAATTCCTTGGCACGCTCTCCCCGATGATGCGCCCCCGGAGATTTTCCTCTCTCCCAGGGTTTCACACCCGACGCTTTCCCGCGTTCCCACGGCTTAACGCCCGACGGCCTGCCCCGTTCCGAAGGTTTCGGGCCCGATCTCTTTCCCCGTTCCCACGGTTTAACTCTCTCCGAGGCTCCTTCGCGCCGTTCCCATGGCTTCGCGCCGCCTGAAGGCCTTCCCCGTCCCCAGGGTTTCGCGCCCGCGCCTTCTCCCCGGTCCCACGTCGGTGATTTATCCGCGTTTCTTTCCCGCCATTCCCACGGCTTGCGGTTCGGCCTTCTCTCCTGCCAGGATTCCGCGCGCTCTTCGCGCCCGCGTTCCCAGGGTTTCGCGCCCGCCTCCGTCATTCTCTGCCACGGCTTCGCCGGGCCGCCTTCACGTGTATCCTGCCACGGCCTCGCGGCGCCGCCCTCGCGCGCCTGCCACGGTCTTACCGGACCGTCTTCACGCCTCTGCCACGGCTTCGCCGGGCCGCTCTCGCGCTTTTGCCAGGGCTTCGCCGGACCGCCTTCACGTTTCTGCCAGGGTTTCGCCGCCCCGTACTCGCGCTTCGCCTGCCACGGACGCGGCCTGCTGAATCCGCCCTGACCGGGAGCCTCGGCTTCCGACTGTCCCTGCGCCATGCGTTTTTGGTAACTGCGCGAACGCCTGCCCGCGCCGTAGGCACTGCCGCTTTTGGGCGCCTTCACATGCGCCGCGCTGACGTTGATCGCGCGCTCCATGAATTCCCTGCCGTTCAACACGGTGATCGCGGTATGGCCTTCGGCATCGGTCGACATATCCACGAAGCCGAAACCCCGGGAATTACCGTCGCTGTCCTCAACGACATCCACCCCGAGCACACTGCCGCATTCCTCGAACAGCTTCTTGATGTCTTCTATGCTGGCCTTAAAAGGCAGATTACCGACAAATAGTTTCATACATCCTCCTTATGCGAATCTTCAGTTAATAGCGCGAGAATTCGCGAAAGCATCCGGGCCGGATAAGGCAATCCGCATCAGCCATAAAGGTATGCTTTTCTCATGAAGCTTAATTATAACAGAATTAAGCCCTTCAGCGCGTGTTTTTCTTTATCCTTCCCAACAACCGCAACAACCCGTCCAGGGTGGTCAACGGATGCGGAGGACAACCGGGAATATACAAATCAACGGGGATGATCGTATCCAAGCCCCCGGATACTTCCGGGCTTCCCGCGAACATGCCGCCGGATATGGCGCAGGCCCCGGAGGCGATCACGATCTTCGGATCGGGGATCGCCGCGTACGTCGCGAGCAGGGCCTCCCGCATATTACGGGTGATGGGGCCGGTCACGATAATGCCGTCGGCGTGGCGCGGCGATGCGACGAACTGGATGCCGAAACGCCCCAGGTCATACACCGGGGTAGTAAGTACATTCAAGTCCGCTTCACAGCTGTTACAGCCGCCCGCGGAAACCTGCCGCAATTTAAGCGACCGGCCGAAGATCCTGAGCATCTCCGCTTTAAGGGCGCGCGCGAGCGCTTTCTCTTCTTTAAGCTCCTCCCGCTTCGACACCGCCATGCGATACTCCGTGGAATACGCCGCGCCGCTGTCCGGGGAAAAAGTGATCGCGCCCGTATCCGTTCCGGCGATGACCGGCCTGCCGCGATAGCGCGGAGGCAGGGCCGGCGGCTTCCGTTTCGGGAACGCCAGCGTCCGGCATCCCTGCTTTAATCTCGTTTTGATGATCTTCAGCATATCGGCATCCTACAGGTCGTGTCCGCAATACGACAGGTTAAAGCTTTTATTACACAAGGGAAAATCCGATATCTCCTGGTTGCGCATCGCCAAAGCCAGGCCGAACCAGTTATGGAACGACGGGTCTTTGATCTTGTACCGCGCGAATCCGCCCCGGCAATCCGTCATGCCGACGTGCGCGATCTCCCCGCGCCATCCCTCGACCAGCGACACCGCCAGGCATCCCGGGCGCAGAGGAGGAGGCGGCGTAAAAATCCCGCCTTGGGGCAACGACGGCAGGATCTTGAGCAGGAATTCCAGAGACCTGTCCGCTTCCTGCCTCCTGACGAGCGCCCGCGCGTACACATCGCCCGTCGCGCCCAGCGATATCGGCACGTGGCAGAACTGCCACATTCCCGACGCGTAATCGATGCGCGCGTCGCGTTCCACCTGGCTGGCGCGCGCCGCCGGCCCGACAAGCCCGAGTTCCCGGGCGGTTTTCACGGAGAGCGTGCCGGCGCCCTCAAAACGGGCGAGCACCGACGGCCGGGAGAACAACAGGTCGCTCACCTCATCGAACTCGCGCTTATAGACCGTGAGCTTGCGGCAGAAATCCCGCGCCATCGCCTCATCGATATCGAAAAGAACTCCCCCGGGGCGGCATAATCCTTTTCCGAAACGGTTGCCGGAAAGCTCCAGGAGCAGGTTCAGATAATCCCCGCGCATGCGCCCGAAGTACGCGCTCGAAGGCAGGAAACCCGCGTCCATCCCCAGGGCCCCCAGGTCTCCGGCGTGATTCGCCAGCCGCTCCAGCTCCAGCGCGACCGCGCGTATCGCCTGCGCCTTCGGCGGTATCGCGCACGCGGCAAGCGATTCCGCCGTTTCACAGAACGCGATGGAATGCCCGATGGACGTATCGCCCGCGATCGCCTCGCTTAAAAGCGCGCACCGTTTGAGGTCGTTCCCGCGCATCAACGGTTCGATCCCGCGATGCTGGTACCCCAATTGTATCTCCAGATGCAGGATCTCCTCGCCATGGCACTGGAACCGGAAATGGCCGGGTTCGATGATCCCCGCGTGCACCGGGCCGACCCCCACCTCATGTACTTCCTCCCCTTCCACCGCGTAAAACGGATACGCGCCGGGGATAGTCCTCGTAGCGATATCTTTCCAGATATCCGGGACACCGCGGTAATTCGAATGGTACCGTAACGGTTTCAGCCACGGGTGGCCCTGCGGCATGATCGCCCACTGCTCCGCGATCTCCCGTTCGAACAAATGCGCCTGGAGCAGGTCCGGGGTCAACGCTTCATACCGGGGCAATTCCGCGGAGATCAGGGTCGAAACGATCCTCAACTCGGAATCCTCATCCAGCCCCAGGATCGCGAACAGCCGCGCGCCGCCGCTCTCATCCGGACTGCCGAAGAAATTGACCAGCCGCGCCCCCTCCCCGCAAAGCCGGAGGACTTCGGCCCGGAATTCCCCGGGAGCCAGGAACGGGATATCCCCTGACGGGATCGCGGCGCCATTGAATAATTCCATACTCATCCTTTTATGCCCCGACGAGGGTGACCGCTTCGCTGATCACCCTTTCCAGCGGCCCCGGCATCCACAAACCGAAACCGGCCAGCGCGATAATAGCGGTGAAGATCGCGGCGTTCATGTAAAAATTCTCTTTTTTCTTCAGTAACGGCTCGGTCTGCTTCCCCTGAACGATATCCAGCACGATCCGGGCGATGCCGATGAAGATCAGCGCCAGGCACGCCACGCTGAATACCGCCAGAAGATAATGGCGGGAGCTTACCGCCGCGTTAATGATCAGCAGTTCGCTGTGGAACGTCGCGAACGGGAACATCCCGGTGCCCGCCAACAGCGAAACGATAAGAAAGATCCCCGTTACCGGATACACATGGATGACCCCCCTCACTTCATTGACGCGGGAAGAGCCGTACTTCTGGGCGACGGAACCGGCGGTGAGGAACATGATCACTTTCGCCAGCGCGTTATTGACCATATGGAACAGCGCGCCGAACAGCCCCACCCCCCCGAGCCCCAGCCCCAGCACCAGTATCCCCATATGCTCGATCGAAGAATAGGCGAACGCCCTCTTGATATTCCGCTCGCCGATGATAAAGAGCGCGGGGATCGCCAGGGACAAAACGCCGGTCAGGAAAAGGATCGAGGAAAAGAACCCGTACAGCCCGGTCTTGGCGCAGATCTGGCCGACGCGCATCAGCGCCAGGAAAGAACACTGGGTCACCACGCCCGCCATGATCACGGCGACCATGCCCGTGGACTGGCCGTAGGTCTCCGGTTTCCAGCTGTGCGTCGGGGCAAGCCCCATCTTACAGCCATATCCGACCACCAGGAAGATAATGCTCAATTTCAGCCAGTTGACCGATAGCGCCGGGGCGCCGTTCAAAATGGCCGGCAGGGAAAGCGTGTTCAGCCGGTGCGCCGCGACCGCGAGGAAGAATGTGCCCATCAACGCCAGGGAGATGCCGACAGAACAGACAAGCAGGTACTTCCAGGTCGCTTCCAGGCTCTGGCGGTTGCGGTGAAAACTGATGAGCGGCGCGCTGAACAGCGTCGTCGTCTCTACCGCCACCCATAAAAGGCCCAGGTGATAGCTCACCGATACCAGCGTCATCATCGACAACAGGAACAATAAACACGCGATGATGGTCCGGTTGCTTCTCTGCTCGTGCTCGAAATAACCGAACATGTAAACCGCAACGGACAGGAAAAGGAAACTGACGATTGAAAGCAGGAGCAAACCCAGGGGATCGAGCACCAGGAAGCCGTTGAACTCCGGCGCGGGGGAAAATTTCCAGAACGCGGCGACGGCGCATGCGTGGGCCAGCGAGGCCGCGAAGAACAACCTGCCCCGGAACCGCCTTCCCACAGGCAGGAACGCGGTAAGCGCGCAGATAAACGGCATCGCGATCAGGATAAACAGCATCAGAACGTCTCCCCCATCTTGGAGCGGCTCACCGCGGCCGGGCCCTTCTCAAATTCCTCGTTAATATGGTTCACCACGATGGCCATGATAAATACCGCGGCGAAGATATCCAGAAGTATGCCCATCTCGATGAGCGTAGGCATGGCGTTGAACAGGGACAGCGCGAAAAGGAAAATACCGTTCTCCATCACCAGGTATCCCAGGACCTGGGTCACCGCGCGCGTCCGCGTCACCATGATCATGAAGCCCAGAAGGACCGTCGCCAGCGAACACGGCAGGACAAGGTCGGACGCCTGTTTCCCGGGAAGCCTCAGGGACAACGAAACCCAGAACGCGCCGGCGATAAGGACCGCCCCGCCGATGATCGACAATCCGACCCCGATGATCGGCTTGACCTCCGACCGCATGGAAACATGCCGGATGGCCCAGAACAATATGTACGGCACCAGCGCGCCTTTCAACACCATGGTACCGAGGGCGATGGCGACATCGCGCCCGGACAAAGCGTCCGCGTGCAGGAAGAACGGCACCAGCCCGAGGGTCAGCGACTGCGCCGCGAATATCTTGATCATCCCGCCGATCCGGTACGTCGCCAGGATCGCCAGCGCGAAGAATACAATCAGGATACAGCTCAGATCGATCCAGCTCGTCATGCCCCGCCCCTCCACAACGCCACCACAAAACCGAAAAACGCCAGGGCGGCCGCGATCAATAACAGGTTCCGCACGCGGTTAAGCCGCAGGCGCGCCATGGACGACTCGACGGCCCCGATAAAAACCGCCATCCCCAGCATCCCCGCCAGAAAAACCGCCATATCTTTAACCGGATCCCCGGTCCTGAACGGAATAAGCAATGGGACGATGATCCCGGCGAAAAGGAACAGTTTGACGGCCCCGGCATACAGCAGGTACGCCAGGTCGACCCCGCTATGGTCCAGGATCATCACTTCATGGATCATCGTCAATTCCAGGTGCGTGTCGGGATCGTCAACGGGAATGCGGCAATTCTCCGCGAGCAGGACGATAAAAAGGCTCGCGACCACCAGCAGGAGCACCGGGTTGGAGTGCGGCCAGGACAACGGGACATCCGCGCCGATCATGCGGGAGAACGATATACTGCGCGTCATGATCGCCAGGGTGATGAAATTCATGAATAACGCCAGCTCCGAAAGGCAGGAAAAGAACGCCTCGCGGCTGGAGCCCATGCCTTCAAAGCTGTTACCGGTATCCAGGGCGGCCGTGATCATGAAAAACCGGGCCAGCGCCAGGATATACGCCGCGAGCAGGATATCGCCGGAAAAACGCATCGGCGCCTTGCACACGCCCAACGGCAGCAACAGCGCGAACAACAGGACCGCCCCGAACCCGACGATCGGCGACGCGCGGAATATCCAGGTGGTCGTCCGGCTGTACACGCACTGCTTGCGGAAAAGCCGCGCCAGCTCAAAATACGGCTGTACCACCGGCGCCCCTTTCTTTCCCGCGAACATCGCTTTGACCTTGGCGATCACCCCGACGAATAACGGCGCGAGCGCGAGGACGATAACCCAGTGAAAAAATATCGTGAGCATTACGTTCTTCATCTTTATCTCAGCTTCCAGACCAGCAGGAATATCAGGAACAGGAATATGTACAACAGGTATATCTGCGTATAACGGATACGCTTGGCGTCGAACTTCCGCGAGATGTCCGTAAACCGGACGAACAACAGCCGGAAAAGGTTTTCCTCCACCGCGTCGTGCACGGACGAGCTCATCTGCGACTTCCCGGGGAATGCCCCCTCCACCTTCCCGCCCTGCCTGCGGAACAACAACAGCCCCTTCACGAATTCAACGATCGGCCGGGCGAATGAAGACGACGTATACTGGAACCGGGGCGTGACCTGCGGAAAAGCGCAACTCCACGTCTCCTGTACCGGCGACGGTTTCACCAACATCCGGCGTATGGCCGCCAGTACCGCGGCCAGCGCGCAAAAGATAAACGCGCCGCCGATCACCGCCGACAACGGGATAAGTATCCTGTCCGGATTGACCGCCGCCTGCCCGGTGCGCGCCAGATATTCACCGCCGGAAAACACCATGCCCGCCGCGAACCGGGGAGAAAGGCCGATCCAGACGCACAATCCCGCCAGCACTATCATCGGCCCCGCCATCGCAGGCGCCAGCTCCTCACGTTTCACCATGATTTCCGGATCACGGGGCCGGCCGCAAAAAACCGTGCCGTAAACTTTCGTAAAACACGCGAGGGCAAGCGCGCCCATCAACGCCAGGGCCAGTATCCCCACCGCGCAGGAGAACACGCCCGGCAAAGGCAGGGTGAACAATCCCTGAAAGAGGCCGTAATAAATGATGAACTCGCTGATGAAACCGTTGAATAACGGCAGGCCGCAGATGGCCAGCGCTCCAACCAGGAATAACGCGCTGGTGACCGGCATCGGTTTCGCCAGCCCCCCCATCCTGTCCATCTCGCCGGTATGCGTCTGTTTGATGACCGCTCCGGCGCCCAGGAACAAAAGCCCTTTGAAAAGCGAATGGTTAAGGACATGCAGTAACGCGCCGCCAAAACCCAGGACCGCGAGGAACGGCAGATGCTGGGCGCGCCCGATCAATCCGATACCCAGCCCCACCGCGATAATACCGATATTCTCGATGCTGTGGTACGCGAGGAGTCTCTTCAATTCATGCTGGCCCAACGCGTAAAGGACGCCCATCACGCCGGAAACGATACCAATCGCCAACAACGCGTATCCGCACCAGTCCGGCAGGACACCGACCATCCACAGTACGCGGCAGATCCCGTAAATACCGGTTTTTATCGCCACCCCCGACATGAGCGCCGAAATATGCGCCGGGGCGGCGGGATGGGCGTGCGGCAACCAGAGATGCATCGGCATGAAACCTGCCTTGACCCCGAACCCGATGATCGCGAGCGAAAAAACCGTTCCGGCGAGCAGGGGGGAAAAATTCGTCGCGGCGATCACGCCGAAGTCCATCGAACCGGCGGCATGCGCCAGAAGGAAGAACATCAGAAAAAGGCAGAATGTGCCGCAATGCGTCGCCACCAGGTAAATAAATCCCGCTCTGCGCACGGAAAGTTCCCCATCCTGAAAAACGATGAGAAAATACGCGGCTATCGCCATCACTTCCCACGCCCCGAGGAAAAGGATCACATTATTGGCGGTAACGATCAACACCAGGGCGGCGAACAACAACCCGTAAAAAAACCAGTGCAGGCCGAGCGGCTTCTTCCCTTTATATTGACGCATGTACCCTATGCCGTATATCCCGGCGCAGACAACGAGGATAACCACCGCCGCGAGGAATATAACGCTCAACGGGTCGAGCCTCAGGGAGAACCCACCGAACGGGACATGCCAGGGTATCCGCAGTATATGTTCGATCATGGGTGCCGCACAGCCTTGACTTCCGCCACCTGGAACGCCGCCAGTATCTCCTCACGGCCGGCCCGGCGTTCCAACGCGGATTTTACCGTTTCATCCTGCAGGCAAAATGCCAGCCGGGAAAGCAGGGACAGATGGCCTTTGAACGACGAGGAAAGGATCAGGAACAGCGTATGGACCTTCTCGCCGTCCGGCGCCTCGAAATCCACCGCCTGTTCCAGGAAAAACAATCCCACCACCGGTTCCAACCCGGCCAGGACAACCGGATGTTTGACATGCGGGATAGCGATGCCGCCGCCGATGCCGGTCGTGCCGGCCTGCGCGCGGGACAAAAGCATCTCTTTTAACGCCGGACGCGGGATATGGACAGGTAACGGCAAAAGATCGAGCACGGTACCGAGGATCCCGTCGCGGGTATCCCCTTTGATACCGGAAAACACGCCCCCGCGGGTAAGCGCCGGAGTGATGACATCCTGTCCGGCGCGGCTTTTCTCGCACAGCTTGAGCGCCCCCGGCGTCAAAGGTATCCGGTATTTCAAGGCCCACTCGAGGACTTCCACCGAGTTGAAGTAATACTGGTCGTTCGCCTTGACCGCCGGCATTCCCATGGCGTTGAGCCATTGGTACAGCGTCTTTTCGTTGACTTCGAACGCCTTCTCTATGTCGCGAAAGGTCAGTTGCATCAGGTTGCGCTTTTTTGCGTGGCTTCCGTTTTCAACAATTCCTCCGCCCGCGCGATCGACTCTTTCATGCTGGAGAAAACATTTTCCTCCCCGATGAGGTCGTACAGGCTCGCCTTGACCATCTCGTTCAACGGCTGGACATGCAGGCCGGTGACGACCAGCTTGATGCCGTTGCGCCGGCATTTGTCGCAGAATATCCGCAACGCGTGCATCCCGGTATAATCGATGAGCGGCACGTCGCGGAAACGCAGGATGCGCACCTTGGGCAATTTGCTGACCTGACGGTCGATCTCGTCGAAGCGGTTGGCGGCGCCGAAGAACAGCGGGCCGTTGACTTCGTACAGTTCGACACCAGGCGGAATGACAAAGGCCGACAGCGGGCGGTCCTCGCCTTTCTCGTCGTCCGCGAATTCTTTCGCCACGATCTTGATATTCGTGGCGTCAGCCATGCGTTTCATGAAGATGAACGCCGACAGGACGACCCCGATCTCGATGGCGGCGTTGAGATCGAAGAATATCGTCACCAGGAACGAGGTCAAAAGCACCGTGCGCCCGGCCGCCGACCACTTCATCAGCTCGCGGAACGAACGCCATTCGCTCATGTGATAGGCGACCACGACCAGGATACCGGCCAGGCACGCCAGCGGGACATATTTTATCCACGCGCCGAGGCACAAAAGGACCAGGAGGACGGTGATCGCGTGCACGATGCCGGCGATCGGCGTCCTTCCCCCGTTCTTGATATTCGTCACGGTGCGGGCGATCGCGCCGGTCGCGGGCATGCCGCCGAACAGCGCCGAACCGATATTGGCGGCGCCCTGCGCGATCAGCTCGGTATTCGAGCGATGGCGGCCGCCGATCATACCGTCGGCAACGATAGCGGAAAGAAGCGACTCAATGGCGCCCAAAAGGGCGATCGTCACCGCGGGCTGAAAAAGCTCGCGGATCGTCGCCAACCCGACGCGCGGGAAATGCGGCACCGGCAGGCCGTGCGGCAGGTCGCCGAAACGGCTTCCGATCGTCTCAACCGGCAGGTGAAACAGCACGGCAAGCACGGAAACAAAAATCAACGCCAGCAACGCCCCCGGGACCCGGCGCGATATGCGCGGAGTCAGCGCGATGATGAGGACGGTCAAAAGCCCCAACGCCAACGCGTACAGGTTGACCGTCCCGGCGGAACCGATGAAAATGCGCCATTTATCGATGAACTCTGCCGGGACATTGGCGATGGTCAACCCCAGGAAATCCTTGATCTGCGATGAGAAGATGATGACGGCGATACCGCTGGTAAAACCGACGATGACCGTGTGCGGGATGAATTTTACGGCGGTGCCGAGTTTGGCGAACCCCATGAGCATCAGCAGGATACCGGCCATCAGCGTCGCGATGATCAGCCCGTCCACCCCGAATTTCTGCACTATCCCGTAGACGATGACGACAAACGCGCCGGTCGGCCCGCCGACCTGCACCCGACTGCCGCCCAGCACTGAAATAATGAATCCCGCGATGATCGCGGTAAAAAGCCCTTTATCGGGAGTAACCCCGGAAGCGATCGCGAACGCGATGGCCAGCGGTATCGCCACAATGCCGACGATGAAACCGGCGATACTGTCGGAGATGAGTTTTTCTTTGGAGTAATCCTTGAGGCACGTAAAAAGCTTTGGAGCAAACATGGTTCCCAACATCCTTTCTTTTTAGTTGAGTTGTACAGACGAGGTAAGAGAAACAATTATATTATAGAGTAATCGCGCGAGAAGTAAATGTAAAACTCTACTTCACCGTAAAATCATTGGAGCGGGCGACTTCTGTCTGGCGGGAGCAGGTAACGGACGCGGATCCGGGGGCATCACCGGCACACTCAAAATAAAATCTCTGCGCCACCCGGCAGGAAACTGAGTCTACGCCATCAACAGACGGCAAAAGCAAAGATGCTTCCAGCGATGCGCCGGGTTCGATCTTCTCCGCGAGAAAAGGCGCCGCGCCGCACTGGGGTTCCAATGCCCCGCTCCACGCGCCGTCCTTCTTGAATTCCAGGAAAGCCGCGGGACACGCGAGTATATACACCGCCTCATCCCGGCCATTGCGTATGGTATATTTTACGGAACCGCTCTCCGACCGGTACTCCGTCTTTTCCGTCGTGATATTGATCCCGGTATCATCCGCCAACGCGATGCCCATCCCGGCGATACACGCGAGCGCGAACACCAGGCTACCGGCGCGAATTTTTCTTGCTCTCATCCTCCGCCTCCTTATACTGCCCGGCGACGAACGCGATATCCCGCTTCGTCATGCCGCCGGTCTCAAATTCCGTTCCCGGGGACAGATACAGCGGCCGGCGTTTCTTGCGCAGGCGGATCCCGTATTTCCCCGGATTGTTGAACACATCCGTGCCGTAAAAAAGGAACATCTGCTGGCCGGCGGAATTATACGATATCTTCACTTCCATATCCCGCAAAAAACGCAGAGTTTTGAGCGCGGACTCCCGCGTCTGCTTCGGCAGGCCGTACAGCGTGAATATCTCGACGTCGATACCCGCCTCGCGCGTCATCTTGACGGTGCGGGCGAACTGTTCCAGGTCGATCCGTTTATTCAGCACTTTGTTCACTTCCGGGTCGACCGATTCCAGGCCGTACGCGATATACCGCACCCCCGCCTTCGCCATCAGCTTCAGCAACGGCGCGTCCACCAGGTCCGAGCGCGTCTCGCACCAGATCTCGACCTTCCAACGCCGGCGCAGTATCCCCCGCATGATCGCCCGTACGCGGCGTTTATCGAAGGTGAACGACGGATCCGCGAAGAAAAACCTGCGTTTCCCGTTCCTGACGCAGGCGGCCATATCATCAAGCACCCTGCGGGTCGAATGCGCCCGGATCGTCCGGTTGAACGCCGCCGGGGTATAGCAGAACCCGCAGTTGTACGTGCACCCGCGGGAGGTCAGCATCGCCGCGCCCGAATGATCGCGCCAGCGGAACACCCCCAGCTGATACGGGGACGGGAACGTGTCCAGATCGCGCACCAGCGGCGCGGCCTTTGTCTCATAGATCCCGTCCTCAGCCCGGAACACAATGCCGGAGACTTTGGAGATATCCCCCCCGCGTACCAGGCAATTGACCAGCGCCGGGAGCACCGTCTCCCCTTCGCCCCGGACGATCGCGTCCACCGCCCGCATCTGGGCCAGCGCCTTGCCGGGCATGAACGTCGCCTGCGGCCCGCCGAACACGACGATAATGGACGGGTCGCACTTCTTGATCAGCTTCGCGATCTCGACCGCCAGGCCGACATTCGCCTGATACACGGCCAGCCCGATCAGAACGGGCTGATACGAATGGATGAATTTAGCGATATCGCGGTCAGTCTGTGTGGTAACAGCCGCGATCTCCCCGATCACCGAATCGATATTATGACGGGCGAGGCTCGCGGCGATGTACCCGAGCGATATCGGGAACAGGTCTCCCCCCAGGGGCGGCAGGTTGAACAACAGTACGCGAGGCTTCACGCCGTATCCTTTCGCCGTCCCGCGCTCAGGATCCGCGCCGCCCAGATCACGAAACGGAGAATGGACAGGAAGAGATACACCAGGCCGATCTGCAGGAAGATGTTCCGCGCCAGAAAATCAGCGGCACGTTCTTGAATGCCGTCCCGCCACGAGGCTACGCGCGTAGCGCCCGCGCACACGATCTTATTGCTCGCCGCGAATTCCTTTATCCGTTTATCGACCAGCGCGGGCGAAGGATGGTACATCTCCGCGAAGAACTCAGGATTGAACGCGCCGGACGGATGGATCTCCGGATATATCCTCATGCATAAAGATGAACCGTCCGCGAGTTGCAGTTTGTATTGCGGCGGCAGGAATTCGATCTTTGAAAAAACCGCGCCTTTAGCCAGCATAAAAACAGCCGCTATCGCCAGTATAACCAACCCTTCGCGCGCGATCATCCATTTGATCTTTTTCATCGTTACAGCCTGATCAGTTCGTAATCGAGGCTTCCCAGCCCGATCTCCCGCGCGTACCGGAGATGATTGACACCGTCGTAGTCGGGATGGGCCTCGCGGAAGATATCCCTGCCGTTCGCCGCGTTCACTACATCGTACCCCGCTTTATCGACGCTCACCGGGTCATCCGACGCGAAGATGCCGACATCCGGCGCGATGCGGGGATTATCCTGCCCCCAGCAGTCGCATTCCTTATTGATATCCACGGCGAAGTTGAAAAAAACCGCTTTGCCTTTCTTCGCTTTCAATACCGCCAGGGCATATTCGGCCATCTTCTCCTGCACCTTATCCCCGGCGTTAAAATCGATGAACAGGGCCATGGTCGGGCAGACCGCCATACAACTGGCGCATCCGATACATTTATCGACGGAAAGGACCGATTTTTTATTGACGACCCGGATGGCGTCTACCGGGCAGATCTTCACGCATGCGCCGCAGCCGATGCACTTATCCGGATAAACGGTAGGCGCGGCGTCGCAATGCTGGGCGAGCTTCCCTTCTCTTGTCGCGCACCCCATGCCGACATTCTTCACCGACCCGCCGAAACCGGTCAGGATATGGCCTTTGAAATGGGTAACCGTAACCAGCGCGTCAGCGTCTGCATAAACACGGGCGACCTTGGCGAACGTGATGTTCTTCTGGTTGATCGGGAGAGCGATCGTATTCTCTTTTTTGGTATCATCGGGTATGACGATATCGACGCCCACCGTTTCTTTCGTGAAACCGTGCTCCGCGGCCAGCGCGAGATGATCGGCGGAATTCAGCCGCCTGCCGCGATAGAGCGTGTTCGCGTCCGAAAGGAACGCCGCCGCCCCTTTGCCTTTGATGCCGTCGCAGATCGCGCGGACATAGGGCGGTTTGACAAAACCGGTATTGCCGGCCTCGCCGAAATGCGTCTTTACCGCGACATTCCAGCCTTTGCGTATGCAGTCAAGAACGCGGCTTTTCGCGATCAGCCGGTCCAATTGGGCCGCTGTATCCTTTACATCGCGCGCATCCTTAACCCCGATGAAATAAACCTTACTTTTCATCCTGCCTCCTTTACAGCCGCCAGCCTGGCCCCCATCTCAAACGCCTTCCGGCAATCTTCCGGGAATACCTTCTTCCGCCGTTCTAATTTCGCCGCCGGATCGAACCGCGGCGCGACCACCTGGGAATAATCGTCGAATTGATAGGTATCGAAACTGCAGAGCCGCTCGGCAGAACCGAATATCCGCGTCAAAAGGCGCGCCGTGCCGTCAAAACGCTGTTCATAGCCGAATTTTTCCGCCAGATCCTCGGGCATGCCCATGGTATAAATGAATCCGGTGGGGATCTTCTTCGGGAACAGCGTTCCCGGCGGGTCGGTATACATGAGATACGGGAAGACCAGGCGTTCCAGGAACGACTGCATCCCGCCGCTGACATTACCAAGATAGATCGGGGAACCGAAGATGAGCGCGTCGGCGGACCGGATATCGCCAAGGAGCGGAGTCAAACCGTCCTGGACCACGCACGTGCCGTAACTTTTCCCGTCCTTCGCTTTGCAGGCGAAACAGCTGACGCATCCCTTAAAATCGAGTTCATATAAATGGACGAGCCGGGTCAGGGCGCCTGCCGAGGCGGCACCTTCGAGGGCTTTCTTAAGCAGAGTGCCGGTATTCCATTCCTGCCGTGGGCTACCGTTGATCGCGATGACCTTCATTGCCGCTCCTTTAAACAAAAAACCCTCTATGACTTATTATATCACAGAGGGTTCAAGTACAAACCAGAACTTACGCGAAATCGAGCATCCCTGTCACCCCTTTTAACGCGCCACGCTCTTGTCGAGGGCAACCGCCGGATTATCCCTGATCTCCAGCGCGACGGCATCGCCCGCGCGCGCGGCGTTAAGCAGAAACCGCAAAGGCGGAACAACCAGGCCCAGGATCAACCCCTTACACATTTTATTGCGGAAAAGGAACGCCAACCTCTTGCCTGCCGCGTATTGCAGGGATGTCAGCGTGACGCCTTTACTCGATTTATACCGCACTTTCCCGACGGAAAATCCGGCTTTCTCGCACAAAAGCGTGAGCGTGGAGAGCGAGAATCCGTACAAATGACTGCCGGCCGCGAGATAGTTTTCTTTGAAACAGGCGCCGGCAAAACTCTTCTCGTTGGGGACCTCGACATACAAGGTTCCCCCCGGCTTGATAATACGTTTGATCTCTTTGAAGATCGCCAGCGGCGAACTCAGGTGCTCCAGCACATGCACCATGCGCACGACGTCGAACGAACGCGCGGGAAGATGCAGCTCCTCCAGGCCCCGGCAATACACCTCGATCCCCAGGCTCCGGGCAACTTCGCAATCCTGCGTGTTAACCTCGATGCCGTATGTTTTCCAGCCGAGCGATTTCAGGATCGCCAGGTAAGCGCCGTTGCCGCATCCGATATCGAGGATCTTCCCTTCGCCGGTAAAAGGCGGGATGTTCCTGACGAGCACCGGCCCGGCCGCCCACGCCAGAAGCTTCAGCGAGCTATGCGCGGCATGCGCGGTCTTATACCCGTACCATTCACGCAACGCGAGCAAGGCCAGCGGTGAATGCAGATGTTTGATCTTGACGTCTTTGCGGGCGGAAACCAGCCTCGTGCCCTGGTAATACGAGCTCAATTCAGCATCGCCCAGGCGTTGAGGAAATACATACAGCAACCCGCAGGATGCACAGCGGGCTATCTGTGTGCCGTCTTCTTTTTTATACAGGATATGCGCTGACGCGCACCCGCACACATCGCACGGCGGGTTCTGTGAAGGCATGGGTTCCTTTCCTGAGAGGCTCATGTGTTCATTTCTCCGGCAGATAGTCTTTTCTTACCGGCGAAAATATCTCTATCGCCACCGCATCCTCAAGTATCCGCGCTCCGTGCCGGGCGTTTGCCGGTATGCACCAGCTGTCTCCCGGCACCACATCCTGCTCCTTTTCTTCAATCGTAAGGACGATCCGTCCGCTCACCAGATATCCCGTCTGTTCGTACGGATGCGCATGAATAGGCAGTTCATTTCCCCCATCCAGCAAAAACTCGGTCATTAACGTCTTCGCCCCGTAGCAGAGCGTTTTCATCCTGATCCCGGAAAGCGGAGTCGAGTAACCGTGAGAAGTATGTTTGGAAAACATGGCTTACTCCAGCAAAACTATCCCGTAATAATGCGCTTTGGAATAATCATTATCGCCGATGGTCTCAATAGGAAGCCCGTTAGCGCGGACCGTAGCGAAAACATCGATGCCGCATGCCTCCAGGGAAGGCCGCGCTTTCTCCGGATGCCGGCACCCTCCCGCGAAATCGCAGGTTTCGCAGATCGTGCACGGTCCCGCCCCCATGCCGAAAGCCTGGTGATATCCGGCAAGAAACGCCTCCCGCTCCAGTTTCGACACGATCCCGGAAACATGCGCGTGTTCTTTATCCGTCACCTGGACGAGGATTGCCTTCTTGTAATCCGCGAGCATCGCCCGCGTCTCGTGCGGAGCGGGCGTGTGGGGAGGGCACGTCAGGCAATGCCCATACCCGGAACAGCCGAACCGGCACTTGTTGCGCACCCATCCCGCCGTCTTGATCGTCGCCGCGCGGATGACCTTCGCTTTACGCGCCCCGAGTTTGAGCGCCGACTTACGCAACTGTTCGCTGGTTTTTCTTTTCATTTTTTCGTTCGTTGAAATGATGGGAGGCAAAAAAAAGAGGCCTTTCTATTCTTCCTAGTTTCCTAGCAATCATAAATGCCTCTTGGATACAATTATACCCAAAATTTTCCTCAAGGACAGAAGAATTATACCCTTGAGGCATGTCTTTACGGACAATCGCGAACAACCCGGGAGAAAAGAATGAGCTGGCCCGTTAGGTTTACAGAATTTTCTATCCTGACGAATTGCTCCGGGTTTTAAATTCCGGCCACATGAATTTCACGTCCCGAGGACTACCGGAACGATAAATATTCATCAAAGCCGACAACGAACCATCGCCGCAATCATCATTATAATCCGTGCCGACCTTCCGCAACAAAAAAACGACATCAGGATACGATTTAAACCGGATAGGGATATCGCGCCCCGGCTCGACCACATCAGGCGTAAAATCATCCGGCATGGCTGTCCATTCGCTTTTTGATGTATTGATCGCTATCCATCCGGATCCAATCCTGGCCAGAACAAATTGATGTCCGTTAATCGTCTGTTTGTTATCGTGCGCCGCGAGGGCTCTCTTATAATCATCCTCTTTGCATGAAACAGCGTACCGTAAGTCCGAAGGGTTCACGGCCAACCCAAGTGCTTTCACGACCGCGATAAATGACCTGGCATAATGCGAACAGCCGAAAGCCGCCTTTGTCCTGACGATCTCACCCGCCGACGGAGCAAAAAACACGCCGGCCGGATCATTCCGCATGAACTTCTCGCGCCACATCCTTACAATCGCCTGCTGTTCCGCGGAAAGCTTAGAGATAACGAAAAAGCCGAGTTTGAACCGTTCCATCCTGTCAAAATCCATATACACAGAAGGATACACTGTATTTTTTCGAATGCCTGTATCTGGATCCAGCAAAACGTCGTTAATTTTCAGGAACACCGATACAAGATCTTTTTTCTCATAAGAATCCAGCACGGGCTTAACCGTATTCTGAGCGTAAGCTGTTACATCGGACGTCACCCCTACCAGCGACGCGCTCTCATCCGAACATGCCGCGTTTACAGATAAAAAATTGACCGCAATAAACAGTATGATGAATTTCTTGTATATACCGATCATAAACAATCGCCCCATCCTCAGGTTCTTATCCAACAAAAAACCCTCTGCGATTATTTTATCACAGAGGGTCCAAAGATCAGCCGCCGCGTTTGAATGCCTATTGCTTTACTTCTTTTCATTAATGCCTACGGAACAATAATCGCTACTTTTGAGAAATAACCAGCATCTCAAAATCCCCTGTCGTCAGCTTATCGTTTCTCGAGTACGCCCCGAGCTTGGCGCCGAAAATATCGATCTTTTTATACCCCAGCGTCTTCAAAAGCCAGGTGAGCTCACTTGGCACATAGTAGCGCTCGTTGCAGGTTAATTCTTTTTTAGCTCCCGCATCGTCCTCAAACACGACGGTGTTGTGATCCCGGAACGTCATCAGATCGAAAGAACAATTTTTACACGCGGAATTGCCTTCTTTGGCCGATGACTCATAAAATTCTTTAACGGAATGAAAAAGCGGGAATAACCCGTTCAATGTCGTGAATATAAACTTGCCCTTCTCTTTTAACGCCTTTGTCGCGTTCTTTAATATTGCGAAATTCGCCTCATCCGTTTCCATTAAAGAAAAACCGCCCTCACAGAGCATGATCGCCAGGTCGAACTCGCCTTCAAAGGGAAGGTTCCTGGCGTCATGTTTCTGAAAATCGATGTTCAGGCCAAGTTCTTTCGCTTTTTCCTTCGCCCGTATAAGCTGCGACTCGGATAAATCAACACCAGTTACGCTGTATCCTCTTTTTGTCAATTCGATCGAATGGCGGCCGGTGCCGCAACCGATGTCGATGATCTTGAGCGATGTATCCCGGTTTATTTCCTGCTCGATAAAATCGCATTCGCCGACAGTCCCCTGGACAAAGCATTCATTGTCGTATTTCCTGGCGTAATTTTCAAATAATGACTCGTACCACTGTTTCATCGCCGACCTATTCTCTTTAGGATTCGCGCCCACAATTAGTGTGGACATTTTTTCCCATCGCCCTCGTCGGACGATTCACTTCAAAAACTGGCGGGTAGTCGTGGACGGAAGTCGAACCCTACAACTACCTGAAATACCGCTACTTATAAAAATTCATCGCAAACGCGGTATGGGATGGCTCATCGCCCTATACGAACCCATTTTCAATAAACCTACAAAACCTAAAGAACCAGTAAATTCAGCACCTTGCTACGACTACGTTATTTAGCTTTGCGGCAAATTATTTTTGTTGAACCGTGTTAATGCGCGACAATTCTAATTGCTTGTAATAAATAAATGCTTGAACAGAGCCGACAACGACTTGCGCAAACACAGCAAATGCCATAATAGCAGTCCAGACAATAAGAACTTTTGTTTGTTTCTGCTGTCTTGTTGACCCTTCGTCTGCTTTTGTTGTCGCTTCCCTAAGAGTTTCAACATTTGCCCCTAACACTCTGACTATCTCTATCAATTTGCATGATGCAGTATCCATTTTATTAAGTTCGTGGAATTTCAACTCCATCTCGGCGATAGATAACATGTTTCTCACTCGTTTATGTTTTGCATCAGCTGTCCTATGGCTATCTTGTATATCCCCTAGCTCTTTTTGAGCGCTTGAAATTATTTGTTTAATATTTATCTCGTCCATACATTTGTTCCTAACCGTGCTTTGGAGGAAGCGTGTCTAAGATTTCTCTAGCCAATCGCATGGTATCAGTAAGTTTCTTTGGGCTTAATTTAACCATATCTTCGGTATAAAACTTATTTAAATATTTATCCCATAAAGAGCTGGACGACATAAGCAACTGCCAAAATTTGCTATACTCCTCCCGCATTTCTGATTCATACACAATTCCTCTTGCTGCATGAACCCAAATTGACATCGCAATAGCTTCCGTATGAAGCCCCATTCGTTTAAAATTATTAACGATTTTCTCAAATGTTCCCCAATGCCACGCTGATAAGGTTGGCGAAATGTCTATTTGGCCATCAGGGTATTTAAAATGTCCTTCTATTTGCATTCCCGCTCTAGTCCAAACGCTCATTGTAAAATAATCAGCCAATTCTTCTTTGTTTATTTTTGAATATGCTTCCACTAGAGAGTTAAGCTCTCTTTTATAGCCTTTAATCGCCTGAGCATGAAGAAATGACTTAAGATATACTTTAAAATATTTCTCGAGTATAAAATTCTTTATTGAAAGCATTATGCGACTCTTCGAAAAACAAAAATATAATAATAGAATTACTACCGCAACGACGATTATCTTCATATAAAATTTAAAAACTCCTTCTGTCTCAGGGTTCGCGTCCACAATTAGTGTGGACATTTTTTCCCATCGCCCTCGTCGGACGGTTCACTTCAAAAACTGGCGGTGTGTTTACCATCTCGTTCGAACAATTTTCCATAATGATCTCTAGTGCCCCGCGCCTAGGCCGGCGCTCCGTGGTTCCGCGGGCACCGCTCGCTAGGCCGCTCGCTGGTCGCGGGCAGTCAACCCGGGTCCGGCTCGGCAGGCTGGCGGCTGGGTGGGGGCAG